>FWPU01000006.1_pt1 | contig 856024 bp, 438 predicted proteins | sample 2228361 | NCBI WGS metagenome assembly FWPU01 (sample SAMEA103939777, study PRJEB20133) | metagenome | reverse complement strand
CAGTCCGGCCTGACCAACCAACCGATGCACATGCAGGGCGGCCCCGCAAGGCATCCGGCGAACGGATGCCGGAACTTTCGGCCGGGCGAGGGGTTGATCCCTCCAGGAAGCTTTTGTCCTTGCGGCGGCACCCCGGTTATCCCCAAACCGAGGAAAGAACGGGCAAAGCTTTCCGCCGAAGCCGCGCCTGGACAAGCGCTGTTGACACAGAACCGGTTCTGTGGAATGGATTATTGAGCTGGTAATGGAATCGGCGTCAGAGCGGCGTCGGCGATCGGCCTACGGTTTCGGAAATGGTGGGATAGGGAAAATTTTTGGCATTTTGGCAGTTACCCACTTGATTTTTGCAAAAAATATGGCTATATTTCAGTTGAGGAATGTCGTCAGTGACACTTTTGGGCATCGGGCAGCCATTGGGCACCGATGCATCTGGACTTCCCCGTGAAGACACAAAGTAGCGTGGACTCGGTACAGTCACGGTGATTTTGTGGGATTCATGACGCCCCTGGCGGCCGGGAGACGCCTTCTGGCATTTCCGGCCGGGCGTTCGCGGGAAGCCCCCAGATTACGACCCTGCTGGCCCTGCTGAGGGGTCCACTGAACGCGATCATGGTGCAAGGCCAAGGTGCGGATCTTTGGCCAGGTGCGGGAACGCCTGCAATCAGGCAGCCAGGACGCTGGTGTTCCCGACCGATCGCCGCAACCGTGAGTTGTTGTGTCATCCCGAGAGTGAGGATCGAATTATGACCGATGCCAAGGGCGTAGAAGGTACGTCCCCCCGTCCCTCGTTGTTGCGTGCGGCCGCGGCCCGTCGGATGGTCCGCAAGCCCGGTGACAGCCCGGCGTCAACACCGCCGGCACCGGCCAGTGCCGGTACCACCGGTACAACTGCTCCCCCGGCGGCCTCGCCGGCTCCGGCCGCCGCCCCCCCGACTCCGCCGACCCGCCTGGAAAGTGTCGAACGGACTGTTACCGGCCGCGGCGGTCCCCCCTGCCGCCTTGACGATCTCTACCGCATGCCCATGCCGCAACTGTTCAAATACGCCGAACAGGAGGGCATCCAAGACCACACCGGCATGAACCGCGTTCAACTGATCGTCGCCATCGTCCGGCGGCAGATCGAGCGCGGCGAAGTCGTCCGCGGCTCCGGCACCCTCGAAGTCCTCCCCGATTCCTACGGCTTCCTCCGCTCGCAGGCCCACAACTACCTCTCCAGCCCGGAGGACATCTACGTCTCCCCCTCGCAGATCCGCCGGATGAACCTCCGCACCGGGATGGTCGTCGAAGGACCGATCCGCCTGCCGATCGAAAACCAGGACAACTTCGCCCTGATGCAGATCGAAAAGGTCAACGGCCGCAACCCCGAAGAGGTCATGAACCTGACCAACTTCGAGGACCTCACGCCGCTCCATCCCAACCAGCGGCTGCGTCTGGAAACGACGCCGGATGAAATCTCCATGCGGATCGTCGACCTGATCACGCCGATCGGCAAAGGGCAGCGCGGCCTGATCGTGGCCCCGCCCCGCACCGGCAAGACCATCCTGCTGTCCAAAATGGCCAACGCCATCCTGAAAAACCATCCGGAATGCTATGTCTTCGTCCTGCTGATCGACGAGCGGCCGGAAGAAGTCACCGAAATGCAGCGGATGGTCCAGGGACCCAACGCCGAGGTCGTCTCCAGCACCTTTGACGAGCCGGCCGAAGAGCACATCCACGTCTCGGAAATCGTCCTGGAAAAGGCCAAACGCATGGTCGAGATGAAGCAGGACGTGGTCATCCTGCTGGACTCGATCACCCGCCTGGCCCGGGCGCACAACACCGAAGCCCCCGGCGGCGGCAAGCTCCTGACCGGCGGCCTCGACTCCAACGCCATGCAAAAACCGAAACGCTTCTTCGGTGCGGCCCGCAACATCGAAGAAGGCGGCTCCCTGACCATCCTGGCCACCGCCCTGATCGACACCGGCTCCAAGATGGACGAAGTGATCTTTGAGGAATTCAAGGGCACCGGCAACATGGAGCTGCACCTCGACCGGCGGCTGGTCGAACGCCGCGTCTATCCGGCCATCGACGTCAACCGCTCCGGCACCCGCAAGGAGGAGCTGCTGTTGCACCCGGAAGAGCTGGAGAAGATCCGCATCCTCCGCCGCGTGCTGGCCGACATGCACCCGGTCGAGGCGATGGAGCTGCTGGTCAATCGTGCCAAGAAGACCAAGTCCAACGCCGAGTTCCTCCTGTCGATGAACCTGAGTTGAGAGGCGCTGGCGGAGCTACAGACACAGTGCCGTATGCCGTGGTCCGCCGCAGCCGGCGCCGGCCGCAAGCTGTGGCCTACCGGAGCTGTTGCCGGGGTAAGCCGTGCCTAATCCGTGGCCATAGCCGTTGTTTGGCGTAAACGCACTCAACTGTAGCTGTGGCTAGCCATAGTTGTGGCCTGCTGTCGCCTGAGGCCTGTTGCATGCGTGGTTTACTGGAGCCGCGGCCTGCCATCAGCCCTGGCCGGCGGAGTGGCCGGGCCAAAGGGTCGCGACGCCTCCGGCTCTGTCTACGGCTCGATCGTGATCCGGGCCAGGTCGTCCAGGAACAGGTCCCCCTGTTGCCGCAACTGAGCCTTGAACCGCTCAAGCAGTAGCGGGTCCTGGAGCCGCTGCCGGTCGTAGGGGTCGGCCAGCGCCTGCAGGAAGTGCACCACGTTCCAAATTTTGTCGGGACGTTCCGGGTAGGACGGTCCAGTGGCCAGCGTCTGCCGGAACGACGGCATGCCGCTGGCGTGGATGCCGATGTAGAGGCGGGCGTAGAGGTCCTCGCCGCGGCGACCGCCGCGATAGACGCCGAGCAGCAGGTTGCGAGGCTGGACGACGCCCCCCCACAGGTCCCATTTGAGTTGCGGCTCGGTGCCGTATTTGACGTGGCAGGAGGCACAGCCGAACTCGGCCGAGTTGTACAGCTTGTAGCCACGCATGGCCGATAGGAGGCGGTCCTCCTCGCTACGCAGGTACTGCGGCGGCACCTGCAGCGGGTGCTCGGCTGCGATCCGCCAGTTGTCCAGAACGTTCAGGAGGTTCTGGACGAACAACCAGTCCAGCTCCGGGCCGGTAAAGTCCGGGTCTTCCTCGGTGGGTTGCAGGGCCTTGGCGATCGTGGCGAACTCGGTTTCGCCGCGGACGCTCAGGTGGATGACGTAGCTGATCAGGTCGTCCAGCTCGGCTTCGGACAGGTGGGGAAAGGGTGGCATCATGGAGCCGTCGATGCCGCGGCGGACGACGCGTTTGAGATCGTCGCGGCGGGGCTTGCCGGCGGGGCCACGGCCGATGCGGGGAGCGTCCGGCGGCGGCGCGGCGGTGATGAACTTGAATAGCCCCTGACGGTAATCCCGCGGCCAGGCCGACTGGCTGACCGCATATTGGCCGTTGCCCGCGCCGGTCGGGCCGTGGCAGGCCAGGCACCAGCGGCGGTACACGGCCGCACCCCGGGCCAGTTGCGATGGCTCTAACTGCAACGCCGATGCCGTCTGCTGGATCCGCCGCCACTGCCCTTGCAGTTTCTGGCGGTCGGCCGGGTCCCACGCACGCAGCCGGCCGGCCAATTGCCCCAGCGATGCCAACACCCCTTGCTCGGGCGATGGCCGCGCCTGCGCCAAGACCATCAGTTGCTCCCAGGCCGGCACGGCCACCAGCGGCCGGAACGGTGTGCCGAAGTAACGGTCAAGTAGGCGGCGGAGCCGGTTGGCTTGGTCCGCCGACAGTTGGTTCGGATCTAGTAGCGTGCGGTTCAGTTGCGGGCGGAGGTCCTCGGCAAACTCGCGGTCCGGACTGCGGTGCGGGAATTGGACGGTGAACAGGGGGTGGAAGCCAGGGGTAGGCCAACGCTTGGGAGCGCCGTCCGGACCTGCCGGGGCGATGACCATCAGGTCCGTCCGTAAACTATAGATGTGGGCAGAAGGTGCGGGCACGCTACCGCTGGCTGTCGGCAGGGCGGGGCCGTCGCTGCAGCCGCTCAGGCCCAACAAGGCACAACCGCTGATCATGCTCAACGCGGCGAACCGTCCGATCGAGGGCAAGGTACGGACCTCCTGAAAGTATGCCCCGACGTTGGTCTGCCGCTGGGGCAGTTGGGGCAAGGCTCGCTTGCATAGGCATTACTATTTTATGGACGGATGACATGCATGAGGATGGATCGGTCTTGAGTGGCCATCGCGGTCACGGCCAGCAGCGGGGAGACATTCCCGACGCTGCAGCCAGAGCAGCAAAGCTGTCCCTAATCGTCGCCGGGGTGGTAGCAGCCGGCATAATATTCCTGACGCTTGCGGATCCGCCCCGAACGCAGGCCCAAACGGACGGCGTACAGGTCGCGGGATCGTCCCTCCAGACCCGCCAGCGCCTGCGGGAGCTCGAACAGCAACTGGCCCGGCCCACGACGGAGACCGTGGAAGGTCTGATCCACATTCTGGAAGAGGAGGGGAACACGCTGATCAGTTGGGACGGGCGGCGGTACATTGCCGCGCGGCGGGCGGCCCAGATGCTGCTCGGCCGCTTGCCTCCGGAGCTGTTGGAGGGATACCGGACCCGTATCGATCCGCCGGCCGAGCGGTTGCGGCAGGCCGCCCAGCAACGCGGACAGACACGGCTGCTCCAGGAGCTGGTCGAGCGGTATCCGCTGTCCCGTGCGGCGGCCGACACCCTGCGCGAATGGGGCGACCGGCTGTTTGAAAGCGGCGAGCCTCAGGCCGCCCTCTACCTTTGGCAGCACCTGCAGCCCGGGGCCGATGCGGAGTGGCACCATCCCGACGCCGCGACCGATCCGGCGACGGTCGAAGCCCGGATCATTCTTGCACGCATCGTGCTAGGAGAGTTGGAGTCGGCCCGTGCGGCCATGCAGGAGTTCCGCCAGCGACATCCCCACCTGCAGGGCTGCCTTGCGGGACAACAAGGTCGCTGGTGCGACTTGCTGGAACAGTGGCTGCGGCGTCCGCCGACGCTGCCGCGGCCCGCCCTGGACGGCCGGGTATGGAGCACCTACGCCGGTAATGCCGCCCGCAACCCGGTGATTGTGGCGGAGTCGTCCGAGTGGGGGACCCGCCCGGCGTGGCAACTGGAGCGGACAGCCGCCCGCGGCGAGCCGATGCCCCGACAGTCCAACGGCCTGTTGCCGCCGTGCTATCCGGTTTGCGGCGACGGGGCCGTATATTGCACGGACGGCCGGGAGCTATTCGCCTACGAGCTGCGGACGGGGCGTCGCTGGGGCCGTGTCGAGGTGTTGCCCTCGCCGCTTCCCGCCGGACAAGGGGGAGTTGCCGGCGTTACCCTCGCCTGGCACGACGGCTGGGTTTACCTGCGGGTCGGTCAGCCGCCGGTGCAGTCGACGCTCGACGACCGCAAGGGACCGACCACCTGGCTGGTGGGGGTGCAGGTGCAACCGTCCGGCGGCAGTTTGTCCATGGTCGTGCGATGGCATCTCTCCCCGCCCGCGGGGGGGTACTGGTTGGGCGCCCCGTTGGTCGTTCATCGCCGATTGTGGGCGGCCTATGCCCGCCTGGAGGGGGGACGCCTACACTATGGCATCGCCTGTTACGATCCGTCGGACGCTGCGACCACGCCGCCATTGAGTTGGTCAACCGAAGTGGCCGAGCAGTCGGCCCCCGCGACGCCGCCGGGCCGCCACCGCGAAGAGCTGCTGACCTGGGCCCACGACCGGATCTATTTCAACACCAACGCCGGGGTCGTGGCGGCGGTCGATGCCCGCAGCGGCCAGCGGTTGTGGGCGTACCGTTATCCGTCCGACCCTCGACGTGCGGCGGGGATAGTGCGGCCGTCGCCCGCGGTGTACGCCGACGGGCACGTCTACGCCGCACCGGCCGATGGCGACGGGATTTTCGCCTGGGAGGCGGAGAGCGGACGGCTGGTCTGGGAGCTGCGCGGCCGGGGCGGGGCAATGGTCCACGCCGTGACGGCTACGCACGTGTTGTGCAGCCAGCGGCAGCCGTTGCCGGCCGTGCTGGGGATCGGTTGCCGCAGCGGGAGTAGCCGCTGGGACGGTGGCGGATGGTTCGTCACCGCCGGAAGCGGCCTGACGGAGTCGGGATCGCCCCTGGTGGTGGGGGACCGCCTGGTCTGGCCAGGTCGCAGCGGGTTCATGCTGATGCGCTGCGACAGCGGCCTGCCCGTGTTCGAGCCGCTGCGGCTCGCCCCGTGGACCGGCCATTTGATGCTGAGCGATGGGGTGTTGTTGGCGGTGTCGCCGGAGCGGCTGGCCGCGTTTGTGCCGCCGCGGCCATTGGCACAGCCGGAACCAGGTTCGCCGCCGTGAGGTCTCCGCTTCAGAGGATGGGAGTCTCGCGTTAATCGTGAGGACGTGAACTTTGGAAGATGCGAGTGTCGCGTGGTTACGATAAGGTAGTGTTACGATAAGGTAGTAAGGACGATCGCGATGGCTAGGGCGTCGCGGGCCGCAGAGTTGTCGCCCGCACTGTCCACGCCGGTCGCGACCGGCAACATTGGCTTCCGGTTTCGGGCAATACCTGCTCACCGGAGATAAGCGGAGCATAGCCACGTTGGGACATGCGAGATGGAAGGTGAACGATAACCCCGTCTCGCTAGGGGTAATCGGGCAGTAATCACGATTGGGACAAGCGAGGTGGAAGGTGAGCGACAACGCCGTGATGATCGAGGACGAGCTGGCTGCCGCGGCCGAAGCCCGGGAGCACTGCTGCCGCATCCTCAACGAGTGCGGCAAGGTGATTATCGGCCAGCAGGAGGTCCTGGAACTGCTGCTGATCGCCTTGCTCGGCCAGGGGCATGCCCTGTTGGTGGGTGTCCCCGGCCTGGCCAAGACGCTGATGATCCGCACCTTGGCCGAGTGCATGAACCTGAGCTTCAGTCGCATCCAGTTCACGCCGGATCTGATGCCTTCGGACATCACCGGCACGGAGATCCTCTATGAAGACCGGGCCAGCGGCCAGCGGGCCTTCCGCTTCCTCCGCGGGCCGATCTTCGCCAACGTCATCCTGGCCGACGAGATCAACCGTACGCCCCCCAAGACCCAGGCGGCGTTGCTGGAAGCCATGCAGGAGCACCAGGTGACCGTGGCCGGCGAACGCCACAAGCTGCCGGTCCCCTTTTTCGTCCTGGCCACGCAGAACCCGATCGAGCAGGAAGGCACCTACCCCCTGCCCGAAGCCCAGCAGGACCGCTTCATGTTCACCATCACGGTGGACTATCCGGCGGAGGAGGAGGAATTCCGCATCATCGGGGCGACAACCGGCGTGGCGGTCCCTGTTGTTCAGCAGGTAGTCACGGCCGAGCAGATCTGCCGGATGCAGGCGCTGGTCCGGCGGATCCCCGTCGCCGACTATGTGGTGCGGTATGCGCTGCGTCTGACCCGTCTGACCCGTCCGGCGACGGCAGCCGACGCGGCGGTGGGGCCACGCAGCGACCGCTGGCCGGTCCCCGATTACGTGCGGCAGTACGTGACCTGGGGGGCCGGACCGCGTGCCGGGCAAAACCTGATCCTAGCGGCCAAGGGGCGGGCCTTGCTGCACGGGCGGCATCATGTGGCCATCGAGGACGTCCAGGCGGTCGCCCTGCCGGTGCTCCGCCACCGCCTGGTTACCAACTACGCCGCCCGCGCCGACGGCGTCACCCCCGACGAGATCATCCGGCGGCTTCTGCAGGAGGTTCCGCCCCGCGTGCCGGACTGAGTAGCGGACTGATCCTTCGGTCACCCGCCTCGATCGGATCCCCCTCTACGATCGGGTTTTTGTCCTGAATCAGTTTGCTAACCACTATTGGATTCTTGCATACGATCGGATTTCGGCCTGCGATTGGATTTTTGCATAGAGTCGGATTTTCTGGATCAACCCGTGCGGAGTGCTCGCGGCAATGTTGCGACCGGACCCCGAGATCGTCAACCGCCTGGAACGGCTCGAGCTGGAGGCCCGCCAGATTGTCGAAGGGATGCTGGCCGGGCGCCACCGCAGCCCGCGGCACGGCTTTGCCGTCGAGTTTGCCCAACACCGCCCCTACGTCCCCGGCGACGACCTCAAACACATCGACTGGAAAGTGTATGGTCGCACCGAACGGTTCCACCTCAAGCAGTACGAACAGGAGACCAACCTGGTGGCCTGGCTGCTGGTCGATGCGAGCGAGTCGATGGCCTTCCGTTGGCAGCACCGCTCCAAGCAGGAGACGGCGTCGCTGGCGGCGGCGGCCCTGGCCTATCTGGTCCTTGGTCAGTCGGACAGTGTCGGGCTGATGACGTTGCGTGGCGGGACCGCTGCCGACGTCCTCCATCCCGCTAGCCAGATGCTGCAGTTGCAGGAGATCTGCCGGCTGTTGGTGCAGCCGTTGCCCTCCGGCCCGGCGGACTTTGGCCGGGCCTTAGAGGAGGCCGCCGCACGGACGGGCCGCCGCGGCGTCGTGTTCGTCTTCAGCGACCTGCTCGACGAGCCGGCCGCTCTCCACGCCGGCCTGCAACGCCTCGTGTTCCACAAGCACGAGGTCATCGTTTTCCAAATTCTGGACGCGGCGGAGCTAGACTTCCCTTTTCGCGACTCGACCCTCTTCCGCGGCCTGGAAGGACAGCCAGAGGTGCTCACCGATCCGCTGGCTGTGCGCGATAGTTACCTAGCGGCGATGCAACGCCATCTGGCGGCCGTCCGCGACATCTGCCGGCAGTTGGCCATCGACCACCTGCTGTTGCGGACGGATGCGGAGATCGGCCGTGAGCTGGCCGCGTACCTGTTGCGGCGGCAGAGCGTGCGGCGAGGTCCGCCGGGAGCGTGATGAACAACGGGGTCCCGCCAGCCGGACGATTCGCGGCGGCGGTGGGTGCAAGCGGCAAAGGAAGAGACCGCCGCTACGCCGTCAGGGGGCCACGGGCACGAACTTGACACACACGGGGCGGCCAACGCGGATGGTCTGGCCGGTGGCCTTGCCCTTGCCGGTTTGCAAATCCAGCTCCCACACGCCGACCTGGTCGCCGTCCTGGCTGGCGATCAGCATCCAGCGGCCGGTGGGGTCGATGTTGAAGTTGCGGGGGATTTTGATGTCGCCGGTGATGTGTCCGGCGGCCTCCAGGGTGCGGTCGTCGCGGACGCGGAAGACGGCGATGCTGTTATGCCCGCGGTTGGAAACGTATACGAATTTGCCGCCGGGATGGAGGATGCATTCGGCCGTGGTGTTGCCGGGGACCGGCTCGGTGAGGGTGGAGAGGGTCTGGACGACCTTGCCGCCGCCGTTGCGGTCGAGACGGACGACATGCACGGTGGAGTCCAGCTCGCCGTTGACGTAGGCGAATTGGCCGTCGGGGGCGATGGCGATATGCCGCGGGCCGCAGCCGGCGGGCAGGACGATATCGGCCGCGGCGTCGTCGTCCGCACGTCCGTTGGCCGGGTCAAAGCGGAAGACCTTGACGCGGTCGATGCCCAGATCGACGCTGTAAGCGAGGGTGCCGTCGGGGCTGAAAAAGCCGCAGTGGGCGTGCGGGGCTTCCTGGCGACCCTTGTTGGGGCCGGTGCCGGAATGCTGGACGAAATCGGTGCGTTCGCCGAGCTGGCCGTCGTTTTCGATGCGGAAGATGGCGGTGCTGCCGCCGCCGTAGTTGGCGACGATGACGTAGCGGCCCTTGGGGTCCGTAGCGATGTGGCAGGGGCCGGCGCCGCCGCTTTTGGTCTCGTTCAGCTTGCTCAGGTGGCCGGTCTTGCGGTCGATGGCGTAGGCCAAAACGGCGCCGCCCCCCTTGCCGGCGGTCTCCCCCACGGCGTAGAGGTACTGCCCGGATGGGTGGATCGCCAGAAATGAGGGGCTGGCCACCTCCGCCGCCAGCTCCGGCGGGCCCAGCTTGCCCGTGGCGGCGTCAAAGCGGGCCCGATAAATCCCCTTGCTGCCGTTTTTGCTGGTGTAGGTTCCGACGAACACCCAGTACTCCTGTGCGGCGGCGGTCATGGTCCACGCCGCGAGCAACCCTGCTGCCAGACATGTGCGTGTCATGGTCCTGTCCTCCGGTGAGAAGGTCCTGGCGTTATCCTACGAATGTCGCAAAGGTCGATCAGCCAGCGGGGTAGCAGGTTGTCGGGAGCATGCGTGGGGACGCCGCACCGCCAGTGGGCAGCAGCGGTCGTAGCGTGCCGAATCTGCAGCTTAGTTGCTGACCCCCATGGTGCGGCGGATGAACTCGAGCGGCATCTGTTACGGGCTGACCCGCATGGTGCGGCGGATGAACTCGAGCTGCACCTGCATGTAATGCGGGCCACGGATGCCGTGCCGGGCGTTGGGGTAAAACATCATTTCGAACGGCTTGTTGACCCGCTGTAAGGCGTCGATCAGTTGCACGCTGTTTTGCAAATGTACGTTGTCGTCGAGCATGCCGTGGATGATGAGCAACCGGCCGTGCAGGTTTTTGGCGGCGGCAACGCAACTGGTGCGGGCGTAGCCTTCCGGATTCTCCGGAGGGGTAAGCATATACCGCTCGGTATAGATAGTGTCGTAGAGCCGCCAGTCGGTGACCGGCCCGGAGGCGATGCCAGCGGCGAATTTGCGGGAATGGGTCAGGGCATACGCCGCCAAAAACCCGCCGTAGCTGTGGCCGCTGATGCCGATGCGGGCCGGATCGGCCCACCCCTTGGCCACCAGCCAGTCGACCGCCTCCTCCAGGTCGCGTAACTCCTGGACTCCCAACTGCTTATAGCAGGTCCAGGCGGATTGGGCCCCCTTGCCGCTGGCGCTGCGGGGGTCCACCCGGAACACGACGATGCCACTGCGGGCCAGCGTCTGATCCAGCACCCGCCCGGCACTGTATTCGTCCCGGATGGTGGGGGCGTGCGGCCCGCCGTAGGTGAACAGCCACATCGGATACTTCTTGGAGGCTTGAAAGTCCGGCGGATAGGTGATGGCTCCTTCCAGGACAAAGCCGTCCTTGAGAGGGATTTGTACCCGCTCGTAGCGGCCGAAGCGGAACCGTTCCCGCTCCCGCACCGGGTTGGTGTCGATCTGGCGGATGATTCCGCGGCCCACTTCGCCGAGCCGGACCTGGGTCGGGGTAAACGGGTCGCTGCACCGATCGATGTAAAGCGGTCCAGAGGGGGCCAGGCGGACGCGGTGCGATTGCCCTTTTTCGCTTAGCAGGGTAACCCGGCCGTCCAGGTCCACGACGCAGAAATCGCTGCCGGTGGGGGAAGTCATCGCCGCAGTGAAGTAAATTTTCCGATCGGCGGCATCGACCCGTAGCAGCTCCTGGACTTCCCAACTGCCGTGGGTGAGTCGTTTCAGGCAGGTGCCGTCCGCGGCGTAGTGGTACAGGTGCTTCCAGCCGCTCCGTTCGCTGAGGATCAGGAAGGAGCCGTCCGGCAGGAAGCGGGGCTCCCCCAGGTCTTCGACCCATGCGGCGGTGGTTTCGCGGAACAGCCGCCGCGGCTTGCCGCCAGGATCGTCCCAGATGAGGATGTCCAGCCAGGTCTGCGTGCGGTTTTGCACGTAGGCATAGAGGCGTTTACTATCGGGCAGCCAACCGACACGGACCACCAACGTATCGGCGGGTGGGTAGTCGCCGAGGTCGAGGAAGGCCGGCTTGCCGCCAGCGGCGGGGACGACGCCGATACGGACGACCGGGTTGGCCTCCCCCGCTTTCGGGTAGGGATAGCGTTCCACTTCGCCGTAGGTGCCGCCAAAGCCGGTGATGGTGAAGCGGCGGACGGGGCGGTCGTCGAACTGCAAAAACAGCAGGCGGCGGCTGTCCGGACTCCACCAATAGGCCTTGCCGTGGCGGTGGAAGATTTCCTCTTCGTAAACCCAGTCGGCGCGGCCGTTGAGAAGGTCGCCGCCGCCGTCGTGGGTCAGTTGCCGGTCTTCGCCGCTGGCGACGTCCACACAGTAGAGATTGCCGTTGCACACATAAGCGATCCTGCGGCCATCGGGGCTGAAACTGGCGAACTCCTTGCGGCCGTCCCGCCGGGTCAAGCGTCGGCCCGGGCGACCGTCGAAATAGCCAATGCCGATGTCCTGACCGACATTGAACAGGAACGCGCTATAGTCGGGGTTGAAGCGGTAGCTGGTGGCCTGGCTGAGGCGGTCGATCGTTGCGGCGTCCAGCTCCGGCACGGCCTGGAGGGACTTCCGCACCGCCTGCGGGTCGGCGAACAGCTCCGCCTGGCCCGTGCGGGCTTCCACCTTCCACAGCTTGCCGTCCTTGACCTGCAGGAAGTGCTCGGCGTCGAGCCAGCCGCCGATTTCGGTCGGCGACCCTTGGAAACCCAGTGACAATGTGCCGTCCGGGTTGAACAACAGGGCATCGGTAATTGGCAGTAGCGGCCCGCGGTGTTCCGGCAGCGGCGAGGGTTCCCGCACCAGCAGCGGTGGGGCGTGGCGGATCCGCAAGACGGGGTACTCGCCGCCGGGCTGCAGGTGGTCGTTGAACAGTCCCCAGGCGGCCAAGCCGTCCTCGCTGCGAGGCTCGAGCAGGTAGGCAGCCAGGCGGCCCAACGGCTGGTCCGCCGGGACGAACCAGCTTCCCGCCAGCAGGCGGCGGACCGCGACCGCGGACTCCACTTCCACTTCGGCCATCTTGCGCCCCTGGTAGGCCTGTGCGGCGACGCGGACCGCCTTAAGACGGTAGACCTCCGCCGTCACGTCAATGTCCTCGCACAGCTCCTGGACGATGATCCCGTGGCGGCGGAGGGTAGCGGCGATGGCGTCGCACCCCGCCGGCAACGCATACCCGACCGCCGGCCGCCGCACCGTCTCGCGCGGCCGCACGCCGGAGAGTTCCTCGATCTCGTAGTCACGCGGCTCGTCGGTGGGGATGCGGCGGCCCGCCTCTTCCCGCTCGGCGTAGCCGCGGATGGTCCGCCGACCCAGGGCGGCCGCTTCCGTCCGCAGGACGACGCATGCTTCGTCCCGCGGTGGGGCCTTGAGGATGTCTTTCAACGGCTCCCGCTTTTCGACGATGACCTCCAGGCAACAGGTGACAAACGCCGCCGTGGCCCGGACGCGGTCGCGGAACGGGGCGTAACTGTAAGACTCGGACAGGATGCTCAGGCCGCCGCGGAGGCTATAATACTGCACGCCGTAACGGGGCAGTGCGGGGTAGGTGAGCCAGCGGCGGCGGTCCGGCGAGAAGTTGCCGTAGGGGGCGATCGCCCAGCCGGTCCGCTCCTGAAACCGCCGTTCTACCGCCGGGAACAGCTCCGCCCTGGCCCAACGGCTAAGCGGGGCGTCCGTGTCCGGGTAACGCGGCCCGTCATAGGTCAGGACGTAACGGTGCCGGCTGCCGTTGGTCGTATGGCAATCGATGAGAATTTCCGGCTGCCAGCGGCGGATCAGGTCCACTAACGCTCGGATTTCTGGGCTATCCAGTTTCGTGAAGTCGCGGTTGAGGTCGTAGCCTTGGGCATTGGCCCGGGTGCCGACCAATGCGGGGCCGTTCTGGCCGGGGCGGTTGTTCCGGCCGAACTGGTCGTTGCCGTCGGCGTTGAGGTTGGGTACGACCAATACGATCAAATGCCGGAGCAAAGGATGCGGCCGGGGGATCGTCCAGTCGCGGGCTAGAGCCAGGACGGCCTCCTTGCCGTCCACTTCCCCGCCGTGGATGTTGGCGACAACAAGTGCGACCCACCGGGCGTCATCAGGCGTCCGTCCGGCAGGGGGCGGGTTGCCGAGCACCAATACCGGCAGTTTGCGTCCGGCGTGGGTGGTACCGAAATACTCCAGCCGCACGTGCGGGCTGCGGCGGCCCAATTCCTCGCAAAACGATAGGACCTCCTCATGCCGTGCGGTGGCCTGGTAGTCGGTGCGCTCGGCGGTGGTCAGCAACGGCGCCGCCGTCTGGGCTGCAACGGGGGAGTCGGCCAGCAACGACCCGCCGGCCAGCATCAGCCACCCGGCCAGTGGCACCCACAACGAATGGATGAGCGAAGTCCGGAGCATGGTATCGTCTCCTTGTGCCCCCGCAGGCGTTTGTAGCCAGTGTACCTGACGCGGTAGGAATAAGATAGGTGGCAGGAGGGCACTACGCTATGGATCGACGTGAGCGGTTGTCCGTCGTCGGCAAGGAGGCAACGCATCGGCAAAAATAGTTTGAACGCTCACGCCATCGCGGTTACACTCGAAGCAGGGAAAGCCAAATCGAGAGCACAAGACCTGACAGGATACCGAGAGCACAAACCATGACAGAATGCCTACTCACTCGGCGGACCTTGGCCAAGGGAGCCATCGAGGTGGTGATCGTGGCCGTGGCGACTGTTGCGTTGCTGGCCGGTATGTCCGCGGGCGGTGGAGTAGCCACCGACGCGCCGCAAATCGGCGAAGCACCGGCGGTCGCCGACTTGATCGTCCATAATGCCAAGATAATTACCGCGGATGAGCGGTTCACGATCGCCGAGGCCCTGGCGGTGCGCGGCGGCCGCATCGTCGCGGTCGGCAGCAACGCCGACATTGTGCGTCTGCGCGGACCGGCTACTCAAGTTATCGATGCCGGCGGCATGATCGTCTTGCCCGGACTGTGCGACAGTCACGTGCACCCCTTGCAGGCGGCTGCCAGCGAAGTGGCGGAGCCCCTCCCCGTGCTGCGGAGCATCGACGAGGTGCTGGCCTACATCCGCCAACAGGCGAAAAAGACCCCGAAGGGGGAGTGGATCGTCGTCCGTTACGGTTTCCCGACGCGGCTACAGGACGCCCGCTTCCCGACGCGGGTCGAGCTGGATGCGGCGGCGCCGGATCATCCCGTGCTGTATCACGCCGGTCCGGCGGGGGTGGTCAACACCCTGGCCCTGAAAATCTCCGGCGTGACCAAAGATACGCCAGATCCGCCCGCGGGCCGGATCGTCCGCGACCCGCAGACCGGGGAACCGACCGGCCTGCTACGGAACGCCTATGGGGTACTCAAGGGGGTGCCGCCGGTCGGGGGGCGCCTGAGTGCCGAGCAGCGGCGGGATGCGGTCAAAAAACTCTTTGCCCTGTACAACTCCCAGGGCATCACCAGCATCGCCGACCGCAACGCCGGGCAGCAGGCTTTGGAGTTGTACCGGGCGATGCGGCAGGCCGGGGAGCTGACCATGCGGGTCAACGTCGCCCGCGGCTTCACCGTAGCCGGCAGCGCGGAGGACATGGCCCGGCGGCTGCGGGAAATGATCGGGCCCGACGGCCGCAACGGCCCGACCGGCGCCGGCGACGAGTGGGTGCGGATCGGCCCAATCAAAATCTTCCTCGACGGCGGCATGCTCAACGGCACGGCCTACATGCGGCAGCCCTGGCCGCCGGGACCGGCCTACCAAATCGTCGAACGCGACTACCGCGGCCTGTTGTTCGTGCCGCCGGAACAGTTGCAATCCTTCTGCGTCGAGGCGGCCCGCCTCCGCTGGGCCGTCACCGCCCACTGTGCCGGCGAAGCGGCCATGGACGTACTGCTGGACGCCTACGAGTTCGCCGACCGCTTCGTGCCGATCCGCGAGCTCCGCTTCTCCATCACTCACGCCAACTTCCCTAGCCTCTACAACCTCGAACGCTGCCAGAAACTCGGCGTGTGCGCCGATGTCCAGCCCGCCTGGCTTTACAAGGACGGGGCGACGTTGCTGAAAATCCTCGGCCCAGAGCGGATGCGTTGGTTCCAGCCCTACCGTAGCTGGCTCCGCTACACCGTCATCGGCGGCGGCAGCGACCACATGCTCCGCTACGACCCCCTGCAGAGCACCAACCCCTGGAGCCCCTGGCTCGGCATGTGGGTCGCCGTCACCCGCAAGCTCGAAAACGGCCAGGTTCACCAGCCGGACGAAGCCCTCAGCCGCGAGCAGGCCATCCGCCTCTACACGATCCACAACGCCTACATCTTGCGTGAGGAAAAGGTCAAAGGCTCGCTGGAAAGCGGCAAATACGCCGATTTCATCGTCATCGATCGGGACATCTTGACCTGCCCGGCGGACGCCATCAAGGATACCCGCGTCCTGCTCACCGTGGTCAACGGCAAGATCGTTTATGATGCCCGCTGAGGGGGCCTGGTCAACGGCCAGAACGTACACCCATGCCCGCTGTTTACGATGCTCACTGAGCAAATGAGGTCCATCGTCCGATCGTTGACGATGTCCGCTGAGCGGGTACGGCGATGTTTCGTTTGGCTCACATCGCCCGGTCTTCGGCCCAGGCGTGGCGGCGACCAGTGGAGAACTCCTTGTATTCCGCCGTGGTCGGCTCGTGGATGGTCGCCGGGTCAAACGCGGCGTTGACGGCCCGCAGGGCGGCAATGATCGCCGGGTCCGCGTAGCCCAGGCCGCGGACCTCGAACGAGTCGCGGTTGACGTCGATTACCCGCAGCCAGTCGCGGCCGACAAACGCCCAGCGCAGCTCGCGCAGTTCCCAGCGGGTGCGTTTGAGGAATTCCAGCACGGCGGCGGCATCGCCGCGGTATTCCAGCACCGCCCGCGGCGGGGGCCAGCCACGCAGCGGGCCAGAAGCGTCCCGCGTGTCGCCGGTGCCTGCCTGTTTCGCGGTCATCGCAGTCCGGCCAGCTCCTGCAGCAGCCGCCAGTTTTCCAGCCGGTCCTGGTTGGCCGCCAATAGCACTGGCGTGGGGTTGCCGTCCTTGTCGAAGTGTTTGGCGAAGCGTCCTTCGGTCCGGGCGAAATCGATGAAGGTGACCTCCTTGCCGGTTTTGGGGTGGATGTACCAGTCCCCCTTGACGTTGGGGTTGCCCTGGAGGGAGAGGCGGCTTTTGATGGTGTCGCCGGCCCGGGGATCGTAGATGAGCAAGGGGAAGGCGCGGCTATCGACGGCCAGGCGGGCCTGTTCGGCGGCCATGTTGTCGGCGACGCCATGCTCGGGCTGGCAAGTCGTATAGCAGGAGACGATCGCCGGGCCGGGGTATTCCAAGGCCCCCAGCACGGCCTTGTAGAAGTGGTTGACGTGGGCGCAGGTGGTCTGAGCCACATAGACGCCGGGATGCATCATGGCGATCTGGGCGATTTCCTTGCGGCGTTCCTGCTTGCCGAAGACGGCCTTGCCGTGCACCGACATTTTGGTGTTCTGGCCGGTGTAGCTGCTGGTGGAGGCCTGGCCGCCGGTGTTGGAGTAGACCTGGGTATCCAGGACGAAGACCTTGATGTTCATGCCGCTCATGAACATGCGGGAGAGTGCCTGGAAGCCGATGTCGTACATGGCTCCGTCGCCGCCGATGACCCACAGCGGCTTGTCCTTCCAGCCCATCTGGTCCCAGCGCATGCGCACGCCGATGGCGTAGGTGGGGGCGTTCTCGAACAGGGAGTTGGTCCAGGGGACCAGGTAGGGGTTGTAGGGGTAGGTGGAGGTGTAGACGGTGTTGCAGCCGGTGGCGGCGACGATGCCCCATTGGTCGCCGTATTTGGAGCCGGTGGCGGCGCAGAGCATCCGCAGGGCGGTCCCTTCGCCGCAGCCGGCACAGGAGCCGGCCCCGCCAGTGTAGATATGCGAGCTTTCCTTCAGCATGATGTCGATCAGCAGGTTGCCGCTGATGAACTTTTCATTGGACGGTCCCATGTTCTTGTAGAGGCGGTGACTTTTGCGGGCCTTGTACATGACCTCGTCGGTCTTCGGGACCATCCGCAGGGCGTTGTCGTCGCAGACGGTGACGCACTCGGCGCAGCCTTTGCATTTGGAGGGGTCGATAATGATGTTGAACATGCCGCCGACCCCGAGTTTTTTCTTGAACCCGTCGTAGTATTTTTTGGTGCGGGACCATTGCGGCTCGTACAGGGCACGGTCTTCCGGCGGCAGGGCGGCCATTTTCTGCTGCCATTCGTCTTCGGCCAGGACTTTGCCCAAGATGGCCGTATCCGGGCATTCGGTGACGCATTCCATGCAGCCGGTGCAGTTTTCGGGGATGTATTCGGGGATTTCCGGGGCGATGTAGCTGAAGTCCCGCAGGTTGGCGGTGCCGGCGGGGATCAGCGAGCGGGCCACCGACAGGTCTGCCGGCAGTAGCTCCTCGCCGTAGCCCTCTTCGTAGCCGCGAATGATCCGCTCGTTGAAGTCCACCACGTCCAATACGGGGAGGTGGACCAGCTTGTAGGGGCGGTCGACCGTCGTGCCGTAGCTGCTGTTGTTGAACGGATCGCGCTCGCTGGCGGCATTCATCGACGGGCCAGTCGTTGCGGTCGCAGCAGTCATGGATGGCTCCTTTGGTATCCTTCTTCGCGTGTTTGGTCCGATTGCCGGTTGGTGTTGGGTTCGGTTATGTCTTGGTAAATGCCAGCCAAGTAGTAGTAGCGGTTCGGTAATGGCGGCCGTGGGCCGTCGTGGCACGGCCGGTCGGTCTCAGAGGCAGCTTTCGATGATCGCCCGGGGGATTTCACGGGTCTCGCTGTAGCCGCGCTTGACGCAGGTGAGGTTTTCCTGGACGACCTGTTCGCCGCGTTTGCCGAAGTATTTGCGGAGAGCCTTTTCGACGCCGGCATAGACCTGCTCGTCGCTCATGCCGGCCTCGCGGGCGTAGGGGGTCAGTCGCAGGAACGCCCCTAGCAGCACGATCCCCTGCATGCGCATCTGCAGATCCGGCTCGCTGGCCACCTCGCGGGCGATCTGCACCATGTCGCAGTAGTAGACCCGGATATTGTTCTCGCGGATCTTTTTGCGGTTGACCTCTGGAATGCGTTTCCACACGTCCATCGGGTCGGTGTAGTGGGATTGCATGAAGATGGCCCCGCCCGGCACCAGGCCCTTGAGCGTCAGCGGCGAGAGGATCGCCGTGGGGTCGTTGATCACCAGCAGCTCGACCTTTTCCAGCTCCGAGTGCAGGTTGATGTGGCTATCGGCGATGGTCAGGTAGTAGGTGGTGGGGAGGCCTTTTTTCTCGGAGCCGTATTTGGGGTAGGCCTGGACGTCCTTGCCGAAGACGTTGCCGGCGATGGTGGCGATGACCTTGTTGGTGGTCACCGAGCCGAAGCCGCCGACGGAGTGTCCCCGCATGGAGAAGGCTCCGGGCGGCCGCAAGTCCGGCTCTTCGGTCCGCTTGAGGGCCAGGGGATGATCGATGCCGACGCAGAAGTAGTCTTGGCCGTCGATGATCATGTTGTGGAAGGCGGCGATGATGTCGCCGGGGCGGACGTCGCGGCTGCCCAGTCCCGCCGAGCCGTGGTAGATCCGCGGGATGCGGCTGATCTTTTCCTGGCCGTTTTGACCGTTGATCGCATCGCAGAAGGCCGCCTTGATCTCGCGGGTGAGATGGTTACCGGTGGTGGACAGCGGATCGTCCATCCGTTCCAGCACTGTCACGGCGACGGCGTTGCGTAACGCCTCGACGATCTGCTGGGCCGGGAAGGGGCGGAAGACGAACACCGTCAGGCAGCCGGCGGCGATCCCTTTTTTCTCCCGCAGGTAGTCGACCGTGGCCTTGGCCGTTTCCATATAGCAGCCCATGCCGACGAGGATGTACTCGGCGTCCTCGCAGCGGTAAGGCTCGACGAAGCCGTAGCGGCGGCCGGTCTTGCGGGCAAACTCGTCGAATGCCTCCTCCAGCGCCGGGACGATCCGGTCGTAGTACCACCGCTGGGCGATCTTCCCCTTCATGTACGAGTCCTGGTTTTGCACCACGCCGGACATGAGGGGATTGGCGGGATCCATGAGGTTGATCAGTTTTTCCTTGGGATCGCCGACAAATTCTTTCATGAACTGCGGTTCGGGCAGCCGCACGGTCTCGACGGTGTGCGTGGTGAGGAATCCGTCCTGGATGTTGAAAAACGGGGTGAAGGTGGCTTCGGCGACGCGGCGAGCGATCAGGCAGAAGTCGCCGGCTTCCTGGGCATTGCGGGCAAAGAGCATGCCCCAGCCGCAGTCAGCAACGCTCATGACGTCGTCGTGGCCGGCGTGGACGTTCAGCCCCTGGCTAGTCAGGGCGCGGGCGCCGATGTTCATCACCACCGGCAGGCGTTTGCCGGCGATGGTGTAGAGGACTTCCTTCATCAGGACCAGGCCCTGGCCGGAGGTGAAGTTGGTCACCCGGCCGCCGGCCACAGCGAATCCTTCACAGATCGAGGCGGCGGAATGCTCGCTTTCCGGCTCGAAAAACATCAGGGGATCGCCCCAGAGGTTTTTGGCGCCGTTCATGACCGCCGCGTTGAAGCCGCCGCCCATGGTGGTCGAGCTGGTGATCGGGTAGGCGCCGGCGGCCTGCGAAATATGCGTCTCGACATGGACCACCGCTTCGGCCCCGTCGCAGGTGGTCGGTATGCCCGGATATTGATATTGCGCCTCGGCGGGGCGTTCCGCCGTTTGTGGCTGCTGGGTGATGATCCCGGCGGTTGCTAGGGTCATGGACAACATCCTCCGCAGAACTGGGGCGCGGTCAACTTTCCGTTGGGTCACGCCCGCCGCAACGGTGCGGCGGCGTCTCCGCCTCCTGCTGCAAAGCTCGATATCCCCAATACTTAACTTATATCCTAAGAGCCTGGGCCGTGTGTGGGCACGTTTTTTTCGGCCTGTTCAACTTTCGGACAGTCGCCATTCGCTTTGGTCCGTACCCCGGCATGGCGCTGTCCCGCTCAGGCGGCTGCCGGTCAGGCCGTGCTCCCCGCTCAGGCGGTCGCCGCTCAGGCGGTGCTCCCCGCTCGGGCGGTGCCCAAGGGGGTCAACCGGCGGTGATTGTAACCATCCTCGCCGGCCGGAGCAACCGCGACTGGGACCTACGGGGAATGGTGAGTGGCCATTTACGCCAGGACGGCACGGATCGGTTGACCGTGGCAGATGGGGAAGGATCGCCCCTGAGGATCGCGGATGGTGGCGTCGTGGGGAATGCCAAGGCAGTGGTAGATGGTAGCGTGGAGGTCTTCCGGAGTGACGGTGCCGTCTTTGGGGTAGGCGGCGATGGCGTCACTGGCGCCGTAGATGGTGCCGCCGCGGACGCCGCCGCCGGCCAGGGCGACGGAGAAGACCTGTCCCCAGTGGTCCCGTCCGCCGCTGGCGTTGATCCGGGGCGTGCGGCCAAACTCAGCCATCCAGACCACCAGCGTGTCGTCCAGCAGACCCCGAGCGTCCAGGTCCTCCAGCAGGGCGGAGTAGGCCGTGTCGAGGATCGGCATGAGAGTTTTGACGCTGCGGGTGTTTTGGGTGTGGGTGTCCCAGTGGCCGTTGTTGGGGGCATTGGGGACGCGGGACCAGTTGACGCGAACCAGGGGGACGCCGGCTTCGACCAGCCGCCGGGCCAGCAGGCAGGACTGTCCGAAGCGGCTACGCCCGTAGCGGTCGCGGAGTTTGACCGGCTCGCGTTCCAGGGCAAATGCATTGCGCACCTGCGGTGAGGCTAGCATGGCCAGAGCTTGCTGACGGTGGGGGTCGTCGCTGGACGCCGCCAGGGCATCGAGCAGCCGGCGGCGACGCTCGAACCGCTCCGGGGTCACCTCCGCCGGCAGGGCCAGGCCGTCGATGGCCAGGGTGGGCAATGTCGGGTCGCACTGCAACAGCCAGGGGTCGTAAGCCCGCCCGAGGAATCCGGCGTCCTGCCCCGGCCAGGTCAAGTTCCCGTCGTTGGCGGCCTGTTCGGGCAAGGTGATCGCCGCCGGCAAGACGCAGCGGCCGGTGCACAACTTGCGGACGACGCCGCCCAGGCTGGGCCAATCGTTGGGGGCGCCCGGCTTGGCGTTTTCCACTTGTTTAGGGACGTGCGGATGGCCGGTGGTCATGTAGTAGCCGGAGGAGGAGTGGGCATTGTCGTAGGTCTGGCAGGCCCGCAGCACGGCGATGTGGCGGGTCAGGCGGGCCGTCCGCACCATGGTTTCGCCGATCCACAGCCCGGGGGTGGCGGTGGGGATGACGCCCAGGTCGCCGCGGATCTCGGCCGGTGCCTGCGGCTTGGGGTCCCACGTCTCGTGTTGCGGCGGGGCACCGAGCAGAAACAGGATGATGACCGACCGCGGCCGGGACGGTCGGGCCGAGGCAGGCCGTTGCTGGCGGGCTTGCAACAGCTTGGCCCCGGACAGGCCGGCAAACCCGGCCGCCCCCACCAACAGAGCCTCACGCCGCGTCGGGCCGGGACAATGCTTCTGGGGCGGGTGCATGGCTCGTCTCAATCGGGGAACGCGGTGGGACAAAAGCGCACGTCAGGGGGGATTAATCCTATTATGCACTCCAATTGACAATTTTGCAAATGATTTTTCATGAATTTTCGGGTCGTCCCATAAATGCCACTCTGTCGGACAAAGAACCGGCGGGAGGAGGGAGTATACCAACGCGGGAACCGGCGGGCGGAAGGGTCGAGGCCGTGGGCGGTCCGGCGGGAGGGGCGGATGGTACGGCTATGCGTGTACGAATACGTTACGGCGGTGGGACTGGGCGGCGATCCGGCTTCCCCGGAACATTCGCTCTACCGGGAAGGGTATGCGATGTGGCAGGCCCTGCGGGAAGATTTCGCCGGGATAGCGGGCATCGAGCTGGTGGACGATTGGACGGCGGCGGATGCAGTCCTGCCGATTGCCCCCGAAAGCGGCGGTATTTTGGCGGAGCTGTCGGCAGCGATCGACCGTCGCGGCCAATGGCGGATCGGGCCGTCGCTGGAGACGATCCGTCTGACCAGCGACAAGCTGGCATTGGCGGAGCACTGGCAACGGCACGGCGTCCCCACGCCGCCGACGCGGCCCGGGGAGCCTACGCCGGACGATCCTTACCCGGTCGTCTGGAAGCCACGGGATGGCTGCGGTTCCCAATCGACGTACCTGATCCACGATTACGGCCAATACGAGCATTACCGTCAGCTCAAGGAGGTGCCGTCGCCGGATGCGGCGGCGATGATCGTGCAGCCGCTGGTGTGGGGTCGTGCGGCCAGCGTGGCGTTTCTGTGCGGCCCGAATCAACTCTGGGCGTTGCCGCCGTGCTGGCAGCATCTGAGCGACGACGGACGCTTCCGTTACCTCGGCGGCTCCTTGCCGTTGCCGCAACCGCTGGCCCGGCGGGCGGTACGCCTGGCCCGGCAGGCGATCGACTGCCTGAGCGGCCTGTGCGGCTACGTCGGCGTCGATCTGGTTTTGGGTGCGGCCGACGATGGCTCGGCCGACTACGCCATTGAGGTCAACCCACGTATGACCACGTCATACATCGGATTACGCAAAGCGGCGGTGGGGAATTTAGCGGCCGTCCTGTGGCAGATCGCCCGCGGCGAGCCGCCCGCCGCGTGGGAGTGGCTCGATCAGCCGGTGCACTTTTCCCCGCAAACCGCTGCCGTTTCCGACAGTGAATCGACGCCCAAACTGCGGTAATTTCGGATGGAGAACAAAAAAATAAAAAATTGCTCTGGCTTTTTGTTCCGACCGAGTGTATAGTGGAGATAGCCTTTCAGGGCGGCCCTGACAGGTGAGGAGACCGGTAACTGATTCGCGTAGCCGGTTGTGTTGAGCGGCGGATCTGCTTGAAGCCTTGTGACAAGTCCACGTGTGCCTTGCCCGTGCCTCGAGCGTATCAAGCTGGCCTATCTCCGGTTACGCTGTCCGTGCGGCCATGGCCCTATGCAACCATACCCCAACTGACTTCACGACAATGGGTCGATGAATGCGGGCGGTCGCCGGGCGGTGCCGGACGGACGGATCAGGGGGCGGTTTCCCGGTTGTCAACGGAGTGACCGTCTGGCAACTGGCCAAGTGGATGTGTACGTCCCGGCAACTGATTCAGGCCGGGGAAGGGTGAGTGTTATGGCCAGCAAGAATCTGTACGTGGGGAATCTGCCGTACGAGACGACCGACCAGGACCTGACGGAGTTGTTCTCGCAGTACGGCGTGGTGGTCAAGGCCCAGGTGATCATCGACCGCGAGACCGGGCGGAGCCGGGGATTCGGCTTTGTGGAGATGAGCAGCGGCGCCGACGACGCGATCCATGCGGTCAACGGCGCGGAGTACGGCGGGCGACGCCTGACGGTCAACGAGGCCCGGCCGCGGGAAGAGCGTCCGCGGGGCGGCTCCGGCCATGGCCGACATGGCAACGGCGGCCGGGGCGGCTACGGCGGCGGCCGCGGCCGTTACGGCGACCGCTACTAGCCCTGCCACACCTTCCCGCTGCGGGAAAACGGGCCGCTTCGCACTTCCGGTGGCATACCCTCGACCACCCCTCCTCCCGCCATTGCCCGGTGCGGCGGCCCCGTCCGCTCCTCATGCCTCGGCGTAGCGGACAGCGGCTACCGCGATGAATGAAACCTGCTGGCGGGTTGCCACTGCTGTTGTCTGTGGAGCTTGCTTATGAGTACCAGCGAGATTTCCACAGGGCACATCCAGGAATACATCTGCCGCTGGCAGGCTGGCGAACTCGCCGCAATTGACGAGCTTCTCCGTCGGGTGATGCAGCGGCTCAAGCATCTGGCTATCCGGATGATGCGGCCGTTTTCCTGCCTGCAGCCCTTCCACGATGTGGACGACGTGCTCCAAAATAGCCTGATCCGCTTCGTGCGGTCGCTGCGGATCCTGCGGCCGCCGACCAGCCGGGATTTCTTCAATCTCGCCGCGGTGCACATCCGTCGCGAGCTGATCGATCTGGCCCGGCGAATGCGCCGCCATCTGAACTCCCGATGGAATCCGTGTGATGGTCAACCGCTGACAGAATGCAGTTATGCGGAGTCGTCGGAGGAACTGGAAGATTGGTTGCGGTTCCACGAGGCGGTGGAACGGCTGCCGGTGGAGGAACGGGAGGTGGTGGGACTGGCCTTCTATCACGGATGGACGCAGGCCCAGATCGCTGAGTTGTTTCAGGTGAGCGTCCGCACGGTGCGGCGGCGGTGGCACGCAGCCTGTCACCGCTTGCAAAACCAGATGGGAACCAATTTTATCATCTAGGACATTTCGTTTGTTGCCGTGGGGTTGGGGGGTAGTTGGGTCGCAGCGGCGGCAGCGGCCGCATCGCTCGCGGCGAGATAGCGGCGGTCCCCCTGCCGGACGGTCAGGCCGATCCGGTCGAGGTATTCGCACAGCGGCACGGCGTATTTGCGGGTCGTCTGCAACAGGTCACGGATTTCGGCGACGGTCAGGCCGGGTTGCTCGAGTAGCCGTTGTCGCACACGTCGCCGCAGCTCCTGTTCGGTCTCCGCAGCCAGGTACAGCTCCGGCGTGATCCGTACCAGAAAACCCTCCGCCACGGCGACTTCGTAGATGTCCTGGAGCACGGTGGCGTTGCTGCCAGCCTGAGCGAGGAACTCTTTGGGTTCGGGGGGCTGGAAGCCGCCGGCCTGGTAAGCCGCTACGATGCGGTCCTTGAGTTTCCGCTGGTTGGCGGTCAGTTGCGGCTTGAAATCGGCACGGGCGATCCGCCGGGCGTCCCCGACGAGCTGGCCGGACTGAATGAGCCGCTCGATGACCGCTTGCAGGATGGCTTCGTCCGCCCAGTAATGCAACTCGGCGACGAGTTTTTGCCGGTCATGGCTGGTCAGCAGGGGGTGGGCCGCGTGCCGCCGCCCGAGCTCCTCGAGGATGAGCTGTTCGGTCTCGCGGACGCGTTCCTCGTGCAGCAGAACGGAGCGGTGCGGCGGGAGCGTCCAGGCGGCGAGTCGCTTGTCCCGCTGCAGTTCGTCCAGCAGCGACGTCAATTGGTCGGGGGGTACGCCCGCTTCGCGAATCAGATCGAACGGGGGGACGCCGTGCATGCCGGCCAGCCAGGCCGCCGCCTCGATCCGCCGTTGCGGCTGCGGCGACAGCAGGTCTTCTAGGTGCAGGATCGCCTCGACGTGGCGGCGACGGATCTTCAGAGCCGTGGGCTGCAGGACGCGTCCGCCGCCCAACGTCTGCTCCGCCGGGGCGTCCCGCACGACAAACGGCTGGCCCCACACCGCCGTGGCCGGCGTCTCTAGAAATAGTTGGGCTAAGGCAGATTGGCCGGGAGCGACCGCATCGCAGTCCAATAGCGAGATCGTGCCCATCAGCTCCGCCGTGCCGATGTGGACATGGACCGGCAGGCGGTGGCGGATGGGCCGTGACAGGCTGGCCGCTGCCTGCAAGTGCACGGTCAGCACGCGGCTAGGCTGGAGGTAGCCGGGGGTGCACAACTCCTGGCCGCGGCGGACGGCCTCGTGCGGCACGCCCGCTAGGTTGATCCCGGCCCGTTGCCCGCGGTGCACCTCCTCGACCGGCCGGCCATGATTGGTCAGGCTTCGGACCCGCACCCGCTCGACTGTCCCGTCGCCGCGGTGCCAGTCCAGCTCCTCGCCCACTCGCACCGACCCGGACGGCACCGAGCCGGTCACCACCGTGCCATGCCCCTGCACTACGAAGGCCCGGTCGATCGGCAGGCGGAACCATTCCTGGTGCCGCTGTTCTTCCACCTGCCCGCACACCTGCTGCAAGGCCTCTTTCAGCTCGGCCAGGCCCGCACCGGTCACTGCCGAGCACGGCACGATCGGCGCGTCGGCCAGGAACGACCCCTGCAGCAGTTCGCGGACCTCCAGCGTCACCACTTCCAGCGTGGTCGGGTCGACCAGGTCCGCCTTGGTCAGGGCGGTCAGGCCGTGGCGAATGCCCAAAAATTTCAGGATTTCCAAGTGCTCCCGCGTCTGTGGCATCACCGAGTCGTCCGCGGCGACGACCAGCAGGGCCAAATCGATCCCCGTCGCCCCCGCCAGCATGTTCTTGATGAACCGCTCGTGGCCGGGGACGTCCACGATCCCTAGGCGGTACTCTCCCAGCTCCAGGTGGGCAAAGCCGATGTCGATGGTGATGCCCCGCTGCTTCTCCTCCGGCAGGCGGTCGCAATCGATCCCCGTGAGGGCCTTGATCAGGGAGGTCTTGCCGTGGTCGATGTGTCCGGCGGTGCCCAATATCAGATCGCGCGGCATGGACGTTGACCCTCCGCCTTTGCCGCCTATTGTAGCAGCGGCGCGGCGGACGATCGGCGACGCCACACCTGCACTGTCTTGGGTGGACGCGTGGCTAAGTCGTTAAGTCGGTGTGCGGCGGGTCATCGGCGACGCCACACCTGCACCGTGGCCAGCGGCGGCACCGCCAACTCCTCCTGGAGCATGAACCGCTCCTGTCGCCGCAACGCCTCGCCGAGGACGCGGTTGTCCCGCCCCTGCGGCGGCGGCTCCCACATCGGGCTTTCCGGCGGAACCTCGATGTACACGATCGTCTCGACGGGGGTGACCTCCAGCCAGCGTGCGGCGGCCGCCGCCGGGACGGGATCAAATGCCCCTATCTCACGCAAGTTGTTGCGCAGATTGGTCTTATGGCCGAATTGCTCGATAAACGGCCACCGCCAGGACGCTTCCGGCAGGCTGCACAGCACCGCCGTGGGGGAGCGGCCATCCAGCAGCGGCAGGTACGCCTGGTGGACGTTCCGCACACTCCAGGACGCCGGGGAATACCCTTTGCCGAACAGCTCGCTGACCGGTGGCGGCTGCAGCATCGCCACGCCGGCGGCACAGCCCAGCCCCGCCGCCAGACCTGCCGGTAACCAGTACCCTGCCGGTCCCGGTTGCCTCGCACGAAATAGCTTAACTGCTTGGCAAATCAGCCGATCGAGCAGCCATGTTGCCCCCGCCGCGGCCGTGGGCCACAGCAGCGGCGCCCAGGTGTGCACAAACCGCATCTGTTCGTTCGGGTGCACAAGCGTCAGAGCCGCCGCCGTGAACGCCATCACGGGCAGCACATGCCAGCCGGCCTGCCGCCAGCGGCGTTGGAGCAGCACAAACGTCCCCGCTGCCGCGGCCACGCCCGTCAGACCTGCCAACGGTGCCCAAATATGGTAATCGGTTACCCATCCTTGTAAGTAAAATTGAATTTTCTCAACAAACGAGTGTCGCAGCACTCCTGGATCGTTCCCCGGTCCGGCGTACCACACGAAATATTGCAGCCGGAACGGCAACGCCAGCCACACCAGCGGCGGGATCAGGGCCCATTCGCACAGCCGCACCGCGGACGGGCTGAACGTTCGCCGCCACCACCGCCGGCCCTCGGACCACCACCACCCCCCCAGCTGCAACAGCACGAGCACATACGCGGCATTGACCAGCAGCCGGGGCTGGCGGATGCCCCAGTGCCCGCTTCCCCAGTCCACATGCAGGCCGCCACGCCAGACGATCAGGCCGCTGAGGGCCAGTAAGACCAGGATGGCGTAGTTGAGCGGTCGCCGCAGTTGGCCAGCAAGCCACTGCCGCCAGGAGATCGCCGCCAGCATCCGGCGGGCCGCCGTCAGGTAATACCCGGACCGCCGCAACAGCTCGGTCAGGAATAGTCCAACGACGGTCAATCCCCAATAGTTGTATTTGTGTAAGAACAATGCCGACAGCACGAGGCCCAGCCCGGCGGCCCGTCCCGGCGACGGCTGCTCGACCCAGCGGACATACGCCACGCCCGCCGCGACCGTCAGACCCAGTCCCAGGCTCTCCAGCATGACGTCGGTCGCCATGACCCGCACGGCGGGGCTGGTCAGGACCATCGCCGCAGCCGCCGCACCGGCCAGCCACTTCCAGCCGCGCGGGGCACACCGCCCGGCCAGCCAGAAACTTCCCGCCGCCGCCAGCCACCACCCCGCTAGGCTCGGCAGCACCGCCAGCCGCGGCTCCAGACCCCCGACCGTCAACACCGCCGCCAACAGCAGCGGGTGGAGCACCGGCCAGCCCAAGCTAGCGGCGTCCAGGTCGAGCAAGGCCCGCAGCATATGCCCTTGCCGCAGCTCGCAGGCGACGCTCAAACCCGCCTGATAATGAGCGTTGCGGTCGTGATACAGACTGACCCAGCGGTCGTGCCAGTGCCCCAGGTATTCCCAATAGCCCAGTCCGACGGCCAGGGTCACCCCTGCCAGGACTGTTAGCCACCCCAGCGGCGACGACAGGATGCGATGCGGGCCGGCCTGCCGCCCGACGCCCACCGCCGGCCCGAACGCCGGGACTGCCCGGCCAGGCTCGATTGACCTCATCTCCCGCTCCGGTTATGCCAAACTATAATGGCACGCCCGGCGGCGTCCTCACCCCGGCGGCGTCCCTACCCCGGTGACGTTCCCACTCCGGCAGTAGGCCACGCCCCGGCGGTAGGCCAGACCCCAACGGAAGACCACGCCGCGGCATGCCCGGCTACCCCTTATACCCCTCGCCGCCGCGGACGTGCTACCCCAATACGAGGTAACCATGCTCGGCACGACCCTCAATCCCCGCCAGTTCTTCGAACGCGTCGCCCAGGAGCTGGGCCGGATCGACCCGGCGGAAATCCAAAAACTCGCCGACCTGATCTACGAACGGTACTGCCAAGGCCGCTTCGTGTTTGTCATCGGCAATGGCGGCAGCGGCTCCAATGCCTCCCACTTCTGCGAGGACCTCGGCAAAGGGACACTCGCCCGGCGGTTTTTCGACGATGACCGGAAAAAGCGGCTCAAAATCCTCAGTCTCACCGACAACACCCCTTATATTCTGGCCTGGGCCAACGATGAGGGCTTCGAGCGAGTATTTGTCGAACAGTTGAAAAACCTCGCCACGCCCGGCGACCTGCTCATCGCCATTAGCGGTTCCGGCAACAGTCCCAATATCCTGCGGGCGGTCGAGTGGGCCAACGCCCACGGCCTGACCACCTTTGGTTGCACCGGTTTTTCCGGCGGCGTGCTCCGCACCATCGCCCACTACGGCCTGCACGTGCCGCTGGACGACATGGGGATCGTCGAATCGATCCACCTGACGGCGTTCCACTGGGTGGTGGACGATCTTTACCGCCGGATCAGCCTGAGCGAGACCCAGAGCGATGCCGCCTGAAAAGCTCCTTGGCTGCAGAAGTCTCCGCCTGCAGGATTCGCCCGCCCACGAGAGGTGCGGCATGGGATTGATCACGTAAGGTGTTGTGTATCAACAGGTTGAGTCCAGCGGCTTGACGTAGCGGCTCACCACGGCCGTTCCATCATCGAGACGATCTGTACGGCGATCTGATCCTGCACGCGTTTGCTGGCCGAGGCGTTGGATTCGCCCAGCTCGGGCACGTAGCGGCCAGAGGCGACAATCCGTGTCGGGATGACGTCCGGCACCTGCGGCAGCGGGGCCGGCGGTGGGACTTCGGGATCGAACGGTCCCGGCACCGGCAGGACGTCGCCCGGCAGGATGGCGGGGCCGGGCCGGCCCCCTTTGCGGGGAGCCGACAGGATCGTGCCGTCCCGCAGGTCCCGCCAGACGACATCGACGGTGACAATCAGGTCGCCGTCCCGGACCATGTTCTGCCGCGTGCGGTTCAGAATCTGCTTCTGGATGCTGACGATCACGCCGATCAGCTCGGTGTCCGCCCGGTCGGGATTGGAGACAACGCGGAAGCGGGTGGTGCGGCCGATTTCGCGGATGACCGCCTGGGTGACATCGACTTCAAAGCCGCGATAGGGGGTGGTCTGGAAGGCCCGGTTGGCGAACACGGGCACATAGACCGTGGTGATGTTGGGGTCGTAGAGGGCGTCCGCCCCGAGCTGGTAGCCGAAGAGGGAGACCGGCCGGGCAGTGCGGCATCCGGCGGGCAACAGGGCGGTGCCGAGCCAGAGCAAAAAATGACGCCGGCCCCATTTGTGGCATGGTTTTTGCTCCACCACTGGCCGATCAGCGTGCCGGTTCATCGGTCGCGGTCCTCGGTGGGAGGCTGGCTTCCGGCGTCGGGGGCAAGGGTGACCGCCGGGACAGAGGGGGTCGCCGGGACAAGGGTGGCCGCGGGGGCGTGGGCGGCTGTCGGGACAGCCTGTTGGTCTGGCGACGGCCCGCCTGGCCGGTTTGACCCGTTGGGATCGTCGGACCGTTCGGCTCGGGTCCACTCCTGCCATTTCGCCTGCAGGATTTTCCACGGGTCGTTGCCGGGGAGGGGTCGGCCCGCCTTGGCCAAGGCCAGCAGGTGTTCCTGGCGTTCACTGGCGATGTCAGCGTATTTGGTCCCGGCGTAGCGGCGGCGGACCAGCTCGTAATAGAACACCGCCGAGCCGGGATGGCCGGTCCGCTCATAGTACTGAGCCATGCGTAAGTCGTGCTCGGCCTGCTGGTTACGGATGGCGGACTTGGCCCGCAGGAGGCGTTCGGCCAGTTGCGGGTCCTGGGTGATTTCCGGGACGCTTTCGGCGGTCTGGGCCATGTGCATGGCTTCGGCGGCCCGCCGCAGGTCGTAGTCCGGCCCGCCGGTAGCGGCGTTTTTGGCCTGGATGGCGTAAAGCATCGCCTGCGGATACAGCGGACTGTCCTTGTGTAAGGTGGTCAGTTGACTGAAGAAGTGGTCGGCTTCCTGGAAGTTGCCGCGGACGAAGTTGATGTAGCCGCACCAGAACAGGGCCTTGTCGGCGTAAGGGCCGGTGACGTCGTGGACCCAGACGTGGTTGAGGGCTTCGAGGAGCCGTCCTTCCTGGTCGATGGCCGGGCGGGTCCGGTCGAAGGGGTTGGGCCAGCTCGGCCGCCAGTAGAGGATGCCGGTTTCGCCGGCGCGGCGGGCCAGCTCGGCCCGGAAATCGTTCAGCCAGTAGTCGGCAATTTCGTAGATCCGCTTGCAGGCGTCGCGGCGGTGGGCGCCGGTCGGGAAATCCTGCAGCAGCCGGTGGTATGTGTCCACCGCTTCGGGGTAGTGCCCTTGATAGTAGCGGCATTCGGCCTGCATGAAGCGGGCCCGCTCGGCGAGGTCGGCGGGGTTAGCCTGGTTGTCCGCTAAGCGTTTGTAGATGGTCCGGGCCTGGTCATATTTGCCGGCGGCAAACAGGTCGTTCGCCTCGGCCATCTTCTCTTGGGCCCGCGGATCGTGGTAGCTGCTGTCGAAGATGACGTTTTTGAGGATGTTGGCCCGCTCGCGGAAGCTCTGCCAACTGTGGCAGGCAGTCGTCACCAGCAGCAATCCCGCCAGCACTACCACGCCCGAGCCGCGGAACGGATGCGGGGAGCTCCGGGTGGCATCCGGCCATTGGGGCTTACTGCCGCTCATAGTGATCGATGTACCTCAACAGTCGTGGCCGCCGTCCCAATACGTGACAGACGGCCAGGCTCAAGGCCTGTCGCACTTCCGTCGGGACCGCCGGTTTGACCGCGGCGGCCGGTGCTGCTGTGCCGGTTGGTTCCGCTGTGGCGAACGATGCGGGGTCCTCCGCCGCGCGGACCCATTGTCGGAGCAGATGGAGTCCCGATGGTTGTAGCCACACGCCGCTGCCCGCCTGCGTCCGGCACCGCTCGCAGACGATTCCCCCCGCCGACGGACTGAACACGGCCCCATGCGGGATCTCCCCCTGGCAGACGACGCAGCCTTCGAGCTGCGGCCTATACCCAAGCTCTTGCAGCCAGGCAAGCTCAAACCGGCTGGCAATCAGCAGCGGCGGCGTCCCGCTTTCCAGAGCCTGCAGGGCGGCGACCGCCGCGTCATATAGCCGCGGGTGCGGGTCGAAATCCAGCGTCCCCTCGGCGAGCAGCTCGGCGATGTAATAGCCGACATGCAGCGCCTCCAGCCGTCGCCGCAATATCGTAAACCGTTGCACCACTTGGGCTTCTGTCAATAACGCCAAGCCGCTTTTGCGAATCACCATCACGCGGCAGACCGTCAGCAGGTCCAACCCGGCCTCAAAGCTCGATTTCAGCCGCCGGCCCCCCTTGGCCAACGCCCGCACCCGGCCCCATTCCCGGGTGAACAGCGTGACGATGCGGCTCGTTTCGCTCCAGTCACTGGCCCGGACGATGATCCCGGTGGCAGGTTCAGCGGCCATGACTCCCCTCGGCATGCGTGGTGGACGGGAACAATCGGTTGCCGCGATGGTTTGTGGTACCGACGAGTGAACAATAATTGTTCAAACAATGGTCGTTAGGACCTTCCCTGTCGCAACGACACTTGCGGCGACGACTATCATATGTTTACGCAAGCGATCCCGGGGTGTAGGGATGGACCAACCGATGAGTGGGCCGAATCCGACGCCGCCGCTTTCCGGTTCTCGTTCCCTGGCCGAGCTGCGGCAGGAGTATTCTCGCGGCGGACTAAGCGAGGCGGAGGCGGGGGACGACCCGCTGGCGTTGTTCCAGCGGTGGTTTGACGAAGCTTGCGCCGCCGGCCTGCCGGAGCCGAACGCGATGATCCTGGCGACGGCCACGCTGGAGGGGCTGCCGTCGGCCCGGATGGTACTGCTGAAGGGGTTCGACGTGCGGGGCTTTACGTTTTTCACGAGCTATCAAAGCCGCAAGGCCCGGGAGCTGGCCGCCAACCCGCGGGCGGCGTTGGTTTTTCCTTGGCATGCCCTGGAGCGGCAGGTGCGGATCGAGGGGCTGGTGGAGAAGACGAGCGAGGCGGAATCCGACGCGTATTTTGCCGTGCGGCCGCTCGGTTCCCGCCTGGGGGCGTGGGCGTCGGAGCAGAGCGCGGTGATCCCCGACCGGGCGTATCTGGAGCAGCAGCATGCGGCGTTGCTGGCCCGCTATCCGGACGGAAACGTGCCGCGGCCGCCGCACTGGGGGGGCTATCGGGTGCTGCCCCTGGCAATCGAGTTCTGGCAGGGGCGGCCCAACCGCCTGCACGACCGCATCGAGTTCTGGCGGGAGACGCTGCAATCGCCGTGGCAGCGACGCCGCTTAGCCCCATAATGCACGTCATGGCAACGGCGGTTAGCTCCATGACACTTAAGGGGCGTTACAACAGTTCCGGTTCCGCAATCGCCGGGAGCGGCCTGATGCCCGCAATGGCGGGTGCGGCTTTATGCCCGTAACTCCTTACGGAGCTTGCAGATACTGCACGATCTTGTAGATGGCGACTGCCGCAGCGATGATCCCCGTCGTCCACGCCAGGATCTTCCAGACGCTCCAGGGTCGCTCGCCGCCGACGCGGCCCGTCCGGCCATTGATCAGGATCTGATAAAGCTTGTTGTTATAGCGGTAGTGGGCGACCCAGATCGGCAACAGGCAGTGTTTGAAGGTCACGCCGAAGTAGCGGGTTTTCTTATGGAGAATCCGCTGGTGGTCGCCGCCGATGTCTTGGCGGATGAGCCGATCGATGACCGGCTCCATGATCTCTTTGGCGGCTTCGAATCCGTCCCGCAGGCCGACAGCGTAGCGTTCCGTTTTCCATCCGGCGAGGAATTCGGAGCGGAAGGGGGTCAGCTCCTCCAGGGGCCACGGCTCCAGCTTGCGTAGGAGGTGCCGCGGGACGCTGTGGGAGGCACACACCAGCAGATCATCGAAGAAGTGTTGGACTTCGCCGGAGACGTATCTCCAGCGGGTGCGGATTTCGGTGCGGTAGCGGGTGACGGCCCGACCGTTTTCCCAGGAGGTGTAGGGGACCTGGACGGTGTAGTTGTCGCCACGCATGCCTCTGTAGCGGGTGTAGGTCATGGCGTCGTAGGTCCAGTGGGGGACGTAGACGCCGACGAGTTCGCCGAGCAGGGCCAGCTTCTTGAGGGGGTTGGGGGCGAACCAGAGGGAGTGCAGCCAGCGTTCGAACGCCGCGCGGGCGGCCCGCAGGTCGATGGCGAAGGGGAGGAGGGAGTCCGGGGGAACCATGGCCGCGGCGGCTTCGGGCTGGTTTTCCAGGTGGGTGCCGCAAAAGGGGCATTCAGTGGTGGCCACGCGGTCTTCCAGCAGCACCACCGCGCCGCAACCGGTGCAGCGGACCTGGGAGGAGCGGCCTTGGAGGGTGACGCCACCTTGGCTTTCGTAACGTCGCAGGTATTCGAGGAAGTCGCGTTCCTGGACCTCCGCGGCGACGTCGTCGGCTGGCACCTCCTGGATGCTGCCGCAGTAGGGGCATTTCAGGGCGCGGGACTGGGGATCAAACTGCACCCGGGCGCCGCAACTGAGGCAGGGGAACAGCTTGTCCGCCGGTGGGGCATGGGTCAGGGCTGGCGGCCGTTCTTCCGGCGGCGCATCCGGCGTCGGCAGGGGAGAGTCGGCAGCGGGCAACGGGGGAGGTTGATCCATAGCTCACCACGTCGGCTTACGACGGTCATTTCGAGGGATGCCGTGGCTGGCCCCGGCCTGGCCGCTGCTGCGCCGCTGCGATGGGCCGTTGGACGCCACAACTACTTAAACCTTTGTCCGGCATAGACTTCGGGTTTATGTCGGCGGCAGGGGCGGCGGCACCGGTGCGAACAATCCCTGCAGCTCGGGCACACTTTCCGCCGGCATCCAGTTGGTCATTCCCGCCCGCCAGACGAGCGTTCCGCGGGTCAGTTGGCCGTTGCGGGCCATCGTGGCAAGCTGGTTCAGGTCAAAGGGTCCCGCTGCCTGTCCGGCAAGGGCGACGTGGAAGGCCAACGTGCCGGGGAGGGGCGGGGGTGCGGCCGGCCCCGCGGCGGCGGCCGGCGGATTGGTATTACCGGGTATGACGGTGCCTGGAGCTGCCATAGCCGATCCCAGGGCTTGCCCCATCTGTTGCCCCACCGCCACGCCAGCCCCCAGGCCAGCCCCGACCCCGGCCAGGCCGCCAGGATTGCGGGCCGCCTCGCCGATCGCCTCCGCCGTTTGATACTTCGCGTACTGGTCCAGGTTGCCGATCAACGCCATCTTCGACCGCTTGTCCAACGCCGCTTCCACCTCCGGCGGTAGCGAGATGTTCTCCACGAAAAACTGCGTCAGGGACACGCCCATCTTGGCCAGCTCCGGCGTGATCCGTTCCAATGCCAGCCGGCTGACCTTCTCATATTGCCCCGCCAAATCGAGCATCGGGATGCGGGCGCTGCCCAGGACATCGACAAACCGGGAGACAATCACGTTGCGGAACTGCTTGGAGATCTCGTACAGCTCGAACGATGGATCGGTGGCGACCAATTCCTTGAGGAACGTCGCCGGGTCGGTGATTTTAAACGCATACGTGCCGTAAGCCCGCAGACGCACGGGGCCGAACTCCGGGTCCCGGACCATCACCGGGTTGGAAGTGCCCCATTTCTGGTCGGTCCACTGCCGGGTCGAGATGAAATAGACCTCGCACTTGAACGGCGACTCGAAACCGTATTTCCAGCCCAAAAGGGTCGACAGGATGGGGAAGTTGTTAGTATCGAGAGTATACATGCCGGGGTATTTGATGTCCGCCAACTGTCCTTCCTTGACAAAGCCGGCGGCCTGACCCTCCCGGACGATCAGTTTGGCCCCGTTTTTGATCTCGTTTTTGTGCCGCGTGAAGCGGTAGGCCAGAATTTCGTTCTGGGCCGGTTCTGTCCATTCGATGATGTCAATGAACTGTCCGCCGATCCAGTCTCGCAGTCCCATGGCCGCACCTCCCCCAGTCCTGCCGCTCGTAAAGGTTTTGTTCGGTAGACGGACTCCGCCGCAGGGCGCTAATTCCATTATGCAATAGTTATTCGTTGTGGAACCAGGATAATTTGCAAAAATGTTGGGAGTTTTCCCAGCTCCGGCGTTACGACGGGACATAATGATGCTGTTGCCTGTGCGGAAATTGAACACCTGAGGAATCATTACCATGCGGATCGTGTTAGTGATGATTGTGGCCGTGGCGGCCGGCGGGCTGGCTATGGTGGCGGCCGTCGAGGTGGCCGGCGGGGCGGTCGGGGAAGCCGCGGGGGATCCGCCTGCGTTGGCGGGCCAGTCCCCGTCGCTGGATCGGCGGCAATTGGAGAAGATCGATGCGGCGGTGCAGGCGGCGATCGCCCGGCGGGAAGTGCCCGGAGCGGTGGTGGCAGTCGTCCACCGGGACCAGGTGGTCTTGCGCAAGGCGTACGGGCAGCGGGCGGTGACGCCGCAGCCGGAAGCGATGACCGAGGACACGATATTTGACCTGGCGTCCCTGACCAAGCCGGTAGCTACCGCCACGGCGGTGCTGCTGCTCGAGGAGCAGGGGAAATGGCGGCTGGAGGACCCGGCGGCCCGCTACTGGCCCGCGTTTGCCGCACACGGCAAGGAGACGGTCACCCTCGCTCAGTTGTTGCTGCACACCTCGGGGCTGATTGCCGACAATCCGTTGGCCGATTACGGCGACGGGCGGGCCGCCGTTCTCCGCCGCATCGCCGAGCTGCCCCTGCTGGATCCGCCGGGCACGCGGTTCCGCTACTCGGACGTGGGCTACATCGTGTTGGGGGAGCTAGTCGAGCGGGTCAGCGACGAGCCGTTGGACGTGTTTGTGCGGCGGCACATATTCGAGCCGCTGGGCATGTCCGACACGTCGTTTGGCGTGCCGGAGGCGAAGCGGCGGCGGACCGCACCGACCGCCCGACGGGGGGAGGAGATGCTCCGCGGCGTCGTCCACGATCCGCGGGCCGCCCGGCTCGGGGGCGTGGCGGGGCACGCCGGGCTGTTTTCCTCCGCCGACGACCTGGCCCGCTACTGCCGGATGCTCCTCAACGCGGGAGAGCTGGACGGCCGCCGCATCCTCAAGCCCGAAACGGTCCGGCGGTTCATCACGCCGCAGCTGGTGCCTAGCTCCGAGAAAACCGGCACGGTCAAGGGGATGGGGCCGCCCGGTCGCCTGCTCCGCACTTACGGCTGGGACGTGGACACCGCCTACTCGACGCCGCGCGGCCAGTGGTTCCCCCGCACCGAAAGCTTCGGACACACCGGCTTTACCGGCACCAGCATCTGGATCGATCCGCGGACGCAGACGGCGGTGATCATCCTGACCAGCCGGCTTCACCCTAACGAGAAGGGGAACGCCACGCCACTGCGGCGGGAGATCGGCACAATCGTCGCCCGGGCGGTCGGCTACGGTCCGCGACCCTGACACTGCCGCGGTCGGTCATGGCCGCTCCAGGTGCTGCTCGGCGATTGCCAGGGCGATGACCGCATAAGCGGTGGCCAGCAGCGGCTCGTCCTCGCGGACCAGCGGATGACCGTTTTGCCAGCGGCCGTCGGACTGTTGCCGCCGCAGCAGGGCGTGGGCGACGAGGCCGGCCCACTGGCTCGCACGGGGCTTGCTCACATGCGGCCCGCTCGCACCGGGCGTTGCGGTCGAGCCGGAACCGGTGGGGGACCGGCTCGTGTCGGAGGCCAGGGTCCACTGTCCCGCCGCACAGGCCCGGACGGCGGAGGCGACGTAGTAAAAGTACACGGCGTCCTGCTGGTTCCGCCGCTCGGGGGCATGGTCGCCGACGTGGTGCTCGAATTCCAGCCGGCGTTGTAGCCAGCGTTCCGCCGCCTGCAGCCGGTGGGAATCCTTCTCGCCGCACAGTCGCAAGGCCCGGTAGCCGTCCGCGGTGGTACTGCCGTAGGAGGCAAACCCGTAGCGGTAGGTGGGGGTCGGGGCGTCCGGGACGGTCTCCTTGCGGATGCCGGCTTTGTTGCGGACGGGGTCGTCATAGATAAAAAAGAAGCCGCCGTCGTCCAGCGGCAGGACGGTCACCGGAGCGTTGCCCCCGATGATGCCGCGGTGCTGACTGTCGCGGCCGACGAATTTTGGCTGCCATTCGGGGGGCAAAGGCGGGCGGAACGTGATCTCGTCCCGACCGTAGTTCTGACAGCGGCGGACAAAGTGCAGGGCGGCCCGGGCCGTCGGCTCATCGAGCTGTCCGGCGGCAGACAGGGCCTGCAGGGCGAAGACCGTCGCCGACAGATTCGACTCGGTGAAGGCAGGGGCAAACTCGTTGTCCTTTGGCTTGCGAGGAATAACCCGGCAGTATCCCCAGCCGCCGTATTCCTTGTCGGCAGGGTCCCAGCCGTTGCGTTCGACCAGTTGCCGTTGCTTGAGGTAGTCGATCCAGGCGGCGCGGCGGGGGAGCCACTCGCGGGCCGTCGGGTGGGAGAAAACTTCGATGGTCAGCGCGGCGGTATAGATGGGATATTCTAGCGGCTGCGGGGCCGGGCCGTTGGGGTCGGACGGATCGCCGAGGTTGGCAAGGAACTGGCTGCCGCGACGGATGGCCTGGAGGAGGGCAGGTCGCCGGTCCCCCGCGTCGTGGGCAAGCTGCAACGCCTGCACCACCAGCGGCGTGAGGGCCGTGCCATCCCGGAAGCTGGCGTAAAGGTCGGACCGCCAAGCTCCGTCCTTGTCCTGCTGGGCCAGGAGGTAGTCCACGCCGGCCCGCAGGGCTTGGTGCCGCCGCTCGGCAGGGGGTGGGGGCGTGGCGGCCTGCTCCTGGGGCGGTCGGTTGGCGTCGTCGGTGGCCCGCGTTTGCGACGATGGGTTTACCTCAGGCGACGGGTTGGCGTCGAGCGATAGGTTAGCGTCGCCGGGTCGGTAGGGGGTTGACTCTGGCGGGCGGGTCGCCGCGGGGGGCGATGACGGTTGGCACCCACCGGCGGCCGTCAAAGCCAGGGCCGCCGCGGCGACGAGGGCCATGCCGCAGACGCTCCCGAGGCTGACTACTGTGGCCCCCGGAACTGGGCCATGGGTCGCCGCCTGGGGGGTGCCGTGCCGGACTGACCGAGGCTCACGCATGGCCGTGTTTATTTGTTCTGCTGCGGCTGCTGTGACGACGAAGACCCAGACGAGTTGCTCCGCTTCTCGCGGGCGGCGGCGATCACCTCTGCCGGGAAGGGGGTGCGGTCGGCCATGAGCACCAGCAGGGCGGCTGCCGTGCAGAACGTCCGACCGGTGATGCAGTGGTGCCCTTGCCAGCTCCCGTTGCTGTCCTGGGCCTTTTCCAGACCCTGGATCATCCGCTGGTTCCAGGACTCCCACTCCTTGCCCCCTTCGAGGACCAACGTTTCGCTAATATTTAGGAACGAGAGGAACTCCTCGCCGCCGTTGTTGCCGAAACCGGCCAGGAACCGCTCGTCGCGGGCATTGCTCCGCAGACTCATTTGCAGCCGGTCGTTTTCTCGTTCGAGAGCGGCGAGCTTCTCGATGGTCTGCTGGGCCTGCTGCTTTTCGGCAGCGGAAGCCTTCGCGTCCTTGATTACCTGACGGGCCTTGGCCGCATCAAGGCGGAGGCTGTTGATGACGTCCTGGGCGTTGGTGGCCCCTTGGGCGGCACTGTAGAGCCGGATGCCGGCATCGGCAGCAGCGGCACCGGCAGGGGCAGCGGGGACGGTCTCCAAACGCCCGCCTGCACCGCGCAAGCCAGCCAGCCCGGATACGGGCCGTCCCTCGGCGGCCGCTTTCGATTGGGCCAGGATCCGTTCCAGGACGACTTCCGGCACCACCGCGCCCCGCTCGCGGGCCCGGGCGATGCTCTTGTTGGCGATCCCCACCGACAGCGTGGAGGCCCAGCCCGCGTTGCCGGCAAACGTCCCGTCCGGCTGCTGGTGACGGATGATCTTGGTCATCGTCTTTTCCAATGCGGCAACCAGCCGGTCCTCCAGGTCACCGCTTTTGCCGCGCAGCTCCGCCAGGACCCAGTTGGCCATGAAGGTGTCGACGTACAGGCCGATTTTGCTCTGCAACTGGGTGCCGCGGATGTCCGTGACGAACAGGGATTCGGAATCCGACTTTTCGATTTCCTTGAGGATGAAGAGAAGCCCTTTGCGGACCGACTCACGGTAGGGGCCTTCGGTGGGGGTGTTACCGGCGCGGATGAGGGCCAAAAGGGCGAAGGCGGTGTTGGCCACGTCGGAGGGATCTTCGACGTTCGGCCCCTCGATGCGGCCGCCGCCCTGCAGGTTGGTGCGCCAGCCGCCGCCCTGGTTCCAGCCGCCGTCTTTTTGCTGGTTTTTGACCAGGTATTCCAGCCCCTTCTTCACGGCGTCGCTGAGCGGCCGCGGCGTCACGGCCGTCTCCAGTTTGGCCACCGGGCCGGTGCATTTGACTGGCGGAATGCTCTTGTCCGGTTTGGAAGCTCCGTCCGTTTCGAGGACGCCGGCGCGGCTGGTGCCCGGCCGGCCCCGATAATACGGAATCGGTGGATACGGTTTCGGGCCACCGGTTGGTTTCAGATCGTCGATGCCCCGACGGACCGGCGGTTCGTAGGCCGGACGCACTGACGGCGGCTCATCGCCCGCGTTGAGCCAGGCGGTGCCGCCGCCCCAAGCCGCCGCCAAACCTGCGATGGCTGCTACCCATGCTCCGAGACGTGTCATGGCTGTGCTCCCTTAGAGTGTAACGAACATAAACCGTTGCTGATCTTGCAGTTACGGGGTATTTCCTGGAGTTATTTCCAGGAGTAGTGGAGGAATACCCCAATCCCAGGAGGCCGTTCGCGCGGGTCACACGCCGCGGCGTTGCGGGACAATCGCCTCGATAATACAGACGGCATTCCCTGGGGCAGGGTTTGCCGCAGTTGCCACAATACGGCATTTGTCGAAAATCTGTGTTTTGCAGGCGGGTACACTTCCGATTGTCCGCAAATGGACCCCTGCCGGGCAGCAGATTCGGCTTGAAAGAAACTGGCAAGGGTGTAGAGAACGCGTCTGATCGCCCGTACCTTGAATGGCACCGACCGAGCGGATATATATATCACTAAATAAGTAAACTTAGTCGACATTCCACGAGGGCGAGGACGCATGGTCACCGACACGGCGTTTCGCAGCCGGATTTACGACGACATCACGCAGACGATCGGGCACACCCCGCTGGTGCGGCTGCGGCGGGTCGTCGGCAACAGCAGGGCGATTGTTCTGGGCAAGCTGGAAAATTTTAACCCGCTCTGGTCGGTCAAGGACCGGATCGGCGTGGCCATGATCGACGCCGCGGAAAAGGCGGGCAAGATCCGCCCGGAAACCATCATCATCGAGCCGACCAGCGGCAATACGGGTATCGGCCTGGCCTTCACCTGTGCAGCCCGCGGCTACAAGCTGATGGTGACCATGCCGGAGAGCATGTCGCTGGAGCGGCAACGGCTACTCAAGGCCTTCGGGGCCAAGGTGGTGCTCACGCCGCGGGAGCTGGGCATGCGGGGGGCGGTGGCTGAGGCCAACCGGATCTTTGAGGAACTCGGCGGGGAGCCGCGGGCCTTCATGCCCCAACAGTTCAAAAATCCCGCCAATCCGGAGATCCATCGCCGTACCACCGCCGAGGAAATCTGGCGGGCGACCAACGGTCAGATCGACATTCTGGTCTCCGGTGTCGGCACCGGCGGCACCATCACCGGTTGCGGCGAAGTCCTCAAGGCCCGCAAGCCGTCGGTCAAATGCATCGCCGTCGAGCCGGCGGCCAGCCCGGTGATCACGCAACACAAGGTGCACGGTGTGCCCAAAGACCAGGTCAAACCCGGCCCGCACAAGATCCAGGGCATCGGCGCCGGCTTCATCCCCGACGTGTTGAACGTGGACATCATCGACGAGGTGATGACGGTCACCGACGACGAGGCGTTCGAGATGGCCCGCCGCCTGGCCCGCGAGGAGGGGATGCTCTGCGGGATCTCCTGCGGGGCCGCCACCGCCGCGGCGGTCAAGGTCGCCCAAAGGCCGGAAAACGAAGGCAAAATGATTGTCGTCGTCCTGCCCGATCTCGGCGAACGCTACCTGTCCACCGCTCTGTATCCTCAAGATTGAGCACGTCTGGTTGCGGGGCAGTTGCCGCGACGCATGATGACCAAGTTGATCGGAATACTGATGATTCCGCCCCGCATCGCCGCAGCGGGGCATTTTGTTTTATTCGTAAGCGAAATACGTCAAATATGACCAAGTCGATCGGGATAGTAATGATTGGGCACCGCATTGTCGTAGCGGAGAATGGTTTTTTCGTCTAAGCCCGCATGTGGCACGCGTTGTTCCAGCCGGGTCAATCAACTCCTTACCGTCCCTATATTCACACCTCATATACATACACGTTACCTGTCCCGAGTTATTTTGATTTCTCATATATTTTGCTTTCTCATTTCATTTATTTTGCTTTCTCAAATAACGGAATGACTCTCGTCTGGCCCCAGATGGGGTGCTGGATGGTGCCGTCCGGTTCTAGGACGACTGCCAAGGTAGCGGTGCGACCCGCGATCTGCCATTCCACGCCGGCGGTGAACCGGTTCAACGCCTCGCGGACCTGCCAGCGGCCGCGGAGCTGCCGCGGCGGGGCGTTGGACGGCTGCAGCGTTAGCTCCACCTGGCCGTCGGCGTGGTAGGTGAGTGTGATCGGGTAGGGGGCCGTCGTCCGCCAGGTGCCTGGCAGGCGTTGGCAGGCTTCGGCGATCACTTCCTGGGCGGTCGCCGGGTCGAGCTGGACCGGCGGGGGCGGCGGGATCGGCGGCGGACCGGGCAGGCCGACGCCTCCCTTAACTTTGTCCGCCGGATCGGGTGGCGGCGGGTTTGTGGCGAAGATGGGCTGTTGCTGGTCAGGCGTATTGCTCGGGCCGTCGGCAGGTGCTTGCGGCGGGGACTTGTCCGTCTGGGCCGGATTCACTGCTGGGGCCACGTCCGCCGTCCAACATTTGTAAGCCCAATAACCGCCAGCGGTTAGGGCAATAACCGCCACGCCGGCCACGAGCACGATGGCCCGCACCGCTACGCAGGACGGCGGCGTCTCGCTGGCCAGGGTTGCCTCGTAGATCTCGCCCGGTTGGTCACTGTCCGCCGTTGCGGTACGGGCCAGAAATTCGGTCTGACAGTGCGGACAACAGATGGTTTCCGCTTGGCCAATCGGGGCCGAGACGGCCAGTACTTGCCCGCAGCGGGGACAGCAGAGAGATGACGGGGACATCGACTGGCTCCATGGTGGAACAGGGACGTTGCAAAGTTGGGGCGGCATCTTGGGTGGTTTTGCCAGCATCTTAGGCGTACGGCCGCACCGAAACAAGTAGGGGGAGTGGGCGGGTTGGGCTCGATGCGCGCGGATCAGGATAGCCCTTCGCTGCCGGGGTATTGGCCTGGTGCCAGTCCGCCGAGCGCGGGGTTCAATTGATGCGGATGAGGATGGCCCCTTCGCCATTACGGAGACGGATCGAGGTGATCACCGGACCCAGGCTGCCATCGGCGTTGAGGCGGCGGTAGCTGCCGGGGAGGGTGTGGAGGGTGGCGGTAGCGTCGTCGAGGCCGCCGCTGCCGACGCCTTGGGCATAGGACAGAGGCTTGTAGAGGACGAGGGCCCGGTCGTAATCGCGGGCATAAATACGGTAGCGGAGGCGGGGGTCGGCCGGATCGGCCCCCTCGGCGAAGGTCCGCATCTGGCCGCGGGGCTGGCCAATATCGACCGCCGCCGCGGGCGACCAATGTTCGGTCCAGGACGAAGCGGGGTTGTAACCGCCGTAGAACATGAGGAAGGTGCGTCGCGGGTCGGCTAATTGATAGTAGTAGGCGAGAGTGGCGATTTGTGTCCGTGGGTCGCTGGGCGAGCCGCCGCCGGGGTGGCTGTCAAGGATCAGGTATGGCCCCTGCGGTGGGGCGAGCCGCTGGCTAACCAGATTTTGGATATCCACCACCTGCGACCAGTGGGTCTGGAGGGGACGGAGCAGGAACTCCTCGAAGCTGGCGGCCGCAGCGGCGGTCAGGGGGACGGCGGTACTCCCTCCGCCGGCGGTGTTGATCATAACCCAACGCGGAGCGATGGCCCGGCTGATGGCCGCGATCATCGCCGCGGAGTCATCGGCATAGTTGGTGGTCGGTTCAAGCACGCCGATGCCGGAAAAGGGTGCCCGGCCGGTGGAATTGTCCAAAAACAGGCCGTCGGCCAGGGGTTGACTATCCAGCCAGCGGAGATGGTAGTCAACGGCCCACCGTCGCACCGCCGCATCGGCGGGGTGGGTGACGTAGCGCATCTGGCCGTAGTAGGGGTAGAACAGGCGGGATTCATAGACAAATCGGGCGTCGTAGCCTGTGCGGCGGCGGGCGTACTCCGCGTCGTTGAGGTAGCCGTCGCCGTCGCGGTCAGCGGAATAATCGAAAGCGGGGATGACGCCGCTGGTACCGCCGTTGGCGTGGACGTAGTCGCGGCCCAGGGCATTGAGCCAGACAGCCTGTTGGGCCGCCGTGCCGCTGGTGACCCGGAACCGCACATAGTAGAGCCGCTCGCTGCCGGCGATGCGGGCCGGCTTCCAGTCGGAGGGGGGATCGAAGGACACCCGTCCGCTATTGCGTTGCCCGGATGTGCCGTCGTGGATCAGCGGCAGCGGCTTCCACAGGGTGGGTTGGCCGTGGTCGTCCGTCGCGGCCACGTACTCCCACACGCCACTCCAGCCGCTGCTTGCCCCTGATTGGAGTTGAAGGTTGATCTCGCGGAACCGTTCGGGATAGCCGAGAAGGGTGCTCGTATCTGTACCCCCCAGGCTTACGGCCGTCGCGTCGCGCACCGCGCGGGTAATATCGCCGATCGTGCCGAGGGGGGTAATCTGATAGGCCCCCCAGAACCAGGTGACGGGGCGGGAAGAGGGGCTGGTGCCACTGAACGGCGTGGCCCGCGTGACGTGGTAGAAGGCCAGCTCACGGGAGACGCCGTGCCGGTCCGCATAGGCGAGCCAGTCCGTCAGCATGTTCAAGTAGAGGTTGGATACATTGCTGTAAATGAGCTGCGGCGTCGTCGGGGCGACGCTGTCGATCAGCGACAGGTAGCGGGCGTTGGGGACGACCAGATCGACGGCGTCCCGCAACAGGCTTTGTTCAAACGCTCCCATCGGGTTACCGTTGTAGGCCAATTGGGCGATGCGGATGTGGGGGAAATGGCGGGGGATGTCGGGCACATGAATGGGGTCTTGGCCGTCGTTGGAGGTGGCAAAGAAATATTCTGCTGTGCCGAGATTGCCCGCCGCGTCAAAAGCACGCACGACCAATTGATGAGTGCCGTTGGGCAGGGTGGTGGTGTCCAGCGTCCACTCGGCGGGGGAAGCCGCCGCGACGGCCCGCAGCACGCCGTTGAGGCGGAACTCCAGCCGTACCGGTTGGCCGGTGGCGACGGCCCGGAAAGTGACGTCGCCGCGGAAGGGACTGGATCCGCTTGTGGGGGCCACGGTGACAGTCAGGGCCTGGTCGCTGGAGTAGGCTGCGGCCGAGAAGTCGTCGAACATAACGGTTCCGGCGTAAAGGGAGGGCCGGAACAGCCCGACATACCCGCCGTCGCGGAGCTGGCCGTCGCGAACTTCTAAGGCAATATCCGGCGTGTCGGACCAGCTCCCGTCCGCACTCAGCCACTGCTGAGTGTCGGTCCGGATGACCACCGCCCGCAGGAGGTCTCCCTGGGCCGTGAGCTGGATGCGGACCCACTGGTTGCTCAGCCACTGCTGCGAGCGGAGCGTGCCCAGGACGGTTTCTTGACCGTTGACGACGCGGATGAGGGCCACGTCGAGCCCGCGGCGGAGCTGCACGGCGTAGTAGCTGGGGGTGGCGGAATCCAAATTATTGCCGCGGATGATCAGTCGGGCAGGGAGCAGGCTGTCGGCATAGACCGATACGGCGGCTCGCACGTCGGCGGGGAAGACCTGGTCGGGCCAGGCGTCTGCGACGGTGGTCGAGCCGCCGCTGGAGGTCAGAGCGCGGGGGAGACTCGCCGCCTCGGCTTGGGTGGTACTCCATTGTCCGGGTGCCCCGGTGATAGCCGTTTGCCAGCCCGGCGGGATGGTTCCAGCGGGGATCGCGTCGAAGTTCTCCTCAATCCCCTCCGGCTTGGGGGGGAACACCACGAAATTGTCTAGCACGACATCGCCGCTGTAGCGGGCGGCCCGTCCGACTCCGACCAGGCCGCTGCGGGGCTGCCAGCGGGTCGTTGCTGCAACGGCTACGGTCTCCTGCGTCTCCCAGGTCCCCTGCGGCGTCAGGTAGCGGCCGTCATCCAGACGCACGACTTGCACCGCCACATCCGCCTCCTGGAGCAGGAGTTTCACCTGTACCCAGCAGTTGGAAAGGTAGGACGTCGGAGGCGAGCGGAGTTGTCCGAGGAGGGTCATTTGACCGTCAATGACTTCGTAAATTTCCAGGGTCAGGCCACGGGTAAAGTGGACGGCGACGTAGCTGGGGGTGGACGTATCGAGACCTGCGCCGCGCGCGAACAAGAAGACCGGTACCAGGGAGTTGAGGAAAGCCGACACGGCGACGCCGCTATCCGCCACTACTGGCGTCGTGGGGAAGGCGAATCCGGCGGTGCGGCTGGTGCGGGCGGTGGCCAGCAGGCCGGTGGTGCCGTTGAGGCCGACGGCAGCGGCGGTCGCAAACGCCGCGGTAGTGTCGTTGCTGAGGGTCGTCCAGCCGTTGGGGAGGGCCGGGGCCGTAGCGGTATCAAATGTTTCGATGCTGCCGCCGGAAGGGAGCTCGCGCAATTCGAGGAGTTCGCACCGCAAACGGGCCACGCGGCCGTCCGTCATGGTCTTGGCCCCTCCTGTTGCGACTCGAGAGTGTGTAGCTATTTCGGCAAGGTCAGAATCGGACAACGATGAGAAGCTAACTGAAACGGCCACGGCAGGGGGGCCGCGGTTGCGTTCTTTGCTAGGACGGGCAGATCAGGCGGGACCGGCGTGGTCTGCTGGGCCGGCGCAACCGGCAGGATGCGGGCAACTCCTTTTGTTGGCTACGTAGCCATCCGTCCCTAAGGTTCGAGCGATTCGCCGGCGCTGCCGACGCGGACGAGGCGCACTGTCGGATGCCGTGGGCCGCCGTCAATCGGGTGGCCGGCGATGGCCACGACCCGGTCCCCCGCGGCGATGGCCTGGGCATGGAACGCGTCCCGCACGGCGGCGGCGATCCGGTCCATTCCTCCCGCTTGGTTGCGCATCAGCACTGGCGTTATTCCCCACACCAGCGTCAGTTGCTGCAAGGTCGCTACATGGGCGGAGGTTGCGATGATCCGGGCCGCGGGCCGGTGCCGGGCCACCAGGCGGGCGGTGCGGCCGGTGACACTTGGGATGACGATCGCCGCTGCCCCCACCTCGTCCGCCAGACGGCAGCCGGCCAGGGTCAGGGCGTCCTCCAGGCCGGAAGCGGTTGCGGCGGCAGGGCTAGCGGCCGCCTGTGCCGTCCGTCGCTGCTCCGTTGTCGCCTCACCGGGCGATGTCCGGTGACGTTCCGTCTCGGCGATGATGCGGGCCATGCAGGCGACCGCCTCGACCGGATAGGCCCCGACCGCCGTTTCCCCGGACAGCATGACGGCGTCGCTGCCGTCGCAGATGGCGTTGGCGACATCGCTGGCTTCGGCGCGGGTGGGCCGCGGATTGTGCCGCATGGAATCGAGCATATCCGTCGCCGTGATGACCGGCTTGCCGCGGGCGCGGGCGGCGGCGATCAGCCGCTTCTGCACCATCGGTACCTGTTCGAGGGGGATTTCGACTCCCAGGTCGCCGCGGGCGATCATGATCCCGTCGAAGGCATCGAGGATGGCCTCGGCTTGGGCGACGGCTTCCGGCCGCTCGATTTTGGCCAAAACAGGCACATGCAGTCCGACGCAGGCACATGCGGCCCGCAGCTCGGCGGCTGCCTCCGCCTGCCGGACAAACGACAAGGCGACCCAATCGACCCCTATCGCCGCGGCGACCGCCAACGCCGCACGGTCCCGCTCCGTGAGGGCGGGAATGTGGAGCGGAGTGTCCGGCAGGTTCAGCCCTTTGTTGGTACTCAGCGGGCCGCCGACCACTACCCGCGCTCGCAGACCGCGGCTGGTCCGTTCCACTGCTTCCAGTTGCAGCCGGCCGTCGTCCAACAGGATCCGCTGCCCGGGCTGGACGGCGGCCAGGACGTCCGGTTCGGTAATGGCCCAGTCGTCGGGGTCGAGTGGCGGGGAGTGCCAACTGAAGGTGACCTGATCGCCGGGGGACAGTTGGAGCGGTCGGGGCAACAGCACCCGCAGCTTGGGGCCAGGCAGGTCGGCGAGCAGGCCGAGGTAGTCCCCCGTTTGGGCGGCGACTTCCCGCCACTGCTGGCTGCGGCGGCGATGATCCTCGGCAGTGCCGTGCGAGAAATTGATCCGGGCGACGTCCGCCCCGGCGGCATGAAGTTGGGCCAGACAGCCCGGGGCGTCCGTGGCCGGCCCCAGGGTGATGACGATCCGCGTCCGCCGACGGTTATTGCCCATAGCCTGAAAACGTTGGACTTCCGGCGGATCGAGCAGGACAGCACCCCCGGCGGCCGAACCGACATCACTCGCCGACATACGGCAGCAGGCCCATGAAGCGGGCCCGCTTGACCGCCGCGGCCATGGCCCGCTGGTAAGTGGCGCACAGGCCGCTCCGCTTCCGACCGAACAGCTTGGCGTTGCTGGTCATCATCTTGCGGAGATTGGCCACGTCCTTGTAGTCCACAAACGCCGGGCGGGGACACCCCTGCTTGGTGCAGTAGCGGCACTCCATCTGCCGCTGGCGATGCCGTTTCAGCTTCTTGGGTTTCATTACGCCCTCACCTTCAAAGTTTGGTATGATATCCGTGGCAACAACTATTGTTCCAACAATGATTGTTCCAACAATGGTCGTTCCAACAGGAGTTGTTGCAACGACGTTTGTTCCAACGACTGTTGGACAATAATCGTCCCAACAACTTTTTTACGCTTACGCAGGGTGCAGGCAGACCGGGCCGGCGGTAGGTCGCCGCATCCCACAGAGAGCTAGTCTAGCTGCCCACCGCCGGGTTGAACAGGGGGAGGCTCGCGGGGCGGTCGCCGCCGGGTGCGGCTCCCTCTCGACATCTGATCGGCTTTTGAGTATGTTCAGGCAGAACCGGGGCTATGGCGGTTGGTCGATTCGTCCGTCGCCCCCGTTGTCGGGGCGGCGGTTCGACCCGGGCGGTCGCTGAGGAAGGAGGAGCGGCGTCGGGTGGTGGAGTTGGGACGCCCATGGGGCAATGGATTCGCCGTAATTTTTTGTTGCCCAAGCGTTTAGGAACAAAACGGGGCGGTGACTCATGATCAACGGTACCCACAACGGGCCAGCGGGGGTCCCTGTGGCGGGAGCAGGGCCTTTGCCAGGTGCGGGCTGGGCGTTGGCCTTGCTTTTGGCCATCAACCTGTTTAACTACATTGATCGCCAGGTTCTGTCCGCCACGTTGCCGAAAATCCGCCTCGATCCGGCGATCCTTGCCCCGGACGATCCCTGGGCGCAGACCAAGCTGGGAGCACTGACGACGGCGTTCATGGTCGCCTACATGGTCTGTTCGCCGCTATTTGGGCGGTGGGGGGACCGCACTTCTCGCTGGCTGGTGGTAGGCGGGGCCGTGATCGTCTGGAGCCTGGCCACTGGCGGCAGTGGCCTGGCGGTGGGCTATCTGATGCTCCTGTTGACCCGTTGCCTGGTCGGGATCGGCGAGGCGGCGTATGGACCGGTGGCCCCGGCGATGCTGTCGGATCTGTACCCTGTCGATCACCGCGGGCGGGTCATGGCCTGGTTTTACATGGCCATACCGGTAGGGAGTGCGTTGGGCTTTGTCATCGGGGCCCAGGTTGCGGATTGGCTTGGCTGGCGATGGTCGTTCCTGGTGGTCGTGGCCCCGGGGCTGCTGTTGGGGACGCTCTGCTTTTTCATGACGGAACCGCCGCGACGTTCGGTCGTAACCGATGATGCGTCAACGAGTGCGGACAATCCGGGCCATCCGGCGACGGTCCCCTATCTGCAAGTTCTCCGGGAGCTGGCGAGCACGCGGTCGTTTGTGCTCTGCTCGGCGGGCATGACCGCCTCGACGTTCGTGCTGGGGGGCGTGGCCACGGTCATGCAACTGTACCTGTTCGAGCGGGAAGCACGCTTTGCGATTACGCCGCCGGTGATGCAACGGCTGGCGGATATCCGCACGGCGACCGGCGCGGCCGTCATCCCCCCAGAGGTCCTGGAGAAGATAGGCAATCTGGGTGAAGTGCAAAAGGAATTCACGGCGGCCGAGCTGCGGCAACGTTTGCACGAAGTTTTGACCGACGCCGAATACTCGCTCTACAGCTCGTGGGTATTCGACACCGCCACCGCCGAAGGATCGCTAACCAACGCCACGATCGGGCTATTTATCGGGGGCATCGTGGTGGTGGCGGGATTGCTGGCGACCCTGGCGGGGGGCCTGGTGGGGGATTACCTGCGCAACCGCGGGGTGCGCGGGGCCTATTTCCATGTCGCCGGGTGGAGCATGCTGGTGGGATTTCCGGCGTTTTTGGGGCTATTGTATATGCCGTTGCCGTGGGGGTGGGGGTTTTTCTTCGTCGCCGCGTTCTGCCTGTTTTTCAATACCGGCCCGGCCAACACGATCCTGGCCAACGTCACCCGCAGCACGATTCGCGCAACTGCTTTCGCCATAAACATTTTCGTCATCCACGCCTTCGGCGATGCCATCTCGCCGCTGATCATTGGCCTGATCGCCGACCTGTCCAGCCTCCAGTTCGCGTTTGTCCTGGTGTCGCTGCTGATTCCGATCAGCGGCCTGCTGTGGCTGGGGGGCATCCGCCATCTGGATGAGGAGACCCGGCGGGCGGAGGCGGGGCTGCCGCCGCGGTGAGGCGCGGTCGCTGGCAACCGTCGTCGCCGGGGTGAGACGCTGGCGCGGTGAGACGGTGTCGTCCTGGCAATCCGCTGTCGCCGCAAACCGTTGCTGCTACTGGGGATATGACTTTAGGCAAGGGTTTCGTCGTCCCAATCCGGCGGGAGCAGACCGCAGCGGGTGGAACCCGGGGTAGGGCCGTCCTGCCGCCGTGGGAGCGGGTTGGCCGCCGTGTGGGCCAGTGCCATCTTCGTCATAATACGGTTTGCTAGACGTCCCCACGTTGTGGCCATAAGCCATCACCATCCCCTGGTCAACAACGAGGGACGAGCCGACCATGCCCACATACAACCCGGCCGAAATCGAGCGGCGGTGGCAACGCTATTGGCTGGAAAACAAGACCTTCCGCACCCCCGATCCGGATGAGCCGGGCGTCGCCGGCAAGCCGAAATTTTACGTCCTGGACATGTTCCCCTACCCCAGCGGCGCCGGGCTGCACGTCGGCCATCCGGAAGGTTACACCGCCACCGACATTTTGGCCCGCTACAAACGGATGCGGGGCTTCCATGTGCTGCATCCCATGGGCTGGGACGCCTATGGCCTCCCCGCCGAGCAGTACGCCATCGAAAAAAACGTCCATCCCCGCATCACCACCCAGCAGAACATCGCCACCTTCCGCCGCCAGATCCAGTCGCTGGGCTTCAGCTACGATTGGGACCGGGAAATCGACACGACCGACCCGGCCTACTTCAAATGGACGCAGTGGATTTTCCTGCTGATCTACGACACCTGGTACGATCCGGCGGCCAACAAGGGCCGGCCGATCGCCGAGCTGCCTATCCCGACGGAAGTGGCGGCGCAGGGACCGCGGGCCGTGCGGGAGTATCAGGACGCCCACCGTCTGGCCTATCAGGCGGAGGTGCCGGTGAACTGGTGCCCCGCATTGGGGACGGTGCTGGCCAACGAGGAGGTGGTGGACGGCAAAAGCGAGCGCGGCGGCCATCCGGTGGAACGCCGGCCGCTGCGGCAGTGGCTTTTGCGGATCACCGCCTACGCCGAACGGCTCCTGGCCGACCTCGACCTGGTCGACTGGCCGGAATCGATCAAGCTGATGCAGCGGAACTGGATCGGCCGCAGCGAGGGGGCGGAGGTGTATTTCCCGCTGGCGGCGCCGCCGCAAGGGAGCGGCCCCCCCCCGGTCATCACGGTGTTCACCACCCGGCCGGATACGCTCTTTGGCGCCACCTACATGGTGCTGGCCCCGGAGCATCCACTGGTGGAGACGATTACCACCCCCGAGTGCCGCGCGGCGGTGCAAGAGTATCGGGCCGCCGCCGCCCGCAAAAGCGACCTGGAACGGGTCGAAATCAGCAAGCATAAAACAGGCGTTTTCACCGGGGCTTACGCGGTCAATCCGGTCAACGGCCAGAAAATTCCCATCTGGATCGCCGATTACGTGCTGATCAGTTACGGCACGGGGGCGATCATGGCCGTGCCGGGGCACGACGAGCGGGACTACGAGTTCGCCCGGCAATACGGCCTGCCGGTCGTGACCGTCGTCCAGCCGCCGCCGGAGTGGCTGCAGCAGACCGGCAGTACCCTCGAGCGGCTCTCAGCGGCCTACTGCGAGGACGGCGTCGCCATCAACTCGGACTTCCTCAACGGCCTGCCCACCCCGCAGGCCAAACAACGCATGATCGAATGGCTCGAACAGCACGGCCACGGCCGGCGAAAAGTCCAATACCGCCTGCGGGACTGGCTCTTCAGCCGGCAACGCTACTGGGGGGAACCCTTCCCCCTGCTTCACGGCCCGGACGGCGAAGTCGTCCCCCTTTCGGAAAAGGACTTGCCCTTGCTGCCCCCCGAACTGGACGATTTCTGCCCGACCGGCACGCCGGAAGGACCGCTGGCCAAGGCCAAAGACTGGGTCCACGTGGTCATCGACGGCAAACCCTACCGGCGGGAAACCAACACCATGCCGCAGTGGGCCGGCTCCTGCTGGTACTACCTGCGGTACATCGATCCGAAAAACGACCGAGCCTTCGCCGATCCGGACAAGCTCCGTTACTGGCTGCCGGTGGACCTCTACGTCGGCGGGGCCGAGCACGCCGTGCTGCATCTGCTTTATGCACGGTTCTGGCACAAGGTGCTGTACGACCGCGGCTACGTCCCCTGCCCGGAGCCGTTCCAGAAGCTGGTCAACCAGGGGATGATCTTGGGGGAATACGAGTACCACATTTCGCCGCAGGCGTACGCGGCGTACCAGCGCGAGCTGGAACGGCTGGGGATCGTCGCCGTGCAGCGGGCGGCCGACGACGAGGAGGGGCCGGAAAGCTACGTGCTCAAGATCGCCACGCCGGAGGGCCGCCTGCGGACGCTGCCGGAGGAGATGGTCGAGAAACGCAAGGGGAAGATGTACCTCAAGGGGACGGAGCTGGAGCTGACCGGCCGGGCAGACAAGATGTCCAAAAGCCGCGGCAACGTGATCAATCCGGACGACATCGTCCGCGAATACGGGGCGGACAGCCTGCGGCTGTACGAGATGTTCATGGGACCGCTGGAGGCGGTTAAGCCGTGGAATACCCGCGGCGTAGAGGGGGTGCATCGGTTTTTGGGCCGCGTCTGGCGGCTGGTGGTCGATGAGGAGGCTGAGGAGCTGCGGCTGCACCCGGCTGTGGCCGACGCCGCACCGGACCGGGAGACCCTCCGCTGGCTGCACCGCACCATCCAGAAGGTCACCGAGGACACTGAGGGGATGCGGTTCAATACGGCGATCGCCGCAATGATGGAATTCGTCAACTATCTGTCCAAACTCCCCGTACGGCCGCGCTCGGTCATCGAGCCGTTCGTGCTGCTGCTGGCCCCGTACGCGCCCCACATCGCCGAGGAGCTGTGGCGGGCCTTGGGGCATACCCGCAGCCTGGCCTATGAACCGTGGCCGCAGTACGATCCGGCCCTGTTACAGGAAGATGAGGTCGAAATCGCCGTGCAGATCAACGGCAAGGTACGGACGCGGCTCAAGGTGCCGGCCGGCTCGGACGAAGCCAGCGTGCAGGCCGTCGTGTTAGCGGACGCCGCCGTCCAGCAGCACATTGGCAGCAAAGCGATCAAGATGGTCAAGGTGGTGCCGGGCCGGCTGGTCAACATTGTCGTGGCGTAAGTCATTGTCATTATTGGATTTGTGATCGGTGACGCAGTTGACGCCGTCGCGGCGAGCACCATGCGTGCGTCGGCCGGCGGCGTCGATCCCCTCGCCGTTTGCGGCCGCTTGGGCGGCGTCGATCGCGGCGCGTAGGGCATCCGCCAGGCGGTAAGCGGCCCGGCGGGCGGCCCACCCCAACCCTGCCAGAGCGATGAGCCGTTGCGGCCGCCGCAGCAACAGCCCCACCAGCCGCCGTAGCCGCACCCGGCCCGCCGCAAGACACGCCAGCAACTCCGGGTCGAGCCGCATCTGCGACGTGTCCACCACCGCGCGGATGACCTGGCAGGGGACTTGCCGGCGGGCACATTCGGCGACGATGGCCGCCGATTCCATGTCCACGGCGTCGGCGTTCGTCGCTGCGGCCAGTTCTCGCTTGGCTTGCGGCGAGGCTATCAGGGAGTCGGTCGTGACGATCCGCGAGCCGGTAACGATGTCGCCGGCCCGCAGATGCGGCCGCAACGCACCGCAGAAACCGGCCGCGATGACCCAACGGGGCTGCGGCGTGGCCGATAATGCCCGCCGGACGCACACCCGGGCCGCCCGGCGACCGGCTCCCGATACGTAAATCTTTACATCGCAACGATTTGCAACACGTTTCCGGAAAACGGCCGCCTCGCAGTCCAAGGCAAAGATCACGGCGACCGGGGCCGCAGGAGTACTCATCAGGGGCGTCCCTAGACCAATGGCACTAACTCGGCGTCCCTGGACCAGTTGCAATCATCGCGGGGGACCAGCAATCAGCTCTTTGGCAGCCCGGCGGTCCGTAAGCTCCCAATACGCTGGCAGCAAGCTCTTGGCGGCCCGCCGCGTTCAGGTCAACTGCCACAGGAGCAGCTTGAGGCTGTCGCCGAGACGGGCGTTGACCCCCAGTGCGGCGGCGGTCTCGTAGCCGGAATGCATCATGCAGTGCTCGCAGCGGGGATCGTTGCCGTAGCCGTAACGGCTCCAGTCGGTCTGCTCCAGGAGGTCGGCGTAAGTAGGGTGGTGAGCATCGGTGATCAGGTAGCAGGGGCCTTTCCAGCCGCGGACGTTGCGGGTGGGGCTGGCCCAGGCCGCACAGGTCAGCTCGCGTTTGCCTTGCAGGAACTCCAGATAAATCGGCGAGGTGAGCATGCGGTATTTGCGGAACAGGTGCTGGGCCTGACGGAATTTTTCCTGGATCTGTTGGCGGGTCAGGAAGATTTCGGCTGCTCCGGCGGGGTTGGTGGCGTGCACGGCGGCGTAGCCGTAAGCAGGAGCGATCATGAAGCCGTCCACGCCGAGATCGGTCAGGTAGGCAAACAAAGCGTCCAGCTCGGCGATGTCGGTTTCGCGATAGACGGTGGTGTTGGTGCAGACGAGGAAGCCGGCCTGTTTGGCAGCCCGGATCCCCTCGATCGCCTCGCGGAAGACGCCAGTTCGTTCGACCAGACGGTCGTGCGTCTGTTCCAGGCCGTCGAGGTGGACGTTGAAGAAAAAGCGGCTGGTGGGGCGGAACAGGTAGAGCTTTTTGCGGAGGAACACGCCGTTGGTGCACAAGTAGATGTGTTTGCGGCGGTCGAGGATGCCGGCAACCAGCTCGCCGATGGGGCGATAAATGAGGGGTTCGCCGCCGCAGATGCTGACGATCGGTGCTTCAGCCTCATCCACCGCCTGCAAGCACTCCTCGACGCTCAACTGCTCGCGGATGGTGTCCTCATATTCCCGGATGCGGCCACAGCCGGTGCAAGTCAGGTTGCAGGCGTGCAGCGGCTCGAGCATCAGTACCAAGGGAAAGCGGCGTTGTCCCCGCCATTTCTTCCGGACCATATAGCCGGCCAGTTGCGTCGTCAAACTCAGAGGGAACCGCATGCGAGGTCTCCTGACGGATGGGAGAGGATAAAAGTCGAATATCAATCAGAAATTTGTTCCAACAATTATTGTTGCAACAATTATTGTTTTAACAACTATTGTTCCAACAAATATCGTTTGGACAACTATTGTTTGAACGATTATTGTTTCAACAACTATTGTTCAAACGACTATTGTTTCAACAATCATTGTTTGGACAATTATTGTTTCAACGAGTATCGTTGCCCCGGTAGCCGTCGCGGGGTGTGGCGTTGGCCGGACGGGTCAGACCGAGCGGGGCCGAGGCGGCGTGGCCCAAGTCGTGGCGGCCGCGATGTTTGTTGTTGTCCTGCGTGACGCGTTCCATATGCAGCCGGCGATAACGGCTGATGGCCATCAACGGAAAATACAAGGGGTACATGTGATACCGCAGGTAAAAGACGCGGGGGAAGCCGGTACCGGTGAAGGCGGTCTCCTTCCAGTCGCCGTGGCTCGCCTGCGTGCCTACCAGGTATTCGATGCCGGCGCGGACTTCGGGGGAGTGCCCTTCGCCCGCGGCGAGCAGTCCCAGCACTGCCCAGGCGGTCTGTGAGGCCGTGGACGGACCGCAGCCGGCCCAGGACGGATCGTCGTAGCTACGGCAGCTTTCCCCCCAGCCGCCGTCGGCGTTTTGCACCTCCTTGAGCCAGCGGACGGCTCGCCGTACTGGCGGCGTCCGCATGTCGTAGCCCGATGCCGCCAGACCGGCCAGCACCTGCCAGGTGCCGTAAATGTAATTGACGCCCCAGCGGCCGAACCAGCCGCCGTGCTCCTCCTGACGATCCAATATAAAACGGATGGCCCGGTCGATCGCCGGATGGCCCACGCCGAGACCGTAGCCGCCGAGTGCTTCCAGGACACGGGCGGTGATGTCCGGGCAAGCCGGGTCGAGCATGGCGTTGTGGTCGGCGAAGGGGACTTTTTCGAGCAAAGGATTTTCCACGTCGCGGTCGAACGCACCCCAGCCGCCGTTGCGGTTTTGCATGGCCAGCAGCCAGCGGATGGCCCGTTCGCTGGCCGCGGCCGCCTCGGGTCGATTCGTCCCGCCAGCGCGGCTCAGGGCGATCAGGACCATCGCCGTGTCGTCCACGTCCGGATAAAAACGGTTGCGGTACTCGAAGCACCAGCCGGACGGTTCGGCGTCGCGGACGCGGACGGCCCAATCGCCGGGCGTGCGGATTTCCCGTTGCAACAACCATCGCACGCCATTTTGAATGAGCGGGTGGTCCGCCGCCAGCCCGGCGTCGCTCAGGGCGATTAGTGACAAGGCAGTGTCCCATACCGGCGACAGGCACGGCTGTAGCCGCAACGTGTCCTCCTCGCGGATCGTCAGGGCGTCGAGTTGGGCCAGGACCCATTGCATCTCCGGATCATCCGGCGACGTTTGCAGACAGTGCAGCACCAGCGCGTAATAGACAATCGGCGGATAGATCGCACCGATGCCGTCGCTGCCTTCTGTGTGTTGCCGTATCCAGTCTAGTGCCTTGCGGACGGCCCGCCGCCGCAGCGGCGTCCACCGCCGATGTTCACACCACTTGAGCAGACGATCCAGCCACAGGAAGGCCTGGCTCCAGCTCAGCCATCGCGATGCGGGGCGAGCGACCGGCCAGCTCTCCGGCGGCGAGAGGAACAGCTCGCCGATGTGCAGCTCTGCCGGCAGCGGCGTGACCGGCCGGTAGGCATGGACCACCGCTAGGGGCACAAAGATCGTCCGGCTCCACGCCGACATGGCGTAGATGTTGATCGGAAACCAACGCGGCAGCAGGACGAGTTCGGGCGGCACCGTCGGGCAGGCGGAGTAGGGGATCTGCCCGAGCATTGCTAAGTAGAAGCGGGTAAAGGAGTTACATGCTTCGGCGCCACCCAGGGCCCGGATGGCGGCCGCGGCCCGCCGCATGTGCGGGGCCGCCGGGTCGTCGCCAGCAATTTTCAACGCGAAATAGGCCTTGACGGATACGCTCACCTCCGGCGGCCCACCGGGGTAGTTCGACCAACCCCCATCCGCAAGCTGATTCTGCCGTAAGTAGTTAGCTAGTAAGGGGATCCGCGAGTCGTCCCGCCGTCCAAGGATAGCCAGTAGCAGGATAGTTTCGGACTCGAGGATGGTATCCCCTTGGAGTTCGCCGCACCAGTGACCGTCCGGGCGGACGCACTCGGCGAGGCGTTGCCGGGCCCGTTCCTGCGTGGCGATCAACTCCTGCCACCAGGCGGCCTCTTGGGGATCGCTGTCCGCTACGTCCCAATCGGAAACGAGGATACTTGAGGGATCGGCCACGCGGGATTCCTTTCCACATCGAGGGTCGCGACAGATTGCGCTATCCGTGAATCCGTACCCGGCAAAACGCTTCGTGTCTGACAAAATGTTACTCTTCAGCGGTAGGGTACTGCAAGCCGAACTGGCGCAACCGGGCCGGTCACCCTGCGGGCACGAGGAGTAGCCGCAGGACAGAGGTAACTCGGGCGGGACCTGACGGACCGACGCCGGCCAATCGCCGACTCAGCGAAGTGACGCATGGTTGGGCAAATTCGTCACTATAAGGATCAAAATGGGTGGTCTGAGTAGTTTGTTCTGGTTGTAGGGATAACCGTGGCCGCAAAGGACTGCTAATTTCTGTCGGCCGGTTCAAGGCGGCAAGATGCAGCAGCCGATGGCTCCGACATAGGTGAGACGGTTTGAATCCTTCCTTTACGGAGACATCGGCATGCTTACAGCTTTGCGCCACCGGTTACAGAATACCTTGTTGCGGCGCCTCAGTTCGCAGCAGAATATTGCAAACGTCCCTTGGCCAACCGTTTTCCACATCACTCACCACAAAGCAGGTTCACAGTGGGTTCATGCGATCTTGCACACGCTCGCTTACCATCATCTGGTACTCCCAGAAGTAGATGTTGGTCATTTTTTCAAGCGTCCTATAGAAGCTCATAAGATATATCCGACACTATATATAACATATCAAGAATTTATGAGTGTTACAGTGCCACAGGAAAATCATAAATTTGTTATAATTAGAGATCTAAGAGATACATTGGTTTCTCTTTATTATAGTCTTAAGTATAGTCATAAAATCCTTAAGGATGAACATAGAATAGCTCGCGACAAATTGAATCAATTGAATTTAGAGGAAGGATTAGAGTATTTGATGAATAATAATTTAAAGCGAGCAGCGTTCATTCAGTGGTCGTGGTGGGCCGCGAGAGAACGCATCTATCGTTATGAAGACCTTCTGCAGCATGATGAAGGATTGTTCGAAGAGATATTTATCAAGGTGTGCCGTCTGCCGGTAACCCGGCAACAGGTGCGGGAAGCAGTGCGGACCCATCGGTTCGAGAACCGAACCAACGGTCGCCCTCGTGGGACCGAAGACATTTATGCCCACGAACGGAAAGGTGTCGCCGGTGATTGGAAAAATCATTTCACTCCCAAAATTAAAAATTTATTCAAATGGGCTTATGGATCTGTACTGATCGCCACTGGTTACGAAAAGGATTTCAACTGGTGATGTGCTATGCTACCATATTCATAAGTGATTGTTAGTTTAGTAATATAGATATCAAAGATATATATATGTACTATAATTGTTATTGCTATCACGATGACGTCATATATATTGATAATTTACATAATAATAATCATATGATTGCCCATTTATGATTCCTATTATCCTGTGCATGCACCTATCTGTCGTTTTTCAAAAAACTTCTTGTGGTTTTCTAGACGCTGGAGTCATCCTCAGCTTCCTCCAAACACCATCGGCTGCGACCACCTGTAAGCGGAGACCGTTTTGCGAGGAGCGATTAGATGCGGAGGGCGAATGAGGCTCACCGCCGGGTGAGCGGCGGGTGGTGGTGACATGCGATGATTGAATGTGTTTTGCGGAGGGTCGAGGGCGTGTCGCTAGCGTTTGGGCTAACGTCGGATCGACTAGTGAAGGGCGAGCAGAGGCTAGAAGCAGTAACCGATTCGCGTCGGTGGCTCGGGATAGGGTATAAGTGTTTGCGAGTTTGTGGAATAGGAAAATGAGGATTCTATCAAGTCAGCGTAGCGAACGTGACGGCGACGTGTCGGATGGCGCTCCAGACTGAAGCGGTTTTCGCCTCACGCGGCAACCGATCTTCTGTCATCGACAAGGCTTGGCTAGCCAATCAGCACTCCGCCAAAGACGAAAGGAACTTCAGCAGACCGGATACAGGGAAGTGGGACGAACTGGACCGATGCTGAACAGGCCTAATCCTACGGGATCACGATAGCCAACTCGTAAGTTTGTGGAATGGATGGGGGGAGCCAGATAGGTTGTATCATGATTAATATATTTATACTGGTGATTGAGTATCTAGGCAGCAGCATCATATATATCACAGTCGTTATAACCAAGCTTCCGCATCACATGACCGAATTTTTCCCAGAATAATGGCAATAAGTCAACAGGAAATTCATCCTTCCAACTACCTATTGTACCTCGTCGTGCTGCCTCAGGATTGATTTGCCTGATTTGATTAAATGTAGGTATATAATCAGATACAACATTACATGACAGACCAATAGCAGCCAATGCATTATCGACTACTTGTGAAGGATTGCGGACCAAGTCCTCAAAGCGTACCACATAAGTTTTGGATCGTGCCGTCCATGATAAAACGTTCTCAGCCCATGTGCCAAAGGGCGAACGCGTTTCTAGCATCAATTCCAGCAAAGTATCGCGGAAAATCTGCGGAGTGATCTTGTCAGCCTGTTTCCGTAGGAAATTCAAGGTATAATGAGTGTATGATACCAAGCTATCACGTCCATCCCTTACCAAATAAATGGCAGGATATTTATTTTCGTAAGCAAGATCATGAGTCTTCATCAGAACAGGAATATCAGCGTTGATGGCTGATTCTATTGACTTAATATGTTCAAAGTATTGATGCGATTTATGCGGTGTCTTGTATTTGTCCCAGGTGGCTATATTGTATCGACTTTCTACAATGTATCGAAAGAAATGATTCCCAGATCTGGGATAAGAAGCCAGCCAATATAGCATCGTCGGATCCTCAACAAATTGTGTCATGAATGGAATTCCCAGAACATCATCGAATCAAAATGGATCGTGGCTTTAAGATTTCGGATGTCCTTGTGGGATGGAGGATGTTCATGCCCACGAACACATAGACATCAGCTACGAGTGGAGCGATCGCTTAATGCCGGAAATCAAAAATCTGTTAAAAATTGAGGCGAGGTTTTGTTCTGAATGCCACCGGATATGAAAGAGATTTCAATTGGTAGCAACCGGTTCGGCGGACAGGTTATGCATGCACCCTTCGGCAGTGCGATCGACTTAAGGTGGAATTGGTCTGGCGTTAACACGCCCGGCGAGGATGGGGTGCGGTCGAAACGGCGCAGTATCTGGGCCGATGGGTCCGGTCACACTCCCTCGCCGCTGTTGCGTTTGGACCACCATGGCAAGAAGATGCCGCCATCCATCGACAGGATGGAACCGGTCATGTAATCGCTGTCCGGGGAGACCAGAAAGAGGATCCCTTTGGCGATTTCTTCGGGCCGGGCCAGGCGTTTGAGCGGCAGGTTGGGCGCGGCTTTGCGTAGCGTTTCTTCGCTGTAGTATTTGCGTTCACCGGGGGTGTCGGTCCAGCCGGGGTAAATGCCGTTGACGCGGATGCCGTGCGGCAGCAATTCCACCGCGGCGGTCCGCATCATTTGGTCGAGCGCCGCCTTGGCCATGTTGTAGGCCATGCAGTTGGGGAAGGCGATGACGGCGTGTGGGCTGCTGACAATGACGACGCGGCCGCCGCGGCCCTGGGCGACCATCTGTCGGCAGACCGCCCGCAGGACGTAAAAAGCTCCCCACATGCTCACGTCCAAAGTTTTGCGGAAGCCGCCCATGTCTGCCGTCAGGAACGGTTCCCGCTCGCTGAATACCGCCGCAGACACGAGAATGTCCACATGGCCAAAGTCACGGACGATTGCCTCGACCATCTGCTCCACGGCGGCCTGGTCGGAGACGTCCACCGGGTAGCGGCGGGCCTGTCGCCCGAGCCGCTCGATCTGCTGCTGGGCCGATTCGGCCCCTTCCGGCAGGGTCAGGTAATTGAGAGCCACGTCCGCTCCGGCTTCGGCGAGAGCGATCGCCGCGGCCTGGCCGATGCCTGAAGAGGCCCCGGTCACCAGTGCCACCTGGCCTGCAAGGGGTAAAGTCATGATTCGTTCCCGACTGCTACTGGCCCACCAGCTCGAACCGCGGTTGCCGCGCCGCTGGCTGCGTCCCTGGATGGCTTTCCGTTGCTGATGTCATCGGATTCGGCGGCAGGATCGTCAATGGGCGGCATTGTCAATGGGCGGGCCGTCGCCGCATGCTGGCGGCAAAATAGTTCAAACGCGTATTGGTGCGACGCATGCAAATGGACGCATGTAAACATTGGCCGCCTCGCTGCGGTACCGGCGGCCGTTGCCCGCGACTGACGGCGGACATTCAGCCGTTGGGCCGCTGAGGACGCTTGGGTCGGGCCAGGCCAGCTTTTTCCAGCAGCGATTGGGCGAAGGGGTCCTCTTCTTCGGCAAACAGCTCCTCGATGTGGCTATTGGGCGGCAAGCGGTACTGGATGCGGTAGCGATGATTGGCGATGCCGATTTCATCGCCGGGACGCAAGGGGCGACGTAACGTGCGTTCTCCATTGACTTTAATGCCGTTGGTGCTGTTCAGGTCGCGGATGTACCAGATGCCGTTTTTGAACGACAGTTCACAATGCATTCCCGAGACGTTCTGGAAATTCAAACAAATGTCACACGAAGGGCGACGGCCGATGGTGAGCACTTCGGACGTGAGGGGGATGGGGTCGCCGCCGCCGACGGGGATGAGCTCGCCGAGAACTGCTTGGGGCATAAGCTGACTCCTGTTGTCACTGCCGTCGATGGATCGATGAATCAGATGATGCCTGCATAACTTATCGTAACACAGATTTTGCGTGTTGCCAGAGGGTTCTCGGCGAAGAAATTGGCCTCATTCTCCAAGGTGTGGCGAGCCCAGCCAGGTCCGGTCCGACGCTCAAAAAGTTGACCGGGCGGCGGTTGCCCGGTCAGGGTCCCTACAGTGTCCGCGTCAAGCTGTAATCCGACGTGGGGGCGGACCGCCAGAGACCGGAAGATATTCCCCCTGAGTGATGAGTGATTGGCTAACAGGGGGCTATTTGTCGGGCGTAGATGCGGGCGGCGGTAAATAGGGGTTGGCGCCGCCATAGGGCGTGGCCGGCGGCGGATAGAACGGCCCCGTCAGCGGCGCCGGCATCAGGAAATGCCCGTCGTAGGGCCAATACAAATACCACGGGGCGGCGCGGTACACCGGCAGGTCCCTGTGGCCGAAAAGCGATCCCAAGGTGTAGTGGTGGGGATACTTACCTTTGCCGTACTGGCCGTAATGGCTTGCCTGCAAAGGACTTACGGTCAAAAGGGCCAACGCCCCTGCAACCATGGCTGCGATCAGACTCTTGCTCATCGTTTCCCTCCTTGACAACAGGTAAGTTCCTGGAAATTCAGAAACGTCGCGGGATAGTCATTCTCAAATCCATAAGATCAAGTCGCTCGGTTAGTAATTATCTGCCAATTGTAAAATCATTTACAGATGCTTGCTGCCTGCCACAGCAGCAAGATTCATAATTGCTTGCCAAATCAGCGGTTAGGAGCATCCGTCGATCCGGCGGGGGCACAGGTGCAGTCGCTCCCGGCGAGGCGGCGTCCGCCGCACCACGGATGGCCGCCCGAGCTAAACAGGCCGCCTCCTTGGCCAACGCGGATACCCCTGCCCAGCCCGATGCCGGCACGGTTCAGGTGGTGGATCAGGCCGCCGTGGCCGGATTTGTCGACAACTGGTTTTACGTAGTCATACCCGCCGGCATAGTAGGGATTATACTGCAGGTAAGCATTCCACGGGCCATACGGCTCAAAGGGGGGATAGCCGTAGTAGGGGCCGTAGTTGTAGAGGGGACCGTACTGGTGCAGTTTGTGTGTGGCGGCGGTGACCCAGGCCCCGCCCTTGAAGGGGGAATACCAGTATCCCGCCGGATCGTGGGCCAGGGCCGGATGGACCGCGGCGGTGCAAATGAACAGGCTGATCGTGGCGACGGTAATTGGCTTCATGGTGGAGTCCTTTCGTCGGGTGTGGGCGGGCGGCTGCGTCCCGTGTGGGCCGCTCCCGCTTCCGCTGAAGCTTATGTCGGCAGGGCCGGGTGCGTTGCGGTTAGGGAACCGGCTCCCCGAGTTCGCAGGATCCGCCGCAAGCCAGTGCAATCACGCAGACCGGGGCAATCGGGATAGAAAGCACAGCTCGTCAGTGCATTCCAGCCGCTCCAGGCGGCACCTTGGCTCAAGGCAGTATCTTGAGACCGACCAGTATCAACAGAACCGTCCCCAGAACGAGGCGATAGACGGCAAACGGATACAACGAGTGCCGTCGCACGAACTGCAGCAAAAACGCGATCGTGGCGTAGGAAACGATCGCCGAGACGGCCAGGCCGACAATCAGGGCCAGGATCTGTTCCTGGCTGGCAAACAGGGAGGGCCGGTCGCCCGCGGCGGTTTTCCACAGCACGTACTCGTCGTAAATCTCTTTCAGCCCCGCGGTCAGAATCACGGGCAAGGACAGGAGGAACGAAAACCGCGTGGCGGCGGAGCGGTCGAAACCGGCCAACAGCCCGCCGGTGATCGTCGTCCCCGAGCGGGAGCCACCCGGCATCAACGCGCAGGCTTGCCAGCAGCCGATCCACAGGGCGTCCCGCCAGTTCAGTTCGCTCAGGGGGCGGTGGCCGCCGTGTCGCCGGAACCGTCGTTGCTGCCACCACTCCCCCGCGGCCATCAGCATGGCAAAAACCATTGAGACCACCGCCACGGCGGGGATGTTGAAAAACTTCTCCTTGAGCAGTCGCTGACCCAAAAACCCGGCCAATGCCGCGGGCAGGGTGCCCAGCAGGATGTACCCGCACAGGCGGCTCTCCAGGCTCCTCCCCCAGCGGCGGCGGCACAGGTCATGCCATGCCGCACGCAGTAACGTCGCAATGTCGTCCCGGAAATACGCCAGCACCGCCGCGATCGAGCCCATCTGAATCACCACCGTCAGGGCGTCCTCCGGGTGCGAATGGCCCATCCAAGTACGCATCACCAGCAGATGGGCTGTGCTGCTGATGGGTAAAAACTCGGTGATTCCCTGGACGGTGCCCAGTATCACCGCGTCGATCCAATCCATTCCGGAAGCCTCTCAAACAGGTAACCCCCTCCGCCGCGGCGGCCAGCATACCCCCGATTTGTGTAGCAATAGATCTCCCCGCATGCCACCGCACCGATATCGGTACCCCTCGCACCAACATCGGAACCTCTGCCCGCCGCCCCGTTAGCCATGACTTTTTGGTCGTCAACCTCCCAGCCGGGAACATTCCCGGCGTGGTCACTCAACGGCGGCTGGTAGGAGTGTTGGCCGATCCGGCGACCAACAGACTCATGCCGGACGCGATGCTTGTGCAGGGCGTATCGAAGGTGTCACGGGTGCACGTCCTGCTGATGTCGGCGTCACAATTGACCGTTCGCCGGGGGGATGGCCGTTGCGCACGCTGTGACCCCTCCGGCCTCACCAACATTTTGGATGGATTAGCGTTATGACGATTGACAGGCCGTGCAGACTCTTGGTAGGCTGATACAATTCACATGTACGATGCAGCCAAGAGATGGTGCCGCCCAATAGGGATAGGGTCGCCTGATTGGGGTGGTGCCGCCTGGTAGGGATAGAGTCGCTCAAGGGACGGTGTCGCCCGATACGGCGACAGTAGCAGGGCGGTGGTTGTCGCCGGAAAACTGTGGTGCGTAATACGCGGTAATACCAAAAAAGGGGCTACGGCCTATGGCAGCCAACAAGGGAGTTTGGGGTATCGACATCGGGCAATGCGCCCTCAAGGCGATCCGGGTGGAGTTGGTCGATGGCGTGCCGACCGCGACCGATTTTGACTACATTGAACACTCCAAGATCCTCTCCCAGCCGGACGCCGAGCCGGATACGCTCATCCGCGAAGCCCTGGAACAGTTCGTGGCCCGCAACGGCGACAAGCTCAGATACGACGAGGTGGCCATTGGCATCGCCGGACAGTCTGGCCTGATCCGGTTCGTCAAACTCCCGCCGGTCGAGGAGAAAAAGATCAATGACATCGTCCGGTTTGAAGCTAAGCAGCAGATTCCCTTCCCCCTGGACGAAGTCATTTGGGACTACCAGAAGATCAGCGGCGGCGAGGCGGTGGACGGCTTCGCCGTGGAAACCGAAATCGGCCTGTTCGCCATGAAGCGGGACGTCATCTCCCGCTATCTGGGATATTTCAACGCGGCGAAGATCGAAGTCCACATGATCCAGATGACCCCGATCGCCTTGGTCAACTTCGCCACCTACGAAATTCTCAAAAAAGGCGGGTCGGATGCTTCCACCGAGGACCCGTTTGCCGGCGAGGCCGAAGCCCCGCGCGGCAAAAAACGCTGTGTCGTCGTGCTGGACATCGGTACGGATGCTTCCCACCTGATCGTCACCGACGGGCAGAAAGTCATCTGGCAGCGGCCGCTGCCGCTCGGCGGCAACAACTTCACCCGTGCCCTCACCAAAGAACTCAAGCTCACCTTCGCCAAAGCTGAACACCTCAAGCGTAACGCCGCCAAAAGCCCCGAGATGGCCAACATCCTCAAGGCAATCAAGCCCGTACTGATCGACTTTGTCGGCGAAGTGCAACGCTCGTTGGGCTATTTCACCAACACCCATCGTGATGCCCACGTTTCGTACATGGTAGCGTTGGGGAATGCTTTCAAGTTGCCCGGCCTCCAGAAGTATCTCAGCGAGAAGCTGGCACTGGAAGTCCGTCGCCCCACGGAGTTCCGCCGTTTACGCGGCGAAAGCGTCGCCAAGGACCCGTTGTTCATCGACAACCTGTTGACCTTCCCCGTCGCTTACGGCCTGGCCCTGCAGGCCCTGGGCCTGTCCCGGATCACCACGAATTTGCTCCCCAAGGAGATCCGCGTGGACCGGTTGATTCGGGCGAAAAAACCGTACGCGACCGCCGCAGCGGCCATGATGCTGCTGGGAGCCTTTGGCCTGGCCGCCAGCTACGCCGGACCCTACAAGTCCGTCCACGATCCGCAGATCGACCGCGGCATCAAGGAAGTCGAGGCCGCCTCTAGCGAATTCGGCCGCCAGGAAAGCGAGTACAACAGCCGGGTCACCAAGGCCAAGCAGACCCAAAGCGACGTCAAACTGATCATCGCCGGACAGGAGGAGCGGCTGAATTGGCCGCGGTTTGTCGAAGTGATGACAGCGGCTTTGCCCCGGCCGCCGCGTCCCGGCGATCCTGGCACCCTCGATGAGCGTGATCAACAGAAATTCTGGGGGATGGAAGGGGAAATCGGTCTGCGGGCCTACCAGTGGTGGCTGGCCCGCATGCGGGACGGTGTCCGCATCGACCAGATCCTTGACGATGCCAACTCCGAGCATCCCAAATACCTCGCCGTCGTTAACGTCGAAGCCGTCCACACCCGTTGGGTCAAGGACATCGGTAAGTTCCTCGAACAGGTTGATACGGCAGTCTACAAGGAGTTCGGCGAAAACATCGCCGAGACGATGCTCCCCGACGAGCAGGTCCGCGACGAGTCCCAAAACAACCGCCCCAAGCCCAAAGCCGTCGAAGGCGGCGGCTGGATCGTCGAGATCCGCGGCTACACCGAGCACGAAGCCGGCCCGCAGTTCATCAAGCTCGGCCTGGCCCGCAACCTGCAGCGGATCAGTCGCTTCGTCAAGGACCCCAACAAGATCGGGCGGTTCATTATCGACGGCAAGGACCCGGTCAAGGATAAGGTCTCGCACGTGTTTGTTTATCACGTGTGGTCCGTCACCCAGCCGCCGCCGAACGCGATGGTGTACATCAACACTTCGCAACTGGAGCGGCTCCTCAGCGGCGGCCGCGGAGCGGCGGGCACAACCGGACCCGGAAGCGGAGCGATCGGCTCGTCGGCGGCGGCCCCGCCGGGAATGCCGGATCCGGGTGACATGGCATCTATGTACGGTAGCATGATGGGCGGCGGTGCGGCGTCCAGCCCGGCGGATGAATTGGCCCCGCCTTGGCAGCCCCTCAAAGGCGGCGGCCTGATCCGAGGCGGCACCTTCGGCTCCGGCGGCATCCCCCCCACTGGCCAGCCCCCCGATGAGTATGGCGGTGCCCTGCCCGGCGGCCCGAATGACGCCGGACCGGCGGCCCCGACTGTGCCCCCCGCCCCGACGGGAACTCCAGGTATCCCCGGTACACCCCCCGGCGTCGGCAACCTGCCTGGTGCAGGCACTCCCCCTGGCGGCGGGGTGGCCGCCCCGGGCGCCCGCAAACGCCACGAGTTCGTCGTCATGTTCGTCTGGCGCGAACCGGTGCCCCCCATCGAGACTACGGAATGAACGATAACCGGCAAGGCATCGCAACCATAAGCTGGATAACCATAGCATGGAAAGATTGAGCCCGAAATTCGTGCCAATAATCGAAACCGCTGAGAATACGACAGGCATAGGATTCCATGCGAAGGTGTGACCCATGAAAAATAACGACGCACTCAAAAAGTACCATTTCTGGATCCTCTGCGGCCTGGTGCCGCTATTGGTGTTGATCGCCGTGGTGATGGTCATCTCCTCAGTCGGCGGCGCAATCAGCGAGCGGCGGGCCAAAATCGAAAAGGCCCAGAAGGAAATCGCCTCCAAGAGCAATCCCAAGCCCAAAAAGCTGCTCGAGAAAATGGACGAGCTGATCGCCCGCGTCGACTCCAAGCGGGGCGACCTGTGGAAGGCCAACTGGGAAAGCCAAAAAGACCTGTTCGTCTGGCCGCGGAACCGGAACTTCGCCAACTTTGCCCGTCTCGTCAAAAAGACGGTCGTCAAGGACGGCCAGGAGCAGCAGGAGGAGGTCCTTGAGCCGGTCCGTCTGGAGGACTTGAAATTCGGCGACCCTATTCCCAACAACGCCGACCAGTACGCGGCGTTCAAATCGCCGGACCTGTACCTAGCGATGTACTCCAACGCCGATCCGAAGCTCGGCCGCACTGGCACGGGGATCGCCGACATCATCGCCCCCACCCAGTTTTTCGGCGGCTGGCGGGCCGTCCTGCGGCATGTGACCCAGTTCCCGGAACGCCAGCTCACCTCTGAACAGATCTGGCTCCTCATGGAGGATTATTGGGTGCAGCGGGGCTTGATCCTCGCCCTCAAGTCGGTCAATGACCATCACGCCCTCTTCCAGCCCGTCCGCTTAGAGAAAGATGGCGTGGTCATCGACGATCCCGCCGACCCCAAACTGCCCCAAAACCCGCTGCACCGCAAATTCCGCAGCCCCACCTGGGAACTGACCCTTAAGGTGGAACAGCAGGGCAATCGCCGCTACCTGACGGGCACCCTGGCTAATATCACCGACCGCGTGCAAATCCTCGGTGCGAACCGGGTGATGACGCTCAAGGTCTGGCTGGATGCGAATGCGGACGGCTCTACAACGGAGATTGAGCCGGTCGAGTTCCGTATCGGCGGCGAATATGTCCCCGGCCGCGGCGCCAAACGCCTCATCCGGGACGTCACCGGCAAAGGCAAGGACATCGAGGTCCCCGCCGATACCATCACGATCGCTCCGGATCCGAACGATAAGGAACTGAAGAAGTATCCGAACATCATCCCACCAGGGATCAACGTCACCCGGATCGCCCGCGTCGAGCAGGTGTTCGATCCGGTCACGGTGCCGGTCCGCCGTATCGATGCTTTGGCATTGGGCTACACCGACAGCCGGTGGGCGATGAAAACCAAACTGCTCATGCCGAAATTCCCGGCGTTCGAGAAAATCGAGGAACAATCGGCTAGTTCTGCTACGGCCGGCATGAGCAGTCCGATGGGGAGTATGATCCCCACGGGTCCGCCGGGTGGTGGCTCAGACATGCCGGGTGAGGGTGAATACCCCGGCCTCCCCGGCGCCGGCGGAACCCGCCAGGCTCGTCAGGGGATCTACTCCGGCGGCGGCACGCTCGAGCAGGTCGTCGATGGCAACCGTCGCCGCTACGTCGACGTTACGGACCAGGTGCGTCGCATGCCCGTAGCCTTGGCGGTAATCGTGGACCAAGCCCACATGCAGGATGTCCTGCTCGCCCTGGCCAACTCGCCGCTCCGCTTCCAGATCACGCAAGTGACTTGGCAACGCTTCCGCGGCAAACTCGACACCGGCAGCGGCGGCAGTGGCAGTCTCGCCGGCGGCGACATGATCCTCACCAGCGGCCCCGGCCAGTTCGGCGAAGGCTTTGGCATCGGACCCGGTGACGACCCCTACGCACCGCCCGGATATGGCAGCGGCTCCGGCTTCGGACCCCCAATGCCCCCGGGCATGCCCGCGGTGCCCCCCGCCGGACCGCCTGCCGGCTATGCCGGTTCCGGCGGCTATAACCCCTATGGTCCCACGGTACCTGGCAGTGGCGGCGTCCTCTCCGAAGCCCAGCTTACCTCCGGGCTAATTGAACTGACCGTTTACGGCCTGGTCTCACTGTACGAGAAATACACCCCCCCGGCCGCGGCGAACCCCGTCGCCACCAGCGGGACCTCCCCTGGCTCGGGCGACAAGGGTTCATCCCCCTCGGATGTCCCGCAGAGCCCGCCGCACAACCCCACGGACAACCCGCCGCAAACGCCAAGCGGTAATGCACCTGTTCCAGGGGAACCGAAACAGACACCGCCCCCTCCGCCCCAAACACCGGCGGAAAAGCAGTTCAACCAGCCTGGACCTCCGGTACCGGGGGGCCAACCGCCGGCCCCCTCCGGCATGGGAAATGGGTCCCAGCCCCGCCGCCGTGTGCTGCGGCCGTCACGTCCGCGCCGGCCAGACGGTGGCATGCCGGACGAGCGCTATCGGCGGTGATGCACCTGTCGCTGCGTGGGAACTCCAGAACGGTCAATGCCTAAAGGATCCACTGCCATGGCCAAGAAAACTGCATCTGCGGCAAAAGCCAAATTCGACCCCAAAGAATTTCTCCTCAGCAAAGGGGAATATCTGATCGTTGGCTTTGGCGGGTTCATGCTATTGCTACTGTTGATTGTGGGGGTACTGGCGTTGTCAGAGACGGCCGATCCCCAGAAGATCGCCAACGAGTTGGTGCAGAAGTCCCAAAGCGTGCGGTCCCGGATCAACGATCCTAACGCCCAACCGAGCGAACAGGAGCTGGAGCCGGTCAAGGTGCCGGAATGGGCCGAGAAGGGGATTGCCTTCGTTCCGGCATCGCCGGCCGATTTTCCGGTCTATACGCCCCTATTTGACACGGTGGCCAAGCCGGATCCCCGCAAGGAGCGGCCGTTTGTCGTGCCCATTCAACAATATCAGGTCGATCTGTTCCGCGGGGCGATGTACGCCTATGACATTGTGACCGATCCCAACTCCGGCCGATCGTCGATCGCCGTGCTTGCGGAGACAACGGCCGGCAAGCACGACAAGGAAAAGGCCAAGACCATAGCGTCGTTATTGGCCAAGCGTGGCAGGGTGCCGCCCAAAAAGGCGGGTAATCCGCCGCCGAAACAGCCCGCGGGAGGATTTGGCCCGCCCGGTTTGCCGCCGGGAGGGGGACCCGGTATTCCGCCCGGCGGCGGCAGCGGCCTGGGTCCGCCTGGCTTGCCGCCGGGACTGCCCCCCGGGGGCGATCCGGGCGTACCGGGTGAAGGCGGAGCCTATGACCCCTATGGCATGGGAGGCAGCGGCTACGACGTCAGCGCCCACCGTACGGAAAAAGTCGTCGAATACATCCCCTTGGAAGAGGGAGCGATCAGCGAGGCCATCGCCAAGGGGAAAATTCCAGCGATGACCGTCATGCCGCTGCGGGCAATCATCGTCCACGCCGAAGTCCCCTTGAAGCTGCAGCGGGAGGAACTCCGCCGGGCATTGCGGCTCAAAGACATCCGCGAGGCCGGCCAGTTCGGACCGGTTTATGATGGCTTTGCAGTGCAACGGCGCATCACCCAGCGGCTACCCAACGGCCAGGTCATCGTACGCCAGGACTGGGCCGATTATGATTTCGAACGCGTATATGCCGAAATCATCCAGCCGCGCAAGCTCGCCGACCAGATCGAGGACGGCTACCTGGCTTACTTTATCCGCTACGATATGGCCCTAGCCCTGCCGCTGCCGCGGATCGTCGAGGAGCTGGGCAAATATCCGGAGGTGCGGCTCCCCTCCATCCTCGAGACCATTGACAAGATGAAAAAGGCCCAGGAAAAGCCGATCCAGGCCTCCGACACGCTCAAGCGTCTCCAGGGCAGCGGCAGCCGCCGTGATCTATACAAGCCGGAGACGGGCCAGTTGACTGGTGCCAGCACGTTTTACGGTAACTTCGTCGGCCCACCGGACGGCGGCGAAGGCGTCCCCGGCATGTCCGCACCCGGTCCGGGTCTGGGGGGCGTGCCGCCCGGCGGTTTGCTACCCCCCGGCGGAGGGGTCCCCGGTGTTGGCGGTGCTGGCCCCGCCGACCCGGCCCAATTCTATAGCAACATGCCCAAAAACGTCGAAATCGAACACCTGCTGTTGCGGTTCATCGATGTCGATGTCCAGCCTGGGCTGACATATGAATATCGCATCCGTCTGCGGATGCGTAACCCGAACTTCAACCGGCCGCAGGAGGTGGCCAACCCGGCGGACGCCAAGATCGAGTTCCTGGAAAGTCCGTGGACGACCCTCGACCGCCCGATTACCCTGCCGCCGGAGTCCTTCCTGTTTGCCGGCGACGTGGTTGATTACCGCAAACGGATCGATGAAGAATACAAGGATCGCAACATGTACGAGTTGCGGACCCTGTTGCAGGCCCGCGAAAACCAGGCGTTGGTCGAGCTGTACAACTGGATGGAGCAGGTTCGCACCGGCAGTGGCCGCGAGCCGGTCGGGGCGTGGGTCATGGCGGAAATCCCCGTCGGTCGCGGCGAATTCATCGGCCGCAAGCATTACGTCAAATTACCCCTGTGGTCCAGTGTGGCCCAGGCGTATGTCTTGCGGGAAGTGCCGGACAAGGTAATCCGGACGCCGCCAGGGGCCAAGGACGTGGCCCAGCCCAAAGGGTGGCTAGTGGATTTCACCACACCGGCGATCCTGCTCGATTTCGAGGGCGGCGCCCTGCGCGAACGCATCGCCAACAAGGAGGTCCGCGAAGACGCTGACACCGAGCTGCTCATCCTCCGTCCCGATGGCAAGCTGGAAGTCCGCAAGAGCCGTCAGGACCAGGACGACCTGCTCCGCAAGCGGCTCAGCGAGATGTGGGAGCAGTGGCTGAGCACCGCCTCAACACGTAAGACGGATACAGCCGGCAGCGGCGGCAGTTTCTCGCCTCGCCTACCCCCCGGCGGCATGACGCCGTAAGTGTCGATCTCTCGGCCTAAGGTCCACTAGCGGCAGGGCCGCTGCGGCTCTTGCTTGGCCAAATGATCAAACCCCTGTGCCGCTGGCAAGTCTTCCATCGGCCGGCAGTGCCCTTGGAATTTCTTGCGGCGACCTAGCCTGCACCGGGCGCACGCGGAGTGTTAGCCGTTCCGGTCGGTCCGTGCCTGATGCCTATCCATATCTCAATATCGCCGTGACAGTTTAGCGCGAGTCTTTACGCATCACGGCCATGCGGGCGTGGCCGTAACGGCCTGTGCACTGACACATCAACTCCTGCGTGGACCGCCGCGTATAGACGTCTTATCCTCGAGTCCTAACAGTCAGTGCGTCTTGGCCTCAGTTCCTGCGCGGGCCGCCGCGTGGCGGTGGTAATGGCGGCCTGGATGACGGCCTGGCAGACGGCGTGGAGGGCGGTGGCGGCGGATCCCACCGATACTCCGGGGAATTGGGATTGGTGTTGGTCGGATAAACCGTGATGATCGACCCAACTGCCGGCAGCGGCGTCGGCGGCTCGCCGTACTTCACTAGCCCGCGATTTTTCCCTTGCTCCTGTACCCAATAAAAATGGTTCACCTTCTCATGCGGGCCAAGGAAGGTGACCTGCACGGGGGTGGGGCCGCTGGTTCCGACAGCAGGGGAACGAACTCCGCTAGGTCCGCTCGGGCCGCGATTGAGGCTAACTTGCGGTCTGGCCGAGTTGAAAGCCTGCTCAAATGCCTCACAAAACGCTTGGAGCATCTGAATGCTCACTGTGCGGTTAGGCAGGTATTTCGCCGGCATCGCCAACACACGGACGACAAAGCCGCTGTCACCGTTTTTCGCGATGTGTATGTGTATCGGAGATGCATGGCGGGCGTTTTGCGGCGAGATCGTCCGCGGCCGCTTCGGGAAGTCGAGCCATCTGGGTGGACGGTGCGTGTCCGGCGATTGATGTCGGAGGGGGCGGTCCATCGGACCGTGAATCTTGCGAGGCAGTCCAAATGCCGTCTTGTCCGGGGACCGGATTTTTCCATCCTGATCAACATTATGCTTGAACCGAGTCGCTATGGCCGCGTACGCTTGGCCAACCCGTTCCATGACTTCTTGCCAAGACGCCGCCTGACAGGGTAGGTCGGCAACAGACTGTTTGTCGGGGTCAAAAATCGCATAGGATTCATTGATTTTCTCAATGAATTTGTCGTTGAGCTTGCAATCTTGACGAAGCTGAGATGACCATTGTTGACATTGTTCCAAGTTAGGGAGGCCATTGTTGGTGATTGCGGCCAGTGATCCGAACCCTTTACGGGACTTGGAACCGACGCCGCCGTAGCTGCACAGCAATGCCAACGCCGCTTGGGCCTGTAGCAAAACCTGTCGTGACGAAATAGACACACCGTTGAACTGGCTTGGCCGCACGATCAAGCGTAGTTTCCACTTGGCCGGTGGATCCAGGCGGAAGCGTTGTCTGCGTTGGCCGCGGCTGGTTTTTTCGTCCATGCCATAAGCGAGGTATCGAATGCCCGAATTTCGCTCTTGAGGATGTTGATGCATGCGTTGGGTGCCCGGTTGAATGGTGGTAAGTTCGATCCGCACGGCGCCGCCGGTGTTGGTGTCCCCCCAGATGGCGGCTTCCAAGGGCCGGAGGGTTTTGACGTCCACAAATCCGGCGTGCAGGGTCCGCCACCACCAGCGGAGCAGGCCGCGGAGCGTCGCCGGGCGCAGCTCGCAGTCGTCTTGTTGCTGATTGGCGCCGGCCAAAAAGGCGGGCGTGACCAGCTCCAGCTCGACCTCGAAAATCTCCAGCTTACCCTGAGGCAGTGAGGGCGCCGTACCATTGACCGGCTGGAATGCCCCATATCCGGCGGCGGTTTTGGCGCCGGCGCCGAGGTGGCATAACGCTCCGAGCAGCCATAGCCGGGCCAGCTCCACCAGTTCGTTCGGCACGTCCGCGTGGCGTTTGGTGAGAGCAAAAGTGAAGGTCACGCCGGGCCGGACCGCTAGGAAATATACCGGCACAGGGTTTTCCCAATCGCCGGGCGGGTGAGCATTGTCATCTGGCTCGGCCTGATAGTATTCCGGGTGGTGGTTGTTGACGATGTCCACGAACAGCGCCGGCCAGGACTCCGGCCAGGCGTCGTGGAAGACGATGTTGCCGGATGAGGCCTTGATTTCAGGGGATTTTGGATCGTTTTCGTTTTGGCGGCGGATGTGGGCCGGGTGAGCGGGGTCTTTGACCTGCCGGATGCGGTCGGGGTTGGGTGCCCAGCCAAAGACATCCTCAATCTGCCGCCATGCATGTTTTTGGTCGGTCTGTGCCGGCAGCCAGACGGTTTCGGCGTAGGCGCGGGCCATGCCTTTCAGGCCGCTGCCCGGCAGGTAGGCGAAGCCGTAAATGGGATGCAGGCAGATCCCCGCGTTTTCCAGGGCCGAGGCCCGCGACAGGTGCAGCGTCAGCGGTGCGATCGTCTTGCAGGAGAAGGTGCAGAAGCCGGGCAGGGCGTGCAACATCTGCTGGCGGCGATTGCCCATAGCTTCAAGCAGATTGTCATCGCCGAGGCTGCGGCAAACATCTTCCAACGCCCGCTTCTGGGCCGTCTGATCGCCGGGTACGCTGAGCTTGTCGAGCTGCAGACCGGGATGCCGATCTTCTGGTTGGACAGCCTCAATCAGATCGAGAGTGCTACGCGGTAGGATGAGCGTCATCATTCATCTCCCTCGGTCAGTCCTTCTGCCTCGGCGAAGCGGTTGAGCCAGATCAGGTAAGCCAGGACTTCGTCGGTGGCTCGTCGCAGGAAGTCGGAGTCGCCTTTAATAATCCGTTCCAACAGGTCCTCCGGCTCATTTCCATGGGGCGGGATGCGTTGTTTGATCCAGTCGGTCAGTGCGACTAGCAGGCCCGGGGCATAATTTTTGGCTTTGAGGAAGGCCAGGGCCTGGCCCAGTCCGGCGGCCATGATGCGGGTGGGGAGCTTTTTGGCCTGGCCGCCGAACTTTTTGGGGTCTTGATCCTTGTGGGGCCCCTGTTTATTTTTGGCCTGTTGCACCACGTCCCAGGCGTGGCTGGCCCGTCGCTGTTCGAGTGTGGGTTGGGACTTGTTCGGCATTGTCTCGGGCATCACGCACCTTCCTTTCCGTTGACCAGTCGCACCGCGCACAAGCCTTTGCCGATGGTTTCGTCGCCGCCAATTTGCAACACGGGCGGCAGGTTCTTGCGCAAGTAACGCAGGATGTCGCCGGCAGTCTTGTTGTCCCCTTCGCGGCGGCTGGCGCTGGCCAGGACCAGCGAGTAGAACAGCGTCTCCGGCGGCAGGAACTCCTCGTAGAACAGGGCGCCGGTCTTGACGGTTTTGCGTTCGTAGTCCAACCCCACGCGGGCGACGATCTCCGTGGCGTGCCGGACGAAGTGGGTGAAGTCGTCGTCACTCAGCACGACCAGGTGGTTGCGGAGCCGCTGCTGCGTCGGCTCGTCGGCCACGGCATGCGTGGCGATCCAGGCGGCGGCGTCGCCAGCGTCGCCGGTGCGTTCGAACTCGAACTCCTCGAGGACGAGCCGGTTCTGTTGGAGCAGCAGCGGGCTGTTGGTTGCACAGAGGGCTTTGTCTTTGGCCGGCGGTTGAGGCAGGGCGAAGGGCGTGCCGTTAAGGCCGCTCAGTTTCATGTCGCGTTGCAGCCGCTCCAGCACCGCCGGGCAGGTGACCCAGGCGAAGACCCCTTTGAGGGAACGCACCGGGAAGGCGAGGATGCGGGCATCGGTTAGGCTTAGGGCACCGGCGTGCTTATCGGCTTCCGCCGTCTCGGGGCCGAACGCGGCGAACAGGTCAGGGGTGTTGCCTGCTGCCCGCCGGCAGGCATCGCGGAGGATGCCCTTGAGCGTCGAGCCGGGGATGACCGGCCAGTGGGTATGCCGCTCCCGCTGCACGGGGAGGTCGACGGTACCCAAGGCCGTGCCCGAGCCGGGGTGCAGGCCGGTCTGGGCGTGCAAAAACAGCAGGGCGGATTGCTGGTTGGTCGGGGTGGAGGTCGCCATGATTACCATGCTCCTATGAGATAGGTTCCCCAGCCGGACTGCCGGTCGTCCTCGGTTTCGGCCAGCGAGGCCGGCCAACGGTTCGGACTGGCATCAAGGAAATATACGCTTCCGGCCGGCACCGCATGACGGGTCGGTTTGGGGCCGCCGCGGGCCAAATCCCAGCCGGAAAAGGGGATCGCCCCCGGCACCGCCGCGGCGACGATCTGGCCATTGAAATTGGCTGGCCGCCAGCCTGCGGCAAACGGACAGGGCGTGGTCAGCACGACCAGGGGCTTCTGCCCTTGCTGTGGCGGATGCGAGGGCCACTGGAACGGCTGATCCAACGGCCGCAGGCGGACATGCCGTCCCTCGCCGCCCAGGGGCAAGACGTGCAGCGAGTCGATCGCCGCCGCCAGCGGTGCGTCCGCGGGTGCCTCCAGCTCGGCGTACAGCATTACGCCCTCCTTGAGGGCCAAAAAGCCGTTGCTGTAAATCAGCGACTCTTCGGCGACCAGTCGGTCCGGCGCAATGCCGATGCCGGTGCGGTAATCCAGGGCGTACAGTTCGTTGCAGGCGACCAGGTGCTTGTGCTGGAGCTGCTCGCCAGCGAGGTAACGACGCAAGCCTTCTGGCGTGAGAAAACCGGATGCCGGCTCGGTCGGCTGCAAGGATTTGAGCCACAGCGGCTGCAAGTCAGATTGATCGGCCGGCGGGTGCCACGCCGGAAGTTCCTTCGGGGACAGGGGCCGGAGACGGTGGAGGACCTTGTCGCCGTCGGTGTGGGCTTGGTCCGCTTGCCCCTTGTGCTTGCCTTTTTCTTTATGGACGTCGGCTGGGCAGGGGACCAGGACCTCCAGAGGCTCGACATTCTTTTTGTGACGGCCCAGCCAGGGACCGCGGACCGTCAACTCGCCGATCCAGTGGTCTGCCGGACTGCAGGCCTGCTTGACGGCCACGGGAAATGGAAAATCGGTGCGGATCGTTTGTCGCAGGCAATCAATATCCGCGCCGACCAGCCGCAACAGGGCGGTGCGGAAGGCCCCGGCCAAGGTCTGCGGCAGCGGCAGGCCGCTGATGTTGCGTTCCGAACCGGTGAACGGTCGGCCGTCCCGGAAAAAGAGCACGTCCAGCGGCTCCAGGCACAGGCCGATCCGTTGAGTGGCAGTGGTCATTTCACTCCCCCGCGTGCCATAAACGACGCCGTCTGACACAGGACCAGGAAACTTTGCAGGGCCGTGTCCGGCGAGCCATCCTTCGGTTTCGGGTGCCAGGCGTGATACTCTACGAAGGCACTAGCGATCTCGTCCGGCGGTAGCAACTGCGGCGTCGGTTGCTCGGCCCGCTGCAGTTGCCGGCGGATCTCCGCCTGGATCGCCTCCAGCGGCAAGCCCCGCAGCGTCTCGCGTTCCGCGTACAGATGGTACACCCAGCGGTCCGACGCCTCGGCCAACCGTTGCCGCCAGAGGTCGACACGGTCCAGGAAGTCCCAAGGGCAGACCGCCGAGTGGTGTTCGCCGGATCGGCGGCGGACCAGCAGCGTCAGGGCGTTCTTGCCCGCCTCCTTAGCCTGTTCTTCCGCATGGCGGACGTCCCGCAACGCGATCCGCAGATCATCCTTGTAGTGGACAATGGCCAGGCCGCCGGAAATCGTGGCCCGCCCGCCCATCATCAGATATTTGCGGCCGTTTTTCTTGTAGAAATCGCTGACGAACGCTTGACGCAGCTTTTGGGCACAGGCGATAGCCGTGCTCACCGGCAGCAGGGCCAGGGTGTCGTCGCCGCCGGAGTAGATGACCGTGCCGTGATGCTCCTGGACGATCTGCGGCACCACGTGCAGGGCGAAGTTGGCCAGGGCGGTGCTGATGGCAGCGTGCAACGCCGGGCTGACCGGCCGCCGGGCATCCAGACCTCGCTTGACTTCCGATGCTCGCTGGGTGTCCGACGCCAAGCCTTCGTAGTACTGCACGAGTCGCGGATGCATGACCTCGCGGACTTTGGGGGATTTTTCGCCGCGGAGCCAGCCGCCCAGGTCGTCGCCGTCCAGCTTGAGGATGGCGTAGTAGATCGGGGGCCGGCCAAGGGTTTTGGATTTTCGCTTCACTGCGATCTGAGCAAACACCTCCTCCGGGCAGGGCGGGTCGTCCGGCGATCCTTCGTCCGACCGGTTCCAGTGCAACCACTGCCCGTTCCATTCGCCATATTCTTGGCGGACAGCGTCCGGATCGATGCGGGCGTCCTTGAGCCATTTGGCGGCGGCGATGGTGGCCGTGTCCGGGAAGCGGAGGTGGCGGGGGTCGATCTGCAGCTCGCGGGCCAGCAGGGCTGGGCCGGCAAATCGCTTGACCAGGGCGATCGCACAGAACGCCTCGCCGTGTCGCAGGCGGACGCCGTCCACCTTCAGACCGTTTGGGCCGGCTAGCATCTCCCAAAAATCCTTGGACTCGCGCAGATCGTCCGGCCCCATCTGCTCGTAGCTGCCGAAGAGGCTGCATTTTTGCGGGAACCGCTCATGGGGCTTGAAAGATGAGTTCGGCGGTACGTGCCGGATGCTCCGCCGCGCGGCCAGGATGCGTTGCACCAGCTCGACCTGGTACTGCCACCGCCCGGCTTGGTCCTGGGCGTAGCCAGGTTGATGTCCTTGGGGGATGAGCTGGGCCAGACTGCGGACCGCCGCGGCCTCGGGAAACGCCGCGTCGAATTTTTGCTGGCCGCTCAGGAGCTTGGCCAATGGTTCCTCGACTTTTTCGCGGCTACCACTCAGCGGCAGGATCGCCGTGGCGGAGCTGAAGTAGTTGTCGATCTGTTCATTCCAGCGTTTGTCCCAATCCTCGCACAAGCGGCGCATTGGGCCGCTGATGCGTTCATGCACGGCCTTGGCCAACTGCCGCCAGGCTTGGAGCGCCGCTTCTTCACACTTCTGGGCCAGTGCGCGTGCTTCGTTTCCATCTGCACCATACGGCACCAGGGCCAGGAACCGATGCGGCAATGCCGGCGTCTTCCGCAACGCCAACTCGGGAAGTGGCACCCTGTTGCCGAGCCTTTTGTTGAGCCACAGGTCCAGCAGGGGATTGCCGCGCAGGGCCGGATAAATCAGGGCGGTCGGCCCCAGTTGCTCGAGGATCGGTCGCATGGCGTGGAAGGAGAGCCAGGAGAGGATCATGCTGCCGGACCAAAGATCGCGAACGGTGCGGGCCGCCTCGATGAACCGCTGGACCGGCCCGAGCGCGAAGCTGAGCAGGGCGACGCCGTCGGACTGGTTGGCGGCATCGTAGGCCGCAACGACGTCCAGATGCTGCCAAATGGTGTGGTCCGGCGTGCGGGTGTCCGCGGGCAAGCGAGCCAAGCAGGGATGACAGTGCGTTGCCAGTCTCTCCGGCCACAGTCGCCACACCGCCAGGAAGCGGTTCGATCCCTCGTCCAGCTCCGCGACAATGTCCTGTAACTGTTGCCGGACGCAGTCGGTCAGTTTGTGCGTCAGGGGCGGCACGTCGAGGTCTTCCGCCACGGCCGAGAGGGGGTGGACCACCCGCAACCGTCCGTTTTCCGGGCCGACAGCACGTTCTCCACGATCACCCGCAGAGGGCATCGGCAACCGCTCGACGATCGAGGCGTACTGGTCTGCGATTTGAGAGCCCTTGAACCAATCGCTGTTGGAGGCTGCAGGCCCAAGGGCGGTTACGGCATAATTCTGGGCGCGCGCCACGTGGTTGGGGATGGACAAGGCCTTGTCCGGCGGATCGTGCAAATAGGCTAGCAGCAGATCGTTCCAGTCCTTGGCCACGATATGTCTCCCAATCTGGTATTTGTTGCGTTCAATCGTAACACGGCTATACCGTCCCGGCAAGCCCCTCGCCGGCTAGCGGTACAGCAACATCACCGATAGTTACGTCCCGTGATCCCGAACGATGACATCCGTGTGGTGACATCCGCGCGTCATCTGGCCGATCCGGCGGCGCGGGGATGCTGGTGTCTCCGGCTCCCAAGCTGGGCGGTATGGATGTCTGATAGTGTAATTATGTACCATATTTTGGCAGTTTGCAAATCCTTTTTCAGAAATTTCGTAAAAACCAGTCCGGGTCAGACTTATCGGCGGCGTTTGCACAAATTGCTAATGGCAAGACAATGGCAGAGAGTCTATCAGTTTCGGTCGCACAGTCGTCGATTCCTTGAGATTCAGTGACATCGCGGCGACAGAGCCGTAATCGTTTCCAAAGCGGCACCGTCGGCAATCCGGTCGGGTGACTGCACCGTTACATTTCGCGTGCGGGGGCGTATCCTAACCTCATGGGACGTCGCTTCAGCGGACATGGTTTTTGCGGACATGGTCCTTCGGACGTGGTCCGCCGCAACGGTTCGTGACTTGTCCCAAGTGGGTCTCACAATCCGGCGTAGGGGGTCTGACGATGCATCGATTTCCTCACGCATGTTGCGGGCTGGCCGTCGTTGCGGCGATCGCCTGGGTGGCACCGGCCCTGGCCCAGCCGCGGGCGATGACCTTGGAAGACCTTTTTGCCCTCAAGCGGGTGGCCGCACCGGCGATCAGCCCCGATGGACAGATGATTGTTTATGCGGTAGGCGAAGTGGACCTGGGCAACAACCACATCACCACCGGCTTGTGGATAGCGGCGACCGACGGCAAGACGCCGCCGCGATGTCTGACGCAACCGCCGCCCGGCAAACGGGATACCAACCCGCGTTGGTCGCCAGACGGCAAGACGATCCTGTTTGAGTCCAACCGTTCGGGAAGCAGTCAGCTCTGGGTGATTTCGCCGCAGGGGGGTGAGCCGCGAGCGATCACGGCCATCAGCACCGGTGCCAGCGACCCGGTCTGGTCGCCGGACGGCAAGCACATCGCGTTTGTCTCGGCGGTCTATCCGGAGTGGAGCACCTTGCCGTTTGCCGAGAGTGACCGCCGCAACCGCGAGCGGGACGAGGCCCGTGCCCGTAGCCCCGTGCAGGCCCGCGTCTTCACCCGCCTGTTTTTCCGTCACTGGGACAGTTACGTCGAGGACAAACGCCTGCACCTGTTTGTCTGCGAGGCGGACGGGCGGAACTGCCGCGACGTCACCCCCGGCGACCGCGACGCCCTCCCGACCAGCAAGACATTCTCCAGCGCCCAGGATTTTACCTTCACCCCGGACGGTCAACATCTTGTCTTCACCGCCGTCCCGGCCACCGATGAAGCTTGGAGCACCAACTACGACCTGTGCCGGGTCAACATCCACCGTCCGAGCACGAAGTGGGAGACGCTCACGGCGGCCAATGCGGCGGCGGATAGCGGTCCGGTCTTTAGCCCGGACGGGCGGAAGCTGGCTTGGCGGGCCCAGAAACGGGCCGGCTACGAGGCCGACAAGTGGGATGTATATATGGTAGACGTGCATGCCGACGGTCGCTGGGCCGGGCCGCCGCGTTGCGTCACGACGGATGTGCCCCTGTCGGTCGATGATTTCGCGTTTGTCCCGCAACGGCCGCAGGAGCTTCTGTTTGTCGCCGAGGACCGTGCCGAGTCACCGCTGTTTTCCCTGAATGTGCAAACCGGCCAGTATCAACGGTTGTCGCCGCCGGGTGCGGGCAAACTGATGAACATCACGGTAGCCGCGCGGGCGGGACAGATTGGCTATTTACGGGCGACGATGACCCTGCCGCCGGAGGTGTTTAGCCGGTCGTTGTCGCCGGGCGGGGAGGTTGCGGTCAGTGCGGCCAACTCCAAGTTTTTGTCACAGTTAGATTTACCGCGACCAGAGGCGATGGAGGTGCCCGTGGAGGGGGGCGTGCAGATGCACATGTGGGTCCTCAAGCCGCCGGGATTCGACCCGGGCAAAAAGTGGCCGGTGGCCTATCTGGTGCACGGCGGGCCGCAGGGGGCGTGGGAGGACGGCTGGAGCTGGCGGTGGAACCCGTCGTTGTGGGCTGCCCAGGGGTATATCGTCGTTTTACCCAATCCGCGTGGCAGCACCGGCTTCGGTCAGAAATTCACCGATGAGATCAGCGGCGACTGGGGCGGCAAGTGCTATCGCGACCTGGTCGCCGGCCTGGAGGCGGTCAAACGCCTGCCGTATGTGGATCGCGACCGTCTCGCCGCGGCGGGGGCCAGCTTTGGCGGCTACATGATGAACTGGTTCGCCGTCAATGAGATTGCCCGCGACCTGAAATGCATCATTACCCACTGCTCGGTGTGGAACTTTGAGAGCATGTGGGGGACTACAGACGAGCTATGGTTTGACGAATACGAGCACGGCGGCCTCCCCTGGGAGGTGCCGCACAAATACGCCGCGTTCTCGCCGCACAAAAAGGCCGGCAATCTCGCCAAATACAAGGTCCCGATGCTGGTCATCCACAACGACCTGGACTTCCGCTGCCCGATTGGGCAGGGGCATGAGCTGTTCACCACCCTGCAGCGGCTGCGGGTCCCCTCGCGGATGGTCAATTTCCCCGACGAGGGGCACTGGGTGCTCAAGCCCCGCAACAGCGAGTACTGGCACCAGGAGGTGTTCGCCTGGCTGAAGAAGTACTGTCCGCCGGGCGGGCGGTGACCGTTGCGGCGGGACGGGAGACGGATAGCCTCGGCCGTTGCAGCGGGATGGCCGATAGCGAGCCAGAAGCGTAACTGCTAATCCTGCAACGGCTTATGACTGGGGTCGGTTCACCCGGGTGGGGCGGGAGTCTACCCGCCCGGTGCGGCCGCTCAGCTCGCCGCGATCGCCCGCAGGATCCAGTCCTTGACCTCGCTGAGGTTGACCCGCTGCTGGCGGAGCGTATCGCGGTCGCGGATGGTCACCGAGCTGTTCTGCAAGGTTTCGCTGTCGATGGTGATGCAGTAGGGGGTGCCGGCCTCGTCCTGACGGCGATAGCGTCGGCCGATGGCGCCGCTTTGGTCGTACACGACCGGAAAGTGCGGCTTCAGCTCGCGGTAGAGCTTGTAGGCGATCTCGTCCATGCCGTCCTTGTTGACCAGGGGAAAGACCGCCACCTTGATCGGGGCCAGGCGGGGATGGAACCGCATCACGGTGCGCGGCTCCGGGTTCCCCTTGGCGTCCGGCACGACGTCCTCGGTGTAGGCCTCGCACAGCACAGCCAGCAAGAAGCGGTCGACGCCGGCGGAAGGCTCGATCACGTGCGGCACAAACAGGAATTTCGACTTTTCCTCCTGTTCGAGCCGTTTCTTTTCCTGTTCGCGGCGGGGCTTGTCGTTCTGGAAGGGGGCCAGACGCTCCTGCAGCAGGGCGTTCCAGCCGTCCTCATCGAAGTAGCTGAGGTCGCGGCCGCTGTGGCGGGCATGGGCGGTCAGGTCGTAGTCGCCGCGGTGGGCCACCCCTTCCAGCTCCTGTGGCTCGTCCGCAAAGGGGAACAGATACTCGATGTCGGTGGTGCCGCACGAGTAGTGGGCCAGCTCGTCCCGCCCCTGCTCGCGAGGACGGAGCTTGTCGCTGGTCAGACCTAGCTTGACATACCACTGCTTGCGGACGTCCCGCCAGAACTCGTACCACATCATCGATTCCCGCGGATGGCAGAAGAACTCGATCTCCATCTGCTCGAATTCCCGCGACCGGAAGGTGAAGTTGCGGGGGTTGATCTCGTTGCGGAACGCCTTGCCGATCTGGGCGATGCCAAAGGGGAGCTTGAGCCGCGTCGAATCGAGGACGTTTTTGAAATTGACAAAGATTCCCTGGGCGGTCTCGGGCCGCAGGTAGGCGATATTTTCCTCGCTCTGAATGGCTCCGACGTAAGTTTGGAACATGAGGTTGAACGTCCGTGGCTCGGTGAGCTGGCATTTTTCGTACTGTCCGACCATTTTGCTCGGTTTGAGGGGGCAAGGGGTCTCGCCGGTCTTGTCGGCGCGGAACCGTCCCTTGCATTCCTTGCAGTCCACCATCATGTCGAAGAAACCGGCAACGTGGCCGCTGGCCACCCAGACTTTGGGGTTCATGATGATGGCGCAATCCAGCCCGACCATGCGGATTTCCCGGCCGTCCGGCCCGGCGGGCGGATGCAGGACCATGTCGTGCCACCAGGCGTCCTTGATGTTCCGTTTCAGTTCGACGCCGAGCGGGCCGTAGTCCCAAAAGCCGTTCAGGCCACCGTAAATTTCTGAGGACTGGTAGATAAACCCCATGTCCTTGCAAAATTTCGCGAATTTGGCCATGTCGATCTTGGTCGGCATGCGCAGCTCCTTCGGGTAGGAGGAGAACCGGTGCGGGCCGGCGGCGGCGAACTCCCCGCGATCCGGTCGTGGCAGGGCATGGACGCCGCCCGGGCACTGACAATCATATCGTACTTTCCGGACGTCGCCGACGCCGGATCCGTTCGGACGGGCGGCCGGCAGGGGCGGGGCCGGAGCGACATGACCGGCCGCGGCGAGACCGGCCGTGGCGTGACCCGTCGCGGCCGCTTGCCGCTCCGACTGGTAACCGTAGGATGGCGAACAAATTCGGCACAATCGTTGTAATGGGTCGTACAACAAATAATGCGACATTCTTCAAGATCCTTACGGGAGAATACGGCGATGACACGCAGGCGAGGCGGGTTGCTGATTGCGGGAATCGTTGGCGGCGTCGGTCTGGCGGTCGGTCTGACCGCCAGTCTGGCGGCCAGTGCGGCAGCTCTCGGCCAGACCCAAAAGGCCCCTCCCAAGACCATCGGGCGAGTGGAGCGGAAAGACCCCCGCATCAACGCCCTGATCCCGGAAAACGCCGTCATCGAGGTGCTCGCTGCCGGGTTCAAATGGACCGAAGGCCCGGTCTGGGACAAGAAAAACAACGTGTTACTGTTCACCGACATCCCCAACAACCGGGTTATGCAGTGGTCCGAACAGGGCGGCGTCAAGGTCTTCCTCGAGCCGAGTGGCTACACGGGCATTGCCAAGTTTGAAGGGCACGAACCAGGCGCCAACGGCCTGGCCTTCGACAAGGACGGCTACTTGATCCTCTGCCAGCACGGCGATCGCCGCGTTGCCCGCTACAAAAACGGCAATTTTGAAACCATCGTGGACCGCTATATGGGCAAGCGGTTCAACAGTCCCAACGACCTGGTCTTTGCCCGGAACGGCGACCTGTATTTCACCGATCCCCCTTACGGCCTGCCTAAAGGAGTGAACGATCCGGCCAAGGAGCTGGATTTCCAAGGGGTTTACCGCCTGTCCGCCAAGGGGGAGCTGACCCTGCTGACCAAGGAGATGAGCCGGCCCAACGGCATCGGCTTGTCGCCGGACGAGAAGACGCTGTATGTGGCCAATTCCGACCCGGCGCGGGCGGTGTGGATGGCCTTCCCGATACGGGAAGACGGCACGCTCGGCCCCGGAAAGGTCATCTATGACGCCACCGACGAGGTCAAAGCCGGCAAACCCGGTCTGCCGGACGGCCTGAAGGTCGACCAGAAGGGGAACATCTTCGCCACCGGCCCGGACGGCGTGTTCGTCTTTGCTCCCGATTTCACCTACCTGGGCAAGATCGTCATCGGCGACCGCAACGCCAACTGCGCTTTCGGCAATGATGGCTCCGTCCTGTATATCTGTGCCAACGATAAACTCGTCCGCATCAAAACGACGACCAAAGGCCTGGGATTCTGAACCGGGATCATGAAGGGGGCCGCCACAGCGGCGAGCGGATCGGAGCGGGCACCGCCCGGTCTGCCCCGCAAGCTGGCTATCCCCCATCGATATCGTTGCCCTCGATATCGTCTGACTTGTTATGGGACAAGGAGATTCGGACATGTTCTGCACGCGGCGGGAATGGCTGGCGGCTACGGCCACGCTCGGCCTGGCGCATCGCCGCCTTTGGGCCGAAGCCGACACCAGGGACGAGCCGGAGGGGGAGGCATCGCCGGAAGCCTTTCCCGGCATGATCGTGCGGATGGAGCAGCCGCGGAACCTGGAGACGCCGCTGGCGGCGTTGCGGCGACGGCGGGTGCCGCAAGAGCACTTTTTCGTGCGGAATCACTTCCCCGTGCCGAAAATCGACCCGCAGCAGTATCGGCTGAGCGTGACCGGGCACGTCGAGCGGCCGCTGGAGCTAAGCCTGGCCGATCTGCAGAACATGGGTGCGACCGTCCGGCGCGAAATTACGTTGGAATGTGCCGGCAACGGGCGGGTGTTTCTGGTGCCGGCGGTGCGGGGACTACAATGGGGCTTCGGGGCGGTCGGTAACGCCGAGTGGACGGGGGTACCGCTGGCCGCCGTACTGGAGCGGGTCCGGCCCAAAGCGGGGGCCGTCGAGGTGATCCTGGTCGGAGCGGACGCCGGAGCGGTAGCCGATCCCCCCTCGGCGGGGGTGATCCCGTTCGATCGCGGCATCCCGATCGACAAGGCCCGCCGCGAGGAGTGCCTGCTGGCCTGGGGGATGAACGGTGAGCCGCTCACGCCGGCCCACGGCTTCCCCCTGCGGGCGGTCATCGGCGGCTGGTATGGCATGGCGTCGGTCAAGTGGTTGCAGCGGATCGTCGTCAGCGATCGGTCGCATACGGGCTACTGGCAGACGTTTGATTATGCGTTCTGGGAGCGGTCGGGGGACGCGCCGCCGCGACTGATGCCGCTGACGGCGATACAGCCCAAGGCGATCGTGATTGTCCCGACGCCAGGGGCGGTAGTCGCGGCGGGCCGGCCGCTGGCGGTGGTCGGTCGGGCCTGGGCAGGGGAAGCCGCCGTCGCCAAGGTGGAGGTCAGCACGGACGGCGGACGCACCTGGTCGGCGGCCCACCTGGAGGAACCGGTCCAACCCTTCGCCTGGACGGCCTGGAAGTGGACGTGGAACGTCCCGCCGACCCCCGGCCCCGCCACCCTGCTTGCCCGCTGCACCGATGCCCGGGGCCGCACCCAGCCAACCCAACGCGATCCCGACCGCCGTACCTACATGATCAACCACCTGGTGCCCCTCGAGCTGATCATCCGCGGCTAGAACGTAAACGTAACTTGTTACACGGATTACAGTTTGGCAAAGTTGTCCAGCATCTGTAGGCCGATCCGCTGGCTTTTTTCGGGGTGGAACTGCGTAGCCAGCATGTTGTCTTGCCACACGGCGGCAGCAAAAGGGGTCGGGTAGTCGGCGGTGGCCGCCACTACGCCGGGATCGCCGGGCACGGCGTAGTACGAGTGCACAAAATAGACCGCTGGTTGCGGCGGCAGGTCGCGGAACAGGGGGCAATCCGGCCGCACGAGGGTCAGCGTGTTCCACCCCATGTGCGGCACCTTTAGACCAGGCTGCGAGGGAAAGCGGACCACCTCGCCGGCCAGCAGGCCCAGCCCGGCATGGAGGCCGTCCTCGTGGCTCCGTTCAAACAGGAGCTGCAGTCCTAAGCAGATGCCCAGCAAGGGTTTGCCGCGGGCGACGTGGTCGCGGACGGCCGCGTCCCACCCGGCGGCCCGCAGGCGGGCCATCGCATCGGCAAAAGCGCCGACACCGGGCAGGATCAGTTTGTCCGCCGCGGCGGCCGCCGCCGGATCGCTGCTGATTTCGGCAGCGTGCCCCAAATGCTCAAACGCCTTTTGGACGCTCCGGATATTCCCCATGCCGAAATCGATGATCAGTATGTTCATGATGATGCTATTCAGTCGTTATTAGATCGATGGTCGTTTGACCGACGGTGCGGCGGGCGTCTGCGTGGTCACGGGTTCGGGCCGCCGCAGGAGCAGACCCGCCGCCAACAGACCGATGCTTATGACGAAAACGGTGAAGCCAAGGATATAAGCGTCAAAAAAGACAAACTGCACCTGCGGCCCGATCCACGGCCAGCCGAACCATGTCAGGACGACGCCCACGGCCAGTCCTGGTCCAAAGGGGACTTCCCGGGTATGTGCACCGCCGATTGCGGTGGAGGCCGCCGTCGGTTCCGGCCCAAACGCGAGCTGGATCACGAACATCACCAGCGTGACGATTGATCCGGCGAAGATCGCCACCACGGCGATCTGCCAGCCGAGGAACGCTCCGGCCATCATTAGCAGGTCGGCGTCCCCCATCCCCATTGCTTCCCGTCCGAAGCCCGTGCTGAACAGCCAGCGGATGAGTCGCACAGTCAGGGAGCCGACCAGTGCCCCGACGGCGGCATTGATCAGGCCGAGCTGCCAGCTCCCCGGCGGCGCCCAGCTCGGCAGCGGCCCCCAGAACGGCCACGGCTGCACCCCGGGCGGGATCAGCCCCCACATCTCCATGAAGATCCACGGCAGATTGTCCGGCATGCGGGCCGCTGCCTCGGGCGGTTGCGGCCAGGGCCACGGCATCAGCGCTCCCCCCACCAGCCCGACGCCCATCAGCGTATAGGTCAGTTGCGGCGGGATGAAGCGGTGTTCGGCATCAATCACCGCGGCGGCAATCAGGCCGCTGAGCAACGCCGCGTGGTAGGCAAACATCGCCAGTCCCGCTGCGGGGGGCAGGGCCGACAACCCTGCCCACGGGTTAAACCGCAGGGGGGGGATCTGGTGCCAGTTGACCAGTACTTCCAGCACGAACAGGGCGACAAACGCTAGCCCCGTACCGAGCTCCACCCACAAATAGCGGCGGCCAAAGGACGCCCCGCAGTGCCGGCAGCGGCCTCGGAGCCGCAAATATCCCAGCACGGGGACGTTGTCCCATCGCCGAACCGGGCGGTAGCAGTGCAAACAGTGCGACCCGGGCCAGATGATGCTCTTTTCATACGGCAGCCGGGCGATCACGACGTTCAAGAACGAGCCGACCACCAGGCCGAGCACCCCGGCAAAGCCGCACCAGATCAGCACAGGCAAGTAGCTGGACCACGCCATGTCGTGAGAATAGCATCTACGGCCGCTTCCGGCGATAGGTCGTCCGTGTCGATGCGTATATCCGCCAGGGACTCGTAGAGTGGCCGCCGCTGTTCCAGCAGGGTGTGGATCTCCAGCAAGGCGGGCTGGTCGGTCAGGGCCGGCCGCCGCTGAGTCGAGGTCGGGTCGGCCGTCAGGCGTCGCAGGATGGTTTCCGGTCGGGCCAGTAGCCAGACGATCAGGCTCTGCTGGCGTAGTTGCTGGCGGTTGTCCGCTCGTAGGACGGCCCCGCCGCCGGTGGCGATGACCCGGTCGGGCCGGCTACAGGCCGCACGGATCGCTGCCGCTTCCCGCTCGCGGAAGCCACTTTCCCCCTCGGCGGCGAAGATCGCCGCGATGCTCTGGCCCGCCGCCGCTTCGATCCATTCGTCGCAATCGACAAATTCCCACCCCAACCGGGCGGCCAGCAACCGGCCAATGGTCGTCTTTCCGGTGCCGCGGTAACCGATGAGGACCAGTCGCTGGTAGTGCATAAGTGTAAGGCTAGCAAGAGGTTACGCGTAATGAAGCTATGCGGCGTCGGTGCAGTGGCGAGCCGGCGGCAGCCCGGTCGGCGCCTCGGTTTGATCTCCGTCAGTCGTCGGTGTCGCCGGGTGGGTCGGGCCGGTCTGTTTTAGGAACGGACGCCGCCGTACCGGAAGCCGGGCCGGCGGTGGATGCAGTGCCGGGCGACGGCCGGTGGGCTGTTCCCGCCGCGGCGGTGTCGACGGCCAACTCCTCGTCGAACGCATGCGTCAGCGGCGAGAGGGCCTTGCGCACGATCGTCCGCATCAGCTCCAAGTCGGGCGTCTGGCCAGTGAACAGCTCGAACTGGCGGGCCGCCTGCCGCACGAACATGTCCACGCCGGTGATGGTGTGGCAGCCGCGGGCGCGGGCTTCGCGGATGAGCAGCGTCGTTTCTGGCCGGTAAACCGTGTCAAACACGGTCATACCCGGGTTCAACGCACTGAAATGGAACGGCGACTCGTCCACGTTCGGATGCATGCCGACCGGCGTGCAGTTGATCAGCACATCGCAGTTGACCGTGTGGCGGGCCTGCCAGTCCACCGCCCGGCATTTGACCTCTTCGGCCAGGCGATGGGCCCGTTCGTAGCTACGGCCGGTAATGGTCAGTTGGGCCCCCTCGCGGTGCAAGGCGTGGGCGATGGCCCGGGCGACGCCGCCGGCCCCCAAGATCAGCACGTTCAACTGGCTGATCTGTGGCGGCGGACCGTCCTTGGTCCGCTCGGCGAGGTGGGCCTTGAGCGAATCGATCGCCGCAGTATAGTCCGTGTTGTACGCGGCAAAGGCCTGCTCGCTTTCGCGGACCAGGGTATTCGCCGCCCCCGTGATCTGCACTTCCGGGTGCTTGTCGCGGGCCAAAGCCGCCGCCGCTTCCTTGTGCGGAATGGTGACGCTGTAACCCTGCACTGGCACGATGCTGTACGCCTCGAGCGCTTCCGGCAGCATCCCTTTGGGCACGCGGAAGGGGAGATAGAGGGCGTTGATGCCCATACGGCGATAGAGCTGGTTGTGCAGCAGCGGGCTGAGGCTGTGGTCGATCGGATCGCCGAGCACGCCGTAAACGCGGGTCTGCCGGTCGATCCGATAGACCGGATAATTGATGCGGAAATCGTCCCATGCCGGCAAGCCGGGGGCAATGCCCCGCTCTTTGTTGAAAGCGGCGTAAATCCAGGGGGCACCGAACAGGAGCGACAGGAAGCGGCTCGGCTGGCCGATGTCCCCGATGCAGAAGGCTACCGTCGGTTTCGGGGCCGTCTGCTGCAGTTTCAGCACCCGCAGCACGTCGCTGGGGCGTTGGGCGGCGACGGCGATTTTGTAGACATCGGCGTCCTGTTTGAGCATGCCGGCATAAATTTCTTCCAACGCCGCAGGCGTTTCGCTCAGGTTGTGGTAACTGACGATCCGTTTGACGTTCCCGTAGCGGGGGATAGTGGATGCGATATCGGTCTCCAGATCGACCCATTCAAACGCACCTGAGACGATGGCCTGACGCAAGATGATCTGGCGTTCGTTTTCAGTGCCGGCGTAGCGGCCGCCGTCGGCAGGCCGGCGGAGCGTGGCAATCCACGGACACTGCTTGTACGGCGTAAGTCGTTTGAAATCAACTGCTTTCGCCAGAAAGTCCAACCGCAATTCGATGAACTGGGCCCCGCGTTTGACTGCCTCCTGCAGCTCCACGACGACCATTTTGTGCCGCGTCCGGCCAATCACCACCACCACCCGATCGGGATACATCGCTCCCCCTTTGCCAACCGGTCATTCAACAGTCACTGATGAAAATATGGACTACGGCCCACGAGGATGAAAGTATGAGCTACGGCCCTCCCGTGGCAGCGGCCAGCGGACGGGCCGGAGCCGGTGCCGCCGGCACCGCATGCCGCATTTGGGCCTCATCATCCCATCCACTCTTGCCTATCATAACTCTGTGTATCCCAAAGGGGGAATGTTCCTCAGAGATGTCAGGAGGTGCGGGATAATGTCGTTGTATGTCCGCAGTTCCCTGCGCGGCGGGATCGGCGTGGGCCTGGCCCTGGTGGGGCTGGTCTTCGCCGGATGCGCCGGGCCGTCCACCGATGAGCCGCTGCCGACCGATGGCCCCAACCAGGTCGTCCTGAAAGTCCCCGGCATGACCTGAGCGGGGTGACCGGACAACGTGAGGGCCGCACTCACAACTCTACCGTGGGTAGAGCCAGGCAGTATCCAGACGGATCGACGCAAGCGGCAAGTGAAATTCACGGTGACCGACAAGCACAAGTTTGATCTGGAGCAGGTGCGGCGGGCCTTGGGGAGCCGGTACGCCGACGGCGTCCGTGTCCTGGCCGGCCCGACTGGCCCGACTGGCCCGACTGGACCGACTGGACCGTAGCGGCTCGCCGGAGCGGTAGGCAGAAGGGGGGCCCGCGTCGGGATTTGCCTTGCCACACATTGGGTTCGGGCCAAAGCCGCACATTCGATCCGGTCCATTACCAGAGCTATAGGTTCGGTGGCCCCCTTGGCCGCGGCGACAATCCCGATCTCCACCTGTCAGCCATTGCCTGTGGGCCGGAAACGGCTAACCTGATCAACGTGCAGAGACGGCCCCAGAGGCAAGGATTGAGGGCGGCGGCATGGCACGCACACGCGGCGAGCAGTTCGCAGGTCTGACGGTGGCCCTGGTCACCCCCTTCCGCAACGGCGAGATCGACTGGCAGGAGCTGGGCCGGCTAGTGGACTGGCACTGCGAGCAGGGTACCCCTTGCCTGGCCCCTTGCGGCACGACCGGCGAATCCCCCACGCTCAGCCATGAAGAGCACGAGCGGGTGGTGGCCTTTGTCTGCGAGCGGGCCCGTGGCCGCCTGAAAGTCATGGCCGGCACCGGCTCCAACTGCACCGCCGAGGCCATCCGCATGACCAAGGCCGCCCGCGCCGCCGGGGCGGACGCCACCTTGCAGGTCGGCCCCTACTACAACAAGCCAACGCAGGAAGGCTACTATCGGCATTTCGCCGCCATCGCCGAGGCGACCGACCTGCCCGTGGTCATCTACAACATTCCCGGCCGGACCGGCTCAAACATTTTACCCGAGACGATCGCCCGACTGGCCCAAAGCTGTCCGACCGTCGTGGCGGTCAAGGAGGCGTCCGGCTCGCTGGACCAGGCCAGCCAGATCGCCGCCCTGTGTGACCTGACGATCCTCAGCGGCGACGACAGCCTCACCTTGCCCATTCTCAGCATTGGCGGCCGCGGCGTGGTCAGCGTCGTCGGCAATATCGTCCCGCGGGACATGATGGCCCTCATCGCCGCGTTTGAGCAAGGGAACATCGCCGAGGCCCAACGCTGGCACCGTCGCCTGTTCCCCTTGTGCCGCGACCTGCTCGGCGTGGCCACCAATCCTATCCCCATCAAAACAGCGATGAAGCTCCTGGGCCGCGGCAACGGCGAGCTCCGCCTGCCAATGTGCCCCCTGGACAGCTCCGGCGAACACCGCATCCGCCAGACGCTAGTCCAGTACGGGCTGTTGTAAGCCGTCGCCAGGCGTGGTACATTGACCGAAGACCGCGATACTATAAATTATTGGCGATAACTAGCATTCGCACCCCGGCGGTGCCAAACCTGCCATCAACCGTTTCTGCCCACCCCCGGCACGATCCGTGCCAGTATGGAGATGAACCATGACAACACTGACGCGACGGGAATGGTTGGCTGCCTCGCCTCTCGCCCTGACCGCGGCGGCCTACCTCCGGGCTGGCCAGAAGCCCAATGAGCGGGTCCGGCTGGCGATGATGGGGATGCGGGGACGAGGCACGCAGTTGATCCCCGGCTTTCTAGCCGTGCCAGGGGTGGAGATCGCCTGCCTGGTCGATCCCGACCCGGCGACGTTCGCCCGGCCGCTGGGGCTGTTGAAGGACCACTCGCCGCCGCGGACGGAAAAGGACATCCGCCGCGTCCTGGAGGATCCCTCGATCACGGCCATCGTCAACGCCGCGCCGGACCACTGGCACGCCCTGGCGACGGTCTGGGCGGCCCAACAGGGCAAGCACGTCTACGTGGAAAAGCCGGTCTCGCACAACCTGATCGAGGGACGGCGGATGGTCGAGGCCGCCCGCCGCTACAAGGTGGTGGTGCAGGTGGGCACGCAGCGGCGTAGCTCCACGGCAGTGCAGGCGGCCCGCGATTACGTCCGTGCCGGCAAACTCGGCAAAATCCCCTTCGTCCGGACGTGGATCGCTGGAAGCCGCAAACCGATCGGCAAAAAGCCGGACGAGCCGCAACCTCCGCCCGGCGTCGATTACGACCTGTGGCTCGGCCCCGCTCCGGCCCGCCCGTTCAACCCCAACCGCTTCCACTACAATTGGCACTGGTTCTGGGACTACGGCACCGGTGAGCTGGGCAACAACGGCATCCACGCCTTGGACGTCGTCCGGGCCATCCTGGACCTGGACGCCCCGCTGCGCGTTTCGTCCACCGGCGGCAAATATGTCTTCGACGACGACCAGGAGACGCCGGACACGCAGACCGCCGTCTTCGAGTTCCCCACCTGCACGGTGGTCTGGGAGCACCGCGTGTGGGAGAAAAACGGGCCGGAAGGGATGCCGTGGGGGATCGTCCTGCACGGCGAGAAAGGGACGCTCATTTTCCAACGGGAGGGGTGGTACATCCGGGACGGCGAGGAGATGAAGGTCCCCGCCGGGCCGGACATGGGGCGGGCCCACCAGAAAAACTTCATCGACGCTATCCGCGGCGACGCCGCACCCAACGCCGATATCGAGGAAGGGCACAAAAGCACCCGCCTGTGCCATTTGGGGAATATCGCCTACCGCCTCTGCCAGACCCTCCGCTTCGATCCGACGACCGAAACGACCGACTCCCCTGCCGCCAATCAACTCCTCGGACGCGAATACCGCAAAGGCTTCGAGCTGCCAAAAGTGTAACGGGCGTAGTACCCCCTCCTGATGCAGCTTGGAGAGTCGCAACCTCAATCCCAGTAATGACTTAGACTATCCGAAGGCTTCGCACAGGCGGAGATGCTGCTCGATAGTCAGGTCCTCCGCCCGCACCGTGCCGTCGATCCCCAGCTCCCGCAGCTTGGCGTCCACAAACTGCTTGTCCTTGCGGCCATGCGGCCAGCCGGTCAAGGCCTGCCGCAGGTTCTTGCGGCGATGCACGAACAGGTCGCGTAAAAATTCCCGAAACCGGGGCACGTCCCCCACCACGGCCCGCTTGGCCGAGTCCGGCACAATCCGGACGATCGCCGAATCGACTTTTGGCCGCGGATAAAAATTGCTCGGTGCCACCTTCCGGACGATCTCTACCGTTGCCAGACTTTGCACCAATACCGACAGGGCGTTATAGGCCTTTGACCCCACCGCCGCGGTCAGCCGTTCCGCAATTTCCCATTGGACCATCACGACCAAACGTTCGATATCGGCCCGCTCGATCAGCAGGTTGCTAACTACCGGTGCGGCAATGACATAGGGCAAATTGGCCACGACCTTGCGACGGCGGCAGCCCAACGCCTGGGCCATCTCGTCCCACGCCTGCATCAGTTCGGGGTTCATCGCGTTTTTGCGGGCCAGAGCGTCCGCCACGATGAACCGCACGTTCGGCCGCGGCCCGATCACCTCCCGGGCGATCGGGGCAAACGCCGCATCGATCTCGACGGTCACCACCGCTCCAGCCCGTTGGGCTAACTGGGCCGTCAGCGAGCCGGTGCCCGTACCGACCTCCAGCACGGCGTCCTCAGCGGTCAGCTCGGCGACGCGGACAAGCAAATCCAGCAGGTTCAGGTCAATCAGAAAGTTTTGCCCCAGCTTGTTTTTCGGCTCTAAACCGTGTGCAGCCAACAGGTTACGGATGTATCGCAGCGTTTGACGCGGCGAGCGGGTCGGCACCGAGGGCTCTGCGGCCTCTGATGGCCCGCTGGGTGCAGTTGCTGGGGCTGCGTCCGGTTCAGGGAGAGGGTCATCCGACGTCATGGCGGCTACGAAGCTGCGGCCAATAATGCTCGGCCAGGTGCCGTATGTGCTTGGCCAGGATGTCGAACTCCAGGTTCACTGTGTCGCCAGGGGATTTGTACCCCAGCGTAGTACATTCTAGGGTATGCGGGATAAGCATGACCTCAAACCACCCTTCGCCGGTCTGGACGACCGTCAGGCTCACCCCGTCCACGGCGATGGACCCTTTGGGAACCAGCAGGGTGCCGAACGCGGCAGGGTAACGGAACCGCATCGTGACCCATTCTCCCTGCCGTTCGGCCGCGTCGATGACCCCTACCGTGTCAACGTGGCCAGTGACGATGTGCCCGCCGAGGCGGTCGCTCAGTTGCAATGCCGGTTCCAGGTTGACCCGGTCCCCCGGCTGTAGTTGCCCCAAGGTGGTGGCCCGCAGCGTCTCCGGCCCGACGTCAAAATGCATGATCACATTTTCTATTCGCACGACCGTCAGACACACGCCGTTGACGGCGACGCTCTCCCCAAGCGGCACCGCCGCCGCTACAGACGCGTCACGCACCTGGAGGCGGCAACCGCCGACGCCGTCCTGCCGCTGGTGCACGGTCCCCAGTGATCGCACAATTCCAGTAAACATTGTGATGGTCCAATCAATCGAAGGCACACGCCCCGCGGCAACGCCGTAGGACCGTCCCTAACAAGCATGATAGTAATGTGGGATCCAGGGCGGGTCATGTCCCGCTCAGGCCGGCTGGACCTCACCAGCATGGTAGTAAATCCAGCCTAGCCAACGGTACCCGTGACGGATGGAACGCCTTTAAGCTAAGCTGAGTTAGAACATGCTTCTTGACGTGCCGAGTCGTAACTACTTGAGAATAATCCGCTTACAAACGCCAAGACCGAAAACGCACCACGCTCACGACAGTTCCCCATAGCCAGACAACCTTAACTAGCCAACTCAGGTTGTCTAACAGGTTGTCTAAACGGAGAGCGCCGCGTTCACGGTATTTGCCCCAACGCCGCTGCGGTCAATCCCCCCTCTATCGCAAGCAAAACCTATATCCCCTCGTGATCAATCTGCCTCTCCCGAGACGTCTACGAACTGTTAATGGAGCAGAAGGGAGTCGAACCCTCGACCTCTTCGTTGCGAACGAAGCGCTCTCCCAACTGAGCTACTGCCCCTCTATTTACGACACATTATAGACCTCATCTTTCCCGATGACAACGGGAAAATATGGCCATGCTTATGGGCCATTGCAGCGTCTATTGCGAAAAGGGCGGGTAAGGCGACTCTTCCTGCCCATGGTAAGATGACCTTCTCTTGTGCTGCCTTAGGTGTAGGAGAAGATTAGGCGGTGCTTTCAGCAATGGGAAAAATTGTTTATGCCCTATACCCGTGCCTGATGCCGTGAGTTTTCGATAATACGCAACGCGGATAGCGGCTCCCCCTGCGATGGACACGACACGATCAAATTGGCGGTCTAGGATAGTAGGCGACGCTAACGGCGGCTCATCGTAGGTCCTGGGTTCCCGTACGACTTGCTGCTCCCGTCCGTGCCGGTCCATAGCCACTCCCTCACCGTGGGTCCTGGGTTCCCGTACACCCTCATTGACATATGCCGCCTCCGACAGACTGGAGCGGCAAACCGCTGTCTGCTGGATGGGGACATTCCTGGCGGCGAGGGTGGTACTACGGGGGCAAGCGCCGTAATGTTCAAGTAATGTCCGAACCGGATGGGGACATTCCTTGCGGCGACGGTGGCACTTTGGGATACGTGATGACGGCTGGAGGTGGTGTTCATGGGAGCGTTCCGAGGCGTTATCGCATGCGGTCTAGCGGTCGTCCTGCTCGGCGGGGCGGTAGGGGGTCTACAGGTGGTGGGGACTCTGAACGGGGCGGCGGGGTGGGTGGGGATGGCGGTTGCGTCAACGGCCGCGGCGGTGACGACTGAGCCGCCGGAGGCACCGCCGCCACGGGCGGTTGCTGTCGCGATGGAGTGGATCGCAGTGGGCCAGGACGGCCGGTCTTTCGTGCACCGCGCTAGTGGTCGCCGCTTCTATCCGTGGGGGTTCAACTACGATCACGACGAACAGGGGCGGCTGCTGGAGGACTACTGGGAGACGGAATGGCCGAAGGTGGAGGCGGACTTTGCCGAGATGAAGGAATTGGGGGCCAACTGCGTGCGGGTGCACCTGCAGTTCGGGAAGTTCATGGACGGTCCGGATCGGCCGCGGCCGGCGGCCCTGCGGCGGTTGCGGCAACTGCTGGAGCTGGCCGAGCGACACCGCCTGTATTTGGACCTGACCGGTCTGGGATGTTACCACAAGCAGGACGTGCCAGCGTGGTACGACGCCCTGGATGAGGCCGGACGTTGGGCCGCGCAGGCGGCGTTCTGGAAGGCGGTGGCCCAGACCTGCCGGGACAGTCCGGCGGTGTGGTGTTACGATCTGATGAACGAGCCGGTGGTGCCCGGAGGCCAGCGGAAGGCGGGGGATTGGCTGGGTCCGCCGTTCGGCGGCAAGCATTTTGTGCAGGTCATCACGCTGGACCAGCGGGGGCGGGAGCGTCCGGCGATCGCCCAAGCGTGGCTGCGGCAGCTGGTGCGGGCCATCCGCGGCGTCGATGACCGGCACCTGATCACCGTCGGGCTGGTGGACTGGAGCCTGGACCGGCCGGGGCTGACCTCCGGGTTTGTGCCGCAAGCGGTCGCGCCAGAGCTGGATTTCCTGGCAGTGCACATCTACCCTGTCAGCAAAAAGTTGAACGAGGCGTTGGAAACGGTGCGGGGTTTTGCGGTCGGCAAGCCGGTGGTGATCGAGGAATGCTTCCCGCTGCGGTGCTCGCCGGCGGAGCTAGACGAGTTTGTAGGGATGGCCGAAAAGGAGGTCGCCGGGTGGTGCTTTTTCTACTGGGGTCGGACCGTATCGGAGCTGGAGAAGGAAAAGACCCTTGGTGCGGCGATGCAACGGGAATGGCTGAAGCGGTTTGCGCAGCGGGCGGGGCGGTATCAGGGGGTCGGCGGGCCGTAGCTGATTGGAAGTATGGGTGGTACAACCAGTTACGTTCAAGACACATCGAGCGGTGAAAGACGCATCAAGCGGTGGGAGGGGAGGCGGTCGCCGGGGCCGTCGTCGGCTCGGCCGGCGCAGCCAGGCGGGGCAGGCGTAGGCGGAAGGTGCTCCCTTGGAGGGGCGCGGAGACGATCTCGATCGCTCCGCCATGATGTTCCATGACCATCGCCACGAAGGACAAGCCCAAGCCCATGCCGGCGGAGTAGCCTTCGTATAGAGCGTTGTCCCGTTTGGTCGAGAAGTAGGTTTGCAGGCAGCGTTGGCGGATGTCCTCAGTCATGCCGATGCCGTTATCGACCACTTCGAGGACGACCGAGGCGTCGTCGGCGGCGGCCCGGAGGGTGATCTGTCCCCGCCAGGCGGCCGCTTCCAACAGGCGGGTGCGGCGGCGGTGCGGGTCCGGCTCCTGGCGGGCCTGTTGCCGCAGATGGTTGCGCATCTCGAATGCGGCGTCGCGGGCGTTGAACAGCAAATTCTCGACGGCCTGTTGGAGATGGGAATGGTCGGCCCGCACCCACAGCGGGCTAGGCGGTAGGTCCAGATGCAGGTCGACTTTCCATTTGTCCTGGGCCGTTTCGTGCCAGATGTGGTAGGTGTCGCGCAGCAGTGCGACCAGCTCCAATGGGGCGAGGCTGGCCGCGGAGGGATCCCGCCGCACGGTGCGGAGGATCTGCTGGAGCCGTTCGGTGACGGTGGCCAGGGTGTGTTGGATTTCCCGCAACAGGTGCTGCTGGTGCGGGGGCAGGGCAGCGTCCTGCAGGCACCGGTGGAGCAGGTCGTTGGGCCGGACCAGGAGGTTTTTGATGTTGTGGGCGTAGCTTCCGGCGAGGATGCCGATGCTGACATAGATTTGGGTACGCAGCTCCATGGCCTTGCGTTCGGCCTGTTCACGGGCGAACTCGGCCCGCAACAGCTCCCGCTCGCGGTGTTCGGCGACGGCAATGGCCTGCCAGCGTTCCCGCTCGCGGTTACGTTCCCGCAGGAGGAAGTAGACCAGGTAAACCGCCGCGGGAACAGTCGAGACGATCAGCACGGCGGCGGCGACCGACTGCCACCAGCGGTTCTCGTCCTGCTGCAACTGGGCCCGGTCGTAGGTGTGGAGGCGGTATTCGACGTGGATGACCGGGAAGACGTCGGTGTGCGGGGTCGCCACCGGCAAGCGGAGGGTCCGCCAGAGTGCCCGGGCTTGGGGAGCAGAGGGTCGTTTGGGGGAGACCCAGCCGATGGGGGCGAGGTCGTAGCGGTTGGCCGCCGGGCCGTCGAAGCGGACTTCCAGCCGGGCGATGTCCGGAAACTGAGGGAGCTGGCCGCCGTGCAGGCGGATCGGCTCGACCATCGCCTGGATGTGTTCGATGATTTCGCTGCGTTTGACGGTCCGTCGCGGATGGTCGCCGTTGTCGCCGGGGGAGCTGAGGGTCAGATCCAGGTATTCGCGGGCCAGCTCGGCGAGGGTTTTCCGGAAGATGCGGGTGTTTTCGATCCATTCGCGGATGTCGGCCTCGTCCCCCCATTCATTCCAGTGAGTCCGGCTGTAGAGGAGCCACAGCAGCAGGCCGGCCGTTCCTAGCCAGATGAACAGTAGGGGCAATAGGGGGATGAGAAGTCGTACCAGCGGTCGCGGCGGGCGGCCGGACAGTGGCGGCAGGCCGCCCGGTTCGAGGGCCTGCGGTTCGGAAGCGGGCGTGCTCGAGGCCGGAAGGCTGGAAGCCAGGAGGTTGGCGGCCGACTGATCGTAGCCCGGACGGGCCGAGGCCGGGTGGTCATGGCCCGGCGGGTCGGAGTTCGGGGGGTTGGGAGCAGGCGTAGTCATGGGTTGGTCAGGTGCCGGGAATGTTCCAAGGGGCGGCGGTGCAGGCGGTACCATTCGCCGTCACGGCGGGTGTAAACGTCGAGGAAGCCGTCGTAACTCTGGGCGGAATCGGCGGCGGGCAGGGCGGTAGCGGGCCACAGGACGACGATGTATTCGCCACTGCCGGTGCTGCGGTTGCCTGTCTGGTCGAACAGGGGCGGCGTCCGGCAATGGAGCTGATCGGTCCACTCCGCCGGGTCGCGGCTGAGGGTGGGCGGATCCCCCGCATAAGCGGCGGCCAGGATCATTTCCATCGCCACGCGGAAGTGCTCAATGTCTTCGGTAGTCGATCGGACTTCCCCCGGCGGAGGGGGCGGCAGCTCGTAGCCCAGCGGCGGCGGATTGCTAGCTTCCTTATCCCAAGCGAACGGGTCGGCGTGCGTGAACAGGACCAGCGGTATGGGGATTGTCCGCGGCGGCCAGGCGACGTCGCGGTCGCGAAACAGGGTGTTAACGGTGATGCCGTCGCCGGTGACGGCAGTCAGGCGTTGACCGATGCCGGGGTCTTCCTGGGCCAAGGTCCGTAGGACGCGGCGGGCCGGTGCGGTCACCGTCGGCAACAGGAGCACCGTTTGCTGTCCGGGCGGCGGCAGATACGACAGCATGTGCTCGATCGCCTCGTGTTCGGCAGTATTCGGACGGTGCACCGAGCCGGTGCTAAACGGTATCTGCGAGCGGACCATCCGCAGGCGGGGCACGCCCCATCCGTGCCGGGTGCGGCGATCGAAAATATCCCGCAAATGCTGGCTGAGGTCCAGGGAGTAGGGGTCGTCCTGCCAGTCCAGAGCGAAGGCGTGGAGGGTGGGGACTGTCAGCGGGCCGCCCACGTTCAGGGGCAAGGCCGCGGCCGCACCGATAGCCAGCAGCTCGTAGGCCGGCCCCGCGTACGGACGCAGCCGCGGATGGGACAGGATGAAGTCACACAACGCCTCGGCCATCTGTCGGTTGGAGAAACAGAGGCGGAAAGTCGGGGTGTACACACGGAGCAGCGGGACCTCCCTCGGTCCTGCGGGGCCGTTGTCCAGGGTGATCGACTCGGCGGTCGCCGTGGCCAGCAGCAAAAGGGGGCGGCGTTCGGACGGGGCATGGGCGTTGAGGGCTAAGGCCAGCTCCGCCGCACGGTCGCTCGACCAGCCGCCGATGACCGCCACGGGCGGCGGATCCCGCTCCATCAGTAGCCGGACCCAATACTCCTGCGGCGACTGGTCGGTGACCTTGTACCAGCGGACGAGGATCCGGCCACGCCCGCCGCGACGTTCGACCACCAGCTCTGGCGTGGCAGTCGTCCGCTGCGGGTAAGCGGCGGCGTCATCGACCACCACATCGGGGAACGGACCGCGCCAGGCTGCCCGCTTGACGCCGCGGACGAAATAGTCCCAAGTGTCATAGGCGGTGGGGTGGTGGAGCCAGGCGATCTCGACATCCCCCGCGGGCACCGGTCGCGGCAGACCCGGCGGATGCCGTCGGGGCCAGAGCCCGGAACAGGCCGTGAGCATCAATCCCGCCACGGCGCCAATAACGATGACGCGCCACAACCTGTAATCTGGCTTGGATTTAGGTTTCATTGCCATCGCCGGATCCACCACGCGGGATCGCCAAAACAGTATGTGACAAAATGATCAACACCCGTCCAACAAACCGATCAACACGTATTATACCCCCTTTATACCCCCCAATGGGGATGGTATTACTATACTAATTTTCACTTAAGCGGGTCGACGGACGGCGGGACAACCGCTATCCTGCAGCTCGCCGGTTCCGTATCTGCGGACTATACTGCCGGTGCCACGAATTGGGGATTGGACCCGCGGGTAGGGGCGGGGCTGGCAATTGCCTCAGGGGGATGGGAAGGTAAAATGGGAATCGACCTCGCCCTGCCGCTGTCTGCTGCGTAACCTGTGTACCGGCAGCGGGTTGTGGGGGCCAGAGGGTGGATGGAATGGCTCATACCCTAGCGGCGCCGCCGAAAGGTCGCGCGATGGAAAGAATTCTCTGTTTTGGGTCGCTGGCCGTGGCGATCCTGGTGCTGCTGCTATTCTTTTTGGATTTGGTGGCCGGATTTCCATTCGGCGGCGGCCCGTTCCGTCTGGTGGACATCCTCGGCATCCTAGCAGCGGCGATTGTTACCTACATGGCATTCAACGTCATGCGGGAGTTGAAGTGACGGCCAGTCGTTGTCGCTGCCGCTGCACCAGGTCGAGGATCGCCGCTACCAAGCCGTCCTCTGTATAGGTTTGGGCCACGGTGGCGACGGGCAGGCCGGCCTGCAGCACCACCTCTGCCGTGACCGGACTGATCGCTGCCAGACGGATCTTATTGGTCTGTATGTGGTTCCGGATCGCAGGCTCGCAGATGGCCACAAAGCGGCGGGCGATGTTGCTGCTGGTCAAGCTGACGATGTCGATTCGCCCCGCCCGCAGGGCATCGATTATTTCCGGCGGCGGATCGGTCTCAACCTGCTCGTAAACGGTCACCTGTTGGACGCATGCGGCCGTCCGGCGGAGCTGCTCCGGCAGCACGTCCCGTCCCCGGTCGGCACGGGCTAGCAGGACCCGCTGTCCAGCGACCTGTTCGGCTAATGCCGCCGCAAGTCCTTCTGACGAATAGGTTTCCGGCGGAACGACATCGGCCCGCAGATGGAATTCCTCCAGGGCGGCGGCGGTCGCCGGACCGATGGCGGCGATCCGCAGGCGGTGCAAGGCCCGCCAGTCCCCGCCGCGGCTCCACAGGCGGGACAGCACAGCCCGCACGCCGTTGACGCTGGTGAAAACCAGCCAGTCCCACTCGCCGCGGCCCAGCGAGTCGATCGCGGCGTCCACCGCAGCGACATCCCGCGGCTCGCGGATGGCAATCGGTGCCCAGTGGTGGACCATGGCCCCAAGGTGTTGCAGGCGTTGCCGCAAGGAGGCGGCCTGCCCGTCCGGGCGAGTGGTCAAAATTTGTACACCTATCAGGGGCCGGCGGGCGAACCACGGTTGCGGCGGGATCCGCCGGGCCGCCTCGCCGATGATGACCAATCCGGGACTCGGCAAGGCACTGCGGCGCTGGATCTCGGGCAGCTCGGAAAGGGGGGCGCTGCAGTGCCGCTGTTCGCCGCCGACGCGGCTCACGATCGCCGCGGGCGTGTGGGGGGGCATCCCTGCCTCGATCAGCCGGGAGACGATTTCCGGCAACCGGCCAATACCCATGTAAAAGACGAGGGTGCCCGGAAATGCCGCGAGGGCTGGCCAGTCGACGCGGCGGTCGGTCTTGGAGCAGGCCTCGTGTCCGGTGATCAGGGCGACGCCGCTGGCGTAGTCCCGATGGGTCAGCGGGATTTCGAGGTAAGCGGCGGCGGCCAATGCGGCGGTGACGCCGGGGACGATCTCGTAGGGGATTCCCGCCGCCCGCAAAGCCGCCAACTCTTCGCCGGCCCGGCCGAAGATCATCGGGTCACCGTTCTTGAGCCGCACGACCCGTTGCCCGGCCTGAGCCCGCTCGACCATGAGCCGTTCAACGAGGGGGAATTTCTCCGGATGGCGGCCGGGCAGTAAGCGGATGGCGATCCGTTCGCCGCGAACGCCCACGGCGTCGAGCAGCTCCTCGGGCACCAACGTATCGTAAATGACGACGTCGGCCTGCTGCAGCAGCTCAACGGCCCGGCGGGTCAACAGGTCGGGGTGCCCCGGCCCCGCGCCGACCAGAAAGACCCGCGGCGGCTCATACGGCGACGTTTGCATGCGTGCGTCAGGTTCCACTGTGAACCGTTCCGCTTGCTGTTTAGTCACTTGTCGTCACAATCGGGCCAATTGCTACATGTGGCCCAATGCCGCGGGGAGAGGCTGGTAGTCGACGGTCCTGCTGGCACAGTCCAATTATATGGGACCGCGCGAGCGGGTAAAACCCGTGCTCACACGGCGACCTCATATGACTACTGCAAGCTATCCCAGAAGCCCAGGCAGCCCTGGGGTAAAGCTCCGCGTTCACACGGCAACCTCATACGATTCTTCCCACTCCTCGTCTTCTTCGGTCTCCACCGGGAACAGCTTGCAGATGAAAATCCCCAGTAGATATAGCCCGAACATTGGCACAAACAGATAGAGCATGGTTACGGCGTCCGGCGTGGGGGTGATCATCGCCGCAAACACGGCCAGTATCATGCACGCGTGCCGCCATTTGGACCAGTAGTCCTCGGGCGTGAATATGCCGATCCGGTACAAAAACACCATCACCAGCGGCGTCTGGAACGAGATGCCGAACACCAGCGGCAAAATGATGGCCAGGCTGAACCAGTCGTTAAGCCGGATGTCTGGGTCCAGGCCGAGCCACTCGTTGAACATCAGTAGCGCCTTGACCGCTCCGGGCAGGACCAGGAACTGACACATAACCACGCCGCCGATGAACAGCGTCAGGCTCGGGCCGACCATCCAGTACACATAACGCTTTTCGTGCGGGTATAGCCCCGCCGCGACGAACGCCCAGAACTGGTAAATGATGAACGGGCTGCCCAGCACGATGCCGCACAGCAGTTGCACCTTGAAATAGACCACAAACCCTTCCTGCACGCTCAGGGTGGTCAGGTACTGCCGGGTTTCCAGGAGGCTTTGGCCTTTTTCGTTCAGGTAGTTGATGTAGGCCGGGTAAATTTTCAGGTGGAGCTGGAGTTCGGCGGGGGCATCGCTTTTGGCCGGGCCGAACGCCGGTTCCAGCTCCCGGACGCTGACCAGCACGGGGATTTCATCGGGAGATCCCAGCAGCAGGCGGCGTTCCTCCTCGCTCAGTGAGCTAATCGCATAACCGTTGGCTTGGAGTTTTTTGCGGATGCGTTCCGTTTCCTCGTCGCCGGTCGGATTGAGGTGGAGCAGTTTCTCCTGCCGCGCCCGTTCGATGCGGCGGTTATAAAAGTCGTTGACCTGCTGTTTGACCGGTTCGGTGATGGCGACCATCACCGGTTTGCCAATTCCGATTGACGGTTGCCCCAACGCTGAGCCGACGCCGTCCAGGACAAAGCCGATGACCATGAAAAAGATGAGCCATTTCAGGGCGATAATCATCCGCTGCCGCAACTCTTCGATGTGGTCACCGAAGGACATGCGGGTGTCAGCAAAAATATCGTCCGGGTATTCGTCGTAAGGATTTTTGCGGCGTTTTTTCTTAGCGGCGACCATGGTAGGCAACACCCCGCACATGGGGGGACGGCTCACCCAACCCCGAGGCGAAGGTGCTCGACCGGTGAGCGGATTGGACACACTCGAACGTACTGTGGCAGGCAATCCTAGCCATCAATTAAGCTAGGGATTATCGGTTGAATCCTCAACCCTTTTTGCAAGGGCAAACCAGCATTCCCGGCGGCGCCAGCGGTGCAGCCTGGGGGGAATATGCCGCCGCCGCTTGGGGTCACAACCGGCAGAGAGGGAGCTGGACCTGCATGGGCGTCGTCGTCGGCGGCGATAATGGTACGGGAAGTGGCCGCTGGCCAGGTGCCGCCCGCCGCCGGGACCGCAGGAGGCATGACCCATGTCCTTATACAACAAGAAGTTAGTAACCCTATGCCTGGTGGGGCTGCTGGGCGCGGCGGTGGGCTGCCAACGCTTCCGCGGGCCGCTGGAGGTGCGACAGTTGGGTCGGCCGGACGTCCCCGGCTACACCATCGACGAGCAGCAACGCCGGGGCCGCGAGCGGCTGACGGTCATCGAGGACGACTTCCGTATCGGCCCGCGGACCTACGCCGACCGTCCCTCGCCTACCGGCCGGTAACGCAACTGCTTGTCGCGATAGCTGTTACGACAAGTCACCCACGGGGATCGCGGCGGAATCGCTCCGGCGTGCCCGGCGTCCCCATCAACTCTTCCACCCGGCGAGGTTGAGGCGTTCGGTGAGCACGTAGCGGACCGCCGTGTCGATGTGTTCCGGCTCGATCGTCTCGGAGTCCGCCAGGTCGGCGACGGTACGGGCGACGCGGGCGAGCCGGTCGGTCAGGCGGGTGGAGATCGCCCTCTGGGCGATGACAGATTTGTAATGGTTAAGAGCGGTCGGCGAAAACTGGCACAGTTGCATGATCCGCCCGACCGGGATGGCGGCGTTGTTGGGAATGCCCAGTCCGTCAAAGCGTTTGGCCTGGCGGGCGCGGGCGGCTTCCACCTTTTTGCGCATCAGCTCGGATTGGCCGCTGGCGGTTTGGCGGAAGCGTTCGTCGAGGCTCAGCGGCTGCAGCTCGACTTGCAGGTCGATGCGGTCGAGCAGGGGTCCGCTGATTTTCTGTTGGTATTTCTGGACGGCGGTAGGGGTGCAGGTGCACTGCGGCGTGCCGAAGTAGCCGCACGGGCAGGGGTTCATCGCCGCCACGAGGGTAAAGCGGCAGGGGTAGGTCGCCGTAGCGTGAGTGCGGGAGATGGTCACTTCGCCGGCTTCGAGGGGCTGGCGGAGGGACTCGAGGGTGTCGCGGCGGAACTCGGGCAGCTCGTCGAGGAACAGGATGCCGCGGTGGGCGAGGGTCACTTCGCCAGGCCGCAAAACCAGCGAGCCGCCGCCGATCAATCCTGGCTTACTGACGGTGTGGTGGACGGCCCGGAAGGGGCGTTGGGTAACGATCTGGCCGTCCCGCTCGAGCAGTCCGGCGGCGGAGTAGATGCGGGTCAGCTCGATCCGTTCTTCTACGGTCAGGGGCGGTAGGATGCCAGCCATGGCGCTGGCGATGAGGGACTTGCCTTCGCCAGGCGGGCCGATCAGCAGCAGGTTATGCCCCCCCGCCGCGGCGATCAACGCCGCCTCCTTGGCCCGTTCCTGACCTTTGATGTGGCCAAAATCGACCGCCTTGTGACCCACGGGCTCGTAGCGGATCGCTTCCCGTAGGACGTTGTCCAGGCTGCGGCTTCCCTTGAAAAAGTCAATCACCTCCTCCAGGGTACTCACTGCGGCGATCCCGCACCCTTTCCGTCCGCCCCCCGCGGCGATCAGGGCGCATTCCCGCTCGTTGCCGCACGGTACAATCAGCGTCTGCGACGGCTGGGTCGCCTCGGCGATGGCCAAAATCCCGGGCACGCGGCGGACCTCGCCGTGCAGACCCAGCTCCCCCACCAGCACGTAGTCCCCCTCCATTGCGGGCGGCAGGTCCGGCAAATGCCCGGCCGCCTGCAGCAGGATGATCGCCAAGGCCAGGTCGAGCCAGCTCCCCTCTTTGGGCAGATTGGCCGGCGTCACATTCACCTGGATCGAGACCGGCGATTTGCGAAAGCCATATTTGCATAAGGCTCCATTGACCCGCATCAGGGCATCGCGGGTGCATTTCTGGTCGATGCCGCTCAGGAGCACCACCTCCGGCCATGACATATCCGTGTGCATGATATCCATGGCCCGGCCTTGTACCTCAACCACATAACCTTTCAGACCGACGAGGACTCCGGCGTTAAGCGAGTGTTCCCGCTCGAGCAGGTGCTGGTACTTTTCTTTTCTTTTCCCCGGTACCGGACCAAAGAAATTAATCCGCATGGCGAACTCCTGTGGAAGAGGTAATGTAAGGATTCAGCCGCGACTCTCCATGCGGCCCGTGGTCTTGCGGACAAATAAACTGGCCGGCCGACTGCCCAGCAGTTCCGCCTCTGCCGTTCCGCGTCTGCCGTTCCGTCGCGGAGCCAGCCATCTCCCTGCCAGGCATGCCAGTTCCTACGCTGCCGGGCCGGTCTCGCTCCCCGTCCGCGGCGGACCGCACCACCGCCCCGTAGTTCCACCTCGGTTATTCGTCGGTTATGACTCCATATTTAACCTGAAGGCAGATAGTTACATAGCAAACCTTGTTTATTTTATTGTGGGCGCTTCGCCTTTCGCAATCAGTGGTGGAACGATTGCAATAGTCGCACGGCGGTTTGTGTATTGCTCATTGAACCCGCCCTGCTCGCATGGGTATTGCTCATTGAACCCGCCCTGCTCGCACTTGGGTGTGTTGGGTGTCCCCGTGCCGGTGTGGAACCGAGACAGCCGTAGACAGCCGTTGGTTTGCTGGGTGTCCCCGTGCCGGCGACGGCCAAAGCAGGGGGATAACGCAGGTAGCCGACGGGCTAGGGCAGCGGGACGACGCAGGCGGCCGACGGACCAAGGACAGCGGAACGTCTTGCAGGTGACCGACGGGCTAGGGCAGCGGGACGTTTCGCAAGCGGAACGGGACGCGGTATTCCCGCAGCGGCGACGGGACCACACATACTACCGACCACCCCTTGGCCTGCGGCGGCACGTCGCCGGCCCAGCGGAAAACCGCCTGCACCTGCCGCCCGGCCGCATAGACCTCATCCTGGTCGGATTTGATCGTAACACCTTGCGGCGAAACGAGTTGCGCGTGGACGTCCCGCAGCCACTTGCTCTCCTCGAAGCTGTCGAAGTGCGGATGGTCGGGGGGGTAGGTCATCTCCACTGTGGCTTCCCAGCGGCGGAGGGCGTCGTTGTGTCGCAGGCCGTGCCAGCGGACGACGACCCCGACCTCCGTTTTCGTAACTGGTTGCTTTACAAAGAGTTCGGTAAAGGTGACCGATAGCAGCCGCTGAGCGGCGGTGGCCGTGAATTCCCCGTCCAGTTCAGCCAAAGCGGTGGCGGCACGGGTCAGACCGCGTAGCCGGCTCGTCAGCGTCGCCGCAGCGGCGGGCGGATATTGCCGCACCTGCGGCTGCTCGGCGGTCGGCGACTGTCCCCGGTCGTCCACGATCCGCCGCCAGCGGGGGGCCGCATCGATGCGATAGACGGGATAACGCGGCTCCCAGTGTACCAGCAATTCCAGGTCGTACACGTGGGTGCCCTCCTCGGGGAGCAGGCGGGCGGTCACCGACTGCACGGCGATGCGGAACGGCCCGCTTGTGGCGCTGATTGGTTGACCCTCGCGTCGCGGCAGCAGGCGGATGCGGCGGCCGTCCGCGGCGGGCAATAGCCGCAGCCGGTGCGTCGCCGCAAGCTGCTCCAAGGCCTGCCATAGGGGGGTCTGGTCGAAGGTAGCCGAGCAGGTTGTCGCGGCCACCGCTGGGTCAAGCTCGACCTGCAGGCCGCTCCCTTGGGCGATCGTTGCCGCAGCAGTAGCCAGTGGTACGGCGTCGAATGAGTGGCGGACCCGCATCGGCGGAAGCTCGGGGCTCGGAGGATCGTTTATCGTAACTGCTTTTAGGGCAATGATTTGCAGCAAAGTTGCGACGATCGCCCCCCCACACAGGGCCGTTGCCCGTCCGCCGCGGTGGTTCCGTTCCATGACGCGCCATCTGCCTCCGGAGGTATCGCTGGTCGGACCTGCGGTTCATTTTACGTCCGTCCGACATCCGTCCATCTGTCGCCGCGATGGCTTGGGGCCGTTGCGGCTCCATAAGATAGTCAGGGAAGGCTACAGCAACGGCGGCGGGGGAGTTGGGCCATAGGAGGTGGCGTTGGCAGACAACGTGCACTGCGGCCTTTCCCCTCCCGTAACCCCTGGTGTCCGGCGGAGACAGTAGATGCATGTAAAAGTGGACGAGCTGCGGCAACGGGTCAGCCGATTCCTGGAAGACCATGACCCGCAGGAGACGGCGGAGTGGTTGGAGTCGCTGGAAGCGGTGCTCCGCCACAGTGGCCCGGAGCGGGCGCAGTATCTGCTGGAACAATTGATGGCCCATCTGGCCCGCCGTACCCGTACACCGTTGACCGGGGCCATCACAACTCCTTACGTCAATACGATTTCCGTCGAAAACCAGCCCGCCTTCCCCGGTAACCGCGAAATCGAGCGACGGATCAAAAGCATCGTCCGCTGGAACGCCATGGCCATGGTCCTGCGGGCCAACCGCGACACCAACGTCGGCGGCCACATCTCGACCTTCGCTAGCGCCGCCACCCTCTATGAAATCGGCTTCAACCACTTTTTCCGTGGACGCAGCGAAACCCATCCCGGCGACGTCATCTTCTTCCAGGGTCACGCCAGTCCCGGAATGTACGCCCGGGCGTTTCTGGAGGGCCGCCTGACCGAGAAGCAGTTGCAGAATTTCCGCCGCGAACTCCAGGAAGGGGGCGGCCTGTCCAGCTATCCCCACCCCTGGCTGATGCCCAACTTTTGGCAGTTCCCCACCGTCAGCATGGGCCTGGGGCCGATCATGTCCATCTATCATGCCCGCTTCAACCGCTACCTGCGGGACCGTGGCCTGGCCGATACCGACCCGGTCCGCGTCTGGGCCTTCCTCGGCGACGGCGAATGCGACGAGCCGGAGACCCTCGGCTGCATCGGCATGGCTGGCCGCGAAAAGCTCGATAACCTCATCTGGGTCATCAACTGCAACCTGCAACGGCTCGACGGCCCCGTCCGCGGCAACGGCAAAATCATCCAGGAGCTGGAAGGGATCTTCCGCGGCGCCGGCTGGAACGTGATCAAGGTCATCTGGGGCTCCGATTGGGACCCCCTGTTGCAGGCCGACCACACCGGCGCCCTGGTCCGGCGGATGATGGAAGTGGTTGACGGCGAATACCAGGAGTACATCGGCCGCGACGTCCGTACGCCGGAAGAGATCCGCAATAAAGTGGTCATCAGCGAAGAGGAGGACCTGGAGCGGCGTGGCGCCTTCATCCGCGAGCACTTCTTTAACACCCCGGAGCTGAAGGCCCTGGTCGAGCACCTCCCCAACAGCCGCCTGGCCACCCTCAAACGCGGCGGTCACGATCCCTTAAAGGTCTACGCCGCCTACAAGGCCGCCGTCGAACACCGCGGCCAGCCCACCGTCATCTTGGTCAAGACCATCAAGGGCTACGGCATCCCCGGAACCGGCGGCGCCGGCAAAAACACCACCCACCAGCTCAAAAAGCTGGCCGTCGAAATCGAACGCGAACCGAGCGCGGCCCCCGAAGAGATCAGCAAACGGCAGATGATCGCCGCCCTGCGGCAGTTCCGCGACCGCTTCGAGCTACCTTTTACCGACGAACAGCTCGGCGAGGTCCCCTTCTACCGCCCGCCGGAAGACAGCCTGGAGATGCGGTATTTGCGGGACCGTCGCCGCGCCCTGGGCGGCTTCCAGCCGTTCCGCAACACCGAGTTCCGGCCCAGCACCCCGCCGGAACACAAAGCCTTCGAAACCCTCTACAAGGGGACGCCGCCGGGCAAGGGCCAGTCCACTACGTTGGCCTGGGTCGTGCTCATGACGCAGTTGATGCGCGACCCCCACGTCGGCAAATACATCGTGCCGATCGTCCCGGACGAGGGGCAGACCTTCGGCATGCCCCCGATGTACAAGGCCTTCGGTATCTACTCCAGCATCGGCCAGCTCTATACCCCGGTCGACAAGGGGACGCTGACCGAGTACAAGGAGTCGACCACCGGCCAGATCTTGCAGGAAGGGATCAACGAAGCGGGGGCGATGGCCAGCTTCATCGCCGCCGGCACGGCGTACAACACCTACGGCATCAACACCATCCCCTTTTACATCTTCTACTCGATGTTCGGTTTCCAGCGGGTCGGCGACCTGATCTGGGCGGCGGCCGATGCCCGCACCCGCGGCTTTCTGCTCGGGGCCACTGCCGGACGGACCACCCTCAACGGCGAAGGTCTGCAGCACCAGGACGGCCACAGCCATGTCTTCGCCCTAGCGGTCCCCTCCTGTAGGGCCTACGACCCCGCCTTCGCCTACGAGCTGGCGGTGATCATCGAGGAAGGCATCCACGCCATGTTCGTTCGCAACGAGGAATGCTTCTACTACCTGACGGTGTACAACGAAAGTTACGACATGCCCGCCTATCCCGGCGACCATGTCCGCGAGGGGATCATCCGCGGCATTTACCCCTTTTCCACCCTCCGGCCCGATGCCGCGACGGCGGAACTCCAGTTGCTCGGCTCCGGTCCCATCCTCAATGAAGCCCTGCGGGCCCAAAAGATCCTGGCCGAAAAATACCGCATCGCCAGCACCGTTTACAGTGTGACCAGCTATCAGATGCTCCGCCGCGAGGCGATGGAGTGCGAGCGGTACAACCGTCTCCACCCCGAAAGCGAGCCGAAGGTGCCGTATGTGCGGCAGGTGCTGGGTAACACAGCGGGGCCGATCATCGCCGTCAGCGACTACATGCGGACGCTGCCGGAGCAGATCGGCCCGTACCTGGGCGGCCGCTTGCGGGCGTTGGGTACTGACGGTTTTGGCCGCAGCGACACCCGCAAGGCCCTGCGGCGGTTCTTCGAGATCGACGCCGAGCACGTGACGGTCGCGGCGTTGCATGCCCTGGCGGAAGAGGGCAAGCTACCGCGGCGGCAGGTGGCTGAGGCGATCGCCGAATTCGGCATCCGGCCCGGTGCCCCGCCGCCGTGGACGGTGTGAGACGGATGCCGCGACCGGTTGTTTGCCGCTGGCGTTAGGAACCGATTGGGGGTTGGCCAAGTAGCAATCGGGATCGACACCGAAGCAGGTTGTGCACGGGTCAAAGTGAGGGATAGCATGGAATTCAAACTGCCGCCGCTGGGAGAGGGGATCGAAACGGCGACGGTGACCGCCGTTTTGGTGCAGCCCGGGGAGACGGTCCAGGCCGGGCAGAACGTGATTGCGGTGGAAACGGACAAGGCGGCGGTGGAGGTGCCGGTCGACCAAGACGGCGTGGTCGAGGCCGTGCTGGTCCAGACCGGGGACAGGCTGGCCATCGGTGCTCCGGTGCTCCGGCTGCGGCCGGTGGGGTCGCCGCCCGCGGCTTCGCCACCGTCGGCTGGTCCCGCAGCAGCGGCCAAGCCGGAGCCCTCGGCCAAGCTCGAGCTGTCGGCCAAGCCTGAATCACCGCTGGCCAGGACGGAGTTGGCGGCCAAGTCCGAGACGAAGGCTAGGCCGGAGCCAGCGGCCCGGTCCGAGACGCCGGCCCCGTCCGAGTCGCCGCCTGGGCAAGTTGCTGCGCCAGTCCGCGCAGGGGCCGCATCCGAGCATCGGGAAGCTGCGGCGGTAGCAGTGGCCGCGTCGGAACATGCGGCACCGACCTTTAATGGCACGGCCGAGGCATCCGAGACCCGCAGCATGCCGGCTACCCTAACCTCGCCGACGGCTCCGGCCCGGTCCGCCGAACTGATCCCGGCTAGTCCGGCGACCCGCCGCCTGGCCCGCGAGCTGGGCGTCTCCCTGGAAGAGGTCCGCGGCAGCGGTCGCGGCGGCCGCGTCACCCTCGACGACGTCAAAAACTTCGTCCGGGCCGAACGTCAACGCATCAAAATGGGGGATGGAAGCCCCCTCGCGGCGGCGGCCCCGGCCATCGCCGCCCTGGCTTCGCCCCCTCTGCCCGACTTCAGCAAATACGGCCCGATCGAAACCGTGGACGTCCCGACCATCCGCCAGACCATCGCCCGCAACCTCACCCTGGCCTGGCGGATGGTCCCGATGGTCACGCAGCACGACGTGGCGGACATCACCGAGCTGGAAACCGGCCGCAAACGCATCCTCGCCGAGCTGCCCCCCGGTAGCCCGAAGGTCACCATGACTGTCCTGGCGATCAAGGCCTGCGTCGCCGCACTCAAAGAGTTCCCCCAGTTCAACAGCAGCTTCGACATGGCCAACGGCAAACTGATTCTCAAGCGGTACTACCACATCGGCATTGCTGTGGACACCAAAGACGGCCTGGTCGTGCCGGTCGTACGGGACGCGGACAAAAAGAGCATCCGCGAGCTGGCCCAGGAACTCCAGCAGCTCGCCGAAAAGGCCCGCGCCCGCAAACTGGCCATCGACGACATGCGCGGCGGTACCTTCACCATCTCCAACCTCGGCGGCATTGGTGGCACCGCCTTCACCCCGATCGTCAACTACCCGGAAGTGGCGATCCTCGGCATCGCCCGCTCGCAATGGCAGCCAGTGGTCCGCGACGGGCAGATCGTGCCCCGCCTGCTGATGCCGATCTGCCTGACCTACGACCACCGGGTCATCGACGGGGCCGACGGCTGCCGCTTCACAACCCGCCTGGTGCAGCTTCTCGGCGACCCGCTGCGGTTGCTGCTGGAGACCTGACCGCCCCCGGCTGCCGCCGCCCGGGCCGGTCCGTATGGCCATAGGTGTAGCCATGCCGTCGGTATGGCCATCGGTGTGGGCCATCCCGGCGGTGACCCATGCCGGGAACGGCATATGCCGGCAGTGGCGTAGGCCCATATTCGCGAAGCGAGGAGGATGGACATGCGTTGGGGAATCGTCGTCACCGGATTACTGGTCGTCGCCGGTGCGGCGGCGGCCCAGACGCTGCCGGAGTCCGGCGGGCGGGTCGAAGACGTGATCTACACCCGCAAATACGGCTGCGCGTTGACGATGGACATTTTCGCACCGCCGAAAGCCCGCCGGCACGGCGGCGGCGTCATTGTATGCGTCTCCGGCGGCTGGACCTCCGACAAGCGGATGATCAATCCCGCCTTCGCAAATCCTTTTGTCGAAAAAGGTTACGTCGTTTTTGCCGTCCTCCATGGCAGCCAGCCGAAATTCACCATCCCCGAAGCGATCGAGGACATGTACGCCGCGGTCCGTTACATCAAGCACCACGACGCACGGTTCGATGTGGACCCGGAGAGACTGGCGGTCACCGGCGGCTCGGCCGGCGGCCATTTGTCTTTGATGCTGGGCAACGCCATTCAGCCGGGCCGCCCGGATGCGAGCGACCCGCTGTTGCGGCATTCGACCCGCGTTGCCGCCGTGGCCTGCTTCTTTCCCCCCACCGATTTCCTTAACTGGAGCCGTGAAGGCGAAGTCCAGCTCGGCGACGGGGCCTTGCGGGCCTTCCGCCCGCCGTTCGATTTCACCACCCGCGACCCCAAAACCAATAAACTGGTGGTCATCGAGGACCCGCAGCAGCGGCAAGCCATCGGCAGGAACATCTCGCCGATCTACTACGTGTCCAAAGACTCCGCGCCGACGCTGATCATCCACGGCGACGCCGACCAACTCGTGCCGCTCTACCAGTCCGAACGGATCCGCGACCGTTACCGCGAACACGGCGTACCCTGCGAGCTGATCGTCCGCAAAAAGGCCGGCCACGGCTGGCTGGGCATCGACAAGGATCTGTCCCTGTTCGCCGACTGGTTCGACCGCCACCTTCAGGTCACGCCGAAGAAGTAACTTCCTTGTTTTCAGACTACATCAAAATATTTGCTGCTACGCCTCAAATGTTTCATCTCTGAATTCAATTTCGCAATTCATCCGGCCGTTTATCAGATATCATTTTGATATTTGTCATTCAGATTTTAATTTATAAATTGAATGTTATTAAATTGATAATTAATAAGTAAGGCGTCTATATGATCTACATATTTTAACGCCACAAAATAATTATCAACGGTCATTGACAAAACCATGCGCTAGTCTCTAGGATGGTATGTGTTGGAATCGGCTTGGCGGTTGGGATTCCATGGGGGAACCAAACCGCAAGCAACGCCCACGCTTCGGAGGTACTTGGAGATGGCACCTGTGTTTCGCACCCCTACCGTCGCGGCGCTGTTTGTGTGTGCCGCAGTCATGTCCAATGCGCCGCTGTATGCCGGACCGGTCACCGTGACCTTCAACAATGTCAGTCCGGGCTACAGTCCTGCTGGACAGTACAACTGGACGCTGGGTGGACCAAACATTCCCGGCATCGTCTACACCAGCGGCAATAACTTTGCCACATTTTGTATTGAACAAACCCAATATATCTGGTTGGGACAAACCTATAGTGGCTATCAATTCACGACGTTGACCAACGCGGCCAATCCCGGACCGACGATTACCCCGCAAGAGGCCAGCAATTTGCAGCAGATGTGGGCCGAGTTCCGCCACACCATCGGCAACGACAACGACAAGGCCGCCGCATTTCAGCACGCGGTGTGGCATCTGGTCGATTCCAGTTACAATCCTAGTCTCAGCGGAAATGTACTGACCTATTACAATCAGTACATCAATCCTGCGAACTGGAACAGCGGTTACGCTAATCTGATTGCTATGGTGCATCCACGACACCAGGATCAGATTCTAGAGTTGCGTCGGGGATACCGTGTGAATCAGTTTGGGGACATTGAGCCTGTTCCGGCTCCGGCGACGCTGGCGGTGGGGCTGTTGATGGTCGGCGGGTGGCTAGTCCGCCGCCGCATGCTGCGGACCGCTACGGCGTGACAGTACCCGCCTTCCCGATTTTTTCCTTTTGCCACCTCAGCTCATCTTTTACAATCAACACCAACCTCTAGGCATGCATCCGGCGGGCCGGTGTCGCCCCGACACAGTTCGCCGGACGCTTCCGTTAGGACAGTTGGGTTTGCTCCGGCCAGAGACTTAACGACCGCCGCCAGTCCGCCGGACGCTTTCGCTGGGACATTGTGCCGGTTACGAATAGTTGTTGGAACAAGCATTTGAGTAACTCGGAAGGAGCAAGCCATGCACCAGACGCGGCGACATTTCCTGGCCACCGCGGCGACGCTCCCCTGGGCGTGGTCCCGCCTCGCCGCTAACGCGGCCAACGAACGGATCACTCTCGGCTTCATCGGCGTCGGCACGATGGGCCGTGGCCACCTTGGCGCGTTCCTCGGGCGGGGGGACGTTGAGGTCCTTGCCGTGTGCGATGTCGTGCAGGAACGGCTCGACCATGCCCGGGAAATGGTCGAACGCCGTTACGCCGAACGGGTCAAATCCGGGGTGTACCGCGGCGTGAAGGCCTACCGCGATTTCCGGGAGCTGCTGCAGCATCCGCACCTGGACGCGGTGGTCATCGCCACGCCGGATCATTGGCATGCGATGCCGTGCATCCTGGCCGCGCGGGCGAAAAAGCACATCTACTGCGAAAAACCGCTGACCCACAACGTGGCGGAGGGGCGTCAGATCGTCGAGGAGGTCGCCAAGACAGGGGTCATCTTCCAAACCGGCAGCCAGCAGCGGAGCGAGTTCGATAACCGCTTCCGTGCGGCGGTGGAGATGGTCTGGAACGGCTGGATCGGCAAGGTGCACACGGTGCGGATCGGGGTCGGGGGTCCGGCACGCCCCTGCGACCTGCCGGCGCAGGAGACGCCGCCGGGGACGGACTGGGACTTCTGGCTCGGACCGGCGCCGGAACGGCCGTATCACTCGGACCTGTGCCCCAGGGGGGTGCACAAGCACTTCCCCGCCTGGCGGAATTACCAAGAATACGCCGGCGGCGGCTTGGCTGATATGGGGGCCCACCACTTCGACATCGCTCAATGGGCCTTGAAAAAGGACGATACCGGCCCGGTGGAAGTGATCCCGCCGGACAATCCCAAACGCGGGACCGGCCTGCGGTTTATTTATGCGGATGGCACCGTAATGATCCATAACGAGTTTGAAGGAAATCTGCGGGCCGACTGCGTGTTCGAGGGGTCCGACGGGGTCATCCTGGTCAGCCGTGGGCATCTGGAGGTGCGGTTCCGCACCGGGCGGTCCGTGCGGTTTCCCGACCAGCCGCAGCGGGTCTATCCGTCGCAGAGCCATCACGGCAACTGGCTGGAATGCATCCGCAGCGGCAAGCCGTGCATCTGCACCGCCGAGATCGGGCACCGCTCTGCCACTATCTGTCATTTAGGCAACATCGGCTATCGCCTGGGCCGCAAGCTGCGGTGGGACCCGGTCAAGGAACAGTTTGTCGGGGACGCGGCCGCCAACAAGGAGCTGAGCCGCGAGCCCCGCAGCAAATGGAAGCTGGTTTGAGCGGGGCGGAACAACAAGATTGGGGCCGCGCGGCTTGGCAGTATTTAACCGCCGCGGCGAAGTGAGAGAGGATCCACCGCCGCGGCGACGCCGGCATACCTCGCACCGCTGCGGCGGGGCTTGCGGCCGTTGCTTGCGTTTCGGATTGGGAGATGGGCTATCCGCCGGCCGGGGGCGTGCTCAGGGGCGGGCCGCACCATCCGCCGGCCGGGGGCGTGGGTTCGGGCGTATCCGGCCACAGGGCGGGTTGTAACCAGGTTTGCCGCAACTGCTGCAGTAGCCGCCGCTGCGGCGAGCTGAGGGGAACCGCGGGCTGCTGGTTAAGGTCGGTCCAACGGTGCTCGATGTAAAAATCGGAGCAGAAGGCGCCGCCGCAGGGGCGGGCTTCCCAGCATTGCAGGGTGATACGGAAGCGGGTGACCGTGTGGCGGACGACCGCAGCCGGCCGCAGGGGCGTTACGTCCAGTCCCGTCAGCGAATGGGCGATGCGGCGGACCGCTGCGGCCTGTTCCTCGTGGGGTAGGGCCGCCGCATGCGGGGTTTCCCACAGTCCCGGCCAACGCTCCGCATGGGCCGGCCGGCGGCACAGCAACAGCCGCGATCCGTCGCGGATGGCCACGCCGATCTCCTGGACAACGAGCTGCGGTCCACGTGCGGCCGGCGGTGGGATCGATTCCTGCAGGCCATTGTGGCGGGCCAGGCACCATTTTTGGCACGGGCACTGCTCGCAACGGGGCTGTTGCAGCGTGCAGACCAGCGACCCCAGCTCCATGAGGGCCTGGTTGAACGCCCCCACCCGCCGTCGCGGCAATAGCGTGGCGGCCGCCTGCCAGACCCAGCGGCGACCCGGCCCACGACGCGGATCCCCCCGGTAGCCGCACAGCCGGGCCAGCACCCGCAGGCTGTTGGTCTCCACTATGGGCAGCCGTCGGTCAAACGCCTGGGAGAGGACTGCACCCAGAATGTACGGGCCGACGCCGGGCAGGTTCTGCCACACCGCCGGATCGTCCGGCAGGGCGTTGCCGTAGCGTTGGTAGAGGAAGCGTGCGGCGGCGTGCAGGTGGCGGGCCCGCCGGTAATACCCCAGTCCCTGCCACAGACGCAGCACCTGCTGCTCGTCGGCGGCGGCCAACGCGTCGAGCGTCGGGAACTCCGCCAGGAACCGTTCGTAATAAGGGATCACCGCCGCGGTGGTCGTCTGTTGCAGCATCACTTCGCTTACCCAGATGCGGTAAGGATCACGGTTTTGTCGCCACGGCAGGGGGCGTTGGTGGCGGTCAAACCACTGCAACAGTCGGCGGCGCAACGATCGAACTACCTCCGCCGGCCACGGCAGGGGCGGGGGGGCGTCACCGCGGGTCATGAGTGATTTTGCGATCGACTGGGGGATACGTGCGGGGCAGCGGCAATCGCTCGCCAGATGGACTCAGGGTTAGCTCACCGGGGTCGCCGCATGATCTTGCGTAGAGCTTCGTTGGCGGCGTTGGTCATTTCTTCGCGAGTCGGTACTTTCTTAGCGTCGGGCTTTTTGGCCTCGCTGCCGCTAGCAGAACCAGATTGTGTCAGGGCGGGGACATCGACCACCGTGTTGCCTTCCGGGATTTCCTCGCTTTCCAGTGAAAGCAGAATTGCGGCGATGCGGTCTTGGTCGCTGATTTCCTGGGCTTTAACAGCCCCCAACGCGGGCTGTTCCTTGGAGCCGCCGGTTACCGGTGCGGCCGGCGGGGTTTGCTGGACCTGGGGAGGCGGGTAGGGGGTCGGATCCCGCGGTTCGGATCCTTTGCCCGTGGACGCCTGCACCGCAGCCAGGGCCGCCGCCGATTCCGGCGTGGCCTGCGGCAGCGGCGTGCCGTCCGCTCCGGTCGGCTTAGTGATACGGATCTCGAAATCCAGCGGCCCAACCTTCAGGGTGGCCCCGTTTCGGACCTCGACCTCACTGTTGCGGATTGTGACATCGTTCACAATCGTACCGTTAGTGCTGCCAAAGTCCTTGACGTAGACAGAACCCTCGCGAATGATGATGCCACAGTGTAACTTGCTGACCGCCTGACTGGCCGGACGCAGTTGACATTGGGCGTCCCGACCAATCAGAAACTGCGGGATCAGGATCGGAATGGTCTTACCTTGGTGAACTCCGGAAGTGACGACCAGTTCGACTTTCATAATGTGCCCCGCCCTCCGATTGGCTCCGCCGTATTGGCTTAGTCGTTCGGCTCAACCGTCTGGATTCGCGAACCCGCCAACGTCCGCGACCGTAACAAACCCGTAACCTCGTGGAGCGTAGTGTGTTTGATGGCCGGAACCCGGCGGCGGACGCCCTCACGGGTTCAGAGTCGGTTGCCGGTTCTCCGGACGCCTGCGAGTCATTTTCTTACACCGACCTTATCCGCAATTATAAGCTACCGGACAGGGGGTGTGCAATGGTCTATAGCGGGAAATTTTCCGCGGATTACAGTTTTTCATATTTTTTCATTTTTTTAACACCTCCGGCGGCGGCCAGTGCCTGGCGAGAAGCGGCACGATGCCGGATGCTCGAACCAGTAGCGACCGTCCGGCGAGGGGTAGGGGGGCTATGGGTCGTGGTGGCCGTCCTGGGACTGGCGGTCGCCGGCTGTGCGCAACCTGACGCAGCAAAAGGAGATACGCAAGATCAATCCCAGGCCGTGCTGACCGTGCGGTGTGCGGATGCGGCTTTGGCGGAAACGCTGCAGCCGGCGGTGCGGAGCTGGTCACACCGTCGCCGGATTCGCGTCGAGTTGTTGGTCGAACCGATGCGGCGTGACGACGACTCGGATGCGGCGATCATTCCAGTTGCGTCTTTGGGGGAGTGGGCCGACCGCGAGGAGTTGGCCCTGGTGCCGCCGGCGTTTCGCCGCTCCGGTCATCCGTTCCAGTGGACGGGCCTGTTGCCGGCCTACCGCGAGCATCTGATCGAGTGGGGCGGTCAAGCCCAGGCCTTGCCGATTGGCGGGGATAGCCGTCTGCTGATTGTCCGCCGCGACCGGCTGGAGGAGCCGGCGGTGCGTCAGGCTTACCAGCAGCGGTACGGGCGGCCGCCCGCGGTGCCGGCGACGTGGGAGGAGCTCGCCGATCTAGCGGCGGTGCTGTCGGCGGTGGATGGCCGGCCCGCCCTGCCGGCGATGTCCGCTGAAGCATGGGCCGACAGTTTTTTCCGTATCGCGGCCTGTTATGATCGCCCGGCGATCACGGATGCTGCCCAGGCCCAGGCCGCTCCCCTACAGTTTGATCCGTTCGGCGGCGATGCCCGTCTGGATGCTCCGGCGTTTGGGCAGGCGGCCCGGCTATTGGCCCGCCTGGTCGCCGAGAAGGCCCTGCCGCCGCCCGCTGCCACGCCGTTGCGGCCCGGCGCAGCCCTGGCCAAGGGGCAGGCCATGCTGGCCGTCGCCGAGCTGGTTGACCTGGAGCATTTGCCGCTGGAGCACGGCGTCGTGGCCGCAACCTACGCCGTCGCGGCGTTGCCCGGCAGTACCGGTTACTTCGACGGTCAGGGACGCTTTGTTCGCACCGTGACGCCCAATTACGTCCCCTACTATGCCGGCGGCTGGGTGGGGGTGGTGCGGCGGCAGTGCTCCCGCCCCGAGGACGCCTTCGACCTGCTCGGGGAGCTGGGCGGGCCGGCCCGCAGCCTGGAGCTGCTCAGCACGCCGCGGCTCAACGCCGGACCGTTCCGGTCCATCCACTTGGAGCAGGAGCGGCTGGTGGTCTGGTACCATTACCGGCTCGACGCCGAGCGGACGCGGCAACTGCAGGACGCGTTGCGGTCGTATGTGCGGGCGGAGGTGAAAAATCCGGTACTCGGGTTACGGGCGCCGGACCAAGCCCAGTTGCAGCGGGCGGCGGTGCGGGAGCTGGAGCGGTTGCGGCACGGAGCGTCGCCGCAGGAGGTCGTGCGGGACCTGGCGGCCGCCTGGCGACAGATCGACGCGACGACGCCGCAGGCGGTCCGCAAACGCTGGCGTCAGCCTTCCGCTGGCTTTGGCGAGTAGGGGGGCCGCGACGGCGGGAGTACCGGCAACGGTGCCGTCAGGAACGCCGCGGGCGACGGGTGGGGCAAGCAGCAGGTCGCCACCGGCTTTACGGGGGCAGCATTGAGCGGTGTTGGTGTCGCCCAAGGGGGTGCTAGCGGTGGGAGCCTGCGGCATCACGCGGACGGCTTTTTGAACAGGTCCAGGAAGCGGTCCTCGTACTCCTTGAACACGCCGAGCCGGTCGAGGACCTGTTTCAGCTCGAATGCTTTGGAGCGGTCCGCGGCGGCCTCGCGGAACAGGCGTTCGATCTGTTCGCGGTCCGATGCGGAGAGGTGGCCATTGCGGCCGGGATGCCGGTGCCGGGTCGGCCCTCTGGCCTGGTCCCCCGAATCCGATCTTTCCGCGACCGGCTCTTCTTCCGCCGCTTCAGTCCCCTCCGGTTCGGCCCCCTCTGGTTCCGGCTTGTGCTCATCCTCGGATGACGCGTACTCAAATTGTTGCTGGATGCGGTGCAACAGCTCCTCGAGCTGTTCTTCGACCCGTTCGGCCTCGGCCTGCAAGTCTTGCAGGTCCAGGTCGATGCGGGCGATGGTGGCGAAGACCTCGAGGATGGCCAGGGAGGCTTTGGGGAACGGGAACTGGGCGAAGATATGCGGCATTTCGCCGAGCAGGCAGGTACCCGGCAGCTCGGCGGCCGCGGCGGCGGCCAGTAACACGCCGTTGAGTCCGCCGATGTGCCCTTCCTGGACGATTTCCAGCTCCAGTTGCTTGAGCTCGTCGAGGTATTTGCTGTCGGTAACGGCGCCAAAGACCCGCGAGCGGTCGTGGGGCTGCATCTGCGTGGCCATCGCCGCGAAGGTGAACACCCGCTCCACTTGTAGCTTTTTGGCGATTTCGATGATCTGCCGGCAGAAGGCGAACTTGCCGAACTGCGGCTGAGCTTCGCCCAGACAGACGACCAGGTCATGATGATGCTGCGGGTTTTGCCAGTAGAAAAAGCGGTGCCGCGGGCGGCGGGGCCGCTGGATGATCCCCTCTTTCACTTCGACCTGCTCGATATCGAACAGCTCGGGGGCGTCAAACTCGGCCAGAGCGTTCATGCCCAGCTTGGCGAGCAGATAAATGCCCGCGTTGGCGGCCACATGGCCCATTCCCGGCCAGACCGCTACCAGCCACGGATGATGCAGTTGCGGCAGTTCCACAGATGTTCTCCGACATATCGGTAACGGCACGCCGCGGAGCGATCGCTGACGTGCCAATAAACCTATTGCACAATACGTGTCTGCTAAATTGGAGGCAATAACGATCCGAAAGGATTCAGCGGTGGGGCGTCTTTGTCTGAGCCAAACCGGAAAGGGACGATGCGGCCGGCTGGCAGGCCGCTGGGGGTTGCCGGGACTGGGCGAGCCGCCAACGGCATACTTGCTTAAGATGTTGATTGGCAATGATTTAGCTTGCGGTGGCGAGCTCCGCGGCCGGCGTGGATGCCGGGGCAGGGGATACCGCCGCATGGCTGGCTGGCCGGCCCGCATCGTTGGCTGCAGACGCATCATTGGCCGCAAACGCCCCTTTGACGGCCGACGCCGCCACACGCCCGTGAGCCGGTTCGCGGAACCATCCGTACGCCACAGCAAAAGCCAATAGGGACGCCAGACTGAGTGCCAACCAAGCCCATAGACAGGCTGCAAACACCAGCTCCCAATCCGTCCAGCCTGTAGGTACAAACATGGTACGTCCTCCTCAGTGGGTGACCAATTTTTGGACAGGTGAAGGTTGCGGCGGGGGGTCCGGTTGGCCCGGCCGTTGGGCCAGTCTGTGGGGCGGCCCGGACAGGCAGGCCGACCGGTGCCGCATGTGCCATCTGTCACAAGCCACGGCGGGTCTCTCCTCGGCCGAGTGTAGCCGTTAGGCGACCCCATAGCACGGCTATTCGGGTTGGGTCTGCCGCCCGGGCGGCCCTGCCGCCGTCCATTGCCGCAGCCGCACGGCCAGTTCCGCCAGCTCCGAAGCGATGACGCCGAATTCGCCCTCAATTCCCAAATGGCCCGTCGTCTGCTCGATGCGGGCAATCGTCTCCTCGAGCAGGCGGGTCTGCTGCTGCAGGACGCGGATCAGGTCGGCCACGATGCGGGCGAGGGAATCGGAGGATGCCATGTTCAGCCTCGCTGCAGACGCAATCCGGCTCGCCATGTTGTCAATCCAACTCGCCCCGTTCGGCTTTTTGGGCGCAGGCCAAACAGTAGGGGGTGTACGGGATGGCATCGAGGCGTTCCTTGCCGATGGGGGCACCGCAGGCGGTACACACGCCGTAGGTTCCGGCGGCAATGCGGATCAGGGCGGCCTGGGCTTGGGCCAGGATTTCTCGTTCGTTTTGCCAAAGGGTGCGGGCCAGGGCTTCCTCCTCCTCCCGGCTGTCCGGGTCGGTTTCGATTGCCGGAGCGTCAATCCCCGGGGCCGCTTGCTCGTTTCCCCGCCACGCCTCGGCTTGCAAATCCGCCAACTCCGGATGGAGGCGGGCGATCAATCGTTCCAGGCGTCGCCGGTAGTGTTGCACCTGCTGCTCGCTCAGACCCGAGTGCATGACCGGTCTCCTCGCCCCTGCACAGTTGCTGATGGCCAACCCGCCGCTCCGCAGCGAACGTGCGGCCGGCCTCCACGATCTCCATCGCTAACGGCGGGATCCATCCAATTCGGATGCCGCACCCTCGGCCGGGGATTCATCCGCCGTCGTGCAGTCTCCTTATGCAGTTTCCGTACCACATCCTACGCGGGCGGCTAAAATTGGACAAGTGGATCGAATTATCTGAATATGGGTGACAGTTCTGGCGGATGTGCCGCTGATTCGTACGCCGCCACGGTAGCCAATGGCATGGATGCGTATGGCCCCGTGTCAAACCGGCGGTACGGCCCCGTGTCAAACGGCGAGACTTCACTGTATTGATGGGTAACAATTGGCCGCAGATGGCCGGACTAGGACAGGATGGGTCATTAACTGTATGTAAACAACTGGCACGCTTGTGTGTCAGAAACGCACAGGTGAGGGGAATGGGATGATGGGGGGATGGTGATGGAGGTATGTAGCGGGAAGGTTCAGCCCGAACTGGGGGATGCCGCCGCGGCCCGTACGGTCAGGACGGGGCAGGGGGCCTTCCGCAGCACACTTTCGGCCACGCTGCCGACCAGCAGCCGCACCAGGCCAGTGGTTCCGTGAGTCCCCATGACAATGAGGTCCGCTTTCTCCTGCACCGCCGTTTCCACGATCCGCTCGGCAGGGTCCCCCTCCAGCAAGCGGTGTTCATAGGTGATCCGCTCGTCGGAGGGCCGGATGGCCTGCAGGCGTGCGCGCAGCTCCTCAGGTTCGGCCGTGGTGAAGGGGACCGCCACGCCGTCAGGGGCATAAACCGGTGCGGGGGGATTGACGTGCAGAATGATGAGCTTGCCGCCGTAGTCGCGAGCCAGGGCGCAGGCCAGCTCGAATGCGGCACGGGACGGTTCCGAAAAGTCTGTAGGGTGCAGAATCGTCCGAATCGTCAGCATGATTGACCCCTCTCAAACAACGATCGCCACCGAAACGCTGGTCCTGACCGGCCCACTTGCAGATAGCATACCAAATCCTATGCCGGCATCGTGTGACGCGAACAGAAAACTGGCCGCAGCTTCCCGCAGATAGCATACCAAATCCCTCCTGTTCCGGCGTGGCCGGACCCTTATTGTGCCCCCACCGTCGCCCCGACGAACCACTGATGAATGACACTGATGAATGACTAGCTGTAATGGGGATTGTCCTTGCCAGGCAGGGGAGCGGTAGCGTATACTGGTGTTAGCTCCCTAAGACGATCCTGCCTGTACGCTGTCCCGCCACGATTCACTTTCACTGTTGTGGAGTCTAGCCATGCTGGTTGTGGAGAATGGCCCGGGCCGGAGGAATTGTGCGGGCGTCAGCCGCCGCACGGCGTTGAAAGCGGGATTTTTGGGGTTATGCGGCCTGACCCTGGGGGACTACCGGCGGTTGCGGGCGGCCCAACCGACGCGGGGCAGCGGCGAAAAGGCGGTCATCCTGATCTGGCTGGACGGCGGACCCAGTCACTTTGAGACGTTCGACCCCAAACCGGAAGCCCCCGCCGAATACCGCGGCCCGTTCGGCGTAGTGAAGACGCCGATTGCGGGCGTATGCCTGAGCGAACTGATGCCGGGGGTGGCCCAGCGGCTAAACAAGGTAGCATTGATCCGGTCGATGCACCACGACAACGGCGACCACTTCGCCGCCGCCCACTGGATGACGACCGGTCGGTTTGGCTCCACGGCGGCCGACCTGCCGCAACGGTATCCGTCGATCGGTTCGTATGTGGCGCGGGTCAAGGGGCCGAACCGGCCCGGGCTGCCGCCGTATGTGGGCTTGCCCGCAGCGGAGACCGTCTACCTGTTCCCCGGATATATGGGGGCGGCCTATCTCGGCGGGGCGTACAACCCGTTTGACGTAGACCGCGAGAACAAGTACCTGGGAGCGACGGACACGCGGCGGATCGGGCCGCCGAAGTGGCTCCAGGCCGTCGCCGCCACGTCGGAAGCGGCCCAGCAGACGCGGCAGCGGTCCAGCCTGTTGCAAGCCTTCGACGTTCTGCGGCGGGATATCGACGCCTCCGGCATGATGCAGGCGATGGACCAGTACCAGCAGCAGGCGTTGGACCTGATGCTGGGCAGCGCCGCCCGCGAGGCGTTCGACATCAGCCGCGAGCCGGAGAAGTTGGCCGAGCGGTACGGCAATACGGCCTGGGGCCGCTACACCCTCATGGCCCGCCGCCTGGTCGAAGCTGGCGTCACCTTCGTGACCGTGGACATGCCGCACTGGGACGACCACAGCTCGATCCAACGCGGCCACGGTACCAAGGTGCCCGTCGTCGATCGGGCCGTCTCCGCACTGCTGGACGACCTCGAGGTGCGCGGCCTTTTGGAGCACGTGCTGGTCGTGGTGATGGGGGAATTCAGCCGTACGCCGCGGATCAACAACGGTCTCCCCGGAACCGATCCGGTGCCCGGACGGGACCACTGGGGCAACGCCATGTCGGTGCTGATCGCTGGCGGTGGCGTCCCCGGCGGCGTGATCGTCGGCGCCACCAACGCCAAAGGGGAATACCCCGTCCAGCGGCCAATTACCCCGCCGCAGTTGCACGCGACCATCTACTATCACCTGGGCATCGACGCCACCCAGACCTTCCGGGATCCAACCGGCCGGCCGCACCCGATCGTCGACGACCCGACGCCGATCCGGGAATTGACCTGAGGTGGAACCCGACGCGGCCGGAACGTCCGCGGCAGGGCTAGCCGCGGGTGCCGTGCCGACTGCTGATTGGGCCGAACGCTAGGCAGCGGGGTCGGAAAAGACGCCGTACTTCCTCGGCTGCGGGAGCGGTGCCGGCCACCGGTCGGACTGGGACGTCGGGCGGCGGAATGGGCATGGACGCCGCACCGGTTCGGCTGCGGGAGCCGTACCGGCGATCGGTTGGGCCGGGACGCCGGGCAGCGGCACGGTCGGCAGCGTTTGCACAGCGTCCCGTGCGGTCTAAGATGATCGGCATGAGCCGCACGCCGCTACTGGAACGCGAAGAGTACATCGAACAGGCTTACTTTTTTCGGACCTTCCGGGAACGCCTGCAAGACAACTGGCCGGCGCAGGAGATCCTGTCGCGGATCCATGAGGAGCTGCTCAGCTCGACGCGGCTGCCCTACGCCGTACAGTTTCTGGCCGCGGAGCTGAAACACACCGGCCTGCTGAGCAGCGGTTTTGCCCGCTTGCCGCACTACTTTACCGCCTTTCAGTCATTTGTCGTGCAACAGGCGGAACAGGAGGCCCTGCGCTTCCCGATCACCACCGCCTTGCTGGTGCTGGAGCGGGAAGCCCTCTACCGGGCCAACCAGCCGACCTGTGCCGGACTATTCGTTTACCAGTTTGAGACGATCGCCCGCAACCGGCTCGGTTATCTGGCCGGGTTCGAGGCGATGGCCGCCGATCCGCTGTACGAGTCGCCGTGGCAGGAGTTCATCCTGAGCCTGGGCAAGCAGATGGGGGACATCGATTTTGCCGATCTGGTGTACTTGCGGTCGGAGTGGTATGTGCAGGAGCAGCGGCGGGTCCAGCCGCAGTATGTGCCGCCGTTGCCGGTGCTGTTCGGCGAGAAAGAAGGGAAGATCGCCAAGGCCAGTCGCGGCCGCGACCCACTCTATCTGTTCGCCGCACTGCAGCGGCAGTTGAACTACCCGGAGGTGCCGCGGCTGCGGCAGCGGGACGAGGACAAGAGCCGCTGGGAGCGGATCGAGAACAAACTGCGGGAGCTGGAAATGCGGCTCAAGCTGGCCGAGGCCGAGCTGCGCGGCACCATCGACCTGTCGCAGTTCGGCAAGCCGGACCTGTTGCAGGGCAACGATGACGATTGAGCCAGCGGCGAGGGATGGCGCGGGCAACCGCCGCAGGGATGACGACGAGCCGGCGGCGTGGGGACGGACCTGCGTCGCCACGTGTGGTGGCTCGGCGGGGACAAACCGTCGTCGCCGCGTGTAACTCTGGCCGCACGTGCCGGGCCGTGACCGTTTGTTCCGTGCTCCTCAGCGATCGCCGGATGCTAAGAGGGCCGGGAAAGTCGCGATATACCTCAAGCGGGTTTTGGCTGGTTCTGCCGGAAGGCCTGCATCACCTCGTAAAGATCGGACGTGACCGCCACCTCGTCGTCGAGAAAATCTTGCAGCCAGACGTAATTCATCCGCTGGGCGACGGCGAAGATCGGCAGCAAGTCCCCAAGGCGAACGCGCACTTCCGGCTGCGGGCGGGGGGACTCGAGATCGTCGTCCGGCGGATTGTACAATTTCAGGCGAATGGCCATTCGGTGTTCCTCCTGCAGTTGCGGCGGCGGTCCTGGGGTCGGCCTGGCCGTCTATCCTCCTCCGGCCCGGCGACCCATCCCCGCAGTATCTCCCACCTTGCCATCGGCTGGCAGATGCCGGGGTCTTCACCGTTACTGTGGATTCGCTGCCTTGCTTGGCCCGGCAGTCGTAAAATGTGCTATGTCGCGAAACTGTGCGAGCTAGGCAAAGCGTCCGGCTGGGCAAAGCGTCCGGTACGGCGGCCGGATCGGGCCAGGCCGTACCCGGCGGTCGGGATCCATCCTGAAGGTCAAGACATCATGCCGTTTACGGTAGCGGTGTTGGGCAACGGCTCCTGGGGTACGGCAATGGCCGTGTACCTGGCCCGCCGGCCGGACTACCAGGTCCGCCTGTGGGGGGCGTTGCCGGAGACGGTTGCGGAGATGCAGCGGTTGCGCGAAAATGTGCCGCTGCTGCCGGGCGTGCGGGTTCCGGAAAGCGTGCTGCTGACCGCCGATCCGGCGGAGGCCGTGGCCGGGGCGGACTGCTGGGTGTCCGCGATCCCGACGGCGTTTTTGCGTGTCTCACTGCAGCGGTTTGTCGGCATCCCCTGCACCGTGCCGGTGGTCAGCCTGACCAAGGGGCTGGAAAACGGTACGTTCCGGCGGCCCAGTGAGATTGTTCGCGAAGTGTTGGGCTGCGAACAGGTGGCGGTGGTCAGTGGCCCGAGCCATGCGGAGGAGGTGGGGCGGGGGCTGCCGGCGGCGGTGGTGGCCGCCGCGGCGGACGTGTTGCTGGCCGTGTGGGTCCAACAGCACTTTGGCAGCGAGCTATTCCGGGTGTATACCCACACGGACGTCATCGGCGTCGAGCTGGCCGGGGCGCTGAAAAACGTCCTGGCCATTGCCGCGGGGATTTGCGAAGGGCTAGGGCTTGGGGACAACGCCAAAGCGGCGCTGGTGACCCGCGGCTTGGCAGAAATGACCCGCTTCGGCGTCGCCCACGGTGCGGAGGCAGTGACTTTCAGCGGCCTGGCCGGCATCGGGGATGTCATCGTCACCTGCTACAGCGAGCATAGCCGCAACCGGCGGGTGGGCTACCGCCTGGGACGGGGCGAGTCGCGGGAGGCCGTGCTGGCCGGGCCGCAGGTGGCCGAGGGGGTGTGGACCTGCCGCAGCGTTTACGAGCGGCTGCGGCGGATGGGCCTGGAAGCCCCGATCATGGAGGGGGTCTATCGCGTCGTCCATGAAGGTGTCTCGCCGCAGCAGGCGATGCAGGAGCTGCTCCGGCGCACGCCAAGAGATGAACGGTGGTGACACGGAGCCACGGCTCGGCCGCCACCCGCTTGACCGCAGGTGACGCCGGCCGGGTACGGACTGTCCGAATTCCACGGGAGACAGACGTAATGACCGCTACGACCGCCCTAGATGTCGCGTTCAAAGAGTGGGCCGTGGTCTGCCGGGCCATCGCGACCGGAATCCAGCCGATCATCCTCCGCAAGGGGGGCATCGCCGAGCAGGGGGGGCAGTTCGTGCCGGAATACCGCGAATTTCTGCTCTATCCGACGTATTTTCACGAGCAGCGGTCCCGTATCCGGCCGGAGTACCACCCCCTGTTCGATCAGGTCGAGGCGGCTCGGCCGGCGGCGGGGATTGTCCGCTTTGAACAGTGGGTGGAAGTTGAGCAGGTGGACTATTTGGACCACTGGGAAGCGGTGGTGGCATTGCGGGAGCAGCACATTCTGACGGAAGAGACGGTGCGGCAACGGTTTGAGTACCGGCGACCCGGTCTGTACGTGCTGCGGGTGCGGGCTTACCCGTTGCCGCGGGCGGTGGAGGTGCCGGAGTCGCCGCAATACGCCGGGTGCAAAAGTTGGGTCCAGATCGATCCGCCTGTGCCTATTTTTTAGGCAATTTGCCTAATTTTTATGCATGGACTCAATTTTGGGCATCTATTTTAATTTAATCTGTCTTAGGTTTTAATTAGGCAGATGGTCTGCGGTTAATGGTTGTGGCGTTGTTCTGTCAGGAGTGAGACTGATGGCCCAGACCGGGCGGCGGGTGGCTTTGGTGACCGGCAGCGGCCGGCGGCGAGTGGGCTTCCACGTAGCGGCCGCGCTGGCCGAGCGGGGCTACGCCGTGATGCTCCACTACCGGACCGCCGCGGCGGAAGCTAGTCAGTCGGCGGAGGAGCTTAAACAGCGGTACGGCGTGCCGTCGGCCGTGGCCCAGGCGGACCTGGCCGACGCGGCCCAGGTCGACGCCCTGGTCGCCGCCACGCGGGAGCAGTTCGGACGGATCGACGTGCTGGTCAACTGTGCGGCGATCTGGGAGCGGAAGGGGTTGGAAGAGACGACCGCCGAAGATGTCCGTAAGCACTTTGACACCAACACGTTAGGCACGTTCTTGACGTGTCGGGCAGTCGGTCTGCAGATGGTCGGCCAGGCCGAAGGGGGCTGTATTGTTAACATCGGGGACTGGGCGGCGGTGCGGCCGTACGCCGATTACGCGGCCTATTTTGTGAGCAAGGCGGCGATTCCGGGGCTGACGCGGGTGATGGCGGTGGAGCTGGGGCAGCGGAACCCGCGGGTGCGGGTCAACGCTGTGCTGCCGGGTCCGGTGATGCTGCCGGAGGAGATGTCGCCGCAGGAGCGGGAGGAAATTGCCCGGGCCACACTGGTGCGACGGGAGGGGAGCCCGCAGCACGTCGCGTTGGCCGTGTTGCACTTCATCGACAACGACTTCCTGACGGGCGTGTGTCTGCCGGTGGACGGCGGGCGGACGATCTTTGCCGGTGGCCTGTGAGCGGCTCAGTGTTCGGCTCCGTCGTCGTCCAACGGTGCGGCGGAGCTCCCCGAGCCCGGAAGCAGCGTGGCGGGCGTCGGTCGGTCGGTCATCGGCGAGTCGGCGAGGGCCGGGCCAGTCAGGGCATCGCTCAAAGCGTCGGCCAGGGTGGCTTCCTGTTCCGGCAAGACGGTCCGCAAGTCGATCCGCAGGCTGCCGTCGGCGGCGCGGGCGACCACCGGGGGCGTGCCGATCCGCAGGCGGGCGGCCAAGGCGGCTTCGGTCATCAGCCGCGGCCGCACGGCGATGACGACAGTTGGGATGGGCATGTCCGGCAGCGAGCCGCCGCCCGCGTAGGTGACGTCGTCGCAGAGGGCCAGGTCAGCCGGCAGGCGGCGGGAACGCAGGCGCTCTAGGAACTGTTGGGAGCGTTCCCGCAGGCGGCGGATGTCCAGCGTCAGGGCAGCGAGTACGGGGACCTGGGAGACAGCCCCTGCCGGGTCGTCGTAGTGCTGCAGGGTAGCCGCCAGAGCGGCCAGGGTGATCTTGTCCGGGCGGACGGCCCGCATCAGCGGGTCGCGTTCCAGTCGTTGGATCCAGACGTTGCGACCGACGATGATACCCGCTTGCGGCCCACCGAGCAGTTTGTCGCCGCTGCATAGCACCAGGTCCGCCCCAGCGGCGACGCTGCTCTGGAGGGTCGGCTCCTCGGTCCAGCCCCACGGCGTCAGGTCGGCGGCTAGGCCGCTGCCGATGTCGTCGATGACCACCAGGTTATGCCGCCGCCCGAGGGCGACTAACTCGGCCAAGGGCACCTGGCGGGTGAAGCCGCGGATGCGGTAGTTGCTGGTGTGGATCCGCATCAGGGCGGCGGTGTTGGGACCGATCGCCTGTTCATAATCGCTGAGGCGGGTGATGTTGGTGGTGCCGACTTCGCGGAGGATGGCCCCGCTGACGGCCATGATTTCTGGGATGCGAAAGCTGCCGCCGATTTCGATGAGTTGACCGCGGGAGACGATGACTTCCTTGCCGGCGGCCACGCCGCGCAGGGTCAGGATGGTCGCCGCCGCACAGTTGTTGACGACGGTGGCGGACTCGGCCCCGCTGATTCGCCGCAGGGCTGCCCGGATGTGGTCCTGCCGGTGGGAGCGTTGCCCGCTGGCCAGGTCGATTTCGAGGTTGACGTAGTGGCGGGCGGCGGCGTAGGCGGCCTGCGCGGCGGATTCAGACAGCGGGGCCCGTCCCAGGTTGGTGTGGAGCACGACGCCGGTGGCGTTGATGACCGTGCGCAGGGAGGGGCGAGCCGTCCGCCGGAGGTGCTCGGCGGCCTGCCGGGCCAGGTGGTCTGGGTCGCAGCTTGCGGCATCGACCGGTTCCCCCCGCCGCAGACGGGTCCGCACGGCTTCCAGCACCGTCCGCACCGCTTCGACTATGGCCGCCGGTGCAAATTCGCCGCGTACGGCCAGCAGGGCCGGGTGTTCCAGCAGGCGGGAGACCGCCGGGAGCCGCCGCAGGGACGTCTGGTCGCTCATGGGGTCAGTCTAGTCGCGGCGGGGGCCAACCGGCACGGGCCCCTCCATGGCCCGTTCCAGCGGACGTCCGATTCGCCGGTCACGGCCAGGCGGTGTCTATAATAGATGCGATTGATGGATTGTGACTTTCACGATAGGTTCATCCGATGGAGCTGCACCAGTTACGCTACTTTGTGGCGGTGGCCGAGACGGGGAGCTTTACCCGCGCCGCCGAGCGGGAGGGGGTGACCCAGCCGACGCTCAGCGAACAGATCATGCGTCTGGAGAGCCGCGAGCACGGCGTGGGGCAACGGTTATTCGACCGGATCGGCCGCAAGGTCGTGCTCACGGACGCCGGACGGTTACTGCTGCAGTACGCCCAAAAGATTCTCGCGGCAGTGAAAGAGGCCGACCGGGCGATCCGCGAGGTGGGGGAGGGGGGGACGCTGCGGGTCGGAGCCATCCCGACGATTGCCCCGTTTCTGTTACCGCGGGCGGTGCAGTCCTTCCGGCGGGAGCATCCGACGGTGCAGCTCCAGTTGCTAGAAGAGGTGACCTCCCGCCTGCTGGAGGGACTGCACAGCGGCGAGCTGGACCTGGGGATCATGGCCTTGCCCGTTGCCGACGACCATCTGCACGTCGAGCGGCTCCGGAGCGAGCCACTGCTGGTGGCCCTGCCACCCAAGCACCGGCTGGCGGAGAAAGAGGAAATCCGCCTGGCGGACCTGCGTTCCGAGCCGTTCATTTTGTTGGATGAGATGCATTGCCTGGGGGAGCAGGTGCTGAGCCTGTGCCGGCACGGGGGGGTGGAGCCGCGCGTGGTCTGTCGCGGCGAGCAAATATCGACGCTTTTGGCGCTGGTCGCCGCCGGGCAGGGGGTGACGTTGGTTCCGGAGATGGCGGTGCTTGGCCCCTGGCAGATCGAATGCGTCTTCCGACCGCTGGTGCGGCCCGCCCCGACGCGGACGATGGCTGCCGTGTGGCACAAGCACCGTTACCGTCCGGCCTCCCTGCGGCGGTTCATCGACATCTTGCTGGTCCAGGGCGGCCGCCGCTGAGATCGGGGCAAGCTGGGCTGCTCGCTGCCGTGGCACGCGTTCAGCCGCGGCCGTGACGGCAGACGGAACCGTTAGCCGACCGGCGGCGGGAGGAAGCGGCGGAGGAAGGCCACGCCGGCCTGCACATCGGCCCGCCGGTTGCTCCCTTCCAGCCGCTCAATAGTCACAAATCCATCAAATTCAATGGTTTGCAGCGTGGCCATCAGGGTGAGCCAATCAACCTCGCCAGCACCGAGTGGCACCTCTTGCATGCCGCGGGCGACGCTGGCAGAGCGGACGTCGCGGGCGTGCACGTGGGCCATCCAACGGGCCAGCGGCGGCACCTGGGCCAGCGGGTCGTAGCCGTGAATGAGGAAGTTGGCCGGATCGTAGGTGACCTTCAACCGCTCGCTGTCGTAGCTGCGCAGGTAAGCGACAACCGTTTCGGCAGGGTCAAAGCCGATTTCCAGCGCCAGGTGGACGCCGTAATGGTCGGCCCAGCGGCAGAGGGACTGGAGAGAGTCGCGGAGGGTATGGGCCCGGGGCGTGTCCGGCGCGGGGATTTTCGGGCACGGCACCACCAGACAGCGGCAGTGCAGATCGGCACAGAGCCGCAGGACCTGCAGGAGGTGCTCCAGCCGCTGCTGCTGGCCGTCGGCGGCGTCCAGACCCCGCCGCAGCGGCACGTGCAGGGCGGCCCATTCCAGTTGGTGCTGGGCGAGCAGTTGCGACAGCTCGCGACGGCCAGTGCTGCTGAGTTGAGCCGGGGCCAGGTCGCCGAGAGCGTCGGCCTGCACGCCGGATACGCCCAGGCGGGCCGCTTCGGCCACCGCCGCCCGCAGGGGCAATTCCAGCGACTCCAAGACGACACCCAAACGTAACGGTCTCATGGTCGTACTAATGTGGACGACTGAAACTGGAACTGGGACTGGGACAACGCCGGCCGGTTGTTTCGTCAAGCGGTGTCCGGAGGGATGTTGTTACTTCGTAACTCGTTGTCCGTCTAGATGTTCGGTCATGGATCGCCGTCGGCGGGTCGGCCGCGGCGGGGGCCAGCAGGAATTCCGCAAACGGCCGGACGATCCGTCGGAAGACCTCGGCCGGCACGTCCACGGTGTCCCAGCGAGGGCTGCGTCGCCGCATCACCGGGCGGTAGTCCGCGACATGGACGCCGCGGAGCAGGTACCGCCGGCCGCGGTAGTGGAACAGGTCAGGCGTGCCCGGCGGCAGCTCGACGTGCTCGGCCAGGACGTACACGAACGCCAGCACGGGCTGGAATCCCTCCCCCAGCCCCTCCGCCCACTGCAGTAGGGCGGCGACGTCCGCGGCGGTGCACCAGCTCGGCCAGTGACGGCGGGGGTTGGCAGCGGTGCCGCCAAACCGTCGGCCCTTGATGTCCACGACCAGCCGGGCGGTCTGGGCCAGGCCGGGCCGCAGGACGAGGCAGTCCGGCGTCTTGCACGGCGGGCGGTCCGCCGGCGGCCGACAGACCAGCTCGTCCAGAGGGACGACAGTGGCGCCGCGGCTGTGGGCGTAGGCGATAAAGGCGGCCTCGTAGTGGTTGCAGCGGCACCGCACGGGCTGGTCCTCGGACCGGGTTCAGGTCTGTCCGGGTGCGGCGGGGGGCGTCGCCAGGAGCGTTGCGATGGCGGCGACAACGCCGTCGTCCGCGACGATGGTTTCCTGCCGCGATGCTAAGTCTTTAACCTTCCAGACGTTACGGGCGAACTCTTCGGAGCCGGCAATAACGGCGCAGCGGTGGCCGCGTTTTTCGGCGTAGGCCAGCTGCTGGCCGATTTTGCGGGCTTCCGGGTACACTTCGACGTTGCGGCCAGCCTGCCGCAGCCGCCGGGCCAGGCGCTGGTAGTCCGCCAGGTGGGCGGCATCAAATTGGACGATCAGTACGTCGGCGGGGGTCTGGCGGCCGGCCAAAAGGGGGTGGTGCAGCTCCTCCATCGCCGCCAGGAGGCGATCGACGCCCAGCGAGGCCCCGACGCCGGGGAGCACCTGGCGGGTGTATTTGCCGGCGAGGTTGTCGTAGCGGCCGCCGCTGCAGACGCTGCCGATGCCGGGCAGATCGGTCAGGAAGGTTTCGTAAACCGTGCCGGTGTAGTAGTCCAGGCCGCGGCAGATGCTCAGGTCGATGGCGATCCGTTGCGGCGGAACTCCCACGGTCTCCAGGACTTGCAGCAATTCGCGTAGGCGGCGGAGCCCCTCGGCGGCCGCCTCGGGGACCGCCGTGCCGAACAGGGCCGCCACCTGCTCGAGGACTTCGGCGTTGCTGCCGCGGATTTCCGCCAGTTGCAGCACCGTGTCGGCCTGCTGGGGGGTCACGCCGGCCTCGCGCACCATCTCCGCCGCCACCTGTTCCCGGCCGATCTTGGGCAGCTTGTCCAGGGCCCGCAACAGCGGCACGCTCCGGTCGGCCAGTTGCCAGCGTTCCAGCAGACCGTTGAGCAGCAGGCGGTTATTGATGCGGATGACGAATCGCTCCAGCTCCAGTGCGAGCATCAGGTCGTGGATGACCAGGGCCACCTCGATGTCGGCGGCGTTGGCGGTGGTGCCGATGATGTCGAAGTCGCACTGCCAGAACTCGCGGTAGCGGCCCTGGCCCGGGCGTTCGCCACGCCAGACCGGCCCCATCGCATACCGCTTGAACGGCGTGCCCAGTTGGGTGAGGTACTGGGCGGCGAAGCGGGCAAAGGGGACCGTCAGGTCAAAGCGGAGCCCCATCTCTTCTTTGTCCGATTTGGCGGACCGGACGCGGTAGATGAGCTTGTCGGACTCGTCGCCGCCTTTGCCGAGCAAGATGTCCAGGGCTTCGCAGGCGGGGGTGTCGATGGGGGTGTAGCCGTAGGAGCGGTAGACGTGGCGGGCCCGCCGCAGCAGCTCTTCACGGGCCAGCATCGCCGCGGGCAGGTAGTCCCGGAAGCCGGAGAGGGTGCGGGGGGTGATCAGCTCCGCCACAGGGATTGTCTCCTTCTGCTGTTGCAAATTCCGGGCCGATCGCCGTGGCTACAACCCCGGCGATCACGGCACGGGTTGTGGTACGTTTTATGACAGGTGGCGTTTGCGGGCGCTCATCTGTTCAAGGAAGCGGCGTTCTTCGGGGGTGAGGGAGTCCTTGCCGTAGCGGGCAATCTTGTCGAGCAGCTCGTCGAGGCGGGCCTCTTCGCGGGCGCGTTGCTCCAGCTCCCGCTGCAGGCGGCGGGCGGCCCGTCGGGCTCGCCAGCGGGCCCACCAGCTCTGCCGCTTCGGCCGCGGCTCCTCCTCCCCTTTTTCCAGGCTCGTGTAGCCCGCCGAAAAATCGTAGCCGAACGGCCCGGCCTCCTCCGTCTCCCACACATGCAGGCTCCGCCACGACTCGAACAGCATGAACAGACCCAACCCGAGCAGCAGGGCCTCGTTTACGGCGATGGCGGCGATCAGGAAGACTGCCCCGCAGATGTAACCGCTGTAGGCCGCCACGGTCAGGCCGCGTTGGTAGTCGCTGCGGACCCAGATCGCGCACTGCAACAGGCGTCCGCCGTCCAGCGGATAGGCGGGCAGCAGGTTGAACAGGAACAGCAGCCAGCTCAGGTAGAAGGTACGGTTCAGCCAGACCGCCCAGGCGGGGGCGATGGTCCGTTCGCCGCCGAGTCGCACCGCCGCCTGTTGCGCGACCTCCGGCTTCCAGGTCCCTTCCGCGGCCCGTGTCTCGCCGGAACCATCCGCGGCGTAGAGCCGCAGGCCATATTGGCTTGTATAGATCCGCCCGTCCCGGTAGTTTTTGATCTCCGAGACGTAAGGGTTGGACAAGGGGTTGAGATTCGGGAAAAAGCCGCCGATGGCCAAGCCGGCCGCGCACAGCAGACAGATGACCAAGTTGACCGCCGGTCCGGCGGCGGTGGCCACGAAGTGAGCATACGGCGTGCGTGGCACGTCCAACGCCGCCAGCCCACCCAGCGGCCAGAGGACCACCTCCCGGGCGTCCCCTTCCACGTGCCGGGCCCCGAACACGTGCCCGAATTCGTGCAACAGCACGATCCCGAACAACAGCACCACCATGAACAGCAACGCGTCCGTCCAGACGATCGGATTGTTCGGCAGGGTGATCTGCCGCAAAAACAGCCCCAACGTGACGACAATAAACAGGATGTGGACCTTGACGGGTACGCCGAAGGCCCGGAAGATGGTGAATGCCCAACTCAGCGGATCACGCATACGCCCCGGCCCTGCAGGGATCTAGGTAAGAGTTCCTCTCAACACTATCCTAGCCTGTGCGGCGGCGGTACGCAACGCGTCGGCGAGCGGTCGTCGCCGCGGGGAGCCAGCCGATGCCTCGAGAAATCGTCTACGTCGGGCGGAAAATCCAGGTGGCGGTCGAGACCCAGCCGACGGCCGATGGCCGATGGTTGCGTCGGGACGTGGTCCTCCATCCAGGGGCGGTGGTGATCGTGCCGCTTGTGGACGCCGAACGGGTGGTGTTGCTGCGGAACTACCGGTTTATCGTCGAGGAGACGCTCTGGGAGCTGCCGGCGGGCACGTTGGAGGCGGGGGAGGACATCGCGGACTGTGCCCGCCGCGAACTGGCCGAGGAGACCGGCTATACGGCGGCGTGGTGGCATTACCACGGCTTTGTGTATGCCTCGCCGGGGGTGCTCAGTGAGCGGATGCACCTGTTTTTCGCCCGCGAGCTGACGCCAGGACCGCCGCGGCCGGAGGAAGGAGAAAAGCTTGAGCCGTCCATTGTGCCGTTGGCCCAGGCCATGGCGATGATCCGCTCCGGCGAGATCCACGACGCCAAAACTGTCGTCGGTCTGCTACTGTGGCAGCAGTTCTATGCCGGATCCGTCCGGTAAGGCGTGTTCAAAAATTGGTCAGCCACTTCATGGCCAAATGTTCAGAATTTGGTCAGCCCCTTCAAGGGCGGCGTGTTCAAAATTTGTCCAGCCGCATATACCATATGTAATTTAACAGGCTGGGGCGTGCAGCCTGTGGCCCATCCACGGCGTTTTGGCCACTGGGCTTACCTTGAGGCCGGTAGCCTCTGATTGGCCCGTGGATGGGTAGTGGCCAGTCGGCGTGTAGTGGTCAGTAGGTGTGTAGTCGCTAGTGGGGATGTAGCGGCTCTGAGAGGGGGTCATGTGAAAACGATTCAAGCAATCGGAGGGGTCGTGTCGATAGTCAGGTTAAGCAGGATTAGGGGGATAGATCCGACGTGGGCGGCTTCTCGGGGGGGAAGCCGTCCGGCGGCAGGATCGCCGCCAGCGTCGGGGGAGTCGTGGCCGCGATGGCGGAATACGACTAAGCATCCGCCCGCATGCAGAGCAGGAGCGTACCATGCGCAAACGGATACTGGGGTCGATCGCGGCGTTGGCGGCGAGTGCGGGTGCCGCATGGGGACAGACGCCGCCAGCACCGCTCGGAGGGGCGACATTCCCGGCCTGGCAGGATGCGGCGCCGGGATCAGGAGGGATGCCTGGGGCGATGCCACCCGGCGAGACGCCGCTTCTGTCGCCGGGAACGCCGCCGGTCTATCCGCCGCCCGGGCCGTACCTGCAGCCACGCATCGAAATGCCGCCCCCCTCGGCCACCGGCTACGGCGACGCACCCCGCTGGTGGTTCAGCGGCGAATACCTCCTCTGGTTCACCCGCAGCCAGCCGATCCCCTACCCGCTGGTGACCACCAGTGCGCCGAACCAGTTCGGCATCCTGGGCCAGCCTAGCACAGTAGAACTCGTTCCCGCGAAAGATATTCCGTACAACGCCATCAGCGGCTTCCGGTTCAACGCCGGCTTCTACGGCGACGCCGACCGCCGCTTCGGACCCTGGATCAACGCCTTCTACACCGAGGAAAAGGGGATCCATCGGCAGTTCAGCAGCTTCCCGGTCGGGGCGGTCTCTGAAGGAGTGCCGGTCATCGCCCGCCCGTTCATCGACACGGAATTGGGACAGACCAGTCTGGTTTTGACAGGACCCGAGTTTGCCGTCGGCGGCATCAAGGTGTCCACCTCGACCTCCACCTGGGGCATCGAAGCCGCCGGATTGTGGAACATCTTCCGTTCGCATCCGGATGCCAAGGTATGGCAGTCGCTGGATCTGATCGCCGGTTACAAGTTCCTGCAAAACCGCGAGCAGATTGTGATTGAGAGCGTCTCGTTTCTGAACAACTACATTCTGGAGCCGATATTTGTCCCCGGGCCGTTTGGGTTTCCCGTGCAGATCGGGACGGAGCTGATCACCCCGGAAGTGCCGCTGGCCGGAGTGAATATCGTCTTCCCGGCGATGTTTCAGATCATCGACCGGATCACGACCCGCAACCGTTTCAACGGCGGCGTGTTCGGATTGCGTCACGAGCTGCGCTACGGGATGTGGAACCTGATGACCACCGGCAAAATCGGCATCGGCAACATCCATCAGGTGCTGGACATTCAGGGGCACACCGCCTTTGGTAACTTCCAAACGGCCCGGATGGGGAGCAGCTACGGCGGCTTGTTTGCCAACGCGGCGACGATCGGCCGCTACAGCAACGACGAATTCGGCATCATCCCCGAGCTGACCGCCAACCTGGGCATCTATGTCACTCGCTCGCTGATGGTGTATGCGGGGTACAATTTCATCTGGATCAACCGGGTACTGCGGCCTGGGCTGCACCTCAACCCGGTTATCGACGCATCGACGCTGCCAGCAAGCCTAAATTACGGGGAGCCTGGCCGTATCCCGACGCCGCGGCTGCAGTTGCGGCAGGATGAGTTGTGGCTGCACGGGGTCAACTTCGGCCTGCAACTGCGGTACTAGGGCGGCTGATGAACGTCCCTGTCCGACTGGCGGCCCCCCCGGCCGCTGCGGTACGCTCCCGCCCGCGGTGGCCCGCCGCGGGCGTTGGCCTTGGACGATCCTCCCCATAAATTAATGATTCCTGTGATCCCTCCGCCGCACTGACAGCAGCGGCGTATGCGGCCGACGTCCGCCGCGGGCCGGAAGCCCTACGGGACCGACCGCAGCGGAGGTATTCCGACCAACATTGGATATTCGTCCCGACAACGAATCGTCTGCCAGAGAGAGTGGGTACTCACTCATGGAGCGTGTCCTAAGACTGGGTTTACCGGCCGGTTCCTTGCAGGAGGCGACCGCCGAGCTGTTCCGCCGGGCCGGGTACAAGCTGACCTTTACGTCCCGCAGTTATTATCCGACGATCGACGACCCGGAGATCCACTGTACCTTGATCCGGGCGCAGGAAATGGCCCGGTACGTGCGGGACGGCTCGCTTGACTGCGGCCTGACTGGCTACGACTGGATCGTCGAGAGTGACGCCGTCCAGGACGTGGTCGAACTGGCCGAGCTGGTCTTCAGCAAGGTCAGCCGGCGGCCCGTCCGCTGGGTGTTGGCCGTGCCACAGGACTCGCCGATCCAGAGCGTGGCCGACCTGCGCGGCAAGCGGATCGCTACGGAAGTGGTGAACATCACCCGACGGTGGCTGGCCCAACACGGCGTGGAGGCGACCGTCGAGTTCAGTTGGGGGGCGACCGAGGTCAAGCCGCCCCGCCTGGCGGACGCGATCGTCGAAGCCACCGAGACCGGCAGCAGCCTGCGGGCCAACAATCTCCGCATCGTCGCCGAAATCCTGACCAGCACGACCCGCTTCATCGCCCACCCCGCCGCCGCGGCCGATCCGTGGAAACGTCAGAAAATGGACGACCTGGTCCTGATGCTCCAGGGGGCGATGGCCGCTGAGGGGAAGGTCGGCCTGATGATGAACGTTCGCAAAACCGATGTGGACCGCGTCCTCCAGGTGCTCCCGGCGTTGCAAAAGCCGACGATCTCCGCCCTGTCGGACCCGGAATGGGTCGATGTGCTAACGATCATCGACGAGGACGTGGTGCGGCACCTCATCCCGCGGCTGAAGGCAGCGGGGGCGTGTGCTATCGTCGAATTTCCGATCAATAAAATCATCATGTGAGGGAGCCGAACACGCCAAGTGATGCTGGTGCGGCGGCGGGATGTCCCGGACGCCACCGGCAAGACGACCGAACGGGCCGGTCATGTTCGTTCCGGTAGCCTGTACTGCCTGCGGTCGGGCCTTTCAGGTTCCACTTGAGCAGCGGGGCCAGACGGTAGTCTGCCCGTGGTGTACATCGGCGACGCCGGCCTTGCCGATCAGTCCGTCGGCTGCCGGAGCGGTAGCCGCTCCCCCGGCGACGCCGCCAGCCGTTCCGGCTAGTCCGCCGCTGGAGGGGGTCTATCCGCCGCCCGAACAGGTCAGTCCACCAGCAATTCCGGCCAGCTCCGCTCCGGCAGTGGCGGACCCGCTTCCGGTGCCCCTCGATGTCTCGGCGGAGCCGGCTGCGATGGCGGCCCCTGCCGCGACTGCTGCGACCGCCACGAGCGGCGACACGGCCGCTCCCGAGATCCCGCCACTCTCCGGGATGCCAGTGGCGGCCTCGCCGTCCCGCATCACGCCGCTGCAGGTGACCATCGGCATGGTCGCCATGTTCGTGCTGGCCGTGCTGACGCTGGCGGCGTTGCGGTATCAGCGGGGCTATGGGATCGCCGCCGAGTGGCGGGAGTGGACGGCCCCGGACGGCAGCGTCCACGCGGCCATGCTCGGCCCGCCACGGGAGCAGCCGTTCGGCAACGGCCTGCTATGGCTGTCCCGTGGCTGGTATTCCGGTGCGGAGGCGTGGGCTGGCTGGCAGCCCCTCAGCGACAACCACCTGGCCGCCCTGTCGGCACAGGACGCCCGGCAGCGGCTCGACAGCCTGGTCCGCATCGAAGCCGACCGCCTGGAACAGCGTTACGGCGGCACCGCCCGCACCGCCACGTTGCAGTTCGGCGACCCTTTGATTGTCGAAATCAAATTGGAGTATGAGCGGGGGCGGGCCGTCAGCCGGGTGCAGATCGACGGGCGGCACCGCCGGGCGTACTACTTCGGCTTGGCCGGGCCACGCCTAGACTGGGACGGCCTTGAAGTGCAGCACGTCTGGCACACGTTTCAGGTCGTCGGGGATGCGGGCCACTGAGGCCGGCGGAACGATGCCATTGTCGGCCCTAATGGTGAGGCGTGAAATTATCGTGGCGTATTGAGTGATGCGGTCGTGATGTGGTGAATGATGTTATTGTTGATCGGAATAGTGATCAATAGGTCGATAATGATATAAACATAATAATGTCGATGGTGGGGACGGGATCACGCGACCGGATGCGGGACGCCGCAGGAATGATGTTATTGTTGATAGGAATAGTGATGAATCTGAGCGACGGTGTTCAGGAGGCAGTCGGCGGGTCGGGGCGGTCGCCGGACTGGCCGCGGGGGTGGAAGCGGCGGTGCACTTCCCGCAGGCGGCGGCGGTCCACCTGCGTGTAATGCTGCGTGGTGCGGATGGACGCATGGCCGAGCATTTCCTGCACCGCCCGCAGGTCGGCTCCGCCGGCCAGCAGGTGGGTGGCGAAGCTGTGCCGGAGTGTGTGCGGGCTAACATTGGCGGGCAGGCCGCAGCGGCGACAGTACTTTTTGACGATCAGCCACAGGTCGATCCGGCTCATCGGCCGTCCGGAACGGCTAACGAAGACCAGGGGGGAGGACGCCATGCGTGGCCGCGTCTGCCGCCACTGGGCGTAGTCCCGCAGCGCCTCAATCGCTATGCGGCCTAAGGGGACGACCCGCTCGCGGTTCCCCTTGCCGATGCAGCGGCAGATCCCGACGTCGAGGTACACGTTGTCCCACCGCAAGGCCACGACTTCCGAGGCGCGGCAGCCAGTGGCGTAAAGGGTCTCGAGCAAGGCCCGGTCGCGGTAGTAGTAGCGGTCGGCCGGCTGCGGGGCCTGCAGCAGGGCCTCGACCTGTTCCGGGGCGAGCACCTGCGGGATCCGCTCCCACAGCTTGGGGGAAGCCAGCAGGTCGGCCGCGGCGGCCTGGCTCCGTTCCTCCAGCCGCAAAAAGCGGTAAAACATCCGCAAGGCCACCAGGTGCCGGGCGATGCTGGGCGGCGATAGCCCCTCCTCGTGCAAAAACGCCACGTAGCGGCCCAGATCGTGCAAGCTCGGCGTCAGGTAGTCGTTCCACTTGGCCGCCGCGCACCAGTCGGCGAAGCGTCGCAGGTCCCGACGGTAGGCCGCCACCGTGTTGGCCGCCATGCCCCGCTCGGCCTGTAAATAATGGCAAAACGTATTGATGTCGGCATGCAGCTCGGCGTCCGTTCCGCTCGACATACCTTGCTCCCTGTGCCGACCGCTCCGGGGAAGGCATCGTCATCGTCCGGCGTCGTCCGGTGCAGTCGGTGCTGGCGGTGCGGCGTCGTCCGGTGCAGTCGGGTGTGGCGATCCGGCAGGGGGACCGCCGCACAGCTTCTCGATGAGCACGGGTCGCAGGCGGGCGAAGGCCTGGGCCCGGTGGCTAATCTGCTGTTTCACCTGCGGCGGCAGCTCGCCGAAGGTTCGCTGGTAGGCGGGGACGATGAACAGCGGGTCGTAGCCGAAGCCCCCCTGGCCGTGCAGGCTTTCGGCGATGCGGCCGTAGCAGCGGCCCTCGACCGAGGCGACGACGCGGCCCTGCGGGTCGGCCAGCACTGCCACGCACACGTAGTAGGCGTCCCGCTGTTCGCCGCGGAGGTGGGCCATTTCGCGGAGGAGTTTGGCGTTGTTGGCGGCGTCATCGCCGTGCACGCCGGCATACCAGGCGGAGTCGACCCCCGGCGCTCCGCCTAACGCGGGCACCACCAGGCCGCTGTCCTCGCCGATGGCCCACTCGCCCAGTGCGGCGGCGGTGAGCGTCGCCTTGAGCGTGGCGTTGCCCACAAAGGAACCGGCGGTCTCCGCCACGACCGGAGCCGACGCAAATTCCGTCACGGCAACCACTTCCAGCGGCAGGTCTGCCAACAGCTCCGCCATCTCCCGGCACTTTTTGGCATTGCGGGTCGCCAGGACCACTCGGGGAGGTTGCGTTCCAGCCATGGAGTTTATCGGTGCTTTGCGGGCTTATCCGTATCACTAAAGTATAACGCGGTACAACATCAACAAGCGATTGTTTTATCCTCACGCGGCGATCGGCTGTCCTCATGCGGCGTGCCGGCGGGCGGGGTGGGTCGCCGGATGCTCCAGGTTGCGACATTCGCGCACCAAATACGGCCGCTTCCCTTGGCTTTCATAATAGATGCGGGTGAGCACTTCGCCGATCAGACCGAGGCTGAGGAACTGCATGCCGATCATGCCGGCGACCATGCCGAGCAGAAACAGCGGGTTGGCGGTCATGCCCGGGCCGGTGGTGTATTTCATCACCGCCGCGGTCAGAACGCAGGCGGTTCCCAGCAGGCCGCACAATAGCCCGATGCCGCCGAACAGGTGCATCGGCCGCGTCTGGAAGCTCCCCTGGAACTTGACGGTGATCAGGTCGAGCAGGACCCGCAGGGTGCGGGAGAGGGTGTATTTGGACCGTCCGGCGACGCGGGGATGGTGCCGCACCGGAATCTGCGTGACCCGTGCCCCCTGCTGGAGGACCAGGGCGGTGAGGAAGCGGTGCATCTCGCCGTAGAGGGTCAGGCCGTCGAGGACGTCGCGGCGCATGGCCCGCAGGGTGCAGCCGAAGTCGCGAAAGGGGACCCGCAGGACGCGGCGGATCAGCCAGTTGGCCGCCAAGCTGGGGAATTTCCGTAATAGCCAGCCGTCCTGGCGGCGGTGGCGTTGCCCCAGGACCACGTCGTAGCCCTCCTCCAGCCGGGCCAGCAGCAGGGGGATGTCCGCCGGGTCGTTCTGCCGGTCGCCGTCCATCGTGACGATAACGTCCCCGGCGGCGGCGTCGATGCCTGCCTGCATCGCTGCGCTCTGCCCGTAGTTCCGCCGCAACCGCACGATTTTGACCCGCCGGTCCGTCGCGGCCAGGGCTTCCAGCACCCCAAACGTCCCGTCGGTGCTGCCGTCGTCGACGAGCACCAGCTCCCACTCGAAGTTCGCCAACGCCGCCCGGACCTGCTCATAGAGCGGCCACACGTTGTCTTGTTCGTCCTTCAGTGGCACGACCACCGAGAGCAACTGCATCGCCGCCTGTCCCCTGTCCAAAAATTGTACACGTGACGGAGCCGCCGCTGGTCTGTCCACCCGCAACGCTACGTTCAGCCAACCGGCATCGTCGCCGGTTGGAGCCGCTGGTCAGCCGACCCGCACCGCAACGCTTAGCCGACTAGCACCGCCACCAGCAGCGGCTCAGAGCCATATTGGGCAAAGTCGCTGTCGTGCAGGTCGATCACCTGCATGTCGGTCAGGTCGGCGTAGAGCACATACCGGCCCGGCGGCAGCGGCGGCAACCCCAACTGCAGGGTGATCGATGCCCCGGGCGGCACGACGCGGGCCAACCGCCCGGCGTGGTCGCGATAAACCGCCTCGCCGCAGCCTTCGGGGAACACGGCATACCGCAGGTGGATCCCGCCGCTGCCGCCGGGGGTGAACCGCCAGGGGGCGATGCTCCGGTTGCACGCCCGCACGGCCAGTACCTGCCCACGATGGGCAGGCAATCGCACCGGCACCGCGGCCAGTAGCCGCAGCTCGGCCCGGAACGGCCCGGGGCAGTAGTGGTCGCACACCCATTGCCGCAACAGTTCCGGGTGGTGGTCGCGGCCTTGGGCATGCAGCCACGCGGCGTACCAGTCGAAAAATTCGTCCAGCACAGCGGTGCGTCCGACGGCAAAGTGCCCGTAACGCGGCCCCAGTTGCCGGCGGGCCGTGGCCAGGTCGGCGTCGGTCAGCAGCAGCACGGCCAGCACGCTGGCCAGACCGGTGCGGTCCGCCCCGCGGGCACAGTGAATCAACAGCGGCGGCTCGGCCCGCTCCAATACCTCGACCAGCCGCCGCAGCTCCCCCGGATGCGGATACCGCTTCGCCGAGAATGTCAGGTCTTCCAGGCAGATGCCCGCCCGGCAGGTCGCCGCCGCATCCCCTTGGTACCACTCCATCTCCGGCCAGCAGCCCCGCAGGTTGACCACCGTGCGGATCCCATATGCGGCGATGACCTGCTCCAGCCGTCGCGGCGACAGTTGGGCCGAGCGGTACACCCGCCCCGGCACTACCACATGGAGGTTGTCCCCCAGCAGCACCCGCACGGTCTCGTACCCGACCCAGGCGCCGGCCCCCAGGCCGAGCAGACGCAACCATTGCCGCCGCGAGATGCGGTGCCGCTGCCAACCCGTGGCCGTCGCCAGTGCAGCCAGTCGTCGGATCATGTTCATGCCGCACGTATAATGTCAGAAACGCCGCGATCGGAAAAGGGCGAGCTGCCGACGCCGCAACGTATTGCAGCACAACAAGTTGCGGTTCGCAAGCCGCCAGCGAGCGCCGACAAACCCGACGCGGCGGCGGAGGGAGACCCTCTTTGGCAGAAGCAACCGGCGCGGGAAGATTCGACCCGTTGTCGCCGCCGCTGCTGACCGCTGACCTGCCCGGCGTCGGCGGACGGCTCCGGCAGCAACCGGAGGATTTCGAGGTCGAGGAGATCCCCGCCTATGAGCCATGCGGCAGCGGCGAGCATCTTTACCTGTGGATCGAGAAACGCGGCGTGGCCAGCGACGGCTTGCTCCGTCACCTCTCCCAGCAATTACGCATCCCCGTCGCCGCCATCGGCATGGCCGGCCTCAAAGACCGCCACGCGGTGACCCGCCAGTGGCTTTCCGTCCCGGCGGAGTGTGTCGAGCGGCTTGCGGCGATCGACTCCGAGGCGATCCGGCTACTGGAGGTCCGCCGGCACCGCAACAAGCTCAAGCCGGGCCACCTCCGCGGCAACCGCTTCCGCATCCTGGTCCGTGAGGCGGACCGCCGCGTCCCCATCGAGCCGCTCTTGGAGCGTCTGCGGCGATTGGGGGTGCCGAATTATTACGGGCCACAGCGGTTTGGGCACCGCGGCCAGACCCTGGAGCTGGGCTGGAAGCTGCTGCGGCGGGAGTGTCCCCGTGAGCGATCGCCGCTACTAGTCCGCCTGGCATTATCCGCCGTGCAGTCGTGCTTGTTCAATCTCTATGTGGCACAACGACTTACGGACGGATTGCTCCATCAGGTCCTGGAGGGGGACGTGATGAAGCACTGGCCGGTCGGTGGCCTGTTCCGAGTGCAGGACTGTGCCGCCGAGCAGGCACGCTTTGACCAGCGTCAGATTGTTCACACCGGGCCGATGTTCGGCACGCGGATGTATCCGGCTAGCGGTGCGGCGGCGGCCCGCGAGCAAGCCGTCTTGCAGGCTTATGGCCTGGGTCGGGATTCCTTTGCCGGCTTTGGCCGGCTCCTGACGGGGACGCGACGCCATAACCTTATCTATGTCGACGACTTACAGGCGGAGTGGGAGCCGGACGGCCTGCGGCTGAGCTTTACCTTGCCCGCCGGCAGCTACGCCACGGTGGTACTGCGGGAGATCATGAAGGCGGACGCCGCGGACAGCGACGCTCCTTCGGAGGCGACTTCGGAAGCGTCCGCCGATACGGTCACGGACGACGCCCTGCTCGGCGTGCCCGCATCCGGCCCGCACGCCGGGGTCGTTGGAGCCGATGGAGCCGCTGGGACGGCGTGATGACCCTGGCAGGCCGGCCTCAGTTAACCTGCAAGACGATAGCCAGCCGGGCAGTCGCGGCGATGGTCACGGTTGCCGCCAGCGGACCACGTAACGGATCGCCGATCCAGGCTGGGCGGGGCCGGGCGGGGCCGACAGGACAAAGCCGTTGGCGGTCGGCTGATACTCAAACGGCCGGCCGAGCATGGGGTCGGTCAGCGGCACGGCATAGGCCAGCTCTTGCAGTTGGGCGGGGAGCTGGCCGTTGTGCTCCGCCGCGTGCAGCCGCAGGGCTTCCACGATCCGCAGCATCGCCCAGCGGCGTTCCACCTGCAGATGGGCCAGGTGGGTGCGCTGGAAGGCCGGGACGGAGAGGGCGAATACGGCCAGGATTGGGTCGCCGCTCCGCTTCATTTTCTCGACGTGCTGCTCGATCCGTTGCCAGTGACGGGCATCGAATCCCCGCGGCGAGCGGAACGCCAGGAGCAGCTCATCGTGGATCGTCTGCATCCATGCCACGGTGCGGGCGGCCACCGCTTGGGCGTTGGACAGCCGTTGCACCTGTTCGGCCGGCCAGCCCATGGCGACGAGTTCCTTACGGGCGTCCGGCCCCGCTTGGGCCACGTAAGCGGCCAGCATCGGCAACTGCACCATCCGGGCCGCTGGCAACGGCTCGGCCTGCTGGCAGAGGGATTCGTGCATCCGTTGGAGCTGGCGCAGGGCCTCCGCCTCGGCCATCGGCTAACCCAGCACCTCGGACGGCTGCGGCAACGATCGCCCGATGTGGCGGAACTCCCCCTCCACGCCGGGACGGGGATCAATAAACGGTTGCGGCAAGTCCAGCATCGCCGCATACAGGCTGGGCCGGTCCGGCTGTTCCAGCCAATGCTCGACGGCTTGGAACGTCAGGTGAGCGATGGCCAGGCCGACCAGCATACGGATGAGCGTGGGACTTTCGCCGACGTCCTTGGCCAGCAGCACCATACTCTGCAGGTCGTGGAACGCCGCATCGAAGTTGCGCTCCGTCGTGTGGATGTGGTAACGGACCCGAAGCAAGTGCATCAGGTAACGCGGCTTGCCCACCTCCTCCCATTTGATGATGGGCGTATTGTCCGCTCTGACGTAGTCGTCGAACTGCCAGTCGCAGCGGTTGCGGCGGCGGGCATGGTCGATGGCCTGCAGGGTCGCCGCGTGGGGTTGCAGGTAGTCCCACAGCTCGCGGATGGGGATTTGGGCCAGGGGCGTGTCGAGGATGCGGTTTTGAGTGTCAGCCCATTGTTTCAACTGGCGTTCGTCCGTCGGCGGCTGGGGCAGGGCGGCGATGGCCCGCAGGTAGTCGATGGCCCGGTTGCCGGGGGTCAAGGTCTCACGCGGCGGGAGCAGGCGATACCGCAGCGGCGGCGTGGGCAGCTTGGCGGGCGAGACGGTCAACTCGAGCGTAACTTCTTTGTATAATTTGTTTTGCGTCGGTTGATCGACCTTATCGGATTTGTTGGGCGTCGATTTATCGACCTTCGCCTTGGACGGCGGTTGCGACGGCTCGGCTGAGCCATCGGCCGCCATCTCGACCCCCAGAACAATGCCGCCGCACGCGGCTACAGTGATTAGCACCGGGAACACGCGGACCATGACAGGACCTCCTGGAAACTTGGGGATGGCGATGGGACCTCCCGGACCGGCAATCCCCGCGATTGGTCGGACGATCGTGCCTCAGAAAGTTGTTCGAGCGACCGCCGGAAATATTTGTGCTCCCGTGCATTGTGAATATGAACCTGGTAGTACAAGGTTCAACGCAAATTCCCAGCGGGCGGGATGCCCGCCGCGGCAGACGGCGGCGTACCAATAACGATTCGCATATCGGCAGATTCCGTATTGGTTGACGTATGGGGACGGCAACTTTGCTTATTGGCAAATTTTTGCTAATTGGCAAATTGTGTATATGTTTTTGCTAATTGGCAAATTGCGGCATATGCAAAAATCCCTTGTTTGTGGTGGCGATTGACCGCAGCTCACGAGCGGCGACGGCTCCGCCCGGCCCGCTTGCGTCCTTGCGGCAGCGAGACCGGTGCGGTCTTGTTCCCGAACACGCTTGGCGGCGCCGCCGCACCCAGCCGCCGCTTCAGCTCCGCCTCCAGCCGCACGATCTGGTCCCGCAACTGTTGGGCCCGCTCGAACTCCAGCGCCTGGGCCGCCGCGAGCATCTCGTTGTACAGCTCCTGGACGTACTCGTAGGTCACGTAATCGTCGGCCGCTTCCTTGCCGGCGACGACCTCCTGGGCCAGCTTGTGGGCCTCGATCTCCTCTTCGATCACCGTGCGGATGGCCGATTGCACCGTGCGCGGCGTGATCCCGTGCTGGCGGTTGTAGGCCAGTTGCAGCTCGCGGCGGCGGTTGGTCTCCTCAACCGCCCGCCGCATCGATTCGGTCACCGTGTCCGCATAGAGGATCACTTCGGCATTCACGTTACGGGCCGCCCGCCCCATCGTCTGGATCAGCGACTTGTCGGACCGCAAAAAGCCTTCCTTGTCGGCATCGAGGATGGCCACCAGGGACACTTCGGGCAAATCCAATCCCTCGCGGAGCAGGTTGACGCCGACCAGCACGTCGAATTGCCCTTCCCGCAGCTCGCGCAGGATCTGGATCCGCTCGATGGCGTCGAGTTCGGAGTGGAGCCATTTGCAGCGCAGTCCCTGGTCGCGGAAGTAGGTGGAGAGGTCTTCGGCCATGCGTTTGGTGAGGGTGGTGACCAGGACGCGTTCGTTGCGGGCGGCCCGGATGCGGACCTGCTCTTCGAGGTCCTTGACCTGTCCGCGGGCGGGCTTGATGTGGACATAGGGGTCCACCAGTCCGGTGGGGCGGATGATCTGTTCGACGACTTCGCCGCCGCAGCGGTCCAGCTCGTAGTCGCCGGGAGTGGCCGACAGGCAGAGGACCCGCCGCATGCGGGCTTCGAACTCCTCGAATTTCAGGGGCCGGTTGTCGAGGGCGCTGGGGAGGCGGAAGCCGTGCTCGACGAGCGTTTCCTTGCGGCTGCGGTCGCCGTGATACATGCCGCGGACCTGGGGGATGGTCACGTGCGACTCGTCGATGATCAACAGGTAGTCGTCGGGGAAGAAGTCGATGAGGGTATAGGGAGGTTCGCCGGGGCGGCGGCCCGAAAAGTAGCGGGCGTAGTTCTCGATGCCGGAGCAGTAGCCCACCTCGCGGAGCATGTCCAGGTCGTAGCGGGTGCGGGCCTTGAGGCGTTCGGCCTCCAGCAGCTTGCCTTGGGCCTTCAGCTCGGCCAGGCGTTGCTCCAGCTCCTCCTCGATGCCGCGGATGGCCTCGCGGAGGCGCTCCTCCGGGGTGACGAAGTGGCGGGCCGGATAGATGAACGCTTCGTCCAGCAGTTGCAACGTCTCGCCGCTGACGGGGTGGATGATGGCGATCGAGTCGATTTCGTCGCCGAACAGTTCGATGCGGTAGGCGACTTCCTCCGAAGCGGGCCAGATGTCGATGATGTCGCCGCGCACGCGAAAGCGGCCCCGCTCGAAGGCCACGTCGTTCCGCTGGTATTGGATGTCGACCAGCCGCACCAGCAGGTCCTCCCGCTCCACCGGCTGGCCGCGGGCCACGTGCACCATCATCCGCTTGTAGTCCGACGGCGAACCCAGGCCGTAGATGCACGAGACGCTGGCGACGATGATCACGTCCTCGCGGCTGACCAGGGCACTGGTCGCCGCTAGCCGCAGGCGGTCGATGTTCTCGTTGATCGAGGCGTCCTTTTCGATGTAGATGTCCCGCTGCGGGATATACGCTTCCGGCTGGTAGTAGTCGTAGTAGCTGATGAAGTAGTGGACGGCGTTGTGCGGGAAAAAGCCCTTGAATTCCTTAAACAGTTGTGCGGCGAGGGTCTTGTTGTGGGCCAGCACCAGCGTGGGGCGTTGCAGGTGGGCGATCACGTGGGCGGCGGTGAACGTCTTGCCCGTGCCGGTGGCCCCGAGCAGGACCTGAAAATTCTTGCCACGGTCAAAATTTGCGCAAATCTGGGCGATCGCCTGCGGCTGGTCCCCCGCCGGCGTAAACGGACTGACCAACTGGAATAATCGCCCCATGCGGCGACTCCCCGCGACGGATCAAGATGGTGGCAAACGCTGCTCACGCCTCTCTGATGGCATTCTAGCAAGCCCGGCGGGTAGCTCCGGAACGGTCATCCGACGGCCGCTGCCAGCGGAGCAAGTCAATCGTCAATCCCGACAATTGTCATGATTTTAGTGATGTATGGCAACCAGCAGCCCTGTCGGATGGGGGATCTACTGCCGCCAAAATGGGTGCGACCGCTACACATCCCCGGCAGCAAGGATCGTCGCCGGCTGACTTGACTGCCGTTTTTCACGCTCCGCGTGGTACACTAGAGTGTTGATTACCTGTAGATCCATCAATGTGGCTGAAGCGTAGGAGGAATCACCACATGAGCGGTCAGCAGCGGCGGCGGTCGGTACGCCTGCAGGCGGAATGGCTCGAGGACCGGACGACGCCGGCCGGCAATGTCACGGCTTTCGTGGACAATGGAATACTGCACGTTCGTGGCGACGCCGCGGACAATCAAATCTGGATTAGTGCCTTGACCGACGACGCCGTCGCCATCACGCCGCTGGATGATACCCGCGTCAACGGCACCTGGCTGCCGCTGACTTTCAGTGGCGTCATCGCCGGGTGGGTCATCGACATGGGCGGCGGCAACGACTTCGTGTATATCTCCCGCACCCGTGGCAATATCGGCGTATTCGTCAACGGCGGCGCGGGCAACGACGCCATCGTCCTGGACAACGCCGCCCACGCCGGCCCGACCGTGATCAATAGTGGCCCCGGTGACGACCTCATCTCCATCGGCATGGGCCGCTTCCCCGGCTCGGTTGCGATCAACGCCGGTGCCGGCGACGACCGTATCTTCATCTCCGGGGCCGACTTCCGCGGCCAAGCCTTCTTCCACGGCGGCGGCGGCAACGATCAGATCGGCCTGGATCGCACTCGCTTCCAAACCTCGCCGCAACTCGTTGGCTACGAGCAAATCTTCCAAGCCCTGATGCCGACCGCCTTTAACGATGCGGCGACGGTCCCCGATTCCGGCCGCCTGACCATCCGCGTCGCCGACAACGACTTGCCCGGACAGGGAATCCTTGCCCTCGGCTCGATCCGGATCGTCACGCCGCCGCAACACGGCACCGTTACGGTCAACCCCGACGGCACCGTCACCTACACGGCCAACAGCACCGTCACCGCCAACCGCGACAGCTTCCAATACACCATCCGCAATAGCCTCGGTGCGGAATCGAACGTGGCGACAGTGCACCTGCGCCTGCCGGTCGCCTTGCAGCCGCCGCAGCCGACCATCACCACCACCGCCGGCAACCCCACCAACTTGGCCTCCATCCCGTTCACCGTCCGGTTCAACAAGGACGTCACGGGCTTCAACCTCAGCGATGTGAGCGTGAGCGGCGGGACGGCCTCCGGCTTCACCACGGTCAATGCCCGCACCTACACCTTCAACGTGGCCCCGACGGCGGACGGCCCCATCACCGTATCGCTCGCCTCCGGTGCTGCCCAGGACAGCGGCGGACGGCCCAGCACCCCCGCCACGTTCACCATCACCTCCGACCGCACCGCCCCTACCCCCACCATCAGCTCGACCGCCAGCAATCCCACCAATCTCGCCGCCATCCCCATCAGCGTCACCTTCAGCGAGCCAGTCAGCGGCTTCGTGGCGGGCGATGTCACTGTCACCAACGGCACGTTGCAAAACTTCGCCGGTTCGGGGGCCAACTACACCTTCGAGGTCGTCCCCACAGCCAACGGCACGGTGACCATCAATATCTCCGCGGCCGTCGCCACCGACGCCGCCGGAAACGGCAATACCAGCGCGACATTTACCATCACCTCCGACCGCACCGCGCCGACAGTCACGCTCAGTACATCAGCCACCAGCCCGACCAACCTCGCCGCCATACCCTTCACCGCTACCTTCAGCGAATCCGTCAGCGGTTTTGACGCCAGCGACATCACCGTGACCAACGGCACGGTGCAGAACTTCAGCGGCAGCGGCACGACTTATACCTTTGAAGTGGTGCCCACTACAGACGGAACGGTAACCGTCAGCGTGGGTGCAGGGGTCGCCACTGACGCCGCCGGCAACGGCAACAGCGCCTCCAATACGGTCAACCTCACCTCCGACCGCACTGCCCCGGCGGTCACCCTGACCACCACGGCGAACGACCCCACCAGCGACAACCCCATCCCCTTCACGGCGACCTTCGATGAGGACGTGACCGGCTTCACCTCCGGCGACATCCTGGTCCTCAACGGCGGGGTGATCAACTTCACCAGCGTGAACGACCGCACCTACACCTTTGAGGTGGTGCCGACAGCGACCGGTTCGGTCGAAGTGACCATACCCGCCAGCGTGGCGACCGACGCCGCCGGCAACAGCAATACCGCCTCGGCAACAGTTTCGCGAACCTTTAACGGAACCGTGGTCACACCGACCATTTCAACCACCGCCAGCGACCCCACGAACCTCGCCGTCATCCCCATCACGGTGACATTCAGCGAGAACGTGACCGGCTTTACGGACGCCGATGTGTCCATCATTAACGGCACGCTGTCGAATTTCACGCAAGTGAACTCGTCCACATACACTTTTGATGTGACGCCTGATGCGGACGGGCCGATCGTGATCGACATCCCCGCCGATGCAGCGACCGGCACGGTCTCCAACGTACCTTCCAGTGCGGCCACGTTCGTCATCACCTCTGACCGCACCGATCCGGCGGTGACGATTAATCCCACTGGCTCTGGGGCGATCACCGGCACCGCCAGCGACAGCAATACGATTACTCAGGTCGAAATCAGCATTTACAACGGAACGAATTACTGGGATGGCATTGGATTCAACAGCACCACGGAAGTTTTCCACAATACGACCAGCAGCAATAATTTCGCCAACTGGTCCTATGCCTTCAGCATGACCGGAACCTACACCGTGAAGGCCCGGGCCACCGACGCGGCAGGCAATGTCGGCCAAACGACGCAAAGTGTGACCATTTCTTGACCATCATCATCAGGTCGGAAACTGGTCCTGTTAGTTGTCAGTCCGTCTGTAGCGGTCTTATGACCGTTGCCCGTCCCGTACGGGGACCAGTGCGGCCAGGAACTGCTGGGTGCACGCCGGCCAGGTGTAGCGGCGGCCCTCGGTGGCGCAGGCGGCCCGGTCGCCGCGTTCCAATGCTCGGCGGACGGCCCGGGCCAGATCCTCGTCGAGTGCGCCCCACCGCGGATCCGTAACAATGTCTTGCGGTCCCGGCACCGGATAGGCGGCCACCGGCAGACCGCAGGCCAACGCCTCGATCAGCACTATCCCGAAGGTGTCCGTGCGACTGGGAAAGACGAACACGTCCGCCGCGGCGTAGATCTCCCCCAGCTCCGCGCCGTGCCGGTAGCCGAGAAAGACCGCCTGCGGGTAGCGCTGCTGCAATTCCCGCCGCGCCGGGCCGTCCCCCACCACCCATTTGGTGCCCGGCAAGGGGAGCCGCAAGAAGTCCTCGATCCCTTTCTCGTGGGAGACGCGGCCGACGTAGAGCATAATCGGGCGGGGATAAGCCAGCGGCGGTCGCGGCCGGGGATGGAAGATGGACGGATCGACGCCGCGGAGCCATCGCCGCTTAGGGGGCGTAAAGCCGTGACGGTTCAATTCCGCTTCGAGCGTTGCCGTGGCGACGAGTATGGCCGCCGCCGGACGGTGGAACCAGCGGAGATAGCGGTACACCCACTCTTCGGGCACGCCCGCCAGGCGGCGGAGGTATTCGGGGAACCGGGTGTGGTATGACGTGGTAAAACGCCAGCCCCATCGCCGGATGACGTACCGGGCGGCCAGTCCCAGTCCCCCCTCGGTGGCGATGTGGATGTGGTCGGGGCGGAACCGCCACAGCCGTGCGGCGATCCGCCCGGGGCGTGGCATGCAGATCGGTATTTCCGGGTAAAACGGCGTCGGAACCGACCAGTAGGCCGACGGCTCGATTACCTCGACATCATGCCCCCCCTGCCGCAGCAGGGTGGCGGTCGTCTGCAGCGTCCGCACCACGCCGCTGACCTGCGGCGTCCAGGCGTCCGTGATTAAGGCGATGCGGGCCATGGCGGCTAGTTGCGATCCGACCGGTAACGGGCCGCGGCGGAGCGGCGGACCCGGGCGGAGTCATTCTAACTAACGGCCGGCTACGAGTGGGGGCTGGGGAATTGCCCGCAACGAATAAATATTGGCCGAATTGTGGTTTGCGCGAACAACAAATGGTCGTTGCAGGATTTCTCAGTCGGATGGATGCGACGAGGGAGCCGTCCCGGTAGAATAGGTGACGGAGCCGTCCCGGTAGAATAGGTGTATGAGCGCGGAAAAGTACCTGCGGCCGGAAGTCATCAGCCAGGTCGGGCGGCTCGATCTGCGGGCCCGGTTTATCGTCGAGGGGTTTTTGAGCGGCCTGCACGCCAGCCCGTTCCATGGCTTTTCCGTCGAGTTTTCCGAACACCGCAAATACAATCCCGGCGACGACATCAAGACGATCGACTGGAACGTTTACGCCAAGACCGGCAAGTATTTCGTCAAGAAGTTCCGGGCCGAGACCAACGTGAACGGCTGGCTGGTGATGGACCTGTCCCAGTCGATGGACTGGAACGGCCCGATCGCGGCCCGGCGGGCGGGCGTGGCGGTCGATACCGCCGTGCTGGGTGCCGCCGCGACCGAGACGCTGACCAAGTTCGAATACGCCATCTGCCTGGCCGCCGCACTGGGGTACCTGATGATCCACCAGCAGGACCCCGTGGGGCTGGCGGCCTTCGACACGCAGTTGCGGACGATTGTGCCCCCTAAAAGCAAGCGGACGCAACTGGCGACCATCCTGTCGGTGTTGGCCAACCTGCGGCCCGCCGGGCCAACCGACATCGCCGCCTGCCTGCAACGCTTCGCCGCCCTGCTGCACACCAAAAGCCTGGTCATGCTCTTCAGCGACCTCCTCCCCACCACCAACGACTGGAAGCAGGAAGCCGACGCGATCATCCGCAGCCTCTACCGGCTCCGCTTTGCCGGCCATGAGGTCATCGTCTTCCACATTCTCGACGTGCTGGAAGCCAAGTTTCCCCTCACCGGCCTAATCGACTTTTTTGACGTCGAGTCGGAGGAGCACCAGGAGATCGACGCCCAAGGGATCCGGGACGCCTATCTCGAATCGGTCGCCGAGTTCCGCAACTATTTCCAGCGGGAGTGTGCGACGGCCCGCGTCGATTACGTGCCGATGGACACGTCGGTGGGGTTTGACCGGGCGTTGCTCGACTACCTGATCCTGCGGCAGCGGCGGTTCGGCTGAGGTCGCCGCGTGGTCTGCGGCGGGAGCCTGCCAGACGCATGGACAGGCGGCGTATGCGTCAGTGGGCGGTTTCGGGTGCGGGTCGCTTGGCTGTTTCGGGTGCGGCGGCGGGCGACCTGAGGGTTGGCGTGGCAGCGGATGTCGCCGGCAGCAGCAACGCCGCGGGGGACTGCAGGCGGCGGATGATCGCGTTGCCGAACAGGGTGCCGACCGCTCCATCGATGATCCGATGGTCAAAGGAAAACGACAGATAGACGATGTCCGCCGGGCGGATGCGGCCATGCTCATCATAGACCGGCCGGCGGACGATCTTGCCGATGGCCATGATCCCGACCTGCGGGTGGTTGATGATCGGCGTGGCGATCAGGCCGCCGAGGTTGCCGATCGAGGTGATGGTGAAGGTGCCGCCGCGGAGGTCGTCGGGCCGGATCCGCTGGGCGCGGGCGGCCTGGCTGAGCCGCTCGATTTCGGCGGCGAGGGTCGGGATGTCCTTGCGGTCGGCGTCGTGGATGACCGGGACGATCAGTCCGGCGGGGGTCGCCACGGCGACGCCGATGTGGTAGCGGTCGTGGAGGACGACTTCGCCGGCCTCCTCGTCGTAAGTGCTGTTGACGATGGGAATTTCGCGCAAGGCGGCCACTACCGCCTTGATGAAAAATGGCAGGTAGGTCAGGCGGATGCCCTGCTGGGCCAGCGGGCCTTTGAGCTGCTCGCGGAGCCGCACCAGCTCCGTGACGTCGCATTCGTCCATGTACGAGTAGTGGGGAATGTGGCGTTTGGCGGCGACCATGTGTTCGGCGATGCGGCGGCGTAGGCCGGTGAGGGGTCGGCGGGTGCCGGGGACGCCGACGTCGAACATCGTAACATCTTGTGATGCTTGGGTTTGCGTGCGTGGGCCCGCAGGGGGGGCGAGAAAGGGCTTGAGGTCGTCCAGGAGGATGCGGCCGCCGGGACCGCTGCCGCGGACGCGGCGTAGGTCGATGCCCAGTTGCCGGGCCAACAGGCGGATCGACGGTGCCGCCGGGGGCAGGGTGGCGACACCCGCGGGGGTAGACGGCCCGTTGCCGCCGGAAGGTGCGGTCGAGCTAGTGGGAGGAGGGATCGGACTGCTGGTGGGGGTGGTCGGGCCGTTGCCGGCGACATTGACCATAGGCGGGGATGGTACAGTCGCAGGGGGAGGGGATGTCCCAGGGGCCGCAGGGGGGGACGCGGCAGGGGTTGGTCCAGGGACCGGGGTGGCAGTGGTGGGGCGGGCCGCATCGGGCGGGGCGGGTGTCGCCGGTGCCGCTGGCGTGGCAAGCGGCTCATAAGTCAGAAGTCGTTGCCCGACTTGCACTTTCTGGCCGGGTGTGGCGTCGAGCTGGACGATGCGGCCGGCAAAGGGGGCCGGCACCTCCATCGTCGCCTTGTCGGACATCACTTCGGCCAGACCTTGCCCCGGCACGACCGTATCTCCGGGCTGCACAAGCCAGCGGACCAACTCCACCTCGAGCAGACCTTCGCCGACCGGGGGCAGGGCAAACGTATTCATGACGCGAGCGTTTGAGGGTGTGGCTTAGGATCGTATCGGTCGGATGACGGTTCCAGCAGTTCGTGCGTCTCCTGCGGCCGCGTCGGACGGTCCCTTTCCGCCGCTCAGGCCGGCTCGGTGGCCAACTCGAACATCGCGGCCTGAATGTCCTCCAGTTGCGGCACGCTATGGCGTTCGTACACCTGGTTCATGCCGATGCCGGGCACGTGTTTGCCCATGAGCGTCCGCGGCCGGACCAGCAGGTCGTAAAAATGTTCGTCGATGATCCGGCGCAGTAGATGTTCGGCGATGTTGGTCACTTCAGTGTCTTCGTTGACGATCAGTACCCGGCCGGTCTTGGCCACGCTTTGGGAAATCAGTTTCCAGTCGTAGGGGAACAGCGAGCGGAGGTCGATGACGTCGAACTGCAGGCCGTGGGTGCGGTCCAGCTCGTCGGCGGCCTGGACGCACAGGGGCAAATGACGGCCGTAGCTGATGACGGTGGCGGCGTCGCCGCTGCGGACCAGCTCCCCCTGGCCGATGGGGACGATGTATTCCCGCACCGGCGGCCATTGCGGCTGCCACTGCGAGCGGTCGCCGATCGGGGCGTCGATCATTCGCGACAGCTCGGCGGGGTCCTCCGGCTCGCCGGGGATCAGGCGGCTGTCTCGGACCCGCAGCAGGGCCTTGGGGAGCAGGTACATCACCGGATTAGGATCGATGATCGCCGCCAGCATCAGGCCGTAGGCATCTAATGCGTTGGAGGGCATGACGATTTTCCATCCCGGCAGGCGGCTGGCCCAGCTCTCGAAGGAGTGGGAATGGTAGATGCTGCCGCGGATGCCGGCGCCGCTGGGGGTCATGACGACGATGGGCATGTCGTAGGCGCCGCCGGAAGCCCAGCGCTGGTTGCCGGCGATTTTCAGCAGATCGATGACGTTGAAGGCGTAGTCGCAGAACTGGATTTCGCAGACGGGCCGGCCGCCAGCGTAGGCGATGCCCATGGCGGTGCCGATGATGCCGCGTTCGTCCAGCGGCGTGTTCCAGGCGGTGCGTAGCCCCTGGGTGACGGTGAAGACGCCGCCCAGAGGGGGACCGACGTCCTCGCCGAAGATGTCGGTGACGCCGAGATGCTCTTCGCCGTAGTGGAGGGCGAGCCGCACGGCTTGAGCCACAGTGGCCATGGGCCAGTCTCCGTCAGGGTGATTCCGCAGCATCGCGGCGAGTGGTCACACCCGGCGGTGCCACGGCCTCCGGGCGGACATTCACGCCTGTCGCGGTCGCCGCATCTGGGCGTGCAGTTGCACCCGACGACGTTACGGCGGCGGTCGGTGACGTCGCGGGGGTCGGTGCGGCCCCGGGCAGGCCGGTGTAGTCCTGGGGATAGACGACATCGACCGGGCTGGGGGCGTAGGTGAAGCGGTACAGGTCCGCGGGCGTCGGTTGCGGCTCCTGCAGGGCGGCGGCGACGGCTGCTTCCGCTTCCGCTTTGGCCGCCGCCCGCAACGATTCGCTCGTTTGCGGATCCAACGCGCCGCATTCCAGCAGCTTCTGCTCGAACAGCAGCAGAGGGTCGGGCTGGCTCCAGTCCCGCTGAGCGCCGCTGGAGGAGGAGTGGCCGTGCAGGCGGGAGACCAGGGTTTCCAGCAGGTAGGGCCGCCGCTCCCGCCGGCAGTACCGCATGGCCCGGTGGATGGCGTTCCAGACGATCACCGGATCGTTGCCGTCGATGGTTTCGGCCCGGATGTTGTACGGCATGGCTCGGTCGGCGACGTGCCGTTCCGCGCAGACGGTGCGGAAATCGGTGGAGATGCCGAAGTGGTTGTTGGTGACGATCATCAACACGGGCAGCTCGTTGCCGGGGCGGGTGCTCCAGTTGAGGCAGGTCTCGAAGTCCCCCTCGGCGGTGCCGGCCTCGCCGCCGACGACGATGGTGATCCCCTCGTTTTCCTCGGGGTGTTTCTGGCCGTGGCGCTTTTGCATCAGGGCGGTGCCGGGGGCCATGGCGAACTGGACCTCGATGACGCTGGTCACCGGCACGACGTTCCATTCCGGTACGGCGTAGTGGCCGACGAAGTTGCGGCCGCGCGAGTGGCGGTCGGTCCAGCGCATGGCCAGTTGCCGGATGTGGTCGATCATCGGCATGCCCATGGCCAGCAGCACGCCGGCGTTGCGGTAGTGGAGGTGCAAATAGTCGTAAGCCGGACCACGCCCCTTGTGGACCTGCAAGCCCAGGCAGACGTTGACCGCTTCTTCGCCGGGACCGCCGATCCAGAAGTAGGCCTCGCCGGATTTGGACATCTTGATGCTGCGTTCTTCCAGGGCACGGGTCCGCACCATCTGGCGGTAGATGGTCAGGGCCAGCTCGGCAGAAATGACTTCACGGCCGGAACGGACAACCGCCGGTGCGGCGGTACTGGTCGACCGCCGCGTCAGCCCGTCGGGAAGCTCGGGCTGCTCCTCTGGATTCAATTCGGGCATGATGGGGGCCCTCCCGAGGAAACCGAATCATGCGGCGGCCGGTGTATTGTGCCGGATGTGACAGCTACTCTACATCGGTCGCGCTCCTGATCGTTGTAGCCGGACAGGCCGCCGTTGGCCTTGCCGAACAACGGCCGCATCATCCGCGGCGGCCGTGGGACGGCCTGGTGCTCCGCTATCTAACCAATTATATCACCCCGCGAGGGGGGAGGAAGTCAAGGGGAGGCGGCGGATTCGCCGCGAGCGTGTCCAGATGATGGACATTTCCATTGTCCTTGGAAAATCGCGTCAGACGCCAAATCCTGGCAGAACCGGAAAACCGTCCTGGTCACGGTAGGCACTGATGCGGCCCCGGCGTATAACGTGGTGCAACCCCCTGTCGGTCGGACAGGCTGGTCGCGGGGAGACGGCGATCATTGGACCTGGGACCTGACTGGACAAAGGAGTGGACGATGCACACCCACCGGATCCGAGTTTGGCTGGTCGCGGGAGCACTCGCAGGGTGGATGGTCATGGCAGCACCGGTTTACGGCGACGAGGGGATGTGGCTGTTCAACAATCCGCCGCGAGCGTATTTGCAGCAAAAATACGGCTTTAGCCCGGACGACGCCTGGCTGGAGCACGTCCGGCTGGCCAGCGTCCGGTTCAATTCCGGCGGCTCCGGCAGCTTTGTCAGTCCCCACGGTCTGGTGATGACCAACCACCACGTCGCCTCGGACGAGCTGGCCAAGCTGTCCACTGACCAGAAGAACTATCTGCGGGACGGCTTCCTCGCCCGCACGCGGGAAGAGGAATTGCCCTGCAAGGGGCTGGAGCTGAACGTGCTGATCGGCATCCGGGACGTGACGGCGGAGATCGAAAAGGCCGTGCCGTCGGGCACGCCGCCGGACAAAGCCTTCCAGTTGCGTCAGGCCCGCATCGCCGAGATCGAAAAGGCCGCCGCCGATCCGAACAACAACATCCGGGCTGACGTCGTCACCCTCTACGCCGGTGGCCAGTACCACCTCTACACCTTCAAAAAGTATACCGACATCCGCCTGGTCTTTGCCCCGGAGAAGGACGCCGCATTCTTCGGCGGCGACCCCGACAACTTCGAGTACCCCCGCTACTGCTTGGACGTGGCCTTCCTGCGGGTTTACGAGAACGGCAAGCCGATCAACAGCCGGCACTATCTGAAATGGAGCCCCAATGGCAGCCGGGAGGGGGAGTTGGTCTTCGTCTCCGGCCATCCCGGCCGCACCAACCGCGGCAACACCTTGGCTGAGCTGCACTATCTGCGGGACACCGGCTATCCGTTCCTGCTGCAACGGCTCAACCGACTAGAGGTGCTGTTGAGCGTCTGGAGCGCTCGCAGCGAGCGGAACGCCCAACGGGCCGAGGACGAGTTGTTCAGCATTCAGAACAGCCGCAAGGCCCGCGTCGGCGGACTGGCCGGGCTACTCGATCCCAAGCTGATGGGCCGCAAAGCGGCCGAAGAGCAACGCCTGCGCGACTACCTGCGGTCGATGCAAGTGCAAATGCGGCCGCTGCCCCCCTGGCACGCCGAGGCGATGGCCGCGTTCGACACCATCGCCCGGGCCGAAAAAGTCCGCGCCGAGCTGATCCGGGACGTCACCCTGCTGGAAAACGCGGCCGGATTCTACTCGACCTCGTTCTCGATCGCCCGCACTCTGCTGCGCGCTGCCGAGGAATTGCCCAAGCCCAGCGGCGAACGCCTGCGGGAATTCGGCGACGCCCGCCTCCCCAGCCTCAAATTCCAGCTCTTCTCCGATGAGCCCATCTACGAGGACCTCGAGACGGTCAAACTGACCGACGCGTTGACCTTCCTGGCCACCACCTACGGGGCCGCGCACGAGCTGGTGCAGAAGGTGCTGGCCGGAAAGTCGCCCCGCGAAAGAGCTTACGCATTAATCAGCGGGACCAAGGTCCGCGATGTCGCCTTCCGCAAGCAACTGTTCGCGGCGATCGAGGAAGGGGCCAAGTCCGGCCAGGCGGTGGACCTGCGGAACTATAATGACCCGATGATCGAGCTGGCCCGCCTGGTCGACCCGGCGGCCCGGGCCGTACGCAAACGCTTTGAAAACGAGGTCGAGGAGCCAAAACGGCAGGCCTATGCCGCACTAGCCAAGGCCCGCTTCGCCATGGACGGCGACCGCGTCTACCCCGACGCCACCTTCACCTTGCGGCTAGCCTTCGGCGTGGTCAAAGGCTACCGCGAAAACGGCCAGGACATCCCGCCGTACACGACCATCGGCGGCATGTTCCGGCGGGCGGCGGAGCAAAAGGAACGCGGCCCGTTTGCCCTCCCGCCGCGATGGAAAGAACGCAAAGACAAGATCAACCTCGATACACCGTTCAACTTTGTCTGCACTGCCGACATCATCGGCGGCAACAGCGGCTCGCCGGTTATCAACAAAAACGCCGAGATCGTCGGCCTGATCTTCGACGGCAACATTCACTCCTTGGTGCTCGACTTCATCTACGACGACGAGCTAGCCCGGGCGATCTCCGTGGACAGCCGGGCTATCATCGAAGCGCTACGGAACATCTACGACGCCGACAGCTTGGCGGACGAGATCACCGGCAAGGGCCACTGAACACGGCGTACCGTTTGTCGATCGATTTCCGATCGCGGATTACAATTTGTAACTTTGTAACTGCTTAATCCGCAAAGATATACGGGTGCCACCGGCGGTGGCCTGACCCGTTTCCGTGCGGGCGGCCGCTAGTCGCCATCTATCCCGTGGCCATCTATCCCGTGGCCATCTATCCCGTGGCCATCCGCCCCAATAGCAAGACGCCTCATTCAGCCCGGGCGTGCATCTTGCGGAAATGGTCCACGATCTTCTCCATCATCACGTGCCAGCCGCAGTCGTCGCACGGCGGCACGCTCGGATAACACTTTTGGCAATACAGCGGCCCGCCGTGGAGGAACTGCCGGATGCGGTCCTGGTCGGCGGCGGGCACGGCGTCCAGCCGCAGCGGGAACGACACCGTCGCCTTGCACTTCTCGCATGGTCGCGACAGTTGCTCGGGAATGACCTCCTGGAAATGGTCGTGGATCCCTTTTTCGACCACCCCGGAGCCGGCACACAGCGGGCAGATCATCTGAAACTGGGCCAAGATCGCCCGGCGGATGAACTCGCTTTTATTCGGCAGGGCGTCTAAAAACCGGGCCAGGTCGTCCTCGACTTTGAACGCGACGATCTGTTTTTTCTGGATCTTTTGCGCTTTGCGTGGCATGGGTCATTCCCATGGGACGGTGTCAAAGGAGTGCCTATCGGTTCAACAATTTTATACCATTATACCACAGGCGTTTCCGCCAGCAACTACAGTTCGAAATACTTTTGATTTAAGGAGTTGCGGAGCCTATACGGCCAGGGGCTTGGTCGGGGTGGGGGCGACCGAGCCGGGGGAGGCAGCTACGGCCGGCCGCATCGTCCAGCCGGCCGCGTCGCTCATCCACTCGCTCAAGGTGGGGCGACAGACGGCGACGATCAGCAGCGGCAAATACCACAGTACATAAATGCCCCCGTTGTCGCCGTGCCAGAACTGCACGCCGATCAGCACCGCGGCGCTTTGGGCGACCAGGTGGTGCAGTTGCTTCGGTTGCGGCCAGAAGGTCACGGCAATGATCCACCCCACAAAGACCACGAAAACAGGCAGACGGTAGGACCAGTGCACCGACGTCCAAATACTCTGCGATGTTGGGGCCTGCCAGGGTAGCCACTCCCACAGGTGCAATGCCTGGACGATGCCCCGCCAGCTAGGGGTTTCCAGCCAGTAGATCGAGCCGGTCAGTCCGAAGGTGACCATCGCGGCGGCGGCACAGCCGAACAGGAAGCGGCCGCTGCCACGCCCTTTGTAATATCCCCACCACAGTGGCCATAAAAATGCCGGTACGATGGAAGTCACGGCGGCGACGCCCAGGAGAATCCCCGACGCCAGCGGCCGGCGATGCCCCAGCACCGCGGCGATGATAAATGCTGCCGGCCACACGTGGTGTAGTTGGTCGATGCAGTAGGCTGTGTACGGCAATAGCAGATACAGCGTGGCCATGACCACCCCCAGCGTCAGGTCCTGGAAGTGGCGGCGACCAATCAGGATCAATGCGGCGACGACAAACGCATGGCAGGCCAAAGCCATGGTCCGCAGGCACAGCAGGCGTAGCTCCCGGGGCGGAACCGCGGCGGCGGCATCGTGCAGCGGCGATTGCCGCACCGCCACGGCCGTGGTGTTCCCCATCTGTTCCAGCAGCGGCGGCTGCTTGCCCAACTCCATGTGCTCGGAGGCCGGTCGCTGCATCGCTACGGCGGCCAGACCCACAAACAGGCCGATCCCCAGGCACACCATCCCGGCGGTGGCCAGGTTCACGTGCATCAGCGGCCGTCGTGGCAACGCCAGGTCATACAGCAGGCGGCCTAGCCAATAGGCATTGGCGGCGAGCAGCCAGCCGTAGGCCAGCATCGCCGTCGAACGGTCCCCTGTCCGTCCGGCTCCGCCGTATTGCAGCACCAGCAGGCCGGGGACCATCAGGAACAGGGCCAATAGGTCAAAATTCCGCAGCGACCATGGCCGGGAAAACCGGAAAAACAACGCTACCGTCAGAAAGAGAGAAAAATAAAACCACGTGGACGCATTCGGCAACTGGAAATCGAGCAACACCGAAAGATCCACGGCGGTTCCCTCAATGCGGACGTGCCCGGCCGCTGTGCCGTGTTATCGTGCGAGCGCTATAGTGCGCGCAGCTTGCCGGCCCGGCGTAGTCATCGTTACAAAACGATGCCGCCCCTGACCAGTCGCCGTCCAAACCTGGCCAGTCAACTGTTCCGCTCCAGCGCCTAGCCAGTCAACTGCCTAGCCCCAGCACCTTGTCCATCTGCTGGGAGATCTTGCGGAGCACGGCCTCGCCGCCTCCAGGCACTTCCGCGGTGGCCCAGCCGTCGTAGCCGATCTCGGCCAACGCCTGTAGAATCGCCGGCCAGTCTTCATCCCCGGCGCCGATCTCCACCCACGGGTTTTGCTTCATCTCGTAGCGTTTTTTACTGAACCCTTTGAAGTCGAACTTCAGCATCCGTTTGCCGAGCTTGCGGATCCACTCGGCGGAAGGGACGCCGTAACGGATCATGTTCGAGCAGTCAAAATAGGCGCCGACCCAGAGGCTTTTGAAGCTATCGACGTACTCGATCAGTTGTTCGGGCTTGGTGATGAAGTTGTTCCAGACTACTTCGATGGCGATCTTGACGCCGCATTTTTCGGCCAGCGGCAAGGCTTTGCGGATTTCGGCCTGCGAGCGCTCCCAGCACTGCTCGTAGCTGACCGAGTCGTTGACGATGCCGGGGACGAGCAGGACCGTGTCCGCACCGACGAACTGGGCCTCCTTGATGGCTGTCAGCAGGGCTTCCCGGCCGCGGGCCCGCACTTTCTCATCCGGATGGGACAGCGGCTCCCGCCAGTGGACCGAGTCGATCACCCCGTGGATGACCACCCCGCTGTCGCGGCTGGCGCGGAGCAGCTCCTCCAGTTGCGGCGTGCCGGGACTGTCGATCTCGACGCCCTGAAAGCCGCACCGCCGGGCCAGCTCCAGCCGCTCCCGGTGCGTCGCCTGCGGCAACTGGATCATGCTGTACTTGACCGCCTTTTTCAGCTTCGGCCGGGATGCCTGGGCGTAGCTCAGGCTGCTCAGCCAACTCACCATGGACGCACTGACCGCGGCGGTGGTCTGCAGGAAATCGCGGCGTCCGATCGGTCGAACCATCGTAGTCCTCCTGCCGGTCGGTGGGGGGGGCAGCCTGTGCCGGCACGGTGGCCGGAGGCTTCCGGAACCAGAGGGCGATCCGGACGGTCGGCAGCGGATGGCCGGAACAGCGGATCCGCTCGCAGGGGCGATCGTTTTACCGCATGGCCACGGCCTGCGGGCCGCAGCCGCGGTCGACGTTGTCAGCGTTGCGGGCGACGGGGCGATGGACGGCGTTGCCATGAGCGTCGCGGCCCGTTTTCCTGCCGGCTCCGGTGATCCGGAGAGGGCGACGGTCAGGTGAGCCGATAGACGCCGGGCATGGGCACGGGGGGCACGGGGTTGGGACCCCAGGCATATTCTTTGGGCGCCAGCGACATCTGCGAGGCTATGAACTGTTTCCAGGTCAGGCGTTGGCCGGTGTAGGCCGCCTCGCGGGCGAAGATCGACAAGGCAGTACTGTGGGCCGATTCCTCGATGTTGTTGAACGGCTTGCCGGCACGGATGCTAGCGAACAGCTCGTCGTGCTCGACCTGATAGGGGTCTTTCGATTCCCCTTCGAATTCCCAGGTTTTGCCGTCGTAGCGTTCGATGCGGTGTCGCATCAGGTGGGCCTGGCCGAGCGTGCCGATGATGTGGTCGTTGACATCGGACTGACAGTTGGGCATCTGGCGGCAGGCCGAGAAGATCTTGACGCCGTTGGGGTATTCGATGGTCACGGCAAAATGGTCGTAGATGTTGCCGTATTTGGGGTCGGTGCGGACTTGTCGGCCGCCGACGCCGATGGCCGAGACGGGCACGGCGCCCCGCAGCACCCAGTTGGCCTTGTCGAAGTTGTGGCAGTGCTGCTCGACGATGAAGTCGCCGGACAGCCAGGTGAAGTAGTACCAGTTCCGCATCTGGTATTCCATTTCGGACCATTTGGGGTCGTGGCCACGCCACCACAGCGGCCCGGTCAGGTAGGTGATGTGCAGGGCACGGACGTCGCCGATCATGCCGTCGTGGATGCGCTGTACGGTGTCGCGTTTGGCCTTCTGGAAGCGGTAGGTGTAGCCGCAGCAGACGGACACCCCTTTCTGCTGGGCCAGTCGGGCGGTCTCGATGACCGAGCGGACGCCGGGGACATCCACGGCCAGCGGTTTCTCGCAGAAGACGTGCTTGCCAGCGGCCACGGCGGCCCGCAGGTGCTCCGGACGGAACCCCGGCGGCGTGCACAATAGCACCACGTCCACGCATTCCAGCAGTTTCTTGTAGCCGTCGAAGCCGTCGAAACAGCGATCCGGCGTAACATCGATCTTGGAGGCGATGTCCGGAATCTTGCGGAGGTTGTTCAGACTGGTCTGCAGGCGGTCCATGAAGGCATCGCACATGGCGACGAGCTTGACGTTCGGGTCAGCTCGCAGGGCTTCACGAGCGGCGCCGGTGCCGCGACCGCCGCAGCCGACCAGGCCGACCCGCAACGTCTCGTTAGGGGCTGCATACAGGGTTGGCCACACCGCCGCCTGTGCCGCCAGAGCCGCTGTTCCCGCCACAAATTCCCGTCGATTCCACGTCATTGTGCTGACTCCGCGCAAAAGGGTACGAGCAAGGTAGGAATGTCGACCGCACGGGGGGCTGTTCCCGCGGTCCACATATCCTATTTTGACCGATCTTCTCCACAATGTCACGTGTTTTTTTGCCAAAACAGCAAATTGCTGGCTTCCCCCCGGCATGGCACGGCTGTGGGAGGTTTTGTTGCTCCTTACGTCCGATCGATGGATGGCACACGGGGGATTGGGCGACCGTGTTATAGTGTAAATATATACCATAAATCGTCACCGGTCAAGTGGTCTTTGGCGATTTTTTCAGCATTTTTTGGCGATGGTTGTCGGCGGTGGCACCGCATGCGTTTCGGCCCTGCCCCACGCCCGGCCGTATGATGAACATAACCGGCTGGTAGACATGACCGGCCGACGAACCTGACCGGCCACGGGACCCGCCGCCGCATCAACGGGCCGGCGGCCGGGCCACGACGGCGGCTGGTGCACAAACGATCCGCGGACAGGAACGATCGCCATGGCACAAATTGTGGAAACCGAGCTGCTCGTGATCGGCGGCGGGCCAGGGGGTTATCCGGCTGCCCTGCACGCCGCCGACAAGGGGATGCGGGTGGTACTGGTCGACGAGAACCCCAAGCTGGGCGGGGTGTGCCTCAACCGCGGCTGCATTCCGTCCAAGGCGTTGCTGCATGTGGCCCAAATGATCCAGGAAGTGCGGGCGATGGCCGAGCTGGGGGTGCGGTACGATGGGCCGCAGATCGACCTGGACCGCTTGCGGCAATATGTGCAGCAGAGGGTGATCGGGCGGCTCAACGCCGGGATCGCCCAGCTCATGAAGGCGCGCGGCGTGCAGGTGCTGACGGGGCATGCCGCGTTTGTAAACGACCGTCAGGTGCAGGTCAGCGGTGCGGCGGAGGCGGTCGTGCGGTTCCGGCATTGCATCATCGCCGTCGGGTCGGTGCCGGCGATCCCCCGCCCCTGGCAACTCAACGACGACCGGCTGTGGGATAGCACCGTGGCGTTGAACCTGCCGACGGTGCCGCCGCGGCTGCTGGTCATCGGCGGCGGCTACATCGGCCTGGAGCTGGGGAGCGTGTATGCCGCACTGGGCAGCCGGGTAGTGGTGGTCGAGGCCTTGGACGGGATATTGCCACTGGCCGACCGTGACCTGGTCGCACCGTTGGAGAGGCGGCTGCGTCAGCAGTTTGCGGCGATCTACACGCAGACCAAGGTGGCGGGACTGGAGCCGCGGCCGGAGGGGATCGTGGCACGCCTGGAAGGGCCGCCGGAGGTGCCCCAGACGCTGACTTGCGAGGCGGTGCTGATCGCCGTAGGGCGGCGGCCAAACACGGCGGGTCTGCAACTGGAGCGGGCCGGCGTGCGGACCGATGAGCGGGGCTATATCCCCGTAGATGCCCAGCGGCGGACGAATGTGCCGCATATTCTGGCCGTCGGCGACGTGACCGGCGAACCCGGCCTGGCCCACAAGGCCACCGCCGAAGCCCGCGTGGCGGTCGAAGCCCTGCTCGGCGAGCCGGCCGCCTGGCAGCCGCGAGCCATCCCGGCGGTGGTCTTTACCGACCCAGAAGTCGCCTGGGCCGGCTTGACCCAACGCGAGGCCGAGGCCGCCCAGATTCCTCATGAAGTGCTGACCTTCCCGTGGGCCGCAAGCGGACGGGCCGTCACCCTCGGCCGCACCGAAGGGATGACCAAACTGATCGTCGATCCGGCCAGCAAGCGGGTTCTGGGCGTCGGCATGGTCGGGGTGCATGCCGGGGACATGATCGCCGAGGGGGTGCTAGCCATCGAAATGGGGGCCGTTGCCCGTGACCTGCTCGAATCGATCCACCCGCACCCGACGCTGTCGGAGACGCTCATGGAGTGCGCCGAGCTGGCCTATGGGGCGTCCGTCCACGTTGCCCGCCCGGCCAAGGCGCCCCGACCGACGCACACCGCCTAATGTCCGATTGTCGCCGCAATGGAACCATTGCAGTGACGCACGAATCGCAATTTGTTGTTTCAACAACTATCGAAATTGGATTTGAATGATGTCAGGTCGCCGCGGCGACATCAGCGGCGGCATCATGCATGCTTGTGCGACCGAGCAGCGGCTCATCTGCGTCAGCGGTGCCGGGGCGTCCCGGCAATTACCCCCGGCCGCTGGTGTTGGGCGGACGGTCGCCGCGAATGCTCTCACACTTCCTCGAACTTGGCAGTGAAATGCCGCAGCACCGGCGGGGCCTCGACCATCCGCAGGCCGCGGATCGACGCCCGCTCGGCGTAAAGCTCGCCGACGGCCTCAATGACATAGTCGATGTGGCTTTGGGTATACACGCGGCGGGGCACGGCGAGCCGCACCAGTTGCATTGGCGGATGCCGCATCGCCCCTGTCGCTGGATCGATCGTGCCGAACATGACGCTGCCGATTTCCACCGCCCGGATGCCGGCATGACGGTACAGGGCACACACCAAGGCCTGGGCCGGGAATTCGTCCAGGCTCAGATGCTCGCAGAAGTCGGCTGCATCAATATAAATGGCGTGTCCGCCGGGCGGCTCGACAATACGGACCCCGGCCCGCAGCAGTCCTTCGCCTAAATATTCGACACTGCGGATGCGATACTGCAGATAGTCTTCGTCCAGCACCTCCTGGAAGCCCTGGGCCATGGCTTCGAGGTCGCGGCCGGCCAGGCCGCCGTAGGTGATGAAGCCTTCTGTTAATATGAGGAGGTTGTTGGCCTGCTGGGCGAGGCGGTCGTCCCGCATCAGCAGCACGCCGCCAATGTTGACCAGGCCATCCTTTTTGGCGCTGATGGTCGCTCCGTCGGCCAGGTCGAACATGTCGCGGACGATCTCCCGTACGCTGCGGTGCTGCTGGCCCGGCTCGCGGAGCTTGATGAAATAGGCATTCTCGGCGAAGCGGCAGGCGTCGAGAAACAGGAGCAGGCCGTAGCGGTCGCAGATAGCCCGCACGGCCCGCAGGTTCTCCAGGCTGACCGGCTGGCCGCCACCGCTGTTGTTGGTGACGGTCATCATCACCAGCGGGATTCGCTCCGGGCCGACCTTCTGGATCAGCTCTTCCAGTTTGCCGACGTCCATGTTCCCCTTGAACGGCCGGCGTAGCCGGGGCTTTTTCCCCTCCTCGCATAGCAGATCGACGGCTTCGGCCCCGGAGTGTTCGATGTTGGCCCGGGTGGTGTCGAAGTGGCTGTTGCTGGGGACGACCTTGCCGGGGCCGCCGAGCAGCTCGAAGAGGATCCGCTCGCTAGCCCGTCCCTGGTGGGTCGGCAAAACGTGCGGCATGCCGGTGATGTCTTTGATCACCTGTTCGAAGCGGTACCAACTGCGGGCGCCGGCGTAAGATTCGTCGCCGCGAAGCATGCCGGCCCACTGCTCGCTGGACATCGCCGCCGTGCCGCTGTCGGTCAGCAGGTCGATCAACACATACTCGGCGGGGATGAGAAACGGGTTGAAATGCGCCGCTCGCAGGATGGCTTCCCGCTCCGCGCGGGTGGTCAGCCGTAACGGTTCTACCATTTTGATGCGGAACGGTTCGATGATCGTTTTCATGGCGTTGGTCCATTGGGGTCGCGGAAAATGGGGTGCTGCTGTAGTTTAGCAAACAGAGCCGGTGTGTAGCGGGGGAAGGGGGAATGAACAGCGGGACAGGGCCGCACGAGTCGGTCGCCGGAGTGCCGGATGCGGCGATGCGGTTCCGGCCAATCACGCCGGCAGACACGCCGCTGCTGCTGGAAATGGCGGCGGCCACAGGGGTGTTCCGCCCGCTGGAAATCGAAGCGCTGCAAGAGGTTCTGGACGATTATCACGCGGTCAACCGCGATTGGGGCCACCGCGGCGTCGTCGGCGAGCGCGAAGGCGAGCCAGTGGGCTTTGTGTACTATGCCCCCGCGCCGCTGACCGACCGGACGTGGTATCTGTACTGGATCGTGGTGTCCCGGTCGCAGCAGCGGCAAGGCTGGGGGAGCCGTTTGCTACGGCATGTGGAAGACGAGCTGCGGGCGATCGGAGCCCGCCTGCTGCTGATCGAGACCTCCGCCACGCCGACCTATGCCCCTACCCGGGCTTTCTACCGCAAACATGGCTATCAGGAATGCGCCGTCATCCCCGATTTCTACGCCGACGGCGACGGCATGGTGATCTTCGCACGCCGGCTGTAGAGACGTCGATTTTCCGGATCCCCTGGCGATAGCCGCAGCGACTGTTAGAGCTGTTCAAATTTTGTACAGGCGTTTGGTCGCATCGCCCTTTCGTCGATAGGTTCGGTCTGGCAGCCACATGTACGGCCTGTCCATGGGCTGACGTGGCTGCCGCGCTTTTTGCGGCAAGATTTTTTGGGCGACGGCCTGTCGGTTCGCCTGTGCGGGGGCGAATAATGGTGCGTCCGGCCGCAGGTCCGGCACAATCGCCCCAATCGGTCGGAAGTGATGCAACGGTCCCGACTAAGGAGGCGGTACTCCCCAAGTCGCGGGTGCGGGCGGTTCGATCAAGGAAGCGGACAACGCGGATATCGCCGGGGCCGGCGGTCGGCCCCGCGAGCGGTACAACCCCCAGGTTCTCCAGATTCCACCGTAACCGGAGGATCGCCCCAACCGCCTAGATTTAGTGCTCCGGCAAAAGTTGGACGGTTGGTTTGGTCGAAACACTCCACAGAAGTTGCGGCGGCGACGGTTGTCCGCTCCGTCTTCCCAACTAACGCTCCCACCGGTCTTCCGGCCGGAGACAGCCGCTGCTGCTGGCCGATCGCCCGGAAGGGAGCGGACGCCCCGGATAACCGGTGAGAGGCCCGCGGAGAACCCCTGGGATGACATCCTGCCGTGGACACGCACACTGGAGGTCATTGGAGTTAATACGATGAAAAAGGTATTCACGACCGGCCAAGTCGCCAAAATCTGCAAAGTCGCTCCCCGAACCGTCTCGAAATGGTTCGATTCCGGACGGCTCAAGGGATATCGCATTCCGGGCAGCCAGGATCGGCGGATCCCCCGCGAAAGCCTCATCCGCTTCCTCAAAGAGCACGGCATGCCCCTGGGGGAGCTGGAGGAGGAAGAATGGCACAAAATCCTGCTCATCGGCACGGAAAAACTGTTCAACGACCGCATCCGGGAGTTGCTCCCCGAATCGGAAGACTACCGCTTCGAGATCGCCAATAGCGGCTTTGAAGCGGGGATCCTCGCCGGCAGCTTCCACCCCGACACGATCATCATCGACTTGAGCCTGGGGCGGAGCGAGACTATCCAAATCGTCAGCAATCTCCGCAAGGATGACGCATTTGTCAGCACGCTGATCATCGGCTTGGCCAGCGAAGACGAGGCGGAGCCGGAACAACTCTTGCAATACGGATTTAATGACGTATTCAAAAAGCCGTTCGATATTGCGCTGCTCAGCGAGAAGATCAAAAGCGTCGCCGCCGCCAAGCGGGAAGAGTAATGGCTCTACCCTACCGCCGCTGCGCGGCCAATCCATTCCAGCCAAAGCGACCGACTCGCCCACCAATTGTCTGTCGCTACATGAATCCCACCGATCAAACGCTAGCTGTTACTGAAATTGGCCTTGCGATAGCGATACGCCGCGTGCGGGTCGTGGGATTTGCGGGCAGCATGCCCGTGCGGAGTCTGCCCCCACGGGGGTGAGTCGCCAGGCAGATGGCCCGGCAGCCAGCGGCGATCGGGTCAGCGTCGCCGCCGCGACTGACCAGGACGGAAGAGAAAAAATTGCTGAAACGGACTTGACAACCCTTGATTGTGTGTACATAATTATACCAAACGTCTGCCGTTTCGGCATCGCAACAGTGCGGTGCCGCCCGGCGTGTACTCCGACGCTGCCACGTGGCCGGCTGTTGCCATACACTTTGACGAACTTGCGCTATTGACAGGCGATTAAAACAGACAGTAGTCCCCGTCGTGGTCCGTTACGGGACTGCGTGACGGTGCGGCCGCCGGGTGGAATTCTTGTGGGACGGGAACCGGCTAGCGGCTTGTTGTTTAGCGCCGCCTGGCGTGAGTTATTATTCAGGTGTGTAGAGGTTATTATTCATCCATATGAGAGGGCGTTATACAAATGTATGTGCTTATGGTTAATGGTACGACTGTAACGATTATGTAATTATGTGATTGTGTGTTTCGTATGGGTGATTGTGGCATTTGGCTACGCTGCCGCAACAATCGACGGTGCGGCCCACCATTGGCTTAGTTACCCCTGCGAGTGGAGCGGAGGCGAACGATGATCGTAACGACAGGCAATGACATTCCCGGACGGTCGGTCACACAGATTTTGGGCGTGGTCCGGGGAGTGGTTGTGCGCTCGCCGAGCATCGGCCGCAGCATCTTGGGCGGGCTGAAGACAATTGTGGGCGGAAACATCGAGTCGTATGCCAAGGTGTGCGACGAGGCCCGACAGGAAGCCTTCGACCGGATGGTCCAGCACGCCGAGGAGCTGGGGGCGGACGCAGTCATCGGGATGCGCTACGACGCGACCGAGTTTACCCAAGGGGCCACCGAAGTGCTAGCCTACGGTACAGCGGTCAAGCTTGGGTACATGTGAGTGTGGCGGTCAGGCTCGGGTACCTTGTTTCCGCTGGGGGGACAGAGCGGACGCCGGCCCGCTTGAGCCGGGGCAAGAGATGACGCCGCCAATCCCATGACACCTCATCGTTGTGCGCACATATATCTTACATAATCGGTCGACTGCCGACTCTGACCCATGACGGACCGACATGGGTCCCACAGGTGCCGCCGCGTGACGCACCCCGGTAGCTGTACCCGACTTGCGGCGACCTAGGTCATGCTCGGGTCGTGGCGAGTTGTTGCAACTGAGTTTGATCCGTGTTAGACTGATGGTGATCTTAGGCCAGAACTGTTACCGCCTGCATTCGCCCCTACCAAAAGGTAGAGGCATCGTGCGATCCCACATTTCAGCCGGAGGTCTGGCCATGCGTTGGTACCTGATTGTGGGGGCGTTGGTGGTCGGGTGGGGCGGAGTCGTGGTCAATGCCCAGGGGGACAAACCGGTTTCGAAGTTCCCGATCGGGCGGGAGACCAGCTACATCACCGAGCCTTTTGATAAGGACGTATACCTCGACTATCAGACCGCCTTAAACGAGCGGCTCCGCAAGGGGATCACGCCGGAGAACAACGCCAACGTCCTGTTGTGGCGGGCTATCGGTCCGCATCCGGAAGGATGCAAGATGCCGCCCGCCTACTTCGTGTGGCTGGGTATCGAAGAGCCGCCCGCAAACGGCGAGTATTTCATGCCGCTGCACCAATATCTCAGTGAACGGGCCCGCTTGCAGCCCAACGAACAACAGGAGATCCGCGACCAGTTAGACAAGGCGGTGCGGCGGCCGTGGGCGGCGATGGATTACCCCTTGCTTGCCGACTGGCTGTTCGTCAACGAGAAGCCGTTGGCGGTGGTGATCGAGGCGTGCCAGCGGCCGCAGTATTACAACCCGGTGGTTCCCCCTCAGTTGAAGGATAGACCGACACTCCTGGCCAATGCCTTGTTGCCGAGTGTGCAGCTCAGCCGGGAGTTGGCCCAAGCCCTGGTGGCCCGGGCGATGCTGCGGGTCCAGGAGGGGAAGTTGGGGGAGGCCTGGCAGGACCTGCTGACGAGCCACCGCTTGGCCCGGCACATCGCACGGGGCGGCTTTTTCATCGAAAGCCTGGTGGGATTCGCGATGGAGCGGTCGATCAGTCCCGCCGATTTGGCCTACCTGCAGCATCCGGATTTGACGCTGCGTCAGATCCAGCGGTGTCTGCAGGACCTGCAACGGTTGCCGCCGCTGCCCGCTCCGGCGGACAAATTCGAGTTCGCCGAACGGTTCATGTACCTGGACGCCATGCAGCATTTCCACCGCGACTTCGAGAAGATGTACGAGCATGACCTCTTCGCTCCTGACATCCGCGAAATGTTGCCGAAAATCGAACGGCTCAAAGGGCTGACACTGGATTGGGAACCGGCATTGCGGAGCGGCAATCGCTGGCATGACTGGGCGGCCGCCGCGGTACGGTTGCCCACCTACGCGGCACGCCAGAGCGGATTCGACAAGCTGGAAGAGGAATTCAACGAGATCAACAAGAGATGGGGGAATCGCTGGAACAAGTTGCGGATCGCTCAAGGTCTTGTCAGCGGCCAGGAGTTTCCCCAACTGATCAGTGACATGTGGATCGGTTGGAGTGCACCTCGCAGAGCGTCGCAGGCTCATGACCGGGCCGAGCAGGCGCAGCGGAATTTGTTGATCGTGTTTGCCTTGGAGGCATATCGTCGCGACCCGGGCCGATACCCGGCCAAGCTGGAGGAGCTGGCGCCGAAGTATTTGCCGGAGGTGCCGGATGACCTGTTTTCCGCCGAGCCGCTGATATATCGCCGCACGCAGGAGGGTTATGTGCTGTACAGCGTTGGTCTAACGGCAAGGACGACGGGGGCCGCGGCCCGGGGGATGATCCGCCGCGGGACGACGTGGTCATCCGCATGCCGCCGTCAGAGTAGAAACCGTAGTAGCCAGCGTAATTGGAGAACGTGCTATGGATCGTCGGGGATTTTTGTCGCTGGCGGCGGTCACGCCGCTGGCTCATCTGTTACCCGTGTACGCCCGGCAGGGTCCGGCACAACGGGTCCAAGAGTTGAAGGCGGATATTGTGGTCGTCGGCGGCGGGGTCGGCGGCGTCGCCTGTGCCCTGGCGGCGGCCCGCAAGGGACTGCGCGTCCTCCTCACCGAGCAGTACGACTGGATCGGCGGGCAGTTGACCGCCCAGGCCGTCCCGCCGGACGAGCACCCCTGGATCGAGGAGCACGGCAGCAGCCGCACCTACCGGGCCTTCCGCAACCAGGTGCGGGAGTATTACCGGCGGCACTATCCGCTCACCGACGCCGCACGGGCGCAGCCGCGGCTGAACCCCGGCAATGGCAACGTATCGCGGCTGTGTCATGAGCCGCGGGTGGCCTTGGCCGTGCTGCTGGAGATGTTGGCCCCGCATATCACCGCCGGGCGGGTCCAGATCGTCCAACCGTTCCAGCCGCGACGGGTCGAGACCAACGGCGACACGGTTACGGCGGTCGAGGGAACCAGTCGCCTGCACGAGCGGCTCGTGCTGCAGGCCCCTTACATCATCGACGCCACAGAAACGGGCGACCTGCTGCCGCTGGCCAGGGTCGAGTACGTCACCGGGGCGGAATCGCGGCGACAGACGCAGGAGCCGCACGCCCCCGCCGAAGCCCAGCCGCACAACCACCAGGCCTTTACCGTCTGCTTCGCCATCGATTACCAGCCCGGCCAGGATCACCGCATCGAGGAACCCGCCTCCTACCGCTTCTGGCGGGAGTACGTCCCGGAGCTGCGGCCGCGATGGCCCGGGCCGTTGCTCTCCTGGCAGATGTCCGATCCCCGCACCCTCAAAGTGCGGGCGGTGGCCTTCAACCCTGACGGGCCGGTCGACAAGGGCCGCCTCAACCTGTGGACCTATCGCCGGATCGTCGACCGGGCGAATTTCCAGCCCGCAAGCGGTATTGTGGACATTTCGTTGATCAACTGGCCGCAGAACGATTACTGGCTCGGCAACCTGTACGATGTGGAGCCTGAGGAAGCCGCCCGGCACCTGCTCGGCGGCTACCAGCTCAGCCTCAGCCTGCTGTACTGGTTGCAGACCGAAGCGCCCCGACCGGACGGGGGCCGCGGCTGGAAAGGCCTGCGATTGCGTGGCGACATCGTCGGCACCGAACACGGCCTGGCGATGGCCCCCTACATCCGCGAGAGCCGCCGTATCCAGGCCGTCTTCACCGTCACCGAAAACCATGTCGGCGTCGAGGCCCGTGCCCAGCTTCTCGGTAAAAAGCCGGGCGAGTTCACCGCCGAAAAATTCCCCGACAGCGTCGGCACCGGCAGCTACCGCATCGACCTCCACCCCTCCAGCGGCGGCAACAACTACATCGACATCAGCTCCCTGCCGTTCCAAATCCCGCTGGGAGCCTTGATTCCCAAACGGGTCGAGAACCTGCTGCCGGCGTGCAAAAACATCGGCACCACGCACATCACCAACGGCTGCTACCGCCTGCACCCGGTGGAATGGTGCATCGGCGAGGCGGTCGGAGAGCTGGTGGCCTTCTGCCTGGCCCGCAAACGCCTGCCGCGACAAGTCCGCAAGGACCCGCAGTTGCTGACCGACTTTCAGAAACAACTGACCGATGCGGGACTGGACCTGGACTGGCCGGAACAGATCGCCCGCACGCCGCGCTGAGAGCGCGTGACGGCGTTATTTCCGACTCCCCCCTCCTGACCCCTTACTCCCGACTCCCCATTCCCGACTCCCCATTCGCTGCTCCCGACTCCCCATGGAGGCGATCGTCCGCACGCCGCGCTGAGACCACGCGGCAGCGTTCAGACCAGCTCCACGCCTGGTTCGCCGGAGCGGATCTCGCCGATGACCCACGCCGCAACGTCCATCTTCTCCAACTGGTGGACGATACTGTTGGCAAAACTGGGAGCACAGACGACGACGAAGCCGATGCCCATGTTGAAGACGCGGAACATTTCCGCGTCGGGTACCTGGCCGCGTTGCTGGAGCCAGGCGAAGATTGGTGGCACGGGCCAGCGGCGGCGGTCGATCACCGCCCGGCAGTTGGGGGGGAGGATGCGGGCGACGTTGTCGGGCAGTCCGCCGCCGGTGATGTGGGCCAGGCCGCGGATGACCCGTTTTTTGACAGGGTAGTGGGCGATCAGCTCCCGGATCGGGCGGACGTAGATGCGGGTGGGGGTCAGGAGGGTCTCGCCGATGGGGGGAGCGTCGGGGTGCCAGCGGTCGTGGACGGTCAGTCCGGCGGCATCAAAGACGATTTTGCGGATGAGGGTATAGCCGTTGGAGTGGGGGCCGCTGGAGGCCAGGCCGACGATGGCGTCGCCGGGCTGGATGGTGCGGCCGTTGATGATCCGGTCGCGTTCGACGACGCCGACGCAGAAGCCGGCCATGTCGAAGTCGCCGGGGTCATAGAAATCGGGGAGGATGGCGGTTTCGCCGCCGACCAGGGAGCAACCGGCCTGGCGGCAGCCGTCGCTGATGCCGCGGACCAGCTCCAGGGTAAGGGCCGGGTCGTCCTGCGGCATGGCCAGGTAGTCGAGGAACATCAGCGGCTCGGCACCGGTGCAGATCAGGTCGTTGACCGACATGGCGACCAGGTCGATGCCGACGGTGTCGTAGCGTTGCATCAGGGTGGCGATTTTGAGCTTGGTGCCGACGCCGTCGGTGCAGGCCGCGAGCACGGGATGTTTGTAGCGTCGCCGGAACAGCCAGGCGGTGGGGTCGAGGTCAAACAGGGCGGCAAAGCCGCTGCTTCCTTTGCCGCCGCGGCGGGGCGGGAAAGGAGGGGGTACGACCCGTAACGGATCGTGCGTCTGCCGCAACAGTGGCTCCAGTCCCGCCAGGGTCTGGGCATAGGCTTCCAGGTCCACGCCGGCTTTGCGGTAGTCCCAGGGTTGGGGCATGGATGCCTCCGACGTTCGTTGTTCGGTCATAATCGGACGGTACTTTCAGTTCAATTTCGGTTCATAAGGTCGCACCCGCAGGGCGGATGCCTCTGTTCTATCGGGGTTGACCGCATTTTCCGCATCTGGCTATAGTTCGCCCACGGTACGGATGAGGCGCGAGGGAAGTCAAAGCCATGGACGGCAAGGCCGCATGGGTGGAACAAGCCTGGGCTGCACTGGCGGCGGTATGGTCGCGGTTTCTGGGCGGTCTGGAGGCGTATTTTGCGGCAATCAGCGGCATCTTGCCGGAGCCGTTCTTCCATACCCAGGCGTTCCTGACGTTTTTCGTCTTGGTATTTGTCATTTATTGGTCGGTGCCACGCCGCTGGGCGATGGTGCGGATCTACGTGCTGCTGGTGGCGAGCTTTCACTTTTACGCCGCGTGGAGCCGGGAGCTGGCCTTGCTGGTGACCGCCACCACCGTGGCCGACTACACTTTGGGGCAGCTGATGGGGGCGACGTCGCGGCGACGCTTGCGGCAACTCTGGCTGCTGGCCAGCATCGGCATGAACCTGGGGGTGTTGTGTTACTTCAAATACCGCGGCTTTTTCCTCAACGAGCTGCATGATCTGTTGTCACGGCTGGGTTACGATCCGTCCTACGGCAAGCTGGACGTCGCCGAGCTGATCATCCCGTTTGGCATCAGTTTTTATACGTTTGAGGCGATCAGTTACGCGGTGGACGTGTACACACGCAAGATCGCGCCGGAAAAGAGCTTGCCGCGATTTCTACTGTTTATCCTGTTTTTCCCGCACCTGGTGGCCGGGCCGATCGTGCGGGCCGGGGATTTCCTGCACCAGACCCGCCGCCCGAAACGCTGGAACTGGTGGCGGGTGCAGATCGGCGTGCAACTGTTCCTGATGGGGGCGTTCAAGAAGCTGGCGATCGCCGACCGGATGGCCCTGTTCTGCGATCCGATCTTCCAGAACCCGGAAGCCTACCGCACCACCGCCTGCTGGCTAGCCGTGCTGGCATACGCTTTGCGGATCTACTGCGACTTTTCCGGCTACTCGGACATGGCGGTCGGCCTGGCCCACCTGTTCGGCTACCGCCTGACCCAGAATTTCAACATGCCGTATCTGTCGGCGAATGTCTCGGAGTTCTGGCGGCGGTGGCACATTTCGCTAAGCAGTTGGCTGCGGGACTATCTGTTCATTCCGTTAGGGGGCAGCCGCTACGGGCGGTGGCGGACCTATCGGAACCTGCTGATCGTCATGACCTTGGGCGGTCTGTGGCACGGTGCGGCGTGGGGCTACGTGGTTTGGGGGATCGCTCATGGCCTGATGCTGGTCGTCCATCGGATGTTCCGGGAATGGGCGGAGGGAATTCCGGCGGTGCAGGCCGCGTTGGCGACGCCGGGCGGGACGCTACTACGGATTGGTCTAACGTTTGTCTGCGTGAACCTCTGCTGGGTTCTGTTCCAACCGGATATCGGCAAGGCGTGGTTAATGTTCCAACATCTATTTGTATTTCACCCTGGGGAGCCGTTGCCGCTGCATCATCGGAGCTTGTGGTACACGGTGGTGTTTGTACTGTTGTGTCACCTGCTCGTGCGGTTTGGGTTGTGGCAGCGGTGGTCGGAACGGCTGCCGTCGCCGGTGCTGGGGGCGGGCTATGCCGTGTGTGCCTGTGCGGCGATGCTGCTGGCTCCGGCCCAGGGGACCAGCTTCATTTACTTCCAGTTTTGACGGAGGCCGATGTTCCGACTCCCCTTGTGGCCGGTCCGGTCGCCGCTGCGGTCCATCCGGCGTGTGCTGTCGCCGTATCGGGTGGTGAAGCCTCATCGCCGCGGTCCGCTGGCCCGGCGGGCGTTGCTGTGGGCCGTCGCCATTTACGGCGTGGCCCACCTGCTGCTGGCGGTCGTCGCCGCATCGAGCCGGTGGATCCGGGACCCGATCTACACCGACAAACGCGATAAGCTTGTACGGCTGCAACGGCAATATCCGGCCAGTCGGGAGCGGGTGGTGTTTCTGGGCACCTCCCGCGTGGGCAACGGCTTTGCCGCCGGCCACTGCCAGGAGCTGTTGCAGACGGAATTCTCCGGCGGCGGGATCGCGTTCAACTGGGGGCTGCCGGCGTCTGGCCCGGTGACGCATCTGTTTCACTTCCGCCGCATGCTGGCCGAGGGAATCCGGCCGACGGTATTGCTGCTGGAGGTGCTGCCGGCGACGTGGGCGGAGCTGCCGGACGGCCCGCTGGAGGCCCGTTTCAGCGACGGCTTGGCCTGGGACGCGGCGGAACTGGCGGAGCTGGCCGCGTACGGCTGCCCGGCGGCAGAGTGGCAGCGGCAGCGACGCCAGCTTTATCTGCAGCCGTGGCATGCCTTGCGGTTCCGACTGCTGGGGCGTGTGGCCCCGTCCTGGCTGCCGTTTCACTTGCGCTATGACTGGAGCCGGGGGCCGGACCCGCACGGCTGGAGCCCGCTGATCGACCCGGTGGTGAGCGCGGAGCGGCGACAACGGGGGCAACTCCAGGCTCGCCGCGAATACGAACACGTCCTGCGTCGCTGGCGGCCAGGTATGGCGCCGCTGCGGGCCGCCCGCGATCTGCTGGAGCTTTGCCGGCAGCAGCATATTCCCGTGGCATTAGTACTGTTGCCGGAAGGGCCGTCTTACCGGCAAATGTACACGCCGGCTTCGTTACGGCGGCTGGAGGTCTGCTTGCAGGAGCTGACGCAGGCTTATGGCTGCCGCCTCATCGATTGCCGGAGGTGGATGGAGGAGGAGGACTTCGTCGATGGCCACCATTTGCTGCCGGCCAGCGGCCGCCGCTGGACAGAGCGGCTAACGCGGGAGGAGCTCCAGCCGTGGCTAGCCGAACAACGACGATGACCGGCACGGGCCGCCAGGTCGCCCGGCCCTTGGATGCCGTCCGCTGGCGGTGGATCGGAGCGGTGGCCGCCGCGACGACCTATGCCGACGCTTCGGGTGATCGCCACCGGCGTCGGCGAACCGTGCGGGCGGTACGAACCTTGGTGGCCGCCGTCGTTAGCCTGCTGCTGTTGCATGTCGCGGCCGCCGGCCTGCTGGACGGCCAGTCCCCCGGCTGGCGGGACCCGGAATATGCCCAGCGTGTCCGACTGTACCGGCAGCGGCAGGCCGAACGTGCCCCGCGGCCATCGATCGTCGTTATCGGCAGCTCGCGGGGGGCGATGGGCGTGTGTCCGGCGGCCTGCGAGTATCCAGCGGGCCGCGAGTCTCTGGCGGTCTGCAGGACTACCGCTGCGGGCGATGCCACCTCCCCGGATGGGTCCCCGTGGCTGTTCAACTTTAGCCTGCTCGGGGCGGGGCCGCTATTGCAGGACCTGGTTGTGCGGCGGATGCTCGAAGACGGGATCACGCCGCAGTGGGTCTGGCTGGAGTACTGGCCGCCGTTCGTGCATGCGGACGAGCAGTGGAACGAGTTCCAACGGGTGGCGGTGGACCGTCTGTCGCCGCGGGATCTGCCATGGGTGAGGGATTATTTCGACGATCCGGCGGCCATTGGTCGGCAGGTGTGGCGGCAGCATTATGCGGCGTGGTGGGGATCACGGTTGCGGCTGATGCATCTAATGGCCCCGGAGTGGTTGCCCCGGCCGCACCGTCAGGACTGGACGTGGAAGGACATAGACGGCTGGGGGTGGAAGCCGCCGCCGGTCTGGCCGGACGCCGCGGCGGCGCGGGCGAGGCTGCTGCCGCAATGCCAGGCGATCTACCAGCCACTGTTGCAACGGTTCACGCCCGATCCGCGGGCGGAGCAGGCTCTTCGCCACGCCGTGCGGCGGCTGCAAAGGGAAGGCGTCCGCGTCGGTCTGATCCTGTTGCCGGAGTCGGCTCAGTTCCGGAGTTGGTACCCGCAACACGTGCAAGTTCAAGTGCAACAACAACTTGCGGCGCTGTGCCGTGAGGAACGCCTCCCGCTGCTGGACACCCGCGACTGGATGGAGGAGGAGGACTTGATCGACGGGTTCCACCTGACCCGTCCCGCGGCGGCCCGCTACACGCGGCGGCTGCTGGCCGAGCTGGTGCGGTGCGCGGCCGCATGGGAGGGTTGGCCATGAGGACGCCGGGTCTCCGATCGCGTTATGACGTATCCATCCTGTCGCGGCAGCGGTCCCGCCGCCGCCTCCGCTGGAGGGGAGCGGTCGTCGCATCTCCTGTAGTTACGGCCACTACCGGAGTACGCCGTCGCCAAGCCTGCCGGACGCTGCTGGCGGCGGCTGCGGCCTTGTGCGTGGCCACGCTGGGCTTGAGTGGGGCGTTGGAAACGGTTCGGCCGCAGTGGCGGGACCCCGAATTTGGTCATCGTCTGATGGCATTACGGCAAATGCAACGGCAGACGGTTCCCGGGCGGCCGCTGGTGGTCATTTTGGGCACGTCGCGGGCGCAAAATGGCCTGTGGCCGCAGGCGATGGGACTACTGGACGGGGGAGGCACGCCACTGGTGTTCAACTTCGGCCAGACTGGTTCGCCGCCGGTGAAAGTCTGGCTGACGTGGCGGCGGCTGCTGGAGGCGGGGATCCCGCCGCGGGCCGTGGTGATCGAGGTGTTGCCAGTGTGGCTGTCGTTTGAGGCGTCGCCGGAGGAGTTTTTCGTCCAGCAGGCGGAGCGGCTGAGCTGGCGGGACCTGCGGAATATCGAGGAGGTGGCCGGCCCGGCGGAGTCCTTGCGGCGACGCTGGCTGCGGCAGCGACTGATGCCCTGGCATGCCCAGCGGGCAGTCCTGATGAGCCATTGGTTGCCGCGGTGGCTGAGCTGGTCCGAGCGGGTCGATCCGTTCTGGACGGGGATGGAACCGGACGGGTTTATGCCGTTTGTGTACGGCGAGTTGTCGCCGGAATTGCGGCGGCGGGCGACGGAGCACGCCTGGCACGAGCACCAAGGGGCCTTCGCGGGCTTTGCGGTGGCGCCGCAGGCCCGGCGGTGGCTGGCGGCCACAGTAGCGGAGTGCCGGCAACGGCAGGTCGCGGTGGCCCTGGCCCAGTCGCCGACCGCCCCGTTGTTTCGGAGCTGGTTTGCCCCGGGGGTGTGGGAGGCGGGCGAGCAGCAATTGGTCGAGCTGGCCGCCGAGCTGGGGGTGCCGCTGTTCCCGCCGCTGGCGGATTTGGACGATGCGGCGTTCGCCGACGGCCACCACCTGTTGCGCTCCGGCGCGGCCCGTTATAGCCGCTGGCTGGCCGAGCACCACCTGCTGCCGTGGCTAGCCAGGGAAGGAATAGTCCCGGCGGATTATCACCGATTACTGTTATCAAATGAAAATAAGTAGCCTCACCTAACAATCAGACTAATCCAAGAACATTTCGGTCGCATCCGAAATTTTCACAAATCTCTGTACGTATTTTGCGGCGGCGAACGGTCAAAATAAGGCAATTGATCGACAGCAAAAGTTATCAATAGGTATCCGCACTTATCAACAGGTATCCATAGCATCATTACTTATTGCGGCGACGGCCACTTTTGGCCGCTACGGAACGGACATAGCGGGCCATTTATTTCAGCATGCCGACTTTTCGGGCATAAGCGAATAGTCCGCCGGCTTCGATAATGGGCCGGACTTCGCCCAAGGGGAGCAGTTCGAAGTTCTCGCCGGTGGTGCAGTTGGTGAGCCGTCCGGCGTCCAGGTCGATCAGCAGTTCATCGCCGGTACAGATGCGGTCGATCAGTCGGGTGCGGCATTCCAGGGGGATGAGGTAGCCGCCGTTGACGGCGTTGCGGTAGAAGATACGGGCGTAAAATTCGGCGACGACCGCAACGATGCCGGCCGCCGCCAAGGCGATGGGGGCGTGCTCGCGACTCGAGCCGCAGCCAAAGTTTTTGCCAGCGACCACAATTTTGTAGGGGGAAACAAAAGGATCGTCCGGGCCGTGGAAGGGGACGTGCCCCTTGGGGAGGCCGGCCTGGTCGTCGGGTACGCCGCTGAGGGCGTATTTGCCGAACATCCGGTACTCTTCCGGTACGGCCGGGTTGTAGGTCAGATACTGGGCGGGGATGATCTGATCGGTGTCGATGTTGTCGCCCAGGACGTAGGCCGGGCCACGGATGAGGGATTGCATGGGGTTATCACCTCAGCGGTTAGTCTATGCGCCGGTAGGAATTATATTACGATAGATGATGGGAGGCCGCTTGGGGACTCCGGTGCGGCGGCAAGCCGGTCCAGCCATGCCCCGCACACGGGAAACGCATGCTAGAGTGTCGGCAGAGGCAAGACCATGGCCGCGCCCGGGGCCAACGCAGTGCCAACGGATCGGGAGTCTGCCGCGATATGCGTGCACGTCTCACTGTGGAATCGGGGAGTTGTCAGCCCCCTGTCGTCGAATTGTTCCCGGACCAGCCGATCACGCTCGGCCGCAGCCGGGACAACACGGTCGTGATCCGTGACGAGCTGGCCTCACGCTTGCATGCCAAAATCTACTACGAAGACCACCAGTGGATGATCCGCGATTTCAGCCTCAATGGCACGCGGGTGGACCAGGTGCGGGTGCAGGGGGCGATGCCGCTGCAGGACAACCAGCGCATCCGCATCGGCGATGTCGTCCTCCGGTTCCAGATCGAGCCGAAATCCGCCCTCCAGTTCAAGGATCCTTCTAATAGCGGCACCCCGGCCAGCGCCGGTACCGACACGGTCAAATCCCATATCAATCCGCACGGGCAAACCAAAGTTCACCCGATGCCGACGGAGCGGCCCCGCACGAGCGAGGGGGTCGATGCCGACCAGCAGCTCCGCATGGACGAGCTGACGGCATTGTGCCGCTTCATGACCCAGGCAGTGGAGGCCCGCTCCCCCCATGAGCTGATCACCAGTGCCCTGCGGGCCATCCTGCACCAGACCACAGCCCGCCTGGCCGGTTACTTGGCTCTCGACCCGGACGACCCCACGCCGCGGATCGTTCTGCCGGAATCCGCCTCGGTGGACGTGCCGCTGAGCAAACGGCTCACCGCCCAGGTGCAGAAAGAGGGGCGGATGGTTTGGCTCTTTTCGCAGATCGCCGAGGCCCATTCGCCGACTGATTCGCTCTCGGCGTTTGCCGATGCGATCTGCATTCCGCTGAAGGCTTCCGGGGAGCCGTTTGCCGCCCTGCATGTCTATCGCACCGGGCGGGCCTTCACCGAGCGGGATGTCCGCTTCATCGAAGCCCTGGCCGGCTACCTGGCCCACGCCCTGGAGCTGCATCGCAGCCGCCGCACCCTCGAGGCGGAAAACTCCCGCCTGCGGACCCACGTCCCTGTGGCCGACGAAATCATCGGTAGCAGCAACCTGATGACGCAATTGCGGCAACAGATTCTGCGGGCAGCCCCGCAGCCGTTCACCGTCCTCATCCACGGCGAAAGCGGCAGCGGCAAGGAGCTGGTGGCCCTGGCGTTGCACCGCAACAGCCGGCGGGCCGCGGGACCGCTGGTGGTCGTCAACTGTGCCGCCATTGCCCCCACCCTGCTGGAAGCCGAACTGTTCGGCTACAAAAAGGGGGCCTTCAGCGGTGCCGACCACGACCACCCCGGACTGTTCCAACAGGCCGACGAGGGGACCCTCTTCCTCGACGAAGTCGGCGAGCTGTCCCTGGAATGCCAGGCCAAACTGCTGCGGGTCATCGAGGGGAAGGCCTTCCGTCCGGTCGGCGGTACCTCCGATATCAAGGTGGACGTGCGGATCATCGCCGCCACCCATCGCAACCTGGAAAAAGAGGTCCGGGCCGGACGCTTCCGCGAAGACCTGCTGTTCCGCCTGCGGGTGATCCAGATCCGCGTACCGCCGCTGCGGGAACACCCCGAGGACATCCCCGAGCTGGCGGAGTTTTTCCTGGCCCGGGTCTCCGCGGAATGTCGCCGCCGCTTCCGCCTGACCCCCGCGGCCCTGTTCAAGCTGCAGTCCTACTCCTGGCCGGGCAACGTCCGACAGTTGCGGGCAGCCATCGAAAACGCCGCCGTGATGAGCGAAAGCGATCTCATCGACGCCGACGCCTTCATCCTTGGCAGCAGCGACCCCGCCTCCGGAACCTTCAAGGGGCTTGATCTGCCCCCCAGCCTGAACATGGACGACGTGGAGACTTGGGCCATCCGACGGGCCTTGAAACAGACCGGCGGCAACATCTCTCATGCCGCACGCATCCTCGGCATCAGCCGCGATACCCTGCATACCAAGATCAAAAACAAAGGAATCGACCGTACGGCTCTCCTCCAGGGGAACACGCCGCCGCCGCAAAAGCCCGTCCGCACAGAATAAGACCGTGGCCACCCCGGACCAACCGCACAATCAGCCATACAGCGAGCCGTCTGTAGCTCGTTGGCCGTCTGTAGCTCCTTAGCCGTAGCCGCTGCTGCCACAGTGCCCTCTGTGCTGCACTTCAACTTTAACTGTACAAAATTATACACTAGCCGCCGATGTCAAGACCCTTCCGGCCACAACGCGATGCGGTCGTGTCCGGCACAGCCCGGTCGCCGCAGGGTCACTGGCGGTCAGGTTCGCTCCGGCGTGGCCGCTCGGTGCGGTGGGCCGCCGCGACCACGGACGGTTCCCCTTCTTCCGGTCGCCCGATCACCACGTACCGGCCAGCCAGTTGTTCCACGAGCTGCTGCGGCGACAGGTTCAACCGGATCGGTTCGTGGATGTCCCACTGGCCGCGGCGGAGGACAAACGTGGCCGTGCCGTAGCGGGGCAGGCGGGCCGCTGGCCAGTCCGCCATGTCGGTGCCGGCCAACGGCTCGAAAGCCACTTCGACTGCGGCCACGGCTACCACGCACCGCCGCTGACGGTCCCGCACCAGCCACGGCGTCCCCAGAATCTGACACCGTGCCCATTGCAAATGGCGGGGTTTGCCCCGAGACTGCCCCGCGGCAAGCAACTCCTCCTCCAGTCGCGGCCGCACCAGGCGGAACAGCTCCCAGGCCCGCTCGACCTGGATCGCCCGCCCCAGACGCCAGAGCCAACGGACCGCTCCGATGATGCCGATGGCTACCAGGCTGGCCACCCCCAATCCCCATACCCAACTCATGACGGGAACGCTCCCACATCCCCTACTGTCTGCCGAAACGATCGCCGCCATATAGGTTGGCCGTCTCGGACGAGCATCTCTGGCTCACATCTCCTGCTGCCCGCCAAGACGATCGCCGCCACCTTCGGCTCCCCCTTTCTCCGCCTCCCCCTTTCTGACGAGTATTCAACAGTTCCGGCAACAGGCAGTCCACCCCGCCCGTCGCCGGTGCGATCCTGCCGCCGCTTCGATCCTGCCGCCGGGAGCAGGACAGGCGGCCGTCTTGTCGCTGATGTGTGCGGATCGTAGTCTGACAGCACCGGCGTTGGACGCGTCGTCCGGACGTGAGCCGTTATTTGGAGAGCTTATATGGTCGAGCGACGCAAGGAGCTGGACCGGCGTTATCGCCGCAAGAAAAAGATGAAGAAACTGAAGGCCAAGCTGCAAACGGCGACTGGCGCGGAACGGGAAAAGATCCTTTACAAGATCCGCCGGCTCAGCCCGTTTTGGAAGGAGCCAGCCGCATCGTCCGGATCGGCGGATCCCGCCGCGGGCACCTCCTGACTTAACTCAAGCTGTTGCCCATCAACACGTTACGTTACCGGCGACGTGGCGAGGCCAGCCAAATGGGATGCCTGAGCCACCCCATCCGCGGCATTTGATTCGGTTTTGCCGAAGTTTTTTTTCAATCACTTGGGATATTTTAGACATTAGTTCACATATTCGGGGCTATTTTCCCAAAGTGGCTCCGCCGCAGGGGTTACGACATACTATCGCGCGGCACAGGCACGTGATTTGGTGTTCTCGAAGTGGTTTCGCCGCAAGGAGTTAGGACTTACCGCCGCTGAGACGTGACGTTTTTCAGGTCAGGTGGGCCAACCGCTTCCAGTCCTCCCAAAATTGCGGGTAAGTCTTGGCGACGCAACCGGGGTTGCGCAGGACGATTCCCGGCACGCGTAGGCCGATCAGGGCCAGGCTCATCGCCATGCGGTGGTCGTTGTAGGTGTCGAGGGTGGCCGGGCGGAGCGGGCGGGGATGGATGGTCAGGCCGTCCGGGTGCTCGTCCACGGCGGCGCCGATTTTGCGCAACTCGTTAGCCAGTGCGGAGATACGATCGGTTTCCTTGTGGCGGATGTGGGCCACGTTGCGGATGCGGGTCGGCCCGTCGGCACAGCAAGCGACCGCGGCGAGGGTCATGACCGTGTCGCTGATGGCGTTCATGTCGGCGTCGATGCCACGCAGCCGACCGCCGTGCACGGTGATGCCGGATGCACAAACCTCGACCCGGCAACCCATCGCCGCCAGCAGCTCGACAAACCGCACGTCCCCCTGGAGGGATTGCGGCGTCAGGTCGGCCACGGTGACGCTCCCGCCGGTCACTGCCGCCGCCGCCCAGAAATAGGAGGCCGCCGAAGCGTCCGGCTCGATCGTGTATGCGGGCCGGTACGGCGTCGGCTGCAGGGCGTCCGCCGCCGTGACCGCGTAGCCGTCCGGCCGTGGCTCCACCTGGTGCCCCCAAATCTGCATCAAGTTGATCGTCATAGTGATGTATGGCTCGGAAACGGCAGGCCCTTCCCGCTGGATGACGACGCCGCCGGGGGGAGCGGGAATGTACGGGGCCGCCATCAGCAGGCCGCTGAGGAACTGCGAGCTGACGGTGGCCCGGATGCGGATGGGCCGGCTGGCCCGTGCGGCGGCGGCGGTCACCGCCACGGGGGGGCAGCCGTTGCCCGCCAAGCTCACCGCCTCCACGCCGTCAAGCTGATTCAATGCGTCTAGCAGGTCCTGAATCGGCCGTTCCCGCATGCGGGGGACGCCGTCAAAGCGGTAACTCCCCTCTCCCAACGCGGCCATGGCGCAGACAAACCGCATGGTGGTGCCGGAATTGGCCACGAAGATGTCGGCGGAGCTTGCCGGGATCCGCCGCCCTGACGTGTTGGCACCAATCCGGACAGTCTGCGTCGGCCAGTCGATCGCCACAGCAAAGCCCAGCCGCTGCAAGGCGGCCAGCATCACCTCCGTATCTTCGCTACGCAACACGTTTTGCAACAGGCACGGGCCATACGGACTGGCCAGGGCCGCCAGAACCAACGCCCGGTTGGTGATGCTCTTGCTCGGCGGCACTTGGACCACGCCGCGCGGCGGCTGCGACCCCGGCGACACGACGATTTCCGGCGGATACCTCCCCCAGGCCGGCTCCACTAGCTGTTCCCCTGGCATGCGATTTGCGTTCAGAAGCTCTGCAGGAAGTTCAGTTATCTTTTACAGGAAGTTCAGTTATCTTGATGAAATTGGTCTCAACGACAATGACCACTGCGCCGGCATTGGCTCCGATAAAGCAACCGCCGCAGCAAGACGTCCGCCTGAGCCGCAGCGACGCACGCCGCCTCAGTCCGCCAGCCAGTAACGGACGATACAATACAGGGCCTGGATGGCGTCCTTGAAACCGATCTTTTTGCCCTCCTCGTAGGTGCGGCCGGAGTAGCTGATCGGCACCTCATAGACCCGCCAGGGCGGCTGCCCCTTGCGTCGCCGGGCGATCTTTGCCGTCACTTCCGGCTCGAAGCCGAACCGGTTCGACCGCAGCCGGATGCTCTGGATCACCTCGCGGCGAAAGACCTTGTAGCACGTCTCCATGTCGGTGAGATTGAGGTTGGTGAACCAGTTGGAAATCATCGTCAGGATTTTGTTGGCTACCGAGTGCCAGTAGTACAGTACGCGGTGGCTGTCGCCGATGAAGCGGGAGCCGTAGACCACGTCGGCGCGGCCATCGACGATCGGCTGGATAAGGCGGGGGTACTCGGCAGGGTTGTACTCCAGGTCGGCGTCCTGGACAATGACGATGTCCCCGGTGCAGTGGCGGAACCCTTCCCGCAGGGCCGCCCCCTTGCCCATGTTCCGCGGCTGGTGGAAGACCCGCAGGTTGTCATACTGCCGTTGCAGCTCCTCTAGGATCGCCGCCGTGCGGTCGGTGGAGCAATCGTTGACCACGATCAGCTCTTTGGGGATCTCCACCGCCTGGACGCGGCGGATCAGCTCGGCCACCCATCGCTCCTCGTTGTACACAGGGATGACCACCGACAGTTTGAATTGCGGCGGGAGCGGGTAGATGCCCAACTGCCGGCATGCCGGCTCACCTAATAGCTTGTACAGCAAGGAGATACGACGTTGGGGGTCGGCCGCGAGCCGCTCCACGGCTTCCTCCCAGCTTGCCACGTGGCCGTTGACGCTGGCGGGCACAACTTCTGCCGGCGGCGAGGCAGCGGCCGCTGGCTCCGTATCCCGAATTGCCGGTTCCGTGCTCATGATCCCATGCGACCCCAACACTGCTGCGTGTTCGCCTGAGGAGTTATCACCTCAGGATGAGGACTCGCGGCCGGACGGGTGTACCCACTCGTCCTGACAATCTGCTCGCAGCATTGCCGTCCAGAATCAACGATCCCAGTTTAGCACATTCCCCGGACCCACGGCGAGAGCAATCGGCCTCGACTTGCCGCAACTTCCGGATATGATGGGAGTTACGGTTGTCACGGAAGTGACGGTGCGGTATCCCACCCCGACCGGAGGCATCGCCATGCGGACGCGCCACAACGGCATCGGCATTTGGGGAGGCGTTGTCATGGCCGCATGCATCGGAGCCGGCACGATGGTTGCTGCGATGACGGAATTCCCGCCGCCGGAAAAGCTCCCTTCCCGGCCGGAGGCCCCCTCGCCGCTGGTGATGCTTGACGGCACGCCCGTGAAGGACCGGCAGGCGTGGCTGCAGCGGCGACGGCCGGAACTCAAAGCTCTGTTTGAGCATTACATGTACGGCACCTATCCGCCGCGGCCGCAAAAGGTCACGGGCAAGGTGCTATTTGAGGACCCGCGGGCCTTTGACGGCAAGGGAACGTTACGGGAAGTCGAGCTGACATTCGGACCGGATGACTGGCCGAAGATTTACCTGCTGCTGGCGATGCCCAACGAGCGGCGGCCGGCGCCCTGTTTTGTTGGGCTGAATTTCGGCGGCAACCACCTGCTGACGCCGCATGAGCAGGTCCGCATCCCCACCACGTGGATGCGGGCGAACTATCCCGGGGTGGTGAACAACCGGGCGACCGCCGCCGGTCGCGGCAAACAGGCGGACACCTGGCCGTTGGCGTCCATCATCGCCCGGGGCTACGCCGTGGCCACTTTCTACCACGGCGATATCCAACCGGACCGCCCCGACGTCCGCGAAGGGATGCGGGCTACCCGTCCGGAAACGGATCGCCCCGCCGGAAACGAGACCGCCACCATCATGTGGTGGGCCTGGGGCATCCACAACGCCGTCGATTACCTGCTGACTGAGCCACGCATCGATGGCAAGAAGCTGGCCGTCGTCGGCCATTCGCGACTGGGCAAGACCGCCCTGCTGGCCGGGGCCTTTGATGAACGCATCGCCGTGATCATCCCCCACCAGTCCGGTTGCGGCGGCGCGGCCCCCAGCCGCACCAAAAATCCCAAGGCCGAGACGGTCGCCCGCATCAATTCCTCCTTCCCCCATTGGTTCTGCGGGCACTTTAAAGCTTTCGGGCCGGACGTGACGCGGCTCCCCTTCGATCAAAACTGCCTGATCGCCCTGTGTGCGCCGCGACCGGTGCTGCTGACCAATGCCCAGGAGGACCAGTGGGCCGACCCGGACGGGCAGTTGGCCATGCTGCAGGCCGCCGCACCGGCGTACGAGCTGTTGGATCTGCCCCGCCCACTAGTCGCTGAGCAGCGGCCGCCACTAGGGCAGCTCTCGCCGCTGCGGCTGGGTTATTTCATCCGCGAAGGGAAGCACTCGATGACCCCGGAGGACTGGAAAGTGTTCATGGACTACTGCGACCAGTGGCTGAAATGACCGCCGCGTAGGGCTGGACGGCTAGATGCGCTGCGACCAAACCGCGTCCAGCCCGAGCAATGGTCGTGGTGGCGTATTCGGCGTGGCCCCCCGGCCGCTCTTCTACCGGTGGGGGCGGCGGCAGCGGCTGTAGCGGGTTCAGCGTGGGTTGCGGGGCCGCAACAGGTAGGTCAGGTCCAGCCCGTTGGGTCCGAGGTGGGCATCAAGCGGTTCGACGCGGCCGCCGCGGGCGATAAGGTCTTGCAGGGCGCGGGTCATTTCCTGCCACCAGTAGATGGCGAATGGGTCGCCGGCGGTGGGCGGAATGGAGCGAAAAGCGTTCCGGCGGGCGTGGAAGTCGGCGGCGTCGGCCTGGGCCTGTCGCAAATACGCTTCCCGTGCGGCGGCGGCCTCCTGCTCGAGCCGGAAGGCGAAGGATTCGGCTTGCCGCAGGCGTTGCTGAGCCTGTTGGTGGGCTTGCATCCGGCGTGTGCCGATGCCGGCCTGCGCTTGGGCGACGGCCTCGAAGGAGGGCCGCACCGCCGCGGGCGGGGCCAAATGGGCCACGCTGACCCGCTGCACGATTAGGCCGAGCCGGAATTGCGGCAGCCGCTCTGCTAGCCGCTGTTCCACCCACCGGCTCAACTCCACCCCGCCGGTCAACAGGACGCGGTCCACCGGCTGGGCGGCGATCCATTCTGCCGCCGCTGCCTCGGCCAGCCGCGCCAGGATACCTACGGCCCGGTCCCGGTGCAGGACGTGCTCTTCCAACGCCGCGGGCGTCTCGTCGATCGTGAAATTGACCACCAGCTCGACCTCTACCAGGTTGTGGTCGCCGGTCAGGTATTGCCCGCGGCCGTCGTCGGGGTTGTCGCGGCGGGGATCGAAGCCGATGCGGCACTCGCGGACGGTCTGCACCGGCAGGCGGTCGATCCGGTCGAGGCCATAGGGCAGGCCGATCCATAGTCCAGGTCCGGGGTGGGCCACGACCGCACCGAAGCGGCGGACGACGGCCCGCTCGCCGGGGCGGATGACCGCCACGCCGCTGAGCAGCCAGCCGGCCAGCAGCACCAGTCCGCCGACGAGGAGGACACGCCGCATACTCATGGCGTCGAGGTCTCCTCGTCAGGGCCGTTTGGACGCGGGCGGGCGGGGATCGCCCGGACCGTTGGGACCAGTTGCGGGGCCAGCGGGGTTGCCGGAAGCGGAACGCGGCGGCCCGGCCAACGGCCGCAGCAGCGGATGTTTGGTACTGAGCAGCAGCAGGTCCTTGCTTTCGGCGATGAGGGTTTGGAACGCTCGCAGGTTCTCCAGAAACAGGTAGAATTCAGGGTCTTGGGCATAGGCTTCCGCCCGGATGCGGGCCGCTTCGGCCTGGGCCTGGCCTTCGATCAGCGTTTTGCGGGCTTTGGCGTCCGCCTCGATCGCCCGGGCCTGACGTTCCGCTTCGGCCAGGATCGCCGCGGCCTGCTGGCGGCCGGCGGTTTCATAATCGGCGGCCTTACGGGCCCGCTCACTGCGGATCCGCTCGGCGATGCTCGACCAGACCGCAGGCGGATAGCCAAACCGTAGCAGGCGGACTTCCACTAGCTCGATCCCGTAGGCCGTGCGGAGCTGCTCGGCGAGGCCGTCCGACGTTGGCGACGCCGCCTGGGCCATCCAGCGTTGCCGCAGGCGTTCCAGCCGCCGCTCGATCGCCGCCTGGTCCAACTCGATGAACGCCGGACCGTTTGGCACCGTGGCGGCCCAGCCGCTGATGCCGGCCAGGGCCGTCTGCGTGTCGACCACGCCGACCCATTCTTCCATCGGCAGGGCGCTGATGACTGCCGCCAGCCGGCCATTGATCACCGGCGCCAGGACGGCCCGAGCCTGTTCCGGCGTCCGCAGGGTGCGGAAGAAGCGGTCCGCCGCATCGCTGTCGGGCAGCCGCCAGAGGGCAAACGCCTGCACGGCGAGGGTTTTATCGACCGCGCCACTGCCAGGATCGCGGGTCAACGATTCCACCAGCGGCAGATCGACCACCTGGATGCGGCGATCGAGGCGATGGACGCTGTCGATGGGCCAGGGGGCCTTGAGGTGTAACCCGGCGTCGGCGGCCCCGTCATGCACGGCGTACATCTGGCCAAAGCGGGCGACCAGTACGTATTCGCCCTGGTCCACGGTGTACAGGGCCGTCTGGAGCCACACGACAGCGACGGCAGCGGCCAGAATGATAAGCCAGCGACGCATGGTTGCTTATGCCGCTCTCCAAGCTGGTCCGGCGTGCGATCACGGGGAACATCAGCGGACGAGCCAGGCGATGACTTTGCTCGTCTCGACCGCCGCGGCGTGCAGGGTGAGGCGGTCGGGCGCGCCCGCCGCACGGTAGGCCGCCGCAGCCCAGCGGTTGATGCCGCATCCTTCCGCATTATACAGTAGCAGCTCGCCGGGGGCACACAAAGCGGTAAGGGCATCGACATCGCCGTATTTGAGGGCGCCGGGAATCAGACGCAGGTCGGTCGGGTCGGTGATCTGGGCGTAGCGGAAGCGACCGGCATCCGCGACGGTGCGGCGGACGGCGTCGCCGGCCAAGACGCGGGCCAGCACGGCCACCCACCCGCTGCCGTCCCAGCCGACTAGATCGACGGTGCGGGCACGGAGCCGGTTCTGAGCAAAGGCGATCGCCGTGAGGGCGTCGTGGACCTGCTCGGCGGCCAAGGTGCGGTTGTAGCCGTAGGTGTAGCCGGCATATTCCTTGTTGACGACGTAGGGCTGGAGGCGGGCATTTTCGCCGGTGCCGAGCAGGTCGGGGGCAAGCACCGCCACGCCCGCGGCGAGGAGGCGTTGCACCACCTCCGTCGGTCGCCGCTCGTGCAGCAGGCTCGATTTGCCTTGCGGGTGGAGCCAGACGACGCAGGCATCCGGGGTCCCGGAAGACGTCGCGGCGTGGACCAACACGCACGGCACGGCGTCCTTCTCGCCGCTGCGGCCGATAACCAGCCGGCGGAAGACGGCCCCCGCATGCGTCACAGCGGGCAGTTCCTGACGGACCTCCGCCGCCGCGGGCAGCTCAGTGTGGAGCATCACCCGCCAGGCCGTGCCGAACACGTGCCGGAACTGCTTCAGCGACGCGGCGTCCCGCGGTAGGTACTGCTCGAGCTGCCGCTGACTCTGCTCGGTGAGGTAGGTCCGCAGGGCCGCCGCGTCCTTTTCGTCGTTGGGCCGGGGGAGGGCCGCGTCGAATACCGATAGTTGCTTGGGCTCGACCGGTTCAAACGCCGGTTCGACGACCTCCTCGTCCCGTCCCTGCAGGTGCTGGAGGAACCAGCGGTACATGAACTGCCGGGCATGGACGTTGTACTGGTGGCCGTACTCGAGCCACGCCCGCGCGGCGACCTTGTCCGGAGCCTTGTAGAGGGCGTAGAGGCGTTGCAGCTCCGGGAAGCCTTTTGTGAGGAACTCTTTGGTCCAGTCGTTGGCGGCGCTGAAGGCCATGGGTTTGGGGGCGAACAGGGCGGCGATTTCGACGTTACCGGTGCCAACCCGCAGGTGGGAGGCGTTTTCGCAGACACAGCCCCCCTGCATCGCCGTGCTGACCATGACCGCCGGGAAGACGCAGGCGAGGCGGTCGTCGATGGCGGCGAGGATGAAGGTCTGGGTACCGCCACCGGACGCGCCGGTCATGCCGATGCGATGCGGGTCCACTTCGGGCAGGGACAGGAGGAAATCGAGGGCCCGTCGGCTGTTCCAGGTCTGCAGCCCCATGACGTTTTGCAGCCGCAGCTCGGCAGCGGCATCGCGGAAGCCATCGCGGTGCGGGATGGCCGTGCTGTCGGCGTAGCCGACCATGTCGTAGTGAAAGACGATGAAGCCGAGGCGGGCCAGGGTGGCCGGCAAGGCCTGCATGAAGAAGCGTCCACGGGCCAGGTCGGGTTCCCCTTTGGCCTCCACCGCCGCGCGGGCGGCTTTTTCTCCGGCGTCGTGGAAGCGGCCGTTGGCCCAGTGGCCATGGGCAAACAGCACGGCGGGGAACTTGCGGCCTGCCGCCGCGGCGGTGCCCGGATTGGCAGCGGAAGATGGATCCGGACGGGTCGCCCGCGGCCGATACAGGTTGCCGCACACGTAGTGGCCGGGGAGGCTGGCGAAATAGACTTTTTCGATCGTATAGTCGCCGCGGTCGATCATCCCGTGGACCACCGGCCGCAGCGGCGGCGCTTCCGGCATCGGCCACAGGCCCAATGCGACCAATAGCTGTTCCCGCAGGCGTTGCCGGCGGCGTTCCCAGCTTGGCAGGTCGGTCGGCACCGCAAACGGGAAGTAGTCGTTGAGGGTCTTCAGTGGCCCGCGGCGGGGATCCGACGGTCGGAGCTTGTCATCGAAAACCTTTGTCGGATCAGGAGTTACACTGTCTTGTCCCTGTGGGTTGGCTAAAACGGTTCCCACCAGTCCGTGGCCGGAAAGGAGCATTCCCCCTGTCGTCGTCCATAGCCATTCCCGGCGGTCGAGCATGTCGGTGTCCCCCGTAAGGGCCGGTCGAAGCAAATCGCCGCTGAAGGTAGTGGGTTTCCCTGTGAGGCGGTTCCCTTGCAGGGGAGACTAACCGGCCGGCGGCGGATCGTCAATGATCTCCCCGATGCGGGCAGGATCGATTATCCGTCGTGACCGTGGGCCGGCTCCGTAGGGGCCGACAGGGTATTATTGGTTTTGGGCGTTATCGGGTCTTATCGGTATTGACCGCCGGGGCGTGATCGGTCTCAGTGGCCGGTGCACATGCCGGTGCACAGGCGGTTGCCGTAGCGTGGTGGGCATGGGTGGCCATGGCATTATCGGTATTGGTCGCCGGGGCGTAGGTCGCGTAGGAACTTTCGGTCTCCCAAAGGGTTACGGCGACGACCGGCAGGCCAAAGCAGCGGGCCTGCTCATAGATCAGACGGGCGATGTTTTCGGCGGTGGGGTTGCAGTCAAGGGGGACGAAGGCTTCGCCGAGCCGTCGCAGCTCGGGGATGAGGGGGTCGTCGCGGTGCAGGAGCATTTTGTGGTCGAGGGTTTCGTTGATCCAGTTACCAAGGAGATTTTTGATGTCCGAGAAATCGACGACCATGCCGCGGCGGTCGAGATCGGCGGCCTCCAGGGTGATGACCGCCTTGCCGTTGTGGCCGTGGAGGTGGCGGCACTTGCCGGCGTAGTTCAGCAGGCGGTGGCCGTAGCAAAAGTGGATTTCACGGGTGACGCGGAACATGGGGGATAGTCTCCGGGTGGAGGCGGGTCGTTCCGGCGGCGGGGGGCGGCTGGGCGTAGTCGGTCGGGTCGGGGAGGCCGGCGGCGAGGAATCCCATGCGTCGCTCATGGCATTTGCTGCACAGGCCGCAATGCCGCCGGCCCAGCGGGCGGATGCACGAGAAGGTCAGGTGGAGCGGCAGGCGGGCGCCGCGGCGGAGGACGTCGGCTTTGTGTAAGTGATTGTAGGGACGGCAGATAAGAAACTGGTCGTGCACGGCCTGGCCGACCGCGGCGGCAAACGCGGCGAAGAATTCCGGTGTGGCGTCCGGGAAAGGGTTGGCCGCCAGCGGGGCCATCGCCAGGCGGGAAATTCCATGTAAGTGACACCACAGCAAGGCTTTGGAGAGGAGCAGGACGTTGCGGCCCGGGAGGTAGACGTCCTCGTCCGGCGTGCCGGCGGCCGGGGTGCCGTTGCCGGTGCGGCTCCAGTGGTCGCCGTAGAGGTCGGCTGTCGGAACTTCAAGTGTCACAAGAGGTTGCAGCGTCGGTCGGGCGATGGCAGCCAGGAAGGCCTGGAGGTGGTGCCGCTCCGCCTCTTCCCACAGCAGCCCGGCCCGCACGTAGAGGGGATAAACGACCGGGGCGTGGTCCAACGCCTCGGCCAACAGGATGGCACTGTCAGCTCCGCCGCTGACCAGAACGGCCAGGGGTGCGGAGGGCATCGGCCAAGTGGGTTCGGCGTGATTCACAGCGCAGCTATTCTAGACGGATCGTGTGGGTGCCATCCAACGGAGTCTTGGTCCCCGGAGTCAAGGTTAGCCGCCGGGTGGGCCGCCGGGCATGCCGCCAGGTGGGCCGCCGGGGGGACCGCCGCCCGGCATGCCGGGAACGAACTGTCCGCCGCCGTCGCCGGTGAAATTCGCTACGATCGCGCTGACACTGCTTTGAATGAGCCGGACTTCGATGGCCGAGCGGACGATGAACAGCTCGCCGCTGGCCCGGAATGCGAGATTGTCACGCAGGACATTCGGGGCGGTATTGCCGCCGCCGGATTTGAACGCCAGGGTCTTCCACCACCGCGGCGGAGACTGCTCGTCGTCCTTGACCCATCCCTGGTTTTTCCACTTGTTGGCCTGGTTTTTGGCGGTTTCGGGATTGCCGTACCAGACGAGCCATTCGCCGCGGACGTCTCGGGAGCCAACGCTGGCCCGGATGCCGTAACCTTTGGCGTTGTTGAGGATTTCCGCAATTTCGCGGCGGAGGTCGTTTTCGTCGTTGCTGCCGCCGATGGTGCTTCCTTCCTGTTTGGGGGGCGGCTGCATGCGGGGGATGGCGCCGCCGTAGATGGTGTATCGCCACACGGTACCGCGGGCAGCCTCCTTGGCCAGGGGTCGGGCACGCCCAAACGCCGTCTGGTCGGGGTTGTCGCGGTGCCCTTTGAGCATGTTCTGGAATACGTCTTCACCCATGTCGCCGCGGGCGAAGACGACCAGCCGCGGCGTGGGAGCGAACACCCGGCAGCCGGGATAACGCAGCCCCGGATCGTTGATAGTGTAGTAGTCCACGCCCGCGGCGGTGTACTTTTTCGCCCCCGGCAGCTTTTCCAGCACGGCGGGGCTGACCTCGATCGAAGTGCGGAAGACCGTGGCTTCCAGAGTCTTGCTCCCGCTGCGACCGTAACCCTGCACCACGTAGTCGATGCAGTTGACGGGCTGCTCCCCCAAGGCCTTGCTCAAGGCATCCATGGCCCGCCGGAAGCCATAGCCGCCCATGGCCTGTTCGCAGTTCTCGAAAAACTTCGGATAACGGCTGATGTGGCCGTAATTGATGCCGTACACCTCATCGCACTGGGTGGGGAGATAGGCGATCATCTCCTCGGCGACGCTTTTGCGGCTGAAAAACCAGTACAGGAGCAGGGAAACGGTTAGGACAAAGACGACGCCGCCTGTCGCGGCGGCCGCCAGGATGGCCGGGTTGGTCTTCTTTTTCTTGATGCGGATCTTGCGCGGCGGGGCGTCGGTGTCGCGTTTTTTCTTCTTCGGTCGTGTTTGGGTGGCGGGAGAATTCGCGGCGGCAGCCGCCGCAACGGGTCGGTTGTTGACGCCCCCGTCGCTGCGTGACACCGATCGCCAAGGGAACGCCGTCCCGCAACGCGGGCACTCGATCTCCGTCCCTTCTTCCGGCGGCTCTTCCAAACGCAGCCGGGCCTCACATTCCGGACAACGAACCTGTACGGCCATGATCGTCGATTACCTTGCCAATTCCGGATGACCTTGCCGAATGTCCCAATGAAAACATGGTCTCGGCTCGCCCGCAGGAATCTCCGGCAACGCGGGCAATGGAATATATCAATCATACCGTGGCAGGCCGCCGCTTGTCCATGACTTTGGCCGATATTCGCTTGACCTCGCCGGGTCCGTCTGTCAGTTTACAATTAATGGACATGCATACAACAAACAGGTATTCGGCGATGGGCCGAGGAATCTGACCGACCACGGCGAGGGAAGACTCATGCGGCGAGGACACGGCGTGAGGTTCAGTATTCTGGTCGGGCTGCCGCTGGTAGCGGTGGTAACGGCCGTAATGGGGCAAGACCCGCCGGCGGCACCGGGGATCGCCACGGGAGTGGTGCCCACGCCGTTGCGAGGATTTGTCGTCGCCGACCCGCGGTTTCCGCCAGTGGCGACCCCCGACGGCAAACAGGAACGCGATCTGCGGGACCGCACCGGCCGGATCCACTCGTTCGTCACCGAATACGGCCTGTCGCCCGTCGTGGTCGTGTTTACCCGCAGCGATCCGAAAACGGTGACCGCCGACACCGGACTGGGCAAGCTGATCCAAACCATTGACCGCATCTTGCCCAAATACCGACCGGACAAGTTGAACGCCATGGTGGTGTTTTTACGGACTGCGTCGGGGGAAAAGGCGGTCAAGCTGACCGACGCCGCCGGGGTCGAAACGCAGGTGGCCGCGGACAAGGAGTACCCCGACGACGAGGAGCGGGACCGGCACGTCCAGGCTATCCGGGACTGGATCGGCGCTCTGAAAGTGATGAACGTGCCGGTGGTGCTGGCCCCGGAGACATCGCAGGCCGCAAAAGCTTGGGGGATCGATGATAAGGACGAGATCGTGGTGGTGGTGTACACGCGGTTGCGGCTGGTGGCCCCGCCGTGGAAGTTCCCCAATCGCGACGCCATCACCGATACCCACATCGCGGAAATTCAAAAAGCGATCCAAGTGGCGATCGCCCCCATCCGCTAATCCGATCCGATTGCCCTTTATGCTATCCCGCTCGCCCCGGCGGCCCTTCTGGCCGCGGCAGAGAGATCACGACCGGCACAATTGATCCACTCGCTGGCGATAACTATCATCACCATCATGATTCCGCTCAAGGACAACGTACCGTCCCGGCATTTTCCCTGGGTGATGTGGACGCTGATCGCCCTGAACGGCTTCGTGTTCATCCAGGAGCTGCGGCTGCGACCGGAACAATTGGAGTATCTGGTGCAGCGTCTGGGGTTTGTCCCCGCGCAACTGTGGGCCGATCACACGCATTGGCCTGCCCTGTTGACCTCGATGTTCCTGCACGGCGGCTGGCTGCATGTTCTTGGGAACATGTGGACGTTGTACCTGTTTGGCGACAACGTCGAGGATCGGATGGGGCCGGCCCGGTTTTTGGTCTTTTATCTGGTATGCGGGGTTGCCGCCGCTCTCGCACACGCCGGGATCGACCCGCACAGCACGGTGCCGACCATCGGAGCGTCCGGGGCCATTGCCGGCGTGCTCGGAGCCTACGTGCTGCTCTACCCCCGGGCCCAGGTCATTACCCTGGTGTTTGTGGGCATTTTTCCTCTTGTGGTGGAGTTGTCCGCCCTAGTGTATTTCGGAATCTGGTTTTTGACCCAGTTATTTAGCGGTACGTTGGCCCTGATAAGTCCTGAGTCCTTCTCCGGCGTAGCGTGGTGGGCGCACATCGGCGGGTTCGTCGCCGGGATGCTCCTGTGCCCGCTATTTTTGCGGCGGGGCGAGCACCTGAAGCAGCGGCGATATCGTGACGAATATTGGCCGTGGTGAACTATGCATTTGGCCAGGATATTGCATATGGCATTTAGCTGTAATTCTCCATATGATTGTAATTTCGCATATAGCTTAGGTTTTGTAGTTGCAATCTAGCATATGGCTTGGGTTTTGTATGTGGGTGAAATGTTGCAAAAGGCTTGGCTAATGTCGCGGATGCGTCGGTATGCCACCGGTGTGGGGTGTCGCCGGATGAGGGGGTGATGCCATAGCGAGTTGAGATTGCGGCGAGGGAGCAGTTGCGGCGGCCGATAGCGGGGCCGCGGAGCGGGGAAATCCTGCGGAGGCAAGGTCTTCAACGCAATCTGACGGAGGCGTGATCATCAATGGGTGGGTGGGGCGAGCTGTTCTGGCTGTTCCTGATGGTCGTGATGCTGCAGCCGGTGCTACGGCAGAAGATGCTGGAGAGTGCCCGCTACCGCCTGATGTCCCGGATCGAGCAGCAGCGGAAAAGCCGGGTCATATTGCTGGTGCACCGGCAGGAGACGATGCGGCTATTGGGCTTTCCGCTGATGCGCTATATCGACATCAACGACGCGGAGGAAGTCATCCGGGCCATTCACCTGACGGACAAGGACGTGCCGATCGACCTAGTACTGCACACGCCGGGCGGGTTAGTGCTGGCTAGCCTGCAGATTGCCCGGGCGATCAAGGCCCACCCAGCGAAGGTGACAGTGTATGTGCCGCACTATGCGATGTCCGGCGGTACGCTGATCGCCCTGGCGGCGGACGAGATCGTCATGGACTGCCACGCCGTGCTGGGGCCGGTCGACCCGCAACTGGGGGAATACCCGGCCGCATCCCTGCTGAAGGTGGTGCGGGAAAAGAAGATCGACGAGATCGACGACCGGACGCTGATCCTGGCCGACATCGCCGAGAAGGCTTTGCAGCAGATCCGGGCAGAAGTCCAGGAGCTGCTGGAGGGCAAAATGCCGCCGGACAAGGCGGCGTCGCTGGCCGAACAGTTGACCCAGGGCACCTGGACGCACGACCATCCGATCAGTTTTGCGGAGGCCCAGCGGCTGGGGCTGCCCGTCCGCTGCGACCTGCCGGAGGAGTTTTACCAGTTGATGAACCTGTTTCCGCAGCCGCTCCAGCAGCAGCCGGCGGTGCAGTACATCCCCTCGCCGTACACGAAGGGGAACCGCTAAGTCTTTTCATTTCAATGTGTTACGAAGCCGTTCGGCGTGCAACGGCGTTGCGGGGCGTGTGTACGGTCCGTCGCCGGTTGCGGTGAGCATCGATTTTGTGTCGCGGCTACGGGCGGCTTGGTGTCAACGGGCCGGGGTAGCTCATAGGGGCTGGGCCGTTGGTACGTCGGATTCGGCATCCACCGGGCGCGGGAGGTAGTGGAGGATGAATAGGTGGTTGCAAATTTCGATTCGGTCGCCGGGCCGGATCGGGGAGGGGCCGGTGAGCCGCTGACCGTTGAGAAGGGTGCCGTTTTTGGAGGCCACATCGTGCAGTTCGCAGCGAAGGTCGTGGTGCACCACGATCGCGCAGTGGCGGCGGGAGACGCAGTCGTCCATGAGCACGACGTCGTTGTCGGCCATCCGGCCGACGGTGTTGATGCCGAGATGGAGGGGGTAGACCTGTTGCCGGTTGTCGGTGAGGTAAAAGGGGCAGTGGCGGGGCAACTTCTGTGGAGTTGTCACGATGGTGGATTCCGCCGCGGCCGGGGCGTTGGGAGGGGACGCCGCCGCGTCGAGGAAATGGGGATTACCGGCGATGGTAAACTCGCCGCAGGCAGCTTGGAGTTGCGTGCAGGCCTGTCGGAACTCCTGGGCGCGGCGTTGGTCCGCGAACGGCGCGGCCGTGAGTCGGGGATCGGACATGACTGGCGCCCCGAAATGGTGGTGTCTGCCGTCTTGGAGGCTATAGGTGACTATACATCATTGGCCGCGATCGGATCGCGGCTTGTTACAACTTTACCATCGCATGAAATCGATGACAAGGCCATAATCAGAATTTTTCGGGTGATCGCCGCATCGGGATGGGTTTGTCAGGCGGACTTGTTAGGCGGGCGGTTGTGTCCTCCGGTCGGAGAGTAATGGTGCTGTGTGATACAATTGCAGTAGCCATGTAGTATACATCTGATCTGCATGGATGGTTAGCAATAGCTTTACAGGTTGGCCCGCGTGATGTCGAGGATTTTGAAGCGGATGACGCCGCGGGGCACAGAGATTTCGACCGTATCGCCGATTTTGTGGCCGAGCAGACCCTGGCCGATGGGGCTGGTGGTGAGGATCCGTCCGTGTTCGGGGTCCTCCTGGCCAGGTCCGACCAGCTCGAATGTTTCCTCTTCGTCGATATCGAGATCGAGAACACGGACGCGGCTACCGAAGACGACGGTGTCCTTAGGGAGATTGGTAGTGTCGACGATCACCGCACGGGCGAGGCGGTCGGCCAGCTCGTTGATTTTGGCCTGCAGGATCCCCTGATCTTCACGGGCGGCGTGGTATTCGGCGTTCTCGCTGAGGTCGCCCAGCTCGCGGGCCTTGGCTACCCGCTTGGTCACTTCGAGCATCTCGACGTTGCGCAGGCGGTCCAACTCGGCCTTGAGCTTGTCATAACCTTCGCGGGTCATGGGAATCGGCTCAGCGCTCATGGTTGCAACCCTCCGTCGCATGGGTGTCGGGGTGGCCGCTTGCCGGGGGCGGAGCAACAGATGGGGCCGGCTCGGCCAACCGCCCGGGGCCAGTTCCCCGTTCGCGTCACGGGCGACAAAATAATCGCGGCGGCCGCAGAAGCTATGTGTGCGACCGCCGATCGGGTCCTCCATATTATACGTCGTCCGGGACGGCGTAAAGAATGATTCGCTGTGTCAGACGGTCGGGGATAGGCCAGCCGTATACCGTCCAGCCGCCGGAGCGGTGCCGTTGCGGCTGTTGCAACTGGGCAATCCGATCGTGGCAGATCTGCTCGGCCGGTTCCAGTTTTTTGCCCACCGTCGCCGTGTTGCTGCGGCGGAGGGCTGGCACACCGTCGTCGACGATGCTGACGATGCACGGCGTATCGCTGTCGAGCCAGCGGAGGGCGATCATCTCGTAACTGGCCGTGCGGAACCGTTCCTTGAGGGCGTACAGGTCGTGCTTGCACTCCCGTAGGGCGGCGCGGAACCAGCGGGTGGGCAGGAGCAGCCGGGGCACAAACGCCGGGCGGAACTGCGTCAGCAACCCCCGCTGCTCCGCCGGCCAGGGGAGGTGCAGCTTGCGGCACAGCTCCGGCAGCAATGCGGCCACGATCCCTTCCGCCGCCGCCTGGTGTCGCTGCTCGTAAGTCATTCCCGGGACGAGAGATACGACCGCTCCGGCCGTGCGATGGCGATAGACCCGCCCGCCCCGTCCTGCCGATGGGGCCTGCTCGTGGACCGGCAGTCCCAAATGCTCCGTCGCCACAAACAGGGCGTCCACGGGCGGTTCCCGCAATCCCGCCCGCTCCAATAGTCCTGCCACCAGCCGGTCGATGGCCTCGAACAATTCTTCGCTGGTGAATTCCATATTGACCAGCAAAACCGTTGCCGTGACTGCCCGCAAGATCAGTTACGGGGGGTCATCACGTTTTAACCTCGGTTTGAATCTTTGAGATCGGCATCATGTGGGGATGGAGTCCTGAAACCAACTGCTCAGTTATCATTTATTATGGTTGCCGCACCGGTGGCGTTGCAGGGGGCGATAGCGGCATTTCCAGGACGAAATAACCGGCTGGCCGCAAACCCATAGTAGCGTAGGTCTGCTGGGCGGCGAGGTTGTCCTGTTCGACATACAGTCGCAGGCCGACCACGTTGCCGGCGTAGGCCGCTCGCTCGCACAGGTGGTCGAACAAGGCCCGGAACACGCCCCGGCGTCGCCAGGCGGGGGCTACATAGACGCTCTGCAGCCACCAAAACCAGCCGTTACGCCAGTCGCTCCATTCGTAAGTGATCAAAATCTGGCCAACCACCTGGCCATTGGCCTCGGCGACGGTGTAGAACCCCCGTTGCGGATCCGTCAGCAAAGCCTGCACGCCCGCGGCGACGATTGCCGGATCGAGCCGCTTGCCTTCCGTCTCCCAAGCCAGGGCGAGGTTGTAGGCTACGATGCTGGCGGCGTCCTCCGGTCGGGCCGGACGGATCGTTGGTGTCGCCGGGATAGTGTTGATGCAGCAAGTCACGGTTAGGCTCCGATTTTGTCGGTCTGCCGATGTCCACGGATGGTATACTTTAGTATTACAATTTCTAACAGGAGTGCGGCCATGGACTTGCGAGCCTACATCCGGGATGTCCCGGATTTCCCGAAGCCGGGGGTGTTGTTCAAGGACATCACGCCGCTGCTGGCGGATCCGGCGGCGTATGCCTACGCGGTGGCCAAGATGGCCGTGCACTATGCGACACGGCCAGTGGATGCGATCGCCGCGGCGGAGGCACGGGGCTTTTTGTTCGCCGCACCCATGGCTTTGGAACTCCGCAAGCCCCTAATTCTGCTCCGCAAGCCGGGCAAGCTCCCTTTTCAGACGCATTCGTATAAATATGACCTGGAATACGGTACGGCCGAGCTGCAGGTGCACATCGACGCGATCCGGCCGCAGGCGTACGTGCTGCTAGTGGACGACGTGCTGGCCACCGGCGGGACGATGGCGGCGGCGTGCAAGCTAGTCGAGCAGGCCGGGGGCCGCGTAGCCGGATGTGCCTTCTTGCTGGAATTAACGTATCTCAATGGCCGGCAACGACTTGCGAATTACGAGTGCTTCAGCCTGCTACAATACGAGAGCTGAAGGGAAATACTGCGGACCGCTTCGGCCCGACAGCACATTCCCAGCCGACGGTTGACGGTGATTGAACCGGATAGCATGCCGCCGAAGAAGGCGCGATATGTCTTACGAACCCGAGCCATACCGTTTTGAGGATGAGAATCCGGCGGCGACTCCGGGGGCTATGGCCGCACGGGCCGCCGACGCCGTGCGGGTGCCGGCCATCATATTACTGATCACGGGAATCCTCACCGTCATCGGCGAAGTGGCCAACGTGGTTTTGCATCCCACCCTGGCTAAGCAAATAGACGACAACATCCAAGAAATTCGCCAGGATCCGCAGATGCCGGCTGAAGACAAAGAATTTATGATTGATTTCCTGGAGCAGGTCAAAGAAATCGTCACCAATCCCCTCATGTACGTGTCCTATGCGGTGGGGGCGGTGGCCGGAATCGTTATAATTGTCGGCAGCGTGCAGATGCTGAACCTTTCCGGCTTGGGGTTACCGGTGACGGCATGCATTTTGGCGATGATTCCGTGTTTTTCCGGCTGCTGTTGCATCACAGGCCTGCCGGCGGGGATTTGGGGGCTGGTCGTCCTGTCGCAACCGTACGTCAAGGCGGCGATCTTTGCCAGACGGGTCTGAGAGCGGACCGATCCGGCGGCCGTGATGGAGTGGTCTACATTTAAGGTCTGCATTTAAGTTGTTGTCAATATTGAGGTTACGTCAACGCAAGCGCGAGGAAGGGAATGGCGGCCCAGCAAGAAACGGCCAGTCTGGCGGCGATGCCGGATTTTGACAAGGCAGGGGGGTTGGTGCCCGCGATCGCCCAGGATGCGGACAGCGGCGAGGTGCTGATGCTGGCCTGGATGAACCGGGAGGCGTGGGAGGAAACGCTCCGCAGCGGCCGAGCCGTTTACTACAGCCGCAGCCGCAAACGGTTGTGGCGGAAGGGGGAAGAAAGCGGCCACGTGCAGGAGGTGGTGGAGGTCCGGCTGGATTGCGATGCCGACACGGTGCTGCTAAAAGTGCGGCAAATCGGAGGTGCGGCTTGCCACGAGGGGTACAAAAGCTGCTTTTACCGGGCCGTGCGGGACGGACAACTCGTGCCCGTCGCCGAGCGGGTGGTAGACCCGTCGACTCTCTACCGCAAGGGATAACTCGTTCGGGACCACAAACGGAGCGGCCCCGGTTGGGTTCGCCGCCACGCGATGGGCGGGGGCGACTCTCCGCCACGTCTGGTTAGAGGGGCCGGAAGCCGAACGACGCCAAGCTAATGTACCAGGGTGCGGTGAAGCCGCGGTTTTTGCGGGTGATTTTGGCCCGCTCCTTTTGGATCGCCGCCAGGAATTCGAGGATCGTGTCTTCCGTTTTCAACTTGGCATTGTTGCCAAGCAGAGCGACGCCGGAGAGGTTTCCCGCTCCGGTCACCGGATGGAGGTACTTGGGGTTGAGGGGGCTGAGACGCTGGCGTTTGTCGCCGTCGCCAACCAGGGCGACCTTGAAGAAGAACTCTGCTTCCCGTTTGGCGTTGGTGTCTTTGTCGGCGTACATGAAGAGCATGGGGTTGTTGTTCCGCATTTTGCCCTGGGTGGCGGCTATCCAATTTTTGACGTCGGACTCGCGGAAGATGCTGGGGCGTTGCGGGCTAAGCCACACGGCAGCGGAGATGTCCTCTCCGGCGGCGGTTTTGATCCCGCCGTTCAGGTTTTGGGGGACAAACTCATAGCGGGCGGCGGGGTAGATCAACTCGTTGGGCTGGGGCACAAACGCCGGGCGGTTCCATTCTGTCATTAACCACGCCATACCGATGCAGACTGCCGAGCCGCTGCCGATCAGGTAGATGGAGCTGGTGTTGCACTCGCCGGCGTCGTTTTTGGCGTCCAAGTGGGCCCGTACCGCTGCCAAGTCTTGCAAATACACCGGCATGTACTGCAGCGGATTGAGGATGTCCTTGAAGTAGATGTCGTTTTTCAGCAGTTTTTTGTTGGCCCCCGCCACGTAACGCACGTTCCATGGACCGGTGAACGGGTTGCCCCAGAAGGCATCGCGGTCGCGGATTTCGTGGCCGCGTTTGCCGTGGCCGCGCCAGTCAAAGCGGAATACGTGATAGCCGGCCTTGACCAGGCGGTTGGCCAGTCCTTCCCAATCCCCCTTGGTCATATCCGTTTCAGCGCCGCGTTGGCCCGGCGGATACATCAGGATGACCACCGGCGCGGTGGCGGGATCCCTCTCCGAGCGGTAGAACAGTCCCCGCAAGGTGACGCCGTCCGCCGTAGGGAACGTCTCCTCAACCGGCGCCGGCGACTGGGCCCACAACTGTTGCTCCCCTCGCTGCGGCAACAATACCGCGATCCACCCGATGTACATCCCGGCGATTAGGAAGTGTCGGCAGCGCATCGGTTTCTCCATCTCGGCGTCCACGAGTTTCTGGGTTATGTCCATCTTATCTTATACATCTACAGGCCGCTACCACGATTTGCATTTCGTTTTACCGACGGTACGGCGATCCCTCCGACGTTGCTAGGCACTGCCAGTAGCTTCGGTCGTTACTCGTAACTTGTTCGATTACAAGCACTTGCGATCTGCCGCGCCAAAAATATCGCGATCAGTGGAACGCCGCGACGATTGGCCGTCTATCAATGGACTGCCATGCGGCGAGGCAGGGTGTCTCGCCGCACGAGCCTATCGATCCCCAAATGTGAGGAGGGCAAGGAGATGCAAAGGTTGCTGCGGAGTGTCGTTGCAGTCGGAGTGCTAGCAGTCTGCGGCGGCGTGGGCGCTTTGGCCGATGAGAAACCGGCCACCGTCGCCGACATCGTCGCCGGGTCGAAAGATCACACCATCCTGCTGACCGCCGTCAAGGAGGCCGGCCTGGTTGAGACGCTCAAGGGCAAGGGGCCGTTCACCGTCTTCGCCCCCACCGACGCGGCGTTCAAGGCCCTCGGCGAAGTCACGATCAAAAAGGTCTTGGATGACAAGGACTTGCTGAAAAAGATCCTGCTAGCCCATGTCATCGTCGGCAAGCAGGCCAAAGCCCAGGACGTCCTCAAGCTGAACGGTCAGGAAGTCAACGGGTTCAAGATCGACACCAGCGATGGCGTCAAGATCGGCGACGCTAAGGTCATCAAGGCCGACCTGCTCGCCGGCAACGGCGTCGTCCACGTGATCGACAAGGTCTTGATTCCGAAGTGACGTCCCCTTGCTACCGGCGATCGTGCGACCATTTCCGACTGATCTGCTAGGAGTCGCGCAAAACCAGCCATCGCGTAACACGCCTTCGCCTGTCCAGTCAACCGGACAGGCGTTTTTTGTTTGCAACCGCTTTTCCAGCAAGGGGTTTGCGTGCATTGGCTTGCCGGTATGCAGCCAATAGCGGCATAATCATGCATAATCTCTAGGGACGCCCTACCCAGCGTCCGTGGGGACGGCCACGGCGACAGCCTGCCTCAGCGGACCAACCCGCGAAATGGTTCGTATAGAATCACCCCATTGTCCAAGCCGCCGGCCAACCTAACGGCATCACTTCCAGGGGACGGAGCTATGAAAAAGGTCGCCGCGATCGTGACGGAATACCGCCGCTGGTCGCATGCGGACGTCATTTTACGCAATATCCTCAATGGCTATCCGGACGGCGGCCGCCCGCGGATGGAGCTGGCCGCCCTCTATACCGACCAGGTGCCGAAAAACGACATGAGCCGCGACATGGCCAAAAAACACGGCTTCCGCATTTATTCCACCATCGCTGAAGCCCTTACCCTCGGCGGCAAGACCCTGGCGGTAGACGGCGTCCTGTCGATCGGCGAGCACGGCCAGTATCCCGACAACGAAAAGGGGCAAAAACTCTATCCGCGGCGGCGGTTTTTCGAGGAGATTTGCAAGGTATTCGAGGCGTCGGGCCGCAGCGTGCCCGTGTTCAACGACAAGCACCTGGCGGCGACCTGGGCTGATGCCCAATGGATGTACGAGCGGGCCAAGGCGTTGTATGTGCCGATGTTCGCCGGATCGTCGATTCCGGTAACCTGGCGGAAGCCGGACCTGAGCTTGCCGATGGGGTGCGAGCTGCTCGGTGCGGTGCAGATCGGTTACGGCCCGCTGGAGGCTTACGGCTTCCACGCCCTGGAAGGGCTGCAGTGCATGGTCGAGCGGCGGAAGCTGCCAGGCCAGCCGCCGCGGCAGGGGGTGGCGGCGGTCACCTGCCACAGCGGCCGGACGATGTGGGATGCCTTGGACCGCCACGACTGGGCCAGGGATCTGTTCGCGGCGGCCGCGCGGCTGGTGACCGCGCACGCCCGCGGCGACGTCCGGGAGCTGACCCGCCGCGCCGCCGATGCGGCGATCTTCGAAATCGAATACGTCGACGGCCTGCAGGCCTTTGTGGTCATGCCCAATGGCTGGATCTACGAGTGCGCGGGAGGCTCGTTTTTCTTCGCCGCACGCCGTAAGGGGGCCGACCAGCCGGACGTCTGCCAGTTTTTCCTGCAGCAACCCGATCCGTTCGCCCACTTCGCCGAGCTGACTAAGGCGATCGACCACCTCGTCCAGACCGGCCATGCTCCCTACCCGCTGGAGCGGACGCTGCTGACCACCGGCATCCTCGATGCGGCGATGAATAGCCGCTTCGAGAAGGGCCGCCGCCTCGAAACGCCTCATTTGCGGGACATCGCTTACGCCCCAACCGACTGGAAGCACGCCCGCGGCCCGATTCCGCTGGCGGTCAAGCAGTGAGCCAGTCCCGCGGCATGGGATACCCTTACCGCCGACACGGAGGCGATTACCGGTATCCGGTACGGTATGGATTGAACGGTATGGATTACCGGTATCGGACTTACCCCCCGTCCAAATGAGGCATCCGTAGCCCGATTTCCTTCGACCCGCATGCACAGTTGCGGCCTCGTCCGGCTCACCGTCTCGGCGGCGGTTATCGGCCATCGACCGTCGGCCATACAATAACTGGCGTCCACACGCAGGTTGGAGCGACCGCATGAGGCGGCGAACCTTCCAGTTACTGGTTGCAGCAGCGGCATTGCCGATAGGGGCGTTGGTGCTCCCGCCGCGGCCAGGGCAGGCCTCATTGTTGTCGCCGGAAGACACGCGGTTTGTCGTGGGGATGGAAGGGGAAGTGCGGGCCTTGCCGCCGGACGAGTTTTTCCGCCGATTTAGCATCCTGATGAACGTCCGCGACGAGCGGCTCCGGGACGGGCAGCCCAACCGGGACCGGCAGCAGTGGCTGGAGCGTGTGCGGCGGCGGGTGCGGCCCGATTCCCCCGCACTGGAGGCGGTGGCAGCGGCGGTAGACTGGCTCCGCCTTGGACGCAGTGACGCCGCACTCGACCTCCTCGCCCCCCGCCTGCGGGACCGCCGGCCGGATTACTTCGTCTACGTCACCCTCGGCCATATTTACGCCGATCGCGGCGACTGGAAGACCGCCCTCCGTTACCACCAGGAGGGGCTGCTGGACGCCGTCATGCCCACGCCGGTGCCCGGCCTGAGCGAGCAGCAGCGGCAATGGTGGGCCACGCTCGACCGCGAATACGTGCCGCACTTTTACCGCCTGCGTCTGGCCGAGACGGACGCCCGGCAGGGGAAAAGCCCGGCGGAGCTGGCCCGCCTGGCCGAACAGGAAGACGTTCTCCCCCTGTTTCCGGCGACGTCCGGCTCAGGCGGCCCAGTGCGGTTTGTCAACGAGCAGGGGGTGTACGAGCCGGGGCAGTTGGCCGCCGCCGAGCGGGCTAAGCTGCCGCCGGATGCGATCGCTATCGTCCAGCAGATGCTGTTCTGGTTTCCCGGCGAAACGCGACTGTTTTGGCTGCTCGGGGAGCTGTATGCGGCTGACGATCAACTGGACGCCGCATGGCAGATTTTCGATTCTTGCACCTGGGGTCGACAGTACGGCAACCGGCGGATCCTCATGGAGCACCGCCAGGCGGTCGAGAAAGCCCGGCAGGCCCGTCCGCGTCCGACCGCGGCCGATGAACCACTGCTGACCGCGGACGACAATCCGCCGCCGACGCCGGAGGCTCCCATCAGCATGCGGACCGTTTGGGTTTACTTCGCCGTAGTCGGCGTCGTTGCCCTGTTGGCGTTGCTCCGTGCCCTGCGGCGACAGCTCCGATCCTGATCCCCGGGCCGCATCGCTCCGCCTTTACGTCTAATCCCGCACGTTCCCGTCACTTTTCCCTTGCGATCGGGGACTGCTCCCTTTGTGTGCTTACACGCCCTCACGATCGATCGTCTGGCCGCTGCGTCGCCGGCATCTGTTCCACATCCATCAGTATTTGCGGATGACGCCGACAAGAGTGCCGAGGATGCGGATGTCCTGCCGGGAGGGATCGACGATGATCGGCTCCATGTGGTCGTTCATCGGTTCGAGGCGGATCTGGTCCTTTTTGCAGACGTATTTTTTCAGGGTCATGGCGTTGTCGATCATGGCGACGACCTTGTCGCCGTTTTCGCAGGTGTCCCGCTGGCGGATGACGACGTAGTCGCCGTCGGCGATATGGCCGTCGATCATGGAGTTGCCGCGGACGCGGACGACAAACAGGTCGTCGCCGCCGAAAAGTTCTTTCAGCTCGAGCCGCTCCTGCAGTTCATGGGCCTCGATGGCCTGTCCGGCGGCGACCACGCCCATCAGCGGCAGGCTGAAGCCGCCGGCGGTCACGCCCGGCACGACGATGCCCCGGGCCTGGGCGCGGAGCCGCTTCCCTTTTTTCTGGTTCTGGATCCGCTGGATATAACCCTTCTTCTGCAACGCCCGCAGATGACACATCACGCCATTGGGCGAGGAGATGCTGAACTCGTCGCAAATGTCACGGATCGCCGGCGGATATCCCCGCTCCTGGATATGCCGGCATATAAAATTGAAGATCGCCCGCTGCTTGTCGGTCAGTTTTGCGGACTGCTTGACGGACGGAGCCGCAGTGTCGGCCATGGTTTGCCCTCCAAAACGGGAACGATGCCGGATGGGTTGGGTCACGGTTGCGGGGAGACCTGGAACCCATCGGTTCATCTTGACTTTAGTGCATTATAACATACGTCCATTGTGTAAACAAGTATATTCGACAAAAAAATTGCCGGGCGGTCAAGAGCAATCGGACCGTCCGGCGGTGGCGGGCGGATGTCGCGGAGAACCCTAGGCGGTACGCAGGAGAGCAGCCATGCGGGAGGCGGCCCCAGCCTGGTTTGCGGAAGTGATGCGTAAGTTGTTTGCGCATCAGCAGTTAGAACCGTCACAGCTGACCGAGGCGATCCGTGACCTGGTCGCCGGGCGGGTGGGGGAGGTATGGGGTGCGGCGTTGCTGACGGCCTTGCGGATGCGGGGTGAGCGGGCGGAGGAACTGGCCGCCGCCGCACAGGTACTCCGCGAGCAGATGGTTCGCCTGGTGCCCGTATCGGGGCCGGTGCTGGACACCTGTGGTACCGGCGGCGACGATTGCGGCACGTTCAACATCAGCACCGCCGCGGCCCTGGTGGTTGCCGGGGCCGGCGTGCCGGTGGTCAAGCATGGCAACCGGGCTGTCTCCAGCCGCAGCGGCAGTGCGGACGTTCTACGGGAGTTGGGCGTGCCGATCGAGGGGGGGCCGGAGTGGGCGCAGCAATGCCTGGACCGTATCGGCTTTGCCTTCTGCTATGCCCCGCAGTTCCACCGCGGCATGGCCCATGTGGCCGCCTTACGCCGCAAACTGGGCGTGCGGACGATCTTCAACCTGCTGGGGCCGTTGGCCAACCCGGCCGCCGCACCCTATCAGTTGTTGGGAGTGGGGGACGTCGCCCTGCTCGACCCGATGGCTGGAGCACTGGCCGAGTTAGAGACGCGGCAGGCGGTGGTGGTGCATAGCGAAGACGGGCTCGACGAGGTCAGCCTGGCCGCACCGACACGGGTGCGGGTCGTCCGCGAGGGGGAATACGCCGTGCAGGTGTGGCGGCCGCAGGACTTCGGCTTGCCGGAAACGCCGCTCGAGCAACTGCGCGTGGCCGATGCGGCGGCCAGTGCGGCGGTCATTCGCGAACTGTTGCAGGGCCGGGAAGGGCCAGCCTGGCGAGTGGTCGTCGCCAACGCCGCGGCGGCACTGTGGACGGCCGAGCAGGTCCCCACCTTGCGGGACGGGGTGGAGCGGGCCGTGGCGGCGGTCCGCTCCGGACGGCCACTGGCCGTGTTGGAGGAGCTGGTTCGCAGCCGGGAATGGATCGGATAATGGATGGCCGCCGGCGTGGGCCGCCGCGAGAACGGCCAGCGGGAACGTCAAGTCATGTTAGGAGATTACAATGACCATGCGGATGGTATGATGTTCCCGGCGGAGCCGGTTGGACGGCCTGTAAGCCGGGTTCTGTGCCCGCCGGGGCGGGTGACGGTCATTCCTCTAGCCCCTCAGTTGCCCGAGGGGTCGAGCGGTCTACCCGGGGATCCAGCGGTCGGGCCAACCATCTCCCCTGCTTGACCTTGCTTCCGGTGGGGTTTGCCGAGCCAGCGGGTCACCCCGCTGCTGGTGCGCTCTTACATTAAGGGCCATCGGCCCCGCACCTTTTCACCCTTACCGCACGGGCGGTATCGGCCGCGGGGCTGCCGCTGCCGACGGACCCGCGCGGCGGTATGCTTTCTGTTGCACTATCCCGCGCATTGGCAGGGCCGCCCGGGATACGGCCGCTGTTACTGCGGGTGGGGGTTACCCATCACCGTGCCCTGTGAAGCCCGGACTTTCCTCCCCCTGCCGTAGCAGGCGGCGACCGTCCGGCCGCCCAACCGGCTCCTCTATCCCCATTATACGCCGCACCGGCAACGGATCCGACGGAAATCCCGCCGCACGTGTCGGCTGCCGCGTTGCTGATGCGGGCACGGTCTCATTCCTGCCGAATCAGCCGCGGTGTCGGTGACCTGGAATGCATAGCTGTTCCGCTTGCCAAGCTATACATTCAGAGGGCGGCTTCGACCGGTGGGATGCACCCGAACCGGCAGCCTAGCTAACGGGTGTCGAAAAACCACCGATGCCGCCCTATGACTCCGAGCACATGTACCAGGACGGCCTGACGTTCGACGTCGAAAAATCACGGATGTCGCTCCCTAACCACGGCCGGTGGTCAAAAATGCTCCCTCCCGCATGATAGACCATATGGCGATGGTGCGGATAGGACTGGACGACGCCGTGCCGGCGGTTTGCCGCGGCGGCGTGGTTTGCATCGGGAATTTTGAGGCCGTGCACCGCGGCCATCAGGAGCTATTGCAGCGGGCGGCCGCCCAGGCCCAAGTTGTCGGGACGCACGCGGTGGCCCTTACCTTCGATCCGCCGCCGCACGAGGTGCTCCATCCCGGCTCCCATCGGCCGCCACTGACGCTTCTGGCCGACCGGGCCAGACTCCTGCACGCGTCGGGGGCCGCGCAGGTGATCGTCTGGAAAACGTCGCCGGCGCTGCTGGCCATGACGCCCAGGCAGTTCTTTGAATGCATCCTGCTAGAGCGGCTGCAGGTCCGCGGCGTGGTGGAAGGGGCCAATTTCCGCTTCGGGCGGGACCGAAGCGGCGACGTGCGGCTGCTGCGGAGCCTGTGTGAGCAGCACGGCGTGGCCTTTGAGGAGGTGCCGCCGTTACTGCACGACGGCGAGCCGATCTCCAGTAGCCGGGTGCGGGCTGCCCTGCTGGCCGGCCAGGTTCACCAGGCGGCGCAACTGCTGGGCCGGCCGTATCACCTGCGTGGCCGGGTCGGGACGGGGAGCCGCCGTGGCCGGGAGTTGGGCTTCCCGACTGCCAATTTGGCAGATGTCGCCAACTTGATCCCGGCGGAGGGGGTCTATGCCGTGCGGGTCGGCGTCGTGGGCGGCCTCGCGGGCAAGCCTGTGAGTAGCGTAGCTGGCGGCGTGGCGAGTGGTGAAAAGGGGGGTGACACAAGTCATGTCTTAGGCAACCTTAGTGGCGGAGATGGGGCCGGCGCGGCCGCGTCAGGCCATGCCGCTACCCCTACCATTTGGGCGGGAGCCGCCCACATCGGGCCAAACCCGACTTTCGCCGAGTGGGAGGGGAAAGTCGAAGTGCACCTCATCGGCTTCGTCGGCGAGTTGTACGGACAAGAGTTACTCGTCGAATTTGTTGAGCGGCTGCGGGGCACCTGCCGGTTTGATTCGCCCGCGGCGTTGCAGGCCCAACTGCAGGCGGATGTGACCCAGGCCCGCTGGGCGGTCGCCGCGGCGGGGCCGTCGGTCATCCCCCTGCTGGCCGCGTCGAGCGGGGCCGAACCGGCGTAACCCGCCGGGAGTGAGCCATAATTAGTGACAGGGAGTGAGCCATCATTAGTGAGCCATCATTAGTGAGCCATCATTAGTGAGCCATCATTAGTGAGCCATAGTTGGTGAGCCATAATTGACCGCTGAACATCGTGTTCCCAGGCGTTAAGTCACGCCATTTCGTATAACTTAGTATAACCAGATTCGCCGGAGACAACGGGATGGCATTGCAAGGGGGAGGAGGATCGGGGCCGGACGGGATCGGGCTGGCGGAGCAGGCCGCCGAGCTGCTGCGGCAGGAGATCGCCCCGGCGTTGGGCTTGGACGGCGAGGCGATCGAGGTCGTCACCGTGGAGGACGGCGTGGCCCAAGTACGGCTAGGGGCGGCATGTGCCGGGTGCCCCGCAACGGTCGTGTCGATTGTAACGGCTTTAGAATATGAACTTCGCAAGAAGATGCCGCAGATCGCCGTGGTAGAAATCGTCGCGTGAACCACAATCGGATTGAGGGTCGCAATAGGATGGCGTCTTAGTGGCGGAGTTGCAGAGATCGGAAGCGGCCGGCCAGCGCGGGCGATCCGCACCTGAGGCGTGACATGTTTTTGGGCTACAACACGAACGGTTTTGCCCATCACCGGCTGGAGGACGTCATCGAGATCCTGGCCGATTTGGGCTACGGCGGTGTGGCCCTGACGGTGGACGTGCACCATTTGGACCCGTTTGCGGAAGACCTGCCGCGACGGGTGGCGGAAGTGGCGCGGCGATTGGAGCGGCACCGCATGCGGTGCGTCATCGAGACCGGGGCGCGGTTTTTGCTCGACCCCCGCCGCAAGCACCAGCCGACCTTGCTGAGTGGGACGCCGGAAGAGCGGGCCGTCCGGCTGGACTTCCTAAAACGTTGTGTGGACATCGCCGCCGACCTGCGGGCTGACTGTGTCAGTTTCTGGTCCGGCGCGGCGGCCGATCCGGCCCCGGAGGGAGTACTGATGCTTCGCCTGGTCGACCGGGTGGAGCGGCTGGCCGAGTACGCCGTGCAGCGGGCCGTGCGGCTGGCCTTTGAGCCGGAGCCGGGGATGTTCATCGACACGCTGGCCCGCTTTGCCGCGTTTTACGGGCAACTCGCCCATCCGGCGGTGGGGTTGACCATCGACATCGGACATCTGGTCTGCCAGCAGGAGCTGCCGGTGAGCCGGCACCTGCTGGAATGGAAGGACCGCCTGTGGAATGTCCACCTGGAGGACATGCGGCGGGGGGTGCACGACCATTTGATGTTCGGCGAGGGGGAGGTCGACTTTGCGGATGTTTTCGAAGGACTGCGGACCGCCGGTTACCGTCACGGCGTGTACGTCGAGTTGAGCCGTCATAGCCACGACGCGGTGGCGGCGGCGCGGCGATCCGCAGAATTTTTGCGGCCTTACCTCGAGCGGGCATCCCTACCGCCGGGCGTGTCGGTATCGTAGTCTCGCCGCAAGTCGTGCCGGTATTGTGGCTTCTGATTCTGGTCGCTCTGGCGTCCTAAGCTTTGCCACCTCTGTCCCGGTTTGGGTACCTGCGGCCTGGCACGGGCCGGCTCCCTGCTAATTCCTGCCAATGCCGCCAATCCTTAGCCACTAATCCTTGCCATTAATCTTTGATGTCGCACACCAATGTGGCGTAATAGCGGACTTCATTGTAGGAGCGGCCGGCGTATTCGCCGTCTTTGGCCTCGATCCGGCGGGTGTACAGCCCGTAGCGGCCCGTGGCGTCGAAAGCGGGGGTGTAGCCCTCCTTGTCCGTCTGGACGACTTTTTTGCCGCCGCCGGGGAGCAGGACGGTTACATCCGCCTCCGGCAACGGTTTGCCGCCGAACAGGACGCGGAAGCGGACCGCCCCGGGCTTCCCTTCGGCGACGATCTCCAGCGGCAGCTTCTCGCCGATGGTCGCCTGCGGCTGCGTGGCCGGTCCCAGGATCGCTTTGGGGTAGTACACCAGGCGGAAGGGCTTGGCATCCCCCTTTTGGACGACGCCGTACTCGTGGACGCCGTAGACGACGCGTAGCCCCTGGCCGGATACGGCGGCGTGGTAGTACCCTTCCTGTTTTTTCCACTCCAGCGTCTGGTCCTGTCCGGACGCATCGCGGAGGTACAACTTGGCGCCGCCGATTTTCTCGATGTTGACGTTCAGGTCGGGTTCGAGCGTGTCGCTGAAGACGACCTTGACGGCGGCCTCGCCCGCCTCCGGAACGATGAACACGAAATGGGCCTGGGCGGCGAGACTCCCGACCATCATCGCCGCTAATGCGGCCAGTCCAACCCAGCGTCGCGACATGGCAACACTCCTGACAGTTAGCGGTAGCTGGGTCAGCCCGTCGCGGCCCTACCGCCGCCACGACGGCTTCCCGTGCGGTTTATGTTACGAATTCGCGGAGAAGTAACAACGCGGTCCCGCCGGAATTGAGGATCTCCATTTGAGGACATCCACTAGATGTCATGTTCGCACTCGCGGTGCTCCCTCCGGCGGCCGCTTGCGGACATGGATATGCTCGCCCAACCGGGAGGCCAGCGATTGCGGCGACGCGGGCTAGCTAGGCCGCACCAGAATGTCCGGGATGTCGTGATATGGTCCGCCGCGGACGGCGATGCGGATGACCGGCCAGTCTTCCGGCGGGGTGATGACCATCGGCTGGTCACTGGTGACCAGGAGGGTGTCGATGATCGCCGCCGGGCCGATATGGGGCTGCCAGAGGATGGCTTGTCCGGCCAGGAAGGGATCGTCCTGTCCGCCGCGGCGGAGTTCTTCAGCAGGGAAGCGGCCGCTGCCGTAGCCGGGGGGGCTGAGGGTCGGTTCGTATTCGTGCGGGGTGCGTTCGAGGATGAAGCGGGCGGCCTCGGCGACGCCGCTGAAGGTCTGGCCCGGGGTGGTCAGGCTACGGTAAAAGGCGGCGAGGCGGGCGGCCAGGTCGTACGCCTGGCGGAACTCGGCCGGCGGGGAGCCGAAGCTGACGGTGCGGCTGCAGGTGGCGTACAGGCCGTGCCGCTGGCCGGTGGCCTGGATGCGGCAGATGTGTCGCACGGGGGTGGGGCCGAAGCCGGCCCGACGGTACTTGCCGCCGCGCTGGTCCGCCGCCACGCTCAGGATGCTCGGCTCGACCCCGTGTCGCAACAGACGGTGGCCGAGCTGTCCGGCGATCTCTTCTTCGGTCTGCCCGGCGACACAGTTGCGGGCGGCGGCCTCCACCGCGTGGGCCACTGCCTGGCCCAGCTCCCGATATTGCACCTGCTCGTACAGGCTCAATTGCCGCACCAGCAGCCGCAAATGGGGCTGCAACGGCACCGCCCCGCTGATCGGCCGGTCGATGGCCAGCCGCCGCCCCTGGGCGATCGCCTCCAACAGGGGAGTGCGGCCGCTCTCCCAGGTCCACTCCTTCAGTTGGAAGCCAAGCCGGTCCAGCTCTTCATCAAAGAGCCGCTGCGTATCGACATTGGAGCAGATCAGGCACCGCTGGCGGGGGTCCAGGTAGATGGCCGGCCGCTCAGTGTCGGCTAGCAGGCCGCGGACCTGCATGCCGGAAGTGATCCACGCCACGTGGGCGGGCATCATTAGCAGGGCGGCTTCGGCCCCCAGTTGTTGGACGATGCCCATCACGGCGGCCTGTTTGGCGTCGATGTCGGCTCGGCGGGCGGCAATCGGGTCCATATCATCCGTCACAGCGGCGATGGCAAGTTGCTGGTCATAATACATCGATGAGGCGGCCCGACGATGCAGAACGGCGATACGGGCCGTGGCCGGGCCGCCGCAGGTGGTGGGATTATGACGGCACAGGGATTGGAGAACGGACGACCTTAACCAGTGTGTGGCCGGGCCGCCGCAGGTGGTGGGATTATGACGGTCCAGGTGGTCGCATTCCCGTTTGACCAATTCGGATCAAGTGGTACGGCGGAAGGGGCCCGCCTGCTGGCCGACGTGGTGCGGGAGATCCTCGCGGACGCCGCTGCGGAGTCGCAGCCCTGCCGGACGCACTGCCTGCGGGGCCGCGTGCGGCTACGGGAATGCCCCTTCGACACCATGCCCCAGTTGGCCCGCTGGCGGCATCGCGGACGCCGCATCGCCCGTAACTGCTTGCTACGCAACGACTTCCTCATCTGGCTCGGCGGCAACCACCTGAGCGTCCTGCCGGTGTTCGACGTGCTGCCGCCCCAGACGTTGGTCGTCCAGCTCGATGCCCACGTCGACATTCACGCCTTCGACGCCACGACCCCATCCCTGTCGCATGGCAATTACCTGCGGCATCTGCAAAACCCCCATCTGCAATGGGTGCACGTCGGGCATCGGGACCTGTTGGTGCTGCCGACGCAGGTGCAGGAATTCTTCGCGGCGGTCTATCCGGCGACCGAACTGGCCGTGCGGCCGCAGGCGGTCGCCGCCGAACTCCAGCAGCGGGCCGGCTCGGCCCCGGCCGTCTGGCTGGACATCGACTGCGACGTGTTCGATCCGGCCGTGCTGCCCGCGGTGGCCCAGCCTCTGCCGATGGGGCTGACCCTGGCCAGCTTTTGGCCGCTATGGCAGGCGATCGTGACTCCCCGCCTGCTGGGCGTGTCGATTTCCGAGTTTGACCCCGGTCGCGACCAGCGGGACTGTTCCCTGCATGTGCTAGGATGGTGGTTAGAGTCGCTGCTGTTGACGGCGGCCGAGGCCGTGCCGCCAACCACAGGGACACCTGAGTCGTCGGAATAGTAGCGGTCGGATAGGCTCGCCAGATGGCGGCGTAAGTGCCGCCACGGCAAACTTTATCTCCAAGTGTCTAAATACCAAGAGGATACGTCATGCGTGCCACAATCATGACTGCTTGGGTGATATTAGTGACGATTACCGTGGGTGCCGGCGGGACTGGTGCAGTCCAGCCACGTGTTCCGGACAAGTCGCCGCGGCTGCAGGTGGAACCGCCAAACTTGCCGGGAAATACGCCCGAGTTTGCTGTACGGGTTGTGAAAATCATAGGTAAGACACGCACAACGCTCGGCGAGTGGCCCTATCGCGGCCAACCCATCCGCTTGCCCAGTGAAGGTACCTGCGAAGTGTGGATCGTTCCCCGGGGGGGGCTTGCGGTGCGAGTGACAGACAAATTGACCATTACCAAGGGAACAACGACGACCATCTCTCTGAGTGAACGGCTCGGGGCGATCCGGATTTTCGGGGATGGCTTGCCACGGCCGGCTCGGGTGGTGGTCACGCCCGTGCGTGATCCTGGGCCGGGACGCAGTGGGCATGTGGCCGTGCAGCAGGCGGCCGGCTTCCGGGTGAACATGTTGGTGCCGCCGGGGAGGTATGAGGTGTGGCTCGTGCCGGCAAATGGAGCGGCGGCCGAGCGGATTGCCGAGAACGTGCGGGTGTTCGCCGGCCAAGTTCACGCCGTCGACGATTGATTGACCGATTCAGAAGAGTCCCCGCCGCCGAAGCGTGCCGATTTCGCTGATGAGATTCATGCCAATTCCGATGATGAAGTGACATTTTCCAACCGATTTATGATAATTCTGATGATGAAGTGACATTTTAGCCGGCGGGGCCCTCTCTTGTCCCTGATACAGACGCCACGCTAGCCCCCGTCGATGCTCTCGCCGTAAGTGCTGACGGCAAAACGCTTTCGGTTGCCACTACGGTCGGAGTTCCCGGATGCGGAGCGGGAGAGCTTGCCCATCGGACTGCCACCGCCATCGCCCGGGCTGTTCAGCAACGAGGTTCCATCCCTGGGTTCGTTCCCACGTGCAGCGGTGCTGGAAGGTCTCTATGGAAACGGTTTCAGCCACCGTCGCGGGCGACCGTAGTCGGGGCGTCGGCAGGTCGAACGGCCCTTCCGGTACCGGAAAAGCCGCCTGCCAGCGGAGGGTGCCGCTCGCTAGGGGTCGCCGTAGCCAAACCTGCACGACCGGCCCGCTCTGCGACCACGCCACCACCTCCGAACCGCGGATCTCGGTGACGGTTCCGCCCGGCAGGGTCCACTCAAGTCGTCCCGGAATGGTCCCGCCGCTCCAACTGATCGTGCCGGATGCGACGGCCTGTGACGGTACGATCTGCCAACGGGTGGTCATGGTGAATTGGGGGACCTCGGTCTCGTCGCGGAGGGTCGGCCGGAGTTCCGTCGGGGCGTCTGAGGTGGGGCGGAACACCCGGCTGGGGGCGTTGGCATCGAGGCGGAGTTCGGGAATCGCCGCAAACTCGCCGCCCAGGGCATCGGGGCTGAAGTCGATGACGCCGTGACGTTGCAGGGACTCGACGACGGCTTGGCGTAACCGCAGGCCGTAAATACTTTCCGCCGCGAGACTGGGAGCAAGGAGGCGCGGGAAGCGCAGGGTCGGCTGGCGGTGGAGGGGCTGCCGCGGCACGGCTTTGAATACCATCACCCAGCGGCCGGACACGGGCCAGCGCAGGCTCACTCGTAGGTTCTGCCATCCGCCGCGACCAGGCAAGACCGTCCAGTCCTGCAGGACACTGGCTTCACCCCCATCCAGGGATCGGACGCTGACGTGAGTTGGCTGCAGCTCCGGGGGCAGCTCCCACTGCCATTCGGCAATCGCCCCGCGTTCCACCCGCAGCAAGTAGGCGGTGGTCAGTTCTGCTGACTGCGGCGTGACGTCCCAGATAGTGGCTTCACGCACTTGTACGGCGGCCGCGACGGGCTCGCCGCTCCAGCGGACGTGCAATTGCCGGTTCTGGCCGATCGCCGCCTCGAGCGATGGGGAAGGGGTGCTGCGGATGCGGCTGTGCCCGAGGCGACCGAGCACGTAAGCCTGTCGGACACCCGCTGACAAGACCACTTGTACGTCCGTACGCGGGCATTCGGGGATGCCGCAACGCACTTCCCGCTCGGACGCGCCGCTCAGCGGCACCACAAACTGGGCGGCGACCTCATATCGACCCGCGCCCGGCAGCGGCACCGCATACACTCCCGCCCGCTGCAACTGCGGCAAGGCCGGCTGGCCCTGGACCGTCAATTGCTCCAAACGGGCCTCCCCCAACGGCAGCATCAGGCTCGTTTCCCCTTCCTGCAGCACATACACCGTCCAACGGGCACGGATCCGGCTACTCCCCTGGTCCGCTTGCAACTGGTAATGGGCTTCCGTCAACAGGTACGGCGGAAACGTTGGCCGCAGTTGGGTCAACCGCTCCCACGCGGCTGCTGGTACCATCACCCGCTCTTGCCCGCTTGCGTCCGGCGGCAGCAAAAAGACCACAGTTTCCGGCACAGACTGAGCGGCCAAGGGAGGCACTACCGCCACGGCAGACGCCACGACGCTGGCGACGATCGTCCCTCCTGCTCCGCCGCTACGGCACCCGCTATGGATCCAGCGGGCCGCGGTCAACAACGGCAATAAGGTTGCGACCACCCCCATGCTCCGGCTCCACCACGGGGCCGACACTAGCCCCAATCCGATGGCCGCAACCGTACCGGTCAGTCCAACAATCATGGCCCGCCGTGGCGGAACCGCCAGTGACATGAGCAGTACGACAACGGTCAGACCGCAGCCGGTCAGCACCGCTTGGCTAGGCGTGCCAAACCACAGATGCGGCAAGTCATCCGCTCGGCACCAATAGCCATCGCCGTTGTAGATGTTCCCCGCCGCCATCAGGGTTTCCAACAACTCCGGCGGCGGTGTCCAACGTCCGTTCAAGGGCAGCAGTGGCGGCATCACCTGCCACCAGCACTGCTCCGACGCCGAATCGTCCGGCCATCGTACCTCGGGGAACGTCAGCACTGGCAACCAATACGGCTCCGGCCGGATCCACTCATAGTGCACCACTACCCGCGTCGGGCCGGTCGGCGACGGCCATGGGATCAGCCAGCGTCCGTCCGGATCGGTTTGCAGTAGCGTAATGTCGAGCCGATGACCGCCGATGGATACGGCGTAAGGCCGCGCCTGGGGCGGCAAGTGGAGGGGGAGGGTCGCAGGGGGCGGATCGGCGGTCGCCGTGCCCGCAACGACGCCGCGGATGATTGATCCTTGCAAGACCGTGAGAATGTGGACGGTATCACGCACCTGCCAGGCGGAGGCAACCGGAACGTCCGCGGGGGTCGGGTGCGGAGCGACTGCCGGTTCGGCCGCGGCCGGGATTGCGGGTGGAAAGCCGGCCGCGTCTGAGCAGCACCAGCCGTTAGGGGGGACGGTCTGGTAGCGGTAGGCCGCACGCGTGGACGGCGGCAGGCGGATACGCTCCCAGTCCCACCAGCTCATCGGCTCGGTTCCCGGCCCATGCTGGACTTGGAATGGCCAGTCCGGAGGAGCCTGGATTGCCAGGAGGCCGTCCCGCTCGTAAGGCTGCAGGGGGGTCAGTGAGGGGAAACCTTGCCGCTTAGGCAGCGGCAGGACACCATGCAGCTCCCACTGCAGTTCCAACGTCTGGCCATCGCTGACCGGTTGTAGGCACTCCACCCGGACTGTGGCGGCATCTTCCCGCACTACCAGACAATCTGGGACGGCAGAGAGGTTTTGCAGCTCGAAACCTTCCGGTAATCGCCAGCGGCACTCAAACAGCGGTGCGGACCGCACGGCTATCCGTTGCCGGACCTGCAGCCGCACCCGCGGGGCAATCTGCCACACCTGCTGCTCGTGGATCGTCAGGTACGGCTCGGTGTCACGGACTCGCAGCGTCGGCAGACGGCGGAAGGGGGATGAACTGTTGCCGACCCGCCAATCCCCCTCCCATTGCAGTTGCAGGCCGCCTTCCGGCGGTTGGGCTGTCCGGCGGAGGCGGTATTCCCCGTCGGTACACTGGAGGAGTCGCAACTCTGGAGACAGTCGGACCTCGACGCTCTCGCGGACCGGAACGGTCGCGAGTGGACGCACAACCGGTAACGTCACCTCCCCGCCGGACGCAGCCGGCGGCAGGGGTGCCATCGCCGTGATGATCACCCGTCCCCCCGTCGTTGGTTGGGTCAGATGCAGATGCAGCAACCGGGGTTTCTGGTCGTCGTGCGGCGGCTCGATGGTCCAGCGGGCCCGGTTGTTGATCATCGCATCGACGACCCGGATTCCCCGATCGACATGAAATGTCCACTGGCTGCTACTGCCACGCTGTGGCCGCAGATCGAATTCGAAGGTTGCATGGATCACACCGGGGGCAATATCGTAACGGGCGTGCGTTTCGGCGGTAGCGGGGGGCGGGGCATGCGTCGCCGCGCGGAGGATCACTTCTAGCCGGCCTCGACTGTTGAAACGGATCCGCCAGCGCTGCAGTTGCGGACCGTTTAGCGGGAACGGGCCGGTGATTAGACTCTCCGTGCCGCCAGCGACGGGAATCAGTTCCGTTGGCAAGTCCAGCTCGAGGACTGCCGCAGTCGCAGGCGGCAGACGCAGCTCAAAGCGTTTTTCGGTCGGTGCGGCGATCCCCGCAAGCGACCAGTTGCAACGCAAGGTGTGGACTCCGGGGCGCTCGATCCACACTGCTGGCGTACTGCTACCGGCTGGCATCCCAAGTATCGCCGTGCGCCCGTCGCTCCAGCTTGCTTCCAGCACAGCGAGGCGGAACGGCTCCAGCATGACCAGGCGTGGCCCGCTTCCGCCGTGCTGGATGTCTAGCTCGGCTTCACCCACCAGGTCGGTTTCCGCCAGTCGGGCCCGCAGGCGGATCTCGCTGATCACGGGTGCGGCCCGCTGCTCCTGCTGCCAGCGGCGGAACTGCTGGAGCTGCCTGTCCCATTCGTCACGCGACAACGTCCGCAGGGGACCAATCCCCGGAAATGCCCGCAACGCGTGCGGTAACTGCTCAGCGGAGACACGGATCAGACGCACCGGAAACGGATCGTCCGTGGCAGCGCTAACGGAAGGTGCCGGAGTTTGCGGCGTCTGGGCCAGGGTCTGCGTCGGGGGCTGCGCCCGTACTTGAACCGGAGTCGTAGGACGGTCAGAAAAGACAACCGCGACGATCCCCACCGTCCAGGAGGCCAGAATCCATCCGGCGGCCCTGTTGCGGCGTTCGTCCCGCATCGTCTAGCCTCCGCTGGGGGTAGGAACCGGCGCGGCGGGTCCGACGCCGGAAAGCCGGGGAGCGGTGGGTGTCGAAGGTCCCGCCGCTGCGGCGAGGGGAGCTGCAGGCGGGGCTCCACCCCGCGGCGGAGGAGCGGCCAACGTTCGCCCCCGCCGGAACGTGGCTACTCGTCGGCGGCGGTACGTCCTCGCCCACCGCCATAGGGACGCGAGTACCAGCAGCAGCACACCGGCTATCAGCCCCCAACTGCCACCGACCAGAAAAGTCAGCACCGTCAGCGGCGATAGCCAGGCAATGATGCCGGCCAGCGTAGCTGTTGCGGCCACCAGCCAGCCACTCCACGCCCGGGGAAGCCAGCCGGCCAGCAGCACCATCAAAATGAGCACCAGCGAACTGCCGATGGTCCACTCCCCACGGGGCACATGCCGCAAACGGATCGTGCCCGGCGCCAACTGTTGGAAAGCCACCGCCTCCGCAGCAACCTCAGCATCCCCTTGCGGGGACAGGGGGGCCGAACGGCGATCCTGGAGCCACTGCTCGAGCGACACGGCCACGGCCGGGTCAGAAATGTTGCGCCCAATCGGTCGCATCCATTCCCAGAGCGGTTCGGCACCGCTCAACCACAGCGGCAGGCGGAACGGCGGGAGCAGGATGTGGCCACGCAATGGTCCGTTCCATACGGCGTGGTTCAGTTCTGGCGGATCGCAGACGACCTCGCTGCCCTTAGGACTAGCCTGTGCGTAACGGATCTCGAGCAAGGCGCCGCCAGAGGACGAATCCGGCAAGGGGACGCGATAACGGTGGGTCTCCCCCTCAACGGCTAGCAGTTCCGCCTGGACGGCGCGACCGTTGAGGTACCAGGCCATCGGCTGGGGGACTGGCCGCCGCAGGAGCACTTCCGCCGCGGGCACGGCCCAGCGACGCACCAGCAGCCGGACACGGTAACGGACGACCCCATCCGCGCCGGCCCACGCCTGCAGCACACCGCGGTCCACCCACACCAACGCCGCCTTTTCCTCGACGGGCGTCATCTCCAATTGCACAGCCCGGGTGGACTGCGTGCTCAACAGTGTTCCCAGCGGCACGGCTTCCTGTTCCGGCACCAACTCAGGGGGTAACTCCCGCCATCCGTCATCCAAGACCACACGGATCCGATGGGGGACTGTCGTGGCGGACCAAACCCGCACGATGGTTTCCGACTCCGCTGCCTCGCGGAGCTGGAAAAACGGGACGGTCCACCGGTTTACCGCCGGCGACGGCCCGCCCGGCAGGGAGTATGACAACTGCACAACGGCCTCGCGCTGCTCGGCGGGTATTGGCCAGCGCCATTGGCCTGGGACGGACGCCTCCAGCGGCGGCCGGCTGGACAATCCCGCCGCGGCGGTCGGCCCGTCTAAATGGAGTTGCTGCGGCAGGGCCTCGGCCCCACGAACCCGCAGAGTCTGTTGCACGACGATTTGACGGTCCTGTACGGTGACATCCACCCGGTTGGCCAGGCGAATATCCTGTCGGGCTTGCTGGACGTTCAGGTAGACGGCGGCGGCGGCCCGATCGGTCTTGCCGCTGAGCTGGACCCGCCCGCGCGGGAAGGAGCTGCTGCTGGCAGCCAGCCGGGAAAGCGGTTGGGACCAGCGGGCGATCGTCGTCCCCTCCCATTCCCGCCATTCCCCCTGGATGTCCCCTGATTCCGGTCCGATCACCTCGACGTTGCACTCTGTGACCGAAGCGTTGGGAAAATACGGCAACGGGACCATCGCCGCGGCGGTCGCGGCGATCGGGACCGTCGCGTTCAGGGTCAGCTCCAAGGGCTGGCGGTAGGTGTTGGTCAGGCGGATGACCATCGGGATGTACTGCGGCGGGGCTAGACGCTGTGCCAGTTGTCGCCAGAACCCGACGGCGGCTACATCGGTCTGCAAACCATCGACGATTTCTGGCGGAGCGGCCTCGACATTACGCCAGGCGGCGGGGATCTCCAGGAGGACCGCGTCGATTTCCCGCCGCACCGGATGGATTTTGACATCCGCACGTACCCGCCAGCCCAAGGGGGTGTAGTGGAGCTGGTATTGCGGCTGGACCAGCAGATGGCCCCGGAGGGGGTGGATCTCGACCGTCAACAAAGGGGCAACTCCGAGGGTTCCGCCGCTGTGCCAACGAAACACAGCCAGGCTGCGGTCGTCCTCCGCGGCGGGGGATTCGACCCGTCGTAGCTCCGGGCGGGGCCGTACGGCGAAACGGTGGTGCGGCGGCGCCACCAGACGGAGGGTACCGCTATATTGAACCACGTCCATGACTTTCAGTGGCCCGATGGTATAAGGGCCGCGATAGGCAGGGTCTTCCGGTCGCGGGCGCGGCTGACGCAACGATACGGTAATAACCCAATCTGTCACGGCCGTGCCAGGTGGGAATTCCACCTGCCATTCGTTTTTCGCTCCCCCTCCTAGCCGCTGGATGATGGGGGCAGTGCCGCTCGCGAACTCGCCCGACGCACGCTCCGCCGTTACGACCCCCTGCGGGGGGGTGAGGAGCCGCCACTTCCGCGCCGGACCGCGCAATAGGATGCGGCCGGTGGTTTCCACGTGGCTATCGGTGAATTCCACCGTTACGGCCGCTTCAGCGGTCTGCACCGCATCCCCCGCCGGGGCAAGCGGCGGCAGCGGCCAGGTGATCTCCAGCGACTCGATCGGCCCGAGCGGGTAGCCGTGGCTTGAACCACCTTGCGGCAACAGTTGCTGCACCGGTACAGCGGTCATGCGGCGGAGCTCCGCCGGCCGGCTAGGTTGGGACGGATCGCTCATACGGCTGACCAGATTGAGCTGGGTGATGTTCTGGTCGGCCGGATCGAACTGCAACGTCGTTATTGGGGATCGGGGTAAAGCAATCTCGACTCCGGGTTCCGCCTTGGTGCCCCGCGGTCCGACCGGCAGTTCCATCGTCAGTACCAACGTGTGCTCGCCCGCAGTCGGAACCACTGCTACGTAGCCGTCGTCATTACTCTCCAACGCCGGCAGACGTACCCCGTCCAAGCTAGCGGCGGTCAATAGCCCGCGTCGCCCCCCGAGCAGGACGGCCGTCTGTGAACCTGTCGTGCGGAACGCATACTGCAGACGCACTACCGCTACCTGCTGGTTGCCCCGCCGCTCGATGCGGACATGGATCATGCACTGGCTGGGCGGGATCGGCTTGCGGTTCTGCACCTGCTTGCGGAGTTGCTCCAGCTCCGACAACAGCTTGTTGTATTCTTTCCAGGGAATCAGCAGGCGGTCGTCGTCCCCCACCGGCCCTAGCCACAGCCAGCTTCCATCCGGCAGGCGGACCATGTCCTTGCCTGTCGTGCCATTTGCTCCGGAAAAAGCCTTGGCATTTTTGGCCGGTTCGGCAGAGGTCGGGCTGGTTCCTCCTGGGGTCGGCGGCGGGTTGTCGCGGACTTGGGCACCAACGGGAGCTATCGCCAGTATCATGGCGAACATACACGCCCCGGCGACACCGCCGCCCACTCGAGCCGCATGCAATGCAATCGGGCTAGCCATAGGCGCACTCGTGACCCGCCTGCGATCCGTCCTCCAACGCAGGTCTCGCCCTTTATGTGACAACTCATGTCAACCGCATGAATATATGATAAGACACACCGGCGGCAGATGCACGCCTTTTTGTGCCAGAGCAAGTACGCCGGATTGTGCCCGAAAGGCAGGACAAGCCCGGTTCGGAATCTGCGGAAATAACGAGTTTTGACGCTGCCCCAACCTTATCCCCCTCTCGCTATTCCCGCTTACCCACCTCCTATTCGCTATTCGCCATTCCCAATTCCCCACTGCCGATTCCCGATTCGCCATTGGCTAGTGGGTATTTGTCACTCCCCCCTGCTGATTCCCCATTCCCGACTCCCGATTCCAATTCCGCATTCGCCATTCGCTTTCCACCATTCGCCCGTCTCGGCGATGTTGCCACAACACTCCGGCGACGGCGGCCATCAGACCGAGGAAGGCCACGGTATGGGTGCCATAGACCAATGCCAGGTCCTGGATGTGTCGGCCGCACAGTCCGGGGACCACCATGAGCAATCCAGCGGCGGCGATCACAATCAATACCGTTAGTCGACCGCGCGGCGACAGGTTCCCGGCCGCCACTGCGGCGATCAGGGCCGCTGCCGGGATTATCAGTGTTACCGCGTGGTGTTTCCAGGTGCGTTCACTCAACAACAGCATTCCCAGTACAACGAAGGCATACTCCAGTGCGGCGAGCCAGCCGTGTCGGTCGCGGCGGTCCGGACGGCACAGCACCACCAGGCCGACCAGCCACCCCGCGTGCCACAGCTTGGACAGTACCCCCACGGTCGGGCGGCCCAGATCGACCACATAATGATACGCCGCCGGGACCGGTATATCCCCTTGGGGCGTCCGCTCATAACGGACAAACGACGGACTTTGGCTGAACAGGCGGTAGGTCCAGCCGACCAGGGCCTGGTTCGGGTGTTCGCTGACCACTTCACCCCGCAAGATAGGCCGCACGATCATCAGTTCCGACCAGTTCCTCAGCAGTTGCCAGTTCCATTCCCATCCTAGGATCCAGCTCGGCACGATGAACAGCCATACGGCGAGGCCGACCCCGGTCGCATGTAGCAACCGCCACTGCCGTTTCCAGGCAAAGTACGGGACAAACAGTAGCGGCGTCAGCTTACAAGCGATGGCCAAGGCCAGGGTTAGCCCGGCGGCGCAGTCCTGTCCCCGCCGGTACAGCTCCAGCATCGCGGCGACCAGGAACAGGATGAAGATGTTGACGTTGTTGTGGGTCAGGTCACCGATGATCGCCGGCAGGGCTACCGCCACGCTTAGCAGGCATCCCGCCAGCGACAGCCGCGGCGGAGCGACCGTACGGATCACCCAAATCCCCGCCATGACTGCCGCCGCCGCTTTGAAATAGAGCCACAGCAGCGCACCGCACAGTGGCGGTAGGGCGGCAAACGGCCATAAGATCAACGCCATGATCGGGGCATTGGGATACTCGTTGCGACCTACATAGATATTGCCGCCGGCCATCAGTTCATGGATCATGCCCCGCCAGCGGAGGAAAGCCGAGCGGCTTTGCCGTCCGAGCTCGTCCGGCGTTTGCACTTTGACCAGATATTGGACCGTCACAACGGCTAGCAGACCCGCCGCAACTAGTCCCACAAGCAGCCACTGCCGACGGAGGCGCGAGGAGGGAACTTCTGCGGACGGGGAATTCGCCGGACGGTCCGGCAGACGCCAGATGTGGGGAGCGGTCCAACGCTGTAGCATCGCACGCAATGTGCTCGGCAGACGGGGCAGAGAGGGTCGATTCATGGGACATCCTTGTCAGATCGCGTGTGCATCCTTGCATCCGCGGCGGCCGAGGATGGATTTCCGCGAAAAACTGGCTTGCGCGTCCGTTTGCGACTGTTGAGCCTGGGGCGAACCGATCCAGAGCCTAAGTGCAAATCCGCCAACACGTTGCAGACACAACTCCGGCGGCAACTGAGACCCTTGCGGCGTTCAGCCGGGCAGGGGTTCCACCCTTAGCCGGGCAGGGGTTCCACGCTCACCCCCAACGGCTGGGCGCCGCGATGGCGTTGCGTGGGGTCGGGGCCACAGGCTCGGATCTGCTCGGCCTTCAGTTCGGCGACTTCCAGACTACCGACCCACACGGCGGCCCGGCCGCGCAGGTGAGCTTCCCACATCAATCGCACACACGTTTCGACCGGATAACGGAAAACCTTGCGCAAGACTTCCACGACGAAATCCATCGTATTGAGGTCGTCGTTATGCAGAACAACCGCATACGGCGGCTGACGCCGCGTGGACGTTTCCTCATAAGTGTCCGGGTGCACGACCGACTGGGTCATGGCTATCCTCTTGCGCGATCGCCCAAATTGATGATAATTTGTACAGGTTTCCGGATGGTGCCGCGTCCGGCCGGTGGCTGCGGGTCTTGAGCCGTACGGGCAAGGCATATTCTAATCGCGTGCCGTTCGGTTTTGCAATTGCGAAAATGACCCCATTGGCCCCGGATCGAGACCCCAACTCATTATCATATTGAGTAACCTCATATTCAGAGCAATCGCCTGTGTCGGCTGCGGACGGCCGAACGGGGGCGTCTCTGTGCCGGAACGACGCGTGTTGCCGTCGTAAACGATCAGATGGATTTGAAACATTTACGGGGACAGCCGGTTGCGTCCGTGGCGATGCCGCCGGTGCTGGCCGGTGGGGGACGCAGGAGGTACGTGCCTGCTCCAAGTGAGGCGGGGGAGGGTTCGTCGCCGCAAGGATGGATTTTGTCCCTCGCGGCGGTCGATGCTAGGTGTATAATTGGTTAAGATAGTTTGTCCTCCAGGTACATGACGGACCCATGACGACTTCGCTATACGTAGCACCGGGCCTGCCGCTGGCGGTGCCGGAGCCAAATCCTGTACGGGAAAGCATCGAACTGTTGCGGCAACTGGTCAGTTTGCACCAGGAGCAGTTGAACCTGCTCAAGATGCAACTGGCATCCCATGATCAGGCGTCGCGTTGGCGGAACTTTTTGCAGCGTTGGGAGCAGGAGTTCCCCGGAATCGGGGAGGCCTGTAAGCAGTCCTTGCCGCTTTTGGAGCGGGCCTATCTGCACCTGTTGCGGGAAATGACGGAGAGGCTGATTAACGCGGAGCCGGAGGAATGGACCGACGATTTCGTATTGGGGGAGTTTCTGGATCGTTACGGGATGCGGTTGAGCCAACTTGGCAACATTATGAGCCAGTTGGCTCCTTTGGCGGAGGCAGCGGGGGGTGCGTCGGAGCGGTCGGGGGGCAGTGGGGCTGCCTGATGGTCGCCGCATGAGGATTCGGTGCCGGAAGAGACGCACGCATGGAACCATCGGCCGCGGAACTGTCTCAACTGCGGGATTTGTATCAGCGGGGACTGCACCGTCAGGCATGGGAACTGGCCCAGCGGTGGGCACCGGTGCGGCAATGGCAGGGGACCTCCGCCCGACTGCTGGCCGGCCGACTGGTCACGCAATGGGGAGCCCCGCGACTGGGGCGGCAATTGCACCTGGCGGCCTGGCGGAACGCCCCGGCCCATCCCGAGGCAATCTACTACTGCGCCCGTTACCGCCTGGACCGGTTCGGCCCACTGGCCGCCTGGCGGTTCATGCAGCAGTACCCGGACTGGTCGGATACCCCCGTCCAATTGCAGGCGGACTGGTGGGCGCTGTGCGGCCATGTCTGTGCCCGCTTCCAGGATTTTGACCGGGCCCAACGCTACCTCCATCGGGCCGAAAGCCTTGCTCCCGACCATCCCTGGCCTTTGGTGGAACGGGCCGCCGTGGCCGAGTTGGCAGAGCAGTATGAAGAGGCGCTGGCCGCTGTCCGCCGGGCCTTGGAGCTGCGACCGTGGTACCGTCCGGCGGTACAACTGACCGCTCATCTGCTGACCCGCCTGGGCCGAGACGGCGAGGCCCGGGAGCTCCTGGCGGTGGCGTCTGAACAACTCGAAAGCGGCCTGGTCGCCGCGCAGTATGCGTTGTTGCTGCTGGATACTGGCCATTACGAAGAGGCGCTGCGTGCCCTGGATCGCTATGAATGGCTCTCGCCGCTGCTCGAGCCGGAGCCGCAGCAGTGGTTGGCCGCCCGCCGGGCTGACGCCCTCTATTACCTTGGGCGCTGGAGCGAGGCGATCGATTGGGCCAACGCCAACGGCGAGTCCTTCTACGGCGAGTTGGCCGCACGGTTGGCCACAGCAACCCCCACGCTTCCCACTAAAGCTCTCCTCCAATTGCCCGCTATCGCCCCTCCGCCCACGCCGGAGGAGTGGTTGTCGGCCTACTGGAACCAGCCGCTGCCGGAGGAAGACCTATCGGAACCGTCACCGCCGCCGGATGGGCTTCCCGACGCGGCGACCCGCCGCCGCTGGGAGACTGCGGGCTGGTATGTCCGTGATTTTCGGCTTACCATCGAGGCGGCCCATGCCCTCATTGGCCGCGGAATCCCCTTTTGCGTGGTCTTCACCGAGGGGGGATACAACTACCACCGCCTGTGTGTGGGAGCCGATCCGCTCCGTTGCACGATTTTCATAGTGGATCCGCAGGAACGGCGGCCCGTCGAAGGACCGCTACGGCTGTTGGAGGAACGTCAGGCGGCGTTCGGGCCGCGAGCGTGGCTGGCGGTGCCGCAGTCGTCGGCCGCATGCCTGGAGGGGGTGGTTCTGCCAGAAGCGGACGCCTACGACGAGCTATACCAGCTCCAACTCCGTCTCCTGGAGCGGGACCGGGCGGCCGCCGCCACTGTCTTGCGGCAGATGCAGGCCCGATTCCCGGAACACCGCTTGCTCCTGTTTGCGGAGCTAGCCCTTGCCCACTACGATGCCAACCCGTATGTGCTATTGCGGCTATACGGCCGCCTGCTGGCCCGTTTCCCGCACGAGCCGACGTGGGTGCTGTCCCAGGCTGCCGTGCTCCGCGAGTTGTATCGTCTGGAAGAACGCGAAGCCCTCTTGGCGGCGGAAAGCCTGCATTCCAAAGCCGAGCCGCTACTGATGCTGTCATACGCCCAGGCGATCATGACCCGCCCGACGGACCGGGCCTTGGCGGCCCGACTGGTGCGGCGGGCCTTGCGGGAGCGTCCCACCCTCTCCGCCGGATACTTCCTGCTGGGGACTATGGAGTGGGAAGCTCAGAATTTCCGGCAAGCTCTCGATTATTACCGCTTCGCCTGGACGCTGGAGGAGCGGGACGACCAGTTCGCGGAAGCCTACAGTCGGGCGGCGCGAGCCTTGGATCAAGTTCCGGAAGCCTTGCGGCTGTTCCAGTTGCGGGGACCGCGAGCGGAGTTGCCGTCCCCCGGTGCGGTTCGCGCCATCTATTGGTTGTTGCTGGACCGCGACGAGCCGGAACACGCGTCCATGGCGCTGGATCTGGCCATCCGAAAGCTGCGGGCGATCGTGGCAGGCGGCTCGCCGCCACCGCTGTCAGCCCTCACCCGCGGTATCAAGCCGGCGGCGGCTCTGGGGGAGCTACTGCTGTTCCGGGCCGAACGGCATGCGGCGGCGGAACAGTGGGACGCCGCACACGCCGATTTGGCTGATGCCCGCCCGCATGTCTCTCCCGCCGCCTGGCACCGTGCGGCGGCCCGTATCGCTAGCTGCCGCCCCGACTTCCACGCCGCCCTGCAACACTGGCGCGAAATCGCCCGCCTCCTGCCGTTCGATGTGGACACGCAACGTGCCCTGATCCAGAACCTTGAGGAAACTGATGGTCGAGCCGCGGTGCGGTTGCACCTCCAGCAGTTGTGTCGGAGCGAACCGTCGTACTATCCTTGGTACAAACTTCGTGTCGAGTATGTTTCGGGGGATCCGGACGGCGAGGACGAGCAGGCGGTCGAAGAACTGTTGCGGCTCGAGCCGGAAAACGCCTGGGCGTGGCGGCAATTAGCCCTGTTAAGGTCGTTACACAAAAAGTTGGCTGCAGCTTACGAGGCCATCGAGCGGGCCGCCGTATATGAGCCGCATCACCGCTGGTATTTCAGCGTACTTTCCCAGGTATACAAGCGGGCGGACCGTCTCGACGACGCCCGCGAGGCCCTGCGCGAGGCCCTCCGCCGCGACGTTGACCAGGAGCTGGTCATCCATGAGTTGGTGCAGCTCAGCCCCGGCCGCGAAGAGAAACGGGCCGCGTTGGCATTCATCGCCGAACAGCTCCGCCGTCAGCCCCACAGCGGCGAAGGATTAGTCGCTTTCTACACCGTAGCCCTGCAGACCTTTGCCGGATCCGATCCGCCGGATCCCGAGGACCACGAACGCCTGCTGGAAACGCTGCAGGAGTTGCTGGATGCCCAGCCCGGTTTGTGGTATACCTGGTCGGCAACCGTACATCAATTGGCTAATCTGGGACGCCTGGAAGAAGCCGCCACCCTCGCCCGCTCGGCGATCGCCCGTTTCCCATTGGTGGCCAAGCTCCGGCTCGACTTGGCCCAGGTTTACGAAGCCCAGCACAAGGGGGAGGAATCCCTGGAGGTGCTGCAGCAGGCGGTGGCGATCGCGCCGGAGTGGCCGACCGCTAGCCGGGCTTTGGCGGAGGCGTTGATCGAGGTGTCCCGGGACCCGCCGGCTGCGGTCCGCGTTATGCAGGCCGCTGTTCGCCGCAACCCGCGGGATCCCGTTGCCCGTCTCGGACTGGCTTATAGCCTGTGGGAGGCCGATGCACCCGCCAATGCCTTGAACCAGGTCCAGACGGCTCTGTTGTTCGATCCCGAACATGAGCCGGCCTGGCAATGGCTCCATCAGTGGTCGGAGCGGCTGGAGCAGCCGGAAGCCCCCCTGGCCTTGGCGCGTCGCTTGACCCAGTTGCGGCCGGGTAACCCGGTGGTCTGGCTGCATTTGGCCCGTGCGGCGACTCACCCGCGGGACCAGGCCGAAACCCTGGCCGCCCTCGACCGGGCCATCAGTTTGAACCCCCGCCTGGTCGAGGCGTATGATTTGAAGGCCGAGCGTCTGGCGGAAATGGGGCGGTACGAGGAGGCCCTTGCGGCGGCACAGCCGCCGGTACTGGCGGATGACCTCCCGCTCAACCTCCAAGGACGCGTCGCCTGGGTCGAAGCCCGCCGCGGCAACTATGCGGCCGCAATCCCGCCCATGCAGGCACTGGTCGCACTGGATCCCAACTACCTGTGGGGTTGGCATCAATTGGCTGAATGGTATAACGAGACCGGGCGGGCCGAGAATTATCTGGAAGCCGCATCCGAGTTGGTGCGCCTGCAGCCGAACCATCCCGTGCCACTGGCCATCCGCGGCGATGCCCGTCTCAAGACCGGTGATCGGGAAGGGGGGAAGGCCGACCTGCGGGAAGCATTGCAACTGGCTCCGGGCTACGCATTTGCCGCCGCCCTGCTGTTCGACGCCTGCTTGGAGGATGAGGAATACCGCGAGGCCCGCCAGGCACTAGCCTTGCTCCAGGAGCACGCCGCCGGTGCGGAGGTCACTCTCAAGCAGTTGCAGTTGGCCGTGCGGCTGCACGATGCCGAAACCGCCTTCCGGGCCTTCACGGAAATCTGCGAAAGCACCGGCCACAACCCCTATCCGCTGCAAAAGGCACTGGAGGAGCTATACCACGCCGGATGGCAGGAGCAGGCATGGCCCATCCTGCGCAATGCGTGGCAGTCCGGCGGTCCATTCCACCCGTGGGTGCCGCTGTTCTGGATCGAATCGCCGGAGGGCAAGCAGGCTGAGCCAGCGGAGCGTCTGCGGGCTGTGGACATCCTGGTCAAGGTCTATCCGAAATTCGCCCCCGGATATGACACCAAGGCGGAGCTGTTGGCGCAGTTGGGACGATTCGATGAGGCCTTGGCCGCTTGCCAGCCGTCGGAACTGCAGCCGTGCCCGATCGAACTGCGGGCCCGCGCCGCCTGGGTTGAGGCCCAGCGTGGCCGACGGACCCAGGCCATCGCCGCCGTGCGGCAATTGGTGCAGGAACAGCCCGATTTTTCTCGCGGCTGGCGACTGCTGGCCGATTGGTACGCCCAGGGAGGACAGTACCGGGATAGCCTCGAGGCCATTGAACGATTACTGCAATTAGAACCGTCCAATCCGCTCGGTTATCTCTACCGCGGCGAAGCCCGCCGACAGCTCAACGATCGCCGCGGCGCACGCAGCGACTTCCAACGGGCCTTCGAACTGGACCCCGCATTGGAACTGGCGGGCGTCGAGTTGGTCGGCGAGTGGCTGGCTGCAGGGGATGTGGAAGCCGCAATTCGCGTCCATGCCCGCTTGGCTGAACACCACGATACACCGCGGGTGCGCCTGCGGGGACTGCAATTGGCCTGCGTTCAAAAGCAGCGGGAAGCGGCGATCAGCCGTTTCCACCAGATGGCCCGCGACCCCGGCACGCCACTGGAAGTGCTGCGCGAGGCGGCAGCAGCCCTCGACGCCCAAGGCTGGGAGCAGAGCTTGACCGCCGAGCTGAAGTCGCTGGTAGATGAAGGGGTGTTAACCCCGGCGGTGGCGGCGCTTTGGGCGGAACGTTGCGATACGCCGGCCCACGCCGACCGGCTCATCGAACGGCTGATGCATTTGCGCTCATCCGCTCCGGCGGCGGTGCGTGCCGCCGTGTTGGCCATGCTGGCCCGTCGCGTCCAGCAGAACCAGCCGGTACAGGGCCTGGTCACGCAGTTCAGCGACCTGCTACGGGCCGACACAGAGGCGTGGGCCGCCGCCGGCGACGCGTTGGCCGCCACCGGACAGTTCGCCCACGCCGCCGCTTGGATGGCCGACTGGCAGAACCGACCCGGCCTGACCCCGCCCATGCTCCGACCGCTGATCTGGTGCTACCGGGTCCTGGAGCAGGACGATCGGGCCGCCGAAGTGGTACGGGCCGCTCTGCTACTCGGCGGACCTGCCGAAGAATGGATTCTGACGGAGCTGCACCTGTGGGCCGCACTGGATGCGGCACTCCACCTCCGCACCGACGAAGCTGCGCAAAACCTGGCTTTGGTGGATGAGCGATTCGTGCACGGGGGGCTGCAACCACTTCAGGCCATGGTGCGGGCCCTGTTGGTGGTGCAGAACGCCGCTCCTCCGACCCATGCCGCGGCTCTCCGCGAAGCCCAGCGGCTGCTGCGGGCCGCGGCTCATTTACCTGTCGCGTTTCCAGGTGTGGCACGAGCTTACCGCAAAACGGTTCAAATCATCGCGGAAACGGTCGGCACCCCGCGCGCCCGGCTCTGGGCGTTCTGGCAACGCTTGTTCCCGTGGATTAAGTCCCCGTGACCGCCCCAGACTGACTGCTTCAGGGGAACCCGTCCCACGCTACGAGACGATGGCCACGTCGCGTACGCCACAAGCACCTGGCCGATCGCAGTGGTTTGTCAAACCACTTGTCGATGCCCGATCGCTCGACATCTTAGACCTCACGCCGCGGCGAACCAATCGGTGCACCCCTTCTTGGGTACACCCTGGCTGAGCAGATGCCTCCCTGCCTTTCGTTACGCCCTGATTGATGGGGTATGGATCGGCTCTAGCGGCATCCCGACGTGGTGCACCCCACCTTGGGATACACTGACCGGCGGAAAGTGATAGTAAATCCCTATTTTGCTTAGACTTAGGTTTACATCACCCATGGGGCGGTCGTCAACCCCTTTCCATTGGAGCCGATGCTGCGTATAGTCAGGGTACAGGACTGGAGAGGTGCCGGAGTGGTTGATCGGGGCGGTCTCGAAAACCGCTGTACCCGCAAGGGTACCGAGGGTTCGAATCCCTCCCTCTCCGCTGAACTTTTGTGCACCATGTTGCCGGCCAATGCTACATCATGCATAACATCTTGATTTAAAACAACTTGCGGTAATTCGGTCATTCCATATCCTCCTCTGACAACCCCTGACTGCGCCGCATTTTGCGCTACCACTGCGTCGCTTTTTGCGCCGCCTGCAGGCACGGCAGACAACCGCACGCCCTCTGCCGCAGTAACAGCCCGCTCGAAATGCTCATCGGTCACCTGGGCGTAGTGCTGCAGGCTCACCTTGACGTCGTGGCCCATCCATGCCGCCACGACATGGGCGGGGAAATGTTCCAGCAACTCCGTCTCGCGGCTTGACCGCAGGTTGTGGAATAGTCGCGGCCACGGCTCCAACCCGGCCTTGCGGATCAGCCGCTCAAACTGCGTCCGCAGGTTGCAGTTCCGCCAACCCTTGGGGCCTAGGGCCGCGGCCAGATACTTGCCGCCGACCCCGTGCGTCTGTCCCGGCTCCGCCAGCCCCGCCGCTTCCAGCAGGTACGGCCGCAGCCCCGCAAACAGCGGGATGGTGCGGCTCCCCTTGCCGGCGCAACGGTCGGTTTTGGGACTGGGCACGGTGATACGGTTACGCTGCCAGTCAATATGCCGCCATTCCAGGCTCAGCACCTCAGACGGGCACCGTAGCCCGCCGAAGCGGCACAGGGTAAGGATGATCCGCCACGTCGGGTTCGCCACGTCAAGCAGCTTCTGCACCGTGTCGCGGTCGATGAACCGTTGGCGGGCCTTGACGTCAGCCTTGGGGATTTTCACCTCGGCAAACGGGTTGCTATAGATGAACCGGTGCTTGCGGGCGGTGTGGAAAAACGTCCGGCAGAATGACAGGCGTTTGGCCACGGTGGCGGGGGACAGGGACTGGGTGAGCAACCAGGATTTGAATTGTTCCGCATCGCCGGGGGTGATGCTGCGTAACGGCTTGTCTGCACCGAAAAACTTGAGCAGGTTTCGGCAGGGTTGTTGCCACACTTCCAGCGTGGCTGGCTTAACGTCTGGGCGGGATAGGATGTAGTCCTGCAGAAATTCTCCCAACGTCAGACAGGCGGGACGGTCGATCAGGCCACAAGCGGCCAGTCTGGCCTTCAGCTTGTCGCCGGCAGCCTGCAGCCAGGCGGCCGTATCTGGCGGGACAGGTTGACCGGTTTGGCGGGCGGCGAACAGATTTTCGATGTGGCCGCAAATGGTTTTGGCCTGCTGTTTGGACACTTTACCGAGCCGTATGGTGCGTCGTCGTCCATCGGTGGGATCGACAAACTGGGAAGCTGTTCAAAACGGTTGCGGCCGGGACGACGTCGAGGGGTGGATCGCCGCCGCCCGGCCGCTGAGCACGGTGACCGTTCTGAACCGCGGCCGTTTTTCGTATTCGGCCCGGTTGCCCTGGGCTGCATCGGCATACCCCCGTCAACTATTGTCGATCGATCAATCATCATCAGGCTGCAACGCAAGGCCCCCGGTGAGGCGGTTGCTTCGCTGGACGATGTGGCCCGGCAGCGGCTGTGGGACATCGGCCGCAAGCTGGCCCGCTGGGCGTCGGAGCTGCCGGAGAGATTGTCCGATGTCTCCCGCATCGACGGCCTGAATGACCGGGCGTGGGACAACTGGCGGCCGCTGCTGCAGATTGCGTATCTGGCCGGGGACGGCTAGCCGGAGCTGGCCGAGCGGGCGGCGACGCTGCTAAGCGGCGGGGATACGGATGACGGCGATTTGCACGTGGAGCTGCTGCGGGACACTTGGCAAGTGTTTAATGACACCAAAATGGATTTTTTGCCGACCCAATCGCTGATCGGCCAATCGACCGCCATGATTGACATCCGTGGTGCGAATGCAACCACGACAAGCCGATCACGCCCCGCTGGTTGACCAAGCGATTGGAACCGTTCGGGGTCAGGCCGGTGTCCGACGGCTCAGTCCGGGGTTACCGATGCTCCGATTTTGTGCCGGTCTGGGAAAGATATTTGGTCGATCCGGTCCAACCGCCCGGTCCGTCTAGTCCGCCGCAAAGCGTCCAGGATGACATCCCGTTCTGACGTTACTGACACTTGCAAGTGTCAGTGAAAAATGCCTTGTTTTATGGGGTTTCTGACACTTTGACACTTACGCAGAGGGTTATACACACATATATTTCCGCCCGTTGCTTGTCCCCAGTACCGGAGTGGAACAGAAGCGAGTCGAACCTAACCGATAATCGCCTGAGAAAACGAAGTTTTCAATCAATCCGGCACATTTTCCGGCACACCATTCGCACCCATCATTGATCTAAACCAGATAATCTAATTTTGGTATCTATTGCCTAACATTGTTAAATAATACATCGTCGCAATTGTTGTGGAATTTACCGCACCTTGATACTGAACACATGAACAATATATGCGCACGCATTCAGGTAAAGTGGGAAATTTTACGTCCCCATCGTCCCCGTGGAGGGGAGAATGTGACTTAAGTTTTTGTTATAAAAGCATTTAGAGCGGGGACGCAAACTCAAGGTTTTGCGTCCCCAGCCACCAACCAAAACCCGGCCACCACGCCGGGGGGCGGGAACGGGGAATGCGGACGGCGGTTATCCGGGCCGCCGCGAAGACCGCCAAAATTTTCTCTTTGGCGGTCTTCGATTACCTGCGGTCTTCGGACCGTTGGACGCCACGCCAGGCTCAGTTAGGGGACGGGGGAGCGGGATGGATACGCCGCCCCGCCCCGTCGCCAACGCTGCCCCGCCGGGGGATGGGACAGGTTGCTACACCGCGGCGCCCCTGCTGGTCAACGCTGCCCCTACCGCCCCACGCCCCACCAACGGGGACAGCTAGAGAGATGCGGGGACGCCCCGGCTGGCCGCCGTTGGCCCGTCGTGGTGCCGGTGTGGACGGGGGAGAGCCGACGCCCCCGCCCGCCCCAACGACGCAAAAAGCGAAGCTGGGGAATGCATTAAAGTGCACCGAAGTGTTCACTAAGCCGCAAGTTGTTGGTGAACAGGGCCTTGCGCATGGCAGTGCGCTAACTAGCATTAGTGAACACTACCGCATTACTGCGGCGGTAGAACCATCCATTACCCCAGACCGCTTTCGGAGCTCAGACGCCTTTTCAGGCCATGAGGAAGGGGTAGACAAAAAAGCTCAACCTGTTCCAAAAAAGGCCATAGGATCATCGGGGAGCAGATAAGTGGGCACAACGAACTCCCTGGAGGGTTCGGCTGTTGGCGTCACCCTTTACAGACGGGGGCATGCCTTATCCCCATGGTATTGGCGCGGGGCCGGCAAGCCCCAGCGCTTCGATCCCTTGGAGGCAGCTTGTCGGTCTGGCCCCTGTGCGACCCAGCAAACGCCTCCCCATTGTTCGCCACTAGAAAGCCTATACCGCATGGGGACTTAGCCTTGACCACGGCAGCGCTGGGGAGCGAACCTACCGACGCGTTGTTTTCCGCCATTGCCGGCAGCAGCGGTCTTCCCGCTCGATGGGGAACTACAGCCTCAGCGTTTTGGCTTGCCCCTGGGGTTGGGTGTCCCAGCAACCCAGAGGGGGCTCTCCCGAACCAAGGCTCGAGCCGGAGAACGAATGAGCAAGCGCGCACAAAGGCCTCACACGCCCATATGGCCGAGGCCCAAGCTAGGAAGGGTGGGTTGGGGGGCTTCCAAAGCAACCCAAAGTGGGTAAGTGCCGGTGGCTCAGCCCAACACCCATTTCTGGCTTCACGCCACCTGGACCCACCATTCGCAGTTGGCCTGCGCCTGCTCCACGACCGTCTGGGCGGCCTGGTCCTGGCGGTCCGGCGGGTAGCTGTGCTTCCGGAGCACGCGCTTGACCAGCACCCGCAGCTGCGCCCGGGCGTTCTCCCGCACCGACCAGTCCACCGTCACATTCGCACGCACCACCTGGAGGACTTCCCGGGCGACGGTCCGCAGGGCCTCGTCGGCCAGGGCAACTTCCGGCCCCTGGCATGCCGCCAGGACGTCGTAGAACGCCAGTTCCTCCTCTGAAAGCCCTAGCTGCTCCCCGCGCCGGTCCGCCTCCCGGATCTGACGCGCCAGCTCGATGAGCTCCTCCAGCACCTCGACCGCCGTAATGGCGCGGTTCTGGTAGCGGCGGACCGCCCGCTCCAGCATCTCCGCAAAAGACCGCGCCTGGACCAGGTTCCGCCGCCGGCGCGAGCGGATCTCGCCCAAAAGCAGCTTGCGCAAAAGCTCCACCGCGAGGTTCTTGTGGGGTATCCCGCGGACTTCGGCCAGGAACTCCTCTGAGAGGACCGAGATGTCGGGCTTCTGCAAGCCCGCCGCCTGGAACAGGTCCACGACTCTTTCGGGGACCACGGCGCGGTAGACGATCTGCCGGATGGCGTGGTCGAGCTCCTCTCCGGGCCGGGCCTCCCCCGGGGCGCGTTTGACCAAGGCGGCCCGGACGGCCTGGAAAAAGGCCACGTCGTCCCGGATGCGCAGGGCCTCCTCGTGCGGCACGGCGAGCGCGAAGGCCTTGGAGAGCTCGAGGACTGCGGCGAGGAACCGGTCTCGGCCGTCCTGCTGGGCGAGCACGTGCTCCTGGGCAGCGGTGAGAAGCCAAAGCCGCTCCTGGGCTGTGCCGGTCTTCCAGGCCGACCAGTCGAACCCGTGGAACAGGTCGCAGCAGACCTCGTGCTTCTCGAGCATGAACCGGACGGCCTCCTCCTGGTCCAGGGCTGCCTCGCCCTTGCCGCCGCTTTCGGTGTAGGTCTGTAGCGCGGCCTTCAGTTCGTGGGCAAGGCCCAGGTAGTCCACCACCAGGCCGCCGGGCTTGTCCCGGAACACGCGGTTCACCCGGGCGATGGCCTGCATGAGACCGTGGCCCCGCATGGGCTTGTCGAGGTACATGGTGTGGAGGCTGGGGCAGTCGAAACCTGTCAGCCACATGTCCCGGACGATGGCCAATTTGAAGGGGTCGTCGGGGTCGCGGAAACGGCGGGCGAGCAACTCGCGCCGGTCCTTGTTCCGGATGTGGGGCTGCCAGTCCGGGGGGTCCGACGCCGAACCCGTCATCACCACCTTGACGGTCCCCTTGTCGTCGTCCTCGTGGTGCCACCCGGGCCTGAGCTTCATGATCTCGTTGTACAGGTCCACGCAGATGCGGCGGCTCATGCAGACCACCATGGCCTTACCGTCCATGGCTTCAAGGCGCCTTTCGAAGTGCTCCACGACGTCGCGAGCCACGAGCTCCAGCCGGCGCCTGGAGCCCACCACAGCCTCGAGCTGCGACCACTTGGTCTTGAGCCTTTCCTTGCGCTCGACTTCCTCGCCTTCTGTGACCTCCTCGAACTCCTCGTCGATGCGGGGCTTGAGCTCGTCCGGCAGGTCCAACTTCGCCAGCCGCGCCTCGTAGTAGATGGGCACGGTGGCTCCGTCCTCCACGGCCCGCTGGACGTCGTAGATGGAGATGTAGTCCCCGAACACCGCGCGGGTGTTGCGGTCCTCCAGCTCCAGAGGCGTACCGGTGAAGGCAACGAACGATGCGTTGGGGAGCGCGTCCCGCATGTGTCGCGCGAAGCCGTCGATGAAGTCGTACTGGCTGCGGTGGGCCTCGTCCGCGATCACCACGATGTTCGGGCGGTCGGACAGCAGGGGGTGCCGGTCGCCCTTCTCCTCGGGGAAGAACTTCTGGATCGTCGTGAAAATAACCCCGCCCGAAGTTCGCTGAAGCAGCTCGCGGAGGTGAGCGCGGCTCTGGGCCTGCACGGGCGGCTGCCGGAGTACGTCCTGGCAGCGGGAGAACACGCCGAAGAGCTGGTCGTCCAGGTCGTTGCGGTCGGTGAGGACGACCACCGTAGGGTTCCCCATGGCCGGCTCACGAACAATGCGACCGGCATAAAACACCATCGTGAGGCTCTTCCCTGAGCTTGCGTGTGCCAGATGACACCGATGCGCCTATCGCCTGGCGCACCGCCTGGCTTTCGCCCGGCCTCGTACTGTCCTGATTCTTCGCCGATGCGAGCGCTGGGATACCGAGATGCCCGGAGCGTCTCGGGTACCGCCACGCGTACGGCGTGGAACTGGTGGTACCCGGCCACTTTCTTGTTGAGCCGGCCGCTCCCGTCGTCCTCGAACACCACGAAGTCCCGCAGCAGCTCCAGAAAGTAGCGCCTGTCAAAGACGCCCTTCAGCAACACCTCGAGCTGCGGGGCCGCCTCGTCCTCCAGCCGCACCCCCGCCACGGTCCGCCAGGGCTTGAACCACTCCCGCCCGGCGGTGAGGGTGCCGAGGCGCGCCTCGAGCCCGTCGGAGACCACCAGCAGCTCGTTGAACGCAAAGAGCGTCGGTAGCTCCGCCTTGTATGTCTGCAGCTGGTTGAAGGCGGTCCAGATGGTGGCCTCCTCGTCGGCCGGGTTCTTGAGCTCGACGATGGCGAGCGGCAGGCCGTTCACAAAAAGCACGATGTCAGGACGGCGGACACTCCGGCCTTCGGCAACGGTGAACTGACTCACGGCCAGCCAGTCGTTGTTCTCTGGGTCGTCGAAGTCGAGCACGCGGACCTGGGCCCCTGCGATGGTCCCGTCCGGGCGGCGGTACTCCACCGTGACTCCGTCCACGAGCATCCGGTGGAACGCCCGGTTGCGCGCCTCAAGGGTGGCTCCCTCCGGATGCGTCAGCCGTCGGAAGGCGTCTTCCAGGGCATCTTCGGGCAGATCCGGGTTGAGCCGGGCCAGCGCATCCCGCAGGCGCTGGACCAGGACTACCTCCCGATAATCCGAGCGCTCGGCTCCGGGCGCGTCCGGGGCGATGTCGGCGCCGTGGCTCACTCGCCAGCCGAGGGATTGGAGCCAGAAAAGCGCAGCTTCTTCGATGCTGACTTCGGTGAACGAGGTCATGCTTTCGCCCTTCTTTGTTTCCTCCATATTTCATCGGCACTCTCATCGTCCAGAGCCTTTTCTATCTTTTCTATAGCATTCGGCGAATAACGCTTATGCAACTGGCTGCCGATCCTGAACTCCTTATAGCATTCCCGATCGCTACGGAGGTTGAGATAATCCACAATCGCCACCACCTTCGGGATTGTAAGTCCGAGTTTTTCCGCAAGCTGTTTGGCGCCAAGGCTGTAGAAATCCAGCTCGTTAACCCGCTTGACCGCAACAACTGAGGCGCCAGGAGTCCCCTCAGGTACCAGTTGGATTGGGATGCCCTCTTTCTTTGTCAAGCGCAACGACAAGGTCGGCCCAGTGCCATCCGCCCTAATCTCCACTGCCGCCACACCCTGGAACACGTCGGCCCAGGACCTACCTTGCAGGAATTCCTTGCCGATCTGTTTTAGGTCAGAGTCGCTGGGCTGCCCCTTTTCACCCCGAATCGTCGCATCGAGGATCGCAAGCGGGCGCAGCCGCGCCAACGCCTCAACCTGCCGCCTCCGTCCGGGCTTAAGAAGTTCTCTGATTTTCTCCACTTCCGAATCAAAAAGCGTGACCAAACTCGTGGGCGGAGAAGTTGAGATCGGCAGCACTCGTTCAGGCAAGTACCGTGCGAGGTCTCGACCGAACACATTCCTCAATAAGTCACGGAAGAGCGTGACGCCAGATTGCACGTGTATATAGAGCTGCCCCTCGGAAATGTCCAGAAGATGATGTTGGGCCGCGTCGCGAAGACCGTTGATTGTCTGCAGGACCAGCGCCTGTTCCTCGGTCAGATACTTGATTTTGCCGTCGCTGAGCGAACGACGCACGCAGGCGTCAAAACCGATGGTCTCCTTAGCCCGCTTTTCGCGAATGCGACCGCCCCTGTGTAGAATTGCAGCCTTCATTAGCATCTCAAAGGCGTGGTCGAGCAGGATAAGCGTACCAGTCACCCGACCTCGGTCATGGGGTCGGTTGAATAATTCGATGGCCAGGACCAATGAGTCAATCGCCTTCTGCAGTAGTATCTTTGCCTCCCGTTTCATATACCAATTCTTTTTATGAAACGCTCCACATCCTTCACCCGCCGCTCGCCGCTGATGAGCTTGGGCAAGAGCGCGTCGCGTAGGGCAGCGAGGGTGTGGGACTCCTGTTTAACTGCGACGATGCGGTCGTACCATGGCTGACAGATTTTATTGAACTGGGTGAGTACATCTTGACGAGGCAAAACTAACTGGAACCGGTCGATATCGCCTTTTCCAAGATGGATAACCGTTGTCCCAGTTTCCGTCCACTCAACATCCGCTAGGGGTTGCATGATTGCATTCCGCACAAACGCAGCGCTAGCTCCCGATTTCGGCTTGAATACACAGATTATCTGATTCAACCAGGCTTCTTGTCCGCCCCATAGATAGGCGCGAAATTCGCCGTCCATTCCTACCACGACATCACCGGGTCGCACCTTGTAGCCCTTGGGATGCAACTCAGTCGTATATACGCTCGGCGATTCAGTCGGGAGATCGCGTATGCGTAACAACGGCTCCCCGATACCTTCGCTATTGAAGTGAGAGGAGGAAAAAGGCGCACCGTAGATGACATCGGCGATCTCGTAGACGGTGCCTACCTCCCACCCTTCGGGAATCTGCCCCAACTCCGAATCCACCAGGCGGTCGGGGAAGAGGTCGTAGAGGTGGGCGGGGAGGCCGGGCAGGGACTCGCCGCGGCGCCAGCGGCCCTCCATCTTGGCACGCACGGGCTCGAAGTCCACGAACCAGGCCTTGAAGATGGCCCGCGCCATCTGCTCCAGCGTCTCGCTCATCCGCCGGTTGAGCTCGATCTTGTCGTCCAGCGTGCCGAGGATGTGGGCGATGGCGTGCTGTTCGGCAGGCGTAGGCAACCGGAGGGAGAACCCCAGAATGCGCCCTCGCGACAGATTCATAATTGCTGTTCCGACTGCGTGGCTTTCGATGTGTGTGCGAAACTCAGGGGACCGCAGTACGTAGCCCAAGTATTCCGGATCCACACGCCGAGGGTCGGGCCGTTTCACCGCGCAGAACGCCCCAACACAACCCCGCCAACTCTCGCGGAGCTGCGCGAGACGCCCGACTGCCTGCTGGCTACCACTGGACATCGCAATCACCACATCAAAGCGGCGCAGGTATTGGGTCTCAGCAACTAACCTGGAGGGCACGTAGTAGACATTGGTGAAGTCTAACGTACCGTCGCCGATGTTTGTAGCGCGCAACAAGGGAACACCGTCCGACCTGTCGTCGAGAAGTTCATCTGGGCGATAAGAAACACCTCGAATGAGCTCCGCCACCTCTTCAAGTGCAACATTAAACTCACCCGCCACAGCCCATCTCCTCGGACGTCAGTAATGGCACGGCCTCCTGGGCCACCCGCTTGCGAACGCGCGCCTTCAAGCCTCGCTCGGTCACCACGTCAACGGGACGGCCTAGCAACTGTTCCAGTTCGTACTGGAAACCGCCGAGGTCCAACAGGCTACGCCCGGGCTCCATGTCCACCAAAAAATCGATGTCGCTCTTCTCGTCGGCTTCGCGGCGGGCTGTGGAGCCGAAAACGCGCACGTTGCGAGCACCGTACTTGGCGGCGACGCGCAGGATCTCTTCACGCTTCTCTTTGAGAAGCTGCTCAAGCGTCATACCCAAGTTCCTTCAAGTTCCTCCAGATCGCTTCGTCCAACCGCCGCGCCTCGGCCTGCTGCTCCCGTAACTGGGCCACCAAGCGCGCCATCTTCTCCTCGAAAGGCTCGTCGTCCTCGTCCCGGGTGTCGGTGCCCACGTAGCGGCCGGGGGTCAGCACGTAGCCGTGTTTGCGGACTTCCTCCAGGGTCGCGCTCTTGCAGAAGCCGGGGACGTCTTTGTACTCGCCGGCTTCCTCCTGGCCCCGCCAGGCGTGGTAGGTGCGGGCGATGGTCTGGATCTCCTCGTCCGTGAGCTCCCGGTGGACGCGGTCCACCATGCGCCCCATCTTGCGGGCGTCGATGAAGAGGACCTCGCCCCGGCGGTCGCGCAGGGGACTCTTGCGGCCGACGGGAGGACGACCGCTCTTGTCGCGGGCGAGGAACCACAGGCAGGCGGGGATCTGGGTGGAGTAGAAGAGCTTGTCGGGCAGCGCTACCATGCAGTCCACGAGGTCCGCCTCGACGATGTTCTTGCGGATCTCGCCCTCGCCCGACTGGTTGGACGACATGGAGCCGTTGGCCAGGACGAACCCCGCGTAGCCCGTGGGGGAGAGGCGGTGGATGATGTGCTGGACCCAGGCGAAGTTGGCGTTTCGCACGGGCGGGACGCCGGACTTCCACCGCTTGTCGTGGCGCAATCGTTCGCCGCCCCAGTCCTTCATGTTGAAGGGCGGGTTGGCGAGGATGAAGTCGGCCTTGAGGTCAGGGAAGCGGTCGTTGTGGAAGGTGTCGCCCTGCTCGATCCGGCCGTCGATCCCCCGGATGGCGAGGTTCATCTTGGCCAGGCGCCAGGTGGTGTAGTTGAGCTCCTGGCCGTAGATGCTGACCCGGGAGCGGGCCCAGCCGCCGTTGCCGTTGCCGGTGGCGTGGGCCTCGATGAACTCCACGGACTGGACGAACATGCCCGCCGAGCCGCAGCAGGGGTCGTAGACCCGCCCCTGGAAGGGCTCGAGCATCTCGACCAGGAGGCGGACCACGCACCGCGGCGTGTAGAACTCGCCGCCCTTCTTGCCCTCGGCGCTGGCGAACTGGCCGAGGAAGTACTCGTAGACCGGGCCCGGGCGTCCGCGTTGCCCACGGGGATGTTGGTGACGAGGTCGACGAGCTGGCCCAGGCGCTGCTTGTCGAGGGCCGGGCGGGCGTACTCCTTCGGGAGCACCCCCGCAAGCGCCGGGTTGTCCCGCTCGACGGCCTCCATCGCCTCGTCCACGATCTGGCCGATGGTGGGCTGGCGGGCGTTTGCGCGCAGGCGGTCCCAGCGGGCTTCTGGCGGGACCCAGAAGACGTTGGCTGCCCGGTACTCGTCGGGGTCCTCGGGGTCGGCGTAGGGCTCTTCGCTCAGGCGCTCGCGGTGCTCCTCGAAGGCGTCGGAGATGTACTTGAGGAAAATTAGGCCGAGGACCACGTGCTTGTACTCCGCGGCGTCCATGGAGCCGCGCAGGGCGTCGGCCATGCGCCACAGCTCCGCCTCGTAGCCCACCACGGCGCCGTTCGGGGGAGTCGTCCGGGTGCGGCTGGCCCTCGGCATGGGACGTCCTCCGGTGCCTCCTCGAGGCCTATTCGCCCGTACCCCCTCCCACTTCCTGGGCCCCGGCCCTAGTCCCTCGCCGGCCCAATTAGCCGGGTATTGTACCCACCTGGCTTTGGCCTGCTCAGGGAGGAAGCTACAGGGACCAGAGGCAGGAGGGGCCAGCATAGAACCCCTAGGGCACAAAAGCCCCCCGGGCGATCGGGGGCTTCTCCCCCCGGGATTACTCCGGCGGATTGGGAGCCCGCCGCTGAGCGGCTGACGGGTCGTGTCCCGGCAACTGGTGGAAAAAGTTTCCCTCCGCGTTTTGGTTCATCCCCTTCCCAGAGCTAACAGACCCGCAACTCGCTCAGACCCCTCGCCGTCCTTCCGCTTTGCCATGGAGGCCTGACTGAAGTACCTCCATTGCACCAGTCACTCATCCTTCTGCTCCTCCAGCAAGGCACCCAGCAGGCGCAGCACAGCCCCCACGTTCGGGAAGATGCCGACCACCAGCCCATGGGGAGTTTGTAAGGCTCCTGAATCATAACCCTTCTCTATTACGGAAACTCCTTATAACCCCAGCCCGTGTGGTGAGGATATCTAAAAAGGTTAGGCTCTATAAAGTTCCATCCTGGGTAATCACACCGCTTCCTGTCCCTCCACCACGAATAAACGTGCCGCGCTACAAAGTCTGCAATCTGAAGGCGAGTACTTGCTGTCGCCAAAATGGCTTTCCAGAATATTTCTTATATCAAGCCGCCACTCGTACATGGTATTGTAAAACCTACTAATACCATAGCCCCTCGAGCCTCTTCTCAGCAAGTTATCCAGTAAACGCCTTTGGCTGCAGCTCTACCGGCTTTCGTGTGGATAGAGATCCAGACCTTCGCAGTGGAAGGAGATCGCCATCTTGAAGTGCTCGGCGTTTCGGAACCCCCGGGCGGTCCACTTCACCCACTGAATCATCGCGTTCACGGCTTCCAGCCCCGCATTGGTGATCCGATGGCGCAGGTAGGTCAGGACGTTGGGCAGGTGGCGGCGGAGCATCCAGGCCACCTCGGCCATAGGCTTCAACCGGCTGTGGGTCGCCCGCCAGAACCAGCGTCGGAAAAACCGCTGCGCCGCCCCCTAGTACATGTACTCCCAGAACTGGCGGAAGCGCTCCTTCAGCGCCCACGCCCGTGCCACCTTGAGATCACTCGCGGCCAGCGCCCGGAACGTAGCCCGCTGGTCCGGCTGCATGTCCTTCGGCCGCATCCGCCACAGATACTTGGTGCCCACCAGCCGGGCGTCCCCAGCCCGGCGGAGCCGGCACGCTTCCTGCCGCCGCACCGCGTCCACCGCCTCGTACAGGTGCTTGGCGATGTGGAACTTGTCGAACACGATCTTCTCCCCAGCCTCCGGCACGTGCTCCATGGTGGACTGGATGTAGGGCTCCCACATGTCCATGGCGAGGTCCTCGATTCCGTCCCGCTGTTTCGGGGTAAGGCTCTGCCAGTACCGATCCAGGCTCTCCCGCTTGCGGTCGTCGTCCACGTACAGCACACAGCCAGCGTCCAGGTCGGCCACGATGGTGAAGCAGCGGTGGCGCTTGGCAAAGGCCTTCTCATCCACCCCCAGATGGGCTACCACGTGGCGGGTCCTGCGGGCCAGCCCTCGCCGGACTACCCGCTGCTTGATGCCCCAGGCTTCGTCCCGACTGATCGGCAACATGGCCGCGGCGCCAACAAACAGTGGTTAATCCGCATTCGCCGGCTGAGATCGGACGCCGGCTCGCCTTTTAACAACGTACCAATGTCTAACGCTCAACATCAGTCCAACGTCGACCCGCCGCCCTCGTACGGCATACCGCAGCGGCTAGGCGATACCCTGTTTATCTGATTGGGAGCAGACATAACGGATAAACAACCGCACGTCGGGGATGTTGTGTCCGGGCTACTGGCCAGATTGGCCGACGCTGGGGTGAACATCGAGGTGGCTGCGGGCGGGAGGTTATCCGTTACCCCGGAGAGTAAGGTGCCGCCGGACATTATCGAGACCTTGCGGCAACACAAGCACGCGGTCATCGCCCTACTGCGGGTGCAGCAACATTACGTCGAGGCGTATACCGCCATCGACCAGTTGCAACGGCAGGCGGAGTACGTCCGATCCTTGCTGCTGGCTGAGACGGAGGCGGCCCGATTCCCGCGGCTGCAGTTGGACCGTTGGCTAATGATTGAGGGCGGCCGCGAACGCTGGGAGCAGTTTTTGCTGTCGGAGGCGATTGATACCGCCATGCTGCGGCGGCTGGCCGACGCCTTGGTCAAGTTTTGGGCGTTTGGGACGGAGTTTGCGAAGCCCCCGGACCGGGCCGGGGACTGGCCGCCCCCGGCAACAGGCCGGCGGGCTGTGGGGACGCAAAACGCAAGTGGGGACGCAACGGGAACGCAACCCAAAATTTTTGTGTCCACGCCGTAAACCTTTGCTGAAAAAGGATTTAAGTGCGGTGCGGGGACCATGGGGATGCAAAATTTCCCCCTCCACCTAACCGCGTGCACATACCGATATTCGGGCGCGTAGCATTTTGTCGGGGGAAGACAGGCACGCCCATAGAAGACAGCTAGGGGTTAGGTTATAACCGTCCCCGTCTGGCGTTGTCGCCGCCCGGCGGGGACATAGGACATCAGCGATAGGGAGTTGAGCATGGCGTCTGTATCACGGGAGGGTGGTCGCTATCGCATCGTGTTCACGGCCCCGGACGGTCGGCAGATGAGCATCCGCACCGGACTGACTGACCGCAAGGCGGCGGAGACGGTCCGTTTGCACGTGGATCACCTGTGTTGGCCGCCTGGTTGTCCGGATCGGCCTCGCCCCCGGCCACAGCCGCCTAGCTGGCCGGCATTCCCGACAAGTTGCGGGAGTGGCTGGCCAAGGCGGGACTGATCGATTCGCCGCAACAGCGGCTAACGGTCACACTGCAGCAACTGATCGATCTGTACGGTCAGGAGCGGGAGGCCGACAACAAGCCGGGAACACGGGTCAACTTCCAGCGGGTGCCCGCTGACCTAACCAGTTAACTATGGCCCTGACTGTCCCGCCGACAGCAGCGGTGAGCGGCAGGTCCACGAATTCATGCAGCACCTCAAGGAACGAAAACTGGCCCCGGCCACCATTGCCCGCCGAATGCGGCGGATAAAGGCGATATTCGCCCACGGTGTCAAACGCAAGTTGTTGGCCAGCAATCCCTTTGGTGAAGTGAGCACGCCCAACATACTGCCCGCCGACAAGCTGGCTTACGTGAGTCAGGACGATACCCGCCGTCTGTGGGAAGCCGCCGATCCGGGCTGGCGGACGCTCATCGCCCTGGCCCGTTACGCCGGCCTACGGTGCCCCAGTGAGGTACTGTCCCTGCGTTGGGCCGACATCAAACTTGCGGAAGGTTTCATGACCGTCCGTTCCCCGAAAACGGAGCATATCCCCGGCAAGGCTTGGCGGGTTGTGCCGATTTTTGCGCAGCTGCGGCCAATCCTTGAGGAACCCTATCAATCCTTGAGGAAGCCTATGAGCTGGCCCCGCTGGGGACGGAATACGTCGTATCCGGCCCGACGTTTGACCGGTTGCGGCAGCGGGCTAAGGGACCACGGGGATGGAACGACGCCAATCCCCGCACGCAGTTTGAGTGGATCGTCCTGCGGGTCGGCCTGCCCGGCTGGCCCCGGCTGATCAACACGCTGCGGGCCCCCTGTGCTATGGACATCCGCCGCCTCTACGGCGTCGACGCGGAGGCCGCCTGGTTAGGCCATTCCCCGGACACGGCGGCCCGGCACAACGGGTGCCGGAGACGCTGGCCGATAGAGCCCGCCGGGCGGGACTGCACATTTACGTGAAATCCTACGTAACGCCTACACAAACTCTCACGTTGCCAGGGAATGCTGTACAGTGTGCTGAAGTGTTCACACCGTCGCAAGTTGTTGACAGACAAGGCGTTACGCACATGTACTCGTGCCCGAGTTGGCGTAGTTGTTTCGCTTCCGTCGCAAGTTGTTGACAGACAAGGCGTTACGCACGGTAGCGTACCGACTGGTACTATTGTACACAATTATAGTATGACCCTGCGGGGATTCGAACCCCGGTTTTGGCCTTGAAAGGGCCATGTCCTAGGCCTCTAGACGACAGGGTCGCCGCGAAGAAGCGGTGCCGGCGTGAGGCATGATCCCTGAGCCCACTCAAGGATGCCCTTCCACCGGGTCGCACAGGCGACAAACCATTCTTAGTAACGAATCGTCCCCGTGGCAACCTGTTGCGACGGTTTCTACAGACTTTCCCACGATCTGGACGTGCCATTTTAACATAACATTATGCCACATAGCCAGTTCCGTCTGTCTTTTCTGTCGGTCGTACCGGAAGAAGACCGTCCGGTGTTTGACACGTTGTTGGCGGCGTTCGCGTGGCCAACCACAATTGAGAAGGAATTTTGATAGCCGCATGCCGGATGCATACAATAGGCAACAGGCGGTGTGAGTAGGGAATGCCTTCCCCGTTTCCACGAGGATGTATCATGGCCAGTCCGAATGTCATCGAGCTGAACGAAAAGAACTGGAGTGAGCATGTCGGCGGCAACGAGTTGGTGGTCGTCGACTTCTGGGCTCCGTGGTGCGGGCCGTGCCGTGCACTTTCCCCCATCATCGATCGGATAGCCGACCAGTACGCGGGGAAGGTGAAAGTCGGCAAACTGAATGTCGACGAAAACCCCAACCTGGCAGTCAAATACGATGTGATGACCATTCCACGGATCCTGTTTTTCAAAGGGAGCGACCGCCCGGTGCACCAGGAGGTCGGCCTGATGCCCGCGGAGACGCTCGTTCAGTTGATTGAACGTCTCAAGTGAGAATCTCGTCTCAATAGCCGGGGACTTGCAAGGTACCGATCACATCCTGGACCGTTTGTCCGCCCAGTGCGGCGATGGCCGCTGGAAGGGCGTGGACAATCTGCATGCATGCCGTCGGGTTGTAGAAATTGGCGGTGCCGACCTGCACGGCGGTGGCTCCGGCGACGAGAAATTCCATCACATCGTCGATGGTGGCGATGCCGCCTATGCCGATCACCGGTACGATCCGGCGACGGGCAATGCTCCAGACCGCTCGCAAGGCCAAAGGTTTGATGGCCGGTCCGCTCAGGCCGCCGGTGACATGGGCCAGACGCGGCCGGCGGCTGCGCCAGTCGATCGCCATGCCCAAGTAGGTATTGACCGCACTGACCGCGTCGGCCCCGCCATCGGCAGCGGCGGCGGCGATCGCCGCGATGTCCGTAACATTCGGCGTCAGCTTGGCAATCAGCGGAACGTGCGGACAGACCTGCCGGCAGCGATCGACGATGCGGCGGGTGATCGTGGGATCGGTGGCGAAGTCCAGGCCGCCGCTCACGTTCGGACAGGACAGGTTCAGCTCAATGGCCGCTATGCCCTCTCCCCGCCGCCCGATCTCCGCGGCCATATCGACGAACTCCTCTTCGGTCTTGCCGGCAATGTTGACAATCACCGCCGTGGGCAGCGTTTGCAAATACGGCCAATGGTGCGACCAAAAATGCTCAAAACCGTCGTTGTCCAAACCGATGGCGTTCAGCAGGCCGCATGGGGTCTCAACCGTTCGCGGCGGCGGGTTGCCCGGTCGAGGCTGCCGGGTGATAGTCTTGGGAATGACGCCGCCTAAACAAGCAAAATCGATAAACGAGGCCATCTCCCGGACGTATCCAAACGTACCCGACGCCGCCAGAATAGGGTTACGGAGCCGCAGCCGGCCCAGAGTTACCGTGAGGTCCACCATGCTTTTTCCGTCGCCGCAGGATCTCAGAGAGTTTTCATCCTTACCAAACGTAACTTTATGGAAAGATCGGGGTTAATCCCGATGGAAGTACAATATCTGTTCCGCGTATCTATCCGGATGGGAGGTAGCACACATGCGGCGACATATGATGACAGTGGCCCTGTTTGTGGGCATGTGCGGCTTGACAGTTGGCACTAGCCCCGCTGTGCTGGGGGCCGACGACAACCCCGCGCCGGACAAACCTAAATTCGGCAAATTCGGCAAACTTGACGATAAAGGACCCTTTGGCGGCAAAGGACCGTTCGGCGGCAAAGGACCGTTCGGCGGCAAAGGACCGTTCGGCGGCAAAGGACCGTTCGGCGGCAAAGGACCATTCGGCGGCAAAGGACCGTTCGGCGGCAAAGGACCGTTCGGTGGAAAAGGACCATTCGGCGGGAAAAAGGGGCCATTTGATGGCCAGGGACCCTTTGGCGGCAAAGGACCGTTCGGCGGCAAGTTTGACCCCGAAAAGTTCAAAGACTTGAAAGGCAAGTTCGACCCTGAGACATTCAGGGAGAAGCGGGGAAAGTTCCGCAAAGGCGGTTTCGGCCAAGGTAAAGGTAACGACGGAGAGGAATCAATCGCCGGAACTGAAGTAATTCTCTTTCAAACCTAGATTTGGGAAAACCGCGTCCGATCGTGGCGAATCCCGGGAGCACCGCTCCGTGTCGGCTTGGCCCGCGGGGATTAGCCGTGGGCATCAGACCTTGCGGTACGGCGTGGTGATTTCGCAAGTACCGTCCGGCAAAGGGGTTAGGGAGTAGTCGCCGAACAGGTTCGGGGACTCCCGCTGCAGCAGCTCCAACATCACATTAGCCAGGCGGCGGATTTCCGGCTCGGCGTAGCGGCTACCCCGCTGTTCGAGGAAGTGCCGCAATGCCCGGGCGTTGGCCGTCACAAAGATCTTGGTCTCCGTGGCGTTGGGAAGCACCGAGCGGGCCGCCTGTCGGGCCGCTTTCCGCCGGGCCGTCTTGTCCTCCATCGGCGGCAGCTTCTGCAGCAGCTTTTCGACCAGTTCGACATACGCCGCCTGAGCCTGTGCGATCGCCCGCAGCCAGACCGCGTGCAGCTCCGGATCGTCGGCGATGATGTCCGGCTCGACGAACGCCGCGTCCGACTCGTCCACATACCTTTGGCTCAACTGCGAATAAGACATGCCCGCCCGGTGCCGCACCAGCTCATGCGTCAGCGACCGCGATACCCCCGTGATCAACAGGTTGAACACGGCGTGTTCCAGCACCGAGCCGTGGCCGGATTCCTTGATGTGCTCCAAATAGGCGGAATTGCCGCCGGGGCGGGGACGGGCAAAGCTCATGTAGCAGACCCGCCCGGCGGTCTCGCAGAGCACTTCCGCGGCGATGTCGGTATCGGTCTGCCAGGCCACGCCGTGATCGCGTAGAAACCGCTCCAGCTCCGCCGTGGCCACCACCTGGCGACCAAGCAGGTATACGGTGGGCTGCCGGACTATGCGGAGGGACCGATCGTGAGAGTTGGTCATGGTTTGATGTCCTCGGGGTGGTTGGCCAAGGGGACTGGCTGACCACGTCACCCTGGCTGCTTGTTTCGTGAAGATCGCCCTTGCCGCTTGTCAACTTTGGAAATGAGGCCCTATAGCGTCCGCGGCCAGCAAAGCTACCCCAAATCGGGCTGCAACAGGCGGCGGGGCCGACCCAACCGGCGGAGCACGACTTCCGCCGCCAGAAATCCGCTGCGGACAGCCCCCTCCATCGTCGCCGGCCAATCAGTGGCTGTGTAGTCCCCTGCCAAGGCCAAATTGGCAATCGGCGACTCCTGCGGGGGCCGCCAACGGTCGACCCCTGGCACCGGTCGGAACGTCGCCGTCCGCTCAATGATCACGCGGCTGCGGAGCAACCGGGCCGCACGGGCCAACGGCAACATCTGCCGCAGCTCTTCCACCACCGCCGCCTGCAACCGCTCCTGTCCCCAACTCACCACCTTGTCCGCCGCACTGATGATCACTTGCACGTAATGTTCCGACCCATTTTCACTCGGCGTCGGCCGGCGAAATAGCCATTGGCTCCAGCCGTCCACCACCGCCACGTGCGGCCACGGCAGCACCGGCCGGTCAAACCATAGATGCACGCTGCAGATCGGCGAGGGGGATAACTGGGCAATCTGGAAAAAATACGGCATCGACTCGGCCCACGCCGGCGGCAGCAGGTCCCGCACCCGCGGGAACGGCACCGCCAGTATGTAATGGTCGGCCTGAAGCTGCGAGCCGTCCCGCAGCTCTAGCCCGGCGACGGTTCCCCCCTCCCCCGCGTGCAATCGCCGCACCGCCGCATTCAATCGCACCACCACCCCGTGTCGGCGGCAAAACGCCTCCAGCTCCGCCCCGTAGAGCCGGTCCAACGGCACGACCGGCACGTGGACCACCCACCCCTCGCGGTGCCGTAACATGCCGTCAACAAATACTTTACGTGCATACTTCCGCCCGACCTCTTCCACCCGGCTATTGAGAGCGCTGACCAGTATGACGTTCCAGAACCGCTCGATGGTCCGCGGGGTTTGCCCCTGTCGCCGCAGCCAAGGCTCGAGCGGCGGATCGTCCTGCGGGTCGGTCCGGAGCAACGCCGCCAGGCCGCGGAGGACGCGGAGCTTCTCCGCAGGTCGGAGGTAATGGGCCGCCAACATGGCCCGGCCGAGGTGAAAGGGAGCGGGCCAAGGGTCAGCCTGCATGTAACTCCTTTTACCGTCACGAGTTAGGAATACAAGGCGATGTTGGGGGCGAAGGAGGGGTTGCAGGCCGAGTCGGCGGAGCATATAATGAAAATTCGTACAGCATCCCATGCTGACGTGCTGGCAGACGTCAAGGATTTGGCCGCTAGCGGCGTCCAGGAATGACCCCGCCCGGCCACCCAGGCGGGCACGGGCCTCCAAAAGCGTGACCCGCACGCCGCAATCGGCCAAGGCCGTCGTCGCGGCCAAGCCGGCTAGTCCGCCACCGATGACAAGGACGTGCACCGCCGCACCCCGATGACCACGGTCAGGAAGTCTCCCTCAGTGTCCCATGGTCATCATAGTCCGACAATGACCTCATCGCGTCGAGATAAAGGGCATGATAAAGGGCGTGCGGCGTGGCCCAGCCCTGCCGGAAGGACAAATTACCCGCCACGGCGGTCACTTCGTGCCGATTGCCCATAGGGCCTGGAAGCCACGCAGGTAAATGCGGCCGTTGGCGATGGCCGGCGAGGCGTAAAACGTGTCCGGCAAGGGATTGCTGGCCAGTTTCTTGAAGGTGGGGCCGGCCTGGATGACGTCGGTCGTGCCGTTGGCGGCGACGATGTAGATGCGTCCCTCGGCGGCCACCGGATTGGAGCGGTGGATCCCCTTGGTCAGGTTTTCGCGATAGATCAGCTTGCCGGTTTTGGCCTCGACGGCGTGGATGGGGCCGTCGCCGATCAGGTAAACGATGTCGCCAACCCGGATCGGCGAGACGACGTCGGGCGTGCGGAAATTTGTACTGGCCGGCACCCGCCACAGCTCCGCCGGGTGCTCGCCGTCGATCTTCCCTTTCGCCAGGACGGGGTTGATCGCCACCGTCGGGCCATCCTTACAACTCGGCACGACGATCAAATCCGGCGTCACTAGGGGGCAGGAGACAAACCGCCAGTCCTGCCGCTCCCGCGGGTTCAGGCCCATCACCCGCCAGACCTCACTGCCGTCCTGCAGGCGGTGGCCGGTGCAGTAATCGTTGCCGTGCACCACGAGCAGCGGCCCCCCTTCCCCCTCCCAAATGAAGGCGGAAGCGTATGTATCGGGGCTTTCGCCGCGACCGTAGCCGGGCCGGTTGACCTTCCACTTCTCCTCGCCGGTGACGGCGTCAAACGCGGCTACGACCTGGGCATTGCGGTGCATCACCTGCACGTAGATGGTCCCCTTGTAATAGACGGGGGTCCAATGCGTGCCGAATTGGATGCTGAACCGGCCGTATTTTTGCAGGTCCACCTGCCAGACTTTCTCCCCATCCACGGTAAAGCAGGCCAACGTGCCGCTGCCGCAAAAGCACCACACATGCCGGCCATCCGTGGACGGCGAGGCCGACGCATCGGTGATGGGCACGCCGGATGGGTTGCGGTACCGCTTCTCGCCGGTATTCGAGATCGGACGCCGCCACTTTTCCCGGCCATCCGTGCCTATGCACATCAGTATGACTTCCGGTCCGGCGGTGCAGGTCAGAAAGATCTTGTCCCCCCACACGCAGGGACTGGATTCCCCCTGCCCGGGCAGGTCCAGCTTCCAGACGATGTTCTTCTGAGCGTTCCATTCGACCGGCAAACCGGTTTCGGCGGAGTGACCGTCATTATTGGGACCCCGCCACTGCGGCCAGTTGTCCGCCCACGCCGGGCCAGCCCCGACGACCCCGATCGCCAGACCAGCCAGCACAATCACCCCCAGCACCCATCGCCTGCGGTCGATCACGGCCTCGGCTCCTTTCTGTTTCGTATGGACTACAGTGCGGGCATTTCCCGGACTTTGATCACGAAAAGGGGGCCGTTCCGACGGCGGTCCGGCGGCCCCAAACAGGTAGGTTGGTTCTCTCATCCAGCCTAGCAAACTGCGGCGACGGGAGCAACAGCGCAAGCAGAATTTTCCGGCTTTCAACCATCAGAAGCGTCGCTGGACTCCTCGCTGCACCGAGCCGACCGGGTGGAGGACCGCCCACCCGGCTTAGGCCCGTTTTCCTGGACGTTCAGAGCCTTCGGCGAGCCGATCAGCAGGAGGGCCACTCACCGCTGGACGCGGGCCGAGCCGCCGCGGGCGAACGCTTCCACCTCCTCGCGGCTGGCCATGGTCACGTCGCCGGGGAAGGTGGTGAGCATGGCCCCGTGGGCCCAGCCTAATTGCAACGCTTCCTGCGGCGAGCGGTCGGTGAGCAGTCCGTAAAACAGACCGGCCGCGAAACCGTCGCCGCCGCCGATGCGGTCCAGCACGTCCAATTGGCACGTCGGACTGACAAACCGCTGTCCCTCCAACCATAACACGGCGGCCCAGTCGTGCCGGTTGGCCGAGTGCACCTCCCGCAGCGTCGTCGCTACCAACTTGATATTGGGAAACTGCCGCGCCACCTCCTCGATCATGCGGAAAAACACCGCCGGATCGAGCTTGGACCCTTGTGGCTGCGACACTTCCGGCCCCGGAATACCCAGTCCCTTTTGCAAATCCTCCTCGTTACCCACCAGGCAGTCCACATGGGCGACGATCCGGCGGAGGACCTCCACGGCCCGCCCTTCCCCGCCGCTTGCCTTCCACAGCTTGGCCCGGTAGTTCAGGTCGAAGGATACCACCGCCCCGGCAGCCCGTGCCGCTTGCATCCCCTCGATGATCAGCTCGGCGGTGGTCGGCGACAGCGACGCAAAAATCCCGCCGGAATGGAACCAGCGGACGCCGCGGCCGAAAATGTCCTTCCAGTCAAAATCCCCGGGCTTGAGGAGGGCGGCGGCCTCGTTGGAGCGGTTGTAAAAGACGATCGGCGGCCGCACGCCGTAACCGCGGTCGCTATAGACCGTAGCGATGTTTGGACCACGGACGCCGTCATGGTCGAAAAACTTGTAGAACGGGACGACTCCCATTTCCCGCACCCGGGTCTGCACCAGCTCGCCGATCGGGTAACGGACCATCGCCGAGCAGATGCCGGTCTTCAGACCGAAACAGTCGGCGAGGTTGGCGGCGACGTTGTATTCGCCCCCCGAAACGTGGATCTCCACGTTACGGGCACGCCGGAACGGCACCACCCCGGGATCCAGCCGGTGCACCAATGCCCCCAGCGCCAGAAAATCCAGCTCGCAACCATCCCGACGGATTGTCAGTGGCATAGCAGTTGGTTCCTCCTAGGTGATTGTTCCTTCATCTGCTGTAGCGACGTGGCCGTCCCAACGTTGTGGGCACCGCCAGCGGCCAGGCAGTTGCTGCTAACGGCAGCGTCTCTGGCCACGTGGTCGGTACTACCCTAGGCTCCCGCGCTTTGCTCCCGTACGGGAAATCGCCGCACGCTCGGCGTTTCCGCTGCTACATGCGTCACCATCGTTGTAGAAAGGGGAGCAGCGACGGCGAGCGGCCCGAAAAGCCTAAAGGCCGCCGCGACGTTGCAGACGCTCATAGTCCTGCGGCGTGTCCATATCATCAAGGACGGCCGGCTCGCCGCACGGCCACTCGATTACCGCCGCGGCGTGGGCATGGATGTAATCACGGATGCCGCCGGGACAGGGTTTGCGGATGATCGCCGCGGCGTGTGACCAGGAAAAGACCACCGGGTGGCCTCGTCGCCCGTTATGGACCGGTATGATGATCGGCTCCGCTGGCTCGCCGGATTGCCGCTGGCGGGCGAAGGCGTCTAGCAGTTGCCGTACCAGGCCGGGCGTGAGGGTCGGCTGGTCCGCCGGACATAGCAGCCAACCGTCCCATCGCCGCCCCCACTGCAGTAAGCGCCGCAACCCGGCGATGACCGTGGCTTGCATGTCGGAAGTCGGCTCTGGCAGGACCAGCACGTCTGCCCCGGCGGCACGGGCCTGTTCGGCCAGCTCCGGCAGTTCCGCGGTTGTTACCACTATCGCCGGATCCGCTCCGCCACGCCGTAAAGCATCCACAACCTGACAGATGACGGTGCGGCCGCCCCAGGGGAGAAGAAGCTTGGGACGTCCCATCCGGCGGCTAGTCCCCGCCGCGGGCACGATCGCGGCGACGGCTCCCGCCGTCACGGCTCACTTGCCTCGGAGGTCGCCGCAGGGGACATCGTACCGGCCATCGACGACGACCGATCAGCCACTGACGACGAACTAGCGAGCGACGACGGCGGAGCCGCCTGAGCAACCGGCCCCCACGGCAACGCTTGCGGCCCCAGGTTCCGCCAGGCGATCAGCTCGGCGACGATGCTGATGGCGATTTCGGGAACCGTTTGCGAGCCGATCGGCGCCCCCAGCGGCGCCCGGACCCGCTGCAACGCCCCCATAGGCACGCCACGCCGGTGCAAATCCTCAAATATCAGCCGGACTTTCCGGCGGCTACCGATCATCCCCACATACCCGCAGCCGCTTGTAGCCAGGTGATACAACGCTTCCTCATCGTGGTTGTGGCCGCGGGTCACGATCACCGCGTACACCCGCGGCGTCAGTTGCGGCGTCAGCTCCCGCAGCGTCCGCCCGATGTCGCCGACCAGGCGTCGCCGGGCCATCGGGAACCGCTCGGCAGAGGCATACCGTTCCCGGTCGTCCAGCACCCAGATGTCGAACTCGGCGGCCGCGGCCAACTGAGCGACTGCCAGCCCGACATGGCCCCCGCCGACGATCAACAACGTACATCGCGGCGGTGCGGGCAGGTAGGCGATCCCGCCGCGGCTCCACGGGCGCGGTCGCGATGCGAGCGGCGGCAGCTCGGCGGCCAACCGCTCCGCAGCGGCAGCCGGCCCGCCGATGTGGGCCACGCACCGCCCCGCCGCATCCAACAGAAAACGGGCCGCAGGTGGAACGCCGGACGTGTCGTCCAACGCGACTGCTTCCCAAAACCCCTCGCCCTCTTCAGCTAGGCGGACCAGCTCCAGGTAGTAACGCCGCAGGGCGGCCGCGTGCCCGGCGTCGTCGCCGCCGCCGGTGGGACAAGTCGTGCCACCTGTGCGGACGGTACCAGCATCGGGGCCGGGATTTTCGCTCGCCCCACCATCAAGCGTCTGGCTCAGGATGGTCATGCGGCCGCCGCAGATGAGGCCGTCGTCCCAGCCGTAGTCGTGGTCGAGGGTGAAGGTGTGCAACTGGCAGCGGCAAGCCTGGTGGAATTGGGCCAGGGCTTGCCGCTTGACTTCGGCTTCGATGCAGCCGCCGCCGAGCGTGCCGACCTGGCGGCCGTCCGGGAAGACGAGCATGGCCGCCCCCGCCTTTTGCGGCGTGCTGCCCCGCGTCGCCACGACCAAACAGTAGACACAGGCCAGCCGCTGCTGGAGCACCCGGCCCAACTCCGCCATCACTTCACGCATGACCGCCGCGCCTGTCCGGCATGTCCGTCCCTAGTTACGTCGCCGCCGGTGGCCGCTACACGCCACCGATACAGCCAGGCAAACCGATCAGCCCCCGCCGTTTACTCTGCCATGGTGTGGCCGATGATGGTCAAGCCGAAGCCCAAAGTCTGCCGGGCCGTCCCTGCAGTCACCGCAACGGCGAAATCGACCGTCACGTGCTCCTGCGGCCGCGGCGTGACCGCCACCCCATCCAATGGCTTGCGGTTGGGAAACAGCAACATCATGCTCGGATGTTTGCGGCCGACCGACTTGCCGCTAAAATCGTGCAGGTCCTCGACCGCCATCAGGCCCGCTTCTTGGTCCATCGCCGCTGGCACTAACAGTAAAAATTCGTTATACGGTGCAGTGCCCATGTGGTCGCCGTCCATCGGCTGGCGGGCAAACCGCAGGGTATACACCCCGGGCTTGACCTTCTGCTTGCGATAATCGCTCCATGGCTCAACCACGCGGAGTACGCCAACCAACAACCCCTCCGGCAAGGCGTTGTAGGACACGCCGCTTTGCACCTTCTCGGCGGCGTCGGCGGGCAATGACAACTCCTTGCACCGCCAGATTATGGCCAGGAGTTTGCCGCCGCCGTCGTGAACATGGATGGCCTTGGGATCGAGCTGGCTACGGATCGCAGCGGCCACTTCCTTCGGTACGTCCGCCTCCGCCAGTTTCACGGTCAACGTCGGCGGCTCAGCCCCAACCGACACGGCCACGACCAGCGGCGCCAACGACGCTGTCAGCAGCAGATGCTTCATCGGTAACAAACTCCGGAAGAAAGAAATTTCGGTAGCAAACTCCGGAAGAAAGAAATTCCGGCAGGAGGGGGGCCGGAATTGTGGTGGCAGGAACAAACGTTGTTGCACCCGGCACTCGGATCATGCCGGCCGCTTGATGTCGCAAGGTACCCCACGAAGTCGCGCTGGCGGCTATCGCAGGGCTAAGGTCGCAACAGCCATCTTACGGTGCGAGCCCGGCGACGGGCCAGCGACAGGTGCCAACTGTCGCGCGGTTCACGTCGTAGCGGCCTTAACGGATGACAAAGTGGCCAACAAAAGCCCCACGCCGGCCGGCGTCGTTCCATGTCTGGTTCAGCTCCGTGCCCTCGTAGCGGTGCTCGACGGTCATCGCCGCCACGGCCTGCACCCCGCGGGCGAGCGGCGGATACTGCACCGCCTCATTGCCGCACGCCTTGTCGTGCTCAGGATATATGCAGCGGGTAGCCAGCCGGACGATGCCAGCTTCCAGCCGGGCACATGCCCCGTTGTCGCACGGACACAGCTCCAAGGCGATGTCCGCCGCACGCACGGCGACCACCTCGCCGATCAGCCGTCCCGTCTGCTGTCGTACAAACGCCACCAACGCTTCTCGTTGCGCCGCTGTGGCGTTTTTGTCCACCAGGATCACCGCCTTAGCCGGCGCCGACTGCTTCAGCCCCAACGTGTCGCTTGCGGCGATGACCGCCACTACGCCCAGGCCGTTGAGGGACACTCCCCGGTACACGCCGCTTTCGATCTTCCACGCCAATACGGCGTTCTTGCCGGTCAGGCCCGTATCCGCATTAGCAAAGCACGAGCCAGTGTACACGTCACAGGTCCGCGCCTCCAAATACTGTCCCCGCACGCCCGGGGCATCCGCGGACACAATACCCAACATCGAAACAACCAGAGCGATCATGGACCGCCCTCCTCGAGAACGTTTGGGATCCACACCTTAACTACATTCTGAACTGTCGGCGGCCAGCCGTCAAGCATTTCTTTTCCCGCATTAGCCGGATGAGCGAGGTTGGCCGTCAGGGACGGCGGATTAAAATACCGGTCGAAACATCTCAGGGGAACGACAATGCAACGAGAACGATTGGGCAGCCGTGACTCCTTGAAAGTTACCCACCTCGCTATGACCCCTTGGCCGTTACCTACCCCGCGATGATCTCTCGCGGTCGCCCTCTCCCGGCGATGACCCGCCCGGCGGTTGTGGCCAACCCGGTCTCGCTCACGCTTCCGGCGTCACGCCCAGGACGATCTCGAAGTGCACCATCCACTCGCCGAGTTTGGAGTTCGGTACCTTCTCGAACGGCCGAGTGACGTTTTCCCGTTGTTTGGGGTCGCGGATGCCGCGATAGATGCCGTCCCGCTCATTTTGCGGGTGCCCCTTAATGTACAGTTGCGTGGTGAGCAGCTCGCGGTGGCCCTTTTTGATCTTGAAATGGATGTGCGGCGTGCGGCCCGGATAGGGGACCGGCTTGATGGTGCGAAAGTAGAACTCGCCGCTGCGGCCGGTCACGAACCGGCCAAAGCCTTGGAAATTCCGGTCCTGCCGGTCCTTTTTGGGGCCGCTGTCCGCCGTGTGCAGGTACACCCCGTTGGCATCGCACTGCCAGATCTCCACGACAGCGTTGTGCACCGGATTGCCTTTAACGTCTAGCACACGACCGGTCAGGTGGGTGATCTCGCCGACGGCGGGGGTGATAACGTCGTTGATAATGATCAGATCGTTGTCCGTGTCCAGGGGCAGCTTGTTGGGGTAAAACGGTCCCTCGGTCTGGGGCGGCGTCCGCACCAGCTCCTCGGCAAAGGCTCCCCGGACGGTCCAAAACGGTAGCCAAGCCGCGGCCGCCAAGCCGGCCCCGCGATACAGAAACTCCCGGCGCGTCCCTAACTCCGATCCGGCCAACACCTTGCGCTCAGACATGTTCATACTTCTCCCGCAAATTGTTCGCCAGGTGATGCTCCGGCTACCCCGCAGCCGTCGCTGCCTGAGACCGTTCTCTCCAATACTAGCTAACGACTCAACCGCCGCCGTGTAACGCCGGTGCGGACAATTGTCATCGGGCTTTCATTTTCCATCGCGTTTAGCCTCCGGAGCACCTTCCCGCCGGGCCGCCCAACTCCTACGCTCACAACACAGCTAATTGTAATTTGACGAGCACCGACTCCCGCACAGGTCTACACAGAGGAGCATACGACGATGGCTTATTTCCTGGACATCCCAAAGATCCAATATGAGGGGCCGGACACGAAAAATCCGCTGGCCTTCCGGCATTACAACCCGGACGAGGTGGTGGAAGGCAAACCGATGAAAGAGCATCTGCGGTTTGCGGTGTGCTATTGGCACACCTTCCGCGGCACCGGCAGCGACCCGTTCGGCCCGGGCTGTGCCATCCGGCCTTGGGAGGATGGCAGCGATTCGCTGGAAATGGCCCTGCGGCGGGTCGACGTGGCCTTCGAATTCATGGAAAAGCTCGGCGTGCCGTACTACTGTTTCCACGACCGGGACGTTGCCCCGGAGGGGGCCACCCTCGCTGAGACCAACAAGAATCTGGATGTCGTTGTCCGGCGGCTCAAAGAGCAGCAGCAACGGACCGGCATCCGCCTGTTGTGGGGCACGGCCAATCTCTTTTCCAACAAGCGGTACGTGCACGGGGCGGCCACCAGTTGCAACGCCGACGTGTTTGCTTACGCCGCCGCGCAAGTCAAAAAGGCGATGGAAGTTACGCTCGAGCTGGGCGGCGAGAACTACCTCTTCTGGGGTGGCCGCGAAGGCTACGTCACGCCGCTCAACACCGATATGAAGCGGGAGCTCGACCACCTGGCACGATTTTTGCATATGGCCGTCGACTACAAGAAAAAGATCGGCTTCCGTGGCAACCTGTTCATCGAGCCGAAGCCGCACGAGCCGACCGCCCACCAGTACGACTTCGACTGTGCCCACGCCCTGGCTTTCCTGCGCGGCTATGGGCTCGACAAAGAGTTCAAATTCAACGTCGAGACCAACCACGCCACCCTGGCCCGGCATACCATGATGCACGAGCTGATCTACGCCAGCATCCACGGCATGCTCGGCAGTATCGACGCCAATCGCGGCGACCTGTTGCTTGGCTGGGACACCGACCAGTTCCCCACCGACCTCTACCTGACCACGCAGATCATGCTGGTAGTGCTCAACCAGGGGGGTCTGGGCAGCGGCGGCCTGAACTTCGACGCCAAGGTGCGGCGGGAAAGCTTCGAGCCGGTCGATCTGTTCCACGCTCACATCGGGGCGATGGACGCCTTCGCCCAGGGGCTGAAAATCGCCGCCGCCATCCGCCGCGACGGCTGGTTGCAGGATTTCCTCCGACAGCGGTACGCCTCGTGGGACAGCGGCATCGGTGCGGAGATCGAAAGCGGCCGGGCCACCTTCGAAAGCCTGGAGGCCTACATCCTGCAAAAAGGGGAGGCTTCGCCGAACACGTCCGGCCGGCAGGAAATGCTCGAAAACTTGTTCAACCGTTATTTCCGCTGATGTCTAAATTTTGTACAGATAATGGCACGATTTTTGCCCACCTACCCCCTGTCCTGACACAGATGCAAACAAACCGATGCTTCGGTGGCCCTGCTGGCATCCAATTCGCCGTCTGGTAACTAAACTATCCGAACGGAGAAGCAAAAAAGCACGGCGTTGCCCGAAGGTTCCGTTCCATCCACCGTACACTGGTGAGGTTTCACCAACTGACTGACTGAAGGAGTGTCCCCAATGCCACGCCTGGGTACGCAATATCTGCGGCAATTGATGCAGGCTCAAGAAGCCCCCTGTGTGTCCATCTACCAGCCGACACACCGGAGTTACCCGGAAAACGAGCAGGATCCGATCCGCTTTAAGAATTTGGTCAAGCAGGTGGAGGAATCGCTGGCCCAGGCCTACTCCCACCGCGACACGGCGGAGCTGCGACATAAGCTGCACCAACTGGAGCAGAACGCCTTGTTCTGGCGGCACACCCTGGACGGGACGGTCGTGCTGGCTTCGCCGCAACGGTTTGACGTCTGGACGCTGCCCCGCACGGTGCCGGAGCTGGCGGTCGTGGCGGAATCGTTCCACATCAAACCGCTGTTGCGTTACGTGCAATCGGCGGACCGCTTCCGGGTGCTGGCCCTCTCCCGCGACCGGGCAGCGATGTTCGAAGGGAACCGCTACGAGCTCCATCCCCTCACCGGCAACGGATTCCCTGTCACCCTGACCGAAGTGTTGGGGACCGAACTCACGCCGCGACACCGAGACCGGCACTCCTCCGATATCGTGCATCACGGTGCCTTCCACGGCCAAGGGTCCCGCAAGGACGAGCTGGACATCGACACGGAGCGGTTTTTCCGGGCAGTCGCTGACCGCTTGCCGACCAACGGCGTGCCGATCGTGCTGGCCGCGTTGGCTGAACACCACACCCCGTTCCGCAACGCCTGCCATAAAAACCATGACGTCCTGCCGGAGGGAGTCGTCGGCGATCCGTTCCACATCAGTCCGGACGAGTTACGGCAGAAGGCCTGGAGCGTGGTCGAGCCGCGGTACCTGGCTCGTTTGCACAAATACTGCGAGGATTTCGGTACGGCGTACAGTCGCGGGGCCGGTGCGGCGGACCTGGCCGACGCCGCCCACGCCGCCGTCGCCGGACGCATCGGCGTGCTGCTGATCGATGCCGACAAAGTCATTCCCGGCATCATCGACCCTACCACCGGCGAGCTGCGGGATGGCAAGCTGGCCGATCCGAAAGTGGACGACGCCTTGGACGACCTAGCGGAGATGGTCCTCCGAGCCGGCGGCGACGTCATCGTCGTGCCGCACGAGCGGATGCCGACACAAACCGGACTGGCGGCGATCTACCGCTACTGATGGCTACCGCTCCGAAACCGGAACGATCTCACCTCTGCAGGCGGGAGGAGGAACGGACAATGAGCAAGCAGCATTCCCCGCGGTTTCTGCAACTGGTGGCCGACGCCCGCACGCGGATCCGCGAGTGCACGGTCGAGGAGGTCAAGCAGCGGATCGAGCGCGGCGAGCGGTTTGCCCTGATCGACGTCCGCGAAGAGAGCGAGTACGCCGCCGGCCACGCCGTCGGGGCCATCCACCTCAGCAAGGGGGTCATCGAGCGGGACATCGAGAGCAAATTCCCGGACGTGCACACGCCGCTGGTGCTATACTGCGGCGGCGGTTACCGTTCCGCTTTGGCCGCCGACAACCTGCAGAAAATGGGCTACACCAACGTGGTTAGCATGGCCGGCGGCTGGCGGGCCTGGGTCCAGGCCGGCTTACCCATCGAGCATGGCACCGCTCCAGCAGCCCACTGACATCAAGCCACGACACACATCTCCGAAATCCACGCGCTCCGGGCACAAGCACGAGTAACGTCAGCAAGAACATTCCGCACAAGCAGGAGCATCTCGCACAAGCACGGGCATGCCGGTATCCCTCCCGACCCGCCAGTCCCCGCCGCGATGCGATTCTGTGATTTGCACAGTATAGTTGTTGGAACAAGTATCTGACTGTCTATGACTTACGCTCTTGTAGCCATTGGTTGAGCGTGGCGATCACGGCCCGCTTCTGCCCCTCGGTGGTGGCCGTCGTCTCCACGGAGAACTTGACCGTCTCCTTGCCGTTGCTGTACACGCCCTCAACTTTGCCTTTCTTGAGCCGGAAGCACATGGGTGCGTTGAGGTTGGGGTGGCAGTAGTAAGTCTCGCAGCGGCGGATGCAGTTCAGGGCCGCCGTAACCTCGCTCAGATAACGCAACAGCTCGTCGCGGAGCTTGGTGGTGACGCTGTGATCGCCCAGTTTCGGCGGCTCCGGCTTGCCCACCAGCGGTGGCGGCAGCACCACATCCCGTAGGCTGCGGAATCGCTCCCGAAACGTCTCATGGAAGATCTGCCCCGTCGGTGACAGCTCCACCCACTTTTCGCCGTCAATGTCCACCACTTCGACCAGGCTCTCCAGGGTTTCATCCCACTCCCAATCCTCTTCGATCTGGGCTTTGGACAACTGAAGCTCTTTTTCGAGGACATACAGCAGGCCGCTCCATTCCATCCATTTTTCGAAGTCAAAGGCGACGGGCAGGGGCGGAAACGCAATGATCTCGCTGAACCGCTCGTGCATGTAGTAAACGGGCACGCCCATGGATTGGCCCATCAGCACCGCCACGGGGATCTGGGCCTTGTAGCCGCCGGTGGCGTTGATCGCACAGGCCGCCGCGGAATGATCCCGCACTGTGGCCGCCAGCCGTCGGGCCAGGTTACGCAAGCCCTTAGTCCGGAAGCGTCGCGGGTCGGAATCCTGCAGCTCGTCCACCTGCAGCCCCTCTACCGGAGCATGGCCCCGCTGGCGGTAATACTCCGTCAAAATGGTGGCAGTTGCCCGGCCGTCATCGGTGTCGGAATGCAAAAAGAAAATCCCCGCGTCGGGGCGGATATAGCCATGGTCAATCAGACTGGCCAGGGAGTTGATCTCTGCCCCGCAAAGGCGGTGATGGGAAGGAAACTGAAGCAAATTTGCGGCGACCCGTCGCCAATCCTTGGCCTGATAGGCGGCCTCCAGCTCCTCGGCCACTGGCCGCAGCGACGCCGGAATCGTCCGCCGCTCCTCCGGCAACTTGTCCTCCTCCTGCAACGTCTGCCGCAAGCGGGACAAGTTGGGGTAAAACAAGCTCGTTCCCACCGTACACAACACGATCGAGCGCGACGTGGCCATGGCCAACTCCCTTATCGTGGCACGTAATCCGTCGGGCAATGTACTAGACCGTCCTGCTCTTAAGTGTAGTTACGGCCGCTTACAAGTAGGGTACGGCCAACCGACTCGCCTAATGACAGGTTTGCGGCGGTATCAGCTGATACGATAGCCTTGGCGGAAGGTCCTCCGGGGCCAGTAGCTGCATCTGATTCAAGGATAATGGGTTGGGAACGATGCCGGATATTCCGCCTGTCCCCGCTCCATCGCCACGCCCGGCGGCGGACTCCCTCTGGAGCACGCCGAATCTCATTTCGCTGTCGCGGCTGCCGTTAGCGGCGGCCCTCTGTGCGGCAATCGCTTTAAGCAGTTGGTGGACCGCCTTGGGCATCCTTATCCTCATCGCCGGCAGCGACTGGCTGGACGGCTGGCTGGCCCGGCGGACTGGCCGCGTCAGTGCCATCGGTCGCAGCCTCGACCCCCTGACCGACAAAATCGCTACCTGTGGGGCCTTCATCTTCCTGATCCGCGTCCCAGGTGCCGGTATCGAGCCGTGGATGGCCACGGTCATCGTCGCCCGCGAGCTGCTGGTGACCGGTCTGCGCGGCTTGATGGAGACAGCAGGCGTCGCCTTCGGGGCCGACTGGAGCGGCAAGTGGAAAACGGCCCTGCAGTTCGCCGCACTGGTCGCCATTTTTCTGATGAAAGGGGTAGGGGCGGGGTTGGGGGAGCCCGGGTATTCGGGATGGCTCGCCGCGGCGGTGGTCGGGCTGGTCTGGCTCATGCTCTTCGCCACCATCGGCAGTGGACTGCACTATATCTTCAAGGCTGTCAACGCCTCACGATGAACAAGCCTTGCTGGCGGCATTGGCCATCCCTCCAGCGGCGACGCCCCAGGGGGCCAAACGAGGTGATCCCGCTGGCTGGCGATCCCCCTGTGACGTTTAACCTAGTTATACCGCTCAGTCCACCGGGTTGACCAGCGTGCCGATCCCGTCGATATCGATACGGATGATGTCGCCGACGTGCAGGGTAAACTCGTCCGGCGGGACGATCCCCGTACCGGTCAGCAGGACGACGCCGTCCGGAAAGTCATTTTCCCGAAACAGCCAATCGACCAGCTCCTGCGGCGAGCGGGCCATGCGTCCGACTGACGTGCTCCCTTCAAACACGACCTGGGCTCCGCGGGTAATGGTCATGCGGATGACGACGCCTTCCAGGGGGGGCATCGCCGCGGCCGGCGTGATCCACGGCCCCACCGCACATGAGCGGCGATACACCTTCGCTTGCGGCAGGTAGAGCGGATTCTCCCCCTCGATGTCGCGGGCCGACATGTCGTTGCCGATCGTGTAGCCCACGATCCGACGGTCCGGGGCGACTACCAGAGCCAGCTCCGGCTCCGGCACGCTCCAGCGGCTATCGCCGCGGATGTGCACGGCCTGTTGCGGCCCGACCACCTGCTGGGCCCGGGCCTTGAAAAACAGCTCCGGCCGCGGCGCCGTGTACACCTTGTCGTAAAACTGGCTGGCCCCTTGCGATTCCTCCTCACGGGCGATCTTGCTCCGCTGATAAGTGACGCCCGCAGCCCACACCTCCTGCCGGTCGAGGGGGGGCAGAAACGTCTGGCTACCCAGCGGCTCCGGGGCATACCGCGGATCGATCAGTTCGCGGACACGCCTAGCTGGATCGGCGTCGCACAGCAGGTCCATCAGCGACCGAATCTGCGGCTCGCGGGCCACGTCGATCCCGTAAACGGTGGCGCCTTCGACCAGCACCACCCCCTCCCCACTCCCCCGCCGCACCTTCCCTAAATGCATGACATCCTCCCTGTGTCGTGCATGCCATACCCATATCTCAGCAATACCCAGATGGTTTAGGACTTTGACCTTAAGCAGTCTTGCAGGATAATGCGGGCGGCGGCGGGGTCGCCACGACGCCATAGTCGCCAGGCGGTCTCGACCTGCTCGGCCAGCTCCGGCGTGTACGGTACGGCGGCCCCGGGCGGCGGCACATCCGGCACCAGCCGCGCGATCACCCCCCGTGCCAAATCGCCCAAACCCGCCGCGGTGACCGCCGAGACGGCCAGTTCCCCCGCCGGCGGCACCCATTGCGGCACCAAATCCGACTTGTTCCACACCCGCCAAAGCTTTTTTGTCGTATCTTTTTGCCAAATAAAGATTTCCGGCATATCTGGTAGCGTGGCCGATATCGAACCCAATGTGGCCGCCTCAGTATCTCCTTGCCGTGCAATGAGTTCTGCTAAATCCACTCGTGTGGACGGTACCGGACCAATCAGCGCCGCCGACATATCTGCTTGCTGGGCAAGGGTTTGCGGCAAATCGTCCGGCACCCTGGCTGATAAACCAGCCTGTGCCGCGGACGCGTCCGCCACCCACAGGATCAGGTCGGCCCGCCGCAGCACCTCTTGCGTCTGCCGGATCCCTTCCGCCTCTAGTCCCGCCGCTTCCCGCAGCCCGGCGGTATCGATCAGCTCGACCGGCCAGCCGTCCAGGGCCACCGTCGCCCGCACGGCGTCACGCGTGGTGCCCGGAATGGGCGAAACGATCGACCGCTGGTATCCCGCCAGGGCATTCAGCAGCGAGGATTTGCCCACGTTCGGCGGTCCCGCCAAGGCCACTTGCCACGGCTCGACCAGGTGCCGGCCCACCGCGGCGTAACGTACCAGCCCGGCGAAGGCCGCCTCGTCCCCGGCGGTCAAGATCCGTTCCACCGCCGCGGCGAAGGCCCCGTGGTACTGGTCGAGCAAGATGCCCGCCGTGCGGAGGGTCGGTGCCCGGGCCAACGCGGCGAGCAAGGGGTCGTCCAGGGCGGGGACTTCCCGGCATCCTTGCTCCTCGAACAAGCGGATCAGCCATTGCACCACCTGCCGCCCGCCGTGACAGTGCAGCTCGACATGCTCTGCGTCAACTGCCACTAGCAGGACCTCATCGGCCAGCTCGGCGGACGGTCCAAACCGGCCGTACCAGACGCTGCCCGGCGATGGGGTGGATGGTAAGACCCGTCCGCCGGCCGGATGGAACAGGGATCGCACCGCCGACCACGCCCCCGGCCCGGCCACGGCTAGTACCGCGATCGCCCCGCTGCCCGACGGCGTCAGCAGGCAGACGGTCGGCGGCGTTCCCCCGGCAGCCTTTAGCTCATGATCAATTGACATAAATGCTTTTGCTTCAATCAGTTACAAACATCTAGCTACCGCGGGGCAACATCGCACTGACCGATCTGTCCGCCGGACAATCGGTGGTGATGCGGAGGCCGTCCAGTGTGAGAGTGGGGACGTGACGGGTACCGCGGAAGCGGTCGCCGAAGTTCCAGCGGGCCAGGTCGCCGAGTGCCCCGCCGGTGAGGAAGACCCACGGCCGGTCGGACAATTCGGCGTAGCGGTGAGCCAGCAGCAGTGCGGCGCCGGCGACGGCAGCGCGAGTGCCGGCCAGGATCGCCGCGGCCGTGTTAGTGGCCGGAGCGACCACCGGCGGCACCTCACCCACCTCGACATAGGGCAACTGGGCTGTACGGCGGTGCAAGGCGTCCGCCATCAGTTGCGGCCCCGGCACGATCGCCCCGCCCTGAAATACCCCGTGGGCATCGACCCAGTCCACGGTCATCGCCGTCCCCACGGCCACGATCACCGCCGCATCCGGATAGGCCAGACAGTGCGCGGCTACGGCGTTGAGCAGGCGGTCCATGCCGACACGGTGCGGCTCCTCTACGGCCACGTGCAGCGGTAAGCGGCGGTAGTCGTCCACGACCTCGACGGCTGCACCGCATTGGTGCAACCAGCGGACGAATCGGTCCTGGGCTTGCGGATATACGCCGGCCACGCCCCAGCGGCAGTCGGGGGTCAGCCCCCAGCGACGGACCTGCAGCTCCCAGGCCGCCTCGTCGTCCAACGGCAATGAGACCATCTCGACAATGCGGCCCGGCTCGCAGCGGCCCCACTTCAACCGGCTGTTGCCCACGTCCGCCACCACCTGCACCCCTGTTGGCGTTGGTTGTGCCGTTGCCTGCACGGCCCTAGCTCCCCTCCCGAATTGCGGACGTTTCTTTATGGCCCGGCTCCATCTGTGATCCGCGGCACGGCGGCGATGCGGAAATCGTCCGTGCGGACCCGTGGCGTGGCGGCCGCATCGGTCGCGTCTGCCGCCCAACGCCGCGGCGACGGGGCCAACAGCTTCAGCTCCTGCAATTGCCGCATCGTCCGGCCGACCAGCTCAGATAGTCCCCCGCCGGTCACCGCCGAAATCAGCAGCACGTCCCGCCCCAGTGCGTCCGCTAGCCGTCGCCGCACCTCCTCCGCCCCCGGCAGCTCCCCCTTGCTGACGCACACGATCTCCGGCTTTTCGACCAGCTCGGCGGCGTAGGCCTGCAGCTCCCGCCGGATTGTCTGGTAATTGGCCAGCGGATCCGAACCGTCCGCCGGGCACGGCTCGACCAAGTGGATCAGCAGGCGGGTCCGCTCGACGTGGCGGAGGAACTCGTGACCCAGGCCGACGCCGCGGGCCGCCCCTTCGATCAGGCCGGGCAGGTCGGCCAAGACAAACCCGCTGTCGCCGCAGTGGACCAGGCCGAGGTTGGGATGGCGGGTGGTAAACGGATAGGGGGCGATTTCCGGGCTGGCCCGGCTTAGGCGGGACAGCAGGGTCGATTTGCCGGCGTTAGGCAAGCCGATCAGGCCGGCATCGGCAATCAGTTTCAACTCCAGGACGATCCAGCGTTCCTCGCCGGTTTCGCCGGGTTCCCACTGTCGCGGCGTGCGGTTGGTGGGGCTTTTGAAGCGGGCATTGCCGCGGCCACCTTTGCCGCCACGGGCGACCACCACCTCATCGCCGGCACAGACCAGGTCTTTCAAGACGTTTCCATGGTCGCGGTCGCGGACGAGCGTGCCCGGCGGCACCAGCAGGACAATATCGCGCCCATTTTTGCCGTGTTTGTTGGCTCCCTGGCCCGGCTCACCCGCTTCGGCCCGCCAGTGTTTGCGGCCAACCAGTCCGGCAAGGGTATCAGCATTGGCATCGGCCCGGACGATGACCGAGCCGCCGTTGCCGCCGTCGCCGCCGTCCGGGCCGCCGCGCGGCACATATTTTTCCCGACGGAAGGACAAGGCCCCCCGCCCGCCGTCGCCACCCCGCACGTAAAGTTCCAAACGATCTACAAACATACGGAATCCTAAACCTTTTTGCGACAACGACTTCCGTTGATGGCGGCTCTCGAGACGCCGCTGAGGTCGTCCGATAGCATCTTACACCTGTCATCTTACGCCCGCCCGGCGTCCGGCGTCGCCGTCGTTGCCAAGTGGCGTCCCCATCGCCTAGGACACTCCAACATGTGCCAGAACGTCATCGGGACGGGCCGGACCAGACGTGTTCGGCGGTGCCACTGTCGCAGCCGAGGCGGCGGCCCTACGATCCGGTGCGTCCCTCTTGAGCCAACGGGAACCTGCCAGCGGATCGGTCCATATCTTTCGCGGCCTCTCGCCACTCGGAATGAGGATCTGAGCCAACAGGAACCTGTCAGCCGGTCGGCCCATCGCTGCGGCGGTCACATCCGCTCCACCGTGCGGATCCCTAATATTTGCAAGGCGGTTTGAATGACCCGGGCAACCAAGTCGACCATCAGCAGCCGGCTGTTCCGCAGGGCCGGCGTCTCCGCCTTGAGCACAGGACAGTGCTCGAAAAAAGTGCTGAAGGCTTTGGCCAGCTCCCAGAGGTAATTGGTGATCCAGTGCGGCATGTACTCGGCGGCCGCGGCGGCCAACGCCTCCGGAAACCGCAGCAGTTGCAACGCGAGCGTCCGCTCCGCCGGGTGGGCGAAGATCACCGCCGGGGGCATGCCGGAGAGGATTTCGGCATCGCCGCCGCTTTCCCGCAATATACTGCGGCAGCGGGCATAGGCGTATTGCATGTAGGTCGCCGTGTTGCCGTCGGTGGCCAGCATCTTGTCGTAGCTGAAGACGTAGTCGCTCGTCCGGTTCTGGCTCAGGTCGGCGTACTTGATGGCCCCGACGCCTACCGCTTCGGCGATCGCCGCGATCTCCCCTTCGCTTAGCTCCGGCACCTTGTGGCCGTGGGCCAGCCGTTCCACCCGGCTCTCCTCGTATTTGCGGCGGCCCAGACGCACCGCCTCGTCAATCAGGGTTTCCAGCTCCGGCGTGCCCCCCTTGCGCGAGGCGAACGGCCGGCGGTCCTCCCCCAGCACCGAGCCGAAGCTGATGTGCTGCAGCTCGACATTTTGATAACCCCATCGCCGGGCCTGAGCAAACAGGGTACGGAAGTGCAACGCCTGGCGAAAGTCCACCGCATACAGGATCGCATCCGGCCGGAACTGTTCCATTCGGTAACGGATAGTCGCCAGGTCGGTGGCCAGGTAGGTGTAGGCTCCGTCCCGCTTGCGGAGGATGCCAGGGGGGTCTTCCCGCTGCTGCTCCTCCGGCGTGCGGGGAATGATGCCGCGCGGGTTGGGGATGACCACCGCCCCGTCGCTTTCCACCGCCAGCCCTTTCTGGAGCATCTCATTGACGATCGCCGGGAGCATCGGGTTGTAGAAACTTTCGCCAAGTTGGTAGTCAAATGGCAGGATGTCCAGGCGGCGGTAGATGCGGGCGATCATTTCCAGGCAGTGGGGCATGAATTCCCGCCATAGGGCGAGGTTTTCAGGGTCGCCGGCATGGAGTTTGGCCGTTTCCCGGCGGCAGGCCTCGCGGACGGGGTCGTCGCCGGGGATGTCGTCGTCCTCTTCGTCCCCCTTGTTACGGAACAGGCTACGGACATGGACATAGAGACGGGCCAGCTCGCGGACCGGGTCGCGGGCGTAAGCCTCAGCATCCAGAAAATGCTTGTAACCGTAAATGAGGATGCCAAATTGGGTACCCCAGTCGCCAAGATGGTTGTCGGTGATGACGGTGTGGCCGAGAAACCGCAACAGGCGGACGAGGCAATCGCCGAGGATAGTGCTGCGTAAGTGCCCGACGTGCAAGGGTTTAGCGACGTTGGGGCTACTATAGTCGAGGACAAACCGTCGCGGCGACGCCGCACGGGGCACCCCCAGCCGCGGGTCGGCGGCCACCCGCTGCAGCTCCGCAGCCAGGAAGGCATCCCGCAACCGCAGGTTGATAAATCCCGGCCCGGCGACTTGCGGTGGCTCCAGCATCTCGCGGGTCGGCCCCAACTCCAACAAACGAGCGACGACCTCCTGGGCTACGTCCCGCGCTGGCCGGTTCAGCCGCTTGGCCAGCGGCATGGCTAGGTTGGCCTGGTAGTCGCCGTGCTGGGGGTTGCCTGCCACCCGCACCGTAGCCAGCAGATCGGGGAGTTGGGACTCGTCTGCTCCCAAGTCCCGGATCGCCGGAACAAACAGCTCTCGCAGTTGCTGCAACAGGTTCATGCCGGCCGCAGACTCCTTACGTTGCGGTCCATAGTTAGTGAATACATCGAGGGGAAAGCCGCCACGCAAGTATCAATCAACCAGAGACTTACGGAATCATTCGCATACGTATCCGAACTACGGAACCTTTCGGAGATCAGAACTTGCGGAACCATTCGTACACGGCGGCGACGTGGGCGGCCTTGGCGTCGCCGTCGTGGGCGTATACGCCGTAACGCAGCCGCAGCTCGCCGCCCTTGTCGAGCCGCAACAAGTCGGTTTTCCCCTTTTGCGAGGGGAAACCACTGTGGCTGCGGCCAAAGGGGTTGGCGGCGTTCAGACCATAGGCCCGCACGTGCCAACTGGCCGGGGGATTGCGGGGATGGTCGAACACTGCAACCCCGGCTTCTTTGCCGCCGACGCGGCCGGAATAGTCGATCCAGGCGGTAGGATAGCCCCAGATGGGTAGGTTGTCCTTGGCCGGCGGGGAGATGACCTTGCCCTCCGCCGTGGTTACCGTGCCCCCGTCGGCCTGGTTTGGCCGCAGGGTATCGTGCACCCGGATACCAAACGATCCCTCCTTGGTGTCGCCGAAGGTGATCGGACAGACTGTCGCCTTGAGGGTGATGTCAAAAACCAGCAGTACCCCGTGCGGTTGCGGCACACAGTGGATGACCCGCTCCTCGTCCAGGATTTTTTGCCCATCCGGCGTTTTCCATTCGTTCACTGTGACGACGCTGTACCATGCGATCGCCGGATCGGAGGCTCTGTGCCGGACCGGTTCGCCCACCCGAACGCAAACGATCCGGCCATGCCGTGGCGTGCCGTCCTTGTCGCGGGCCTCGCTCCAGAAGTCGACCCCTTTGCCATTGCGGTCGGTGGTCTTGATCTTCAGCTCGATACCCTCGGGAATGACGTCGCCGTGACAGAACCAGACCGATTTTTGGTGGACGTGGTCGGTGGTGACCTCCTGCGGCAGTCCCTTGACGACGGGCCAGCCGCGGGTCACAGGTACCCCGCCCGGCGTGCGAAGCGGATACACAAACGGCTTGGCGTACTGCGGGTCAGTGACGTAGCGGGCGACCACTTGTTCGCCAAGCCGGAATACGACGCCGTCCTTGTGCACCTCCACGGCCAGGTCGGCGGCCCGCAGCGGCGGGAGCCAGCCGCCTGCAGTAAACATCACTAATCCGATAGCAATACTCATCATTATCCGAGTCGCCATGCGTGCCTCTCCTTGAATGCCTCGTGTCGCCACCACCTTCTCCGTCACCACCAATTGGAACAGCCAGCTTAATCCTAAGTTTCGATCCCACAACGCGTTCGGTCAAAATTGAGCCGGATCGCCCTTTCCGGGCACGATCGAGGCGGCCTACACGACAGTTCGTCCTTGTCGCTGATCCGCCGCCGGGTTTGCGGTAGGTAAAATTGACACGGGCCGTGCATAAGAGTTATAGTTATAGTGGATCTCAGTGGCCACAAACGCGCACGACGGATCCAGCGGCCGCACCGACCGGCTCGCCTGTCCGGAGGACACGACATGAGCTTGCCCAAGCAGCCGGCACGGCCGGCATCACCATGAAAAATGAAATGACTCATGGCACGGCTGGCATGACCACACGTGACCACATAAATGATTGAGGAACCCGGACGGTCAAAAATGGGGATCCGCTCGCGTTGGAACGGCCTGCCGTTAATGGCATCCTGAATGGCATCCCCGGGCGGCACCTGAGGTGGGACGAGGTCAAGCCAATGGCAAAATCCGCGGGGCACGAGGGATCGGAAACCAGGCCGCCGGGAAATGCGCAGGCCCAGCCGGTTCCGTCCGTCGAGCCGGATAGCCCCGCCGCGGAGCCACCCCACTCGACCCGCTCCTATTATCCGACCCCACCGGCGGACGCTCCCGCCGAACCGCCCTTAGCGGCCATTGTGGGAGAAGTGGCCGGTACCCGCCGCTCCTCGTCCAGAAATTCGGATGCTGTCCAACTGCTGACCGCTCCCTCCCAGGATGTCAACATCAACACAGATGACGCCCCGACGGTCATTACCCGTCCGGCGGCCGTCGCCGGTCCGGCCGCAGCTGGCAACGGATCCCCCGCCATCACTCCGAATCATCCGGTCGCTGGCCGTCGGCTCGGGCACTTCGAGTTGATCGAACCGATCGGTTCCGGCGGGATGGCCGCCGTGCTCAAGGCCCGCGATCTGGAGCTGAACCGCCTGGTGGCCCTCAAAATCTTGCCGCCGGAAGCGGCTCGCGACGCCGAAAGTCTTGCCCGCTTCAAGCAGGAAGCCCGCGCCGCCGCCCTGTTGGATCACGAAAACATCGCCCGGGTTTACTTCTGCGGCGAAGATCAAGGATTGCACTTCATCGCCTTCGAGTTCGTCGAAGGGGTGACGCTGCGGGCCCTGATCGACCAGCGGGGCCCCCTTCCCGTGGCCGAATGCCTCCACTACATGCTCCAGGCGGCCGCCGGACTCCACCACGCGGCCGAGCGTGGCGTCATCCACCGCGACATCAAGCCCTCCAACATCATTATCACCCCCACCGGCCGGCTCAAAATTGTGGACATGGGCCTGGCCCGCCTGCACCAGGCCGGCTGGGCCGACGATGGCGTCACCCATTCCGGCGTCACATTGGGAACCTTCGATTACATCTCCCCGGAGCAGGCCCTCGATCCGCGACGGGCCGACGTTCGCAGCGATATTTACTCCTTAGGCTGCACCTTCTACCACGCCCTGACCGGCCAGCCGCCGGTCGCCGAAGGGACTGCCGCCAGCAAACTGTATGCCCACCAGCACTTACGACCCACCGATCCCCGTCTGCTCAATCCGGCGATCCCGGACGAGGTCGCGGTCATCCTTGGACGAATGATGGCTAAGGATCCGTCGCAACGTTACCAGACGCCGCTGGAGCTGATCGCCGAGCTAAAAGGGGTCGCCGAACGGCTACAGGTGACCGTGGAACCGCCAGACAGTACGGTGCAGGGAGTGCCCAGCCAGGCACCGCTGCCCGAGCTGCCGCAGCGGTGGCCGCTGGGGTGGATGGCCGCGGCGTTGGCCTTGCTGACCGTGGCGATCACCCTGTGGCAGGTGTGGCGTCCCCCCGTAGCGACCCCGCCGGCGTGGGCAGAAGCGGTTCCCCCACTATTGCCGTCGCCGACTCCCCCTGCCGTCCCAGAGCAGCCGCCTGCCGCAGAGGTCCCCAAAACGGCGGAAGTGACCTCCCTCAACGACTTGTTGCAGGCCGCCCGCGATCCCGCTGTCGTGGCCATACGCTTCGCCGCGGGGGAGTGGGACTTAAGCCAGCTGCCGGAACCGCTCGTCGTCCGGTCCGCAAGGCTGGAATGGCACGGTTCCCTGCAGGGAGTCACCCGTATCCGTCTCCGCGCTGCGACAACGGACGCCCCACCGGAACGGCGGGCCCCTGGCTCCCTGACCATCATCGCCGACAGCTTCTCGGCTCACCGCATCGATTGGGAGATCCTTCCCCCTGCGGATAGCGAGGAGGTGCAGGCCAACGACGCCGCAGTCCCCGCCGCAACGGACAATGTGGCTGCCGCCGAAGTCACCCACGCTACAGGAATTGTCCTGTCCGGGCTACGGGAAGTTCGCCTGAACGACTGTACCTTCAGTTCGCAGATTCCCGCGGAGCTGGAGGGAACAACCCTGCACGTGGCAGGCGGTTCTCAACCCTTGACCATTGTGGCCGAGCGATGCGTCTGGCTCCAACGCGGCGGCGTCCGTGGGGCCACGGCCCTGACCGTCCCGGCAGGCGTGCAGTTGACTTTGGAAGACTGCGGCTTCGGTCCTCACCAAGCGATGATCCGCGTGGCGGCGATATCCCCCGATCGCACGCCCAGCCGAACGGAACTCCGGCCGTCCACCATCCAGTTGCGGCGGAGCTCGTTCATGGTGGACCGGCGATCCGCCGTCGTGGCGGCTGCCTCGCCGGTGCTGCTCCGCTGCGGCTACTGCGTGTTTGCCGCACCGCAGAACCCGCTGTTACCGGACAGCATGGGCACGGTCCTGCAACTGCCCCAGTTGTCAAACAGCCGTTACGAAGGGATTGCGCGGAACGCTTACTTTTTGGTCGCCCCGCTCGCGCTGGGAGCAAACGGGGCTAGTCGCTCCTACTCGTTTGAAGAATGCCGACAGCGGGACTGGCCGATCCAGGACGCGGATGCCGTCCGCCTGAAACGCCCCCCCTGGGCGGATCCCCGCCCGTTGCGGCTATTGGACGAACCTCAGCCGTGGGCGGCGTTCCGGCTGCGGATCGAACAGGACGCCGAGCCGGCGTTGTTCGTCCGCGACCAGGTGCGGGTCCTCGGCGCCCAGTTCCGGGACGAAACGGTCGGCTATCGGGCCTACCCGGGACTGATCGCCTGGCCGCCACCGCCCAAAGAGCCGGCCGCCAGCGGCGACGCCGGACCCCGCCAACTGATCTGGCATCCTACCCGCGGTGAAGGGGAATCCCCCGCTCCTGGCGTGTTCACCGACCTGTCCGCCCTCCTGCGGCAAGTCAAACCGGACGACATCATCCTCATCCGTCACGACGGCCCTCTCCCATTCGACCATACGGAGATCTTGGAACTTCGCCCCCGCAACGGCGGCACTGAGTTCAAAATCACCTTCAAACCTTACCCAAAAAGCCGGCCGGTACTGACCGTTGATCCGGCCAGCCGCGTATTGGACCAATTCCTCTTCCAGCTCCGGGCCGGCGAGGTGGAATTTGTGGACCTGCACTTCCTCCTCAAGCCATCCCTCCCCCAAAACCCGCTCCAGACGGCGGTGGCCGTCTCCCTGCTGAGCGGCCGCGGCTGCACCTTCGAACGCTGCGTCTTTACCCTGGCAGAGGAAGACGATGCCCGGGCCGCCGTGGTTCACATCGGCGACCCGGATCGGGTGATGGCCATGGAGGGAGTTCCTCGGCCGGTACCTAACGTGCGGTTTGTCAACTGTCTGGTGCGGGGCAAGGGGCGGGCCGTCTGGCTGGCCGGCGGCCGCACGGCCCAAATCGAATGGATCAATAGCCTGACCGCCATCGCGGGGCCAATGGTGCAGGTGGAAGCCGGGTCACGCACGGGCGGCGAGGTCACCGTGCGGCTGAACCATGTCACCGCCCTTTTGGGCGGTCCGGTAATCGAAATGTATGCGGCCCGCAACGGCGAGGGCCGTCCCGGCCAACTCCCCCGCGTGGTCGTCGACTCCGAATCCTGCCTGTTTGTAGCCCTGCTGGCAGCTGGGCGGGCTTTGGTCGAACTCCATGACTTCGAAGGGGAAATCCCTACCTACCTGGCTTGGCAAACCCGCAAGGGGAACCGCTACGCCAATTTCGACAACGGAGCGATAACCCTGCTGGCCCGACCGCCGGTCGAATCCGCCGCACCTGTGCGGGAATGGGACTGGAACCAATGGTTTACCTTTGCCAACGAACCGCCCGCCGCAGACAAACCCTTGGGGCAAGTCGTCTTCGCCCAGCCGCCAGAACAGTTGCGGGACCTAGTCCGGCTCACCCCGGCAGATCTCCGTATCCGCGGCGTCCGTTTTCCCGATGTCGAAGACGTGACAAGCCTCGATTGCGGCATCGCCGATCTGCGAGAACTGCCGGAGCTACCGCCCGACAAGTCCCCCTGACCGCTGCCTGCGGCCTGCTCCTGTTTCATCCCCCTAGAGCACAATCGGCCTGTAACTGCCCCTGGCTGGTGCGGGAACAACCCCTTTCGGAAAACACCCAGAAGTTACTTCTTGGCCCCCTTCTTGGTGGCAGTTTTCTTGGTGTTCTTGGCGGCGGTCTTGCTGGCCGCCGCGGTAGGCTTCTTGGCTGGACTACCGTTGGTCCCCTTGCTTGCGGCGTTCTTCGACTTCGCCGTCTTCTTGCCGAAAATGGCTTCATACCCTTCGGCAAACCGTGGATCCTCCGCCATACCCACTCGGACAATGCTCATGGTGGCACCTCCCTTCGTGTCTGCGGTGAACCGATCTGGTGATGCAATCGCCGGTTACGTTCTGTAGGACGGTAGGTTCAATATCACTGTAGCATCTGGGGACTGTCGGATGCAAGGGTCTGTCGGGGCGGGCATCGCCGGATGAGGGGTTTCGCCCGCATTACTACCGCTACAGGGTGGCGTGCCGTCATTCGGGTTGGCCGGCTGACGGCGAAGGGGACGACCCTATCGAGCGGGCCGCCTCATGCCCCTCGGCAATAGCTACCGCAAGCCAGGCTGCCAAGCGGGCGTTGGCGATCAATAGAGCCTGGTTGGCCCGCAAGGTCTGGCCACCACTGAGCTGGGCCAAGCGTTGGAGGACAAATGGCGTCCACGCCGGGCCGCGGATGTCAGCTGCGTCCGCGGCGGCCACCGCCTGCTCCTGCCAGCGTGCGAATTCGGCCGCGTCCACCGCCGCCTCCGACGGACAGGGCTGCATAACCAGCAGGCCGCAGCCGCCTAACTGACGGTGGACGGCCCATAGTTGCGCCGCCGCGATCGGCGTGTCCAGCCGGCACGCCGTCGGCCACTCACATTCTGGCAAATAGAAGGCCGGCATCCGGTCCGTCTGCCAGCCGACGACAGGAATGCTCAGGGTCTCCAACATTTCGACCGTGGCGGGCACGTCGAGGATGCTTTTGACGCCGCTGCAGACGACCAGCACGGGCTGACGGGCCAGCTCCAGCAGGTCGGCAGAAATGTCTGGGGGCTCGCCGGACCGGCGGCGATGCACTCCGCCGATCCCACCGGTGGCCACGACAGGGATCCCCGCCTGGGCCGCCACGGCGACGGTTGCCGCTACTGTCGTCGCCGCCGTCCGCCGCTGCATTACCGCCGCCGCCAGGTCCCGGCGGCTGACCTTTATCACCTCCGGATCGTTGGCCAGCCGCTCGATGGCCACCCGATCCACGCCGACGCAGATGGCTCCGTCGATCACCGCAATAGTCGCCGGGACCGCACCGGCTTCCCGCACGGCCGCCTCCATGCGTAAGGCCGTGTCCAAATTGTCTGGTCGCGGCAAACCGTGGGCAATGACCGTCGATTCCAGGGCAACGATCGGCCGACCGGCCTGCTTCGCCGCCGCCACTTCGGGATACCACTGGAAATCGGGTACGATCACGGCCGTCCGCTCCGCCCCAAGTGCTGGTCATGATAGCATGCCGGTTATGATAATGACGATGCGGGCTAATTGACAGCCGCAACGCCAGCGGCAAAGATCCCGCCACCGACGAAGATTCCTATAGCGTATTCCCAATGACAGTTGAACCCGCTAACCGTCCCTTTCCCCCTGACCTGGCCGTATCTGGCGACACTTCGCCAGCGAGCATTCCGGCAATCGTCCGTGCGATGGCGGAAAGCGGCGAGGACCCTTGGTTTCCATCGGAATATGCCGCGCGGCAGGGTATTTCCCGCGACGCCCTCGACGTGCCACTGATCGAGCTGCGTCTGGCGGGGCTGGCGGAAATCGTCACGTGGGTACGAGGCAAGGGGCAAGGTTACCGGCTAACTCCCGCCGGGCGGGCATTGCTCGGATCGAGCGATAGTCCAGCGACGGTACTGGACCGGAAGCAGCCGGTGTCACCCGCCGCCATACGGGCGGAACGCCCCAACACGGCGAAAGAGGGGTCCGCAGAGGAGGCAATCCCCCTGTCCTTGCGGCCGCCACTGGTGACTTGGCTGCTGATCGCCGCGAACGTGGCGGTCTTTCTGGCGGGGATCGGGCGGGCGTGGTCGAGCGGCGGCGATGTGCGGGACTACCTGCGTGGCGAAGACCGCCGCACGGTCCACGCTCTCGGCGCCGTGAGCGGCTACGACCTGCTGCACGGCGATTGGCATCGCCTGATCAGTGCGAACTTCGCCCATTTTGGCGTGGTGCATCTGCTGCTGAACATGGCGGCGTTGGGACTGATCGGACGGGAAGTCGAGGTCCTGTTTGGCCGGATCCGCACCGTGCTGATCTACCTCCTCAGCGGTTGGGTCGGCACGTGCCTGGCGATGATTGTGCAGCCGGACGTGCTGCTGGCAGGGGCATCGGCAGCGGTCTGGGGGCTATTGGCCGCGGCGGGGGTCTGGTACGTGTTTTACCGGCGTCGCCTGCCGGAGGACCTGTTTTACCCGGCCATGAACCGCCTGGTCATGATCGTCATGATCAACGTGGTGATCAGTCTGCTGCCAGGAATCAGTTGGTCTGGGCATCTGGGGGGAGCCTTGTTGGGGGCCGGCACAGCCCTGCTGATGCTTTGGCTACGATCCGCCGCACCGCGACGCTGGCTGCCCCTGGTCGCGCTGGTGGTGGGTTTGGCCACTCTATGCGGCGGGGCTTTGTGGCTCAGCATGCACTATGCCCCTACCTGGAGCGGACTGCGGCAACGCTATGCCCTGGAGCAACGCCATGCCACCCAGCGGGACCTGCTGCGCCACCTGCAACAAGAGGTCTTGCCGCGGCTGGAGGCGTTGCGGCCCGACCAACTGGAACCGCTCCGGCGTGCGGTGATCTGGCAGGCTCTGCGGCCGGTCGCTCGACGTAACTCTTTACAAGTCAAGCAGTTACAGGAACAGATTGCCCATGCCCGCCATACCGTCGCCGAAATCCCAACGCTGTGGCCGGACGACCCCGCCCAGGCCCCAGACTGGCACCGACGCCGGCAGACCGTCCTGGAGTACCTGAACGCGGTCGCCGCCCTGTTGGAAACATGGCAGGAGCTGCTCGACCACTCCGAGGTCCCCGACGCGGCGGCATGGGAAGAGTGCCGCCTCACCCGTGAGGCGGTCCAACGGGCATGGGAGGAACTTCATTCGTTGCAAATCCAGAAATGGCATATGGTTAAGCAAAACGTTCAACATCAGGCGGGTACGTCACTAGCGGAATAGCTGCTCCCGTCCCCGTTGCCTGCTCCCCTCTCCGCTATTGGGCGTGCGGGGGGCCTTTGGCGATGTCTTTGGACCAATTACGTCCGTCTGCCCGCCCGTATCTCCGCTACTTGGGTTACGTCGGACTGGCCGCATGGGCAAAGATGGAAGTTACGCTACGGACGATCCCCGCCGCTGTACCCTAAAACGTCGCCACCAAACTACCCACCACTGGCCGGTCAGCACCCTTGGGCCGGTAAAGGCCATTTGTCGTAATATTTTGGGGAGCAACAAGATAGCGACGATCAGGCACCATCCCACCCCCAGGCTAAGCACCACCCCCAGGCTCGCCATCCCCCGATGCTGCGACAAGGCCAGCGTTCCAAATCCCAAGATCGTGGTCAAACCGGCGACGACGATGCCCCGCACTGTCGCGGGGTGAATCCGCCACCGCCCACTGCGTCGATGGGTAACATAATCGTGCAGGACGTGCACCCCGTGATCCAGTCCGACCCCCACAATCAGCGGCAACGCGACGATATTGGCCGGGTTCCAGCTCAGGCCGCACCAGCCCATGCTCCCCCAAGTGAGCAGCAGGCCGCAAGCGACCGGCACGAAGGCTGCCAGCCACAGCCCCGGCCGCCGCAAGTCCAACCACACCAGCACCCCCACGGCGACAAATGCATACACGCTGGCCCACACAAAGCCGCGGTGCATCTGCCGTAACCCTTCGTAGGTGCGGAAGGTCTTGCCCGTGGCCTGCGGGTCCACTTGGGTTACGGCTAGCAAAAACCGTTCCAAAGCCTGGTAGTCCCATAGATCGTCCCGGGCATACGCCCGGACCAGGAAAGTATCGTCCGATCCGATGTACCGTTCCCGTAACGGTTTCGGGATGTCTTCCGTCGTAATCGGCTCGGGACGGGAGCCCTGCCGCAACTGCCAGAGGGACTGGTATAACTGCTGCCGCAAGTGTTGGTCGAGGGCCCGCAACCGCTCCGCGGCGTGCGGCGCCCGCTCCAAAAGGTCGCACAGCAGGGGGGCGGCGACTGACGGAAAGGCCACTTCCCACTGCCGGCACAACGACATCAACCGCTGCGGCTCGCTGGACGCCCCGTCCGGCGGCAGCCGGGGCGGCAGATACTGCAACTGGCGATGGATCGCCTCGAGCAGGGGCCGCTTCCGTTCGACGTCCGTGGGAAGCAGGCTGGCGACCTCCACGACCTGCCCCACCTCCGGCAGAGCCTCATAAGCGGCCCGCAGGCGACGGGCCTCCTGCGGCGAGCCGGCCAGGCTCAGAGCGTCCCAGGTCGTCCCCGCCGCGTGGGTCATCAGTCGCTGCTCCCATTGCACCGAGGGAAGCTCCGCCGCCTGCAGGTGTAGCAGGTTGTGGTCGTACCCGGCCCGCGGTATGCCCCCCAGCACCAACGCCGCCGCGGCCAGCAGCCCGCTGCCTACGGCTAACGATTTCCATCGCAACCATCCTGACCATCCCAACCATCCTAGCCATCCCGCCCATTTTGACCATCCTGGCCATCCCGGCGGTCCCGGCACGCGGCCATTGGGCGGCCAAGCCCGACCAGGAGCCGCCGATGCGGCATCGCTGCTAGGGGTGCTGCCAACGGTTTGGCACCGCCGCCGCTCGCTGAGCACCACCAGAGCCGGCATCATTACCCAACAGTTCGCGGCACACAGCAGCACGCCGCACCCGGCGATCCATCCCAACTCAGCGACCGCGGCAAAATCGACCGCCATCAGGGCAAAAAAACCCAGACTGGTGGTCAGGGCGGCCGCGGCGATGCTCGTGCCCGCGTGGGCCGCCGCTTCGCGGATCGCCGCTTGCGTCGTCGCACCCCCTCGCCGGGCCAAATCATACCGCGTCACCCATAGGACCCCGTAGTCCCCTACCCCGACCATCATCACGGCAAAAGCGCTCGTCAGAATGTTCAAATGTCCTACCGTCAACGCGGCCCAGCCCAACGCATCGACCACCCCCGCGACCAGCGGCACCAGCGTCAGCAGCGGATCGCGTAGGCCGCGGTAGGCTACGGCGTACAGCACGGTGATGCCCATCAAGGCCAGCAAGGCCGCCCGGCGGGAGTCGGCGTCCGCCTGGGCCATCTCGTCGCTTTCCAGAACGGGCAGACCGGTCAGCCCCAGCTCCACGTCGGGGTAGTCGACTTGCACTTCCTGCAAAATGTGACGGATCATTCGGATGGTCGCCGGGATTTCCTGCGGTGCGGTCTCCGCCGCCCGGGGCCGGCACAGCAGCAGGGCCAACGCCCCGTCCGGCGTGATCAGGTGTTGCGGCGTGTGCAGGGCTGCCCGCCACGACGCATCCGGCAACGGATCCGCCGACGGCTGCTGCCGGGTCCACTCGTCCCCCTCCGCCAGGGGCCATAGCGGCGTATCCCCTTGTGGATCAAGCAAATAGAGCGCGGCCCGTCCTAACAGCTCCTCGGCGGTGGCCAGTAGGGCGGCCTCCCGCGGCGAGACCTGCGGCCGGCTAGACACTCCTATCGCCTGCTCCAGCACCGCCGCCAGCGTCAGCGACCGCCACGCCCATGCCCCCGCCGCGTCGGTCAGTGGTTGCATCCCTTGCAGTTGCTGCTGCAGTCCCTCCAATTGCTCGACCGAGGCATACCATAGCAGCCAATCCTGCAATGGCCGCAAGTCAATAACGTACAAAATACGGTCAAACACTTCCGGGTGCTGCTGGAGCCGGGCGGCCACGGCGTCGATCGCCGCTGTTTGCCGCCGTCGGTCGGTTCCCGCGCCCACAACCACGATGTCCTCGTCCGCCCCGAACCGGTCGAGGTACTGCTGCCACCGCTGCTGGCACGGCTTGTGCGGCGAGAGCAGATCGTTCCGCTGCGGCCGATATTCCAGCGTCCGTGCGGCGTACAGCCCCGCCAGAAGGCACACCGCCACGCTCAGGCCACACCACAACCACGGCCGGCGGGCCGCACGCTCGCTGACCGCGACGATTCCCCGCTCTAGCCGCTTGCTGATACCGTCCATATGCCGCAAGCTCCGCTGAACACGGCCGCACCGGACGACCGCAATGTATAGGCGATGGAGGGCCAGCGGCACAAGCTCAGGCCAGGTGGAGCGGGGAAAAGGATCGGTCCGGGACAGCCACAAGCAACAGTCTGCCGCCGCACCGTAATGCGGCTATTGGTTACGACGGGGCCAACGACCGATCGCCGCGACAACCGGGGCAGCCCAGACGGGAACAGGTCATCGGTTGCCATACCCTGGCGAATTCGTACGCAAATGGTGTTGCGAGTGTGCAACGCCGTAAATGGCAGCCTTTGACGGCGCGTATGACCACTACTGGCGAACCGCTAACAGAACGTGACGGTGCGACGGCCCGAGCGGTCGGACCGCTGACGCCGGCAGACGTCGCCGCGATCCTGAGCGATGTGACGCGGGGGGTGGTCATCGTCCGCTCGCCGCACGGTCCGGCGATCCTTCCGCACGCCACCCGGCTCGTGGCCACTCCCTGGACCACTGCTGACGGGTTGAGCCCAGACGGCGCGTGGCCCGCCGCCGACAACGCTGGGCCGGCCTGGCCCCTGCTGGCTTACCTGCCACCGCTGCCGCCCGAGCGGCTCGGCGATCCCGGATTTCTGGCCGCCCATGGCGTCCGCTACCCCTACATGAGCGGGGCGATGGCCAACGGCATCGCCTCGACCCGCCTGGTCATCGCCATGAGCCGGGCAGGCATGCTAGGCAGCTTCGGGGCCGCCGGATTGTCGCTGCAACGCATCGCCGCCGCGGTGGATGAGCTGCAAACCACGCTCGGCAGCGGGCCGTACTGTGTCAACCTGATCCACAGCCCCAACGAACCCGCCTACGAAATGGCTGTCGCCGAGCTGCTGGTGGCCAAACGGGTCCGGTGCGTGGAGGCCAGCGCCTACCTTGAGCTGACGCCCGCAGTGGTGTACTACCGGCTGGCATCGCCGGAGAATCGACTAATCGCCAAGGTGTCACGAGTGGAGGTGGCCAGCAAGTTCTTGAGTCCGCCGCCGGAACGACTGGTGCGGGAGCTGCTCGCCGCCGGGCGGATCACGGAAGGCCAAGCTGAAGCGGCGGCACGGCGACCTTTGGCGGACGATTTGACGGTCGAAGCGGACTCAGGGGGCCACACGGACAACCGGCCAGCCATTTGCCTGCTGCCGACGATGCTGGCCTTGCGGGAGCGGATCAGGCGGCAGAACGGCTATTCGGTTGGGCCGCGGGTGGGACTGGCCGGCGGGATCGCCACGCCCGCCGCGGCGGCTGCCGCATTTGCCATGGGAGCCGCCTATATCGTCACTGGCAGCATCAACCAGGCTTGCGTCGAGTCCGGCACGTCCGACCTGGTGCGGCAGATGCTCGCCGCCGCCGGCCAGGCCGACGTGACCATGGCCCCCGCCGCCGACATGTTCGAAATGGGCGTCAAGGTGCAAGTCCTCAAACGCGGCACGATGTTCCCCATGCGGGCCCATAAACTATACGAGCTGTACCGGGCCTACCCGTCCTGGGAGGCCATCCCCGCCGCCGAGCGGCAATGGGTGGAAAAGACCTGCTTCCGAGCGACTTTTGAAGATGTCTGGCAGCAGACCGAGGAATTTTTCCGTCGCCGCGACCCGGCCCAACTGCAGCGGGCCGCCCGCGACCCGAAACACCGCCTGGCCCTGGCCTTCCGCTGGTATCTCGGGCTATCCAGCCGCTGGGCCAACGCCGGCGTGGCGGACCGGCAACTGGACTTCCAGGTCTGGTGCGGACCGGCTATGGGAGCGTTCAACGAGTGGGTCAAAGGTTCATTCCTCGAAGAACCGCACAACCGTTCGGCGGTGACAGTGGCCCTGAACCTACTATATGGAGCCTGTCTGCTCCTGCGACGGCAAATGTTGCAGGTAGCGGGACTGTCCGATTGGGCGGCCTTGCTGAGCGATCATCCGCTGCCACGCGAGGAGATCGAACGGCGGTTGGGATGGGTCCAGGCAGCGACGCCGCACCAGAACTTGGCATGATCCTGACAGACAAAACCACTATGGAAGCGACTCCGATTCCGCTGGCCATCGTCGGCATCGGCTGCCTGTTTCCCAAAGCGGCCGGCCTGGGCTATTATTGGGCCAACATCAAAAACGGCGTGGACACCATCCGGGACGTTCCCCCCACCCACTGGGACCCAGCGGATTATTATGATCCCGATCCCAAGGCTCCGGACCGCACCTACGCCCGCCGCGGCGGCTTCCTCGACCCGATCCCCTTTAGCCCCTTGGAGTTCGGGATCGCCCCCCGCGACCTGGAAGCGACGGATACGACCCAACTGCTGGCTTTGGTGGCGGCCCGGGAGGCGTTGGCCGACGCCGGGATCGTGGTGGGCACAGACGCGGCTGCAGGGACAGACACCAGCACATCCGCCGCACCACCGACCACTCGCAGACCCGCTACCGCTCCAGATAGCGGTGCCGCTGCCCCAACTAACGGCCGGGTCGTCCCCCGCGAGCGGATTGCGGTCATCCTCGGGGTGACCGGCACGCTGGAGCTGGTCATCCCTTTGGGGGCCCGCCTGGGCCATCCCCGCTGGCGCAAGGCGATGCGCGAGGCCGGCATACCCGAAGAGCAAATCGACGACGCCGTCGCCCGCATCGCGGACAGCTACGTCCCCTGGCAGGAAAACAGCTTCCCCGGCCTGTTGGGGAACGTGGTCGCCGGGCGGGTCGCCAACCGTCTGAACCTGGGGGGCACCAACTGCGTGGTCGATGCGGCGTGCGCCAGCTCGCTGGCCGCCGTGCATTTGGCCGCACTGGAGTTGCAGACCGGCCGGGCGGACGTCGTTTTGACCGGCGGCTGCGATACCTTTAACGACATTTTCATGTACATGTGCTTTAGCAAGACCCCGGCTCTCTCCCCTAGCGGCGACGCTCGCCCCTTCGACGCCCGCGGCGACGGCACCATCCTCGGCGAGGGGCTTGGCCTGGTGATCCTCAAGCGCCTGACCGACGCCGAGCGTGACGGCGACACCATCTACGCCGTCCTACGCGGCATCGGCACCAGTAGCGACGGTAAAGGGCCGGCCATCTATGCCCCCAGTGCCGAGGGACAACGCCGCTGCCTGCGTAACGCCTACCGCTTAGCCGGCGTCACCCCCGACACCATCGAGCTGGTCGAAGCCCACGGCACCGGCACCAAAGTCGGCGATGCTACCGAGGCGACCGCCCTGACGCAGGTATTCCAGGAGTTGGCCCGACCACCCTTGCCGCACCGGCCGTGGTGCGCCATCGGCTCGGTCAAGTCGCAGATCGGGCACACCAAGGCCGCCGCCGGGGCCGCATCGCTGATCAAGGCCGCCCTCGCTTTGTATTACAAAGTTTTACCGCCAACCATCAAGGTGACCCAACCGGTCGAGCCGCTCCGTGACCCGCAGTCCCCTTTTTACGTCAACACGGCGGCCCGACCCTGGCTGCCGCGGCGGCAACACCCCCGACGGGCGGCCTTGTCCGCCTTCGGCTTCGGCGGTAGCAACTTCCACGCTGTCCTCGAGGAACACTCCCGCCGTAAACCCCATCCGGACTGGGACGGCCGCGTCGAAATCGTGCCGCTGGCCGCCAGCAGTCTGGAGGAATTCGCCGCCGCGGTCAGGCAACTCCCCGCCGAGTGGGACGAGCTGCAACGTTACGCCGCCGCGGCCCGCTCGCAGTTCCGGCCCGACTCGCCGCACCGCCTGGTGCTGGTCGTTACTCGCGAGCAATCCGGCCGCGACCAGCTTCCCCCCACCATCCGACGATCGTTAGAAGAATTGCAACGGTCACCCGCCGCGGCGACTTACCGGCAACTGGCCCCCGGCGTCCACTACGGCAGCGGACCGGCCCCTGGACGGCTCGCCGTGCTGTTCCCCGGCCAGGGATCGCAATACCTCGACATGCTGCGGGAATGGAGCTGTCTGTTCCCAGAGATGGTGGACACGCTGGCAGCGGCCAACGAAGTCTGGGAAGCGGAATATGCCGACGGCATGCGGCTATCCGACTACATTTACCCGCCGCCGCGGTTCGATGACGAGCGGCGGCGACTGGACGAACGCGCCCTGCAGGCCACCACCCACGCTCAACCGGCCCTCGGAGCGATCAGTTGGGGGATGTGGCGGGTGCTGCACGAGCGGTTTGGATTATCGGCGGACGCCTTTGCGGGCCACAGTTACGGCGAGCTGGTCGCCCTGGCCGCCGCCGGCTGTTACGACCTCCACACGTTAATACGGTTGTCCTGTGCCCGCGGCCGGTTGATGGCCTCCGCCAGCTCCGACCAGTCCGGCGGCATGCTGGCGGTCAAGGCCTCCGCTGCACAGGTCACGGCGCTCCTGACGCCAGCGGCGTTGCCTTTGGTGATCGCCAACCACAATGCCCCGCAGCAGGTGGTACTGTCCGGCCCGGTTGCGGCGATCGAGCAAGCCGCAAAGCTGCTCCGCCAACACAACATTGGCAGTGTGCGGCTGGCGGTGTCGGCGGCCTTTCACAGCCCGCTGGTGGCTGGGGCGGTGGAGCCGTTCCGGCAAATTCTCGAGCAGGCCGACCTCCGCCCGCCGCAGAAGCCAGTCTACGCCGTCAGCCAGGCGGCTACCTATTCCGCCGATGCCGCCGCCGTCCAGGCGATCCTGGCCGAACAACTGGCTCAGCCCGTGCGGTTCGTCGAGACGATCGGACAGATGCTCCGCGACGGCGTGCAGACGTTCGTGGAAGTCGGCCCGGGGAGCGTACTGAGCCGTTTGGTGACGGCGATCGTCACGGAAGCAGGTCATCATGTCGATACTTCTGCGAGGAGGGTCCGGGCGATCGCCGCGGACGTTTCCGGGGGGCGAGGCTCCGGCATCCGCGACCTGGCGGAGCTGCTAGCCCAGCTCGCCGCGAGTGGCTACACCGTCGATCTGACGGCCTGGGAACGCGAAAGCCGCTGCCGCCCGCCCGCCCGGCCTGCCAGTGGCAAGTCTAACTTGGTAATACCAATCTGCGGGGCTAATTATGTGTCGCCGCGACCCGCCCGGCCCCCCCGTCTGACATGCTCCCCATCCCCGTCGCAACCTGACGCCGCACCGGCTGCGGCCGCGACTGCGACTTCGACTTCGCCAACAGTCGCCCCTAAGCAATCCTACAACACACAACGTCCCATGCCGGATCGCGACACGCCAACAGCGATCCCACTCAAGCAGACGGTGATTCAACCGGACTCGCCAACAGCGATCGCACAGACGGAGATCGTACCGATGTCCCAAGGACAGACCGGAAGTGATCCCAAACCTCAGTGGGCCGAGCTGCAGCCGGCGGCGTCCCCCGCGGCCGGATCCGCTGTACCGCCGGCCTTGCCCGCGGACGTCCTCGTCCAAGCCCTCGGTCTCAACCAGCAGAGCTTCGCCATCCTGCAACGCATCCACGACCAGACGGCCGCCCTCCACAAACAGTTCCTCGATACACAACTGCTCGCCCAGCAGACGCTGCACACTCTGATCGAAACGCAGCGGCAGCTCCTATGCGGCGGTGCAGCTACCGGACTAGCCGGGTTACTACCCCCCCGGGCGGCAATGACGGCTCCGCCGGCCTCACCCGTGACAATCCCGCCGGCCCCACCTGCGGCAGTCCCTCAACCGCAAGTCCTTGCCCCTCAAGCAGTTGTGAATGTGTCGCCCCCCACGCCCCCGGTGCCACCTCAACTGCAACCCGTTACACCGCAAGCAGTTGCGATTGCACCGCCCCCTATACCTGCGGTCAGCCCGGACAACGCATCCGCACCACCATCGGCACCGACCCCCTCGCCCGTTACCCCGATTCCCGCAGCGCCGCCGCCAACACCGACAAGGTTAGCGGCTCCTGCCGCCGCGGCCACACCGGCTCCCCCTCCAGCATCGCCATCGGCGCGGACGTCCCCTGCTGCTGCCGCCGCCGACATTGCCCACGTCCTTTTGGCTGTCGTATCCGAAAAAACGGGCTATCCCGTCGAAAGCCTAGACCTCAATTTGACTCTCGATGCCGACTTGGGAATCGATTCCATCAAGCGGGTGGAAATCTTTAGCACGTTGCAGGAGCGTCTGCCGCACGCTCCGGCGGTCAAATCGGAACACCTCGGCAGCCTGCAGACTCTTCGCGACATCGTGGAGTTCCTGAGGAACGCCCACGGCGACGCGGCCCCGGCGTCAACATCGGCGCCCGACGCCGCGGCGGCCACACCTGCGCCAATCCCCACCGCGGCCACGACTGCCGCCACGCAAGCTTCGACGGCACTAATCCCCACGGCCAACGGCCCAGCGACCTCCGCCCCGGCGGCCGCGGACATTACCCCCATCCTCCTGGCCGTCGTCGCCGAAAAGACCGGCTACCCGGTTGAAAGCCTGGAACTAGACCTGGCCCTCGACGCCGATCTGGGGATCGACTCGATTAAACGGGTGGAAATCTTCAGCACCCTGCAGGAGCGCCTGCCGCACGCTCCGGCAGTCAAATCGGAGCACCTCGGCGGCCTGCAAACCTTACGCGACATTGTGAATTTCCTCACAAACTCCCGCGGCGAGGCTGCGGTAGCGGCGGCAGCGGTTGCGTCAGAATCGGCCGCGTTGATACCCAAGACCGTTGTCCGGGCCAGCGTAGTGGAAACTGCCGCCAACGACGCCGCAGCGGGGGTCGTCACCAACGGCTCCACTACCCATGTTTCCATCCCCTCCTCCGTCGCGGCCGCGGCTCCCCCGCCCGAGGTAGCCCCCTTGCACCGGTATGTGCTGCGGCTGCAGGAGTTGCCCGTTGGCCGGGAGCGTCCGCCGCTGCGGCGGGAACCAGGCAGCGAGGGCGGCCGCGTCTGGATCGTCGGCGACTCGGACGATGTACTGCTGCCGCCATTGCGGGCGGAGCTGGCCCGGCGGGGGTTAGACCCACAATGGCACCCCTGGGCGGCCCCCGACGCCGCGGCCGCTGGGACGGATGCCCTGGCCGGCGTGGTACTGACGGCCCCGCCGGACGGCCGCGAGATACACCAGGAGGCTCTGCAATGGCTTCAGGCAGCGGCCCCCCGGCTGTCCCGCGGTGGCCAAAGCTTCTGCATCGCCATCAGCCGCTTCGGCGGTACCTTTGGGCTGAACCGCTGGGACGACGCCGCAAGTCCTACCGCCGCCGGTCTGGCGGTGAGGGTCAAGACCGCGGCTTGGGAATGGGCAGGGACGGCGTGCAAAGTGATCGACGTGGCCGCATCCGCCGCATCGGCAGGGGCCGCGGCCCTAGCCGCCGCAATCGCTGACGAGATAACGACTTACGGGCCGTTGGAGGTCGGGATTGTCGAGCCGCAAAGTCGCTATGGTCTGGTCCTGACGCCGCAGGCGGCGGGCGGTGCCGGTTCTGGCGTCCCGTTCGGGCCGGACGACGTGATCGTGGTCAGCGGCGGCGGTCGCGGCGTGACAGCGGCGGCCGCATTGGCCCTGGCCGCAGTCAGCCGGAGTACGCTCGTCCTGATGGGTCGGACCCCACCGCCCCCAGAGACGGAGCCGGCGTGGCTGGCCCCGCTGCACGACCCGGCAGCGATCAAGCGGGCCTTGCACGAGCACGGCGGCTGCCCGACGCCGCGACAACTGGAAGAGGAATTCCAGCGGATCGTCGCCCAGCGGGACATCCGTAACACCTTGGAGGGCATCCGCCAACGCGGCGGCCGCGGCTACTACTACCCGGTGGACATCACGGACGCCGCGGCGGTAACTCAGACGATCGCCGACGTCCGCCGCCGACACGGCCCGATCACCGTGCTGGTTCATGGGGCGGGCGTCCTGGCCGATCGCCGGATCGAAGACCTAAGCGTTGAGTCCCTGCAACGGGTCTATCGCACCAAGGTGGACGGACTGCGTCACCTGCTGCACGCCATCGATGCGGCGGACCCCGCCGGGACGGCGTCGCTGAAGGCCCTGGTCGTGTTCAGCTCGACCACGGCCCGCTTCGGGCGGCGGGGTCAGCTTGCTTATGCGTGCGCCAACGAGGTACTCAACAAGATGGCGCAGCAGGAGGCCCGTCGCCGGCCCGGCACGCGGGTTGTGGCCATCAACTGGGGACCCTGGGAAGGCGGGATGGTCACGCCGAGCTTGCAACGGATATTTGCAGCGGAAGGAATCGGCCTGATTCCGCTGGCCGCCGGTGCGGCGTTTTTGGTCGATGAGCTGCGTAACGGTTCGCGGGAGGTAGAGATCGCCGTGTCGGCCACACCGTTAGCGGTTGAGGCAGACCGGCAAGCCCCAGCGTCAGAGAGGACGACGTCTGCGGATGTCCCCCCAGCGGCGATGTCCGCGGATGTTTGCCGAGATGCGACGCCGCAGCCATCACAAACTGCTACCGGGAGTTGGCGGCGGGCGTGGGAGCGGCGGCTGGACCTGACCAGCCATCCGGTGCTGGCCGACCATGTCCTCAACGGCCGGGCGGTGCTGCCGCTGGCGTTGCATGTAGAATGGCTGGTCCACGCCGCCCTACACGCCCATCCGGGATTGCTCTTCCACGGCTTTGAAAATTTGCGGATCCTGCGGGGCGTGCAACTGCCTGCCGACGCAGCAATTGACCTGCAGGCCTGGACCGCCGCCACGAGCCGACAGGAGGGGGGATGGGTGGTTCCGGTCGAGCTGCGGTCCCGTGCGGCAAGCCTCTCCGAGCAACGGCCCGAGCGGAACGGAGCGGCGGAGACCCACAGTCGGGCCGAGGTGTTGGTCGTCGAACGTTTGCCGGAGCCGCCGCCGTACGATCTGCCCCGACAACTGCAATCCTGGCCGTGGAGCATCGAGGAAACGTACCAGCAGCATTTGTTCCACGGCCCGCAGTGGCGAGGTCTGGCCGGCATCGACGGAATCGGCGATGCAGCGATCGTCGGCACCGCCCGCACGGCTCCCCCGCCGGCCAAGTGGTTTACCGCGCCACTCCGCTCGCATTGGGTGGGTGATCCGCTGGTGCTCGATTGTGCCTTGCAACTGATGATCCTGTGGTCGCGTTGGAAGCACCGTCTCGGGTGCCTGCCCAGCTTCGTCCAGCGTTACCGGCAATACCGGCGGACGTTCCCGGCGGGACCGGTCCGGCTGGTGGTACGGGTTCAGCCGCCGCAGGGGGCGCTGTTGCGGGCCGATGTGGACGTGTGCGACTCTAGCGGCCTGATCGCCCGCATCCAGGGCGTGGAATGTGTGATGGATGCCTTGTTGGAACGAGCATTCGAGCGCAATCAGTTGCTGACCGGCGTTCCCGGACGGGAGTGACGGTGCGGCCTGCTCCCCCATCGCGATGAGTGATACAAGTTGTTTGAGAGCAAGGAGTTACGACATACCGGCCATTGCCATCGTCGGTTATGCGTTCCGCTTCCCCGGTGCCGGCAGCGATGCCGACCGCTTCTGGGCGAACCTGCTGGCCGGGCGGGACTGCTCCGGCGACGCCCCGGCGGAGCGGTGGATCCTGCCGCCGCAACGCTGTTGGGACCCGTTCGGCGTCCGCCCTGACCGCGTCTACTGCCAGCGGGGCTACTTCCTGCCACCGTTTACGCCGGAGCTGGACGGTCTCGATCTGGACCCAGATTACCTGACGACGTTGGATCCCCTGTTCCACCTGGTGTTGGACGTGGGGGTGCGGGCGTGGCGGAGCGCACGTACCGAGGGGGTGGACCGTCGCCGGGCCGGGGTAATCTTGGGGAACATCTACTTGCCGACGGAGCAGTCGTCGGCGTGGTGTCGGGCGGTGCTGGGATCGCGGTTGGGGTTATCGCCGCCGCGAGTGCACCCGGACAACGTCCGTGTGGCGGGGCTGCCGGCCCTGCTGCTGGCTCGCGGGCTAGGGCTGGGCCGGGGCGGCTACACCCTGGATGCGGCGTGTGCGTCCACCCTTTATGCCATCAAGCTGGCCGCCGACGAGCTGGGCAGTGGCCAGGCCGACATCATGTTGGCCGGCGGCTGTGCCCGCCCGGACTGCCAGTACACACAGATGGGCTTTGCCCAGTTGCGGGCCTTGTCCGCTTCTGGCCGCTGTGCACCGTTCGACGCCACCGCGGACGGACTGCTAGTCGGCGAAGGTGCGGCGATATTTGTGCTCAAACGCCTGACCGACGCTTTGGCCGCTGGCGATACGATCCACGCCGTCATAACTGGCATCGGGCTATCTAACGACCGTTCCGGCAATCTGCTAGCTCCGGCGACAGAAGGGCAACTGCGGGCGATGCGTGCGGCGTACCGCCGGGCCGGCTGCAGGCCGCAAGAGGTGGACTTCATCGAGTGCCACGCGACCGGCACACCCCTGGGGGACGCCGTGGAGTTCGCCAGCCTGCGGGAGCTATGGGGCGGCGACGGCTGGCGGCCGGGGCAGTGCGTCATCGGCTCGGTCAAATCGACGGTGGGGCACCTGCTGACCGCCGCTGGCGGGGCCGCGCTGGTCAAGGTACTATTGGCTCTGCGGCATGGGATGTTACCCCCTCAGGCGAATTTCACACGCCCAGCGGCCGGACTGGCCTACGCCGATGGCCCATTCCGCATCCTCCAGCAGCCGCAGCCGTGGGAACGGCCTCGTAGCCGGCCGCGGCGAGCCGCCATCAGCGGCTTTGGCTTTGGCGGCGTCAATGCCCACCTGATCCTCGAAGAATGGTTAGACGATGGTGGACGGGAGGATGCCATCCCCCCGACACGTACGGTGGTCACCGCGGGTAAGCCAGGGAGCACGTTTCAGACGCTCGCCGCCGCTGGCGATCCTCCTCCCTTGGCTCCGGCTCCACCCGTGGCGATCGTCGGCATGGCCGCCCGTTTTGGCCCCTGGTCGGATACCGAGCGTTTTTACCAACGGATATTCGGCTACGACGCCACGGCGGCCGTCCCCAAACGCCACGGCTGGAACTTGTCCGGTCACCCCTCGCCCCCGGCCTATGGCATCGAACTCCTAGCTTTTCCGGCGTCGCGGTTCCGCATCCCGCCCCGCGAGATCGAGGAGACCCTCCCGCAGCAACTGCTCATGCTCCTGACGGCAGCGGAGGCCCTCGACGACGCCACACCTCTTCAGCCGGCGACCAGCGACGCCAATCGTTACCAGCCGGCGAACAGCGACACTAGACGTCACCAGTCGACGACTGGCGACACCGGACGTGACCAGACAGTGACCAGCGACGCCAATCGTTACCAGTCGACGACCGGCGACACCGGACGTGACCAGACAGTGACCAGCGACGCCAATCGTTACCAGCCGACGACTGGCGACACCGGACGTGACCAGACAGTGACCAGCGACGCCAAACGTTACCAGTCGACGACCGGCGACACCGGACGTGACCAGACAGTGACCGGCGACGCCAAACGTTACCAGCCGGCGACTGGCGACACCGGACGTGACCAGACAGTGACCAGCGACGCCAAACCTTACCAGCCGGCGACTGGCGACGCCACGCGAGAAGCAGCCAGCAACACAGCAGACGACCTGGCCACGTCCACCGGCGTGTGGATCGGCGTGGCCTTGGATCCGAACACGATGAATTTTCACTTGCGGTGGAGCTGTCTGGCGGCGGACAACCCCGCCGCGGCGGAGACGGCTAGCCCACCACTCAATGCCAACCGCACCATGGGGGCCTTGGCCAGCATCGCGGCGAGCCGGATTGCCCGGGCGTTCGGATTCGGCGGGCCGTGTCATGCGGTCAGTGCGGAGGGGGCGTCCGCCGCGCGGGCGATCCTGCTCGGCGTGCGGGCGTTGCAACGGGGCGAGTGCCGCCGGGCGGTGGTGGGCGGAGTCGATCTGGCCTGCGACCCCCGGCTGGTGCAGGCAGCCGCAAACTTGTCTATGGGCTTATCGGCGGAGTCGTCAACGGTCTCGTCTCAGGGGTCGTCGCCACATCCGTCGCCGGAATTGCTCTCCGAACCGTCACCAAGAGTGCCCGCGGATCCGTCGCCGGGGTCGCCCGCGGATCCGTCGCCGGGACCGGCACCGCCCGGCGAAGGGGCGGCGGCATTTGTCCTTAAGTCACTGGAGGACGCCGAGCGGGACGGCGACCGGATCTACGCGGTCATCCGCGGCGTGGGGATCGGGCCGGACGCCGCGGCGTCGCTACAAGCAGCGTTAGAGGAAGCGGGCGGGTCGGGACACGGGGTGCTGACGTGTGACGCCGTCCCGGCGGTGGGTCGCTGCGGAGCCGCCCAGGCCGCCGCCTCCGTGGTTCTGGCCGTGGCATGCCTGCAGCAGTCGGTTCGACCCGACGGTACATACTGGCTGCATGACCGGGCCGACGGGCCGCGGCGTGCCGCCGTACATTGTGCCGCGGCAGACGGAACGCACCTCACTTTGTTGCTCGAGGAATATACCGCGACGTCTGAAGAGGCTGCCCGTCCACCGCAAGCGGTCCGGCCGCCGCGGGCGGTCCGGCCGCCGCGGCCAGAGGGCCTGTTCGTCCTAGAAGGGAATGACATACGGGAGTTGGCCGCCCAGGCGGCGGAACTCCAGCGGCTGGCCCTGGAGAACGGCCAACGCCTCATCGGCGAGCTGGCCGCAATGTGGCACCGGCAATGTCCGCCCCGCCCAGGTGCGGCTACGGCGGCCGCGTGCGTCAGCCGCTCAGCGCCGGAGCTGGTGCACCAACTGGCGTACCTTCAGCAGCATTGGCAGCAAGCCGGAGCGGCCCCACTGCCCGAGCGGCTCCCCGCCACGATCGATGACCGTATCTTCTTTACTCCTAACCCTTTAGGACCACAAGCCCCCGTCGCCTTCGTTTTCCCCGGTTCCGGCAACCATTTCGCGGGGATGGGGCGCGAGCTGGCCCGCTTCTGGCCGGAGATCATGCGGCGGCAGGAAAGGGAAAACGCCCGCTTGGCCGCCCAATGGTCGCCAGAGTGCTTCTGGGACGGCACGGCAGACGGGGCGACGCCACGCCAGTGCATGCTAGCCCAAATGGCCGTGGGCGCGTTGGTCAGCGACATCCTCTTGTCACTGGGTATCCGGCCGCAGGCGATGATCGGCATCAGCCTTGGGGAATCGGCTGGACTGCTGGCCCTGCGGATCTGGCCGTGCCGCGACGAGATGTACCGGCGATTGCAGGAATCGCCCCTGTTTGTCTCGGAGCTAGCGGGGGAATGCGCGGCGGCCCGGCGATACTTTGGCCTCGACGCCACGGAACCGTTCGCGTGGGGCTGCGGCGTGGTCGCGGCCCCGGCAGCAGCCGTCCAAGCGGCTGTATCCGGCGAAGACCGGGCCTTCCTGCTGATGGTCTTATCCCCGCAGGAGTGCGTGCTCGGCGGGGAACGGGCCGCCGTCGCACGGGTCGCCGCCCGGCTTGGCCAGCCCCTCCACTGGCTCCGCGGCGTTACCGTGGCCCATTGCCCTGCCGGGACGCCTGCGGCGGAGGAATACCGACGCCTGCACACCCTCCCCGTGACGCCACAACCGCATCTTCGGGTCTACAGCGGCGCCTGGGGGAGAGCCTACGAACCGGCCAGCGACACCTGTGCGGCGTCGATCACGGATGGACTGACTCAACCGATCGACGTCCCGCGGCTGATCGAGGCCGCATACGCGGACGGCGTCCGGATATATTTGGACGTCGGCCCCGGCCAGTCGGCGGCCCGGTCCATCCGCTCAATTCTGGGGTCGCGACGCTACCTCTGCCGGGCCGTCCACCCCCACGCCGCCCAAGCGGTCTCGCACCTGCTGCGGACCGTGGCCGAGCTGGTGGTCGAGCGGATCCCCCTTGACCGCAGCGTGCTCTATCCCGAATCGCCACAAGTGGTTCCGGCGATAACTCCCCCGCCATCCGCGGCGCAGATCATCATCCCCGTCGGAAACACCGCCCAGGCCCCGGCGATAACCCCGGCGACGGCTCCGGCCGCTGCCACGCTCGAACCGCCCCATGCGGATTCATCCGTAACCGATTCTCCCACAACAACTTGCGACCGTTTCACACAGGAACCGGCGGAGGGGGTTCCGACCGCGGCGATGGCAACTGACGCCGCACAACCACCGCTAATCCATGCGGGAAGTAGTGCGGCCGCACCAGCGACTCATATTATGGCATCGGCCCCGTCGGCTCATGTGGTGGCTGTACAAAATCTGGTCAGGTCCACGGCGGAAAGCCTGATCCGCATGGCCGAGGTGCAACAGACTTATCTGCAATTGCAGCAAGGATTTATGACGGCCACAGGGGAGTTGGTCCGGCTCGGATCGGCCTTGGCCCTCGCGGCGGGCCTAACGGAGCAGCGGCTCGTCTCGCCGCCGGTGCAGATATTAACACGCACCGGGTCACCCCTATCACAGCAGTTAGGCCAAGGACGGCCGAGCACGCCGCCGCCAGACGGGTGCGGCGTCATAACCGATTGTGCGGCAATCTCTTACGACGACGAGCCGCCCCGTGCGCTGAGTTATGCACAGTGTTGCACCTTTGCGGCGGGCAAAATTGCGGACGTGCTCGGCCCTCGTTATGCGGTCATCGACACGTTTCCCACCCGCGTCCGCCTGCCAAACGGGCCACTGCAACTGGTCGACCGAATCCTGTCGATCGAGGGGGAGCCGCTGTCGCTTGGCCCGGGGCGGGTCGTCACCGAGCACACGGTGCACGCCGGGCGGTGGTATCTGGAAAACGGCCGCATCCCGACGGCCCTGGCAGTCGAAGCGGGCCAGGCCGACCTGTTCCTTAGCGGCTTTTTAGGCATCGACTTGCGGACTCGCGGGCAGGCCGTCTACCGCCTGCTGGACGCCGTGGTCACCTTCCACCGCTCCTTGCCGCAAGTGGGGGAGACCATCCGCTACGACATCGCCATCGATGAGTTCGTGCAGCAGGGGGACGCGTGGCTGTTCCGGTTCCGGTTTGACGGCACGGTCAACGGAGAGCCGCTGCTGACGATGCGGCACGGCACGGCGGGGTTTTTCACCGCCGCCGCACTGGCCGCCGGTCGCGGCATCGTCCATACGTCGCTCGATCGCCAGCCCCGCCCGGGGCGTCACCCGGAGGACTGGCGGCCGCTGGCCCCCATGCAGCCTGGCACGCTCGACGTCGAGCAAATGGACGCCCTGCGACGTGGGGATCTCGCCGCGGCGTTTGGCCCCGCTTTCGCGGACCTCCCCCTTCGCCGGCCGTGTACCCTTCCCGGCGGCATGCTCCGCCTCCTCGACCGGATCACGCACCTCGACCCCGCCGGTGGCCGCTACGGCCTAGGACTCATCCGCGGCGAACTCGACATCCACCCCGACGACTGGTTTCTCACCTGCCACTTTGTGGACGATCCGGTCATGCCCGGCACCCTGATGTACGAGTGCTGCCTGCACACCCTGCGGGTATTCCTGCTGCGGCTGGGCTGGGTCGGCGAGCAGGGAAAGGTCCGTTACGAGCCGGTGCCCGGCGTCGCCAGCCGGCTGAAATGCCGCGGCCAGGTGGTCCCCACGACCCGCACCGCCGCGTTTGAAGTCGCCATTAAAGAACTGGGCTACCGCCCCGAGCCGTACTGCCTGGCCGACGCCCTGATGTACGCCGACGGCAAGCCGATCGTCGAGATCACCAATATGTCGGTGCAACTGGGCGGCCTAGACCGGCAGGCGGTGGAGCAGCTGTGGCAAGGCAGGGAGCGGCAACCGTCGGAGTGGTTGCAGCTTCCATCCCGGTCGGAGCGACTGCTCTATGACTCCCGGCACATCCTGGCCTTTTCCAACGGCAAGCCGTCGGAGGCGTTCGGCGAGCCGTACCGGATTTTCGACGAGCAGCGGGTCATTGCCCGCCTGCCGGGGCCGCCGTACCAGTTCCTCGACGGGATCACGGCAGTAACGGGTCGACCGTTCGTGCTGGAGGCGGGGGCCAGTTGTGAGGCCATTTATGACGTGCCGCCGGATGCGTGGTATTTTGCGGCCAACCGCTCCCGACAGATGCCGTTTTGCGTGCTGCTGGAAGTGGCGTTGCAACCGTGCGGCTGGCTGGCCGCCTATTGCGGCTCGGCCCTCACCAGCGATGAGGACCTCTCCTTCCGCAACCTCGGCGGCGAAGCGGTGCTACACCGGCCGGTCACTTCTACCGCTGGCCGGCTCCGCACGCACGCCACCCTCACGCAGTTGGCCCGCGCGGCGGAGATGCTCATCCAGCATTATCGCTTCTGCGTCCGCGACGACCGCGGCCCCGTCTACGAAGGCACCACCTACTTTGGCTTTTTCACCAAGCGGGCCTTAGCCAATCAGGTCGGCCTCCGCGGCGTGGAAGTTCCGTATCTCCATGAAATCCAACAACTTGTGGCGACGGCCGGCGATTACCCGACAACACCCCCCTTCCCGCAGGCGATGTTGCGGATGATCGACCGGATCGAGGCGTACGCCCCGCGCGGCGGCCGACATGGCCTGGGCTGGATCGCCGGATCGGTGGCGGTCGATCCGCAGGCGTGGTTCTTCCAGGCCCACTTTTACCAAGACCCGGTCTGGCCGGGATCGCTCGGGCTGGAATCATTATTACAACTGCTAAAATATGCGGCCTGGCAACGCTGGAGTGACAGGGCGGCGACAAACCTATCGACAACACATCTATCGGCGACTCATCCGGCGGCGATGCATCCGCAGGCGACACCCCTAGCGGCGGCAGATGGATTGGCAGCGGCTGGATCGGCAACGGATCTATCAGTAGCGGATGTCGCCTGGCAGGCCCCCTGTTGTGGCCAGACCCACCAGTGGACCTACCGCGGCCAAATCCTGCCGAGCCATCGCCGCGTGGAAGTGGTCGCGGAGATCACGGCGGTGGACGCGGAGCACCGCTCTCTTGCCGCAGACGGTTATTTATTGGTTGATGGACGCCTGATTTACCAAATGCGGAATTTTTCGGTGTCGCTCGAACTGCGATAAGCGGCGTTTTTATGCGGCCAAAGTGGCCGGTGGGCCGTAAAGTAGCGACACCACCGCCGCTGACCGCCGCCGTCGTCTTCACCCCGCAGTCGGCGGGTGGCCTCGGAACAACCGGTTCCCGCGGGCAGTCCGCTTCAGCCGGACTGTTCGGACGGCCTGCGGTTTCCGCTGGGATATGGCAGGAATCAAATATAACCAAGGCATATGAAGTATAACAAGGTCTATATCGAAGCGATCGGTTACGAGCTGCCGCCGGTGGTGGTCTCCACCGCCGAGCTAGAGGCCCGCTTGCAGCCGGTCTACGAGGCCCTGCAACTACCGCCGGGACAACTGGAGCTTTTGACCGGCATCAACGAGCGACGGTGGTGGGAGCCCGGCTACCCGCTGTCGGAAGGCGCGGCGGCGGCGGCCGAGAAAGCCCTGGCCGCTGCCGGACTGAGCCCGGCGGACATCGACGTGCTGATCTATGCCGGCGTCTGCCGCGAGCATTTTGAGCCGGCGACCGCCTGTGCCGTGGCCCACCGCCTGGGGATCGGCCCGCACGCGATGGTCTACGACGTCAGCAACGCATGTTTGGGTGTACTCAACGGGATAGTGGACATCGCCAACCGGATCGAGCTGGGTCAGGCCCGGGCCGGGTTAGTCGTGGCGGCAGAAACGGCCCGCGAAATCAACGAAAATGTCATCGACCTGATGGTGCGGACCCGCTCGCTGGAGCTATTTCGGGCGTCATTGGCCACCTTGACCGGCGGCTCAGGTGCGGCGGCGGTGGTGGTGGTCAGTGAGTCCCTTTCCCGGCAACGTCGCCGCAAGGTCCTGGGGGGCGTCGCCCAGACCGCTCCGGAATACCACGCCCTGTGCCGCTGGGGCTTGCGTACCCTGGTACCGGCGACCGTCCACACGGTCGAGCGCTTTTTCGGCAGCCACGCGGGATCGCTGGTGCAGCGCGGCATCGACTATAGCCTGCGGCACGTCATGGTGCCGTTTATGGAGACGCACGCCGGCGAAATCCTCAAATATGGCATCGAGCTGGGCTTGCGGACGTGGAAAAAGTTCCTCGCCGCGTTCGGCTGGCAGCAAGTGGACAAGGTGATTTGCCACCAGGTAGGGGCCGTGCACCGCGAGACCATGCTGCGGACGTTCGGTATTCCGCCGGAAAAGGACTTCAGCACTTACGAATATCTGGGCAACATGGGGACAGTCTCGCTGCCGCTGACCGCGGCGTTGGCCGAAGAGCGGGACTTCCTGCAGGCCGGCCACCGCGTCGGATGGCTGGGGATCGGCAGCGGCTTGAACTGCCTAATGCTTGGATTGGAATGGTAAGCCGTGGGTCCGGCGATGGATTCGACGGTCAGTAAACCGATCGCGGCGATGGATTCGACAGACAACCGCCCCCTTGCGGCAGATCGACCGCAGCTATTCCATGAGTATCCCTTTACGCCGCAACGGTTTACGTATCGCGGCCAAGAGTTGAGCTACGTCGAGGCCGGCGATGGCCCCCCGGTGGTGATGCTGCACGGTAACCCGACCTGGAGCTACTACTATCGCCGCCTGATCGTTGCTTTGTCCGATCGCTACCGTTGCCTGGCCCTCGATCACGTCGGTTGCGGATTGTCCAGCAAGCCGTCGCCAGCGGAGTATGACTATTCGCTCGCCCGGCGGATCGAGGATGTAGACGCCTGGCTGGCGGCAGTCGTCCCCGGGCAGCAACCGACCACCTTGGTTGTCCACGACTGGGGCGGCATGATCGGGCTGGCTTGGGCGGTGCAGCGGCCGCAGCGGCTTGCGGCCCTGGTGGTGATGAACTCGGCGGCGTTCCCCAAGCCGGCGGGCAAGCCGTTGCCGCGGGCGTTGTGGCTGGCCCGCAATACCCGCTTGGGAGCATGGTTGATCCTACGACATAACCTCTTTTGCCGATTGGCTTTACGATGGTGTGTGTCGCGGCCGCTGCCTGCGGCCGTCCGGGCAGCGTACCTCCATCCCTACGACCGGCCGGAGCACCGTTGGGCCGTGCTGCGGTTTGTGCAGACCATCCCGCTGGCTCCCGGCGACGCTGGCTATGACCTCATGACCCGTACGGCTGTCGGACTGGAACGGCTGCGGCACCTCCCCGTCTTGTTAGTGTGGGGACTGCGTGACTTCGTGTTCGATGCCGACTACCTGGCGGAGTGGCGACGCCGCTTGCCGCAGGCGGAAGTGCTGGCCTGCCCGGCCGCGGGCCACTACGTCCTGGAAGACGCTGCCCAAACAGCCATCCCCCGGATCCGCGCCTTCCTCGATTCGGCCGTGGAACGCTCCCCAAACGTGGAACGAGTATAATAACTCCGCCAAATGCCCCTGGTTCGATGCTGTCAAACATCAGCAAAGGAATCGGAATAGTGATAATTCTGCGGTCTGGCCGTATGCGGCTCAGCGGTCCGACGCGGCGGTTCCATCCGCGATGAGGAGCACATCCCTTTCCCCTGTGGCCACCCACCTGGTCCGGCAAGCCCAAAAGCAGCCGGACCAAGCGGCGCTGTACGTACCGCTGCGGCCGGTGCGGACGTCTGGGCCGACGCCGCACCGCACCGTTACCTATCGCGAGTTGAACGCCGACAGCGATGCGATAGCCCACGGTCTACAAACGCTTGGACTGGGGCGGGGTCGCCGGGTGGCGGTGCTGGTGCCGCCGTCGGTCGACTTTTTCGCGGTGACCTTCGCCCTGCTGAAGGCTGCCGCCGTGCCCGTATTCATCGATCCCGGCATGGGGGTGCGGGGCTTAGGCCGCTGCCTGGACGAGGCGGAGCCGGAGGGATTCATCGGCGTGGCCCGGGCGCACTGGGTCCGCCGTCTGCTCGGTTGGGGTCGGCGTAGCATCCGCCTGACCGTAGGCGTGGGTCGCTGGTGCTGGAGATGCGATACCCACCTGGCCGACCTCCGCCGCCTCGGCAGTGGCCGCGGCACCTTCCCTTTGCCAGAAGTCCAACCCGAAGAGACCGCGGCGATCCTGTTCACCAGCGGCAGCACCGGCCCGGCCAAGGGGGCGGTGTATACCCACGCTATCTTTGCCGCCCAAATTGAGGCCATCCGCGCTGTTTATGGCATCACGCCCGGCGAAATCGACTACTGCACCTTCCCCCTGTTTGCCCTATTTGGTCCCGCCTTAGGAATGAGCTGCATCATTCCAGACATGGACGCCAGCCGCCCGGGCCGCATCCGTCCCGAGCGGGCCGTCGCCCAAATGCGGCAGTTCGGGGCAACCAACATGTTCGGCTCCCCCGCCGTGATCGACCGGCTCGGGCAGTGGGCCGCGGCGGAACACGCCCGGCGAGTGCCAGCAGCGACCGCCCTCAATTCCCAGCGACCGCCAGCGGCGACGTTCCCGGACGACTCGCCGCAGGATGAGCAACGCAACTACTTGCGGCAAAACGACTTGCGGCAGTCCCCCCCCCTTTTGCCCACCCTGAGGCGGGTCATCTCGGCTGGGGCACCGGCCGTCCCAGAAGCCTTGGAGCGATTTACCACGCTGCTGCCGCCGGAGGTGGACATCTTCACCCCTTACGGAGCCACGGAAGCCTTACCGGTGGCCAATATTGGTAGCCGGGAGATCCTCAACGACACCCGTTATGGCACGGCCGCCGGACGGGGAGTGTGCGTCGGCCGTCCCGTTCCCGGCGTGCAGGTGCACATCATCCCGGTCACCGATGACCCGATTCCACAATGGCGGGACGACCTGGAAGTGCCGCCGGGGACGGTGGGGGAAATCGTCGTCCGCGGGCCGGTGGTAACGTCGCGTTACCACCGGCGGCCCGAAGCGACGGCCTTGGCCAAGATTTTTGACCCCCAGCGCAACCAAATCCTGCACCGGATGGGGGACGTCGGCTACTGGGACGAGCAGGGGCGGTTGTGGTATTGCGGGCGGAAATCGCAGCGGGTGGTGACGCCGCAGGGGACGTTGTTCCCCGAGATGGTCGAACGGGTATTTTACGGTCTGGACGGCGTGCGGCGGACGGCATTGGTAGGCGTTCGCCGCGGCGACACGGTCTATGCCGTGCTGTGCGTGGAGTGGGACCGGCGGGTACCTTGGCCCCAGGTAGAGGCGGCGTTACGGCAACGGGCGTCGGAATATCCTCATACCGCATGGCTGGTGGCGTTTTTGCCCTATGCCCGGCCGTTCCCCGTGGACCGCCGGCACAACGCCAAAATTTTCCGCGAGCAACTGGCCGATTGGGCCGACCGTATCCTCCGCAGGCGGCGGTGGCGTCCCCAGCTCCTATTAGCCCCCCTACCGCCGGCCACGCCGCAAGTATGCGCAACCCAGCAGCTCCCTACGCCGGTCACCCTGCCGCCGATCCCTCAAACGCGGTCCGATGAGCAAGCGGTTTCCCCTTTGTCGCCGCAGGAGGGGCCGCGATGAAGGCCTTGGTCACTGGCGGCGGCGGCTTTCTGGGGGGGGCCATCGTCCGGCAGCTTCGCCAGCGCGGCTGGACGGTTCGCTCCTTGACCCGCTCCGCCTACCCCTGGCTGGATGAGCTGGGCGTCGAACAGGTGCTCGGGGACATTGTCGATGAGCAGGCCGTGCGGCGAGCCGTGGAGGGATGCGATCTGGTCTTCCATGTCGCTGCCCGCGCTGGAATTTGGGGGCGTTACCAGGACTTCTACCAGACCAATGTCGTGGGCACCCGCAACGTCCTGGCCGCCTGTCGCCAGACCGGCATCCGCAAGCTGATTTACACCTCGACTCCCAGCGTCGTTTACGCCAGCGGCGACATCGAAAACGGCGACGAATCCCTCCCCTACCCTGACCGCTTCACCGCCTCCTATCCGCAGACCAAGGCGGAAGCCGAGCGGGCGGTGTTGGCGGCCAACGACGGGCAACTGGCTACCGTCGCCTTGCGACCGCATCTGATCTTCGGACCGGGGGACCCGCACCTGATCCCGCGGCTATTGGAGCGGGCCCGGCAAGGGAAGCTCCGGCGGATCGGCCGGCGACCCGTACGGGTGGACGTCACTTACATCGACAACGCCGCACACGCCCACCTCTGCGCCGCCGACCGGCTGGACATCGCCGCACCGTGCGCGGGCAAAGCCTATTTCATCACTAATGGCGAGCCGGTGGAACTGTGGGCCTTCATCGACCAGGTCCTGTCCCTGGCCGGCCTGCCCCCAGTCGAACGGACCATCAGCGCCTGGAAGGCCCGCCTGTTAGGGACGGTGCTGGAAACGATCTATTGGCTGTTCCGGGTACCCGCCGAACCACCGATGACCCGCTTCGTTGCCGAGCAGCTTTCCACCTCGCACTGGTTCAATATCGCCGCGGCCCGGCGTGACCTGGGCTACGAACCGCTCGTATCGATTGAGGAGGGCCTGCGGCGGTTGGCGGAGCATCTGCACGCCACCGTGGCAGCCACCGGGCCGACCTCGTGACGGCGCAATACCCCCTATTGCGTCGCTATGAGGACGTCGGTATCCCCTTTGCCGTCTCTCGTTACGATGTCAGTACCCCTTCTTGCGATTCCTGTGAGGACGTCGGTACCCCCTTTGCCGTGCTTGTGAGGACGGCGATAATCCCCCCTGTTCCGGACCGTAGCGGTTAGTCCAATTTCCGCTTCGACGGCGTGATCGTCCGGATCGTGTGCAGCGGAAACAGCTTCCAACCGGCGTCGATTTCGCCTAGCAACCCCAGCAGTGTACCGCTCTGCCCGTCCACGGGCACCGTTAAGGGAATGGCAATTAGCCGCTCCTCCTGTCCGGCCACGGCGATTTCCGCTACGGCAAAGCCGGTGTTCGGGTCGTTGGCCAGCAGGGTGAATCGGTTCAGTTGCGGCGTGAATACCAGCGGTTCCCGCTTGTGCAGGGGCAATCCTTCGAGGAGCTTTTGCCGTCCGCCGGGCAAGGCGATGAGGGGCTTGAGGTTGCGGGCCGGCACGATCGGATCCTTGGCTGACGGCTGAACGATCTGAACGTTCCACGGCACGCCCCCGACCACGGCGTGGGGTACGGATCGGGCCAGGGTGAGAGTACGGATCGCAGGAGTTTTACCGCCGCGCGTGCCACCGCTAAAACGGACCGCCTCGCCGCCGGTTGTCTTGCCGCTAACCTCGATGACATTGATCCCGCGATACTGCAGCGTGCCTAGGACGGTTTGCTGCAACCCGTTTAACTGATAAGTAACAAACTGTCTGTCGTAGTCATATTCAATCCGCTCAACCGAGCGGAGGGGCACAAAGGTCAACACTCCTTTGGTCAAAGTGGTAGAGTTTGGCTCGCGGATTTCGAGGGCAAGCGGTCCGAGGCGGCCGTCCTCGCCGGGTTGGGCCGGATCGGCGAGCCAGGTCAGTCGCCGCACACCGGCAGTCCATTGGATTTCGGCCAGCTCGTACTTTTTCCCGTCGGTATCGACGATCACGGCGACAGCCGCACGCGGCGGCGGATCCGCTTCCGAAGCCGAACCGAAGTGGTGTACAAATTTAGATTTAACGGCTGCAGGCGGCGGATCCGCCCCTTGGCGGACGATACCGTCTGCACATGGCGGATCCACCCCCAGTCCAACGAGTCCAACCATGCACACCGCCGCCATGGACGCTGTCCCGCCGGGCCGTCCCGTTATGTGTCGACCGACCTTCGCCGCTGCCTGTTGGCCCGCCGCTCCCGCCGCCCGCCTGCGGCGGAGCCATGCGGCTCGCACCCAGCCCGTAAAGTTTGTGAAAGTACCCACAGTTAACACCCTCCCCACCCTCCTGCCAACCCCCGTCGGAAAACTGGGTATTTTCCTAATAAAAAAACGCTTGAAGAAAATGCAGTGGCCTGCCATAATCACTTCTAGTTGAGGCCAATGATGGGCATAGGCTCCGTACAACCGGTTTTGGCCAGAGATTGGCCATAGAAAACGGATGGACTGCCGTGGACGGCGATATTTTCTTACCCAGCGGGCGGCTGCGACCGGATATTTTCACCGAACCGGCCGGGCGGGTCGTGCGAGAATCGTTGGTGCAGGCGCGGCTCACGCACTGGAATAGCGTACGCACGCCGCACCTGTTCATGGGGCTGCTGGCCGCACCGGATGGCGGCATCCACCGTTGGGCCAACCGGCTCGGTGCTGACATCCCCCGCCTCCTCGACCAGTTCCGCGAGCTATTCCTGCAGACCGACGCCGTCATGCCCCCGCCCCTGCTGCTCAACCGCGAATTCCTCTCCGACAACGTCATCCGTGTGCTACGCGACGCCTATCAACGAGCCCTCGACTGCGGCCGCAACCGCATCACCCCCCTCGACCTGCTCATCACCCTGTTCACCACTCCCAACAGTATCGTCGCGGAATGTTTCGAGCGTGTCGGCGTTACGGCGGCCAAGCTGACCGAAATCGCCGTGCGGGCCGAGCACGACGCGGCCGTCGAACCACGGGCCTGAAAAGTCGCCTCGTCGCCACCGTTGGGACGGTCCGAGTCATCACAACGATCGCAACTCGTTGTCGGAAAATCAGTTACGACAACTTATCCCTGCCCGCTACCGCACCAACTGCGGCAAGTATTTCACGGGCAAGGTACCGTGGCTGAGCACCTCTTCGTGAAACTGACCGAGGTCGAAATCCTTGCCGCGGCGGCGGTGGACTTCCTGCCGCAGGCGGTAAAAGGCCATGCGACCCACAAAGTAAGTTGACAATTGTACACTATTCTGTTTGGCCCGTAGCACCTTGCCGACGGCCTCCCCCTCAGTCTGGAATCCCCGCTCCATGAGTAGCTGGAGAGCCTCCTCATCGGTCATCGCCGTGCAGTGCATGCGGTGATCGAGGATGGCGTTGAGGACGGCCCGCAGGTAAAACTTGAGCTGGTGGAGCCGCAAGGCCAGGTCGCCGCGGCCGTAGCCCTGATCGAGCATCATCTGTTCGGTGTAAACGGCCCACCCCTCGGCGAACACGCCGGAGTGGAAGACCTTACGGATCAACGAGGGGTGGCGGTTGGCATAGGCCAATTGGACGTAGTGGCCCGGGTAGGCTTCGTGGATGGTCAGAATCTGGAGCATGTGGCGGTTGTACTCGCGGAAGAACGCCTCAATCCGCTCGGCGGGCCAGTGCGCCGGCGGCGGAGCCACGGCGTAGAGGCTCTGGGCTTTCGGGTCCAGCGGCGGGGCCGGATTGAGATACGCCACCGAGTAGCCCCGCTGGAACTCGGGCATCTGCACGATCAGACAAGTGTCTGGATCGGGCAGCCGCAAGATTTTATGCTCATGGATGAACTGACGGATCCCGTCGACCGTCCGGCGGACCTCTGGTAACAGCGTCTCAGTGGTAGCGTGGTCCTTGCTCAACTGGTCCAAAACTGCTCGGATGGTCTGGCGGCGGCCGTCCGGGTCGTCCGGCGGCACCGCCTGGCCAGAAAATAGGGACGCCCAGAGCTGTTTGGCCACATACCACATCTCCTGCTCGACGCGGGTAGCTTCCGCCTCGGCCAAACGCAACACCTCCGCCGCTGTCAGCCCGGCGTCCAGCTCGAACTCCATTTTGCGGGCGAACTTTTCCGCCCCGAGCCGCCATTCCCCCTGCGACCGGGGCAGCAGCTCATTTTCCAGCCACTGCAGGTAGTCTTTCAGTGCCGCCACGGCCTGGCGGGCGGGCGTGGCCAACGGTTCGCTCCCCGGCGTCTCGCCGGCAAACTGGTAGATGTCCTTTTCGTAAAAGGCGATCGCACCGCGGGTCCGCTGGATCGCCACCTCGGTGAGCACTCGCGGCGGGTTGTTGAGGCTCTCCCGCGCCGCCTGGATAATGCGGGGTATGTACGTGATCCGCCGTGCGGCGTTTTGGACGTTCCGCTCCCGCAGCAGGGTCGACTGCGTGAACAGCAAAAAGACGCTGTCGGCCAGGTATTCGCCGTACACGCGGGGATCGTACAGGAAGCGGTTGTCCTGCTCGTCCTGCCAGAGGGCGTAGTCGAGGGCGTGCCGCCAGATTTCGTAGTCGATGCGGCTGTCGCGGCTCAGGCCGGCCGGGTCAAACTGTTGGAGGCGTTGCCGCCATTGCTGGAGCCATTGTCGGCGGGCCGCCCGCGCGGCCGGGGAAAGATCATCAAGCTGGTCATCATAGTCGTGATTGCCCAGTTGCGTGGCGGCGTAGGGATGCCGCCGGCAAAACTCCTCGAAGTACTGCTGGAACAGGCGAGCCAAGGCCGCGTCGTTGTGGGGCTGGGCCGCCGCTTCTGGTTGATCCGCCGGAGCGGCCCCGCCGAGGTCGCTGATAGAAACCATGGCCAGTCCGATAGTCGTCAGTGTAATTGGTGCAATGCGTTGACGCATGATTGTTCCTCCGGCGTCGCCCGGGTCCGCGTTGCGGCAACCGATGAGCCGCTTGGATGACTCTCCCGCCGCAGGGGCAACGTGGCCGGGCCGTTGCCCGCCGCTGTCGCCGTCAGATCTATGCGATGGTCGCTGTTACCTGTTGTCGTTGCCGTCAGTTCTATGCAATGGTCGTCGTATTGGTCGCCAGGCCGCGGGTGTTTCCATCAAGGCTATACCACTGTCGCCGTGCCGGCCGGCGTCGCCCTCAGGCCTTGACGATCTTGTCGCGGCCGTGACGGACCCCTTTGGTCGCATTGCGGGTATCGATCACCAGGCGGCTATGGGCGACGATCCAATCGTAGTCGTAGGCGGAATGGTCGGTGGCGATGAGCACGGCGTCCTGCCCGCTCAGGACGGCTTCGCTCAGCGGCACGCTATGCAGCGGCGGCAAGTGCGGCCAGTGACGCATCTTCGGCAGCGTCGGGATGTGCGGGTCGTTGTAACTGACCACCGCCCCCTTGCGGAGCAGCAGGTCCAGCAGCTCAAAGCCTGGGGACTCGCGGGGGTCGTCCACGTCCTTTTTGTAGGCCATGCCCAACAGCAGGATGCGGCTCCCCTTGACTGGCCGGCCACGTTCGTTGAGGGCATCGGTCAGGCGGGAAATGACATAGGCCGGCATCGCCGTGTTGACCTCGCCGGCCAGCTCGATGAAGCGGGTGCTCAGGCCGTATTTGCGGGCGATCCAGGTCAGGTAGAACGGATCGATGGGGATGCAGTGCCCGCCCAGACCGGGGCCAGGGTAAAAGGCCTGGAAGCCGAAGGGCTTGGTCTTCGCCGCATCGATGACTTCCCAGATATCGATCCCCATGCGGTCGTAAAGGACCTTCAGCTCGTTGACCAAGGCGATGTTGACCGCCCGGTAAGTGTTTTCCAGGATTTTGCAGGCTTCAGCGACCTCGGGGCTGGAGACCGGCACGACCTCGACCACCACCTGGCGATACAACAGGCAGGCCAGCTCGCCGCTGAGGGGATCGATGCCGCCGACCACTTTGGGGATGGTACTGGTCGCGAACCGCGGGTTGCCCGGGTCTTCCCGTTCGGGGCTATAGGCGACGAAAACATCCTGACCGATGGCTAGCCCGGCGGCGGCCAGCAGGGGTACGACGACGTCCCGCGTCGTCCGCGGGTAAGTCGTACTTTCCAGGACGACCAACTGGCCCGGTCGGAGGGCCGCGGCGACTGCCCGCACGGAATTGACCACGTAAGTCAGGTCCGGCTCGCGGGTTTCGGTCAACGGGGTGGGGACACAGATCAGTATGGCGTCGGCTTCCCGCAGGCGGGCAAAGTCGGTGGTGGCCCGGAAGCCGCTTTCCCGCATTTGCCGCACCGTGGCGGCGGGGATATGGCCAATGTAACTTTCGCCGCGGTCGAGGCGCTCGACTTTCGCCGGATCGATATCGAACCCCAATACGGGAAATCCGGCACTGCAGAACGTCCGGGCCAAAGGCAAGCCAACATATCCCAAGCCGATGATCCCCACCGTGGCCGTGCGTGTGGCGATACGCTGACAGAGCTGTTCGGCGGCAGGGGTTGGCCGACCCACCGCAGTGGGGGCTGCAAGTGTCGCCGGAGTCGTCGCTTCCATGGACTGTGGGTTCCTCCTTCGCGATCGCCGCGGACGATCCCATCGGTCGTCCAATTCGGCTGGGACGCGGCCTCGAGCCATGCGCGCCGGAAGCGATGGCCGTGTGGGTTTGGCCGCATCCCTGCCGCAACGGGCCGCAGTTGTTGTATAACGCGGGCGGCGTCCGGCACGCCGAACAGGTGCAGCAACGGACATTTCCTCTCTGGCAGAAATCTGTCACAATGGCCAACGGTTACAATGGCCGACACCGGCACGGAATAAAAATGATACTGTGGTCACAATCATCTTTTCACTAAACCGGGCGAGTATTACCCATGCGGATCCTTCACACCGCGGACTGGCACTTGGCGGACCGGCTAGGCCGCATCGACCGCACGGCTGACCTGCACGCCGCCGTCGAGCGGGTCGCCGCGTATTGCCGGGAGCAGAACGTCGATGTGTTGGTGATTGCCGGCGACCTGTTCAGCGATCTGGCCCGTCCGGACAGCTTGCACGAGAGTATCACTCACTTCCAGCAGACGTTTTACGAGTTCCTGCGGGACGGCGGTACCATCCTGGCGGTCACCGGCAACCACGACAACGACCGGTTTTGTGACACGCTGGTGCAAGCGATGCGTCTGGCCGCGCCGCTGCCACCCGGCGCCGGACAGGAAGTCCCCGGCGGCCGCCTGTACCTAGCCACGCAACCCACCGTTTTGCAACTGCGGGAGCGGCACAGTCCGCAGCGGGTGCAGTTCGTCCTGATGCCCTATCCGAAAATGTCCCGGTACTATACCGACGAGCCGGCGCCGGAGGTCCGCAGCTATGAGGATCGCCGCCAAGTATTGAGCCAGCGCTGGGCCGATTGCCTCCGGCGGTTCCGCTCGCAAGGCGTCCTGCAGCCCGGACGGCCCGCCGTGCTGGTGGCCCATCTGCAACTTTATGGGGTCGAGCTGTGCGGCGGACGGTTCCGCATCCCCGCTGAGGAGGATGTCGTCGTCGCCTTGGCGGACTGGCCGCAATGGTTCGCCTATGTCGCCTTGGGGCACGTCCATAAGCCCCAAATGGTTGACCAACCACACGTCCGATACTCCGGGAGCATCGAGCGGCTCGATCTGGGCGAACGGCAGGACGCCAAAAGCGTTGTACTCGTGGAGATTGGCCCGCAGGGACTGACCGGTCCGCCGCAACTGCTCCCCCTGCCGGCCACGCCCATTTACGAGGTGACCATCACCTGTCCGGCGGAGGAATTGCCCCTCCTCCGGCAGCGTTACGCCGACGCCGAGCGGGCATTGGTGAAGTTAGCCATCCAGTATGATTCCGGCCGCGACAGTCTGGAAGAACTTCTCAAGCAGCTTGGAAGCATCTTTCCGCGGTGGTACGACCGGCAGTGGCAGGATGTGCAGAAGCTCAGCCCGTCGGTAGGCGGCGAGGAATGGCGGCCGGAGCGGAGCGTCGCCGCGACGGTGCGGCAATATTTGCAGCAGGAGCTGGCCGACAGCGACCCTGAGGAACGCGAGGCAATCCTGCAACTGGCCGAGGAGGTGCTCCGCGCGGCTGGCGAGACCGATGGCGGCGGAACGGGAGTTTAGTCGCTGCATTCAGTGACGACGCACCGCCACCACCCCCGCCCGTCGAACGGGAGTCTCATCGTCACATCCAGTGACGACGCACCGTCCAGCAAACCCGCTTGAGCAAGGTTGGGGGGCGCACAAAAAGAAACCAACCGTGACGGGCTGGGTCTGGGTGGCCCCCCGGCACGGCGGTTACCGTCATCGCGGCGGCACGACCGCCGGATCAATAGAGGTCGTCGTATTCGCCGCCACCGCCCTTCTTGGCTTCTTCCTTCTTAGGCTCCTCGGCGACGAGGGCATCGGAGGTCAGCAGCAGGGTCGCCACGCTAGCGGCGTTTTGCAGAGCACTGCGGACGACCTTCATTGGGTCGATGATCCCCTTTTTGATCATGTCGCAGAACTCGCCGCTGCGGGCATCGTAGCCGAAGTTGACGTCCTTGTTCTCCAGGACTTTATTGGCGATGACGTTGCCATCTTCGCCCGCGTTTTCGACGATCTGCCGCAGCGGCGACCAGCAAGCCCGCAGGATGATGTTGTAACCGACTTTTTCGTCGTCGGTGAGGGACTCGGGGGTCTGCAGGCTATTGGCCGCCCGCAGCAGGGCCACGCCGCCACCGGGGAGGATCCCTTCCTGGTAGGCCGCCTTGGTAGCGTGCATGGCGTCCTCGACCCGCATCTTCTTTTCCTTGACCTCGGTCTCGGTGGCGCCGCCGACGTTGATCTTGGCCACGCCGCCGGAGAGCTTGGCGATCCGCTCGCTGAGCTTTTCGCGGTCGTAGTCGCTGGTGCTCTTCTCCAGCTCCTTTTGGATGCTGGCGATGCGGGCCTTGATATCCTCCTTGCGGCCAGCCCCCTCGATGATGGTGGTGTTGTCCTTGTCTACCTTGACCTTCTTGGCCCGGCCCAGGTCGTTGAGGGTGACGTTTTCGAGCTTGATCCCCAGGTCCTCGAAGATGGCCCGGCCGCCGGTCAGCACAGCGATGTCCTGGAGCATGGCCTTGCGGCGGTCGCCGTAACCGGGGGCTTTCACCGCGCAGACACGGAACGCGCCCTGCGACCGGATCACGTTGACCACCAGCGTGGCCAGGGCTTCCCCTTCCACCTCCTCAGCAATGATCAATAGCGGCCGTCGCTGGTCGTACACCTTCTCCAGAATCGGGATCAGGTCGCGGCTGCTGGTGATCTTCTTCTCGTGGATGAGGATGTACGGGTCCTCCAGCTCGCACTCCATCGTTTCCGGATTGGTGATGAAGTACGGCGAGAGGTAGCCGCGGTCGAACTGCATGCCCTCGACGAACTCATAGGTCGTCTCGATCGTCTTGGCTTCCTCGACGGTGATGACGCCGTCTTTGCCGACCTTGTGCATCGCCTCGGCGATGATGTTGCCGATGACTTCGTCGCCGTTGGCCGCCACGGTCGCGACGTTTTTCAGGTCCTCCTTCCCCTTGACCGCAATGGCCCATTCCTTCAGCTTGGCGACGACGTCCTCGACCGCTTTGTCGATGCCGCGTTTCATCAGCATGGGGTTGGTGCCGGCGACCACCGCCCGCAGACCCTCTAGGAAGATGGCTTCGGCCAGGACAGTGGCGGTGGTGGTGCCGTCGCCGGCCACGTCGCCGGTCTTGGAGGCCACCTCCTTAACCAGGGCGGCCCCGATGTTTTCCGCATGGTCCGGCAACTGGATCTCCTTGGCAACGGTGACCCCGTCCTTGGTCACCGTCGGGCTACCGAAGGACTTCTGGATGACGACGTTGCGCCCTTTCGGCCCCAAGGTCACCTTCACGGCCCGGGCCAGCTTGGAGATGCCCCGCTTCATCGCTTCACGGGCATCTTGATCGAAAATCAGTTGCTTCGCGCTCATGTTTGCTCCTCGTCGTTAAGAAGGGATGGTTCGCTCGTGGTTAATCCAGGGTTGCTACGCTCACACACAGGTCAAATCGTCTGGTGGACGCTCGGCTCAGGCGATCTCCGTAGCCGGCGGTCCGTGCGGCGGTGGCTGTTGCCGTACGGGGTCGACCCATGACGGCGGCCGCCGGCCCCGCTGGCATTCCTCACTTGGATTCAATCACGCACAAGACGTCCGACTCGTGCATGATCAGGATATCCTCGTTTTTCTGGCGATCCTTGAACTCGTCGCCGGCCCAGGAGGTGAACAGGACGCGGTCCCCCGCCTTCAGTTGCATCGGGGCGCGGGTGCCGTCCTTTTTCAATTTTCCGGGGCCGACTGCCAGCACGGTGCCCCGCTGCGGCTTGTTCTTGGCCGTGTCGGGCAATACGATGCCCCCTGCGGTGGTCTCTTCCGCCGGTTCCCGACGGACGACGATCCGATCTCCCAGTGGTCGTAGACCCATGCCTGTTACCTCACCCTCAGACAACAGTTGTGGCTATTGGTCAACAACAATTGTGAATCTCGGTTCAGGGCCAGTGACTCAGGGCCAGTCGCTTAAGGGCAAGCGTTCAGGGTCCAACCTGCAACGCCCAACGTTTGGGGCCAATCGTTGAATTAAGGTCAATCGCCGGTGGATTGGCCGTACGGCCGATTTGCTATGCAAGTATCGTGCCTGCGCAAGGCGGATTGTGCAAGTCTTTTGCTAACAAGAATTTACAGCAAGATGGCTCGTCCGACTGCCCGGCGGATGGCCTGCCAGAGTGGCGTCCGGCGGCGGCGAAACTGTCGCTTTGGCAGTCATAGCCGATGCCACTCCGGCAGGCCTTGAGCTAACCTTTCCGCTACGTCCCACGTTAAATCATGACTAAAGCGATCGGAATAGTGATGATTATGTTTCTGCGGCGACGGTAACCTTGCCTCAGCGACGCAGTCCCGGTGGGGGGACCGGCGGCAGGTCGGCGGCCGGGTCTGCCGGCGGGGGCACGGCTCGCAGTAGTAGTAGTCGCTGCCGCCAGCCTGTCGGGGAACGCAGGAGGAACATCGCCGTCCCGAGGGTGCCGAGCTGCTCGGAATTGCCGCCGATCACCAAATAGTCCTGCGGTTGCAGCTCCACTTCCAAGCTCAGGCTCGGAAAGCGTTCGACGGGAAGCTCTTCGGCGATGGCAAAATGGGCGTCGTCCGGCGTGGGGCGGATGCGACTTTGCCGCGAGCCGTGCTGGATGCGAGGCTCACAAAGCAACTGCACGCCGTGACCTTGGATGTGCGGTCGGATCCACAGTCCGGCGGTCGCCTGCTGCCACTGCAGTGTGCGGGGAGGTGCCGCCAGGTCCACGCACACGTTCGCCCGGCACTGCGGGTGCGGCCCGGCGGTGGGGATCGTCGCCGCTTCTCGCTGATGGAAGGTCCACAGGCGAGGAGCGACCGCCGTCGCGGGCGTAGCCAGCAGCTCCTGGAGTGGCCCCGGCAGCGGCTCTCGTAGCAGGCCGGCTCGCAGACCATTTTCCGCCCACAAGGCCCGCTGTTCCGGCGAACCGACTGGTCGGACCTGTTCCCACACTTGGCGGTCGAGAAACAGGTCGCCACCCGCTCCTTCCAGCAGCACGCTTTCGATCGCCAAGCCGATGGGCGGCGACGGCAAGGGACGCCGGACCGTGGACCGGTACTCCTCCGAAGTCGTTGTCCAGCAACCGGTTAGGAGCGTCGCAAGGAGCAAGGCCAGCCCCGCCCTCCCCCGCCGGCGTGGCCAACGCCTTCCTGACGTCCGCTCGGACGCCCTCGCTGTTCCCGCCATTTCCATCTCTGGCGTTCCCCCCGCGACGCTCTTACCGCGATGCATCGCTCCGGTCAATGGGGATGCCGCAACGTCGCAATCATGTCTATTCCCATCGCTGAAGTGAACTTTTCGTTGCGGCCGCGGATTCCACCGCTGCGGCAGACGCGTATTGCCCGCGAATGGGTTTACCATGTCGGGTGTGGATCCGGCAGGGTCAGCAGCAACATTCAGGCGGTTCACCCCGTGGGTGTGGATCCGCAAGGTCAATAGCGACAACCACGCAGATGACCATACAGGCACCGCCAACGGGCCGATCATCCTTTGCGGCGGGCCACGACCACCCGCGGCCGCCCCGCCATGTCGGGGACGGTCGGCTGCAGCTCCCATTGCGGGTGCTGTTCGAGGATGGCCCGTACGGCGTCGTTCTGGCCGAAGCCAATTTCCAGTAGCAGGTGGCCGCCGGGGAGGAGGTAAGGGGCCGCCTGGGCGGCGATGCGGCGGTAAAAGGCCAGGCCGTCGCTGCCGCCATCCAGGGCGAGCCGCGGCTCGTGCTCGCGGATTTCAATGGGGAGGCTAGCCCATTCGCTGCTGGCGACGTAAGGCGGATTGCTGGCGATCAAGTGGAACGTCTCGCCGGGGGGGACGGCCGCGAAGAGGTCCCCTTGCAGAAAGCGGAGGCGGTCGGCCACGCCGTGCCGCTCGGCGTTGCGGCGAGCCACCGCTAAGGCGTCCGGCGAAATGTCCGTGGCCGTTACCTGGGCGTCCTTCTTTTGGTGAGCGATGCTGACGGCGATGCAGCCGGAGCCGGTGCCCAAATCCAGCACGGCCGGGCGGACGAGCGGTCGCAACAGGTCCAATGCCCGCAGCACCAACGTTTCGGTCTCCGGACGGGGAATGAGCACCGCTGGCGTCACCTCAAAGTTTAACAGGTAAAAGTCCCGGTTGCCGACTAGATAGGCTGTTGGCCAGCCAGCGACCCGCCGCTGGATCAGCTCGCGATAGCGGGCCCGCTCCGCTTCGGTGGGCACCTCCTGATACCGCACCAGCAAGTCGATCCGCTTGCAGCCGAGCACCGCCGCCAACAACAGTTGGGCTTCGGTCCGCGGCTGCTCGATCCCTTTGCGGGCCAAATACTCCGTAGTCCACTGCAGCAACGCCTGGATGGTCCACACGGTGCCGCCGGCTGACTCTGACATCGGGACGCTTCCTGGAACGTTTTTCCGGTAATGGTCAAACCTTGGGGTCAAGCCATGACGGTCCTCATGACGGTCCTGTCGGGGCTATCGTTCCGATGCGGCGGCCGGCGTGGCCTGACCTACTGCCGGATTCAAGCCGGTCAGGCGTTGCTGCTTGACGTATTCCCGCATCGGCGTGATCACCAGGTCGAGATTGCCGCCCAAGATTTCATCCAATTTGTAGATCGTCAGGCCGATGCGGTGGTCGGTGACGCGGTTTTCCTTGAAGTGGTAGGTACGGATTTTGGCCCCGCGTTCGCCGCTGCCGACCTGCATGCGTCGCAGGTCAGCCCGCTGCTGGTGCGCCCGCTGCTGCTGCCGCTCGAACAACCGGGTGCGGAGGATCCGCATGGCCCGCTCGAAGTTCTTGTGCTGGCTGCGTTCGTCCTGGCATTTGACCTCCAGCTCTTCGGGCGTCCCCTTTTTGTACCAGAGGCGGACGGCCGATTCGGTCTTGTTGACGTGCTGTCCGCCGGCGCCGCCGGCCCGCATCCGCTCCCATTCGATGTCTTCGGGTTTGATGACGATTTGGATTTCGTCCGGTTCCGGCAGCACGGCGACGGTGGCTAAGGAGGTGTGGATCCGCCCCTGCGTCTCGGTAGCCGGGACGCGTTGCACGCGGTGTCCGCCGGATTCGTAACGCAAATAGCGGTAAGCGTTTTCGCCGCGGATGCCGAAGACGACCTCCTTGAAGCCTCCGGCGTCGCCGGGATGGAAGGCAATCTCCTCGACCGTCCAGCCCTTGGAGCGGGCGTAGCGGGTGTACATGCCATAAAGGTCGCCCGCAAACAGGGCGGCTTCATCCCCCCCTTCGCCGGCGCGGATTTCCATGATCAGGCGGTCGAAGTCCTCCGCCGGGTCAACGAGCAGCTCCTCTTCGATCCGGCTCCAGACGGCGTCCCGCTTGCGGCGAAGCTCGGCCAGCTCCGCCTCGGCCAGCTCCCGCAGCTCCGGGTCCTCCTCCTGGGTCAAGGTTTCGGCGTCGCGGATTTGCGACTGCAGTTGCTGCCATTCCAAATAGGGGAGCACGATCTTGGCCAGCGTGCCCCGCTCCCGGGCCAAGACCCCGGCCCGCTGCGGGTCCGCGGCGACCGCCGGATCGTACAACTGCTGTTCCAGTTCCCGGTACCGGGCCAGTTTTTCTTCCAATGCGGCGTACATGTTTTCACATTTTCCCTATCATCCCACATTTAGAAGGTGGAGTCCGAACAACGGATTCGCCGTTGCCGCCGTGCGGGGCTTATCCCGGCTGCGGCGGGCCCAAACAGGTGGTAGCAGCCAAGCTAACCAAAGACGGGGCCGCTCGACAAGATACCGTACGACTGGCGGTCAACCGACCGAAGATTCGATATGCCGCTCACTTTTGTTCGCCGCCTGCGACTTTGTTGTATTTGGTGTTTTTGAACTTTTCCTGGAACCGCTGGACGCGGCCGGTTGTGTCCACATACTTCATTTTACCTGTGAAAAACGGGTGGCTCGCACTGGAAATTTCCAGCCGATACAGCGGGTATTCCTTGCCGTCTGTCCAGACAATCGTTTCATCGGTCTCGACACAGGAACGCGTCAGGAAAGCGAAGTTGGCCGAGGCGTCCTGAAAGACAACCGGGCGGTAATTGGGCGGATGGATCCCTTTTTTCATGGGTAATCTCCCTGAATGAGTCGATTGTAAGCAGTTAGTCTGGAAGTTAGTTTATCGCCTGGCGGCTGCTCTGGGCAGGTGGGAGAGGGGACACCGCTCCGGATGCGGCGGGGCGACGCGGATCCAGCGGATGGGTCTGGCCGCGATCGGGTGGCGGGGCGAATGATCGCCGCCAGAAGCGGCTAAGCCCGGGCAGGAGGGTGGCGACCTGCAACAGCGGCGCCAGGCGTAACGTGGCGGCCAGATGTCGCGCCGCGGCCTCGCCGCAGTGCCGTTTGCCGTCCGCGGAAACAACACAGAGGCCATTGATCAGTTGCGGCGTCGGCACATAACGGATCTGGTTGTCGACATCCACCGCCGCTGCCATGGCCGCCGCCCGGCCGTGCCCGTCCTGTTTCGGGTCAAACTCCAATTGGAGGCGTGGCAACTCCCTGCCGCCGCGGAAGCGGTCCCGGATCACCCGATCCGGCAAAAACGCCAGCAGCATCACGATCATCAGCAGCTCAAAGAGGTTCAGGCCCATGATCACGGCGATGACCGCATGCATCAGGGAAGCGAGCACGATCACCAGCCACCGCAAGCGGGTCCAGAACAAAAACGGCCCGGCAATCTCGATAAACAGCGTAAACCACACGCCCAGAGCAATCATCACGTAATAGACCGGCTTGAACGTCTCCAGCCATCGCAAGGCACTCTCGTACCACTGATAGTGCATCGGTGTAAATTCTGGGTTGACCAGTACCTCCCAGAAGGCCAGGCCGTTCCACCACATCCCCCCTTTAAGCTTGGACAGCCCTGCCGCCATGTAGATGAAGCAGAAATGCACTTGTATCAGCCGCAGGGCAAAGCCGGTATTCACCGACGGCGGCGGATAGGCCAAAAACGTCCGGGTGGCGGCGTCGATGGTCCCCGATTGCCGCAGGGAGTGCCGCACCGCCCGGTAGCGGGCAATCAGGCGATCGATGGACAACGCCGCACCGCTGTTGCCGATCATCAGATAGAACAGCAGGATGTTCATCATCGTGTCCATGCCAAAGAGCACCTGCTGCGTGCGGTGGATGTAGCTGACCGTCGCCAGCCAGACCAGTACGGCGGTCACGCGGGTGAACAAACCGATGGTGAACATGGCCATCACCACGAGCACCCCCGCGTGGATCGCTGCCATCGCCCACGGATCGGTCACGTGAAACCACATGGAAAATATGGAGTGCCCCTTGCTGTATGCCTTGCGGGGATCGATGTTCCAGTATTCGAGGTACTCGAGCAACTCTTCCCGTTGCTGAGGGTCGGTCGGCAAAGTTCGCATGAACTCGACCAGTTCGCGGCGGCCAACCGGACTGACTTCGGCGAAGTGGTTGAGGACGTAGCCGCGTTCCTGCTTAGGATCTTCCCAGGCTACCCGCTGCAAAGCTTTCCAGAAGTCGCGGACCTCTTCGGCCAGCTGGCGTTTCTCATCCGGCCGCAGGGTGGCAAACAGGGGCGGCGGCTCGTAGGGCCGGCTGAAGGAGGGGGATTTTTCGCCGCCGCCCGTCTCGCCCCCCCGCTCCACCGCCTGGCCCAATAGGGCGGCCAAATACCGCTCCAAGTCCTTCTCCGTGCCGATCTGCTGGATGTAATTGAGAGCGACCAGGACATCGGCCGGGCTGTCGAAGGCCGCCACCCGCTGCAGGTAAGCCAGCTCCCGTTCCCGCTGTTGCGGCTGTTGCGGCAGGGAGCGTAAATACCGCATCAGGGCGGCCCGCCGGTGCGGAAAGTCGGACAACTGGGCCCAACCCTGCGGCGGGTCCTCCCAACGGTCGGCCAGCGGATAAGCCATCATCGGCGATTCCCGACGCTCCCGCTCGATGAAACGGGCCGCATACCAGCCGTGCTCTCCAAAAAACGCTTGCAAATCCACACTGTAAGCCAAATGGATGTAAAGCACCAGCAGGCCGGTGCTGATGCGGATGAACGCCAGGGTGGTCGGATCGGCCTTGGGGAACCAGAAGCGGCACCACCGCTGCCACGGCGACAACGGGTGCGGCTCCGGCGTCGTCCACTTCGCGTCCAGCCCGATGCCGCCAGTCCCCGCCGGTTCCGGCGGCGATCCTGCCGCAGAGATCGTACTCATCGTACCCAACTCCAGTTGAAGATCGGACCCTGGGACTCGTCCCCCTTGAGCACCTCGGCCGGCGTCCACTCCAACGCGTGCACCGACATGTAATCCAAATACGTCTTGCGGAACGGATCATCCGGATCGTTTGGCCGCGGCAATCGTGGCAGCACCGGCACCAGCCAGTACAGCAGCTCGTCCTGGGGGTTGAGCAGGTTGCCGTGCACGTCGTATTCCCCCAGGAAAAAGGGCAAATACGTCGTCGGGTGATAGGGATCCGCGTAGCTACCGTCGGCCTGGCGGGCGGCGAAAGTCTCCACCCGCATCGTGCGGTGTTCCAGCCGGTAAATCTTGACAGTTGTGCGGGCAGCAGCGGCTGCGTCCGGCGTGTGATGCAAAATCACATGGGAGGCATAGGAGGGCAACAGATACCGCATCACATCCGAATTCGGCAGGCGGTATTGGATCCCCGGCGGCTCGGTCGGGTGCATCGGGATCAGACCGATCCGCGACAGACGCCGCAACTGCACCTCCGATTTCTCAAACATTTCCGGCGTCCACATCCCTGGCGTCGCCTTGGCCAATTGCTCGGTCAGCGACAGACGCCGGTAGTACGATAGCCCGAGCGGATCCCGTACGTCGTAGGGCCGCCGCGGCATGACGATCCATTGCCGGTCGTACACCTTCCGCTCGTACGGGAGGCGGGTCTGCGGGTCGATGACGGTTTCGGTCCGCCCGGTATCGGTTTGCAGCAGAAATGCCAACAAGCTCGCCGGTCCCGGCTCCGGCGAGTAAAAGTGGTACGCGTTCCGCATATAGATGAACTGCAAATACGGATGGTACACTCGAGTGTAGAGCTGGATGGTCAGCATCGGCGCGGGATAGCCATGGGTCTGCGGCGAGGTCGTTGCCAGAAAGATCCCGCCGAAATGGAACAAGGCCCACAAGCTGATCAGGCCGACCCGCCACCGCAGGGGGAGACGGCACAGTACTGCCCCGCCCGCCGCCACCACCGCCGCCACCCGCAAGACCATCTGATACGAATCCCAGGTGGCCGGAAGCCCGACAGAGCCAATGGCAGCTGCCGCGGCGGCCAATAGCCAGTTCCACCACAGCTCGCCGCGCAGGCTCAGGGCCGCCCCGCTACAGATGCCGCCGACCAGCACCAGTACGACCCGCAGGGCCTCCAGCCAGGGGGAGGTCAGACCCGCCCATTCCGTCAGGCCCAATGCAGCCGCTGCGGCCATCAGGCCGATGCCTAGCCCTGCCAAGCGAACGACCACCGGGACCGGCCACGGCGGAACGGCTGCCACGCCGTCCGGACCGTGTCCTGCGACAGTTGAGGATCCTTCGCCGGTCATGACCCTTTCTTCTCCTTAGCCGCACCCACGGCGGGCGAGTCCCCGTGGGCTTCCGACCCTTTAGACGCCCCCTGATGCCACCATCGGCCAACCTGATGCCACCATCGGCCAACGTCACGTGGGTATAACGGTATTTTTGCCCCGACCGTTGGCTGTCTCCGTCTGCAGGCCGTACGGGCCGCTAAAATCGGATATACTTGTCCTCAATTCCCCGCGCACTTAATACTAGCAACTTATCCGACCGGGGAGAAGACGGAGTCCGTCGTTGCGACCATCTTGCGGCCGGGGCAAGCTGTCGATCTCCGGCTCGATCCGCGGCCGCATCTGCCAACTCGATACTGGCCGAGGAGATACGGCCGCCTGCTTGTTCCGGCAGATCCCACAAGTTTGCTGCAAAGCGACTGACCGTTTTCTCCGGCACTGTATTTTTTCCAAACACACACATTTCCCCCAATTTACCATTGACTCCCCGATCACGTGCCTTTAGGATCAACAGCAGTAACGTCCGCCATAGCCAGGACGGGCTCGGCCTCCGGTGTCGCCTACAGGGGGACGCCTAACAGGACGTAAACCGCGGACATATGGTGGAGGCACCAACGGGGAGCTGCCGGCACGCCGTGGGGGCGTGAGGCGAGGGGGAAAAGCTCCCCACCCGGGTCAGTTTCAACATGGGAGGAACATCGCGATGTACAGTATGGTCCTGATGATGGCGATGGCCGGGGCACCGGAGGTTCCGGTCCTGGCGGATGCCGCCGGATGCCACGGGGCAGCGGCCGCCGCCGGATGCCAGGGGGCACATGCCGGATGCCACGGCGCCAAGGCCGGTCTGTTCGGCGGACTGTTCAACCGCGGCGGTTGCCACGGCGGCGGACTATTCAAGCGGGACAAGGGGAATTGCCACGGCGGCAAGGCCGGCTGTTTCGGCGGCGGACTGTTCAACCGCGGCGGCTGCCACGGTGGCGGACTGTTTAACCGCGGCGGCTGCCACGGTGCTGCGGCCGGTGGCTGCCACGGCAAAATCGTCGTGCCCCCCACCCAGCCGGAAAAGAAGGACGCGCCGAAACCCGAGCCGAAGAAGGACACCAAGACCAGCACTGAGGCTGAACCGCTGGTGATCACCACGCCCGCCAATGGCGTCATCGTTGAAAACGTAGGGCTGTTCCGCCGTCGCTAAGCCATTGCTAATCCCCGGAGCCCCATCGGTTCCTCCGGGCAACAGTCCCACTGCAGCGGGAGTCATCCTCACTCCCGCTGTTTTTTTGTATTACAATGCGATAAATGGGACGCCTCGCGGCTTGTCCCGCCTGATCGCGGCCGGGACTGCCGAATTCATCGCCAATGGTCATGCCCCTAATACAACCATGCCGGCCATATTGATCCGACCGCCGCTGGCCACGCTCCGTTGGATGCTCTACCGTCGGCCCCTGCATCCGGAGTTGTTCGACACCGTGGCGTTACGTCGTGTGGAGCAGGACGGACTCGCCCTATGCGTGCGTCTCATCCCCAGCGGCCACGTATTGCAACTGGAGGGCCGCCGACTGCACCTCGTCGAGATCCTGGCCACATCCGCCATGGAGCTACCGCTCCAGCAGCGGCTGTGCGACCGCCGCTTTCCCCTGGGTACCAGCGGACAGATCCGCCTCGCCGACGGCCACTATCACTACAACTTGGAGCATGAAATCTTGCCGCCGGAGCAGTTCCGGCATCTCCACGACGAGCTGGCCTGGGATGGCGGCCGCCGCGGCCTACTGTTCCACTACCAGCCGGTACACCGCCTCAGCTTGGCGCCGCTGAGCCTGGTGCAGGCCCAACGTGTACGCGGCGGAATCTCGATCACCACCTTCCACACTTTCCCCGACGAACAAGCGGTGGTGAAAACCCAATCGCTGCTGGAGTGGGAATAGATGTTGCAGGCAGATACGTTACTGCTGTACACCCTCCCTCCACCAGTATTACTATACATTTGTACCATTATGCACCATAGAACCCAAAAAGTCAAATCGTCGAGGTGACACGATGCGAACCAATTCGCTCAAGCGGCGGCTCCGCAACGGCGAGGCCGTTATCGGCACGTGGTTGTCCCTTGGCAGCATTGTCGCTGCGCGGTTTCTAGCCCGCTGCGGCTTTGACTACCTGACCATCGACATGGAACACACCCTGGTGGGGATGGAAACAACCACTCACATGTTGGCGGCGATCGCGGATGCCGGCGGCGTGCCGCTGGTGCGGGTCCCCGCCGGCAAGCACGACCACATCAAACGGGCTTTGGACAACGGTGCCTTCGGCGTCGTCGTTCCGATGGTCACGACTCGACAGGAAGCGGCGGAGGCCGTGGCGGCGTGCCGCTATCCGCCGCGGGGTACCCGCAGCGTGGGGGGGAGCGTCCATGCCTTGAATTTCGACGCCAGCCCGGCCGATTACTATGCCCGTGCCGATGAAGAGCTACTCATCGTATTGCAATGCGAGCACATCGACACCGTGCGGCATTTTGATGAGGTCTACGGCGGCAGCGGTGCCGACGCTGTCTTTGTCGGTCCCAACGACCTGGCGGCAAGCATGCGCGACCCGGACGGCCGGCCGCCATCGCCGGAAGCGTTCCAACAGGCCCTCAGGGACATCCTCGACGGTTGCCGCCGCTGCGGCATCGCGGCAGGCATCCACACCTTCAGCACGGACGAGGCCCGTCGCCGCATTGCCGAAGGCTGGCAATTCATCGCCATCAATAGCGAACTGCGGATGATGACCGACGCCGCCCGCCAGACCCTCCACGCTCTCGGCCGCACCCCCACCGGCGAGGGGACCCGTTACTAACGCCCGCTATCAAACCCACCAACTCCGGTTGGATCGATCGGGCCTCGAGATGCGTATCGTCTGGCGTGCGTTATAGTTGAACAGGGGTTGGCCGCTGCATGGGGGGCAAAACAGAAGCCCCGCCGGGACGCCGCAGGCAGTCGCCCAACCTGCCGTGCAACGCCGCCGGACGGGGTACTTCTCTCTGTATCAGGTGTCAACGGAAAAATCAAGTGAAAAATGAAATTTTTTCTTCACACCTGAATATGAAATCGATACCAAGGCCAGGACGACTACTGCATCCTCGTGCGGATCTTCAACTTAACTCATTACAGGAGAACAGGTTATGTATCATCTCCAGGCTTTCATGACGCCGAACAGCAACTGGTCGCTGCCGGAGACGGCGAACCGCCTCCGCGAACGCCTCCCCGACCACCAGGTGGAACTCCAGGGGGACCGGATCACTGTTCGTCACGACGACTGGTCGATCCACATCCTCCGGGAAGCCGGACCGCACTTGCGGGATGAAATCGACGGCTTGCTCAGTCGCCTGGCCGGCGTCGAGCCTGCTGAAGCCGACGCCTACCTCGCCTCCCAGCAGCGTTTGACCATCTTCAGCGACGACCCGGACCCGTTCATGGAACATTTCAACTTATATTTGACAATCATAGACGTCCTCAAATCCTTTGACGGCGTCCTAGTCGTCGATCCCAAGGAACCGGGGGTTATGTAAGAGAGATAACATAGGGGGCTATGAGAATATTTATTGGAGCTATATTGTTGGAGCTATATTGTTGGAGCCATATTGTTGGAGCAATATTCGAGCAACATTTGAGCAAGATTGAATCAAGTGTTCGGGGTAATCGTGGACGTGGTATTGGAGTAATCTAAAATTCAAAAAAGCCGGCACTACCAGATATATTCGCATTAGAAAAATACTCCAGTCGCCTGCAAAACATAAGCAATGGGTTTCTGTCACGTACAACTGATGCCCTGTGCAACAGGTTTCTGTCACGTTCAACTGATGTCAGTCGTGTGTCACCCCTTTCAGTCGCGTGCAAGTGATGTCAGTCGCCTGCGGCAATCGGCGCAGGGAACGTCGGCGGGATTAATCTTGCGCTGGATCAGACCGTTGCGTTGTCCCCTCCCCAGCAATCGCCCCCGGCTCCGGATGCAATAGCCCTGCCGGTGTCACGGGGGGCACGCCCCACAGGCGATGCAGCAAGATGAAAATAACAGCCGCGGCGATAAAACTCAACATCGTCGATACCCCCATCGCCGCCGGCAAGTAACCGACGACCACCGCTGCCGCCGCCACCACCAGCCCATACGGCAATTGCGTCGCTACATGCGTCATGAGCGGGCAGCCGCTGGATGCGGCACTCAGGATCGTCGTGTCCGAAATCGGCGAGCAGTGGTCGCCGAATATGGCCCCATCCAGCACCGCGGCCAAGGCCACCATGCTGATCCAGCCATACTGGCCACCGTCCAGTTGGTGAGCAATGGGTATGGCAGTGGGGATCAGGATGGCCATCGTCCCCCAACTGGTCCCCGTGGCCAGGGCGGTGACCGCCGCCAACAGGAACAGGAGGGCCGGAAACATTTCCGGCGGGATCTGACCACTGATCGCCGCCGCCAAAAAATTGCCCGTTTCGAGCGCTTGGCACGCATTTTGCAACGCCCAAGCACTCACCAAAACCCCGTTGGGGTAAACGGCCAAGCGTCCGCCGTGCACCACCCCGCGGACAATGGCGGCGGGCGACAAGCCCCCGAGCCACCCGGCACAGACGATCGCCGTGACCAGTGACAACGCCGCGGCCACGGCGATCACCTGCACAGAGTGCTGAACGTCGGTCAGAACCGCCTGCCAATACCCCAGGCTCAGCAAACTTCCCCCCGCCTGCCATTTGCCGAGCCCGTCCCCATCTAGCCATAGCCCCACCATGACGCCCCCCACCAATACGCCCATCGGCACCACCGCCGCCCACAGGCTCTGATGCACCGCCAGCGGCGACCCGGCCGTGATCGCCGTGGACGGCGTCGTCCGCCCTAACACGGCCGCCCGCTCCGCCGCGGCCATCGGGCCAAAATCCCGATTCATCACGATGTTGATCACCACAAACAGCAGCATCAGCCAACAATAAAAGCGAAACCCCAACGCATCCAGAAACAACGCGAATCCGTCACGGCCCCACTGCAACTGCTGGGACACGTCCCGAAACAGCCCCACCTCATAGCCAATCCACGTGCTGACTACCGCTACGCCCGCAATTGGTGCGGCGGTCGCGTCGACGAGGAAGGCCAGCTTGGCACGCGAAATCCGGTGCCGATCGCACAACGGCCGCATGGTCGAACCGATCAGCACACAATTGGAATAGTCGTCGAAAAACAGGGCCACACCCAGCAAGGCCGTGCAACCGTTGGTGGAACGGCGGCCCCGCGCCCAACGGGCCAAATAGCGGATCAAGCCCGCGAACCCCCCCGCGGCTATCGCCAGGGTAATCATCCCCAGCATCAGCATCACCGAAATCAGAATGGTCAAGTGATCGGAATCCGTTGCCGCGGCGAGAAAAAACCGTCCGGCCGTCCCCACCCCTTCCAGCCACGCCGCCGGATCCGACGGCCCTTGCGGCACCGCTACCAACAGCCCTCCCAGCAGCACCGCCAGCAACAATGCCGGCATGAGGCGACGCCACACAAAAGCCAACACCACTGCGGCCAGCGGCGGCAGCACGCGGTACCATCCCGGCACAGCCCCCACGGCTAGCCCCGCTACCACCACCACCGCAACAATCAGACCACCGGCCGCCCATCGCCACGGCGACCCCCTGCCCCCCAAGGATGACGTAAGATGAGCAGTCATGAGAGCGGCATCGCCGATACAGCCCCGCACAGATCGACCATACGTCCAGCCCCCTGAACGACGCCGTGATTGCTCAGAACAACCCGGCGTCCCCTGCTACTCGCCACGCGTCGGCAACCCGGCCCATAAACGACCACGCGGACATCCCCCTGGGCGTTTAGCCCCGCTTTTCCCCACCGCCGCAACTGTTGCGTTCCCTTGGGAACAAGCCCCCTTCACCCACCATCTTTTGCTCTAAGTTCAACAATAGCAACCATTTACAAAGCGAATGCCCCACCACGCGGCCACGCATCGGTAGCATCGGACGGATATTTGCATAAAAATCTTTTTTTCCGTTGCATCTCCGGCCGGCAACCGCGTATGATAACTGTGCCCCCCACAACGGGGATAGCCCGCGTACCTTTGCGGCCGCGGCGACTATCCTTCGATCCGATACTAATGTGTGCCCGACAAACGCCATGCGAATCTCGCCAATCGCCATGAAAACCGCCATGAAACCGGATGGAAATATCGTCCACGCGATCATTCGGTGGACCGCCCTTGCGGTGATCGGGTGCGGCCTGGCGGTGCACGCCGTGGCCCAAAGTCCCCCACCCGCTGTTAGCTACTATAAGGACGTCCGGCCCATCCTCCAGCAGCACTGCAACGGCTGCCACCAGCCGGCCAAACCGATGGGGGGCTACATCACCACGACTTACCAACAATTGCTTGCCGCTGGCGAACGCGGCCAGCCCGGCGTCGTCCCCGGCAAACCCGACGAGAGCTACCTCATCCAACAAATCCGCGTCCACAATGGCAAGGCGGAAATGCCCAAGGGTCGTGATCCACTTCACTCCACCCAGATCGAAAAGATTACCCGCTGGGTAGCCGAAGGGGCCAAGGACGACACACCCCCCGCCGCCCGGACGGAAGTTGTGGACGCCGATCATCCCCCAGTGTACCACACGCCGCCGGTAATCACCTCCTTGGCCTACTCCCCGGACGGGAAATACCTGGCGGTGACGGGTTACCATGAAATCCTCCTGTACGACGCAGAAACCCTGCAGCTTGTGCGACGGCTGATCGGGATTTCCGAGCGGATCCAGTCGCTGGCCTTCTCGCCGCAGGGGGACCGCCTGGCCGCGGTCGGCGGCGCCCCCGGCCGCTTTGGCGAAGTCCAGGTCTGGGACCATCACCGCGGCCGCCTGCTCCTGTCGGCCCCCTACACCTTCGACACCCTCTACGGCGTGAGCTGGTCCCCGGACGGGAACATGATCGCTTTCGGCTGCGCGGACAACACCGTGCGGGCTATCGACTCCCGCAACGGTAAGCAGCTCGTGCAGATGGGCACTCACACCGACTGGGTCTTGGGGACGGCCTTTTCCCAGGACGGCCAGCATTTGGTCTCGGTCAGCCGTGATATGAGCATGCGGCTAACTGAGGTGGCCACGCAGCGGTTTATCGACAACATCACCAGCATCACGCCCGGCGCTCTCAAGGGCGGGCTTATGGCGGTCGATCGCCGACCGTGGCCGCAGATGATCCAGTTCCGTTGGCTGGGACGGACCTGGACCGTGCCGCGCCAGCCGCGTTACCAGAAGGTACCGCCGGATACGCCGGGCGTGCCGCCGAAACTCTATGATGAAGTCGTCGCCGCCGGATCGGACGGCACGCCACGCCTTTACAAGATCCACCGCGAGCAGAAACGCGAAATCGGCGACGACGCCAACAAAATCCGGGACTACGAAAAGATGCTCGGGCGGGTCTCGGCAGTGGCCTTTGACCCGTCCGGCGGTCGGTTCGCCGCCGCCAGCAGCCTGGACGGCCGCGGCGAAGTCCGCATCTACAATGTCCGCACGGGCAGCAAAATCGTCTGCGACCAGGTCAGCGGGCCGGCATACGCTGTGACGTGGCACCCCAGCGGCCAGCGGATCGCTTCCGGCGGCTTCGAAGGCGTCGTCTGGATCCACGACGCCGCTACAGGCAAGCTCCTCCGCCGGATCGTCGTCCTGCCACAGGCCGACACCCCTGCTAGCCGCTGAGGGATCCTCGGCTACGATGGATACGATGGAAACCCGGCATCAACAGGAACAACAGCAACGGCAAGGTTGTCACGACAAATGTACTAAAGTCGCACAACCGCTACTGAACCTCCGCACGACGCTCACCGGACACGCTGCCAGCACTACAGAATGACCTGGTAACGGGAAACTGGCCATGACAACGCAACGCATCTGGCTTACCCTGGTTCTGGTCGGGTTGTACCCGCTCGGCGGACTCGCCCAGCAACCGGCTGCTGACGGCGAACAGCTTCCTGCCGGCCTGAAGGTGACCCGCCTGGAGGTCTTCCCGCAAACGATCCAGCTCAAAGGACCGTTCTCCTACGTCCAGTTGCTGGTCACGGCCTCATTTGACAACGGCGAGACGGCGGACGTCACCCGTCTGGCCCAGTACGAGCTACCCCCCGGCCTCACCCACTCCGGCGGACTACTGCGGGCCAGTAACGACGTCCGCGGCCGCCTGATTATTCGCCTCGGTGGCCAGCAGGTCGAAGTGCCAGTCGAAGCCCAAAACATCACCGCCGATCTGCCCGTCCAGTTCATCACCGATGTGCAGCCGGTCTTGTCCAAGCTAGGGTGTAACGCCGGAACTTGTCACGGCGCGGCCCAAGGCAAAAACGGCTTCAAGCTCTCGCTGCGCGGCTACGACCCCATTTACGACTACCGCAGCCTCACCGACGACCTCGAAGGGCGGCGTTTCAACCGCGTGGCCCCAGAAAAGAGCTTGATGCTGATGAAGCCGGCCGGCGTGGTGCCCCACCAGGGGGGCGTCCTGTTCCAGCCCGGCGACCCGCACTACGAGCTGCTCCGCCGCTGGATCGCCCAGGGCGTCCGTTATGACGCCAATGTCCCCCGCGTCCGTAGCATTACCATCTACCCGCACAACCCGACTATCCACCGCGTCGGTCAGAAGCAGCAGTTTGCCGTGTATGCCACCTATAGCGACGGCCGCGTCCGGGATGTCACTGCCGAAGCGTTTATCGAAAGCAGCAACACCGAAGTGATCACGGTCAATGCCCGCGGCCTGGCCAGCTCCCTGCGGCGGGGCGAAGCGACCATGCTGGCTCGTTACGAGGGGGCCTATGCCGCCTCGACGGTCATCGTCCTGGGCGACCGCAACGGCTTCGCATGGATCCAGCGACCCGTGTACAACTTCATCGACGAGCTGGTCGATGCTAAGCTTAAGCGGATCAAGGTCCAGGTCAGTCCCCTGGCCAGTGATGCGGAGTTCATCCGCCGCGTCTACCTCGACCTCACCGGCCTACCGCCGAGTTCCGACGAGGTCCGGGCGTTTTTGGCCGATCCTCGCGATAGCCGTACCAAACGGGAGGAGCTGATCGACCGCCTCATCGGCAGCGAGGCCTTCATCGAACATTGGACCAACAAATGGGCCGACCTGCTGATGGTCAACCGCAAGTTCCTTGGCGAGGCGGGGGCCAAAGCCTACCGTGACTGGATCCGCCAGGCTATCGCCAGCAACATGCCCTACGACAAGTTCGCCTACACCATCCTCACAGCCAGCGGCTCCAACCTCGAACAGCCCCCCGCCGCGTACTACAAGGTCCTCCGCACGCCCGACAACATCATGGAGAATACGACCCACCTGTTTTTGGGTATCCGCTTCAACTGCAACAAATGCCACGACCACCCGTTTGAACGCTGGACGCAAGACGACTACTACGGCCTGGCGGCGTATTTCGCCCAGGTCCGCCTGACGGAAGATCCGAAATACAAAGGTCAACGGATCGGCGGCACCGCCGTGGAGGGGGCCAAGCCGCTGGTCGAAGTGGTCAGCGACGCCCCCCAAGGCGAGGTCCGTCACGAACGGACCGGCGAGATCGCCGCACCCCGCTTCCCGTTCACTGTACCGGTGTCCCTGCCGCCGGATACGCCCCGCCGCGTGCAGTTGGCCCGATGGCTGACCTCCGCCGAAAATCCTTACTTCGCCAAAAGTTACGTCAACCGCATCTGGAGCTACCTGCTCGGCGTCGGCCTCATCGAGCCGGTCGATGACATCCGGGCCGGCAATCCCCCGAGCAATCCCGAGCTGCTCGACCGCCTGACTCAGGAATTCATCCGTTCCGGCTTCGACACCCGTCACCTGATGCGGCTAATCTGCAAGAGCCGGACCTACCAGTTGTCCGTCGAGACCAACCAGTGGAACAAGGACGACACCACCAACTATTCCCACGCCTTGGCCCGTCGCCTGCCGGCAGAAGTGCTGTTCGATGCGATCCACAAAACCACTGGGACGGTCAGCCGCCTGCCGGGACTGCCACCTGGGATGCGGGCGGCCCAACTGCTCGACAGCCAGGTGGACGCACCCGGCGGCTTCTTCGAGCTGTTCAGCAAGCCGCCGCGTGAAAGCCCCTGCGAATGCGAGCGTTCCAACGATCTTAACCTCGGCCCGATCCTAGCCATGGTCAACGGCCCCATCATCGGCGAGGCTATCAAAGACCCCAACGGCCGCCTCAACCAATTTGTTGCCCGCGAGCCGGACGATGCCAAAGTGGTCGAGGAAATCTATCTGTCCGTGCTCAACCGGCCGCCGACGCCCAAGGAACTGGAAACCGGCATCCAGGCCTTGCGGACACCGGAGGCCGCGGCCGACTACCAGTACCTGGTCGAGGAATACAACAAGCGTAAGGCCGCCTACGAGGCGTACCTGAAGACTATCCCCGAGCGGCAACGGGCTTGGGAAGCCGGCCTGCAATCGCAACGGCCCACCGAGTGGATTCCCCTCCAGGTGCGGCAAGCCACCTCGCGGCAAGGTCCGCCGGCCACTGCCCAGCCCGGCGCCACCCTCACTGTCCAGCCGGATGGCTCCATCCTCGCCAATGGTAAGCTCGATTCCCTGGACCTCTACTCGGTCATCGGACACATCACCATTGACAAACCCATTACGGCTATCCGTCTGGAAGTCCTGACCGATCCGAGCTTGCCGAACAAGGGACCTGGTCGTGCCCCCAACGGCAATTTCGTCCTGACCGAATTCCGCGTCAAATACAGGTTGCTCAACCGGGCGGAGGCAACCCCGCAAGCCGTCCACCTGACCTCGCCGACAGCCACCTTCCAGCAGAACGGCTTCCCCGCCCAAAACGCCATCGACAATAACCGGGCCACTGGCTGGGCCATCGCCCCACAGACCGGCAAGAACCAGGCCGTGCTCTTCCGCTTCGCCCAGCCCATCCAGGCCACAGGAGAAATCGCTCTTACCGTCGAGCTGGAACAACATTATCAGCAAGCGGCCAACCACACCATCGGCAAGTTCCGCCTGTCAGTGACTACCGATCCTAACCCGAAGCTGGCCAGCCCGCTGTCGGCGGAGCTGCTGCAGTTGCTGGACATCCCCGAAGCGAAGCGGACGCCGGAACAGCAAGCCCGCATGCGGCAACTGTACCTGGCCCAAGACCAAGAATACCGCCGCCTGGCGGCGGAGGCGGCCAAGGTGCCCCCCACTTCGCCGCGAGTCCTGGCCGCCCAAGACTTGGTGTGGGCCTTGATCAATACCCCGGCATTCCTGTTCAACCGATAAGGCAGAATGCGGACCTCTGTCCACGGGTCGCTCTCTGACGGCCACATTTGGCAGTCAGGACGCGGCCCATGTTTTTTCGCAAACTGACCTACCGCCGTGGCCGGATTTGGGCTTGCGGCGGACAGTCACTCGCTGCCGCTCTCACCTCCGTCTCATTAGTACGGCATAGGATGAAGCCATAGATATCAGCTCAGTTAATGATGGCAGGTCGGAGGGTGGGAGGGGGATGTATAACGCTGATGTGCGCACTCCGCCCGCAGCCCTAGCGGGAGAAGCGGTAGCCGATGCCGCCGTGCCGGAACCGCTTCGCCGCTGGCTGGAGTGGACCGTCCAGGCGGAAGCGTCCGACCTGCACCTGGTCCCCGGCTACCCGCCGGTGATCCGGTTGCACGGGGTGCTGACGGAGCTGCCCGAGCCGGTGCTGGACGCCGCCACGCTTGAGCCACTATTGTTAGCGGTCGCCTCATCGGAAGTCATTGAGCGGCTTGGAGTTAGCAAAAGTGCCGACTTTGCGATCAGCCTGTCGACTCCCGCCGGGCCGCAACGGTTCCGCGTGGCCCTGTTCCACGCCGCACGGCAATTGGCCGCCTGCTTCCGGGTCATCCCGCACCACATCCCCACCTGGGAGTGGGCCGGATTCCCAGCAGCACTGGCGGCCCGTATCGCCGGATTGCGGGACGGGCTGGTCATCGTCACCGGCCCGACCGGCTCGGGCAAGACCACGACCCTGGCGATGCTAGTCGATCAGTTCAACGCGGGCGGCGGCTGCCGCATTCTGACGGTTGAAGAGCCGATCGAGTACCTCTTTCCACGCCGGCCACATGCGGTCGTCACCCAACGCGAAGTCGGCGTCGATGTCCCCAACTTCGCCGAGGGGCTCCGGTCCGCTCTGCGGCAAGATCCCGACATCATCTTGGTCGGCGAAGTCCGCGACCGCGAAACAGCCCAAATGGTCCTCTCCGCTGCAGAGACCGGGCACCTGGTTTTCACTACCCTGCATACGCGGGACGCCAAAGGAGCCATCACCCGCTTCGCCGACCTGTTCGGCCAGGAAGTTCAAGCTTTAGTGCGGGCCCAACTGGCCATGAGCCTGCGGGCCATCCTCAGCCAGCGACTCCTGCCCGCCCCCGAACCCGGCGGCAAACGTGTTCTGGCCCTCGAGGTCCTTTGGAACACCCACCCCATCGCCAGCGCCATCCGCAGCGGCAAAATCGAAAGTATCGACAACTACATCGTCACCGGCCGCGACGAGGGGATGATCTCCTTCGACGAGTCGATCCGCCAGCTTTTTCGGCAACGCCGGATCAGCCGGCAGGTCGCCGAGCAGTACATCAGCGATGTGAACCTTTTGCAGCGGCCATGATACCCCGGCCAGCGGCGTACCCGCCTGCCATCCCGCATCGCCGCATAAGCCCCACCAACCCAAGCCGTATGAGCTAGTTCAATCCCATCGATCGACGATATCGTCCCCCGTGCGGCATTCTGGCGGCCATTTCCTCGTCCTCTCGACCTTTAGCAATACATTTGCCTTTCGACTTTAACTATGAATCCAAATCTTAATTCAAATTTTAGTCCAGGGCTGTTCTACGCTCCGACAAGTTGGTCCCAGCGGCTTAGGGGGAAGAGCGGGGAGAGGAGCTACCCATTGACCCCGCCGCGTCGTAATATGAATATGAATATATGTTGATTTTGTCACACTCCTTGACGAATTTGACGGAAGTTGCTCTAACAAGACCGGCGGAGGAGCAGAAAGATGGCGAAAAAAGGGAAAGAGGCCCGTCAGATCATCAAGCTGAAAAGCGAGGCCAGCGATCATTGCTATTACACGGAGAAGAACAAGAACAACACCAAGGAGCGATTGCAGCTCCGCAAGTACGACCCGGTTGTCCGTAAGCATGTGATTTACAAGGAGGCGGCGAAGCTATAAACGAACGCTCGCGGCCGGTGCCGCTGGGCGGCGGTGTCCGGCGGTTTTTCTTTTTGTGGAATAGCGGTGGCGACGGATGTATCCGGTGCTGTCCCGGCGTCGTTACTGGCCCGCTGGGACAGTCGGTGGAAGCTGGCGGCATTGGTCGTGGCCGCCCTAATGGTCGCCGCGATGCAACATTGCGTCCCGTCCGTGGCGGCGTGCGGCGTGGGTCTGCTGTTGCTTGCCGGTAGCGGGCGGCCCTGGCAGTGGGGGCTGCCGCGACTGGGCCTATTCAGCCTCGCCGGACTGCCGTTTCTGCTGATTGTCCCCTGGACCCTGGCCGACGGCAATGTGCTGCTCCGGTTTGGGCCGCTCGCCCTGACCGACCGCGGGCTAGCGACCGGCGTGGGTGTGCTGGCTCGCACCATAGCGATCGGAGCGATCGCGTTAGCTCTGATCGGCAGTACGCCATGGCCGCAACTGCTGGCCGCAGGGCACGCCGTGCGGGTACCAGCTCGGCTTGTGGTGTTATTCGGCCTGACGTGGCGCTACGCTCAAGTGCTGGCCGGGGAATATCGCCGCATGCGGATTGCGGCCCGCTGCCGGGGATTTCAACCCGCCGCAACCCGTCGCGGCTACCAGACCATGGGCCACTTGATCGGCGCGGTGCTGGTTCACGGGATCGAGCGGGCCGAGCGGGTCGCCGCGGCGATGCAGAGCCGCGGCTTCGATGGCCGGTTCCATAGTATCGTGCCGTTCCGGCGACGCTGGTACGACCCGTTGCTGGCGGCGGCGGTCCTTCTCCCCCTGCTGGCCCTGCTTGTTTGGGACTACTACCGATGAGTCCGCCGGACACAGACGCCCTAACCCGCAACGGCCCGCCCGCCCGCGGCGGCGACACCCCTTTGCTCCACGTCAACCGCTTGAGCCACTCCTACGGCGGCTTCCCCGTGCTCGCCGAGGTATCCTTCACCGTCTACCCGCGGGAATGCGTCGCCGTGATCGGTCCGAATGGAGCAGGTAAAACCACGTTGTTGCTTCGTCTATGTGGTGTTTTACCGGGCATGCCCGGCCAAGTTGGCGTCGGTGGCCTCGACCCAGCCGATCCGCAGCAGCGGCGGAAGCTCCCCGCCGTAGTCGGCATGGTCTTTCAAAACCCCGATGACCAGCTATTCTGCCCATCGGTGCTGGAGGATGTGGCCTTCGGGCCGCTGAACCTGGGTGTGCCGCCGGAGGAGGCTTGGCAGCGGGCCTTGCAGGCGATGGAGGCTGTCGGCCTGCCCACTTCTTGGGGCGACCGTCCGCCGCATCAGCTTTCCGGCGGCGACAAGAGGCGGGCCGCCTTGGCCGGCGTGCTAGCCATGCATCCGCAACTCCTTCTGCTCGACGAGCCGACTGCCTTTTTGGACCCCCGTGGCCGCCGCGAGCTGATCCATCTGCTCAAGCGCATCTCTTGCGCTCAGCTCATCGCCACTCATGACTTGCAGCTCGTTGCCGCAATAGCTAGCCGCGTCATCCTGTTGGACGGCGGCCGTCTGATAGCCGATGGACCTCCAGAAGACATTCTAACTGATGGTCAACTGTTAGAACAACACGGCCTGGAGCCGCCCGGGCCGCCTTACCTGGCAAGTACATGCATGAGCCAGGCAAGTCCAAGCCAGGGGCTGCAGTCGGACGCTCCAGGCCAGCCTTCGAGCAGGTGAGCGGCTAGCTTGGGCACGGACAGGGACGGGGAATCGGCTTGCACGGTTCCACAAGCGTGGCCGCACCCCCCCACGCACCGGTTGACCGAGTCTTCGAGATCAGCCCAGCGGCGGCATGGCGGCTTGCGGCGGAATCCGCAGTCGCCGGTTCGGGTCCACTTCCACATACCCGAAGACCTGCTCATGCCGGTCCACCACCATCCGTAGTACTTGGGCCAGCTTCTTGGCCGTCACGTAGTTCATGATCAGGCGGTGCCGCAGGTGAACCGGCTCCGGACCGCTGCCGCTCATGACCTGCGAATAGATGCCGAAATCGATCAGCACCTCGTCCGGGTTACCGGTCACGCGGAAAAAGTTGGTGTAGGTGCTCTGCAGGTCCGTGTCGATGATCGGCACCTGTATCTGCTGCTGTTGCTGCTGGCCGGGGGTGGGAGTATTGCTGGACGGCGTCGGAGTGGTTTCGTCGGTCATGATGAACTCCTTTCTGGGTTAGATGGGCCTTCCCACGTTCTAATATACCACATTCGGCGGACGACGCCGGAAAACTTTGACTTTCCGGCGGAAGCAACCAGAGGCATAGCCCTCACTGCCCCACAATTTTGACAGTCAACTCGCCGCGCCCGAGGAGTTCTTGCAGCCGGAGCGGCCATTGCCAGCGGTCCCGCTCGGCGGCGTCCGCCACATGGAGGGTAATCGGCCGCGTCGCCGCCAAAGCCACCGCCTGCGGCAAATCCATAAATCGTAGGATATTGAGGAAAATCGGCTCCTCGCGGTGGGAAGCGGGTAGGTGCCACAGGTCATACGCGGCGACCGAAGGTTCAAACAGTCCGGCGTAGAGGGCCAGTCCGGCGGTAGCCCGCTCGCCGTGCAAGACCAGGCGGCTGGACTTGAGATCTGGGACTGTCCCCAAGGCCTTAATGGCCTGACGCACGTCCCAGACCCGCTGCCCGTCCAGGGTCTGGCCGATCAGTGGGAAGCGGCGACGGATGTGCGTTTCGGCGACGCTGCCCGGTTCGGCCCAGCGGGTCACGCCATAGCCGCGGGGAATGACCGCCGCGAAGGCGATCCCCTGTTGCTGCATCACCCCCCGGTTTTGCTCCCACATGACGTCGTCGCGAGTGAATTTGGGATGGACCTGTAATACGTCCGCAAAGGCCGGCCCCAGGCCGCGGCACCAACGCTGCCAGCCCTCGTCATCCAATACGCTGAGGATGACCTCCCGGGGGGGCGGTCCGCTCGCCGCACGCAGCACAAACATCCGTAGCTGAATGTGCGGCTCCGGCACAAAGTCGATCGCCTGTAGCCGCACGCCGTCCTGGGACACGTCGGCGACCAACTCGGCCGTCGGCAGGCCGCGGGAGCGGGGCCAGCCGCCAAACACCTGCTCCCGCAACTTGCGGATCAAATCTGCCTGTGTCCGCTCCCACCACTGCGGGACCTCTGCGCGGTTTTTGGGCCACACGATGGTCGCCGTGGGGACGAACACTTCATGGATCTTCTCGTTAAGCCGCTCGGCAGGGGGCTGCTCTAAGACCTTCAACTGTTGCGGCTTAAGCGGCGGCGGCAGGTCGTCCCGCACCTCGGACGTCGTGTCGCCGCGCAGCCAGCGGTGCATCCAGCGGTTGATGCCGATGCGCAATTCCGGCGTGTCCTTATGTGGCCCCTGCGTCTCCAAAAGCTGGAATTTCTCGGATGCCCCGTACAGCTCGTACACGCGACGGACCTTATCCGCCAGACGGCGGTAACCCGGTACGGGAAAAATGTCGTCGGCGTCGGAGTTGCCCAACAGCAGCGGCCGCGGGGCGATCAACGCCGCGACCTGGGCAAAATCCCAGCGGTAGGTATTGACAAAGAACATGCAGTCGCAGTGGCCGGCGATGACTCCTTTGGCCAACCGCGGGACCGCCCCTTCGCAAAGCTGGGCTCGCAGATCGGCAATCCCGGCCACGGGTACTGCCGCGGCTACCCGCTCGTCCGCCGCGGCGATCCACCAACTATACGCCCCGCCGCCGCTGCGGCCGGTTACCCCGATCCGCCGCGGATCCACTTCCGGGCGACTACATAAATAATCTAGCGCCCGGATACCGTTCCACAGCTCCACCCCGGCTGGCGTGTAGCCGCGGGCGTGCCACCACCACATCTTCTCGCGGTAGGTCCCGTGGTGCAGTCCCTGGATCTCCCCCAGCTGCAACGTGTCGATCACCAAACAGACGTAGCCGTGCTTGGCGAACCACGCCGGGTGGTACTGGTAACGCACCTTGCTACCGTAGGATATGCCGTTTTCAACGACATTGCCGTGGCCGCACACGTACAGCACCGCTGGGAACTTTTTCCCCTCCCGCGGCTTGGGCAGATAGAGGTTGCCGGTCACGTATAGCCCCGGCTGCGACTGGAAGTGAAGCTTCTCGACGGTGAACTCATCCGTCTCGATTGTGCCGGTGATCACGGGCTGCAGGTCCGTCCGCGGCGGGAGTGGCCATAGCCCCATCATATCCAGAAATTGCTGGCGGAGCTGCTCCCGCTGTTTTTCCCACGCCTCGCGGGTCGTCAGGTCGGCCAGGCAAGCGTCGGCGATCTGCCGGACCTGGTCGCGGAAGTATGCCTCGATCATTGCTTCGCCGCGAGCGTACGGCGACAACCCTACGACCGGCTTGGCTTCCTTGTCCTTTGACGGCTGGGTTTGCCCACTCGCCGCGGCCAAGCCGCATAGCAGCGTCGCCAGCACCGCCCATTCACACCATCGGCACCAACATAACCATCGGACGTTTGTAAGGGGCATCAGGGATCGGCTACGCATGACAGGCTCTCCTTTTGGCGGGATAGTTTCGATCCTAACCGATCCGGGCAACCTTGAAAAGGGGCCTTACCCACAAATGCTGCCGCAAACGGTGGGAATGTCGGTGTCGAGGGGAAAATGTCAGCAGCGGCGAATCAAGCTGCAGCGGCGAACGCGTCGTGGTAGTTGACCGTCACCGCCACGGGCTTGCCCGGTCGGTGCGGCCAACCCAAGTGGCAGAAGCGTCGGCGTATGCCAGGCGTCGCAGAGGGTCAGCCTTTGCTACCTTGACTTTTGGCTTACTTTTTGGCGGCTGCGGCGATGTACTTTTCGGGATTGGCGTAAAATTCGTCCCGGCAGCCACTGCAGCAGACGTAGTACTGCTTTCCCTGGTAGGTCACGGGGATAGTGGCCGCACCGCCAGAGACGATGCACTCCGGCGCCTTCTTGCCCGCGGCCAAGGACTCGCCGGCCCGGTTGCCGTTCAGGGCAAAGACATTCAGGAACAGGCCCTTCCCCCCTTCCTGCACGTCGTATTTGAACTGGAAGCGGACCCCTTCGGCCAGCGTGGTCATGGTCAGACGGTGGACATTGGCCGCCGCATCGGTGCTTTCCGCTTTCAACTGGCCGCGGACGACCGTGCCGAACGCGACCAATTCGGTCTTTTGCGGCGTGGCGAGGACGACGCGATACTTTTTCGTCGCCGGATCGTAACTGACAGTGCCGCGGGTGAAGTACTTTCCTTTCCCCTCGGCGAACTCCACGGCCAGCCAGGCGGCGTCACCGCGGAATTTCCAACTCCAACTGACGGTTTCCTTCCAGGTCTCGAGCCGGCCGTCGACTTTACGGCTCCCTTCGAGGTTCCATTGGCCGATGAATTCTTGGAGTTGCTGCAGAGCGGCCTTGACGGCAGCGGCGTCGGCCGGGTTCGCGGGTGCGGGCGGATCCGCCGCCGTAGCGATCGCCGCCACCACCACGCACGTTATCCCCAGCTTCCCATGGGCCCCCCATCGCGAAAACATAGCCCTGACTCCTGAATGGCTCATGGATTAGCTCACCCCATATTCGCAGGTGGCGGCCATTGTTCAGCCGCTGCCGCAACCGGACAGACAGCCACAGCCCGCCGTCACCGCTTGTGCTACTGCTTGGACGCCGGAAGGGTACCTTCCAGTTCCCATGGCCGCGGCGACAATAACGCAAGTGTCTGTGAAATAATAGCTTGCAGCAAGGCGATCAAGCCGGACGACTTGCAGCGAAGAGATCAAGCCAGGCAGCAGGGCCGGGTGGCACGTCTCTCTCAGGCTCACTCTTCCGGCGGCTCGGAAAGTTGGCGGCTAAAGCGGGCCAGCAGCATCTGCACGGCCTGGATGGTTTGCCACTGCTCAAAACCGAGGCGGACTTCGGTGCCGTCCTCGTTGGCCTCGATCGATTCGACTGCCGAGCTGAGACCACGATGCAGATAGTCGAAGATTTCCACAAGGCGTGCGACCTGGGCCGGCGTCAGCTTGCGGGGCAAGGGGGGGATGTCCTCATCGAGCGGACTCCATGGGGTATCGGCTCCGACACCGAGGGTCGGATCGTTGGAATTAGCGGCGTCTTCAGGGCCGCCCGCATGGGCCAGCCGCCGAGGTTGCCGATCCTGGGCCACCACGCCGCTGGAAGCCATCGCCATCCGACGGGCCGCAATCTCCTCCATCGTCCCGAATAGCAGGATCGTACGACCAACCGTCACTTGGTCGCCGGCCCGCAAGCGGCGGATCTGCACCGGCTGGCCGTTGACCCGTGTCCCATTGGTACTGTCCAAGTCGGTGATGATGATGTCGCCGTCCTCCATTTGCACCTTGGCATGGAACCGGCTGACCCGCTCATCGTTTAGCCGCAGACTGTTCCCTTCCTCCCGTCCGATGGTCACCGGAATCGGCAGTTCGCGGAACACACGCCCTTTGTCCACTCCTTCGAGCACCAGGAATGTGACGGTACGCATGCCAGCGGCTCCTGTAAGGCATATCCGCATTGCCGGACAATTCTCAGTCCCCGCGGTCATCCCCTTTGTAAATTTCGTATGATCTTTAGCTATAGCATAACTCACTGAATCTGTCATGGGCAACTAGTAAACGCACGCCTCACATGAAACATTTTACGACCTCGAATTGAGGATACACATGAAAAATTATGTTCATAGCAAATTTTTCCGCCATGTTTGAAGCACCTGTTCGGCGACATCGGCGGCATTGGCCGCCACCGGCACCAACTGCGGCAGATGGCGGAACCACGTCAACTGGTGCTTGGCGAACTGCCGGGTTTGTATGACGATCCGCTCCACCGTCCGCGGCCAGCTCGGCTCGTGTCCTTCAAGGTAGGCTAGCAGTTGCCGGTAGCCGATGGCCTGGCGGGCCTCGCGGCTGAGGGGCCGGGGCAGTCGTAGTAGGGCGCGGACCTCATCGAGCCACCCCGCGGTAAGCATGGCGGCGACCCGCCGCTCGATCCGGCGGTATAGCTCGTCGCGCGGCAGGGTCAGGACTGCTGCCGGGATGGCACGCACCGACGAGGCCGCACCGGGCTGGCGGAAAGCGGGGGTGTCCCAGGTTGTCTGCCAACGGGAGATGGGCTGGCCCGTCAGGTAGTACACTTCCAGGGCGCGCACAACCCGCCGCACATCGTTGGGATGGAGGCGGGCCGCCGTGCGGGGATCGACCTGGGCCAGCCGCTGGTGCAACGCTGCCGCCCCGTGCTGGCGAGCCTGCTCCTCGAGCTGTCGCCGCAAGACGGGGTCAGCCGGTGGCCCCGCAAATAGCCCGCAATACAGGGCCTTAAGGTAAAACGGTGTACCGCCGACAAAAATGGGCAGCCGTCCCCGCTGCAGCACCGCCCGGCAGACCTGCTCCGCCTGTGCCAACCACCACGCCACGTTCAGCGATTCCCACGGATCGAGCACGTCGATCAGATGGTGCGGCACCCGTGCCCGCTCGGCGAGGCTCGGCTTGGCCGTGCCGATGTCCATGCCGCGGTAGACGGTCATCGAGTCGAGGGCAATGATCTCGCCGCCGATACGTTCGGCCAACTCCAACGCCAAGGCGGTTTTACCACTCGCCGTGGGGCCGGTCAGGATGACGGCGCGCTCTAATACGTCCATAGCGATATTTTACGACTCGATAACTGTCTTTGCGGCGACATTTTAGGCTTAAATCTTTATTCCACAAGCACTTAGGAACGGAACACTTCGTCCGGCAACGGCCGAGGGATCGTTCGCCGCAGCACGCCGTGCTGTCCGGCAAATGTGAATGGCACAAAAAATCCATATGATAACGGCGATGGTTGCGGGAAATTACCCCCCAACGCGACACGGGGAAACGAGGGATGAACCGCATCGTCGCGGCGGCGGATTACCTGCTCGGCCTACGACGGGGCCGCCGGCGGGTGCCGGGCTTGCCGCCGGAGTTGGCCCCGGCCTCGCTACCGGAGGCTTACCGCATCCAGGCCGCGTTTGTGGGCCGCCTGCTCCAACTGCACGGCGGCCAGACCATCGGCTACAAAGTCGCCGGTACCAGCCGCCACGCCCAAAAGCTGCTCGGCATCGACCACCCCCTGTTCGGACGTTTGCTGTCAGCCACATCTTACCCTAGCGGCAGCCGTGTTGCGGCGGCGGACTATTGCATCCGTTGCATCGAGGTGGAATTCGCGGTGGAAATTGCCGAAGATGTCCCGCCGGATCGCCATTGGGACCAGGCAACGATCCAGCCCTACGTCGCCGCCGTAATTCCCTCGATCGAGATTGTCGATCACCGCTTTGAGGACTGGCAAACGGTGGGTGCGGCCACCCTCGCCGCGGACAACGCCATCCACGGCGGCTGGATTTACGGCGACCCCTGCCTCGGCTGGCGGGATTACGACCTGGCGGCCGTGCCGACCACCTTGATCGTCAACGGTACGCCGCAACGGCACGGCAGTGGTGCGGCGGTGCTCGGCCATCCCCTGGCCGTGCTCGCCTGGTTAGCCAATACCCTGCCGCAGTTCGGACTGGGCTTGCGTCGCGGCGAGCGGGTCACCACGGGCATCACCACCGAAATTTACCTGGCCGCACCCGGCGACCACCTGGTCGGCGATTTCGGGCCCCTCGGACAAGTCACAGTGCAATTCGTCTGAACAACCCAACCACCGACAGCGGGTCATCCCTGACCATACGGCCATCATATGCCATACGGTCACAGGTGCGGAAAGACGCCCGCGAACAAACGATTGTTGCCGGTCGCATCCGCGTCCGCGTGAGCTGCGGGGCAGGATGCCGGGATGCAAAAAGGGGGATCGTACACGACGTAACGCAAAAATAGCCCGTGCGGCGGCGCGTTCGGGCCGGCCTGGCGACGGTCGCCGCAACGCAGCATCGCCGCAAAGTCCGCCACCGACCAGCGGCCCCGCCCGACTTCCACCAGCGACCCGGCGATCGCCCGCATCATGTTGTAGAGGAACCCGTCGGCCTCCACCTCGATCCACAGGTGCTTGCCGTGCTGTTCCACCGCCGCGTGACGGATCACACGGATGGTGCTCAGCCGCTTGGAGCCGGCAGTTTCCAGGGCGCGGCAATCCCGGCGGCCTACGAGCAGTGCGGCGGCCTGCTGCATCGCCGCCACGTTCAGCGGCCCGCGGCAATACCACGCATATCGCCGCCAGAACGGGTCCGGCCACGGCCCCTGCTGGATGACGTAGCGGTAACACTTCCAGCGGGCATCCTTGTTGGCGTCAAAGCTCTGCGGTACCTCTGCCACGCCGCGGACTACCACGTCGTCCGGTAGTTGGGAATTGATCGCCCGGCCCAGCGTCGGCGGATCCAGTCGGGTGCGGCTGAAGAAATTAGCGACCTGACCGAGGGCATGGACGCCGGCGTCGGTCCGGCCGCTGACGTTCAAGCGGACTTGCGATTCGCCGGTGATCGCCGCGATGGCTTGCTCGAGCACGGCCTGCACCGTGCGGCGACCTGGCTGCCGCTGCCAACCGTAAAAGTCCGTCCCGTCATAACTTACGATCAAACACCAGTTACGCATGCCTGGGGTCGCCTACGCCTGCGGGGCACGCCGCAATCGGATGTGCACACTGCGGCACGACGTTCTCAGGACGGTTGGACGATGCCCCGCCGCAGCAACTCCTCGGCGCACTGCACGGCGTTGGTCGCGGCCCCTTTGCGGAGGTTGTCCGCCACCAGCCACAGGCACAAGGCATTAGGATGGCTCGGATCGCGGCGGACCCGGCCGACGTAGGTCCAGTCCGTGCCCGCCGCGTGGATCGGCTGCGGCACTTCCCCTTTCCGCTCGTCCAGCAGGCGGACGCCGGGGGCCTGGGCCAACGCCGCCTTGGCCTGTTCCACGCTTACCGGCCGCTCGAACTCCACCGTCACCGCCTCACTGTGGGCCACCCGCACGGGCACCCGCACGCAGGTGGCGCACACACCGATGTTTGGGTCGCCAAGGATCTTTTTGGTCTCGTTGATGACCTTGTTCTCTTCCTCGGTGAAGTCATTGGCCTCTAATGTCCAGTCGAGGGTCAGGACGTTCCCGGCAAGCTGCCCGCGGTGCGCGGATGGCGGCGGTATCGGTTCGCCGCGGACCCACGCCTGCAACTGCGACTCGAAATCGACCAGCCCCTTGGCCCCCTTGCCCGAGGAGGACTGGTAAGTCGCCACGACCACCCGCCGGATCCGTCCCAGATCATGCAGCGGCTTCAATGCTACACATAGCGGGATGGCCACGCAGTTCGGGTTGGCCACAATCCCTTTGCGGATGTGGTGGAGCTGGTCGGCGTTCACTTCCGGGACTACCAGCGGGCAGTCCGGATCCATCCGCCAGGCGGAAGAATTGTCGATGACGATGGCCCCCGCCTGAGCGGCGATCGGGGAAAACTCGCGGCTAACGGCACTGGGGGTGCTGCTCAGGACGATCTGCACGCCGGCAAAGGCCTCCGGCCGCAACGGCTCGACCGGATACGTCCGGCCTGCAAACTCGACCGTCTTGCCCGCACTTTTGGCCGAAGCCAGGAAACGGATACCGCGGACCGGAAACTTCCGCTCCAGCAGCACCTGCCGCATCAGGTCCCCGACCGCTCCGGTCGCCCCAACGACCGCTACTGCAACTCCCGCAGGCACAACGCTCCCCCTCTGATAGCAGTAACCTATTTAACATTGACAGGATAGGAATAACTCCGGCGGCGGGTAGTAGGTCAGCAGTCCGCCCGGCTTTCGCCGCGATCGCTGGAGAAGATCGCCCAACCGGACGAACCATCCGATCTCACAACTCACCAGGGAGTAACTATGCGGATTGCCATCGGCGGGATGATGCACGAGTCGAACACCTTTGCCCGCACCCGAACCGAGCGGCAGCATTTCGAGGCGGGGAGCCTGACGGAAGGCCCCCGTCTGCGGGAGGTCTGGCAGGACGCTCACCACGAAGTCGGCGGTTTTCTCGAAGCCATCGATGCGGGCGGCCACGTAGCCGTCCCTTTGGGCATGGCCTGGGCGACCCCCGGCGGCGTGGTCAGCGACGATTTCTTTGAGGAATTTGTCGGGACTCTCATCCAGCGGCTGCGTGCGGCGTCGCCGGATGGCGTGCTGCTGGCCCTGCATGGGGCGATGGTCACGCCGCGTCATCCAAGCGCGGATACGGAGCTGTTGCGGCGAATCCGACAGGCCATCGGTCCGCATGTCCCTTTGGCCGTCACCCTGGACTACCACGGCAACGCCACGCCGGAAATGGCCGCGGCGGCGGACATTATCGTAGCCTACCAGACCTATCCGCATGTCGATCAGCGCGACTGCGGCCGGCAAGCCGCCACGCTGCTGATGCGGACCTTGCGGCAAGAGATCCGCCCGGTCTGCGAGGTGGTTCGCCTGCCGTTACTGATGCCGCTTTTGGCCCAGGAGACCGACCAGGAGCCGATGCGGCCGCTGCTGGAGCAGGCCCGGCTACAGGAAAAGCGGCCGCCGCTATTACGGATCAGCCTGCTGGCCGGCTTCCCCTACGCCGATGTGCCGGCGGCGGGCAGCAGCGTCGTTGCCGTGGCCGATGGGGAGCGTGCGGCGGCCTGCCAGGCTGCCCACGAGCTGGCTACTCAAATGTGGAACCGACGTGGGCAGATGGTCCAAGACCTTCCGGACGCTGCCCGTGCGGTGGAGCTGCTCCGGCAATACCTGGCCCGCGGCGGGCGGCCACCCGTCCTGCTCGTCGATTTCGGCGACAACATCGGCGGCGGCACCCCCGGCGACAGCACCGTGCTGCTGGAAGAGCTGCTCCGCCAGCAGGTCGAACGCTTCCTCGTCGTGCTACATGCCCCCGCGGCGGTGCAACACGCCCAAGCGGCGGGGGCAGGCGGCACGCTGGAAGTGACGGTCGGCGGCAGCGATCCCCGCTACGGCCCACCAATGACCATTCGCGGCACCGTGGTGCGACTCCACGACGGGCGATGGGAGGAAACCGCACCCCGGCACGGCGGACGCCGCTTTCATGACCAAGGCCCCACGGCGGTGCTCGACCTGGGCCAGGGACGGTGCGTCATGCTCAACTCCCTGCGGACGCCGCCGTTTAGCCTGGGGCAGATCACCAGCCTGGGACTGGAGCCGCAACAGTTCGCGGCGATCGTGGTCAAAGCGGCGGTGGCCTACAAAGCGGCGTACGGGCCGGTCGCCGGAGCGATCATCGTCGTGGACACGCCGGGGATTACCCCGGCGCGGCTCGACCGGCTGGACTACCATCACATCCGCCGGCCCATCTTCCCGCTCGATGCCGACGCCGCATGGTTGACAGAAGCGACCTGACGTATACGCCGAATCGCGCCTAAGGTACACGCCGAATCGCGATCGTCGAGACCAAACCCACGGCCGGGCGGCGTGCCGCACCACGTCCAACAGAACACGTGGCCACGCCGGACTAGGATGACTTAACCGTATCTGGTTAATTGGCAACGATTTACAAAATCCCGTAACGGGCAAACGCTTCGGTGGCGCTCATGCCGTTGGCCAGGGCCTGTCGTACCAGGTTTTCGCCGCTGACTTTCTCTTCGGCCCGGCGGAGCACCTCCTCGGCGTCCGCCTGCGGCACCACCACCACTCCATCGTGATCGGCTAGGATCAGATCACCTGGATGCACAAGCACGTCGCCGCAGGTAATCGGGACGTTGTGGGCGACCACATCGACGCGGCCACGGCTGTCCGCCGGATGACAACCGACATGGAAGACAGGAAACTGCATGGCCCGGATGGCCCGGGAGTCGCGGGTCGGGCCGTCGAGGACGACGCCGCGACAGCCGCGGTAGCGGGCGGCGGTGGACAGCAACTCGCCCCAAAAGCTCCACTGGCAAGGAGATACGACCAACACATCCCCGTCCTGGAGGGCATCGACGGCGGCCAGCTCCCCGGCGTAGGGTCGGGCGGGGTTTTGCTCTCGGGCCGGCACCGCCTGCACCGTCAGGGCAAACCCCGCGCAGCGGGCCTCCGGCCATAACGGACGGATCCGCGGGTGCATCGCCTGCTGCCGATAGCCCAGCGAATCGAGAATATCGCAGACCACCGCCGTGTAGAGCCGCTCCAGCCGGTCGATCCATTCCCGTTGGCCCTGCCGGTTCATGTGCGGTTCCTAAGAGTATAGCATTCCGACACTTACAAGTATGCAGTTCCTGGTTCCTCAGTTCCCAAGGGTATGGCATGCCGAGCCTTGCGGGTACCTGTCGGTCAACTGGAGGCCAGGATGTGGATGACGTCGCCGTCCTGGACGACATAGGTTTTCCCTTCGGTACGCATCAGGCCGCGGGCTTTGGCTTCCTTTTCGGAATGGCCGCAGGCGAGGAAATCGGCGTAGCTGATGACGTTAGCGCGGACGAATTTGTCGGCTAGGTCGTTGTGGATGCATGCGGCGGCCTCGACGGCGGTCGCCCCGACCGGGATGGCCCAGGAGCGGCACTCATCCTCGCCGACGGTGAAGAAGACCTGCCGGCCCGCGGCGTAGAACAACCGGCGGAGCGTCTCTTCCCGCCGCAACTGTTTCAGCCCCAGCTCGTGCATGAACATTTCGCGTTCTTCCGGCGGCAAGGCGGCCAGCTCCAGCTCCAGTCGCACCGGCGCATGCAACGCCTGCGGGGCCAGCTGCAACAGATCGGGCGGCAGTGGCTCTTCCACGCCGCGGTCGCCGCGGTTGACCAGGACGATTTCCGGCTTAAGGGTGAGCAACTGGAAGCTGCGGACGAGCTTTTCCTCTTCAGGGGTCAGCCCCAGCTCGCGGGCCGGCCGTCCTGCCTCCAGTGCTTGCTCGATACGGCGGACCAGGGCCAGCTCCGCCTCGTCCGCCTCGATTTCCTTGGCCGGTCGGGCCCGCTTTTTCAACTGGGCTTCCAGTTTGCTAATGCGGTTGGTGACGATCTCCAGGTCGGCCAGGAGGCATTCCTCGCGGAACCGCCGGAGCTGCTCGGCCAGGTCGCCGCGGCTAAACCCGTCCAGGACGACGACCATACCGTTGGCCTCACGGATGATGCCGAGCCGTCGCGGATTGTCCTTGCGGTCGTCGGTGAGCAGTCCCGGCGTATCCAGGAAGGCGATTTTTGCGAAGACCGGGTCCGGCTTTTTGGGCCGGTACTTGGCCGTGATGGCCCGCAGACGTTCATCCGGGACTTCGGCCATGGCCGTTTGGCCGTGCTGCACCTTCGCCGGATCTGGCTTTTCGCCGGTCAGCCATTCCAACACCGTGCTTTTGCCGGAACCGGCAAATCCGACAAGACCGAGTTTCATACGTTAAACCCAATCCCGATTCAAACAGTTCCGGTGGCTGGCAGGGCGGCCATCGCTGCGGCGACCATTGCCCGCTGGTGTCCAACAGTGGGTGCATGCTGGCGGGATCCCGACACAACGGAATTCCAGCATTCCGGCACTCCAGCCAGTCGCCGCCAAACGCCATCATGATCACAATTGAGGCATCTTACCGGCCAGAATGTCCTTTTCCCACTCCTCTTGCAGCGGCCAGCGGACGGCGCAGGTGCCAAAGTCTGCCATATATTGATACTGCTGGAGGCGGTCGATCGCCCGCTGGAGGATGGCGGGGTCCTTGCGGAAGATGGGTCCGTGGGCGGGCAGCAGATAGTCCACATCGGCATCGCGGATGCGTTCCAGCGAGCGGATGAAATCAGGGATGTTCGAGCCGTGGTGGGCATCGATGACGCCGACACAGGAATCTTTGTAGATATTGTCGCCGCTGAACAGGAGGCGGTCGAGCTGGAAGCTGAGTTGTCCCGGCGTGTGCCCAGGGGTGTGCCAGACGTGCAAGCGGAGCTTGCCGACGGTGATCCGGTCCCCCTCGTTGAGCTTGATGTCGATTTTGCACGGCGGCATGGGGACGTGGAAGTTTTGGGCGGAGATGTGGGCGTAGGTTTCGACAGCGTCGCCGGCTTCGATGGCCGCGGCGGCGCGGGGATGGGCCGCCGTTTTCGTCCGCAGCCGCTCCCGGGCACGGGCCAAAGCCTGCACGTGATCCACGTCCGCATGCGTGGCGATGATCATCTTGCATTTCGATAGCGGAAAATCCATCGCCCGGATCAGCTCGATCACCTCATCGAGCGTTTCCTCTTCGCCGATGTCGATCAGTAGCCATTCGCTGCCGCCGTCGACCAGATACAGATTGACCCCAAACGGCCGCCCGGCCTGCAGGTTCAGCTCGATGACGCCCGGAAACAAATATTTACGCTGAAGCATAACATTCCCCGCTCAGAAATGGGTTCCATAGTGATGTTAGGCGGCGGAAGACCGCTTTCAACCACCGACCGGGCCGTCCGACCTCGCCGTCCGACCGCGTTGACCGCGTTCTCCCGCTTCGCCCGGGCCGAAATAGCCAGGCCGCGAACGGCGATTGAGCTATTCGCGGAAAACACTTGACAAATCGTAAAGTGTGGTGCATATTTGTACAAAACCCGCGCTTGCGGGATAGAAACTCCCGCAACGGCGGTTAGTCGCGAGGGGCTCTGTCGTCAATACCTAGGTGTCGCCCCCATCGCAGCGTAAGCCGCGGGTCGACCGCCTGCCCCCATCGCTGCTCCTGTTGCTGCCCCGACACCGGTTGTTCGGACAGTGCCGGACCAGTGTGTATAGTACGGTAAGCCCATTCCTGGCCCAACCGAGCATGGAGGGAGTCTGTTATGCGTCAACCTGAGTCTGTCATGCGTCAACGTGGGTTCACCCTGATCGAGCTGCTGGTGGTGATCGCGATCATTGCGATCCTGATTGGCCTGTTGCTGCCGGCGGTGCAGAAGGTGCGGGAGGCGGCGGCCCGGATCAAATGCAAGAACAATCTCAAGCAACTGGCGTTAGCGGTGCACAACTACGAGTCGGCCCATGGGGTTTTTCCGCCGAGCATGTTGGCCCCGGTGGGGGGAACCTCCACCACCAATAACGGTTCCTGGTCAGTGCATGGGCGGATCCTCAGCTATATCGAGCAAGGGAACGCGGGGGTGCGGGTCAATCTGGAAGTGGCGTGGGACCAGCAACTGGATAGCGGCGTGCCGCAAACCCGTATCCCCGTTTTCATGTGCCCCAGCGAAGTCAACGATCAGGTGCGGGTTCGCAGCGACGGCAGCCCGTATGTCTATCCGCTCAATTACGGCTTCAACTTTGGCACCTGGCTGGTGTGGAACCCGGCGACCGGCCAAGGAGGCGACGGCGTCTTTTTCCCGAACGCCCGGCTCCGTCCGACTGGCATTAGCGACGGCCTGAGCAACACGTTGATGATCGCGGAGGTGAAGGCATTCACGCCGTATAGTCGCAATATGACCAGTCCGGCCTCACCGGTGCCACCGGCCAGCGTGGCCGAGGTGGCCGCATATGTCGTCGCCGCGCCGGACAAGAAAATGGGAGCGGCCCTCAACAACAACACCGGGCACACCGAGTGGCCGGACGGCCGCGTCCACCACAGCGGCTTCACCACGGTGCTCACGCCCAATACGGCCGTCCCTTGCGGCGGCCCATGCGTCCGTCAGGAGGCCGACTTTAACTCCATGCAAGAGGGGCGGAGCGCCAACATCCCCACTTACGCGGCGATCACCGCCCGCAGCTACCATCCCAATTTGGTCAATGTGGCGTTGATGGACGGCTCCGTCCGCTCCGTGCAGAATACCGTCACTTTGCCGGTCTGGCGAGCGATGGGTACCCGTGCTGGCGGCGAGATTGTCAACCTCGAGTGACGCAGCGGCCGAGTGACCAAGCGACCGGACAAGGAGCCGCCACTACTGCCGGTAACCGGACCGTCATCCGCCGACCGGACCGTGTTCGCTTGATCGCCCCGCGGCAGGTTCCGGCGGTTTGGGTCGGCAAGCGGGTCATCCGACGGTGCGAAGTGCAGCCGCATGCGGCGTCACACGCGGGCCAGCTCCTCATCGACCAGGCGGCGGACCACGTCGTTGGGGGCGCCCTTGTTGGCCTTCATCACCGCCCCGACGATGGCCATTTTGGCCGTTTCCTTCCCCTTTTTGTAATCGGCGACCGCCTTGGGGTTGGCGGCCACGGCCTGCTGCACGGCGACGCGGAGGGTCTGCTCGTCGAACTCGCGGATGCCGGCCCGCTTTTTGGCCTCGGCGACGTCCACGCCCTCGTTGAGCATGATGGCAAAGACGTCCCGGCGGTCTTGCGAGTTGCCCGGGGCCTGTTGCAGGAACGCCGCGAACTGTTCGGGCCCGATGGGGAACTCCTCGATGTCCTGCTTGCGTTCCGCCAGCGCTGGGTAAATCAGATCGCTCATGCGGTTGGCAGCCAGCTTGCCGTCGCCGACACGGGCGGCCACCGCCTCGAAGTAGGCGACCATCTTCCGCCCCTTGGCCGTCAGGACTTGGGCATCGTAAGGGCTGAGGCCGTATTGCTCGACCAGCCGTTGCCGCTGCTGTTGCGGCAGCTCCCCCATTTCCTGGCGGACTTCCTCAACCAAGGCATCGCTGATGACAACCGGGACCAAGTCTGGCTCAGGGAAGTAGCGGTAGTCGGCGGCCTCTTCCTTGTGTCGCTGCACGACGGTGACGCCGCGGGCATCGTCCCAGCCGGCGGTGGTCTTGAGGAGCTTGCCGAGCCGGTAATTGGCCGGATCACGCTGGAACTCCTCGTACTGCCGGCGGGCCTCATAGGCCAAGGCTCGCCCGACGGCCCGGAAACTGTTAAGGTTTTTGATCTCGACGATCGGGGTGGCGGCGTAACCGTTGGGCTCGTCCGGCCGCGGGATGTGGATGTTGACGTTGGCGTCGCAGCGGAGGGAGCCTTCCTGCATCTCGCAGTCGGACACGCCGATTTCGCGCAGCAGCAGGCGGATTTCCTCCAGGTAAGCAATGGCTTCCTCCGGCGAGTTCATGTCCGGACGAGAGACGATTTCTAGTAGCGGCGTGCCGGCACGATTGAGGTCGACCAGGGAGTCGCCGCCACGGCCGGTTTCGTCGTGGAGATTCTTTCCAGCGTCCTCCTCGAGGTGGACGCGGATGATGCCGATCCGCTTGGGGACGTAATCCTTTTTCGGATCGGCGGCGACGTTGATTTCCAGCCAGCCGTCGTGGCTAAACGGCAGGTCGTATTGACTGATCTGGTAGTTTTTGGGCAAATCGGGGTAGTAGTAGTTTTTGCGGTCCCATTTGGTGAAGCCAGGGGGTCGGCCGGGATGGCGGGCGATGCTGCAGTTGAGGGCCAGGGCGGCACGCAAGGCCAACCGCAGGGCCTGCTGGTTCATCACCGGCAAGGCTCCCGGCAAGCCCAGGCACACCGGACAGGTGGCCGAGTTGGGCGGCAGGCCAAACTGGTTGCGGCAGCCGCAAAACAGCTTGGTCTGGGTCAGCAACTGTACGTGCACTTCCAGTCCGACGACCAACCGGTACGCTTCCGCCATGGCTGGACGATCCTTACACCGATTCCCCTACGGTCTACGCTCCGTCATTGTAGTGACCCCCCGTGCAGCGGTCATGGACGGTCGCCACCGGCTCATCCGCCGAGCGATGATTCCGCACCGGCTCATCCGACCGTCGAGCCGCACCGCCGATCCGGAGGGTCCCTTCTCTCCCCTTGGACAGGGACGTCTCCGTACAATCAATGGTGTCGCGATCGGTTGGGACCGCATCCTGGAGGACCAAATGGTGCCGGCGGCGGCAGGCCGCAACAGGCGGCGGGTGACCTTTCCCCTCCCTCGGTGGGCGGAGACTCGAGTCGCGTTGTATGTCGATCGTCCTACGACTGAACGGGCTGTGGACATCCCCGCAGTCTCGGCCGCTGGAGCGGGATGAGATCCGCGGCTGGCTCACTCGGGCCGCCGTATGGTTTGAGGAAAGCGGCGACGTAGTCCTGGACGCCCAATTGGGTCGGGACGCCGCCGATCGTCCGGTACTGCGGGTGTTGCTTCATCCGGCCTCGCCGCCGGCGGAGATCCGCCTGGACCTCGATGGACGGGTCCGCGTCCAGGCGGTGACCACGCCCGCCGGGCCGGGTTATCACGCGTTTTTGTGCGAGCTGCTGCGGAATTTTGCTGCCGCCCACCAGGTGGAGTGGATCCTCGACGATTGCCAGGATGCCACCGGTTATTTCCTACGGCATCACCGGCCGACACTCGAGGCAGCCTTCGCCAAATGGCTGCACCAGGAATGCCGCCGCCGGCCCCACACCCCCGGACTGACATACGAACACGAATTCACTTACCCGGCCGAGGTCCTCACCCCCTTGGGGCCTCGGTCGGCCGCCTGGCGAGAAGCGCTCGCCCGGGACCTTTCTGGCGGACAGGACTACTTCCCCTGGTGGAACCCGCATCCCGATGCGGCGTTCTACCGCAACCGGGCCTTGGTCCGCCTCTGGTGCGACTACCCCTGGCGCCCCCCTCTGACCGAAGCCGAAGGAGAAGCCGCCGACCAGATTGCCAACGACCTGGCCACCGCCTTCCATCTGGACCCCGATGCCGAGTTGCCCTGGTCCGCCTGGCTGGAGCTTTTGCACCACATCGACCAGGATGCCGCTAGCGAACGGCTCTGTGTCTCACCTTACGACCCGAACCTCAGCATCAAGTTGTGGATGCGGGCCGGTCCGCACTCCGTGCCGCCCGAAAAACGCATCGGCTACCGCCGCTACCCCATCCGCGTCCGGCTCGACGGCGGTTGGACCATTGATATCCCCGGCGATTTTACCTACGAATGGGACGAGGACCGCAACTGGACCGCCTGGAACCGGACCCATGCCATATGGTTCCGGCGGATCGGATTCCAGGCTCCGGACGGCCGGGTCCGCAGTCCGGAAGAGCTTGTTGAATTCGGTCGCCGGAGCATCCTGGACGAGGGGGATCCTCTCCCCCTCCCTTCTTCCGCCGATAGCTGCAAACGTGCCGTCTTCGGCATGATCGAGGAGGACGGCCGGACCCTCTGGCGGCTGGCCGGCGTGGCGGCCGTTGATGGACAACTGGTCATCTGCAACGTCTACGTCCAAGATCCGGCCGAGCGGGAGTGGGCCGCGGCCATCTGGCAAACATTACGGCATACCCAGGATATGGCCCGCTCCAGCTAGCCCCTGCCTGACCCGCGTGGATCCGGCCCCTGACAAGAACCACCGGCCGGATCCGTCTACTTGTGCTGCTACTACTGCATGGCTACCGTTTCGATCGACAGACGGGAATCGAAAGGTGGCAGTCAAATGCGCTTGGAGTCGACCGATGTTTGGACCCCTGTGCCCCCGAGCAGATGGTGCTGCTGTCAGGGCTGGAATCAAGCGGCTGGAATCAACTGATGAACTGCTGGAGGAAGCGGCGGCTTTGCCGCAACGCTCGCTGCCGGTCGGCCAGCGTTGCCTCGTAGGCCCGATCCTCCACCTCGACACACACGGGACCGTTATACCCCACATCGGTCAGGGCCGCGAACATGTCACGCCAGTCGACATCGCCTAGCCCGGGGAGCTTCGGCACATGCCATTTGTAACCGAAGATTCCCACTTCGTACAACCGTTCACGGTCGATCCGCTCGTCCTTGGCGTGGACATGGACGATCCGCTTGCCGAATTCGCGGATGGCCCGGCCGCAGTCGATCCCCTGCCAGACCAAGTGGGAGGGGTCGAAATTGAGGCCGACGACGTTAGGGGCGATGGCATCGAACATCTCGAACAGTTGCCGCCAGATGGCCGGCGTGGAGGCCAAGTTCCAGCCGCCAGGCCACTGGTCGTCGCTGAACAGCATCGGACAGTGTTCGATACCGAGACGGACGCCGGCAGCCTGGGCCTCGGCGACGATCGGCGGCCACACCTGCCGCACCAGTTCCAGGTTCTCCGCCACGGTCCGCCGCGGGTCCCGCCCGATGAAGGTGTTGACCACCTGCACGCCCACTTGCGGTGCCGCACGGATGACCTTCATCAGATGCTCGACTGCCCGTTGCCGCTGCCCTGGGTCCGGGTCCAGTGGGTTGGGATAATATCCCAGTCCGGATATGGTCACGTTGTGGATCCGCACCAGGTTGCGGACGTGCGCCGCCTTGTCCTCACCGAACTGGGTGACGTCCAGGTGGGTCACCCCGGCGTAGCGACGCTCGGCCTTGCCCGGCGGCCAGCACATCAGCTCGACGCAGTCGAACCCCTCTTCGGCGGCAAAGGCCAGCACCTCTTCCAACGACAGTTCCGGCAAGATCGCCGTGACAAATCCGATTTGCATGTGCGGAGCCTCCCCGGGCGTCGGCCGCGCCGGTCTCTCATCAATTTTTCCTGAAAAATTCCCCGAACAGACTCTCGGCTATGCCGATATAATTCATACTGCCTCGCTGTCAGATTGCCAGGATCCGCCGAACTGTCAAGACGCCAGCCGGTTGGATCGTGACGCGGAAGCAGATCCGATTTGCAGCGGCAGGGCTACCTCACCACCCGGCCGCGGCACAGGCCCAAGCAGCGGCGAGGCCGGCCGAGTCGGCGGGAGGATCAGATGCGACGGGCAGTCATTGAGGCCTTCGGAGTGGGCGTGGCGTGGCTGTTGCTCGCCGCGAGCAGCACTGCCCAGCAAGGCGGCACGGGCGGCCTGGGCACGGGCGGACTCGGCACGGGCGGCCTGGGCACCGGCACAGGTACTGGCGGACTTGGCACGGGTACCGGCTCCGCCGGCAATACCGGCGGTCTCACCGGAGGAACCGGCGGCGGCAGTAGCCCGTTCCAGCTACAGCAAATATTGCAGGCACCGACGATCGCCCCGCCGACCTCGACCAGCAACAATGCCCTCAGCAGCAGCAACTTCCTGAGCCCTTATTATAATAACGTGCTGTACCAAGGTTCAGCAATCAACAATCAGAGTGGAACCTCCGGCGGCAATCCTGGTGGCTTCGGACAGCCCACCTTCGGCACCAGCGGCGGTGCGGGCGGCGGCAGTATTGGATTCGCCGGTTCCGCGGGCGGCTCCAGCCGCGGCGGCATGATGGGCTCCAGCCGCGGCGGCATGACGGGCTCCAGTCGCGGCGGTGCCTTGGGGGGCACGTTCGGTAACATGGGCGGCGGCTTGGGCGGCCTGGGGAGCACCAACCTTCAAAGCGGCGTCGTCATTCCTCACCAGACTCCCAACACCTACACCATGGTCGCTGCCTTCCCCAACCGCCCCATCCCGGCGCCGGCCCTGCAACAGCAGGTTCAGTCGCTGTTGGCCCGCACCACCGCCGTATCCAACCCTGGGACGGTCGAAGCTATTGTTAGCGGTGAAATCGTCATCCTCCGCGGCACCGTCGCCGATGAGGAAGAGGCTCGCCGACTGGCGAACATGATCAGTCTCACCCCCGGCGTGCGGCAGGTGCGCAACGAAATCACCGTCTCCCGCCTCCCCGTGCTCGACCGTTAAGCCCGTCCCGCATGATCTGACGGATGACCGGCCCGTTCCGCATGATCTGCCGAATGACCGTCTGTCACGGGGATCTACGACAGTCGCATAGAAAGGGGGACAAAGGCGGCCTGCCGACGCCGGGCGGCGGGACCGCCACCGCCACGTTGGAACCGCCCGCGCGCGGCGACACCAGGATCGCCTAGAATATCAGTGTCGATACCTTGAACTCTTGACAACACCTAGGAGGCATCGGGCCGATGGCCGGCGTTAATCCGTATATCCGCAAAGCACCCATTCAGCGGCCTCTCCGGCCGTACACGATCACCTTCATCGACGAGGAAACCGGTCAGACCACCACCTACCGCATGGATCCGGCGACTTTTCCCTTCGGCAAGATCGGCCAGGACGGCAGTATCCTGGCGATCGCCGAGGAGGCGGGGGTAGAGATCAACCACTCCTGCGGCGGCGTGTGCGCCTGCTCGACCTGCCATGTGTACGTGACCCAGGGGGCGGAATCCTGCCCGCCGCCGACCGAGGACGAGGAAGACATGCTGGACGAGGCCCCGGCGGTCACCCCCGAATCGCGGCTGGCCTGCCAGTGCGTACCTAATGGCACCGCCGACGTCGTTGTGGTCATTCCCAAGTGGAACCGCAACCTGGTCAAAGAGCGGCACTGAGCGTCGTCGTGCGGTCACTGGACGGCGGAGCCATTGGGTCGGCGTTGCTCACGCACGAGTGTGTCCATTCCGCACACATGCGGTCGCTGTGGACTGGCTGTGGCGTCAGATGAGGCCGTGGTGGGTCAAGTAACGCTCGGCGTCCAAGGCGGCCATGCAGCCGGTACCCGCCGCCGTGACCGCCTGGCGGTAATAGTCGTCAGCCACGTCCCCCGCGGCGAACACCCCCTCCACGCTCGTATAGGTCCGGCCCTGGGTTGTCCAGCGGATGTACCCCTTCGGTGTCAGCTCGAGTTGGCCCTCCAGAAAACCGACATTCGGCGTGTGGCCGATGGCCAAAAACATCCCGGCCACGGGAATTTCCCGCTTTTCGCCGGTCTTGTTGTTGCGGACCCGCACGCCGGTGACGCCGCGGCTGTCGTCGCCGAGGACCTCGTCCACCTCCGTATTCCAGTGGATGGTGACTTTGGGATGGGAGCGGACGCGTTCCTGCATGATCTTGCTGGCCCGCATCACGTCGCGGCGAACCAGCATATGAACGTGGCTGGCAAATTTGGTCAGGTAAAGGGTTTCCTCCACAGCGGAGTCGCCGCCGCCGACCACCACCAATGGCTGGTTACGAAACCGCGGCAACGCCCCGTCGCATACGGCACAGGCCGACACGCCACGGTTTTTGAACCGCTCCTCGCTAGGCAGCCCCAGATAGTTGGCCCGGGCCCCCGTGGCGATGATCAGCGTGTGGGTCTCGACCGTCTGGCCGTCATGGGCGGTGACCAGAAACGGGCGACGACCCAAATCGACCTTGACCACATCCTTGGACTCGACCCGGGCGCCGAAATGGACGGCCTGCTGCCGCATGAGCGCGACTAGCTCCGGGCCGTTGATCCCGTGCGTCGGCTGCGGGGCGTTGGTCGCGACCCAATGCGGAAAGTCGGGGTCGTCCCGCCGCAGGGCCGTGGCCAGGTACTGCCGCGTGTCCCCCGGTGGCCAAGAGGGGAAGTTCTCGACCTCGGTGGTCAGGGCCAATTGTCCAAGGGGCATCGTCCCGTTCAGGCGGTTGCGTTCGTCAAAAGGATTCCCCTGGAAAACCAGTGGCTGGAGGGCGGCCCGCGCGGCGTAGATCGCCGCCGTCCACCCCGCCGGCCCCGAACCCACGATCACGACCTTCTCCGGCATCGGCAAGATCTCCCCAACTTGGTATATTCCCCCATGAAGACTTGGTATATTCCCTCATGAGGGGTGGAGTACCCACAGCTCAGGATGCTATTCTAGCCGCCGCCGCGTCGCGGGCAGCAGCGTCCGCGTAGGTAGCATCCGGGTAATCGATCGGTAGGCCCGATAGGTCCGCCGCTTATGCGTGAACGTTTGACGCATTTCCGGGAAATCCTGCGGTATGTGCCCCGTTTCCGCGACCGGGTGTTCGTGATCGCGATCGACGGGGCAGTGGTCGAGGACGATAACTTTCCTAACCTTTTGCTGGATATCGCTTTACTGCGGAGTCTCAACATTCGCGTCGTGCTGGTCCACGGAGCGGCCCGGCAGATCGCCCGCTACGCCGCCATGGTCGGCATTACCCCTTCGGATCTCGACGGCACCGGCGTGACCGACCAACCGACCCTGCAAGTGGCGATCACCGCCGCCAGCCGCGTCAACCATGAAATCCTCGAAGGCCTGACCGCCAACGACCTGCGAGCGGTCTGCCCTAACGCTGTGGTTGCCCACCCAGCGGGCATCCTCGGCGGCGTCGATCACCTCTACACCGGCCGCGTCGAACGTATCGACGTCGGACTGCTGACCACGCTGCTGGAACACGACATCATCCCGGTCGTCCCGCCGATCGGCATCGACGGCTGCGGCAACTCCTTCCGGCTCAACTCCGACGCCGTGGCGGTGGAGATCGCCAAGGCCCTGCGGGCCATCAAGCTGATCTACCTGAATGTGGAGGGGGGCATCCGCGGACCCAACGGGATCATCCGGCAGATGCCCGTACACGAGGCGGACGCCTTCCTGAAAAAATGCCGCGCCGAGCTTAGCCCTGAGTCGGTGACCAAGCTCACCCACGCCATCCGGGCGTGCAAGGAAGGGGTCGAGCGGGTACACATCATCGACGGACGGGAACAGGAGGGCCTACTCGGCGAAGTCTTCTCCAATGAGGGGATCGGCACCCTCATCCATGCCAACGAGTACCAATCGATCCGCCAGGCCCAGAAAAAGGACGTGCGGGCCATCCATGCCCTGATCCAGCAAGGGATCGCCAACGATGAGCTGGTCCGCCGCACGCGGGCCGAGCTGGAAAAGATCGTCGGCGACTATTTCGTCTTCGAGGTGGACCGTAATCCGGTCGCCTGCGTCGCCTTGCACGTCTACCCGGAGTACCATCTCGCGGAGTTGGCTAGTCTATATGTGGACAGCCGCTATGAGAACCAGGGGATCGGCATGAAGCTGATCACCTATGTCGAGAACATCGCCCGCACGCGGGGCATCCCGCGGCTGTTCGCCTTGTCCACGCAGGCCGTCAACTATTTCATCCAAAAGGCCGGGTTTCGCTTGGGGCAGCCCGACGACCTGCCCCCCAGCCGGCGGGAGAAATACGAGCAGAGCGGCCGCCGCTCGGCGGTGCTAATCAAGGATTTAAACCCGCAACTGCCGCCGCGGAGCTGAGCGGCCCGCGGCGGCGGATCTGTCGGTCACCGCACCCCTCCGCTGCCCTTCGCCATCGTCGTCCCTCCTCCGTCTCGATGTGCTGCCGGTCTCGATACGGCGGCGATGGGTTCGACGCACGCTCGATAACCTGCCGATGGGTTCGACGCACGGGTCATGCCGGTCGTGCAAGTTATGACGGAGAAAGCGCCTTGGCCGGCCTCGTTTTCGGGCGGACGCCGCAAGAAACATGTCCGGCGTCGCCGATTCCACCTGGCGATGTGACGCGCAATCCCATCGTGCGATGGGGCGGACAACAAACATCAGCTCCAAGCTAAGAATTCATCATCACTTGAACGGAATATTCATGGCGACGTTTTATTTGCTGCCGCCGCGACCGTGCCTGGAGGATGTCCTCACGGAGCTATTGCACAAGTTGTTGCCGGGATTACCTTTACCGCAGATGTGCTGGGAGGTGGTCGCCGAGGCATTGGCCGGGGCCGGACACTGGCCGGAGGATGTATTCTTGGTGCCGCGGGACGATTTGCCCGAGGAGAACGAGCCGGCCACCGCATTGGCGGTCGCGTTTGGTGCCACCCCCGGCGACGTGGTCGTTGAGGTCCCCCTGCACGGCGGCCCCGTCCGCCGCTGGGCCATCCCGCAGCCGACGTCCGACTGCACCGCCGCCACCGTTGCCCCCCTGTAAGCGGCGTCGTCGGGACAAATCCCGTTAATGCTGTAAAATGAGCGGTACCGCCGGCCCAAATCACATGTACTCCGGCGAAAATGGCATTCAGGCAGAGCCGTCATGAGTTCCGCGAAAAAACCGGATGACCTGTGGTCGGACGAGGACGAGTGGGTGCGGCTAGCCCAGGAGCTCGGGGCCGTGCCATCACAGCCGCCGGGTCCACAAGCCCCGGTTCCTGCCGATGCCGCCTCCCAGCCTGTCGCAGAAGAGGAATTACCCGAAGCGATCGAGGAGGAGGCGGCCGAAGGCGTCCCCGCATCGGGCGCAACCGTTACGGCCGTCAACGATTCCGCATCGGATGCGACAGGATCCGACCCCGAAGCATCCGCGGCATCGGGAGCACTTGCCGACATTTCAGCAGCGGCCTCAGGTACGGCGACGGCGGACGCAAGCGGCGAGGCCGCCGGTGAGATCGCCAGCGAGGCCGCGAGCGATTCCGGAAGCGAACCCGCCGGTGAGCCGGAACGCAAGAAGCGTCGGCGGCGGCGACGACGACGCCGGAGTGGATCCGCCAACGCCACCACCACGGCGGAATCCCCGGCTGCCACCGGTCCGGCAGCGGAATCCGCCCCGTCTGCCGAAGAAGAACCCGCCGCTGACCCCGAAGAGCTAGGCGGAGTCAACTGGCACGAGGGGGCCGACGACGACACCGCCGCCGAGACCTTACGGCAAATGCTGGCCAACTGGAACGTGCCGTCCTGGGAAGAGATCGTCGCCGGACTGTACCGCCCGGAACGGTAGCAAGCGATAGGTAAACTACATTCTTTCGTTCGGCAAGATAACTGCCATCCGCGTCGGATCGGCGGCCCGGCTCACACCTTGGTCGGCGGCCCGGCCTCTGCCCCGCTTGGCGATCCGGTTCAAACGCCGACGGGCTGCGGTGGTGTCGGCGGACGTTCCGCTGCGCCCCCCCCTTTTTCCTGCGGCGGACGGATCGCCAGAAAATTCCGCAGCAGTTGTGGCCCCTCGACCGTCAAGAAGCTTTCCGGGTGGAACTGCACCCCGTGTAGCGGCCAGTGCCGATGCCGCACCCCCATGATCTCCCCTTCCTCCGTCCAGGCGGCGATCTCGAAGTCCGGATGCTGCCAACTTTCGCGGCGGATCACCAGCGAATGGTAGCGGGTCGCCTCAAACGGATTGGATAGCCCCGCAAACACGCCGCGGCCGTCGTGATGGATCCACGAAGTCTTGCCGTGCATGATCCGCCAGTTACGGACGATCTCTCCGCCGAAGACGTGGCCGATGCACTGATGGCCCAGGCAAACGCCCAAGATTGGCACCTCCGGGGCAAACCGCCGGATGACGTCGTTGCAGATCCCCGCCTCCCGCGGCGTGCACGGCCCCGGCGACAGGATGATGTGCGTCGGCCGCAACGCCGCCACCTCCTCCAGCGTGATTTGGTCGTTGCGGACGACCTGCATCGGTATGTCCGGATCGATCTCCCCGATCCGCTGCACCAGGTTGTACGTAAACGAGTCGTAGTTATCGATCAACAAAATCATCGGAATTTTTCCTTGACTTTTTCGTGGTTGTAGTGTATAATTGTACAAAAGTGGTGCCAAAGACGTACCTCATATACTTTGCCGCTGCGATGGCCGTGGCAGAGGCATACTACTGCCTGACGGATCGCGGCATGAGCCAGTTACTGCGTGGGCATGTTACCACGTAGGTTCGGTATTACATAGGTTCATTATCACGGTAGATTTATTACAGCACAGCCAGCCATCATGGCGGCGGGGCTGCCAGCGTAGGGTCACCATCGGCGTGTGTGTCCGGCCCGCCTCAATTTTTAACTTTGGCGGCTGGGGTGTGGCTGCGCACTGTTGGCGGTGGGATCGTAACGCCCCTTGGCCTCCTCCGCCGGGACAATCTCCAGGTAGTCGTCCGAGGCCGGGATGTCGTACCAGGCCCCATCGCAGAAATCGACCAGGGCTTTGCCCGACCAGTTGACCGTCACCACCCGACCCACCTTGCCGGCGAAACGCTGATACTGCGGCCAGTCGGGACGCACGCGGACGAACCGGTCGGTCCACTGCTGCCGCAAACGCAGGATTTCCTCTTCTGGTGGTACGTGCATGGCCGTCGTTCTCCGTGTCAGCGATGGCAGTTGCGGATGTCGGACGCACTGCGGATACCGCTACGGCCTGGAGCCGGCCTCCTCCGCGGTGGGCGGCTTCGAGAGGAGCCGGGCGGTCAGTCGCGACCGCTACGGACAAAGCGGCCGGTCAATCGCGACCGCCGCGGGACAGCCGCAAGCGTCGGGGCGGCTCGATGTCAATCGACTGCAGAAACCGCACGGCATCCGCCGCACCCGCATCGCGGTCCATGCCCGGATCGTGCCAGTCCACGGACAATGGACCGTCATAGCCAATTTCGTTGAGCACCCGCACGATGGTCGGCCAGTCGATGCCGCCGTGTCCCGGCGAGCGGAACTGCCAGCCGGCCCGCTGGTCGCCGCTGGGCCAATAGCCAGCTAGTATGCCCGCCCGGCCGTCCAGCGTCAGTTGGGCGTCCTTTACATGGACATGATAGATGCGGTCCGCAAAACGGCGCAAAAATTCGACCGGATCGACGCCCTGCCAATGCAGATGGCTCGGATCGAAGGTGAAGCCGAATTCTTCGCGCCCCTGCAGGGCGTCTAGCACCAGCTCGGCGGAGTAATAGTCGAAGGCGAGCTGGCCGGGATGGATCTCGCAGGCAAAGCGGATGCCGCAATCCCGGGCGACATCCAGGATCGGCCCCCAGCAGTGGACGAATTCTTGCAGTGCGGCGTCGATCTGCTCCGGCCGGATCGCCGGGTAGCCGGCCACGTAACTCCAGATCGGCGAGCCAGTGAAGCCGCTGACCACCCCCACGCCGAGGCGTTCGGCCACTTTGAACGTGGCGATCATCTCGGCGGCGGCCCGCTGCCGGACTCCGGCGGGCTGACCGTCGCCCCAGACGTGTTCCGGCAGCAAGTAGCGGTGCCGCTCGTCGATCGGGTCGCACACCGCCTGCCCGACTTTGTGGTTGGCGATCACGGCCAGGTGCAGGTCGTGCCGGCCGAGCAGCTCGAGGCGTCGGGCGGCGTAGTCGGCGTCATCGAGAGCATGCTGGACGTCGAGGTGGCCGCCCCAACAGCACAGCTCCAGGCCATTGTAACCCCATCCGGCCGCCTGGGCTGCCAGTTGCTCCAGCGGCACGTCCGCCCATGGACCGGTAAATAACACGAGGGGGTGGGGCATCGCTGGTCGTCGGACTGGATGGGCCTGGCTAGTGGCCAGGGCTAGCCACACTCCGCCCGTTGCAGAACCGACTAGTCAACCAGTGCGGCCGGGGAACGGTTCCGCCTTCATTCTGGTTTGGGCGATTCCGCCGCCGCGGGGGGCGATCCGGACGATGAGTCTCCCTCTCCGGTCAGGCGGGGTGTCTCCGGCGGCACCGCCGGGGGTGGTTCCGCACCGGGAGCTGTCGCCTGGGGCGATTGCGTATCGGATGGCGGGGTAACAGTCGGCTGCGGGGCCGGCGGGGGCATCGCGGGCGTGGTCTCCTCGCCTGTTGCGGGCAAAGGGCTTGGGGCCGCCGCGGCAGCCGCAGGAGCCGACGCGGTCGAAACGTCCGTTAGGCGACTTTCGCCGCCTGGAGTCGACGTCGCTACCGATGGCGGGGATGGGGCCGGAGGCGTCGTCGTCTCCATCGCCGACGGCGTCGGTGTCCGCGGCGGAATGTTCATGACGTCTGTTGGGAGCGGCGGCGTTGTCGCCGGAGGCGTACCGGACAGGAGCGGGGTGCCGGCCGCGGGCGAAGTGCCAGCCGCGGGCGGAGCAGGAGTCGCCGGAGGGTAAGATTCCGGCGGCGAAGTCGTCCCGGGGGTAATAAGTCCAAGCGCAGTGGGTACGGCCGACGATGCAGGTTTGGGTTCCGGCGTCGGTGCGGGGGCCGCAGTTGTCCCGCCGCTGCTGACGGCAGCGCTGGCCGCCGTGGCACTGGCCGTGCTATCGGCGGTTGTCCCGTCGGCCAGTTTCAGCCAACCGTCGCCGCTCCCTTCCTCTTCTTCTTCATAAATCTCCTGTAACTCGACTTCGTCGAGCACCTTCCGCAAAAGCATGTAAATAATCGTCGCCACTGACCAGAAGAAGCTGTAGCTGAAGCCGACCAGCATCAAGGCCAGTAGCCCCAGCCACAGGCCGACCAATCCGGCACCCAGGCGGTTATAGAAGGTCAGGTCGGCCCGGGCCTGAGCGTAGAGCGCCTCGTTAACCGGCCGCGATACATAGCGGATGTTACCTGATTGCGGCTCTGGCTCCGGCGTCAGGGCCACCGCATACGGCGAATCAGCGGTCAGCAACTGCCGCCAGCCCAACGTCTCCGGTGCGTAGATAAACAGAAAGCTCGGTTCGCGGCTGCTGACCAGTGCCGCGGCGGTCTGGCTGACGCCCCATTTGCCCAGATACACCGCCAAGGTCACGAAAACGATGACGAAAAACGTGACGGCCACACCATACACCAACGCCAACGCCCAGTAGGCGATGAACCGCCACGGTGCCTGATACAGATAGTTCATGCTGCGGCTGACCGCATCCAGGGCGTCGCTCTGGTCCCCTTCCGCACTGAGGGTCACAAACATCAGCGGCAAGCTGATCAGCCCCACCACAAAAAAGCCCATGCCCGCGCCAACCAGGAGGATGATGGGCAGACCGACGCCGAAGACGACGATGTCGCCCAGCAGGGGGATCAGCCCAAGGAAGCCGACAATCATCAGTAAGACGACTCCGCCGGTGATGATTCCCAGCGGCAACAGCGGAGCAGACAGGTAGCTGACATATCGCCGCAGGACGAACAGGATGGCCTGTCGGATGCTGATCGGCCCTTTGCGGGCATACTGCACGGCGGCAATACGGGTGATCACGCCGGCACAGAACGCCCAAATGGCCAGACTCGCCAGCAGTCCCAAAAGCAGATATAGCCGCGTCAGCGGGCTCACACCGGCACTCAACAGGCGGCTTACCGGCAGGAACAGCTTGACGAACGGTTCGAGCAGCACCGGAGCGGCCGACTGCAGATACCGTCCAATCTGTTCGCCCCACGTGGCCGGCGGCGTGGCGAACAACCGGTTGATGAACGTCAGCGGGTTTTCGCCACGGAATTCGTTCCAGGGCATGACCCGTAGCCGCCCCGACGGCCCGGCCAGCTCGTCCAGCACTCTCCAGCGGGCCACATCGGCGGCGTGCCGCTCGTCGCCGATCTGCTTGAGGTCCTGCTCGGTGTAGCTTTCGTTGGTCCCCGGCTTTTTGCGGTCCCCAAGCTGCCGCTGGATGGCCGCGTTGCTGTATTCGTCCGCGTTGCGGTCCGGGGCCGGGTAGTAGAAAATGACCGACAGTAGCCACCAGACGATGGACGTGGCCACTATGCCGGCGGCCGCTACCAGCAACTTGCGGGGATCCAGGGCAATTTGAAAACCGCGGAATATCTCCCGCCACAGGGGACGATCCGGCGGAGCCGCGACCTGTTCGCGACCTTCTGACATAACCGCTCCTTGCGTGTACGGCCAAACAGCCATGCCGCGGCGCCTCATGCACCGGTGCGGGCTAACGACGCCGTCGCCCTCTCTATTGCGGCCGCGGATGTGCGGCCCATTATACCCGTATTAACGCTGCTGGCAATTCCAGAACCTCCCCCCGCTTTATCGCTGCGGCCCTTCCGACCTACACAAGCTTTTTGGGAAAATCCGGCAGCGACTACTTGACAGGTGAGCCAAAACAGGATAAAAAGATCATGATATCTTATTTAGGAGCGGCAACCGTAGACCCACCCCACCTTTTTCCCACCCCACGAGGACCTGTCATGACCCTCACCCTGCCGATGTTCTGCAATCAATGTGAGCAAACCCGGGGCGGCACCGGCTGTGACCACAGCCCGGGGATTTGCGGCAAGGATGCCGACGTGCAGAGTCTCCAAGAGCTGATCCTCTACGGTCTGAAGGGGATGGCTGCCTATGCCCATCATGCCCGCCGATTGGGCAAAACCGATCCCGCCGTCTCGGCCTTCATGGAAGAAGCACTTTTCAGCACGTTGACTAATGTCAATTTCGACATACCGACGCTGTTTGAGATTGCCCTCGAGTTGGGACGCAAGAATTTCCGGGTCATGGAGCTATTGGATCAAGGACATGTCGAGAAGTTCGGCGAGCCGTCGCCGGCTATGGTCACGGTTGGCACCAAGGAAGGCCCAGGCATTTTGGTGACCGGTCACGACTTGGTCGATCTGTGGGAGTTGCTTCGGCAGGTCGAAGGGACGGAGGTGAAGGTTTACACCCACGGCGAGATGCTCCCGGCCCACATGTACCCTAAGCTGCGGGAACACCCAAATCTGGCCGGACACTATGGCGGACCCTGGCAGAAACAGAAAACGGATTTCCCGGCATTTGGCGGCCCCATAGTGGCCACCACCAACTGCATCCTCATCCCGCACGCGAGCTATGCGGACCGCATCTTTACGACCCGTTTCACGGCGGTTCCCGGCGGCACCCGCATCACGGACAATGACTTCTCGGCCGTCATTGCCAAAGCCAGAAAGTGTGGACCTTTGCCCAAACGTCAGGAGGGGCTTCTGGAGGTCGGGTATCATCGCCAGGTGTTGTTGAAGGCCGCGCCTACACTCGTCGAAGCCGTCAAAAAAGGCCAGATCAGCCGGTTCTTTGTGATCGGTGGCTGTGACGGATACGAGCCGGCGCGGGACTATTTCCGCGAATATGCCCTAGCCACGCCCCCGGACTCGTTCATTCTTACCCTCGGCTGCGGCAAATTCCGCCTCAACGGTTACTCCTACGGCCAACACCTCGGTCTACCTCGACTTCTAGACGTGGGACAATGTAACGATGCCTATGGCGCGATCCAGGTGGCGATGGCCCTGGCCAAAGCCTTCAACTGTTCGGTCAATGACCTGCCCCTCACCTTGGTGATTTCCTGGTTGGAACAGAAGGCGGTCGCCGTACTCCTTACCTTGTTGTCCCTGGGAGTGAAGGGGATCAACCTGGGGCCAAACCCGCCCGCGTTTATCACGCCAAATATCTTCAAAATCCTCCAAGAAAAGTTCGATTTGCGGATTATTGGCTCCAACGCCCGGGAAGACTTGGCCCGTGTATTGCAGCCGACCTGAGAGTTCAGTTAGAGCGTCGCTCGGCCCGGTGCCTACCTTACAAGATCAGTTAGAGCGTCGCTCGGCCCGGTGCTTATTGAGCGTTGTCCAGTTTAGATGTATTGTCCGACAGCGTTGACGCCCGACAGCGTTGACGCCCGACAGCATTAACGCCTGACAGCACCGAAACCGGCCACGCCCTCATTCCCCCCGCCGAAACGCCGGACGCCGCAACGCGGCGGGGATCTCCTCTTGACATCTACGGGGTGTCGCGGCATATGCCCGGATTGGGATGTTCCGGGGGAATTGGGGATACACGCGACCATGTGCACGACGACCCTGGCGGCCCTGTTTAGCCGCAAATCGTTGTGGGCAATGGGTTTAGTCCTGATCAGTCCGGTGGTGGGCTGCGGTCACATGAACCAGACGCAGACCGGTGCGGCCATCGGCGGGGCCCTCGGCACGGCGGCCGGCTTGGGTATCGGTGCGGCCACGGGCAACCCCCGCACCGGGGCGTTGGTGGGCGGTCTGGCCGGGGCTGGCATTGGTGGCCTGATCGGCAACGAGGCCGACCGCGAAGAACGCCGGGAACAGGCCATGCAACAGGCCGCGGCGACCGCCACTGCTGCCCCACAACCCCTTGGCCTGACCGACATCGTCCACCTGACCCAACAAGGTCACGATGAACAGGTGATCATCAACCAGATCCGGGCCACCGGCAGCACTTTCCAGCTTTCGACGGCCGATCTGGACTGGCTGAAGGCCAACGGGGTCTCGCCGCGGGTGATCGCCGAGATGCAGACACGGCAACCCGTTCCCGTCCGCGTCACGCCCCGTGCCGCAACTTCTTCAACAACAATCATTTACGAAACACCCATTTGGACCCCGGCGGTGTATCCTTACCCGGTGGTGGTACGGCCGGTGTATGTGCCCCCGCCACGACCGCCGTTTGTCTTCATCGGCGGCTACTACCGCTGTCGCTAGCCGCTGCCGCTAGCTCCCCTCCACCACCTTTGCTCGCTGCCGCAAGCCACTTTTGCGGCGGTCCCCCCCCGTTGCGTAACTTCTTGGCAATTACGATCTTCGATCGATGTAACAACTTGTGGCAGTGCACTTGCCAAAACGCGATTATGTGTGCAAATTAATAGTAAACCTGCCTGACGGAGTCCTCCCCCTGATCCGTCATGTTGATGCGAGCGGCGTATTCCCCGTGCGGGGCGCGCCTGCATCGTGAATTGGCGGTACATCGACAGCGTCAAGGAGCTTCCCACATGAGACGGCGGCTATTCTGGAGTCTGTGCGGCGGCTTATTGGTCAGTGGTCTGCTGGTGGCGGCGGACTGGCCGGGCTTCCGCGGCCCGAACCGGGACGGGATTTGCACGGAGACAGGTCTGCTGAAACGTTGGCCGCAGCAGGGGCCGCCGCTGGAGTGGCAGGTCAAGGGTCTGGGGGCCGGATGGGGAGCGCCGGCGGTGGTCGATGGCGTCGCCTACGGCATCGGCCTCAAGGACGGCAAGGACGGCCTGTGGGCCGTGGGGATTCGTGACCGCAAGCTTTTGTGGTTCGTCCCCTTCGCCGACGCCCCGCAGACTGGCCAGGTCTACAAGAACCAAAGTAACGGTCCGGCCAGCACGCCGACCATCGCCCGCGGCAAGGCTTACCTGGTCAGCGGCGACGGCACCCTGGCCTGCATCGATATCACCACGCAGAAGATCGTATGGACGAAGAACTATGTGCGGGATTACGGCGGTCGCGTGCCGACTTGGGCTTACACCGAGTCGGTGTTGGTAGACGGCAACAAGGTCATCGGCACTCCGGGCGGCAAAAAGGCCACCATGGTTGCCTGGAATGCAGACACCGGCGAGGAAATCTGGACCTGCAACGCCGGCCCGGTCGGCGGTGGACAAGGCTACTCCTCGCCGGTCAAGACCACGGTGGCCGGCGTGCCGATGTATGTGGTCCTGACCGGTCAGTCTGCCGGTCTGATCGGCGTGCATGCGGAAACGGGCAACCTGCTGTGGCAATACAAGGGGACGGCCGCCGCAGGGGGCGTGGCCCAAATCCCCGTGCCGATCGTCCGTGACGACAAAGTCTGGGTCTCGTGCAGCTACGGCGGGGGCGCCGCTCTCCTGCAGATCGTCCCCAAAGGCAACGGCCAGTTCGATGTCAAGGAAATCAAGGCCTACCGCGCCAGCGAGCTGAACAACCACCACGGCGGCATGGTTCTGGTCGATGGCTACATCTACTTCGGGCATGGCCAGAACCAGGGCCACCCCGTCTGCGTGGACTTCGCCACTGGCGAGATCCAATGGGGACCGGAACGTAACGCCAAGGCCCTTGGCGGCGGCGCCGGTTCCGCCGCGGTGCTCTACGCCGACGGCCGCCTCTATTTCCGTTACCAAAATGGGATGATGGTGCTGATCGAGCCGTCGCCGCAGGAGCTGAAGGTGGTCTCCACCTTCCGCCTGCCACCGCCGAACAACCGCCAGTATGCGGCAAGCTGGCCGTATCCGGTGATCGCCGACGGCCACCTGTTTATCCGCGATCAGGACGTGATGTACTGCTACAATCTTAAGGGCTAAGATTCGAGGTGTTCAGGAATACAATAAGCTAGCAACGACAGGCTCACTGGCCGGGCCAGGGCCGCGGCGTGTCGGCGCCTTGCTCGATGATCCAGTAACGGTCAGCCGGCAGGTCGCGAAGTTGTTGCACTGTGCCATCTGGCCAGTAGACCGTCACGCTTGTGGCGGCAGTTGCACTACTAAGGCCGAAATGGAGCCGCGGGTCGTTGGTGCTGGCGTAACTGGCCCCGCCAATCACGAAGCGGGTCTGGCGGCCGTCGGCGGTCTCGATCGTTACCCGCGCACCGACGACGTCGGCGTGGTTACGGCCACGCAGGTAAATCCCAAGCCAATGGCGGCTCTCGGTCGGATAGACATTCCGCAGGACGACAACCGGCTCATTCAGGTGGCTGACGACCGCATCGATGCGGCCGTCATTGTCGAGGTCTCCCAGAGCCAGCCCCCGGGCGTTATGCGGCTGGCGGAAGTAACTCCCCCCCTGCGGCGTGATGACTTTCCAGCGGCCCTTATGGTTGTGGAACAGGACCGGCTTTTGTCGCCGGTCCAGCTTGGTCGGGAAGCGGATGGCGTGACCGTTGACAAAGACAAAATCTTCCCAGCCATCCCAATCAAAGTCGAAAAATCCGACCCCCCAGCCCACATAGACACCGCCGATGACCGCCGCACCGCTGGTCAGGGTGTCGTAGAGGAACCGCACCGTCCCGCGATCGGACTTGTTTTTGTATAAGGCCAGCAATTCATTTTCGTAATTGGTCACGGCCAGGCTGGCTAAGCCGGTACGGTTATAGTCCGCCGCGGCGATGCCCATGCTCCCGTTGGCGATGCCGCGGTCGTCGCGGGCCACGCCAGCGAACAGGCCGCATTCTTCCAGTGCGATAATCCCGGCGGCGGTGGTCCGGTTGACGTATAAGTGGTTATCGTCGGTATCGTTGGCGACATAGATGTCCGGCTTGCCATCGTTGTTGATGTCCACCAGGATCACGCCGATACCTTTGCCGTCCTTACGGAGCCGGACCGTTTCGGAGATGTCGGTGAAGGTGCCGTCGTCGTTGTTGCGATAGAGGGTGTGCGGCAAGGGCTTGAAGCGTCGCGGCTGGCAGACGTCGCGGGTTTTGCCGTCGTAGGTGCAGTCGGTGGGGTGGTTGGTGTCGAATCCCCAGTCGCCGTAATGGGCGATGTAGATTTCCGGGTAACCGTCGCCGTCCAGGTCGCCCCAGGCGGCGGAAGTGGACCAGAGGCGGTCATTGAGGCCAGATGCAGGGGTGACGTCGACGAATTTGCGGCCCCCGTGGCCGTCCGGGACGTTTTTGAGCAGCACCAGGCGGTTGTAGCCGGTGACCAACAAATCGCACCAGCCGTCGCGGTCGAAATCGAAGGCCGCCGCACCGTGGCTATATTGGAATTCGATGCGATCGAGGCCGAGTTTGTCCGTGACGTCTTCAAAGCGGAAGCCGCCGAGGTTGCGGTAGAGCTTGCAAGGGTAGCCGCGGACGCGTTGGCCCTCGTAGTAGCCGCCGCCGGGAAGGAAAATGTCGAGCAGGCCGTCGTTGTCGTAGTCAAACAGGGCGACGCCGCCGCCCAGGGATTCGATGATGGCAAAATGGTTGGCTTCCTCGCCGTTGCGGTAGGTCCAGTGGACGCCGCAGGTGGCGGTAACGTCCTCGAAAATATCCGGCCCGCTGGGCTCAGCCGGTTCCTGCGGCTGCAATGACGGGGGCGGCGGCTCCGGTGTGGCGGGCTCCCCGTTGCATCCCGCCAGACTGCCGCACACCACAGCGGCGACGGCTATTCCCATCCCCGCCGGCCAAGCCCCCGTCCACCGACGCCTCTGCCCCATCCCACTATCTCCGCCTTTTTTATCCATCATAGGCTCCTTTTAGGGGAGTGGGGCAGTTCACAGACCAGGAGTAGGTGCCCGGAGCAATCGCGTCCTTGGCCCCGCCGGATCAGCATTCGCCCCAACAAAGATGGGACAGATCGGGAGCGGCGTTGCCCCTGTGTCAGAGCCGGCCGCGGGGCTAGACCGTTGGCCGCTCTACCCTTTGGCTGCTGTCGGTGCGTCCTCGACGATTTGGTTATGCTCGTTGACAAAAATGGTGATCGGTTGATGACGCCGGGCCGCTTTGGTCTTCAGCTCGGTAAAAGTGGCGATGATGATCTTGTTGCCCCGTTGGATGAGATGGGCGCCGGCCCCGTTGACGCAGACGGTGCCGCTGCCGGCTTCGGCGGGCAAGGCATAAGTGATCAGGCGCGTCCCATTGGTCACGTCCCAAACATGGATTTGCTCGTACGGTAGGATGTCCGCCGCATCGAGCAGGTCGGCGTCGATGGCTAGGCTCCCTTCGTAGTCCACATTCGTTTCCGTAACGGTCGCCCGATGGATTTTCGACTTCAGCACGACGCGTTTCATGGTTCCCCCTATCCGCACGCAGTCTCCGCACGCAATCAAACCCGGCGACAGCTACGCCTGGCCGGTTCCCCAACCCGTTCTCCCCGCTATGATAGCCTTTGCTCCGCTACCCTAAGCTCCGGTACCTCTTTCCAAGGCACCCCTTGTCACAGTACCCCCTTGCTCTGGCGCTCCCTGCCAAGAAATTCCATGTTTCGGTACTGCTGCCACGATGTCCCGGCGACGAGGCCATTGTATGACCGGATGACGATGCCATTGTATGCCAGAAGGCTTATGATGGGGAGCGAGGAGCTAACACAAAGGAGGCCAACATGTTACGATGGACAACCTTTGCAGCGTTGTGCTTGGTCGGCAGCGTGGGCGTGGCGGCCCCCCAGCTTGCACCTTCCGCTGAGCCGCCACCTGGCTTCATTAACCTGTTTAATGGCAAGGACTTAAGCGGCTGGAAGGCCACCGGCAAGCCCGAAGTGTGGAAAGTGGAGGACGGGGCCATCGTCTGCACCGGCGGCGGCGGGGGCTGGCTGCTGACCGAAAAGGACTTTGCCGATTTCGAGCTTCGCTGCGAATACCGCTGGGCCAAGCCCGGCGGTAACAGCGGCATCGCCCTGCGGACCCCAGACCGCGGCGACCCCGCCTATGTCGGCATGGAAATCCAGCTCATCGACGACGAAGGCTGGCCCGGCAAACTGGCCGACTACCAGCACACCGGCTCGATCTACGACGTCCAGCCTGCCAAGCCGGCCAAAAACCGTCCTATCGGCCAGTGGAACCAGGTCCGCATCGTCTGCCAAGGCCGGCACGTCACGGTCATACACAACGGCATCGAGCTGGTCCGGGCCAACCTGGATGACTACAAGGCCAAGTTCAACCGCCACCCCGGCCTCCAACGCACCAGCGGCAAGGTCGGCTTCCAGAGCTACAACATCCGCGTCGAATTCCGCAACATCTTCATCAAGGAATTGGGCAATCCCAAACGTCCATAAGTGGTGAAAAATGACCTAAGTCTTGCGGCACCCGAAAGTTACACCCCCACTTCCCACTCCCGATTCCCGACGCCCCACTTCCGACTCACCACTTCCGACTCACCACTCCCCACTGCCGACTTCCGACTCCCCATCTCACCGTCCCGGCGGCGGTGCAGGGACGCGTGCCTCGGCCAGGTTAATCGGTACGGCCCCGCTGATACGGGGCGTGAATTCGCCGCGGACCTGTTCCGGCGTAAAGGCCTGGTTGATCCGCACCTCTTCGAGACGCAGCTCCAGCTCGAATTTTTGCTCTTCCCATCGCAGGACCATGTGGGTAGGGCATTGGACAATGTAGGGGTGTCCGGTAGCCGGGTCGGCGCCGCCGGCGGGGAGGGTTTGGACGCTTTTGATGTCGGCCAGGCCGATGACTTTGCCGCGGGCGTCGCGGACGACGTGCCGCCGCACCTGCGGCCGCGTGCCGGTGGCGGTGTCGACGTTGAACACGATCTCTTTGCGGATCGGCACGCCGGAAGGGGTCGTGGTGGGCCAACTCAAGGTGTAAGTGCGGGCTTTTTCATCGACTTTGACCGGATCGTACGGTCCCGGCCACGGAAAGCGAGCCATCCCCAAGGTCTGCATGACCCAGTCCGGCTCGAAGGGCAACTGTCCCGGCAGGACCGCCTTGCCGTTGGCAAAATCCGTGTGGCTCGCGTAGACGTAAAGGGGCTTGTTGCCGGGAGCATCCACGTAGATCCAAAACTGCTCGTCATTGGAGCCGAGGTCGATTTTGCCACTGGCCAGGCCCCCTTGGGCACTCAGGTGGAAATAGCGGGGCTGCATCGCCGCCAGTTGGCCGCGCAGGGTGTAGGAGATGGCCCCCTTGAGCCCCTCCCCCTCGCGGGCCGTCAACCGAACTTCTTTGTAGGCAATCGTTTGGAGCCGCGATGCCTGCTGGTTCAAATATTGGACCAACTGTTCCGGCGTCACCGTCGGGATCGGTTCCGGCGACCGCCCGGGCCAGCGTTGCTGCACCCCTTGTCGCCACTCGTCCCACTGCTTGCAGCCGAGCAGGCCGCCCAGTAGGGTCGCAATGATCACCAATATCAGTTGGCGACTCATCATTGTCGCTCCCTAGCCGTCACATTCCGCTAGCACCGTGGCCCGTCCGTGATCCGGCGGGGCCTGGCCCTAGCGTGCTGCCCGTATGGGGTCCACTCGGTCAGGACGTCCGGTCGTCCGGCGGGGAATGGTCCGCGGCCCACTGGGACAACTCCTGATACGCCTGTTGCAACACCTCTGGCGGGTAACCGGGATCGACGACTTCGTAGCGGTGGCCGCTGGCGGGATCTCTGCAGATCCAGCGAGTAGCCCCGTTGTCGGCCGGATCGGTGCGGACCAGCCGCAACCGGCGTTGCTGCAAGAGGATCAGTGCGGCGACGTACCGCCGGAGCTGTTCCGATTCCGCCTGCCGGCCCGTATCTGGGGGGGACTCCAGCAGCCGTAACAGCATAGTCAGATCGGTAACAGGTTGGCTGGCGTGGGCGTCGGCCGGTGGTGGCGGCACCGTCCCGACCCAATGAGCGATGGTCCCTGGCGGGGGGCCAGTCCAGTTTTCGGCGGCGTAGTCTTGTCGGATCCATTGACCGTCGATCTCGACCAAGACGGAGTGGTAGGTTTCGCCGGGCCGCAAGGGTCGGCCGCTGGCGGTGCATCGTTTGGTCAGGGCCGGGATGTCTCCTCCTTTTGGCCCGGGGCGTGTCTGAGCGGTCACAGGGCCTGCCTCCTGCTGCGGCAACCATGGTATGTTCCATTCGGACAGTCTGGCAAGGCCGTTCTGTCATGGCTGGGGGGGTTTTTCCGCGGTAGCCGGTGGGGTCGTAGCGGCCGGAGAAACCGGGGAAGCTGTCTCAGAAGGGTTCAGCAACCGCTCCAGTTCCCGGCGGAGGAGATAGCCGGTTTCGGCTCCGACGCCGCAGAAGCTCCAGCGGACCGCGCCGCGACGGTCGACAATCAGGAACCGCGGCAGGGTCTCCGCCGCCAGGGCCGCCACAACTTCGCGGCCGTCATGCAGGGGGACGGTCCAGCCGCGACGCTGGCAGATGGCGTGGGCGTGGGTGCGGTCGCCAAATCCGACGAAGACATGGACCGTAACTCGTTTCGCAAAAAGCTTTTGCAGCGCATTGGCAATAGCCAGGGTCAACTCGGTGGTCTCGCCGTGGGCGTGGGCCAGCACGATCAGCCGCAGATTTGGCGCGGCGGAGGGCGTGTCGCCGGATCGGGCCGTTTCCTGCAGGGGGAAACAGGCCCAGACGGCGTCAGGCAGGGTTTCGCCGATGGCGGGCCAGCGTGCGGGCAGCGGCGGGTCAACAGCGGCCGGCAAGACGGTTTCCCCCCGGCGGGCTGCTTCTACGGCCCGCAGGGCAGCCTGCACCGCCTCACGGTAGATGTCGCCGGGGCTGGACTCGGCAAGGCAGTCGTTCAAACGCTGGCGATGCAGTTCGAGCTGCCGCAATTGGGCGGTTGTCCGTCGCCCGCTGTTGCCGGCCGCATCCCGCAAGGCACAGCTAGCCACCTCCAGGTCACGGCGGATCCGTTCCCGCTGCCGCCCCGCTACCACTGTCTGCGTGGCCAGCGTGTAGCGGGTCTCGATCACCGCCCACGGACGTAACCGATCGCCGTCATGACGCACACTGCGGCGGTAGACCTGTCGGGGAATACCATCGGCCAGCGAGATCCACAGCGTCTGTTGGCGGTACCAGTCGATCGCTCTCCCCTCCGGCGGCGAACCTGCAGGTTGCTCCATTTCCCACCGGTCGCACAGCTCCCCCTGCCAGTATGCCTGGCCGGCAACCCGCCAGGTTTCGGGAGGCCGTTGCGGTCCGGCGGCGACCGTCCACGACTCGTCCGGGCGGAGGTTCGATGGCCGGCGCGGCGGAAACATCCCCGTCTCAAAATGGGCCACGCCGTCCACTGGCGGCGGTGGCAGCGGCCGGACAGGCGTCGTCGCCGACCAGTGCAGCGGTGGCATCCCCTCCGGATGCAACTGGTGCACCGTGCCGTCCACGTAGCGGCGGACCCAATCGACCCGTACCACCGCTGGCGGCGGCTCCGTCTCCTGCCCTGCCAATTCCTCCACCGCCTGGGTAACCACGTCCGGACGCAATTGCACCCGGGTGACTACCGCCACATCGGCCCACTTGCCAGTGCGGTGCAGGACGATCACCTGGACGTCCAACTGATACACCCGCCGGAACTCTTGGGCCGGCCGCCGCACCTCCTCGCAAACCTCGCCGCGGTAAACCAGCTCCAATCCGTCCGACCACTCTTCCAGCGGCTGCGGAGCGGCCGCAACGGCCCTAGCGGTTCCCGCCGCGACAAGCAGGTCGGCCAAGCCAACCAGTCCAGTCAGACCAACTAGGCCAGCTAGGCCGGCCTGGACGAGCCGGCCGAACTGGTTGCCCGGCCCGCCACGGCGGCTGTACAGGGTCTGGAAAATTCTGCTCATAGCGGAATCGCACATCCCCGGCAGGATTTGTGCCCGCACAAGTGATCGGTGGTATACCGTCGCTGGCGGGTCAAACAAGCGGAGTTCGCGGAGAACATGCAGCGGCCAAGGCGGTTCCCCCACCTGCCAAGATGGCAGTCGACGGCGGAGTCGGCGGAAATTGGAGGACGACGGAAAGGGCAAGAGGCCGGGTCGCCGGGTGCCGGGGTGGCGGGTGGGTGAACGCCACGAGCAATGAGCCTGAGGCCGCCGCAGTCAGCGAGCCATTTCCACGAAGCGGGTTTCGCGGAGGACGGTGACTTTGATTTCGCCGGGATAGTCCAATTGTCGCTCGATGGCGCGGGCGATTTCCCGGCACAGGCGTGCGGCGTCGGCGTCGCTAGTCTTGTGGGCGTTGGCGATGACCCGTAGCTCCCGCCCGGCCTGGATGGCGTAGGCCTGCTCGACCTCAGGGAAACCGCAGGCGACGGCTTCCAGTTCTTCCATGCGTTTGATGTATTTTTCGAGGGTTTCGCGGCGGGCACCGGGCCGGCTAGCGCTGATGGCGTCGGCCGCGGCGACCAGCACAGTGTAGATATGGTCATTCAAATGATCGTCGTGGTGGCATTGGATGGCGTGGAGGACTTCGGGATTGGTCTCGCCGTAGCGGCGGGCCAGCTCGGCGCCGACCTTAGGGTGCCCCCCTTCCATTTCGTGATCGGCGGCCTTGCCGATGTCGTGCAACAGGCCGCAGCGGCGGGCCAGGGCCGGGTTGAGACCCAGCTCGCCGGCCATCAGGCCGCAGAGGTGGGCCACCTCCACTGAGTGGGCCAGCACGTTTTGGCTATAGGACGTGCGGAAGTGGAGCCGGCCCAGCAACTGGATGATCTTGTCGTGGAGCATGGGTACGTCGGCGTCCTCGGCGGCCTGCCGGCCCAGCTCCATGATGTGCTTTTCCATCTCCGCCTGGGTCTCGAGGACGACTTCCTCGATCCGGGAGGGGTGGATGCGGCCGTCCTCGATCAGCCGGACCAGTGCCCGCCGGGCGGTCTCGCGGCGGACCATGTCGAACGAAGAGACGACCACTACGCCAGGGGTGTCGTCCACGATGACGTCCACGCCGGTGATCTTCTCGAAGGTGCGGATGTTCCGCCCCTCGCGACCGATGATCCGCCCCTTGATGTCGTCGGAGGGGATGTCCACCGTGCTGACGGTCAGGCTGGAGGTATAAGGTGCGGCCCAACGCTGGATGGCCGTGGCCAGGATGTGACGGCTTTTCTCTTCGAGGGTGGCGCGGAGCTGCTCTTCGTGCCGCCGGAGCCGCTCGGCGATCTCCGCGGCCAGCTCGTTTTCCAGTCGTTGCAGCAACAGGTCTTGTGCCGCTTCCCGGCTGAGGCCGCTGATCTGCTGGAGCAGCTCCATCTGCTGGGCCAGCAGGGCGTCCAACTGTTGCTGCTTTTTGTCCAGTTGTTCGCGGCGTTCGGCCAGTTTGGTCCGGGCGTGTTCCAGGTGCTTTTCCTTGCGGCTCAGCTCGCGGGCCTGCTGTTCCAGAGCGTCAGCGCGTTTGTCGAGCCGCCGCTCCTGTTCCCGCAGGGCGGCCTGAGCGGCCTCCAGCTCACGGTTCAGCTCCTCGCGGCGACGGATGGCCTCATCCCGGGCCTGCAGCTCCGCGGCGCGACGGATTTGCTCCGCCTCCCGCTGAGCCTGTTGCAGGATCTCCGCTGCCCGCCGCTCGGCCTCGAGCAGTGGTCCGCCGCTGGACAACTCGCCGGGCGACGCGGGGGTGGGAGTAAAAGTCGGTGACGCTGCAGGCGGGATGCGGCTGCGTCTCACCCAGAGGATCCCGCCGCCCACAATCATCACCAAAACGATCGCAATAGTGATATATAACAAGATTTCCATTGGGCCTCGGCTCCCGAAACGCACACTCGCGGACGGATCGGCGGCGCGGAGAGCAAGAGCCAGACCCACAATAACGCCGCGGACACCCGAGCATGAGAACCAGCAACGGGAGTAGCAACTCCATTGCCGGAAGAAGGATTCGGGCCAGTATACTCTGTATCGGAGCCATGGCGTCAGGCACCTGCTGTCTCCTGCCGCAGCCCGCACCCGATCGCGGCCAAATTCTGTGCAAGTGTTCAGATTTTGAACAGATGCTCAGTTATGCCGCGGCAGCTGGAACGGCCGCCCCATCGGGTGCTAACTATCTAGTGTATCTAATATTATGACAGATTGCCGCGGCGGGTGCAATGGGCTCCCCGGCCAAGTGTTGCGGAAACCTGCCTCAGCTACACACTTCCCGTTGTAGCATTTGGTTGCATCGGTGTTTCCGGCGACCTGGTGGTGACGGCCGTTACGGCGGGAGCCTCTTGACCAATCCTCATGCCCCCTGCGACAATGCCTATTGCCATGGACCCTCTACCTCCGGAACTGGAACGACCGCGGCTCCGCTGGGGGCTAGCTGCCCGGCCGCACCGGTACGGCGAATTTGTCCTGTTCGACCCGTTGCGGGTCGGCAAGCCGGTGGTCTTGTCGCCGCTGGCGGTGGCGGCCGCCGAGCAGTTCGATGGGCAAAAAAGCCTTTTTGAGATCGCCTGGTCGCTGAATCTGCAGTGGCCGCAGTCGCGGGTGACGCCAGAAGTCCTGGCGACCTTGGCCCGGGCTTTGGACGAAGCATTCCTGCTGGACACCCCCCGCTTCCGGCAACGGCTCAGCGGTCCGGTGCGGCCGCCGGCGTGCATTGGTACCTACGAAGAGCAGCCCGAGGCCCTGCGGGAGCAGTTAGCCGAGCTGTTTGTGCGGGACGGTGCCCCTGGTCTGCCCTCCCCCGGCCTGCCCGGCGAGGCCGCACCGCCTCCCAATGGCCGCTTGCGGGCCGTGTTGGTGCCGCACATGGACTACGCCCGTGGCAACATCACCTACGGCCATGCCTTCAAGGCCCTCATCGAACAATCGGACGCCACCACCTTTGTCATCATCGGCACCTCGCATTACTCGCCGGCCCGCTTTTCCCTCACCAAGCAGCATTTCGATACTCCCCTGGGCACCGTAACGACCCACCAGGAGTACGTGCAACGCATTGCCGAAGCCTACGGCGATAGCGTGTTCGCCGATCCGCTGGCCCACGTCCCCGAGCACTCGATCGAGCTGGAAGTCGTGCTACTGCAATATTTGCTGGGGGACAAGCGGCCATTCCGGATCGTGCCGCTGCTGGTGGGCAGCATGCAGGACTGCATCGACAGCCGTCTGTCGCCGCAGGAGGTGCCGGAGATCGCCCGGATGGTCGAGGTTCTCCGCCAGGTCGAGGCGGCCTCCGGCGAACGCGTCTGCTACCTGATCAGCGGCGACCTGGCCCACATCGGCCCCAAGTTCGACGACGACCGCCTGGCGGAAGGCCCCTGGCTGGACGAAAGCCGCCGCAAAGACCAACAGGTGCTGGACACCCTCCGCAGCGGCCAGGCCGAGCCGTTTTTCCAGACCATCGCGGCGGAAGGCAACGCCCGCCGGATTTGCGGCCTGTCCCCCGCTTGGCTGACGCTGCAGGTCGCCCGGCCCCGCTACGGCCAACCGATCCACTATCAGCAGTACGTGCATCCGGAGGGGTACGAAAGCGTCAGCTTCGCCGCAGCGGCATTTTATGAGTGAACCGATGGGTGAGTGAAACGGACGGCCAATGGGCGGCGGACGCCAGATTCGGTTCGCGCCATGTGGATCGCCATGAGCCATACGCCTGACCATTTTCATCATAAACTGTGATCCAGCAACGACTTGCGACAAGATTGTCGCTCCGTATCGGCGTCGCCGGACCGGCGGCTCCGGCCCCAACGGTGCGGCCAGAGGACTGGGACACCGCGTGGCGGGTCTACCAAGCCGCAGCCGTGCACGGCCGCGTGTGGACAGGCCGGTATGACCTCCGGTACTTCCGTTGGGGGCACGGGCGACCCCTGGTTTTCATACATGGCATGGCGGACGCCCCGCAGGCGTTCGTCATGGTGATGCACCGCCTGACGGCCCGCTACCAGTGCATCGCCTACCGGCTCCCTGACGGCCTGACCGACGGTTCCGACCTAAGTCGTTACAAGTTGGAGGATTACCTTCAAGACCTACAAGTGCTGCTGGACTATCTCGGGCTAGAAGTGGCCGTACCGGTCGGCTCGTCGTTCGGCACGTTAATTGCTTTGGCGGCGTTGGCTCGTTGGCCGGCCCGTCTGCCCGCGGGTGTGCTGCAAAACGGATTTGCCCGTCGTCCGTTCCGGTGGTGGGAACAATCCTTGGCCCGTTGGGGCCGGCTCCTGCCCGGATGGTTTGCCGATTATCCGCTTTTACACAGGCAGACGATGCGTCTGCTGGACCCGGCAACACCGGAGCGGCTGCCGCAGGAGGTGGCCGCCGCCTATGTGCGGCACAACGCCCGTACGCCGTTTGCGGCGGCCGCCCGCCGGGCCTTAACCATCGCTCAGACCGACCTGCGACCGCTGTTGCCGGCCATCCGGCAGCCGGTGCTGCTATTGAGCGGCGACTGCGACCGGCTGGTACCCCGCTCGTGCTGGCAGGAGCTGGCCGCCGGACTGCCGCATCTGACCACCGCGGAGCTATCCGGCTGCGGGCACTATCCGCAGTACACCCACCCCGTAGAGATGGCCCGCCACATCGAGCAGTTTTTGGCGCAGAATGTTCACTATTCCGATTGACTTAGGCATGATTTGCAGGGGCAGTAGTGTTCCGGCACGGCGATGGATCGGCCCGATAGCCGCGGAGGGCGTCGAGGGCTACGCCGATGTCGGGCTGCCGCATCAGTGATTCCCCGACCAGCACGGCCTGCACCCCGGCCCGCTGCAGCCGGAGCAGGTCGTCATGCGTCCGGATGCCGCTTTCGCTCACCACCAAGCGGTCGGCGGGGATGTGCGGCAAAAGCTCCAATGTATGGTCCAGCCGCGTCACGAACGTGCGCAGATCGCGGTTGTTGATGCCGATGATCCGTGCTCCGGTGTCCAACGCTCGCGGCAATTCGGCCGGGTCGTGGACCTCCAGCAGCACGTGCAGTCCCAGCTCGACGGCCAGCCGATGCAGCTCGACCAATTGTCGGCCCGGCAGGCACTCGGCGATCAGCAGCACGGCGTCGGCCCCCGCCGCCCGGGTCTCGTACAGTTGGTACGGGTCAATGATGAATTCCTTACGGAGCACGGGTAACGCCACCGCCGCCCGCACCTGCTGCAAAGCTTCGAGGCTGCCGTGGAAGAACTCCCGGTCGGTCAGGACGCTCACGGCGGCGGCCCCGTGCTGCTGGTAGGTACGGGCGATCTCCACTGGTGACGCATCAGGCCGGATAAGCCCCGCCGAGGGCGAGGCCCGCTTCACCTCGGCGATGATGGCCACTTCCTCTGGCCGTTGCAGTGCGGCGGCAAAATCGCGTACCGGGGGCATGGCCGCTGCCGCCCGTTCCAGCTCGGCCAGCGGCCTCCGGGAGCGGGTCTCGTCCACCTCCCGTCGCTTGACCGCTAATATCCGCTCGAGAATGTCTGCCGGCATCCAGGTGCGCCCCCATCGGTCGCCGGTATTTTCACAGCGACATTGCTAATTAGCTTATGATTTCCGACCATGAAAAATAGGCGTCCGGCAGATGAAATGAGTTGTGCCGGGCGGGCCATGTGAGCAGGAGTGAGTAACGGGTAAGCGTCAGCCGGCCCCGGCGACGTTGGCCGCGACGTTGGCAGGGACGTTGGCGGCGACGTTGGCCGGCGGGGCCGTGACCACCGCTCCGGCACGCAAGGAGAGGACGGTGCGCGACGAGTTCCGCGAATTGGCTCTTTTGGTTCTCGCTGGGGCCATCGTTTTGGCGATCATGACCCCGTGGGGAATATTAGCGGAGCGGCAGCGGCGGCGACAGCGGCTACCGCTCTATCCACCCCCGCAGGTATGGCGCAAGCCTTGGGGAATATCCGACATCCTTCTGGTTACCGCCTTACTGTATGTGATCCCGGCCACGCTGGTGGAGTTAAAGATTGACCCGCTGGTTGCGCCGGTCGCGGCGTTGCCGCTGCAATTGTTGTTACTGGGGGTTTTGCGCGCCGTGTTGTTGCCCGGCGTACCATTGTGGGCCGGAGACCGCTGGCGGTGGTGGCCGTCCGGTGTGGCGTTGGCGTTCCGCGCCTGGCTGATCCTGACGCCCATGACCCTGGGACTGAATGCCCTGATCCACTGGCTCTACATGGAGCTAGGAGCGTCGCCGCAGGAGCATCCGCTCTCGCAGGTCGATGCCTCGCAGTACTGGAACGCCTGCTGGGTCGTGCTGCAGGCGTGCCTGGCCGCACCGTTTGTCGAGGAATTGCTATTTCGGGGCATGCTGCTGCCGTGGCTGCTGGGAAGCCGGGACCGGCGTGGGCTTGTAGGCAGAACGTCGGAGCCGCGGCTGCCAGTGCGGTGGCGGCCGTGGATCGTGTGGGGGCTGGTGCTGCTGCTGGCGGCCAGCTCGTCCCGCTATGAGCCATTGGTTTTCGCCGCGACGCTGATCGCCACTTACTTGCTCCTGCAACGCATCTTGCGGCGGCATCGGCGAAGCCGCAACGCCTGTTTTGCCTCCGCCGCACTGTTTGCGATGGTTCATGTCGGCGTCTGGCCCACGCCGATTCCGTTGCTGCTGCTCGGCCTGGGCTGGGGATGGCTGGCGTTACGGACCCGCAGCATCGTCGTGCCGGTCGTTGCCCACGGGACGTTCAACGCCGTTTCGGCGGTGTTCATGATTCTCCGCGGGGTATTCGATCGTTAGAACATGGAAAATTAGGCGGTCAGGATGGGCCGCTTAGCGTCGCCGGGGCACGCCGGAAGCGACAATCTCTTATACCGCAAGGTCTAGAGTGGTCCAAGCCGGGCACGGCGGGCGGCGGTTTGTCTTCCCGCCACCGCCGCTTATGCTGCCGCGGCGGCGGGGCGGACGGCGGTCAGCGGCGGCAGGCCGAGCACGCGGCGGTATATCCCCATGACGTTCTCGGCGGCGTCGCTCCAACGGAAGCGGCGGGCGTGGCAGGGGCCGTGCCGCCGGTAGGGATCTAGCCATTGCGGCTCCTCGATGGTTCGCCGCATGGCCTCCAACCAGCCGTCCGGGTCGTTCGGGTGAATGGCAGGAGCACACGGGCCGGCCACTTCCCGTACGGCGTCGGCCGTCGAAACGATCGCTGCACCGCCGCAGGCCATCATTTCCAGCGGCGGCAGGCCGAATCCTTCATAGTGCGAAGGATAAAGCAACGCCGCCGCACCGCCGTAGAGGGCCGGAAGGTCCTCGTCCGCCACATAGCCCAGGTGCCGGACGCCGCCGTGACGGGCGGTCTGATCATAAAAGGTCCGCTCCGGCTCGGATTTCCACCCCCATGGGCCGCACAGCACCAGTCCGCACCGCTCCCGCAAGGCCGCAGGCAGTTGGCAGTACGCCTGCAGGAGCATCAGCAGGTTTTTTCGCGGCTCGATGGTACCGACGCACAAGAAATACTGTTGCGGCAAGCGGTATTTGTGCCGCACAGCGGCTACGGCGGCCGACGACGGCGGACGGAACCGCTCGGCCACGCCGCAATAGACCGTGCTGACTCTCGATTCCGGCAGACCGGACCATTGCAAGAGTTCGCGGCGGACGGAGTGGCTATCGACGATGATATGCACGGCCCGGCGGACAGCCGCATCGAAGGCCCGTTCGTACCGCCGCACCCGGTCGGCGGGATGCCATTGTGGATGCAGCAGCACCGACAGGTCATGGACGGTGGTCACAGTCGGTAGCGGCGTCGGCAGCGGTAGCAGGTTCGGCTCGTGATACAGGTCGAACCGACCGCAGCGGGCAATCCATTGGAAGTGCGCGGTGTAGGCCAACCGTCCCGCCGCAAGCGCCTGTCGCTGCAGCCACGATCGCCACGCGGGCCGCCACCCCTCCGCCGAGACCGACGCGTAGGCCGGACGGGCCAGCAAGCGGCTGAGCCGCTGTCGCCACCACGACCCCGGATAGAGCCAAAACCGCTCTGCCCCAAACCGCTCCACGAGGGCATGGTACAGTTGAATGGTGGTTTGACCGACCCCCGTTTTCGGGCGGAGAACCGCCACGCCATTGAGCAATACCCGCATGGTTTTGGTACCCGATTGTTCGTGGAATCGTCGTCCAGGCGGTGGAAGCTGTGTCCGAAACCGCTCGGGGGTGTGCGGAGATGACACCGATTCAGGCCGCACGGAATTTGCGGCGTTCCACGGGAGGCATCCCCGCCATGGCCGCCGTGTAAGCCTCCACCACGACATCGGCGGGGCCTTCTTGCACGATTTGCCCCTGCTGCAGCCAGATGACGCGGTGGCAGGTCTCCCGGATGGTGTTCAGATCGTGCGAGACCAACACCATCAGCCGCGAGGCGGACATCAGCTCCCGCATGCGGGCGCGGGCCTTCTGCTGGAAAGCCAAATCGCCGACGGCCAGCACTTCGTCGATCAGGAGGACTTCCGGCTCGGCGGCAGTCGCAATGGCAAAGGCGAGCCGCATCCGCATCCCCGCCGAGTAGTTCCGCACCGGCAGGGACAGGAACTCCCCCAGCTCCGTGAATGCGGCGATATCGTCGATTTTGCGACGGAGCGTGGCCGGCGTTTCCCCTTGCATATACGACCGCAGCACGATGTTCTCCCAGCCGCTGGCGTCCGGTTCGAATCCCAAGGTGATATCAAACAGGGAACAAATCCGGCCTGTGACGACACACCGCCCCTCGGTGGGGGGATAGATGCCGGCCAGCATCTTCAGGAGGGTCGATTTGCCGGCACCGTTGTGGCCGATGATGCCGATCCGGTCGCCGTCCCGGGCACGCAGGTTGATGCCCGAGAGTGCCCGCACCCGCACCGCCGGGTTGACGGAGCTTCGGAACAGACCCTTGAGCACATATTCCTTTAGACTCACCTTCTGATGCTTGTAAACCGTGAATTCAATCGTCGCCCGTTCTACACAGATTTCCGGCATGGCCATATCTCACTGCGATAATAAATAGTCATTGAGACTATAGTTGTTGGAATAACAGTTGTAGAGACAATAGTCATCCTAATAATACATCGATGGAAACAGTTGTTGGAACAAAAATTGTTGGAACAATATTTGTTCAGACAATAGTCGTCGCGCCAATAGTTGTTCCAACAATAGTTGTTCGGACAATATTCTGTCAGTCTTGCGAATGTACCGTGCCCCGCCGGGGCGGCAACCGGCTTGCGGGAAGCAACGCCCACGGCCAGAATCATAGGTGAAAAATCAGGCGTTTGTCGAGCCACAGGACTACGCCGGCCGCCAATGCGACGGCTGCAATGGTAAAGCCGCACGCCCACCAATACAATCCCAGTGGTGGCAAAGTACCACTCAGCAGAGGTAGGCGGACTAGCTCCAGATAGACATACGCCGGATTAATGTCGACCAGCCAGCTTAGCCCCCGTTGATCCAACAACGCCCGTTGGTACATGATCGGCGTCAGGAAAAACAGCAACTGTGTACCCACTTCCAACAAGTGGAGGGTATCATTAAAATACGCCGTGGCGTACGCCGCCAGCGTGGCCATCGCCCAGGCCGCTATGCAGCCGAGCAACAGTCCCGGCAACAGCAGTACCCATCGCACACACACGGCGACATCCCGCTCGACCGCCGCCAGCAACACCATCAATACCACCAGGGCAATGACTGTGTGGATCAACTGGCCCAGCACGGTCCGGAGTGTGTACAAAACACGCGGCAACGGACTTTGGCGGATGTACGGTTCGCTGATCTGAAAGGTCCGACACCCTAACAGCAGCGAATCCCGGAGGAACGACCAGGTGGCGATCCCCGCCATCACGAATGCGGCATAATGCAAGGGGTCGCCGCTGCCGAACAGATTGCCGAAAACCAACGTAAACACGATGGTCATCGACAACGGATGCAGCAGGGACCAGCCGATGCCCAGCACCGACCGCCGGTAGCGTTGCCGCAAGTCCAGCCGCACCAGGGCCCACAAAAAATATCGGTATTTCCACAGATCGATCAGATGACGCAGCATCCGGGCATCCATTTCAGGCCGTTCAGGAGCATTACGATGTTGTCTCGCGGCCTTCTCATAATCGATCCGCTAACGGTTTGCCAATAGCAACTGCATCGGCCGCGGCCTGATCGCTACCGCCGCGGCGTCGGGCGGCCCCCCGCCGGCTTAGCTAGGGTTCTGACGCCCACGCACGCACACCCAACCGATAGGCACTGATATGCATCAACTCCCACCGACAACACCGACACGCACTTGCCTTATTCCCCGCCGCGGCGGCGTCTGTACGGCCACTGCTCCTCCAATCGGCCTTGCGGCGAGCGGCCGGTTTGACGTAGATGATGCTGCCATGGCCGCCGCAGCGGTCGTCAGGACGCCTGCAGCGGCGACCGTATCGTAATTCGTTACCCTAACTGTGGTTCGGATGCCACAATCTCATGCACACCGAATGGAATCGCATCGTCCAGGGGGACTGCCTCCGCGAGCTGCCACGACTGCCGACGGGATGTGCCGATCTGGTGTTCGCCGATCCGCCGTTCAATATCGGCTATGAATACGATGTCTACAACGATCGTCGCTCGCGGCAAGACTATCTTGACTGGGCCGAGCGGTGGTTGCGTGAGATCGTCCGGCTCCTCAAGCCGACCGGCTGCTTCTGGCTGGCCATCGGCGATGAATATGTCGCCGAATACAAGGTGCGGATCGACCAGCTCGGATTGCACCTACGGAACTGGGTTGTTTGGCACTACACGTTCGGCGTCGCCTGCACGCGGAAGTTTAACCGTTCGCACGCCCATTTACTCTATTACGTATGCGATCCCGAGCGGTTGACCTTCAACGCCGATGCGGTGCGGGTTCCGTCGGCTCGGATGACCACTTATGCGGACCGGCGGGCCAACCCGCGCGGCAAACTTCCGGATGACGTATGGGTGCTGCGGCCGCAGGAGTCGCCGGAGCATTACCGGGCCGACATGGACGTCTGGTATGTGCCGCGGGTATGTGGGACCTTCCGTGAGCGGACGGAGCATCCTTGTCAGATGCCGCTGGCGGTGCTAGAGCGGATCATTCTGGCCACTTCCAATCCTGGCGATCTGGTGATTGATCCATTTGCTGGCAGCGGAACCACCTTGGTGGCGGCGAAGCGGCATGGTCGTCGCTTCTGGGGCTGTGAGCTATCCCCCCGTTACGCCGCGACGATCGAACAACGGCTGCAAGCGGTGGAGTGGGGGGTCACGCCGCACGAGCCGGCGGTTTCCCAGGCGGCCGCGCCCCGTCGCGCCCGCAGCCAGCGGGCCGTGCCCACACGGTGACAGCAGTCTCAGCTTGGATAGAGCCTCAGCTTGGATATTTGTGAGGGGACATCGACGAGCGATCCTTGCAGTACCGACGCGGTGACGAGCGCTGGAGGCTGACATGCCAATGCTGGATTGTAGCTTTGCTAGACGGAGTCAAACTGATTCTGGCGTCTGGATTGAGTCACAATCGGGTCGTACGCGGCCCGTCGTTGAAACCGGAATCAGAAAACCGAGCGTAAACCCTCTGCCAGCAGCAATTTAGGAGTTGTTATTGGCCAAGCAACTCGCGACCGAGCTGTTCGGCCCGCTGGAGAGCTTCCGGGAGCTTGTCGGGGAGTTTGCCGCCGGCTTGGGCGAAGTCGGGGCGTCCGCCGCCGCCGCCGCCGAGGATAGGGGCCAGTTGTTTGACGATCTCGCCGGCCCGGATGCCGCGATCGACCAGATCGGCGGTCACCGCGGCGACCAGCGGGGCCTTGCCGTCCTCGATCCAGCCGAACACAACGTAGGCCGAGCCGTATTTCTGCCGCAGGCGGTCGATCTGGGTCCGCACCGCCTCGGCGGTCGTCCCCTCGGGGAGGGCGGCGACGATCAGGCGGGTGGAGCCGATCTGCGGGGCTGAGGCGGCCAGTTGGTCGACCACCGCCGTCAGGTCGGACCGAACTCCTTTACGCAGTTGATCTTGCAGCGAGCGGAGCTGCTCCCGCAGGGCGGCCAACCGCTCGGGCACCTCCTCGGGCCGGCACTGCAACGCGGCCGCCGCCTCGTCCAGCAGGGCGCTCCGCTGGTGGAACAGGGCGAACGCCGCCGGACCGGCCACCGCCGTGATCCGACGCACCCCCTTAGCCACCGCCTCCTGCGAGACAATCTTGAAGCAGCCGATCTGGCCGGTACGGCTCACATGGGTACCGCCGCAAAACTCCGCCGACTGCCCCGGCGTCACCTTTTCCGGCGACTCCACACCAACGATCACCACCCGCACCGGATCGGGATATTTTTCGCCGAAGACCGCCCGCACCCCCCGTATCTCGCGGGCCACCGCCAGCGGCTTGATCACCGCGACCACCGGCTCGTCCCGCAGGATGCGTTCGTTGACCCGCCGCTCGATCTCATGGACTTCGGCCAGGCTCAACGGCTTGTCGTGGCTAAAGTCGAAGCGGGTTTTCTGGTCGTCCACCAGCGAGCCGCGCTGCTCGACGTGCGGCCCGAGCACTTGCCGCAGGGCGTGGTTGAGCAAGTGGGTGGCGGTGTGGTGCCGCATGATCGCCTGTCGCCGCGGCAGGTCAAACATGGCGGTGACGGCGTCGCCGACGCGGAACACACCGCTTTGCACCGTGCCGATATGCAAGACGGTCTCGCCGCACCACTGCGTGTCCTCGACCTCGAAGCGGGCATTGTCGGTGCCAGTGATGACGCCGACATCGCCGACCTGGCCCCCCTGCTCGGCGTAAAAATTGGTGCGATCGAGAATGAGGGCCGCCCGGTCCCCCGCTACCAACGCCCCATCGGTATGGACCGTATGGTCGATGACCCAGCCGTACACTTTAGCCGTCACCGGCTCGGCGACGTATTTGGCGTGGTCGTCGGTGACGGGCAGATCGCCACTGATGGCCGAGACGACGACCTTTTTGCTCCCTTCGCGGGCCTTGGCCCGCGCCTGCTCCATCGCCTGGCGGAAGCCGGCCTCATCGACGGTCAAACCTTGCTCGGCGGCCATTTGTTGCGTGATGTCGATGAACAGGCCGTAGGTGTCGTGTAGACGGAAAGCGTCCTCGCCACTGATAACTGTGCGACCGGCCTGGCGGGTCTCGGCGGCGATCTTGTCGAACAGCCGCAGACCGCGGTGCAGAGTCCGCAGGAATGCCGCCTCCTCCGCCTCGATTTGAGCGGCTACCCGCTGCGGGTCCCGCCGCAGCTCCGGGAACACTTCCCCCATCTGCTCCACGACCACCGGAACCAGCCGGTGCAGGAACGGCTCCTGGGTACCGAGGTGCTGGACACCGTAGCGTTCGGCCCGCCGCAGGATCCGCCGCAGCACGTAATCGCGGCCAACGTTGCCGATGCTTGCCCCGTCAGTCAGGGCGAAGGTCAGCGCACGGATGTGGTCGGCGATCACGCGGTAAGCGATGTCCTTAGGATCGTCTAGCCGTCCGCCGTACGCCGGGGCGCCGGTCAGCTTCTGGATGGCCGCGAACAGCGGGGTGAACACGTCCGTGTCGTAATTGCTGTCCTTGCCCTGGAGGACGGCGACGATCCGTTCGAAGCCCATGCCGGTATCGACATGCCGGGCCGGCAAGGGGGTGAGGGAGCGGTCCTCGTTGCGGTTGAACTGGATGAAGACTAGGTTCCAGATTTCGATGACCCGGTCGGTGCCGGCGTTGACCAGGCGGCCGCCGCTTTTGTCCGGGGTGCGGTCGTAATGGATTTCGGTGCACGGGCCGCAGGGGCCGGTGTCCCCCATTTCCCAAAAATTATCCTTGACGCTGCCGTAGTGGATGCGGCCGTCTGGGACGCCGACGGCCCGCCAGTAGTCCGCCGCTTCGTCGTCGCGGGGGATCTGGTTGGCCGGGTCTCCTTCAAACACAGTGACGTGGAGGCGTTCCGGGTCGAGTTGCCACTGTTCGGTGAGGAGCTCCCAGGCCCAGGCGATGGCTTCCTTTTTGAAGTAGTCGCCGAAGCTCCAGTTACCAAGCATTTCAAAGAAGGTGTGGTGGTAGGTGTCGCGGCCGACGTCGTCGAGGTCGTTGTGTTTGCCGCCGGCGCGGATGCATTTTTGCGTGTTGGCCACGCGGGGATGTGGCGGCTTTTCCGTCCCCAGAAAGTAGGGCTTGAACTGGTTCATCCCGGCGTTGGTGAACAGCAGCGTCGGATCGTTCAGCGGCACGACCGGCGACGACGGCACGAACACGTGCCCGTGCTTCTGGCAGAAAAAGTCGATGAATTGCCGGCGGATTTCGTTGGAAGTCCACATATGTCTTGCGGTTACCTGTTTTAGCAAGTCTGCCGGGCCGGACGGCGGGTCATCCGCGGTCGGCCCGGATGTAGGAAATATAGCTGCGGCGGGGGGATCCACCTAGTGAGCCTTTGAGGCCACCCGTCCGCTGGCACACCCTTCTAGTCAATAGGTAATCAGTTGCTGGCGAGCCAGTGATCAGCCAGTGATCAACCATCCGTTGGGGGCGGGTTCGTCGCCATGTCGGGGCCGTCGCCGGGGACGTTCTGCCGGATCCACTCATATACCGTGCGTAACGGGACCTGATGGCGGCGAGCAGCGGCGGCGCAGTCCTCGTATTCAGGGGTCAAAACGGTCTGGCCATCGGCCGTACGGCCGCGGTGGCAGCGGATGGCTCCCCAGGGTGTCTCCGCGGTCAGCGATTCGCGTCGCAGCTTGTGCCGCTCGGCCCAGCGGCGGCGTATGCCGTAGGTACCAGTTTCCGCGAACAGGATCGCCTCGCACGCCGCGACCCGCTCCGGCGGACACAGCACGCTGATCAGCATCCCCATGCGGCTCTTTTTCATCAGGATCGGCGTCACATACACATCGAGCGCCCCCTGCTGCAGCAGGCGTTCCTGACAGTACGCCACGATCTGCGGCGTCGTATCGTCTACCTGCGTTTCCAATATGACGATCGTATCGCCGTCATAATTAGCCTCTGTCGTCACGGCTGAGCCTACGATCAAACGCATGATATTGGGTCGGTGCGGAAAATCGCGGCTACCGGCCCCGTACCCGATTTTTTCGATCCACATGCTCGGGATTGGCAGGTAGGCGTCCGCCAGAGTGGTGACGATGGCCGCTCCAGTGGGGGTGGTCAGCTCGCTGGCGACGTCCGCCGCGGCGACCGGCACGCCGCGTAGCAGGGCGAGCGTCCCCGGGGCGGGCACCGGCATGACGCCGTGATCCCCTTGCACCGTGCCGCTGCCGGTGGGGATTGGGCTGGCGGTAAACCGTTCAATCCCAAGAAGATCCAGGCCAACGACGGCCCCGACGATGTCGGCGATGCTGTCCCAGGCCCCTACTTCGTGGAAATGTACCTTTTCGACCGGCACGCCGTGCACCTCTGCCTCCGCCTCGGCCAGGCGTTGGAAGATCCGGCTGGCCCAGCGCCGTTGCCGGGACGTCAGGTCAGCCTTTTCGAGAATGGCCAGGATGTCGCGGAGGTGGCGATGAGGGTGGTGCTCGTGCGGCGAGGCTACGGTGGCGTGGGTGGCCCGGAAGCCGCACCGCCGCACGGTCGCTGCCCGCAACTCCAACTGTAAACCCATGCTGTCAAAGACTTTCTGGATCGCCGCGGCCGGCACGCCGGCATCGAGCACCGCCCCCAAGACCATGTCGCCGCTGACGCCGCTGAAACAATCAAAATGTGCGATCCGCACGGCCTGTACCCCAAGTGTCCTTTTGCTCCGGCGACCACGATTGTCGCGGCCGGTTCCGACGGGGACGCATCCCTCCCGGCATTTGCCCCTGCGGTGAGTCTTATCATGCCACGCCGTTTTGGATAGGGGAAAGGATTCTGGATGAGGGGCCGGATCACCTATTCGGACGCTTCCAACGGACCGTGAGGCCGTCGTTTAGCGTCCGACTGGTCCGCAATGGTAGTTAATAAACGTATGTAATGCGGGTTTGACAGAGAGGTCTATGCTAAGATAGTGCCCGGGACAGGACTTGAACCTGCACGAGGTTGCCCTCGCCAGCCCCTCAAGCTGGTGCGTCTGCCAATTCCGCCACCCGGGCGTACCTTGCAGGGGGGCAAAGGAATTATCGCAATCCCGGCGGATAAATCAAGAGGCGGATAAATCGAGACCGGCAGAGCTGGTTTGTCGCTGGCTCGGCGCCGAAGCCACGGACGGCGGTAACGCTCAGGCCGCGGCGGACGGCTCGGCCACGTACGGCAACACGTACGGGCCTTTGGGAATCACCGCCAACCGGGCCTGCGGACCGTACTCGGCCAGCGACTCGGCCACCGCCTGCTCCACGCTCGCCGCCGGCTCCACCTGACAGGTCCGCAGCGTCTCCGGCGGCAATCCGTCCGTCACCACCTTGACCTTGCACTTGGCCAAAACCTTCGCCAACTCCTCCAGCTGCCACTGGTCCATCACGAAATAGTCCGTTTCCAATATCTTCCGCTTGAAAGCTTGCAAATCCGGATTTTCGCGGATCAGTTGCTGGAACTCGGGGCTTCCCAACCCCTCGCTCAGGCTCGCCGCTAGGATGATCGTTCCTCCTTCCTTGACGATCGGTAACGCTCCGGTCAACCCCTTGACGGCCTGATACCAGGTGGTGTCCAGCGGATAGCCGGCACAACTGGTCACGACCACCTCCACCGGCCGCGGCACCGGCGCGGCGACCACCGTCCGGCAGAATGCCACGCCGCGTTCCCAGGCCTGGATCATGTCCCCGGACCATACCCCGGTGATCCGCCGCTGCCCGTCGATGCACACATTGACGATAAAATCACACCCGGCCATCAAGGCGATTCGCGTGTTCTCCTCGTGCACCGGGTTTCCATCCAGAATACCGCAGTCAGCCTTCGGGTGTTCCAAAAACTTCGGCCCGTGCCAGACCTTGACCGTCTCCAACGCCGCTAGCCCCGGGCAGATGACCTTGCGGCCGCCGGAGTAGCCCGCCATCAGGTGCGGCTCGATCAGCCCGGTGGTAATCTTGAGCTCCGCCCGGGTATACCGCTTGTCGATCCACACGGGCACGCCGTTGGGGGTTGTTCCCAGATAGTCGTGGTCTTCCAGGCGTTTGCCGTAGTGGTTCTCGCAGCGGTAGCGGGCGGCGATGTCCGGCCCGACCAGCTCGACCAGCTCCTCCCCGAGGTTCGGGCGATGCAAGCCGGTGGCGATCAGGATAGTGATCGCCTCACGGGGGATGCCGGCCGCCTCGAGGGTCTGCAGCAGCGGCGGCAGGATCAGGCGATTGGGGACTGGTCGGGTAATGTCGCAGATGACCACGCAGGCGTTTTTCTTGCCGCGGGCCAGCTCCGCCAGCGGCGGCGTGCCGATCGGCTCCCGCAGGCTCGTCTCGATCGCCGTAAGGGGGTCTTCCAGCGGGGGTACCGGCCGGATCGTCAGTGGCGGCGCGATCAATCGATCGTCCGGCAACATTACTTCCAGGCCCGTTTTCCCGTAATCGAGGGTAACTCTCATCGTGCGTGTCCTCCAGGCGGCCGCGGCGACTCCGCGCGGGGTCCTGGTCGGCCTGCGCGACCGTCATGCCGTCGCCATGCTGTCGCTATGCTTGCCTTGGTCCGCCTAAGGATATACTAATACAATCTCATTAACCACACTGTGCGGCGTCAGCATAACAAATGAGCCGTGCCGCACCCGGCGGGAGAGTGTGCCCATGTCCATCGATAAAAGCCTGAAGCGTCGTGGCGGCAAGACCGCCGTCCGTTGCGTCCTCAAGCGTGCTGAAAGGGTCCTCAAGATGATGGCCGACGGCACCTGGAGCGAGGATCGTAGCCCCTACGGACTACCTAAAACACGCGTACAGAAGGTCGTGCTCAAGAAGAGGTCGAAGAAGGAAGAGGCGGCGGCTGCCGCTGCTGCCCCGGCGGCTGGCGCGGCCGCCAAGAAGTAGCCGCCGGCAACATCGCACGACGCCGCTGCTTCGTAATTCCCGCTACCCCAGCTATCAACCAGGCAGGCACCCCCATGGCACGGGCCGCGGTCGCCATCGGCAGCAACCTCGGCGATCGCCACGCCCACGTCCGTGCCGCTATCCAGCGACTGCGGGCCGAACCCGGCATCCGCCTCCTGGCCGCATCGCCGATCTACGAGACCGCCCCCGTCGATTGCCCTCCCGACGCCGGACCGTTCCTCAACGCCGTGGCGGTCGTGGAGACCGATCTGACGCCGATGCAACTGTTCGAGCGCCTCCTGGCCATCGAGCGATCGTTCGGGCGGATCCGCGGCCTACGGAACGCGCCCCGCACCCTCGACTTGGACCTGGTCTGCTACGACGGCCTGGTTATCGACACGCCGGAGCTGACGGTGCCACATCCGCGGATGCACCTGCGGCCGTTTGTTTTGGTGCCTCTGGCGGACGTTTGGCCGGAGTGGGTTCACCCGCAACTGCACCGTTCGGTGCGGGAGCTGCTGGCCGATCTTCCGGCGATGGCGGTCCGCCTCTGGCCGGAGCCTCCGCCGCGCGGCTCAGGTCGACTACAGGGGCGGCACTGTTTCGTGAGCGGTTCCAGCCGCGGCATCGGAGCGGCGATTGCCGCCGCGATGGAACGCGAAGGGGCCGTCGTCCTGCGTCACGGGCGTACGTTGCCGCAACCGGATGCCCAACATTTCCTCGCCGCCGACCTGCAGGAGCCGGCTGCGGCGGAACGCCTGGCCGACGAAGCCTGGGCCAGGCTGGGACGCATCGATGTATTCGTGGCCGCCGCCGGGGCGGACATTTTGACGACCCCGCAGGCGCAGGCCAGCTACCCTGAGAAGCTTGACCTGCTGTGGCAGGTCGATGTCCGGGCGGGGGTGCTGATGTGTCACCGCATCGGGACCCGCATGAAGGAGCAAGGCCGCGGCTGCATCATCACCATTGGCTGGGACCAGGCCGCTAGCGGCATGGCCGGCGACAGCGGCGAGTTGTTTGCCACTGTCAAAGGGGCCGTCATGGCCTTTAGCCGTAGTCTGGCGCGCAGTCTGGCACCGGAAGTGCGGGTCAATTGCCTGGCCGCTGGCTGGATCCGCACTGCCTGGGGGGAAACGGCCTCGCAGCAATGGCAGGAGCACGTCCGGCGGCAGACCCCGCTGCAGCGATGGGGACTACCGGAGGACATCGCGGCCGCGGCCGTGTGGCTGGCCAGCGACGAGGCCGCATTCGTCACCGGTCAGGTCATTCCCATCAATGGCGGCGTGGTCTAATGCCGCGTCTGCCACGGGTGCCAACACTAGCATGCGGCTCGATACTCCCTTTACTACTTCTTATCCGTTGGCGGCGGCGGCAGGGGCGGCGGCGAGGGCGGCTGTCCCAACTCCGGCTTTTCCGAAGGAATCGGCTGGGCCTTTTTTTCCTTCTCACAACCCAGACTTAGCCCGACCGTGCCGCACACCAACAACCCGGCAAAAATCACCAACAATCGCCGGTACATGTATGTCCCTCATTTCCCGGTGTACGATCAACATGGGAGTAGCCCGCCCCCCACCGGGAACAAGGGGGCGGCTCCCCGCAGCGACTAACACGATGACGATGCGTCGAGCGGCTACTACTCCAACATGCCAAAATTGACCAGTTGGCCGTCGTTGGTGCCGCCGAATTGATTGTACTGATACCAATCCGCACTAAAGAAGGCAATCGCTACACCTTTACGAATCGGTGTGACAGAGCCATCAGCCCGGGCGAAGTTGACGATTTGGGGATGCTTGCTCCCGAAGGTATACCATTGAGCGGGCGTCCGCAATCCCCAAGCATGGGCACTGTATCCGACGCCGAACCATGAGCCCGCGAAGTCCCGGGTACCAGTTTCTCGTCCCATGAGGGTTTCGCCGAACAGGGCGGTGACGGAGTTACCGTCTCGGATACTCGCCAGTTTTTCGGCGGAGCGGTTGTAGAACGGGCCGCGGTAAGCGTTGTAAAAGGTGCTGTTGGAAGCGTTGCCAATGGCTCCAGCAGAACCCGTATAGTTAGTCTTACCAAACAAGTTCCCGGTTGGATTGGGATAGTAGCCGCCAGTGAATGTCAGGTTTTCCATATACGTGGTGACAAACACACCGGTGGTGTTGGCGTCTGGATCATCCGAGGGGCACAGGAAGGTTTTGATCCGATACTGGGCCACCTGGAAGTTAATGGAGTTGTTCCACCACCCGCTGTTGGCCGCGGCTGGCGGGTTGTTTTCAAAATAGATTAGCCCAACTGTTTGCCCTTGCGGGTTGACATTGGTAGAAATCTGCCGGTAAATGTTCTCCTGCTCCAGTTGCGGCAACAGGAACGTCAACACGCCGTTGTGTGGCGCGCTCCAATTGAAACCCGTACCTCGCGGCGGCCCAATCCCGCCCGGCGGCAGTTTCTGGTGCTGACTCTCGTAATTATGGGCCGCCAGAGCGATTTGCTTGAGGTTATTCTGGCAGGTTGATCGCGCCGCCGCTTCGCGGACCTTCTGCACGGCCGGTAACAGCAGCCCGATCAGGATGGCGATGATCGCGATGACTACCAGCAGTTCGATCAGCGTGAATCCCCGCGACGGACCATAACGGATGCGAGTCATGAGCACACCTCCCATTGATACATACGAAGATACATACGAATCATACAACACCTTTAACCGTCATCTCCGCACAGAGGTTACGGCCGTGATCAACAATTCGGATAGTCGGGTCCATCTCACGAGTCCGGGCGCTGGCCAACGGGGAAGTCTGGAAAACCTATGGGGGAGAGGAACGGCAGCGTTGGATACCATGCAGTTGGCCAAGCTATGTCTCTATTTTGCACGCATACTCGGCCAGTTGTCAAACGAAAAATTCACTTTTTCTTAAATTTTCACTAAGTTGTTGTCAGAATTAGAGTTACGTAAAGGATCGAGCGGCTGTCCGGGCCGTCGGATCGCAGCCGCTGGCTGAATCGGGGATAGCGACCGACCGACATTTTTCACCAGACCCTTGCTTTTCGTTGATCTCTCACTCACAATGCGAAAAGAGGCATAAGGAATGCCCATGACCATCTATCCGGCCATTGACATCCGTCAGGGGCGGTGCGTCCGCCTGCGGCAGGGGGACTATAACTGCCAGACCGTTTATGCGGATGATCCGCTCGCGGTGGCCAGGCAGTGGCACGCGGCGGGGGCGCAACGGATCCATGTGGTCGATCTGGATGGGGCCAAAAGCGGCGAGCCGGCCAATACGACGATTATCCGTCAGATCGTTCGGGAAATTCCCATACCCGTGCAGGTCGGCGGGGGATTTCGCACGACCCAGGCCGTCGCAGCAGCCATCAACTCCGGCGTCCAAACGGTGGTGGTGGGGACGCGGGCCGTCCGTGAGCCGGACTGGCTACGGGAGATTGCCCTGCGCTGGCCGCAACGGATCGTTCTGGGGCTAGACGCCCGGGACGGCTGGGCCGCCGTGGAGGGGTGGCAGGAAACCGCCGCCGTGCAGGTGACGGACTTTTTGCAACAACTGGGGGAGCTACCCCTGGCGGCGGTGGTGTACACGGACATCCGCCGCGATGGCATGCTCAGCGGGCCGAACGAAGAGGCCTTGACGGCGGTAGTGGCGGTCTCCCCGTGGCCAGTGATCGCTTCCGGCGGTATTGCCACAGTAGAGGACATTCGCCGCTTGCGCCCCTTGGGCGTGGCCGGCTGCATCATCGGCCGAGCATTGTATGAGGGGACGATCCGGCTGGAGGCGGCCCTGGCCGCGGCGGGGGGAGCACCGGCTTCGACATAAACCGTTACACAGTTTGCGTTTGCGCAAAAACCTTTCCCCCAGACCAACGGTAACGGAGAACGCGATATGGGTGCCAAGCATGTGGTCGAGAAAGTCCGCGACGTCGCCCTGGTGGGTCATCGCGCTGCCGGCAAAACCACCCTGGCGGATGCCCTGTTGTACGAGGCCCACGTCGTGGACCGCATGGGCAGCGTGGACGACGGTACCTCCATGGGGGATATTGATGAGGAGGAACGCAAACATCATTTCTCGGTCGATACCCACGTGCTCCATGCCGATGTCAACGGCATCCATTTGAACATTTTGGACGCTCCCGGCTATCCCGATTTCATCGGTGCGGCGTTGGAATCGCTGGCGGCGGTGGAGACGGCCATTGTGGTCATCTCCGCGGCCAACGGCATCGAGATGAACACGCGGCGGATGTTCCAGGAAGCCACCCGCCGCGGCCTGGCCCGCGTGCTGGTCATCAACAAGCTCGACGCCGAAAAGGTGGACTTCCCCGCCCTGATCCAGAGCATCCAGGCCAGTTTCGGCAAAAACTGCGTGCTGTTCAATGTCCCCGATGCGGTCGGGCCGCAGTTCAGCCGGGTGATTGGCCTGCTGGAGCCCCCCGCCGAGGTGCCGCCGACCTGCCCGGTGGACGTCGCCGCCGCACGGACGCAACTGATCGATGCCGTCGTCGAATGCGACGAATCCCTGACGGAAAAATACCTCACCGAGGGGGACGTGTCTGTTTCCGAGCTGGAATCGGCGATCACCCGTGCCCTGGATGCGGGGACGCTCATCCCGATTTTTTGCACCGCGGCGAAAAAAGACATCGGGGTGAAGGAATTGCTTGAGGCGTTGTGCAAATACGGCTTGTCGCCGGCGTTTGCTCGCAAGCGTCTGGCCGGGCTAGAAGTCACTGTCAACGGTCAGACGCATCCTTTGGAGCCAACGGAACAGGAAGCGTTTGTCGGCCAGGTTTTTAAGGTGGTCAACGACAAGTACGTCGGCAATCTGAGCTTCATCCGGGTGGTCGCCGGCAAGCTGCAGGCCGGGGCGACGGTGTACAATTTGCGGACGGGCCAGTCGATCCGTCTGAGCCACATTTACGAGGTGCAGGGGAAGCAGACCTCGCCGCTGGCCGAGGCCGTACCTGGCGACATTGTGGCCGTGGCGAAAATCGAGGGACTGGAAATCGGCGATACCCTAGCAATCTCGCCAAACGCGCCGCAACTGCCAGTGCCGACCTTCCCCACCCCGATGTTCGGCGTCGCCGTCGAGCCGAAAAATCGCGGCGACGAGCAGAAAATCTCGCAGAGCTTGCAAAAAATCGCCACCGAAGACCCGACTATCAAGGTCGCCCACGACCCGCAGACCAACGAATTGGTGGTCAGCGGCGTCAGCCAGTTGCACCTGGAGGTCATCCGCGAGCGGCTCAAGGCCCGCTTCGGCCTGGAAATCGTCACCAAGGAGCCGAAGATCCCTTACCGCGAGACGATCACCGCCGAGGGACAGGGGGATCATCGCCATAAGAAGCAGACCGGCGGCCGCGGCCAGTTCGCCGAGGTCCACCTGCGACTATATCCCCTACCTCGCGACATCAAGGACCAGGCCCAATGCGAGGCCGTATTCGCCAACAAAAGCCGCTTTGAGAAAATGCGGGCCTGCCACTACGATCCGACGATGAACTTCGCCTTCATCGACCACATCGTCGGCGGCGTCATCCCCAACAACTTCATCCCCGCCGTCGAAAAGGGATGCAAGGAAATGATGGAACGCGGCGTGCTGGCCGGCTACCGCATCCAGGACGTAGCCGTCGAAGTGTACTACGGCAAGCACCACGAAGTGGACTCTTCGGAAGCGGCGTTCAAAATTGCCGCCCGGCAAGCCTTCAAAAAGGCCTTCCTCGCCGCCCGCCCCGTGTTACTGGAGCCGATCATGCGGGTCGAAATCACCGTCCCCAGCAAATACACCGGCGCGGTGCTCAGCGACCTGCCGACCAAACGGGCCCAGGTGGAAAACCAGGACAGCCTGCCCGGCGACCTGACGGTCATCTACGCCCGCGCCCCCTTAGCCGAAATGAGCCGCTACGCCGCCCAGCTCGGCGGCTTGACCCAAGGCAGCGGCGCCTACTCAATGGAGTTCAGCCATTACGAAGTGGTGCCCCCCAACATCCAACAACAAATCGTCGCCAAAGCCCAGCTCAAGGAAGAGGAGGAAGAGTGACCCTCGCCCGTTGCGGCGGCATGGTCCAAGGGGAAAAGAACCGGTTGTCCGCCGCGAGGGGGTGCCCCGAAGATACCAGTCGTCTTGTTGCCAGTTTTGAGGGATATTTTGCCTTTACTCACTGTGGGAGAAGCACTTATGATTAACCCCCATTACCGGGTTGGCATGGCCGTCGTTTTTTGGGTCACTGCCGGCTTGTGCACCGCCGCCGCCCAGCAGCCGTTTGAAAAACGCGGCGATTGGCAGCCCATATTCCAGGGGATCGAGCTACTGGAGCTCCAGGCGGCCCAACCGCGACCCATGCGGGGCTATGCCGTCCGTATCCGGTTAGATACCAACGGGTTGCGTTTCTTCGCCACCCCCGGCAACGGCGACGCCCCCGGCGATACCTTCGGCCTGAAAACCAGCACGTTCTTAAGCCGGTATCGTTGCCAAGTGGCCATCAACGCCTCTCCCTTCTCCCCAATCCACAAGGAAGAGGGGCAGCCGCAAACGATCGAAAGCCTGACGATTTCGGAAGGACAGATCGTTTCGCCGGCCCGCACGAGTTATCCGGCGCTGTTGATCACAAAAGACAACCAGGTCAAAATAGCCCAACCACCGTTTGATCTAAAAGGTGTCCATACCGCCGTTTGCGGCTTTGGTATTGTGCTCCAATCCGGCAAAGTGCTGCCCGGGGGCAAGGATGTCCATCCCCGCACCGCCGCGGGCGTATCTCAAGACGGCACAACGCTTTACCTATTGGTGATCGACGGCCGACAACCGGGGTATAGCCAGGGGGCGACCACGGCGGAGGTCGGACAATGGCTAGCCGCACTCGGGGCCTATGACGGTATCAACCTAGACGGCGGCGGCACCTCCACGTTGGTCATCGAACACGACGGCAGACCCAAGGTCATCAACCGCCCGATCCATGACAGAAAACCCGGAACCGAACGGGTAGCCGCAAGCCATCTCGGCGTGTTTGCCCCACCGCTTCGCCGTTAAATTCCTACAGCTATCGTCTTTCAAAACCAGACATTCGCCACACCGGCCAGGCCCCCCAACCCCCAGCTCGTCAGGCCGCCTGGGAACCGTCTCTCAAAACCTCACACTTCCCACACTCCAGGCATGATGGATTCCACCTTTGGTACGCCTTGCAAATCGGCAAGCGGCATGTACGCCAGATCTGCCCCGGGCTACACGGAAATTCGTTAGTGTCCTTCCAGACAATCCAGAATCAATGTCAACACAACTTGTATGCAATGGTATGCTTAAGACATATAGGACACAAACACACAAATGAATATTTGCTATTTCTTGCCGATCAGCAGGATGGACGTTGGGGGCGAAAGGTATCTGTGGGTGAGGCGGGACTCGAACCCGCACGCCCTTGCGGGCAGGAAATTTTAAGTCTCCTGTGTCTGCCGATTCCACCACTCACCCCTTGGGTCTGTTTGTATTATACATCGACTGCCGGTGTCGAGTACGCCCCCGGAGCGGGAAGAGGGGTGAAACGGGCGCTTGCGTCCCGCATTACAGGTCGGCTACCCATTTCAGCTGGCAAAGGAAGCCGATGAGTGGCCATCAGCGACCAGCAACAGGAACAGGAACAGACCCGCAACAGAATAGGCGGACGACTGACTGCATAACAAATGAGGTCGTGCGGACAGCGGGTTCGGCCGAGTGGTGGGGTGGTGGCGCGCTTGCGCGGCGGAGCCGGCAAGGATTGCGAACTTGACGGCGTTTTATGGCCGCAGGCCGCACGCTACTAGTCACAGCCGCGCAACTCATGCGCTTGCGTCTGCTACGGCCCATGCCGCATTGGCCGCAAACGAACCGACGACTGCTTGAGTGCCCGGCGGGTCAGGAGAGGACATCCACCAGTCGCTTGAGCTGCTCCGCTCCCAAGCGGCGAACCAGGGTGCGGACAGACTCCAGGTCCTCAATCTGCAGGGTCCGCCGCCCGCCCATGCCGCCCTGCCGCCGGATCTGCGACTTGTAGTTGCTAATCAGATTGGTCGGCAGGTCCTCGCGGAACTGCTCCAATATATACTTGTGGAGATCTTGCGGCTTGGCGTCCATCCCACATGCCTGCAAGGCCAGACGCACCATCTGCATCTGGCTCAGTTTCGGCTCAGCAGGTTCTACGTTCTTCTCACTTTTGCTCTTGGACATGCGACTTTTCCTCCTTACTAGCAATTTTTCAGGTTACACACTTGGCCTCGGATTCAGGTGTGGGATTCCCAAGGCTCAACCATACTCTATCCAATATCGTAGTTGACAATTTGACCGGCGACAAGCGTTAATTAATTTTTTTATGGATAGTTTCTGTAGTCCAGCCGGCACGCCGGTTCATTAATGCCAAATATAACGTCGGTCCAGCGTGGAGACTCCACCTGTTGACGTGGTCCTAGATCGACTGTGTGATCTGGTCGTAAAGTGCTCCTTCCTGAAAGAACGATTGCTGGATGTGGTGCCAATCCCCAAGGCCAAATTGCGGATCGGTCGGGCGTAGCAACCGGATAGGGGACAATGCCGCACCCGCCTCGTGACGATACGGCCGGAAGTGGTAGTGGGCGAATACCTCTTGTGCTTCTGGAGTGTACAGGAAGCGGACGTATTGTTCGGCGGTCATTTCCAATCCATCCCGGCGAGCATGAGCATCTACGATGGCCACATGCGGTTCGGCCACGACGCTCAGTTTGGGATAGACGATCTCCACCTGGCCGGGAACTTCGCGTTGGACCAGCCAAGCCTCGTTTTCCCAGGTGAGCAGGACATCGCCGATGTGGCGTCGGGCGAAGCTGACGGCGGCGGCTCGGCTACTGCTGTCGAAAATGGGCACCCGCCGCAATAATTGCCGCAAAAATTCCCGGGCCTCTGCGGCACTGCCGCCTGCGGCCACAACGCCCAGCCAGGCAGCCAGCACGTTGAGCCGGGCCGCCCCGCTAGTCTTCGGATTGGCCATGATGATCTGCGTGCTCTCATGGCGGACCAGGTCCGGCCAATCCGTGATCCCGAGCGGGTTGCCGGCCCGGACCACAAAGACCACCGTCGAGGTGTACGGCAAGGAACGGTTGGGGAAGCGGTTCTCCCAATCCGGGGCCATTAGGCCGGCCCGGGCGATCGCATCCACGTCCAGCCACAACGCCAGGGAAACGACATGGGCCCCCAAGCCGTCGATGACCGCCCGTGCCTGGCTGCCAGAGCCGCCGTGCGACATCCGGATCCGTAAGGGGTCTTTTCCCTCCTGCTGGCGACGTTCGAGAAACAGGCGGTTGAGACGTCGGAACAATTCTCGCGTGGCGTCGTAGGAGACATGCAACAGGGCGGGACCGCCCGTACGGGCACAGCCCGGCACTGCGGCCGCGCACCCCAAGGCGTATCGGAGGAACTGTCGCCGATCCTGCAGATTCATCAGTTTGTTGATCATATTAGTCATTATTCTGAACCCGATCGGGGCGACAACGCCGGGAAAGGCAACGGCTCCACTTGCGGCAGGTCGGCCAAAGTGTTTAACCCGAGGATTTCCAAGAACTTACGTGTCGTGCCGTACAGGGCCGGCCGCCCCAGGGACTCCTGCCGCCCCACTACCCGGACCAGACCTTTGTCGATCAACTGATGCAGGCTTTCCGTGACGTTGACCTGGCGGATTTTCTCGATTTCCGCGCGGGTAATGGGCTGGCGGTAGGCGATCACGGCCAGGGTTTCCCAGGCACTGGGGGAGAGATGGACATGGCGGCCGCTGCGACGGAGCAGCGTCAGCCAGCGGTGGTACTCGGGCCGGGTCAACAACTGATAGCCGCCGGCCAGCGGTTCGACCTGGAAGGCGGCGGCATCTGCATCTAGGCAGTCCCGCAGGGATTGCACCGCCGCGTGGGCGGCGGCCTCGTCTGGCAGGTGCAGGATTTCGGCCAGTTGCCGGGCGGTCAGCGGTTCATCGGCCATCATCAGCACCGCTTCCAGGCGGGCCAGCAGTGGGGACCGTACCCCCGGCTCCGGCGGCGAAGCGGTTTGCGCCGGCCGCAACCGCCAGTCCAGCCGCCGCGGCTGGTTGCCGGGCCGTTCCGCGGAAATACGGCGGCTGGCGACGCCGTAGCGGACGCCGCGGGGAAACCTCCGATCATAGAATGTGGGCATTGCCGGGTTCATTCATACGCGAAATTGTGGCGGGTCCCATCGCAGACCCATCATAACCACAAAACTGTCGCGAGACTCATCATAACTGTGCGTGGGGAGGCGGTCCAGATAGACTAACGCCAGTAATTACCGGTGCCGCGTTACCACGAATGTAGATGGTATCGCAGGCATCAACAGGGACTCCACGCCCAGTCGGGTTGGGATATGTTTTGGTCGCAGTATCTATCGCCGCCGTGGAATGGGGTCGCGGCTGGGATCACCGCCGCGGCGTTGCTATTAGGATTTGTGGGTCTGTCCGCCTTCTTGGCGATTTGGGCGGAGCGGAAGGTGTCCGGGCGGATTCAGGACCGGCTAGGGCCGTCGCGGGTCGGGCCGTTTGGCCTGTTGCAATCGCTGGCGGACGCCATCAAGCTGATCGCCAAGGAGGACCACGCCCCGGCGGGGGCCGACCGCTGGCTGTTCCGGCTGGCGCCGTATCTGGCATTTGCAGCCAGTTTTACCGCCTTTTTGGCTCTGCCGTTTGGCAAGGACCTGGTGGCAGCGGAGCTGCAGACGGCGGCGTTTTTCGTTTTGGCCGTGCTCTCCAGCGAGGTGTTCGGCGTGGTGCTGGCCGGATATTCCTCGGCAAGCAAGTGGGCCTTGTTCGGCAGCATCCGGGAAGCTGCACAGATGGTCAGTTACGAGGTGCCGCGTTCGTTGGGCGTGGTCACTCCCGTCTGCCTGATGGGCAGCTTGAATTTGCATCAGATCGCCCGGGGACAAGAAGGATGGTTCTGGAACTGGAACGTGTTCCACGACCCGTTCACATGGCTAGCGTTTTTCGTGTTTTTCGTGACGGTGACGGCGGGATGCAAGCGGGCCCCCTTCGACCTGGCCGAGGCGGAGAGCGAGCTGGTCGCTGGTTTCCACACGGAGTACAGCGGGTTCCGCTGGTCAGTGTTTTTCCTGGCGGAATACGGGAGCATGTTCGCCGTGAGCGCGTTGGCTTCCCTACTGTACCTGGGGGGCTGGCACAGCGGACTGTTGCCGTTCGAGCCGACGGAGCGGTGGGGATTGTTCTGGGGCAACCTGCTGAACGTGACAGTGTTCATCGCCAAATGCTGGCTATTGGTATTGGTGATGATGTGGCTGCGGTGGACGCTGCCACGGCTGCGGATCGACCAGGTGATGGAAACGTGCCTGTTTTATCTGCTGCCCATCAATTGCGTGTTGTTGGGCGGGGTCTGTGTGTGGCTGTTGCTGGTACCCCCCGGAGCGGCGGCGGCGGTCCGTGCCGTGCTGGCCTGGGGCACTCTGGCAGCGATGCTGTTGTTGGCGGTTAGCCTGTTGCGGCCGCTGCCGGCCAACGCCCGCCGGGGCCAGTTGCCGGGGGCCTGGCAGCCGGTCCGCCAATGATCGCCAGATCGGTGATAGTTACAGTGATAATTGTGGTGGCCAAGGCGACCACCATCAGCTAACTGACCGTCACTCCGCTGGTCGCCGGATCGCTATTGCGGCATCTGTCCAGATTTTGAACAGCCGCCTCAGTCGGCCGCCCGATGTTCGTCATTGGGGCGTCCCGATGGACGAAACGGCCAAACATGCCATTCCAGCGGCCAGAGGCCCATCAGCCGGCAATAGATCGGTTCCAGCCAGTGGGGCAAAAAGCGGGCCAGGACGGACCAGGCGGTCTCGCCGATGTAGATCACATCACCGGGCTGCAGGGTGAGCGTTTCCGCCGCGGCGGGTGTCGTCACGGCGAGCCGCGGGCGGATGCGATACAGATACGGCCGCCACCCGTCCGCCACGTGAGGACGAACCACATATACCTGCGACAGTTTCGTCCCCGGCGGCAGGTTCCCCGTCCGCTGCAGGTAAGCGGCTACCGGCTCCGGTCCCGGGTACGGCACAATCTTGGTCTTGCCCGCGACGGGGCCGTGGATGAATATGAACTGGCTACGAGGTTCCACCAGCTCGACCGTAACGGCTTCCGCGGGCAGTCCAGCGTGCCGGGCCAGTTGTTGCCGCAGCTCCGCAAGGGTCAGGCCTTCGGCCCGAACCGACCATTTGGGCCACGGCGTGATGCTACCGTCCAGGTCGACTGCGGCCAAAAAGTCCCACTGCGGACGGGACGCAAATCGTGCGGCGACTACATCCGGACTGGCGACCCGATAGCTGGCCGTCCCAGCAGCGATCCCCGCGTCGTGACCCGTGGCCGCAGACGGCGGACGCCTCCCCTCCGTGTGCAGGCAGCCGCACAAGCCCAACAGCACGCCGCATCCGATCTGCCACCAACGGCCGACCCGACGGCTCGACGATGCCGTGCTTTTGACCATGGGCTACCCACGCCAACACGTTGCCGGGGCCAGGTGGACGATTGGGCCTAACCGGTATAATCGGCACGGGCGGAACGATTCTGCAGCAAATAATGATCAGTATTCCGATTGTCAAACTGATGATTGCGGACAGCGTCAAGCCTGGTAGCGGCGTCAAGCCTGTTAGCGTGGTCCAAGGGATAGCAACGGGTTCAGTCGGCAGCGGAATCCGAGACGGCAGCGGGGTCAGCCGGCGGCTTTGCCGGCCCGCTCCTGTCGCAGTATCTGCTGGTAACACCGGCGGATCGCCTCGGTGTGCCGCTGATGCTCGGCCAGCAGGCGGTCGGCCCGGCCGAGTCCCATGCGGCGGGCGAGCTGTTCCAACGCCGCCGGCTGCTGCGGCAACTCGGTGAGCGGGTGGTCGGTCATGATCCGCAACCGGGCTTCAGCCAGCCGTAAAAAGGAGTAGCCGTTGCGGAGCACGGCGGCCATTCCCTCGTTCAGCAACTGGTGTCGTTCCGCGGTGTCGATAGCGTCCCAGATGTTGGGCTGGAGGATGGCGGGGCAGTCGCGGCCGTATTTGAGCTGCAGCAGCTGCAGGACGAACTCGACGTCGGCGATGCCGCCCACTGCCCGCTTGAGGCTACGGGGACTGGCCGTGGCTTCCAGCTTGCGACGCATGGCGTCCCACTCGTCGACGCAGGCGGGGGTCCAGGGAGCGGCCAGGACTGCCTCCCGCACGGCGGCGGCGACGGTGGCGGCAAAGGTCGCCTCCCCGGCGACGGTTCGGGCCCGCGTCAACGCCTGCCGCTCCCACAACTGACAGGCCGACGAGTGAAAATACCTCTCAAACTCCGCCAACGGCAGGGCCAACGCCCCGGACTTGCCGGTTGGCCGCAACCGCATGTCCACGGCGTATAGCCGCCCCAGCGGCCCTAGCTGGCTGGCCATGCGGATGATCGCCCGCATCAGCTCGGCAAAATAGACCGCGTTGGCCTGTCCCTGTGTGGTCGTGCCGTCCGCTGCGTAGATCAAGATGAGGTCCAGGTCGCTGTGGTAGCTCATCTCGCGGCCGCCGAGCTTGCCAAGCCCCACCAGGGCATAGTGGCACGGCCCGCCGTCCGGCCGTTGCGGCGTCCCCCACCGTGGCTGCACCTCTGCCTCGGCCAGCCGCACGATCTGCTGCAGGATGACCTCCGCCAGGTCCGTCAGGGCGGCGGCGGTCTGCCGGATCGGGTAGTAACCCAACAGATCCCCCACGCCGATGCGGAGCAGCTCCTTGTCCTGGAAACTGTGCAGGATCGGTTCGCAGTCCACCGCGCCCCGGCACAACTCTTCCAGCTCGGTTTGCAGCTCGGACCGTGGCCGCAGGGCATGCATCACCAGGCTGTCCAGCAGCTCATCGATCATCCCCGGGTTGTTGACCAATAGCGACGAGAGAAAATGGCTGCTGGCGCACAACTCGACGTATAGTTGCAAGCATGCCGGATAGTCATGGAACAGCTCCCACAGCACGGCCTTGGCCCCGAGCGAGGCCGAGACCCGCTCCAGCTGGTTGAGGGCGTCGTCCGGGTCGGCCGTCCCGGCCAGTGCCGCTAGCAAACGGGGTGCGATACTGGCCAGGAAATGCCGACACCGCCGCGAGGACAAAAACGGCACCGATTCCCGGGCCAGCTCCTGCAGGTTGGCATAAGCCCGCGGGATGTCCCGGAACGGATAGCGACTGAGAACGGCGTGGATCGTCTGCGGGTCCGGCTCCGGGTCGAGGATCAGGTCCGTTTCCGGCTCGCTGTGGGGGGTAGTATCCATAAATGCTTGGTGCAGAACATGTTCCAGCACGGCCCGGGCGGTGGTCCGCCGCGACTCCAGATCGGCGACGAACTGTTGCAACGGGTCCGGCGGCGGATCGGGCGGCTCCACCCGGTGCCCCGGTTCATCCAGGGGGGATCGCCGCTGGGGTGCGATGCGACGGTCCCGGCCCGGCAGCCCTTCAGCCGCCGCAAGCGACTGCCTCGTGGCGGAGGGGGCCCCATAACCGAGCCGTAACGCCACTAGCCGCAGCTGCTCGGCGTCGTCCGGCAGGGTATGGGTCTGCAAATCGCCGAACAGTTGCAGGCGGTGCTCGGTGGTCCGCAAGAAACGGTAGGCTTCCGCGAGGCGGTAGGTCTCCTGCGGCGTGAGGCAGCCGGCGATTTCCAGGGCCTCCAGGGCCAGCAGGGTATTGCGTTGCCGGACGGCAGGGAGATCGCCGCCGTTGAGCAACTGCAGAAACTGCACGGTGTATTCGATGTCGCGGATGCCGCCGGGACCGTGCTTGACGTCCAGCGAGGGTACCTGGACGCCGCGACGGTGCTTGGCCCGCTCCTCCATCCGCCGCTTCATCGCCTTCAGCTCGTGGATCTCGGAAAAACTCAAAAACTTGCGGTAGACAAACGGCTGGACGGTACGGACCAGCTCCCGCCCCAGTTCCAGGTCGCCCGCCACAGGTCGCAGCTTGATCAGCGCCTGCCGCTCCCAGGTGCGGCCGATAGTATCGTAATAGTGGCGGGTAGCTTGCAAGCTCCGGACCAGCGGGCCGGTCCGTCCTTCGGGCCGTAACCGCAAGTCCATCCGGTAGGCGATGCCGTCCTCGGTGTGCGTCCCCAATAGCCGCACCACTTCGCTGACCAGGCGGCTAAAGAACTCCTGGTTGCTGATGCGGACACGGCGGCCCGTGGTCTCCCCCTCCTGGTCGTACACGAACAGCACGTCCAGGTCGCTAGAGTAGTTCAGCTCCTCGCCGCCGAGCTTGCCCAAGGCTAGCAGGGCACAGCGCGCCGGCCGCCCCTGCGGCGTGGTTGGCGTCCCCCAACGGCGACTTAATGTCTGCTCGGCCACCTCCATCGCACCCTGGAGGCACACATCCGCCAACAACGCCAAGTTGCGGGCAATCTCTTCCAGCGGCCGACGATGGATGATGTCGTCGATACCGATCCGCAGCAGGTGCCGTCGGCGGAAGCGGCGGAACGCCTGCAGTGTCGCCCCGTCGTGCTGCGCAAACCCGGCCGACTGTCGCAGCTCCTCCAGTAACTCCGACCGGCCGGGACTGTGCCGCACGGGGACCAGCACCACGTCCAGCCATTGCGGGCAACGCACCAGCGTGTCCGCGAACAACTGCGATACCCCGAGCAACTGCACCAGCTTTTCCAGTCGCACCGGCAGTTCCGACAGGTGAGCCATCACCGCCTGACGGGCCGGCGGCTGGGCCAGCAGACGCTCCAGGTTATGGATGGCCAAGTCCGCATCGGCACAATGAGCCACGGCCCGCCGCAGAGCGACAAAAAACGGCTCCCGCAGCTCCGGCTCCAACCGTGCGGCGATCGCCGCCAGGTCCCGTTCGCCGCGCTCGGGATGCCGTAGCCGCTCGAGGAGTCCACTCCATACTGTCACGGCGTCCACCAGATCCGATGCCGGGGCGTGGGATACAAGTCGCTGGATACGCGTCGTGGCCGGATGCTCCCTTTTCCTAACTGGGCAACTGCAGGTGCGGCTTTCGTAACTGCGTCAGGAGGCGCGTGGGTTCGCCGTCTCCGCCGTGATTGTCCCCAAACAGCGGCGATACACCTCAAAGTCCGCCGGGCGGAAGGTGCAAAAGATGACCCGCTCGCAACCGGGGACCTCCGGCAGGCACTGATACACCGTCTTGAGGGCGATCGGGCAGGCCGCGGCGATGGGATAGCCGTAGGCCCCTGTGCTGATACTCGGGAAGGCGATCGATCGCAACTTGTTATCCCGCAACAGGTTTAGACAGTTTTGGTAGCATAAGGCTAAACGGCGAGCCGCTTCCGCCGGTTCCCAGTCCCGGTAAATCGGCCCCACGGTATGGATGATATAGCGGGCAGTCAGCCGGCCGCCGCCGGTCAGGACGGCTTCTCCTGGCTCCAGAGCTCGACCGCCGCGAGCAGCCATGATCCGCCGGCACTCCTCAAGGATGGATGGCCCGCCGGCCCGGTGGATGGCCCCGTCCACCCCGCCGCCGCCGGCCAAGTGCGGATTGGCCGCATTCACAATCGCATCGACCGCCAGTTGCGTAATATCTCCTTGCAAGACTTCCACTTCCGCATGATGCCAGCGTATCGTGACTCGTTGCATCGCAACGCCCCCTCCTGGAACGATTAACGGAATCTGCCCATTTGTTCATTTTTCCATTTGCGGCGCGCTTGCAAAATCATCGGGAAATAGGCGCAAGCACCGCTCCCGGCGACGTTCCCCTGGTGAACCCCGATGCGGGACGGTCAACTCAGGAGAGACGTATGTCCACCACCCCCGGCTCTGGCGGCCCCCCCCGGATAGCGGACCTGCTCGTCCGATATTTCGCCAAGGCCTCAGACGCAGCCGCTGCAGTCGAGGCGTGCGAACCCGAGGTGGAGCCGTACGAGGCGGCATCGGGGTTCCGCATTGATCCCCTCATCGCCTGGCAGGACGCCGTTAACTATCATATTACGCCCTGCCGGCTGTCGATGCCGGGCGAGTGGCCGGCCCTGGTGCATCTGCCCCTGCAACAATGGGCGGTCCCCTGCTGCCTGGGCGAGTGGCCGCAACGGGTAAACCGGCTATCCGTGCTGCTGGCCCCCGAGCCGTTGCAGAGGCTGCTGCCGGTCGCAGAGACCCTCACCCCCCTGCCCGGCTTGACCCAACTCCGGCGGTGGATCGCCGCCCAAGCCCCGTCCTATCCCCTTGTGGCTGCAGGAGTTGCGCGGGCATTACGCGACTGGGACTTGGCCGAGCGGTACCTGCCCGCCGCCCCGTCCCAGCCCAATCTCTCCTCCCCCAGGCTCGCACACCCCCTAACCGCCGGGCAGGCCATCCAGGAGCAGGCCGCCCTGCTGTGGCTCAAGGGGCATTACACGTTGGCCCGCGACCTGTGGGATACGGCACCGGAGTCCCCGGCCGTAGTGTTCAACCGCGGCATGGCCCGACTGTTCCTCGACGAGCCACACCAGGCGGTCGAACCGCTGCGGCGAGCCGCCCGCGAGCTGCCCGAATCGTCCGGCTGGCAGGCGTTGGCCGAACTGTACGCCGTGGTGGCCGAAATCCGGACCCGCATTTAACACTGGTAGGTACCTGACAACCGGCCGGGAGCCGGCTGACCCCCGCCGCTTCACTTGCGCTGCTTGTCTCAGAGCCGCCACGCCCGTTATAACAACGGCAGTACCCTCCTGTGCCGGCGGAAGGCGTGCGGCCGCCGGCGTCCGCTTATCGTTCCATAACCTAGGAGTCACGACCATGCGTCGGTTGCATCTGGCGTGGGCGGCAGGCCTGATCGGTGCGGCATTGGGTGCGGCCTGCAGCGGAGAGATGGCCTGCGGGCAGGAGCCGCCGCCGGGGTTTGTCCCCCTGTTCAACGGCAAGGACCTCACCGGATGGCAAGGACACGTCACCATGGCTGAGCGGGCCAAGGCCAAACCGGAAGAACTCCAGGAACTGATCAAAAAACGCACCCAAACCGCCTTCCAGCATTGGACCGTCAAGGACGGCGTCATCTACTGCGACGGCAAAGGTGGCGTCAGCCTGCAAACCGTCAAGGATTACGGCAACTTCGAGCTGCTCGTCGACTGGAAAATCACCGAAAAAGGGGATAGTGGCATCTACCTCCGCGGCCAGCCGCAAGTGCAAATTTGGGACTCCGACACCTTGACGGACAACCTCAAAGCCGACCGCGGCAAAGGCTCCGGCGGCCTGTGGAACAATCCCCCCGGCGATCCCGCCAAACAGCCCCTCAAAAAGGCCGACAAGCCCGTCGGCGAGTGGAACACCTTCCACATCATCGTCAAAGGGGACCGGGTCACCGTCAAGCTCAATGGAGAAACCGTCGTCGACAACGGCAAGCTCTACAACTACTTTGACCGCAAAAGCCCCGTGCCGGACAAAGGCCCCATCGAGCTGCAGATCCACGGCACCCCGCTGTGGTTCCGCAACATCTACATCAAGGAACTTCCCTAAAACGACCCCACTGCTCAAAACCGCATCCAATCAGGCGGTGCCATCCTTTCCCGGCTCGCTTCGAGCCGGTTTTCCTCATGTTTCCCGATCCGGCCCGCCCCCGTCTGTCCCCCGCTGGTGCAGCCGATAAGATAACTGCTCAATCCAGACCAATTCCTTTATGCAGACGAGGAACGATCCGATGAACGCGATTTCCATCACCCGCCTGTTCGGGCTAGGGCTGACGCCAGGCAAGCTACGCGGCTTGCAGCGAATCAGCAACCCAAACGGCACACTGACGATGATCGCCACCGACCAGAACTCCTCGATGATCAAGATGATGAAGGACGCCCTCAAGCGGGAGCCGTCCTACGAGGAGATCGTGGATGCCAAGGTGATGCTGTCGCGGGCCCTCTCGCCGCACTGCTCCGGCATCCTGGTGGACGGCTATTACGGCTACGCCAGCACGCTGGCGGCGTGGGCCATCCCGTCCGCTACCGGCATTCTCATCCGCGTGGAAAAGTCCGGCGCGCCGAAAAACGCGGCCGGCGCCCCCATTGCCGAAATCGAAGCCGGCTGGGGCGTGGCCAAGATCAAACGCTGCGGGGCCGACGCCGTCAAGCTCCTGGCCCAGTTCGAGCCGGGCGAGTTCGACTCCGCCGAACGCAACTTCGAGCTGGTCCGCAGGATCCACGACGAATGCATCCAGCACGACATCCTCTTTCTGCTCGAACCGATCCACTTCCCCTACAAGGTCAACGGCGTGGAGGAGAGCAAGGATGCCGTACTAGCCCGCAAGGCCCGCACGGTGATCGAGACGGCCAAATACCTCAGCCGCTACTGCGATGTCTACAAGGCCGAATTCCCCGGCACGCTCGGCGTCGAGTCCGATAGCCAACTGATGGACAACCTCAAGCGGCTCAACGACGCCTGCGAACGCCCGTGGGTCCTGCTGTCCGCTGGCGTCGATTACGATCAGTACAAAAAGCAGGTCGAGATGGCCGTTAAGGCCGGAGCCTCCGGCGTGCTCGGCGGCCGGGCCTTCTGGAAAGAGTTCTTCACCTATCCCACGCCTGCCGAACGCCTCAAGTTCGCCGAGACCGAATGCGTTCGACGCGTCCAAGAAATCGACGCCATCGTCAAAAGCGGCGCCACCCCCTGGTTCAAACGCTACGGCCTGTCGATCGAGGAACTCCACATGATCCGGGCCACCGAAGGCTGGCACGCCCGCTACGGCGGCGGCCCAACCCTCACGCCGGCCAAATCCGCCACCGCCGACCCGCACGCCGTCTATTGATCGCCTCCGTGAGCGGTACCCCGCTCCATCATCTTCCGCTCAGCCCAAAAGCTCCTCCCCCGCACACGGCCGCCCGTGGGGATCCACCCCCCGGCCGCCAGTGCGTCCTACGGCACCTATTGCCGGCAGCAGCTAAAAGTGAAAATAAATTCACCTAATCAGAGTATCCACCATAAAGTTCGACTTGTCAAGCAAAAAAATTTTGGGTCCAATGCTGGAATTCGGGAAGGTGGCCCAACGGAGGGGGGAAGCGGCCATGATGGTGGCCCCGCCGCCGGCAGCGGACGCCGGCACGGAAGCAACCAACCGACCGCGGGTGCGGCTGGAGGTCCGCACGCCTGCCGGGCGGCTGGTCAGCTATGAAATCCCAAGCCGCGAGTGCATCATCGGTGCGGCCGCCGGTTGCGACCTCCGCCTGGCCGGCACCGACATCCCCCCCGTCGCCGCCCAAATCGTCCGTGACGGCCCGGCCCTGTTCGTCCGCCGCCTCTCCCCCGCCGCGACCGTCTGTCTCAACGCCCGGCCCCTCAGCCTCGACGAATCCCCGCAGATCCGTCACGGCGACCACCTCCGTATCGGCGAAATCGACATCGCCGTCCACTTACTTACGGATCAACCGCTCGTCCCGGCCTTCCACCCCTGGGCGCCTGCCGCGGCAGCGACTCAAACCCACCCCGCCATAACCAACGGCGCGGCCGAATCCCGCGAGGAAGACCTGCCCGAGGCAGTCACTGCAACGGAAGAGGCCGCCGCGGCGGATGGGGTCATCCCCACGCCGGAGGAGCTGGTCCGCCGCGCCCGCGAGCTGGACCGCCAGGCCCGCGAGCTGGAAATCGACCGCGTCATCTGGTACCAGCGGCGGGAACAGATCGCCCGCGAAATCGAGCAACAGCGGGCCGCCCTGGGTCTAGTGGCAATTGATAAAACCGAGTTAGACCGTCAGCGCCAGGAACTGGAACGGCAGAAAGAGGAATTTGCCCGTGAGAAAGAGCGGTATGAGCACGAATATCAACGTCGCCTGCAGGAATTGAGTGACCGTGCCGCCGCGGTGGAGGCTGCCGCTGCCGAGCTGCAGGCCAAGCAGCAGGCCCGCGAGGCGGAATGGGCCGGCCGCGACGCCGCCTTGCAGGCGCTGCGTCAAGAACGGGAACGCCTGCGGATTGCCTTTGAGGAGTTGGAACGCCTCAAACGCGAACACCAGCAGCAGCAGCAGGAGTGGCAGGAGGAGCGGGCCGGCGCCGCCGCGGAGCGGGCTGCCGAGCGGCAACGCCTGCAGGAGTGGGAACAGCTCCTGCACCGCCGCGCCGCCGAGCTGGAACAGCTCAGCCAGTCTCTGGCCGAAGAAAAGCAGACCTGGGAACGGGAGCGGGAACAATACCATCAAGACCTGGTCATCCTGGAACGGCGGTGGGCCGCCCTCGAGTCGCGGGAACGCCAACTGGCTGCCTTGCAACAGGAGTTGAACGACTGGCGGCAGAAGCTCCTCGACGAGGCGGCCGCCTGGGAGCAGACCCTGCAGCAAGCCCTGGCCGAGCAGGAACGCCTGCAAGCCGAATCGGCACGCCTAGAACGCTGGCGGGCCGAGCTGGAACAGCGGGCATCGACCCTGGCCGCGCAGGCGGAACAGCAGGCCGCCCAACAGGCCGCCCTGGCTGCCGAACGCCTCCAGCTTGACGCCCGCCGCCGCGAAGTGGAGGCCGACGCCCTCCGCGTCCTCCAGGCCCAGTCCCAGGCTGCGGCCACCCAGGACGAGTTGAACCGCCGCCTGGCCGAAATCGAGCAGCTCCGCACGCAACTGGCGGAAGCCCAGGCCGACGCCGCCGTCCGCCAACAGCAGATCGCCGAACGCGATGCCGTCGTCGCCCAAGCCCTGGAAGACATCCAGCGGCAACGCCAGGAGTTGGCGGAACAAGCCGAGCGGCTTCGGCAACGTCAAGCCCACCTCGACCAACAGGCGGCCGCCCTCGCCGAGCAGGCGGGGGCCCTCAAGGGCCGCCTGGAACAGGCCATCGACCTGCAGGCTCGCCTCGAGGCCGACCGTCAAGCCCTCCGTGAGCGGGAAACTGCCTTGGCCGCTGCCGAACAGGCCCGACTTGCCCTGCAAGAGCAATTGCGGCGACGGGCCGAAGAGCTCGCCGCCCGTGCCCGCGCCCTCGACGACCGCGAACTCCGCCTCCAAGAACAACGCACCCAGCTCGACCAACAACAAACCGCCTTGCATGCCGCACAAGCCGCGCTCCGCCAGCAAGCGGCCGATTGGCAGGCCCAAATCGAACAGCAACGCCAAAGCTGCGCCCAGCAGCAAGCCGCCCTGCAAACCCAAGCCGAGATCCTGCAGCGCCGCCACGCCCGGATCCGCGAAACCGGCCTGAAACTGGCCCACGCCCGCAAACTCTTCGCCCAGCAACGCCAAGCTTGGCTCGCCCAATTCCAGCAGCAGCAGGCCGAGCTCCAACATGCCCGCCAGGAACTGGACCAGTTCCACGCCCAAATCCTCGAACAGTGGCACCGCCTGCACACCCAAGCCCCGGAGCTGGAAGAACGCCTCGCCCGCATCCTGGAACGCATCAGCCACTCCCGCGAACTGACTCAGGACCACCTGCGGACCCTGCAGGAGTTTGCCCGTCAGCAACGCGGCGACATCGAGCAAATGCACCAAAAACTGCAGCAGGAGTGGGCCGCCCTGCGTCAGCAGCAACAAGAGCTGCAGCAGCAACGGGCCGAGCACCGCCTGGCCGTGACCGCATTCCGCCAGCAACTGCTGGAATGGCAGAGCCAGATCGCCGCATGGAAACAGTCCCTGGCCAGCGATGCGGCCAGCCTCGCCGCTCGGCAGGCCGAAGTGCAACAAGCCGCCGCCGCACTCGACGACACCGCCCGCCGCCTGGCCGAAGAACAGGAACAGCTCCGCCGCGAACGGGCTCAGGTCGCCGAACACCGGGCCACCCTCGAACGGCACCTGGCCGACATGCGGGCCTGGTACCGCAAAAAGCTCCGCGAGCTGGCTCAGCGATCCCCCCGACCCACCGAACCGTCCGAACCATCCCTCCGCCTCGTCCCGCCCGCCGACGAGTCCGCCGCAACCCCACCGCTCCTCGCCCCAAGCGAGCCGGAACCAGCCGACCGGCAGCTCGGCGACCTGCTACGCCACCACCAGCTCATCGACGATGAAACCCTCGAAGCCTTGTGGCTCACCGCCCAACACCAACGACGCCCCCTGCGGCAAGTGTTGCTCGGCAGCGGCATCATCACACTCTACCAACTGGCTCTTATTGAGGCCGGCCACATCGACGGACTGTTGCTCGACCGCTACCGTGTCCTGGACCGCCTGCGGGCCACGCCGCACGAGACGGTCTACCGTGTCATAGACCCCAATCGTCCCCACCGCGACGACGCTGAGCTACTCCTCCGCCATCTGTCCGAATCGGAAATGCGATCACCTGAACACGTTGACGAATTTCAACGAAATTTTCAGATTTTACAATCTATTAATCATCCGAATCTTGTCAAAGTGGTCGAGATTCTGAACATTCACGACCGGCCGGCGGTCGTTCAGGAATGGCCCCACGGCTGGCCCAGCATCGACTGGCCCGTCTTAGCGGCCCACCCCGCCTGCTGGCTGCAGCTCCTATTGCAAGCGGCACGCGGCATCCAGGCCGCCCACCGACGCGGCCTGATCCACGGCCGGCTTCAAGCCGAAAACATCATCCTGACCCCACAGGGAAATGTCCTCGTCACCGGCGTAGGCGAGCCGCTCTGGCTCCACGGCATGTCCGGCGTGCCGTCCCCACAGGAGGATCTGCTCGCCCTGGGACGGATAGCCGAAATGTGGACCGAGCTGAACGGCCGGCGCAGCAAAAGCCGTTCCCCTTTCCCCACGAAGCCGGTCCAGCTGGTCCGACGGCTGCTGGCCGACAGCATCACGCCCATGGCCGACACCCCGGCAACGGTCGCCCCATACACCTCCGCAGACGAATTGGTCGCCGACCTCGAAGAGATGAGCCGGGAATATCCCTGCCCAGACGAACTGTGGCAACGCTTCCTCACCCAACTACACGAAAAGTCGGATAGCCATGCCGCATGGAGACAGAGCGCCTGAAAAAGCTGGCGTCTTGATCACACAGCCCATCATGGTCAGGACATTTGATAACCAGGAACGTCATCCACCACTCATCGCGGCGATACGCGCTTGCCTATACACGCTCGTAGCGATACAAGCCCTGGATAACCCTCCTCGACGCCGCAAGCCGTGCATGCGGCAAAGAGTCGACAATCATGGCTCACCTCCCCTCATGGTTATCAATCGCACAACCAAAGTCGGATTGTCAGCCGCCGCGACGATGTGATAAGCTGACATTTCCACCGGCTGACACACAGGACGCCGCATTGGAGCGAAGGATCGCATGCTGGCCTGGTTGAACCGCCATCTGTTGCAGCCCCTGGATGCCGGGCGTACCGGCAGCCGCCATCTGGAGTACCTCAAGGAGCTGGAACGGCGACAGTGGGAACCGCCGGAAACCATCCAGCAGCGGCAATGGGAATCGCTCCGTCAGCAGTTGTCACACGCTTATCATAACGTCCCATACTACCGTGAACGGTGGTCCACACTGGGACTTCACCCGGACGACATCCGCACCCCCGCTGATCTGGCGACCCTGCCTGTGCTGACCAAAGCGGATTTGCGTCGCCATCACCGGCAACTCCTCGCCGAAGGATATCGTCACCAAACCTTGCACATCAAACGCACGTCCGGCTCAACGGGCGTACCTGTATTGGTCCAAATCGATGAAACGGCAATGCAATGGAAACGGGCCTGCACCCTCCGCAGCGACCAGTGGAGCGGCTGGCGGCTCGGGCAGCGTGTCGCCAAGGTCTGGGGCAACCCGGAATATCGGCAACAAGGATGGAAAGGCCGGCTGCGCAACTACTTGCTAGACCGGGCCCGGTATTTGGACACGCTGAGCATGACCCCGCAGGAGATGGTACGGTTTGCCGAATTTCTCCGCCGCTGGCGGCCCGGATTGATATTCGGCCATGCTCATTCCCTATATCTGTTGGCGGAATGCATGCGGCAACACCATATCACCGATGTCCGCCCTGCCGGGATCATCGCGACAGCGATGGTCCTGCACGACTGGCAACGCCGGCTCATCGAAGCCGTTTTCGCCACATCGGTGACCAATCGTTATGGCTGTGAGGAAGTCAGCTTGATTGCTTGTGAATGTGAACAGCATCACGGATTACATGTTAATACTGACAATATCTATTTAGAAATCGTCGATCTCCAACCTACTGATAATGGAGAATATGTCGGCCGTGCACTGATCACGGATCTGGTGAATCGGGCAATGCCTTTGATTCGCTACCAAGTTGGGGACATGATCGTCCCCGCAACGCGGCGGTGCCCCTGCGGCCGCGGTCTACCCCTCATCGAACGCGTCGAAGGGCGAGAGGCCGACTATGTCGTGACTCCCACCGGCCAGTTGATCTCAGGAATCTCGCTAACGGAAAATTTTGCCCTCCTCATCCCCGGTGCTGCCCAAGTGCAAATCATCCAGGAAACCATTGATGAACTGACTATTAAAATTGTTCCAGACGATCAATTCGACAGTTGTAGTCACAAACGAATTCGCGAACTCGTAAAAAGCATTTTCGGACCCAAGGTTAGTTGTACGATCGAAGTCGTCGATACCATCACTCCAGAACGGAATGGAAAGTATAGATTTTGTATATCAAAGGTTACATCTGGTATATTGCAAAATGTCATTTGAATTGTATACATCAATGTATCAAAGGAGTCTAGTATCAGTTGTCATTGCTACACGCAATTATGGCCAATATATCTCCCACGCCATTACATCGGTTGTCCAGCAAACATATCCGCATTGGGAATTAATCATTGTCGATGATGGATCTACAGATGCAACTCCGGCGGTTGTGGCCAAATGGTGCGACAATCCGCGGATCCGCTACTATCGCCTAGAAGGAGCGGGTCAATCGCAGGCCAAAAACCTCGGGATCCGCCTGAGCCAGGGAGAATTTATCGCTTTCCTCGATGCCGACGACCTGTGGCTGCCCGATAAGCTCACAAAACAAGTTGCCTGTCTCCGGCAGCACCCCGCTGCCGGCGTGGCGTACACCCGCCGGATTCTGATCGGTCCTGATGGCACCGCAATCGCCGAGCCGAATGGGACCAGCAGTATTGATTATCCATCGGGATGGATACTCGATAGACTTCTGATCCGAAATTTTGTTTGTTTCTCCTCAAGTATTGTGAGAAAAACGGTTTTTGACCACATCGGATTGTTTGATGAAAGCCGAACCATGGCTATTGATTACGACTTGTGGCTTCGGGTTGCGAGGCATTATCGATTTGTATGCATTGATGAGCCACTGGTTCAATATCGGACTGGGCACAACAACCTGTCGCGGCGTGTCGACGAGCGAGGCCAAATTGCACTCTCGATTATACAAAAACTTATGACCAATAGCGACGTCAAAGAACATATTCCACATTCGATTATGAAAACAGCAAATTTTAGCATTTTTTGCACACTGGGATATGTCAATCGACCGAAATCATTTGTACGCAGTTTAGAATGGTACTTTCGGGCATGGCGTCTCAAACCGTACAGCATCACTGTTCTGCGATCATCGTTCATTACAATGATGTATTGCACATATCAATGGCTAAGGACTAACATATTCAGGCCGCAACAGCACTTGTAGCGGTGCTGTACATGAATGATGAGATCAAAACGGACTGGAAATCGCTTTTTGGATAGCAGCCTCACACTCCTGTTTGCGTCCGGGGTGGCCTTTCCAGAGGAGTTGGCCTTTGGCGTTGATCACCACGGCGGTGGGATAGCCAATGACGCCAAGCCGGTCGCGCACCCGGCCCGGCGATTCCCCCGCTTCCACGTATACGGGGTAATTGAGGCGGTGTGTCTGGGCATACCGTGCGGCGGCGTGCATCCGTGCCGACAACGGCAGCTCGTCACACAGCACCGCCACCACTTCCAGCCCGCCCTGGCCGTAGCGACGCTGCCAATCCTGGAGCGAAGGGATGACCGGCCGACAATGCGGACAGTCGGTCGTCACAAACACTATTAGCAAGGCTGAACCGGACCGGTTTGCTGGCCATTTCCACGGACGTCCGATTGTGTCGATCAAAGAAATGTTGGAATATGGTTGTTTGTCCGCCTCGGGCGGCGGTACCGCGGGCGGCGGCGGGTTGGGCAGCGTCGGCGGACCCGGAATCGCGGCCGGCGGCGGGGCAAATGGGTTGCCAGGACCACTGGCGGTGTTTTCTGGACGGATCGCTGGCCCGGTCGGATGCAACGACTGCGGCGGTGGTATCGACGGCGTGACTGGCGCCGGCAACGCAGGCGGCACGGCCTGCGGCGTCCCCTGATCCGGTTGGAATGCTTCGTCACCGTTACGCATGCGTCGCGGCGATGGCTCGACCGCAACCGGTGGACTATCCGAGCCAAGCGGTGGTGCGGATGGAGGTAGAACCGCTGCTTCAGCGACTTCCCGCAGGGTCAAAAGGATCGCCGTGTGTGGCACGGTGGTCTGGGCTACTGCCCGATAGCGTCGGCCATCTTGCACCGCCTCGGCGATCAGTTGATAACTGCTGCCCGGGCGTAGTCCCCGCGTGAGGAACTGTCCCTGGTCGTCGGTGTAAATGCCGATGGGAGTTGCCGTTGCGGAAACCTGCAACGGTTCGATGCGAATGAAAATGTTCTTCGCCGGCTTGCCAAACTCCTGCACCACGCGACCACCCAAGGCGTCCGGGGCGGATGCCTTCGGCGAACCGGCGTTCGGACGCTCCTGCCAGGACGCCGCCTTGGGTACGGCCGTCCCCTTGCCGGGCAGTTGCTGCACGGCCGGCAACCAGGCCGGCGTCGCCCGGTCGGACGGCCCGGTCTCCAATCGTTCCCGCGACGGACGCTCCATCCCGTTGCGGGCCAAGTTCTTGCACCCGCACACCGTCACCCCGCACACGGCGAACAGTATGACAGGTATGATCCTGCTCTCCGGTGGCATCGATCCTGCCCCCGCACCGTGCACACCGCGCGGCGGCGAATGCACTGTGCCAGCAATTTACGCGTGGTCACCAGAATCTTTGTGCCCGCGGACGTCAAGATCAAGCGTCCAGGAGGTCGCAGCCACCCGCTCCGCCGCAACTTCGGATTGAGTGCGCCGGTTCCAAGGGTTATAAAGCTTGTGTGGAACCGCTTGACCGCAACGAGGATACGATCTAACGTGACACTATCGCCCTGGCAGGATGGCATGCGCGAACCCAGACGTTCCCCCGCTCCGTGAGTCGCCTATGGCCCGCCGTTACCACTGGTTGTTTTTTGGCCTGGCCGTTGCATGCTTTGGAGTAGACCAGGCCAGCAAATACCTGGTGTTCCGCTGGCTCTACCGCGGCGGGGAGTTTGCGGAAGTGCTCGGCAACAGTGTGGAGGTCGTGCCGGGCTGGTTCAAGTTGATCGCCCAATACGATCCGGATACTCCCTGGAACGACGACTGGCGGCGGCCCCTGCAAAGCTGGAACGGGCCGATGCGGCCGCGGGTCAATCCGGGGGCATTGTTCGGACTGGGGCAATCCCACCGGAGCACCGCCAACACCGTATTTGCGGCCATCAGCGCTCTGGCCGCAATTGCTTTGCTGGCCTGGGGTTATTGCGGACAACCCTCCCGCCAACTCGGCCTGGCTATTCCCCTAGGGCTAATCCTCGGTGGCACCCTCGGTAACCTGTATGACCGGGTCATTTTTGACGGCGTCCGCGATTTTCTGTACTTCTACAAAATCGATTGGCCCGTGTTTAACGTCGCCGACTGCTGTCTCGTTGTCGGAGCGGCGATCCTGATGGGGCATGCCCTGTTCGGGGAACCGTCCCGCCCGCCGTCGGCTCCGGAACCGTCCGCCGCAGCGTCATCGCCGCAGCCACTGACGCTGCCCGCACCCGTAACCGCCACGCCACCCCCAATCCAATTCCTCCATCCAACGCAACTACCAGAAGCACCGCAAGACCCCCTAGCAGGTCCCTCATCCCTCACCGCCCCACCGACGGACAAGGTCCGATAAAATTCCGGCGGATCTTATGAAATTCCGGCGGGTCTTGCCGTCGCCGGCCGCATGTGCTCACTTTACCTAAACCGGCCGGTAGAATGGAGTTACAATTCACACCACCTTCCCCGTCAACCCGTGATGAGGTGATGTGCCTCAACCGGCCGGTAGCAAGAACTTGCAATGCACTCTCATTTGCCTCAACCGGCCGGTAGCAAGGACTTGCAACGGTGGGAATCACTCGGACCCTAGCGGTAGCGATGGTACCCGCAACGGCAGGTCTAACGACTGGCTAGTTTTCATCATAACGTTTCCACACGGCCCAGACGTTGGCAAAATTGTCCCGCCAGATCGGTCCGGGGGCATAATCGACTCGCTGCCAGTACGGCGAGCGGGCCATCGGGCCGAACGCCGCCTCGGAGCGGGCCAGGATCATCCACTGCGAGTCGCTTTTGCCGTTAGCCCGTTGGTCGTCGCTGGCAATGTCGTAGCAATAGCGCACGGCCAAAGGGGGATGGAACATCGCCGCCTGACGGGCGATCATTGGCGGTAAGTCCAAATGGTTATTGGAGATATGGATTGCCAGCACGCCGCGGGGCGCCAGTTTTTGCATGTAGAGTTCAAATGCTTCGTAGGTCAGCAGGTGGACCGGGATGGCGTCCGAGCAGAAACCGTCAAGGATCAACAGGTCGAAGTAGTGATCCTCCGTACGCTGGATTTGCCGTCGGGCGTCCCCAAGGACCACCTGGCAGTGGTCGGCACGGCAACTCGACAGGAAGTTGAAGTAATGACGAGCAATGCGGACCACGGCGGGGTCGATTTCGTAGAAGATCCACTGCTGGCCCGGGTGGGCGTAGGCTGCCAGAGCGCCGGTTCCCAAGCCGATCACGCCGACGCGGCGCCAGTGTTCGGGCGGAAAGGAGGCAAAGAGCCGCCCCATCGGACCGGTGCGGTGATAGTAGGTCAGCGGCTGCGGGTGGTCGGGCGGATCATCGGTACGCTGCTGGCCGTGGAGGGTATTGCCGTGGATGAGGCGGATGAACTGCTCGTCCGGCGAGAGGGTTACCCGCACCACGCCGAAGAAGTTGCGTTCCATGTGGAGGATGCGTCCGGCCTGGCTGCGGTCAAAGGTCGCGGCGATGAACAGGGACGCCAAGGCCATCGCGTAGCGGGCAGGCCGCCGGACCAGGGCGAACGCCCCGGCCGCCGGAATCCCGAACATCAGCCCCCCCCGCAGCAGGCGGTTTATCTCCGGCATCGCCGACTCGGCATAAGTTAAGGGCGTCACATACATCGGCACGGACAACACCAAGCTGATCGACACCGCCAACAGCACGGCCACGTAGAGCAGGTCCTGGATACCCAAAAGTTGCTGAGGCTGCGGCTGCGTCGCACGCGGCCGGACCATCGCCGCCGCCAGCAAAGCCAGGGGATATTCGAGCATCCCCAACTTGTGGAACAGGAGCGGGGCGATCAGGGCCACCACACACCCGCCTAGCATTCCCCCCAAGGACATCCACAGGTAATAGGCGGTCAGGTGCTCGGCGGCGGGGCGGTCACGGGCCAGCTCGCCGTGACAGACCAGACACACCCCAAACAACGCCCCCAGATGCAACAGCGCAATCAACAAAAACGGCTCGGTAGCCTGCAACAGCAGCGTGATCACGACGAACAAAATCAAAGCCGGCGTGATCCGCCCCACCACCCGATGCCAACTATCCGGCCAACGCGAATAGACGATGATGAAACTCAGCAGGTACAGGGCTAGGGGCACCACCCACAGCATCGGCACCGCCGCCAGGTCGGTCGTGACATGCGTCGTCACCCCCAGCAACAGACACGAGGGCAAGGCGGCCAGAAACACCCACCGCACCACGCGGCGGACCGGCAGGTGTTCCGGACTCGGCGTGGTCTGCCCCGTCGGCACGGCCTCCGTCGTTGGCCGCAACGACCGCCAGGTCGCCGCCGCACAGAGGACCGCCAAAAACATGTAAATCCCTACAGCAATCATGAACACCCACTGCTGCTGCTCCAGCGTCAGCTGCGGCTCCAACACAAACGGATAGCCCAACAACCCCAGCAAGCTGCCGGCGTTGCTTGCGGCGTAGAGAAAGTAAGGATCCTGGGCCCGCACGTTATCGGTCGCCGCGTACCACCGCTGCAGTACCGGCGAGCTGGTACTCAGGATGAAAAACGGTCCCCCCACGGCGATCGCCAGCAGCAGCACCAGCTCCACGATCGGATAGTCGTGGTCCGCTGGTAGCAACGACGCCACGATCGGCATCGGCATGCCATGTAACGCTACTGCCGCGATGAAAAAGACGACCACCCCGCCCAACAGCACCCCGTGCAGCACCATCTGCCGCACCACGCCCAAAAAGCGGATGGAATAATGGGCATACAGATACCCCATCAACAACAGGAACTGAAAGAACACCATGCAGGTGTTCCACACCCCCGGCGGGCCGCCCAACAGCGGCAACAGAAGCTTGCCTACCAGCGGCTGCACCAAAAACAGGGTCGCTGCACCGACAAAGAGTGTCCATCCGAAGAGTGCGGGTTGCAACGCCTTATCCTCGTTGAAGATGCAGCTAGCGGGTGCGTCGGGGTCTCTCCGGCCGGATTTATGCCCCAATGATAATGATCAGCATGCTAAATCGCCAGAGGGCGGGCAAGGGGGTAACGGGAGCGTCCTCCGTCCATCCAGGAATACCTTGCCGGACCGGCATAACCGGCATCCTCCGCCGGAGGCAACCGGCATCGCGGCCTGCCCGGCGACAGCCTTCCCTTGCCCAGCGGCCCATGTGTCCCTGCCCCGCAGCAACGTTCCCCAAACCAACCTCACGGCGGCGTTCCATTATTCCCCAGCAACCGTTCCCTAACCTCGCGGCGATCCCCGGATCACTCATCCTCTCCAAAGCGACCCTGTTCCCCCATCAATCTGAGTCTGTCCTTCCGTTCCGCTCATCGTGCATCACCCATCTATCCGATATGTCCCGTAGTGGTTCATCCGATACGCCGCGTAGCGGTCCGTCACGGCGGTGCGGCCGCTCCACCGCCCCAACGGTGTCGGCCAGTGCAGCGGCAACCGAAGCCCCTGGAGCCAAACAATGTCATACTTAATAAAACTTAGTAAAACGAAAAAACTGTGCGGATTGCTCATCGGTTTGACTGCGGCGGCCGGATTGGCCGCAGCCCAATCTCCGCCGGCACCGCCGCCGCCGCCACGGCCCGGCGAGACCATGACCCTCAAGTTCCACGACGGCAAGGAGCGATCTGTCAAAGTTCTCAAATCCGAACGACTTCCGGATGGATCGATCCTCTCGGAAGTCCAGGACGTGCGGACCGGCGAGACATTCAAGCTGCTCGATCCGCCTCAGACGGGCGCAACTGGTTTCCCGACTCCGTCGCAGGGGGGAAGTAGGGCTAAAGGGGGCAATCTCAAGAGCAAAAGCGGCGGCGCACCGCCGGCTCCCCCGGTGGCAACTCCGCCGGCCAGCGACCGCAACCGCCCGCTGCTCAAGCTGTTCCGCTTCGGCAAGGACGAATCCCCCGAGGTCAACCGTCCCGCCGAGTCGCGACCCGGGCTGTTCCAGCGGCTTTTCGGCCCCAAACGCAAGGAGGAGCCGGCTTTACCGCCGCTGCCGCCACCCTCGGCCAGCTCCGGCCAGCCAGCCCGCCCCGGCCGCCCCGGCGATCTGCCCGTCGGGGAATTCCGCACCCCGCCCGGCGGCCTTGCCGTGCCGCAACAGATGCCGCCACAAAGACATACGGCTGTTCCCGCCCCCACGGCGGAGCCACCGCGGGCCTTGCCGCGCGGCGTGAATCCGACTCCGGCCCGGCCGGTGATACCGCCGGTGCCGCCCGCCACCGAGCCACCGCCTGTCGCTATCCCCTCTTCGCCTGATCCCCTGTCGCCACCGTCCGTTCCCCCCACGGCCCCGGCGGTTCCCCCGATTCCCGTCCCCACGCCGCCGGACCTGCCAGCTATCCCGTTGCCCCCGGCCGGTATTGCTCCGGCGGGAGCCATCCTAAACACCCGGATGGCGGCCGTTCCATCACCCATTGATCGGGACATGGCCCCTTACGTGCAGAACCTCCGGGCGGCGGCCCCTTCGGCCCGCGTCCTGGCCGTGCGGGCACTGGCCGAAGGCCGGCACGGTTCTACCGACCAAGTCAAAGCGATCCTGTGGACGGTCTGCCGCACCGATCCGGCGCCGCTGGTGCGGGCCTGTGCGATCGACGCGTTGGCCAAGCTCGGTTACCGCGACCCCGCCTTCCTGGCCTATTTGGAAGAGACTTGCCGCAGTGCGGACGCGGAGCTGCGGCAAGCGGCCCGCCTCGCCCTGCAACGCCTCAACGGCGAGTGAGGGTGTCGAGCGTGCGGCCGCCCGATCTCCGGTCTGACCTGCCGTTGCCGCCCCGCCCGCCACGTAGCGATGTCCCCTACAATCTTGCCGCTGCCGCTTGCCCCGCCGCTGCTAGAACCATATATCGCGATTGAACGAGCTGCCGGAGCGGCGGCAGGCCCACGTCGCCGCAACCTGTTATTCTACATATTGTTACAAGACGACAGGTAGCGAACATCCATGATCCCGATCGATCTGAGCGGCAAGGTCGCCTTTGTCACCGGCGTCGGCGACAACCACAGCTTCGCCTGGTACATCGCCAAAACCTTGCAGGCCGCCGGGGCCACCATCGTCCTGGCCTGCCATCCGCGGGTGGTCAACATCGTCGAAGGGATCCTCAAAAGCACGCACGACGATGACGTGCAGTCCCGGCAGCTTCCCGGCGGCGGCGAGTTCCGCCCGGCCGCTGTCCTCCCCTGCGACGCCAGCTTCGACACCATGGACGACGTTCCCCCGGAGGTCCGCAACGACCGCCGCTACGCCCGCTTCGAGGAATACTCGATCAAGGGGACGATCGACCGCGTCGGCCGGGAATACAACGGCATCGATATCCTCATCCATTCCATTGCATTTAGCCGCGAGGTCACCAAGCCCCTGATCGAGACCAGCCGCAAGGCCTACCACGAGGCGATGGGGATTTCGGCCTATTCGCTGGTTAGCATGGTACGGGCGGCGGTGCCATATATGAGTAACCGTCCGGACGGGGCCAGCGTGGTCGGGCTTACCTATGTGGCCGCCGAGCGGGTAGTGCCCCACTACGGCGGCGGCATGGCCACCTGCAAGGCCGCCCTGCAGATTGACGCCAAACAACTGGCCTGGTTTGTCGGCGACAAAAACATCCGCGTCAACCTGATCTCCGCCGGACCCTACGGCAGCCGGGCCGCACGGGCCATCAACAAGGACTTCGACAAGCTTATCGAGCACGCCGCGGAACGCTCGCCGCTGCGGCGACCCATCCGACCCGAAGAGGTCGCCAACAGCGTCCTGTACCTCTGTAGCCCCTTAGCCAGCGCCGTTACGGGCCAGATTCTGTATGTCGATTGCGGCTACAACATCATGGCCTCCTGAGGCCGCACGTCCCCTTAGACGCGGCTCACCCCCGCCCCTGCCGGCGATCCACTTATCACCCTTCGGCCTGCAGTCCATTGATCGCCCCCCTTCTACCCCCTTTCCCGCAGACCGTTATCGGATGGTAAATCTGCAGGCGGAATCACTCTTTTCCTTGTTGCTGCCGGTTAGGTAAGCTATGGGGCATGTCCGGCAAACTGATGACCCCCTGCACCATACCGACCGTCCGGCGGCACTATAACGTGCTGAGCTTTGACGTCGAGGAGCATCACCGCATCGAGGCGGCCAACAGCTACGCCTGCCCGCCGGAGCGGCGGCAGGATTACGCCGCCCGCATGGAAGTGACGACGCGGCGAATCCTCGAGTGGCTCGCCGAACGGAATACACGTGCCACATTTTTTATCGTGGGGGAAATTGGTCGTACCCATCCGCGACTAGTGCGGGACATCGCCGCGGCCGGGCATGAGGTGGCCGCCCACGGCTGGGAGCACCGGCGGGTCGACCGGATGACGCCGCAACAGTTCCGGGAGGATCTGCGGCGTTGCCACGACGCCCTGGAGCAGGCCGCCGGTACCCGGGTGGGGGGGTTCCGTGCCCCGACCTTCAGCGTCGGCCGTCATACCCCCTGGTTGGTGGAAATCTTGCTCGAATGCGGCTTTGAATATGACTCGTCGGTCATGCCGGTCTGGCACGACCGTTATGGCGTGCCGGACGCCCCGGCCCAGCCGTTTTGGCTCCAGGCGGGGCCGCACCGCATCCTGGAGCTGCCGCCACTGACGTACCGGCTGGCCGGGATCAACTGGCCGATGGGAGGTGGTGGCTATTTCCGACTGCTGCCGCTGCCGCTGGTGATGGCTGCCCTGTGCCGGCAGCAGCGGCAAACAGGCCTGGCCGTGTCCACTCTATATTTTCACCCTTGGGAATTCGACCCGCAGCAGCCCCGCCTGCCACTGCCGCTATTGTCCCGCTTCCGCACCTATGTGGGTATCCGCCGCAATCCTCACAAACTACGCAAGTTATTATCCCGCTTCACTTTCCGAACAGCCATCGAGGTCGTCCGGCAGATCCGGCACGACCCTGGCTTAACCACATTCCCGCTTACGTCGCCGCAGGAGACGCCCGCGACGTCGTGGAAGCGGCAACCGCCCTCCCCTCCCAACCTGTGACACACCTGCACCGCCAACTGTCCAACACATTCTGATCAAAATTCGCCCCAACGTCATTGACAGGCACGCTGCAGTGTTTATGATGGAAAAAGTGAAAAATATTTGGGCCGCTGCTGCGAATAACACCATCGAACGGCAAAAAACCGGGCGTTCCGGTGCCACATAGTTAGTGCCACATGTGCTTTGCGAGGGGAGATCCTGCTATGGCGACGATCGACGATGTCAAAAGACGGTTCGTCAATGAGATCAAGCTGCGGGCCTACGACGACAAGTACATCGACCGCGAGGAGGAGAAGGAAATCCTGCAAACGGCCATCCAGCTCGGCGTCAGCATCGATTCGGCTCGTGCGGCGTTGGCCCAGGTGTGCGACGAAAACGATTTCGTCATGGAAAGCCGCCTCATCGAGCAGATCAAAAACTCGATCAACGCCGCCATGAGCGACGATGGCCGCATCGATCGCAAAGAGTTCGACATGATCGTCAACACCATCAAAAACGCCGCCAAAGGCCGTAAAAACGAACGCGAGCTGCAAAAAATGGTCATTCAGGTCATGGAAGAGACCGGCAACAACCGTGTGAAAAGCGGCTGGTTCAGCAATTGGTACACCTCGCTGAAACGGGACTTGGGTATGGCCTAAACAGCCACGACGGCAATCCGCCCACTCCGACATCGGCTATAAACCAAACCCGAAGTGCCGGTGTCGGTTTGTGCCATCTATTGCTGCCGCCTGATCCGGCATACCCCTAACGGCGGACCCCCAAAATGCGGCCACCTGTGCTGCTGCTTGCCGGCTGCCGCCGATTTCACTATTTTTTTTCCGAACGCTTAGCAGATATAATTTTGTACGCAAAAGGGGAATCAAGTAACTGTATACTGATTGATCAATGGAGGGTTGGCTGAATGGGTTTGCGCATGCGTGTTATGGAGAAAGAGCCGATCGCCGCGGCGTTGCGTCGGTTCAAGAAACTGATCGAGCGGAGCGGCATGAAGCGGGAGTTGAAAGCTCACGAGTATTACGAAAAGCCGTGTGAAGTCCGCCGACGCAAGGAAGCCGCCCGCATGCGGGCCATTCGCAAAGCCCAACAGGCTTTGGCCAAGAAGTAAGTATTCATTTTCGCCACCAATCCATAATGAACCGCCAAGAGCTTCCACCCTAACCAGTGGGGGGGATGGTGTTTGTCATTTTGTCCCCGCTGGTCCCAAAACTCCTAGGCCACCCCCACCCGCCGGAAAAGTTCCTGCCGCGATCCGTTTCCGGATGATGCCCCCGTCGCCGAATGGGCCATATCGCCCCTGACATGTGCACCCATTCCCATAACGCCTGTGCTGACCATCGATACCTGAGAAAATGTCTGGTCAATTCTTGAACACGCGATATTCCGCAAACTCAAGGCATTTTTCTCGATTTCCCCGTATTTCCCAAACCGTTTACAAAAACGGCTATTTCCCTCTCGCCGCACGTCCAGTTTTGTCTAAAAATTCTTAATCCTGTCCGGCGGCGGGCAGGACGTGGCCATTTTCTGAACACTCACTTTTTCTGGACACCCACTGATTCGGAGGGAACCACTGATGAACATCGCGACGATCCTTGTAGCTGTCCTATGCGGCCACATGAGCGTTTCCGAGGCGGCCCCGTGCCCGGTCTGCCCGGATTACGCCTCGGCGTTCCATCAGGCGGCTCAACAGAACAAGCGGCTGTTGGTGCACATCAGCGGCGTGCCGGGTAGATTGGTGACATATCTGCAGCAGAAGCCCCTGTCCGCCGCTGCCCGGCAGTTGCTGCAGCAGCAGTTTGTCCTGGTCGAGCTGTCCCGCGACAGCGACGAAGGGGCCTACCTAGCCCGGCAACTCGGAATGGAAGCTGGAGTGGTAGTCAGCACGCCCGGCGGACAGTACCAGGACTTCCGCCACGCGGGGACAGATCCCGCCGCGTTGCTCGATGCGGTCATTCAACGCTATACCTCCAGTGGTTCGGCCGGTTGCTGCCAGAACGCCAACCACGGTTGCTGCCAGGAGGGCGGCCAAGCCTGCCAGACGGCGACCTGCGGCAATTGCAGCAGTGGTAGCTGCTCCGCCGATGGCTGCGCCGCCACCACGGCTAGCGGCCCGAGCTGCACGAGCTGTTCCGGTGCGCCGGCCCGTCCCACGGCCAGCGTCCCCGCCACGCGATATGTCGCACCTGCCCGTCGTGGCCTGCTTGGCCGCCGGGGCGTCGCCGTCACGACTTCCAGTTGCTCCAGCGGCGCCTGCCCCGCCCGCTGAGGATTATGTCCCGCTCGCAACTAATTGCCAAATATGTAGTTACGGCGATCTCCGCGCAGGCAGCCCTGGCCGCCTGCTGCATTTTTTGCCCATTACCCTCCCCTGTTCGCTGCCGCGGCGGCTATAACGAACCACAACAAGCGGTTGCGGCCTCGAGGCTCAACCGTTACCGCCTTCCCCACCCCCATCGGAGACGCCTGCCATGCTGCGTACCCTCCTGACCGGCACCGCCCTGCTCAGTGCCATCGCTTGCGCGGCCCCTTCGGTCACCACTGCCCAAAACGCCGATCCGCCGAAACGACTGCTGCTGGTCACCCACAGCGGCGGGTTCATCCACGCCTCGGTGACCACGGCGGAGGAAGTCCTCAAAAAGATCGGGCCAAGCCACGGGTTTCAGGTTACCTGCTGGCGGTTTACCGAGGACCCGGACCGCAAGGTGAAAGGGAAAGACGGCCGCGAGCGGACGGCGTTGGAAGCCTACTCGGAGCGGTTCCGTGCCGCCACTGGCTCGCCGGTCGAGCGGGAACACTGCGGCCGGATCAACAAGACGACCTTGCAAAACTTCGACATCGTCCTGTTTTTCACCACCGGCAACCCGGTGACCAAGGACGAGCTGCACGAGCTGCGGGAATGGGTGCGGTCCGGCGGGGCCTTGGCCGGCACGCACTGCGCGACCGATACCCTTTACGGCGAAACGGTTTACGGCGAACTGATCGGCGCCTATTTCCGCGGCCATCCGCCGGGGCTGCAAAAAATCCGCGTGCGGGTGGAGGACCCCAAGCATCCCGCCGCCGCCGGATTTGCCGATGGCATGGAGTTCCAAGACGAAATGTACGTCTTCCGCGACCAGCCGTTCAGCCGCGATCGCTTGCACATCATTTTGAGCATCGATCCGGCTTCCTTCAACCCGGGCAAAAACCTCATCCGTGCGGACAACGATTACGCCATCTCCTGGTGCCGCCTGGAAGGCAAGGGGCGGGTCTTCTACACCTCCTTTGGCCACGACCGGAAGGTCTGGCATGATGAGCGGTTCCAGAAGCACCTGCTCGGCGGCCTCAAGTGGGCCGTCGGCCTGCTCCCCGGCGATGCCACCCCCAGCGGCAAACGTGGCCAGTAAAACAAAGTTATACAAAATCCTTATCTTTAGCGATAAACTGGCCGCCCCCGGCGGGCTAGCCACCTAATCATTGCGTTTGCAAGTCCCCTTTCCTCGATACCGATGATCCTTTTCGGGGCGGCATGCTCAGGCTTAATCACAAGCTCGGGCTTGATTAGCCGGGCTTGATCAGCTTGAGTAATTAGCCGGGCTTGATTAGCTTGGGCCGTAAGCGCCGTCCCCAGAAAATCGGGAACTTTCATGCACGAACGATCGACAGAATGTATATGCGACTCCATCATTCAAGGTGAATGGAACCTGCATGCCTGGCAACCCTCATCCGGCGACGGCGATGATCACGATTAGCTGCCCGTTTTGCGGCAAATTGATGGGGATTCAGGTCGAACACCTGGGATGGAAGGTGCGATGCCCTCACTGCCGGCACGTGATCTTGACGCCGCAGCCCGCCCCGGCAAACGTAACCGAATCCACCTCTGAAACGGCTGTGTTGGAAACCGCTGTCCAGTCTATTGCCGTGCCAACTCCGGCACCTTCCAGTGCGCATGCTCCAACCGGACCGGCCCCCGCCACGCCACGATCCGGCGAACGACCTCAAGCTTCCGCTGCCGCCCCTTCTGAATAAAACGTTGTAATACTTCAGACTGTCACCGATGAGGCGGTTGCATCTCCGCACCAACAATCCTCACCCACAATATTGCTTGACGGACTTACTGGCCTCATCGCCTGGGACTCACTGCCTGAAGCCTCTGGCTGCCTTCCAGCTTTACCTGGCGGCGTAAACCGTCCGTCCGCCAACCACCGTCATGACAACTTTGGCTTGATGGAGGCTGTTGCGGTAGGCGGGATCGAAGATGTCGTGGTCAAGAACGACGAAATCGGCCAGGTAACCCGCCGCGAGGACGCCGCGGTCCTGCTCGTGGAAGCAGGCATAGGCACTCCCCCAGGTGTACGCCTTGACCGCCTCCGTGACGGTGATAGCCTGTTCCGGAAACCAGCCCTGGGGGTGCTTGCCATCCAGCGTGCGGCGGTTGACCGCGGCGTCGATCCCCAACAGCGGCTCCAGCGGCGCCACCGGCCAGTCCGACCCGAAGGCCAGGATTGCCCCTGCGTCTAGCAGCGACCGGAACGCATACGAGCTGGCACACCGCTTCTTGCCGATCCGTCCCTCGGCCCACCGCCCGTCGTCGATCACGTGGTAAGGCTGCATCGAGGCGATGACCCCCAAAGCTGCAAAACGGTGGTAGTCAGCGGGCCGCAAATGCTGGGCATGCTCGATGCGGAAGCGGGCTTGGCCGCTCTCCCGCGGCGGGGTCGCCGCAGCGTACAGGTCCAGCAGCACGGCGTTGGCCTGGTCGCCGATCGCGTGCACGCACACGCTCAAGCCGGCCGCATGGGCGTTGCGGATCAGCCGGCCCATCGTTTCTGGCGGCGTGACGAATACGCCCGTGTTGTCCGGCTGTGCCTCGTACGGCTCGAACATCTTGGCCGTGCTGCTGCCGAGCGAGCCGTCCATAAATCCTTTCACGCCACCAAGTTGCACCCAATCGTTGCCGAAATTCCGCCGCAGCCCCACATCGGCCAGCTCCTTCTGCAGGGCGATCGGCCAGCGGACATGCACCCGGCAGGTCAGCCGCCCCTGCAGGGCCAGTTCCTGCAAGACCTGCAGGTAGCGGCGACGGGTTGACGGACTACTCCCGTCCATGTCATCGACGCTGGTCACGCCGCAACGCGCTGCATGCCGCAACGCCGCCAGCACCGCCTCGCGGACCTCTTCCATCTCTGGCTCGGGGATCACCCGCTCGACCAGTGACATGGCGTTGTCCCGCAAGATACCGTTGGGCGTGCCGTCCGGATGGCGGCCAATGACACCCCCGGCAACATCCGCGGTGTCACGCGTGATGCCGGCCAGCCGCAATGCGGCAGTGTTAGCCACCCCCATGTGCCCATCGTAACGCCGCAGAAAGACCGGACGGTCCTTGACGTACTTGTCGATGACCGCCGCCGTGGGAAGCTGCCCTCCAAAGGTCCGGTCGTGGTCCCAGTTGCCCCCCAATAGCCACCGCTCCCGCGGCAAGTTGCGATCAATGGCGAGCAGCCGCTTGCCCCATTCCTCCTCGTCGGCGGCGTCCTTCAGATCGACCCGCGACAGTTGCAGGCCGCCGCCCAAAAAGTGCAGGTGGGCGTCATAAAACCCCGGTACCACCCGATGTCCTTGCAAATCAACCACTTCCGTCTGCGGCCCCGCCCACCGCCTCACTTCCGCATCGGTGCCAATGGCTACAATCCGGCCCCGCAGCACGGCGATGGCCGACGCACCTGGCCGGCGGGCATCCCCCGTCCAGATCCGTCCATTGCAAAAGACCCGCTCGGCGTGGATCGTACCATCCGCCCCGCCTGCCATCGGTGCACCGGCCCTCGGTTCTCCTGTGCCGCCGGCCATGGCCGCCATCCCCCCTACTCCCACCGCCGCGATCCACCCGATGACGCCTATCATTTGATCCGCGCCAACTATTTGACTTTTGCCGAATTGGAGTGCATATTTAAGTTAACACATTTTGTCCTACCAGAATATTCTGAATCTCAGCCCACTCGACAAGCCGGACAAGGAGGAGCAAGCGATGGGGCGTTATGCGTGGGCATTGGCAGTAGCATTGGCCGCCGCCGGGCCGTTGCTCGCGGCGCCGCCCAAAAACGTCGTGCTGATGATCGCGGACGACCTGGGGATGGAGGTGGGCTGTTACGGCGACCGGATCGCCCGCACGCCACACATCGACCAGCTTGCCCGCAGCGGCACCCGCTTCGTCCACGCGTTTGCCTCGGTTTCCTCCTGCAGTGCCAGCCGGGCGACTATCCTGACCGGCATGCCCACCCACATGTGCGGGCAGTTCGGCCACGCCCACTTGCCGTACAACATCCACACCTTCCGCACGGTCGTCAGCGTACCCGCCGCCCTCAAGGCCGCCGGCTACCGCACCGGCGTCATCGCCAAGCTGCATGTTGAACCGCCGGAGGTCTATCCCTTCGATGTGGTCGTCGGGAATGCCCCCGTACCGGCGTTCGGCCGCAACCCGGCCGCCATCGCCGAACAGGTCCGCAAGTTCATCGCCGACTCGGCGGACCGTCCCTTTTTCCTGCTGGTGGGCTTTGCCGACCCACACCGCGATTTCGGCAACAGGGCAAAGTACCCGCCGGATGTCGTCTCCGTCCGCTTCGATCCGGACCGCGTGCCGGTGCCGCCGTTTTTGCCGGACGCCCCGGAGACCCGGGCTGAGCTAGCCGAATACTACCAGAGCATCGCCCGCCTGGACGACGGCGTCGGCCGCATCCTCCGCATCCTGCAGGAAACCGGTCACCATGACGACACGCTGGTCATCTTCCTCAGCGACAACGGCATGCCCTTTCCGGGGGCAAAAACGAACCTGTACGACCCCGGCATCCACCTGCCGCTGATCATCCGCAAACCGGGCCAAAAGGCCGGCATCGTTAACACGGCGATGGTAAGCTGGACGGACATAGCCCCGACGATCTACGACTGGTGCGGCGTCATCCCGCCGCTGAAAAACAAGGCGGCCCGTGGCCCGGTGGGACGATCCCTGCTGCCGATCCTGGAGCAGGAATCCCCCGCCGGATGGGACGTTGTGTACGGCTCCCACCAGTTCCACGAGATCACCATGTATTATCCGATGCGGATGATCCGCACGCGGCAGTACAAGTATATCCAGAACCTGGCGGCGGAGTTGCCGTTCCCGCACGCGGCCGACCTGTGGGCGTCGCCCACTTGGCAGGGGGTGCTCAAACGCAACGACATGTTTTTGGGCAAGCGTTCGCGGCAAGCTTATCTGCGGCGGCCGCCGGAAGAGCTTTACGATCTGCAACGCGACCCGCACGAAATACACAACCTGGCGGCCGATCCCGCCGCCGCCGCGGTCGTTCAGGAGCTGCGCGAAAAACTGATGGCCTGGCGCAAAGCGACTCACGACCCCTGGCTTATCCTCGAACAGCAAAAGTAACACGGATATCGAAATCCCGCCGCTGCGACCCCGACAGTCCGGTCAATCGGCTATCCCGACATTTGCATCCTCTCGCCGCCCGTCCTATTATTGAATGATCGCCCGGCGGCTCGACGGCCAGTATCGGCCGATGTGTTGCGTGTTAACCCTGTGTTTGCCGCGTCGTCATCCACAAGCGGATAGCAAACATACCCACCATGAGCGCCGGTTTATGTGTCGTTGATTTTTTTCGGGTGCTGCGGCAAAGCGGCCTGCTGGAAGAAGGGATCATCCGGCGGTATGAGCCGCTTGCCGCCGCTTCAGCCGATCCGGACTGCCAGCAGCTTGCCGAGCAGATGGTGCGGGACGCCGTGCTGACCCGCTTCCAATGCGACCACCTCCTGCAGGGCAAATGGCGTGGCTTCCATTTGGGCAAATATCGCATCCTCGAACGGATCGGCAGCGGCGGGATGGGGCAAGTCTTTCTCTGTTGGCATATCCACTTGGACAAACTGGCCGCGATCAAGGTACTGCCGCCGTCCAAGGCCTCGCAACCGTCAGCCCTGGGCCGGTTCTACCGCGAGGCCCGGGCCGCCGCCATGCTCGCCCACCCCCACCTGGTGCGAACCTACGACGTCGGCAACGAGGGGGATCTGCACTACATCGTCATGGACTACATCCACGGCCCCAACCTGCTGGATGTGGTCAAACAATTCGGGCCGCTCAGCATCGAGCGGTGTGTGACATACTTGGACCACGTCGCCGACGCTCTCGACTACGCCTATCAGCGGGGACTGGTCCACCGCGATATCAAGCCCGGCAACATCCTGATCGACCGAAGTGGCAAGGCCTACTTGCTCGACATGGGCCTGGCCCGCTTTTACCAGGATGAGTCCGACAACCTGACCGTGATGTACGACGACAAGATGGTCCTGGGCACGGCGGACTACGTCGCGCCGGAACAGGTCGTCAACAGTCACGCGGCGGACATCCGCGCCGACCTGTACGCCCTCGGAGCCACCGCCTACTACCTGCTCACCGGTCACCCGATGTTCCCGGAAGGATCGGCGGCCCAAAAACTGATCTGGCACAAGACCCGCCTCCCTACCCCCATCGAGCAGCTGCGGCCCGATGTACCGCCGCTGCTGGGTCAGATCATCGCGAAAATGGTCCGCAAAGAGCCGGAAGAGCGGTATCAGACGCCGCAGGAGCTCCGTCAGGCCCTGCGGGGACTGGTACCGGCGACGCCGCCGTTGCCCCGCGAAGCGGAGTTCCGCAAATTTTGCCCGCTAATCATGCGCCTGCTGGAGCGGGGTGGTTACATCGGGCCGCAAGCGACCGCCGCTCCCTCCGTTTCCCTTGGCTCCTCCAGCTCCCCGCCGCCGGCGACACGCCCCGCCGCCGATGCCACCCTCGTGGCCACCCCCATGCCATCCCAGTCGCATATCGACACCCTATCCGCCAAGCCGGCCATCCGCGCTGGTTGGAAATTCCCCGCACCCACGGCGGACAGTCCCCCTCTGATTGCCACGAATTCTCCCCACCTAGCCGCCGCGAATATCCCCCCTCCGATTGCCACGAATTCTCCCCACCCAGCCGCCGCGGCGGCCGTTTCCCAACCGCCAACATCCAAACCGGCGGCCCCTTCTCCTAACCGCCCCCCCGCTCCTCCGCCATCCGCACCCCAGGGTACTACGGTGGAACCGCGCCGCCCGTCACGGCGGACCGTGTTGCGACTCTTCGTGTGGCTCCTGCTGGCGGGTGGCTTTGCCGCACTGGCAGCATTCGGCGTCGCTCAACGGCTCCTCACCCCTTAAACCCCTTACACCGGTAGCAACGCCGCCGCAAGTCTTGGGCAGGACCGGTTTTACTGCTACATCCGGCATTTCAGGCGCCATTGCCGCCGCGGCGTGATCCGCCCGGACGGTTTTGAATCGACCAGTGCTATTACCTCCGCCTGAGAGAGTGTTACAATGGCTAGTAGAATCATCAAAGACGTCCGCGAGGCTTGCCATGACGTGTCATCGGATGGTTGCGGGGGCCGTGTTTCTGGCGGTAACGGCAGTAGCTGCGGCCCAGTCTCCGGGTAACATGGGCCGTTCCTACATGACTGATCCCGCGCGGTGGAGCCGCTTGCAGTTACAAGTAGAGTGGCTGCTCGCCCTGCCCACGGTTGGCAACCGCGATGCCCTGTTGCAAGTACAGACGGTCGATGACCAAATCTTCGTGCAAACCCGTTCCGGACTGTTGATCGCCATCGATGCCCGCAACGGCCGGATCCAATGGCAGAAGCAGCTCGGCACGGGCGGCTATTCCGTTATGTATCCCGTGGCGGTCAACGACAATTTCGTCTTCGCCACCCACGTGACGCGGCTATATGCGTTTGATCGCCGTACGGGCGTCGCCGAGTTCGAGTTTGATCTGGAGAGTTCCCCCAGCGGCGGCTTGGCGGCCGACAACCAAGCCGTGTATTGCGTCCTAGGCATGCGTAGTGGCAACAACGCCGTGCACCGGGTGGTGGCGTACAATCTGATCCCGCCGCTGCCGATCGCCGGCAAACAGCGCACCGGGCCAGTCGATCCGGAGCGGCCGTGGCTCACGGACACCTCCCCCCAGCCCGTGGATGAGCTGTTGCGGCGATATCAGCCCGGCCGGACTTACGACTCAACGGGGGAGCTGGAGGTCTTCCGCCCGAAGCCCCCGCCCGCGCCAGAAGCGGCCGGCGGATATACCGGCAGCCGCACCCCCTCGCTCTCGACGCTGCCGCGGATCACTCCGCCGTACACGCTTACCAATGAAAACTATACGCCCTCGCTCAACGTCTTGCCCTCTGTGAATCCGCCGTACCGACTGCGATCCGAAGCGGGGAAATATATCCAACCGTCACCGTCGATCGGGACAATCCCCCCCTCCGTGGCGGCGGCACTGGCCCTGACCGACCTGCGGCCCAAACCGGTGCGGCCCACTGTCCGATGGGAATTTGGCACCCCTGGCCGAATGGAGCATCCACCCTACCTCGCGACCCGCCGCGTATGGGTCTTCATGTATCCCCAATCCGCCTATTCCCTCAACAAGATCGACAAGACCATCGAGGTCGCTCATACCTTCCCAGATGCCGTCTCGGCACCGCCGGCCCAAGGAGGGACAACCCTTTACGTGCCCACCCTTAACATGTTGTGGGCCATCGACGGCGACCGCGGCGGCCGCAAAAGCGGCGTCGAAACCCTCTGGCAAGCCCCCGTTGGCGGACGCAATAACCACCAGCCGCTCGTCACCGATAAATACATCTTTGTCTCCGGCGACGAAACCGGCATCGTCTGCCTGAATCGCCAAACCGGCGAACGCATCTGGCAGACTGCTAGCCCGGCGATCGATCAGGTCATCGCCGTCAACGAAGAGTTCGCCTATGCACGCGACCGGGAAGGGCGGTTCCATGTCTTCGACGTCGCCCGACCGACCGACCCCCAGCGCCGGACCTCGCTTCCCCTGGCCACCGTCGAAGCCCGCGACTTCGATGCCACAATCGTCAATACGGTCACTGACCGGGTTTACCTGGCCACACATAGCGGCCTGATCATCTGCTTACGGCACGCAGCCGCGAAATACGCCACGCCGCGGCGGATCACACCGGTCGACAAGCCCGCCAAGGAGCCGGCCAAAGAACCGAACTAGCCCGAACCGCCGGAAAGGGGCAAAGACTGACCTGGCCGCCGGCCATGCAACCGCATCGACCCCGTAAGTTACGCAATATCCTGTAGCGCAATAAGTTATGGCAAATGACTCCGTCCACGTCGCCCTTGACGGTCCGGCGGGACCGCTGAGGCTCACATTCACCCCGCGCGGCCTGTTTGCGGTTGCTTTTGCTACAGGAATCTCCCGCGGGACCGACCGTTCCCCCTTGGCCAATCGTCTGATCCGTCCGGTACAGCGAACCATTTGCGAGCTGGTACAACGCCGCATGGACGGCGACCCGGCCCCGTCGCTACTGGCACATATGGATTGGTCAGAAACCACCGCGTTCCGACGGCAGGTCTGGTCGGTGCTGTGGACGGTTCCCTGGGGACAGACAATTAGCTACGCCGAACTGGCCCGGCGGATCGGGCGGCCCACGGCCGTACGGGCCGTCGCCCAAGCCTGTGCGGCCAACCGGTGGGCCATTATCATCCCTTGCCACCGCGTCGTGGCCACGGACGGCACGCTAGGCGGCTATCGCTGGGGCTTATCGCGCAAACGGCTACTGCTGGCATACGAAGCCGCTCACCAGCCGGTGCTTCGTAACCCCATCTCAGGCAAGGATTTTGTAACCGACAGGTCCCCCTTGGCCCATGTTTGGCCCGAGGTGGGTCTCAGTTGCGGCACACCTCTACCCGGTTGATGATCCGGCGGCCACCGACCCACGACCGGATCGACTCTTGGGCCAACTGCTTCATGTAATAACTGCTGACCTGGCCGGTGATAATGACCTCATGCTCACGTACATCCACGTGTAACCGACGCAGTTGCGGCAAGGGGCTGTTCTCCAGAATCTCCCGCGGATCCGGATCGGTTTTGGCCACGATCATCCTCTGTCCTCCGAAGCACCCGAAATCCTTCGAGTCTTCCGCGGTTCCGCACGTGCATGCGTTCCCTCAGCCAGTGTGCGGCCACTGACGGAACGCATGCGGCTGAACAGCATCCTTGCCCTGCGACAGTCCGGCCTTTCCGCCGCACTGACCGCTGTCCCCTCTTGCTTGAACTAAATGGTTAAAATAGAACCACTTGCTCCTGCGTGACACCCGCGAATCACCCTCCTGAGCGGGGTCGATGATGGGCGTATACACCTTTTTATGGTACACAGAAGCGGGGCCGTTCGCAACAAAAAAATGGAATTTTTTGACTTTTTGCCCGTTATAGTGCATAATGATTGTAAATTTGAACACCAAAACACCCCCCTCCGCTCGTTACCCGGGGAGGACTGTATACATGTACCCCCGTACGCACCTCTACCGCCTGGTACCGCCCTGGCCAACCACCGTTGCGGACCCCGTCGCCTCGGCGTGGACGACCCGTATTTTTCTGCAACTTCCCCCTTGAAACTTGCAGCGACACGCCTATAAAGTGGAATGACAATACTGCCGCGGGTGTAACTCAGTGGTAGAGTACCTCGTTGCCAACGAGGTTGTCGTGGGTTCGAGTCCCATCACCCGCTCTGACAGGTGATGTCGAACCGGAAAGTGGGTTACCATGCTTTCCGGTTTTTTTCGTTCTCGTAGAATCCCCTATCCATAGTGAACCAGGATAGTCCGGCGGATCGCGTCGGAGGCGGATGCCGGCAGAGGCCCCCGGCTGGCCGGAGGGACCAGCCGACCGGTTCGGAGAGGGATACGATGGCCGAAGAAACGCTCACTCCCCAGGACACGCAAACTCAGGCTGCAGACAGCGGCGACCCTACCCCCGTTGCCAACCCTGATGGGATAGCAGAGCAATCCCCCCCCAAACTCCAGCAGAAGGTGGAGATCACCGACGCGGGCCCGTGCAAAAAGCACGTCAAGGTGATCATCGACCGGGCCCAGATCGACGCCCGGTTCGAGGAAAAATTCTCTGAGCTGATGCTCCAGGAGCGGCCCCAGGTCCGCGGCTTCCGGCCCGGCAAAGCCCCCCGCAAACTGATCGAGCGCCAGTTCCGCGACCAGGTCGCCGAGGAAATCAAACGCGAGCTGCTCATGGCCAGCCTCGAACAACTGGCCAACGATCACCTGATCGCCCCGATCAGTCCGCCCAACCTCGACCCGTTTGCCCTGTCGATTCCGCCCGAAGGACCGTTCATCTACGAGTTCGACGTCGAGGTGCGGCCCGAATTCGACCTGCCGCCGTACAAGGGGCTGAAGATCCGCCGGCCCGTGCATACCTTCACCGCCGAGGAAATCGAACGGGAAAAGCGGCGGCTGCTCGAACCCCACGGCCAGATCGTCCCCAAGGAGGGTGACCCCCCCGTCGCCGAATATGACGACTACATCAGCGGCGACCTGACCATCCTCCACAACGGCAACGAGCTGCGGTCCCTCAAGGAGACCCAGCTCAAGGTCGAGCCACGCCTAGTGTTCAAGGACGGCGTCAGCCGCGATTTCGGCGAAAAGGTGCGCGGCGCCCGCCCCGGCGAAACCCGCGAATTCACCATCACCCTCTCGGACGAAATCCCGGCCCCACAACTGCGCGGCCAGACCTTGCAGGCCCGCCTGACCGTCCATGAGGTCAAAACGGTCCGCCTGCCGGATTTGACCCCGGAGTTCCTGGAGAACACGTTCGGCGTCCGCACGCCGGAGGCACTGGATGAATATGTCCGCACCCTGCTGGAGCGGCGGCTGGAGCTGATCCAGCGGCAGCAGGCCCGCCAGCAGGTCCTCGAGCTGCTCGCTGGCTCGGCCAACTGGGAGCTGCCGCAGGACCTCCTCCGCCGCCAGGCCCGCAAGGTTCTGCAGCGGCACATCCTCGAGATGCAAAACGCCGGCCTCGGCGAGGAGCAAATCCAGGGACGGATGCGGATGCTGCAGATGGAAGCCCTGCGGACCACCGCCCGCGACCTGAAGGAACACTTCGTCCTGCAGAAGATCGCCGAGGCGGAAAACATCGAGATCACCGACGAGGACATCGATGCGGAAATCGAACGGCTCGCCCTACGGCAGGGCGTCCCTTACCGCAAGATGAAGGCCCGCGTCGAGAAAGAGGACCTGGCGGAGGTGATCGCCGCGCAACTGCTCGAGCGGCGGGCCCTCGACCTGATTTTGGCCCACGCCGACTACGAGGACTATGAGTGGAAGCCGACCGCGGAAGACCAGCCGGTAGCGACGATGACGGCCGAGGCCGCACCCGCCGCGGCGACCGCGCCAGCGGAAACCACCGGCAGCGAGCCAAATGACACCCTGGCCCCGCCGCAATCCTGATGCCCACGCCGCCGTACGTCCCGGACGTCGAGCCGCTACGCCGTTTGCGTCCGCCCCTGAGGTCATGGCACACCCGGATTTCTTGGTGGAGTGTTCACTTATGTGGCTAACCCCAACCCCGCACGACGTCGCCGGACCGCTCGCGCCGCTGCTGCAGCGCGGCCGCTATAGCCTGCAGCGGATGATGACCCTCGGCGACCTGCTTCTGGAACAGCGTATCATCTTCGTCGGCGCCAGCCCGGACACTGGCGGCAGCCCCGTGATCACCGATTTCCTGGCCAGCGTGATTATCCAGCGACTGCTATACCTGCAGTACGAAAACAAGACGGCGGACATCCACATGTACATCAACAGCCCGGGCGGCAGCGTCTCCGCCACCCTGGCCGTTTACGACACCATGCAGTTCCTCGAACCCCCTATCCACACTTACTGTATGGGCCTGGCCGCCAGCGGCGCCGCCATCCTCCTCGCCGCCGGAACCAAGGGGAAACGCTACTGTCTCCCCAACTCTAAGGTGATGATCCACCAGCCCTACGGACAGGTCGCCGGACAGGTCTCCGACATCGAAATCCAAGCCAACGAAATCCTCCGCGAGCGGCAACGCCTCAACGAAATCCTCGCCAAGCATACCGGTCAACCGATCGAAGTCATCGAAAAGGAAACGGACCGTGACCGCTACTTCCACGCCTACGAGGCCAAGGCGTTTGGGTTGGTCGATGAAGTGCTGACGCGACCGGAGGACAACAAAAAGTAGCCCCCGCCGGCGTGGCCGGCACAACCGCCCCAATGCGTACAACAATCGTCAGGCCGGCGATACACAAAAACCCTACGGCAACGCCCGCCGCCCCCTTAAGATGCTGATGATCCGCTCAAATGCTGCGAACGCCCCGTCCGACGATCATACAGGCGGACGGCGGTTCGCCGGAGGATAACCGCAATGCCGCTAATCCCGATTGTCATCGAGGGTCATGGCCGCGAGGAACGCGCCTACGACATCTATAGCCGCTTGCTCAAAGACCGCATCATCTTCCTCCAAGGCGCGGTCACCGACGAGTCGGCCAACCTGATCGTCGCCCAGTTGCTCTATCTACAGTTTGAGGACCCGCAGAAAGACATCCACTTGTACATCAACAGTCCCGGCGGCAGCGTGACCGCCGGCATGGCCATCTACGACACCATGCAATACGTCACCTGCGACGTGGCCACCTACTGCATCGGCCAGGCCGCCAGCATGGGAGCCATGCTCCTGACCGCCGGGACCAAGGGCAAACGCTACGCCCTGCCCCATTCCCGCATCATGATCCACCAGCCGCTCGGCGGCACCGAAGGGACCACCGAAGAAATCATCATCCATGCCAAGGAGTTCCTGCGGACCAAAGAGATGCTCAACGAGCTGCTGGCCAAGCATACCGGGCAGCCGATCGAGGTTATCCGCAAGGGGACCGACCGCGACAAATTCATGTCGCCTACCGAGGCCCTGGAGTTTGGCCTGATTGATCGCGTGCTAGAACGCATACCACCGGAGAACGTGGGAGTCACGCCCCATACCACCCAGTGAGACGGATGCGACTGCCTGAAGGATGGGAAGAGCCAAGTCCAATCGGACCGCGACCGCCTCGCGGCGATAGCCCTATCCGGGGATTGCGGCGGGGCCGCTGCCCCAGGCTTGTCGCTTCCCTGATCGTCGCCCTGCTTGCCGGCACCGTCCTGATCGGTTGCCGGCCGCACAAACGCTACGACCTGATCGAGGCGGAGCTCCGCACGCGCGAACGCGAACTGGCCGAAACCCGCGCCGCCCTGGAACAGGCCCGGCAGCTCAACCAGGCCTACGCCCAGCAGACGCCCGCCTGCCCCGCCCCGGCCTTCCCGGCGGCCAACCGCCCCAACTCCTACGTCCCTGTCGCCCGCATCACCCTCTCCCGCGGCACCGGCGGCGTCGACGACGACGGCGTCCCCGGCCACGAAGCCCTCATGGTCGTCGTCACCCCCCTCGACGCGGACGGTACGGCCGTCAAGGTCCTTGGCCGCATCGACGTCTGGGCCTGGGACGTTTACCCGTCCGGCACCAAACACCTCATCGGCGCTTGGCAGCTCGGCCCCGAACAGATCCGGCCCGCCTGGCGGAACGGCTGGATCAGCAGTGGCTACTTCCTGACCCTCCCCTGGCAACGCTACCCGACCCAAAACCGCCTGCGGATCGCGGTGCGGCTAACCACCCTTGACGGCCAAACGTTCGAAACCGACCGGGAAGTTCCCATCCAGCCGCTCCTCGCCCCAACAGCTCTGCCGCAGACGCCCGCGGCGGCCGGACCCCTCAGTCCCTTCCCCGCCCCGCCGGACGGATCCCTCAGTCCCCTCCCGGCCCCGCCGGACGGGCCACGGCCGCTGCTACCCGATCCCCTTCCCCCCGGCGTTGAGGAGCTGCCGCCGCCCGCCACGCCGCTACCTCCCCGGTGACCGCCCGTGCGACCGCAACCGACGCGCCCCCTATCATATGCTTTGAAATATGCATTTGCCTGGGAACACCTGTAAGCTTTTGGGTACGCACATGCCCCGGAGCACAGATGTGCTCAGGGGCGTGCCGGGTTGTGCCGGGACCGCACGCGGCGGTTGCGGCATCGCCGATAAAGACAAGGACACGCACGCCAATGTCTGAAACCTCGCAATGGCGACACCTCAACACTCACGGCGCCCCGACGATGGTCGATGTCGGGGCCAAGCCGGAAACGTACCGCACCGCCCGGGCGGCGGCCCTAGTCCGTATGCATCCCTCCACCCTTGCCGCCATCCGTGATCACAAGGTCCCCAAAGGGGCCGTGCTCGACACCGCCCGCCTGGCCGGCATCATGGCCGCCAAGAAAACCGACGAGCTGATCCCCCTGTGCCACCCCTTGCCCCTCGAGGCCGTGGACCTCCGCTTCGAGTTTGCCGGGCCGGACACCATCCGCATCGAGTCGGAAGTGCGGGTCCATGCCCGGACCGGTGTTGAAATGGAAGCACTGGTTGCGGTTAGCATGGCGGCGTTAACGATTTACGACATGTGTAAGTCGCTCGACCGCGGCATGAGCATCGAGTGGGTACGGCTCGAGGAGAAAACAGGGGGCACCCGCGGCGACTACCGCCGCGACAGCGGCCCGGCGGCCTCCTCCCCGCAGGGGTAAACTCACTCGGTTGACCAGACCCCGCACCGGCAGCGGCCCCGGCCGGCGCTGCGTGTAGCCGGTCAGGGGCCTGCGACCGTTGTAACCATCAGGTAGTCCGCCATGACCCATGTTGCGTCCCCACACGTTTCGCAAACCACAGAAACCGCAAGCAACGGCCTGGCGGCGGCCGCGGCCATCGACCCGCTCCGCCTGATCGCCGCCGAGCTGCAACGCGTCGACCAGCTCCTCCAGCAGGAGTTCCAGGGCTACCACGCCGAGTTTGCCCCCGTCATCGAGCATTTGCGGCATTACCGCGGCAAGATGCTGCGGCCGGCCCTGCTGCTGCTGTTCAGCAAGGCTGTCGGCCGGACGACCGACACCCAGCTTGTCCTGGCGGCGGTCATCGAGATGATCCACACCGCCACGTTGGTGCACGACGACGTTCTGGACGAAGCCGTCCTCCGCCGCCACCGCCCCACCGTGGCCGCCCGCTGGGACAACCAGGTCAGCATCCTGCTCGGCGACCTGCTATTTACCCATGCGTTCCACTGGACCGCCCGCACGGAGCCGTCGGCCTGCGCGGTGATTGGTGCGGCCACCAACCAGGTCTGTGCCGGCGAGCTACGGCAGCTACTGCATCGCGGCAACCTGGAGCTGACCGTGACCGACTACCTGGCGATCATTTCCGGCAAGACGGCCGCCCTGACCGAATGCGCCGCCCGCCTGGGCGTCCTTTACGCCGAGCGCGTGGACGACCCGACCGCAGACGAGCTGGCCGCACACGCCGCCGCCTACGGCCGTCATCTCGGTATCGCCTTCCAGATCACCGACGACATCCTCGACCTGACCGGCCGCGAGAGCACCGTCGGCAAGACCCTCGGCACCGACCTGGAGCAACGCAAGCTCACCCTGCCGTTGATCCACTGCCTCCAAACTCTGCCCGCCGCGGAAGGGGAGCGGCTCAAAGCCCTGCTCCGTCACCACGCGGCGGAGTCGCGGCCGCAGGTCCTGGCCGCTTTACGCAAGACGAATTCGCTGGCCTATGCCGCCCGGCAAGCGGAAAAGCACCTCGAGCAGGCTCGCCAGGCCCTCGCCCGCTTCCCCGACTCCCCCTGCACGGCCGTCCTCGACTCGCTGCTGGAGTGGTGCCGGCGGCGGGACAAGTGACGCCGCACCGCCACGCTTCTGGCCCTGCTAATGGCACGGCCATACACGGTGTCTTGTCCACGGAACCGCTTGGTTGCCCATGGACCGTGCCGCACCGGGCGTGACAAGGCCTTTTCGTAGTCAGAAGTCAACGGGTTTTGCCGCAACACCTTTTTGTTGTCCGCGGGGCGGTTATCGGATAGACTTTCAGAAGTCTCCAACCGACCGGAACTTCGACCCTCCGAATTGTGCCTACCATGAACCGACCCTTCCGACCCTTCCCCGGCGTGTTCTTCGCTCTCGCGGCGGTCCTGTGCGGCCTGGCCGTCGGGGCCAACCAGCCACCGGACAAGCCCCCATCGCCGCCGCTGCAGGGCCAATACGTCAAAAAGTCCTCCCGCGTCGAGACGATTTGCGCCACCCTGGCCAGTTACGGCCTGCCCAACCTCCAAGGCAAATGGTATTACGTCGGCCCCTTCGACAATACCGACAACGTGGGCTTCGACACACCCTATCCGCCGGAACGCACGGTGGACCTGACCGCTTCCTATCTCGGCAAGAGGGACCGCAAGATCGGCTGGAAAGAGTTTCCGGACTTTCCGATCGGCAAGGTGGTCAACCTCGTGCCGCTGTTCCCGCGGGACAACCGCAACGCGGTAGTCTACCTGTATCACCGATTCGAGTCGCCGCTGGCGTTCCGCATGCGACTATCGCTCGGCAGCGACGATACCCTTAGCGTGTTTTTCAACGGCAAACGCATCCACCACGAGCCGCATTTCCGGCCGGCGGCCCCGGACCAGGACTTCGTGGACCTCGACGTCCGCAAGGGGACCAACGAACTCCTGATCAAGATCGGCCAGCTCGGCGGCGACTGGGCCGTGTACGTCGCCCCGGCGGAGCTGCCCGCAGTGGTCCCCGCGGCGGTCCGCCTGCAGTTGGCCCGGGATTTTGCCGTCTCGGCGGCACCGGCGGGTACCGTCGGCCGTGAAGCCGTCTATTACCAAGTGCTCACCATCCCCCTGCCGGAGGAGTGCGTGCTGGAGGTCGGCGGCCTGGCCTTCCGCCCGGATGGCAAGCTGCTAGCCTGTACCCGTCGCGGCGAAATCTGGCTGATCGACCAGGCGACGGCCGATGACCCATCAACGGCCCGTTTCCAACTATTCGCCGCCGGCCTGCACGAGGCCTTGGGGCTGTACGTCGAGAACAACCAGACGGTCTACGTCGTCCAGCGGCCGGAGCTGACCAAGATCGTCGACCGCGACGGCGACGGGCGGGCCGACGAATTTGTCACCGTCTGCGACCGCTGGGGCGTCTCCGGCGACTATCACGAGTTCGCCTTCGGCCCCGCACGCGACCGCCAGGGAAACTTCTACATCACCCTCAACGTCGGCTTCGGCGGCGGCCACCAGGCCAAAGCCCCCTGGCGCGGCTGGTGCGTCCGCGTCACCCCCGACGGCCGGCTCGAACCCTACGCCTTCGGCCTGCGTTCCCCCAACGGCGTTAACTTCTCCCCTGACGGCGACCTCTTCTATTGCGACAACCAGGGGGAATGGGTGGCCACCAACAAAATGCATCATGTAAAACCGGGTCAATTCTACGGCCACCAGGCCAGCCTGCGGTGGCTCAAGCTGTCCCCTTTTGCCGAGCTGGCTGCCAAGCCTTATCCCAGCAGCATGCGTTACGACGGCACAGACAGTGCCGGGCGTTTCACCGGCAACTACCCGCCGCACGATCCGCCGGCGATCTGGTTCCCTTACGGCCGCATGGGCCAATCCGCCAGCGAGCCGGTCTGGGACACGACCGGCGGCAAATTCGGCCCGTTCGCCGGCCAATGCTTTGTCGGCGACCAGACCCGCTCCATGATCATGCGGGTGGCTCTCGAAAAGATCGACGGCGTCTACCAGGGGGCCTGCTTCCCCTTCCGCAGCGGGCTGCAGTGCGGCGTCAACCGCCTCTGTTTCGCCCCCGATGGCAGCCTCATGGTCGGCCAGACCAACCGCGGCTGGGGCTCCATCGGCAGCAAGCCTCACGGCTTGCAACGCCTCGTCTTTACTGGCAAAACACCCATGGAGATCCACCACATCCGCCTGGTGCGGGAAGGCTTCGAGCTGGTGTTTACCAAGCCGCTGCAGCCGCAACCCTCATGGGACAGGGCGGTGTCGGTCACCTCGTTCACCTACAACTACTGGAGCACCTACGGTTCGCCGGAGGTGGACACCCGTGCGGAGAAAGTCGCCGCGGTCAACCTGGTCGGACCGCAGACGCTCCGCCTGAATGTGCCGAACCTGCGACGCGGGCGGGTGTACGAATTCCGCCTGGACGGTATCCAGAGCACCGACGGCGAGCCGCTGTTGCACCCCGAAGCGTATTACACCCTCAACGTCCTGCCGCGCTGATGGCCAACTGCGGAAGTCGGACGGAACAACCGGACTGTCGTCTGTCGCGTCCCCCGCTGCGGGCACAAGGTTGCTCATCCGACCGCATTTATCGAGGCCGCCTTCATTTGCGGACAAACTCGTAGGCCCCGGCCGGGTAGTGGCCGTAAGCGGTGCTGTTGATGCCGTTGCGGTAGCTGGAGATGAACTGCGGCGGGGATTGCACAATCCGCACACGGACCACAGCCGTTTTGCCGGGCTGGACGATGCCGGCGTGCACGGCGGCCGCCGCCACGTGCGAATCCAGTGTGTAAATGTCTGTCCCCCAAACGTTGGCCTGACCAGTGCCGGGGACAAATCCAGTAACGGTGTAGGTCATCTCCTTGCCAAACTGGTGCTGAAACGCCATCAGGTTGGTCGGTGCGGCCGGAGCTTCCGCGACTGCCTCAGCGGCCGAACTGCCCACGCTCAACAGATGCATGTCCGACAGTCGCAGCATCTGTTCGCCAAACTGTGCGGTCTGCACCCGCAACGCCGTGGCGGTCAGCCGCCCAACTATCTTGCTATCGGCGGTGACCACTACGTCGTACTCCCGGTTCTCCAACTGGGCGGCGGGCACCTGCGACTGGATGTGGCGGACAATCTCCTCCAGCCGCCGGTTCACTTCCGGTTGGCTATTTTTGAGTGCCCGCAGCAGAAACGGATAGGCCCGCTCGCGATAACCCTGCAGCTCCTCGGTGGCCTGCTCGCGGATCCGGTAGTCAGGGTGCCCCAGTCGAGAGATCGCCAGGGCGATCTTTTCGGCCTCAGCCGGCGGGCAGCGGTGGGCAAACTCGATCCGGCGGACCTCCGCCGTGGGGACCTGTAACGTCCCATAACGGGTCGCCAGCTCCAGCTTCTCGTCAAGGACGCGGACCCGCAGGATGCTCCCATCGGTGCATTTGACCTCGACTTCCACGCCGCTAAAGCGTGACGCCGTCTCGCCGCTTGGGGGCTGCGATGCCGCACTTTCCGGCACATCCGTCATCAACGGAATGACCAACAGCGAAACGCCAATCAGCGGAATGATCCGTTTGCTCACCCCGGTAGCGATGTGTCCCCAATTAATAGCCGCCGCGTACCGACTGACCGTTGCGGGCATGTGGATTTGCCCTCCTTTCGAGGTCCCTTCGATTCCGGACGTGGCCGCATCATGCGGGGGGGAGAGGCCCTACGTACCTTAACGCAGGTTGTCGTCGCGTGACAAGCCCACTTTCCGAATCTCCTGGTGCCGTATATACAAATCTGGTACTACAAAGTGTCCGTTGTCAAATCCGGCGGCCGATTTTTATCGCAACTTTGACGTAACTATCTATGCCATAATCATTTGCAACAGAAAATGCATTTGGCGGGCGTTGGCAGGACGGGCAGAGTCCGACGGTTGCCGCCGCGGCGGGAGCAATCCGCAAGACCGCTACCACCTCGCCTCCGGGAGCAGAAACGGTCACATCTCCGCTGTCTGGAGTGCGCGGATCCCGCGCCGCATCACGTACCCGATGGTGCCGGCACACATAGCCGCCGCCGGAACAAAACCCGCATAGTGCCACAGTTGCAGCGTTCGTTCCGGCTCGGACCGCAAAAAGTAGCTCACATGGATGGGGGCGATGGTGCAGGCGATCATCACCACCAAATAGCCTAGCCCAAGAACCATGTTGACCGTGCCACCGAAGCCGGTGACGATTTTGGCCGGATTCGATTCGCGGAAATTGGCCAGGACCGCTCCCAGCCCCACGTTCAGGGCCGACAGCCCCGCCGCGATGAGGAGCATCGCCACAATATGCATGGCGATAAGGGCGGGCGGCAAGCCGATCAGTAGGTCGCTCAGGACGATCAAGCCGACGGCAAACAGTCCGCCGCCGGTGAAAGCAAAGGCCAACTTGCTCCACAAAAGCGACGCCCGCGGCAGCGGCGCCAGACCCAACACCCAAAACTTCTTCCCCTCCAGACTGATCAGCGGAAACACAAACCGGCTCAAAATCGCGCACAGCAGCATCGCCGTACCGAAAAAGTTCATGAAGCTGATCAGGTACTTGTCGAGCCGGCCCAGCTCCGAAAACTGCGAGGTGCGGAAATTGCCCGCCCCGATCATCATCAGCACGGTGAAGATGAGGAGCACGCCCCATTGGCTCGGGTCGCGGCGGAAGGTGCGGAAATCCTTGACCACGACCGCCCGCAGCGGGGGCGACAGGTACCACACCGCCCGCTCCATCAGCCAGTCTAATATGGAGCGACGATGCCGCTGCCGGCGGTGTCCGCTGGAGGCGTAACGGTCATAGGCGGAGCGGTAGAGGCGTCCGGCCAGCCACGCCGCCGCCACATAGAGCATCAGGCCGTTGCTCCACACCTGCGCCAGCCGCAGCAGGGCATGGGCATAGTCGCCGCGCACGGCAGCCATCACGCCGCGGGTCATCCACCGGCTCGGCGTCAGGCCACTCCGCACCCAGGCGAACTGCTCCAACAGGTCCTGAAGTTCCCGGCCGCTGCTGAGCATGGTCTGCCGCACGCCCATCCCCACTCGATACAGCCAGTACAGCCCCGCCGCGGCCAGCAGTACGGCGACCACCCATAACCACGCCCGACGATTGCCGGGCAGGTACCGCACCACCGCCAGACACGCCGCCGCCGCTAGCGATGATGGCACCAATACATACCCGCACAAAAACAATGGAACGATCAAATAGAAATCCCAAGACAAATGTGCCACCCATCCATATGCGACAAATATCGGTATGCCCAGCACCACAAATCCCCACGAGCTGAACATGATAGCGCTGACGTACTGCGTGGCGAAGATCCGGTCAGCCGTGGCCGGCGTCGTCAGCAAAAAACGCGTCTCTGTGCTGTTGAACAGGCTACCGAATAGGATCAATCCTGTGGAGATCAGCAGCATGAATCCCAGTATGAAAAACAGCAAATCGAACAGAGCTTCGACGATGGCGCCTTTGAGCGGAATGTTATTGACGCGCAGTTGATGGAACAGGAAGTAAGAAACAGCAAAAGTAAACAGCACTGTCAATAATGAGGTAAATGTAATGGTGACCAGGCGGGTACGGTTCTGCTGCCAGGCGGTCCGCAGGCCGTTGCGCAGCAGCCTGCAGCGCAAGCGGCGGAACACCGCGGCCTGCCGCCCAGCGGCCGTGCGCGTAGCAGGGGGCTGGGCAGCGGCAGCCGCAGCCGGCGACGCAGCGGCGATAGCAGCAGGGCGGTTCACGACACTTGGTCCCCAGCGTCAGCATTGGCCTCACTGACTATCTTCAAAAACACATCCTCCAGGTCCCCGTCGCTGGCCGCCAACTCTCGCAGCTCGGCCAGGCTGCCGCAACCCAAAAGCCGCCCGTTGTCGATGATGCCGATCCGGTCGGCCAACTCCTCGGCGATGTCCAGCGTGTGCGTGCTCAAAAAGATCGTCATCCCCTGCCGCGACAACTCCCGGAGCAAAACCTTCAGCTCGCGGATGCTTTTTGGGTCCAGCCCGACGGTCGGCTCGTCCGCCACCAGCACCTTCGGCTCATGGAGCAGCGCGGCGGCAAACACCGTGCGTTGCCGCATGCCGTGCGAGTACCGCTCGGTCAGCTCATCGACAAACTCTTCCAGGTGGAAGCGGGCAATGGCCGTGGCGATCTGGAGCTGGGCCCGCTCCGGCGGCAGGGCGTACAAGTCGGCGACAAACTGCAAAAACTCCCGCCCGGTCAGTTTGTCATATAGAAATGGCTGATCCGGCACGTAACCGATCTGGGCACGGGCCGCTTCGCCGTCGCGGACCATGTCGTGGCCGCCGATGCGGACCGTCCCCGCTGTCGGCAACAGCAGCCCGCAGATCAGCTTGATGGTGGTCGTCTTGCCGGCACCGTTGGGGCCGAGGAAGGCGAACAGCTCGCCCGCGGGGATCGTCAGGTGGACGTCACGCAAGGCCCATTTGTCGCCGTAACGTTTGCTGACGCCAATAAGCTCGATCATACCCCTCCTGGAACCCCCGCGCGGTCGCTGCCCATTCACCGCCGACGCCGACGACGGACGATTCATTCGCGGACGATGGCCAAATACTCCCCCTGCTGGAACGCTTCCTGCTTGAGGATGCGTCCGTCGCTGGCATGCACCCAGGTGCGGGCAACCAGCTCGCCGCCGCGGCGATACTCGATCACCTGGCAGAGCACCGGCTCGTTATTCCATTGTAACGATTGCGGCGCGGACAGGACTTCCGCGAACAAGCTCTCCCGCGGCGGCGGCGGCAGGGTCAAGCCAAACTGTCCGGCCCCTTGGCGGAGCATCGCCGCTATCGCCTCGTTGAGAGGATTGTACTCCGCCACCAGCCAACGCTGTCCGGGCCGCAACCCTAGCAGGCGGTTCAGCGGCATCAGCGGGTTGAGCGGCGGGGACGCCGCCAGCGGTATCGGCTCCAGCTCCTGGTTCCACTCCCCTAGCAGCGACCGCAACCGGGCCTGGGCCTGTAAAATGCCATCCCGAACGACTCCCTCAACGGAAATCTCTGCCGCCAAACGGATTGTGGACACTTGGGCGACGATTTCCCCCCGCAGGGTCTGCCCCCGCCAGCGGCCATCGCGGCCCAAACGCATGGTGATTTTCAGCTCCGGCACCTCCACCGACACGCCGCCGGTGCTCAAACGCAGATTGCGATAGTGATGGACGTATTCGAAGGAATCATCACTATCCCGATAGGAAAACTGAGTATTCAAGGAGCCAATCCGCTCGGTGCCGCGATAGATGCCCCAGCGAATCGGGATGTTGCGGGCGGCTTCGTCAGCCAAGTCGATGATGGCTGCAGGCGGCTCGCCCCGCCAGTGCGGCAACCACTCCCGCCACGCAATCCAGCCGTTGCTCGTCAACCATAGAAGTGAGATCAGGACAACGGCTGGACGCGAAGGCATAACCACCTGCGGGCAAAACCACCAATGATGACTAATCTACTGATGATTATAGCTTACTCCCCACCATTGTGAAGCAGGGAAATCCCGCTGTCGTAATGGCTGGCGGATGGCTCGCCCCCCTGGTCAGACCGGGTCCCGCTGGGTGCAGACAGGCGATTCCCGACGGCCGCGGGCCAGCTCCATCAACCGCTCGACGCTCAGGCCGCAATCGGCCAGCAGCTCGGCCCGTTCGCCGTGCTCGATGAACTGATCCGGCAGCCCGGCACGGACGATGTTGCGGGTATCTAGCCCCGCGGCGTTGGCCGCCTCCAGCACCGCCGAGCCAAAGCCGCCCTCCAGCGTTCCCTCCTCGACGGTAATCACCAGCGGCAGGGTCTCCACCGCCCGCAGGATCGTGTCGCGATCGATCGGCTTGGCGAAACGGGCGTTGATGACTCCGAAATTCCAGCCTTCGCCACGCAGGCGGCGTGCTGCGGCGATGCAATGGCTCAGCAATGTCCCGTACGCCACAAAACAGCCGTCCTCCCCCCATTCGATCACTTCAGCCTTGCCCAGCTCAATGGGCGCGTGGCCGCCCGGACGCTCCACCCGGTCCAGGTTGGCCTTCGGATACCGCATGGCGATCGGGCCGGGATGCTGCAAGGCGAACTGGAGCATCGGCTGAACGTCCGCCTCGTCGCCGGGGGCCATTAACACCATGTTGGGGAACAACCGCAAATAGGCGATGTCGAACGCTCCGTGATGGGTCGGGCCGTCCGGGCCGGCCAGCCCCGCCCGGTCCATGCAGAAAACAACGGGCAGATTCTGCAGGCACACTTCCTGGAAGATCTGGTCAAAGGCCCGTTGCAGGAAGGTGCTGTAAATGTCGACGATCGGCTTGAGGCCTCCCTTGGCCATTCCGGCGGCAAAGGCCACCGCGTGGGACTCGCAGATCCCGACATCGAAAAAGCGGTCGGGGAAGTCGGCCCGCACCCGCTCCAGCTTGTTCCCCTGACACATCGCCGCCGTCAGGACGACGACCCGCTCGTCGGCCCGCATGGCGTCGTAGATCGCCGCGCTGACGGCGTCGGTGTAAGTCTTGGCCCCGCCCTTTTTGAAGGCAACGACCCGCCCGGTGGCCGTATCGATCTTCTCGAACACCGGCGGGGCATGGTAGGTCACGGGGTCCTCGGCGGCCTGCTCCACGCCGTAGCCTTTGACGGTGAACACATGCAGCAGGAGGGGCCCCTTCTGCATCTTCAGGTCCCGCAATATCTTGCGCAGGCCTTTCAAATCGTGGCCGTCCACGGGACCAAAATACCGGAAACCTAACTCCTCAAAGAGCATGCCGTTTTTGATCAAAGCCTTGAGACTATGGCGGAGCTTGTCCAAAAGGGACCGGGTCGGCCGCCCCACCAGTGGCAAGGACTGCAGCAGGTGGTTGAGCCGCCGCTTGCCCCCCTGGTAAAAATCGGTCATCCGGCATTGGTCGAGGTATTTGGCCAAGCCGCCGGTGCGGGGACAGATCGACATTTTGTTGTCGTTGAGAATGACCAGCACGTCCTGGCCCATGCCGCCGATGTTGTTGAATGCCTCAAACACGATGCCGCTGGGCAGGGCTCCATCGCCGATGACGGCCACGGCCTTGCGGTCGCCACGGCCGAGGCGGTCGTCCGCCGCCTTCAGGCCGGATATGCACGAGACGCTGCAGCCGGCGTGGCCGGTCATGAACAGGTCAAAGGGGGACTCCGCTGGGTTGGGGAAACCCATCAGCCCCCCCTTGGTGCGGATGGTGTGGAACTGCGGGTAGCGGCCGGTCACCAGCTTGTGGGGGTAGATCTGGTGGCCGGTATCCCAGATCAACCGGTCGCGAGAAAAATCGAACGTCAGGTGCAGGGCCAAGCACAGCTCGACCACGCCGAGGTTGCTGGCGAAGTGGGCGGGCCGCGTGGTCAGGACCTTAATCAGCTCCTGGCGGATCTCGTGGGCCAACTGCTGCAACTGCTCGTCCGAGAGCCGTTGCAGGTCAGCGGGGGAGTGAATGGTCGGGAGAATCTGGGCCATGGTCACGCCTCGTGGAAACGGAGGCCGCACCTGTCCGGCGGCGTCAACTGTCGCCGCCACATGATGCGTCCCCTCCGTGGTACCTACCGTTCCCGCGTTACCACATATTCAACAAGTTCCCCTAGCAGGCGACTACCCAACTGCTCGGCGGCGCGGCGGGCGGCGTGTGCCAATTCTATCGCCCGGCGACGGGTCTCCGCCATCCCATATAGCTGCGGGAAGGTGAGTTTGCCTCGTGCGGCGTCCTTCTGCGTCTGCTTGCCCGTCTTTTCCCGCGAACCTTCCACATCCAGCAAATCGTCGGTGACCTGGAACAACAGTCCCAACGCCGCGGCGTAAGTATCGGCGGCGTTCCAGAGCGGGTGGCTATGATCCACAGGCCGTAGCCCACCGCTGTAAAGCCCCAGGCGGACCGCCGCACGGATCAACGCCCCCGTCTTCCGCTGGTGCAACTCGGTCAGCAGTGATTCCAGCCCCTGCTGGCCCATCCGCGGCGTGCCAACGGCAGTACCCGCTCCCACCTTCTGGGCCGTACCAGCGACGGTGCCAGCATCCATCGACTGCGGCGTACTAGCGGCGGTGCCTGCATCTACCGGACGCGGCCCAAGTGTCGCATTTTCCGACAGCAGGTCGAGCACCTGGCCGCCGACCATGCCCGCCGCACCGGCGGCCGCAGCCAGCTCCTGAATCATAACCGTCGCGACCGGCGGCGGATAACCCCCGGCCAGCACGGCAAACGCCGCACACTGCAGGGCGTCGCCGGCCAGGATGGCGATGGCTTCGCCGTATACCCGGTGGCAGGTCGGGCGGCCGCGACGGTAGTCGTCGTCGTCCATCGCCGGCAAATCGTCGTGGATCAGCGAATAGGCGTGGATCATCTCCACGGCACAGGCCGCGGGCAACGCCGCCGTGCCGTCCCCGTCGGCCAATTGGCCAAACAGCACGGCCAGAAGCGGCCGCAACCTCTTGCCGGGAGCCAGCAGGCTATAGGCCATGGCCTCCCGCAGCTGAACGGGGGCGTCGCCGGCCATCCGCTCCAGCCAGTGCCGCAACGCCTGCTCGATCTGCTCCCGCACCGCCGCCGTTGCTTCCCAAAAGTCCTGTCCCAATTTGTGCTCCCCGGTGTACGGTCAACTGCAACTTTACGGCGTGCCCGCCCATTCCGGCGGAGGGTCTACTCCCAGAACGGGGGGCGTTCCGCCACGGCATCAACTGCCAACACAGCTTGCGTCTTGCGGAACCAGCCGCGTTTGCCATTACTCTAGTCGTCCTCGGGATGGGGCCGTCCACCCGTCGCGGCCTCCACGCTGTCGGCCGTAGCGTCGTCCCGTGCGAGCGTGGAGGACGACCGCCGCGACGCATCGCGCGGGACATCGACTGTCGCCGCCGGGGAAAACGGCAGCAGTGTCGGCTGGCCCTCCGGCGAAATTGCCGCCAACTGTTGCACGCGCAACTCGGCCTTGTCTAGCAACTGCAGGCAATGCCGCAGCAATACCACGCCGCGCTCGTAAGAGCGGAGGGCCTCTTCCAGCCGGTCGGTGCCGTCCTCCAGCCGCCGCACGATCGCTTCCAGCTCGGCATAGGCGTCCTCGAAGCTGAGTGCCGCAACGTCGGGATGATGGCTGTCAGCATTCACGATGCAATCCTCATCGGTTGTCGGGCGATCCGTACGATCGTTGGGGTCAGCCGTCGGCCAGGGGTGGCGGTGCGGCGACCGGAGTCGCTCCCTGGGTCGCCGCGACCTCCGACGTGCCTTCCGCCGTTACCCTATCTGCCTGCCTTTATCCCTACCCATCTGCCTGACTTTATGCCTGCTCATCTGCTACCCTATCCGCCACCCTATCCGCCTCTCCCTCTGCCACCCTCTGCACCACCCGGCACAGGAGCGACCCCTTGTGCAGGCGGGTATGCACCTGTTCGCCAACGGCCACTTCTTCGGCCGCACGGACGAGCCGGCCGTTGGAGTCAAAAGTCAGGCTGTAGCCCCGCTGCAACACCTTCAGCGGCGAGAGGGCTTCCAACCGCACGGCGACCGCTTCCCACTGCGTGCGGGCCGCCTGCAAGCGACGTTCCACGGCCCGGTTCAACCGCCGTTCCAGCTCGTGGCATCGCTGAGCATGCTGTCGGACCAACTGGTGCGGCCGTCGCAACGCCGTGCGGCTGCCCAGGTCGAGCAGTTGCTGTCGCCAATCATCGAGCATCCGTTGGATCGATTCATGCAACCGGCCTTGCAATTGTTGGAGCCGCATCCCGAACTCGCGGCGGTCCGGCACCAGTTTCATCACCGCCGCACTCGGCGTCTCCGCCCGGCAGTCCGCCACCCGGTCGGCGATGGTCACGTCCATTTCGTGGCCGACCGCCGAAATGACCGGTACGACCGACTGGAAGATGGCGTCGGCGACGATCTCGTGATTGAACGCCGACAGGTCGTCGCTGCTGCCGCCGCCGCGGGCCAGGATGATGGCGTCCAGCGGCAAGCCGCCGGTCAGATGCAGGGTATTGAGCAACCGCAGGGCCGCCGCCAACGCCTGCGGGGCTTCCTCCCCCTGCACACTGCTGTGCCGCACGATCACTTCGGTCAGCGGCCAGCGTTGCTGCAGAAGCTCGAGAATGTCGCGGATGGCCGCTCCCTGCAGGCTGGCGACCACGCCGATGCGGCGAGGGAACGCCGGCAGCGGCCGCTTGCGGGCCGGGTCGAAATAGCCCCGCCGCTGCAGCTTCTCGATCAGTTGCCGTAACGCCAGCTCTGCCGCACCGATCCCCTTAGGAACCAGCTCCAGTACCTGCAGTTGCATCTCGCCGCGCGGCTCATAGACCGTCAGGCTGGCACGAGCCAGCACCGCCAAGCCGTCCTGCGGCGTGAAGCGGCACCGCAGGTTGCTACCGCGGAACATCACCGCCTTGATCTGGGCTGCTTCGTCCCGCAAGGTGAAATACCAATGGCCCCGCGCGGAACAGTGATAGTCGCAGATCTCCCCCGCGACCCATACCTCGGGGTACTCCATCTCCAGTAGCCCGCGCAGCTCCGCCACCAACGCGGCGACACTGACCGCCGGAACAGAACCACGGTTCTGGTCGAACATCGCCCTTGGAATCGACAAACCTGGGATAGCCCCGACGTTCACTCCCCCGCCCGGCGGAGCAGCAGCAGCGGATCCCCCTGCTGGTCACGCAGCTCGGCAAGCAGTTGCCACGCGGCGTCCGTCCGGAGCTGCTCCCATTCGGTCCGGGTCGCCGCCGCCCAGGATCCGGGGGGCAATGCCGCCAGCGGCCGGCACCGCCGTACCGGCCGGCCGTAGTAGAACATCACCCCCTCGTCCTTCAATAAATCAATATACAAGATTACACCGTCCGGGACAAGGGTCTGCAACGCCCGCGCGGCCGGCAGCGGATCGCGGTGTACGCTCCGTTGCGGCATCACATACGCCACATGGACGCACTTGACGACCAGCCACGCGGCGAGCAACGTAGGGACCGCCCCGCGGCGGAACCGCTCGTCGCACCAATTGCGAAGCCGTAGCCAGCCGGCCACCCCCAAGGCCGTTACCGCCGGGGCGATTGGCAGGACGTAGCGGACATTGGAATTCGGCACCAACGCCCAAAAGGCCAGGTTGATCCACACCCAGCAGCACAAAAAGAGCGTCCACTCGGGCCGGCCCGACGCTACGGCGGGGAATGCTTCTGTATGTCGGTCCCCTGCAAACCGGTCGCGGACGCCGGGGCGGACAATCGCATAGGTCGCATACAGGGCCAACGCCGAGGCGGGGAGCAAGCCGGCCACGACCTTAAGGGGGAACAGGAGCCGCTCCGAGAAGCTAACTCCTTTTGCCGCCGGGTGGGGCGTCAAGCGGTAGGCCGCCTCCGCCGCCAGGGTCTCCCACACGGTCGCCCATCCTACCGCGCGGCCGACAGCCAGCAGCCAGGCCCCGCCCAGCACCGCTATGAGAATAGTCGCCACAAACCATTGCCAGCAAAGGACTTGCCGCCATCGACCCGTCCCCAGCAGCCATGGGACCATGGTCAGGACATAAAACGCCGGTGCCGTCCACTTCGTGAGGGTTGCGGTGAGCAGGGCCAGCAGCGACGCCGCAGACCACACCACCCGCCAGCGGTCTGCCACCACCCCCTGGTAACCCGCCAGCAGGGCGAGGGTCACCCCGCCCACTAGGGTCATGTCGATTTCCGCACTCGGCACCTTGTCCAGCCACAGAAACGAGACGGGGGCCAACACCACAAACAGCCCGGCGGCCTCCCTGCCCCATTCCCGCCGCACGACCACGGCCATCGCCGCTACCGCCGACAACGCCGCCAGCACCGAGGGTAGCCGGGCCGTCCCCTCGGTCACCTCCCCCCACGCCCAGGAACATACGGCGATCGCCAGATAGTGTCCCGGCGGCTTGGTCAGAAACGGCTCGCCGTACAGCACCGGGTAGAGCCACTGCCCGCTTTGCCAACATTCCCGGGCGATGATCGCCCGCAACGCTTCGGTGCGGTACAGGCGGCCGGCGGTCAGCCCCGCCGCACACATCACGACGCACCAAAGGATGGCCCACCACAATCGGCCTGCCCTGGCCATGACGGACATCCCTGTCTCGCTCCAAAGCCGCGTCGCCGCATCCCCCGCAGCGGCAACACCACCCGCCGACAGTCTACCTACCTAATCCCCCGCAGCGGCAACACCACCCGCCGACAATCCCTTACCCTCCCGACATCAGTAGCCTTCCAACAGGCTTCAGCAGACGGGATGGCACTCCATACCAAAGGTACGGGCGACCGCCGGGTTGGTGATCTTGCCGTTGCGGATGTTGACGCCAGCCCGCAGTCCGGGATGTTCGCGCACAGCCCGCTCCAGGCCAAGGTTGGCCAGCTCGAGCACATACGGGAGAGTCACGTTGGTTAGGGCATATGTGCTGGTCCGGCCCACCGCCCCGGGCATGTTGGTGACGCAATAGTGGACGATGTCGTCGACGATGTAGGTCGGTTTGGCGTGGGTCGTGGGGCGGCTGGTCTCGAAACACCCCCCCTGGTCGATAGCCACGTCCACCACCACCGCCCGCGGCGGCATGCATTTGAGGTCCTCCCGCCGCACCAACATGGGGGCCCGTGCTCCAGGGATCAACACTGCCCCAATGACCAGGTCCGACAACTTGAGACACTCCAGGATGTTGTGTCGGTTGCTGTACACGGTGGTGACGTTGTGCGGCATGACATCGTCGATGTAGCGGAGCCGGTCGAGGTTGATGTCGAGGATGAAGACGTTGGCCCCCAGTCCGGCGGCCACCCGCGCCGCATTGCTCCCGACCACCCCCGCCCCTAATATGGTCACCGTCGCTGGCGGCACTCCGGGCACGCCCGCCAGCAGGATCCCACGCCCGTCAAATGGCCGCTCCAGATATTTGGCTCCCTCCTGGATGCTCATCCGCCCGGCGACCTCGCTCATCGGCGTCAACAGCGGCAGCCGCCCCTTCTCGTCCGCGATCGTCTCATAGGCGATCGCCGTGACTCCCGAGCGTAGCACCGCCCGAGTCAGCGCCTCGTCCGCGGCGAAGTGAAAGTAAGTGAATACCATCTGCCCTGACTGCAACAGCGGCCATTCCTCGGGCTGCGGCTCCTTAACCTTGACGATCAGCTCGGCCCGTCGCCAGATGTCCGCGGCGGCGTCCACAATCTCGGCCCCGTGAGCGGCGTACTGGTCGTCGCTGATGCCGCTGCCCATCCCCGCGCCGCTCTGGATCAGCACGCGGTGGCCCGCCCGGCTCAATGCCTCCACGCCGTACGGCGTCATCGCCACCCGGTATTCATCGGGTTTGATCTCTTTGGGTACGCCGACGATCATGACTCCCTCCCCCCGGCCCGGATGGTTGCCGCCGTAGCCGATTTATCATCCGCATATGCCGTTGTTCGCATATGCCGTTGTTGTCCGCATATGCCATTGTTGTCCGGCCGCCACGCCGACGGCAATAGCAACTGGCCGGCCGCCGGGAATGGTTAACGTAAACCCACGGCAAAAAAGGAGTTACTTAATTAAAACGGCTCTAGCCGAGAGATGGGCAGGGTAATGGTCACGACAAGGGCAAGGAACCGGCATCCGCGGTATAGGCGTCTGCCATCTTACCACCGCCACTCCAGGCCGAACTGCAGGCCGGTCACCAGCAGGTCGGACTCGCGGAACAGAGGTTGCGGCCGGAACTGACCGGACGGCGGCACCGCCGGGGCGTTGGGCACAAACGTCAGGTCCACTACCCGGTCGATCTGGTCCCCGGGCCGCCATACGGACGTCCAGTACATAAAGTTATATCCCACATACACTTGCAACGCCGGAGCCAGCCAGTAGCCCACCTGGAACGTCACCTCCGGCACGACGCTGAAACGGTCCCGGCGGAACGTGCCGAGGTTGGGGCCGGCCGCCAGTAGCCCGCCCGGATAGGAAACCGGCGGCTGGCCGGGGCGGGTACGGGTCTGGATGCCGAAAATCTCCAGCTCCTGCTGAGTGATGCCGAATGCGACGCTGCTGCGGCCCCCCAGCGTCCACCGCCCCCAGTGTCGCTCCCAGGTCAGGCCGATCTGTCCGCCGTCGAAGCGGTTCTCGGTGGCGAAGCGGTCCCGTACCCCAACCACCGTGCCTGGCGGATCCGGCACGATCACCTGCCCCCCGCCCGGCCCCACCACGACGATTCTTTCCGTGACTTCCAGTGCCTCCGTCAGGTTGAGGTAACGGTAGCCGGCAAAACCGGTGACCTGCCCGGCGTCGGTGCTTTTTATGCAGCACCGCAGGTTGGCATCGGCTCCCCACAGGATGCTATTGGCCCGGACCCGGAGCACGCCGCGGAGGATGTCCGGCACGGCAACGGCCTCGCCCGTCTCCCCAATGATGCCGTTACCCGGCCGGGGGTTCGGGCTGAACACCGGACGGGTGATCAGCGGAAATTGCAGCCAACTCACTGCTGTTTCGGCAGTGCGGCGTCCCAGGAAAAAAAAGCTGCCGTCCAGGGCACAGCCGTGTCCCTCATCCAACCACAGACCGGCCCGGACCCGCATCCCTTGCCGGAACGGCCCGATCAGTTGCCCCGGTCCGACGATCGGGAAGGTCCCCGGCTCGTTGAGGTATCCAAAGGCGTTCGGGTTGCGATTGGACGTGGCCAGGATGGGAATGTCCAGCGGCGACATCCACCACAACAGGTATTCGGCCTGGATGTAGCCGTCGCCCCAAGCGGGCTGGCCCGCGGCGGCCAGGCCGAACGGCCCCCCACCGAGCAGCTCCCCGAGCGACGGATAGTCCCGCGACAGGCGGATTGGCATCGACCCGAAAGTGGATTTGTGTGTCGCAACTACCGTTGGCACCAGCAGTTCCGGCGGCGCCACCGGAAGCGGCGGGTTATCGGCGGGTACCGGTTTGCCTGGGGCGGCCCGATCAGATGAAAACGGCAGAGGGTGTGGCGGTGTCAATAGCGGCGGCGTCAGTACCGGCGGCGGCTGGCCCGGCGGGTCGTTAGCCGGGGGAATCGTCGCCGGGGGCGGACTTGCCGTGGCGGGTGGGCTTGCCTTTCCAGGCGGACCAGTTTCCGATGGCGAGTTCACTCCGAACGGCAATGTCGACTTTGGTGATGATAATGGTAATGATTCCGGCCGAACCGGGGCGTCGCCGGGCGGGGCCATGGGCCCTGCCGCCGTCCTCCAATCGTGCGTCGTCCTATCCATTTGTCCGGTAATGCTTTGCGGAGCGGCCACCGTTGGGAAGCCGGTGCGGGGATCCGGCAGGGGAGTCGGGACGGCGGGCCGCCAAATATCGTCATCGATCGTGGGGGTCGCTAGCGGCGTTGCCGCAGGGGTTGCCGGGCCAACCGGCGGGGCGGTATCTAGCGCTTTCGAACCCGGCGAAGAAGGGCGGCGGCTATCCGCAGCCGGCATCGGCGAAACTACAGCGGGCGTCGGGGCCGGCGGCATCCCGCTCGGACGCCACACCGCCTCCTGGCTCCATCCCGCCGCGGCCATCGCTGTGACGGTGACAGTCGACAGACTCATCCGCACTTTCCGCATGGCCCGTCCTCGACGGCTAACGCCGTCAAAAACTGCAATCGCTGCAACGCTTGCAATTGCTGCAACACGCCCAATCTGTTTTTCGGCGACAACCTGCACGGCCCCGCAACTTTTCTTGCCTTGACGGCCCGCCACGGCTTGCGGCGCCGAGCCTGTTTGCGTGGCCAACGATCGGTCGCGATTCCGGGTTGACAAAAATTCCACAAGTTGGAATGACTAAGGCGGCTTTAGGTGAGGCCAAAACGGAGACAGGAGCGTCCAGAGGCGATGAAGCGGCTGGTAGAAGCGCTGTGCGGCGGAGCGTTGGGTACGGCGATCCTGCTGGGCACGGCGTCGAGCAGCCCCGCTTTCTATTGGTACGGCTGGCCGAAGGGGCAAAATCCGCCGCCGAGCTTGCCGCCGCCCAACAATCAGCCGCCAGGCAATCCGCCAGAGGGACCACCGACTCCGCCTTCGGAGCCGCCACCGATCATCGATCACCCCCCGCACGCCGTGCCAGAACCGGCGGCCGGAATCGCCGCCCTAATCGGCCTGACCGCCCTGACCGGATGGCGGTTATCCAAAAGAGGCACTGCATAGTCCCGCCACTTGCGGCTAGTTCCTCTCTCCGCCGCAACGCGTTGGCTCCCCGTCCACCGTAGGTCCGCCGTAGCCGACGGGTTCCCCGCCCCCGCCGATAGAGCCGCCGCGCAAGCTGCGGACCTGGCAGCGTTCTGATAACAACTGACCCGCCCTCCCGGCTATCATTGCCTTCTCAGGAAGGTCTCCGCGGGTTTTCATCGACGACGGCTAATAATGGGTTAGTTCGAGCGAAGAACTCCTATAAGGAGGATATGGCCTATGTTATCGATCCTGGCGATTGCTTGTCCGCCCCTGGCGGTCTGGAGTGCGGAGAAACGGGGGCTGCCGACGCTCAAAAACCTGGCCCTGACGCTGCTGTTCTACATCCCCGGCGTCCTGCACGCCTGGCAGACGGTCGAGCGACGCCTCATTGCCCAACGCTACGAGCGGATCCTCCGCTACCTCGAACAGCAGCGGGCGTGAGAGCCGCCTGGCCCAACCCATCGGGCGTGCGTCCCAACACCCGGGCTGTATTGGGGATGTAGTCGAGGTCGTAGCCGGGCCGGCCCAACCCAATCGGGCGTGCGCCCCAACACGGCGTCGCCAGTCCCCGCCTTCGCGAACTGCGACCTCAAGCTGCCCCTCCCTCTGCGGCTTCACCAGTCGCCGAGCGACTCCAACTCCTGGATTAGCCGCTCGTTCTGTTCCGGCGAGAGGTTCAGGAGCGGCAGCCGCACGGTGCCAAGGTCCAGCCCCTGGCGACGCAGCCATTCCTTCATCGCCGCGAAATACCCGTACCGCTGCAGTACCGCGATGAATTGCACGAGCCGGTACTGCCGGAGGCGGGCCATCTCCCAGTCGCCTTGGGACGCTGCCCGTACGATCTGTCGGGCCAGCGGCAGGGTGACGTTGTAGCTGCTCCCGACTGCTCCTTTAGCTCCCAAGGCCCACGCGGCCAGTAATTGCTCGTCGACGCCGTAGAGGACATTGAGCCGCTCGTTGCCGGCGTGGAGCAGATGTTGCAGCTCGATCAGATCGATACTCGTCAGTTTCACGCCGGCAAAATTTGGAACCTGCTCCAACGCTTCGGCGACCCAGCCGGATAGCGGAAACGGCACGTGCGTCCAGGTAGGGATGTCGTAGTAGTAGAACGGCAGCTCCGGTGCGGCCCGGGCGACTGCGGCGCATGCGGCCACTAACGCCGCGGGTGTAGCCGGCCGGATGTAACACGGGCTGAGCATCGCGATCGCCGCCGCTCCGATGCGGGCCGCGTGGGCGGCCAACGCCCGGCTATCCTCCAGGCAGTTGCTCCCGACGTGGACGATCAGCCGCACGCCGCTGCCGCGGAGCACCCCGGCCCACCGTTCGGCCAGTTGCATCCGCTCGGCCACAGTCAGGGAGCTGAACTCGCCGGTGGTGCCGCAGACGAATATGCCGCCGCAGCCATCGCGGACAAGGACCTCCGCCAGCTTGTCAACCGCTGCCAGATGCAGCGATCCGTCGGCCGCAAACGGCGTGAGCACGGCCGGGATCAGCCCCTCCAATGCCGGGAACGTGGCCATCGGACACCTCGCAGGTGGAATCAACGCAACTATCAATCTGCCATCATCTTACGACGCGACGCCCTCATCGTACGCCGCGCCAGCATCATCCTACGCCACGACGGCATCCGCCTTCCTATACCGCGGCGGTCTCACCAGTCGGGCCAGTGGCCACCGGCGAGCCGCTCCCCCTGCCTGCCGGCGAACCGAGCCGGGGGTGTAGCCGCGGCGTCATGCGATGCCATACGACAAACAGCAGTCTGGTCTGCCCCACCACTGCTCCCGCCCCGCGGGCGACAACCTTAGCCTGGAAGAGCGTCCATGTTCCCACCGTCGTTATTCCCCTCCCTGACCGCCTGGCCGCCTTGTCAGCCACAACTCTTTGCGCCAATTGCAGTTACGACTATTCTAGCCGCGGCCCTCGCCGCGACCGCTCCGGCGGTGGACAAGCTCGCCCCGTGGCCTGCGGCTTCAGCGGCGGAAGGGGAACCCGCCTCGCCCGGCCGCTGGATCGTGCGTGCGGCGTCGTCCCCCCTCCTTGCCCGCGGCGAACTCCTCGCGGCCCGATCTCCCGGCCCTTTGCGACTAAAAACGCCGCACGGCGAGCTGCGGCTGAACGACTGGTACGAGCTGCAACGTGACGGACGGCCACTGCCGCCGCTGCCGAACGGCCCGCACCTGATCAGCGTCTTTGGCGACCGGATCACTGGCGAGGTCCGCGGTGTCGGCGATGGCCGCGTCCGCTTCCGTCCCACCTTTCTCCCCCTGGAGACGGTCTGGAGCCTGAGCTTTTCGCACATCCAGGCCGTCTGGCAGACGCCCCAACCGGCGGATACGCCCCTCGACCCCGCCGACTACGACTGGATACCGTCTCGCAAAAACGCGGACGTCCTCCGCACCCGCACCGGCGACGTTTTGGCCGGCGTGCTGGACGATAGTCGCCCGCCTGCTGCCCCGCCGACATGGCCCCTGCTTATCGGGACGCAGCTTCGACCCGTACCGGTCGAAGAGACGGCCGCGGTCGTTTGCAACCCCCTGCTGTCCCGCCGCCGACCGCCGCAAGGGACACATCTCCGGCTCGTTTTGCAGGACGGCAGTCGCCTGCACCTGCGGCAAGCGACCGTCGACGGCCCAACCCTCCGCGGCACCGCACTGTTCGGTGTCGCCGTGCAAATCCCGCTGGAAGTCGTTGTCGCAGTTACAGTTATGAGCGAAAACCTCATCGAGCTGAGCGATCGGCCCGTCGTCAAGGCCGAGCAACGGGGCTACCTGTCCGGCGGCGAGCGGTGGCGGACCGACCGCACCGGCAGCGGCGAACCCCTCACACTGATAACCCCATATGGCAAAAGCACTTACGACAAAGGCATCGCCTTGCGGCCACACACGATGCTGACCTGGCAGTTACCAGAACGGCCCGTCCGCCGGCTGCAAACATGGGCCGGCCTGCATCCAACGTCGCCACCCCGGGCACGGGTGCTACTACGCATACGTACCGACCGGACGGAAGTTTCGCTGCCCAACAACGGCGTCATCACCAGCGGCCCCGCTGTCCCGATCGAGCTAGAGCTGGGTGAAGCCAGAACCCTGACGATCGAGGCGACATTCCCCGCGCCAGGCGAACCCGGCGGCGAACTGATCCTGGCCCCATTCCATCTGGTTCGGTGAACGCAAGGTTAGCCGCTGCTCGACCGTCTGGTCGGAGGCGGGCCGTGTCAAGTTTACTATTTCTATCGGAATAGTCAGGATTCGACGGGGCAAAAAGCCATTTAAGCCGCCACGGGGAAGACTGCCGCCGGCGGGAACCCCCCTGTGCTTTGCCCTGCGATCCGTTGCCGGTCACCGCTTGGAGAACTGCGGGCTGCGGCGAGCGCCCCGTTTGCCGTACTTTTTGCGTTCCTTCATGCGGGCATCGCGGGTCAGGTAGCCGGAGTCGCGGAGCTTGCGGATCAGGCCGATGGGGCTTTTGTCCTCCGTCTCGGCGGGGGGCTGGTCTTGCGGCGTAGGCTCGCCGTTGGCAGCTGGAGCCGCAACCGCCGCCGGTTCCTTCACCGGTATGGCCCGGGCCCGTTCCCGTACCTTCTCTTCGTTCACGTAGGAGCGAACCAGCACGGTGTCGTGGAATTGGTAGCGTCGCTGCTCGTCCGGCGGGCTAAACATGGTCTTGATCGCCCGGGCGATCCCCAAGGAGACGGCCCCGGCCTGGCCGGACAGTCCGCCGCCGCGGACGTTCACGAACACGTCCAATCGGTTCAAAAGATCGGTTACCCGTAGCGGGCCATACACCGCCGCCCGGTCTTTCTCTTCGGGGAAATATTCCTCGACCGTACGGCCATTGATGCGGATGGTGCCGCCGCCGTCGCAGATGCGGACGCGGGCCACCGCTGTCTTCCGCCGACCCGTGCCCAGATAGTAGATCCGCTCGCCTCGTCCCTTCTTCTCGGCCATGTCCTCAACCCATATGGAATGCTTGCGGTTTTATTTAATATACGAGTTTATTTAATATACGAGGGACCTAGGAACCGTCCATCCCCGCGTAACATAGTGCGATTCCTGTCCTTATAGAGCACTGCGGCGGATTGACCACCCTGTCTGCGCCGCCCCGTCCGATCCGATCAGCGACCTACCCTAGGGCGACCCGGTCACCGGCTTAGGCCGACTTGTCGGTCGCGGTCAGCTCCTCCGTGGAGACCCCGACGGGAAGAGCCCTGCCGGCATAGATACGGCTCATGCCGCTGGCAGCAACTGGCGATCCCCTCCAGGCAGGGACGTAGGGTGGGCCCCTTCCCGACGGGCCGCCGGACGGACCGGGATGCTCTACCTATGTCTGCTCTCTGTTGGTGCGCAACTCTCATTGCAGCAGTGGGTTAGGTGAAGTAAAGTACATAGAAGTCAGGGGCGACTAGGATGCACAAACGGATGCGGCCATCTGCGCAGCTGCGCGCCCGCTTGCGGCGACTGATCGAGCAGTCCCTGAAGCGGCAGGGGTTTGCCATCCACAACGACCGGATTGTCCTGCCTGAGCCGTCCAGCAAGGACCACCTCCGCCGCCTTCACACGCTCGCCGTGCAGCACCGCATTGTCAAAGCCGAGCCTCACTTACGGCCACACGAGGATCGTCTCCTCCGCCGGATTGCTTCGGGAAATGAGGTGGATCCGCGTCGCGTGACCCCTCGTCTGGTAGAGGTGCGTCCCGATTCGGAAGACGAGATTTTGTTCCGATATGCAAGTTTACATTGGAGCATTCCGACCTCTTCGGGTTATGGGCGGCGTTTGCGGTTTTTAGTCGAAGACACGTCCAACGGGAAACTGATCGGCCTGATCGGTCTGTGCGATCCGGTGTTCAGCGTGGCGGCCCGCGATGCCTGGATTGGTTGGGACAAGGAAGCCCGCAAGGCCCGGCTGCGGCATGTCATGGAGGCGTTCATCCTCGGGGCAGTGCCGCCGTATGCGATGCTGTTGGGGGGGAAGCTGGTGGCGATGCTGTGCGGCAGCGACGAGGTGCGGCAGGCCTTTCGTCGTAAGTATGGATCGGGTACCTCGGTGATCCGGAATGCCGCCGCCGACGGCCGCCTGGCCCTGATCACGACCACTTCGGCTCTGGGCCGTTCATCAGTGTACAACCGCCTGAGCTATCACGGCCGTCGGCTGATGTACTCGGTCGGCTTTACCAGCGGCTGGGGAGAGTTTCATTTCAGTAACGGCGTCTATGCGCAGTTGCGGGACTACGCCGAAAAGTACTGCATCGCGACTGCCAAGCACGCCGCGTGGGGGGTCGGCTTTCGCAACCGCCGCGAGGTAGTCCGCCGGGTTCTGGCAGACATAGGCCTATCCAGCCAGTTGATGAACCACGGTATCCAACGCGAGCTGTTTGTCATGCCTTTGGCGGATAACGCCCGGCAGTTCCTACGCGGCGAGCATCAGCGGCTACGCTGGTTCCACCAACCGGTTGAGGAGCTGGCCACCTTTTTCCGGGACCGCTGGCTCATCCCGCGGGCGCAACGCGATCCTAGCTATCGGGAATTCCGACCTGAGAGCTATCGCCTCTGGAATAGATCGTAGAGGACGAAGATGACTGCCGATCCTTCCCCCTTTTCTGACCTGCCCGCCGCTCTGGTAGAAGAGGTGCTCCAGCAGACCAGGGAAGTAGCCACTCAACTGCTGCAATCGTTTGAGCAGATCGGAAAGGACCGTCAACAATGCCGTCGGGAGTTGCAAAACCGAACATGGATTGTTCCCGAATCAAATCTTCCTTATCCACCATCCCCCACAACCTGCGCGGCCGACGGCTCTTATGCTGTAGAGCGTCTGTTGACAACTGACATGGTCGCCGCTGCCGCGGTGGCGGTGGAGGGGCTCACGCCTCCATCTGAAAAAAGGCACTGGCCACTGCCGCGGCATACGACGTTTGTCGCGGCCGAGCCGCACCTCGAGGACACCGTCACCGTCCTGCGTGCTGTGATGCTGGGGGAGGAGCTGGAGCTCCTCCGGAAAGCCCCCCATGATCTGGTCCTTCTCGACGGCACATTGACCCTGCCGATCATCTTTTTCAATCAGGCACTGAATGCCCTGACGGAAACCCAGGATCACCTGCGATGTGCTCAAAAGTTTATCGAGCGATGTGAGACTTACCTGGAGGCATATTTGGAACTGCTCCAATCGCCGCGTTCGGACAAACAATATGCGGCAGTACCCAAATATTCCACGCGGCGGGAAATCGGGCGGGAACTGGGATGGCCGGACAGGTACGACGATCGCGGTTTACTGACGTTGCTCCTCAATCCTGGCGAGCTGACCGCCCCGAGAGAATTGGAACAGCCACGAAACGCCAATGGTGAAATCACTTGGCACCTGAACACCAACGAACTTCCACCGACATTGCGCGAACCAGCCACAGAGCTAGCAAGCTGCATTATCGCGGCCTTGCAGCACATACGCGTTTTTTACTACAGACCCCACCCATGGCTACCGGCGTTACGCATAGAGGTATCCGCCGCGATCGCTGACAACCCGCACCGTTTGGCGACCGTCATCCAAGGACTCAAACAACAGTGCGTTACCCCCTCGATGCTCGAGCCTTACCCGCTTTACCTAGCGGACCGGATAGTCAAGGCCTTGGCCCGCGCCCTACCTACCTTCAGACAGGTCACTACGCAGCAAATCTCGGAGGAGTACAAGGGGGACGTCAGCGAGGTATTTTTTGCGATGCACGGCTATCGCAGCGATTCGGGGAAATAGTCATGACCGCTATTAACAAATCGAACAAATTACAGCAGATCGTCAGTCAAGCGGAGCGGCTAGGTGTGGTCGGCTCGCCTTCATCTACATCTCAACTGGCGTTGGATGTGCTTGGATCAGCGGTCAATCGCAAATTGGTGGGCGAACTCGCCATGTTAAGTTTCATGCAAGACGGCAGCCCGCATTACGCTTTAGGCCAGATTACTGAGGTGCTTCTGCGTAACGTTTGGCATGAAGACCCGACCATGCGGAGCCTCATCCGCCAACGCGGCCGCGTCGATGCCGTGAGCGAACGCCAGGACACTCACTTAGGACAAATGGTGGTGAGTGCGGTTTTTCGGGAGGGTGGACCGGCCGGTTATGAACCCAGCATCCTCGGCACCGTGCCACCGACTGGAACGCCGATTCACTTGGTGAGCGACGCTGTACTGGAGGAATTGCTTCAGCCATACCGCGATCAGATATTCTACTTGGGACATGTTTATGGATCGAAACCGAAACTGCCGCTGTGGTTCAAACACTTCGACCGTGGCCGGGACGGGGCCGGCGAAGCCTACCATATTGGCATTTTTGGCAAAACCGGTTCTGGCAAGTCCGTGTTGGCCAAGATGATCCTGTTGGCCTACGCCCGCTATCCCAAAATGGCCATTCTGGTCATCGATCCACAAGGCGAGTTCGCCCGCGACGTGAAGCAAGGGAATGCAAATACAGAATATTTCTTACCTATTGGAGATGTGATTCGCGCTCAAGGCAAACGTTTACATGTACTTACCATAAGGAATTTGGTGCTAGACCGCTGGGAATTATTTCAACAGATTCTTGCAGAATCACGTTTTTTCCGTGAACTTCAGATTTTGACACAAGATAAAACTAATATTGCATGTATCGAATTCACAGAGGCTATGAGGAAAAGCAAAGATATCAGCCTAGCAGGACTCCATGATAAAAACATCTTTCAGAAGGCATGGAATTTGCTGAAGCAGGAGAAACTACGTAATAAAATTTATGCTCGTGAGGGTGCAGCAGCAGAACGTTTTAAAGACGCAATCGAAGAAGCGGATATAGAACACCTTTTCTATGATGTGTGGCTTCCGGTGGCCAAACTTTTCAAAGAGGATCATGCTGCGGGTCGACGTAAAGTCGAGGATGCTCTCAAATGGCTATTCGATAACTCGAACACCTGTCGTCCTGTGCTTATTGTGGATGTTTCTAAAGAACAGGCTCAAGGGATACTGTGGAACGATACCATTCAGGCTCTTGTTATCAAACGCCTCCTCGATGGAATCAAAGACACTGCCGAAAGTCTCTACAAAGAAGGACAAAGTCTCAATGCGTTGGTGGTGATTGATGAGGCGCATCGGTTGGCGCCTCGCGATTTGCCCGCCGATGACGATGCGGCCCGCGGCGTTCGCAACGTGCTCATCGACGCGGCACGGACTACCCGCAAATACGGCCTCGGATGGCTTTTCATTAGCCAGACCCTCGCCAGCATCCACCCCGAAATCCTGCAGCAACTGCGTATCTTCTTCTTCGGTTTCGGCCTGGCCCTGGGCCAAGAGTTCCAATCCCTGCGGCAACTGGTCGGCTCCTCCTCGGATACCGCCTTAAACTTGTACCAATCGTTCCGTGATCCCCAGTCCGCGTTCGATGCCAAAAGCCGTCAATACTCGTTCATGACGATTGGACCAGTGAGTCCTCTCTCCTTTGCCGGCACGCCACTGTTCCTGAATGTATTCAACACTGCTGAAGCATTTCTAAGTGCGAATCGGCTGTCTATTTCTCAACCGAACACTGCTAACAAAACCTGATCGCGCACGCCACAGCGGGGGCTATTGCATAGCTGTGCAGAGGTTCCCCAATCGGCAGGCCAAACGGAACGACCGCACAGACAGTGTTTGCAGCCAAGCAACTCGCAAGACGAACGTAACTCCAGCTATCCAAACAGCTTAGGATTTGAGTGCTTGTGGTTGACCTGCGGACGCGGTAGTTGGATCCCGCAGTCTGATACTCCAAGGACGATTCGAGAGCGGATGACAGTCCACCGGACTGACTCAGGGCATCTCCACACACCCACAACTATGCACTTCTGGTGGACTCAACGCGGACTGGCATGAACTGCCGACGATGTGTGTTTGGCGGTGCGGCGTGTTTGGCTGTGCAGACGGCGGAGCAAATTTCTAAAGGCAACGCACAAAAGAACTTACAGCTCGGGTTTGTATTCGATGGGCTGTTGGGCCTGGTGCGGGTGGTGCGGGCCGGCGTAAATTTTGAGCTTGGAAAGCTGCTTGTAGGCCAGCGGGCCGCGGGGCATCATCCGCTTGACCGCCCGCCGCAGGATCTCCGCCGGCTTCTTTTCCAACATCTTCCGGGCCGGCGTGATCTTCAAACCGCCGGTGTAGTGCGAATAGTCCTGGTATTCCTTCTGGTCCCACTTTTTGCCGGTAAACTGCACCTTCTCGGCGTTGATCACGATCACGTAGTCACCGGTGTCACAGTGGGGGGTGTACTCCGGCTTGTGCTTGCCCCGCAACAGGTTGGCGATGGTGACGGCCAAGCGGCCCACCACCTGGTTGGTGGCGTCGATAACCAGCCATTTTTGGGGCACGCTGCCCGGTTTGGCCATGTATGTGCTGCGCATGGGCCTGATCCTACAGACAATTATGTCACGCCGTCCGCGCACGCCGTGCCGAACGGTCGGTTGTTCAGGAACTATTATCGTAATCGCCCAGTCGCCGTTGGCAAGAGCCAAAAGGAAAAAGATTTTACCGGCCCAGCGAATAACATTTACAGTGACGCCGTAGCGTTACTGTCCAACCGTTTCCCAATCCCAAGGGGGCCTGACATGTCCACGACTGCCAACCCGGAATATCCGACGTATGGCCTGCCGATCGGGACCGTCCGCGGTTTCCTGTCGGTGCTGATCTGCTCGTTCTTTTGGATCGTGCTGCTATATCCCAGCGATGCCGAATTGCGAGTACCGCTGGCCCATTTCTTCTTGCTGGCGTTAGTGTTGATGGCGTTCGCTTCGCAGCCGTCGAGCGAGCTGCGGACGCGTGCGGTTTTGCCTTGGATTTTGCGGCTTATTTTCGTGGGGGGGAGCGTGGCGGTGATCGGTTACGTTCTGTATGTGGACCCGTCGCGGCTAGCACAGCGGCTAACGCCGCAGGTGGAGGAACTGACGCAGTGGCCGGCGCTGCTAGCCTGCCTGGCCGGGGGGTTCGGCGGCGGCCTGGTCTTTCGCTTCCTCCTGGGGAGCCGCAACGAGTTTTTCATGACCGTCCGGGCGTGGGTGGGCATCATCGCCATGCTGCTGCTACTGTTTGAGATGCTGCTCCAGTTCGTCATCATTCCGAACATGGAGGACAAACCCAGCATGGAGACGCTCAAGGTCTGGGAGGGGGTGGTGCTGGCCGTCACCGCGGCGTATTTCGGCACGCGAACCTGACCACTTGCCGATCGCAATTTATTTGCTGCAAGGAAGTTACGGCAGATCAAGCCCACAGCGGGCCTGCGTGAAACGGACCGAAACGCCGCGGGTCTCTTGCCGTATAACAGGGGATAGTATAACAGGGGGTACGCCGCGGCGGCTTGTCCGTAACTCATTCAGCGAATAGAACTTACGCTGCAAGCGGTCAGCGCCCTCGCAACCCTCTCACCCGTCACAAATTCCGGACCTCCCCCGTCACAGGCCGGGGACCTCAAACCCCTTGCGGTAGGTTTTGTGGACGAAGTCATTGGCCCGCGGGTGGTTGGTAAACCGTAAGGCAGCCCTGTCCCAATGCAGCTCCGTTTTGGGAAAGCGACTCGCCAGGCAGCCGAGCAGGACAAACTCGGTCAGCGGCCCGGCGTAGCGGAACGGCGTGGCGGTTGTGCCCTGGCCGCGGACCGCATCGACGAACTGCCGGTAGTGGTCGTCGCCGCGGACTTCGGGGAGCTTGTAGTCCTTAAATTGTTCAGCCGTAAGGAGTTGCGGCGGCGCAATGTAAGGGGAATACAGCACCCCCTTCTCGCCGATGTAGATCGAGCCTTGGTCGTGGAGCGGGCGGCTGACCAAATTTTGGACATCCTGCGGCGGTCGAGCCTGTCCATTGTACCACACGAGATGGAGGGGATCGGTCGTTTGGGGCGTGCCCGGAAACTCAAAGTGGACTTCCACGTCCAATGGCCAATTGTACTCATTAGGCGGCGATAGCTCCGAGCGGATCCGTCGCGGGGCGGTCAACTGCAGGGCGGTGAACACCGGATCGAGGATGTGGCAGCCCATGTCGCCGAATGTGCCGGTGCCGAAATCGAGACGTTTGCGCCAGTTGCCGGGGTGGTAGTAGTTACCGCCAATGAAGGGGCGTTCCGCCGCCACGCCGAGCCAGAGGTTCCAATCGAAATGCGGGGGCGGCTCATCCCGCCGTTGCGGCCGCGGGTTGGGATCGCCCCATGACTTGCCGCTCCAGGAATGCACTTCCTTCACCCGCCCGATCGCCCCCTGCCGCACCAGTTGCACCACCAGCTTATGGATCGGATGGCTATGGATCTGAATGCCCATTTGGGTGACCAGTTTCTTTTCCTCGGCCACCTGGGCCATGACGCGGGCTTCGCGGATCGTGTGCGTCAGCGGCTTTTGGCAATAGACGTGCAGGCCGCGGTGCATGGCCCGCAAGGCAATTGGGGCGTGCATGTGATCGGGGGTCGAAACGTTTACGGAATCGAGGCTCTTTTCCTTGTCCAGCAGCTCGCGGTAGTCACGGTACACTTTGCACTGCGGAAACCGTTTGAGTAGGTCGCCGACCCGGTGGTCATCCACCTCCGCCACGGCGACCAGCCGCAGGAATTTCGAGCCGGCCAAGGCGTTAATGTCCGCCCGGGCCATGCCGCCGGCCCCGAAGCTGGCGTGCAGCACCGTCTCGCTCGGTGCGGCGTAACCATGGCACCGCCAGGTAAACGGCCCGACACACGCGGCCGCACCAGTAGATACGGCAGCCGACAAAAACCCGCGGCGGCTCAACCGTGCCATGATCGTCTCCCTCTTGGTCGTTCCTCTCGCCGTGCCGTCGCACGATTACTACAACCGTCAACTGACATCAGCCAACTTTGGACACTCACTCTTACACCTTAGCCGACCGTCTGCCACCCTGCAACCACGGCGAAGGCAAAATTCCACCGTCAAGGCGGAAAACCGGATGACCGCAAGCGGCGATGCCTCCGCCGGCCTGTCCTCGGACACATCGCCCAGTCCCTGGAATCGCCGCAACCGGCATGGCCGGCATCGCCATCCGGGCCGTTCCCAGAGCCTGCAGCCCCGTCATTGACAACCACGTCGCCAGCAAGTTATAAAATGGGTAAGCTGTAACCATTGAGAACAAGGGGATGTGGCTGCATTGGCTAGCGATCGCCGTGGCCGTCGCCGGGACAATCCCGGTGCGGATCTGTACGTGCGGCGCCCACCTCCATGCTCCCTTTCCCCGTCCGCTAGCGGCGGCGAATATCCGCCCCGCTCCGGCTGACCAGCCGACGCTTGATTCGGCCGCCGGCCAGGAACAGCACGACCCGGACTGCCACTACGTCCGGCCGCGGCCGCTGATGCCGCCGGGCTGCCTGACTACGCCGGAATCGGCCCCTACTGATGCCGCGGCGATCCTGGTTCCCGCACTTCCCGACGATTCCGCCTCTGCGGGCAACGCAACCGGTCCGATCCCCGGTTCCCGGCATCCGCCGCCGAACGATTCGCTTCACATATGGAACTGCTGCTTCCGGAACTGACGGTCGCCACGATGCCGTTCAGCGCGGCCAAGGGGCGTTCCGTTGGTATTCAGGTTCGATATCCGGGAGCAGGCCGATGTTGCAATCACGCTGGATGCGGCGGTTGGTGGCCGGCGGAGCCATTCTCGCCGCAAGTGTAACTGGCTATTACACTTACCCGCACTGGCAGCCGTATGTTTTTCCGCACGTCGAGCCGGAGGAGGCGGCCGACCGACCCGCCGAGGCGGCACACAGTCCGCCGGACCAGATCAAGCTGTCACCGCAGGCCCAGAAGAACCTTGACCTGCGGTCAGCGACCCTCACGCCGCAAGAGTACTGGCGGACGATGGTCATCCCCGGGGTGGTCATTGATCGCCCGGGTCAAACTGACATCAGTGTCCATGCCCGGACCAGCGGTGTCATCGCGGACATCGCCATCCGTCATGGGCAGGCCGTCCGGCCCGGCGACGTTTTGTTCCGCATCGAGCTGGTCAGCGAGTCGTTGCAAAGCGCGCAGATCGAGCTGGCCCGCACGGCCAGCGAGCTGAACCTGGCCCGCACCGAACGCGACCGCATCTCCCGCATGGTCGAAAGCGGCTCCGCCGCCACCGCCGAGCTGACCCGCGCCCAAAACCAGCTCGATCGCCTGCTCAACTTGCAGCGCTCCCTCAAACGGCAACTCGTCCTCTACGGCCTCACCGACGACCAAATCCAACGGATCGAACAGGGGGAGCTGGTCACGGAAATCATGGTCCGGGCGCCGCTACCGCCGAACCGGAGCAGCCAGGAGTTCGCCTTCGAGGTGCAGGAGCTGAAAGTCCACCCCGGCGAACATGTCACCAGCGGTACCCGCCTGTGCACGCTGGCCGACCACAGCCAGCTATTCATTGAAGGGTGGGCCTTCAAAAGCGAAGCGAAAGTCCTTACCGACGCGGCGATCCGCCAGCAGCCGATCACCGCCGAATTTGTGGATGAAACCCACGACGAATGGCCCTCCCTCGAACCGCTCACCATCCACCATTTGGCCAACCAGCTCGACTCCGAAAGCCGGACCTTCCCGTTTTATCTGAACCTGACCAACCAGTACCGGACCTTTACCCGCGACGGCCGCACCTATTTTGCCTGGCGGTTCCGGCCGGGGCAGCGCGTCCGCCTGCGGATTCCTATTGAACGGCTGGTCACCTACGGCCCGGACGGCAAGACGGAACGTCTGCCATTTGTGGTGCCCGCCGCGGCGGTGGTCCGCGAAGGACCGGAAGCCTACGTGTTCATCCAGGCCGGCGACGTGTTCCTCCGCAGACCGGTACACGTGCTCCACGAAGACCGCCGCGTGACCGTCATCGCCAACGACGGCAGCATCACCCTGGCGGACCTGGTCGTGCTCAACCAGGCTACCGCTCTCAACCGGGCCCTCAAAATGGCCGCCGGCGACCATCATCACCACGATCATGATCATTGATCCTTTTGACTCCGGAATCATCACTATGATCATGATCATTGGACCATTTACCGCCCGGCGGGGTTCGCAACCCCCCAACTGTCGGATCAGATTGTACGACGCATTACCGAACCGGAATGCAGGCTAACAATGTTAAACGCCGTTATCCGATTTGCCCTGTTGCACCGGCCGCTGATCGTCATTGCGGCCATCGCCGTGCTGGCCTACGGCAGCTACCTGAGTCAGACCCTGGCCATCGATGTTTTCCCGGACCTCGACCGGCCGCGGGTGACCATCCTCTGCGAATGCCACGGGCTGGCGGCGGAGGAAGTCGAGACGCTGGTGACCTTCCCGATCGAGGCGGCGATGCTGGGGGCCAGCGGGGTGATGGACGTGCGGTCGCAGTCCGTCGCCGGGTTTTCGTCGGTAGTGGTGGAGTTCGACTGGAACGTGGAGTTGCGGCAAGCCCGGCAGGTGGTGCAGGAGCGGCTGGCGACGGTAGTCAACGATCTGCCGCCGGAGGTGCGGCCGTACATGGCCCCGCCGGGGGCGTTGCTGGGACAGATCATGTATGCGGGGGTACGTCGGCAACGCGGCCCCCGCGGCGGGGAGCTAGCTGCCATCCCGCACACCTCCTGCGTCGCCGAGAAAGTGCAGTGTTCTGACGGAAATCCGCAATTGAAAGTCTGGCGGGTGCACGACCGCCATCAGCCGCACGCCTGGGAGGAAGTACCGGCGGAGGCGGTGCACTGGGAGCGGCTGCCCGATGGCAGCGAGGTAGCGATCGCCGAGACCGTCGCTGGCCGCTACCGGGCCGTCTTCCCCCCCGCCGTGCAGCGAGAAATGGAGCTGCGGACCCTGGCCGACTGGGTGGTGCGGCCACGCCTACTCAAGACCGCCGGAGTGGCACAGGTCCTCACGGTCGGCGGCGGCCGCAAGCAGTACCAGGTGCTTGTAGACCCCTACGCCCTGCACGAGTTCGGCCTGACACTGCAGGACGTCGAACGGGCGATCCAGCAAAACAATCTCAACGCCAGTGGCGGGCTAGACACAGAACGGAACGTCGAACGGGCTATCCGGATCCTTGGCCGGCTGGGGCCGGAGCCACACCAGGTGCTCGACGAACTCCGTTCCCTCCCGATCCGCAGTGACCGTCGCCGCCCGGTGCTATTAGAGCACGTCGCCCAGGTGGTCGAGGCCCCGCAGTTCAAGCGGGGCGATGCCAGCATCAACGGCGAGCCGGGGGTGCTAATCATCGTCATCAAGCAGCCGCAGGCGGACACCCGGGCGGTCACCGCACGGGTACAGGAGGCTCTGGCCGCCGTCGAGCCGAGCCTGCCGCCGGACGTGGTCATCGAACGGTCGCTCTACCAGCAGCGGGACTTCATCGACCGCGGCATCTACAACGTTGGCGAAGCCCTGGTCATCGGGGCGTTACTGGTCATCGGCGTTCTGTTCATCTTCCTGCTGAACGTTCGGACAACGATTATATCCCTGCTGGCAATTCCCCTGTCTTTGGCCATCACGGCGATCGTGTTCCGCCTGGTCGGTGCCCTGACCGGCACGCCGCTATCGATCAACATCATGACCCTGGGTGGCCTGGCCGTGGCCATCGGCGAGCTGGTAGACGATTCGGTAGTGGACGTGGAGAACATCTTCCGCCGCTTGCGGCAAAACGCCCATGCCGCCTCCCCCCTCGCCCCGCTGCGGGTGATCTACGCCGCCAGCGTCGAGGTGCGGTCCACCATCGTGTTTGGCACGCTGGTCGTCATCACCGTCTTCCTGCCGCTGTTTGGCTTGAGTGGCATGGAAGGGCGGCTATTTACGCCGCTGGCGGTCGCTTACGTCACGGCGATCCTAGCCTCCCTGTTGGTATCGCTGACCCTGACGCCGGTTTTAGCATCGTATCTGCTGCCGCAAGCACCGGCCGTGCACCGCGAACGTGACAGCCTCCTGGTGCGAGGACTCAAGTTCGTCACCGCACGGCTGGTGCGGTTCAGCATGCGGCATACCCTTCTGTTGCTGCTGGTGAGCTGGCTGATCGTGGCCTACAGTGCCTGGCGGGTCGCCTACCTGGGCCGGGACTTTCTCCCGCCGTTCGATGAGGGGACCGTCCAGTTAACCGTCTCCCTACCGGCGGGCAGCTCCTTGGAGGAATCGAACCGGATTGCGGCGATCGTCGACAGGATCTTGCGGCAATACCAACGCGGCCCGGACAATCCGGACGGTATCATCCTCAGCTATGCCCGCCGCAGCGGCCGCTCCGAGTTGGACGAGCACGCCGACCCCCCCAGCGAAACCGAATACTTCATCACTATCAACCCGCAAGCCCCCCTCAGCCGGACCGAAATCATCGCCCTGATCCGCGACGCTGTCACCGCCGAAATCCCGGGGATCGAAATCGAGGTCGAGCAGCCGCTGGCCCACCTGATCAGCCATCTGATCTCCGGCAGCACAGCCCAGATCGCCATCAAGGTCTTCGGCGACGACCTGAACACGCTGGAAAAAATCGCCGCAGACGTGCAGCAGGCCATCCGCCCCATCGACGGCGTTAGCACCGTGCTGGTGGAGCGGATCGGGCTGATCGACGAGATCCACATCCGGCTCGATCCGGCGGCGTTGGCCTATTACGGCGTCAGCCGCGAGTACGTGGCCAGCTTTTTGCAGACCGCTTTGCAGGGGAAAGTGGTCTCCCAGATCATTGAGGGGCAACGGCGGTTTGACCTGCTGGTGCGTCTGGAGCAGCCGCCGGAAGGGATGCTGGCGTATTTGGAGCATATGCACCTGGAGCTGCCGGACGGGCGGCATCTGCACCTGGAGCAGTTGGCCCGGGTCACTCCATCCAGCGGTGGCGACGCCGGGGCCAACCAGCTCAAGCGGGAAAACCTCCAACGCCGCATCATCGTCCGCTGCAACGTACAGGGGCGGGACCTAGGAAGCGTGGTGGCGGACATCCAACGGACCGTCGCCGCGACCGTCCCCCTGCCGCCAGGCTACTTCATCGAATACGGCGGACAGTTCGAAAACCAGCAACGGGCCACCCGCACCATCCTGATCCTCGGTTCGGTCGCCGCGGTCGGAATCTTCCTGCTCCTGCTGATGCCGCTTCCGTCTGTCCGCATCGTCCTGCAAATCCTTAACGCCATCCCGACCGCTTTCATCGGTGGTGTCTGGGCCTTGGTGCTGACCGGCCAGACCCTGACGGTGGCCAGCCTAGTCGGCTTCATCTCCCTCGGCGGCATCGCCGTACGCAACAGCATCTTGCTGATGAACAACTACATCCACCTGATGCAGCACGAAGGGGAAGGATGCACCGAGCAGATGGTCGTCCGCGGGGCCTTGGAACGCATGACGCCGGTGCTGATGACCGCCCTGACGGCAAGCATGGCCCTGCTGCCGCTGATCGTCGGCGGCCAGCAGCCGGGCCGCGAGGTCCTCTACCCGGTGGCCACCGTCATCTTCGGCGGCCTCCTGAGCGCCACCTTCTGCCAGTTCCTCATCCATCCCGGCGTCTTCTGGCACTTCTGCAGCCGTCAGGCCTACCGGATCGCCCAGCAACGCCAGCAGCAACAGGAGCAGTTGCTTTAACTGCGACGGGATCAGCTGCAAGCGTCTGTACAAAAATTGGTCAGGTGCCGTCCCGAAAACGGCCGAGATCGTGCAACGGCCGCCTCGCCATGTCGGAACTGTACAAAATTTGGCCACACCACTGCGGCCCGCATGATTTCGGACGCGGCAGCGGCTCTCGTTGCCTTACTTACGCTGCGGATGCCGCAGCGGCTCACCCCGGCTCAGGGGGCAGTCGCCGGGCCCGGCGATCCCGTCCCCGGCGTCCCCGGCGTGGGCGGCGGTCCGGGCGACGCGGCCGGTCCCGCTGACGACAACGGAACCTGTCGCCGCGACGGCACCACTAGCCGCAGATACGTCTCGATCGCCACCGCCGCCACGACGATCAGCCCGCTCCCCCACTGCGACAGGGTCAGCCCGAACGTGTAAGACGGCTCGATCCGCAACGATTCGTTGATGAACCGATGGACTGCATAAGCGACCATCAGAATGACCAGCAACTGCCCGTCGTGCCGGCGATACGGATAGTACAGCAGCAGCACGGGGATCAGCAGCAGCATACTGACGGTCTCGTAGAGCTGCGTGTTGTACAGGCCGACTGTCCGCGGCACGAACGGCGGCAGCTCGAGCACTTCCTCGCCGCGGAGGACCGTCAGCTGCAGGCGGTTGTGGCCCCGCGGCCAGTCCCGGACCATCTCGTTGAACAGGTCGTCCACATACACATACGGCAGCAGCCCCGCCTGGGCCACGCGACGCTGGAACGCGAGATAGTCTTCCAGTTTCTCGAAGCCGATGACCTCGCGGCCGCTGGGCAGCCGCACCGGCACGGCCCCGGCGTCCGCCAATAGCCCCTGCAGCTGTTGCCGCACCTCGCTTCCCCCCAAGCTATCCACCACGATGGCGTTAGGGTGGCCGTTGACCTGCACGATCCGGTCGCCGGGCTGGATCCCCGCCTGTGCGGCGGCGGAGCCTTCCTCGACCGCCTGGACTACCGAACGGGGATCCGCATAAATCTCGCGTCGCGACACAGGCGTGATGGTAAAGCCGGTCGGGCTTTGCAGTCCCCGCTCGGCGACCAGCTCCGCCCGGGCGTACGCCGGCAACAGCGGGAAATGGGCCGCACCCAGCGGCACCATGCTCGTCGCCGTACAGGCCACCTGGCCCCAACAGCAGCCGTTCAGCCAGCACCCCAGTCGGCCAATCGCCACCCCCAACGCGATCAGCGGCGCGACCACGTCCGCCAACTGCCAGCCCGACACCCGCAACCGGCGCAGCACCCACCAGTAGAACAGGCCGTAACCGAACACCCCGCCCAACACGGAGCCGTACAGAACGATCCCGCCTTCCCAAATCTTGACAAACGCCGCCAATAGCCCCAGCAGCGACCGATCCGGGAACTGATGGGCATATTGCACCATGTATACAATGCGGGCACCGATTAGCCCGGAAACGAATAGCCAGACGACGAAGTCCTGAAACCGTTCCGGCGGCAAGCCAATCCACTGGGCACGCCGCGTCCCCCAAATCGTCACCGCCAGGAAGGCCACAAACAGCATCAGGCCGAATCCGGGGATCGGTATCCCGTCCGGCGGAAAGTATTGTCGCAAGATCGGTATGGTAATGATTACTTGTTGCATGACGTTAGTGATGATTCCTACTGTCGCCAGCTTGTTCGCCCCGTTGGCCTCGGCGTTGCTGGTCTGACGGACGTATTCGATCCATTCCTGCAGGAATTGTATTCAATCGCCTAACTCCGATAGGGCCCGGGATCACGGCACCACCGGTCCGCTAGGGCACCGGCAGGTGGTCGAGGATCCGCCGGATGATCTCGTCCGGGCGGATGTCTTCCGCTTCAGCCTCAAATGTGACGATCAGGCGGTGGCGTAAGACATTGGCGGCGACGGCCTTGACGTCTTCGGGCACCACAAAGTCGCGGCCCGCCAGAAAGGCGTGGGCCTTGGCGGCCCGGAACAGGGCAATCGCCGCCCGGGGGCTGGCCCCGAGCTGGATGTATTGCTCCAGTTGCAAGCCGTAATCGGCTGGCCGCCGTGTGGCCCGCACTATGTCTAGGAGGTATTCCCGCACCTTCGGATCGACATACACGGCGTCCGCTGCCGCACGGAGCTGCTGCAGCGTGCCCCGCGGCAGCACCGGCTCAATGTCCACCTTCGCCGCGGGCGAGCCCATCCGCTCTAGGATGCCTAATTCCTCTGGCCGCGACGGATAATCGACCAGCAGCTTCATCATGAACCGGTCGACCTGGGCCTCCGGCAGCGGATAAGTCCCTTCCAGCTCGATCGGATTCTGCGTCGCTAAGACAAAAAACGGCTCCGGCAGGGGCAGGGTCTGCTCCCCGATCGTCACCTGCCGCTCGGCCATCGCCTCCAGCAGGGCGCTCTGCACCTTCGCCGGGGCGCGGTTGATCTCATCCGCCAGCACGACGTTGGCGAAGATCGGCCCGCGGTGGATGCTGAACTCGCAGGTCCGTGGGTTGTAAATCTGCGTGCCGATCAGGTCGGCGGGGAGCAAATCCGGCGTAAACTGGACGCGTTGGAACTGCAAATCCAGGCCGCGGGCGACCGTCCGCACCGCCAGGGTCTTGGCCAGCCCCGGCACCCCTTCGACCAGAATGTGCCCGTCCATCAGCAGGGCCATCACGATCCCGTCCACCAGGGACCGCTGCCCGACCACCACCCGCCCTACGGCGGCATAAAAGGCCTCCAACTGCTTCCGCAACCCCGCCCAATCGGCATCGGCACTCATCGCCACCTCGATGTTCAACTCTGAGATCGATGCAACAGAAACGGCCAACGGGACGGCAGACGCGATCTATCTCTTCAGTAAGCCACATCCCCAGCTATTCGCCGGGGAGCACTCGGCCCGCAGGAATTTCCCACTTGCACACCGCCGCACCCCCTCTGCCGTCCGGCTAGCCCAGCAGGAATCCCCCGGCCAACTGTTCCGCCCGGCGGACCACCTCCTGCGGCAGCGGCATCCGCCGGTAACGGTAGATCGCGGGCCGCTCCGGGCCAGCTTCCTCCCGCTCCCCCGCACTTCCCCCTGCACTCCCGCTCACACACAATATAAAACGATCACCCACATGCTTGTGTAACCACTCAAAGTGTCGCTGCAGGTCGGTCCGCCGCCAATAGCCGAAAAATTCCAGGTAAATTTCGTAGCCGTATGCGCGGTGCCGCAGGCGAAAATCCGGCACCCACCATTGGCCCCCCACTAGCAGCGGCGACGGCTCTTCGACCAGCAGCCACTGCCCAGCCGACTCGCGAAACGCCGCGGCGAACGCCTCGACCTCCGGCGGCACGTACATCCCGTGGTCCGGCAGGTGCGATCGCAACCCGTCGGCGTGAGTGAGCGTGAACAGTTTCTCCGCCGCTTGGGCGGAGCGGCCCCACCGCACCTGGGCCTGCATCTCGAAATTCCGGCAATGCAAGACCACCGGCAGAAACAACGCCAACTGCAGGCCGTATTTCTGCGTGGCCGCAAACAGCGATAACGGCCCGTCGATGCGGAAGACGCACTGGTCCGCCGCGGCCGGCGCCGCCGTGGCGATCAAGCGGTGGAACTTGATCGCCCGGAACAGTTGCCGGTAGCGTTGCGGCGACTCGCCGCGAAGGGTCAGTTCCAGGCGGGTGGACTTCAGCAGCACGGACTGGGCCAGGGCTACATTGTACCGGTCGATGAGCCGCTCGGCGGTTGGCTCCGCGAACGCCGCCAGCCGCTGTTCGCTTTTGAGGTCGGCAAAGAGGGCGTTTTCGATCTGATCAGTTGTAAGTTGTTGTGGCAATTGGGTTTGCAACAGATTTAGCACGGCGGAGCGGTCGAACGACCGGTTCTGGGCCGCCGCATCCTGCCACAGACGGCTCGCCGTCGTAAATACTTGCGAGCGAAGCGCTTCCGGCGGTATCACCGACTCGGTCTGAAACGTGCAATACCCCTCCAGCACGGCGGCCAGACCTGCCGCCAGTGCCCCCGTCGGCCCGGCTGAAACCCACTCATCGATCTCCTCGGCCAGCTCTGCCCGGCTGCGTCCCACCGAGCGGCGGAAGGCATCGATCAGGGCGTCCGCCAAGGCCCGCACCGGCGGGTCGCTCGCCGTCACGTACAGCGGCACGATGCGGTTTTTGACCGTGCGGACGCGTAACGCCTTGCCAGTCAACAACATACGGCGACCTCTGGGCGGGCGGGGCCATGCGGCGATGCCCTGGCGACCCCGCCGTCACGAAAACGCCCCTGTGCTGCTTCCGGCGGACACAACCCAAAACTGTACGAATCGCAAGCCGGGTCATGTCAGCCGGGTCATGTCATGAAAATGCCCGATGCTGCCGGCGGCGGGCACTGGTGTACTCTTCGGCGGTGCCGCGGGCGACGATCTCGTAAAGGATGGCCCGCTTCTCGCCGTGCTTGCGGAGGATCCGCCCCAGCCGCTGGACGATCTCGGTGGTGCTGCCGCTACCGCCGACCACGATCCCCACCGACGCCGCGGGGACATCCACCCCCTCGTTGAGCACCTGACAGGTCACGACCGCGTGATAGATTCCCTGCTGCAGGCGGTCCAAAATCGCCTTGCGTTCCCGCGGTTTGGTCTGGTTGGTCATCGGCGGGATGAGGAAGCGGCGGGCAATGGCGTAAACGGTGGCGTTGTCCGCCGTGAAGATCAGGACGCGTTCTTGAGCGTGACGCATCAACAACTCTTCGAGCAATTCGAATTTGCCCCGTGCCGACTGGATGATCCGTTTCTGCTCGCGATAGGCCCGCACGGCCCGGATCCCCTCAGCGGTGCGGCTGGCGTGGAACAGGAAGCGACGGAAGCCGTTGGGGGCGGCGATGTCAATGCGGTGTTGGGCTAGGTACTGACGGTACACTTCCCGGGCCTGCCGGTACGCCGCCATCTCATCCGGGGTTAGCTCCACGTAGAGCCGCTGCACGGCGTAAGGGGCCAGGTGCGTACCGGCCACTTCGTGAATTTCCAGGCGATAAACGATTGGGCCGATCAGTTCGGGCAGGAGGCTTTCGCCGCCGTCGCTGCGGTGCGGCGTGGCGGTCAGCCCCAACCGGTAGGGGGCCAACGCCGCCTGGGCCGCCTGCTGATAGGACGGGCTAGGCAGATGGTGACACTCGTCGAAGACCACCATGCCATACTGGTTGGCCCACCGCTCGAAGTGGATGTAGGCTGAATCATACGTGGTGACGGTCAGGGGGCGGTACTGATATTCGCCGGCCCCGACCATGCCCACTTCCACGCCGAAAGTCGCCTCTAGCTCCTGCGCCCACTGTACCATCAGGTCGATTTTGGGAGTGACGATGAGCGTCGGGCGGTTGATCCGCTCGATGCACAGCATGGCGACGAAGGTTTTGCCGGTGCCGGTGGGCAGAACCACCACGCCGCGACCGTGGCGGCACCATTCCTCGACGGCGGCCACCTGATAGTCACGGGGCGTGCGACTATCCCGGCGACGCCAGCCGCTGGACTCCGCCGGCCAGCTGCGGGCCTGGTCGACATACGACCAGCCCCTTCGCCGCAATTCCTCGACGATCGGACGGTAGAACCGGCCCGGGGCCCGCCAGGCGGGAATGCGTCCGTCCCAGGCCACGCCAGGCCAGTCCGGCCCGATGCCGTCGCCGTGCAGAACAATCGTGCCGCGGTCGTATTCCAGCCGTATCGGCTCGGCCTCGTTCGTACCCATCCGGTTGGCACCCCACGCCGGTTCCGATGCAAGCGTCACGGTGTCCGTCTCGCCTCTATCGCGGCAGTGAAATCAACGGTTGACGCGACCGGTGCGGTTGATCACTGGCCGGGCCGATGCCGTCCGCACGCCGACACGAGCGAATCATCACTTTTGCCATCATGATAGTCATCATTCCCGAGGTCGACGGTGCGGCTCCAACCGCCACCCCATCTGCGTCCCGAACCGTCCTAACACCCGCCACAACTTCCCGATTCTTGACAACCGGTGCGAAATTTGCAAGCTGATCAGTAGCTGTCCTAAGGGGAATTTCCATGGAACCGATGGTTCTGCGTGCGGCGACGGCCGCCGAGCTGATGACGCCCGGGCCGATCTCCCTCAATGCCACCTCTACGGTCCGCGACGCCACAACCTTCTTGACCGAAAGGGGCTACGGTGCGGCGGTGGTCATCGACGAGGCCGGCCATCCTCTCGGCGTGGTCACCAAAACCGACTTGCTGGTCCACAAGCGGCAAAGCACCTCCCCTCACGCGGAAGATACGCCCGTCACGGAAGTGATGACCCCGGCGGTCTTCTCGGTGCGGCCCGAAACGCCGGCCCGCTCGGTGGTCGAAAAGCTGCTCACCCTGCACGTCCACCACCTGTTCGTCGTCGATGCCACCGGCGTAGTCGTGGGGGTCATCAGCCCCATCGACATCCTCCGGCACCTGGAATGAGCCGCATCGATCCCCACACATAGCCGGCATCTAAAGGGTTATCTTGCAAGAAGTTATGTGTCCAAGGGCCGCCTCTGTGTCCGCCACGGCCCCATCGGCACCCACCAACCGCGGCGCCAAAACGAAGATGCGAGCCCGGCCGACCACGGCACGTAGGACAACCGGGGGCCGATCACGGCACGTAGGACATCAGGTACAAGATCAACGCCAGGCAGATCACGGCCAGGAACATCACCAGCCAGGCCTGAAACACCCAACCGTATACCGGGCGGTATTCCGGGTAAGGGTCCGGCGGATAATAATCGTCGTTCGCCGCCGGCCGGGCCGTCAGATTTTGGCCAGACATAAATATTCCCTCTGTTCGACGCAGTTGTCAACCAACATCCGGAGCCACTCGCTGCATTGCCGGCTCCGTTGGGCCATCCGGGGCCGCATCCATCCCCTATCTTCGTCGAAGAGCACCGGACGGTCTAGGGGAATTTCCCCTCGCCAGGTCTGTCACCAATCCCTCTACAATCCCTCCACGAGTATATCCACCACGCCCCCCTCGGCCATTAAGGCGGCCATTCGCGGGTATCTCCGTCACCGAATCCCTACCATTTCGGTCACAAATTCCAGTGTCAGCCAACAGACATGTGTCAAATCCGCACACATGCCGACATTAGGGCGGATCAAACGCTGCCGAGTTATCGCCGTGGAACAATATGAGCTAGAATAGATCGAATATTTAGGTGTAGACCAATAAAGCGTCGGTCGTGCTGACCGTTCTGACGACATATAACCAACAGGCACAGATACACCACCGCACACGATGACGTGCAAGACGTTGGAACAGTGGCTGGAAGCCGTGCGGGCCAGCGGCGTGGTTCCCGACGCGACGGTCGGGCAGATCGCCCGTCTGGCCCAGCGCCTGAAATGGCAAGAATGGGACGAACTGTTCACGCACCTGGCCGTCCGCCGCCTGATCAGCCTCTACGCCGCACGCAAAATCCAGCAGGGGAAGGCCCAGGAGCTGCAGTTTGGTCCTTATCTGTTCCTCGACAAGCTTGGCGAAGGGGGGATGGGGAAGGTCTATCTGGCCCGCCGCCAGACAGACAAGACGATTTGGGCGGTCAAGGTCGTCCGGCCGCACTTGCTGGCCCACCCGGTGATCCGCCGGCGATATGAGCGGGAAGTGGCCGCCAGCATGCGGTTTGACCATCCGAACATCGTCCGAGTGGTCGAGGCGGGGCAGCACGAGGGACGGCACTATTTGGTCATGGAATATATCGACGGCATCGACCTGGGCCGACTGACGCGGGAATATGGCCCGCTGGCCATCCCGGAAGCCTGCGAATACGTCCGGCAGGCGGCGTTGGGACTGCAGCATGCCCACGACGCCGGATTTGTCCATCGGGACATCAAGCCGTCCAACATCATGGTGGCCGGCGAACGGCATTTGCCGCAATCGTTGGAACCGGCGGTGGTCAAGATCCTCGACATGGGGCTGGTACGGGCCATGGGTGCCGGGGAAGACGAGGCCGGCGGCGTCGATCTGACCCGCGACGGCGGCGTCGTCGGCACTCCTGACTACATGGCCCCCGAGCAGGCCAAAAATTCCCGCCTCGTCGATCCGCGGGCCGACCTGTATAGCCTCGGCTGCACCCTCTATTTTGCCCTGACCGGCCGACCCCCTTACCCGGACGGCACAGCCATCGAGAAGCTGCTCAAGCACCAGCTCGACCCGATCCCGCCAGTCGCGGCCGGGCGGCCCGACGTGCCGCCAGCGTTGATCGCCGTGCTGGAAAAGCTGATGTGCAAGCAGCCGCACGGGCGGTTTGCCTGTGCCGCGGAGGTAGCGGCGGCGTTGGAACCCTTCTGCCACTATCCGTTCGAGCTGCGGCCATCGCATATCGCCGTGCCGGCGACCCGCGAGGATGGTCGCACCGGCCAGTCCCCCTCCTCGGTACCGGAAGGGGCCACGCCGGCCCCGGCAGGGATCCTCACCACGGCCGCGGCCGGTGCGACGACGACCGCTGCTTCCACCGCCAACGTACGGGCCATCGACACCCTGCCCCCCACTGATCCGGGCCTGGCCCCATCTCCACCCACCATCGCAGTCCCACAACAAGATAAAACCGGCAAACGGCTCCACGCTGACCCGCGTCTGGCCACGTCGTCGCCAAAAATCGTTGCCCCACTACAAGATAAGACCGGCAGAGCACTGCGGGAAGCAATCCGGCCCCGCATGCGGCCCCGCTCGGTTCCGGCGTCCGACGGCGACGCTGTCGCCCGCCGGCCCCGTTTGTGGCGGATAGTGGGCATCGCCGCCGCAACGGCCCTGCTGGCCCTCATCGGCGGCCTGATCCTCGTCTCCTTCCTCTAGCGTCACCTATTGGCCTTGCCTTAACGATTGGCTTTGCGCCAGGCGACGGTCACAGCGTTGGGCCGATCGACCACGGGGCGAACTCTTCCTCGCCGACCCCCTGCAGCTCGCTTTTGGTCTTCTCCCCACTGGCGACGGCCAGGATTTTCTCGAAAATCTCCCTCCCGACCTCCTCCACGGGCACGCCGTCGAGAATCTTACCGGCGTTGATGTCCATGTCGTCGATCATGTGCTCATACAGCGGCGTATTGGTGGCGACCTTGATGCACGGGGCCGGTTTGCAACCAAAGACGCTGCCGCGGCCCGTGGTAAACACGCAGACGTTGGCCCCACCGGCGACGATCCCGGTCATGCTCACCGGGTCATAGCCCGGGGTATCCATCACCACAAATCCTTTGGCCGTAACAGGTTCCGCGTATTTGTACACTTCCATCAACGCCGTGCGTCCGGCTTTGGCGATCGCCCCGAGGGACTTCTCGTAGATGGTGGTCAACCCTCCTTCCTTGTTGCCGGGGCTGGGGTTGTTGTTGATCTCGGCCCCGAACAGGGAGGTGTACCATTCCCACCAGCGGATGCGTTCGACAAGCTTTTCGCCGACGGCGCGGCTAATGGCCCGGCGGGTAAGGATGTGCTCAGCACCGTAGATTTCCGGGGTTTCGCCAAGGATGGTGGTGCCCCCTTGCTGGACGATCAGGTCGCTGGCGACGCCGAGGGCGGGGTTGGCGGTGATGCCGCTGTTGCCGTCCGAGCCGCCGCAGTTGGTGCCGAGGATGAGGTGTTTGGCGGGCAGGCTGACGCGGCGGAGGTCGTTGGCCCGCGGCAGCAGCTCGGCCACCGCCCGCACCCCCGCCTCGACTGTCTTGGCGATCCCGCCGCATTCCTGGATGGTCAAGGTCGGCGGTTTGACCGCGGGGGCACCGTTCAGTTGCAATAGCTGCTCCCGTTCGATCAGGTGAGCCGCCTGGGCGATCTCGCACCCCAAGCCGACCAAGATGTACGCCGCCACGTTCGGATGCCGGGCAAATCCGGCCAGCGTCCGCTCCAGTTGCTGATGGTCCGGCCCCTCGTACTGCATGCCGCAACCGAGGCGGTGGACAATCGCCATCACGCCGTCCACGTTCGGATACTGCCGCAGCAGGCCGCTAGCCCGCACCCGCTCCACGATGTAACGGCTAGTGCTGGCCGAGCAGTTGACCGTGCTGATCACGGCGATGTAGTTACGGGTGCCATAGCGTTGGTGTTCAGGGCGTTGCGGCCCGCGGTCATAGCCTAGAAACGTTCGCCACTCGGCTGGCGGGGGCAGCGGCGGCGGCGTCTGCGACGCGAAAGCGTAATCCCGCTCAAACGCCGCAACCCTCACGTTGTGGACGTGCACGTGTTCGCCCGCGGCGATGTCCCGGGCCGCAAAGCCGATGATCTGCCCGTATTTGACGATCGGTTCCCCTTCCGGGATCGGAACCAGGGCGATTTTGTGGCCCAGGCGGATCGCCCCGGCCACGCGGATCGCCGAGCCGTCCCACGCATACGGCCCGGCGGCCGTTATCGGCCGGCGACAAACCGCCACGTTGTCTTCTGGCCGCAACTGAATCACATAATCGTGCAATGATCCGACCATTGCCACCATGGCAGTAACACCTTGTTGGATTCGGTAAAACCTCGGTAAAACGCCCCGTCGACTCCCGGCCGCATCCGCCCTGACTCCGCCGCCGGCTCATGCTCCCCGAGGGCAGGCACTGGCATTGTATCCGGCCAACCGGCCGGCGGAGTTGAGGTTGACCCCATCCCCCGACGCAGGGTATCGATAAGCCAGGTGATGTCCTGCCGAGCGGGGAACCAGCCCCACCTCGCGATAGGGGGATGACAACGCAACATGTTGCTTCACAACGGTTTACGCCGCGCAAAACACCCCCCGAGCGAGGCGGACGGCGGCAACGACCCCCGCGGACGGTCTCATTCCGCGGATAATCTCCATCCCGCGGATGCCCCCAGGACGTCGCCCCGCACGGACTTGATCCATCAAGCTGAAGCAAGGAGCCGGAAATGGACCTCCGCCAACATCGCATCCTGATCACCGGCGGCACCGGGTTTCTGGGACGACACGTCGTGGCCCGTCTCCGTCACATCGGCGCCCGCGACCTGATCATTCCCCGCTCCGCCGAGTACGACCTGACCCGCGAAACCGATATTGTGAGACTGTTGCACAAGGAACGGCCGGAAGTCGTGCTGCACCTGGCGGCCCGCGTCGGCGGCATCGGCGCCAACCGCAAATACCCCGGCACGTTCCTCTACCAGAACCTGATCATGGGGACGCAACTGATCGAATATAGCCGCCGGCTCGGCGTCAAAAAATTCGTCATGGTCGGCACGATCTGTTCGTATCCCAAATTCACGCCCGTGCCGTTTCGCGAGACCGATCTGTGGAACGGCTACCCGGAGGAGACCAACGCTCCTTACGGCCTGGCCAAAAAAATCTTGCTGGCCCAACTGCAGGCGTACAAGCAGGAGTTTGGCTTCAACGGCGTCAATGTGCTGCTGGTTAACCTCTACGGCCCCGGCGACAACTTCGACTTGGAGACCTCGCACGTCATCCCGGCTCTAATCCGCAAATGCATCGAGGCCCAGGAACGCGGCGAGCGGATACTGCACGTCTGGGGAACCGGCCGCCCCACCCGCGAGTTCCTCTACGTCGAGGATGCGGCCGAAGCCCTGGTGACCGCCGCGGAGGTGCTAGAAACGCCGGAACCGGTCAACATCGGCTCCGGACAGGAAATCTCCATCGCCGACCTGGCCCACCTGATCGCCCGCAAGACCGGCTTTACGGGGGAGATCCGCTTCGACCCCAACATGCCGGACGGGCAGCCACGGCGGTGTCTGGACGTGAGCCGGGCCCGCGAATGGCTCGGCTTCACCGCTAAGACACCGCTGGAGGTCGGGCTGGACAAGACGATCGCCTGGTACCGTGCGGCCCGCCAGGCCGCCCAAGCGGCGTAAGCACGCCCGCCGGGCCGGTGTAAACGGTTTGATGCCACCCACCATGAGGGCCCGGCCCCATGGCTGCTGAATGGATCTTTCCTAATGTATTGCCGGATATAGACTTACGTTGCATCAGGGGTTAAGGGGGAACGATCGCATGGAGCAACCGGGCCTCTCGCCGGCAGGCGGCGTGGGATCGCCGCACGAGGCGGTGCTGGCGGAGCTGCAGTCGCAACTGAAAGAGTTGCGGCAGAAGATGGCAGCCCTCGAGGCGGCATTGTACACCCACTCCTTCCGTGGCCAACTACGGCGGCTCGCTGCCCGCCTGTTGGGTATCCGCCTGCATCAACTGCTGCAGTACCCGCCGCGACCGCTCCGCCTGCCGCGACGCTATTACCGCTCCATCCCCCTGCCTCCTTCGCCGCCGATGTTCTCGGTAGTCACCCCCTCCTATAACCAGGGGCGGTTTATCGAAGCGACCATCACCAGCGTGTTGGGGCAGAACTATCCCCGCCTGGAATACGCCGTCCAGGACGGCGGCTCCACCGACGAAACCTTGGCCATCCTCGAGCGTTACCGGCCACGGCTAGCCCACGTCGCCTCCGGCCGCGACCGCGGGCAGGCCCACGCCATCAACCTGGGCTTTCGCCGCGTCCCCAACGGCGAAATCATGGCTTGGCTCAACTCGGACGATATGTGGCTGCCCGGCACCCTCCACTACGTCGCGGCGTACATGGCTGCCCATCCGGAGGTCGACGTGGTCTATGGCCACCGCATCAACATCGATGTGAATGGCAACGAAGTGGGACGCTGGATCTTGCCGCCGCATTCCGACCAGATGCTCCAGTGGGCCGACTATGTGCCGCAGGAGACGCTCTTTTGGCGTCGCCGCATCTGGGAACGGACCGGCGGACAGCTCGACGAATCCTTTCACTTCGCCTTGGACTGGGACCTGCTATTGCGGTTCCGGGAAGCGGGGGCCAAAATCGTGCGACTGCCGCGGTTTTTGGGCGCATTCCGCGTCCACCCGCAGCAGAAGACGACCGCGGAGATCGTGGACCGGGGCACGCCGGAAATGAACCGGCTGCGGGAACGCGTGCATGGCCGCCTCACCACTACCGAGGACATCCGTCGCCACATGCGGGGCTACATGATCCGCCACGCCATCTACCAGCGGCTCTACCAGCTCGGCCTGTACCGCATTTGACATCCCTCACGCCAGCGGGGTTTCAGGTTCGTCCAGACGTCCAGGCCGGGCAGCGTTCCGCCCACCGCATCCTAGGGGGCTGTGGCGGGCCGCTGGGCAACCGTCGCCGCGGCGGGCCATATTCCCCTTCCGGCATATCGCCCGGCAGCGATTCCTCGTCGTCAGACATCCCCGCTAAAGTAAGGATATATACGAGGACATCCCCGATAAAATCGGTTGGATGTGACCCCTGTAGACGCATGTTCACACCCCAGCGGACGTATACGTGACATTTGAGGTGTTGGTCGGTTGATGGGCGCGGCGGCGGCATTGCTGGACAGTCAGCGGCGGCGATGGCCGCGACGGCTGCTACAGGCGGCAGTCGTAGCCGGGCTGTTGGTCGCGGTGGCGTGGCCGTCCTGGTACCATTGGCAGGCCTGGCGGCAGTGGCGGGCCGCAACCGCGGCGATCGACCGTGAAGAGTGGGCCGCCGCCCTCGAGCACCTGCAGCCGTGCCAGCAGTATTGGAAACGCGACCCCCAGGTGCACCTGCAGTTGGCCCGGCTATATCGGATAAACGGTCAGCCAGAAGCGGCCCGGCGGCACCTGCAGGAGGCCCGCCGCCGCGACGCACCGCCGGAGGTGGTGGAGTTGGAGGACGCGTTGCAACGCTACTGGGCCGGAGAGGAATCCGTCGAGCCGTATCTGCTGGCGCGGCTGCACGATGACCCGGCGGCGGCCCGCTGGGTCCTGCCGGTGCTGGTGCCGCGGATGTTTGCCCTGTTCCGCCTGCAGGAGGCCGGGTATTTGTCGGCGATGTGGGTGGAGCAATCGCCGCACTCGCCGGAGGCGTGGCGGTTCCGGGCTGAAATCCTCACTCGCCTCCACCCCGATGAATCCGCAATCACGGCGTGGCGGACCTGCATCTCCCTGGCCCCGCACCGCCCGGAGTTCCGCCGCGGGCTAGCATCCCTCCTCCTGCACAAACGCCTCCACCTCGCCGAAGCCCGGGAACAGTTGCAAACCCTCCTTGTGTACACCCCCGGCGACCGGCAGGCCCAATGGATGCTGGCGGAATGCTACCTGCTGGAAGGGAATACCGCCGCCGCCCGCCGATGCCTCGAAGAGCTTCCGGCGGCCCCCGACGACCCGCAATTCCTCCTGCTACGGGGACAGTTGGCCTTGCACGAGGGCCGGCCGCACCAGGCAGCGGAGGACCTACAGGCGTCCGTCGCCCGGGACCCTTCGTCACCGACAGCCTGGTACACGCTGTTACAAGCGTTGCAGCAGGTCGGGGCCGACCCGGCGACGCTCCGTGCGGCGGAGGAACGCTGGCGGCAATGCGACGCCGATTTACGCCGCGTCGGACAACTGGTCCGGCAGGTGAGCGAACAGCCTCGCGACCCGGAGCTGCGGCGGCAGATCGGCGAACTATTTTTACGTCACGCCCGCGACGAGGAGGGTTTACGCTGGCTTCAGTCGGCCTTGCACGTCCAGCCGGGGCATGCGGCCACGCACCGCACCCTGGCCGACTACTACCGCCGCCGCGGCCAGACCGAGCGGGCCGAGTACCACCTCCGCTTCGGCACAACGGTAAATCCGTCGCAAATCTAATTCTGACAATAATTTGCGAATCAAAATGCACCCCAACGGTACCGGGACGGCCAACTAGTCCGGCACAAAGGATCAAACCATCGCAAGAACAACAACCGCCAATCCGGCTGCGGATGCCCCAATAGCCCCTCTTTTGTCTGCGGTGATCCGTGCTAGGATAGCAATATGGGCCGGCCGGTTACGACGGAGGGATTCATCGCCTTGCTGTATCGCTGCGGCCTGCTGGAGGCGGCGCAGATCGAGCAGACACTGGCCGAACTCCGCGGCGACCGCCTCTCACTGTATGACCTGTCGCCGCAGCAGATCGCCGAATATTTCATCACCCGCGGCTATCTGACCCACTACCAGGCCGGCAAGCTGATGCAGGGTTACTGGAAAGGCCTCCAGTTCGGCCCCTATCGCATCCTCGCCCCGATCGGACGCGGCGGTATGGCCCGGGTGTTTCTGGCCCATGACACCCGAATCAGTCGGGAGCGTACCTTCGACGCCCTGCGGGCATTGAAGATCGTGCCGCCGAAACTGACCGAGCGGGAACCGCGGCTTTTGGCCCGCCTGCAACGCGAAATCCAGTTCTACCGGCAGCTCCGCCACCCGAACATCGTCCGGATGACCGACACGGGCCAGTACTACCACGTCCACTTTCTGGCCCTGGAGTTCGTCCCTGGCTACTCCCTGCAGCAGATGGTCAGTCGCTGGGGCCGTCTGAGCGTGGGGAGCACCGCCCGGATCTTTGCCGACGCGGCCGCCGGCCTGGACTACCTCCATTCCCAGCGGATCGTCCACCGCGACGTCAAGCCGAGCAACATCATGGTGACGCCGGGCCGGGAGGTCAAGCTGCTGGACTTAGGCTTGGCCTTGGACGTCAGCCAGCCCGTGGACGACCATTTCCTGGTCGTCGGCGGTAAAGGCTACATCGTCGGCACCATGGACTACATCGCCCCCGAACAGTCGCGGCATCCCACCCAGGTGGACCATCGTGCCGATCTATATTCCTTGGGTTGCTCCATGTATTTCACCCTGTGCGGCACGCCCCCCTTTCCCGGCGGCAGCAAGCGGGAAAAGATTCGCCGCCACAGGTCCCTGGGGCCAATCCCATTGACCGAGCTGAACCCCGCCGTGCCGCCCCGGCTGGCTCAATTTGTGGAAGCGTTGATGGCCAAGGACCCGGCGGCCCGCCCCGCCGATGCGGCAGAAGTCCGACAATTTCTCTTCCAGTTTGCCGAGGACCGCGACCTGTGGCCCCGCATCTCCAGCCCCACCATGCAGGAGACAGTCGACCTGTTCGACGCCACCACCGTCTCCCTCGAACAGAGTGAAATCTGGCTGGAAATCGGCCCGGCGTCCGTTGCCGTGCCGCCGCACCGAGCGGCGACGCCGCCTCGTTATCCACTCCGACAACCGTCGGAACATTTCCCGCTCGGGGCCATTGTGGCGGTCGTGGCGGCGGTGGGCCTGCCGTTGCTCTTGATGCTGGTGCTGCTCCTGCGGCTGCTGGCAACCCGGTGACGCCGCCGACCGCTGGGGTGAACTTGCAACCGTAACCTACGATGGTAAAGTAACTTCCAATCACAGCAGAGTTGCGAGAATCAGCCACCTACATGGCTATGGCCCACGGGCATGAAATGTTATTACAAACGTTATCGGATGATCCTGTCGCTGGGCACCGCCCCGGCGATCCCCCCCTTGCCGGCAACGTATGCCTGGGCGGAATGGTCGGCGGCGATGCTCCCCCACCACGCCGCAGTGCTCGCCGTAACCTTTGCGGATAGCCAGGATGTGTGCATATTCCCCAAGCTCGGCAGCCTGGCCGGATGCGAGTCATTTCTGCGGGAGCTGGTCCGGCGGCCCGATTTTTGCCCCGCCGCGACCTGGCTGATCCGCAACGTTGCGGGGGAATATGTCGCCGCCATCCAGGGGCTGCTGGAAAGGGGGGGTAACGGGGCAATCCAGAACGTCGCAGTGGTTCCCGAGCACCGCCACCGCGGCCTGGGCCGGGCCCTGGTGCTGCAGGCCGTCCGCGGCTTTTGGACGTGCAACGCCCGGACGGTTTCCCTGGAAGTGACCGCCGCCAACATCGTCGCGTTGGAGCTATACCGCCAAGTGGGATTCCGTTGCTACAAAACCATATATCGGGAAGGCCGCAGCAGCGGCATAGCGGTGGCGAACCATCCGCCACTGTAGGTGGAGTCGCTCTGCTGACAGGCAAAGTCGTTCCCTTACCGGTGAGCATGCCGTGCACCAAGACATCTACCAACACATTTTCGACAACGGCCTGGTGCTGCTGGCGGAGCGTATGCCCCACGTCCGTACAGCGGCGGCGCAGTTTGCGATCATCGGAGGTTCGGCTTATGATCCCCCTGACCAGTTGGGCATGGCCGGCGTCTTGACGGAGATGCTTAAGCGGGGAGCTGGTCGCCGTACCAGTCGCGAGCTGACCTCGGCCCTTGATTCTTTGGGGACTAGCCGCAGCGAGACTGTCGGACGCATGTTGTTGCACATCGGTTTTGCCGTATTGAGCAAACATTTGAAGGAAGTTTTGGGCATTTATGCGGACATCCTCCGGCGGCCCCACTTGCCCCCGTCCGAGTTAGAAGCTGTCAAAGCCCTCGCCTATCAGGACCTTGAGAGCCTGGAGGACGAGCCGGCCACGAAGGTCCGCATTGAGCTGCACCATGCCTATTTTCCGCCGCCCCTGAACCAGGACTCCCACGGAACGGCCGGGGGGATTCAGGCGATCACCCCCGAGTCGTTGCGGCAGCACTACCAGCGGCTGTTCCAACCGAACAACGTAATCCTGGCCGTGGCGGGGGACATTTGCTGGCCGGAGCTGCAACAGTTTGTGGGAGAACGATTTGCGGACTGGCCGCGTGGGGTAACCCCCGAGCTGACCATCCGGCCGCACACCCCTCAGTCCCGCCATATCCCCAAAGACACGCAGCAGACGCACATCGCCTGGGCCTTCCCGAGCGTACCCCGCGCCCACCCGCAATACTACGCCGCACGGGCCGCCGAGGGGATCTGGAGCGGCGGCATGAGCTCCCGCCTGTTCACCGAAGTTCGCGAGCGGCGCGGCCTGTGTTACTCCATCTCCTTGGAACACCGCACCTATAAGGACCATGCCGCCTTCATCGGCTACGCCGGCACCAGCGCCGACCGCGCCCAGCAGACCCTGGACATCACCGTGCGCGAACTCCGCCGCTTGCGAGAAGGAATCCAACCGGATGAAATCGAGCGTATCCAGGCGGGCATGAAATCCGGCCTCATCCTGCAACAAGAATCCGCCGCCAGCCGGGCGTCGTTTCTGACTGCCGAATGGTATTACCAAGGTCGCGTCCGCACCTTCCAGGAGCTGCAGGCCATCATCTCCTCCATCACGCCGCAGGTGATCCTCGACTACCTGGAAAGCTACCCGGTCGATCCGATCACGGTCGTGACCCTGGGCCCGGCTCCACTGCGGCTACCGGACGGCGTGCCCGCCCCCGCTGCGGCGGCGACACCCCGCGACCACCTGCCAGACAACCCTAACCCCGTTCCGCCGGATGAGGGCTCAACCGACCGAACATCCTAAATCCTCAACTCATGCATCCGAAACCCCAAACCGCCCCGGAGACGTATCCATGCATACCACGGCGACACCCCCTGCTACCCCGCCGGTTCCGCCGGAAGCGGACGAACGAGCCGCACCATTTGTGATGGCGTACATCCTTTTGGTCGTTGCATGGATCGCCGCCGTCGTGGCGTGGGTATTCTGGTTCCGAGGATATGCTTAACATACACGCCTGCAACGACTTACAAACTTCAGCCCCTTTGGGCCTGGATTGGAAAGACCTGCGACGCCGCACCTGACGGGACATGCCCATGAGCTTTCACCACACGACTCTTCCGAACGGCCTGACCATTCTGGGCGAAGTTATGCCGTCGGCCTATTCGGTGGCCCTGGGATTTTTCGTACAAACAGGAGCCCGGGACGAGCCTCCCGACCTCGCTGGCGTCTCCCATTTCTTGGAACACATGGCCTTCAAAGGGACCGCCCGGCGAACAGCTTGGGACGTCAACCGCGACTTCGACCGCATCGGCGCCATTTACAACGCCTACACCAGCACGGAAAATACGGTGTTTTTCGCCGCGATCGTCCCCGAATATCTGCCACAGGCTATGGACATTCTGGCAGACATCCTCCGCCCGGCGCTACGCCCGGAGGATTTCGAGACGGAAAAGCTGGTCATTCTCGAAGAGATCAAAATGTACCATGACCAGCCGGACTCGATGGCCTGGGAACACGCCCGCAAACTATATTTCAATGGCCACCCCTTGGGGCATAGCGTGTTGGGCAGCGAGGAGAGCATCTCGGCTTTGCGGCGAGAACAGATGGAGGCCTATTTCCGGCAACGGTACGTGGCCAACAACATCATTTTGGCCATATCTGGCAACTTCGTCTGGTCGGAGCTGGTAGAGATGGCGTCGCGGCTATGCGGCGAGTGGCCTTCGGGCGTCGCCGGGCGGACCTGCACCGAGTGGCGACGCGACCCTGCCATGTATGTGCTGCGTCGGGATGGCGTCCAACAACAACACGTCATCCTGCTCACCGCCGGGCCGCCCCCCGATTCTCCCCTGTGCTACGCTGCCAACGTCCTGAGCCTGGCTATCGGCGACAATACCGGCAGCCGCCTCTATTGGGCCTTGATCGATCCCGGCCGCGCGGAGGCTGCGGACTTCGACTACCACGAAAACCATGGGGCCGGCAGCTTCTATAGCTACTACACCTGCGACCCAAACAACGCCACTGATAACCTGAAAATCGTTCAGGACCTACTCGGCGAGGTACAACGCCACGGCATCACCGCCGAGGAGCTCCAAATCGCCAAAAACAAAATTGCCGCACGCATCGTCCGGGCCAGCGAACGGCCGATGGGGCGGCTCGGATCGCTTGCCGGGATGTGGATCTACACCGGCGAGTACCGCGACGTGGACCGCGAACTGGCCCTTTACGATGCGGTGACCCTGGATGCCATCCGCGAGTGCCTCGATCGCTACCCGATTGACGCCGCCACCGTCGTGGCATACGGGCCTTTGCATCAGTTCCTGGGCATCGAGGCCCAAACCGTCTAGCGACCCAATCGAGGCCTAAACCGTCCTAGTAGCAACCAGACGCCCAAGCGGGGAACGATTGACCGGCCCGTGTCCAACAACAAAGCCGCAACGGCCGCCGTAACGGCCGGGGGACGGTACCCGCCCTGTGGGCCGGATCGGTTTGCGGGTTGACGTGCTGCCAAGCTAGCCGGAGCAGCGAGCTAGCGCTTAACGGTTGAACAGGAAAGCTTTGCTGTTGAGCAAGGCCCAGATGATGTTTTCGTAAGCGGCCTTCTTGTTCTGGCCGTGTTTGGCGATGTGGTCAAGGGCGGCTTTGAGCTGTTCCGGTGTGGGCGGCGTGGCGATCGCCAGCAGGAACAGCTCGGTGACTTTTTCGGCGTCCGGCCGGGGATCGCGGGCCAACTGGTCGGCCCGGCCGCCGGGCCGGGCGATCTTGTCCTGCACCTCCTGGCTGTTGAGCAGGTGTAACGTCATCGCCAGACTGGCCTCGTTGACCCGCTCGCACTCGCAGGCGCTGATCCGCTGCGGGCGGCCGGCCACGTCCAGGAAATACGAAGTGAATGATTCGTCCGGCAGCATGATCGCCCGTTGCGGGGCAAACCGGTCGTTCGGCAGGCCGGGGAAGCTCCCCCGCGAGTCGGTCAGCTTGCTGACCGCGTCATAGAGCACCTCGGCCGGCAGCCGCTTCGGATAGTAGCGGGCGAACGACTGCTTGTCCGAAGCGTTGAACTCGTTCGGTTCCGCCGCCAACTGATAGGTGCGGCTGGTGCAGATCGCCCGGATCAATCCCTTGAGACTATATTTGTTCTGCACGAACAGTGCGGCCAAGGCGTCCAGCAGCTCCGGGTTGGTCGGCGGGTTGGTCACCCGCATGTCGTCGGGCGGATCGACGATGCCACGGCCGAAGAAGTGGGCCCAGTAACGGTTGACCAGCGCCTTGGCGAAAAACGGATTGTTCGGGGCGGTCAACCACGCGGCGAACTGCTCCCGCGGGTCTTGCCCCGGCGGGATGTTCATCGGCTGGCCTTCCAGCGGCTTGTAGTCCGCCGGACGGCCCGTCCGCTTGTTGGTCACCGAGCCGGTCGCCCGAACAAACACGTATTGCTGCCCTTGCTGGTTTGGCCGACCGGGTACGGGCACGTTCTTTAGCCCGACCCGGCCAAAAAACGACGCCAGTCCCCAGTAGTCATCCTGCGACCACTTCTCGAAGGGGTGGTGGTGGCAGTTGGCGCAGGCCAGCCGCTGCCCCAGGAACACCTGTGACACGTCGTCCACGAAGTTTTCGGCGGTGCGGATTTCCTTATACCAGACGGTCGGCGGACAGTCGACCTCGTCCCCCGCGGCGGTCAGCAATTCCCGGACAAACTGGTCGTAGGGCTTGTCGGCGGCGATCGAATCCCGGATCCAAGCGTGGAACGCGAATGTTCCAAAAGCGCGTTCCTGCTGGCCCCGCCGCTTGACCCGCAGGATGTCCGCCCACTTGTTGGCGAAAAAGTAGGCGTATTCCGGCGTCTCCAGGAGGCGATCGACCAGCTTTTCCCGTTTGTTAGGATCCGGATCGCTGACAAACCGCTGCACCTCGGCGGCATCCGGGATGGTGCCGGTGATATCGAGATACGCCCGGCGGATGAAGGTGGCATCCGAGCAGACCGGGCTGGGGGCAATGTTCAGTTCCCGCCACTTTTTGGCTGTGGCTCGGTCGATGGGATTGTTGTCCGGGAACTCGAAGGTTGCCGTCGGGCCGGGGCGGGGGATGACCGCCTGAAAGACGGAAACATATCCGCTGAAGCGAACCATGACGGCGGCTTGGCCGGTGAGGTGTTTGGTGCTGACCAGGCCCTCTTCGGTGACCGTCGCCAACTCCGTGTCGTTGCTCTCATATTGGGCGCGGCGGGTGACATCCTCGGTCGTGCCGTTGGAGTAGTGGGCCAGTACGACCAGTTGTTGGTGGTGATTGCGGTCGATGACCCGGTGGGCGGGGTACACGCTGATGCCGGTGACGGTGGGGTCATTCGGGCTGCCATAGGGCATGCCGGAGGCAATCCAGCGTCGGACGATTTTGTATTCTTCGCCGGCCGGTTCCATTTTCTTGCCGCCGCCGTGCGGTACCCGACCGGTGGCCTTGGTCAGCAACAGGCTCGCGTCCGGTGCGGCGGGCATGAGCCGACGGCCGCGCGATTCCTTGAGCAGGTTGTCGTAGTCAAAGCGGGGATCGTGTCCCAGCAGGGAAAGGCGGAAACCGTTCTGTCCCTGGATTTTGCCATGGCAGCCGCCGGAAGCACAGCCGAGCTTAGTAAAGATCGGCACCACGTGGTTGGCAAAATTGATCGGTACTGGCGACTCCATGTGCTCGACCACGATGGGAACCTTCACGGACAGGCCGGCGAACGTGGCGACGATCTCGGTGCGTCCGTTGGCAAGAGGGATGACACGGCCGTTGGGTTGCACGCGGGCGATGCCGGGATCGGCCACGGCGTAGCTGGCCGCACGCGTTAGGTCGATTTCCCGTCCGTCGGCCCGTACGCCCGTGATGGTCAGTTGCGGGGCGTCATCCGCACCAATCATCTTGAGCTGGGTGGGAAACGGCTTCAGTTCTCGCACGGCGGGCGTTTCCGCCCGTGCAGCGACGCCGATCACCCCTAGGCAACACAGCGGCAATATCCAGCGCATCATGGTCATGACCCTTCATGCGGTTCCGGAGGTGGGAGGTAAGGCGGGTATGGCCGCTGCCGCCACTGCGGGGAAGCAAGCCTGCCCGGCGTAGCGGCGCGAAGCATTATAGTGGCGGGACAAACACTCAACCCAACAGCTCCCGGATCGGTTCACGGTCGTCCAACAGGTGGACCGGCCGTCCGGATCCGTTGGTGAATGTCATAGCGGGATCGATCCCCATGGCCAGATAGATCGTCGCCAGAACATTTTGGACGGTGCAGGGCCGGTCTTTGGGCCGTTCGCCCTTGGCAGTGCTGCTGCCGACCATCTGGCCCATCCTCAGGCCGCCACCGGCGATCAGGGCGCTCATGACCGGAGCCCAGTGGTCGCGGCCGGCGCTGTTGTTCACCTTGGGGGTCCGGCCGAATTCGCCCCACATGATCGTGATGACGTCCTGGTCCAGGCCGCGGTCGTGCAAGTCCTGGATCAGGTTGGCGATGCCGCGATCGACCTGCGGCAGTTGCCGTTTGAGGGTCTTGAAGTTGTCGCCGTGAGTGTCCCAGCCGCCGATCGAGAGGGTCACGCAGCCGACGCCGGCCTCGATGAGCCGCCGGGCGGTCAGGAATTGCTCCACGCCTTTGTAGCGTTCGCGGACTTTGGGGTCTTCCTTGTTCAGGTCAAGGGCATCGCGGACGACGCCGGAGGTGACCATTTCGATGGCCTTTTCGGTGTAGCTGTCCATACCGGCCATGGTGCCGCTGCTGTCGATTTCGCGGCGGAGGGTATCGAAGCTAGCTAGCAGGCTCCGGCGGTCATGGAGCCGATCGAGGGTCACACCGTTGGCCAACCGCAAATTGGCGTTGCCCGGTCCGCCCGGCGTGAACGGCCGGTGGGCGATACCCAGGTAGCCCGGTTCGGTGCCGCGGCTCATGCCCCGCAGGCTGACAAATTGGGGCACCGAAGTACCCGTGTTCTGACGCAGCCTGGAAATCACCGAGCCAAAGCTCGGGTGGTTGGCCACCATGTTGACCCGCTCGGGGTAGCCGGTCATGACCAGCGAGTCGCTGTGCTCATCGACGGAGACGATCGAGCGGATCGCCGCCAGCTTGTCCCACATCTTGGCCTGCAGCGGAAAGTGTTCGCAGATGTGGATACCAGGGACGTTGGTGGGGATCGGCTTGAATTCCCCGCGGTATTCGACCGGGGCTTCGGGTTTGAGGTCGTACATGTCCATGTGGGAGGGGCCGCCGGGCAGGTAGATCATGATGGCGGCCTTGTACGACCGCGGCGACTGGCTTTTGGCCGCCGCCTGGGCCGCCCGGCCGCGGAGCAGATCGGCCAAGGTCAGCCCGGCCCCAAACGCCCCGATTTGCAGAAAATCCCGACGCGTCACGCCATCACAAAACCGATGCGGCGTACCCCAGATTCGCAACATGGCTCAGCCTCTCGGAAAAGGAAGGTTTAGGTGGGACAGTTCCTTGCGGCGGGTTGGGTGTTGCGGCGGGGGGGGGAAGCCGTTGGCCGGCTCATGGTGGGTCTTGGATTCCCGTCAACGACCCAACTCCTAACGACATCCTCTCATGTTTTTCCGTGGCTGTCAACAGAAAAAATGAAAAATTTCGTAACAAGGGGCACAAAACAGGATAAATACATCCACTATCCATCCCCCACTCGGAACGCGGCCCACGTACACCGTAAGGCCCCGTTATAAAACGGCGTGGCGTGCAGCAGCGGCAGGCCGATCCGCTCCGGCCAGTCGTTCCCTTCGGCAAACACGGCTAGGTGCCAGCCGGGCCAGTGCTCCCGCACCCAGCGGCCCAGCTCGCGGAAAATGTCCTCCTCAGGCCGCTCGAGGCGGCGACCGTAAGGGGGGTTGCAGACGATCCATCCCGGCGGCATGCCGGGCGGCGGCCGCACCCTCCGGAAGTCCAGGCAAGTGAAGCGGAGCCACTGCCCGACGCCCGCGGCGGCGGCACAGCGGGCGGCCAAGGCGACGGCCCCGTGGTGGTGGTCATTCCCCCAAATGGCCGCCGGAAGCTCCCTCCGCACTTGCTGGCGGGCTTGCTCCCGCAACAGGTGCCAGGCCGCACGGTCAAAATCCTGCCAGCCGAAAAAGCCGAACCAGGGGCGGGTCAGTCCCGGCGGTCGCCGCAACGCCAGCCACGCCGCCTCGATGCAGAACGTCCCGGAGCCGCACATCGGGTCGAACAGCGGCTGTTCAGGCCGCCAACCCGATTGCATCAGCAGTCCCGCCGCCAACGCTTCGTTGAGCGTCGCTTTGGTCTGAATCGGCCGGTAACCCCGCTTGTGCAGCGATTCCCAGGAACTATCCAAGCTTAGCACCGCCTGCCGACCGTGCACGTGCAGGTTGAGACCGACCATCGGTTGGGTCGGATCGACGCTGGGCCGCCGCCCGAGACGCTCGCGGAAGTGGTCGCAGATGGCATCCTTGACCCGCCGCGCCGCATATTGCGAGTGCGTCAGCGGCGAGTCCCGCACGTTGCTGTCCACCGCAAACGTTTGTTCGACCGTCAGATAATCCTCCCACCGCACCGCGCGGGCGGCGGCGTACAGCTCGTCGTAGTCCCGCACCTCCGCCTGCACGATCGGCTGGAGTACGCGGATGGCCGTGCGGAGCCAGAGGTTAGCCTGGTACAGCAGCAGTCGGTCGCCGTGGAAGTGCACGCCGCCGCGGCCGATGGTCACTTCCTCCGCTCCGAGCTGCCGCAGCTCCGCCGCCAGGACTGGCTCCAGACCACGGGCACAGGTGGCAAAATACGGCGGCATCTCACCTTGCGGCCAGAATGGCCACTGCGGCCACCCCGGCAATGGCGGCCACAACCGACAGAATCATCAAGGTCTGGACAAACCAAACTTCGATCCCTTTGCCGAAGCGGATTCTCATCAGTCCTGCGTGCAGTGCGGCGGAGATGAGCAGATCCAGCGGCAAAAACAGGAACAGGGCGATCAGCCACCCCTCCCACGGCGGCAGTCCGGCCTTTTGGGCGGCCTCGCTGACGGCAATCTTCATCACCGCTTCTGCATTGGTCTTGCAAATCCAAATCAGAAGCAGTACCCCCAACGCGGTCATCACCGACGGTTTGGGTAGACCGCACAGCACACAAGCGTAGCGGAAGAAAAACGTGATCAAGTAAACCGCCAGTACAAACAGGCCGATCAGGCCGCAGCAGAACAGGATTATAATGAATAATGGGTTCACGTCCGTCTTCCCGTCAGCCAAATTTCTGCCAGATCGTCTTCCCGGGTCTGAGGGCTGACCCAGATGGGTGATCGCCCGCCGCTGTCCCCCTGATACGCTTTTTGTTCTGGCGTCGGCATGCGTATTTCACGCGGCCATCGCCTCGGAATTCACCCCCCTGTGGCGGCATTCCCCCTGTGGCCATCGCTTCGGAGTTCACGCGGCGGCCACCTCCGCTGGGGCCGGGAAATGTGTGCACAGTTCCCGCACGCCCGCCCGTACCTGCTGCAGCACCTCCCCGTCCCCCGGATGCGTCAGTACCTGGACGATCCATTGGGCGATCTGCCGCATCTCTGGTTCCTTCATACCCCGCGTGGTCAGCGCCGGGGTACCAATACGGATACCCGACGGATCGAGCGGCTTGCGGGTGTCAAAGGGGATCATGTTTTTGTTGACAGTGATCCCCGCCGCTTCCAGGGCCTGTTCCGCCTGCTTGCCGGTGATCCCTTTGGGCGTCACGTCCACCAGCAGCAGGTGGTTGTCCGTACCGCCGGAGACTACGGCGAAGCCGGCCTTGAGCAGCTCGTCGGCCAGCGCTCGAGCGTTGGCGATGGTTTGGGCGGCGTAGTCCCGGAAGGCCGGGCGTAGGGCTTCTCCAAACGCAACCGCTTTGGCGGCAATGACATGCATCAGTGGGCCTCCCTGCACGCCCGGAAAGACCGCGGCGTTGATCCGGTCAGCCCACGCCGCCCGACACATGATAAACCCCGAGCGTGGCCCGCGGAGGGTCTTGTGCGTGGTACTCGTGACAAAATCGGCGTACGGCACCGGGTCGGGGTGCAGCTTGGCCGCCACTAGCCCGGCGATATGGGCCATGTCCACCAGGAGCAACGCCCCCACCTCGCGGGCAATCTCTGCAAAACGGGCAAAATCCAACTGCCGCGGGTACGCACTGGCCCCTGCGATGATCAGCTTGGGGCGATGCTCGCGGGCCTTGGCCCACAGGTCGTCAAAATCGATGCGGTGGTCGTCGCGGCGCACACCGTAACTGATTACCCGGAAATACTTTCCGGAAAAGTTTAGCCGCATCCCGTGCGTCAGGTGTCCCCCCTGGGCCAAGTCCAGCCCCATGATAGTGTCACCGGGCTGCAGGGCGGCCATGTACACCGCCATGTTCGCCTGCGCTCCCGAGTGCGGCTGGACGTTGACGTGTTCGGCCCCGAACAGCCGCTGCGCCCGCTCGATCGCCAGACGCTCCACGACATCGACGAATTCGCAGCCGCCGTAGTATCGCCGGCCCGGGTAGCCCTCGGCGTACTTGTTGGTCAGGCAGGAGCCTTGGGCTTCCATCACTGCGGGGCTGGTGTAATTCTCGCTGGCGATCATCTCCAGGCCGTATTGCTGACGGCGTCGCTCGCCAGCGATGGCGGCGTACACCTCCGGATCCAATTGCTGTAGGACACTCATTGTTTCTCCCTAACTGGCTATCGCCAAAGACTTTAAGACATCGCAACCTCAATCCAGGACCATCCCGCCGCCAGCGGCCGCCCTACCCGGGTCTGGCGGGTCGCTGGGACGCGATCGAAGCTAATTGATAGGCTCTGCTATGCGGGCCTCTATCCGTAATCGTAGCGAGGGGTATGTACGGGTGGCTCGTCGGCCGGGTCGCCGAACCGGCCCGCCGGCCGCTTCTGCACGCCCAGTGGAAGAGGAGTGCCGCGGAGAGGACTTGAACCTCCACGACCTTGCGGTCACTAGAACCTGAATCTAGCGCGTCTGCCAATTCCGCCACCGCGGCAACGGGGTGTATGCATACACATACTAGCCGCGTCGTCCCGTTCGTCAAGAGGCGGTGCGAGCCATTGAGGCACCCAGTTCACCAGGGGTCACCACGGTAGGCCGCACGGTGCCGCTGGCTGCAAGTATGCTCCTGCCAGCGGGAGAATCATCACTATTCCGATGATCAATGGATATATCCAAGCGGCGACGTAGTTTGTGGCGGCTATACGTGTGCGGCGGTAACGGGTGCAGCGGCGTTAAGTGCGATAGCGTCACACCTGCAGCACGCCGGTGCGGAAAGGCTTGCCGGGGAGGACGTTACGACGAACGGCCAGTTGCAGGGCGTAGGCCAGCACCGAGCGGGTCTGTTGCGGGGCGATGATCCCATCGACCCACAGGCGGGCGGCGGCGTAGCGGATGTCGGTCTGTTCGGCGTAGGACGATTCGATCTGGCGGCGCAGGGCGTCCAGCTCGGCGGCGTCGGGCTCGCGGCCTGCGCGGCGGAGAGCCTGCACCTGGATCTCCAGGATGGTCTCGGCGGCCTGCTCGCCCCCCATGACCGCATAGTGGGCCGTCGGCCAGGCAAAGATGAACCGCGGATCGAACGCCTTGCCGCACAGGGCGTAGTTGCCGGCCCCGAACGAGCCGCCGGTGATTAGCGTGATCTTCGGCACCACCGTGTTGGAGATGACGTTGACCAGTTTGGCCCCGGCCCGGATGATCCCCGCCTGCTCTGCTTCCTTGCCGACCATGAAGCCGTTGACGTTTTGCACAAATAGGATCGGGATGCGGAACTGGTTGCAGTCCATGACAAAGCGGGCGGCCTTGTCGGCGGAGTCGACATAGATGACACCGCCGAACTGGATCGGTCCGTCCGCCGGCTTGACCCGCTTCCGCTGGTTGGCCACCACCCCCACCGCTTGGCCGGCCAACCGCCCGAAACCGCACACCAGCGTCTGGCCGTATTCCGCCTTGTACTCGTCAAATGGCTGGTCGTCCAGGATCAGGCGGATCAGGTCACGGACGTCGTATTCCGGCTGCACAAAGGGGGTGGGGTCAAAGGGTCGGTCTTCGACCGGTTGCAGCGGCGGTACAGGCGGCAGCAGGCCGATGAGTCGCCGCAGCCGCTCCAGGCAGGCCGCATCGTCCAGCTCACGGTAATCGATCGTGCCGCTGATGGCCGCGTGCATGCGGGCGCCGCCCAGGGTCTCTGAGTCGACGACCTGACCGATCGCCGCCTTGACCAGGGCCGGCCCGGCCAGGTACAGGCCACTCCCTTCGGTCATCAGCAGCACGTCGCACAGCACCGGCAGGTAGCCGCCGCCCGCCACACAGTTGCCCATGATTGCCGCATATTGCGGGATGCCTTCCGCAGACAGGACGGCGTTGTTGCGGAAAATCCGGCCGAAGTCGTCCTCGTCGGGAAAGATTTCGTCCTGCAGGGGGAGGAACACGCCCGCCGAGTCGACCAGGTAAACCAGGGGGAGGCGTTGCTCACGGGCGATCCGCTGGGCCCGCAGCACCTTTTTGACGGTCATCGGGAAAAAGGCGCCCGCCTTGACCGTGGCGTCGTTGGCGATGATCATGACCGGCCGGCCCTGCACGGGGGCAATTCCGGTGACCACCCCCGCCGCAGGGGCGCCGCCCCACTCGGAATACATATTCCAAGCGGCCCACAGTCCCAGTTCAAGCCACCACGCCGGATCGTCGATCAGCCGGGCGATCCGCTCGCGGGCCGTTAGCCGCCCCTTGGCATGCTGCCGCTCGATGGCCTTGGGGCCACCGCCGAGCCGGATACGCTCCTCCTCCTCCCGGAAATCGGGAATCGCTCCTGTCTGACCCATGGCGGTGCGGCCCCCATCTTTCAAGCTCGATTGGACGATCCGCTCAGACCGACGGGCCGGAATCGGAATCTCTGACCGCATCTGGGTACGATGCCGGCTGGGCGTGTCCCCACACCGGGGAGTGGCTCCCGGATACTGCCGGTTTGGCTTCCGACTCCAAAGACGGGACCCCGGATACCACCAGTTTGGCTTCCGACTCCAAAGACGGGACCCCGGATACCACCAGTTTGGCTTCCGAGCCCGGAGGCTGGCTCCCGGATGCCGTTGGGCTGGCGGCGGATGGCGGCAACTGACTATCGGATGCTGCCGGAGTGGCCCTGGATGGCAGAGACGGGCTAGGGGAGGCCGCCGAGTTGGCCCCGGACGCAACGCGGCTCCAGTCCTTCCGCTGCCGGCTCGACGGAATTTTCAGCAACTGGCGGTACTTGGTGACCGTGCGGCGTTTGACCGGGTACCCGGCGGCGTTGAGGCGGGCCACCAGTTCTTCGTCCGACAGGGGGTTGGCCTTGTCTTCCTCGGCCACCAGCTCGAGCAGCTTCTGTTTGATGACCTCGTAGGCGACGTCCTCGCCGGTCTGTTCGTTGGCCTTGCCGCCGCCGAAGAATCGCCGCAGCGGGAATAGTCCCCGCGGCGTCTGCACCCATTTATCGTCCACCGCCCGGCTAACCGTGGTCACGTGGACCCCGACCTGGTCGGCGATCTGCTGCATTTTCAGCGGCTGGATGTGCTCGGGGCCGTGCTCCAAAAAGGCCCGCTGGCGGTCAATAATCGCCTGGGTGACCTTCAGCAGCGTCTGCCGCCGTTGTTCGATGGCTTTGACCAGCCAGTCAGCCGCCTGGAGCTTGCGACGCAGAGCGGTCCGGGTCTGCGGGTCCAGACCAGGCTGCTTGAGCAGGGCGATCGCGTTGCGGCTAAGCCGCACCGGCGGCAGCCAGTCCTCCACCAGGCGAACAACATATTCCCCGCTGTCGGTCCGTTCCACGATCACATCCGGCGTCACATATTGCGGACCAGAATCCGCAAACTGCAGCCCCGGTTTGGGATCGAACTGGTGCCGCAGCGTCTCGATGGCTGCCTGCAGCACCGGCAGCTCGACGTGCAACGCTTTTTGGATGTGCGGCAAGCGATTGTGGGCGATGTCCTCCAGGTGGTGGCGGATGAGCCGTTCCAGCAGCTCGGCATGGGGCATGTCCGGCGTCAGTTGCAGCAGGAGGCACTCGGCCACGCTGCGGGCGCCGATGCCGGGCGGATCGAGCTTCTGCACCACGTTGACCAGGGTATCTTCCACTTCCGCGGCGGAGACCGGCTCGCCGAAGCTGGCGGCGATCTCCTCGAGCGAGACGGTACGGAAGATTTCGGTTCCAGCGTCAGCGGTTGTGCCGTTTTTCCCTTCGCCGCCGCGGATAGGCACCCGTGTGCCCAGATAACCCGTGCGGTCGATGTAACTGCAGATGTGCAGGGCCAATTGCCGCCGCCGTTCGGGCAAGTCCAGCTCGGCGATCTGCGAGGCCAGGTGCTCCTGCAGGGAGGGGGTCCGCGCCGGGACGTTGGCCATCACGTCCAGCTTCCGTTCGGCAGCTTCTTCGCGGGCAGCCCGGCTAACGACGTGTTCTTCGTTGAAATAATCGTCCCATTCGCGGTTGAGCTGTTCGAGCCGTTCGAACTCGGCGACGCCACTCTCGTCGTAGTCCAGCGACGGCGGAGAGTCCGCTTCCGCCGCCACGGCGGGCCGGTCCCCGAGCCGCTCCTGTAGCTCCAAAAACGGGTTTTCCAGCAGCTCCCGTTCTAGGCGGGCCTGCAGGTCCACCAGGGGCAACTGCAGGATCTCCATCGACTGGATCATGCGCGGGGCCAGAATCATTTTCTGCCCCTGGTAAATCTGCATGTCCAATCCGAGCCGCAGCGAACTCATCCGTTCCCTCTCCTCCGCACCGCCAGGCACGGTCCGTCTGCACCGCCGGAACCGCCCTCACCTGCCGGATCGGCTTTTAGGTCAACGTCCGGCGGCCCTCGAGGGCCTCACTGAGCATCTGCGGGTTGGCCAGCTCCAGGGAGCTGCCGCTGGGTAGCCCGCGGGCCAAGCGGGTGACCGTAACTCCTGTCGGCGTTAGGATATTGGCCACGTACAGGGCAGTGCCATCCCCCTCGAGAGTCGGACTGGTAGCCAAGATGACTTCCCGCACCCCCTGTCGCCGCACCCGCTCGACCAGGGCGTCCAGGTGCAACTGTTCCGGCCCGATCCCGTCCAGCGGGGCCAGGCGGCCGCCCAGCACATGGTAGCGGCCGCGGTAGGTGCCGAGTCGCTCAAAAGCGGCCACGTCCCGCGGCGTCTCGACCACGCACAATAGGCTCCCGTCCCGCCGCGGGTCGCGGCAGATCGCGCACAACTCCTGGTCCGCCAAATTGAAGCATTCCCGGCACGGACGCATCTGGCGGGCCGCCCGTTGCAGCACCTCCGCCAAGGCCAACGCCCGACTGCAATCGCCTGACAGTAGGAAATAGGCGATCCGCTCGGCACTTTTCGGACCGATGCCCGGCAGCTTGGTCAACTCGCCTAGCAATTCGTCCAGCAGTCCCTTTGGCGCGTCCGACACGTGTATGTACAATCCCCACAACAAGTTACGTCACAGCTCTCCAGCCGTCTACGGCCGTTGCGGCGAAGATCCGCTCACGTCGATCCCGGCGATGGCGACCCCAACAAGCCTCCGGGCAGACCGAACAGCCCCAATGCTCCAAACATGCGGCTACCCTCCTCCGCCAGACGCTGCCGCATCTTATTCAATGCCTGGTTGGCCGCCGCTACGATCAGGTCTTCCAGCAATTCCTTGTCCTGGAGCTTGAGGGCATCCTCCGATAGCCGCACGCTCACCACCTCCAAGCGGCCGTTGACAGTCACCGTCACATATCCGCCCCCGGAGCCTTCGGCGGTCAGTTGGCCGAGCTGCTTTTGGAACTTTTCCAGTTCTTCCTGGATTTTGCCCTGGTTGCGTAGCAAATTCATCACCTGGCCGATTTCTTTAAACATCGTTAAACCTCATCGGGGTCGTCCGGTTGCGAGTAAGGGGGATCGGCGTTGCCCGGTTCGTCGCCGTCCTGGGATGCGGCCTCGAGCGGCTGGAACCCCGTATCCAGGTGGACAACCTGGGCACCGAGGGTTTCGGCGGCTTTGCGGAACAGGGGCCAGTCCCGCCAGGCCGGGGCAGGGGTCGCCGGGGCCGATTTGACGACCTCCACCGCCGGGGCCGCCGGACGGGGTAGCAGTTGAAAATTGACCCGAACTTGTTGTCCCGTAATAGTTTGCAGCGATTCCTCCACCTGGGCGACCAATTGCGGATGCTTCTGGCATGCCTCATACGCCCAATTGTATGCCGCGGGAAATCGTATTACTAGCTGATTTGGCCCGGAAATTGCAGGCACGTCTGCCCGGTGCAAGTGTTGTGCCAATAACGGGAACTTTTCGGAGACTTTTTGCAGGCAGCGTTCCCACACGGCGGGGAGGGTATCGGGGCGTAGCGGCACGGGTTGCGAGGACGCCGCCGGGTCGGCGGCGGGCGGCTCTCCTGCCGCTGGTTCAGTCAGTGGGGCGTTTTTTTTTGACGCCTGGGGTGTCGTCGCGGCGGTGGTCGCCGAGGCCGGCCGCGTGGTCGCCGGGGCCGCATGCGCAGAAGCAGACGCTGGCCGGCCGGAGGTGGGGGTTGTCGTCGCCGTACCGCTCAGCTCAGGGAGCCGGCCCGAAGCCAACTGAGCCAGCAGCTCCCCCACGGACAGCAGCTCGCCCATGCGGCACAGCCGGACCACCGCCATCTCCAGCAACACCTGTCCCTGGAGGGCGTCCCGCCAGCGGGCTTTCAGGTTCGTCCAGACGTCCAGGCCGGCCAGGATCGCATCCAGGTTCATTTGGGAGGCCTGGCGACGGACGGTCTCGAGCAGTTGCGGCTCGACCGGCAACTCCTGCAGGGCCGCCCCACCGCATTTGCACAACATCAGCGACCGCCAATAGTAGATGAGCTGATCGAGAATCTCGCCGACTTGCACACCGCGGTGGAACCAGTCATGGAGGAAATCCAACGCCGCGGCGGTGTCCTGGCGGAGGATGAGGTCGGCCAGCTCGGCCACCTGCCCTTCCGCCGCCGTGCCAAGCAGTTGCGCCACGCGGTCCAGGGTCAGCGGCGCGTTGTCGGCGGCCAACAGCAGGTCCAACAGGGACTGGGCGTCCCGCATCGAGCCGCCGGCCTTGCGGGCAATCCACTGCAGGGCCGCCTCATCGGCTTGGCGTTGCTCCTGCTGCACGATTTTGCGTAACTGTTCGGCGATCGCCGCGGGCCGCACATGGGCAAAGTCAAACCGCTGGCACCGCGACAGGATAGTGATCGGAATTTTCTGGACCTCGGTGGTGGCGAAGATGAACTTGACGTGCGGCGGCGGCTCCTCGAGGGTTTTGAGCAAGGCGTTGAACGCCTCGCGGGTGAGCATATGCACTTCGTCGATGATGTAAATCTTGTAGCGACTGCGGGTGGGGCGGAAAGCGACGCTGTGGCGAAGCTCGCGGGCGTCCTCGATGCCGCGATTGCTGGCCCCGTCGATTTCGAGCACGTCGATGTCTTCGCCAGCGGCGATGGCCCGGCAACTGTCGCAGGCGTCGCAGGGGTAAGGGGTCGGACCGCGGACGCAGTTGAGGGCCTTGGCCAGGATACGGGCGGTGCTGGTCTTGCCCACGCCGCGGGCGCCGGTAAACAGGTAGGCATGGGCAACCCGGCCGCTCTCCAGGGCGCGGGTCAACGCCTCGGCAACGTGTTCCTGTCCGACTAGGTCGGCAAACTGCTGCGGGCGGTAGCGGCGGGCCAGCACGGTGTACGACCCGCGGTCGGCCGCCGATGGCTTCCGGGCCGACGCCCCAGCCGCAGTCGGCGGAGGGGCCTGAGTCGATTCCGCACCCGCGGCCGGCCCGGCAAACATCCCGCCTGCCGCCGCATCCGCCGCACCCGCGGCCGGAGCCGCCGTCCCATCCTTCGGGGAAGCACGCTTGCGAGCCATCGTTACGGGTCCTGCGGTCCGGCCTGGTTCATCGCCGGCCTGCTTCGTCGACTGGGGGCCAACAATAATTGTATGGCCGCGCGAGCCTGGCCGTCGCTGCGGTCCACGGATCAGTCTAACGCATGTCCGGCGCGACCGCCAATGTCGGTTTATATATCAATCTCCGTCCACCGGGCGGCATGGCGGCCGCCGACGGCACGCCGCCGCAACCAGATGCGGGCCGTACCGCCACGTTATACGTTGTCTGACCGGAATCCCCATGGCAACACCGCATATGGCCAACGAAACTGCAACCGATCCGGGTACATCGCCCCCAACCGGCCGGGCGACCGCTCCCGCACCTGCCATGATACCCGCAGGCGGCGACCCGGCGACGTCGCCCCGCCCTGACCATCGGCCACCCCGCCGCTGGGCCCCGCACTTCGTCGAAGGCACCGACATTTTTACCTGGCTGCGGATGTTGGGCCGTTGCCGGGGCCGCATCCATCCCCGTTATGGCTACGTCGCCGCCATCGTCAGCGTCATGAGCACCCTCAATTGGATGGTGCGGCACCTCCGGCACGGCCTCTACGGCGACGTCATCCGCCGCACGCCCCTCCCGCAATCGCCACTGTTTATCCTCGGCCACTGGCGAACCGGCACGACCTTATTGCATGAGCTGCTCGCCTGCGACCCGCAGTTCAGCTACCCCGATTTCTTCGCCTGCTTCAATCCCAACCAGGTCCTAATGACCGAGGGGTTTTTCAAGAACTATGCCCGCTGGCTGGCCCCCGAGCGGCGACCGATGGACAACATGCCCGTCGGCTGGGACAAGCCGCAGGAGGACGAATTCGCCCTGTGCCTGCTCGGAGCGCCTAGCCCCTACTGGGACATGGTCTTCCCGCAAGCGGCACCGGTCTATCCGGGGAGCCTGGACCTGCGGGGACTGCCGCCGCATGAACTACGTCGCTGGAAACGTATATTTGTCAACTACTTACAATTATTGGCGTTTCGCGACCCGCGGCCGCCGGTGCTGAAGTCGCCGCCGCACACCGCGCGGGTGCCGGTCCTGCTCGAGCTGTTCCCGCGGGCCAAATTCGTCCACATCGTCCGCGACCCGTGCGTGGTCATCCCTTCGACGATCCGCATGGTCCAGGCGATGACCCGGCAGCATTGCCTCCAGCAACCGCCAGGGGATCCGGTCGAGCGGGTCTTTGCCAATTTTGCGGAGATCTACCAGCGGCTGGAGGAGGCCCGCCCGCTGCTGCGGCCGGCTTCGTTTTACGAGATGAAATACGAAGACCTGGTGCGGCAGCCGCTGGAGTCGCTGCGGCGGCTCTATACGGCCTTGGAGTTGGACGGATTCGAGCAGGCCCGGCCGCACTTCCAACGCTACCTACACCAGACCGACGGCTACGAAACCAACAAATATCAGCTCACGCCGGAGCTGGCGACACGCATCCGCATCCAGTGCGCCGAGGTGATCGCCCGTTACGGCTACACGCCGGTGCGGTAGGGTTCATCGGTCCGCTTCCGGCGGCAGATGCCGCGGCTGCTGCGGCCGCCACGGTTGAAGGAACAACAGTTGTCCCAACGATATTTGTTTGGGCAATGTTTGTTCCGACAATGTTTGTTGGAACAACAGTTGTTGCAACGACATTTGTTGCAACGACATTCGCATGGGCGTATGGATCAGCGGCCGCGTACGGGGCGGGTGTTCCACTGCCGGTCGTAGTCTGCCTGATGCGGCGGCGGGTGGCGTCGGGCGTCGTAAGGATAGTTCGGCATCGCCTGGTACGGCAGCGGCAGCACCTTTCCGCCAGTAAGGGTGGTCGGGGCGGTGTCCTTGGAGTAGCCCGCCGCCCGCAGGATGACCGTGCGTTGCCACCCAGGCGGCAGCGGCGGCAGCTCGCGGGCGTCGAAACGCACGCTGAGCTCATCGCCGGGGCCGGCGATCACAAACCGGTCGTTGCGGCTGTGCAACAACTCGGTCACGTCGCCGGTGCGGGTCAGCCGCCCCTGCCAGCGGCTAACGGTGACGTTTTCCAGGCGGTCGTGATCGTAAACTGGTGGGGCGTCCGGGCCGCTTTTCTGCTCCAGGGCAAACCCGCGGTGCTCCAGCGTCGCCTGCACGGGCAGCAGGCGGTGCCGCCGATGCGGCGGGTCCGGCGACCGCTCGGCCAGCACGATCTCGTCCCAATATACTTGCAGGTTAGTACGGATACGGAGCGGGCCGCTCGCCGCGTCCAGCCCCGCCGGCAACGGCACCGTCATCACCCGCGGCAGCCCCGCCGGTATGCCGATCTCCATCACCGGCTCCCAGCGGCCGTCCGCAGTTTGGCGTTCCAGCCGCGGCCAGATAGGGGCCACTCCCGCCTGCCGGGCCGCATAGATCGACTCCGGATAGGCGTAATCCGTCCATCCCGCCAGCAGCAAGTATTGTTGGGAGGAGGACTTGCGACGATCAAACTCCAGTACGATCCAATGTTCTTCCGCGTATCCGAGCCATGCCCGTACGGCGAACGCGTCGTAATACCGCCCGTCTCGCCGCTGTAATAGCTCGGCGACGTCCCGCCCGCGGTGATCGACCGCCCGCCGCGGCCGGCGGCAATCCGCCTTCCGGAAAAACAGCAGCTCCTGCGTCGGCAGCGGCGGTGCTGTGGCAAACCGTTCGTCCGGATAGACGGACCACTCCCCCGGGTGATCCACCACCTCCAACTGCACCGTGTCCAGATACATCACTTCGTCCATCGGCTCGGCAAGTTTGATGAGGTAGTGGCCGTCCTGCGGGTGGAGGAGGCCTGGTTGCAGCCGGAGGGACTCCTCGCCGCGTGGGGGACGGACGCTGCCGTCCGGGTTAAGCTCCCCCATCGCCCCCGCACCGAGGATGTCGGTGACGAACACAAACCGCTCGCCGTTCCACACGAATAGCACGGGGCAGGAGGTGGACTTGCGGCTCAGCTCGGCGATGGTGACCCGTCCGGCGGGGACCTGCAGCTCGGCCTGCGGGACGAAATCGGGCCAGCGGACCTGCAGCGCCTCGGCTGCGGCGTGCGGACCCAGCCCAAATTGCAGCGGCAGGTGGCTTTGGGCCAGCCCCGCCGTCAGGGTCGTCCACTCCGCACCGACCCGGCGGGCCCCCGCGTACACCCATAGCCGCGACCCGATCCCGCCGCTGTTGCTCCGCTGCTTTTTCCCTTTGTCCCATTTGCCGTTGAGGGTAACATGCAGGGCGTGGCCGCCGTTGCCGCGGTTGCGGTACAGTTGCAGCCCTGCGGCGGCGGACCATATCAACCCGTCTGGCAAGCCGTCGCCGTCCACGTCCGCGGCGACGACCGCCAACAGGTCATCCCGCTCGGCCGCCGACCCGAACGGTGAGAGCACCCGTTGCCACCGCCCCTGCCCCTCGCCCCGCAACAGCACCAGCTCGCCACGCCGGCCTACGCCCAGCAGGTCCCATTGCCCGTCGCAATCGAGATCGCACACTTGTGCGGACACCAGCGGCGGGGCGTCCAGCGGTCGCGGCGTAAATCGCCCCTCCAGGCTACGGGCCGGACGGTCCGACTGGCTGAGCCATACCCGCGGTGACGCCTCCGCCTCGAGGATGAGCCAGTCGGCTTGCTCGTCGGCGTTGGCGTCCAGGACCAGGCCGGCCAAGCCTGTCAGTCCCGCCAGCGGCTCCACTGTGCGGAAGCGCAACAGACGTTCGTTGAGCAGCACCAGCGGCGGGGCGTCCTCGCGGAAGACCAACAGGTCGAGGTCACCGTCGCCGTCCAGGTCGGAGACTAGCACGTTGCTGACGGCGCAGGGGGCGGCCAGCGGCTCGATCGCAGCTAGTTGGAAGGCCGGGGTCAGGGGCGGGGCCGGCTGGCCGCGTTCGGCGGGGGGAGCCTCGCCGACGTTGATCAGGACCATCAGCCGGCCGCTGGGCGGGGCCGCCTCGCTGCGGAGGCGACTGCGGGCCGACGCCGCATCCGCCGCATAGCAGGCGGCCAGCAGGTCGAGGTCGCCGTCTTGGTCGAGGTCAGCCCAGCGGGCGGTCAGGAAGACGCCCTGTACGTCGGACAGGCCCGCGCGGGCGGTGACGTCCTCAAACCGTTGGCCGCGAAGGTTCCGCAGCAGGACCAGCCCTTGCGGCGTCGTTATGACCAGGTCGGGGAAGCCGTCATTGTCAAAGTCGGCAGCGGCCCCGCCGATGCCTGCGGACACACTGGCGATCCCGGCGGCGGTCGAAACGTCCTGCCACCGCCCCTCGCCGCAGTTGCGCAGCAGCAGGTTGCCCGTCTGGCCCTGTCGGACCGCCGCGGCCAGCAGCAGCACGTCCGGCAGGCCGTCCTGGTCGAAGTCGAACAACAGCATGCCGCCGCCAAAGGGTTGGCGGATCGCCGCAAGCAGCGGATCCTGCTGCTCCGGCCGGACCCAGTGCGTACCCGATTCCAAAGTCACCGTCAGATCGGACCTTTCAAACATCGGCATGAGCAATCCGGGCGGCTCCCGTCGCGGCGGCGTGCCGATCGCCGTGGCGTACCGCCCCATCTCCGTGTAGCTGACCGCCGCGTAGTCCTCCACTTCCGCCTGCCGCAAGGCTTCGAACTCTTCAAACAGGCGGGTCTGCAACTGGCGGTCCGCCACCACGGCGGCGTGCTGGGCTAGGCTATGCCGCGCGGCGTTCAGATACGGGTTGAGCTGTAAGGCCCGCTCGAAGCACTCCTTGGCCTCGGGGGACTCGAACTCGTCCGGGGCGCAACGGCCCAGAAAATACCAGGCGTGGGCGTCCTGCGGGTCGATGCGGGTCACGGCGGCGAAGTGCTGACCGGCGACGGCCCGTTCGCCGCGGTCGAAATGGATGATTCCCAGGCAATAGTGGGCGTAAGGATTGTCCGGGTCGCGGGCGAGGACGTCCTGGAACACCGCCGCGGCCCGTTGCAGCTTCTGCTCCTTGCTGCGTGGATCCTTGTCGCGGTTATTAAGCAGGGCGATGCCGAGGTTGATCCGTGCGGCGAGCCAGTCCGGGGCCAGCCGCACCGCCTCCTCGAACGCCGCAATCGCCTGCTCGGAGGCCGGCTGGCCCTGGTAGTTTTCGTCGAACCATTCCAAAAGCGCGATGCCGCGGGAATTAGCCGCGACGGCAGCGTTCCAATCCGGCTCTCCCCCAACGGGCCGCGGCGCAGACCGCCAGAGCCAAACCCCGCCGCCTACAACGGATAGAACCGCCACGAACAAAAGTATGACATAGTAATACCTTATTCGGCCGCGTCGCTGCTCCCCTTGCGGTCGTTGCATCATAACTCATTCCCTTACAATGACTTCGGGTTGGGATTGCCCTTGGCGGAGACGGTAGGTCGTGTTCACTGGCAGTGCGGTCCACGACTGCTCCCCCGCAGCCCGCCCTGGCCAGCGCACCGTGACCCTCTCAACGGTATCGGTCGTGAGCGGTCCCAAACCGATGGTCACGGCCAATTCGCATTGGCTTAGGTAGCTGCGAGCACCGCAGACTTCCCGGCGGTGGGTCTGGCCGCCGGCCTCGACCGTCACCACCGCACCGATAGCAGAGCGGTTGGCCGTTTTGCCGTCCCCTTCTAGAATTAGGCGGATCCAGCGGTGGCCCGTCTTCTGGTCGTTGCGCAGCAATCGGGCCGTACCGTTGTTGGCCGTCAAAACAACGTCCAGGTCCCCATCGCCATCATAGTCCAGGTAGGCGGCGCCGCGGCCAACCAGCGGTCGCAGGAGGTCCTCACCCACCGCCGCGGCGGTAACCGGCTCCCACAGCCGCTGGTAGTCCCCCGTGTTCCAGAACAACTGCACCGGCTGGGCATACGACTGGTTGCTCTGCACCTTGGAGATTTCCGGCTCGAGGTGGCCGTTGCACACCAGCAGGTCCAGCCGACCGTCTAGGTCGTAGTCCCAGTAGAAGATGCCGAATTTGAGCCAGAAACGGCTCGGCCCGGCCAGTCCGACGGCCAGGGCCGAGTCGATGAACCGTAGCCGCTTCGGGTCGGCGACGGTCAAAAAGGTAATCGGCTCGTTGGCGAAATTGGCGATGACGATGCCGGATCGGCCGGGGAGGAACTCGCCCCAGTCGATGCCCATGGCGCCGCGGGCGCGGGCTTCGGCATAGGCCACGCCGGCCTGCTGCCCCTTCTCCTCGAAGCGACGCTGCCCGTCCGGTCCTAACACGTTGTGGAAAAACAGGTTACGCACGGTGTCATTCGCCACGACGAGGTCGGGCCAACCGTCCCCGTCCGGGTCGCAGACCACTACCCCCAACGCCTTGGCCACCGGCCGTTGCCGGGCGGCGGCCCCAACTCCTTCCCGCTCAAAGACCTGCACGCCCGTGGCGGCGCTGACGTCCTCAAACCGACCGTCGCCGCGATTGCGATATAGCGAACACAACGCCCCCTCAAACTGCTGCGGCTGCAGATACGCCCGCCCAATCCCCGTCAACGTCGAGTCAATCGCCAGGTCGATGGCCGGCGACCAGGTCACGTACCGGCAGACAAACAGGTCGAGCCAGCCGTCGCGGTCGTAGTCCACAAACGTGGCGGCGGTGGCAAACTCGATCGGTTCCCGCCTCTTCTCAAACGCTTCCGCACTCAGCTCGTGCGGCCAGGGTTGCGGCGGCGGCAAACCGGCTGCCACCGTGACATCCTCAAACCGACGGCGGCCGCTCGGACCCTCCACGTTCCGCAACAGGCGGCAGCCCCCCACGCCGGTGACGAACAGGTCGACGTAACCGTCATTGTCGTAGTCCCCCGCACAGGCTCCCATGCCGTAGATCGCAATGTGGTCCAATCCGGCCGCGGCGGTGACGTCCTCAAACCTACCGCCGACGTTCCGGTAGAGATGTAAACTCAAATGCGGCTTATCCTTAGGCCACTCCTGCCCCGGCCAGGGACACCCGCTGACAAAGAGCAAATCCTGCCAGCCATCATTGTCATAATCCAACACACAGACGCCGGAACCCATGGTCTCGGGCAAGAACTTGCGGCCATAGGCCCCGTTGTAGTGGACGAAATCGAGGCCCGCCGCGCGGGTGACATCGGTAAAGGGGATCGCCGGCACGTCCAAAGGCGGCCGCTCCCGGCTCGTCGGCAGTTCCGGCGGCAGCACCTCTCCCCCGCCCCGCCGGCCCCACAGGTACCACCAGCCGGTGCCCACACCACCGATCACCACCGCGGCTATAACTCCAATCCAGATCACACGTTGCGACATGATCGCTCCTTAACGTAGCTGATGGGTGGTCGGGTAGATGACGATGGCTTCGGCGGCGGCGTTGGCCGCGGGATGCTTCTGCCGGTACTTCTGGGTGGCGGCCGCGCGGGCCAGCTCGTCCGGCTTGTATATCGCGTGCGACAACAGGTGCAGTTCGCTGAGCACCGCCGCCAGGGCCGCCTGCAGCTCCGCCTGCGTCTCTTTATGATACTCTTCACGTAACTGTCGAATCAACGTACGAATGATCGGCAGCCGCGGCGAACGCGGGTCGGGGGGCTGGCGGCTGACCGCGATGATCGCCCCGTGCAATCGCCGCAGCTCCTCCAACCGTTGCGGCAGCGGCCCGCTCGCCGCACGGGCGGCCGGCTCCAGCAACTCCGGCGGCGTCGCCAATTCGGGAACCACCGGCTCCCTGGCACCCACGCTCAAACGATCGTAACACTGATGCAGACCGTAATGGCTGTCGATCTCCTCCGGATCGATGTCCAGGGCCCGCTCGTACGCGGCGACGGCCCGCCGCAGATAATACCACTCCGTTTCGCTGCCCGGCGGCTCCAGCGTGCTCCGCTTGAACAGCGTCCGACCCATCTCGACCCACACCAGGGTGTCGCGGGTAAAGTCGAACAGGAATTGTCCGTCCGGCCGCCGCGGTTGACGCTGCGGATCGACAATAGTCTCGAACAGACGGATCGCCGTATCGAGGTCGTCGCGGCCGGCGGCCTGCTGCACGGCGACCAGTCCCTTGAACCAGGCGCCCGTCCACCACGGAGCCGGCGGGTCACACTGCTGGGCCGCATCCAATGCCCGGGTCGCTTCTTCCAGCCGCCCCTGCTCGATATAGACACGGGCCAGGTTCAAATGACCGTGAGCATGGGCGGCCTGGTCCGTCAGGGTGAGCAGATGGGCAAAGGCCGCTTCCGCCTGTCGGAGATTGCCCCGCTTCGGCTGCAGGGGCATCCCTTCCAGCAGGCAGCCGATGCCGTAATCGTTCCACCGCTGCCAGGCCGGCTGGACCGGCGAGGTCTGGCGGGGCACCAACTCGGCCACCCCCGCCACGGGCAGCACCACCCGGTCTTCGCACAGGTCAACGATCGGCAGCGGCGGGATCGGCCGGCCCAGGTCCCGATGCACATATTCCATGTACGTGTAGTCAAACTTCCTGTAACGCAGACGTACCCGCAGCTCGATCGGCCCGGTCACGTCCGCGGGCACGTGCAGCCGATAGTGTACCACCTGCGCCGAGCCGGGGGGGATCTGTTTGTCGTACAGCGGCGTGAATATGTCCTGCGGGTTGCGGCGGTCGATGCGGTGGCCGTGCCGGTCCAGCATCAGGACGTTGACGAAATGGGCCCAGGGATCGACTGCGCCGCGGCCGTCGGGCTGGGCGAGGGCGCCATTGCGGCCGATGATCCGGTCGCCGCAACGGGCCTCGAAGTCCACCCAGACCTCGTTGGAATCGGCCGTCCCCTGGGTGAAATGGTGGGCAATGTTGAGGGTACGGATGACCACTTCCACCAAATAGTCGCGGCCGGGCTGCAGTTGCGGCAACTCGGGCCGGAGCACCGCCAGGGAGGCGTCGTCCACCGTGCCGTCCTCCCGGAACCGCTTGAGGCCGAACAGGTCGATGCGTAGCTTGTTGTCCCGCAAGAAGTTGCTGGTGCGGTCGATGGCCTCCTGCCACTCCGCCGCCCGGTCGGCGTAACGCGGATCGTGCTTGAGCAGCTCAAATAGGCCAGTGTTGGCCGCCACGAAGGTATGACTGTGCCGCTTGCGGGTGCCGCTGCCATCAAAATCGCGGGCGGCGAAGTCCCCGCTCGGCTCCAACGGCATATGGCAGGCCGCGCAGTTCTCCTTCCGCCCGGTCGGCGGGTAGTAGAAGCTCCGTGCACCGTGCCCCATGGAGCTGAGAATGAACGAATCGTAATGGTTCTGGCCGCGCAGGAAGTCCTTGTAGTGGTTCAGCTCCACCGGCAGGTGCACCTTGTGGCAGGTCGAGCAGAACTCCGCCGTGCGGTGGAACGGCTTGAGGAACGTCTTTTTGTGCAGCTCCGGCTTGGCCTTGATTAACTGCTGGTTGATCCACTGCAGCGTCGGGTTCTGGCTGAAGGCGAACGGATAGTGCTGGGCCTCCTCGATGGTGTAGGCGGCGTTGCCGATCGGGGCGTGGATATGCGTGATGGAATGGCACACGACGCAGGTGATCCCCGCATGGGCGGTGGGGTCGTGGATGATGTCATAGTTGGGATCGTCGAATTTGCCGCTGAAAAACGGCACCGGATCGTGACAGCCGGCGCACCAGCGGGAGGCGTTCATCCGCCCGTCGCGCTGCAAGGCGACCTGTCGCGTCTCCTTGACGCTGAACAGGTAAGCCGGGTTGTTGAAGGAGCTGAACTTGTGGGCCGAGTGAATGTGATCGTTATACACGTCTTGATGGCACGTGGCACAATAATCGTCCATCATGAGGGCTTCGGCCCGGATGAATCGTCCGTCGGCGGTGCGGGCCTCCGAGGGGAAGAAGTACTGCATCCCCTCCATCGGCCCTTCCTTGCCGAACTGTTGGGGGTCGATGAAGTGGGCCGCGGCCATACCGCCGATGACCGCGGCGGTGATGCTGCCCCAGTATTTGCCGTATTTCCAGCGGATCGGCGGCCCGGCGCGGCGATGGGCCACATATAACGCCACGCAGGCCAGCGGCACCAGCACGTGCAGCCAATACACCACCTGCCGGCTGACTGACCCGGTCGGCAGTTGCGGCAACTGGTCGATCTGCACCAGGGCCAACCCCGTGCCGATGACCAGCAGGCTCAAGACGAACAGGACCACCCCTCGCCGCACGGCGGCCCGGTTCTCCCGCCGCCAGGCCGTCAACAAATGCCATGTGCCGAAGATCACAAACGGCAACGTCGCCGCTGCACCCAGCCCGATATGGACAATCAGCATTACAAACGTAAACGGCGTGGTAAATAACTGCTCCGGACGGAGCAGGTTCAGCATCGAAATGCTAAACAGGTACGCGCCGGTGGCCCCTAACAGGGCAAAACTGGTGAATACGACCAACAAAAACGCTCGTAACCACGGCCCCAACGCGGGGACATACGGCTTGGCAGTCCCCGTAGCCGGCCGCCGTACCACCACTGCCGCCGCAGCGGCGGAACTCGGGACACGATAGATGTCGCTCATGATATAATCCCTTATTTATCAATGTGATACGATGATATAATCACGGATGGACTCACGCCGCTGCCCGCAGCCGCGATCCGACTGCATCCACATCCACAACACGCCAAAGCACGCAGCAATTCCGACGATAACGCAGTAATTCCGATCCCGATAATGGAATATTCCTGAAGCGACTTCCGATCGGTTGCGGCGGCCGAATCGGTGCCTCTAGTGCAGCCCGAATCCGGGCAACGACGGCGGCTCCCCGTCAACTGTCGGCCACGTGCTTGCGGCGACCAATCCATTGAGGGGTCGTTTCACCCCGCTACGGCGTGGTGACGGTTACTGCCCGGGTCGTACCCCGCTGGCCCGCCGTGCCGATCACAGCTCGCCCCGCTTAGCCGCGTGGCGGGCGAAAGATGGAGGCGGAGGTGTATCGCGGATGAGAATCAGGTGAGGGTTTGCCGGACCATCCCGGTGCGGCCGGTGGCCCGTCCCCATCAAGAAGTTGGCACGCCCACTGTTTGGACGATTCCTGAACCGGCGGCGGTGCGGCGTTGAGAGGCAGCGGTTGTTCCGGTGGCGTCGAACACCCCGGCCCCGGACAAGGCGGTGGTTGCGGCACAGCGGGAACGCTCGCCGGTACGCCGACCGGATCGGCTGTTGGATCGGGGCGGATGACGATCAGGTGGTCGCCGCAGCCCGCGTAGGTTTTTTCCGGGGCGATGTAGCCGATGGCAACCAGGACTGCGACAGCAATCCCCCATTGCCGCCGTACGCGATCGCGGCCTGTGCCGGGACTTCGGGGGTGATTGCTGCGAGTCGGGAGCATCACCGCACCGCACACGTGTATTGCCGTTAGTCGGCTGGGAGATTGCCCCTGAAAGAAATTATCGCCGAATCGAGTCTTGGGGCGTTATTTCCCCTAATACCAGTTTAAACCGCCCCGCCATCCTGTCAAGGCATTTTTAAATTTATGCCGAAAGTATATCCTTGAAATCGCAGTTTCCGCTGGTTATTGTATTAGAGCCACGTAGGGTGTAATTTCAATAAATGGAGTGTTATGGCTGGAGGCTCTTCCCATGTATGTTGCCAAGTGCTGGTATCGGCGGTGCTCTCATCGGCACGGTTTCACGCTGATCGAGCTGTTGGTCGTGATCGCCATTATTGCAATCCTGATTGGACTATTGTTGCCGGCGGTGCAGAAGGTGCGGGAGGCAGCAGCCCGCATGAGCTGCCAGAACAACCTGAAACAGTGGGGTCTGGCCCAACACTCGTATCACGATAACACCGGCTTCTTCCCCCCGGGCGGCCTGGTCGGCCGCGACTTCGGCGGACAATGGAATTGGTCCGACTGGAACGACGACCGCGGCACCTGGATCGTCTACAGTCTGCCTTATGTCGAGCAACAGACGCTCTACAACATGTTCCCTCAACCGCCCTCGCGGGTGTACAACTCCGCGGGCATCGCCCGGTCTCAAGCTGGCTTTACTGACATTCGGCCCAAGTTTTTCCGCTGCCCCAGCGACGGCTGGAACCCGGACTGGGCGATCAGTAACTACGTGGGCAGCCTGGGGCCGCAGTGCTCGATCGGCCCGTGCGGATACGATCCCAATCAAGCCCTTTGCAACCAGCCTGGCATCGGCGTGCCCGCCAGCCCGGATCATGGCAACACTACTGACGCGGGCGGCGTCCGCGGCATGTACAACCGGCTCGGTGCCCGCATCAACATGGCCTCCGTTACTGATGGCCTTTCTAACACCATCATGATTGGCGAAATCCTGCCCGAATGGCACGACCACTTCTGGTCAGGAAGCTGGAGCCATTACAACGGCGGCGCCTCCCACGCCACTACGATCGTACCGATCAATTACCCTTCGGATGCCCGAACCTGGTGCAGTCCGGCGGACCGCTCCTTCCAGAACTGGAACCTCTCGTGGGGCTTCAAGTCGCGGCACACCGGCGGCGTCAATTTCGTCTTCGGCGACGGTTCTGTCCGCTTCATCCGGCAAAATATCAATATGACTGCCTATGTGCTGTTGGGCTGCCGCAATGACGGCCGCCCGATTCCCAACGAATGACACGACGGCATTGGCTCGTTGCGCCGCTATCGGCCAATATGCCGGCGTCGGCCAAATACACGGGGTTATGCTGTACCGGATGACGCCGCGTGTCCGGTGCCACTCAAATCGAGGCTCTCGGCCGCGGTCGTCATCCATTGAGCAGGCTGGGGTAAAGCGTGCGTATCTCGAGGAACTTGACCGGCTGGGACATTTGCGAGAATCTGCCATGCGTATCCATCCTTGTGTGTGTTGTGTCATCGTGGCGGTGGTCACAGGATGCGGCCCGAAGGCAGTGCCGGTGGAAGGGATCGTCACGTTAGACGGCCAACCGGTCGCCCGGGCAACCGTGACTTTTCAATCCGAAGACGGCCGTCACGTTTTCGGCGGTCAGACCGACGAAAACGGCCGCTTCAGCCTGAGCAGCGGCGGCACAAAGGGGGCTTACCCGGGCGAATACAAAGTTACCGTTGTCAAATACCCTGAATTGGGCATCCAGCCCGTCGATCCGTCGCAGATGGCAGCGGGTGGCAAAGCGGACGATTACGTCAAAATGATGAAGAAATTCGGCGATCCGTCCCAGGGTAAACCCAAAGGCCCTATGCCCCCCATGCCGGGCAAAGCGGGGGCTGCCGCGTCCGGGGCCAAATCGGAGCTACCCGAAGTGTACGCCCGAACGGATACGACGCCGCTCCGGGTCACAATTCCGGCATCAGGCCCGATACAACTAGAACTTCATTCCAAGAAGTAGGTGGACCGCGGGCGACTCCGCCCAGGCGCACGCGCCGGAACGGTGATTGGCTTATCTGTTTGCCGGATCCGGTACATTTCCCATGCGCCGGACACTGCGTTATGTGTTGTTTGTCGGCTTGGTCCTCCTGCCCGGCGGGCTGGCAGCGATCGCCGTGTGGATACGCGGCTGGCAACCACCCGACGCCTGGCAGGTTTACGTACAAGGACGGGCAGCCATCGCCGCCGCGGCATGGTCGGAGGTTGACGCGTGCATCCGTCAACTCCGCGATCACGGCCATGAGCAACCGGCACGCCTGCTGCAAGCCGAAAAATACCTCGCCCGGCAACAGCCCGCTGCGGCGTTGGCCTTGCTCCAGGCCGCCCCGTGGGACGACGCCTGGCGGGTGGACGCCGCCATCGCCGCCGGACGTGCCCAGCTGCTGCTGGGCGAGCTGGACGAAGCCTACCGCCTACTGTCCTGGGCCAGCCAGCAACAACCGGACCATCCAGACGTCCACCGCGGGCTGGCGGCGATCGCCTATGACCTGGGGCAACTGTACCACGCCGAGCAGCATCTGCGGCGAGTCGCCGAGCTTGACCCTGACGACCCGCGGCCGTGGCGGACACTCGGCCTGATTTACAAGGACCTGTCGCAGTACCAGCAAGCCGAGGTGGCGTACCGGGAGGCGTTGCGGCGGCCCGCGACGGGGGCACTCCGCCGCGACATCCTCTGCGAGCTGGCCGAGGTGCTGGTTCAGGCCGCCCGCTACGCAGAGGCCCTGGAGTTGTTGCAATCGGACGCAACACTCGCGGCGAGCGACTCCCGGGCCGCCCATCTGCACGCCCAATGTCTGTACAGCCTAGGGCGGCTCGACGAAGCTGCCCCATTCGTCGAACGACATTGGCCGGCGGAGCCGTCGGCGGAATGGTGGTTGCTGCGGGGCCGGCTCCATCAGGCAGGGGGGAACTGGTCCGCCGCCCGTGCGGCTTGGCTCGAGGCTCTCCGGAAACAACCGCACGGCCACGACATCCTGTACGCTCTCGGCCAAGCCAGTACGGCCCTGCAGGAGCCGGATCAGGCCCGGCAGTATTTCGCCCAGGCCGAAGCGGTGCAACGCCGGCTGGAGCGGCTCACCGCGCTGACCCGCCAGGCGATGGAGCAACCCTGGAACGCCGCAGTGCGACAACAATTGGCCGACGAGCACAATGCCCTGGGTCAAAAGGAGTTGGCCGAGATGTGGCGGCGGGCGGCCCAAGCCTGCCAACACCTGCAGCCGCGGCAGTGATGAGGTGGGCAAGTGCCGGGTCGCGGCCGCAGCGTCGGACGTGCTATTTTGGCAGCCGGAGCGGCCATTTTGGTAGCCAGTGGCGGTATACCTGCCATTGTGATAGCTCACCACTCACTGCCTTTGTCTCAGTGACAGTTCACCACTATTTGGGCGACAATTCGGCCGTCAGGCGGCGGTACCATTGCCGCAAGGTGGTCCGCTGCTGCGGCTGGGTCGCCAACTGCAAGGCCCAGTCCAACTGCTGCCGGGCCGTCGCGGCATCCCCCAGATGGTAACTGGCGACCGCCAGATACAACCGTAACTGCGGGTGGAGGGGATGGATCATTAATCCCTGGCGGCACCAGTGTTCCGCGTCGCCCCAGTTGCGTTGCTGGACGAGGCAGGCAATCCGCAACAAAATGTGCTCCACGGAACGGGGGTTGAGCTGGACCAATCGCGAGGTGGCTTCGTCTGCCCGCAGTGGTCTGGGGAGGGTCAATGCCGTCTCTGCAACCCGTTGCCAGGCAATCTCACTATCGGGCCGAAGCTGGGCGGCGTATTCGGCCGCCTGCCAGGCCGACTCCCACTTTCCCCGCACGGCATCGGCTTGGCTTTTGGCAATCCATGCTTCATAATCTCCACAGTGGAGTGACAAAGCGTTGTCCAGTCGTGCGGCGGCCCATTCGGCGTAACGCAACCGCTGCGGAGGGGGGATGTTGTCCCCCATGCGGCTCACCAGTCGGGCGATGGCGATAGCCCAGTCGCGATCCAGCTCGTGAGGAAGGTTCGTCGCCGCATCGTGGCCGGCGATCCGGCGGTAGGGCACAAGCGGCAGGGCATTGTCGGGCAACGGCCGCGGCGGGGCCGGCGGTGTCGGTCGCCGCAATATCCGGTGATCGGTGACACTGGCGTGGGCGATCGTGGCACTGCCCACCTGCGGCATGTGGCAACGGATGCAACTGTCGCCGCGGGCGTGCCGTTCGGCGGCTGCCGCCGTACAGGAACGGTCGGTGTGACAGCCGAGACAGCTTTGCCGATAATGACCGTCGCGTTGCCCGGCCGTCGGCTGATAGTGCGGATCGTGACAGGTCGTGCAAACCATCCGGCCCTGGCTGGCCAGATAGCAGCGACTCTGCTCCATTTGCTCGAACTGCCCGACGGAGCGGTGCCATTCGGTCAGATGGGGATGCCGGACAAACACGGTCACAAAGGCATCCCAAGGGAGGCCGGGCCGGTACTCCCAGACGCTGCGGCCGCGGCGGACCACCCGCACCTGCCCCTGCAGGTGGCACTGCTGGCAGACCGCCACCTGCAGCTCCACTGACAGGTGCCGTGGATTGACGATGGTCGGATCGAACGGGCCGTCCACCGGCACAGCCCGGCCCCGCTGTTCGACATGCAACGCCCCTGGACCGTGACAGCGTTCGCAGCCGATCGCCGCCTGACGGTGCGGAAACAGTGGCTCCCGATAGCGGTTGACCGCCCCGCCGACCGGTTCGACCCATTGCACGTGGCAGAACAGGCATTCCGGCGTGATCGGCCGGCGGCCCCCTTCGCCCAGATCGAAACCGGGGGAGATGTCCCAGTGACCGGCGAGGCTGAACCAACTAACCGGCGACTGCCACAGGGCCCCCTGCTCCCAGCTTAGGTAGGAGCGGCCGCGGGTCCCCGAGCCGATCGCGACGTGCACGGGCAGGCGGTAGTCGAGGAGCAGGACGTTCGGGCCGGCACGGGGGTCGCCGCCGCGAGCGGCATCCCGGCCGGCCGCGTTCCACCGCACAAAATGAAACACCTGCGGCGGCCGCAGCTCGACCCCCAGCTCGAACTGCTGGTGGGCAAACGGGTTACGGGCCGCCGGGTCATAACGCTCCACTGACGCACGGGTCAAGTCCGTCGTTGCCGAGCGGCCCATCGGATGAGCCTGGTACCTCTGGGCGATGGCCGCATGGCAGTCGGTGCATGCGGCGTCCCCCACATACGCCACTTCCGGCCGGACATTCCGGAACGGTGTCGCTATTGTCCGCCGAGGGTCGGGCGGCGGGGGATCCGGGGACAGCATCGGCCCCGTCTCGGAGTCATGCCCCGGGTCGAACTTGACCTCAGGCCACAGGACGATGGCCGCCACGAGGCCACACACGCCGAGGCCAAAGAGTAGCCAGCGGCGGTAAATGTGCATCAGCGGCGTGGACGGAGTCCCCATGCCTCCTCCCAACGGCCTACCTGGCGTGCGGCTGCGATGCCCCGGTCAGCGTCGGGCGTACCGACCCACCGCCGCGGCGGCACTGATGGCCGCATACCCACTCCCATCAGCCCCACCGCCGCGGCGGAACCGTTGGCCGGCTAGACCGGCTATTACCCCGGGTTATTATCTTAACCGAGCGTGGTGCCTGACCGGAAGCTATGCAGTATGCGTTCAATGAACGGCTGGCTGACCGCCTTGTAACGGCGGAAGACGTCGCGGGATACCAGGTAGGTCTCGACATCATCGCGGGCCACCACGGTCGCATTGCGGGGCTGGTCCAAGAGGAGGGCGACCTCACCGAAGCTCTGCCCCGGCCCCAGTTCGGCCACCTTGTGCATCTGCCCGTTGGCATCGGGGCGGTACACCTCGACCGTGCCGCGGCGGATGATGTAGAACTTGCTGTGCTCGTCAACGGTTTGGCCGTAGCGGAGGATGACCGTCCCGGCAGGGAACGCCGCTACCCGCTCGCGGGCCGCCGCCAGTTGTTCAGGACGCAACGGGAGATCCGGGTGCACCCCGACCAGCAGCTCATCGGCCAGGCGGGCCTGTTCTTCGGGCAGGATGGCCGCAAACGGACCGCTGCGGCGAAGAGCGTCCCGCACGAATAGCCGCTCGGCGACCGCCACATTCGAGACAATACGGCCACGCTCCATATGGACGATGCGGTCGGCCTGGTTCATAATCCGGGCGTCGTGGGTCACGATCAGGCTGGTCACGCCGCCACCGCCGGCCAGTTGCTGCAACAGTGGCAGTTGCCATTCGGCGAGGCGTCCCTGTTCGCCGCCGTCCTCGGCTGCTGCCGTCAACGCCTGCAGCTCGGCGGCGGGGCGAGGTCGGGCCATCACCCGCAATAGCGTGATCACCGCCAGGCCGGCATGAGCATCCAGTGCGGCGGTCGGCTCGTCCGCCAGGATCAGGTGCGGGCGGTTGATCAAGGCCCGGGCGACCGCTACCCGCTGCCGTTGCCCGCCCGATAGCCGCGCGGGGAGGTAGTGCCACCGCGGGGACTGCGGCCGGTTACGCAGGTCGCGGTCCCCCAGCAGCAGATATTGCAGCAGGTCACGGGCCTGACGGTCCGCGTCTGGCTGCGGCTGCAGGCGGCTGGCCATCCGCACGTTCTGCAACGCCGTCAGGGCTTCCAGCAAGTTGTGCCGCTGAAAGATGAAGCCGATGTTCCGTCGCAAGGCAACCAAGCCAGGCTCGGACATGCCCCGCAACTGCCAATACTCGCCGCGGCGGCCATCCCAAATGGCGATCTCCCCCTCCTGCAGCGTCCGCAACCCCCCGATCAGCGTCAGCAGCGTCGTCTTGCCGGAACCGGACGGACCGCTCAGGATGACCATCTCCCCCGGCATGATCTCCAGGTTGTTGTCAAACAGCACCTGGGTGCGGGTTTCGCCGTGCCCAAAATAATGCTGGACCTGGCTGACCCGCAGCACCGGCATGCCGTCCGGCGGTGGACGCCACTCAGAAGACATCGGCGGGATCCGCTTGCTGCACTTTGCGTACCGCCCAGCGGGCGGACAACCAGCACATCAGCACCGTCAGTCCGGCCAACAGCCCGGCGCGGAATACAGTCATCCGCAGCGGCATGGCCGTCCATGCCGTCAGCAACTGAAAGCCAACCAGAACCACAGCCAGCCCGGCGGCGTAACCGAACCCGGCCAGCAGCACGGCCTCCGCCGCCACCACCCGGTTGAGGAACGCCGCATCGTAACCGATCGCCCGCAGCGTCGCGTACTGCCCCAACCGGTCGGCGATGTTGCCGCTGAGGATCTGATAACAGATGACCATGCCGACCACAAACCCCAACAACATACCGGCCCCGAACGCAAATCCGATCGGCGTGTTCATCAGCCAAAACCGTTTCTCTTGCCGGATGAACTCCGCGCGGCCCAGCACGGCGACGTCCCCCTGCGGCCCGTATAGCTCACGCAGGTGTCGCCGCACCGCATCAACGGGCGCGGCCGGGTCCACCGCGATCAGCCCCAGGTCCACGCTGTCTAACGGATCAGCACCAGGCGGCGTCAACGGCTGCCGAACCCAGGCCGCAAAGGTGCGGTCGCTGACGATCAACGTGCCGTCGGCGGCAAAGTCGAAACCCAGATCAAAGCCCGGCCCGACCAGCCGGAGCTGGCGACCGGCCAACTCGGTAATCACCCCCTCACCAAGCTGGCCGTAAACCGTTGCTGGCCAAACACTTACATCATCCGGGCGGGCCCGACGGTCATACAAAGCCGTGCCGGGCAGGTGCAATCGCGGCCACTGATCCGCGTCCACCCCCGCTAGCCGCAACGGCGGCGCATCTGGATCCACGCCGATGACCCGGATGCGGCGTTTGGGCCGTCGGGCGGCCGCTTCTGCCGCCGTGTGTCGCAGCTCTGCCGACTGGTACTCCACATACAGCGGCATCACCCGCTGCACGCCCGGGATCGATCGTGCCTGCTCCAGCCGCTGCCGCCGGATCGCCGGGCGGAACATGATCGAGCTGCGTTGCGGATGGACCAGCACAATATCCGCCTCCAATAGCTCCAACAGGCGGGTGTTGCTCTCCAGCATGGCGTTGAGAATCCCATACTGCACCCCCATGAGCACGACGGCAAAGGCGATTCCCGCCGTGTACAGCATGAGCCGCACGGGATCATGTATCAGGTTCCGCCACGCGACGAACAAGCTCATGATACCTGAGAGTATGATACTGCCATCCGAGCCTCCGCCACGACTCTGTGATCGGCGTGATCATAGGTGTGATGCGGACGTGGATAAGGATGTTGATGCGGATGCCGAGGCGAAGGTGAAGGCGGAGGCGGATAGTGATGCGGATGATGCTGTCGGACGCGGCTGGGCACGTCCCGCTGGGCAAGCCCCGCCGCGGCGACGAGCTGTTCTCACGCCTCGGCACTCCCTTGGGGCATACGCAGAACTTACAGGAAACGAGGTGATATGAGCAATCTTCGTGCCTAAGCGGACAACCCAAGTCCAACCCGGCCGATTGATCGCGGCGTCATAGTCGGAGGTCCCCCAACAATCCCCGCAGTCGATCTGTCGCATATTTCCCAGATTTTCAGCACGTTGCATATCCTCCTCTTCTCTTGCCGCGACTCGGACCGTGTCTAGGGGTAGGCCACTGCGGTGGTTCAATGGCGGCGGTCGATGCGGAATGGGGGCCATCCGCCGAGGCCGATCAGGGCGGCAGACCCCGCCCCGCTACAGGCCATGGCCAGAGGTTCGGACCACAAGCCAGCTATTGGCCGTGGCCAGAGGTCCAGGCAGCATCCCGAGGAAACATCGCCGTAAGCGAATGTCAGGCAAACAGTTGAGCTTGCACAGATTTGGCAAGAGCGTTAAACTCCGCCCACTATCGGACCGGGGTGGCAAGATGCTTCATAATTTCTTGCCAGATATGCGTTTGCAACATCACGAGTGGGGAATGCTGTGATCACCACATTGCGAGAAGTTGCCAGTTGGGTCAACGGGGAGCTGTGCGGCGACGCTAGCACCCCCATCCGGGACGCTCGCCCGCTGCAGGACGCGGCGGAGGGAGACATCACGTTTGTCGAGCACGACAAGCACCTGACGGCCTGGGAAAGCTGCCGGGCATCTGCGGCGATCGTCCCGAAATCGTTGGCGATCAACGGCAAGCCGGTCATCCGGGTGGACGACCCGTTGGCGGCGTTTGTGCAGGTGGTGCAGCGGCTACGGCCGCCAAAAACCGTCCGCCCGCGTGGCATAAGCCCGTTGGCCCACATCCACCCCTCGGTGGTGGTGGGCGAGGGGGCGTCGATCGGGCCGTATGTGGTCATCGAGGAAGGTACCGTCCTGGGAGCGCGGTGCACCCTGCATGCCGGCGTAGCTATTGGCCGTAATTGCCGCATCGGCGACGACGTGACCATCTACCCCCACGCCGTGCTCTACGACGACACCATCGTCGGGCACCGGGTCATCATCCATGCCCATGCCGTGATCGGGGCCGATGGCTTTGGCTACCGCACCCACCGCGGCGAACACATCAAAATGCCGCAGTTGGGCTGGGTGGAAATCGAGGACGACGTGGAAATCGGCGCCGGCACGACCATCGACCGCGGCACGTTCGCCGCCACCCGCATCGGGCGGGGAACCAAAATCGACAACCTGGTGATGATCGGCCATAACTGCCGTATCGGCCGGCACAATCTGCTTTGCAGCCAGGTGGGGATCGCCGGTTCGTGCACTACCGGCGACTATGTGGTCATGGCCGGACAGGTGGGAGTGGCGGACCACCGTACCATCGGGGACCGGGCGGTAATCGGGGCCAAAAGCGGCGTGCCCCGCGACGTCCCAGCAGATGCGCAAGTCCTCGGCTCGCCGGCCATACCCCGCACGGAACAGGCCCGGATTGTCGCCGCGTTGGAGAAACTACCGGAGCTGCGGCGGGAAGTGGCCCGGATCAAAAAAGCCCTGGGCATGGGAGGCTGACCGATGCCGCTGTTGCGGCTATTGCGACCTGGCCGCCCGGTGGCGGATAGCCGGTTGACGCCACCGCCGTTGGGGCTACTGGCCTGTGCCGGCCGCCTGCCAATCATGGTGGCACAAGCGGCTCAGCAGACCGGCTGGCCAGTGGTATGCATCGCCGCGGCGGGGATGGCCGACCCGGAGCTCCGCCGCTACTGCGACCAGTTCCACTGGCTGCGACGCTCCTCGCTGGGCTTTATCGTCCGCATTTTTCGCCGCGCCGGCGTCCGCTACTGGACCATGGCCGGGAAATTCCACAAGCATCTGCTGTTTCATCCCTGGCGATGGCTCTATTTTCTACCCGACTGGCGGTTTGTCCGCTTCTATTTTTTTCGCAAACGGCCGGCCAACAATGACGATTCCCTGTTGCTGGGTCTGATTGCCGAGCTGCGATCCGAGGGGTTGGAGTGTATGTCGCCGCTGGAAGTCTGTCCGGAGCTGCTGGCCCCGGAAGGGGTACTGACTCGCCGCGCCCCCACGGCGGCGGAATGGCGGGACATCGCCTATGGCTGGCATTTGGCCCGCGAGATGGGACGATTGGACGTGGGCCAGAGCGTCATGGTGCGGGAACGGGCCGTCCTGGCCGTCGAGGCGATCGAAGGGACCGACCAGGCGATCGAGCGGGCTGGCCGCCTGGCCGGACAGCGGGGTTTTGTCGTCGTCAAGGTGGCCAAACCCCAGCAAGACTTACGCTTTGACGTCCCCACCGTCGGCCTGCACACCATCCAGACCCTGGCCCGGGCTGGCGGCCGGGTCCTGGCCATCGAAGCTGGCCGGACTATCCTGTTGGACAAGGAAGCGGCCATCTCGCTGGCCAACGACCGGCGGATCAGCATCGTGGCCCTGCGACAACCGCCGGACCCGGAGGCCACCCCCGCAGCGGTGGGGGACGACTTCGGTTTGTTGGACGACTGAAAATTTCCCCCGATCGGTCCACGGGACAACCCCTGCCGCCCCGCAATCGCATATCATAGCCATATAAGGAGATAGTCACTTACACGGACCGATACTCACCAATGCGATAAAAGGTGCGGCGGGTCATGCCATCGCTGGTGTTCGGTTTGCCGCAACCGCTCTCCGACGTCGCAGCGGCGCGTCTGTCCCGTGCGGCCTATGCGGTGGCGTACGACCTGGGTCTGCTCCCCGTTCCCGTGCCGAGCCAGGCCATCCTCGAACACGACCGCCTGGTGATGCAATCCGAGCTGAGCGAAAGCGGGCACATCCTGGTGCCATGGGCCATCGACGGTTACGGTTGTCGCATCGTGGAAACCGCCTGCCTCCGCCCCCGGCCGCAACCCTACCGCCTCCTGCTGGAGCTAGCCCGCGGCAAACTGTATCAACTCCGCTCCTATCTTGAGGACTGGACGAGTATTGGACTGTCATTGCCGGCGGACTTTTGGCAACGGCTCCAGGCCGCCATGTCCAAATTTTGTAAAGCTCTCGTCGCCGACCTGCCCGGCGAGCAGGACCAACTGGCTGCGGCCGTACTGGACGAAGCGTTCCGCCTCAGCCATGAGCTGGTAAGGGAATTCACCCTCCAGATGTTAGAGACGCGGCTGCAGGAGGAAGGGCCACTGAACACGCTCTTAGCTGCCCGGGTGCGGCCGGGGAACGGCCCGCTCGGCCCCCTCTACCAGCAGGCGTTTAACGCCGTCCAACTGAGTGCGACTTGGCAACAGACCGAGCCGCAGGAAGGGCAATGGCAGTGGGAACATTGGGACGAGGCGGTCGCCGCGGCGGAAGCGACCGGTCTGCCGATCATCGGCGGCCCGTTGATCGAGCTGTCGCCGCACGCCTTGCCGGGGTGGCTCCACCACCATCGCGGCGACCTGCCCAGCCTGCACGCGATGATGGGCGACTACCTGGAAAGCGTGCTGCACCGCTACGGCGGGCGGATCCGCCGCTGGATCGTCGCCGCCGGACTGAATGATGACGCATCGCTAGAACTCGACGACGACCATCGACTCCGGCTGGCCTACCGCTTAGTGCAAGTGGCCCGCAATGTCGATCCCGGCCTCGACCTGGTGATGCAACTGGGCCAGCCGTGGGGGGACTATCTGGTCCAAGCCGATCGCACGATCTCTCCTTTGGTATTCGCCGACGACTTGTTGCGGGACGGATGCCAGTTAGCCGCCATCCGGCTGGAGATTCGCTACGGGCCCGATGGCCAGGCGGGGATGCCCCGCGACCTGCTCGATACCGCCCGCATGCTCCTGCTCTACCAATACCTGGGAGTACCGCTCGAGGTGACCGTCGCCGTAGCGGCCGCGGCCAGCACCCCCGCGCCGGACACACCGGCCAACGTCTGCCCCCACCTCCCTGCCGCGTGGACCGACACTACCCAAGCGGAATGGGGTAACCACCTGGTTTCTTTGGCCCTCTGCTTGCCATTCGTCAAATCGGTGACGTGGGACGGTTGGCGGGACGCTCCCTCCGGACCGGCCACCGGCCTGCTGGATAGCTACCAACACCCCCGCCCGCTATGGGATCGCCTGCGGCACATCCGCCAACGTTACCTGCGACCGTGACAGGCAGCACTCTAGCGGCCGCGATGGTTTCCCGACAGCCCGCCGCCACGCCGCTCGACGGCCAGCGGCACGATAATAGTTGTTCCAACAACATTCCAACAGCCGATAGAATATTACTCCCAGCCGATGAATGCATCGATGAAAATGCAACTACCCCCTTTCTGCCTGTCCAAAAATTGTGCATAATCAACCCTGCCGCGACCATCGGTTCGGTCGGGCGGTCACTGAAGCGAGGGAGTACCATGTTACGGGTCACACTGGGAATGTTGATGGTGGGACTGGCAACGGTCGCATGGCTCGGCGGCAATCTGGGTACGGCCCAGCAACGGCAAGACCCGGAGATCATCGTGCCGTTTGTGCCAACGCACCACAAAGTCGTGGAAGCCATGCTCAAGCTGGCCGAGGTCAAGGAAGGGGAAACGGTGTACGATCTCGGCTGCGGCGACGGCCGCATCGTCATCGCGGCGGTCAAAGACTTCAAGGCCAAACGCGGCTTGGGCATCGACTTCAACCCCGAACGCCTCAAGGACTGCCAAAAGAGCCTGGAAGCCGCCATGCTCACCCCTGAACAGCGCCAAGCCATCACCTTCAAGCAGGGGGACGTCCTGAAGCTCAAGCCGGAAGACTTCAAGGACGTGGACGTGGTCACCCTCTACCTGTTGCCGGAAGTGAACCTGCGGCTCCGCCCGGTACTGCAGAAGGGGCTTAAGCCGGGCGCCCGCATCGTCTCGCACGACTTTGACATGGGGGACTGGGAACCGGACAAGAAAATCGAAGTCCAGGCCGACCGTACCCACACCGTCTATCTGTGGGTGATCAAAGGCAACAAGAACTGACGGTCATTTACACAAATATTTGACTTGTCGCACTTGCGCCAAAACGACACAAGCAGGATTGCAATCCCGGCCGTTGGGCGGCCGCCCGTGGCCAGCATTGAGCGGCGGCCAGACCGCCGTATCTGTTATCCAGACAACAGGATGAACAATTATGGGCGGCCCTGGCAGGCGTGGGCGTGTGCAGACGCCGAGCTTGATCCCGGCCGGGATGCCTTGAGCCTTGAATCGGAAAGGCTTACTTCCCCGCCGGTTTGTCCAGGGCGGATTTGATTTCGGCGAGCAGATCCTGCAGGTGGGCCTTGACCAGTGGGTCTTTGGCCTTGGGGATGGCCCGGTTCAACTCGGCGGCGAGCTGTTCCAGTCCGGCCCGGGCTACCGCCCGCATTTCGTTGATCCTTACGTTCGGGCTGCCCGTGCTGCGGCGACGGGGCAGCGGCGGGGCCGGCTCCGAGGCCGGTGCGGCGGGCGGATGCAGCTCGTTGATCAGAATTTCCACGTAATTCCGTTGCAACTGCCGCCGCAACGGGTCGATCTTGACCTCTGCCGCCTGCAGCTCCCGGAAAAACCCCTTTTGCAGGTCCTCCAGCAGCTCGGCCGGCGTGTAAGCCTCGCGGCCCATCAGCACTTCCGCATCAAATAGCCGCGTCATCCGGCTTGGAGACAACAGGGACTGGAGCAGGCTCCGTTGCTGTTCGATGATCCGGTTGGCCGCACCGGAGAATTTGAACAGGTTGAGCAGCTTGGGGTCCAGCAGCCGCTGCGGCGTCGTAAATGCATGCTCCAGAAGGAATTGCACCGCTTCTTTCTGCTTGTCTTTGGGGACGCGGACGAACGTTTCGCCGCCGCGGCCGGCCAGGGTCCGGTACTCGATCACCCCGCCGACCTGTTTGGCCACCGCCGCGAACCACCGTGCCCGGTGGTTGAGGATCTCGTTGTACACCTCCTCCAGCAGCGAGTAGTCCTCGCCTTTTTCAGTGGTGGCGGCGACCAGGTGGTTCAGGACGCGATCGAGGTTCTTCAGCCCCAGGGCGGTAGCCTGGACCGGATCGTTACCGATATTCTCGGTCAGCACGGTGGGGTCGACGCCGGCTACTTCATCTTCGCCGCCGAAGCGGAGGAAGGGATTGTCGATCTGCCGAGCGGCCCACGTGTCGAGGGTCTTTTTCTCGTCCTCGGGGGTTTTGGCACCGGGAATCGGCTTGTAACCCCACTCGATGGCGAAATAGTCATACGGGCCGATGACGGGCATCAGTTGGGTCACCTTGTCCTCCGGCTGGGCGACGTAGTTGAACCGGCCGTAGGACATGATCGATGCGACGCTGCCGTTTTTTTTGCAGAATTCGGGGTCGCGTAACTGGCTGATGCTGTAGGCCTGGCTGGCGCGGTGATTGTGCCGCAGGCCGAGGGTGTGCCCGACCTCATGGGCGCAGATGTAGCGGAGGATTTCACCGATCAGCTCGTCCGGCAACGGTAGCTTACGGGCGCGGGGATCCTGCGCCGAGCACTGCACAAAATACCACATCTGCGCCAGCTTGACCACGTCGTGCCAAAAGATGATGTGGGCGGAGATGATCTCGCCGGAGCGGGGATCATGTACGTGCGGCCCCATCGCATTGGCGACCGGCTCGGCGACCCACCGGATCACCGAATAGCGGGCGTCCTCCGGATCAAAATACGGGTCCTCGGCCCGCGACGGCGGCTCGCGGCAGATAATCGCGTTCTTGAACCCCGCCTTCTCAAATGCGGGCTGCCAGTCCTCTACCCCCTTTTTCAGATACGGCCGCCACTTCTCCGGCACTTCCGGGGCCAAATAGAAGACGATCGGCTTGACCGGCTCGCTCACCTCGGCGTTGGGGTCCTTTTTCTCCAGACGGTAACGGGTGATGAATTCCCGCGTGACCGCCCATTGCCGGGGGTGGGAGTAGTCGGTGAACGCCTCGGTGAAATAACCGACGCGGGGGTCGAACAGCCGGCCCATCATCGGAGTTTCCGGCAGGATGACCAGGCTCTGGTGGACCAGGGCGGTGCTGCTGCGCGGTCCACCGAACGCCCCAGCGGAAGGACCGCTGCCGGAGGGTGCACTGCCGCCCCGGAAGGTGAGCAGAGAGCGGATCTCGATATTCGTCGGAAATGCTTTGATTTCAACAAGATAGGAGCGATTGGCATCAATGGTCCCACCGCTGCCGCCAGCGGCCCGGGTCAGGGACAGCTCCGGGAAACCGTTGATCATCGCATCCGAGACGTTGATCACGGCAGATCGGTCTTTACCTTCGGCTTCGACGTTGAACGCGGCGATGATGGTGTTGGTAGCGGCGGCCTCGACAGACGCCTGCAGGGCGTTGCTGCCGCGAGCCCGCTTGGCAAAGCCCATCCGCCACAGGTAAATCTTGTTGCCCCGCCGTTCGAACTTGAGGATCGCCTCGCCGATCTGGGCGCCGCCCCAACTGCTCCCCCCCGGCCCCTGGGCCACTTCCGCATACCACAAAAACAGCCGGCCGAGCGTGTCCTGAGGAATCTCGAAATAGACCTTGTCCTCGCGGCGGTGCACGGCAAAGACGCCGGGCAGAGTCTTAAAGTCCTTGGTTATAACATCGTCATACTTTTTCAGCTCCCCCGCTTTTGCCGGGGCGGAACTTTTTTGCGGCAGCTTGCCCGCTTCCCCCTTTTTGGTCGGCGGCTGCGACCAGACAGGGGCCGCCAGGAGCAGAAAGCTCGTCAGAAAGCCGCTAGCGGCCAGGACTACGGAACGCATCGGTTCGCCCTCATGTGGAAAAGATGACACTTAAACAGACTATTGTACTGCTCATCATTAGGAAAGCTGGTCAAACCGGGCAAGTTGTTGAGCCTGTTCGCCGCGGCGGCACTTCCGGCATAGCCGTTACACCGCGACCGGACGGACAAGTGAACGGATCGGTACACGGTCAACCGCCCGGCGGAAACGGACCGATGACCTAATGTGGTAGCCAAGCGGAGGGCACGGATGCGCGACGGATGGCGGGTCAGATGCGGTGCGGCGACGATCCTGCTGGTCGCAGCGTGGAGCGTCGCCCAAGACGTCGGCAAGTTTCCCGCTGCGGCACTGGTTCCCGCCCCATCGCCATCCGTGCCGGCGGCAGTCGATGGTCCGCCGCCACCGCATCCGCGGCTGCCGCTGTGGTGGCCGGCGCGGGTCCGGGAAAAAGAGGCCCGCCTCGCCGTGCCGGGCCGACCGCAGCCCCATCCCCTGCGGTCCTATCTGTGGCAGCCCAGTTACGAGCTGGACCATGCCCTCCGCGCCCCTGCCCGCCCGTATTGGCCGCAGCCCGGCGACATCGTCCTGTCCACCGACGGCTCCTTCTTCTGGCTGGCCATGCACAACCTCGCCGGGACAAGCCATCCGACGCACTCGATGATCGTCTTTGCGTTCCCGGACGGCCGGCCGGGCATTCTGGAAGCCGGCCCGCACGACACGTTAAAGGTCCGCACGCTTGAGGCGTTACCTCATCTATTGAGCTACGAGCGGGACGGGCGGGTGTGGGTGCGGCGGCGGGTCCAACCGCTGACGCCGGAACAGTCCGCCCGTCTGACGGAATTCGCCCTGGCGGTGGACGGCCGGAACTTCGCCCTGTTGCGGCTGGCCGGGCAGTTGACCCCGCTGCGTAGCCGCGGGCCGCTGCGTACTTACTTCATGGGCCGGCCGCAGGGACTGCAGCACCGCGATTTCTTCTGCAGCGAGCTGGTCGTCGAGGCGGCCGTGTATGCCGGACTGCTCGACCCGCAGATCGCCCGACCGTCTGCTACCTACCCGCGGGACCTGTTTATGGACCGCTCGATCAACCTTTATCTGAACCGGCACTTCCGCCTGGCACCGGACTGGGAGCCGCCCGCCCGCTGGACCAGTTGGGCGCCGCCCGAGCTGGTCGCCCAACCGTAGCCCCGCCGCGATTAGTTGTTTCAACAACTATTGTTCCGACGACAGTCGTTCCAACGATTGTTGTTTGAACAACTATTGTTTCAACAAATATTGTTTCAACAATTGTCGTTTCAACGACTATTACTTCACCAAGGATTGTCGCCGGGGTGGCTGCGGTCATGGTGGCGGCCGCTACGCAGTGCGGTGGCGAGGGAACCGGCCGTCGCCGGACGAGCGGTTGCGGCATCCGCCCTCGTGGCTGCGGCGTCATCCGCGTGTCGCCGGGATTACTCCCGTTCCAGGGCTTCCAGCAGTAGCGACCGCACGGCGGCCATCGGCACGGTCGGCCCCGGCGACGGGCCATGCCCGATGAGGAGGGGCCGGTCGAGCGGGTCGCTGGCCGCAAGACCGTGACTGCCGCGCACGATCCGGGCGTCCAGCGGCACGACGTCGAACCGCACGCGGAAGCCCAGCTTTTTGGCCAGCAGCTTGCGGGCCATGTACAGCTTGAGCCAGCGGAGCCGCGAGTCGAAAAACAGCTCGCACGGATCGAAGCCGGGCTTGTGGTGGATGGCCACGCAGCGGGCGTAGTCCGGTGCGGCGGCGTCGTCCAACCAGAACGGATAAGCCAGCCACGCCTGCGGTCGGGCCAGCAGGATGACTTCGCCGCTGCGGGGATGGTCCAGGTGGATCGCCCCCCGCTCCTCGCCTGCCAGCACCTGGGCGATCCCCGGCTCCGCCTGGAACAGGTCTCGCACCCGCGGCACATCGGCGGCTTCCCGCACATAGACGTGTGCCAGTTGGTGGTCCACCACCGCGAAGGCCCGCGAGGCGTAGGTATCGAGTTGCTCGCCGAACGGGCCGGGCCGCACCGCCAGCAGCCCGGCCTGTCGCAGCAGCCGGTTGGGATAGACCGGCAGCGTCACGTCGCAGTGGCCGTATTCACTGACGACCCAGACTTCCGCCCCCACCGCGGCGGCCGCCTCCAGCAGCGGGGCACACGCCGAATCCAGCTCGCCCACCAGTCGCGGCATGTCGCAGCCACCCGGCCCATGCCGCTGCGGCTCATAGTCCAGATGCGGCAGGTACACCAGCGTCAGGTCCGGCTGGAACTGACGGACGACCGCCGCCGCCGCCTGGGCGATCCACTGCGTGCTCGGCAGACCCGAAAGCGGTCCCCAGAAATACGCAAACGGGAACGGCCCCAGTTGTCGCTCCAATTGCTCGCATAGCCCCGGCGGCGTCCCCGTGATGCCAAAGACCTTGTCGCCGTCGATGCCGTAATGCGGCTTGGGCGTGACGGAGATGTCTACCGCCGCCCCCTGGTTGAACCACCAGAAGAGCTTGGCGGCGGTAAACGGCCGGCCCCGCTGCTGAGCCTGCCGCCGTGCGGCGACATACAGTGGCTCGGCCTGGATCAGGCGGTTGCACTGCTGCCAGAAGCGGACTTCGTTGGTCTCGCGGTACAGCCAACCGTTGGCGACCACGCCGTGCACGTGCGGCAGCGTGCCGGTCAGGAGTGTCGCCTGGGCGGTGCAGGTCACGGCGGGCAGCACTTCCGGCATGTCCGCCACCCAGCCGCGTTGGGCCAAGGCATGCAGCCGCGGCGCATGCGGCAGCCACCGCCGCGTCAGCCCCACCGCATTGATCAGCACCACCCGCCCCATGCCGCCCGCTACCAGGATTGCCGTTACAAGTCTTTGCGGAGTAACGATTTACACCAAACGGCGGTCACGGCGGCAGGACATTGGGGGCCTGGAAGGTCTCCGCCGGCTCCCCCTTGGGCACCACGACCACGCCGCTGGCGGTCACGGTAAACCCCCGCCGACGGTCAAACTCCAGGTCATAGCCGATCACCGTATATGGCGGAATCTTGACGTCCTTGTCAATGATTGCCCGCCGGATGCGACTATACCGGCCGACATCGACCCCGTCCAACAGAATGGAATCCTCGACCATCGCGTAGCTATTGATGCGGACCCGCGGCGAGAGGATGCTGTGCCGGACATGGCCGCCGGAGACAATGCAGCCAGAGCAGACGATGCTGTCGAGTGCTTCGCCGCGACGGGCCTGGCCCGCCGGCCCGACGCCGCTGAAAACGAACTTGGGCGGCGGCAACTGCGGTTGATAGGTGCGGATCGGCCAGCTCATGTCGTAAAGGTTCAATATCGGGTCCACCGCGATCAGGTCCATGTTCGCCTGATAGTAGGCGTCGAGGGTCCCCACGTCCCGCCAATACGGCACCTCCTTGCGGTTTTCGTCCCGGAAACGGTAGGCAAAGACCCGTTGGCCCGCCTCGATCATCTGCGGGATGATGTCGCGGCCGAAGTCATGCTGGCTGTCCGGGCGGGCCGCATCCTCGCACAACAGCTCAAACATCAAGCGGGTATTGAACACGTATATGCCCATCGAGGCCAGGGCGTGCTGCGGGTCCCCCGGCATCGGCTCGGCGGACGACGGCTTTTCCACAAACGATACCACCCGGTCATTATCGGCGACCTGCATGATGCCGAAATGCCGCACTTCGCTCAGCGGCACGGGGATGCAGGCGATGGTCACATCCGCTTTCCGCTGGATGTGCGCTTCGATCATCGGACGGTAATTCATCTTGTATATATGGTCACCGGCCAGAATGAGGGTATATTCGGCGTCCTCCCGCTCAATCGAATAAATGTTCTGGTATACGGCGTCGGCGGTGCCCTTGTACCAGGTCTCGTCGATCCGTTGCTGCGGCGGCAGAACCTCGATGAATTCCCCCAGCTCGCGGTTGAGGAATCCCCAACCGGCCCGGATGTGCCGGTCCAGGCTCCGCGACTTAAACTGTGTCGCCACAAGGATTTGCCGCAAGCCACTGTTGATGCAGTTAGACAAGGTAAAGTCGATGATCCGGTACAGGCCGCCGAAGGGGACGGCGGGCTTGGCCCGGTCACGGGTCAGGGGCTCCAAGCGGGTGCCGCGGCCGCCGGCGAGAATGACAGTCAGCACGCCACGCATCATCATTCGGCCTCAATCGTGGACAGACGACGACGGAGCCCTGGCGGCGACAGGAGGATTTGCCGGCCGCTCTGCTGCTTCCCGACAGACTTCGTCATAGATGGTGTCGAGTTGTTCCAAAGCTTGCAGCGGCGTCCCTTTTTGCCCCGCCCACGTATGGGCAGCGGCAACCAAACGCCGGGCGATCATAGGTTCATCCAACACCCGCCGCAGGGCGGACGCCAGAGCTGACGGGGCCGCATCGGCAACCAACAGGGCGGTCGTCCCGTCCTCTAGGATTTCTTGCACATCCGGCGTGGCGACGGCAAGCACCGGCCAGCCGGCATGGATGGCCGTCAATGTCTGGTGGACTGCCCAAGCACCGGCCGGAACCACTGCCGCGGTCACATCTGCAGGCCAATCCTGCAACTGCCACCAGGGGCCAGCGACTACCCGCAGATCATCCCATTGCAGACGGCGGGCAAAGGCGATGGCCCTTTGGGCGGCCGCGGCGGTATCCGTAACAATCAGCAAGCGGAGGTCCGGTCGATTGTAACGCAGGATGTCACAGGCAATGATGGCCCACCGGCTCGCCGCGGCATCATCGTCCGCATTCAACAAGACGATCCACCGGCCTGCGGGCCATGCGGTCGTCGGGGACGTGCTCGGGACAGTTCTCCGCACCGGCGGCCGGCCTACAACCCAGGGGGGTAACCGGCGCAGGATAGCGGCGGGGATTCCCCATCGGTGATAGCGTTCCCCCTCGGCCCGTGTGGCGACCAGCAGACGGTGGAGCCGTCGCAGATGCTGGCGGGCGAACCAGCCGGCCAGGCCGGGCCGCAGTTCCCCCACGGCGGAGGCGACCAGGGCCGTTCGTCGCCCCTCGGGTAAAGCCGTCCGCAGGGCTACCCCCGCTACCGCCGCCCGCAGTCCCCCCAAATGCCACACGTCCGCGGCGACACCCCGCAGCAGCCGCCCCAGCCGCCGCAATCCCTGCCAGTCCCACCAGCCGCGAACCGGGCAGCACTTGTAGTCGACCCCGTGTGCCGCGTAATCCTTCTGCACAAACTCGGGCCACTTCCGCAAGGCGACCAGGTGCACCTCCTGTCCCGCCGCGGCCAGAATCCGCGCGGCGTGCCCGGCCCCCCACAGCCATGCGACCGCGGCGGACTCGTCACTAATCAACACGATGCGGCGTTTCAGGGACATATCCTTTCCCTTGGCCCCCCCCATCGCGACTATCGTTACTACTCCCGAACGCTCCCCCGGTCCGCCACTAACAGATACTGCCCCGTTCAGACGCCTACTGCCTCGTTCATGCAAGTTCCGCCATCGCTTTGACAAATGCCACACCCGATCAGACAGATTCTGCTTCAGAGCGGTTCCGGCAGGGCCGCGATGTACGGCAAATGCCGGTAGTAGCCGTTGTAATCCAGTCCGTAGCCCACCACAAACCGGTTGGGGATGGTAAAACCAACAAAGTCCGGCTCAAACGGCACTTCCTGGCGGCCGATCTTGCGGAGCAGCACGCCTACCCGTACGGCGGCCGCTCCCCGCTCCCGTAGCCGGACCGTCACCCGCGAGAGCGTCCGGCCGGTATCCAAGATGTCATCGAGCAACAGGACCTCTTGGCCGCATACGTCCGGCAGAGTGGAGTCGTGGATGTCCAACTGGCCGGGGCGGGTCCCGTCCCGATAGCTCGAGGTCGTTATAAATCCAAGCCGGATTGGGAGTTGCAACCGGCGGATCAGGTCGGCGACGAACATGAGCGAGCCGTTGAGGATGCCGATGATGTAGAGCGGTGCGGCGGTGCCAGGAGTCTGGATCTCCGCCGCCAGCTCGTCCAGCCGGGCAGCGATCCGCTCCGCCGGAATCATTATCTCCAGTCCCGGGACGGCGAGTGGCGCATCGTGGGACATGATGCGTCGATCCTCATCGGCAACCGATTCGGAGTAGTGCCCGGCCTCCGCGTCACGCCGGCCTCCGCCGCCCCACAGGCGAAGGATCTAACGGATATGCTGTGAGGATACACTGCCGCCCGCCCCTCGGCATCGGTCTAGGCAGCGGTTTCTGCAGCAGCGAGCGTCCTCAAGCCTAGGCCAACCGACTGCCGTGGTCAGACAAACGACATATCCATTTGGCGGATGGCCCGGCGGAGCCGCCGCAGGTATTCCGCCCGCGGGATGTTGATTGCCCCCATCCGCTCGGTGTGCGCAGTGGTCATCTGCACGTCTAACAGGGTAAAACCTCGCTGCCGCAGGCGTGCGACCAACGCCGCCAGGGCGACTTTGGAGCCGTCGGTGATGCGGTAAAACATACTCTCGGCGGCAAACAGACCGCCCAGGGCCACACCGTAGACGCCGCCGGCCAGCTCGTCCCCTACCCAGCTTTCAACACTGTGAGCATAGCCGAGACGGTGGAGCTCCGTGTAGGCGTCGATCATTTCCGGCGTGATCCAGGTCCCCTCGCGTCGGGTCTCGCCGCACAGGCGGATGACAGTTTCGAAGCAGTGGTTGATGGTAATGCGGAACTTGCCGGAACGGATGGTGCGGGCCAGGCGGCGGGAGACATGCAGGCCGCCGTAGGGGGGATCACCGTCCAGCTCGATGATGCCACGCGGGTCCGGGGACCACCACAGGATGGGGTCATCCTCGCTGAACCACGGGAAGACGCCGTCGGCGTAGGCCCGCAGCAGCGTCTGCGGCCGGAGGTCGCCGCCGATGCCCACAAACCCGTCGGCGTCCGCCAGGTCCGGCGGCACCCACGGTACCTCCCGGCCGCTGAATAGCGAGTTCATTGTTCGAGCATCTCCAGCAGGCGGCGGGCCTCCGCGGCCGCACGGGTCGTCGGATACCGCTTGACCACCACCTCCAAAAATATTTTAGCGTTCGCCTTTTTGTCCTCGGCCAGCAGCTTTTTGGCCTGGGCCAACCGCTCGGCGGCCGCCTGTTCCTCCTCCAGCGTGGCCGGACGCCGCTCCGTGCCCCGCTCCCCGGATGTGGTCAACCGGATCCAGCCGTCGTGTCGATGGTCTGCCGCTGCGACCACCACATACCCCAGCTCCATCTTCGCCGACCGGCTCGCTTCCTGCAGCAGCCGGTCCAAGGCTTGCTCCAGCGACATTTCTGACACCTGGAGATCGATCCGCAGGCCGTTGGGGAAGCCCGGCCCGTAGGTCCACATCACCGGATCGCCGGTCTGTTCTTCGACCTGGTGGGCCCATTCCTTGAGGACGTCGCCGATCCGCACCTTCTCGAACATCCCCCGCACTTTGACCTTTTTGAGGACCTGGAACGTGGCTGCCGCGGCGGGGGTCATCGCCGGAGCTGCCGCTTGCGGCGACGCTTGCGTCATGGCCGCTTGCTTCCCAACCGCTTGCGGTGACCCTTGCGTTGAAGCCGCCTGCGGTGCCGTAACTGGGGTTGTCGTCTGGGCTGCCGTCGCCGGCGGCTGGCCGCACGTCTCTGCAAACACCCCGCCAATCATCACCCACGCGATCGGAATAGTGATCATTGTTGGCATCCCGTAAATCGACAGTCCACTCATTCGGTGCCGAATAACCGTGCGTCGTAGTAATTTAGCATATGGCCTGAGCGGCCACCCCCCGGTCGCCCCAACTCCGCACGCGGCCGCTGCTCCAGTCTGCCACGGCTCTGGCAGCACGGCTCTAGCTGGTAGACCCGGCCCGCCCGCTCCTTGCCGACACGGCCGCGGCGGAATTGGTTGCAGCCCGCCGTTTCTATAAAAAAACGGTACGTCTCGCAGCCCGCCTAGACGCGGGCGATGCCAGTGTCATTTGCAAGACCATCAGAGGATTGCCGGAATTGACCCACGCTGCAGTACCGCCGACACCTCCGGCCGCGCCCGCGGCGAGCAACGGCGTCCCCATTCCGGAACTGGACATCATCGAGGAGCTGCAGAGCAGCTATCTGACCTACGCCCAGTCGGTGATTGTCAGCCGGGCGTTGCCGGACGTGCGGGACGGTCTCAAGCCCGTGCAGCGGCGGATATTGGTGGCCATGCGGGACCTGGGGCTTGGCCCGACCGCCGCCACCAGCAAGTGCGCCGGGATCATCGGCGAGACGATGAAGCGGTACCACCCGCACGGCGACGCCTCGATCTACGATGCCTTGGTCCGCATGGCCCAGGACTGGGTCATGCGTTATCCGCTGATCGACGGACAGGGGAACTTCGGGTCGATCGCCGGTCTGCCCCCGGCGGCCCACCGCTACACCGAGGCCCGCCTGACGCCGCTGGCGGCGGAGATGCTCGACGACCTCGACCACGAAACGGTCGATTTCATCGACAACTACGATGGCAAATACCGCGAGCCGCTGGTTCTGCCGGCCCGCTTCCCCAACCTGCTGGTCAACGGCGCCGACGGCATCGCCGTCGGGATGGCCACCCACATCCCGCCGCACAACCTCCGCGACATCTGTGCCGGCCTGATCCGCATGCTGGACGACCCACAGGTCAGCCTCGACGAGCTGATGGAGTTGGTCCCCGGCCCGGACTTCCCCACCGGCGGCATCATCGTCGGCCGCCAGGGGATCCGCGACGGCTACGAGCGCGGCATTGGCAAAATCACCCTCCGTGCCCGCACCGAAATTATCGAGGAGGGCAAAGGACGCACCCCGGCCATCGTCATCCGTGAAGTCCCCTTCCAGGTCACCCGCAACGCTCTGGCCGAGGAAATCAGCGAGCTGGTCAAGGAGGAGCGGATCACCGGCATCCGCAATATCCGCGACGAATCGAGCAAGCGTGGCGGCGAGCCGGTCCGGCTGGTCCTCGAGCTACAGCCCAAAAGCGACCCCGAAATGGTCCTGCGGCAGCTTTACCGCTACAGCAAGCTGCAAAAAACCATCAGCATCATCATGTTGGCCCTGGTAGACGGCCAGCCCCGCGTCCTCGGCCTCAAGCCGATGATGCAGCGGTTTCTGGAGCACCGCATCCTGGTTATCCGCCGCCGCACCGAATACCTGCTGCGGGAGGCCAAACGTCGCGGCCACGTCCTGGAAGGGCAACTGATCGCCATTGCCGACATTGAGCAAGTCATCCACATCTGCCGCACTTCGCCGAACCGTCAGGAGGCCAAGCAGCGGCTAATGGCCATCCAGGTCCCTGCAGCGTTGATGGAGCGGGCCTTGGGCAGCGAAGGGTTTGCCGCCCTGCAGCGGGAGCTGGGCGTGCTCACCCACTACCAGATGACCGAGCAGCAGGCCGAAGCGGTCGTGCGGCTGCAATTGGGGCAGCTCGCCGCCCTGGAAAGCGATGAAATCCTGCAGGAGTACCTGCAACTGCGGCAGCGGATTCGCGAGTACGAGACCCTCCTGGCCGACGAGGCCAACATCCGGGCGGTCATCCGCGAGGAGCTGCAGCGTCTGGCGGACAAATACGGCGACCCCCGCCGCACCGCGATCATCGACGCCGTCCCCGAAGTCGATGACGACGAGCTGATCGAAGACGAGCTCAACGCCGTCAGCATCACCCACGAAGGGTTCATCAAGCGGATGCAACTGAGCGAATACCGCGTGCAGGGCCGCGGCGGTAAAGGGGTCAAAGGGGGCCACCGCGAAAACGACTTCGTCGAGCACTTCTTCGTCGCCTCCACCCGCGACTACCTGTTGTGCTTTACTACGGCCGGCAAATGCTACTGGCTGAAGGTCCACCGCATCCCGCTAGCCTCCCGCACGGCTGCCGGACGGGCGATCGCCAACGTCCTGTCCCTCGGACCGGACGAGAAGATCAGTAGCATCGTCCCGGTGCGGGAATTCGTCGAGGGACATTATCTGCTGATGGCCACCCGCCGCGGCACGGTCAAAAAGACGCCGCTGATGGAGTACAGCCGCGTCCGGCAGGGCGGGATCATCGGCATCAGCCTCGATCCCGGCGACGAGCTGATTGGCGTCTGCCGCACTCGTCCCGGCGATGAGGTCATCCTGTCCACCCGCAAGGGGATGGCCATCCGCTTCAGCGAAGCGGACGTCCGGCCGATGGGGCGGGCGGCCCACGGCGTGCGTGGCATCCGCCTGACCGATGATGACTACGTCGTCGGCATGGTCGTCGCCGACCCGGACGGGCAACTGCTGACCGTCACCGAAAAAGGTTACGGCAAGCGCACCCCGTTTGGCCCGAATACGCCACTGGATGCCCTGACGGCGGCTGCCGATGTTTCCCCGCTGGAGACGGACGCCGCCGACGCCACGGACTCGGACGGCGACGAAGACGCCGCTACAGAAGCCGCCGAGGACAGCGCCATCGAGGCCGAATCCGGCGAGGCCGCCAGCACGGACTCCAGCTCGATGCGCTACCGCTTGCAACGCCGCGGCGGCAAAGGCATCAAAGACCTCCGCATCACGCCCAAAAACGGACCGGTCGTCGGCATTGCCAGCGTCCGCGACGGCGACGAAATCATGCTCATCAGCAAAGAAGGCATGGTCGTCCGCTGCCCGGTCAACGACATCCGCATCGTCGGACGCAACACCCAAGGCGTCCGTCTGATCCAGCTCAACGAAGGGGACGTGGTAGTCTCGGTGGCCAAGGTGGCCCGCGAAGAGGTCGCGGATACTTCCTCGGCCGGATCCACCGAGGCCCCTCCCAGCGACGCCGACTGATTATTGATGATGCGACCCCGCCTGGTACCCTTCCTAATACAACCTCTAACACAAGCTCAGCAACGAACCCGACCTCAGGCGAGTCACTCCTATGCGTGTCCTCATCACCGGCGGCTACGGCTTCATCGGCGCGTGGATCGTCCGCAACCTGCTGGCCGACGGCCACGAGGTGTTCATTTACGACCTGCAGCAGGACCCGCGCCGGCTGCGACTAATCCTGCCAGAAGCGGAAATCGCCCGTGCCCACTACCTCCCCGGCGACGTCACGGACGTGGATGCCCTCCACCGGGCGATCGCCACGCACGGTATCACCCACATCATCCACCTGGCCGGCCTGCAGGTGCCAACCTGCCGGGCCCAGCCGCTACTAGGAGCCAAGGTCAATGTCCTGGGCACGCTGGCGATTTTCGAGGCGGCCCTTCGCTGCCGCGACCAGATCCAACGCATCGTCTATGCCAGCAGTGCCGCCGTCTACGGCCCGCCGGAACGCTACCCCCCCGGCCCCCTGCCCGACCACGCCCCGTTATACCCGAGCACCCACTACGGCGTGTTCAAGTCCTGCAACGAGGGGAACGCCCGAATCTACTACCTTGACCACGGCCTCAGCAGCGTCGGCCTGCGCCCCTGGACCGTCTACGGCGTCGGCCGCGACCTGGGCATGACCAGCGAGCCGACCAAAGCCATCAAGGCCGCCCTGCTCGGCCGGCCTTGGCACATCTCCTTCGGCGGCTGGACCGACTTCCAATACGTCGATGACGTCGCCAAAACCTTCATCTACTGCCTGCAACGCCCCTATCAAGGGGCCAAAAGCTACAACCTCCGCGGCACCGTCACCACCCTGGAGGAGTTCCGCCGCACCCTCTGCCAGGTCGTGCCGGAAGCGGCCCACCTGGTGACCGTCGGCACCACCCAGATCGCCATCGCCTACGATTTGAGCGACGATGCCTTGCAACGCGATCTAGGACCGATGCCGAAAACGCCGCTGGAGGAAGGTATCCGCCAGACGGTCGCGATCTTCCGGCAACTGCAGGCACAAGGGCGGCTCGACACGGCGGACCTCGACGCTGTACCCACCACGACCCCCGCCCCCGCCGTTGAGCCATAATTTGCAGTCAGGCTATATCCTGCCGCCAAGCCAACATATGGCGTCGAGCCATCCAGCGTTGCCAGGCCATGTCCCGCCGTCAACGCACGATTGGCCATCAAGCCATAGCCTGCTGTCAAGTCATGTTCCGCTGTCAACGCAAGGCTCCACCGCTCGCCGCACTTTGCCACCTCCGGCGGCCATCCCGCTTGTGTCCCTTGCCGCCGCACAGGCCGCGGGTTTGTAATTCCGTGCGGCTCATTTTGTACAGATTTTCTCAAGTGTAAGGATTGCAGCCCGCGGCGACGGCGATCCGCCTCGCGACTGCTCGGCACCGATGCCGCCTCGAACGATTTACAGGCCGTTTTTCGCGACATTTGCGGCAATTCCAACGTCGCGACCGATTTTTCCCCGCTTTGGCACGGCGGATGCACTGTCTGCTGCCGCCTGGCAAGGAGAACACCGAACCCGAAACGGAGAACCGACTATGACCCCCTGCACATCCCCCTGCCGGAACGTCACTGACTCTCTCGCGGCGGACGCGACCGCTCGCCGCACCCCCGCTGAGATCCGCCAGATGCTGCGAGAAATCGCCTTCGTGCTCAACATGACCCGCCGCGTGCGGCAGGAGATGTATGTGGCCCGCCAGCCGCTGTCGGTGGCCTCGCCGGTTACCGATGCAGACCACCCGCCCCGGCCGGAACTGCTCGTCGGCGGCTAACTCCCCTAGCTCCGCAGACCGCACGTGCGGCGTCCCAATTTCCCGCACACCGCATGAGCCACGGCTGCCCCGCTTGCCGCTAGATGGTAAATCACGCTGTATCCTTGGCCGCAGCAGTCTGTTGCATAGCCGTACAGTTTGACCTTACTTGAGAATTTGCACCTCCACCTTACGGAACTCGACTGGGTGGCTCTCCGCCTGCAAGGCGATGTACCCCTCCTCCAGCAGCAGCTCCCCCTTGCGGACGGCGATCAGCGGCGCGGCCTCCTTGTCCTTCGGGTCGAGCTGCGGCTTTTCGTACTCCAGTACCAGCTCCCCCTCGACGTAATGCCGGACGGTGCCGCTGCCGCGCACTTCGATCTCGGCGGTCACCCACACGTCGCCGTGGTAGGTCTTCGACCGCGAATTGTAGCAGTGCGGCGTGAACAGCTTGCCGTTGAGGACGATATTAGTCCCTGGCGTGCAAACATTGTTGGTCGGGCGGTTCCCCTTGCCCAGGCCGCCGAGCAACTGCGCCTCGATCGAGACGGGGAAATCCTGGTCCCGCCGCATCGTTTTGGGGTCCTGGCAATGGAACATAACGCCGCTGTTACGGACGGCCCAGCTCGGCCCACCGGGGCACTGCTCGCCGACAAAGCGGTACTCGACCCGCAAACGATAATGCGAAAATTTTTGCTTGACGTAAAACAAATGGCCGAACGTGCTGTCAAACTGCTTGTACTTGTCGTAACGCACGCACAGCACCCCGTTTTCTACCCGGAAGGTGTCCAGGTAGTTGACGCCTAGCTCGTGCCCTTTGAACTTGGGCAACCAGCCGTCGAGGTCTTTGCCGTTGAACAGGGGCTGCCACGGCTCGCCCTTGTCCGCTTGCGGCGTAGGCAACTGGTCCGGAACCGCCGCGACGGCCACCGTGACGGCTGCCACGACTGACATCACCGCCGCCCACAGCCATACCAAACCTCGCCACCGTGCGCACCGCAACAATCGATGGTGCATCGCCAAATATCGGGCCACCGGCAGGTCCTCCATGGTTGGGAACGCCGTTACGCTAGGAGCTAGGAATGTTGTAGTCCACGGCGTCGTCGCCGCCGATGGGGGGATGCTCGGGGGATAATCGTCGCCGCCGATGGGGGATTGTCGGAGGCGAGTGGTCGTGAGGGGGATCGTCGTGGGGGGATGATCGCGGCAAACAGTCTCAACCCACTGCTAGCCGCGGCCTCCCTGCTTTGGACGGCAACCTTTACGACTGTTGATACAATTATGCACTATAAAACCGGAAAAAGCAAATCGATTTTTTTAGGCGACACGAAATTTTGTTTTCGGGAGACACGCGATATGACGCCAGAACGGATCGCGACCGTCCGACCGGTCGATGAGGACCAGGCCACCGGCAAGGTTGCGGCGATCTTTGCCGACATCAAGGCCACGAAAAAACTTGACCGCGTCCCGAATTTCTGGCGGGTCCTGGCGACCCACCCCGACCATCTCGAGTTGGTCTGGACGCGGCTGAAGGCCCTGATGCATCCTGAAGCGGTTGGACGGACCTCGCCGCTGGACCCCCGCACGCGGGAAATCATCGCCCTGGCGGTCAGCGCGGCCAACGGTTGTGCCTACTGCATCAACTCGCACACCACGGCGTTACGAAAACTGGGGGTGGACGACGCCACGCTCGGCGAAATTCTAGCGATCGTCGGACTGTTCTGCACGACCAACGCCCTGGCTGACGCCTACCAGGTGCAGCCGGACATCGTGCCGCCGCTGGAAGGTTGACCGACGGAGGCAGAGGAGTGATAAGACGTACCGCCGGAGCGGGTAACATGGTATGGTAGTGAACAGCAACCATCCGGGAGCGTCCGCATGAGCGGGGAATATGGGGAAGTGCACTGGCCGCGGAAGGAGGCATCCAGCCCATGGAGCACCTGGGCGGCGGCCTTGAGCGTCGCAGCGGCCCTGTTGGCCCTGGCGGCGTTGTCGTTCTGGATCGGCATGCGACTGTTGCCGCGCTGGGGACCGCCGGCACCCGTGCTCAACCCCGATGCTCAGCCCCGCGAACCCCTGCCGCGGCCAGGCATCGACGCCGAAGAGCAGGAAGCCATCGAGCTGTTCAAAAAAGTCTCCCCCTCCGTGGTCAACGTCGATACGGTCGGCAAGGTCAAACGCGCCCCCTGGGACGACCGGACGTTCGAATTTCAGACCGGCACCGGCTCGGGGTTCATTTGGGACGATGAGGGCCGGATCGTTACCAATTTCCACGTCGTCGCGGAGGCTTATCAGCGGCCGGGACTGACGTTGCGGGTCGTCCTGGCCGACCGTAGCGCCTACGAGGCGGTCATCGTCGGGATTGCCCCCGACTACGACCTGGCGGTCATCCAGTTTGCCCCGCAGACATTCCCGCCACGCAACAAAATCCGCAAGATCGAGCTGGGCACCTCCCATGACCTGCAGGTGGGAATGAAGACCTACGCCATCGGCAACCCCCTGGGGCTAAGCCTGACCATGACCAAGGGGATCATCTCGGCCCTGGAGCGGGTAATCGATTCCCCGGCAGGGACGCCAATTCCGGGCGTCATCCAGCACAGTGCGGCGATCAACCCGGGCAACTCCGGCGGACCATTGCTGGACCGCTTCGGACGCTTGATCGGCGTCAACACCGCCATCGCCACCACCGGCCAAAACACCGGCAACATCGGCATCGGCTTTGCCATCCCTTCCGATACGGTCAATCAGGTGGTCACGCAACTGATCCGCACCGGGCGACTGCTGCGTCCCGACCTGGGAGTACGGCTGTACGACCAACGGCTATTACGGCGGGCCGGCTTCGACCGCGGCGTAATGATCGCCGAAGTCGTCCCGGGCGGACCGGCCGACCAGGCCGGACTGCGCGGCATCCGCCGCAATCCCCGCACCCGCCTGCTCGAACCCGGCGACCTGATTTTAGCCATCAACGGCGAGCCGATCGACACCATCAGCGACTATGAACAGGCCGTGCGGAAACTCAAACCCGGCGAGACGGCCCGCCTGACCATCGAACGCAACAACGAAACATTTGACGTCGATGTGATTGTCGGCGGAAAATGAGCGACTGACCGAATCCCGCAAAGGCGTCCGATGGTGGTTCGGTCGAGATGGCGGTCATGCGGGAACCGCCGCGGCCCGCTGACAATCTGCGGTAACAGCGCAAGTTGGGACAAATAGACAGGGTGCGCCGCAACCGGCCCCACGTCGTGCCGCAAAAGTTCTACAGATGGCTAGCCGATCCCGTTACTAACTCTACACTTAATGCTGTGGAGTCTATCGGGCGGCATCTCCCCCTGTGGGACCTGTGACGCTTGAGTTTCGTGGCAGGGTCGAAGCCATGGTTAGCACGACACCCTCTCCTGCGGCGACCGGCGAAATCGACTTGATCGAGGAACTCCGCCTGCGGCGTTGGGCCAGGGAAAACTACGTTCCGCCGCCGCAACGCGACCCTAACTGGCACCCCATCATCCTCGAGGAAATGCGCCGCAAGGATGACGAAGTCAACGAGCCGGTCTTAGTGAGTTAGCCTCTCTGCAACCCTTAGCCCAAAATCTCTCGCGGCGGCCCGGTGCGGCGTGCCGGGCAAATCCTGCCGCCTGAGATGATCGTTCCTCCTCTGTCCGATGACTGACGCCGCGTTTTCCCCCAAATTCCCCAACTTGTCCGCCGCTGAGCGACGAAGGAACCTGAAAAGTCGCTTGTCACGGGGATCAACAGATGGGCTTCCTTACCGGACGAGTGTCGCTAGTGCGGTTTCGGGTCAGCGGTGCGGCCCCGCCGCTGTTCGATGCCCAATACATTGACTTGCTGGCCCAGCGGGCCTGTCAGCCGAAACAACCGTTGTCGCCGGACGGCATCGTCATCGGCTGGTGCGGCAGCGAACACGTCCTGGATACCGAATTCGACCTGGCCAAAAACATTATCAACGACGCCTTGCTGTTCGACCTGTGCGTGGAGACGGAGACAATCCCCGCCGACCTGCTGCGGGCCTACACGGCGCTCGAGCTGCGAGCGTTGACTCAAGCCCGCGGGGGAAAACCGGCCAGCGGACGGCTGCGTCGGGAAGCCCGCGCGGCTGCCACCGCCCGCCTCGAGCAGGAAGCCCGCGACGGCCGGTTTCGCCGCCGCCGCACCTATCCCGTTGTCTGGGAACGCATTAGCAACGAGCTGTGGTTTAGCAACGCCACGGCGGCCAACCTCGAACGGCTTGCCAATCTGTTTGAGCATACGTTCGGACGAACTTTGGAACTGATCACCGCCGGAACGCTCGCCTTCGCCTGTGCCCAACCCCTGGCCCGCACCCGCCTGGTGGAGGACGCCGCCCCCAGCCCGTTCGTGCCCAGCGTCACGCCGCAGGAGGTCGCCTGGCTGGTCGGTGAACGCAACCGCGATTTCCTGGGCAACGAATTTCTCCTGTGGCTGTGGTACCGTGCGGACATCGAGGACAACATCATCCCCCTGCGGGACGGCTCGCGGGTTGAGGTGTCGCCAGGCCGCACGCTGGTGCTGGAATGCCCCCGTGGCCTGACTGGGCGGGAAAGCATCAGCAGCGACGTGCCCACCCGCCTGCCCGAGGCGCGGCGGGCCGTCCAGGCTGGCAAATGGCCGCGCAAGCTCGGGCTGATGCTCGTGCGGCACCAGTTCGCCTACGAGCTGACCCTGCACGCGGAAACCCTCGCCCTCAGCGGCGTCAAGCTGCCGCCGCCGGACGACGATCTCGTCGAACCGCGACAAATCCATGAGGAACGCATCCAGCAACTGCGGCACCTGCTCGAAACGGTTGACCTGCTCTATGAAACGTTCGTGCAGAGGCGGTTCGACAAACAGTGGGACAGCGAGCTACGGGCCATGCAACAGTGGCTCAAACGTGAGGAGCGGCTCGCCGCCTGAGGCGGCCCGCCATCTGGTGCGGCTACCATAAAATTTATTGGAGCTGCGTGTAAGCGACGCCGCTTGTCATCGCCGTGCCCGCCATGCGGCCTGTGATCCCCTTGCGGCGGCGGCGGTTAATCAGCTAGCATAACCCTGCTAGGCAATAGCGTGGGAATTTTACGGGATGGCATAACCCTGCCAGGGAATGGCGTGGGAATAGCATAACCTGGCCCGGCCGGCGGAACGCTCCCACCCGTGCCGTGGCCGACGCCGCCCGAGATATTCCGACCATGACCCAAGCATCGCGATTCGATTATTCCGTCCTTGAGAAAGCCCCGCGGGTCCCCGGCAAGCCGCGACACAAGACCCGTGAAGTTCGCATCGGTTCCGTGGTCATCGGCGGCAACAACCCCATTGCCGTCCAGTCGATGACCACTACCGACACGCACGACGTCGCCGCCACGGTCGAGCAGATCCGGCGGTTGGAAGAGGCCGGCTGCGAGCTGGTACGGGTGACCGTCCCCAAGCCGGAGGACGCTCACGCCCTGACCGAAATCAAAAAACGGATCGGCATCCCCCTGATCTGCGACATCCATTTCGATTACAAGATGGCCCTGGCGGCCCTCGACCACCCCATCGACAAGATCCGCATCAACCCCGGCAACATCGGCGGGCCGGAACGGTTCCGCCAGGTCGTCCGCAAGGCCAAGTCCCGCGGCATCCCCATGCGGATCGGCGTCAACGCGGGCAGCCTGGAACGGGACCTGTGCGATAAATACGGCTTCCCCTGCCCGCCAGCGATGGTCGAAAGCGCCCTGCGGTTCATCGAGATGGCGGAGGAGGAGGGATACCACGACATCGTGGTGTCGCTCAAGTCCAGCGACGTGCTGGTGGCCATCGACGCGTACCGGCTATATGCCCAATTGGCGGACTATCCGACACACATTGGCATCACCGAAGCGGGCAAGCCCCCCTACGCAGTGACTAAGACCGCCGCCGGCCTGGCCCCGCTGCTACTGGATGGGATCGGCGACACGATCCGCGTCTCGCTGCTGGGCGACCCGGTGCCGGAGATCGCCGCGGCGTTCGACATCCTGCAAGCGACGCAGCGACGCGTCCGCCGCCCCGAGCTGATCGCCTGCCCCACCTGCGGCCGGCTGGCTATCGACCTGGAACGGATCGTCGCCGAGCTGGAACGCCGGCTCGACGGCCGCCGCCTGCCCGTCAAGATCAGCGTGTTGGGCTGCGTGGTCAACGGTCCTGGCGAAGCCCGCGAGGCCGACATCGGCATCGCCGCTGGCAACGGCAAAGGCATGATCTTCCGCAACGGCGAAATCATCCGCCGGGTGGACGAATCCGAGATCGTCGATGCCCTGATGGAGGAAATCGCCCGCTGGGAAGAGGAAAACCGCTACCGGCTGCCGGCAATGGTCGATGCCGAGGGGCTGGGCCGGCGCCGGTTGCCGGTCCTCCCTACGCCGCCCGCGTCCGCGTCGTAACCCGTTTGGCCACTTCAGGTTCCGTTGGATCGGTCAGTCCGTAACGATGATCGATCCGTAACGATGATCGACTCGCCCGAGTCCATCGCAACCCATTTGGCCACCGTAAGTTCCGTTGGACACACCCGATCGGGACCGGCAGCACGGGGATAGCCGCGACGTCCTGGGTGCAGCCAATCCCCTGTCATTTCGCAACTGCTTATTTGCCAATCACTTATGGCAGCCACAATGGACCAGAAGAGGGGGCCTTGCCGGCCAAGCTTGAAGCACCGGCCGGCGGTGGCGTATAATTCAAACGGAATTTGAAGCGACGCCGGCAGTGTCTCATTTCTCATCCGCTCTTCATCGGTGGACCGTTAAGGTGAAATAAGATGGCACAACAGCGGACATTTCAGCAAGACGGAAGAGGGTAGCGGCCGTGCGTATCCTGTTGGTGGAAGATAGCCCTCACATTGTCAAGGCCGTCCGGCAAGGGCTGGAGGAGGAAGGTTTCGCCGTCGATGTCGCCAAGGACGGCGAAGAGGCAGACGTCAAATGTCGTACAACACCGTATGACGTCATCATACTGGACATCATGCTTCCCAAAATTGACGGCCTGACGCTGCTGAAGCGGTGGCGGGCCGCCGGGATCGATACCCATGTGCTCCTACTCACCGCCAAAACCACGACGCACGACAAGGTGGCCGGTCTGGACACCGGAGCGGACGATTATCTGACCAAGCCGTTTGAATTTGCGGAGCTGTTGGCACGGGTACGGGCGTTGATCCGCCGCCGCCACCAGCAGAAAGACCCGATCATCCGCTGTTACGATTTGGAGATCGACACCGCCTCCCGCACGGTCAAGCGGGCCGGCAAACCCATCCACTTGACGCCGCGGGAGTATGCCTTGCTAGAGTTTTTGGCTTTCCACCGCGGCAAGGTGGTCAGCCGCACGATGATTTGGAACCATCTGTACGACGAGTATGATGAGAATACTTCGAATGTCATCGACGTGTATATCCGTTATTTGCGGAACAAGATCGATCGGGATTTCGAGCCGCCGCTGATCCTGACCCGTTGGGGTGAAGGTTACATGCTGCGGGGCGAGGAATCGCCGGGGGAGGAGTCCTCCGCCGCGGCGGGCAAGCCGGCCCAGAAGTAGCGGCCGCGAGGGGAAAAACGGGAGCCACATGCGTTCGATCCGCCGCTCGCTGACGATTTATCTGTTGCTGCTGGTGGCCATAACCTTGGCGGGGGTATGGTTTGTCATTGACCAGGCGGCCCAGCGTGCCTTGGCGGCCCGCGAGGAGGCCGGCCGCAACCTCATCCAGGCCCGCTACGAGGACAACGTCCGCCGCGAATGGGCCCAGCTCGACCAGTCCTTGTTCGACAAGGCCCGCCAACTGGCCAACATGATGCAGTGGTACTACGGCCAAAGTTATGAATCCGAAGCCGTCAAGTTTGTGGCCGTCACGGCGACTGGCAGCTTGTTATTCCTGACCACCCAACCGGCTCTGTGGGCGGTGCCGACGCAGGGTTCCCTGACCGTGGGGCCGCCCCCGGCTGCAGGAGGGTCGCCGTTCCCTACTACCGCTTTCCGTCGGCCGTTGGCCAGTCACTATGCCTGGGTGCAGTTTTACTTTGGCAATTTGCCATTGCCGGAAGAGCTCATTCAACATTTCGACGACGACAAGACGGCCACGGAATACTTTCAGATCAACACGACCGCCGGACGGGAGTGGCGGTCCCGCTCGCTGGGAAACCGCAAACTCCCCCTGGAAGCGGGGGAGGTGGAGAGCCGGCCAATGGCGGAACCGGGGCGGCCGCCAGAGCCGGAAAGCCTCATCGACTGGAGTTTCAGCACGGTGCCGATCCAGCCGGACGGCGAGCTGGTGCGGCGGGTGGTGTACAAGGTGCCGTATGTGCTACGGCCGGCGCCGCGACGACGGGAGTGGCCGCCGCGATCGTTGTTGGGGACATGGGGAGCGTGGGCCGCCGCGGGGGGAATCGGTCTGCCGCCCGTAGCCGCACCCAACCCGCAACTGCCGCGTTTCTACGTGCAGGCGGCCCGGCCCTTGCGCGACGTCCAAAGCCGGCTCGACGAATACGCCGCGGTGCGGGAGCGGGAATTCGCCGAGTTGACCGACGATATCCACCAGGCCCGCCAACAGTTGCGGCAACGGATCGCCGCTGTCGGTCTCGCCGCCTTCGCCGCCGTACTGGTGGGCGGCCCCCTACTGGTCGGCCGCGGCCTGCACCCGCTGGGCAAACTCTCCGAAGCGGTCAGCCGGGTCTCCGAAAAGGACTTCCGACTCCCCCACGATGGCGCCGACCTGACCCGCGAGCTACTCCCCATCCACGCCCGCCTCACCCAGACCCTCGAACTGTTGCGGCGAGCCTTCGCCCGCGAAAAACAGGCCGTCGCCGACATCTCCCACGAGCTTCGCACCCCCATCGCCGCCCTGTTGGCGACCATCGACGTCGTCCTGATGAAGCCTCGCCCCGCCGAACAGTACCGCGCCGCCCTTGAAGAATCGCGACTGATCGCCCACCAGCTCGGCCAACTGGTCGAACGGATCATGACCCTCGCCTCCCTCGATGCCGGCAACGACCAGATCGAACGTGTGCCGGTGGACGTCCACGAGCTGGCCGCCGGATGCGTGGCCGTGCTTCGCCCGCTGGCCGCGGCTAACCAGATTACCATCGACTGGGACGTACCGGAAGGGCTATCCCTGGTCACCGATCCGACCAAGCTACGGGAAATCCTGATGAACCTGCTCCACAACGCGATCGAATACAACAAACCCGGCGGCCTGGTCGAGCTGCACGTCTATCCGCACAAGGATCACCTCATCCTGGAGGTGCGGGACACCGGCATCGGCATGACCCCGGAGGTAATGGACAAGATTTTCGAGCGTTTTTACCGTGCCGATCCTTCCCGCCAGGCCACCGGTGTGCACGCCGGACTTGGGCTGGCGATCGTCAAGGAGTATGTCGAGCGCCTCGGCGGCACCATCGAGGTGGAAAGCGAACTGGGCAAGGGGAGTCTGTTCCGGGTGCGACTGCCGCGCCCGCCCGGCGATGCCGCGGCCAGCCGGACCGCCATTGCCGCCGGCAAGGCTTGATTACTTCTCGCACTTGTATCTATTCCGTCCCAAGCCGTTAGGCCGCCTCGAAAGGTGACGCGACGTCCGTCGCGGCGACTGCCCATCGACTGGTCGGACGGATAGCATAACCACCGGATCATCGCCGGATGCTCCAGTGGTGACCCGGCGCGGCGGCGTTGGCCGGGTCGCCCAGGAAATGGCGACACCCCATGCGTCGCGGCGGCGGTGCTACGGCCGGTTTGTGACGGCACGATGGCATGGACGGGGAGTTTTTCCGGCTCCCCGCATCGCCGCTCTGGCGCGGCGGAAAGGAAACAGCACGATGGAGGTACGGCGGCATTGATGCGTGTGGCGTTCGTTCAAGGCGGCGGCATCGGCTACGACCAGGAGCGGGCGGTACGGCGAGTATTTGCTGCGTTGGGTGCGGCGATCGACCTGCACACCTGCTATGCCGGACAGGCCGCCGTGGAGCGGGGCTTGCCGCCGCTGCCAGATGAGACCCTCTCAGCCGTCCAGTCCGCCGGCCTGGCCCTTAAGACCAAGCTTTTGCCGCCGCATGCGTCCGCCGCTCCGCCGGAATACCTGCCGCCGGCCCAACAGCCGCCACGCCCGGCCAGCAATGGCGGCCCCCCTAACCTGAACATCACCTTCCGACGGGCCTTGCACCTGTTCGCCTCGGTGCGTCCGATCCGCAACCTTCCTGGCCTCCCCGCCCGCTTCGACCACGTCGATGTACTCATCGTCCGCGAAATCACCGAAGACCTCTACGCCACTACCGAACACGAGATCGTCCCCGGCGTCGTCCAAAGCTTCAAGATCGTCACCGCCGCGGCCTGCCGCCGATTCTTCCGCTTCACCTTCGAGCTGGCCCGCCGCCTCGGTCGCCGCACCGTCCACTGCATCCATAAAGCCAACATCCTGAAGATGGCCGACGGCTTGTTTCTCAACTGCTTCCGCGAGGTGGCCCTGGAATATCCAGACTGCGTGGCCCTGGACCTGATCGTCGACAACACCTGCATGCAACTGGTCAGCCGGCCGCATCGGTTCGACGTCATCGCCGTCGGCAACCTCTACGGCGACCTGCTATCCGACCTGGGGGCCGGCCTGGTCGGCGGCATCAGCGCCACCGCGGCAATCAATTTCGGCGACGACCTGCGCGTCTACGAAACGGTCTATGGCGCCGGCTACGATCTGGTGCCCCCCGACACGGCCAACCCCCTCCCCCTGCTGGTTCCGGCGATGGCCCTGCTCCGCGACACCGGCCAGGCCACCGTCGCCGACCGCCTCGCCGCGGCCATCGCCGCCACCCTCCGCGACGGTACCCGGACCCGCGACCTGGGCGGCACGGCCACCACGACCCAGTTCGTCGATGCCATCTGCCGATACCTCGACTAGGACACCCAATAGCCCAAGCCCACCATCCATAACCGTAAAACTTTGTATAATATTGAAAATTTGTATAAATTGCAAACCTTTGCAGAAACCGTAAACCTTCGCAGGAACCGTAAACCGTTTCAGAAAGGGCAAGCCTTAGTAAAATAACAATTTCGGTTAACGGAAACAGGACCGTGGATGCCCCACAACACGCGCGGCTGATCGAACAACTCCGGATTCACTTGCAATCCCTCCTGCATCTCGGGGTGCAGTGGGTACCGCGGCGGTGGGAGGGAAGCCCCGTCGTCCTGGCCCTTCCCGCCGCACAGGAATCGGTTCGCCTGCCCACCGCGGCGGCCGCACCACCCCTCCCCACAGCGGGCAGCGTTCCGGCTGCTGCGACCGCAGTAGCTGGCCCTTCACTATTTGAGACCTCGACCATGACCGCCCCCACCGGCTCCCCCGGCGACCGCCGTCAAGCCCTGGAACAACTGGCCGCCGAAGTGACCCGCTGCCGCCGCTGCGAGGAGCTGTTCGCCACCCGTACCCAAACCGTCTTCGGCGTTGGACCGCTCGACCCGGATATCGCCTTCATCGGCGAAGCCCCCGGGGCCGACGAAGATCGGCAGGGGGAACCCTTCGTCGGCCGGGCCGGACAACTGCTGAACCGGATGATCGCCGCCATCGGCTACCGACGCGAGGACGTGTACATCTGCAATATCCTCAAGTGCCGCCCGCCGGGCAACCGCACCCCCACCGTGCAGGAGTGCCGTAACTGCTTCCCCTACCTGGAACAACAGTTGGCCCTGGTGCGGCCCAAATACCTGGTGGCGTTGGGCAATACCGCCGCCCGTGCCCTCTTGCAGACCACCGCCGGAGTCACTAAGCTTCGCGGTAAAGTCTATCGCTACCAGGACTTGCCGCTAATATGCACCTATCACCCGGCCGCCCTACTCCGCGACTTCAGCGGACAAATGAAACGCGAAGCCTGGGAAGACATGAAGCTGCTGCTCCAGACCATGGGCAAGCCGATCCCGCCGCCGCGGAAAGGCGAATAGCGAATGGCAAATGGCGAATAGCGAATGGCAAATGGTGGGAGTGGGGAATGGGGAGGCGGGAGTAGGGAGTAGCGGATAGCGAATGGCGACTCATGTTATCGACAAACTGATGTTTCTGGTGAAATTTCAGTTCCGGCGGCGCTCCCTGTTGCGGCGGCCTTTAGCAAATGGCCAATCCCGGCCATTGTGTCCCCTACAATAGTAACAGCCCTCATAGAAGGCTGGTTGGGACGCAGAGATGGAAGCCTCCTCGCCGCCGCACCCGTTGATGACCAAGGTGAAACAGTTCCCGACATCGCCCGGCGTGTACCTGATGAAGGACAGTCGCGGCGACGTCATTTACGTCGGCAAGGCCAAAAACTTGCGCCAGCGGGCGGCCTCTTACTTCCAAAGCGATGCCGCGGACGACCCCCGTATCCGCGACTGGATCGGTCTGGTCACCGACATCGACTACATCGAAACCGGCGACCCGATCGCCGCCCTGTTCGCCGAAGCCCGGATGATCAAGGACCTGCGGCCGCGGTTCAACAAGGACTTGAAGGACGACAAGTCCTTTCCCTATCTGCAGATCCGCACGCGCGAGGAATTCCCGCGGGTGGAGATCACCCGCAAGCCGCGCCGGCGGGGCGTCCGCCTCTACGGCCCGTTCGCCAGCGCCCGACAGCTCCGCCTGGCGGTCAACCTCCTGCAGAAACTCTTCCAGTTCCGCACCTGCAGCCTGGACATCCGCTCCTCCGAGCCGCGCTGGCGGTGGTTCCGCCCCTGCCTGCTCTATAGCATCCGCCGCTGCACCGCCCCGTGCAACCTCCTGGTCAGCCGCGAGGACTATCGCAAACAGATCCGCAAGCTGATTCTGGTGCTCGAAGGCAAAAAAGACCGGCTGCTGCGGGTACTGCGGCGGCAAATGCAGGCCGCTAGCGAGGCCCTCGACTTTGAAAAGGCCCGCCGCCTGCGGGATGAAATCGCCGCCATCGAAGCCCTCGACCTCCGCGGGGACAACCCCGTCGACGTCCAGCCGGAAGTCTTTCCGATCGATCCAAAAAAGGGGATGCTCGGACTGCGGAAAGTGCTCGGTCTGGCACGCACGCCGCGCGTCATCGAAGGGATCGACATCGCCCACAGCGGCGGGCAAAACACCGTGGCCGCATTGGTTACCTTCTTGGACGGCCTGCCGTTCAAGCCAGGCTATCGCCGCTACCGCGTCCGCACCGTCTCCGGCGGGGACGACTACGCCGCCATCCGCGAAGTGGTCGCCCGACGTTTCCGCCGCCTGCGGGAAGAGGACGAAATCTTCCCGGACGTGCTGCTGATCGACGGCGGCAAAGGGCAACTGCACGCCGCACTGCAAGCCTGCGCCCAGGCGGGCGTCCAGCCCCCTTGCGTCATCTCCCTGGCCAAACAGCACGAGGAGATCTACCGACCCGAGGCCGACGAGCCGCTCCGGCTCAGCCGCCACTCCGCTGCCCTGCGGCTCCTCCAGTACGTCCGCGACGAAGCCCACCGCTTCGCCCAACATTACCTGAACATTCTACGCCGCAAGCGGTTAACCGAAGACGACGCCTGACGCCGCCACCGGCTCGTGCCGCCACCGCTACCCTCGCCGCCGCTACTGGCGCCGCTGCCTACTCCCACCACCACTGGTACTAATGCACTCAGACTGCCAAGCGCAACATTTCACGATCCATACTGCCGCCACCTACCTCCGCTGTGGGCTACTCCCCCGGCTGCCTATTCCCACCGCCACCGGTGCTGCTGCATCTCGGCGAGGCGGCGATGGTCGGTCAGGTCGAACTTCAGCGGCGTGACGGTGATGTAGCCTTCTGCCAGGGCTTCCACGTCGGTGCCCGGATGCGGGTCGGGGCACAAAAACTCCGGGCTGGCCCAAAAATAGGTACGGCCACGCGGGTTGACCCGACGGTCGAATTTTTCCGTGTACGGCGAGACGTTCTGCGGCAATACTTTAATGCCCCGCACCGGCCCCCGCTCCAGCACCGGAATGTTAACGTTGAACAGCGATCCTTTCGGCGGCGAGTAGGCCAGCAACTGCTCGATGACCTGCCGGGCATAGCGGGCCGCCCGCGGGAAATCGTATATTTTCTTGTCATATTCCAGCGATACGGCGATGGAGGTGAAACCATAAAACGCCCCTTCGATCGCCGCCGCCACCGTGCCAGAGTACAGCACGTTGATCCCCGCGTTGCTACCGGCGTTTAACCCGCTGATGATCACGTCCGGCGGCTGCGGCAACAGCTCCAGCAACGCCAGCTTCACGCAGTCCGCCGGACGGCCCTCTACCGCCCAGCCGATAAAGGTGGACCCGTCATCGTCGTACACCTCGCTGACCAGCAGCGGATGGAGCAGAGTCACCGAGTGTCCGGCGGCGCTCTGTTCGGTCGCCGGGGCTACAACCGTTACTTCCCCCAACTTCAACAATTCCTGGCGCAGCAACCGCAACCCAGGGGCGTACACTCCGTCATCGTTGGTCAGCAATATCCGCATCTGTCGTCGTCCTGATCGATGTTGGGATCGCTTCCCGCCCCCAGCGGCGTATCGGTCATGCACCGCCGCGTGCGGGGAAGCCGGTCTCGCGGCCTGCCTTTTGCGGCCTACCTATGCTGCGGCCTACCTCTGCGGCCTGTTTTTAAGGCCTGCCTTTGTTGTATGCCGTCCGTGGCCTTCCTGCCGCATCCGCGCGTAACGTGTTGACAGGCAATCAGATAGGAAAAAAATGCGGCTTGTTGCGGTGGGCAGAAGGCACCTCGCCGCACCCGGCGGACTCGACCGGCGGCAAGGTCCCAAAAACCCCCCGGCTTTACGGCCGAACATACTGTACAGCGGCCGCGGGTGTAGCGGTCGTGGGTGCCGCATGTCCCTGTGACGCAGCCGGCGGCGAGGCGGGAGGAGGCACAACCGGCACGGCCACGCTCGCCAGCAGGGCCTGCTCCAGCTCCCGCAGGCTCCCGTAGCCGTACTGGCGGCGGACGGCCGCTTCCCACCCATATCGCTGGGCATCCCTCAGGAAGATGGTGAAGTTGCGTTCCCCGCCGCGACGGATCAGCAGCTCCGCTAACACCACGCTCTGGCAGCAGAAGGCCGTCACCTGCTGCGGCGGACATTCCTGCATCGACAACAACTGGGCCAGCGGGATGGTCTGCTGGTCGCGGATACAACGGGCCAGCGTCCGGTAATATCGCTCGCGTTCCGCCGCGGGGAGCAGGTGCCCGGCCATCCCCTCGGCGGCCCATCGCGGCAGAGCCGTCGGGAACAGGTCCGCCAGCACGACATGGCACAGCTCGCGCGGCAACAGGACTTTCTGCCAGTCGGGCCGATCAATGCGGATGTCGATCCGCCGCCGCAGGACCTTGCCGTCGGCCAGCTCCACCCGCGCCAGCGAGGCGTGTTCCGGCGGCAGACGCGTCTGCTGCGTGAAACTGGAACCATCGGCGTGCAGCACGATCTCGCAAGGCGGGGACCATGCCCCTGCTGGCGGACCGCTCCACATTTCAAATATCGCCCGGCGCCACTCCTCAGCCTGCGCCGCCACCGCCTGTAGCTCCGATGTCGACAATGGGCCGTATACCCGGAAGCTGGATGCGGCCAGCGACGCGGCAACTGGCGTCCCCGCCGCTTCCGCTCCTACCGGGAGCTGGGTCGCGGCGGCCTCGTTTTTGGGCGTGGCGGCCGCGGATGGTTCCACCGCTGTCCCTATTTGTCGCAGGAGCTGGTCGACGTAGTCCCGTAGCGGGTGTTGTGGCGGCAATTGCGACGCCGCAGCCCGCAGCTCCGCGGCAATCTCCGCCGCGTGTGCGGGGTTGCCGCGACGACCCTTCCACCGCTCCACGGCCTGATGAATGCGGCAATATGCCCAGGCGATGCGATGTTCCTGCTGCTGCGGGTCGGCCCGGGCGAACAGCCCGGCCGCCTCTGCATACCGACGCTGCTGGAACGCCACCACGGCCTGCTGCAATGCGTCGTCCCGACCCGATGGGTCCTGTCGGACGGACGGACGGAGCAGCTCGATATATCGCCGCAACTGGCGGGCACGCTCGGAAATTCCCTGCCCCGCCTGTTCTAGCATCCGCAGTTCGGCCTGGTAAGCCTGATCAAGCCATTCCAGAAACGTCGCGTCTCCGTCCCCTGCGGCCAAAGCGTCCTCTAGCACCTGCACGGCGTCCGCCGGCCGGTTCTGCTCCAGCAGTCGTCGGGCTTGGGCTATGGCCCGTTGCCGCAGCAGCTCGTGGTCGACCGGGCGGGACTGTGCGGCGGCCGTCACGGCCAGCGTCGCCGAACCTGCGAGTATGAGCCACCACCGCATCGGAGGCATCGTCGGCATCCTTGCCCAATCATCCAGCAATGCCCGCCGCTCCGCAAAGGCGGCAAGGTGGGGAACCTATATACGGTCCGGGAGAACCGGACAAGCCCAACCGCCGCGGCGGAATCTTTCAACTCGGTCGTAATAGCCGCTGGAGCCATTCCTGCGGCTGGATGTGCAATTCCCGCTCGTTCAGCGCCCGGACAATCGCCGCTTCGGCCTTCTGGCGGATCTGTTCCTCGAATCGCGGTTTGAACAGTCGAATGATCTCCCGTAGCCGCTGGCCGATAAATTCTGCCGGCCGTCCTTCCAGACCGACGATCCGGTCCACGGTCAGATCGCCGTAATCGAGGCGGGCATTGCGCACGGCGACATGAATGGTGTAATCGGGTAACAGACGCAACGGCTGGAGCTGGCAACGACTTGTCAATTCGGAATCCAGCAGGACGCTGGCCCGACAATGCGCGCGTGTGGTGCAACCATATAAACGCAGGCCGTTACGCCAAAGCTGTTGTTCCAGCTCCAACTCCACACATGGCGCCTCCGCATGCAACATTCCCCGCAAGCAAGCGGGCCGCGGCTGCTGCAGACCGGTCACGGCCACGCGGATGTTCTCCGCCTGCGGTACTCGCAGCGTCAGCCGCCGCCACGTACCGTCGTTGCGGAGCACGTGATACGGCTCGCTGACGATCTTCCAGTCGCGGATCGATCGTCGGACGCCGTGGACCTCCTTCTGCTGGCCCCAGTTCTCGGAAGTTTGGGCTAACGGGTCCGGCAGATAACGCGGCAACAGTTTCTGGATGAGCTGGGTCAACGCCGCGGCGGGGTCTGCCGGGTGGGCGGACTTGGCGGCCCATATCCGTCCTGCCGGCCACACAGCTGCCAGGCCCGTGCTTGTGATGATCGTCACAAACTCGCGCCGGTTCATGATCAGGCTCCGTCGCCGTCGACGCGTCCCCATGACTCAATCACATCATATAATATATCATAATCCTATCTTAACTATATAAAACCTTTCAAGCTCATCAACATGGCATCGATTCGGCGCACAATCGCGACGACCGGCCGCTGCGGCCATCGGCCAAAGCGTTCATGTAAGTATTTCGCCGCCGCGGGCTCAATAATTTCACGATTTGGGTGGGACCCGCTACGATTTGGGGACGGAGTTGTGGAAAGCGTCCAAGGCACGGCTGGGATATCCTTGACCTAAGTACTGTTCCGACAATGGTTTAGTAATCGCCGAGGATATCGCCTGCGGCGCGGGTTCCTAATGCGCGCCAGGTAGCAGGGTCGACGCCGTCCCTCACCAGCCGCACACTTCCATCACACAAAGCTACATTGACGCCGCCGGTGTGCCGGCTCCGAGCCGCTTTCCAGAATCCGCCCCGTGAGGCGCAGTCGGGCGTGGGATCGTTAGGCAGGTTGTAGTGGTTGTACTGGTGGGTGGTGCTGGCTCCGTCCGCCCAACGCGCCTGTCGTTGGGTATCGATGACTGTCGCGGCGGCACATCCGGCGTCGCTCATGGGGGTAACGGCTGGTGTGAACCGGAACAGCTCTTGCACATCCTGGCGGGTGACGATCGCCGTGGCAGTGCCGCCCCTCCCGATAATGCTTTCCGAAACCATTGCCGTATTACTGGTTCCGTCCGTGATATTCACAAGCTTGACCCGAGAATTCTGAAAGATGGGCCCCGTACCGGGAGCGGTGCCGCCATTGGCACCATCGCCGGCATTTACTACATAATTGGCCGCCGCCCACCCGGGTTGCACCTCGGTCCGCACATCACTGGGACACAGAAAAACCGGGACAGGAATCTTGACCCACTCGGCGTGCTCGGGACGCAAGAACACCCCCGGCGTTTCCGGCGGCGCCGAATATAGGCTCATGTCCAGACGCAGGCGATTGTAGATCGCCGTCTGCTCCAAATACGGCGAGATCATCGCAAACGACGACCAACGGTAAAAATTCCCACTCGGCAGGTCAGGTCGATCGATGTAGGCCGCCGGCAAAAAGCCATTGGCATCATGATAGTTATGCATCGCCAAAGCGATTTGCTTGAGATTGTTCTGACATTTCAGTCGTGCGGCTGCCTCGCGAACTTTTTGCACCGCTGGCAACAGCAGGCCGATCAATATGGCGATGATCGCAATCACCACCAGCAATTCAATGAGGGTAAAGGCCAGACATTGGCTGGATTTTTTTCGAATTCTCATGATTTTATTCCTTTTTGTAATAATGAAATTTGGATAAACCTGACAACTAGCATCAGCTTCAACTCATGGTTTAATAAAATGTTCTAGTAACACCTCTGCGGCGGAGTCAGTTACGCCTAGGGGATAGACATAGCCCCCTTCGCAGTCGGGAACGCGGCCAAGACAGCTCACGCTAACCGGATTGATCCGTTGATTGGCACTATTGACGGGGAGGCGGCGTCGACGGCTGCGGGCGCAGTCCCTCACATTTTACGGAATCCAACCGGATCGCCTCGCCGCTGTCCGACTCTACTAACCAAGCATGAATATGTGTTGGAATAGCTAGTAAAGATAGGAACGTCCATGCTGGTAGTTCCTCGCCGCGGCAGGTCTTGGCCCGTATGCCGATGACCCAGCCCCACTCGAAATCTGCGGTGTCCGCCGCTATAGGCTGAGTGGTCGGCCAGTCACTGCCGGCGGAGCAACATGACGGGCCGGCTAGACGTTGCGAACAGCAATCCGGACATGCCTCGGACGTACCAACTTGCAAACGTACTCGGTCAAGAGCATGAGGTGGCGGGGTGAATCCCCGCGCATAAGCCCAGGCAATTTTCTGCTGCAGCGTGAAGCAGCAGCAGTCGCCGCTCCAGCATTCTTCGGCGGAGCGGCAACCACACGCCCGGCCGTAACAGGGATAGGGCAAATCACCCTCCGGTTTGGGACGTCGCGGATGCGGCAAAGGATAGCCAACCATGACCACCAGGTGGTTGACTAGGACCAAAACCACCAGCATGCGGTGTTGGAGGCGGACAAAACACATCCTTCGCCGCCACATGGGGAATGCCCTCGTTTTGTTCAATAATGTTACGCAATATTATTTTAATCACACTCGCGGACACCGTCCAACAGGGATCACGGCTCGGGCAAGCAATGCGGTCACCGCAAACAGGAACAATGCGAGAGCAATCTCACACGATTTAGAGCCTATTGCCGAATTCGGCGAGCCATCACAAATGCGGCGACCAGGCGAACGAATCTCATAAACGTGCACGCCAGCATATCCCACCGCCTCGCTACCGCCCAAACGGCTTCCACTTCCCAACCAAACGCCCCACACAGGTCGCGACGCCGGCACAGCCCCTGCTAATACGGAATCGCCACCACCCGGTCACTCCTGCTAAAGCCTTTCCAACAATTCCCTCAGTGGAGGCGGCGGGCCATCAGGTCAATCATCGCAACCATAATGAATGCCGTCTCACTCTTTGCCGTCCGCTCACACGACTTATACAACCGCCGCCAACAGCTCCACCAACCTAGCGTCCGCTCCACCACCCACCGCCGCAGCTGCACCACAAACCGACCGCGGGGTCGCTTCACTATTTCCACACACCACAACCCCTTCCCCTAACCGACCAACCCCGGATACGCCTGTTCCACCCAGATCACCAGCGGTAACTGCACAGACCCGCTGCAGGCCGCCAAGACCATCCGGCCACCCACGACATCATGCACATTTGCCGGGGTGATCACCAACGCCCCCACCAACCCCAGCATGTCCACCACAATATGCCGCTTGCAGCCGACCACTTTTTTCCTATCGTGGTCCCGCGGGCTACCCCACTCAGTGCTTTTGACGGTCTGGCTACCGGCCGCCGCAGTGGGTGAGGGCTTGTGGCCGCCTGACGCCGCAGGTGCTGGCGGAGACGGTTGTGGATCCGCTGCCAGCTCCCATCACGATGCCATTTGCGGAACCAATGGAACATAATCCAAAAAGGGAACAAGTCGTGGGGCAAAGCCAGGCAGCTAGAACAGTTGCGGGCAACTAATGTACGACGTTAAGGACTTTGCGTTTGCTGGATTAGGAGGATGTCAGCCGGTGCGAGTTTTTTAGGGAGGCAGAATGCGATGCGACACTCCTATCGATCGACAAGGCCGATGACGCAGGTTATTATTGATGCTGTTCACAATAAAACCTCTGCCGCCATATGGAATGTTCAATTATTAAACATGGCATATAGGTAAAAATGATTTTATAATCTTTTAAAATTAATATATATAATATATATTACAAAATTTATTAATACTATTATAATGCTATAAAATATAATATGTCTTGTTTATAAAACAAGAATATTATATTAACTATTACTTATATCTAATCAGTTAATAAGTACTTGAAACATTATATAATTAATTAACTTACAGCTATCAAAGAACAATTTACAGTAGTAGAGTATATAGATCTTGATGCATTGTGACGTCACTAGTTAGCTGACGCGCAGTGCGTCATCGTTGACATCAGTTCATCAATGTGCTCAACGCCTTGCGGCATCACTGATTATCTCACCCGGTGGACTGAGGGTAGTCCTTTGCCGGATCTTCGTGCTCAACGCCTTGCGGCATCACTGATTATCTCACACCTCGAACCTCCCCACCCGCCCAATCTGAAAAAAGTGCTCAACGCCTTGCGGCATCACTGATTATCTCACGCCATATCGGGCGCCGCCGTCGCCTAAGGCCGCGTAAGTGCTCAACGCCTTGCGGCATCACTGATTATCTCACGCGGACGGCCGGGCTATTTTCTAATATTCTTACTATGTGCTCAACGCCTTGCGGCATCACTGATTATCTCACGCGCAAGTTGCGCCGTGGTTCGGTTATACGTCGTATGTGCTCAACGCCTTGCGGCATCACTGATTATCTCACGCTGCGACCCCAGGCCGGTTCGCGCGCGCCGTCGGTGCTCAACGCCTTGCGGCATCACTGATTATCTCACGGTTGTTGCGGTTGAATGGTGTAAACAGCCCAGCTGTGCTCAACGCCTTGCGGCATCACTGATTATCTCACAACAACTCAACAACAACACCCGAACAAACACCAATACGTGCTCAACGCCTTGCGGCATCACTGATTATCTCACAACTGCGCCCCATCCCCCCAACTCTTGCCAGCCATGTGCTCAACGCCTTGCGGCATCACTGATTATCTCACTCACCGAAGGCGGCGGAGATTGCACTGTTGGCAATGGTGCTCAACGCCTTGCGGCATCACTGATTATCTCACGCCGCCACCGCCGTCGACGGCCGGCCGCCGACTTGAGTGCTCAACGCCTTGCGGCATCACTGATTATCTCACCCAAACCAAACAACAACACCGCGGCGCCGCACTTGTGCTCAACGCCTTGCGGCATCACTGATTATCTCACACTCTTCGACTTCGACCGCGAATGGCACACCCCAGTGCTCAACGCCTTGCGGCATCACTGATTATCTCACAATAACCCGGCCGCCGTCGCCGCGGCCCCGGCCCGTGCTCAACGCCTTGCGGCATCACTGATTATCTCACCCACGCTCGAATGCGGCTAGTTGTTTTCGGTCAAAGTGCTCAACGCCTTGCGGCATCACTGATTATCTCACGCGACCGGATAGAGCGACTAGCCAAGAAGCTAGGGAGTGCTCAACGCCTTGCGGCATCACTGATTATCTCACTTCTACCGCTAGTCTAGCGCGCCGGCCAAAACTAGTGTGCTCAACGCCTTGCGGCATCACTGATTATCTCACCTGGGCATGCCGAGAAATATCGCCACGCTTGACAGGTGCTCAACGCCTTGCGGCATCACTGATTATCTCACCCGGATGCGTCGCTTGAGTTTTTCATCGACCTAACGAGTGCTCAACGCCTTGCGGCATCACTGATTATCTCACGCCGGTGCCCGGGACCGCCCCGAGCACGCGGCTTATGTGCTCAACGCCTTGCGGCATCACTGATTATCTCACACAGCGATTTCCATAGATGCTTTGCGGATCATTTGTGCTCAACGCCTTGCGGCATCACTGATTATCTCACGCGACGGTCAGGGTGGCCGTCGGTGAAGGTGACCTGGTGCTCAACGCCTTGCGGCATCACTGATTATCTCACCTAGCGGCGCTGCTGACTCGAGGTATCGAGCCGCTGTGCTCAACGCCTTGCGGCATCACTGATTATCTCACCGGTGACGTCGCGCTTTCAGTAGCACTACTTGTCGGGTGCTCAACGCCTTGCGGCATCACTGATTATCTCACCCGGACCAATTCGCACACCGCCGCGCGCACGGTTAGGTGCTCAACGCCTTGCGGCATCACTGATTATCTCACAAGTAATCTTCTGCTTCATAGTGAGATGCGAAAAAGTGCTCAACGCCTTGCGGCATCACTGATTATCTCACCATTACGGCGACATTCGCAAGGTGGAACCCCGGAGGTGCTCAACGCCTTGCGGCATCACTGATTATCTCACGCCGATTTGAGGCTGGACTCCAGCGCGTTACACTTGTGCTCAACGCCTTGCGGCATCACTGATTATCTCACACCAACAACAACTCCATTCTCGCGATTGCCTGGTTGTGCTCAACGCCTTGCGGCATCACTGATTATCTCACAGGAACTGAGGCGGAGGAGTATTTTAGTCTCGCATGTGCTCAACGCCTTGCGGCATCACTGATTATCTCACCCCATAAGCATAGTTAGCAGCATGACACATCCTCCTGTGCTCAACGCCTTGCGGCATCACTGATTATCTCACTTTGCAGCGGCCCACGCGTTGGCCACTAGCGTCAGTGCTCAACGCCTTGCGGCATCACTGATTATCTCACGATGCCAGCAGCGCCACCAGCTGGCGCACCTGCGCGTGCTCAACGCCTTGCGGCATCACTGATTATCTCACGTCAAAACCCCCGGCCAGTCAAGAACGGCCAGGTCCTGTGCTCAACGCCTTGCGGCATCACTGATTATCTCACAACACCTTCGCGGTAGGCCTCGGTTGAGGCCGCAGTGCTCAACGCCTTGCGGCATCACTGATTATCTCACTGGCCTTCTCCCATCCCTTTTCCGTAGCTTCTTGCCGTGCTCAACGCCTTGCGGCATCACTGATTATCTCACAAAGCGTATTTTGTCTCGATGCATCAAGACCCCCGAGTGCTCAACGCCTTGCGGCATCACTGATTATCTCACCCAAAACAACGCCTACGCCTACGGCATTGTCACATCGTGCTCAACGCCTTGCGGCATCACTGATTATCTCACCCGATCACACAACGCTTAAGCATCGAGAACTCACTGTGCTCAACGCCTTGCGGCATCACTGATTATCTCACACTTGTGATGCTGTTGAGTGCCCCGGCGATGTCGAGTTGTGCTCAACGCCTTGCGGCATCACTGATTATCTCACACAAAACGAATCAAATTGGTACTCAACTTCAACGAGTGCTCAACGCCTTGCGGCATCACTGATTATCTCACATAATAAAAGCGGCAAATTCCTGACCGGGCCCGGCAGTGCTCAACGCCTTGCGGCATCACTGATTATCTCACTGGTACGAACCGCACCCGACCTGTCGAACGGTTCACGTGCTCAACGCCTTGCGGCATCACTGATTATCTCACATCAGGTCCACAGGTGTAGCCTATCATACTCCAGGCAGTGCTCAACGCCTTGCGGCATCACTGATTATCTCACCCAGACGGCTACAAGAGAGATTTTGGCTCACAAAGTGCTCAACGCCTTGCGGCATCACTGATTATCTCACGCGGCCACGTGGCATCCAATGCGGCGGCCATCCTGACGTGCTCAACGCCTTGCGGCATCACTGATTATCTCACGGTGGGGCGATAACCATGTTCAACTGGTTGAAATCGTGCTCAACGCCTTGCGGCATCACTGATTATCTCACAGCGTGGGCTGACAGCTACGCCATCTCTCAACTGGCGTGCTCAACGCCTTGCGGCATCACTGATTATCTCACGATGCCGCTCTGCCCACAAGTCGGCTACAGCCATGTGCTCAACGCCTTGCGGCATCACTGATTATCTCACACCATCGCTGCCGGCGATGCACACCCGGAGTTCGTCATGTGCTCAACGCCTTGCGGCATCACTGATTATCTCACCATCGCAACCCCAAAGTCGTCGCGATCGCCAATCGGGTGCTCAACGCCTTGCGGCATCACTGATTATCTCACGCGTGTGGCCGGGTCGGGTCGATAGACCCGATATGTGCTCAACGCCTTGCGGCATCACTGATTATCTCACGGTCACGCTAGTTGCGAACGCGTGGGCTGCGGCGAAGTGCTCAACGCCTTGCGGCATCACTGATTATCTCACTAAGAGGGAGGTCAAAACCAAGGGGTTTCCCTTTTGTGCTCAACGCCTTGCGGCATCACTGATTATCTCACAAGGGTGCGCCGGCGATGGCCGCAGCGGCTCGATTAGGTGCTCAACGCCTTGCGGCATCACTGATTATCTCACCCGAGCCAGGTAAGCGTAGCCAACGACCCCCGCATCGGTGCTCAACGCCTTGCGGCATCACTGATTATCTCACACCCCCTCGGGTGGGAAGAAATCGCTTAGACCTCTCGTGCTCAACGCCTTGCGGCATCACTGATTATCTCACTGCCGATGCCGCGATCGGGAAGATTTCGGGCAAGCGTGCTCAACGCCTTGCGGCATCACTGATTATCTCACACGCACGCCACGCCGGACACTCGCCATCCGGCGGAGTGCTCAACGCCTTGCGGCATCACTGATTATCTCACGCGTGTGGCCGGGTCGGGTCGATAGACCCGATATGTGCTCAACGCCTTGCGGCATCACTGATTATCTCACTACAGCATCCAAGTATCCCGTTCCTTACCGCATCGCTGTGCTCAACGCCTTGCGGCATCACTGATTATCTCACCTCCAACTGGCCCGTCGTTGGAGAGGCTATCCCATGTGCTCAACGCCTTGCGGCATCACTGATTATCTCACAAAGTTGGACGACGTGTTGACATCAGGATACAGATGTGCTCAACGCCTTGCGGCATCACTGATTATCTCACCCATCACTTCCACCGCCGTTGCCTTGGTTGCAACGTGCTCAACGCCTTGCGGCATCACTGATTATCTCACACAACATCAAAGACGGTAAGAGGTACACGGACATGTGCTCAACGCCTTGCGGCATCACTGATTATCTCACTTTGACATTGAGCTTACTGGCGGTCACGGTGGCCGGTGCTCAACGCCTTGCGGCATCACTGATTATCTCACCCGATAGTTTTTGATCACATGGATTTTGGCCATCGGGTGCTCAACGCCTTGCGGCATCACTGATTATCTCACTCTTCGGCGATAGGTAAGTCTCTTTCCCACGGTGCGGGGTGCTCAACGCCTTGCGGCATCACTGATTATCTCACGATCCGCTGGTTTTACACAGTCCCGCCGCACCTTTAGTGCTCAACGCCTTGCGGCATCACTGATTATCTCACATCAGAATGTCACGAAAGTTGCTCCAAATCTCGATGTGCTCAACGCCTTGCGGCATCACTGATTATCTCACTTGGAAAGCCGAAAACCGACGTAGAATCACCCGACGTGCTCAACGCCTTGCGGCATCACTGATTATCTCACAGATTACCGTTATCGTCGCGCCAGTGCCTTCACGCAGTGCTCAACGCCTTGCGGCATCACTGATTATCTCACACGTGCGGCGTGGGGGCACCACCAACCGGCGTTATGTGCTCAACGCCTTGCGGCATCACTGATTATCTCACTTACCACAGGTTTCTGGCGGTGTCAAGTCCAGTTGGTGCTCAACGCCTTGCGGCATCACTGATTATCTCACTCGCGGATGTCCTCCACGGCTTGCACACCGCGGTTGTGCTCAACGCCTTGCGGCATCACTGATTATCTCACCCTGGGTGTTGCAGGCTGTCCAATGGGCCCAGTGGCTGGTGCTCAACGCCTTGCGGCATCACTGATTATCTCACCGGCAACTTGGAATCGTCCAGCGGCGCTGGTGTTTAGTGCTCAACGCCTTGCGGCATCACTGATTATCTCACACGAAGTATCGCACCAACGCCCACCCGCCCATCAAGTGCTCAACGCCTTGCGGCATCACTGATTATCTCACTCGACGCTTTGTCGACCTCAAGCACGATGCCACTGTGCTCAACGCCTTGCGGCATCACTGATTATCTCACGTTCAGGAGGCTTTGGTGGCGTTGTGGTACGCTCTCCGGTGTGCTCAACGCCTTGCGGCATCACTGATTATCTCACACCAGAGCCTGACGCCCGTTGCCGTTCGGGCTTGGTGCTCAACGCCTTGCGGCATCACTGATTATCTCACAGGTGCTGACCGGCGGTTTTATGGGGCAGTTTCTCGGGTGCTCAACGCCTTGCGGCATCACTGATTATCTCACTCCAGGCAAAACCGGTCAATGCTACAATGACAGCTGCGTGCTCAACGCCTTGCGGCATCACTGATTATCTCACGACAGTTTCACGGTTTAGGTGTGACCATCAAGTGCGTGCTCAACGCCTTGCGGCATCACTGATTATCTCACCGGCGTGTGGCCGGGTCGGGTCGATAGACCCAACACGTGCTCAACGCCTTGCGGCATCACTGATTATCTCACTTCGAGTTCGACCGGTTGCGCACCCAAACTTCGCCGGTGCTCAACGCCTTGCGGCATCACTGATTATCTCACGAGCTAACTGAACCGATCACCTCGTCGAGTGCTGGTGCTCAACGCCTTGCGGCATCACTGATTATCTCACTCGTCGGGATAACCGAGGCGCTTCAGTCGCACAAGGGTGCTCAACGCCTTGCGGCATCACTGATTATCTCACTGCGCACGCCAGTATGCGCGCGCAACCTCACGACTGTGCTCAACGCCTTGCGGCATCACTGATTATCTCACTATGATGTCGGCAGAGTCGCGTGGGGCGACTCACTGGGTGCTCAACGCCTTGCGGCATCACTGATTATCTCACTACGCACCAGACCGAGCGTCGGCCACCGTGAGCAGCGTGCTCAACGCCTTGCGGCATCACTGATTATCTCACGGTCAGTCGTGGCGTGGTGCCACCCGCGAAGGGTTACGGTGCTCAACGCCTTGCGGCATCACTGATTATCTCACCCGTAACTCCCACCCAGGAGTTACGGGTATGAGTCCAGGTGCTCAACGCCTTGCGGCATCACTGATTATCTCACGCCAACCGCGATACGCTCTGGCTCCTCTTCGAGCGAGTGCTCAACGCCTTGCGGCATCACTGATTATCTCACATAGCGCTGACATCGCGCTGTCAGTAGCGGCACTGTGCTCAACGCCTTGCGGCATCACTGATTATCTCACGTTTATAGCTACCGAGTTTTGCCGTCATACTTCGTGTGCTCAACGCCTTGCGGCATCACTGATTATCTCACCCCGGCCCCAGCAGCCAACTTCTCTATTCTCTCCCTGTGCTCAACGCCTTGCGGCATCACTGATTATCTCACATCGCCGTTGCCGGGCACGGTCAAGCCGCCATTCGCGTGCTCAACGCCTTGCGGCATCACTGATTATCTCACAAAGGCCCCCCGAACTGAGGACCCCCGGTTATATTCGTGCTCAACGCCTTGCGGCATCACTGATTATCTCACGTCAGCACGGTGACAACGTGCAGTCAGTGGGAAGGTGCTCAACGCCTTGCGGCATCACTGATTATCTCACAAGGATGAAGAAACCATCTTCCGACTCGTAAACATGTGCTCAACGCCTTGCGGCATCACTGATTATCTCACGCCGCGATGGCTAAGGACCGTTGGTTTCGGTCACTTGTGCTCAACGCCTTGCGGCATCACTGATTATCTCACTGGGTCCGGAACTTCACATAGTATTATATCAGACTAGGTGCTCAACGCCTTGCGGCATCACTGATTATCTCACACACTGAGCAAGTTTATAGCTACCGAGTTTTGCGTGTGCTCAACGCCTTGCGGCATCACTGATTATCTCACCACAGAAGGCTGGCAATACTCTTGCCCGCGAGGTTGTGCTCAACGCCTTGCGGCATCACTGATTATCTCACGTTCCATCAGGGACGTGCGCGTCGGCCGCAAAGAGTGCTCAACGCCTTGCGGCATCACTGATTATCTCACATCCCCCCAAGCCTCCACCACAACCACCCCCACCCCGTGCTCAACGCCTTGCGGCATCACTGATTATCTCACGACGCATAGGGAAGTTTTAAAGCCGGAAAGTCGCGTGCTCAACGCCTTGCGGCATCACTGATTATCTCACAAATATTTACTAGCACGCATTAATCCAAACCTTAGTGCTCAACGCCTTGCGGCATCACTGATTATCTCACATAGCTCAGATAGGGAACCTCCCAACGCCAGGGACGTGCTCAACGCCTTGCGGCATCACTGATTATCTCACACGAGTCGCTTCGCGTCGGCGTCGTTGTATCCGTTAGTGCTCAACGCCTTGCGGCATCACTGATTATCTCACACGATGGACAGAAACGACACTGACACCCCGAAGTGTGCTCAACGCCTTGCGGCATCACTGATTATCTCACGGCGTCGCTGCCGCAGCGCGGAACGCTTGAGGATAAGTGTGCTCAACGCCTTGCGGCATCACTGATTATCTCACAGTGCATCTGTGCGCGTGACTGGGCGATAACTGATGGCGTGCTCAACGCCTTGCGGCATCACTGATTATCTCACAAGTACTGCCGCGCTGACACCGCGTAGTCAGTCTGTGCTCAACGCCTTGCGGCATCACTGATTATCTCACCCCATCTCCGGCGCCGGCGTCTGGCGCGACTCCGGTCAGTGCTCAACGCCTTGCGGCATCACTGATTATCTCACGGGGATTCTGGCGCGCCGATTGTCCACGCGAACCGGTGCTCAACGCCTTGCGGCATCACTGATTATCTCACATTGTATCGTTGATTGGATCTTTAATCCCCTCAAGAAGTGCTCAACGCCTTGCGGCATCACTGATTATCTCACGGTCTATCGTCTTGCTGCAGAACCGCGTTATGAAGGGTGCTCAACGCCTTGCGGCATCACTGATTATCTCACCACGGCGGCGTATCTTTGGCATGCAGATCATTCCGTGCTCAACGCCTTGCGGCATCACTGATTATCTCACCCCCCCACGCCGACCGGGCCATCCGGATGTACAAGGTGCTCAACGCCTTGCGGCATCACTGATTATCTCACACAGCCGCGATGGTATCCAGAATCCTACTGAACGGTGCTCAACGCCTTGCGGCATCACTGATTATCTCACAGCCACGACACCACCAGAACAAACTGGTCATCCGTGTGCTCAACGCCTTGCGGCATCACTGATTATCTCACGGGCAGCGTTTTCACGAAGTATCGCACCAACGCCGTGCTCAACGCCTTGCGGCATCACTGATTATCTCACTCAGCGCTATCGCCGTCGAGTGCTGGCGCACCGCTGTGCTCAACGCCTTGCGGCATCACTGATTATCTCACCCGAAGTAACTCGCACAGTGCTGCGCACACGGTAAGGTGCTCAACGCCTTGCGGCATCACTGATTATCTCACCCCCATGGTGGGCCGGAACTTCACATAGTATTATATGTGCTCAACGCCTTGCGGCATCACTGATTATCTCACCTTACGTACAACGAAAGGCTGAGATATATCGGCCTGTGCTCAACGCCTTGCGGCATCACTGATTATCTCACCTTACGTACAACGAAAGGCTGAGATATATCGGCCTGTGCTCAACGCCTTGCGGCATCACTGATTATCTCACACACACCACCACCAAACACAACACACCACCACAAAAGTGCTCAACGCCTTGCGGCATCACTGATTATCTCACTGCCCGCCGCCAGTCTCCCCCCGTTGGGGGAGACGTGCTCAACGCCTTGCGGCATCACTGATTATCTCACCCAGGCTACGTGCCGGGTGGCGCTGGCGAACTTCCGGGTGCTCAACGCCTTGCGGCATCACTGATTATCTCACCCACGCCACGACTGACCGCGCGGCGTCAGCGGGATGTGCTCAACGCCTTGCGGCATCACTGATTATCTCACCTGGCCTGGAAGCAACTTCCGGAAGGAAGATTGCCGTGCTCAACGCCTTGCGGCATCACTGATTATCTCACTACGACTACCTACATACTGTCCCACCAGACGGCTAGTGCTCAACGCCTTGCGGCATCACTGATTATCTCACGCCACCTGTCGTCGAGCTCGACGCCGCCACGGCCCGACGGTGCTCAACGCCTTGCGGCATCACTGATTATCTCACCAACTGAAACCTAGGTAGTTGGGGGTTTGCGGTAGGTGCTCAACGCCTTGCGGCATCACTGATTATCTCACCGCGTCGAGATACCGCGCAAGTATGCGCGCAACCGGTGCTCAACGCCTTGCGGCATCACTGATTATCTCACGCGGCTTCCTGCCGGGGCGGTGATAATGTATCCATAGTGCTCAACGCCTTGCGGCATCACTGATTATCTCACGTTGGGGGCGTCCCCCCACTGGACATGATAAGGCCGGTGCTCAACGCCTTGCGGCATCACTGATTATCTCACCGCGTAAAGCCCGTTCGTGCAGCGCACGGCCATCCGTGCTCAACGCCTTGCGGCATCACTGATTATCTCACCACTCAAAGGATGCTCTCAAGGCTACCGACCATTAGTGCTCAACGCCTTGCGGCATCACTGATTATCTCACAGAGGCCGCGGGCCTATTACGAGCAGCAGGTGTAGTGCTCAACGCCTTGCGGCATCACTGATTATCTCACCCGGAATAACCACGAACGGTCGTCCGAACGCGACTAGTGCTCAACGCCTTGCGGCATCACTGATTATCTCACGCAGAAAGCGATAACTCCGAAGTACTGCGCAATCTGTGCTCAACGCCTTGCGGCATCACTGATTATCTCACCCCCCACTGGCGACGGAGGGCCATAAAGGCCATAAAGTGCTCAACGCCTTGCGGCATCACTGATTATCTCACAGCCCACTCTACATTCATATCATTATCAAGCTTCGGTGCTCAACGCCTTGCGGCATCACTGATTATCTCACACGGCCAGTCCAACCCCACACCTATACGCGCCCAGTCGTGCTCAACGCCTTGCGGCATCACTGATTATCTCACGGTTGGACTGGCCGTCAGTCTTAACCCGTGTCCAGAAGGTGCTCAACGCCTTGCGGCATCACTGATTATCTCACAAAATAGCCCGGACATATTCGGCGTCGTCGTCCCTGTGCTCAACGCCTTGCGGCATCACTGATTATCTCACACACAACCGGCGGCGAAAACGAGCAATTGGCCGCCAGTGCTCAACGCCTTGCGGCATCACTGATTATCTCACTAGTCCGACTCCCACTGTCTGACCGCTGTTTGACTGTGTGCTCAACGCCTTGCGGCATCACTGATTATCTCACAAAGGTCGGCCAGGGTCGACTGCACTACCTGCGCCGGTGCTCAACGCCTTGCGGCATCACTGATTATCTCACGCGCGCGCGTCCCGTCAGGCACGTGTGCGTCAGCGGGTGCTCAACGCCTTGCGGCATCACTGATTATCTCACAAATCCTCAAGCCCCAACAACTCCGGCAACTCCAAAGTGCTCAACGCCTTGCGGCATCACTGATTATCTCACTGCACCTTTCATAACCTACGAATTCGCAATATTTTAGGTTGTACCCGATCATGGACGTGAACTAGTTGGCAACGTAGCTGCCATTTTCGAGTAACCAGGATTGGTAGGATATGATTTAAAGTGTTGAAAACAAGCATGTTTTTCATGTTCAAGCACCTCACAAATTGCCAAACGTCCGTAACTTATTATCTTATAAGGACATACATTTATTTTTCCGTTAGCTCATTTAAAACACGCAGCAATGCTTGACTAATTGTAGCTACAGTATTATATGGCGTGTTGGCGAATCGGTCCAGTCCTGTGGTCTCTCTTTCCCATGGATGCTAGTGATTCCGTCGATGCAATTGCTGCAAAGCGGTATGATCAGAACATCGTCTTCAGGAAGAAGCATGCAGGTCAGTTCCCAACGGATTCGTTGCACCTCGGTGGGCGTGAGCCAGCATCTGAATACGGAGTACTGTAAGCGAGTGCCATATCCTTCCATAAACTTAGCACACTTCCTCAAGCGTTTTTCATCGTGGATGTCGTAACAGATGATCCACCACTTCCCTGCAGCCATAGTGGATTACCATACCGATTATCTGATACGTGCTTGAGCAAATAACCCCGGCTCACCAGTCCATTCTTTCTCGAGCAAGCGTACTTCCAATTCTATAGTTCGTGCATAGCTAAGTGAATAGTTGAGAATAGGGTGTTTCCACATTTCCTGCAGGCGGTTTTCGAATAAGGTGATCGCTTTTTTGCGACCTGGCTCCGACAACCACACCTTAGCGGTGGTAACTTGAAAATCGTTAGTCGGGTCCCATTGACCACGATTGAGAGAGCCGACGAGAGGCATATCCCATAAGGTCACGCGGAACAATTCCATCAAATCCAATACGAGAGGGTATGCAGCCGCGCGAGGGGTATGGAAGAAACCGAAGGCAGGTTCCAATCCCACAGCGAGCACGGCTCGCATCACAGCGGTGTGCAGCAGGCCGTAGCCGTAGCTTAGAAGGGCATTGAAACGATCTAGTGGTGGACGCCGGGTGCGTGTTGTGGAGCGGAATTCTTCCGGTACCTGTGGGGTGAGTATTTGCCGCAGGGCAGCAAAGTAGTGGACAGCGGCCATCCCTTCAATGCCTCGCAATGAGTCGGGATTGTTGGCCGTATGGATCTGTTCAATCAAGTTGAGTAAAGCGTTCAATTGCAGTTGAATACGGTCTCGGCATTCAGCGTCGCCGCGACTAGCTCGCATCAGATAGCGATATTGGCTTTCCACCTTAGCTAAGGCTAGCTGGCGGGCGAGTCGGAGGCATAGACTTGGGTCGGTCAGCGCTTTATATTGGCGGATGCGGCGTTGGACCTGGCCGGCGGATGGGACGGTGCTGGTCAGATGGTATCCGGAAGTGGTGAGCCAGTGGACCGAGATATTTTTTTCGACGCACTTGCGCAGAGCGTGGTTGGAAATGTGGGCAAAACCGTGTAGGAGTATCGACTCAATAGAGTGGATTGGATACCGCTGTTCTGGCTGATCGGGCGCACGCACCACAAGCACATCGCCACTGACACCTACGGACGCTCCAGTGGTAACGATATGGAGGGTAGCCCCGTCCCGATCGGGCGGGAACAGTCGTTTCGGATCATATTCCGGTTGACGGTGCTGGCGAACCTCTTCCGGCAGACAGACCGGGGCAAGTGAGCAGCGTTCGCATTGGCGGGGATTATCTGTGACTGGCGGGCGATCGAGGGATTCCCGGAGTTTGTGGGCTTCCGCAATTGCAAGTTGGAGGTCGTTGCGGGCTTGTTCATCAATGGGTACACGAACGGTGATGTTGGCTGCATGATAACGGATGCGTCCTTCGACTATTGGCTGCTGCAGGGCTTCCTCGAGCAGTAGGGCGTAGGCGATGATCTGCAGGCGGTCGCCGGGCCAGGGGATAGGTTTGTCATCCGCATCGTAGGCGGGGCGGCCGCGTTTGTGTTCATAGGGAATGGTTTGACCGTCCCGTCGCCGCAAACAATCGACCTTACCAATCAGGCCGAGGTTATCACTTGCCAATTCATAGGTGTGATACTCGCCTGCTTCGTCCGCTTCCAGCGCGGCGTGCAGTTCTCGCCCGGAGTAAACCTCGAGATTGGCAAGATGGATGTTTTCGACTTCCTCGAGATAGAACAACCGGCGGCAGTAACCGAGAGCACGCAATGACATGACGCGCAGAGGCGGCCGATGCGTATGGATCACATCCAGAGGGAACATGGTGCGCAATCCTCGCGTAGGTAAGGAGAAAAATGATTATTCGCCCCAAATTCGAGGCATGCGTTCGGATGGGGGCGGCGTGAAGGGATCAGAGAGAGAGGCGTTAGGGATCTCGACGATGTCGCCGACGGCATGACGGGTGCCCGCCGCACCGACGTGATCGACCCACACCGGCAAGGTGAACCGGCCGCGGCCTTCGGGGTGTAACAGGAAGATTTGCCCCCGCGGGTAACGGGCTTGGAGTTGCTGTTTCCGCCGATCGTCCAGCAATGCCACCTCATCAACCAGATGGGTGCTTTCGCCAAGACAGAGGCCGCCGAAACGTGCAACACTGTGTGGCTGCCGCAAAGCTGTGACGACACGTTCTTCAAGCTTAAGATCGTTGGGTGCGGCTTCTTCTTGTGATTCAAGCCAAATGATTAAACTGAGGAAGGGATCCGCGGCGGTTGGCCCAGTCAACAGTTGTTGGAAATCGGGGCGTGTATTACCACTAGGTTGGTAAACGGGTCCATCACTAGTAGTGGAAATGCGTTTTTTGTAACGCCAGACGGTGCGGAGCACGACGCTTTTCCGCGGGCGGTTTAGCATAACAGGAGTGAGCCGGCAGCCGCGGTGCCGGCGACGGTCGGTCTCGCCAACTAGAGAAAGGAGGAAGCCGTAGCAAGTGGCCGGCGGCGGGAGTTCTTCGGTTTCGAGGTACTCCCGAGCCAGCCCGCGGCGAAAACAAGCCACGGGCACGCTCACATAGACACCAATCATGAATCATCCCCCAATTCCGAGGCGGGCATTGATCCGCCGGATGGCCTCTTGGCAGGCTGCTTTGACTCCTGGAAAGTAGGCGACGCCATTAGGGCGACGCCCGTCACGAGTGACCAAATCCACACCAGCTACTATCAGTTCTTTGGGATCGATGTCGCCGTCGAGGATTTTCTGGGCGAGGCGGGGAGCGATGACGGTTTTGCCGTCATCGGCAGTGTCGAAACAATAGAGCAGACGGGGCGCCGGGTCGTCAGTGATCCGGAACACCGCCGCTTCGGGGGAAAAGTCAAATAGGAATCGCGCGTGGTTGCCGGCTACCGGTCCTAAACTACAAAGGCATTCGATGGCCTTGGCCGCCCGTGACTTGTCGCGCAGCCGTTCCGGCGTCAAAGCGATGCCGTATTGGTAACGGGTCGCGTGGACTTCCGTACCATAAGGCACGGGGTTGCTTCCCTTTTTCTGAGCCGAAGGTGTTGCCCCCGGCGACGCCGCATTGAAAGTCACGTCCCCTGGCCAGGGTGTCAACGAGATGGCCCGGGTCACTTCCAAAACAGCCCGGCGAACCTTGGCACTACCTGTACCCCCCTCTTCCTTGGGCGCTTTGGCGGTCATAAAGCCAAGCAGGTCATCATCAATAAATGTTTGACCATTCTGGGCAGCCCAACCGGAAAATTTCCAGTCTTTCCACTGATTATTCCGCTCTTGCTCGTCCCACATACGGTTAGTGGGCTCATAAGCTGCGATGCGCCGCCGCAGGGCAAAGCGAATCGCTTCCGCACTCACGGTTGTATGGGTTTCCCCCATCCAAATCAGTTTTTGTAATGTAGTGATGTTTCCTTCGGTTTCCGCGCGGTTATTCGCCGCAGTTCCAAACGGGGTGACGAAATTGGCGAAAACGTGCAGACTCATAAAATTTTCTCCTTTCTTTAACGGACTTGGATTACATATTAAGGTCATACTTTATGCCTGTGTCACGCTTGTATCTGGTTGTTCGTCATCTTTGGTCTCGCTGCTATAACTCGCCAGGGCTAGCAAGGCGAGATCACGGGTCAACTGCCATCGGTCATCAGCCAACTTCGGCAGGATTTGTTGCCAATGTTTCGCAAGCGTGCGCAGCTGACCGGCCCGGCTGAATAGATCACACAACGCATGCCGGGCATCGTTAGCTGTCTTAGCTTGAGACAATCGTAGTCGTAATTCTTCACGGAACTTTTCCCAACGATTTTTTGTCGCTTGGGAAATAGTTTTTGCCGCCTCGCCATCCGTTTCTACACGGATTCGACCCAAGTTGTAGCGGATCGCTTCGTGGACGGCCTGTACGATGAGTCGTTCACCTTCTTCATCCCACATCTGTGCATCGTCGGTCATGGCTTTCAGTCCTCTCCATTCAAAAGGGAGCTTTTCATACAAAGGCCTATTATTTATGTTATCCTTTTTTATGTATAACTGAATGAAGTTGGCATACCAGGGTCGGCCTAAAGCTAAGTTTTCTGCGATTAGTGGACGGACGATACTGTCGACCCGAATCGCGGCAGGTGGTGGCGATTCTTTTTTCCGCTTACGACGGGAGGGGTTGCCCTGCCCGTTGGTAGAGCTTTCAGGCACAACGATTTTTAGAGGCAACGATTGCATGGCCCGCTCGAATCGTTGGAGAACCGTAATGCTGGTAGGTTCTACATAGATGGTCGATACACGACTTTTCTGTTGAGGCGACCATTGTGTGGGCATAAAAGTCATAGCATAGATGCCAGGTAAGTCCCAGCTTCGGGCCTGTCGTTGAGCATACACGCGTACTTCGGCTTGGAGTGCCGCGTCGGCCGCACTGGCGATCTGGGCTTCTCGTGACGTTCGTGGCGTCATCAGGGGCCGAATCTCAACAAAATCCTTAAGATTTTTAACCTCCGGTACTAGCAAAACGCCAACGCCTCGATTGACGGCTATGGACTGGCAACCTACCATAGCAAAGTACAAGGGCAATCCCCGTTGTGGCGGTTCTTCTATATTGGTATCACTGCTAAAAATCTGATGCCGCACCACCGCCCCAGGACACACTGGACCATCCACTTTTATCAATCCCGTTGTCAATTGACAGTTACTATCGTTAACAAAATCCTCCCATCCATTTTGATGACGATAGGAACGAACCTTCTTATAAGTCACAATCAGAGGTTGACCAACTCTTTCATCGATGTCGTAGCTAACCGTGGATTCATTTTTATCAGGATCTCGGACTCGGCCATGTTGTAGGAATGTCAGTAGTAAAGCATTTTGTAAATCCGCAAGTAGAGGGGCTGGTGGATCTACGTCGCCGAACTGGCCTGGCAGGTAGATCAGACCATCGCGAATCTGGAAGGCGAATTCAAAAAGCTTGCGGAGATAGTCCCGAGCGTTCTCCGGGCGGCCGAAATCGAGGGTGATCGACTGTTCGTCGATGGTCCACGGTGGTTGGCCATCGCGGACAGGCCCCGGCAACTTGTCGGCTGGTAAGCGGCCGCTTGTGTACTGCCTCCACATGACATCAAGGGTGCAGGCCAGGCCGCCGAGGCCGGCCCGGTGCATCAGGGACATGCCTGGGGCGAACAGCCGCAAGGTCAAATGGCTCGGTGCGTTAGTTTCGCTTTTCATTTTGCCCATGATGCACCTCGCATCGGATCGTATATGATCGATTCCTTGGGAGCAACAACGATGCCGCGATAGCGGCGCCAGCTTTTCCACTCCTTGGTCGGCGGCGGAGGCATCGGTAACACATAACGCATTAGTGATCGAAGACTGTTGAGCACTTCCTGTTCATCCGACTCGAGGATCACATTGATCCCCGGCGTGAGTTTGCGCAACTCGGCGACGGTGGTTTGTGGTCCGCCGTCCAACCAGGGACTACTGCCGGGTAAGATTTGATCATGACACTTTTGGATCCAAGCTCCTACTAAATCCCGCTGGCTGATGTGTCTGGGAGGCAGTCGTTTCAGCCATTCGCGAGCTTCATCCAGCTCAGCTTGGGTATATGGAGCTGGCGACTCGACCGGGATAACGACGAATGGGCACGTGGGGTCGTTATTACATGCAGCACGGCGATTGAGGCGACCCATCCGCTGGATCAATGCGGCGACTGGGGCTTCCTCCGTGATGAGCAGGTCGGCGGAAATGTCCAAGCTCATCTCCGCCACTTGGGTACAAACAGCCAAGGCGGACCCTGACCCCCGAAATGCCTTGATCACCTCACGGTGTCGCTGGACCCGATCGATATAGCGGAAGCGACTGTGATAAATGAGTGGCTGCAAGCCCTGGGTGCGCAGATTATCTGCAGTGACCATCGCGCGTTCGACGGTATTACAAACCCACAATACCTTGCCTCCCTGCTCAAGGATCTGGCGAGCAGTCGTTACCGGGTCTGCCGCGGCGTCGGGCCATTGGTGGTAGCGGGGCAAGCATTCCAGCTCCTCGGGTCCTTGGATGACGGAGAGAGCCACGCCGCGTTGTTGGAGGACATGGCGGATGGCTTGCTCGTAGGCAGCGGGCAGGCTTGCGGTCATCAAAAGGATTGGAACACCCCTGAATTCCTCGAGAAAACGTAACAACGTGCCAAACAGTTTTGGATCATAGGAGTGAATTTCGTCGAAAGCGAAGGCCGATCCTGCCAGGGCGGGCCACGCGAATAGCCCACGGCGATAATTCTGCAGTAGACCGAGCACCGTATCCACGGTGCACACCGCTACGGGCGTCGACCAAGCTTCCAGTGCTTCGATCCGCATCAGTTCATCGTGAGGATCTGTTAAATCACGTCCATTGTTGAGGATGATTTCAAAATCGACGTCTCGGCGACTGTGGAACAATCGGCCTCCGACATCACGGACTCGTTGGGCAATAGGATCGTTATTATCCGACAAATATTCGTCATCAGGATAAAGATAATCGCGAAAGCCTTCGGTGGCGGTGCCTGTGGTGGGATAGCAGATGTAGAGCCGTTTGCCAGGGCATTGTCGCTGGGCCCACATATAGGCGGCAAGGGTCTTACCCGTGCCACAGCCCGCCTTTACCAATGTCACGGGAGCCGTCGATTGTGCCACTTCTTCCTGGAATGCCCGCGGCGGCCGACCACGGAGCCGATAGTCGATAATGGCCTGCAATTCCTGACTATCTGGACGATTGCGGAGACCTAGGGAAATCCATTGCCATCCGCACTGCGGCGACCGACCAGCATAACGAGGAATTGCCGAGCCGGCAACGTCCACGGCGATCAACGCCGCCTTAACCGCCGCCGCTAAACGCTTCTCACCAGCGTCCAGTATGCCCCAAAGCCGCTTGGCTTTTAAGAACCAACGGCAGATGTCGCTAAAAACTTGATCAATCAATGAGAGGCGGATCCGGCCAACTGATGGGGGCTGTCCCAAACCAAAGGTTTGGCTAAGCCATTCTAAAATTTTGGCAAAATCATCATAATCACACAGCAACTCAATATCAGTACCGGAGCCGGGCGGCAGTTTCTCGGGCGGGCTGGGGTGGTCCAGAGCCGGGTGGTGGCCGGCGATGGCCCACTGGCAGAAGGCCCAGAGTTTTTCGTCGCCGCAAACGGCCTTAATGCTGTAATCTCTGAGGCGATCGAGAATGAGGATGCTAACCCACTCATGCCGCAAGGCTTGCGGGTGGATCTGCACGTCCCGGCGGCCCAACAGCATATCCTGGAACTGGTTATTCGCCTTGCCCAAATCATGCACGGCCGCGGCGAATAAGATGCACCGGCGGAATTGATCTCCCCACTTGTGCGGATCTAGCCCGAGGGCGAGCAACTGATCGTCCGCCGATGCGTCCAGAGTATGCTCCGCCGCCGCATAAACGTCCTTCAGATGCTGTTCCAGCAGCAGCGACGGGACCTTAACCGGCGGTAAATCGCCGCTGCAGCTTTTGGCCCACAAGCGGTTGGGGTCCAATTTCATGGCCACTGCCTCTTGAGAGGGATGAAAAATCCGCATCCGATCCGGGTGCGGCCGCCGAGTCCTTCGGCTTGTAGGCGGAGCGAGTCGGCGTCATTCAATTGGGTTACAATCAGTGTGTAACCAACAATGGCTCGATCCTTAATACGAATGACGCGGCGGCGGGGCTCTCCCCGGTGCTTGCCACTAAGGACCAGCGGTACCTGCGGTTCGCCACGGATATTCATCTCCTGCATGCGGTTCCGTGCGGCCTGCAGAAAATCAGCAAGCCTGTCCCCATTGCGGAAGGTCACCAAAGCGGCGATCAGCTCCGGTGCGGGGGACATAATGCTGACCCGCGGTGTCCCCAACCGCACGGTGTCCCCAGCAATGTCCAATCGCCGGCCGGCCAATCGTAACGCCCGGCGAATGTCCGCCTCTGGCACTCGGATCCGTAGTACCGATTGTCGGGTCAACCGCAAGCGGCCACCCCCAACCGGTTGCCCATTGATGGGGGCAAACCGCCATTGATAGGTCGGATTATGGAATTCGGGCAATATTCGCGACAACGCGCTGTACAGGGCGTAAGCGTGATCCACATTCACCTCTTCGCCGCGGAGGTTAAACACCAGATCAAAATGCATCGCACTGCTCCGTTGACCGGTTGCCAACAGTCACCTCAGGTCCCGCTGCAATCCTCCCCAAAATGGTGTCTTATGGCTGCATCCAGACTATACGTCAGCTAGCATAACGGCAGCCATAACGCAGTGTCAAAGTTGGTAGTAGAATAATCGGGGCTATCCAGAAAAAATCGATCGTGGAGTGGGGGACGTGGAAGAGTCACACTGATTCGACTGTCGTCGGAGCATTACCTTTGCCGCAGTGATCCTCAGCAATCGACGTAACGCCTCCATCGACTCATCCTGTAGACTCCGGCAACTGCCCCGCACCGCCTCACTCCCCTTGCAAGACCGTTAATCCATAGTTCATAACTTCATATCCACCGTCAGCTTCTCGTATCACTCCGTTGATTCCTCCAAAATCCCAAACAACCGTACCATGCCCGATTAGCCTGGTAAATTACCACTGCCGAACAGGCAATCGCGAAGAGCAAATAGCGAATCTCATCGTACCTAGTCCCGAGGCCGACCGTTGCGCCGGCAAGGGGAGCCGCACCATCCCGCTGTTTGCGGAGCTGCGGCCGTACCTGCTGGAAGCGGCGGGGCTGGCGGAGCCGGGACAGACGCACGTGGTCGGCGGCAAGTATCTGGCCGCGGCCCTAGGCCCCAAGGGTTGGCGGAACTGCAACCTGCGGACGCAGTTTGAGCGGCTGATCCGCAAGGCCGGGTTGGAGCCGTGGCCGCGACTATTCCACAACCTGCGGTCAAGCCGCGAGACGGAGTTGCTGGAACATTTCCCCGCCCATGTCGTGGCGGCATGGATGGGCCACGACGTCAAGGTGAGCCTGCAGCACTACGCCCAGGTGACCGATGAGCATTTCGAGCGGGCTGTTACTGCGGCAGAGGGCGTGCGGTTGTCTGCCGTGCCTGCAGGCGGCGCAAAAAGCGACGCAGTGGTAGCGCAAAATGCGGCGCAGTCAGGGGTTGTCAGAGGAGGATATGGAATGACCGAATTACCGCAAGTTGTTTTAAATCAAGATGTTATGCATGATGTAGCATTGGCCGGCAACATGGTGCACAAAAGTTCAGCGGAGAGGGAGGGATTCGAACCCTCGGTACCCTTGCGGGTACAGCGGTTTTCGAGACCGCCCCGATCAACCACTCCGGCACCTCTCCAGTCCTGTACCCTGACTATACGCAGCATCGGCTCCAATGGAAAGGGGTTGACGACCGCCCCATGGGTGATGTAAACCTAAGTCTAAGCAAAATAGGGATTTACTATCACTTTCCGCCGGTCAGTGTATCCCAAGGTGGGGTGCACCACGTCGGGATGCCGCTAGAGCCGATCCATACCCCATCAATCAGGGCGTAACGAAAGGCAGGGAGGCATCTGCTCAGCCAGGGTGTACCCAAGAAGGGGTGCACCGATTGGTTCGCCGCGGCGTGAGGTCTAAGATGTCGAGCGATCGGGCATCGACAAGTGGTTTGACAAACCACTGCGATCGGCCAGGTGCTTGTGGCGTACGCGACGTGGCCATCGTCTCGTAGCGTGGGACGGGTTCCCCTGAAGCAGTCAGTCTGGGGCGGTCACGGGGACTTAATCCACGGGAACAAGCGTTGCCAGAACGCCCAGAGCCGGGCGCGCGGGGTGCCGACCGTTTCCGCGATGATTTGAACCGTTTTGCGGTAAGCTCGTGCCACACCTGGAAACGCGACAGGTAAATGAGCCGCGGCCCGCAGCAGCCGCTGGGCTTCGCGGAGAGCCGCGGCATGGGTCGGAGGAGCGGCGTTCTGCACCACCAACAGGGCCCGCACCATGGCCTGAAGTGGTTGCAGCCCCCCGTGCACGAATCGCTCATCCACCAAAGCCAGGTTTTGCGCAGCTTCGTCGGTGCGGAGGTGGAGTGCCGCATCCAGTGCGGCCCACAGGTGCAGCTCCGTCAGAATCCATTCTTCGGCAGGTCCGCCGAGTAGCAGAGCGGCCCGTACCACTTCGGCGGCCCGATCGTCCTGCTCCAGGACCCGGTAGCACCAGATCAGCGGTCGGAGCATGGGCGGGGTCAGGCCGGGTCGGTTCTGCCAGTCGGCCATCCAAGCGGCGGCGTGGGCGAACTGTCCGGTGGCGGCCAACGCGTCGCCGGCGGCGGCCCACGCCTCTGTGTCGGCCCGTAGCAGGTCGCTGAACTGCGTGACCAGGCCCTGTACCGGCTGGTTCTGCTGGACGCGACGGGCCAGCATGGCCAACACGGCGGCACGCACCGCCGCCGGAGCGGATGAGCGCAAATGCATCAGCCGTTCGATGAGCCGGTCGGCGTGGGCCGGCGTATCGCAACGTTCCGCCCAAAGCGCCGCCACCGCCGGGGTTAACACCCCTTCATCTACCAGCGACTTCAGCTCGGCGGTCAAGCTCTGCTCCCAGCCTTGGGCGTCGAGGGCTGCTGCCGCCTCGCGCAGCACTTCCAGTGGCGTGCCGGGGTCGCGGGCCATCTGGTGGAAACGGCTGATCGCCGCTTCCCGCTGCTTTTGAACGCAGGCCAATTGCAGTCCCCGCAGGCGCACCCGCGGTGTATCGTGGTGTTCAGCCAAGCGGGCATGGACGCGAATTGCGGCTTCCACATCCCCTGCAGCCAGCCACTCGCCGACCAACTCGACGCCCGCCAGTTCCAATGCGGGGTCCAGTTCGAAGGCCCGTTGGAAGTCGCTGCGTGCGCCGCGGCGATCGTTGAGCTGTCGGCGGGCTTCGCCGCGGTAGAGATAACCGAGCGGATTGGACGGTTCTAATTGCAGTAATCGTTCAATGGCCTCGAGGCTATCCCGGTACTGTCCTCCCTGGGCGTACCAATCGGCCAGCAGTCGCCAGCCGCGAGAAAAATCGGGCTGTTCCTGCACCAATTGCCGCACGGCGGCGATGGCCTGGGTCCGTCGGCCACGCTGGGCCTCAACCCAGGCGGCGCGGGCCCGCAGTTCGATCGGGCACGGCTGCAGTTCCGACGGCTGGCAAGCGGCCAAGGCCTCATCGAATCGTCCCAACTGCGCCAACAGCTCCGCCTTGGTGTCATATCCGGGGGCGAATTTCGGATAGACCTTGACCAGGATGTCCACAGCCCGCAGACGCTCCGCTGGCTCAGCCTGCTTGCCCTCCGGCGATTCGATCCAGAACAGCGGCACCCACGGGTGGAATGGACCGCCGGACTGCCACGCATTGCGCAGGATGGGCCATGCCTGCTCCTGCCATCCGGCGTGGTATAGCTCCTCCAGTGCCTTTTGCAGCGGATAGGGGTTGTGGCCGGTGCTTTCGCAGATTTCCGTGAAGGCCCGGAAGGCGGTTTCGGCATCGTGCAGCCGCACGGCCAACTGCAACTGCTTGAGAGTGACCTCCGCACCGGCGGCGTGCTCCTGGAGCAAGGCTAGTGCCTGGCGGGCCTCGCGGTATTCCTCATCCTCCAAGCAGGCGTCGAACAGCAGGGCGGCGGCAAATGCGTAGCCCGGAGCCAGTTGCAATGCTTCCCGCAGGTCGGCCTTCCCCCCTTCCCGATCACCGGTCTTGAGACGGGCATCGCCGCGGATGGCCAGTGGCACGGGATGGTTCGGCTGCAGGCGCACCAACTCGGATGCGGCTTCCAGATAATTCTCGGCCCGCCCGGTCTCGTTATACCATTCAGCCAATTGATGCCAACCCCACAGGTAGTTGGGATCCAGTGCGACCAGTGCCTGCATGGGCGGGATTGCGGCCGCATAGTTGCCGCGGCGGGCTTCGACCCAGGCGACGCGTCCTTGGAGGTTGAGCGGGAGGTCATCCGCCAGTACCGGCGGCTGTGCCGCCGCAAGGGCCTCCTCGTACCGCCCCATTTCCGCCAGACGCTCGGCCTTCAAATCATACGCCTCGACCAGGCGGGGGTTCAAACTGATGGCCCGGTCGAGGGCGGCCAGGGTTTCGGCCTGGTCCCGCGGGTGAGTCGCCGCACGGGCCAAATGCAGCCAGACCACCGGGTTACCCGGCCGCAACTGGGTCAAGCGACGCGCCAAGGCCAGGGGGGCTTCCGGCTGCTCCAGCCGCTCCGACCACTGATGGAGCCATTGCCAGGCCGGCTCATGTTCGGGATCGAACAACAGAGCCGTCTGGACCTGGTTCAAGGCATTGGCGGGTGCATCGGCCTCCCACAGGCTATAAGCCAGTCCGAGACGGGCAACGGGATCCCGCGGGTTGCGGCGAACAGCGGCCTGCATAACGCGGACCGCAGCCGGCGGGTCCCGGGACACCTCGATCAACGCCTCCGCCAAAGCCCGGCTAGCGGTCGGCCACTCCGGCGCGATCGCCACCGCCTGCTGCAGCACCTCCAGGGATTCCTCCCCCTTGTGCTGGGCTTCGTAAACCTGGGCCAAGTCGAGCCGGAGCTTGGCCACCAATGGGAAACGGGCGATCGCCGAGCGGGCGAGGGTGGCGGCTTCTTCCAGGCGTCCCAGATTAGCCAATTGATGTACGGTTGCCGACCAGGTATACCACAAACCGGGCTGGGCATCCAGCAACTCCTGCAGCGTTTCCAGCAGGCGTTCGTGGTCCTCGGGATCCGGCGGATCGGATCCGGCAAAGGTCTGCAGGGCTACGGTGTAGAAAGCGACTAATCCTTCGCCGCTGTGGGGCTGACGGCGGAGCTGTTCGGCGATGAATGCCAACGCGGCCCGTTTCTCTTCGCGGCCGGGGCTGAGCTGCACCAACTCATGGATGACCAGCTCCTGGTCAACGTCGCGGCGGAGGGCCTCGCGCAGGGCCTCGCGGGCGTCGTCGAGACGGTCCGCCCGCTTGTATACCTGGGAAAGTACGCTGAAATACCAGCGGTGATGCGGCTCATATACGGCGGCCCGCTCGATGGCCTCGTAAGCTGCAGCCAACTTTTTGTGTAACGACCTTAACAGGGCTAATTGCCGCCACGCCCAGGCGTTTTCCGGCTCGAGCCGCAACAGTTCTTCGACCGCCTGCTCGTCCTCGCCGTCCGGATCCCCCGAAACATACTCGACACGAAGTTTGTACCAAGGATAGTACGACGGTTCGCTCCGACACAACTGCTGGAGGTGCAACCGCACCGCGGCTCGACCATCAGTTTCCTCAAGGTTCTGGATCAGGGCACGTTGCGTGTCCACATCGAACGGCAGGAGGCGGGCGATTTCGCGCCAGTGTTGCAGGGCGGCGTGGAAGTCGGGGCGGCAGCTAGCGATACGGGCCGCCGCACGGTGCCAGGCGGCGGGAGAGACATGCGGGCGGGCATCAGCCAAATCGGCGTGTGCGGCGTCCCACTGTTCCGCCGCCGCATGCCGTTCGGCCCGGAACAGCAGTAGCTCCCCCAGAGCCGCCGCCGGCTTGATACCGCGGGTGAGGGCTGACAGCGGTGGCGGCGAGCCGCCTGCCACGATCGCCCGCAGCTTTCGGATGGCCAGATCCAGCGCCATGGACGCGTGTTCCGGCTCGTCGCGGTCCAGCAACAACCAATAGATGGCGCGAACCGCACCGGGGGACGGCAACTCCGCTCGCGGTCCCCGCAACTGGAACAGCCGCAAGGCTTCCGGAACTTGATCCAAGGCTCGCGCCGCCCGACTGTAGGCTTCCGCGAACTGGTCGTCCCGCTCCTCCAGCGTCCAGGCGAAGCGGTAATAATCGAGAGCTTGCCGGAAATTCTGAGCTTCCCACTCCATAGTCCCCAGCAGGAAGTATCCGGCGGAGAGGGTGGGACGCTCCCGCAAGGCCCGCCGCACCAGTCGGGCCGCCAAGGCCCGGTCCGTCGGGCGGGTCATGATCGCCTGGGCGTATGACAGCATCAGTAGCGGCTCGGCTTTGGAATGCAGGCTTTCCGCCGCCAAGAGGGCTTCGCGTTCTTCCAGACGATACAACTCGCGGAGCACGGCAGCCTGGGACAGCACCCACGTCGGCTCGTGCGGGAAACGGGCCAGCAGGCGGCCGTATAGCCGCAATAGCACATACGGGTTGGCATCGTAGTGGGCAAGGGCTAGCTCCGCAAACAGGAGCAAGCGGTGTTCCGGGAATCGGGCCTGCATCTGCCGCAAGACAGTGGCGGCGGCCGCCCGGTCCCGCTCCAGGAGACGGAGTTGGAGCTGGTATAGCTCGTCGTAGGCGTCCGCTTCTGGCAGAACCACCCCCTCCAGGCATGCGGCCGACGACTGCGGCACCGCCAGCCACGCTCGCGGCCCGAACGCCGCCTGACGTTCCTCCAACAGCCGTAGCGGTCCTTCGACGGGCCGCCGTTCCTGCGGATCCACTATGAAAATCGTGCAACGGAGCGGATCGGCTCCCACACACAGGCGGTGGTAGTTGTATCCCCCCTCGGTGAAGACCACGCAAAAGGGGATTCCGCGGCCAATGAGGGCATGGGCCGCCTCGATGGTAAGCCGAAAATCACGGACATACCAGCCCGCAGTCTCCCAGCGGCGGCGGGTCGCCGCGTCGGGAAGCCCATCCGGCGGCGGTGACGGTTCCGATAGGTCTTCCTCCGGCAGCGGCTGGTTCCAGTAGGCCGACAACCACTCCTCCGGCGTGGGCGGAGGGGCGATAGCGGGCAATTGGAGGAGAGCTTTAGTGGGAAGCGTGGGGGTTGCTGTGGCCAACCGTGCGGCCAACTCGCCGTAGAAGGACTCGCCGTTGGCGTTGGCCCAATCGATCGCCTCGCTCCAGCGCCCAAGGTAATAGAGGGCGTCAGCCCGGCGGGCGGCCAACCACTGCTGCGGCTCCGGCTCGAGCAGCGGCGAGAGCCATTCATAGCGATCCAGGGCACGCAGCGCCTCTTCGTAATGGCCAGTATCCAGCAGCAACAACGCATACTGCGCGGCGACCAGGCCGCTTTCGAGTTGTTCAGACGCCACCGCCAGGAGCTCCCGGGCCTCGCCGTCTCGGCCCAGGCGGGTCAGCAGATGAGCGGTCAGTTGTACCGCCGGACGGTACCACGGTCGCAGCTCCAAGGCCCGGCGGACAGCGGCCAGCGCCTCTTCATACTGCTCTGCCAACTCGGCCACGGCGGCCCGTTCCACCAAAGGCCAGGGATGGTCGGGAGCAAGGCTTTCGGCCCGATGGAGGTAGCGTTGGGCCCGGTCAAAATCCTGGAAGCGGGCACAGACATGGCCGCACAGCGCCCACCAGTCCGCCTGCAATTGGACGGGGGTATCCGACCAGTCCGGGTACTGCTGCATGAACCGCCAGGCGGCCAGTGGGCCGAACCGGTCCAGGCGGTAACGGGCGCAGTAGTAGATTGCCTCGGGATGGGCCGGGGCGTTCCGCCAGGCCGCCAGGTGCAATTGCCGCCCCAGTCGCGGGGCTCCCCATTGCGTGACCAGTCGGCCGGCCAGCAGTCGGGCGGAGGTCCCCTGCCATTGCCGCACCGGTGCCCACCGCTGGGCCAGTTCCCATGCCTGACGGTGCAGTCCCCGCTGATACAAATCCCGCAGTTGAGACAGTTCCGCGGCCGATGGTTCCATGCGTGCGTCTCTTCCGGCACCGAATCCTCATGCGGCGACCATCAGGCAGCCCCACTGCCCCCCGACCGCTCCGACGCACCCCCCGCTGCCTCCGCCAAAGGAGCCAACTGGCTCATAATGTTGCCAAGTTGGCTCAACCGCATCCCGTAACGATCCAGAAACTCCCCCAATACGAAATCGTCGGTCCATTCCTCCGGCTCCGCGTTAATCAGCCTCTCCGTCATTTCCCGCAACAGGTGCAGATAGGCCCGCTCCAAAAGCGGCAAGGACTGCTTACAGGCCTCCCCGATTCCGGGGAACTCCTGCTCCCAACGCTGCAAAAAGTTCCGCCAACGCGACGCCTGATCATGGGATGCCAGTTGCATCTTGAGCAGGTTCAACTGCTCCTGGTGCAAACTGACCAGTTGCCGCAACAGTTCGATGCTTTCCCGTACAGGATTTGGCTCCGGCACCGCCAGCGGCAGGCCCGGTGCTACGTATAGCGAAGTCGTCATGGGTCCGTCATGTACCTGGAGGACAAACTATCTTAACCAATTATACACCTAGCATCGACCGCCGCGAGGGACAAAATCCATCCTTGCGGCGACGAACCCTCCCCCGCCTCACTTGGAGCAGGCACGTACCTCCTGCGTCCCCCACCGGCCAGCACCGGCGGCATCGCCACGGACGCAACCGGCTGTCCCCGTAAATGTTTCAAATCCATCTGATCGTTTACGACGGCAACACGCGTCGTTCCGGCACAGAGACGCCCCCGTTCGGCCGTCCGCAGCCGACACAGGCGATTGCTCTGAATATGAGGTTACTCAATATGATAATGAGTTGGGGTCTCGATCCGGGGCCAATGGGGTCATTTTCGCAATTGCAAAACCGAACGGCACGCGATTAGAATATGCCTTGCCCGTACGGCTCAAGACCCGCAGCCACCGGCCGGACGCGGCACCATCCGGAAACCTGTACAAATTATCATCAATTTGGGCGATCGCGCAAGAGGATAGCCATGACCCAGTCGGTCGTGCACCCGGACACTTATGAGGAAACGTCCACGCGGCGTCAGCCGCCGTATGCGGTTGTTCTGCATAACGACGACCTCAATACGATGGATTTCGTCGTGGAAGTCTTGCGCAAGGTTTTCCGTTATCCGGTCGAAACGTGTGTGCGATTGATGTGGGAAGCTCACCTGCGCGGCCGGGCCGCCGTGTGGGTCGGTAGTCTGGAAGTCGCCGAACTGAAGGCCGAGCAGATCCGAGCCTGTGGCCCCGACCCCACGCAACGCCATCGCGGCGCCCAGCCGTTGGGGGTGAGCGTGGAACCCCTGCCCGGCTAAGGGTGGAACCCCTGCCCGGCTGAACGCCGCAAGGGTCTCAGTTGCCGCCGGAGTTGTGTCTGCAACGTGTTGGCGGATTTGCACTTAGGCTCTGGATCGGTTCGCCCCAGGCTCAACAGTCGCAAACGGACGCGCAAGCCAGTTTTTCGCGGAAATCCATCCTCGGCCGCCGCGGATGCAAGGATGCACACGCGATCTGACAAGGATGTCCCATGAATCGACCCTCTCTGCCCCGTCTGCCGAGCACATTGCGTGCGATGCTACAGCGTTGGACCGCTCCCCACATCTGGCGTCTGCCGGACCGTCCGGCGAATTCCCCGTCCGCAGAAGTTCCCTCCTCGCGCCTCCGTCGGCAGTGGCTGCTTGTGGGACTAGTTGCGGCGGGTCTGCTAGCCGTTGTGACGGTCCAATATCTGGTCAAAGTGCAAACGCCGGACGAGCTCGGACGGCAAAGCCGCTCGGCTTTCCTCCGCTGGCGGGGCATGATCCATGAACTGATGGCCGGCGGCAATATCTATGTAGGTCGCAACGAGTATCCCAATGCCCCGATCATGGCGTTGATCTTATGGCCGTTTGCCGCCCTACCGCCACTGTGCGGTGCGCTGCTGTGGCTCTATTTCAAAGCGGCGGCGGCAGTCATGGCGGGGATTTGGGTGATCCGTACGGTCGCTCCGCCGCGGCTGTCGCTGGCGGGATGCCTGCTAAGCGTGGCGGTAGCCCTGCCGGCGATCATCGGTGACCTGACCCACAACAACGTCAACATCTTCATCCTGTTCCTGGTCGCCGCGATGCTGGAGCTGTACCGGCGGGGACAGGACTGCGCCGCCGGGCTAACCCTGGCCTTGGCCATCGCTTGTAAGCTGACGCCGCTACTGTTTGTCCCGTACTTTGCCTGGAAACGGCAGTGGCGGTTGCTACATGCGACCGGGGTCGGCCTCGCCGTATGGCTGTTCATCGTGCCGAGCTGGATCCTAGGATGGGAATGGAACTGGCAACTGCTGAGGAACTGGTCGGAACTGATGATCGTGCGGCCTATCTTGCGGGGTGAAGTGGTCAGCGAACACCCGAACCAGGCCCTGGTCGGCTGGACCTACCGCCTGTTCAGCCAAAGTCCGTCGTTTGTCCGTTATGAGCGGACGCCCCAAGGGGATATACCGGTCCCGGCGGCGTATCATTATGTGGTCGATCTGGGCCGCCCGACCGTGGGGGTACTGTCCAAGCTGTGGCACGCGGGGTGGCTGGTCGGCCTGGTGGTGCTGTGCCGTCCGGACCGCCGCGACCGACACGGCTGGCTCGCCGCACTGGAGTATGCCTTCGTTGTACTGGGAATGCTGTTGTTGAGTGAACGCACCTGGAAACACCACGCGGTAACACTGATAATCCCGGCAGCGGCCCTGATCGCCGCAGTGGCGGCCGGGAACCTGTCGCCGCGCGGTCGACTAACGGTATTGATTGTGATCGCCGCCGCTGGATTGCTCATGGTGGTCCCCGGACTGTGCGGCCGACACATCCAGGACCTGGCATTGGTCTATGGCACCCATACCGTGGCCTTCCTCGGTCTGATGGCCGCCGTCGCCGGAGTGTTGTGGCAACATCGCCGAGACGGGCGAATGGTGGAAAGCGAATGGCGAATGCGGAATTGGAATCGGGAGTCGGGAATGGGGAATCAGCAGGGGGGAGTGACAAATACCCACTAGCCAATGGCGAATCGGGAATCGGCAGTGGGGAATTGGGAATGGCGAATAGCGAATAGGAGGTGGGTAAGCGGGAATAGCGAGAGGGGGATAAGGTTGGGGCAGCGTCAAAACTCGTTATTTCCGCAGATTCCGAACCGGGCTTGTCCTGCCTTTCGGGCACAATCCGGCGTACTTGCTCTGGCACAAAAAGGCGTGCATCTGCCGCCGGTGTGTCTTATCATATATTCATGCGGTTGACATGAGTTGTCACATAAAGGGCGAGACCTGCGTTGGAGGACGGATCGCAGGCGGGTCACGAGTGCGCCTATGGCTAGCCCGATTGCATTGCATGCGGCTCGAGTGGGCGGCGGTGTCGCCGGGGCGTGTATGTTCGCCATGATACTGGCGATAGCTCCCGTTGGTGCCCAAGTCCGCGACAACCCGCCGCCGACCCCAGGAGGAACCAGCCCGACCTCTGCCGAACCGGCCAAAAATGCCAAGGCTTTTTCCGGAGCAAATGGCACGACAGGCAAGGACATGGTCCGCCTGCCGGATGGAAGCTGGCTGTGGCTAGGGCCGGTGGGGGACGACGACCGCCTGCTGATTCCCTGGAAAGAATACAACAAGCTGTTGTCGGAGCTGGAGCAACTCCGCAAGCAGGTGCAGAACCGCAAGCCGATCCCGCCCAGCCAGTGCATGATCCATGTCCGCATCGAGCGGCGGGGCAACCAGCAGGTAGCGGTAGTGCGTCTGCAGTATGCGTTCCGCACGACAGGTTCACAGACGGCCGTCCTGCTCGGGGGGCGACGCGGGCTATTGACCGCCGCTAGCTTGGACGGGGTACGTCTGCCGGCGTTGGAGAGTAATGACGACGGCTACGTAGCAGTGGTTCCGACTGCGGGCGAGCACACGTTGGTACTGACGATGGAACTGCCGGTCGGACCGCGGGGCACCAAGGCGGAACCCGGAGTCGAGATTGCTTTACCCCGATCCCCAATAACGACGTTGCAGTTCGATCCGGCCGACCAGAACATCACCCAGCTCAATCTGGTCAGCCGTATGAGCGATCCGTCCCAACCTAGCCGGCCGGCGGAGCTCCGCCGCATGACCGCTGTACCGGTGCAGCAACTGTTGCCGCAAGGTGGTTCAAGCCACGGCTACCCGCTCGGGCCGATCGAGTCGCTGGAGATCACCTGGCCGCTGCCGCCGCTTGCCCCGGCGGGGGATGCGGTGCAGACCGCTGAAGCGGCCGTAACGGTGGAATTCACCGATAGCCACGTGGAAACCACCGGCCGCATCCTATTGCGCGGTCCGGCGCGGAAGTGGCGGCTCCTCACCCCCCCGCAGGGGGTCGTAACGGCGGAGCGTGCGTCGGGCGAGTTCGCGAGCGGCACTGCCCCCATCATCCAGCGGCTAGGAGGGGGAGCGAAAAACGAATGGCAGGTGGAATTCCCACCTGGCACGGCCGTGACAGATTGGGTTATTACCGTATCGTTGCGTCAGCCGCGCCCGCGACCGGAAGACCCTGCCTATCGCGGCCCTTATACCATCGGGCCACTGAAAGTCATGGACGTGGTTCAATATAGCGGTACCCTCCGTCTGGTGGCGCCGCCGCACCACCGTTTCGCCGTACGGCCCCGCCCGGAGCTACGACGGGTCGAATCCCCCGCCGCGGAGGACGACCGCAGCCTGGCTGTGTTTCGTTGGCACAGCGGCGGAACCCTCGGAGTTGCCCCTTTGTTGACGGTCGAGATCCACCCCCTCCGGGGCCATCTGCTGGTCCAGCCGCAATACCAGCTCCACTACACCCCCTTGGGCTGGCGGGTACGTGCGGATGTCAAAATCCATCCGGTGCGGCGGGAAATCGACGCGGTCCTCCTGGAGATCCCCGCCGCCTGGCGTAATGTCGAGGCCGCTCCGCCAGAAATCGTCGATGGTTTGCAGACCGATGTAGCCGCCGTCGGGTTCTGGCGACAACTGGCACAGCGTCTAGCCCCGCCGCAGTACATCCCGATGGTCATCCGCCTGACCAACACCTACCGCCAGCCCTTGGAGCTGACCCTGAACGCGACGGTCCCGATCGCCGCGACCGCCGCGGCGATGGTCCCGTTGCCGTATTTTCCCAACGCTTCGGTCACAGAGTGCAACGTCGAGGTGATCGGACCGGAATCAGGGGACATCCAGGGGGAATGGCGGGAATGGGAGGGGACGACGATCGCCCGCTGGTCCCAACCGCTTTCCCGGCTGGCTGCCAGCAGCAGCTCCTTCCCGCGCGGGCGGGTCCAGCTCAGCGGCAAGACCGATCGGGCCGCCGCCGCCGTCTACCTGAACGTCCAGCAAGCCCGACAGGATATTCGCCTGGCCAACCGGGTGGATGTCACCGTACAGGACCGTCAAATCGTCGTGCAACAGACTCTGCGGGTTCGTGGGGCCGAGGCCCTGCCGCAGCAACTCCATTTAGACGGGCCGACCGCCGCGGCGGGATTGTCCAGCCGGCCGCCGCTGGAGGCGTCCGTCCCAGGCCAATGGCGCTGGCCAATACCCGCCGAGCAGCGCGAGGCCGTTGTGCAGTTGTCATACTCCCTGCCGGGCGGGCCGTCGCCGGCGGTAAACCGGTGGACCGTCCCGTTTTTCCAGCTCCGCGAGGCAGCGGAGTCGGAAACCATCGTGCGGGTTTGGTCCGCCACGACAGTCCCCCATCGGATCCGTGTGGTCTTGGATGACGGATGGCGGGAGTTACCCCCTGAGTTGGTGCCGGAACAGGAAGCCGTGCCGCTGGGAACACTGTTGAGCACGCAGTCCACCCGGGCTGTGCAATTGGAGATGACGCCCGTCGAGGAAAAGGCGGCGTTGGTGTGGGTGGACCGCGGTGTGCTGCAGGCGTGGGCCGGCGCGGATGGGGTCGTCCGTTACCGTGTCCGGCTGCTGGTGCGTCGCTGGGCCGTGCCCGCGGCGGAAGTGCTCCTGCGGCGGCCAGTCCCCCAGCCGATGGCCTGGTACCTCAACGGTCGCGCCGTCCAGGCGGAACTGCTAGCCGTTGAGGGGGAGACCCACCGTTATCGCGTCCCCTTGCCGGATTCGTCCTCTGGCGGCGCCTTGCTCGAGATCCGTTACGCACAGGCTAGTCCTAAGGGCAGCGAGGTCGTCTGCGATCCGCCAGAACTGAACCACGCCGTATGGAACGGACCATTGCGTGGCCACATCCTGCTCCCGCCGTTCCGCCTGCCGCTGTGGTTGAGCGGTGCCGAACCGCTCTGGGAATGGATGCGACCGATTGGGCGCAACATTTCTGACCCGGCCGTGGCCGTGTCGCTCGAGCAGTGGCTCCAGGATCGCCGTTCGGCCCCCCTGTCCCCGCAAGGGGATGCTGAGGTTGCTGCGGAGGCGGTGGCTTTCCAACAGTTGGCGCCGGGCACGATCCGTTTGCGGCATGTGCCCCGTGGGGAGTGGACCATCGGCAGTTCGCTGGTGCTCATTTTGATGGTGCTGCTGGCCGGCTGGCTTCCCCGGGCGTGGAGTGGCTGGCTGGTGGCCGCAACAGCTACGCTGGCCGGCATCATTGCCTGGCTATCGCCGCTGACGGTGCTGACTTTTCTGGTCGGTGGCAGTTGGGGGCTGATAGCCGGTGTGCTGCTGCTGGTACTCGCGTCCCTATGGCGGTGGGCGAGGACGTACCGCCGCCGACGAGTAGCCACGTTCCGGCGGGGGCGAACGTTGGCCGCTCCTCCGCCGCGGGGTGGAGCCCCGCCTGCAGCTCCCCTCGCCGCAGCGGCGGGACCTTCGACACCCACCGCTCCCCGGCTTTCCGGCGTCGGACCCGCCGCGCCGGTTCCTACCCCCAGCGGAGGCTAGACGATGCGGGACGAACGCCGCAACAGGGCCGCCGGATGGATTCTGGCCTCCTGGACGGTGGGGATCGTCGCGGTTGTCTTTTCTGACCGTCCTACGACTCCGGTTCAAGTACGGGCGCAGCCCCCGACGCAGACCCTGGCCCAGACGCCGCAAACTCCGGCACCTTCCGTTAGCGCTGCCACGGACGATCCGTTTCCGGTGCGTCTGATCCGTGTCTCCGCTGAGCAGTTACCGCACGCGTTGCGGGCATTTCCGGGGATTGGTCCCCTGCGGACGTTGTCGCGTGACGAATGGGACAGGCAGCTCCAGCAGTTCCGCCGCTGGCAGCAGGAGCAGCGGGCCGCACCCGTGATCAGCGAGATCCGCCTGCGGGCCCGACTGGCGGAAACCGACCTGGTGGGTGAAGCCGAGCTAGACATCCAGCACGGCGGAAGCGGGCCACGCCTGGTCATGCTGGAGCCGTTCCGCCTCGCTGTGCTGGAAGCAAGCTGGAGCGACGGGCGCACGGCGATACTTGGGATGCCAGCCGGTAGCAGTACGCCAGCAGTGTGGATCGAGCGCCCCGGAGTCCACACCTTGCGTTGCAACTGGTCGCTTGCGGGGATCGCCGCACCGACCGAAAAACGCTTTGAGCTGCGTCTGCCGCCTGCGACTGCGGCAGTCCTCGAGCTGGACTTGCCAACGGAACTGATTCCCGTCGCTGGCGGCACGGAGAGTCTAATCACCGGCCCGTTCCCGCTAAACGGTCCGCAACTGCAGCGCTGGCGGATCCGTTTCAACAGTCGAGGCCGGCTAGAAGTGATCCTCCGCGCGGCGACGCATGCCCCGCCCCCCGCTACCGCCGAAACGCACGCCCGTTACGATATTGCCCCCGGTGTGATCCATGCAACCTTCGAATTCGATCTGCGGCCACAGCGTGGCAGTAGCAGCCAGTGGACATTTCATGTCGATCGGGGAATCCGGGTCGTCGATGCGATGATCAACAACCGGGCCCGCTGGACCATCGAGCCGCCGCACGACGACCAGAAACCCCGGTTGCTGCATCTGCATCTGACCCAACCAACGACGGGGGGACGGGTGATCATCACGGCGATGGCACCCCTGCCGCCGGCTGCGTCCGGCGGGGAGGTGACGTTACCGGTTGTGCGTCCACTCGCGACCGTTCCGGTCCGCGAGAGCGTCGAGGTCCGACTGTCTCCAGAGTTGCGACTCCTCCAGTGTACCGACGGGGAATACCGCCTCCGCCGGACAGCCCAACCGCCGGAAGGCGGCCTGCAACTGCAATGGGAGGGGGATTGGCGGGTCGGCAACAGTTCATCCCCCTTCCGCCGTCTGCCGACGCTGCGAGTCCGTGACACCGAGCCGTACCTGACGATCCACGAGCAGCAGGTGTGGCAGATTGCCCCGCGGGTGCGGCTGCAGGTCCGGCAACGGATAGCCGTGCGGTCCGCACCGCTGTTTGAGTGCCGCTGGCGATTACCGGAAGGTTTCGAGCTGCAAAACCTCTCTGCCGTCCCAGATTGTCTGGTAGTGCGGGAAGATGCCGCCACAGTCCGGGTGGAGTGCCTACAACCGGTCAGCGATGGCCAGACGTTGGAACTGCAGTGGGAGCTGCATGGTGTCCTGCCGCTGCCTAAGCGGCAAGGTTTCCCCTCACTGACCCCCCTGCAGCCTTACGAGCGGGACGGCCTCCTGGCAATCCAGGCTCCTCCGGACTGGCCATTCCAAGTCCAGCATGGGCCGGGAACCGAGCCGATGAGCTGGTGGGACTGGGAGCGTATCCGCCTGCCGCCGTCCACGCGTGCGGCCTACCGCTACCAGACCGTCCCCCCTAACGGCTGGTGCTGCTCAGACGCGGCCGGCTTTCCACCCGCAATCCCGGCCGCGGCCGAACCGGCAGTCGCTCCGCACCCGACCCCCGCGGACGTTCCGGTTGCCTCCGCCTGGCAGGTGCGTGATACCGTCCACATTCTCACGGTCTTGCAAGGATCAATCATCCGCGGCGTCGTTGCGGGCACGGCGACCGCCGATCCGCCCCCTGCGACCCTCCCCCTCCACTTGCCGCCCCAGGCGCGGCCTTACGCCGTATCCATCGGCGGTCATCGGCTCGACATTACGCTACTGCAAACCGATCCGGACGGACGCTGGCTGATCCCATGGCCGTCGCCGACCGGCCCGACGCGGGTAGTGGTGCACTATGAGTGGATCCGGCCGGAGCCGTATTGGTTGCCAGTGCTGACGTTCCCCGAGGTACGATGGCCGGACGATTCGGCGTCGGAGCAGTGCTGGTGGCAGGTGATGCCGCCACTGCTGCCCTTGAACGGACGTTGGACACCGCCGCCGGAGTTGTTGGAAACCCTGATGGCGGCGGGGAACATCTACAACGGCGATGGCTATTGGTGCCGAGCGGATGACTTGCCGCATCTGTGGTTTGGCACGCCTAGCCAAGCGGTGCTGACCGGCTGCGGTCTGACCGTTGTCGTACTGCTCATGTCACTGGCGGTTCCGCCACGGCGGGCCATGATTGTTGGACTGACCGGTACGGTTGCGGCCATCGGATTGGGGCTAGTGTCGGCCCCGTGGTGGAGCCGGAGCATGGGGGTGGTCGCAACCTTATTGCCGTTGTTGACCGCGGCCCGCTGGATCCATAGCGGGTGCCGTAGCGGCGGAGCAGGAGGGACGATCGTCGCCAGCGTCGTGGCGTCTGCCGTGGCGGTAGTGCCTCCCTTGGCCGCTCAGTCTGTGCCGGAAACTGTGGTCTTTTTGCTGCCGCCGGACGCAAGCGGGCAAGAGCGGGTGATGGTACCAGCAGCCGCGTGGGAGCGGTTGACCCAACTGCGGCCAACGTTTCCGCCGTACCTGTTGACGGAAGCCCATTACCAGTTGCAAGCGGACCAGGGGAGTAGCCGGATCCGTGCCCGTTGGACGGTGTATGTGCTGCAGGAAGGGGAAACGAGCCTGATGCTGCCGTTGGGGGAGGCCCGTTTGGAGCAATTGACGGTCCAGGGCCAGCCGGCCTTGCCGCAGTTGCAGCGGGCGGGAGTGTATGCGGTGCCGCTGCCGGGCGCGGGTCGATATGAGGTCGCCGCCCAGTTTGTGGTGCCGCTGAGCGGCGCGTCCGAGCGGGAAGTGCGTTGCGGCATCCCCGAATGCCCGCGTACGGACGTACAAGTGGTCTTGTCAGCGGGTGTCCGACAGGCTTACGTGCTCGGTCGCCTCGGGCACAGCCGCATCCGCAGCACCCCTTCCCCATCGCTCGAGGCGGCGATCGGCCAGAACCGGCAATTGCACGTCCGCTGGAGCGGCGAGCCCGTCGCGGCCGCCGTACAAGTGCGTGAAGCCACTATCTGGGACGTCACGCCGCAGTCAGCAGAACTGACCACCGCCTACTTGCTGCGGGTGGAACGCGGGGCGATTGCCGAATGGCAGTGGGAGCTGCCCCCGGAGCTGCAGCCAACTCACGTCAGCGTCCGATCCCTGGATGGGGGTGAAGCCAGTGTCCTGCAGGACTGGACGGTCTTGCCTGGTCGCGGCGGATGGCAGAACCTACGAGTGAGCCTGCGCTGGCCCGTGTCCGGCCGCTGGGTGATGGTATTCAAAGCCGTGCCGCGGCAGCCCCTCCACCGCCAGCCGACCCTGCGCTTCCCGCGCCTCCTTGCTCCCAGTCTCGCGGCGGAAAGTATTTACGGCCTGCGGTTACGCCAAGCCGTCGTCGAGTCCCTGCAACGTCACGGCGTCATCGACTTCAGCCCCGATGCCCTGGGCGGCGAGTTTGCGGCGATTCCCGAACTCCGCCTCGATGCCAACGCCCCCAGCCGGGTGTTCCGCCCCACCTCAGACGCCCCGACGGAACTCCGGCCGACCCTCCGCGACGAGACCGAGGTCCCCCAATTCACCATGACCACCCGTTGGCAGATCGTACCGTCACAGGCCGTCGCATCCGGCACGATCAGTTGGAGCGGCGGGACCATTCCGGGACGACTTGAGTGGACCCTGCCGGGCGGAACCGTCACCGAGATCCGCGGTTCGGAGGTGGTGGCGTGGTCGCAGAGCGGGCCGGTCGTGCAGGTTTGGCTACGGCGACCCCTAGCGAGCGGCACCCTCCGCTGGCAGGCGGCTTTTCCGGTACCGGAAGGGCCGTTCGACCTGCCGACGCCCCGACTACGGTCGCCCGCGACGGTGGCTGAAACCGTTTCCATAGAGACCTTCCAGCACCGCTGCACGTGGGAACGAACCCAGGGATGGAACCTCGTTGCTGAACAGCCCGGGCGATGGCGGTGGCAGTCCGATGGGCAAGCTCTCCCGCTCCGCATCCGGGAACTCCGACCGTAGTGGCAACCGAAAGCGTTTTGCCGTCAGCACTTACGGCGAGAGCATCGACGGGGGCTAGCGTGGCGTCTGTATCAGGGACAAGAGAGGGCCCCGCCGGCTAAAATGTCACTTCATCATCAGAATTATCATAAATCGGTTGGAAAATGTCACTTCATCATCGGAATTGGCATGAATCTCATCAGCGAAATCGGCACGCTTCGGCGGCGGGGACTCTTCTGAATCGGTCAATCAATCGTCGACGGCGTGAACTTGGCCGGCGAACACCCGCACGTTCTCGGCAATCCGCTCGGCCGCCGCTCCATTTGCCGGCACGAGCCACACCTCATACCTCCCCGGCGGCACCAACATGTTCACCCGGAAGCCGGCCGCCTGCTGCACGGCCACATGCCCACTGCGTCCCGGCCCAGGATCACGCACGGGCGTGACCACCACCCGAGCCGGCCGTGGCAAGCCATCCCCGAAAATCCGGATCGCCCCGAGCCGTTCACTCAGAGAGATGGTCGTCGTTGTTCCCTTGGTAATGGTCAATTTGTCTGTCACTCGCACCGCAAGCCCCCCCCGGGGAACGATCCACACTTCGCAGGTACCTTCACTGGGCAAGCGGATGGGTTGGCCGCGATAGGGCCACTCGCCGAGCGTTGTGCGTGTCTTACCTATGATTTTCACAACCCGTACAGCAAACTCGGGCGTATTTCCCGGCAAGTTTGGCGGTTCCACCTGCAGCCGCGGCGACTTGTCCGGAACACGTGGCTGGACTGCACCAGTCCCGCCGGCACCCACGGTAATCGTCACTAATATCACCCAAGCAGTCATGATTGTGGCACGCATGACGTATCCTCTTGGTATTTAGACACTTGGAGATAAAGTTTGCCGTGGCGGCACTTACGCCGCCATCTGGCGAGCCTATCCGACCGCTACTATTCCGACGACTCAGGTGTCCCTGTGGTTGGCGGCACGGCCTCGGCCGCCGTCAACAGCAGCGACTCTAACCACCATCCTAGCACATGCAGGGAACAGTCCCGCTGGTCGCGACCGGGGTCAAACTCGGAAATCGACACGCCCAGCAGGCGGGGAGTCACGATCGCCTGCCATAGCGGCCAAAAGCTGGCCAGGGTCAGCCCCATCGGCAGAGGCTGGGCCACCGCGGGCAGCACGGCCGGATCGAACACGTCGCAGTCGATGTCCAGCCAGACGGCCGGGGCCGAGCCGGCCCGCTGCTGGAGTTCGGCGGCGACCGCCTGCGGCCGCACGGCCAGTTCGGTCGCCGGATAGACCGCCGCGAAGAATTCCTGCACCTGCGTCGGCAGCACCAACAGGTCCCGATGCCCGACGTGCACCCATTGCAGATGGGGGTTTTGCAGATGCCGCAGGTAATTGCCATGCGACAGGGATGGGGTCGTGGCGTCGAAGGCGTGAATGTCGACGTGGGCATCGAGCTGGACGACCAACGTCTGGGGCGGCAGCACGTCGAACACCGGCAGGACGCTCAGGTGGTTGCCGCCGAGCCAGATGAGGAAGTCGTTGCGTAGCAAGCAGTTACGGGCGATGCGGCGTCCGCGATGCCGCCAGCGGGCCAACTGGGGCATGGTGTCGAAGGGGCATTCCCGTAGCCGCACGCGGCCCCGCAGGCAGTGCGTCCGGCAGGGCTGCGACTCCGCAGCGGCGTCCGCGAGGATCTCCCGCACCACGTCGGCCAGCAGGCGGGCCCCTTCCGCCGTACCACTTGATCCGAATTGGTCAAACGGGAATGCGACCACCTGGACCGTCATAATCCCACCACCTGCGGCGGCCCGGCCACACACTGGTTAAGGTCGTCCGTTCTCCAATCCCTGTGCCGTCATAATCCCACCACCTGCGGCGGCCCGGCCACGGCCCGTATCGCCGTTCTGCATCGTCGGGCCGCCTCATCGATGTATTATGACCAGCAACTTGCCATCGCCGCTGTGACGGATGATATGGACCCGATTGCCGCCCGCCGAGCCGACATCGACGCCAAACAGGCCGCCGTGATGGGCATCGTCCAACAACTGGGGGCCGAAGCCGCCCTGCTAATGATGCCCGCCCACGTGGCGTGGATCACTTCCGGCATGCAGGTCCGCGGCCTGCTAGCCGACACTGAGCGGCCGGCCATCTACCTGGACCCCCGCCAGCGGTGCCTGATCTGCTCCAATGTCGATACGCAGCGGCTCTTTGATGAAGAGCTGGACCGGCTTGGCTTCCAACTGAAGGAGTGGACCTGGGAGAGCGGCCGCACTCCCCTGTTGGAGGCGATCGCCCAGGGGCGGCGGCTGGCCATCGACCGGCCGATCAGCGGGGCGGTGCCGTTGCAGCCCCATTTGCGGCTGCTGGTGCGGCAATTGAGCCTGTACGAGCAGGTGCAATATCGGGAGCTGGGCCAGGCAGTGGCCCACGCGGTGGAGGCCGCCGCCCGCAACTGTGTCGCCGGGCAGACCGAAGAAGAGATCGCCGGACAGCTCGGCCACCGTCTGTTGCGACACGGGGTCGAGCCGAGCATCCTGAGCGTGGCGGCGGACCAGCGCGGCGGCAAGTACCGTCGGGCCGGCTTCGGCCCCACCCCCGTGCGACACATCTGCCGCATCCAGGCCACCGGCCAGCGGCACGGCCTGTACGCCACCTGCAGCCGCACCGTCAGCTTCGGCTCCCCGCCGGCCGAGTTCCGCCAGGCGTACGACCTGGCCGCCCGCCTCGCCGCCTTTTACCGTAGCCTGACCACCCCGGGCCAGACCTTCAGCGGCGTCGCCGAGGCCGCCCGCTTCATCCTCGAACGCACCCCGCACGAATACGAACCGACCCTCAGCCCCCCCGGCTACGGCAGCGGCCGCTTCCCTGCTGAAGAACTCCGCCGCGGCGGACAGGACGATCCCTTCCTGGCCGGACAAGCCATCCTCTGGCAGCCCCATATCGGCCCGGCGGCGATCATCGACACCCTCCTGGTCACCAGTGACCAGCCGATGGTCATCACCCCGCCGGAAGACTGGCCGGTCATCCGCATCGCCGTCCGCGGCGGACCATATCACGACATCCCGGACATTCTGGTGCGGCCTAGCTAGCCCGCGTCGCCGCAATCGCTGGCCTCCCGGTTGGGCGAGCATATCCATGTCCGCAAGCGGCCGCCGGAGGGAGCACCGCGAGTGCGAACATGACATCTAGTGGATGTCCTCAAATGGAGATCCTCAATTCCGGCGGGACCGCGTTGTTACTTCTCCGCGAATTCGTAACATAAACCGCACGGGAAGCCGTCGTGGCGGCGGTAGGGCCGCGACGGGCTGACCCAGCTACCGCTAACTGTCAGGAGTGTTGCCATGTCGCGACGCTGGGTTGGACTGGCCGCATTAGCGGCGATGATGGTCGGGAGTCTCGCCGCCCAGGCCCATTTCGTGTTCATCGTTCCGGAGGCGGGCGAGGCCGCCGTCAAGGTCGTCTTCAGCGACACGCTCGAACCCGACCTGAACGTCAACATCGAGAAAATCGGCGGCGCCAAGTTGTACCTCCGCGATGCGTCCGGACAGGACCAGACGCTGGAGTGGAAAAAACAGGAAGGGTACTACCACGCCGCCGTATCCGGCCAGGGGCTACGCGTCGTCTACGGCGTCCACGAGTACGGCGTCGTCCAAAAGGGGGATGCCAAGCCCTTCCGCCTGGTGTACTACCCCAAAGCGATCCTGGGACCGGCCACGCAGCCGCAGGCGACCATCGGCGAGAAGCTGCCGCTGGAGATCGTCGCCGAAGGGAAGCCCGGGGCGGTCCGCTTCCGCGTCCTGTTCGGCGGCAAACCGTTGCCGGAGGCGGATGTAACCGTCCTGCTCCCCGGCGGCGGCAAAAAAGTCGTCCAGACGGACAAGGAGGGCTACACCCCCGCTTTCGACGCCACGGGCCGCTACGGGCTGTACACCCGCCGGATCGAGGCCAAAGACGGCGAATACGCCGGCCGCTCCTACAATGAAGTCCGCTATTACGCCACATTGGTGTGCGACATCAAAGATTAATGGCAAGGATTAGTGGCTAAGGATTGGCGGCATTGGCAGGAATTAGCAGGGAGCCGGCCCGTGCCAGGCCGCAGGTACCCAAACCGGGACAGAGGTGGCAAAGCTTAGGACGCCAGAGCGACCAGAATCAGAAGCCACAATACCGGCACGACTTGCGGCGAGACTACGATACCGACACGCCCGGCGGTAGGGATGCCCGCTCGAGGTAAGGCCGCAAAAATTCTGCGGATCGCCGCGCCGCCGCCACCGCGTCGTGGCTATGACGGCTCAACTCGACGTACACGCCGTGACGGTAACCGGCGGTCCGCAGTCCTTCGAAAACATCCGCAAAGTCGACCTCCCCCTCGCCGAACATCAAATGGTCGTGCACCCCCCGCCGCATGTCCTCCAGGTGGACATTCCACAGGCGGTCCTTCCATTCCAGCAGGTGCCGGCTCACCGGCAGCTCCTGCTGGCAGACCAGATGTCCGATGTCGATGGTCAACCCCACCGCCGGATGGGCGAGTTGCCCGTAAAACGCGGCAAAGCGGGCCAGCGTGTCGATGAACATCCCCGGCTCCGGCTCAAAGGCCAGCCGCACGGCCCGCTGCACGGCGTACTCGGCCAGCCGCTCCACCCGGTCGACCAGGCGAAGCATCAGTACTCCCTCCGGGGCCGGATCGGCCGCCGCGCCGGACCAGAAACTGACACAGTCAGCCCGCAGGTCGGCGGCGATGTCCACACAACGTTTTAGGAAGTCCAGCCGGACGGCCCGCTCTTCCGGCGTCCCACTCAGCAAGGTCGGCTGGTGCTTGCGGCGGGGGTCGAGCAAAAACCGCGCCCCGGTCTCGATGACGCACCGCATGCGGTGCCGCTCCAATCGCCGCGCCACTTCCGCCACCCGTCGCGGCAGGTCTTCCGCAAACGGGTCCAAATGGTGCACGTCCACCGTCAGGGCCACACCGCCGTAGCCCAAATCGGCCAGGATCTCGATGACGTCCTCCAGCCGGTGATGGGCAAAACCGTTCGTGTTGTAGCCCAAAAACATGTCACGCCTCAGGTGCGGATCGCCCGCGCTGGCCGGCCGCTTCCGATCTCTGCAACTCCGCCACTAAGACGCCATCCTATTGCGACCCTCAATCCGATTGTGGTTCACGCGACGATTTCTACCACGGCGATCTGCGGCATCTTCTTGCGAAGTTCATATTCTAAAGCCGTTACAATCGACACGACCGTTGCGGGGCACCCGGCACATGCCGCCCCTAGCCGTACTTGGGCCACGCCGTCCTCCACGGTGACGACCTCGATCGCCTCGCCGTCCAAGCCCAACGCCGGGGCGATCTCCTGCCGCAGCAGCTCGGCGGCCTGCTCCGCCAGCCCGATCCCGTCCGGCCCCGATCCTCCTCCCCCTTGCAATGCCATCCCGTTGTCTCCGGCGAATCTGGTTATACTAAGTTATACGAAATGGCGTGACTTAACGCCTGGGAACACGATGTTCAGCGGTCAATTATGGCTCACCAACTATGGCTCACTAATGATGGCTCACTAATGATGGCTCACTAATGATGGCTCACTAATGATGGCTCACTCCCTGTCACTAATTATGGCTCACTCCCGGCGGGTTACGCCGGTTCGGCCCCGCTCGACGCGGCCAGCAGGGGGATGACCGACGGCCCCGCCGCGGCGACCGCCCAGCGGGCCTGGGTCACATCCGCCTGCAGTTGGGCCTGCAACGCCGCGGGCGAATCAAACCGGCAGGTGCCCCGCAGCCGCTCAACAAATTCGACGAGTAACTCTTGTCCGTACAACTCGCCGACGAAGCCGATGAGGTGCACTTCGACTTTCCCCTCCCACTCGGCGAAAGTCGGGTTTGGCCCGATGTGGGCGGCTCCCGCCCAAATGGTAGGGGTAGCGGCATGGCCTGACGCGGCCGCGCCGGCCCCATCTCCGCCACTAAGGTTGCCTAAGACATGACTTGTGTCACCCCCCTTTTCACCACTCGCCACGCCGCCAGCTACGCTACTCACAGGCTTGCCCGCGAGGCCGCCCACGACGCCGACCCGCACGGCATAGACCCCCTCCGCCGGGATCAAGTTGGCGACATCTGCCAAATTGGCAGTCGGGAAGCCCAACTCCCGGCCACGGCGGCTCCCCGTCCCGACCCGGCCACGCAGGTGATACGGCCGGCCCAGCAGTTGCGCCGCCTGGTGAACCTGGCCGGCCAGCAGGGCAGCCCGCACCCGGCTACTGGAGATCGGCTCGCCGTCGTGCAGTAACGGCGGCACCTCCTCAAAGGCCACGCCGTGCTGCTCACACAGGCTCCGCAGCAGCCGCACGTCGCCGCTTCGGTCCCGCCCGAAGCGGAAATTGGCCCCTTCCACCACGCCGCGGACCTGCAGCCGCTCTAGCAGGATGCATTCAAAGAACTGCCTGGGCGTCATGGCCAGCAGCGCCGGCGACGTTTTCCAGACGATCACCTGCGCGGCCCCCGACGCGTGCAGGAGTCTGGCCCGGTCGGCCAGAAGCGTCAGTGGCGGCCGATGGGAGCCGGGATGGAGCACCTCGTGCGGCGGCGGATCGAAGGTAAGGGCCACCGCGTGCGTCCCGACAACTTGGGCCTGGGCGGCCGCCCGCTGCAATAGCTCCTGATGGCCGCGGTGCACGGCCTCAAAATTCCCGATGCAAACCACGCCGCCGCGGCAAACCGCCGGCACGGCGTCGTCCAGTCCTATCCGCACCATCGCCATATGGTCTATCATGCGGGAGGGAGCATTTTTGACCACCGGCCGTGGTTAGGGAGCGACATCCGTGATTTTTCGACGTCGAACGTCAGGCCGTCCTGGTACATGTGCTCGGAGTCATAGGGCGGCATCGGTGGTTTTTCGACACCCGTTAGCTAGGCTGCCGGTTCGGGTGCATCCCACCGGTCGAAGCCGCCCTCTGAATGTATAGCTTGGCAAGCGGAACAGCTATGCATTCCAGGTCACCGACACCGCGGCTGATTCGGCAGGAATGAGACCGTGCCCGCATCAGCAACGCGGCAGCCGACACGTGCGGCGGGATTTCCGTCGGATCCGTTGCCGGTGCGGCGTATAATGGGGATAGAGGAGCCGGTTGGGCGGCCGGACGGTCGCCGCCTGCTACGGCAGGGGGAGGAAAGTCCGGGCTTCACAGGGCACGGTGATGGGTAACCCCCACCCGCAGTAACAGCGGCCGTATCCCGGGCGGCCCTGCCAATGCGCGGGATAGTGCAACAGAAAGCATACCGCCGCGCGGGTCCGTCGGCAGCGGCAGCCCCGCGGCCGATACCGCCCGTGCGGTAAGGGTGAAAAGGTGCGGGGCCGATGGCCCTTAATGTAAGAGCGCACCAGCAGCGGGGTGACCCGCTGGCTCGGCAAACCCCACCGGAAGCAAGGTCAAGCAGGGGAGATGGTTGGCCCGACCGCTGGATCCCCGGGTAGACCGCTCGACCCCTCGGGCAACTGAGGGGCTAGAGGAATGACCGTCACCCGCCCCGGCGGGCACAGAACCCGGCTTACAGGCCGTCCAACCGGCTCCGCCGGGAACATCATACCATCCGCATGGTCATTGTAATCTCCTAACATGACTTGACGTTCCCGCTGGCCGTTCTCGCGGCGGCCCACGCCGGCGGCCATCCATTATCCGATCCATTCCCGGCTGCGAACCAGCTCCTCCAACACGGCCAGTGGCCGTCCGGAGCGGACCGCCGCCACGGCCCGCTCCACCCCGTCCCGCAAGGTGGGGACCTGCTCGGCCGTCCACAGTGCCGCCGCGGCGTTGGCGACGACCACTCGCCAGGCTGGCCCTTCCCGGCCCTGCAACAGTTCGCGAATGACCGCCGCACTGGCCGCCGCATCGGCCACGCGCAGTTGCTCGAGCGGCGTTTCCGGCAAGCCGAAGTCCTGCGGCCGCCACACCTGCACGGCGTATTCCCCCTCGCGGACGACCCGCACCCGTGTCGGTGCGGCCAGGCTGACCTCGTCGAGCCCGTCTTCGCTATGCACCACCACCGCCTGCCGCGTCTCTAACTCGGCCAGTGCTCCAGCCATCGGGTCGAGCAGGGCGACGTCCCCCACTCCCAACAACTGATAGGGTGCGGCGGCCGGGTTGGCCAACGGCCCCAGCAGGTTGAAGATCGTCCGCACGCCCAGTTTGCGGCGTAAGGCGGCCACATGGGCCATGCCGCGGTGGAACTGCGGGGCATAGCAGAAGGCAAAGCCGATACGGTCCAGGCATTGCTGCGCCCACTCCGGCCCCCCCTCGATCGGCACGCCCAACTCCCGTAGAACGTCCGCACTGCCGCTGCGGCTGGAGACAGCCCGGTTGCCATGCTTGACCACCGGCACGCCGGCCCCGGCAACCACCAGGGCCGCGGCGGTGCTGATGTTGAACGTGCCGCAATCGTCGCCGCCGGTACCACAGGTGTCCAGCACCGGCCCCGATACGGGCACCAGGCGAACCATCTGCTCGCGGAGTACCTGTGCGGCGGCGGCCAGTTCCTCCGCCCGCTCACCCCGCATCCGCAAGGCCGTCAGCAACGCCGCACCCCATACCTCCCCCACCCGCCCGGCGACCAGGTCACGGATCGCCTCGGTCAGCTGTGACGGTTCTAACTGCTGATGCGCAAACAACTTACGCATCACTTCCGCAAACCAGGCTGGGGCCGCCTCCCGCATGGCTGCTCTCCTGCGTACCGCCTAGGGTTCTCCGCGACATCCGCCCGCCACCGCCGGACGGTCCGATTGCTCTTGACCGCCCGGCAATTTTTTTGTCGAATATACTTGTTTACACAATGGACGTATGTTATAATGCACTAAAGTCAAGATGAACCGATGGGTTCCAGGTCTCCCCGCAACCGTGACCCAACCCATCCGGCATCGTTCCCGTTTTGGAGGGCAAACCATGGCCGACACTGCGGCTCCGTCCGTCAAGCAGTCCGCAAAACTGACCGACAAGCAGCGGGCGATCTTCAATTTTATATGCCGGCATATCCAGGAGCGGGGATATCCGCCGGCGATCCGTGACATTTGCGACGAGTTCAGCATCTCCTCGCCCAATGGCGTGATGTGTCATCTGCGGGCGTTGCAGAAGAAGGGTTATATCCAGCGGATCCAGAACCAGAAAAAAGGGAAGCGGCTCCGCGCCCAGGCCCGGGGCATCGTCGTGCCGGGCGTGACCGCCGGCGGCTTCAGCCTGCCGCTGATGGGCGTGGTCGCCGCCGGACAGGCCATCGAGGCCCATGAACTGCAGGAGCGGCTCGAGCTGAAAGAACTTTTCGGCGGCGACGACCTGTTTGTCGTCCGCGTCCGCGGCAACTCCATGATCGACGGCCATATCGCCGACGGCGACTACGTCGTCATCCGCCAGCGGGACACCTGCGAAAACGGCGACAAGGTCGTCGCCATGATCGACAACGCCATGACCCTGAAAAAATACGTCTGCAAAAAGGACCAGATCCGCCTCGAACCGATGAACGACCACATGGAGCCGATCATCGTCGATCCCTCCCGGCAGGACATCCGCATCCTCGGCACTCTTGTCGGCGTCATCCGCAAATACTGATGGATGTGGAACAGATGCCGGCGACGCAGCGGCCAGACGATCGATCGTGAGGGCGTGTAAGCACACAAAGGGAGCAGTCCCCGATCGCAAGGGAAAAGTGACGGGAACGTGCGGGATTAGACGTAAAGGCGGAGCGATGCGGCCCGGGGATCAGGATCGGAGCTGTCGCCGCAGGGCACGGAGCAACGCCAACAGGGCAACGACGCCGACTACGGCGAAGTAAACCCAAACGGTCCGCATGCTGATGGGAGCCTCCGGCGTCGGCGGCGGATTGTCGTCCGCGGTCAGCAGTGGTTCATCGGCCGCGGTCGGACGCGGACGGGCCTGCCGGGCTTTCTCGACCGCCTGGCGGTGCTCCATGAGGATCCGCCGGTTGCCGTACTGTCGACCCCAGGTGCAAGAATCGAAAATCTGCCATGCGGCGTCCAGTTGATCGTCAGCCGCATACAGCTCCCCGAGCAGCCAAAACAGTCGCGTTTCGCCGGGAAACCAGAACAGCATCTGCTGGACGATAGCGATCGCATCCGGCGGCAGCTTAGCCCGCTCGGCGGCGGCCAACTGCCCCGGCTCGTACACCCCCTGCTCGTTGACAAACCGCACTGGGCCGCCTGAGCCGGACGTCGCCGGAAACAGGGGGAGAACGTCTTCCTGTTCGGCCAGGCGGGCCAGCTCCGCCGGGCTTTTCCCCTGCCGGGCGTCCGTCTCGGCCAGACGCAGGCGGTAAAAGTGCGGCACGTATTCGCGGTCGAGCGTGGCCCACCATTGCCGCTGCTGCTCGCTCAGGCCGGGCACCGGCGTGGGCATGACGGCGTCCAGCAGCCCCTCCTGGTGGTAACGGAGGGCGGTCTTCCAGTCGCCGCGATCGGCGTAAATATGGCCGAGGGTGACGTAGACGAAGTAATCCGGCCGGCGGTCCCGCAGGCGGGGGGCGAGGAGGTCGAGTGCGGCGTCACTGCGTCCAAGGCGGAGCCAGTCTACCGCCGCTGCCACCGCCTCCAGTGCGGGGGAATCGGGCCGCACCCGCCGCCGCACACGCTCCAGCCACTGCTGCCGGTCCCGGTTGGGCTGCCCGTCCCGGAGCCGCTCGTCGCGGACGTTCATCAGGATGCTAAATCGGCGGAAAAACTCGTCCGGCGGCAAGGCCCGCACTTCCCCTTCCATCCCCACGACAAACCGCGTGTCTTCCGGCGACAACAATGAGGCCTGCCCTGGCCGCGGCGGGAGCACCAACGCCCCTATCGGCAATGCCGCTGCTGCAACCAGTAACTGGAAGGTTCGCCGCCTCATGCGGTCGCTCCAACCTGCGTGTGGACGCCAGTTATTGTATGGCCGACGGTCGATGGCCGATAACCGCCGCCGAGACGGTGAGCCGGACGAGGCCGCAACTGTGCATGCGGGTCGAAGGAAATCGGGCTACGGATGCCTCATTTGGACGGGGGGTAAGTCCGATACCGGTAATCCATACCGTTCAATCCATACCGTACCGGATACCGGTAATCGCCTCCGTGTCGGCGGTAAGGGTATCCCATGCCGCGGGACTGGCTCACTGCTTGACCGCCAGCGGAATCGGGCCGCGGGCGTGCTTCCAGTCGGTTGGGGCGTAAGCGATGTCCCGCAAATGAGGCGTTTCGAGGCGGCGGCCCTTCTCGAAGCGGCTATTCATCGCCGCATCGAGGATGCCGGTGGTCAGCAGCGTCCGCTCCAGCGGGTAGGGAGCATGGCCGGTCTGGACGAGGTGGTCGATCGCCTTAGTCAGCTCGGCGAAGTGGGCGAACGGATCGGGTTGCTGCAGGAAAAACTGGCAGACGTCCGGCTGGTCGGCCCCCTTACGGCGTGCGGCGAAGAAAAACGAGCCTCCCGCGCACTCGTAGATCCAGCCATTGGGCATGACCACAAAGGCCTGCAGGCCGTCGACGTATTCGATTTCGAAGATCGCCGCATCGGCGGCGCGGCGGGTCAGCTCCCGGACGTCGCCGCGGGCGTGCGCGGTCACCAGCCGCGCGGCCGCCGCGAACAGATCCCTGGCCCAGTCGTGGCGGTCCAAGGCATCCCACATCGTCCGGCCGCTGTGGCAGGTGACCGCCGCCACCCCCTGCCGCGGCGGCTGGCCTGGCAGCTTCCGCCGCTCGACCATGCACTGCAGCCCTTCCAGGGCGTGGAAGCCGTAAGCCTCCAGCGGGCCGTAACCGATCTGCACCGCACCGAGCAGCTCGCACCCCATCGGCAAGCTCAGGTCCGGCTTCCGCCAGGTTACCGGAATCGACGATCCGGCGAACATCGGCACATACAACGCCTTGGCCCGCTCGTACATCCATTGGGCATCAGCCCAGGTCGCCGCCAGGTGCTTGTCGTTGAACACGGGCACGCTGCGGCCCGACGCCTCGAATACCTTGCAAATCTCCTCGAAAAACCGCCGCCGCGGATAGAGTTTTTGCCCCTTTTCGTTGTCGGGATACTGGCCGTGCTCGCCGATCGACAGGACGCCGTCTACCGCCAGGGTCTTGCCGCCGAGGGTAAGGGCTTCAGCGATGGTGGAATAAATGCGGAAGCCGTGTTTTTTGGCCATGTCGCGGCTCATGTCGTTTTTCGGCACCTGGTCGGTATAGAGGGCGGCCAGCTCCATCCGCGGGCGGCCGCCGTCCGGATAGCCATTGAGGATATTGCGTAAAATGACGTCCGCATGCGACCAGCGGCGGTATTCCGTCACGATCGCGGCGACCTTTTTCATAGCTCCGTCCCCTGGAAGTGATGCCGTTAGGTTGGCCGGCGGCTTGGACAATGGGGTGATTCTATACGAACCATTTCGCGGGTTGGTCCGCTGAGGCAGGCTGTCGCCGTGGCCGTCCCCACGGACGCTGGGTAGGGCGTCCCTAGAGATTATGCATGATTATGCCGCTATTGGCTGCATACCGGCAAGCCAATGCACGCAAACCCCTTGCTGGAAAAGCGGTTGCAAACAAAAAACGCCTGTCCGGTTGACTGGACAGGCGAAGGCGTGTTACGCGATGGCTGGTTTTGCGCGACTCCTAGCAGATCAGTCGGAAATGGTCGCACGATCGCCGGTAGCAAGGGGACGTCACTTCGGAATCAAGACCTTGTCGATCACGTGGACGACGCCGTTGCCGGCGAGCAGGTCGGCCTTGATGACCTTAGCGTCGCCGATCTTGACGCCATCGCTGGTGTCGATCTTGAACCCGTTGACTTCCTGACCGTTCAGCTTGAGGACGTCCTGGGCTTTGGCCTGCTTGCCGACGATGACATGGGCTAGCAGGATCTTTTTCAGCAAGTCCTTGTCATCCAAGACCTTTTTGATCGTGACTTCGCCGAGGGCCTTGAACGCCGCGTCGGTGGGGGCGAAGACGGTGAACGGCCCCTTGCCCTTGAGCGTCTCAACCAGGCCGGCCTCCTTGACGGCGGTCAGCAGGATGGTGTGATCTTTCGACCCGGCGACGATGTCGGCGACGGTGGCCGGTTTCTCATCGGCCAAAGCGCCCACGCCGCCGCAGACTGCTAGCACTCCGACTGCAACGACACTCCGCAGCAACCTTTGCATCTCCTTGCCCTCCTCACATTTGGGGATCGATAGGCTCGTGCGGCGAGACACCCTGCCTCGCCGCATGGCAGTCCATTGATAGACGGCCAATCGTCGCGGCGTTCCACTGATCGCGATATTTTTGGCGCGGCAGATCGCAAGTGCTTGTAATCGAACAAGTTACGAGTAACGACCGAAGCTACTGGCAGTGCCTAGCAACGTCGGAGGGATCGCCGTACCGTCGGTAAAACGAAATGCAAATCGTGGTAGCGGCCTGTAGATGTATAAGATAAGATGGACATAACCCAGAAACTCGTGGACGCCGAGATGGAGAAACCGATGCGCTGCCGACACTTCCTAATCGCCGGGATGTACATCGGGTGGATCGCGGTATTGTTGCCGCAGCGAGGGGAGCAACAGTTGTGGGCCCAGTCGCCGGCGCCGGTTGAGGAGACGTTCCCTACGGCGGACGGCGTCACCTTGCGGGGACTGTTCTACCGCTCGGAGAGGGATCCCGCCACCGCGCCGGTGGTCATCCTGATGTATCCGCCGGGCCAACGCGGCGCTGAAACGGATATGACCAAGGGGGATTGGGAAGGACTGGCCAACCGCCTGGTCAAGGCCGGCTATCACGTATTCCGCTTTGACTGGCGCGGCCACGGCAAACGCGGCCACGAAATCCGCGACCGCGATGCCTTCTGGGGCAACCCGTTCACCGGTCCATGGAACGTGCGTTACGTGGCGGGGGCCAACAAAAAACTGCTGAAAAACGACATCTACTTCAAGGACATCCTCAATCCGCTGCAGTACATGCCGGTGTATTTGCAAGACTTGGCAGCGGTACGGGCCCACTTGGACGCCAAAAACGACGCCGGCGAGTGCAACACCAGCTCCATCTACCTGATCGGCAGCGGCTCGGCAGTCTGCATCGGTATGGCGTGGTTAATGACAGAATGGAACCGCCCGGCGTTTGTGCCCCAGCCCAACGAGTTGATCTACCCCGCCGCCCGCTATGAGTTTGTCCCCCAAAACCTGAACGGCGGGATCAAAACCGCCGCCGGAGAGGACATCTCCGCTGCCGTGTGGCTTAGCCCGCAACGCCCCAGCATCTTCCGCGAGTCCGACGTCAAAAATTGGATAGCCGCCACCCAGGGCAAAATGCGGAACAACAACCCCATGCTCTTCATGTACGCCGACAAAGACACCAACGCCAAACGGGAAGCAGAGTTCTTCTTCAAGGTCGCCCTGGTTGGCGACGGCGACAAACGCCAGCGTCTCAGCCCCCTCAACCCCAAGTACCTCCATCCGGTGACCGGAGCGGGAAACCTCTCCGGCGTCGCTCTGCTTGGCAACAATGCCAAGTTGAAAACGGAAGACACGATCCTCGAATTCCTGGCGGCGATCCAAAAGGAGCGGGCCAAAATCACCCGCAAAAACCGCGGCTTCACCGCACCCTGGTACATTAGCTTGGCGTCGTTCGGCTTCCGGCCCCTCTAACCAGACGTGGCGGAGAGTCGCCCCCGCCCATCGCGTGGCGGCGAACCCAACCGGGGCCGCTCCGTTTGTGGTCCCGAACGAGTTATCCCTTGCGGTAGAGAGTCGACGGGTCTACCACCCGCTCGGCGACGGGCACGAGTTGTCCGTCCCGCACGGCCCGGTAAAAGCAGCTTTTGTACCCCTCGTGGCAAGCCGCACCTCCGATTTGCCGCACTTTTAGCAGCACCGTGTCGGCATCGCAATCCAGCCGGACCTCCACCACCTCCTGCACGTGGCCGCTTTCTTCCCCCTTCCGCCACAACCGTTTGCGGCTGCGGCTGTAGTAAACGGCTCGGCCGCTGCGGAGCGTTTCCTCCCACGCCTCCCGGTTCATCCAGGCCAGCATCAGCACCTCGCCGCTGTCCGCATCCTGGGCGATCGCGGGCACCAACCCCCCTGCCTTGTCAAAATCCGGCATCGCCGCCAGACTGGCCGTTTCTTGCTGGGCCGCCATTCCCTTCCTCGCGCTTGCGTTGACGTAACCTCAATATTGACAACAACTTAAATGCAGACCTTAAATGTAGACCACTCCATCACGGCCGCCGGATCGGTCCGCTCTCAGACCCGTCTGGCAAAGATCGCCGCCTTGACGTACGGTTGCGACAGGACGACCAGCCCCCAAATCCCCGCCGGCAGGCCTGTGATGCAACAGCAGCCGGAAAAACACGGAATCATCGCCAAAATGCATGCCGTCACCGGTAACCCCAAGCCGGAAAGGTTCAGCATCTGCACGCTGCCGACAATTATAACGATTCCGGCCACCGCCCCCACCGCATAGGACACGTACATGAGGGGATTGGTGACGATTTCTTTGACCTGCTCCAGGAAATCAATCATAAATTCTTTGTCTTCAGCCGGCATCTGCGGATCCTGGCGAATTTCTTGGATGTTGTCGTCTATTTGCTTAGCCAGGGTGGGATGCAAAACCACGTTGGCCACTTCGCCGATGACGGTGAGGATTCCCGTGATCAGTAATATGATGGCCGGCACCCGCACGGCGTCGGCGGCCCGTGCGGCCATAGCCCCCGGAGTCGCCGCCGGATTCTCATCCTCAAAACGGTATGGCTCGGGTTCGTAAGACATATCGCGCCTTCTTCGGCGGCATGCTATCCGGTTCAATCACCGTCAACCGTCGGCTGGGAATGTGCTGTCGGGCCGAAGCGGTCCGCAGTATTTCCCTTCAGCTCTCGTATTGTAGCAGGCTGAAGCACTCGTAATTCGCAAGTCGTTGCCGGCCATTGAGATACGTTAATTCCAGCAAGAAGGCACATCCGGCTACGCGGCCCCCGGCCTGCTCGACTAGCTTGCACGCCGCCGCCATCGTCCCGCCGGTGGCCAGCACGTCGTCCACTAGCAGCACGTACGCCTGCGGCCGGATCGCGTCGATGTGCACCTGCAGCTCGGCCGTACCGTATTCCAGGTCATATTTATACGAATGCGTCTGAAAAGGGAGCTTGCCCGGCTTGCGGAGCAGAATTAGGGGCTTGCGGAGTTCCAAAGCCATGGGTGCGGCGAACAAAAAGCCCCGTGCCTCCGCCGCGGCGATCGCATCCACTGGCCGTGTCGCATAGTGCACGGCCATCTTGGCCACCGCGTAGGCATACGCCGCCGGATCCGCCAGCAGCGGCGTGATGTCCTTGAACAACACCCCCGGCTTCGGGAAATCCGGGACATCCCGGATGTAGGCTCGCAAGTCCATGGCCGCACTCCTGTTAGAAATTGTAATACTAAAGTATACCATCCGTGGACATCGGCAGACCGACAAAATCGGAGCCTAACCGTGACTTGCTGCATCAACACTATCCCGGCGACACCAACGATCCGTCCGGCCCGACCGGAGGACGCCGCCAGCATCGTAGCCTACAACCTCGCCCTGGCTTGGGAGACGGAAGGCAAGCGGCTCGATCCGGCAATCGTCGCCGCGGGCGTGCAGGCTTTGCTGACGGATCCGCAACGGGGGTTCTACACCGTCGCCGAGGCCAATGGCCAGGTGGTTGGCCAGATTTTGATCACTTACGAATGGAGCGACTGGCGTAACGGCTGGTTTTGGTGGCTGCAGAGCGTCTATGTAGCCCCCGCCTGGCGACGCCGGGGCGTGTTCCGGGCCTTGTTCGACCACCTGTGCGAGCGAGCGGCCTACGCCGGCAACGTGGTCGGCCTGCGACTGTATGTCGAACAGGACAACCTCGCCGCCCAGCAGACCTACGCTACTATGGGTTTGCGGCCAGCCGGTTATTTCGTCCTGGAAATGCCGCTATCGCCCCCTGCAACGCCACCGGTGCGGCAACCATAATAAATGATAACTGAGCAGTTGGTTTCAGGACTCCATCCCCACATGATGCCGATCTCAAAGATTCAAACCGAGGTTAAAACGTGATGACCCCCCGTAACTGATCTTGCGGGCAGTCACGGCAACGGTTTTGCTGGTCAATATGGAATTCACCAGCGAAGAATTGTTCGAGGCCATCGACCGGCTGGTGGCAGGACTATTGGAGCGGGCGGGATTGCGGGAACCGCCCGTGGACGCCCTGTTTGTGGCGACGGAGCATTTGGGACTGCCGGTCCACGAGCAGGCCCCATCGGCAGGACGGGGCGGGCGGGTCTATCGCCATCGCACGGCCGGAGCGGTCGTATCTCTCGTCCCGGGAATGACTTACGAGCAGCGACACCAGGCGGCGGCGGAAGGGATCGTGGCCGCATTGCTGCCGGAGCTGTGCCGCAAGCTGCACCTCCCCTGGCCGGCGGAGCAGCGGGGGTTGCTGACGCAGTTCCGCCCGGCGTTTGTGCCCCGGCTGCTCCTGCCCACCCGCTGGTTCCGCGCCGCCCTACGGGAGTGCAAGCACGACCTGTACGCCCTCAAGGAACGGTTCCGCACGGCCAGTTACGAGATGATCGCCCTCCGCTGGCTCGACAGCGATACGCCGTGCATCGTCAGCATCGTCGACGACGGTGTGCCAGCCCTCCGCCGCAGCAACACGGCGACGGTGGGCAAAAAACTGGAACCGGCCGAGCAGATCTGCCACGATCGGATTGCCCAGTTGCAACAGCCGCAACGGCACCGCTCCGGCGGCTGGACGGTATACGGCTGGCCTATCCCCGACCGTCTGACACAGCGAATCATTCTTTACGCCGTCCCGGACGACGTATAATATGGAGGACCCGATCGGCGGTCGCACACATAGCTTCTGCGGCCGCCGCGATTATTTTGTCGCCCGTGACGCGAACGGGGAACTGGCCCCGGGCGGTTGGCCGAGCCGGCCCCATCTGTTGCTCCGCCCCCGGCAAGCGGCCACCCCGACACCCATGCGACGGAGGGTTGCAACCATGAGCGCTGAGCCGATTCCCATGACCCGCGAAGGTTATGACAAGCTCAAGGCCGAGTTGGACCGCCTGCGCAACGTCGAGATGCTCGAAGTGACCAAGCGGGTAGCCAAGGCCCGCGAGCTGGGCGACCTCAGCGAGAACGCCGAATACCACGCCGCCCGTGAAGATCAGGGGATCCTGCAGGCCAAAATCAACGAGCTGGCCGACCGCCTCGCCCGTGCGGTGATCGTCGACACTACCAATCTCCCTAAGGACACCGTCGTCTTCGGTAGCCGCGTCCGTGTTCTCGATCTCGATATCGACGAAGAGGAAACATTCGAGCTGGTCGGACCTGGCCAGGAGGACCCCGAACACGGACGGATCCTCACCACCAGCCCCATCGGCCAGGGTCTGCTCGGCCACAAAATCGGCGATACGGTCGAAATCTCTGTGCCCCGCGGCGTCATCCGCTTCAAAATCCTCGACATCACGCGGGCCAACCTGTAAAGCTATTGCTAACCATCCATGCAGATCAGATGTATACTACATGGCTACTGCAATTGTATCACACAGCACCATTACTCTCCGACCGGAGGACACAACCGCCCGCCTAACAAGTCCGCCTGACAAACCCATCCCGATGCGGCGATCACCCGAAAAATTCTGATTATGGCCTTGTCATCGATTTCATGCGATGGTAAAGTTGTAACAAGCCGCGATCCGATCGCGGCCAATGATGTATAGTCACCTATAGCCTCCAAGACGGCAGACACCACCATTTCGGGGCGCCAGTCATGTCCGATCCCCGACTCACGGCCGCGCCGTTCGCGGACCAACGCCGCGCCCAGGAGTTCCGACAGGCCTGCACGCAACTCCAAGCTGCCTGCGGCGAGTTTACCATCGCCGGTAATCCCCATTTCCTCGACGCGGCGGCGTCCCCTCCCAACGCCCCGGCCGCGGCGGAATCCACCATCGTGACAACTCCACAGAAGTTGCCCCGCCACTGCCCCTTTTACCTCACCGACAACCGGCAACAGGTCTACCCCCTCCATCTCGGCATCAACACCGTCGGCCGGATGGCCGACAACGACGTCGTGCTCATGGACGACTGCGTCTCCCGCCGCCACTGCGCGATCGTGGTGCACCACGACCTTCGCTGCGAACTGCACGATGTGGCCTCCAAAAACGGCACCCTTCTCAACGGTCAGCGGCTCACCGGCCCCTCCCCGATCCGGCCCGGCGACCGAATCGAAATTTGCAACCACCTATTCATCCTCCACTACCTCCCGCGCCCGGTGGATGCCGAATCCGACGTACCAACGGCCCAGCCCCTATGAGCTACCCCGGCCCGTTGACACCAAGCCGCCCGTAGCCGCGACACAAAATCGATGCTCACCGCAACCGGCGACGGACCGTACACACGCCCCGCAACGCCGTTGCACGCCGAACGGCTTCGTAACACATTGAAATGAAAAGACTTAGCGGTTCCCCTTCGTGTACGGCGAGGGGATGTACTGCACCGCCGGCTGCTGCTGGAGCGGCTGCGGAAACAGGTTCATCAACTGGTAAAACTCCTCCGGCAGGTCGCAGCGGACGGGCAGCCCCAGCCGCTGGGCCTCCGCAAAACTGATCGGATGGTCGTGCGTCCAGGTGCCCTGGGTCAACTGTTCGGCCAGCGACGCCGCCTTGTCCGGCGGCATTTTGCCCTCCAGCAGCTCCTGGACTTCTGCCCGGATCTGCTGCAAAGCCTTCTCGGCGATGTCGGCCAGGATCAGCGTCCGGTCGTCGATCTCGTCGATCTTCTTTTCCCGCACCACCTTCAGCAGGGATGCGGCCGGGTATTCCCCCAGTTGCGGGTCGACCGGCCCCAGCACGGCGTGGCAGTCCATGACGATCTCGTCCGCCGCCAGGGCGATCAGCGTACCGCCGGACATCGCATAGTGCGGCACATACACTGTCACCTTCGCTGGGTGGGCCTTGATCGCCCGGGCAATCTGCAGGCTAGCCAGCACTAACCCGCCCGGCGTGTGCAGTACTAGGTCGATCGGCACGTCCTTGTCCGTCAGGTGAATGGCCCGGATGACTTCCTCCGCGTCGTTGATGTCGATATAGCGCATCAGCGGAAAGCCCAATAGCCGCATCGTCTCCTGCCGGTGCACCAGCAATATGACCCGGCTTTTCCGCTGCTGCTCGATCCGGGACATCAGGCGGTAGCGGGCACTCTCCAGCATCTTCTGCCGTAGCACCGGCTGCAGCATCACGACCATCAGGAACAGCCAGAACAGCTCGCCCCACCCACCCATTGATGATCACGCCTCCGTCAGATTGCGTTGAAGACCTTGCCTCCGCAGGATTTCCCCGCTCCGCGGCCCCGCTATCGGCCGCCGCAACTGCTCCCTCGCCGCAATCTCAACTCGCTATGGCATCACCCCCTCATCCGGCGACACCCCACACCGGTGGCATACCGACGCATCCGCGACATTAGCCAAGCCTTTTGCAACATTTCACCCACATACAAAACCCAAGCCATATGCTAGATTGCAACTACAAAACCTAAGCTATATGCGAAATTACAATCATATGGAGAATTACAGCTAAATGCCATATGCAATATCCTGGCCAAATGCATAGTTCACCACGGCCAATATTCGTCACGATATCGCCGCTGCTTCAGGTGCTCGCCCCGCCGCAAAAATAGCGGGCACAGGAGCATCCCGGCGACGAACCCGCCGATGTGCGCCCACCACGCTACGCCGGAGAAGGACTCAGGACTTATCAGGGCCAACGTACCGCTAAATAACTGGGTCAAAAACCAGATTCCGAAATACACTAGGGCGGACAACTCCACCACAAGAGGAAAAATGCCCACAAACACCAGGGTAATGACCTGGGCCCGGGGGTAGAGCAGCACGTAGGCTCCGAGCACGCCGGCAATGGCCCCGGACGCTCCGATGGTCGGCACCGTGCTGTGCGGGTCGATCCCGGCGTGTGCGAGAGCGGCGGCAACCCCGCATACCAGATAAAAGACCAAAAACCGGGCCGGCCCCATCCGATCCTCGACGTTGTCGCCAAACAGGTACAACGTCCACATGTTCCCAAGAACATGCAGCCAGCCGCCGTGCAGGAACATCGAGGTCAACAGGGCAGGCCAATGCGTGTGATCGGCCCACAGTTGCGCGGGGACAAACCCCAGACGCTGCACCAGATACTCCAATTGTTCCGGTCGCAGCCGCAGCTCCTGGATGAACACGAAGCCGTTCAGGGCGATCAGCGTCCACATCACCCAGGGAAAATGCCGGGACGGTACGTTGTCCTTGAGCGGAATCATGATGGTGATGATAGTTATCGCCAGCGAGTGGATCAATTGTGCCGGTCGTGATCTCTCTGCCGCGGCCAGAAGGGCCGCCGGGGCGAGCGGGATAGCATAAAGGGCAATCGGATCGGATTAGCGGATGGGGGCGATCGCCACTTGGATCGCTTTTTGAATTTCCGCGATGTGGGTATCGGTGATGGCGTCGCGATTGGGGAACTTCCACGGCGGGGCCACCAGCCGCAACCGCGTGTACACCACCACCACGATCTCGTCCTTATCATCGATCCCCCAAGCTTTTGCGGCCTGCGATGTCTCCGGGGCCAGCACCACCGGCACGTTCATCACTTTCAGAGCGCCGATCCAGTCCCGGATAGCCTGGACGTGCCGGTCCCGCTCCTCGTCGTCGGGGTACTCCTTGTCCGCGGCCACCTGCGTTTCGACCCCGGCGGCGTCGGTCAGCTTGACCGCCTTTTCCCCCGACGCAGTCCGTAAAAACACCACCATGGCGTTCAACTTGTCCGGTCGGTATTTGGGCAAGATGCGGTCAATGGTTTGGATCAGCTTGCCCAGTCCGGTGTCGGCGGTCACCGTTTTCGGATCGCTGCGGGTAAACACGACCACGACGGGCGACAGGCCGTATTCGGTGACGAACGAGTGGATCCGGCCGGTGCGGTCCCGCAGATCGCGTTCCTGTTTGCCGTCGGGGGTCGCCACTGGCGGAAACCGCGGGTCGGCGACGACAAATCCTCGCAACGGCGTGGGCACCACTCCCGTGGCGATCCCCGGTGCCGCCGGCGGGTCTTGCCCCATTACGGCCGTTACCACCGCTACCAGCGGCAGCCCGACCAGAATACTGAACCTCACGCCGTGTCCTCGCCGCATGAGTCTTCCCTCGCCGTGGTCGGTCAGATTCCTCGGCCCATCGCCGAATACCTGTTTGTTGTATGCATGTCCATTAATTGTAAACTGACAGACGGACCCGGCGAGGTCAAGCGAATATCGGCCAAAGTCATGGACAAGCGGCGGCCTGCCACGGTATGATTGATATATTCCATTGCCCGCGTTGCCGGAGATTCCTGCGGGCGAGCCGAGACCATGTTTTCATTGGGACATTCGGCAAGGTCATCCGGAATTGGCAAGGTAATCGACGATCATGGCCGTACAGGTTCGTTGTCCGGAATGTGAGGCCCGGCTGCGTTTGGAAGAGCCGCCGGAAGAAGGGACGGAGATCGAGTGCCCGCGTTGCGGGACGGCGTTCCCTTGGCGATCGGTGTCACGCAGCGACGGGGGCGTCAACAACCGACCCGTTGCGGCGGCTGCCGCCGCGAATTCTCCCGCCACCCAAACACGACCGAAGAAGAAAAAACGCGACACCGACGCCCCGCCGCGCAAGATCCGCATCAAGAAAAAGAAGACCAACCCGGCCATCCTGGCGGCCGCCGCGACAGGCGGCGTCGTCTTTGTCCTAACCGTTTCCCTGCTCCTGTACTGGTTTTTCAGCCGCAAAAGCGTCGCCGAGGAGATGATCGCCTATCTCCCCACCCAGTGCGATGAGGTGTACGGCATCAATTACGGCCACATCAGCCGTTATCCGAAGTTTTTCGAGAACTGCGAACAGGCCATGGGCGGCTATGGCTTCCGGCGGGCCATGGATGCCTTGAGCAAGGCCTTGGGGGAGCAGCCCGTCAACTGCATCGACTACGTGGTGCAGGGTTACGGTCGCAGCGGGAGCAAGACTCTGGAAGCCACGGTCTTCCGCACTTCGATCGAGGTCAGCCCCGCCGTGCTGGAAAAGCTGCCAGAAAAGAAAAAGTACACCGCCGCGGGCGTGGACTACTACACTATCAACGATCCGGGGCTGCGTTATCCCGGCTGCCGGGTGTTCGCTCCCACGCCGCGGCTGGTCGTCTTCGCCCGCGGCGACATGGGTGAAGACGTATTCCAGAACATGCTCAAAGGGCACCGCGACAACCCCGACCAGACGGCGTTTGGGCGTGCCCGACCCCTGGCCAAGGAGGCTGCCCGCGGTACCGTGTGGCGATACACCATCTACGGCGGCGCCATCCCCCGCATGCAGCCGCCCCCCAAACAGGAAGGAAGCACCATCGGCGGCAGCAACGACGAAAACGACCTCCGCCGCGAAATTGCGGAAATCCTCAACAACGCCAAAGGTTACGGCATCCGGGCCAGCGTTGGCTCCCGAGACGTCCGCGGCGAATGGCTCGTCTGGTACGGCAATCCCGAAACCGCCAAAAACCAGGCCAACAAGTGGAAAAACCAGGGATGGGTCAAGGACGACGAGCAGTCTCCGCCGCGGTGGTGGAAGACCCTGGCGTTCAAATCCGGCGGCGGCAATACCGCCCCGAATGTCCTGCGTGACAATCTCGCATTCCGGGCCAGCGGCGAGCTGTTCATCGTCCGCTCGGCCATCGAAGTCCGGCTCATTCAAAGCAGTGTCAGCGCGATCGTAGCGAATTTCACCGGCGACGGCGGCGGACAGTTCGTTCCCGGCATGCCGGGCGGCGGTCCCCCCGGCGGCCCACCTGGCGGCATGCCCGGCGGCCCACCCGGCGGCTAACCTTGACTCCGGGGACCAAGACTCCGTTGGATGGCACCCACACGATCCGTCTAGAATAGCTGCGCTGTGAATCACGCCGAACCCACTTGGCCGATGCCCTCCGCACCCCTGGCCGTTCTGGTCAGCGGCGGAGCTGACAGTGCCATCCTGTTGGCCGAGGCGTTGGACCACGCCCCGGTCGTTTATCCCCTCTACGTGCGGGCCGGGCTGCTGTGGGAAGAGGCGGAGCGGCACCACCTCCAGGCCTTCCTGGCTGCCATCGCCCGACCGACGCTGCAACCTCTTGTGACACTTGAAGTTCCGACAGCCGACCTCTACGGCGACCACTGGAGCCGCACCGGCAACGGCACCCCGGCCGCCGGCACGCCGGACGAGGACGTCTACCTCCCGGGCCGCAACGTCCTGCTCCTCTCCAAAGCCTTGCTGTGGTGTCACTTACATGGAATTTCCCGCCTGGCGATGGCCCCGCTGGCGGCCAACCCTTTCCCGGACGCCACACCGGAATTCTTCGCCGCGTTTGCCGCCGCGGTCGGCCAGGCCGTGCACGACCAGTTTCTTATCTGCCGTCCCTACAATCACTTACACAAAGCCGACGTCCTCCGCCGCGGCGCCCGCCTGCCGCTCCACCTGACCTTCTCGTGCATCCGCCCGCTGGGCCGGCGGCATTGCGGCCTGTGCAGCAAATGCCATGAGCGACGCATGGGATTCCTCGCCGCCGGCCTCCCCGACCCGACCGACTACGCCCAGCCGCCCCCCGCCGCCGGAACGACCCGCCTCCACCCGGAGACTATCCCCCATGTTCCGCGTCACCCGTGAAATCCACTTTTGCTACGGCCACCGCCTGCTGAACTACGCCGGCAAGTGCCGCCACCTCCACGGCCACAACGGCAAGGCGGTCATCACCCTGGAGGCCGCCGATCTCGACCGCCGCGGCATGGTCGTCGATTTCTCGGACATCAAAAATCTCCTTGGTAACTGGATCAACGAAACCCTCGACCACAAAATGCTCCTGCACCGCGACGACCCCCTCATCCCCGAGCTGCGACGGCTCGGCGAAGCCTTCGTCCCCCTTGACTGCAACCCCACCGCCGAAAACATCGCCCGTCTGATCTATGAGCAGGCCCGCTGCTTTGGCCTGCCGGTCGTCGCCGTAACCCTTTGGGAGACCGAAAGTTCCTACGCGACCTACGCCCCGGCGACCAATACCGATAATGCCATGGCCACCCATGCCCACCACGCTACGGCAACCGCCTGTGCACCGGCATGTGCACCGGCCACTGAGACCGATCACGCCCCGGCGGTCAATACCGATAAGACCCGATAACGCCCAAAACCAATAATACCCTGTCGGCCCCTACGGAGCCGGCCCACGGTCACGACGGATAATCGATCCTGCCCGCATCGGGGAGATCATTGACGATCCGCCGCCGGCCGGTTAGTCTCCCCTGCAAGGGAACCGCCTCACAGGGAAACCCACTACCTTCAGCGGCGATTTGCTTCGACCGGCCCTTACGGGGGACACCGACATGCTCGACCGCCGGGAATGGCTATGGACGACGACAGGGGGAATGCTCCTTTCCGGCCACGGACTGGTGGGAACCGTTTTAGCCAACCCACAGGGACAAGACAGTGTAACTCCTGATCCGACAAAGGTTTTCGATGACAAGCTCCGACCGTCGGATCCCCGCCGCGGGCCACTGAAGACCCTCAACGACTACTTCCCGTTTGCGGTGCCGACCGACCTGCCAAGCTGGGAACGCCGCCGGCAACGCCTGCGGGAACAGCTATTGGTCGCATTGGGCCTGTGGCCGATGCCGGAAGCGCCGCCGCTGCGGCCGGTGGTCCACGGGATGATCGACCGCGGCGACTATACGATCGAAAAAGTCTATTTCGCCAGCCTCCCCGGCCACTACGTGTGCGGCAACCTGTATCGGCCGCGGGCGACCCGTCCGGATCCATCTTCCGCTGCCAATCCGGGCACCGCCGCGGCGGCAGGCCGCAAGTTCCCCGCCGTGCTGTTTGCCCATGGCCACTGGGCCAACGGCCGCTTCCACGACGCCGGAGAAAAAGCCGCCCGCGCGGCGGTGGAGGCCAAAGGGGAACCCGACCTGGCCCGTGGACGCTTCTTCATGCAGGCCTTGCCGGCCACCCTGGCCCGCCTCGGCTTCATCGTCTTTCACTACGACATGGTCGGCTACGCCGACAGCACGGCCATCCCGCACCGCGATGGCTTCCGCGATGCCGCTGCCGAGCTGCGGCTGCAAAACGTCATGGGGCTGCAGACCTGGAACAGCCGACGGGCCCTCGATTTCCTCCTGTCCCTGCCCGAAGTGGACCCGCATCGCATCGGCATGACCGGCGCGTCCGGTGGCGGTACCCAGACCTTCATCCTCGCCGCCATCGACGACCGCCTCGCCTGCGTCTTCCCGGCGGTCATGGTCAGCACGGCGATGCAGGGGGGCTGTGTCTGCGAAAACGCCTCCCACCTGCGGGTTGGCACCGGTAACGTCGAAATCGCCGCCCTGTTCGCCCCCAAACCCATGGCCTTCAGCGCCGCCAACGACTGGACCAAAGAGTTCCTCACAAAAGGCTTCCCGGAGCTGCAACGCCTCTACGCCCTCTACAAGGCTCCGGACAAGGTCGCCGCGCGGGCGTGGCTCGAGTACGGCCACCAGTACAACGTCCATGCCCGGCAGTTCATGTACCGCTGGTTCCTCCAGCACCTGCAGGGACGGGACGAGGAGGTCGTCGAACCGGCGTTTGAACCGGTCGAGCCCAAGCAACTATCGGTATTCGACGCGGCCCTCCCCCGGCCCAACGACGAAAAGGACGCGGCGGCCCTGCGGACCTACCTCACCGAGCAGAGTCAGCGGCAGCTCGAGCAGTACCTACCGCGGGACGCCGCGTCGCTGAAGCAGTTCCGGCACGTGTTCGGCACGGCCTGGCGGGTGATGCTCCACACTGAGCTGCCCGCGGCGGCGGAGGTCCGTCAGGAACTGCCCGCTGTGACGCATGCGGGGGCCGTCTTCCGCCGGCTGGTTATCGGCCGCAGCGGCGAGAAGGACGCCGTGCCGTGCGTGTTGGTCCACGCCGCGACGTCTTCCGGGACCCCGGATGCCTGCGTCGTCTGGCTCCACCCGCAAGGCAAATCGAGCCTGCTGCACGAGCGGCGACCGACGGAGGTGGTGCAACGCCTCCTCGCCGCGGGCGTGGCGGTGCTTGCCCCCGACCTGCTCGGCACCGGCGAAAATGCCCGCCTCCAGCCCTACGTCGTCAACAAGGAATATGCCGGCTACACCTACGGCTACAACCGCACCTTGGCCGCCGAGCAGGTCCACGACGCCCTCACGGCGATCGCCTTTGCTCAGAACCGGCTCCGTGCCCGCACCGTCGATCTAGTCGGCTGGGACGGCAGCGGGTGGGTGGCCGTGCTGGCCCGCGTCTTGGCCGGCGACGCCGTCCGCCGCACCGTCGCGGATGCCGGTCGCTTCCGCTACGCCCAGATCACCGACCCGACCGACCTGCGTCTGATTCCCGGCGCCCTCAAATACGGCGATGTCGATGCCCTTACCGCTTTGTGTGCCCCCGGCGAGCTGCTACTGTATAATGCGGAAGGATGCGGCATCAACCGCTGGGCTGCGGCGGCCTACCGTGCGGCGGGCGCGCCCGACCGCCTCACCCTGCACGCCGCGGCGGTCGAGACGAGCAAAGTCATCGCCTGGCTCGTCCGCTGATGTTCCCCGTGATCGCACGCCGGACCAGCTTGGAGAGCGGCATAAGCAACCATGCGTCGCTGGCTTATCATTCTGGCCGCTGCCGTCGCTGTCGTGTGGCTCCAGACGGCCCTGTACACCGTGGACCAGGGCGAATACGTACTGGTCGCCCGCTTTGGCCAGATGTACGCCGTGCATGACGGGGCCGCCGACGCCGGGTTACACCTCAAGGCCCCCTGGCCCATCGACAGCGTCCATCGCCTCGATCGCCGCATCCAGGTGGTCGATCTGCCGCTGGTGGAATCGTTGACCCGCGATCCTGGCAGTGGCGCGGTCGATAAAACCCTCGCCGTGCAGGCGTTTGCCCTCTGGCGGCTGCCCGACAGCGATGCGGCGGACCGCTTCTTCCGCACCCTGCGGACGCCGGAACAGGCTCGGGCCGTCCTGGCGCCGGTGATCAATGGCCGGCTGGCGGCAGTCATCAGCGCCCTGCCGATGGAAGAATGGGTCGGCGTGGTCGACACGCAGACGGCCCTGGCCGGCATCAGCGGCTGGGCCGCCACGGTGCCAAACGGTCCGGCGTTCATCGAGTTGGACCAGGCGGCGATCGAGCGGCGGCTGGAACGCCTGCGGCAACGCTGGATGGCCCAGGCGGCGTCGCCAACGTCGGACGGCCTCGCCGAGCAGCTCCGCACGGCCTACGGGATCGAGCTAGTGGAAGTCCGCCTGCTACGGTTTGGCTATCCGCCTGCGGTCTGGTCGAGCATCGCCGAGCGGATCCGCAGTGAGCGGGCCCGTAAGGCCGCCGATTATGAAACCGCCGGCCGCCAGCAGGCCGCGGCGATCCTGGCCGAAGCGGAACGTCAGGCCCGGGCGATCGAGGCGGACGCCAAAGCCCGCAAAACGCTGATCGAAGGCCAGGCCCAGGCCGAAGCGGCCCGCATCCGGGCGGAAGCCTATGCCCAAGACCCTGAATTCTACCTGTTTCTGGAGAACCTGCGAGCGTTCCAAACCCTCATCGCCGAAAGCAAGGACCTGCTGCTGCTCAGTACCAAACATCCGCTGCTGCGGCCGTTGGCCGGGCCGCCGCGTTCCGCTTCCGGCAACCCCGCTGGCCCCGCAACTGGTCCCAACGGTCCGGGCGATCCCCGCCCGCCCGCGTCCAAACGGCCCTGACGAGGAGACCTCGACGCCATGAGTATGCGGCGTGTCCTCCTCGTCGGCGGACTGGTGCTGCTGGCCGGCTGGCTGCTCAGCGGCGTGGCGGTCATCCGCCCCGGCGAGCGGGCCGTCGTCCGCCGCTTCGGTGCGGTCGTGGCCCACCCCGGACCTGGACTATGGATCGGCCTGCCCTATGGCCTCGACCGGATCGACCGCCTGCCGGTGCAGACCGTCCGCGAGTGCCGCATCGGCTTCGATCCCCGCCGCGACAACCCCGACGACGGCCGCGGGCAATACCTGACCGGCGACCACAACCTGGTAGAGGTCGAGCTGGTGGTCAATTTCACGATCGACGAGACGCCCGCGGCGTTGGAAGAGCACGTCCTGCACCGGGACCGGGCCGTAGGTATCCTGGCGCGGCTGGCCGAGGCAGCGGCGGCAGAATGGATCGCCGCCCAGCCGGTGGACCGCGTCCTGTTGACCGGCGGGGTGGAGTTGAGCCGGTGGGTGGAACAGCGGCTAGCAGAGCGGCTGCCGCAATTCCGGCTCGGCCTAATCGTGCAGCGGGTCAGCGTGGCCCATTTGGCCCCGCCCGCGGCGGTGCGGCCCTCCTTCGAGGCCGTCGCCCAAGCGCAGGCCGGCATCGGCACACGCCGGATGCAAGCCCACCAACAGGCTCAGCAACGCCTGCGGCAAGCCGAATCCTTCGCCTTCCGGCTCGAGCAGGAGGCCGCCGCCGCACGGGAAGCGTATTTGCGACAGGCCCAGGCCGACGCCGCCGACTTCCACGCCCGCCGGAACGCTTTTCGCTCCATTCCGCCCACCGCCGGCGACCCATTCGCCATCTACTGGTGGCAGGAAATGACCCGCGCCCTGCAAGACCTTATCGCCCGCGGCGGCCGCGTCGAACCGCTTGATGCCCACCTCGGACCCAACGGGCTGGACCTGACCTACCTGTTGCGGCCCCGCAACCCACGCTGAACCCGCTACAGCCGCTGCCGCCGCCCCCACCGGTAGAAGAGCGGCCGGGGGGCCACGCCGAATACGCCACCACGACCATTGCTCGGGCTGGACGCGGTTTGGTCGCAGCGCATCTAGCCGTCCAGCCCTACGCGGCGGTCATTTCAGCCACTGGTCGCAGTAGTCCATGAACACTTTCCAGTCCTCCGGGGTCATCGAGTGCTTCCCTTCGCGGATGAAATAACCCAGCCGCAGCGGCGAGAGCTGCCCTAGTGGCGGCCGCTGCTCAGCGACTAGTGGGCGGGGCAGATCCAACAGCTCGTACGCCGGTGCGGCGGCCTGCAGCATGGCCAACTGCCCGTCCGGGTCGGCCCACTGGTCCTCCTGGGCATTGGTCAGCAGCACCGGTCGCGGCGCACACAGGGCGATCAGGCAGTTTTGATCGAAGGGGAGCCGCGTCACGTCCGGCCCGAAAGCTTTAAAGTGCCCGCAGAACCAATGGGGGAAGGAGGAATTGATGCGGGCGACCGTCTCGGCCTTGGGATTTTTGGTGCGGCTGGGGGCCGCGCCGCCGCAACCGGACTGGTGGGGGATGATCACGGCGATGCGTTCATCAAAGGCCCCGGCCAGCAGGGCGGTCTTGCCCAGTCGCGAATGGCCGACGACGGCCAGCTTCTTGCCATCGATGCGTGGCTCAGTCAGCAGGTAATCGACGGCGTTGTGGATGCCCCAGGCCCACCACATGATGGTGGCGGTCTCGTTTCCGGCGGGGCGATCCGTTTCCGGACGGGTAGCCCGCATCCCTTCGCGGACGTCGGGGCGGTCCGGTTGGATATCGCCGTGGTAGAAAGTGGCCACGGCGTAGCCCCGGGCGATGATGGACGCCAACGGCCAGGTGTCCGCCTGTTTGCCGCGACCGGCGGCGGTCGCCCGGTTGTTCACCACCCCGGGATAGTTCGCCCGCATCCACGTGGTGGGGATGCGGACCTGCTCATGCGGCGTCAGCAGGTGGTTGCCGCCGAAATTCAGCCCAACAAAACAGGGCGCCGGCCGCCGCTCGTTGGGCATCGCCAGCAGCAGGTAAATCTTCGGCCAGTCATCCGGTCCGAATGTCAGCTCGACTTCCCGTAACGTTCCCTTGCCGTCAAAGGCCCGCGGGTCCTCAAATAGCACCTTGCCCGTGACCTTTTGCGGCCGCGGCGGATAGGTGCCGTACATGTAATGCTCAAACAGAGCTTTGAGTTCCGGCCGTCGCCGCTGCAGCCACGCCTGCCGGTCCTTCACGGGCGTGCCGTCAAGCATCACCAGCGGCGAGGGGGCCTCCGGCCGGGAAGGGAGCTTTTCCGGCGGCGGGAATTCCGTCATCGCAGCAACCATCGTGCCGGCTCCGATGCATGCGGCCATGACAACGCCTCCCCAAATGCCGATGCCGTTGTGGCGCGTCCGCATGGCGATGCCTCCGGTCGGGGTGGGATACCGCACCGTCACTTCCGTGACAACCGTAACTCCCATCATATCCGGAAGTTGCGGCAAGTCGAGGCCGATTGCTCTCGCCGTGGGTCCGGGGAATGTGCTAAACTGGGATCGTTGATTCTGGACGGCAATGCTGCGAGCAGATTGTCAGGACGAGTGGGTACACCCGTCCGGCCGCGAGTCCTCATCCTGAGGTGATAACTCCTCAGGCGAACACGCAGCAGTGTTGGGGTCGCATGGGATCATGAGCACGGAACCGGCAATTCGGGATACGGAGCCAGCGGCCGCTGCCTCGCCGCCGGCAGAAGTTGTGCCCGCCAGCGTCAACGGCCACGTGGCAAGCTGGGAGGAAGCCGTGGAGCGGCTCGCGGCCGACCCCCAACGTCGTATCTCCTTGCTGTACAAGCTATTAGGTGAGCCGGCATGCCGGCAGTTGGGCATCTACCCGCTCCCGCCGCAATTCAAACTGTCGGTGGTCATCCCTGTGTACAACGAGGAGCGATGGGTGGCCGAGCTGATCCGCCGCGTCCAGGCGGTGGAGATCCCCAAAGAGCTGATCGTGGTCAACGATTGCTCCACCGACCGCACGGCGGCGATCCTAGAGGAGCTGCAACGGCAGTATGACAACCTGCGGGTCTTCCACCAGCCGCGGAACATGGGCAAGGGGGCGGCCCTGCGGGAAGGGTTCCGCCACTGCACCGGGGACATCGTCATTGTCCAGGACGCCGACCTGGAGTACAACCCTGCCGAGTACCCCCGCCTTATCCAGCCGATCGTCGATGGCCGCGCCGACGTGGTCTACGGCTCCCGCTTCATCGGCGACAGCCACCGCGTACTGTACTACTGGCACTCGGTAGCCAACAAAATCCTGACGATGATTTCCAACTGGTTCACCAACCTCAATCTCACCGACATGGAGACGTGCTACAAGGTCTTTCGCCGCGAGGTGATCCAGAGCATCCGGCTGCGGTCGAACCGGTTCGGCTTCGAGCCGGAAGTGACGGCAAAGATCGCCCGGCGACGCAAGGGGCAGCCGCCCTGGCGGGTCTATGAGGTGCCGATCAGCTACTCCGGCCGCACCTACGAGGAGGGCAAAAAGATCGGTTTCAAGGACGCCATCCAGGCCCTGTATTGTATCGTCCGTTACTGGCTGGCGGACTGAGGCGGCGTGCGTCGCTGCGGCTCAGGCGGACGTCTTGCTGCGGCGGTTGCTTTATCGGAGCCAATGCCGGCGCAGTGGTCATTGTCGTTGAGACCAATTTCATCAAGATAACTGAACTTCCTGTAAAAGATAACTGAACTTCCTGCAGAGCTTCTGAACGCAAATCGCATGCCAGGGGAACAGCTAGTGGAGCCGGCCTGGGGGAGGTATCCGCCGGAAATCGTCGTGTCGCCGGGGTCGCAGCCGCCGCGCGGCGTGGTCCAAGTGCCGCCGAGCAAGAGCATCACCAACCGGGCGTTGGTTCTGGCGGCCCTGGCCAGTCCGTATGGCCCGTGCCTGTTGCAAAACGTGTTGCGTAGCGAAGATACGGAGGTGATGCTGGCCGCCTTGCAGCGGCTGGGCTTTGCTGTGGCGATCGACTGGCCGACGCAGACTGTCCGGATTGGTGCCAACACGTCAGGGCGGCGGATCCCGGCAAGCTCCGCCGACATCTTCGTGGCCAATTCCGGCACCACCATGCGGTTTGTCTGCGCCATGGCCGCGTTGGGAGAGGGGAGTTACCGCTTTGACGGCGTCCCCCGCATGCGGGAACGGCCGATTCAGGACCTGCTAGACGCATTGAATCAGCTTGACGGCGTGGAGGCGGTGAGCTTGGCGGGCAACGGCTGCCCCCCCGTGGCGGTGACCGCCGCCGCCGCACGGGCCAGCCGGCCCATCCGCATCCGGGCCACCGTCAGCTCGCAGTTCCTCAGCGGCCTGCTGATGGCGGCCCCGTACATTCCCGCTCCCCCCGGCGGCGTCGTCATCCAGCGGGAAGGGCCTGCCGTTTCCGAGCCATACATCACTATGACGATCAACTTGATGCAGATTTGGGGGCACCAGGTGGAGCCACGGCCGGACGGCTACGCGGTCACGGCGGCGGACGCCCTGCAGCCGACGCCGTACCGGCCCGCATACACGATCGAGCCGGACGCTTCGGCGGCCTCCTATTTCTGGGCGGCGGCGGCAGTGACCGGCGGGAGCGTCACCGTGGCCGACCTGACGCCGCAATCCCTCCAGGGGGACGTGCGGTTTGTCGAGCTGCTGGCGGCGATGGGTTGCCGGGTCGAGGTTTGTGCATCCGGCATCACCGTGCACGGCGGTCGGCTGCGTGGCATCGACGCCGACATGAACGCCATCAGCGACACGGTCATGACCCTCGCCGCGGTCGCTTGCTGTGCCGACGGGCCGACCCGCATCCGCAACGTGGCCCACATCCGCCACAAGGAAACCGATCGTATCTCCGCACTGGCTAACGAGTTGCGCAAAATCGGCGCCGCCGTGGACGAGCACCCGGACGGCCTGACCATCCATCCCCGCCCGCTCCGCCCGGCCACCCTCGACACCTACAACGACCACCGCATGGCGATGAGCCTGGCCCTGATCGGCCTACGCGTGCCGGGAATCGTCCTGCGCAACCCCGGTTGCGTCGCCAAGACTTACCCGCAATTTTGGGAGGACTGGAAGCGGTTGGCCCACCTGACCTGAAAAACGTCACGTCTCAGCGGCGGTAAGTCCTAACTCCTTGCGGCGAAACCACTTCGAGAACACCAAATCACGTGCCTGTGCCGCGCGATAGTATGTCGTAACCCCTGCGGCGGAGCCACTTTGGGAAAATAGCCCCGAATATGTGAACTAATGTCTAAAATATCCCAAGTGATTGAAAAAAAACTTCGGCAAAACCGAATCAAATGCCGCGGATGGGGTGGCTCAGGCATCCCATTTGGCTGGCCTCGCCACGTCGCCGGTAACGTAACGTGTTGATGGGCAACAGCTTGAGTTAAGTCAGGAGGTGCCCGCGGCGGGATCCGCCGATCCGGACGATGCGGCTGGCTCCTTCCAAAACGGGCTGAGCCGGCGGATCTTGTAAAGGATCTTTTCCCGTTCCGCGCCAGTCGCCGTTTGCAGCTTGGCCTTCAGTTTCTTCATCTTTTTCTTGCGGCGATAACGCCGGTCCAGCTCCTTGCGTCGCTCGACCATATAAGCTCTCCAAATAACGGCTCACGTCCGGACGACGCGTCCAACGCCGGTGCTGTCAGACTACGATCCGCACACATCAGCGACAAGACGGCCGCCTGTCCTGCTCCCGGCGGCAGGATCGAAGCGGCGGCAGGATCGCACCGGCGACGGGCGGGGTGGACTGCCTGTTGCCGGAACTGTTGAATACTCGTCAGAAAGGGGGAGGCGGAGAAAGGGGGAGCCGAAGGTGGCGGCGATCGTCTTGGCGGGCAGCAGGAGATGTGAGCCAGAGATGCTCGTCCGAGACGGCCAACCTATATGGCGGCGATCGTTTCGGCAGACAGTAGGGGATGTGGGAGCGTTCCCGTCATGAGTTGGGTATGGGGATTGGGGGTGGCCAGCCTGGTAGCCATCGGCATCATCGGAGCGGTCCGTTGGCTCTGGCGTCTGGGGCGGGCGATCCAGGTCGAGCGGGCCTGGGAGCTGTTCCGCCTGGTGCGGCCGCGACTGGAGGAGGAGTTGCTTGCCGCGGGGCAGTCTCGGGGCAAACCCCGCCATTTGCAATGGGCACGGTGTCAGATTCTGGGGACGCCGTGGCTGGTGCGGGACCGTCAGCGGCGGTGCGTGGTAGCCGTGGCCGCAGTCGAAGTGGCTTTCGAGCCGTTGGCCGGCACCGACATGGCGGACTGGCCAGCGGCCCGCCTGCCCCGCTACGGCACGGCCACGTTTGTCCTCCGCCGCGGCCAGTGGGACATCCACGAACCGATCCGGTTGAACCTGTCGCCGCAGCAGCTCGTGGAACAACTGGCTGGCCGGTACGTGGTGATCGGGCGACCGGAAGAAGGGGAACCGTCCGTGGTCGCGGCGGCCCACCGCACCGAGCGGCCACGCCGGAGCGAACCTGACCGCCAGTGACCCTGCGGCGACCGGGCTGTGCCGGACACGACCGCATCGCGTTGTGGCCGGAAGGGTCTTGACATCGGCGGCTAGTGTATAATTTTGTACAGTTAAAGTTGAAGTGCAGCACAGAGGGCACTGTGGCAGCAGCGGCTACGGCTAAGGAGCTACAGACGGCCAACGAGCTACAGACGGCTCGCTGTATGGCTGATTGTGCGGTTGGTCCGGGGTGGCCACGGTCTTATTCTGTGCGGACGGGCTTTTGCGGCGGCGGCGTGTTCCCCTGGAGGAGAGCCGTACGGTCGATTCCTTTGTTTTTGATCTTGGTATGCAGGGTATCGCGGCTGATGCCGAGGATGCGTGCGGCATGAGAGATGTTGCCGCCGGTCTGTTTCAAGGCCCGTCGGATGGCCCAAGTCTCCACGTCGTCCATGTTCAGGCTGGGGGGCAGATCAAGCCCCTTGAAGGTTCCGGAGGCGGGGTCGCTGCTGCCAAGGATGAAGGCGTCGGCGTCGATGAGATCGCTTTCGCTCATCACGGCGGCGTTTTCGATGGCTGCCCGCAACTGTCGGACGTTGCCCGGCCAGGAGTAGGACTGCAGCTTGAACAGGGCCGCGGGGGTCAGGCGGAAGCGGCGGCGACATTCCGCGGAGACCCGGGCCAGGAAAAACTCCGCCAGCTCGGGGATGTCCTCGGGGTGTTCCCGCAGCGGCGGTACGCGGATCTGGATCACCCGCAGGCGGAACAGCAGGTCTTCGCGGAAGCGTCCGGCCCGGACCTCTTTTTCCAGGTTGCGATGGGTGGCGGCGATGATCCGCACGTCCACCTTGATATCGGAGGTACCGCCGACCGGACGGAAGGCCTTCCCCTCGATGACCCGCAGCAGTTTGGCCTGGCATTCCAGGGACAGCTCGCCGACTTCGTCGAGGAAGAGGGTCCCCTCGTCGGCCTGTTGGAACAGTCCGGGGTGGTCGTGGTCGGCACCGCTGAAGGCCCCCTTTTTGTAGCCGAACAGTTCGGCTTCCAGCAGGGTGGGGGCAATGGCGGCACAGTTGACGACCACCAGCGGTCCCGCGGCCCGCCGGCTGTTGCGGTGCAACGCCAGGGCCACCAGCTCCTTGCCGCTGCCGCTTTCGCCGTGGATGAGGACGGTGAACGGCTGCGGGGCTGCCCGCAGAATCTGTTGCCGCAATTGCGTCATCAGGTTGCTGCTACCGATGATTTCGTCGGCCACAGGGACGTGGGTCCGCAGGCGGGAGTTTTCCGCCTCGAGGGTGCGGCGGCTGCGATGCAGCTCCAGGGCGTGGGCCAGGTAGCCGGCCAGGGCTTCGATGAAGCGGACATCCCGCTCGGTGAAGGCCCGCCCGGTGCGATAGACATGCAGGGCGGCAAACGGCTCCCCGGAAGCCTTCAGCGGAATGCAGATCGCATCGGCAAACGCCGAGAGCGAATCAGTCGGCGAATGGGCCTCGGCGATCTGCGAAAAGAGCCAAACCATCCGCCCCTCTTTCTGCACCTGGGCGGTGAGCCGTTTGCTCAGCGGCACGTCCACCGAGGCGGATTCCGGCAGAACGATCCGCGGCGTGGGGTCGTCCGGGTCGAGAGCCAAGTAACCGGCCAGGCGGGCTGTGGTCTGGTGCAGGATGGCCCGCAGGGCACTGGTGATCAGCTCATGGGGGGAGCGGGCCTCCACTGCCTGGGTCATGAAGCGGCACAATGCCGTCAGCTCGTCCATGCGGAGCTGCTGGTCGGCATCGACCCCCTCGCTCGTGCGGGGCCGCTCCGTCGGCATCGGGTGAACTTTGGTTTGCCCGTGCGGATTGATATGGGATTTGACCGTGTCGGTACCGGCGCTGGCCGGGGTGCCGCTATTAGAAGGATCCTTGAACTGGAGGGCGGATTTCGGCTCGATCTGGAACCGGAGGACGACATCGCCGATGCGGATGCGCTGGTTGTCCTGCAGCGGCATCGCCCCCTGCACCCGCACCTGGTCCACCCGCGTGCCATTGAGGCTGAAATCGCGGATCATCCACTGGTGGTCTTCGTAGTAGATTTTGGCATGCAAGCGTGAGGCCAGCTCGTCACGGATCACGACCGTGTTGTCCCGGCTGCGGCCGAGCGTGATCGGCTGGTCCGGGAACAATTCGACGACAGGGGGCTGACAACTCCCCGATTCCACAGTGAGACGTGCACGCATATCGCGGCAGACTCCCGATCCGTTGGCACTGCGTTGGCCCCGGGCGCGGCCATGGTCTTGCCTCTGCCGACACTCTAGCATGCGTTTCCCGTGTGCGGGGCATGGCTGGACCGGCTTGCCGCCGCACCGGAGTCCCCAAGCGGCCTCCCATCATCTATCGTAATATAATTCCTACCGGCGCATAGACTAACCGCTGAGGTGATAACCCCATGCAATCCCTCATCCGTGGCCCGGCCTACGTCCTGGGCGACAACATCGACACCGATCAGATCATCCCCGCCCAGTATCTGACCTACAACCCGGCCGTACCGGAAGAGTACCGGATGTTCGGCAAATACGCCCTCAGCGGCGTACCCGACGACCAGGCCGGCCTCCCCAAGGGGCACGTCCCCTTCCACGGCCCGGACGATCCTTTTGTTTCCCCCTACAAAATTGTGGTCGCTGGCAAAAACTTTGGCTGCGGCTCGAGTCGCGAGCACGCCCCCATCGCCTTGGCGGCGGCCGGCATCGTTGCGGTCGTCGCCGAATTTTACGCCCGTATCTTCTACCGCAACGCCGTCAACGGCGGCTACCTCATCCCCCTGGAATGCCGCACCCGACTGATCGACCGCATCTGTACCGGCGATGAACTGCTGATCGACCTGGACGCCGGACGGCTCACCAACTGCACCACCGGCGAGAACTTCGAACTGCTCCCCTTGGGCGAAGTCCGGCCCATTATCGAAGCCGGCGGACTATTCGCTTATGCCCGAAAAGTCGGCATGCTGAAATAAATGGCCCGCTATGTCCGTTCCGTAGCGGCCAAAAGTGGCCGTCGCCGCAATAAGTAATGATGCTATGGATACCTGTTGATAAGTGCGGATACCTATTGATAACTTTTGCTGTCGATCAATTGCCTTATTTTGACCGTTCGCCGCCGCAAAATACGTACAGAGATTTGTGAAAATTTCGGATGCGACCGAAATGTTCTTGGATTAGTCTGATTGTTAGGTGAGGCTACTTATTTTCATTTGATAACAGTAATCGGTGATAATCCGCCGGGACTATTCCTTCCCTGGCTAGCCACGGCAGCAGGTGGTGCTCGGCCAGCCAGCGGCTATAACGGGCCGCGCCGGAGCGCAACAGGTGGTGGCCGTCGGCGAACGCCGCATCGTCCAAATCCGCCAGCGGCGGGAACAGCGGCACCCCCAGCTCGGCGGCCAGCTCGACCAATTGCTGCTCGCCCGCCTCCCACACCCCCGGGGCAAACCAGCTCCGAAACAACGGGGCGGTCGGCGACTGGGCCAGGGCCACCGCGACCTGCCGTTGCCGGCACTCCGCTACTGTGGCCGCCAGCCACCGCCGGGCCTGCGGCGCCACCGCAAAGCCCGCGAAGGCCCCTTGGTGCTCGTGCCAGGCGTGCTCCGTCGCCCGCCGCCGCAATTCCGGCGACAACTCGCCGTACACAAACGGCATAAACCCGTCCGGTTCCATCCCCGTCCAGAACGGATCGACCCGCTCGGACCAGCTCAGCCACCGCGGCAACCAATGGCTCATCAGGACTGCCCGCTGGGCATGCCAGGGCATCAGTCGCTGCCGCAGCCAGCGTCGCCGCAAGGACTCCGCCGGGCCGGCCACCTCCTCGATATTCCGCAGGTCCCGCCAGCTCAGCCGCTCCGCCTGCTGGACGAAAAACTCCTCCGGCGACGCCTCAAACGACAGCCACACTGGCAACACCTCGATCACCACGGCCCGCGGCGGGATCCCCGCCTCCAGCAGCCGCCGCCACGTCAGCCAGACTTTCACCGGCGGCGAACCAGTCTGGCCGAAGTTGAACACCAGTGGCGTGCCTCCCCCGTCCAGTAGTCCCATCGCCTGCGGCCACAGGCCATTTTGCGCCCGCGACGTGCCCAAAATGACCACCAGCGGCCGCCCGGGAACCGTCTGCCGTTGCATTTGCCGTAATGCCATCAGACGATGACCAAATTCGGGGTCCCGCCACTGCGGCCGAACCGTTTCCAACGCCCCACTCAAGCCCAGCGTGGCCACGCACAAGGCCGCAGCCGCCGCCAGCAGCGTCCGGCAGGCTTGGCGACGGCGTACTCCGGTAGTGGCCGTAACTACAGGAGATGCGACGACCGCTCCCCTCCAGCGGAGGCGGCGGCGGGACCGCTGCCGCGACAGGATGGATACGTCATAACGCGATCGGAGACCCGGCGTCCTCATGGCCAACCCTCCCATGCGGCCGCGCACCGCACCAGCTCGGCCAGCAGCCGCCGCGTGTAGCGGGCCGCCGCGGGACGGGTCAGGTGGAACCCGTCGATCAAGTCCTCCTCCTCCATCCAGTCGCGGGTGTCCAGCAGCGGGAGGCGTTCCTCACGGCACAGCGCCGCAAGTTGTTGTTGCACTTGAACTTGCACGTGTTGCGGGTACCAACTCCGGAACTGAGCCGACTCCGGCAACAGGATCAGACCGACGCGGACGCCTTCCCTTTGCAGCCGCCGCACGGCGTGGCGAAGAGCCTGCTCCGCCCGCGGATCGGGCGTGAACCGTTGCAACAGTGGCTGGTAGATCGCCTGGCATTGCGGCAGCAGCCTCGCCCGCGCCGCCGCGGCGTCCGGCCAGACCGGCGGCGGCTTCCACCCCCAGCCGTCTATGTCCTTCCACGTCCAGTCCTGACGGTGCGGCCGGGGCAACCACTCCGGGGCCATTAGATGCATCAGCCGCAACCGTGATCCCCACCACGCCGCATAATGCTGCCGCCACACCTGCCGACCAATGGCCGCCGGATCGTCGAAATAATCCCTCACCCATGGCAGATCCCGCGGCGACAGACGGTCCACCGCCACCCGTTGGAACTCGTTCCACTGCTCGTCCGCATGCACGAACGGCGGCCAGTACTCCAGCCAGACCCACTGCGGCGTGATCCCGTCTTCGAGCATCCGCCGCACAACCAGGTCCTGCAATAGCGGCCCCGCCCCGAGCAGGCTAAAGTTGAACAGCCACGGGGACCCATCCGGGGAGGTGGCATCGCCCGCAGCGGTAGTCCTGCAGACCGCCAGAGACTCGCGGCCCGCTGGATACTCGCAGGCCGCCGGACACACGCCCATCGCCCCCCGCGAGCTGCCGATAACGACGATCGATGGCCGCGGGGCACGTTCGGCCTGCCGCTGCCGGTACAGTCGGACACGCTGGGCATATTCCGGGTCCCGCCAGCCGGGGGACTGGCCGTCCAGCAGGCCGGCGGCCGCGACATGCAACAGCAGCAGGCTAACGACGGCGGCCACCAAGGTTCGTACCGCCCGCACGGTTCGCCGACGCCGGTGGCGATCACCCGAAGCGTCGGCATAGGTCGTCGCGGCGGCCACCGCTCCGATCCACCGCCAGCGGACGGCATCCAAGGGCCGGGCGACCTGGCGGCCCGTGCCGGTCATCGTCGTTGTTCGGCTAGCCACGGCTGGAGCTCCTCCCGCGTTAGCCGCTCTGTCCAGCGGCGGCCGCTGGCCGGCAGCAAATGGTGGCCATCGACGAAGTCCTCCTCCTCCATCCACCTCCGGCAATCGATGAGGCGGCAGCCATAAGCCTGCGTCAGCTCCTGCAAGCAGACCTCCAGCCGCCGTAACGAAGCCGGCGTGTACATTTGCCGGTAAGACGGCCCTTCCGGCAACAGTACTAATGCCACGGGAATATGCTGCTGCCGGCAAAGCTCCAGCAGATCGCGGGCGGCCCGCAGCGGCGCCATACCTGGCCGCCAGCGACGCAGGACGTGTTCGTATTCGCGGCGAGCCTGGAGTTGCCCCCGTTGTCGCCGCTCCGCGCTCACCACCGGGTCGATCAGCGGGCTCCAGCCGTGCGGGTCCGGCCCCCGGCTCCAGTCATAGCGCAAGTGAAACGGCAGCCAGGACGGGGCCACACGCCCCAGCAGTCGGAACCGCAAGGCATGCCACGGCTGCAGATAAAGCTGGCGTCGCTGCCGCTGCCACTCTGCCGCCGGGCAGCCGTACGCGGCCAGCTCCGCCAGTTCCGCCGCGTCCCAGGCCAAGCCGTCGCTGAAACGGGCCTCCAGCGGGCCGTCCGGCAGCTCCGCCCACGTCGCCGGCAGCACCTCCAGCAGCAATACCGTCGGCCGGATTCCCTCGGCCAGCATGCGGCGGAAGTGAAACAGATGCGTCACCGGGCCAGACGCCGGCAGCCCCCAGTTGAACGCGATCCCGCCGCCGGAGAATTCCGTCTGCAACAGCTCCTGGCAGTGGCCGGCGGCAAAGCCGTTGCCCACGCGGGAGGTGCCCAGAAACACCACCCGCTCCCGACTGGCCGGATATTGCCGTTGCAGCCGTACAAGCTTATCGCGTTTGTCGGTGTAGATCGGGTCCCGGATCCACCGGCTCGATGCGGCGACGACCGCCAGCAGCAGGTGGGCCACGCCGTAAATGGCGACGGCCCACAGCAACGCCCGCCGGGCCAGCGGACCGCGGCGATGAGGCTTCACCACCCGATACGGCGACAGCACACGCCGGATGGACCGCAGCGGCGACCGGACCGGCCACAAGGGGAGTCGGAACATCGGCCTCCGTCAAAACTGGAAGTAAATGAAGCTGGTCCCCTGGGCCGGAGCCAGCAGCATCGCCGCACAGGCACACACGGCATAGCCCGCCCCCAGCACCGGCGACGGCAGCCGTTCCGACCACCGCTGCCACAACCCAAACCGCACGAGCAGGTGACACAACAGTACAAACACCACCGTGTACCACAAGCTCCGATGATGCAGCGGCAACGGCTCCCCAGGGTGAAATACAAATAGATGTTGGAACATTAACCACGCCTTGCCGATATCCGGTTGGAACAGAACCCAGCAGAGGTTCACGCAGACAAACGTTAGACCAATCCGTAGTAGCGTCCCGCCCGGCGTCGCCAACGCGGCCTGCACCGCCGGAATTCCCTCCGCCCATTCCCGGAACATCCGATGGACGACCAGCATCAGGCCATGAGCGATCCCCCAAACCACGTAGCCCCACGCCGCACCGTGCCACAGACCGCCCAAGGTCATGACGATCAGCAGGTTCCGATAGGTCCGCCACCGCCCGTAGCGGCTGCCCCCTAACGGAATGAACAGATAGTCCCGCAGCCAACTGCTTAGCGAAATGTGCCACCGCCGCCAGAACTCCGAGACATTCGCCGACAGATACGGCATGTTGAAATTCTGGGTCAGGCGGTAGCCGAACAGGTGGGCCAGGCCGACCGCCATGTCCGAGTAGCCGGAAAAGTCGCAGTAGATCCGCAAAGCGTATGCCAGCACGGCTAGCCAGCAGGCGGTGGTGCGGTAGGCTTCCGGGTTCTGGAAGATCGGATCGCAGAACAGGGCCATCCGGTCGGCGATCGCCAGCTTCTTGAACGCCCCCATCAGGAACAGTTGCACGCCGATCTGCACCCGCCACCAGTTCCAGCGTTTCGGGCGGCGGGTCTGGTGCAGGAAATCCCCGGCCCGCACGATCGGCCCGGCCACCAGGTGCGGGAAAAACAGGATAAACAGTAGAAATCGCGGCAAGCTCTTTTCCGGCGCGATCTTGCGTGTGTACACGTCCACCGCGTAACTGATCGCCTCAAACGTATAAAAACTGATGCCAAACGGGATGATCAGCTCGGCGACGTCCAGCTTGCCGTAGGACGGATCGTAACCCAGCCGTGACAACAGATCATGCAGCTCGTTGAGGAAAAAGCCGCGGTATTTGAAGTAACACAACACCCCCAGGTTCATGCCGATGCTGGCCAGCAGCCAGAGTTGCCGCAAGCGTCGCCGCGACGTCGCCCCCATCAGCTGCCCCAAAGTGTAGTCGGCCACGGTGGTGGCGGTCACCAGCAAGGCCAGCTCCCGGCTCCACGCGGCGTAAAAGTGAAAGCTCGCCACCAGCAGCACGTAGATCCGCACCATCGCCCAGCGGCGTGGCACCGACCAATAAATGACAAATACCAAGACGAAAAACGTCAGGAACGCCTGGGTATGGAAGAACGGCTCCGGCAAGATGCCGCTGATTGCCGCAAAATACGCCTCCAGACCGCCCAGAAACCGCGACCATACCGCCGCCAGTGCAGCCCAGGCTTGTTCCACCCATGCGGCCTTGCCGTCCATGGCTTTGACTTCCCTCGCGCCTCATCCGTACCGTGGGCGAACTATAGCCAGATGCGGAAAATGCGGTCAACCCCGATAGAACAGAGGCATCCGCCCTGCGGGTGCGACCTTATGAACCGAAATTGAACTGAAAGTACCGTCCGATTATGACCGAACAACGAACGTCGGAGGCATCCATGCCCCAACCCTGGGACTACCGCAAAGCCGGCGTGGACCTGGAAGCCTATGCCCAGACCCTGGCGGGACTGGAGCCACTGTTGCGGCAGACGCACGATCCGTTACGGGTCGTACCCCCTCCTTTCCCGCCCCGCCGCGGCGGCAAAGGAAGCAGCGGCTTTGCCGCCCTGTTTGACCTCGACCCCACCGCCTGGCTGTTCCGGCGACGCTACAAACATCCCGTGCTCGCGGCCTGCACCGACGGCGTCGGCACCAAGCTCAAAATCGCCACCCTGATGCAACGCTACGACACCGTCGGCATCGACCTGGTCGCCATGTCGGTCAACGACCTGATCTGCACCGGTGCCGAGCCGCTGATGTTCCTCGACTACCTGGCCATGCCGCAGGACGACCCGGCCCTTACCCTGGAGCTGGTCCGCGGCATCAGCGACGGCTGCCGCCAGGCCGGTTGCTCCCTGGTCGGCGGCGAAACCGCCATCCTCCCCGATTTCTATGACCCCGGCGACTTCGACATGGCCGGCTTCTGCGTCGGCGTCGTCGAACGCGACCGGATCATCAACGGCCGCACCATCCAGCCCGGCGACGCCATCGTCGGCCTGGCCTCCAGCGGCCCCCACTCCAACGGCTATACCCTCATCCGCAAAATCGTCTTTGATGCCGCCGGACTGACCGTCCACGACCGCTGGCACCCCGACGCTCCCCCCATCGGCGAGACCCTCCTGACCCCCACCCGCATCTACGTCCGCCCGATCCGGGAGCTGATCGCCCACTACCCTGTCAAAAAACGGGTCATCCGCGGCCTGGCCCACATCACCGGCGGCGGACTGCCCGACAACGTCGCCCGCATCCTCCCCCCCAACTGCCGGGCGGTGATCGACCGCCGCCGCTGGCCCGTGCCACCAATCTTCGCCTGGCTCCAGCAACGCGGCCAGGTACCCGACGCGGAAATGTTCCGCGTCTTCAACATGGGCATCGGCTTCGTCGTCGTCTGTGCTCCCAGTTTTGCCAACAGTATCGTCCACCAGTTGGAGAAGATGGACGTTGCGGCGTGGGTCATCGGCGAGATCCGCTCCGGCGAACCAGGCGTGGAGCTGGTCTGAACGCTGCCGCGTGGTCTCAGCGCGGCGTGCGGACGATCGCCTCCATGGGGAGTCGGGAGCAGCGAATGGGGAGTCGGGAATGGGGAGTCGGGAGTAAGGGGTCAGGAGGGGGGAGTCGGAAATAACGCCGTCACGCGCTCTCAGCGCGGCGTGCGGGCGATCTGTTCCGGCCAGTCCAGGTCCAGTCCCGCATCGGTCAGTTGTTTCTGAAAGTCGGTCAGCAACTGCGGGTCCTTGCGGACTTGTCGCGGCAGGCGTTTGCGGGCCAGGCAGAAGGCCACCAGCTCTCCGACCGCCTCGCCGATGCACCATTCCACCGGGTGCAGGCGGTAGCAGCCGTTGGTGATGTGCGTGGTGCCGATGTTTTTGCACGCCGGCAGCAGGTTCTCGACCCGTTTGGGAATCAAGGCTCCCAGCGGGATTTGGAACGGCAGGGAGCTGATGTCGATGTAGTTGTTGCCGCCGCTGGAGGGGTGGAGGTCGATGCGGTAGCTGCCGGTGCCGACGCTGTCGGGGAATTTTTCGGCGGTGAACTCGCCCGGCTTTTTACCGAGAAGCTGGGCACGGGCCTCGACGCCGACATGGTTTTCGGTGACGGTGAAGACGGCCTGGATACGGCGGCTCTCGCGGATGTAGGGGGCCATCGCCAGGCCGTGTTCGGTGCCGACGATGTCGCCACGCAATCGCAGGCCTTTCCAGCCGCGGCCCCCGTCCGGTCGGGGCGCTTCGGTCTGCAACCAGTACAGCAGGCTGAGGCTGAGCTGGTAGCCGCCGAGCAGGTGCCGGGCGGCTTCCTCAGGCTCCACATCGTACAGGTTGCCGAGCCAGTAATCGTTCTGCGGCCAGTTGATCAACGAAATGTCCACAATACCGCTTGCGGGCTGGAAATTCGCCCGGTCGACGATCCGGCGATAGGTCCACAGGTTGAGGCGGCCCTTGTCGACCGGCCCGTCAGGGTTGAAGGCCACCGCCCGCACTTTGAGGGTGCGGGGATCGGACATCTGCCAGGAGAGCAACGGCCCGGGCCATCGCGGCCGCAGCTCCGGGACGTACTCCCGCCAGAAGCGGTAGGAGGCGGGTTCCTCGATGCGGTGATCCTGGCCGGGCTGGTAATCGATGGCGAAGCAGACGGTAAAGGCCTGGTGGTTGTGCGGCTGGGCTTCGGCGGGGGCGTGCGGCTCCTGCGTCTGTCGCCGCGATTCCGCCCCGGTGACGTACTCGACCCTGGCCAGCGGCAGCAGGTCGCCCGTTTCTGTGGCGTCGATGATGTAAGGGGCCTGCAGCACGAGCCGCTCGTGCAGGCGACTGGTTCCCTCGACCGCCGTAACCGTGTCGCCGTTGGTCTCGACCCGTCGCGGCTGGAACGGTTGGACGATCTGGACCCGCCCGGCGGTGATATGCGGGGCCAACATCTCCAGCAGCACGGCCAAGGCCACCCGCGGCTCATGACACAGCCGCGATACGTTGCCATTGCCGGGGTTCAGCCGCGGCTGCGCCCGTGCGGCGTCGGTGAGCGGATAGTGCCGCCGGTAATACTCCCGCACCTGGTTGCGGAAGGCCCGGTAGGTGCGGCTGCTGCCGTGCTCCTCGATCCAGGGGTGCTCGTCCGGCGGGACGGCCTGGGCGGTCAACTGCCCGCCGATCCAGTCGTACTGCTCGGTGAGGAGGACGCGCAGTCCCTTGCGGGCCGCCGCCAGGGCACAGGCGACGCCGCCGACCCCGCCGCCGACGACCACAATATCCGCCTTCAACTCTTGGACCCGTTGTGCCGGACCCTGCCGGGCGTACACGGGTAACAGATGAGCCAGCGGCGTGACCGCCGCCAGCGACAAAAATCCCCGACGATCCATAGCACGTTCTCCAATTACGCTGGCTACTACGGTTTCTACTCTGACGGCGGCATGCGGATGACCACGTCGTCCCGCGGCGGATCATCCCCCGGGCCGCGGCCCCCGTCGTCCTTGCCGTTAGACCAACGCTGTACAGCACATAACCCTCCTGCGTGCGGCGATATATCAGCGGCTCGGCGGAAAACAGGTCATCCGGCACCTCCGGCAAATACTTCGGCGCCAGCTCCTCCAGCTTGGCCGGGTATCGGCCCGGGTCGCGACGATATGCCTCCAAGGCAAACACGATCAACAAATTCCGCTGCGCCTGCTCGGCCCGGTCATGAGCCTGCGACGCTCTGCGAGGTGCACTCCAACCGATCCACATGTCACTGATCAGTTGGGGAAACTCCTGGCCGCTGACAAGACCTTGAGCGATCCGCAACTTGTTCCAGCGATTCCCCCATCTCTTGTTGATCTCGTTGAATTCCTCTTCCAGCTTGTCGAATCCGCTCTGGCGTGCCGCGTAGGTGGGCAACCGTACCGCGGCGGCCGCCCAGTCATGCCAGCGATTGCCGCTCCGCAATGCCGGTTCCCAATCCAGTGTCAGCCCTTTGAGCCGTTCGATTTTCGGCAACATTTCGCGGATGTCAGGAGCGAAGAGGTCATGCTCGTACATCTTCTCGAAGTCGCGGTGGAAATGCTGCATGGCGTCCAGGTACATGAACCGTTCGGCGAACTCGAATTTGTCCGCCGGAGCGGGCAGCGGCGGCAACCGTTGCAGGTCCTGCAGACACCGCTGGATCTGACGCAGCGTCAAATCCGGATGCTGCAGGTAGGCCAAATCGGCGGGACTGATCGACCGCTCCATCGCGAATCCCACCAGGCTTTCGATGAAAAAGCCGCCCCGTGCGATGTGCCGGGCCAAGCGGTGGCTCGTCAGCAGGTCCTGCCAGGCCTCCCCCAACTTCCCCTCCTGGACCCGCAGCATCGCCCGGGCCACCAGGGCTTGGGCCAACTCCCGGCTGAGCTGCACACTCGGCAACAAGGCATTGGCCAGGAGTGTCGGTCTATCCTTCAACTGAGGGGGAACCACCGGGTTGTAATACTGCGGCCGCTGGCACGCCTCGATCACCACCGCCAACGGCTTCTCGTTGACGAACAGCCAGTCGGCAAGCAAGGGGTAATCCATCGCCGCCCACGGCCGCCGCACCGCCTTGTCTAACTGGTCGCGGATCTCCTGTTGTTCGTTGGGCTGCAAGCGGGCCCGTTCACTGAGATATTGGTGCAGCGGCATGAAATACTCGCCGTTTGCGGGCGGCTCTTCGATACCCAGCCACACGAAGTAGGCGGGCGGCATCTTGCATCCTTCCGGATGCGGACCGATAGCCCGCCACAACAGGACGTTGGCGTTGTTCTCCGGCGTGATCCCCTTGCGGAGCCGCTCGTTTAAGGCGGTCTGATAGTCGAGGTATACGTCCTTATCAAAAGGCTCGGTGATGTAGCTGGTCTCCCGCCCGATCGGGAACTTCGAAACCGGTTTGTCCCCCTGGGCATTGACCACGACTCCGCCCCACCCGACCACCAACGCCCCCACAATCAGGTACCAACGCATGGCCAGACCTCCGGCTGAAATGTGGGATCGCACGATGCCTCTACCTTTTGGTAGGGGCGAATGCAGGCGGTAACAGTTCTGGCCTAAGATCACCATCAGTCTAACACGGATCAAACTCAGTTGCAACAACTCGCCACGACCCGAGCATGACCTAGGTCGCCGCAAGTCGGGTACAGCTACCGGGGTGCGTCACGCGGCGGCACCTGTGGGACCCATGTCGGTCCGTCATGGGTCAGAGTCGGCAGTCGACCGATTATGTAAGATATATGTGCGCACAACGATGAGGTGTCATGGGATTGGCGGCGTCATCTCTTGCCCCGGCTCAAGCGGGCCGGCGTCCGCTCTGTCCCCCCAGCGGAAACAAGGTACCCGAGCCTGACCGCCACACTCACATGTACCCAAGCTTGACCGCTGTACCGTAGGCTAGCACTTCGGTGGCCCCTTGGGTAAACTCGGTCGCGTCGTAGCGCATCCCGATGACTGCGTCCGCCCCCAGCTCCTCGGCGTGCTGGACCATCCGGTCGAAGGCTTCCTGTCGGGCCTCGTCGCACACCTTGGCATACGACTCGATGTTTCCGCCCACAATTGTCTTCAGCCCGCCCAAGATGCTGCGGCCGATGCTCGGCGAGCGCACAACCACTCCCCGGACCACGCCCAAAATCTGTGTGACCGACCGTCCGGGAATGTCATTGCCTGTCGTTACGATCATCGTTCGCCTCCGCTCCACTCGCAGGGGTAACTAAGCCAATGGTGGGCCGCACCGTCGATTGTTGCGGCAGCGTAGCCAAATGCCACAATCACCCATACGAAACACACAATCACATAATTACATAATCGTTACAGTCGTACCATTAACCATAAGCACATACATTTGTATAACGCCCTCTCATATGGATGAATAATAACCTCTACACACCTGAATAATAACTCACGCCAGGCGGCGCTAAACAACAAGCCGCTAGCCGGTTCCCGTCCCACAAGAATTCCACCCGGCGGCCGCACCGTCACGCAGTCCCGTAACGGACCACGACGGGGACTACTGTCTGTTTTAATCGCCTGTCAATAGCGCAAGTTCGTCAAAGTGTATGGCAACAGCCGGCCACGTGGCAGCGTCGGAGTACACGCCGGGCGGCACCGCACTGTTGCGATGCCGAAACGGCAGACGTTTGGTATAATTATGTACACACAATCAAGGGTTGTCAAGTCCGTTTCAGCAATTTTTTCTCTTCCGTCCTGGTCAGTCGCGGCGGCGACGCTGACCCGATCGCCGCTGGCTGCCGGGCCATCTGCCTGGCGACTCACCCCCGTGGGGGCAGACTCCGCACGGGCATGCTGCCCGCAAATCCCACGACCCGCACGCGGCGTATCGCTATCGCAAGGCCAATTTCAGTAACAGCTAGCGTTTGATCGGTGGGATTCATGTAGCGACAGACAATTGGTGGGCGAGTCGGTCGCTTTGGCTGGAATGGATTGGCCGCGCAGCGGCGGTAGGGTAGAGCCATTACTCTTCCCGCTTGGCGGCGGCGACGCTTTTGATCTTCTCGCTGAGCAGCGCAATATCGAACGGCTTTTTGAATACGTCATTAAATCCGTATTGCAAGAGTTGTTCCGGCTCCGCCTCGTCTTCGCTGGCCAAGCCGATGATCAGCGTGCTGACAAATGCGTCATCCTTGCGGAGATTGCTGACGATTTGGATAGTCTCGCTCCGCCCCAGGCTCAAGTCGATGATGATCGTGTCGGGGTGGAAGCTGCCGGCGAGGATCCCCGCTTCAAAGCCGCTATTGGCGATCTCGAAGCGGTAGTCTTCCGATTCGGGGAGCAACTCCCGGATGCGGTCGTTGAACAGTTTTTCCGTGCCGATGAGCAGGATTTTGTGCCATTCTTCCTCCTCCAGCTCCCCCAGGGGCATGCCGTGCTCTTTGAGGAAGCGGATGAGGCTTTCGCGGGGGATCCGCCGATCCTGGCTGCCCGGAATGCGATATCCCTTGAGCCGTCCGGAATCGAACCATTTCGAGACGGTTCGGGGAGCGACTTTGCAGATTTTGGCGACTTGGCCGGTCGTGAATACCTTTTTCATCGTATTAACTCCAATGACCTCCAGTGTGCGTGTCCACGGCAGGATGTCATCCCAGGGGTTCTCCGCGGGCCTCTCACCGGTTATCCGGGGCGTCCGCTCCCTTCCGGGCGATCGGCCAGCAGCAGCGGCTGTCTCCGGCCGGAAGACCGGTGGGAGCGTTAGTTGGGAAGACGGAGCGGACAACCGTCGCCGCCGCAACTTCTGTGGAGTGTTTCGACCAAACCAACCGTCCAACTTTTGCCGGAGCACTAAATCTAGGCGGTTGGGGCGATCCTCCGGTTACGGTGGAATCTGGAGAACCTGGGGGTTGTACCGCTCGCGGGGCCGACCGCCGGCCCCGGCGATATCCGCGTTGTCCGCTTCCTTGATCGAACCGCCCGCACCCGCGACTTGGGGAGTACCGCCTCCTTAGTCGGGACCGTTGCATCACTTCCGACCGATTGGGGCGATTGTGCCGGACCTGCGGCCGGACGCACCATTATTCGCCCCCGCACAGGCGAACCGACAGGCCGTCGCCCAAAAAATCTTGCCGCAAAAAGCGCGGCAGCCACGTCAGCCCATGGACAGGCCGTACATGTGGCTGCCAGACCGAACCTATCGACGAAAGGGCGATGCGACCAAACGCCTGTACAAAATTTGAACAGCTCTAACAGTCGCTGCGGCTATCGCCAGGGGATCCGGAAAATCGACGTCTCTACAGCCGGCGTGCGAAGATCACCATGCCGTCGCCGTCGGCGTAGAAATCGGGGATGACGGCGCATTCCTGATAGCCATGTTTGCGGTAGAAAGCCCGGGTAGGGGCATAGGTCGGCGTGGCGGAGGTCTCGATCAGCAGCAGGCGGGCTCCGATCGCCCGCAGCTCGTCTTCCACATGCCGTAGCAAACGGCTCCCCCAGCCTTGCCGCTGCTGCGACCGGGACACCACGATCCAGTACAGATACCACGTCCGGTCGGTCAGCGGCGCGGGGGCATAGTACACAAAGCCCACTGGCTCGCCTTCGCGCTCGCCGACGACGCCGCGGTGGCCCCAATCGCGGTTGACCGCGTGATAATCGTCCAGAACCTCTTGCAGCGCTTCGATTTCCAGCGGGCGGAACACCCCTGTGGCCGCCGCCATTTCCAGCAGCAGCGGCGTGTCTGCCGGCGTGATTGGCCGGAACCGCATCGCCGCATCCGGCACTCCGGCGACCGACTCGTGCGGCCCTGTCCCGCTGTTCATTCCCCCTTCCCCCGCTACACACCGGCTCTGTTTGCTAAACTACAGCAGCACCCCATTTTCCGCGACCCCAATGGACCAACGCCATGAAAACGATCATCGAACCGTTCCGCATCAAAATGGTAGAACCGTTACGGCTGACCACCCGCGCGGAGCGGGAAGCCATCCTGCGAGCGGCGCATTTCAACCCGTTTCTCATCCCCGCCGAGTATGTGTTGATCGACCTGCTGACCGACAGCGGCACGGCGGCGATGTCCAGCGAGCAGTGGGCCGGCATGCTTCGCGGCGACGAATCTTACGCCGGCGCCCGCAGTTGGTACCGCTTCGAACAGGTGATCAAAGACATCACCGGCATGCCGCACGTTTTGCCGACCCACCAGGGACGGGCTAGCGAGCGGATCCTCTTCGAGCTGCTCGGCGGCCCCGGCAAGGTCGTCCCCAGCAACAGCCACTTCGACACCACCCGGGCCAACATCGAACACTCCGGGGCCGAAGCCGTCGATCTGCTATGCGAGGAGGGGAAAAAGCCCCGGCTACGCCGGCCGTTCAAGGGGAACATGGACGTCGGCAAACTGGAAGAGCTGATCCAGAAGGTCGGCCCGGAGCGAATCCCGCTGGTGATGATGACCGTCACCAACAACAGCGGTGGCGGCCAGCCGGTCAGCCTGGAGAACCTGCGGGCCGTGCGGGCTATCTGCGACCGCTACGGCCTGCTCCTGTTTCTCGACGCCTGCCGCTTCGCCGAGAATGCCTATTTCATCAAGCTCCGCGAGCCGGGCCAGCAGCACCGCAGCGTACGGGAGATCGTCCGCGACATGTTCGACCTGGCCGACGGAGCGACCATCAGCGCCAAAAAGGATGGCCTGGTCAACATTGGCGGCGTGCTGCTGATGCGGGACGACCGCCTCGCCCAGCAGGCCAACAACCTCCTCATATTAACAGAAGGCTTCATCACCTACGGCGGCCTGGCCGGCCGCGACCTCGAAGCCATGGCCCAGGGCTTCCAGGAGGTGCTGGACGAAGACTATCTGCAGTATCGCATCCGCAGTGTCGAATATTTAGGCGAAGGACTGCTGCGGGCCGGGGTCCGTATTGTCGAGCCGCCCGGCGGACACGCCATTTATATTGATGCAGCCGACTTCTGCGAGCATCTGAGCCTGGACGAATTCCCGGCCCAGGCCTTGGTGTGTGCCCTGTACCGTCATGCCGGCATCCGGGCGGTGGAAATCGGCAGCGTCATGTTCGGCACGATCGATCCAGCGACAGGGGCGATGCGGCATCCGCCAATGCAACTGGTGCGGCTCGCCGTGCCCCGCCGCGTGTATACCCAAAGCCACATCGACTATGTCATTGAGGCCGTCGGCGAGCTTTACGCCGAGCGGGCGTCGATCCGCGGCCTGCGGATGGTCGAGGCCCCGCCGGTGCTGCGGCATTTCACTGCCAAGTTCGAGGAAGTGTGAGAGCATTCGCGGCGACCGTCCGCCCAACACCAGCGGCCGGGGGTAATTGCCGGGACGCCCCGGCACCGCTGACGCAGATGAGCCGCTGCTCGGTCGCACAAGCATGCATGATGCCGCCGCTGATGTCGCCGCGGCGACCTGACATCATTCAAATCCAATTTCGATAGTTGTTGAAACAACAAATTGCGATTCGTGCGTCACTGCAATGGTTCCATTGCGGCGACAATCGGACATTAGGCGGTGTGCGTCGGTCGGGGCGCCTTGGCCGGGCGGGCAACGTGGACGGACGCCCCATAGGCCAGCTCGGCGCACTCCATGAGCGTCTCCGACAGCGTCGGGTGCGGGTGGATCGATTCGAGCAGGTCACGGGCAACGGCCCCCATTTCGATGGCTAGCACCCCCTCGGCGATCATGTCCCCGGCATGCACCCCGACCATGCCGACGCCCAGAACCCGCTTGCTGGCCGGATCGACGATCAGTTTGGTCATCCCTTCGGTGCGGCCGAGGGTGACGGCCCGTCCGCTTGCGGCCCACGGGAAGGTCAGCACTTCATGAGGAATCTGGGCGGCCTCGGCCTCGCGTTGGGTCAAGCCGGCCCAGGCGACTTCTGGGTCGGTAAAGACCACCGCCGGGATGGCTCGCGGCTGCCAGGCGGCCGGCTCGCCGAGCAGGGCTTCGACCGCCACGCGGGCTTCGGCGGTGGCCTTGTGGGCCAGGCCGGGTTCGCCGGTCACGTCGCCGACGGCCAGAATATGCGGCACATTCGTCCGCCGCTGGGCATCTACGGGGATATAGCCCCGCTCATCGGTCCGCACGCCGGCCCGCTCCAGTTGCAGACCCGCCGTGTTTGGCCGCCGCCCTACGGCGATCAGCACCGCCTCGCAAGTCAGCGTCTGGGGCACCTCCGGCGGCCCTTCCAGGCGTGCCACGATCCCCTCCGGCCGCGGCTCCAGTCCCGCCACCTTGGTCTGCGTGTAGATCGCCGCAAACTGCTGACGCAGCCGCCTCTCCAACGGTGCGACCAGGTCACGGTCGGCCAGTGGCAATATCCCGTCCAAGGCCTCGACCACCACTACCCGGCTGCCCAGTGCGGCATACACGCTCCCCAGCTCCAGGCCGATGTAGCCGCCGCCGATGACCAGCAGCCGCGGCGGCACCGTCGGCAGGTTCAACGCCACGGTGCTATCCCACAGCCGGTCGTCGTTGAGTTGCCAGGGGCGGGGGATCGCCGGCACCGACCCGACGGCGATGATGCAATGCCGGAACCGCACGACCGCCTCCGCCGCACCGCTGACCTGCACCTGACGGTCGTTTACAAACGCGGCATGCCCCGTCAGCACCTGCACGCCGCGCGCCTTCATGAGCTGGGCGATCCCGGCGTTGAGCCGCCCGATCACCCTCTGCTGCACATATTGCCGCAAGCGGTCCAGGTCGATCTGCGGCCCATCGTACCGCACCCCCAGCTCGGCCATCGCCCGCACTTCCTGGATCATTTGGGCCACATGCAGCAACGCCTTGGACGGAATGCAGCCGCGGTTGAGGCACACCCCGCCCAGCTTGGGGTTCTCGTCGACCAGTACCACCCGCATCCCCTTGTCGGCGGCGTGCAGGGCAGCCGGATAACCCCCTGGCCCGCCGCCGATCACGAGCAGCTCGGTTTCCACAATTTGTGCCATGGCGATCGTTCCTGTCCGCGGATCGTTTGTGCACCAGCCGCCGTCGTGGCCCGGCCGCCGGCCCGTTGATGCGGCGGCGGGTCCCGTGGCCGGTCAGGTTCGTCGGCCGGTCATGTCTACCAGCCGGTTATGTTCATCATACGGCCGGGCGTGGGGCAGGGCCGAAACGCATGCGGTGCCACCGCCGACAACCATCGCCAAAAAATGCTGAAAAAATCGCCAAAGACCACTTGACCGGTGACGATTTATGGTATATATTTACACTATAACACGGTCGCCCAATCCCCCGTGTGCCATCCATCGATCGGACGTAAGGAGCAACAAAACCTCCCACAGCCGTGCCATGCCGGGGGGAAGCCAGCAATTTGCTGTTTTGGCAAAAAAACACGTGACATTGTGGAGAAGATCGGTCAAAATAGGATATGTGGACCGCGGGAACAGCCCCCCGTGCGGTCGACATTCCTACCTTGCTCGTACCCTTTTGCGCGGAGTCAGCACAATGACGTGGAATCGACGGGAATTTGTGGCGGGAACAGCGGCTCTGGCGGCACAGGCGGCGGTGTGGCCAACCCTGTATGCAGCCCCTAACGAGACGTTGCGGGTCGGCCTGGTCGGCTGCGGCGGTCGCGGCACCGGCGCCGCTCGTGAAGCCCTGCGAGCTGACCCGAACGTCAAGCTCGTCGCCATGTGCGATGCCTTCATGGACCGCCTGCAGACCAGTCTGAACAACCTCCGCAAGATTCCGGACATCGCCTCCAAGATCGATGTTACGCCGGATCGCTGTTTCGACGGCTTCGACGGCTACAAGAAACTGCTGGAATGCGTGGACGTGGTGCTATTGTGCACGCCGCCGGGGTTCCGTCCGGAGCACCTGCGGGCCGCCGTGGCCGCTGGCAAGCACGTCTTCTGCGAGAAACCGCTGGCCGTGGATGTCCCCGGCGTCCGCTCGGTCATCGAGACCGCCCGACTGGCCCAGCAGAAAGGGGTGTCCGTCTGCTGCGGCTACACCTACCGCTTCCAGAAGGCCAAACGCGACACCGTACAGCGCATCCACGACGGCATGATCGGCGACGTCCGTGCCCTGCACATCACCTACCTGACCGGGCCGCTGTGGTGGCGTGGCCACGACCCCAAATGGTCCGAAATGGAATACCAGATGCGGAACTGGTACTACTTCACCTGGCTGTCCGGCGACTTCATCGTCGAGCAGCACTGCCACAACTTCGACAAGGCCAACTGGGTGCTGCGGGGCGCCGTGCCCGTCTCGGCCATCGGCGTCGGCGGCCGACAAGTCCGCACCGACCCCAAATACGGCAACATCTACGACCATTTTGCCGTGACCATCGAATACCCCAACGGCGTCAAGATCTTCTCGGCCTGCCGCCAGATGCCCAACTGTCAGTCCGATGTCAACGACCACATCATCGGCACGCTCGGCCAGGCCCACCTGATGCGACACCGCATCGAACGCTACGACGGCAAAACCTGGGAATTCGAAGGGGAATCGAAAGACCCCTATCAGGTCGAGCACGACGAGCTGTTCGCTAGCATCCGTGCCGGCAAGCCGTTCAACAACATCGAGGAATCGGCCCACAGTACTGCCTTGTCGATCTTCGCCCGCGAGGCGGCCTACACCGGCCAACGCCTGACCTGGAAACAGTTCATAGCCTCGCAGATGTCGCTGGCGCCCAAAGAATATGCCTGGGGTCCCAACCCCGTGCCCCCCGTGCCCATGCCCGGCGTCTATCGGCTCACCTGACCGTCGCCCTCTCCGGATCACCGGAGCCGGCAGGAAAACGGGCCGCGACGCTCATGGCAACGCCGTCCATCGCCCCGTCGCCCGCAACGCTGACAACGTCGACCGCGGCTGCGGCCCGCAGGCCGTGGCCATGCGGTAAAACGATCGCCCCTGCGAGCGGATCCGCTGTTCCGGCCATCCGCTGCCGACCGTCCGGATCGCCCTCTGGTTCCGGAAGCCTCCGGCCACCGTGCCGGCACAGGCTGCCCCCCCCACCGACCGGCAGGAGGACTACGATGGTTCGACCGATCGGACGCCGCGATTTCCTGCAGACCACCGCCGCGGTCAGTGCGTCCATGGTGAGTTGGCTGAGCAGCCTGAGCTACGCCCAGGCATCCCGGCCGAAGCTGAAAAAGGCGGTCAAGTACAGCATGATCCAGTTGCCGCAGGCGACGCACCGGGAGCGGCTGGAGCTGGCCCGGCGGTGCGGCTTTCAGGGCGTCGAGATCGACAGTCCCGGCACGCCGCAACTGGAGGAGCTGCTCCGCGCCAGCCGCGACAGCGGGGTGGTCATCCACGGGGTGATCGACTCGGTCCACTGGCGGGAGCCGCTGTCCCATCCGGATGAGAAAGTGCGGGCCCGCGGCCGGGAAGCCCTGCTGACAGCCATCAAGGAGGCCCAGTTCGTCGGTGCGGACACGGTCCTGCTCGTCCCCGGCATCGTCAACGACTCGGTCAGCTACGAGCAGTGCTGGGAGCGCTCGCAGGCCGAAATCCGCAAAGCCTTGCCGCTGGCCGAAAAATGCGGCGTCAAGATCGCCATCGAAGTAGTCTGGAACAACTTCATCACCAAGCCCGAACAACTGATCGAGTACGTCGATAGCTTCAAAAGCCTCTGGGTCGGCGCCTATTTTGACTGCTCGAACATGATCCGTTACGGCGTCCCTTCCGCCGAGTGGATCCGCAAGCTCGGCAAACGGATGCTGAAGTTCGACTTCAAAGGGTTCAGTAAAAAACGCTACGAGATGAAGCAAAACCCGTGGGTGGAGATCGGCGCCGGGGATGAAGACTGGCCGGCGATTCTACAGGCGTTGGCCGAGATCGGCTACGACGGCTGGGCCACCGCGGAAGTGCCTGGAGGCGGCGAGGCCGTGCTCCGCAAGATCTCCCAGCAGATGGACAAGGTGCTGGGGCTAGGCAGTTGACTGGCTAGGCGCTGGAGCGGAACAGTTGACTGGCCAGGTTTGGACGGCGACTGGTCAGGGGCGGCATCGTTTTGTAACGATGACTACGCCGGGCCGGCAAGCTGCGCGCACTATAGCGCTCGCACGATAACACGGCACAGCGGCCGGGCACGTCCGCATTGAGGGAACCGCCGTGGATCTTTCGGTGTTGCTCGATTTCCAGTTGCCGAATGCGTCCACGTGGTTTTATTTTTCTCTCTTTCTGACGGTAGCGTTGTTTTTCCGGTTTTCCCGGCCATGGTCGCTGCGGAATTTTGACCTATTGGCCCTGTTCCTGATGGTCCCCGGCCTGCTGGTGCTGCAATACGGCGGAGCCGGACGGACAGGGGACCGTTCGACGGCGATGCTGGCCTACGGCTGGCTGCTCGCCGCCAATGCCTATTGGCTAGGCCGCCTGCTGTATGACCTGGCGTTGCCACGACGGCCGCTGATGCACGTGAACCTGGCCACCGCCGGGATGGTGTGCCTGGGGATCGGCCTGTTTGTGGGTCTGGCCGCCGTAGCGATGCAGCGACCGGCCTCCGAGCACATGGAGTTGGGCAAGCAGCCGCCGCTGCTGGAACAGATGGGGAACACCACGGCCGTGGCGGTGCGGCAATCGCCGCTGCACGATGCCGCCGCCGCGGTTCCGCCCCGGGAGCTACGCCTGCTGTGCCTGCGGACCATGGCTTTGGCCTGCCATGCGTTTGTCGTCGCCGCATTGATCCTGATTGGTCGCCGCCACTTCCAGGACCTGACGCTGGGGGTGGTCATGGCCACGCTGTATCTGCTATTGCCGTACACAGCCTACTGCATCGACCAACTACACCACGTGTGGCCGGCAGCATTTATCATCGCCGCGGTGCTGGGGCATCGCCGGCCGCTGGCGTCGGGGATTCTCCTGGGCGTCGCCGCCGTGACTTCCATCGTACCGGCATTTTTATGGCCACTGTGGTGGGGATATTACAAAGGGCGTGGCAGCGGCCGCTTCCTGTTCGGCTGTGCCGCCGCCGCGATGGTCACCTTCGGACTGACCGGCTCGATCTACTGGCTGGAAACCCCTAGCTGGCGGGGCATCGTCCAGGCATTGCACCTGTGGGAGTGGCTACCCTGGCAGGCCCCAACATCGCAGAGTATTTGGACGTCGGTGCACTGGTCCTACCGTCTGCCTGTTTTCGTGGTCTTTGTGGGGTGGATCATTGCCGTGACCTTCTGGCCGCAACCGAAGCAACTGCACCACCTGGTCGCCCAAAGCGCCGCGGTGCTGATCGGCGTGCAGTTCTGGCACGGCGACAACGGGGGCATTTATGTACTGTGGTATTTGCCGCTGCTGATCGTCGCCGTCTGTCGCCCCACCTTGAGCGAGTGGATGAGCGACGCGGCCGGCTGGACGATGCGGCCGGCCGTAGCTGCCTCCCCCGGCTCGGTCGCCCCCACCCCGACCAAGCCCCTGGCCGTATAGGCTCCGCAACTCCTTAAATCAAAAGTATTTCGAACTGTAGTTGCTGGCGGAAACGCCTGTGGTATAATGGTATAAAATTGTTGAACCGATAGGCACTCCTTTGACACCGTCCCATGGGAATGACCCATGCCACGCAAAGCGCAAAAGATCCAGAAAAAACAGATCGTCGCGTTCAAAGTCGAGGACGACCTGGCCCGGTTTTTAGACGCCCTGCCGAATAAAAGCGAGTTCATCCGCCGGGCGATCTTGGCCCAGTTTCAGATGATCTGCCCGCTGTGTGCCGGCTCCGGGGTGGTCGAAAAAGGGATCCACGACCATTTCCAGGAGGTCATTCCCGAGCAACTGTCGCGACCATGCGAGAAGTGCAAGGCGACGGTGTCGTTCCCGCTGCGGCTGGACGCCGTGCCCGCCGCCGACCAGGACCGCATCCGGCAGTTCCTCCACGGCGGGCCGCTGTATTGCCAAAAGTGTTATCCGAGCGTGCCGCCGTGCGACGACTGCGGCTGGCACGTGATGATGGAGAAGATCGTGGACCATTTCCGCAAGATGCACGCCCGGGCTGAATGAGGCGTCTTGCTATTGGGGCGGATGGCCACGGGATAGATGGCCACGGGATAGATGGCCACGGGATAGATGGCGACTAGCGGCCGCCCGCACGGAAACGGGTCAGGCCACCGCCGGTGGCACCCGTATATCTTTGCGGATTAAGCAGTTACAAAGTTACAAATTGTAATCCGCGATCGGAAATCGATCGACAAACGGTACGCCGTGTTCAGTGGCCCTTGCCGGTGATCTCGTCCGCCAAGCTGTCGGCGTCGTAGATGTTCCGTAGCGCTTCGATGATAGCCCGGCTGTCCACGGAGATCGCCCGGGCTAGCTCGTCGTCGTAGATGAAGTCGAGCACCAAGGAGTGAATGTTGCCGTCGAAGATCAGGCCGACGATCTCGGCGTTTTTGTTGATAACCGGCGAGCCGCTGTTGCCGCCGATGATGTCGGCAGTGCAGACAAAGTTGAACGGTGTATCGAGGTTGATCTTGTCTTTGCGTTCTTTCCATCGCGGCGGGAGGGCAAACGGGCCGCGTTCCTTTTGCTCCGCCGCCCGCCGGAACATGCCGCCGATGGTCGTGTACGGCGGGATGTCCTGGCCGTTTTCGCGGTAGCCTTTGACCACGCCGAAGGCTAGCCGCAAGGTGAAGGTGGCGTCGGGGTAGACGCGGTCGCCGTCCATGGCGAAGCGGGCCTTGGCTAGTGCGGCATAGGCCTGCCGTTTTGGCTCCTCGACCTCGTTTTCAAAGCGTTTGCGTACGGCCCGGGCCGCCGGGTCGACCAGGCGGGCCAGCTCGATCATCGGGTCATTATAGTTCCGCAGGTCCACCGCCTGGCCGGACTTGGCCCCTTCCTCGATCGCCGCGAACAGTTGCTTGCGGAAGGCGACATCGCGGACCTTGGTCCCGCTGATTAATGCGTAAGCTCTTTCGCGGGGCGACTTTCCGGCCAGCACCTTCTGCACCAGCTCGTGCGCGGCCCCGTAGGTGGTGGCCAGGAAGGTCAACGCGTCGGTCAGTTTGACCGTCTCGAGGTCCTCGTAGATGGGCTCATCGGAGAAGAGCTGGAATTTGAGGCTGGGGAGGCGGGCGTCGCCGAATTCCCGCAGGCGTTCGCCGCTGGGCTTGGGCAATTCCTCGGCAGCGCGCAGCAGAGTGCGGGCGATCGAGAACGAGGTCGAGTAGAATCCGGCCGCGTTTTCCAGCAGGGTGACGTCCCGGATCAGCTCGGCGCGGACTTTTTCGGCCCGGGCGATGGTGTCGAACGCGGCCATCGCCTCGGCGTGCCAGGGGGGCAGCGGCCGCATTTGCACTTGCATCGACCGCAGGTAGTCGCGCAGGCGTTGCTCTTCGGCCGCTTTGCGGCCCATCAGCTTGGGATCGAGTAGCCCGGCCAGTCCGCCGACGCGGGCCTTGCGGCTGTTCTGAATGCTGAACAACTCGTCCTCGGCCCGTTGGGCGTTCCGCTCGCTGCGAGCGCTCCAGACGCTCAACAGCACCTCTAGTCGGTTGAGCCGTTGCAGCAGGAACGGATAGCCGGTGTCCCGCAGATAGTGCAGCTCAGCCAAGGTGTTGCCGCGGTTGGTGCGGCCGGGATGGCCGGAGACGAAGACCAACTCCCCCTCCCGGCTGCCATTGGGGCTCCATTTCAGATAGTGCCGGCTGTTGATCGGCTTGCCGTTCTCGTAAACCCGCAGGAAGGCCACGTCCAAGCAGTAGCGGGGGTACTCGAAGTTGTCGGGGTCGCCGCCGAAGAATGCGGCGTCCTTCTCCGGGGCAAAGACCAGGCGGATGTCGGTATACTTTTTGAAGGTGTAGAGGTGGTACTGGCCACCGGCGTAGAGGGTGACGACGTCAGCCCGGATGTTGTTGTTCGGATCGGCGGCGGCCTTTTCGATCTCGGCGATGCGGGCCTGACGCAACTGGAAGGCTTTGTCCGGCGGCGTGCCCGACGGCACGGCCTTTTCGATCTCCGCCGTCACGTCCCGGATGCCGATCAGCACGTTCAGCTCCAGCCCCTTGCAGGGCAATTCCTCTTCCCGCGTGCGGGCGAGGAAGCCGTCCCGCAGATAGTTCTTCTGGTCAGTGGACAGCTTGGCCAGCTCGTCCGAGGCGACGTGGTGGTTGGTCATCACCAGACCGTGGGGACTGACAAAGCTGCCGGAGCCGCCGGAATTGAACCGGACGCTGGCCAGCCGGACGTGCTCCAGCCAGGCGTCGTCCGGGCTAAAGCCGTATTTTTGCTGCAAATACGCTCGCGGCGGATTGTTGAACAGCCACATCCCCTCGTCGCCGTAAACCGGTGCTGCCATGACCATCCACCCTGCGAGTGCTCCCGCGACCAGCCAAACTCGGATCCGGTGGGTGTGCATCGTCCACTCCTTTGTCCAGTCAGGTCCCAGGTCCAATGATCGCCGTCTCCCCGCGACCAGCCTGTCCGACCGACAGGGGGTTGCACCACGTTATACGCCGGGGCCGCATCAGTGCCTACCGTGACCAGGACGGTTTTCCGGTTCTGCCAGGATTTGGCGTCTGACGCGATTTTCCAAGGACAATGGAAATGTCCATCATCTGGACACGCTCGCGGCGAATCCGCCGCCTCCCCTTGACTTCCTCCCCCCTCGCGGGGTGATATAATTGGTTAGATAGCGGAGCACCAGGCCGTCCCACGGCCGCCGCGGATGATGCGGCCGTTGTTCGGCAAGGCCAACGGCGGCCTGTCCGGCTACAACGATCAGGAGCGCGACCGATGTAGAGTAGCTGTCACATCCGGCACAATACACCGGCCGCCGCATGATTCGGTTTCCTCGGGAGGGCCCCCATCATGCCCGAATTGAATCCAGAGGAGCAGCCCGAGCTTCCCGACGGGCTGACGCGGCGGTCGACCAGTACCGCCGCACCGGCGGTTGTCCGTTCCGGCCGTGAAGTCATTTCTGCCGAGCTGGCCCTGACCATCTACCGCCAGATGGTGCGGACCCGTGCCCTGGAAGAACGCAGCATCAAGATGTCCAAATCCGGCGAGGCCTACTTCTGGATCGGCGGTCCCGGCGAAGAAGCGGTCAACGTCTGCCTGGGCTTGCAGGTCCACAAGGGGCGTGGTCCGGCTTACGACTATTTGCACCTCCACTACCGCAACGCCGGCGTGCTGCTGGCCATGGGCATGCCGATGATCGACCACATCCGGCAACTGGCCATGCGCTGGACCGACCGCCACTCGCGCGGCCGCAACTTCGTCGGCCACTACGCCGTACCGGAATGGAACGTCGTGCCGGTGACCAGCGTCATCGAGGTCCAGTTCGCCATGGCCCCCGGCACCGCCCTGATGCAAAAGCGCCACGGCCAGAAACACCCCGAGGAAAACGAGGGGATCACCATCGTCGTCGGCGGCGAGGCCGGCACCGCCGAGGGGGACTTCGAGACCTGCCTCAACTGGAGCACCCGCCCCGGCAACGAGCTGCCCGTGTTGATGATCGTCACCAACAACCACTTCGGCATCTCCACCGATTTCCGCACCGTCTGCGCGGAACGGCACGTCGCCGACCGAGCCATGCCGTACAACATCCGGGCCGAAACCATCGACGGCAACGATCCGGTGATCGTCTGGAACGCCATCCACCGGGCCATGCGGTACTGCCGGCGGGAGCGGCGGCCCTACCTGCTGGAAACCCTGGTCTCCCGCCTGCACGGCCACTCCTCCTCCAGCGGCGCTCAGCGGGACTGGAGCCAGCCCGACCCTCTGCTGCTGTTCGAGCAGAAGCTGCTGGAATGCGGCGCGTTGGATCCGCAAACGAGCGAATCGTTGCGGGCGGCGGCCAAAGCGGAAGCGGAAGCAGCCGTCGCCGCCGCCCTGCAGGAGCCGCAACCGACGCCCGCGGACCTGTACCGCTTCACCTACGCCCCCAGCCCGGTCGATGTCGTCTATCCCCAGGACTACACCGGCCTGCCCGGGGCCGCACCGACCCCCGCGACGTCACCGACCGCCGCCGTAACGTCGTCGGGTGCAACTGCACGCCCAGATGCGGCGACCGCGACAGGCGTGAATGTCCGCCCGGAGGCCGTGGCACCGCCGGGTGTGACCACTCGCCGCGATGCTGCGGAATCACCCTGACGGAGACTGGCCCATGGCCACTGTGGCTCAAGCCGTGCGGCTCGCCCTCCACTACGGCGAAGAGCATCTCGGCGTCACCGACATCTTCGGCGAGGACGTCGGTCCCCCTCTGGGCGGCGTCTTCACCGTCACCCAGGGGCTACGCACCGCCTGGAACACGCCGCTGGACGAACGCGGCATCATCGGCACCGCCATGGGCATCGCCTACGCTGGCGGCCGGCCCGTCTGCGAAATCCAGTTCTGCGACTACGCCTTCAACGTCATCGATCTGCTGAAAATCGCCGGCAACCAGCGCTGGGCTTCCGGCGGCGCCTACGACATGCCCATCGTCGTCATGACCCCCAGCGGCGCCGGCATCCGCGGCAGCATCTACCATTCCCACTCCTTCGAGAGCTGGGCCAGCCGCCTGCCGGGATGGAAAATCGTCATGCCCTCCAACGCATTAGATGCCTACGGCCTGATGCTGGCGGCGATCATCGATCCTAATCCGGTGATGTACCTGCTCCCCAAGGCCCTGCTGCGGGTCCGAGACAGCCGCCTGATCCCCGGCGAGCCGGAGGACCCCGCCGAGCTGTCGCGAATGATCGACGCCCCGATCGGCGACCGCTCGCAGTGGCAGCCGCAATGGCCGCCGGTGCGGGAATACATCGTCCCCATCGGCCAGGGGGAGCTGGTCCGCAGCGGCGACGCCGCCACCGTCATCAGCTACGGCCGTCATTTGCCCCTGTGCGTCCAGGCCGCCGACGAGCTGGACCGCACCCACGGCCTGCAGTTCGACGTCATCGACCTCCGCTCGCTGTTCCCCTACGACTGGAAACTGATTTCCCAAAGCGTGGCCAAGACCGGCCGGGTACTGATCGTCAACGAAGACACTGAAGTGACCAACATCGCCGAACATCTACTGCGCCGGATCATCGACGAACATTTTTACGACCTGCTGGTCCGGCCGCGGACGCTCATGGGCAAACACGTGCCCGGCATCGGCATGAACCAGGTGTACGAACGCCATAGCGTGCCGCAACTGGAGGACATTCAGGCCGCGATGTTCGAGTTGGCCACCGAGCCGGCCTGAGCGGCGGAAAGGGACCGTCCGACGCGGCCGCAGGAGACGCACGAACTGCTGGAACCGTCATCCGACCGATACGATCCTAAGCCACACCCTCAAACGCTCGCGTCATGAATACGTTTGCCCTGCCCCCGGTCGGCGAAGGTCTGCTCGAGGTGGAGTTGGTCCGCTGGCTTGTGCAGCCCGGAGATACGGTCGTGCCGGGGCAAGGTCTGGCCGAAGTGATGTCCGACAAGGCGACGATGGAGGTGCCGGCCCCCTTTGCCGGCCGCATCGTCCAGCTCGACGCCACACCCGGCCAGAAAGTGCAAGTCGGGCAACGACTTCTGACTTATGAGCCGCTTGCCACGCCAGCGGCACCGGCGACACCCGCCCCGCCCGATGCGGCCCGCCCCACCACTGCCACCCCGGTCCCTGGACCAACCCCTGCCGCGTCCCCCCCTGCGGCCCCTGGGACATCCCCTCCCCCTGCGACTGTACCATCCCCGCCTATGGTCAATGTCGCCGGCAACGGCCCGACCACCCCCACCAGCAGTCCGATCCCTCCTCCCACTAGCTCGACCGCACCTTCCGGCGGCAACGGGCCGTCTACCCCCGCGGGTGTCGCCACCCTGCCCCCGGCGGCACCGTCGATCCGCCTGTTGGCCCGGCAACTGGGCATCGACCTACGCCGCGTCCGCGGCAGCGGTCCCGGCGGCCGCATCCTCCTGGACGACCTCAAGCCCTTTCTCGCCCCCCCTGCGGGCCCACGCACGCAAACCCAAGCATCACAAGATGTTACGATGTTCGACGTCGGCGTCCCCGGCACCCGCCGACCCCTCACCGGCCTACGCCGCCGCATCGCCGAACACATGGTCGCCGCCAAACGCCACATTCCCCACTACTCGTACATGGACGAATGCGACGTCACGGAGCTGGTGCGGCTCCGCGAGCAGCTCAAAGGCCCGCTGGCCCAGCAGGGCATCCGCCTGACCTACCTGCCATTTTTCATCAAGGCGGTAGTGGCCGCCTTGCGCGAAATTCCCATCGTCAACAGCACTTACGACGAGGAGGCCGGCGAAGTCGTCCTCCACGACCGCTACCACATCGGCGTCGCCGTGGCGACCCCCGCCGGACTGATCGTCCCGGTCATCCACGACGCCGACCGCAAGGACATCCCGACCCTCGCCGCCGAAATCGAGCGGCTCAGCCAGGCCGCCCGCGCCCAGCGGATCCGGCCCGACGACCTCCGCGGCGGCACCTTCACCATCACCTCGATCGGCAACCTCGGCGGCCTGATCGCCACGCCGATCATCAACCACCCGCAGGTCGGGATCATGGCCATCGGCAAGATCGTCCGCCGGCCGGTCTATGATGAGCATGGCCGCATCCGCCCGGCGGACATCGTCTATCTGTCGTTTTCCTTTGACCATCGGATCATCGATGGAGCGGTCGGCACCCTGTTCGGCAACGCGATCATCCGCCGCCTGCAGTCCCCCGCGGCGTTGCTGCTGCCGGCGACATCCGCTGCCACGCCAACCCTCAGGTCGCCCGCCGCCGCACCCGAAACAGCCAAGCGACCCGCACCCGAAACCGCCCACTGACGCATACGCCGCCTGTCCATGCGTCTGGCAGGCTCCCGCCGCAGACCACGCGGCGACCTCAGCCGAACCGCCGCTGCCGCAGGATCAGGTAGTCGAGCAACGCCCGGTCAAACCCCACCGACGTGTCCATCGGCACGTAATCGACGCGGGCCGTCGCACACTCCCGCTGGAAATAGTTGCGGAACTCGGCGACCGATTCGAGATAGGCGTCCCGGATCCCTTGGGCGTCGATCTCCTGGTGCTCCTCCGACTCGACGTCAAAAAAGTCGATTAGGCCGGTGAGGGGAAACTTGGCTTCCAGCACGTCGAGAATGTGGAAGACGATGACCTCATGGCCGGCAAAGCGGAGCCGGTAGAGGCTGCGGATGATCGCGTCGGCTTCCTGCTTCCAGTCGTTGGTGGTGGGGAGGAGGTCGCTGAAGAGCATGACCAGGCTTTTGGTGTGCAGCAGGGCGGCGAAGCGTTGCAGGCAGGCGGCGATGTCGGTTGGCCCGGCGGGCCGCAGGTTGGCCAACACCGACAGGATGGTCGCCAGTTGCGTCCGCTTGCTTTTAGGGGGCACAATCGTCCGCAACTGCGTGTCGAAGGCCGCCAGCCCCACGGGGTCCTGCTGGTGGATCATCAGGTACCCCAGTGCGGCGGCCAGGCAGATGGCGTATTCGAACTTGGTCAGCGTCTCGGTCGCGGCGGCACCCAGCACGGCGGTATCGACCGCCACGCCCGCCCGCCGGGCCGCGATCGGGCCGTTCCAGTCCATCGACTGGGACAGGTCCATCACCAGCCAGCCGTTCACGTTGGTCTCGGCCCGGAACTTCTTGACGAAATACTTGCCGGTCTTGGCGTAAACGTTCCAGTCGATCGTCTTGATGTCGTCGCCGGGATTGTATTTGCGGTGTTCGGAAAACTCGACGGAAAAGCCATGGAACGGGCTGGCGTGCAGGCCGCTCAAAAACCCCTCGACGATAAACCGGGCCCGCAGATCGAGCCGCCCGACCTGGCTGATGACTTCCGGCCGCAGGTACTTTTCCGCGCTCATACACCTATTCTACCGGGACGGCTCCGTCACCTATTCTACCGGGACGGCTCCCTCGTCGCATCCATCCGACTGAGAAATCCTGCAACGACCATTTGTTGTTCGCGCAAACCACAATTCGGCCAATATTTATTCGTTGCGGGCAATTCCCCAGCCCCCACTCGTAGCCGGCCGTTAGTTAGAATGACTCCGCCCGGGTCCGCCGCTCCGCCGCGGCCCGTTACCGGTCGGATCGCAACTAGCCGCCATGGCCCGCATCGCCTTAATCACGGACGCCTGGACGCCGCAGGTCAGCGGCGTGGTGCGGACGCTGCAGACGACCGCCACCCTGCTGCGGCAGGGGGGGCATGATGTCGAGGTAATCGAGCCGTCGGCCTACTGGTCGGTTCCGACGCCGTTTTACCCGGAAATACCGATCTGCATGCCACGCCCCGGGCGGATCGCCGCACGGCTGTGGCGGTTCCGCCCCGACCACATCCACATCGCCACCGAGGGGGGACTGGGACTGGCCGCCCGGTACGTCATCCGGCGATGGGGCTGGCGTTTTACCACGTCATACCACACCCGGTTCCCCGAATACCTCCGCCGCCTGGCGGGCGTGCCCGAAGAGTGGGTGTACCGCTATCTCCGCTGGTTCCACCGTCCGGCGGCGGCCATACTCGTCGCCACGGCAACGCTCGAAGCGGAATTGAACCGTCACGGCTTTACGCCCCCTAAGCGGCGATGGCTCCGCGGCGTCGATCCGTCCATCTTCCATCCCCGGCCGCGACCGCCGCTGGCTTATCCCCGCCCGATTATGCTCTACGTCGGCCGCGTCTCCCACGAGAAAGGGATCGAGGACTTCTTGCGGCTCCCCTTGCCGGGCACCAAATGGGTGGTGGGGGACGGCCCGGCGCGGCGGGAATTGCAGCAGCGCTACCCGCAGGCGGTCTTTCTCGGCTACCGGCACGGCGCGGAGCTGGGGGAGATCTACGCCGCGGCGGACGTGTTCGTCTTTCCCAGTCGCACGGACACCTTCGGGATAGTGCTGATCGAGGCGTTGGCCTGCGGTCTGCCGGTGGCCGCCTATCCGGTGCCGGGACCGCAAGACATTGTTACGGATCCGCGGTGGGGCGCACTCGACGAGGATCTGGCCCGGGCCGTCCGCCGAGCATTGGAACGCGGCGACCGGGCCGCCTGCGCCACCGAGGGCCGCCGCTACACCTGGCCGGCGTGCACCCAGCAGTTCCTGGCCGCACTGGTCCCCGTACGGGACGGGCAACGGTCATAAGACCGCTACAGACGGACTGACAACTAACAGGACCAGTTTCCGACCTGATGATGATGGTCAAGAAATGGTCACACTTTGCGTCGTTTGGCCGACATTGCCTGCCGCGTCGGTGGCCCGGGCCTTCACGGTGTAGGTTCCGGTCATGCTGAAGGCATAGGACCAGTTGGCGAAATTATTGCTGCTGGTCGTATTGTGGAAAACTTCCGTGGTGCTGTTGAATCCAATGCCATCCCAGTAATTCGTTCCGTTGTAAATGCTGATTTCGACCTGAGTAATCGTATTGCTGTCGCTGGCGGTGCCGGTGATCGCCCCAGAGCCAGTGGGATTAATCGTCACCGCCGGATCGGTGCGGTCAGAGGTGATGACGAACGTGGCCGCACTGGAAGGTACGTTGGAGACCGTGCCGGTCGCTGCATCGGCGGGGATGTCGATCACGATCGGCCCGTCCGCATCAGGCGTCACATCAAAAGTGTATGTGGACGAGTTCACTTGCGTGAAATTCGACAGCGTGCCGTTAATGATGGACACATCGGCGTCCGTAAAGCCGGTCACGTTCTCGCTGAATGTCACCGTGATGGGGATGACGGCGAGGTTCGTGGGGTCGCTGGCGGTGGTTGAAATGGTCGGTGTGACCACGGTTCCGTTAAAGGTTCGCGAAACTGTTGCCGAGGCGGTATTGCTGTTGCCGGCGGCGTCGGTCGCCACGCTGGCGGGTATGGTCACTTCGACCGAACCGGTCGCTGTCGGCACCACCTCAAAGGTGTAGGTGCGGTCGTTCACGCTGGTGAAGTTGATCACCCCGCCGTTGAGGACCAGGATGTCGCCGGAGGTGAAGCCGGTCACGTCCTCATCGAAGGTCGCCGTGAAGGGGATGGGGTTGTCGCTGGTGGGGTCGTTCGCCGTGGTGGTCAGGGTGACCGCCGGGGCAGTGCGGTCGGAGGTGAGGTTGACCGTATTGGAGGCGCTGTTGCCGTTGCCGGCGGCGTCAGTGGCGACCCCTGCACCCACGCTGACGGTTACCGTTCCGTCTGTAGTGGGCACCACTTCAAAGGTATAAGTCGTGCCGCTGCCGCTGAAGTTCTGCACCGTGCCGTTGGTCACGGTGATGTCGCTGGCGTCAAAACCGCTGACGGATTCGCTGAAGGTAGCGGTGAAGGGTATGGCGGCGAGGTTGGTCGGGCTGGTGGCTGATGTACTGAGCGTGACTGTCGGCGCGGTGCGGTCGGAGGTGATGGTAAATGTCGCGCTGGTATTGCCGTTTCCGGCGGCGTCGGTGGCGACGGCCGCGGAGATATTGATGGTCACCGTGCCGTTGGCTGTGGGGACGACCTCGAAGGTGTAGTTGGCCCCCGAACCGGCGAAGTTTTGCAACGTGCCGTTGGTGACAGTGACATCGCCCGCCACGAAGCCGCTGACTGGCTCGCTGAAGGTGACGCTGATGGGGATGGCGGCGAGATTGGTGGGATTGCTGGCGGTCGAGCTGATGGTGGGGGTAGGGGCGGTGCGGTCGGAGGTGATGGTGAACGTGGCGGGGGTGCTGGGCCGTCCGCCGCTGTCCTGGGCAGCACCGGAGGCGAGCGATACGGTGATGGGGCCGTCCGCCGTCGGGGCCACGTTGAAGGTGTAGGTGCGGGCATTGACCGTGGTGAAGCCGGAGGCCGTCCCGCCGCTCACGCTCACATCGCTGAGGTTGAAGCCCGTGACGTCCTTGTTGAACCGGACGGTGAACGGGATGGAGGCCAAGTTGGTGGGGTTGCCGGCGGTGGTGGTGATGGTCGGCTGCGGCGGCTGCAAGGCGACCGGCAGGCGCAGGTGCACTGTCGCCACGTTCGATTCCGCACCGAGGCTATTGCGGATGGTGTATTGGAAGCTGTCGCGGTTGGCGGTGACGGTGCTGTTGGCCGTGTAGGTGACGGTGCCGTCGGGGTTGACCGTAACGGTGCCGTGTTGCGGCGGCGTGACGATCCGGATCGAGCCGAGGGCAAGGATTCCCTGTCCGGGCAAGTCGTTGTCGGCGACGCGGATGGTCAGGCGGCCGGAATCGGGGACCGTCGCCGCATCGTTAAAGGCGGTCGGCATCAGGGCTTGGAAGATTTGCTCGTAGCCAACGAGTTGCGGCGAGGTTTGGAAGCGAGTGCGATCCAGGCCGATCTGATCGTTGCCGCCGCCGCCGTGGAAGAAGGCTTGGCCGCGGAAGTCGGCCCCGGAGATGAAGATACGGTCGTCGCCGGCACCGGCGTTGATCGCAACCGAGCCGGGGAAGCGGCCCATGCCGATGGAGATGAGGTCGTCACCGGGGCCACTATTGATCACGGTCGGGCCGGCGTGGGCGGCGTTGTCCAGGACGATGGCGTCGTTGCCCGCGCCGCCGTTGACGAATACGCCGATATTGCCACGGGTGCGGGAGATATACACGAAGTCGTTGCCGCCGCCCATGTCGATGACCCACCCGGCGATGACGCCACTGAAAGTCAGCGGCAGCCAGGTGCCGTTGACGCGGGTATCATCCAGCGGCGTGATGGCGACGGCGTCGTCGGTCAAGGCACTAATCCAGATTTGATTGTCCGCGGCGTCGCCACGAACGTGCAGTATTCCATTGTCCACGAAAGCCGTGACATTGCCGGCCGGCGTCGTCCGGTCCTCGAGCCATTCCGCCTGCAGGCGTACCGACCGCCGCCGCTGCTGACCGCTCATGTGGTGATTCCTCCTACGCTTCAGCCACATTGATGGATCTACAGGTAATCAACACTCTAGTGTACCACGCGGAGCGTGAAAAACGGCAGTCAAGTCAGCCGGCGACGATCCTTGCTGCCGGGGATGTGTAGCGGTCGCACCCATTTTGGCGGCAGTAGATCCCCCATCCGACAGGGCTGCTGGTTGCCATACATCACTAAAATCATGACAATTGTCGGGATTGACGATTGACTTGCTCCGCTGGCAGCGGCCGTCGGATGACCGTTCCGGAGCTACCCGCCGGGCTTGCTAGAATGCCATCAGAGAGGCGTGAGCAGCGTTTGCCACCATCTTGATCCGTCGCGGGGAGTCGCCGCATGGGGCGATTATTCCAGTTGGTCAGTCCGTTTACGCCGGCGGGGGACCAGCCGCAGGCGATCGCCCAGATTTGCGCAAATTTTGACCGTGGCAAGAATTTTCAGGTCCTGCTCGGGGCCACCGGCACGGGCAAGACGTTCACCGCCGCCCACGTGATCGCCCACCTGCAACGCCCCACGCTGGTGCTGGCCCACAACAAGACCCTCGCCGCACAACTGTTTAAGGAATTCAAGGGCTTTTTCCCGCACAACGCCGTCCACTACTTCATCAGCTACTACGACTACTACCAGCCGGAAGCGTATATCCCGCAGCGGGACATCTACATCGAAAAGGACGCCTCGATCAACGAGAACATCGACCGCCTGCGGCTAGCGGCGACCAGTGCCCTGGTCAGCCGCGAGGACGTGATCATCGTCGCCAGCGTCTCGTGCATCTACGGCCTGGGTTCGCCGTCGGACTACAAGCGGATGATGGTGCACGTGGCCCGCGGCCAGCCGGTGGAGCGGGAGGACCTGCTGGTGCGGCTGGTCGACATCCAATACCAGCGGAACGACGTGGCCTTCGAGCGGGGCCGCTTTCGCGTGCGCGGCGACATCATCGACATCTGGCCCGCTTCGGAGGAAGTCGCCTACCGCATCGAACTGTTCGGCGACGAAATCGACTCGATCGCCATCATCCACCCCGTCAGCGGCGAGACGTTGCAACTGCTGGACGAAGCGTTCATCTATCCGGCCCGCCACTTCGTCACCCCGGAGGAGCGCCTCCGCGAGGCCATCCGCGGCATCGAGGAGGAGCTGGAGCAACGCCTGGCCGAGCTGAAGGCCCAAGGCAAGCTGCTGGAGGCCGAACGCCTCAAGGCCCGCACCCGCTACGACCTGGACATGCTCCGCGAGGTGGGCTACTGCTCCGGCATCGAGAACTACGCCCGCTACTTTTCGGGCCGCCGCCCCGGCGAACCTCCCTATACCCTCATCGACTTCTTCCCCGACGACTACCTGTTGATCATCGACGAGTCGCACGTGACCATCCCCCAGGTCCGCGGCATGTATCACGGCGACCGCAGCCGCAAGGAAACGCTCGTCGAGCACGGCTTCCGCCTCCCCAGCGCCCTCGACAACCGGCCCCTGAAATTCGAGGAGTTCGAAGCCCGCATGCGGCGGGTCCTCTGCCTGTCGGCCACTCCCGGCGACTACGAGCTGGACCGCTGCGGCGGCGAAGTCGTCGAACAGATCATCCGCCCCACCGGACTGGTGGACCCCTATGTCCACATCAAGCCCGCCCGCGGACAGGTCAAGGACCTCGAAGAGCAGGTCCGCATCCGGGCCGCCCGCAACGAACGCGTCCTGGTCACCACCCTCACCAAACGCATGGCCGAAGACCTCTCCACCTACTTCCGCGACCAGGGACTGCGCTGCAAATGGCTCCACTCCGAACTCGACGCCATCGAGCGGATCCAGATCCTGCGCGAGCTGCGGGAAGGGCAATTCGACGTGCTGGTCGGCGTCAACCTGCTCCGCGAGGGATTGGATTTGCCCGAAGTGTCCCTGGTGGCCATCCTCGATGCCGACAAGGAAGGCTTTTTGCGGTCCGACAAGTCGCTGATCCAGACGATGGGGCGGGCGGCCCGTAACGTGAATGCCGAAGTGATCCTCTATGCGGACACGGTGACCGAATCGATGCGGCGGGCGGTTGAGGAGACCAACCGCCGCCGCGAGCTGCAACTGGCCTACAACCGCCAGCACGGGATCACGCCGCGCACGGTGCAATCGGCCATCCGCACGGTGATCGAAGAGGAGATCGAGGCCCACAAGCTGGCCCAGGAGGTCGTCGCCGGCAAGGAAGCGGCCGACGATTACGTGACCTACGAGTACGTCCAGGAGCTGTACAACGAGATGCTCGCGGCGGCCCAGGCGCTGGAGTTCGAGCGGGCCCAACAGTTGCGGGACCAGATCGTGCGGCTGGAGGCGGAGCTGAAGCGGCGGCTGGGTGCGGCGGCGCCGCCAAGCGTGTTCGGGAACAAGACCGCACCGGTCTCGCTGCCGCAAGGACGCAAGCGGGCCGGGCGGAGCCGTCGCCGCTCGTGAGCTGCGGTCAATCGCCACCACAAACAAGGGATTTTTGCATATGCCGCAATTTGCCAATTAGCAAAAACATATACACAATTTGCCAATTAGCAAAAATTTGCCAATAAGCAAAGTTGCCGTCCCCATACGTCAACCAATACGGAATCTGCCGATATGCGAATCGTTATTGGTACGCCGCCGTCTGCCGCGGCGGGCATCCCGCCCGCTGGGAATTTGCGTTGAACCTTGTACTACCAGGTTCATATTCACAATGCACGGGAGCACAAATATTTCCGGCGGTCGCTCGAACAACTTTCTGAGGCACGATCGTCCGACCAATCGCGGGGATTGCCGGTCCGGGAGGTCCCATCGCCATCCCCAAGTTTCCAGGAGGTCCTGTCATGGTCCGCGTGTTCCCGGTGCTAATCACTGTAGCCGCGTGCGGCGGCATTGTTCTGGGGGTCGAGATGGCGGCCGATGGCTCAGCCGAGCCGTCGCAACCGCCGTCCAAGGCGAAGGTCGATAAATCGACGCCCAACAAATCCGATAAGGTCGATCAACCGACGCAAAACAAATTATACAAAGAAGTTACGCTCGAGTTGACCGTCTCGCCCGCCAAGCTGCCCACGCCGCCGCTGCGGTATCGCCTGCTCCCGCCGCGTGAGACCTTGACCCCCGGCAACCGGGCCATCGACTACCTGCGGGCCATCGCCGCCCTGCCCCAGCCGCCGACGGACGAACGCCAGTTGAAACAATGGGCTGACACTCAAAACCGCATCCTCGACACGCCCCTGGCCCAAATCCCCATCCGCGAGCTGTGGGACTACCTGCAACCCCACGCGGCGACCCTGCAGGCCATCGACCATGCCCGCCGCCGCAACCGCTGCGACTGGCAGTTCGACGACTACGTCAGAGCGGACAATACGCCCATCATCAAATGGGAGGAGGTGGGCAAGCCGCGTTACCTGATGCACTTGCTTCGGGTCCGTTACCACATCCACACGACGGAGCGCAACTTCGATGCGGCGTTCCACGACCTGCAGAGTATGGTGCTGCTGGCCAAGGACGTCGGCGAAAGTCCCACGCTCATCCGTATGCTGGTCGGCCTGGCCATCGCTCACCTGACGTTCCAAGCCGTCGAGCATTGGCTGGAACAGCCGGACCGGCCCAGCCTGTATGCGGCGATGCTGGACTTGCCGCAACCGTTTATTGATCCCCGTCCCGGCGTGGAGGGGGAGTTCCGCCACATCGGGCGATCGTTGCCGCAGCCGTCCGAGGTGCTGGGTTAGCCGATGGCCGAGGCGGAGGCCCTGCGCCAGCTCCAACGGATGCACGAATCCCTCTGCCAGCAGGCCGAGCCGTTGCCAGCGGCCCGGATGGTGCAGTTGCCGATGCTGGCCGCTTACGTGGCCCAAGCGGGGCCGGACGCCCGTAAGGAACTCGTCGCCATGGGCTGGCCGGCCGAACAGGTGCAACGGCTGTCCAACGCCCAAGCGGTGGCCGCCCGCACCGTGGCATGGATGCAGACGATCCACGATGAGCTGCTCCTGGCGTTCCGCTCGCCGCGGGGATTCGATGCCCGTCACTGGCAACGGATCGAGCAGCACGTCGAGAAAATGAAGCGGAGCGGCGACCCAATCCTGGCCGTATTCGCCCTCTCCGTCCCGGCCTTCCAGCGCACCCACCTGGCCCATCTGCAGGTGGAACGCCGCTGGGCGATGCTGCGGATCGTGGAAGCCCTGCGGCTGCACGCGGCGGAGCACAACGGCCAGCTCCCCGCCCAACTGCAAGAGCTGGCCTATGCCGTGCCGCTGACCGACCCCATGCTCGGCCGGCCGTTTGAGTATCAGCCGACCGCCAACGGCTTTGTCCTGTCGGCCCCGCCCGGCCCCGCCCAGCCTGGATCGGCGATCCGTTACGTGGTCCGCTGGCGGCAACCGTGACCATCGCCGCGACTGCCCGGCTGGCTATCGTCTTGCAGGTTAACTGAGGCCGGCCTGCCAGGGTCATCACGCCGTCCCAGCGGCTCCATCGGCTCCAACGACCCCGGCGTGCGGGCCGGATGCGGGCACGCCGAGCAGGGCGTCGTCCGTGACCGTATCGGCGGACGCTTCCGAAGTCGCCTCCGAAGGAGCGTCGCTGTCCGCGGCGTCCGCCTTCATGATCTCCCGCAGTACCACCGTGGCGTAGCTGCCGGCGGGCAAGGTAAAGCTCAGCCGCAGGCCGTCCGGCTCCCACTCCGCCTGTAAGTCGTCGACATAGATAAGGTTATGGCGTCGCGTCCCCGTCAGGAGCCGGCCAAAGCCGGCAAAGGAATCCCGACCCAGGCCATAAGCCTGCAAGACGGCTTGCTCGCGGGCCGCCGCCGCACCGCTAGCCGGATACATCCGCGTGCCGAACATCGGCCCGGTGTGAACAATCTGACGCTGGTCAAAGCGTGCCTGCTCGGCGGCACAGTCCTGCACTCGGAACAGGCCACCGACCGGCCAGTGCTTCATCACGTCCCCCTCCAGGACCTGATGGAGCAATCCGTCCGTAAGTCGTTGTGCCACATAGAGATTGAACAAGCACGACTGCACGGCGGATAATGCCAGGCGGACTAGTAGCGGCGATCGCTCACGGGGACACTCCCGCCGCAGCAGCTTCCAGCCCAGCTCCAGGGTCTGGCCGCGGTGCCCAAACCGCTGTGGCCCGTAATAATTCGGCACCCCCAATCGCCGCAGACGCTCCAAGAGCGGCTCGATGGGGACGCGGCGGTCCGCCTCACGGACCAGGATGCGGAAGCGGTTGCCGCGGAGGTGGCCCGGCTTGAGCTTGTTGCGGTGCCGGCGGACCTCCAGTAGCCGGATCGCCTCGGAGTCGATCGCCGCAAGCCGCTCGACACACTCCGCCGGGACGGAAAGCCACTGGCGGGTCACCGCGTGGCGGTCTTTGAGGCCGGCCATGCCGATGGCGGCGACGGGGATGCGTAATTGCTGGGAGAGGTGACGGAGCAAGCCGTCGCTGGCCACGCCGCGTTTCTCGATCCACAGGTAAAGATGCTCGCCGCTGCCGCATGGCTCATAGGCGGGGATCTCCTCGACCTCGAAATCCTCCGGTTGCTGCCGGAGCCGTCCGCCGACGCCGGGCAGGTCAGCGGTCAGCAGCGGCGGCGACAACGGGTCGAATCTTCCCGCGCCGGTTGCTTCTGCCAAAGAGGGTCTCCCTCCGCCGCCGCGTCGGGTTTGTCGGCGCTCGCTGGCGGCTTGCGAACCGCAACTTGTTGTGCTGCAATACGTTGCGGCGTCGGCAGCTCGCCCTTTTCCGATCGCGGCGTTTCTGACATTATACGTGCGGCATGAACATGATCCGACGACTGGCTGCACTGGCGACGGCCACGGGTTGGCAGCGGCACCGCATCTCGCGGCGGCAATGGTTGCGTCTGCTCGGCCTGGGGGCCGGCGCCTGGGTCGGGTACGAGACCGTGCGGGTGCTGCTGGGGGACAACCTCCATGTGGTAGTGCCGGGGCGGGTGTACCGCTCGGCCCAACTGTCGCCGCGACGGCTGGAGCAGGTCATCGCCGCATATGGGATCCGCACGGTGGTCAACCTGCGGGGCTGCTGGCCGGAGATGGAGTGGTACCAAGGGGATGCGGCGGCGACCTGCCGGGCGGGCATCTGCCTGGAAGACCTGACATTCTCGGCGAAGCGGTATCCGCATCCGGGGGAGCTGCGGCGGCTGGTCGAGGTATTGGAGCGGGCCGAGCCGCCGCTGTTGATTCACTGTGCCCGCGGGGCGGACCGCACCGGTCTGGCCAGCGTGCTGGCCGTGCTGCTGCTGACCGACGCCGACCTGGCCACGGCCCGCCGGCAACTGGGGCCGCGTTACGGGCACTTTGCCGTCGGACGCACCGCTGTGCTGGACGAATTTTTCGACTGGTACGCCGCGTGGCTGCATGCCCAAGGCCGCGACCACCACCCGGAACTGTTGCGGCAATGGGTGTGCGACCACTACTGCCCCGGGCCGTTCCGGGCCGAGCTGCGGCTACTGGCCGCGGTGCCGGTGCGATTGCCTGCCCATCGTGGGCAGGTACTGGCCGTGCGGGCGTGCAACCGGAGCATCGCCCCCTGGCGGTTCACCCCCGGCGGCAGCGGCGGGATCCACCTGCGGTATGCCGTGTTCCCCGAAGGCTGCGGCGAGGCGGTTTATCGCGACCACGCCGGGCGGTTGGCCCGCGTCGTGCCGCCCGGGGCATCGATCACCCTGCAGTTGGGGTTGCCGCCGCTGCCGCCGGGCCGGTATGTGCTCTACGCCGACCTGACCGACATGCAGGTGATCGACCTGCACGACAGCGACTTTGCCCAATATGGCTCTGAGCCGCTGCTGGTGGCGGTGCTAGTCGGCTAAGCGTTGCGGTGCGGGTCGGCTGACCAGCGGCTCCAACCGGCGACGATGCCGGTTGGCTGAACGTAGCGTTGCGGGTGGACAGACCAGCGGCGGCTCCGTCACGTGTACAATTTTTGGACAGGGGACAGGCGGCGATGCAGTTGCTCTCGGTGGTCGTGCCACTGAAGGACGAACAAGACAACGTGTGGCCGCTCTATGAGCAGGTCCGGGCGGCGTTGGCGAACTTCGAGTGGGAGCTGGTGCTCGTCGACGACGGCAGCACCGACGGGACGTTTGGGGTGCTGGAAGCCCTGGCCGCGACGGACCGGCGGGTCAAAATCGTGCGGTTGCGGCGGAACTACGGGCAGAGCGCAGCGATGCAGGCAGGCATCGACGCCGCCGCCGGGGACGTTATCGTCACGATGGACGGCGACCGGCAGAACGACCCGGCGGACATCCCCCTGCTGCTGGCCCGGCTGGAGGAGGGCTACGACGTGGTCCTGGGGCAACGCCACCGCCGCCAGGACGGCTGGCTATTACGGAAATTCCCCAGCTTGGCGGCCAACTGGCTGATCCGCCGCGTCCTGCGGGTCCCCTTTCGCGACTTCGGCTGCACCCTGCGGGCCATGCGCCGCGACGTCCTCGACGGCCTGACCCTCTACGGCGAGATGCACCGCTTCCTCACCGCCCTGGTCCTCCAGCAGGGGGCACGGGTCACGCAGATTCCGGTGCGGCACCATCCCCGCGTCGCCGGACGGTCCAAATACACCCTCTCCCGCACCCTGCGGGTCCTGCTCGACCTGATCACCGTCAAGTTCCAGGGGAGCTTCCAGACGCGGCCGATGCACCTGTTCGGCGGCATCGGGCTATTGTGCGGCCTGCTGGGAACCGCCTGCGTTCTGACCGCGGCGGTGATGAAATACACCACCGGCCCGGGCATGACCGCCAACCCGCTGTTTCTGCTCGGCATGGTCGCCGGCATGATCGGCATGCAGTTCCTCAGCCTCGGTCTGATCGGCGAAGTGCTCACCCGCATCTATTATGAAAGCCAAGGGAAGCGGCCGTATTTGGTGCGCGAATGTCGCAACCTGGAGCATCCGGCGACCCACCCCGCCCGCCGGCACGCCGCATGAGGACAGCCGATCGCCGCGTGAGGATAAAACAATCGCTTGTTGATGTTGTACCGCGTTATACTTTAGTGATACGGATAAGCCCGCAAAGCACCGATAAACTCCATGGCTGGAACGCAACCTCCCCGAGTGGTCCTGGCGACCCGCAATGCCAAAAAGTGCCGGGAGATGGCGGAGCTGTTGGCAGACCTGCCGCTGGAAGTGGTTGCCGTGACGGAATTTGCGTCGGCTCCGGTCGTGGCGGAGACCGCCGGTTCCTTTGTGGGCAACGCCACGCTCAAGGCGACGCTCACCGCCGCCGCACTGGGCGAGTGGGCCATCGGCGAGGACAGCGGCCTGGTGGTGCCCGCGTTAGGCGGAGCGCCGGGGGTCGACTCCGCCTGGTATGCCGGCGTGCACGGCGATGACGCCGCCAACAACGCCAAACTCCTCCGCGAAATGGCCCACCTCCGCGGCGAACAGCGGGACGCCTACTACGTGTGCGTGGCAGTGCTGGCCGACCCGCAGGGCCGCGTCGTCGCCTCGGTCGAGGGCCGCTGCTACGGCCGCATCGCCGAAAGCCTGCACGGCCAGGGGGGCTTCGGCTACGACCCGCTGTTCATCGTCCCCGCCTACCAGCGAACCTTCGGCGAGCTGCCGCCGCAGGTGAAACAGCAGATTAGCCACCGGGCCCAGGCCTTCGCCCGCCTGCGACCCGTGCTCATCGAGAAGCTGTGCGGCGGTCCCCCTGCCGGATCGCCACACCCGACTGCACCGGACGACGCCGCACCGCCAGCACCGACTGCACCGGACGACGCCGGACGATGACGATGCCTTCCCCGGAGCGGTCGGCACAGGGAGCAAGGTATGTCGAGCGGAACGGACGCCGAGCTGCATGCCGACATCAATACGTTTTGCCATTATTTACAGGCCGAGCGGGGCATGGCGGCCAACACGGTGGCGGCCTACCGTCGGGACCTGCGACGCTTCGCCGACTGGTGCGCGGCGGCCAAGTGGAACGACTACCTGACGCCGAGCTTGCACGATCTGGGCCGCTACGTGGCGTTTTTGCACGAGGAGGGGCTATCGCCGCCCAGCATCGCCCGGCACCTGGTGGCCTTGCGGATGTTTTACCGCTTTTTGCGGCTGGAGGAACGGAGCCAGGCCGCCGCGGCCGACCTGCTGGCTTCCCCCAAGCTGTGGGAGCGGATCCCGCAGGTGCTCGCCCCGGAACAGGTCGAGGCCCTGCTGCAGGCCCCGCAGCCGGCCGACCGCTACTACTACCGCGACCGGGCCTTGCTCGAGACCCTTTACGCCACTGGCTGCCGCGCCTCGGAAGTCGTGGCCTTGCGGTGGGACAACGTGTACCTCGACGTCGGGATCTGCCGCTGCATCGGCAAGGGGAACCGCGAGCGGGTCGTCCCCTTAGGCCGCATAGCGATTGAGGCGCTGCGGGACTACGCCCAGTGGCGGCAGACGCGGCCACGCATGGCGTCCTCCCCCCTGGTCTTCGTTAGCCGTTCCGGACGGCCGATGAGCCGGATCGACCTGTGGCTGATCGTCAAAAAGTACTGTCGCCGCTGCGGCCTGCCCGCCAATGTTAGCCCGCACACACTCCGGCACAGCTTCGCCACCCACCTGCTGGCCGGCGGAGCCGACCTGCGGGCGGTGCAGGAAATGCTCGGCCATGCGTCCATCCGCACCACGCAGCATTACACGCAGGTGGACCGCCGCCGCCTGCGGGAAGTGCACCGCCGCTTCCACCCCCGCGGCCAGTCCGGCGACCGCCCCGACCCGCCGACTGCCTCCTGAACACCGTCGCTCAGATTCATCACTATTCCTATCAACAATAACATCATTCCTGCGGCGTCCCGCATCCGGTCGCGTGATCCCGTCCCCACCATCGACATTATTATGTTTATATCATTATCGACCTATTGATCACTATTCCGATCAACAATAACATCATTCACCACATCACGACCGCATCACTCAATACGCCACGATAATTTCACGCCTCACCATTAGGGCCGACAATGGCATCGTTCCGCCGGCCTCAGTGGCCCGCATCCCCGACGACCTGAAACGTGTGCCAGACGTGCTGCACTTCAAGGCCGTCCCAGTCTAGGCGTGGCCCGGCCAAGCCGAAGTAGTACGCCCGGCGGTGCCGCCCGTCGATCTGCACCCGGCTGACGGCCCGCCCCCGCTCATACTCCAATTTGATTTCGACAATCAAAGGGTCGCCGAACTGCAACGTGGCGGTGCGGGCGGTGCCGCCGTAACGCTGTTCCAGGCGGTCGGCTTCGATGCGGACCAGGCTGTCGAGCCGCTGCCGGGCGTCCTGTGCCGACAGGGCGGCCAGGTGGTTGTCGCTGAGGGGCTGCCAGCCAGCCCACGCCTCCGCACCGGAATACCAGCCACGGGACAGCCATAGCAGGCCGTTGCCGAACGGCTGCTCCCGTGGCGGGCCGAGCATGGCCGCGTGGACGCTGCCGTCCGGGGCCGTCCACTCCCGCCACTCGGCGGCGATCCCATAGCCCCGCTGATACCGCAACGCCGCCAGCGTCAGCACGGCCAGCACGAACATGGCGACCATGCCGATGGTCACCTGCAGCGGCGTGATGCGGGACGGCGAGGCCGCCACTGGCATCCCGGAGAGTGGCGGGATCTCGGGAGCGGCCGTGTCGCCGCTCGTGGCGGTCGCAGCAGTCGCGGCAGGGGCCGCCATCGCAGCCGGCTCCGCCGAGACATCGAGGGGCACCGGAAGCGGGTCCGCCACTGCCGGAGCGGAGCTGGCCGGAATTGCTGGTGGACTGACCTGTTCGGGCGGCGGATAGACCCCCTCCAGCGGCGGACTAGCCGGAACGGCTGGCGGCGTCGCCGGGGGAGCGGCTACCGCTCCGGCAGCCGACGGACTGATCGGCAAGGCCGGCGTCGCCGATGTACACCACGGGCAGACTACCGTCTGGCCCCGCTGCTCAAGTGGAACCTGAAAGGCCCGACCGCAGGCAGTACAGGCTACCGGAACGAACATGACCGGCCCGTTCGGTCGTCTTGCCGGTGGCGTCCGGGACATCCCGCCGCCGCACCAGCATCACTTGGCGTGTTCGGCTCCCTCACATGATGATTTTATTGATCGGAAATTCGACGATAGCACACGCCCCCGCTGCCTTCAGCCGCGGGATGAGGTGCCGCACCACGTCCTCGTCGATGATCGTTAGCACATCGACCCATTCCGGGTCCGACAGGGCGGAGATCGTCGGCTTTTGCAACGCCGGGAGCACCTGGAGGACGCGGTCCACATCGGTTTTGCGAACGTTCATCATCAGGCCGACCTTCCCCTCAGCGGCCATCGCCCCCTGGAGCATCAGGACCAGGTCGTCCATTTTCTGACGTTTCCACGGATCGGCCGCGGCGGCGGGGTGGGCGATGAAGCGGGTCGTGCTGGTCAGGATTTCGGCGACGATGCGGAGATTGTTGGCCCGCAGGCTGCTGCCGGTCTCGGTGGCTTCGACGATCGCGTCCGCCAGGCGGGGCGGCTTGACCTCGGTCGCCCCCCAACTGAACTCGACGGTCGCCTCCACGCCGTGTTGGGCCAGCCACCGTCGGGTGATGTTCACCACTTCCGTAGCGATCCGCTTGCCGCGCAGGTCGGCCACGCTCTGGATCGGCGAGTCCTGTGGCACGGCCAACACCCAGCGGACGGGCCGCCGGCTGACCTTGCTGAAGACCAGCTCGGCCAGTTCGACCACGTCCTGGACGGCGTCACTCTCGACGATCCAGTCGTAGCCAGTCAGGCCGCAGTCAAGCGAGCCGTCCCGCACGTACCGGGCCATTTCCTGCGCCCGGATCAAGGTACAGTGGATCTCCGGGTCGTCGATCGTCGGATAATAACTGCGGGACGTAAAGGTCAGCTTGTACCCGGCCCGGCGGAACAGCTCGGCGGTCGCCTCCTGCAAGGAACCGGCCGGTAAACCCAGTCTTAGGACACGCTCCATGAGTGAGTACCCACTCTCTCTGGCAGACGATTCGTTGTCGGGACGAATATCCAATGTTGGTCGGAATACCTCCGCTGCGGTCGGTCCCGTAGGGCTTCCGGCCCGCGGCGGACGTCGGCCGCATACGCCGCTGCTGTCAGTGCGGCGGAGGGATCACAGGAATCATTAATTTATGGGGAGGATCGTCCAAGGCCAACGCCCGCGGCGGGCCACCGCGGGCGGGAGCGTACCGCAGCGGCCGGGGGGGCCGCCAGTCGGACAGGGACGTTCATCAGCCGCCCTAGTACCGCAGTTGCAGGCCGAAGTTGACCCCGTGCAGCCACAACTCATCCTGCCGCAACTGCAGCCGCGGCGTCGGGATACGGCCAGGCTCCCCGTAATTTAGGCTTGCTGGCAGCGTCGATGCGTCGATAACCGGGTTGAGGTGCAGCCCAGGCCGCAGTACCCGGTTGATCCAGATGAAATTGTACCCCGCATACACCATCAGCGAGCGAGTGACATAGATGCCCAGGTTGGCGGTCAGCTCGGGGATGATGCCGAATTCGTCGTTGCTGTAGCGGCCGATCGTCGCCGCGTTGGCAAACAAGCCGCCGTAGCTGCTCCCCATCCGGGCCGTTTGGAAGTTACCAAAGGCGGTGTGCCCCTGAATGTCCAGCACCTGATGGATGTTGCCGATGCCGATTTTGCCGGTGGTCATCAGGTTCCACATCCCGTAGCGCAGCTCGTGACGCAATCCGAACACGCCGCCGTTGAAACGGTTGCGGGTCGTGATCCGGTCGATGATCTGAAACATCGCCGGGAAGACGATATTCACTCCGGCCAGCGGCACTTCCGGGGTGATCAGCTCCGTCCCGATCTGCACGGGAAACCCAAACGGCCCGGGGACAAATATCGGCTCCAGAATGTAGTTGTTCAGAAACGAGACGCTCTCAATCACAATCTGCTCGCGGTTTTGCAGGAACTTGTAACCGGCGATCAGATCCAGCGACTGCCATACCTTGGCATCCGGATGCGAACGGAAGATGTTCCACAATCCGGCGGCTTCGATGCCCCAGGTGGAGGTCGAGGTGGACACCTTGATGCCGCCGACGGCAAACTCGGGTCCTGTCAAAACCAGACTGGTCTGTCCCAATTCCGTGTCGATGAACGGGCGGGCGATGACCGGCACTCCTTCAGAGACCGCCCCGACCGGGAAGCTGCTGAACTGCCGATGGATCCCCTTTTCCTCGGTGTAGAAGGCGTTGATCCAGGGTCCGAAGCGGCGGTCGGCGTCGCCGTAGAAGCCGGCGTTGAACCGGAAGCCGCTGATGGCGTTGTACGGAATATCTTTCGCGGGAACGAGTTCTACTGTGCTAGGCTGGCCCAGGATGCCGAACTGGTTCGGCGCACTGGTGGTCACCAGCGGGTAGGGGATCGGCTGGCTGCGGGTGAACCAGAGGAGGTATTCGCCGCTGAACCACCAGCGGGGTGCGTCGCCGTAGCCGGTGGCCGAGGGGGGCGGCATTTCGATGCGTGGCTGCAGGTACGGCCCGGGCGGCGGATAGACCGGCGGCGTTCCCGGCGACAGAAGCGGCGTCTCGCCGGGTGGCATCGCCCCAGGCATCCCTCCTGATCCCGGCGCCGCATCCTGCCAGGCCGGGAATGTCGCCCCTCCGAGCGGTGCTGGCGGCGTCTGTCCCCATGCGGCACCCGCACTCGCCGCCAACGCCGCGATCGACCCCAGTATCCGTTTGCGCATGGTACGCTCCTGCTCTGCATGCGGGCGGATGCTTAGTCGTATTCCGCCATCGCGGCCACGACTCCCCCGACGCTGGCGGCGATCCTGCCGCCGGACGGCTTCCCCCCCGAGAAGCCGCCCACGTCGGATCTATCCCCCTAATCCTGCTTAACCTGACTATCGACACGACCCCTCCGATTGCTTGAATCGTTTTCACATGACCCCCTCTCAGAGCCGCTACATCCCCACTAGCGACTACACACCTACTGACCACTACACGCCGACTGGCCACTACCCATCCACGGGCCAATCAGAGGCTACCGGCCTCAAGGTAAGCCCAGTGGCCAAAACGCCGTGGATGGGCCACAGGCTGCACGCCCCAGCCTGTTAAATTACATATGGTATATGCGGCTGGACAAATTTTGAACACGCCGCCCTTGAAGGGGCTGACCAAATTCTGAACATTTGGCCATGAAGTGGCTGACCAATTTTTGAACACGCCTTACCGGACGGATCCGGCATAGAACTGCTGCCACAGTAGCAGACCGACGACAGTTTTGGCGTCGTGGATCTCGCCGGAGCGGATCATCGCCATGGCCTGGGCCAACGGCACAATGGACGGCTCAAGCTTTTCTCCTTCCTCCGGCCGCGGCGGTCCTGGCGTCAGCTCGCGGGCGAAAAACAGGTGCATCCGCTCACTGAGCACCCCCGGCGAGGCATACACAAAGCCGTGGTAATGCCACCACGCCGCCGTATAGCCGGTCTCCTCGGCCAGTTCGCGGCGGGCACAGTCCGCGATGTCCTCCCCCGCCTCCAACGTGCCCGCCGGCAGCTCCCAGAGCGTCTCCTCGACGATAAACCGGTAGTTCCGCAGCAACACCACCCGTTCGGCGTCCACAAGCGGCACGATCACCACCGCCCCTGGATGGAGGACCACGTCCCGACGCAACCATCGGCCATCGGCCGTCGGCTGGGTCTCGACCGCCACCTGGATTTTCCGCCCGACGTAGACGATTTCTCGAGGCATCGGCTGGCTCCCCGCGGCGACGACCGCTCGCCGACGCGTTGCGTACCGCCGCCGCACAGGCTAGGATAGTGTTGAGAGGAACTCTTACCTAGATCCCTGCAGGGCCGGGGCGTATGCGTGATCCGCTGAGTTGGGCATTCACCATCTTCCGGGCCTTCGGCGTACCCGTCAAGGTCCACATCCTGTTTATTGTCGTCACGTTGGGGCTGTTTTTGCGGCAGATCACCCTGCCGAACAATCCGATCGTCTGGACGGACGCGTTGCTGTTCATGGTGGTGCTGTTGTTCGGGATCGTGCTGTTGCACGAATTCGGGCACGTGTTCGGGGCCCGGCACGTGGAAGGGGACGCCCGGGAGGTGGTCCTCTGGCCGCTGGGTGGGCTGGCGGCGTTGGACGTGCCACGCACGCCGTATGCTCACTTCGTGGCCACCGCCGCCGGACCGGCGGTCAACTTGGTCATCTGTCTGCTGTGCGCGGCCGGCTTGGCCATCGGCGGCTTTTTCCCGAATCTCAACCCCTTGTCCAACCCTTACGTCTCGGAGATCAAAAACTACCGGGACGGGCGGATCTATACAAGCCAATATGGCCTGCGGCTCTACGCCGCGGATGGTTCCGGCGAGACACGGGCCGCGGAAGGGACCTGGAAGCCGGAGGTCGCGCAACAGGCGGCGGTGCGACTCGGCGGCGAACGGACCATCGCCCCCGCCTGGGCGGTCTGGCTGAACCGTACCTTCTACCTGAGCTGGCTGCTGTTCCTGTTCAACCTGCTGCCCGCCTATCCGCTGGACGGCGGACGCCTGTTGCAGTGCGCGATCTGGGTCCGCAGCGACTACCAACGCGGCCTGACCGTGGCGGCCTACAGCGGTTACATCTGCGGGGCAGTCTTCCTGATCGCCGCCATCGCCGTAAACGAGGCCCTGCTGCTCGGGTTGGGTCTGTTCATGCTGTTCGAGTCGTGGCGGAGCCTGCATGTGTGGGAGACGGAGGAGGCCGGGCCGTTCGGCTACGATTTTTCGGCGGGCTACACGAGCCTGGAAAAAGGGGAGGAGGAGCCGCGGCCGAAGCGGCAGAGCTGGTGGGCCCGCTGGCGAGCCCGACGGGCCGCCCGCCGCCTGCAGCGGGAGCTGGAGCAACGCGCCCGCGAAGAGGCCCGCCTCGACGAGCTGCTCGACAAGATTGCCCGCTACGGCAAGGACTCCCTCACCCCCGAAGAACGCCGCTTCCTTGAACAGATGAGCGCCCGCAAACGCCACCTGTCATAAAACGTACCACAACCCGTGCCGTGATCGCCGGGGTTGTAGCCACGGCGATCGGCCCGGAATTTGCAACAGCAGAAGGAGACAATCCCTGTGGCGGAGCTGATCACCCCCCGCACCCTCTCCGGCTTCCGGGACTACCTGCCCGCGGCGATGCTGGCCCGTGAAGAGCTGCTGCGGCGGGCCCGCCACGTCTACCGCTCCTACGGCTACACCCCCATCGACACCCCCGCCTGCGAAGCCCTGGACATCTTGCTCGGCAAAGGCGGCGACGAGTCCGACAAGCTCATCTACCGCGTCCGGTCCGCCAAATCGGACAAAGAAGAGATGGGGCTCCGCTTTGACCTGACGGTCCCCTTTGCCCGCTTCGCCGCCCAGTACCTCACCCAACTGGGCACGCCGTTCAAGCGGTATGCGATGGGGCCGGTCTGGCGTGGCGAACGCCCGGGCCAGGGCCGCTACCGCGAGTTCTGGCAGTGCGACTTCGACATCATCGGCACCACCGCCAACGCCGCCGACATCGAGGTGGCCCTGGTCATCCACGACCTGATGCTCGCACTGGAGCTGGAGCGATTCGTCATCCGCATCAATAACCGCCTGCTGCTCAACGGTCTGCTGGAACGCTGGCAACTGGCCGACCGGAGCGTGCCGCTGTTGCGGGCCCTGGACAAGCTGCCCAAGATCGGCCGGGAACAGGTGGCGGCGGAGATGGTGCGCGAGGCCGGCGTGACCCCCCAGCAGGCCGACACGGTGCTGCAACTGGCGGAAATCCGCGGCAGCAACGCCGAAGTCCTCGAGCAGGTGGCGGCCCTGTTCGGCACGGCGGTCCCCGAGGCGGCCGCCGAGGGGCTCCGCCGCCTACGCGAATTGCTGCAAGTCCTGGAGACCGTGGGAGTTCCGCCGCAACGGATCGCCATCGACCTGAGCATCTGCCGCGGCCTGGACTACTACACCGGCACGGTTTACGAAACCTTCCTGACCGATCTGCCCGGCATCGGCAGCGTCTGCAGCGGCGGCCGCTACGACAACCTCGCCGGCAAATACACCCGCCAGGTGCTCCCCGGCGTCGGGGCCTCGCTGGGCGTCGATCGCCTCCTGGCGGCGATGGAGGAGCTGCACCACCCCCTTTTGGCCGGCCGCCAGACCCCCGCCGACGTACTGATCGTCCAATTTGATGCCGCCCACCTGGCGGACTACCAGCGCCTGGCCCGGCGGCTGCGGCAGGCTGGCCGCAACGTCGAAGTGTACCCGGAAGCCCGCAAAATCGGCCAGCAGCTGGCCTACGCCGAAAAACGCGGCCACCGCTGCGCCGTTATTGCCGGCTCCGAAGAGTTCGCCCGTAACGTCTGGAAGGTTAAAGACTTAGCATCGCGGCAGGAAACCATCGTCGCGGACGACGGCGTTGTCGCCGCCATCGCAACGCTCCTGGCGACGCCCCCCGCCGCACCCGGACAGACCTGAACCCGGTCCGAGGACCAGCCCGTGCGGTGCCGCTGCAACCACTACGAGGCCGCCTTTATCGCCTACGCCCACAGCCGCGGCGCCACTGTCGTCCCTCTGGACGAGCTGGTCTGTCGGCCGCCGGCGGACCGCCCGCCGTGCAAGACGCCGGACTGCCTCGTCCTGCGGCCCGGCCTGGCCCAGACCGCCCGGCTGGTCGTGGACATCAAGGGCCGACGGTTTGGCGGCACCGCTGCCAACCCCCGCCGTCACTGGCCGAGCTGGTGCACCGCCGCGGACGTCGCCGCCCTACTGCAGTGGGCGGAGGGGCTGGGGGAGGGATTCCAGCCCGTGCTGGCGTTCGTGTACGTCCTGGCCGAGCACGTCGAGCTGCCGCCGGGCACGCCTGACCTGTTCCACTACCGCGGCCGGCGGTACCTGCTCCGCGGCGTCCATGTCGCGGACTACCGCCCGGTGATGCGGCGACGCAGCCCTCGCTGGGACACCGTGGACGTGCCGGCCGAGGTCTTCCGACGGATCGTCCGGCCGTTTGCGGAATTCCTGCTGGCCCCCGCCGCGGCCGACCCGCCGACGGCGATCCATGACCGAACATCTAGACGGACAACGAGTTACGAAGTAACAACATCCCTCCGGACACCGCTTGACGAAACAACCGGCCGGCGTTGTCCCAGTCCCAGTTCCAGTTTCAGTCGTCCACATTAGTACGACCATGAGACCGTTACGTTTGGGTGTCGTCTTGGAGTCGCTGGAATTGCCCCTGCGGGCGGCGGTGGCCGAAGCGGCCCGCCTGGGCGTATCCGGCGTACAGGCCGACGCTCTCGGCGACCTGGCCCCGGCTCAACTCAGCAGCACTGGCCGTCGCGAGCTGTCGCAACTGCTCGCCCAGCACCAACTGGAATGGGCCGCCCTGCACGTGCCGCTGCGGCGGGGTCTGGACGCCGCCGACGGCCAGCAGCAGCGGCTGGAGCACCTCCTGCAGGTCCTGCGGCTCTGTGCCGATCTGCACTGCCGCTGTCTGGTGGTGCCGTGCCCGAAAATCCCCGCGCCGGACACGCCCCGGGCCCATACCCTCCGCGACTCTCTCCAGTCCCTCTGCCGCTGGGCCGACCATTACGGCGTCCACCTGGCGCTGGAAATCGGCTTTGACCCTGCCGAAACGGTTGTCGCTTACCTGCGCAGCTACGACAGCGAGCGGTTGAAGGTCACCTACGATCCGGCCAACTTCCTCATTCACGGCTACGACCCGCTGGCCCAGGTGCCGCCGCTGGCCCGTTGGATGGCCCACGTGCACGCCCGCGACGTCCGCTCTGCCAGCGTCGCCCGCGGCATGCAAGAGGTGCCACTCGGTGCTGGCGAGGTTGATTGGCTCACCCTGATGGCCACGCTGCAAACCATTGAATTTGATGGATTTGTGACTATTGAGCGGCTGGAAGGGAGCAACCGGCGGGCCGATGTGCAGGCCGGCGTGGCCTTCCTCCGCCGCTTCCTCCCGCCGCCGGTCGGCTAACGGTTCCGTCTGCCGTCACGGCCGCGGCTGAACGCGTGCCACGGCAGCGAGCAGCCCAGCTTGCCCCGATCTCAGCGGCGGCCGCCCTGGACCAGCAAGATGTCGATGAACCGCCGCAGGGAGGCCGGACGGTAACGGTGCTTGTGCCACACGGCAGCCATCGTCCGCGTCGGGGCGGGCCGCACCAGCGGTCGGAAGACGCATTCGATCTGCCAGGGGCCAAGCACCGCCATCTCCGGAACCAACGTCACCCCCTGCCCGGCGGCGACCAGCGCCAAAAGCGTCGATATTTGCTCGCCGCGACAGACCACGCGCGGCTCCACCCCCCCGTGCCGGCACAGGCTCAGCACCTGCTCCCCCAGGCAATGCATCTCATCCAACAAAATGAACGGCTCGGAACGCAGGTCCGCCAGGCGGATTTCCTCTTTCTCCGCCAGCCGGTGCTTGGGTGGCAGGGCCACCAGCAGTGGCTCGCTCCGGAGCCGCTCGACGTGCAGATGGTCGTCGGCAACGGGCAAGGCCATGATCCCCAGGTCCAGCTCGCCGCTGTGCAGTCCCTCCAGCAGGCGGGAGGTCACCTCTTCTAGCAACTGGAGCTGCACCGTCGGATGCTCCCGCCGGAAGGACTGCACCGCCCGCGGTAACAGAAACGGGGCAATCGTCGGGATGGCTCCGACCCGCAGCGTCCCCCCCTCCCCCACCTCGCGGATCGCCCGGTCGGCCTCTTTCACTGCCGCGAGAATCTTTTGGGCGTACTGCAGCAGTAACCGTCCGGCGTCCGTGAGCACGACCTTGCGGCCGATCCGGTCGAATAACCGTTGCCCCACGCCGTGCTCGCGGCTCTCCAGACGCATGATCTGTTCGCTGAGCGTCGGCTGGGTCACCCCCTCCCGCTCGGCGGCGCGGGTAAAGCTCCCCGTCTCGGCCACCGCCACAAAGTAGCGTAACTGGTGCAGCTCCATCGGATGAACCTATCGTGAAAGTCACAATCCATCAATCGCATCTATTATAGACACCGCCTGGCCGTGACCGGCGAATCGGACGTCCGCTGGAACGGGCCATGGAGGGGCCCGTGCCGGTTGGCCCCCGCCGCGACTAGACTGACCCCATGAGCGACCAGACGTCCCTGCGGCGGCTCCCGGCGGTCTCCCGCCTGCTGGAACACACGGCCCTGCTGGCCGTACGCGGCGAATTTGCACCGGCGGCCATAGTCGAAGCGGTGCGGACGGTGCTGGAAGCCGTGCGGACCCGTCTGCGGCGGGGGGAACCGGTCGATGCCGCAAGCTGCGACCCAGACCACCTGGCCCGGCAGGCCGCCGAGCACCTCCGGCGGACGGCTCGCCCCTCCCTGCGCACGGTCATCAACGCCACCGGCGTCGTGCTCCACACCAACCTGGGACGGGCCCCGCTGTCTGAATCCGCCGCGCAGGCCGCCTACGCCGCCGCCCGCCACTACGTCAACCTCGAAATCGACCTGGCCAGCGGGCAACGCTCCCACCGGCAGGACCACATCCGGGCAGCCCTGCGGCGAATCAGCGGGGCCGAGTCCGCCACCGTCGTCAACAACTGTGCGGCGGCGACCATCCTGACCCTGCGCGGCGTGGCCGCCGGCAAGGAAGTCATCGTCTCCCGCGGTCAACTCATCGAAATCGGCGGCAGCTTTCGCATCCCAGAAATCATGGCCGTCAGCGGGGCCATCCTCCGCGAAGTCGGCACCACCAACATCACCCGCCTCAGCGATTATGAACAGGCGATCGGTCCCAACACCGCCGCCCTGATGCGGATCCACACCAGCAACTACCGCATCCGCGGCTTCACCCGCCAGGTGCCCTTGGCCGAGTTAGTCGCCCTCGGGCGGCGGCATAACCTGGTGGTCATCGACGACATCGGCAGCGGCCTAGCCGCCGACCTGACGCCGTGGGGCTGGACCGAGGAGCCGACCCTCCAGAGCAGCGTCGCCGCTGGGGCGGACCTGGTGCTATGCAGCGGCGACAAACTGCTCGGTGGGCCGCAAGCGGGTATCATCGTCGGTCGCAACGTCTGGATCCAACGACTGGAACGCGACCCGCTGATGCGGGCCGTCCGCCCGGACAAGATCACCCTGGCCGCTCTGGCGGCTACCCTGCAGCACTACGACGACCCGGCAGGGGCTGTCTCCCAGGTCCCCGTACTCGCTGCCCTGACGCTGGACATCCGCCGCCTGCGGGAACGCTCCCAACAGTTCCTAGAGCGCCTGCGTTCCCGCCGCCTGCCGGCTGACCTGGCCCTCTGCGACGACGTCACCTACGCGGGCGGCGGCTCGCTGCCGGACATGCCCATCCCAACTGTCGTCATCGCCGTGCGGCCGCGGCTGATGACCGAAGCCGCCTTGGCCGCCCGCCTGCGGATCGGCACGCCCCCGGTGGTCGCCCGCGCCGCCGACGGCAGCCTGCGGATCGACTTGCGGACCGTCTTGCCGGAACAGGAAGCCACCCTGGCCGACGCTTTGAGCGATGCCCTGACTGGCCCGGCCCTCGCCGACTCGCCGATGACCGACCGACCGACGCCCGCCACGCTGCTTCCGGGCTCGGGGAGCTCCGCCGCACCGTTGGACGACGACGGAGCCGAACACTGAGCCGCTCACAGGCCACCGGCAAAGATCGTCCGCCCGCCGTCCACCGGCAGACACACGCCCGTCAGGAAGTCGTTGTCGATGAAGTGCAACACGGCCAACGCGACGTGCTGCGGGCTCCCCTCCCGTCGCACCAGTGTGGCCCGGGCAATTTCCTCCCGCTCCTGCGGCGACATCTCCTCCGGCAGCATCACCGGACCCGGCAGCACAGCGTTGACCCGCACCCGCGGGTTCCGCTGCCCCAGCTCCACCGCCATCACCCGCGTCAGCCCCGGAATCGCCGCCTTGCTCACAAAATAGGCCGCGTAATCGGCGTACGGCCGCACCGCCGCCCAGTCCCCGATGTTAACAATACAGCCCCCTTCGGCCTGGCCGACCATCTGCAGACCGACTGCCCGACACGTCAAGAACGTGCCTAACGTGTTGGTGTCAAAGTGCTTACGGACATCTTCGGCGGTCGTCTCTTCCAACCCCTTCCGCTCCCAGATCGCCGCACAGTTGACCAGCACGTCGATCCGTCCGAACTGCTCCCGCGTGGCGGCGACCAGGGCGTCGACCTGGGCCGCGTCGGCCAGGTCCGCCTGGGCCACGGCCGACGGCACGCCGTACCGCTGTTTAAGCTCCTCCGCCGACTGACTAGCTTCCGCCGCGGCGGTCCGGTAGTGGAGCATCACGGCGTAGCCCCGCTCGGCCAGCGCGGCCGCTACGTGGAAGCCCACTCGCCGCCGGCCGCTGCCGGTCACCAAAGCCACCCGCCGCCCGGTCTGGGCCATCAGTCTCACTCCTGACAGAACAACGCCACAACCATTAACCGCAGACCATCTGCCTAATTAAAACCTAAGACAGATTAAATTAAAATAGATGCCCAAAATTGAGTCCATGCATAAAAATTAGGCAAATTGCCTAAAAAATAGGCACAGGCGGATCGATCTGGACCCAACTTTTGCACCCGGCGTATTGCGGCGACTCCGGCACCTCCACCGCCCGCGGCAACGGGTAAGCCCGCACCCGCAGCACGTACAGACCGGGTCGCCGGTACTCAAACCGTTGCCGCACCGTCTCTTCCGTCAGAATGTGCTGCTCCCGCAATGCCACCACCGCTTCCCAGTGGTCCAAATAGTCCACCTGCTCAACTTCCACCCACTGTTCAAAGCGGACAATCCCCGCCGCCGGCCGAGCCGCCTCGACCTGATCGAACAGGGGGTGGTACTCCGGCCGGATACGGGACCGCTGCTCGTGAAAATACGTCGGATAGAGCAGAAATTCGCGGTATTCCGGCACGAACTGCCCCCCCTGCTCGGCGATGCCCCCCTTGCGGAGGATGATCGGCTGGATTCCGGTCGCGATGGCCCGGCAGACCACGGCCCACTCTTTGAACGCGACATCTAGGGCGGTCGTAGCGGTCATTACGTCTGTCTCCCGTGGAATTCGGACAGTCCGTACCCGGCCGGCGTCACCTGCGGTCAAGCGGGTGGCGGCCGAGCCGTGGCTCCGTGTCACCACCGTTCATCTCTTGGCGTGCGCCGGAGCAGCTCCTGCATCGCCTGCTGCGGCGAGACACCTTCATGGACGACGCGATAGACCCCCTCCATGATCGGGGCTTCCAGGCCCATCCGCCGCAGCCGCTCGTAAACGCTGCGGCAGGTCCACACCCCCTCGGCCACCTGCGGCCCGGCCAGCACGGCCTCCCGCGACTCGCCCCGTCCCAGGCGGTAGCCCACCCGCCGGTTGCGGCTATGCTCGCTGTAGCAGGTGACGATGACATCCCCGATGCCGGCCAGGCCGCTGAAAGTCACTGCCTCCGCACCGTGGGCGACGCCGAAGCGGGTCATTTCTGCCAAGCCGCGGGTCACCAGCGCCGCTTTGGCGTTGTCCCCAAGCCCTAGCCCTTCGCAAATCCCCGCGGCAATGGCCAGGACGTTTTTCAGCGCCCCGGCCAGCTCGACGCCGATGACGTCCGTGTGGGTATACACCCGGAATAGCTCGCTGCCAAAGTGCTGTTGGACCCACACGGCCAGCAACACGTCCGCCGCGGCGGCCACCACCGCCGCCGGCAGCCCCCGCCCCACCTCCTCCGCATGGCTCGGGCCACTGACCACCGCCACCTGTTCGCAGCCCAACACTTCGCGAACAATCTCACTGGGCCGCCGGAACGTACCGTTTTCCAGCCCCTTGGTCAGGCTGACCACCGGCACGGTGCAGGGGATGCCGACAAACCGCTGCAGTGAGACACGCAAAAACGCCGTCGGGATCGCGGACACCCAGCAGTCCGCCCCGGCCACGGCCTCCGCCGGATCGGCGGTCAGCAGCACGCTTTCCGGAACCCGCACGCCCGGCAGCAGCGGCACATTTTCGCGCAACCGCTGCATCTCCGCAACCGTCTCCGGCAACGCCCCCCACAGGCGGACCTGGTAGTCCGGCCGGCGGGCCAGGTACACGGCCATTGCCGTACCCCAGGAGCCGTTGCCCAACACCGCTACCGTAAACGGCATGATGTCTTGACCTTCAGGATGGATCCCGACCGCCGGGTACGGCCTGGCCCGATCCGGCCGCCGTACCGGACGCTTTGCCCAGCCGGACGCTTTGCCTAGCTCGCACAGTTTCGCGACATAGCACATTTTACGACTGCCGGGCCAAGCAAGGCAGCGAATCCACAGTAACGGTGAAGACCCCGGCATCTGCCAGCCGATGGCAAGGTGGGAGATACTGCGGGGATGGGTCGCCGGGCCGGAGGAGGATAGACGGCCAGGCCGACCCCAGGACCGCCGCCGCAACTGCAGGAGGAACACCGAATGGCCATTCGCCTGAAATTGTACAATCCGCCGGACGACGATCTCGAGTCCCCCCGCCCGCAGCCGGAAGTGCGCGTTCGCCTTGGGGACTTGCTGCCGATCTTCGCCGTCGCCCAGCGGATGAATTACGTCTGGCTGCAAGATTTTCTCGACGACGAGGTGGCGGTCACGTCCGATCTTTACGAGGTGATGCAGGCCTTCCGGCAGAACCAGCCAAAACCCGCTTGAGGTATATCGCGACTTTCCCGGCCCTCTTAGCATCCGGCGATCGCTGAGGAGCACGGAACAAACGGTCACGGCCCGGCACGTGCGGCCAGAGTTACACGCGGCGACGACGGTTTGTCCCCGCCGAGCCACCACACGTGGCGACGCAGGTCCGTCCCCACGCCGCCGGCTCGTCGTCATCCCTGCGGCGGTTGCCCGCGCCATCCCTCGCCGCTGGCTCAATCGTCATCGTTGCCCTGCAACAGGTCCGGCTTGCCGAACTGCGACAGGTCGATGGTGCCGCGCAGCTCGGCCTCGGCCAGCTTGAGCCGCATTTCCAGCTCCCGCAGTTTGTTCTCGATCCGCTCCCAGCGGCTCTTGTCCTCGTCCCGCTGCCGCAGCCGCGGCACCTCCGGGTAGTTCAACTGCCGCTGCAGTGCGGCGAACAGATAGAGTGGGTCGCGGCCGCGACTGGCCTTGGCGATCTTCCCTTCTTTCTCGCCGAACAGCACCGGCAACGGCGGCACATACTGCGGCTGGACCCGCCGCTGCTCCTGCACATACCACTCCGACCGCAAGTACACCAGATCGGCAAAATCGATGTCCCCCATCTGCTTGCCCAGGCTCAGGATGAACTCCTGCCACGGCGACTCGTACAGCGGATCGGCGGCCATCGCCTCGAACCCGGCCAGATAACCGAGCCGGTTGCGGGCGATCGTCTCAAACTGGTAAACGAATAGTCCGGCACAGGTCGGCTGGTTGGCCCGGTAGAGGGCTTCCCGCTCCAGCACCAGCAAGGCGGTGGTGATCGGGAAGCGCAGGGCCTCCTGTTCCGCCTGTTGCACGACAAATGACTGAAAGGCGGTAAAGTAGTGCGGCAAGCGGGCAAAACCGCTGCTCAGCAGGCCGGTGTGTTTCAGCTCCGCGGCCAGAAACTGTACGGCGTAGGGCAGCCGCGTCGAGCTGAGCAGCTCCTCATGGATCCGCGACAGGATCTCCTGCGCCGGCCAGTTGTCTTGCAGGCGTTCCCGGAAGGTCCGAAAAAAGTAAGCCTGTTCGATGTACTCTTCGCGTTCCAGTAGCGGCGTGCGGCTCATGCCGATCATCTTAGACCGCACGGGACGCTGTGCAAACGCTGCCGACCGTGCCGCTGCCCGGCGTCCCGGCCCAACCGATCGCCGGTACGGCTCCCGCAGCCGAACCGGTGCGGCGTCCATGCCCATTCCGCCGCCCGACGTCCCAGTCCGACCGGTGGCCGGCACCGCTCCCGCAGCCGAGGAAGTACGGCGTCTTTTCCGACCCCGCTGCCTAGCGTTCGGCCCAATCAGCAGTCGGCACGGCACCCGCGGCTAGCCCTGCCGCGGACGTTCCGGCCGCGTCGGGTTCCACCTCAGGTCAATTCCCGGATCGGCGTCGGGTCGTCGACGATCGGGTGCGGCCGGCCGGTTGGATCCCGGAAGGTCTGGGTGGCGTCGATGCCCAGGTGATAGTAGATGGTCGCGTGCAACTGCGGCGGGGTAATTGGCCGCTGGACGGGGTATTCCCCTTTGGCGTTGGTGGCGCCGACGATCACGCCGCCGGGGACGCCACCGCCAGCGATCAGCACCGACATGGCGTTGCCCCAGTGGTCCCGTCCGGGCACCGGATCGGTTCCGGGGAGACCGTTGTTGATCCGCGGCGTACGGCTGAATTCCCCCATCACCACGACCAGCACGTGCTCCAAAAGGCCGCGCACCTCGAGGTCGTCCAGCAGTGCGGAGACGGCCCGATCGACGACGGGCACCTTGGTACCGTGGCCGCGTTGGATCGAGCTGTGGTCGTCCCAGTGCGGCATGTCCACGGTCACGAAGGTGACGCCAGCTTCGACCAGGCGGCGGGCCATGAGGGTGTAGCGGCCCCAGGCCGTATTGCCGTACCGCTCGGCCAACTTCTCCGGCTCGCGGCTGATGTCGAACGCCTCGCGGGCGGCGCTGCCCAGCATCAGGTCCAACGCCTGCTGCTGGTACTGGTCCATCGCCTGCATCATGCCGGAGGCGTCGATATCCCGCCGCAGAACGTCGAAGGCTTGCAACAGGCTGGACCGCTGCCGCGTCTGCTGGGCCGCTTCCGACGTGGCGGCGACGGCCTGGAGCCACTTCGGCGGCCCGATCCGCCGCGTGTCCGTCGCTCCCAGGTACTTGTTCTCGCGGTCTACGTCAAACGGGTTGTACGCCCCGCCGAGATAGGCCGCCCCCATATATCCGGGGAACAGGTAGACGGTCTCCGCTGCGGGCAAGCCCACATACGGCGGCAGCCCGGGCCGGTTCGGCCCCTTGACCCGCGCCACATACGAACCGATCGACGGATACCGTTGCGGCAGGTCGGCCGCCGTGGAGCCAAACCGACCGGTCGTCATCCAGTGGGCGGCGGCGAAGTGGTCGCCGTTGTCGTGGTGCATCGACCGGATCAATGCTACCTTGTTTAGCCGCTGGGCCACCCCCGGCATCAGTTCGCTCAGGCATACGCCCGCAATCGGCGTCTTCACTACGCCGAACGGGCCGCGGTATTCGGCGGGGGCTTCCGGTTTGGGGTCGAACGTCTCAAAGTGACTGGGTCCGCCGTCCAGCCAGATCAGGATGACCGCCTTTTCGCCGCTGCCCCGCGTCGGTTGGGCCGCCCGCAACCGCCGGTAGTCCCCCAGGGTCAGGCCGCATAACCCCAAAAATCCCGCTTTCAACGCCGTGCGGCGGCTGACGCCCGCACAATTCCTCCGGCCCGGGCCATTCTCCACAACCAGCATGGCTAGACTCCACAACAGTGAAAGTGAATCGTGGCGGGACAGCGTACAGGCAGGATCGTCTTAGGGAGCTAACACCAGTATACGCTACCGCTCCCCTGCCTGGCAAGGACAATCCCCATTACAGCTAGTCATTCATCAGTGTCATTCATCAGTGGTTCGTCGGGGCGACGGTGGGGGCACAATAAGGGTCCGGCCACGCCGGAACAGGAGGGATTTGGTATGCTATCTGCGGGAAGCTGCGGCCAGTTTTCTGTTCGCGTCACACGATGCCGGCATAGGATTTGGTATGCTATCTGCAAGTGGGCCGGTCAGGACCAGCGTTTCGGTGGCGATCGTTGTTTGAGAGGGGTCAATCATGCTGACGATTCGGACGATTCTGCACCCTACAGACTTTTCGGAACCGTCCCGTGCCGCATTCGAGCTGGCCTGCGCCCTGGCTCGCGACTACGGCGGCAAGCTCATCATTCTGCACGTCAATCCCCCCGCACCGGTTTATGCCCCTGACGGCGTGGCGGTCCCCTTCACCACGGCCGAACCTGAGGAGCTGCGCGCACGCCTGCAGGCCATCCGGCCCTCCGACGAGCGGATCACCTATGAACACCGCTTGCTGGAGGGGGACCCTGCCGAGCGGATCGTGGAAACGGCGGTGCAGGAGAAAGCGGACCTCATTGTCATGGGGACTCACGGAACCACTGGCCTGGTGCGGCTGCTGGTCGGCAGCGTGGCCGAAAGTGTGCTGCGGAAGGCCCCCTGCCCCGTCCTGACCGTACGGGCCGCGGCGGCATCCCCCAGTTCGGGCTGAACCTTCCCGCTACATACCTCCATCACCATCCCCCCATCATCCCATTCCCCTCACCTGTGCGTTTCTGACACACAAGCGTGCCAGTTGTTTACATACAGTTAATGACCCATCCTGTCCTAGTCCGGCCATCTGCGGCCAATTGTTACCCATCAATACAGTGAAGTCTCGCCGTTTGACACGGGGCCGTACCGCCGGTTTGACACGGGGCCATACGCATCCATGCCATTGGCTACCGTGGCGGCGTACGAATCAGCGGCACATCCGCCAGAACTGTCACCCATATTCAGATAATTCGATCCACTTGTCCAATTTTAGCCGCCCGCGTAGGATGTGGTACGGAAACTGCATAAGGAGACTGCACGACGGCGGATGAATCCCCGGCCGAGGGTGCGGCATCCGAATTGGATGGATCCCGCCGTTAGCGATGGAGATCGTGGAGGCCGGCCGCACGTTCGCTGCGGAGCGGCGGGTTGGCCATCAGCAACTGTGCAGGGGCGAGGAGACCGGTCATGCACTCGGGTCTGAGCGAGCAGCAGGTGCAACACTACCGGCGACGCCTGGAACGATTGATCGCCCGCCTCCATCCGGAGTTGGCGGATTTGCAAGCCGAGGCGTGGCGGGGAAACGAGCAAGCGGCCCCGGGGATTGACGCTCCGGCAATCGAAACCGACCCGGACAGCCGGGAGGAGGAGGAAGCCCTGGCCCGCACCCTTTGGCAAAACGAACGAGAAATCCTGGCCCAAGCCCAGGCCGCCCTGATCCGCATTGCCGCCGGAACCTACGGCGTGTGTACCGCCTGCGGTGCCCCCATCGGCAAGGAACGCCTCGATGCCATCCCGTACACCCCCTACTGTTTGGCCTGCGCCCAAAAAGCCGAACGGGGCGAGTTGGATTGACAACATGGCGAGCCGGATTGCGTCTGCAGCGAGGCTGAACATGGCATCCTCCGATTCCCTCGCCCGCATCGTGGCCGACCTGATCCGCGTCCTGCAGCAGCAGACCCGCCTGCTCGAGGAGACGATTGCCCGCATCGAGCAGACGACGGGCCATTTGGGAATTGAGGGCGAATTCGGCGTCATCGCTTCGGAGCTGGCGGAACTGGCCGTGCGGCTGCGGCAATGGACGGCGGCAGGGCCGCCCGGGCGGCAGACCCAACCCGAATAGCCGTGCTATGGGGTCGCCTAACGGCTACACTCGGCCGAGGAGAGACCCGCCGTGGCTTGTGACAGATGGCACATGCGGCACCGGTCGGCCTGCCTGTCCGGGCCGCCCCACAGACTGGCCCAACGGCCGGGCCAACCGGACCCCCCGCCGCAACCTTCACCTGTCCAAAAATTGGTCACCCACTGAGGAGGACGTACCATGTTTGTACCTACAGGCTGGACGGATTGGGAGCTGGTGTTTGCAGCCTGTCTATGGGCTTGGTTGGCACTCAGTCTGGCGTCCCTATTGGCTTTTGCTGTGGCGTACGGATGGTTCCGCGAACCGGCTCACGGGCGTGTGGCGGCGTCGGCCGTCAAAGGGGCGTTTGCGGCCAATGATGCGTCTGCAGCCAACGATGCGGGCCGGCCAGCCAGCCATGCGGCGGTATCCCCTGCCCCGGCATCCACGCCGGCCGCGGAGCTCGCCACCGCAAGCTAAATCATTGCCAATCAACATCTTAAGCAAGTATGCCGTTGGCGGCTCGCCCAGTCCCGGCAACCCCCAGCGGCCTGCCAGCCGGCCGCATCGTCCCTTTCCGGTTTGGCTCAGACAAAGACGCCCCACCGCTGAATCCTTTCGGATCGTTATTGCCTCCAATTTAGCAGACACGTATTGTGCAATAGGTTTATTGGCACGTCAGCGATCGCTCCGCGGCGTGCCGTTACCGATATGTCGGAGAACATCTGTGGAACTGCCGCAACTGCATCATCCGTGGCTGGTAGCGGTCTGGCCGGGAATGGGCCATGTGGCCGCCAACGCGGGCATTTATCTGCTCGCCAAGCTGGGCATGAACGCTCTGGCCGAGTTTGACGCCCCCGAGCTGTTCGATATCGAGCAGGTCGAAGTGAAAGAGGGGATCATCCAGCGGCCCCGCCGCCCGCGGCACCGCTTTTTCTACTGGCAAAACCCGCAGCATCATCATGACCTGGTCGTCTGTCTGGGCGAAGCTCAGCCGCAGTTCGGCAAGTTCGCCTTCTGCCGGCAGATCATCGAAATCGCCAAAAAGCTACAAGTGGAGCGGGTGTTCACCTTCGCGGCGATGGCCACGCAGATGCAGCCCCACGACCGCTCGCGGGTCTTTGGCGCCGTTACCGACAGCAAATACCTCGACGAGCTCAAGCAACTGGAGCTGGAAATCGTCCAGGAAGGGCACATCGGCGGACTCAACGGCGTGTTACTGGCCGCCGCCGCGGCCGCCGAGCTGCCGGGTACCTGCCTGCTCGGCGAAATGCCGCATATCTTCGCCCAGTTCCCGTTCCCCAAAGCCTCCCTGGCCATCCTCGAGGTCTTCGCCACCATCGCCCGCATCGACCTGGACCTGCAAGACTTGCAGGCCGAGGCCGAACGGGTCGAAGAACAGCTCGAGGAGCTGTTGCACCGCATCCAGCAACAATTTGAGTACGCGTCATCCGAGGATGAGCACAAGCCGGAACCAGAGGGGGCCGAACCGGAGGGGACTGAAGCGGCGGAAGAAGAGCCGGTCGCGGAAAGATCGGATTCGGGGGACCAGGCCAGAGGGCCGACCCGGCACCGGCATCCCGGCCGCAATGGCCACCTCTCCGCATCGGACCGCGAACAGATCGAACGCCTGTTCCGCGAGGCCGCCGCGGACCGCTCCAAAGCATTCGAGCTGAAACAGGTCCTCGACCGGCTCGGCGTGTTCAAGGAGTACGAGGACCGCTTCCTGGACCTGTTCAAAAAGCCGTCCGCGTGATGCCGCAGGCTCCCACCGCTAGCACCCCCTTGGGCGACACCAACACCGCTCAATGCTGCCCCCGTAAAGCCGGTGGCGACCTGCTGCTTGCCCCACCCGTCGCCCGCGGCGTTCCTGACGGCACCGTTGCCGGTACTCCCGCCGTCGCGGCCCCCCTACTCGCCAAAGCCAGCGGAAGGCTGACGCCAGCGTTTGCGGACCGCCTGCGGCGTCGTCGCGTCGATCTGTCGCCAGGCGGCCGCCAGGTCCCGCACGACCTCCTGCGGCGACGCTCCGTGCCGCAACCGCTCCAGCTCCCGCACCGCCGCCCGCTGCAACTGGGCTTGGTCCGGCGCCCGTAACCCGAGTACCGGATTTTTCACCTCCGCCCGCACATACGACCGCAACGCGTCCTGCAGTTGCCGCGTCCGCTCGGCGTCGAGCCGGTAATGGTACCAGACCACCAGCCGCTCCTGCTCCAAGTGGATGGACCGGAACGGTCCGGCGTTGAGCCGCGGCGTGCTGAGCAGCTCCAGGCTGCGGGCCGGCCCGCCCAGCTCCCCGAGCAGGTCGAAGGCGTCCTCGGGGCGGGAGCACTGCCGCCGCACCACCCCCACCCAGCCGCCGGCATAGTAGGGGACGTAATTGGGCGTCACGGTGCGAACAAAGCGTCCCTGACCGTCGAAGTAACCGGTACTGCCGGGCAACGCCGCGACGGCGTAGGTTGCGGCCACGACGCCGTGCTCCAGCGGCAAATGCTCCAGGTCAACCAGCTCGGCGACGGCCAGCATGGCCTGCCCCTTGGCCAGGGCTGCGCCGGGCCGCAACGGCGTGGCAGCGGGCGGCGGCAGGGCCTTCTCGGCGACCAGGCGGGCCAATAGCCGGGCCGCCTGCCCAAACGCCGGAGCATCCAGACGGGCATCGCCGCCGAACGGATCAAACTGTAGGGGAGCGGCCTGGGCCTGGGCAGCATCCGTGATCGCCGGGCGATCATAACAGGCCGCGATACGGAAAAAACTGTCGGCCCATGCTTCAGCGGACATCGCCGGCAGGGCGGGCCGGCCATCCACCGCCGACAGCACCGCCGCTAGATCGGCGAGCTCCTCCCACGTCGCCGGCACCGCGGGCGGCCGCCCGTACCGCTGCTGGTAAGCCTGACGCACCGCCGGCTCCTCCAGCCGGTCGCGGCGGACAATCAGCAGACGGCTATCCCCGCCAATCGGCAAGGCCTGGGCTTGACCGCCCCACTCGATCAGATGCTCGCGGTAGGCCGGCAACAGGCCCGTCCACTGGAACGGATGACCGGAGCGGCGAAACGCCGGCGGCACCAGGGCCAACTCCTCGCGGTCGGCCCACTCCCCCAAAGACGCAACTGGAATGATCGCCGCATCCGAGTCGTCGTCACGCCGCATCGGTTCGACCAACAACTCGACGCGAATCCGGCGACGGTGTGACCAGCTCCGCACCGCCGGCTGCAGCGTTTCCGCCAAAGCCGCATCCGCACACCGCACGGTCAGCACGGCCTGGGATTGATCTTGCGTATCTCCTTTTGCTGCGTCAGGTTGCGCACAGCCGGCGACCGCCAGTCCCAGGACGGCCACCACGACCCATAGCCCCCCTACCCCTCGCCGGACGGTCGCTACTGGTTCGAGCATCCGGCATCGTGCCGCTTCTCGCCAGGCACTGGCCGCCGCCGGAGGTGTTAAAAAAATGAAAAAATATGAAAAACTGTAATCCGCGGAAAATTTCCCGCTATAGACCATTGCACACCCCCTGTCCGGTAGCTTATAATTGCGGATAAGGTCGGTGTAAGAAAATGACTCGCAGGCGTCCGGAGAACCGGCAACCGACTCTGAACCCGTGAGGGCGTCCGCCGCCGGGTTCCGGCCATCAAACACACTACGCTCCACGAGGTTACGGGTTTGTTACGGTCGCGGACGTTGGCGGGTTCGCGAATCCAGACGGTTGAGCCGAACGACTAAGCCAATACGGCGGAGCCAATCGGAGGGCGGGGCACATTATGAAAGTCGAACTGGTCGTCACTTCCGGAGTTCACCAAGGTAAGACCATTCCGATCCTGATCCCGCAGTTTCTGATTGGTCGGGACGCCCAATGTCAACTGCGTCCGGCCAGTCAGGCGGTCAGCAAGTTACACTGTGGCATCATCATTCGCGAGGGTTCTGTCTACGTCAAGGACTTTGGCAGCACTAACGGTACGATTGTGAACGATGTCACAATCCGCAACAGTGAGGTCGAGGTCCGAAACGGGGCCACCCTGAAGGTTGGGCCGCTGGATTTCGAGATCCGTATCACTAAGCCGACCGGAGCGGACGGCACGCCGCTGCCGCAGGCCACGCCGGAATCGGCGGCGGCCCTGGCTGCGGTGCAGGCGTCCACGGGCAAAGGATCCGAACCGCGGGATCCGACCCCCTACCCGCCTCCCCAGGTCCAGCAAACCCCGCCGGCCGCACCGGTAACCGGCGGCTCCAAGGAACAGCCCGCGTTGGGGGCTGTTAAAGCCCAGGAAATCAGCGACCAAGACCGCATCGCCGCAATTCTGCTTTCACTGGAAAGCGAGGAAATCCCGGAAGGCAACACGGTGGTCGATGTCCCCGCCCTGACACAATCTGGTTCTGCTAGCGGCAGCGAGGCCAAAAAGCCCGACGCTAAGAAAGTACCGACTCGCGAAGAAATGACCAACGCCGCCAACGAAGCTCTACGCAAGATCATGCGGCGACCCCGGTGAGCTAACCCTGAGTCCATCTGGCGAGCGATTGCCGCTGCCCCGCACGTATCCCCCAGTCGATCGCAAAATCACTCATGACCCGCGGTGACGCCCCCCCGCCCCTGCCGTGGCCGGCGGAGGTAGTTCGATCGTTGCGCCGCCGACTGTTGCAGTGGTTTGACCGCCACCAACGCCCCCTGCCGTGGCGACAAAACCGTGATCCTTACCGCATCTGGGTAAGCGAAGTGATGCTGCAACAGACGACCACCGCGGCGGTGATCCCTTATTACGAACGGTTCCTGGCGGAGTTCCCGACGCTCGACGCGTTGGCCGCCGCCGACGAGCAGCAGGTGCTGCGTCTGTGGCAGGGACTGGGGTATTACCGGCGGGCCCGCCACCTGCACGCCGCCGCACGCTTCCTCTACCAACGCTACGGCAACGCCCTGCCGGACGATCCGGCGGTGTGGCAGAACCTGCCCGGCGTCGGCCCGTACATTCTGGGTGCAGTCCTCTCCCAGGCGTTTGACCGACGGCTGCCCATAGTGGAGACCAACAGCCTGCGGGTGCTGGCCCGGCTGTGCGGCTACCGGGGGGATCCGCGTCGTGGGCCGGGTCGCCGCTGGGTCTGGCAGGCGGCCGCCACGCTATTGCCGCGACGGCGGGTGGGGGCGTTCAACCAGGCCCTCATGGAGCTGGGGTCGCTGGTCTGCACGCTGCAACAGCCCCGTTGCGAGCAGTGCCCGTGCCAAAAATGGTGCCTGGCCCGCCACAATGGCCTGCAGGAATCGATCCCACCGCCGGCCGCACGTGGACCGCAGCTCGTTGTCCAGGAGATCGGCGTGGCCATCCGCGACGGATCGCGGCTGTTGCTGTGCCGCCGGCCGGCCCATGCGGAGCGTTGGCCGGGACTGTGGGAAACCCCGCATGCGGCGGCCCTACCCCACGAGGAACAGGCCGCAGCGGTCCGCCGCATCGCCCATTCGCTGACGGGACTGGACGTAACGCCCCTGCGGCCGGCTGCGGTCGTCCGCCACACGGTCACCCGCTTCCGTATCACCCTGCAATGCTGGGAAGCCCGCCCCTGCGGCGGCGCCTTCTGCTCCGATTTTTACATCGAGCACCGTTGGACCGACCTTAACCAGCAGCCCGCGGTTCCCCTCAGCTCGCCGCAGCGGCGGCTACTGCAGCAGTTGCGGCAAACCTGGTTACAACCCGCCCTGTGGCCGGATACGCCCGAACCCACGCCCCCGGCCGGCGGATGGTGCGGCCCGCCCCTGAGCACGCCCCCGGCCGGCGGATAGCCCATCTCCCAATCCGAAACGCAAGCAACGGCCGCAAGCCCCGCCGCAGCGGTGCGAGGTATGCCGGCGTCGCCGCGGCGGTGGATCCTCTCTCACTTCGCCGCGGCGGTTAAATACTGCCAAGCCGCGCGGCCCCAATCTTGTTGTTCCGCCCCGCTCAAACCAGCTTCCATTTGCTGCGGGGCTCGCGGCTCAGCTCCTTGTTGGCGGCCGCGTCCCCGACAAACTGTTCCTTGACCGGGTCCCACCGCAGCTTGCGGCCCAGGCGATAGCCGATGTTGCCTAAATGACAGATAGTGGCAGAGCGGTGCCCGATCTCGGCGGTGCAGATGCACGGCTTGCCGCTGCGGATGCATTCCAGCCAGTTGCCGTGATGGCTCTGCGACGGATAGACCCGCTGCGGCTGGTCGGGAAACCGCACGGACCGCCCGGTGCGGAACCGCACCTCCAGATGCCCACGGCTGACCAGGATGACCCCGTCGGACCCCTCGAACACGCAGTCGGCCCGCAGATTTCCTTCAAACTCGTTATGGATCATTACGGTGCCATCCGCATAAATAAACCGCAGGCCGGTCCCGCGTTTGGGATTGTCCGGCGGGATCACTTCCACCGGGCCGGTATCGTCCTTTTTCAAGGCCCATTGAGCGATGTCGAAGTGGTGGGCCCCCATATCAGCCAAGCCGCCGCCGGCGTATTCTTGGTAATTCCGCCAGGCGGGGAAGTGCTTGTGCACCCCCCTGGGGCACAGGTCCGAGTGATACGGCCGTTCCGGCGCCGGTCCGAGCCAGAAGTCCCAGTCCGTCCCCGGCGGCGTCTCCTGCGCCGGCAGGTCGCAGGGGCGTGCCGGACCCCCGACCCCGATCCGCACCGTGTGCACCTTGCCGATCCAGCCGTTCCAGACCATCTCCACCGCCGCACGGAAGCGGTTATCGAACTCGCTCCGCTGCTGGCTGCCGGTTTGGAAGATGACCCCTGTCTTGGCGACCTCCTCGACGATCTGACGCCCCTCCGCCACGTTGTGGGTCAGCGGTTTTTCGCAGTAGATGTGCTTTTTCGCCCGCGCGGCCAGGATGCACGGCATCGCATGCCAATGATCCGGCGTAGCGATGACCACCGCGTCCAGGTGCGGATGCTGCAGCAGCTCCCGGAAATCGCGGTAGGCCTTCACGCCGCGGTACACCCCGGATTTGACCCGTTCGGCGTAACGGCGTTCGACCATTTCCCGGGCATGGTCGAGCCGTTCCTGCACGACATCGCACACGGCAAGGACCTCAACGTCCCCCCGCCCGAGGAACGCGCCAAGGTGGCCACGGCCCATCGTGCCGACGCCGATGAAGCCGAGAGTGATCCGTTCGTTGGCCGCGTTAGCGGCGAGGCGGGACCACGCCCAGGGGAGCGTCGCCGCGGTGGCCAGGAAATGTCGCCGCGTCTGGTGCATGGCTTGCTCCTTCCGAGTTACTCAAATGCTTGTTCCAACAACTATTCGTAACCGGCACAATGTCCCAGCGAAAGCGTCCGGCGGACTGGCGGCGGTCGTTAAGTCTCTGGCCGGAGCAAACCCAACTGTCCTAACGGAAGCGTCCGGCGAACTGTGTCGGGGCGACACCGGCCCGCCGGATGCATGCCTAGAGGTTGGTGTTGATTGTAAAAGATGAGCTGAGGTGGCAAAAGGAAAAAATCGGGAAGGCGGGTACTGTCACGCCGTAGCGGTCCGCAGCATGCGGCGGCGGACTAGCCACCCGCCGACCATCAACAGCCCCACCGCCAGCGTCGCCGGAGCCGGAACAGGCTCAATGTCCCCAAACTGATTCACACGGTATCCCCGACGCAACTCTAGAATCTGATCCTGGTGTCGTGGATGCACCATAGCAATCAGATTAGCGTAACCGCTGTTCCAGTTCGCAGGATTGATGTACTGATTGTAATAGGTCAGTACATTTCCGCTGAGACTAGGATTGTAACTGGAATCGACCAGATGCCACACCGCGTGCTGAAATGCGGCGGCCTTGTCGTTGTCGTTGCCGATGGTGTGGCGGAACTCGGCCCACATCTGCTGCAAATTGCTGGCCTCTTGCGGGGTAATCGTCGGTCCGGGATTGGCCGCGTTGGTCAACGTCGTGAATTGATAGCCACTATAGGTTTGTCCCAACCAGATATATTGGGTTTGTTCAATACAAAATGTGGCAAAGTTATTGCCGCTGGTGTAGACGATGCCGGGAATGTTTGGTCCACCCAGCGTCCAGTTGTACTGTCCAGCAGGACTGTAGCCCGGACTGACATTGTTGAAGGTCACGGTGACCGGTCCGGCATACAGCGGCGCATTGGACATGACTGCGGCACACACAAACAGCGCCGCGACGGTAGGGGTGCGAAACACAGGTGCCATCTCCAAGTACCTCCGAAGCGTGGGCGTTGCTTGCGGTTTGGTTCCCCCATGGAATCCCAACCGCCAAGCCGATTCCAACACATACCATCCTAGAGACTAGCGCATGGTTTTGTCAATGACCGTTGATAATTATTTTGTGGCGTTAAAATATGTAGATCATATAGACGCCTTACTTATTAATTATCAATTTAATAACATTCAATTTATAAATTAAAATCTGAATGATAAATATCAAAATGATATCTGATAAACGGCCGGATGAATTGCGAAATTGAATTCAGAGATGAAACATTTGAGGCGTAGCAGCAAATATTTTGATGTAGTCTGAAAACAAGGAAGTTACTTCTTCGGCGTGACCTGAAGGTGGCGGTCGAACCAGTCGGCGAACAGGGACAGATCCTTGTCGATGCCCAGCCAGCCGTGGCCGGCCTTTTTGCGGACGATCAGCTCGCAGGGTACGCCGTGTTCGCGGTAACGGTCGCGGATCCGTTCGGACTGGTAGAGCGGCACGAGTTGGTCGGCGTCGCCGTGGATGATCAGCGTCGGCGCGGAGTCTTTGGACACGTAGTAGATCGGCGAGATGTTCCTGCCGATGGCTTGCCGCTGCTGCGGGTCCTCGATGACCACCAGTTTATTGGTTTTGGGGTCGCGGGTGGTGAAATCGAACGGCGGGCGGAAGGCCCGCAAGGCCCCGTCGCCGAGCTGGACTTCGCCTTCACGGCTCCAGTTAAGGAAATCGGTGGGGGGAAAGAAGCAGGCCACGGCGGCAACGCGGGTCGAATGCCGCAACAGCGGGTCGCTCGCATCCGGGCGGCCCGGCTGAATGGCGTTGCCCAGCATCAAAGACAAATGGCCGCCGGCCGAGCCGCCGGTGACCGCCAGTCTCTCCGGGTCCACATCGAACCGTGCGTCGTGGTGCTTGATGTAACGGACCGCGGCGTACATGTCCTCGATCGCTTCGGGGATGGTGAATTTCGGCTGGCTGCCATGGAGGACGGCAAAAACGACGTAACCTTTTTCGACAAAAGGATTTGCGAAGGCGGGATTGATCATCCGCTTGTCGGAGGTCCAGCCGCCGGAGACGCATACAATGACGCCGCCGCCGTGCCGGCGGGCTTTCGGCGGTGCGAAAATGTCCATCGTCAACGCGCAGCCGTATTTGCGGGTGTAGATCACGTCTTCGACCCGCCCGCCGGACTCCGGCAGCGTCTGGGCCGCCGCCGCACCGGCGACGACCAGTAATCCGGTGACGACGATTCCCCAACGCATGTCCATCCTCCTCGCTTCGCGAATATGGGCCTACGCCACTGCCGGCATATGCCGTTCCCGGCATGGGTCACCGCCGGGATGGCCCACACCGATGGCCATACCGACGGCATGGCTACACCTATGGCCATACGGACCGGCCCGGGCGGCGGCAGCCGGGGGCGGTCAGGTCTCCAGCAGCAACCGCAGCGGGTCGCCGAGAAGCTGCACCAGGCGGGTTGTGAAGCGGCAGCCGTCGGCCCCGTCGATGACCCGGTGGTCGTAGGTCAGGCAGATCGGCATCAGCAGGCGGGGCACGATCTGCCCGTCGCGGACCACTGGCTGCCATTGCGAGCGGGCGATGCCGAGGATCGCCACTTCCGGGTAGTTGACGATCGGGGTGAAGGCGGTGCCACCAATGCCGCCGAGGTTGGAGATGGTGAAGGTACCGCCGCGCATGTCGTCGATGGCCAGTTTGCGGGCGCGGGCCTTTTCGGCGAGCTGCTGGAGTTCCTGGGCCAGCTCGCGGATGCTCTTTTTGTCCGCGTCCCGTACGACCGGCACGACCAGGCCGTCTTTGGTGTCCACAGCAATGCCGATGTGGTAGTACCGCTTGAGAATCAGTTTGCCGTTGGCCATGTCGAAGCTGCTGTTGAACTGGGGGAACTCTTTGAGTGCGGCGACGCAGGCCTTGATCGCCAGGACAGTCATGGTGACCTTCGGGCTACCGGGGGGCAGCTCGGCGAGGATGCGTTTGCGGCCGGTTTCCAGCTCGGTGATGTCCGCCACGTCGTGCTGCGTGACCATCGGGACCATCCGCCAGGCCAGGGTGAGGTTGCGGGCGATGGTCTGGCGGATGGTCGGGACGTCCACGGTTTCGATCGGGCCGTATTTGCTGAAGTCGGGCAGAGGGGGCGAAGCCAGGGCGGCGATGGCCGGGGCCGCCGCCGCGAGGGGGCTTCCATCCCCCATTTTGATGCGTTGACGTTCGGCCCGGACGAAGTTTTTGACGTCGTCGAGGGTGACGCGGCCGCCGCGACCGCTGCCGCGGACCTCTTCCAGGGAGACGCCCAGCTCGCGGGCCAGGCGGCGGGTCGCCGGACTAGCCGGGATCAGTTCGGCGGACCGGGCCGGAGCCGTCGGCGAGGTTAGGGTAGCCGGCATGCTGCGGGTCTCGGATGCCTCGGCCGTGCCATTAAAGGTCGGTGCCGCATGTTCCGACGCGGCCACTGCTACCGCCGCAGCTTCCCGATGCTCGGATGCGGCCCCTGCGCGGACTGGCGCAGCAACTTGCCCAGGCGGCGACTCGGACGGGGCCGGCGTCTCGGACCGGGCCGCTGGCTCCGGCCTAGCCTTCGTCTCGGACTTGGCCGCCAACTCCGTCCTGGCCAGCGGTGATTCAGGCTTGGCCGACAGCTCGAGCTTGGCCGAGGGCTCCGGCTTGGCCGCTGCTGCGGGACCAGCCGACGGTGGCGAAGCCGCGGGCGGCGACCCCACCGGCCGCAGCCGGAGCACCGGAGCACCGATGGCCAGCCTGTCCCCGGTCTGGACCAGCACGGCCTCGACCACGCCGTCTTGGTCGACCGGCACCTCCACCGCCGCCTTGTCCGTTTCCACCGCAATCACGTTCTGCCCGGCCTGGACCGTCTCCCCGGGCTGCACCAAAACGGCGGTCACCGTCGCCGTTTCGATCCCCTCTCCCAGCGGCGGCAGTTTGAATTCCATGCTATCCCTCACTTTGACCCGTGCACAACCTGCTTCGGTGTCGATCCCGATTGCTACTTGGCCAACCCCCAATCGGTTCCTAACGCCAGCGGCAAACAACCGGTCGCGGCATCCGTCTCACACCGTCCACGGCGGCGGGGCACCGGGCCGGATGCCGAATTCGGCGATCGCCTCAGCCACCTGCCGCCGCGGTAGCTTGCCCTCTTCCGCCAGGGCATGCAACGCCGCGACCGTCACGTGCTCGGCGTCGATCTCGAAGAACCGCCGCAGGGCCTTGCGGGTGTCGCTGCGGCCAAAACCGTCAGTACCCAACGCCCGCAAGCGGCCGCCCAGGTACGGGCCGATCTGCTCCGGCAGCGTCCGCATGTAGTCGCTGACGGCGATGATCGGCCCCGCTGTGTTACCCAGCACCTGCCGCACATACGGCACCTTCGGCTCGCTTTCGGGGTGGAGACGGTTGTACCGCTCGCACTCCATCGCCTCGCGGCGGAGCATCTGATAGCTGGTCACACTGTAAACGGTGCTGGCGATGCGGTATTTTTCGGCCAGGATCTTTTGGGCCCGCAGGGCTTCATTGAGGATGGGACCGGAGCCGAGCAACTGGAGTTCCGCCGTCGCGGCATCGGGCCGGAGGGTGGAAAAGGGGTAAATGCCGCGGATGATCCCCTCGCGGACATGGTCGCCGGGATAGGCGGGCATGTCGTAACTTTCGTTGTACACCGTCAGGTAGTAGAAGCATTCCTCGTTGCGAACGAACATGGCGTGGATGCCTTCCTCGATGATCACCGCCAGCTCGTAGGCGAAGGCGGGGTCGTAGGCCCTACAGGAGGGGACCGCTAGGGCGAAGACATGGCTGTGGCCGTCCTGGTGCTGCAGACCTTCGCCGTTGAGGGTGGTCCGTCCGGCAGTGGCCCCGAGCAGAAAGCCGCGGGTGCGGGCATCGGCCGCCGCCCAGATCAGGTCGCCGACCCGCTGGAAACCGAACATCGAGTAGAAGATGTAAAAGGGGATGGTGTTGATGCCGTAGGTGTTGTACGCCGTGCCGGCGGCGATGAAGCTGGCCATCGCCCCCGCTTCGTTGATCCCTTCCTGCAAGATCTGGCCGGTGGTCGACTCCTTGTACTCGGTCAGCGTCCCCTTGTCGACCGGGGTATAGAGCTGGCCGATGCTGGAGTAGATACCGAAGGCCTTGTACATCGGGGGCATGCCGAAGGTCTGCCCCTCGTCCGGGACGATCGGCACGATGTATTTGCCGACGTGGGGGTCGCGCATCAACTGCGTCATGAGCACGACCCAGGCCAACGTAGTGGACTGGCCCTTGCCCGGCGGCGTCCCCTTGTAGAGGGTTTCGAAGGCTTTGTGTTCCGGCGGGGTGCTGGGCCGGAACTCGGTGTTGCGGAACGGCTGGAAGCCGCCCAGGGCGCGGCGACGGTCCCGCAAATACCGCATCTCCAGGCTGTCTTCCGGCGGGCGGTAGAAGGGGACCTCGCCGAGCTGTTCGTCGGTAAAAGGTAGCTCGAAGCGGTCGCGGAACTGCCGCAGGGCGGCGATCATCTGCCGTTTGCTGATCTCTTCGGGGGCCGCGCTCGGTTCGCGTTCGATTTCGACGGCCAGCTTTTTGAGCTGGTGGGTGGTGTTTTTGCCGGCGCCGCCGGTTCCGGGGATGCCGTAGCCCTTGATGGTCTTGACCAAGATGACGGTGGGCTGGCCGCGGTGTTCGACGGCGGCCTTGTAGGCGGCGTAGACCTTTAAGGGATCGTGACCGCCGCGTTTGAGGGTGGCCAGGCGGCTGTTGGGGAGGTGCTCGACCAGGGCCTTCAGCTCCGGGGTGTTAAAGAAGTGCTCGCGGATGAAGGCGCCACGCCGCTCCAGGTCCTCCTCTTCGCTGATGACCACTTTATTGCGGATCTCTTCCGGCGTACGGACGTCGCGGCCGATGTACTCCTGGTATTCGCCGTCAACCACTTCCATCATCCGCCGGACCAGGGCGCCGGTGTGGTCGGCCTGCAACAGGGGGTCCCAATCGGAGCCCCAGATGACCTTGATCACGTTCCAGCCGGCGCCGCGGAAGATCCCTTCCAGCTCCTGGATGATTTTGCCGTTGCCGCGGACGGGGCCGTCGAGCCGTTGCAGGTTGCAGTTGATGACCCAGATGAGGTTATCGAGCTTTTCGCGGCCAGCCATGCCGATGCAGCCGAGGGTCTCCGGCTCGTCGCATTCGCCGTCGCCGAGGAAGGCCCAGACGCGGACCGGGTCGGTATCGGCCAGGCCACGGTCCCGCAGGTAGCGGTTGAAGCGGGCATGATAGATGGACATGATCGGCCCCAGGCCCATGCTGACGGTGGGGAACTGCCAAAAGTTGGGCATCAGCCAGGGGTGGGGATAGCTGGACAGGCCGCCCCCTTCCTGGAGTTCGCGGCGGAAATTCTGCAACTGCTTCTCGGTCAGGCGGCCCTCCAGAAACGCCCGGGCGTACATTCCGGGACTGGCGTGACCCTGGAAGAAGATGACGTCGCCGGGATGGGTTTCGCTGCGTCCACGGAAAAAGTGGTTGAAGCCGATTTCATAGAGGGTGGCGGCGCTAGCGAAGGTCGAGATGTGGCCGCCGACGTTGGTGTCGCGGTTGGCCCGCAGGACCATGGCCATGGCGTTCCAGCGGACGATGCTTTTGATCCGTCGCTCGATTTCGCGGTTACCGGGGAAGGCGGGCTGGTTTTCGACGGAAATCGTATTGACGTAAGGAGTTGTGATGGCCCCGGTCAACGGTGTACGGGTACGGCGGGCCAGATGGGCCATCAATTGTTCCAGCAGATACTGCGCCCGCTCCGGGCCACTGTGGCGGAGCACCGCTTCCAGCGACTCCAACCACTCCGCCGTCTCCTGCGGGTCATGGTCTTCCAGGAATCGGCTGACCCGTTGCCGCAGCTCGTCCACTTTTACATGCATCTACTGTCTCCGCCGGACACCAGGGGTTACGGGAGGGGAAAGGCCGCAGTGCACGTTGTCTGCCAACGCCACCTCCTATGGCCCAACTCCCCCGCCGCCGTTGCTGTAGCCTTCCCTGACTATCTTATGGAGCCGCAACGGCCCCAAGCCATCGCGGCGACAGATGGACGGATGTCGGACGGACGTAAAATGAACCGCAGGTCCGACCAGCGATACCTCCGGAGGCAGATGGCGCGTCATGGAACGGAACCACCGCGGCGGACGGGCAACGGCCCTGTGTGGGGGGGCGATCGTCGCAACTTTGCTGCAAATCATTGCCCTAAAAGCAGTTACGATAAACGATCCTCCGAGCCCCGAGCTTCCGCCGATGCGGGTCCGCCACTCATTCGACGCCGTACCACTGGCTACTGCTGCGGCAACGATCGCCCAAGGGAGCGGCCTGCAGGTCGAGCTTGACCCAGCGGTGGCCGCGACAACCTGCTCGGCTACCTTCGACCAGACCCCCCTATGGCAGGCCTTGGAGCAGCTTGCGGCGACGCACCGGCTGCGGCTATTGCCCGCCGCGGACGGCCGCCGCATCCGCCTGCTGCCGCGACGCGAGGGTCAACCAATCAGCGCCACAAGCGGGCCGTTCCGCATCGCCGTGCAGTCGGTGACCGCCCGCCTGCTCCCCGAGGAGGGCACCCACGTGTACGACCTGGAATTGCTGGTACACTGGGAGCCGCGTTATCCCGTCTATCGCATCGATGCGGCCCCCCGCTGGCGGCGGATCGTGGACGACCGGGGACAGTCGCCGACCGCCGAGCAGCCGCAGGTGCGGCAATATCCGCCCGCCGCTGCGGCGACGCTGACGAGCCGGCTACGCGGTCTGACCCGTGCCGCCACCGCTTTGGCTGAACTGGACGGGGAATTCACGGCCACCGCCGCTCAGCGGCTGCTATCGGTCACCTTTACCGAACTCTTTGTAAAGCAACCAGTTACGAAAACGGAGGTCGGGGTCGTCGTCCGCTGGCACGGCCTGCGACACAACGACGCCCTCCGCCGCTGGGAAGCCACAGTGGAGATGACCTACCCCCCCGACCATCCGCACTTCGACAGCTTCGAGGAGAGCAAGTGGCTGCGGGACGTCCACGCGCAACTCGTTTCGCCGCAAGGTGTTACGATCAAATCCGACCAGGATGAGGTCTATGCGGCCGGGCGGCAGGTGCAGGCGGTTTTCCGCTGGGCCGGCGACGTGCCGCCGCAGGCCAAGGGGTGGTCGGTAGTATGTGTGGTCCCGTCGCCGCTGCGGGAATACCGCGTCCCGTTCCGCTTGCGAAACGTCCCGCTGCCCTAGCCCGTCGGTCACCTGCAAGACGTTCCGCTGTCCTTGGTCCGTCGGCCGCCTGCGTCGTCCCGCTGCCCTAGCCCGTCGGCTACCTGCGTTATCCCCCTGCTTTGGCCGTCGCCGGCACGGGGACACCCAGCAAACCAACGGCTGTCTACGGCTGTCTCGGTTCCACACCGGCACGGGGACACCCAACACACCCAAGTGCGAGCAGGGCGGGTTCAATGAGCAATACCCATGCGAGCAGGGCGGGTTCAATGAGCAATACACAAACCGCCGTGCGACTATTGCAATCGTTCCACCACTGATTGCGAAAGGCGAAGCGCCCACAATAAAATAAACAAGGTTTGCTATGTAACTATCTGCCTTCAGGTTAAATATGGAGTCATAACCGACGAATAACCGAGGTGGAACTACGGGGCGGTGGTGCGGTCCGCCGCGGACGGGGAGCGAGACCGGCCCGGCAGCGTAGGAACTGGCATGCCTGGCAGGGAGATGGCTGGCTCCGCGACGGAACGGCAGACGCGGAACGGCAGAGGCGGAACTGCTGGGCAGTCGGCCGGCCAGTTTATTTGTCCGCAAGACCACGGGCCGCATGGAGAGTCGCGGCTGAATCCTTACATTACCTCTTCCACAGGAGTTCGCCATGCGGATTAATTTCTTTGGTCCGGTACCGGGGAAAAGAAAAGAAAAGTACCAGCACCTGCTCGAGCGGGAACACTCGCTTAACGCCGGAGTCCTCGTCGGTCTGAAAGGTTATGTGGTTGAGGTACAAGGCCGGGCCATGGATATCATGCACACGGATATGTCATGGCCGGAGGTGGTGCTCCTGAGCGGCATCGACCAGAAATGCACCCGCGATGCCCTGATGCGGGTCAATGGAGCCTTATGCAAATATGGCTTTCGCAAATCGCCGGTCTCGATCCAGGTGAATGTGACGCCGGCCAATCTGCCCAAAGAGGGGAGCTGGCTCGACCTGGCCTTGGCGATCATCCTGCTGCAGGCGGCCGGGCATTTGCCGGACCTGCCGCCCGCAATGGAGGGGGACTACGTGCTGGTGGGGGAGCTGGGTCTGCACGGCGAGGTCCGCCGCGTGCCCGGGATTTTGGCCATCGCCGAGGCGACCCAGCCGTCGCAGACGCTGATTGTACCGTGCGGCAACGAGCGGGAATGCGCCCTGATCGCCGCGGGGGGCGGACGGAAAGGGTGCGGGATCGCCGCAGTGAGTACCCTGGAGGAGGTGATTGACTTTTTCAAGGGAAGCCGCAGCCTGGACAACGTCCTACGGGAAGCGATCCGCTACGAGCCCGTGGGTCACAAGGCGGTCGATTTTGGCCACATCAAAGGTCAGGAACGGGCCAAGGAGGCGGCGTTGATCGCCGCGGCGGGGGGGCATAACCTGCTGCTGATCGGCCCGCCTGGCGAAGGCAAGTCCCTCATCGCCAGCGCCATGGCTGGCATCCTACCGCCCCTGACCGTAGAAGAACGGATCGAGCTGACCCGCATCTACTCCGCCGCCGGACTGCTCGAGCGGGACGGCCAGATCGTTACCCAACGCCCCTTCCGGGCCGTCCACCACACCGTCAGTAAGCCAGGATTGATCGGCGGCGGCTCGCTGGTTTTGCGGCCTGGCGAAGTGACCCTCGCCCACCGCGGCATCCTGTTCCTCGACGAGCTGCCCGAGTTCCGCCGCGACACCCTCGAGTCCCTCCGCCAGCCCCTCGAAGCCGGCGAAGTGACCATCTCCCGCACTCACGCTACGGCGACCTACCCCTGCCGCTTTACCCTCGTGGCGGCGATGAACCCCTGCCCGTGCGGCTACTTCGGCACGCCGCAGTGCACCTGCACCCCTACCGCCGTCCAGAAATACCAACAGAAAATCAGCGGACCCCTGCTCGACCGCATCGACCTGCAAGTCGAGCTGCAGCCGCTGAGCCTCGACGAACGCTTCCGCCAAACCGCCAGCGGCCAATCCGAGCTGATGCGCAAAAAGGTGGAAGCCGCCCGCGCCCGCCAGGCCAAACGCTTTGACGGACTGGGCATTCCCAACAACGCCGCCATCCCGGTCGGGCGGATCATGCAACTGTGCCAGTTTTCGCCGACCGCTCTTAACCATTACAAATCTGTCATCGCCCAGAGGGCGATCTCCACCCGCCTGACCGACCGGCTCGCCCGCGTCGCCCGTACCGTCGCCGACCTGGCGGACTCCGAGACGATCGAGCCGGAACACATCGACACGGCGGTCCGCTACGTGCTCACCGAACGCCTCAACCTCGCCGGGTGGAAGAGTTGATGGGGACGCCGGGCACGCCGGAGCGATTCCGCCGCGATCCCCGTGGGTGACTTGTCGTAACAGCTATCGCGACAAGCAGTTGCGTTACCGGCCGGTAGGCGAGGGACGGTCGGCGTAGGTCCGCGGGCCGATACGGAAGTCGTCCTCGATGACCGTCAGCCGCTCGCGGCCCCGGCGTTGCTGCTCGTCGATGGTGTAGCCGGGGACGTCCGGCCGACCCAACTGTCGCACCTCCAGCGGCCCGCGGAAGCGTTGGCAGCCCACCGCCGCGCCCAGCAGCCCCACCAGGCATAGGGTTACTAACTTCTTGTTGTATAAGGACATGGGTCATGCCTCCTGCGGTCCCGGCGGCGGGCGGCACCTGGCCAGCGGCCACTTCCCGTACCATTATCGCCGCCGACGACGACGCCCATGCAGGTCCAGCTCCCTCTCTGCCGGTTGTGACCCCAAGCGGCGGCGGCATATTCCCCCCAGGCTGCACCGCTGGCGCCGCCGGGAATGCTGGTTTGCCCTTGCAAAAAGGGTTGAGGATTCAACCGATAATCCCTAGCTTAATTGATGGCTAGGATTGCCTGCCACAGTACGTTCGAGTGTGTCCAATCCGCTCACCGGTCGAGCACCTTCGCCTCGGGGTTGGGTGAGCCGTCCCCCCATGTGCGGGGTGTTGCCTACCATGGTCGCCGCTAAGAAAAAACGCCGCAAAAATCCTTACGACGAATACCCGGACGATATTTTTGCTGACACCCGCATGTCCTTCGGTGACCACATCGAAGAGTTGCGGCAGCGGATGATTATCGCCCTGAAATGGCTCATCTTTTTCATGGTCATCGGCTTTGTCCTGGACGGCGTCGGCTCAGCGTTGGGGCAACCGTCAATCGGAATTGGCAAACCGGTGATGGTCGCCATCACCGAACCGGTCAAACAGCAGGTCAACGACTTTTATAACCGCCGCATCGAACGGGCGCGGCAGGAGAAACTGCTCCACCTCAATCCGACCGGCGACGAGGAAACGGAACGCATCCGCAAAAAACTCCAAGCCAACGGTTATGCGATTAGCTCACTGAGCGAGGAGGAACGCCGCCTGCTGCTGGGATCTCCCGATGAAATCCCCGTGCTGGTCAGCGTCCGGGAGCTGGAACCGGCGTTCGGCCCGGCCAAAAGCGATGCCCCCGCCGAACTCCAGCTCCACCTGAAAATTTACCCGGCCTACATCAACTACCTGAACGAAAAAGGCCAAAGCCTCCTGGAAACCCGGCAGTACCTGACCACCCTGAGCGTGCAGGAAGGGTTTGTGGTCTATTTCAAGGTGCAACTGCTGTGCGGCATCGTGCTGGGCAGCCCGTTCATCATTTACCAGTTCTGGGCGTTCGTCGCGGCGGGGCTATACCCGCACGAAAAGCGTTATGTGTACTGGATGGTCGGCCCGAGCCTGACGCTGTTCATCGGCGGCGTGGTTATGTGTCAGTTCCTGGTCCTGCCCGGAGCGGTCAAGGCGCTACTGATGTTCAACGAGTGGCTCGGCCTGGACCCAGACATCCGGCTTAACGACTGGTTCAGCCTGGCCATCATTTTGCCGCTGGTGTTCGGCATCTCGTTCCAGACGCCGCTGGTGATGGTGTTTTTGTACCGGATCGGCATATTCACGCCCGAGGACTACTGGTCCAAATGGCGGCACGCGTGCATGATACTGGCCGTGTTTGCGGCGATGATCACCCCCACGCCGGACGCCGTAACCATGCTCTATCTGTTTGTGCCAATGTTCGGGCTATATCTACTGGGGATTTTCATCTGCAAGCTGTTCCCGGTGGAGACCGAAGAAGACGAGGAGTGGGAAGAATCGTATGAGGTTGCCGTGTGAACGCGGAGCTTTACCCCAGGGCTGCCTGGGCTTCTGGGATAGCTTGCAGTAGTCATATGAGGTCGCCGTGTGAGCACGGGTTTTACCCGCTCGCGCGGTCCCATATAATTGGACTGTGCCAGCAGGACCGTCGACTACCAGCCTCTCCCCGCGGCATTGGGCCACATGTAGCAATTGGCCCGATTGTGACGACAAGTGACTAAACAGCAAGCGGAACGGTTCACAGTGGAACCTGACGCACGCATGCAAACGTCGCCGTATGAGCCGCCGCGGGTCTTTCTGGTCGGCGCGGGGCCGGGGCACCCCGACCTGTTGACCCGCCGGGCCGTTGAGCTGCTGCAGCAGGCCGACGTCGTCATTTACGATACGTTGGTGCCCGAGGAGCTGCTCGACGCCGTGGGCGTTCGCGGCGAACGGATCGCCATCCGCTTACTGCCCGGCCGCCATCCGGAGAAATTCCCCCTCGTTGAACGGCTCATGGTCGAGCGGGCTCAGGCCGGGCAACGGGTCGTGCGGCTCAAGAACGGTGACCCGATGATCTTCGGCCGGGCCGGCGAAGAGTTGGCGGCTTTGCGGGCGGCGGGAATCCCCTACGAGATCGTCCCCGGCGTCACCGCCGCATTGGCCGCCGCCGCTTACCTCGAAATCCCGCTGACCCATCGGGACTACGCCAGCGGCGTCGCCCTGATCACCGGACACGAGGCCTGCTCCAAGACCGACCGCCGCGTCGACTGGCCAGCCCTCGCGGCATTTCCGGGCACCCTCGTCTTTTACATGGGTATTGGCCGGTTGCCGGAAATCGTCTCCCGGCTGATCGAGGCAGGGATGCCCCCCCACACGCCCGCGGCGATCGTGAGCCGCGTCGGCGGCGAACAGCGGCACTGCAGCGCCCCCCTTTCCGAGCTGCCCGAGATCCAGCGCCGCAGTGCCTTGCCGAGTCCCGGATTGGTCATCATCGGCGAGGCGGCCCGGCGGATCCCGCCGCAACCGTGGTTCGCCCGCCGGCCCCTGATAGGTGTACAAATTTTGACCACTCGCCCGGACGGGCAGGCCGCCTCCTTGCGGCAACGCCTGCAACACCTTGGGGCCATGGTCCACCACTGGGCACCGATTGCCATCCGCGAGCCGCGGGATGTCGCTGCGGTGGACGCCGCGATCGACTCGCTGGGCCGCGGCGAGTGGGACTGGCTGGTTTTCACCAGCGTCAACGGCGTGCGGGCTGTGCTGTCCCGCCTGTGGAGCCGCGGCGGGGACTGGCGGGCCTTGCACCGCCTGCGGATCGCCGCCATCGGTCCGGCGACCGCCGCCGCCCTGGAGGAATTCCATCTGCGGGCCGATGTCGTTCCGCCGGAAACCTATTCGTCAGAAGGACTTGCGGCGGCATTAGCCGAACAGGTCGCTGGACAGCGGGTCCTGCTAGCCCGTGCCGACCGGGGACGGGACGTGCTGCCGGAGCAGCTCCGCCGGACGGCCGCATGCGTCCAACAGGTGACCGTTTACGAGCAGGTTGAGACCGATCCGCCGCCGGAAATAATCGATGCCCTGCGGGCGGGGCGAATCGACATCGTCAGCTTGACCAGCAGCAACATCGCCCGCCGCTTTGTGGCCATCTGCGAGCCTGCGATCCGGAACCACATACAGACCAATAAGATCCGTCTGGCAGCGATCAGTCCGGTCACGGCAGAGGTGGTGCTGCAGGCCGGCCTGCCCGTCGCCACCGTGGCCCAAACCTATACAGAGGACGGCTTGGTAGCGGCGATCCTCGACCTGGTGCAGCGGCAGCGACAACGACTGGCCGTCACTTCAACTCCCGCATGACGTTGAATGCCATGTAGGTAACAATCGCCGCTGCTAGGATGCCGAGGATGTCCACCAGACGGAACGGGCCGCCGCCGAATGGAAATCCGGCCACCAAATCCAAAAAGAATAGCAGCAGCACCAGGATCGCCACGGCCAGCGACCCAAAACAGAGAATTCTTTCCATCGCGCGACCTTTCGGCGGCGCCGCTAGGGTATGAGCCATTCCATCCACCCTCTGGCCCCCACAACCCGCTGCCGGTACACAGGTTACGCAGCAGACAGCGGCAGGGCGAGGTCGATTCCCATTTTACCTTCCCATCCCCCTGAGGCAATTGCCAGCCCCGCCCCTACCCGCGGGTCCAATCCCCAATTCGTGGCACCGGCAGTATAGTCCGCAGATACGGAACCGGCGAGCTGCAGGATAGCGGTTGTCCCGCCGTCCGTCGACCCGCTTAAGTGAAAATTAGTATAGTAATACCATCCCCATTGGGGGGTATAAAGGGGGTATAATACGTGTTGATCGGTTTGTTGGACGGGTGTTGATCATTTTGTCACATACTGTTTTGGCGATCCCGCGTGGTGGATCCGGCGATGGCAATGAAACCTAAATCCAAGCCAGATTACAGGTTGTGGCGCGTCATCGTTATTGGCGCCGTGGCGGGATTGATGCTCACGGCCTGTTCCGGGCTCTGGCCCCGACGGCATCCGCCGGGTCTGCCGCGACCGGTGCCCGCGGGGGATGTCGAGATCGCCTGGCTCCACCACCCCACCGCCTATGACACTTGGGACTATTTCGTCCGCGGCGTCAAGCGGGCAGCCTGGCGCGGTCCGTTCCCCGATGTGGTGGTCGATGACGCCGCCGCTTACCCGCAGCGGACGACTGCCACGCCAGAGCTGGTGGTCGAACGTCGCGGCGGGCGTGGCCGGATCCTCGTCCGCTGGTACAAGGTCACCGACCAGTCGCCGCAGGAGTATTGGGTCCGGCTACTGATGGAGCGGGATCCGCCGCCCGTGGCGGTCATCGGCGGCTGGTCGAGCGACCGTGCGGCGGAGCTGGCCTTAGCCCTCAACGCCCATGCCCCGTCCGAACGCCGCCCCCTTTTGCTGCTGGCCACGGCGACCGCCGAGTCGATCACCCTGGACAACGGCCCCGCAGGACCGAGGGAGGTCCCGCTGCTCCGTGTGTACACCCCGACTTTCCGCCTCTGTTTCTCCAACCGACAGATGGCCGAGGCGTTGTGTGACTTCATCCTGTCCCATCCGCGGCTGCGTCCGTACGCGGGGCCGGCCTACGAGCTGCTGGCTATCGGTGCGGCCGCGGCCTTGCCCCTGAACGTGGGCGGCCCGCTGACAGTCCCCACCCTCCACGCCTTCGCTCTGGACTGGCAGGACGACCCCTACTCCCTGGACCTCAGCCAGCATTTGCGGGATATTTTCGATCGCCGCACCCGGCACGGATGGGGCGTGCCCCGCCTGCGGATGGTCCGCTCGCAGATACCGTTTAGCACCGGCTCGGTGCACCGTCCGAATACTGCCGAACACGAGGCGATCGAGCACATGCTGTCGTATCTGCCGCCGCCCGGACAGCAAACGGTGCTCCTGTTGCCGACGGTGACCGCACCGGCCCGCCGCGTCCTACGGACCTTGGCCCAGGAAGACCCCGGCATCGGTCAACGCCTGACTGCCGTCACCGGCGACGGCATCACCGTTAACACCCTGTTTCGCGACCGCGACGTCGCCTGGCCGCCGCGGACAATCCCCATACCGCTGGTCCTGTTCACGCACGCCGACCCGTTCGCTTGGGATAAGGAAGCTAGCAATCCGCCGCCGCTGGGCTACGAGCTGCCGCCCCCTCCGCCGGGGGAAGTCCGATCGACTACCGAAGACATTGAGCACTTCCGCGTGGCGATGGAAATGATCCTGGCCGCCGCTTATGCGGGGGATCCGCCCACCCTCAGCCGCGACCCGGCGGAGTGGACCGATCAGCTCCATTGCCGGACGCCGCCCCTGTTCGACCAGACAGGCAACCGCAGCACCGGCAGTGGCGAATACATCGTCGTCCTGTGGCCCGCTACCGCCCTGCCCGCCGCCGATTCCGCCCAGAGTTACGACGGCTTCCTCGACGTTTACACCCGCCGTGACGGCGAATGGTACCGCCTGCACCGCCGCCCCTTGGAACATTCCCGGCACCTGACCAACCCATGACTACGCCTGCTCCCAACCCCCCGAACTCCGACCCGCCGGGCCATGACCACCCGGCCTCGGCCCGTCCGGGCTACGATCAGTCGGCCGCCAACCTCCTGGCTTCCAGCCTTCCGGCCTCGAGCACGCCCGCTTCCGAACCGCAGGCCCTCGAACCGGGCGGCCTGCCGCCACTGTCCGGCCGCCCGCCGCGACCGCTGGTACGACTTCTCATCCCCCTATTGCCCCTACTGTTCATCTGGCTAGGAACGGCCGGCCTGCTGCTGTGGCTCCTCTACAGCCGGACTCACTGGAATGAATGGGGGGACGAGGCCGACATCCGCGAATGGATCGAAAACACCCGCATCTTCCGGAAAACCCTCGCCGAGCTGGCCCGCGAATACCTGGATCTGACCCTCAGCTCCCCCGGCGACAACGGCGACCATCCGCGACGGACCGTCAAACGCAGCGAAATCATCGAACACATCCAGGCGATGGTCGAGCCGATCCGCCTGCACGGCGGCCAGCTCCCTCAGTTTCCGGACATCGCCCGGCTGGAAGTCCGCTTCGACGGCCCGGCGGCCAACCGCTACGACCTCGCCCCCATCGGCTGGGTCTCCCCCAAACGACCCTCTGCTCCCCAAGCCCGGGCACTCTGGCGGACCCTCCGCTTGCCGGTGGCGACCCCGCACACCGACGTCTTCCCGGTCATCCACGTCGAATACCGCCTCCACACCTACGACCGGGCCCAGTTGCAGCAGGACGAGAACCGCTGGTGGCAGTCGGTCGCCGCCGCCGTGCTGATCGTCTCGACTGTTCCCGCGGCGGTTTACCTGGTCTACTTCCTCCTGCGGGAACGTAACCGCGAGCGGGAACGCTGGCAGGCCATTGCCGTCGCCGAACACCGCGAGCGGGAGCTGTTGCGGGCCGAGTTCGCCCGTGAACAGGCCGAACGCAAGGCCATGGAGCTGCGTACCCAAATCTATGTCAGCATCGGCATCCTCGCCGGAAGCTACGCCCACAACATCAAAAACCTCCTGGTCCGGCCCAACGACCTGCTCCACCGGTGCCTGCAGGACGCTGCCCTGCCCCCGCACCAGCAGCACCTGTTGCGGGAAATCCAACACACCCTGGCCACCGTCACCGAACGGCTCCAGCAGATCCTCCGCACCGTGCGGCGGGATCCCTCCGCGGCCAGCCTCGCCCCATTGGAGCTGGTCGCACTGCTGCGCGACACCTACCACATCTGGCACGAAACGGCCCAGGACAAATGGAAAGTCGACCTGCATCTGGACCTACCGCCTAGCCCGCTGTGGGTGCGGGCCGACCATTCCCATCTCCAACAGGCCGTCGAGAATTTGCTGTTCAACGCCCGCGACGCCGCATTCGAGATGCGCAACCATCTGCGGCAACAGGCCCGCCAGGAGCCGGACCCGCACCGCCGCCGCACCCGCCTGTTGGAAGCGGCCGCCTGGCGGGGACAGATCACCCTCCGGGCCGCCGCCGACGACGCCTCGGTCGTCCTCGAAGTGGTCGATAACGGCATCGGCATGACTGAGGACATCCGCCAACGCTGCCTGCAAACCTACTTCTCGACCAAACGGGACAACGCTCTATACGAAGGCTACTCCGCCGGCATGGGCTTGGGCTTGTCCTTCGTGGCGATGGTCATGGAACATCATGGCGGAGCGATCGAGATCGTCTCCGCGCCCCTCCAAGGGAGCACCTTCCGCCTACGCCTGCCCCGCCTGGCTGCGCCGGCCGAGCCGACGACGGCCCCGGCGACCGCCTCCCCTCCCACCGCTTGATGCGTCTTTCACCGCTCGATGTGTCTTGAACGTAACTGGTTGTACCACCCATACTTCCAATCAGCTACGGCCCGCCGACCCCCTGATACCGCCCCGCCCGCTGCGCAAACCGCTTCAGCCATTCCCGTTGCATCGCCGCACCAAGGGTCTTTTCCTTCTCCAGCTCCGATACGGTCCGACCCCAGTAGAAAAAGCACCACCCGGCGACCTCCTTTTCGGCCATCCCTACAAACTCGTCTAGCTCCGCCGGCGAGCACCGCAGCGGGAAGCATTCCTCGATCACCACCGGCTTGCCGACCGCAAAACCCCGCACCGTTTCCAACGCCTCGTTCAACTTTTTGCTGACAGGGTAGATGTGCACTGCCAGGAAATCCAGCTCTGGCGCGACCGCTTGCGGCACAAACCCGGAGGTCAGCCCCGGCCGGTCCAGGCTCCAGTCCACCAGCCCGACGGTGATCAGGTGCCGGTCATCGACGCCGCGGATGGCCCGCACCAGCTGCCGCAGCCACGCTTGGGCGATCGCCGGACGCTCCCGCCCCCGCTGGTCCAGCGTGATGACCTGCACAAAATGCTTGCCGCCGAACGGCGGACCCAGCCAATCCCCCGCCTTCCGCTGGCCTCCGGGCACCACCGGCTCGTTCATCAGATCGTAACACCACACCGCCGGACTGTCCCGGCAGGTCTGGGCCACCGCCTTCCAGAACGCCGCCTGCGCGGCCCAACGTCCGGCCTCATCCAGGGCGTCGTACCACGCTGGCACGTCCTGCTTGTGGTAACATCCCAGACCGGTCAGGTCCAAATACAGGCGGTGTCGCTCGGCCAGCTCCAGCAGTTGCCGCAACCGCCGCAGGGCCGCCGGCCGCGGCCGATCCGGACCGTCCATGAACTTCCCGAACTGCAGGTGCACCCGCACGCAGTTGGCCCCCAATTCCTTCATCTCGGCAAAGTCCGCCTCCACCTTCGGCCATTCCGTCTCCCAGTAGTCCTCCAGCAGCCGCCCCTGTTCGTCGTGATCGTAGTTGAACCCCCACGGATAGAAGCGGCGACCACTAGCGCGGTGCACGAAAGACCGGCCGTCCTGGCCCACTGCGATCCACTCCATCGCGACAGCAACCGCCCGTGGCGGCGGTGCCTCCGGCGGCTCAGTCGTCACCGCCGCGGCCGTTGACGCAACCGCCATCCCCACCCACCCCGCCGCCCCGTTCAGAGTCCCCACCACCTGTAGACCCCCTACCGCCCCGCCGAGCAGGACGACCGCTAGACCGCATGCGATAACGCCTCGGAACGCTCCCATGAACACCACCTCCAGCCGTCATCACGTATCCCAAAGTGCCACCGTCGCCGCAAGGAATGTCCCCATCCGGTTCGGACATTACTTGAACATTACGGCGCTTGCCCCCGTAGTACCACCCTCGCCGCCAGGAATGTCCCCATCCAGCAGACAGCGGTTTGCCGCTCCAGTCTGTCGGAGGCGGCATATGTCAATGAGGGTGTACGGGAACCCAGGACCCACGGTGAGGGAGTGGCTATGGACCGGCACGGACGGGAGCAGCAAGTCGTACGGGAACCCAGGACCTACGATGAGCCGCCGTTAGCGTCGCCTACTATCCTAGACCGCCAATTTGATCGTGTCGTGTCCATCGCAGGGGGAGCCGCTATCCGCGTTGCGTATTATCGAAAACTCACGGCATCAGGCACGGGTATAGGGCATAAACAATTTTTCCCATTGCTGAAAGCACCGCCTAATCTTCTCCTACACCTAAGGCAGCACAAGAGAAGGTCATCTTACCATGGGCAGGAAGAGTCGCCTTACCCGCCCTTTTCGCAATAGACGCTGCAATGGCCCATAAGCATGGCCATATTTTCCCGTTGTCATCGGGAAAGATGAGGTCTATAATGTGTCGTAAATAGAGGGGCAGTAGCTCAGTTGGGAGAGCGCTTCGTTCGCAACGAAGAGGTCGAGGGTTCGACTCCCTTCTGCTCCATTAACAGTTCGTAGACGTCTCGGGAGAGGCAGATTGATCACGAGGGGATATAGGTTTTGCTTGCGATAGAGGGGGGATTGACCGCAGCGGCGTTGGGGCAAATACCGTGAACGCGGCGCTCTCCGTTTAGACAACCTGTTAGACAACCTGAGTTGGCTAGTTAAGGTTGTCTGGCTATGGGGAACTGTCGTGAGCGTGGTGCGTTTTCGGTCTTGGCGTTTGTAAGCGGATTATTCTCAAGTAGTTACGACTCGGCACGTCAAGAAGCATGTTCTAACTCAGCTTAGCTTAAAGGCGTTCCATCCGTCACGGGTACCGTTGGCTAGGCTGGATTTACTACCATGCTGGTGAGGTCCAGCCGGCCTGAGCGGGACATGACCCGCCCTGGATCCCACATTACTATCATGCTTGTTAGGGACGGTCCTACGGCGTTGCCGCGGGGCGTGTGCCTTCGATTGATTGGACCATCACAATGTTTACTGGAATTGTGCGATCACTGGGGACCGTGCACCAGCGGCAGGACGGCGTCGGCGGTTGCCGCCTCCAGGTGCGTGACGCGTCTGTAGCGGCGGCGGTGCCGCTTGGGGAGAGCGTCGCCGTCAACGGCGTGTGTCTGACGGTCGTGCGAATAGAAAATGTGATCATGCATTTTGACGTCGGGCCGGAGACGCTGCGGGCCACCACCTTGGGGCAACTACAGCCGGGGGACCGGGTCAACCTGGAACCGGCATTGCAACTGAGCGACCGCCTCGGCGGGCACATCGTCACTGGCCACGTTGACACGGTAGGGGTCATCGACGCGGCCGAACGGCAGGGAGAATGGGTCACGATGCGGTTCCGTTACCCTGCCGCGTTCGGCACCCTGCTGGTTCCCAAAGGGTCCATCGCCGTGGACGGGGTGAGCCTGACGGTCGTCCAGACCGGCGAAGGGTGGTTTGAGGTCATGCTTATCCCGCATACCCTAGAATGTACTACGCTGGGGTACAAATCCCCTGGCGACACAGTGAACCTGGAGTTCGACATCCTGGCCAAGCACATACGGCACCTGGCCGAGCATTATTGGCCGCAGCTTCGTAGCCGCCATGACGTCGGATGACCCTCTCCCTGAACCGGACGCAGCCCCAGCAACTGCACCCAGCGGGCCATCAGAGGCCGCAGAGCCCTCGGTGCCGACCCGCTCGCCGCGTCAAACGCTGCGATACATCCGTAACCTGTTGGCTGCACACGGTTTAGAGCCGAAAAACAAGCTGGGGCAAAACTTTCTGATTGACCTGAACCTGCTGGATTTGCTTGTCCGCGTCGCCGAGCTGACCGCTGAGGACGCCGTGCTGGAGGTCGGTACGGGCACCGGCTCGCTGACGGCCCAGTTAGCCCAACGGGCTGGAGCGGTGGTGACCGTCGAGATCGATGCGGCGTTTGCCCCGATCGCCCGGGAGGTGATCGGGCCGCGGCCGAACGTGCGGTTCATCGTGGCGGACGCTCTGGCCCGCAAAAACGCGATGAACCCCGAACTGATGCAGGCGTGGGACGAGATGGCCCAGGCGTTGGGCTGCCGCCGTCGCAAGGTCGTGGCCAATTTGCCCTATGTCATTGCCGCACCGGTAGTTAGCAACCTGCTGATCGAGCGGGCCGATATCGAACGTTTGGTCGTGATGGTCCAATGGGAAATTGCGGAACGGCTGACCGCGGCGGTGGGGTCAAAGGCCTATAACGCCCTGTCGGTATTGGTGCAAAGTCTGGCAACGGTAGAGATCGTCCGGAAGGTGGCACCGAGCAATTTTTATCCGCGGCCAAAAGTCGATTCGGCGATCGTCCGGATTGTGCCGGACTCGGCCAAGCGGGCCGTGGTGGGGGACGTGCCCCGGTTTCGGGAATTTTTACGCGACCTGTTCGTGCATCGCCGCAAGAACCTGCGGCAGGCCTTGACCGGCTGGCCGCATGGCCGCAAGGACAAGCAGTTTGTGGACGCCAAGCTGCGGGAGCTGGGGATCGACGGCACGGTGCGGGCGGAGGACCTGACTATCGAGCAGCATCTCCGCCTGTGCGAAGCCTTCGGATAGTCTAAGTCATTACTGGGATTGAGGTTGCGACTCTCCAAGCTGCATCAGGAGGGGGTACTACGCCCGTTACACTTTTGGCAGCTCGAAGCCTTTGCGGTATTCGCGTCCGAGGAGTTGATTGGCGGCAGGGGAGTCGGTCGTTTCGGTCGTCGGATCGAAGCGGAGGGTCTGGCAGAGGCGGTAGGCGATATTCCCCAAATGGCACAGGCGGGTGCTTTTGTGCCCTTCCTCGATATCGGCGTTGGGTGCGGCGTCGCCGCGGATAGCGTCGATGAAGTTTTTCTGGTGGGCCCGCCCCATGTCCGGCCCGGCGGGGACCTTCATCTCCTCGCCGTCCCGGATGTACCACCCCTCCCGTTGGAAAATGAGCGTCCCTTTCTCGCCGTGCAGGACGATCCCCCACGGCATCCCTTCCGGCCCGTTTTTCTCCCACACGCGGTGCTCCCAGACCACCGTGCAGGTGGGGAACTCGAAGACGGCGGTCTGCGTGTCCGGCGTCTCCTGGTCGTCGTCGAAGACATATTTGCCGCCGGTGGACGAAACGCGCAGCGGGGCGTCCAGGTCCAGGATGGCCCGGACGACGTCCAAGGCGTGGATGCCGTTGTTGCCCAGCTCACCGGTGCCGTAGTCCCAGAACCAGTGCCAATTGTAGTGGAAGCGGTTGGGGTTGAACGGGCGGGCCGGAGCGGGGCCGAGCCACAGGTCGTAATCGACGCCGGGCGGAGGTTGCGGCTCGTCCGGCTTTTTGCCGATCGGTTTGCGGCTTCCAGCGATCCACGTCCGGACGAAGGGGATTTTGCCGAGTTTGCCGGCACGGACGTAATCGCGGGCCGCCTGCACTGCCGTGGAGCTACGCCGCTGCGTGCCCACCTGCACCACCACCTTGTAGCGGCGGGCGGCCTCGACCATCCGCCGTCCCTCGATCAGGTTGTGCGAGACCGGCTTTTCCACGTAGACGTGCTTGCCCTGTTGGGCCGCCCAGACCGTCGCCAGGGCGTGCCAGTGGTCCGGCGCGGCGTTGACGATGGCCGTGATCGAGGGATCCTCCAGGACGCGGCGGATGTCCTTTTCCGTCCGCGGCGGCGAGTGGTCCTTCAACAGCCCCAGCGGCCGGGCGAACGTCGCCGGGTCGGGATCGACCAGGCAGGCGATCTCCACCCCTGGCACGGCTAGAAAGCCGGGGATCAACTGCGTGCCTCGTCCCCGCATCCCCATCATCGCCAGCCGGACCCGCTCATTGGGCTTCTGGCCAGCCCGGAGGTAGGCCGCCGCGGTCAGGGCGAGAGGCGAGGCAGCCAACCATTCCCGTCGCGTCAGTGTTGTCATGGTTCATCTCCATACTGGCACGGATCGTGCCGGGGGTGGGCAGAAACGGTTGATGGCAGGTTTGGCACCGCCGGGGTGCGAATGCTAGTTATCGCCAATAATTTATAGTATCGCGGTCTTCGGTCAATGTACCACGCCTGGCGACGGCTTACAACAGCCCGTACTGGACTAGCGTCTGGCGGATGCGGTGTTCGCCGGAGCTGTCCAGGGGGCACATTGGCAGGCGGAGCTCGCCGTTGCCGCGGCCCAGGAGCTTCATCGCTGTTTTGATGGGGATAGGATTGGTGGCCACGCCGAGCAGGTCGCGGCACAAGGGGAACAGGCGACGGTGCCAGCGTTGGGCCTCGGCGATGTTCCCTTGCTCAAACGCGGCGATGAGGGCCATCATGTCCCGCGGGACGATATTGCCGACGACGCTGACCACGCCGCGGCCGCCAATGCTGAGAATGGGCAAGGTGAGGCTGTCGTCGCCGCTGAGGATCGTCAGGTCACACAGGGCGGCGATCTGGCTGGCCTGGTCCAGCGAGCCGGACGCCTCCTTGACCGCCACGACGGTCGGACAGCTTTGGGCCAGTCGGGCGATCGTCTCGGGTAAAATGTTTGAGCCGGTCCGGCCGGGAATGTTGTAGATGACCACGGGCAGGTCGGTCGCCTCGGCGATGGCGGCGAAATGCCGATAGTAGCCTTCCTGCGTTGGCTTGTTGTAGTAGGGGCCGACCTGCAAGGTGGCGTCCGCCCCGGCGGCGCGGGCGGCCTTGGTCATGCGGATGGCCTCGGCGGTGCAGTTGGAGCCGGTGCCGGCCATGACTTTCAGGCGGCCACGGGCCCGCTCGCAGACAAAGGCCACCACCCGCTCGTGCTCTTCATGGCTGAGCGTGGGGGATTCGCCGGTCGTGCCGCAAGGGGCCAGGCAAGGGGTACCCTGCTCGCAGTGCCAGTCCACTAGCCGGCCCAGCTCCTGCCAGTCGATCTCGCCGTTGCGGAAGGGGGTGACCAGGGCCACCGTCAGACCTGCGAACTGCTCGCCGCGTGTGCGTGCCATGCCGCCGCCCTCAATCCTTGCCTCTGGGGCCGTCTCTGCACGTTGATCAGGTTAGCCGTTTCCGGCCCACAGGCAATGGCTGACAGGTGGAGATCGGGATTGTCGCCGCGGCCAAGGGGGCCACCGAACCTATAGCTCTGGTAATGGACCGGATCGAATGTGCGGCTTTGGCCCGAACCCAATGTGTGGCAAGGCAAATCCCGACGCGGGCCCCCCTTCTGCCTACCGCTCCGGCGAGCCGCTACGGTCCAGTCGGTCCAGTCGGGCCAGTCGGGCCAGTCGGGCCGGCCAGGACACGGACGCCGTCGGCGTACCGGCTCCCCAAGGCCCGCCGCACCTGCTCCAGATCAAACTTGTGCTTGTCGGTCACCGTGAATTTCACTTGCCGCTTGCGTCGATCCGTCTGGATACTGCCTGGCTCTACCCACGGTAGAGTTGTGAGTGCGGCCCTCACGTTGTCCGGTCACCCCGCTCAGGTCATGCCGGGGACTTTCAGGACGACCTGGTTGGGGCCATCGGTCGGCAGCGGCTCATCGGTGGACGGCCCGGCGCATCCGGCGAAGACCAGCCCCACCAGGGCCAGGCCCACGCCGATCCCGCCGCGCAGGGAACTGCGGACATACAACGACATTATCCCGCACCTCCTGACATCTCTGAGGAACATTCCCCCTTTGGGATACACAGAGTTATGATAGGCAAGAGTGGATGGGATGATGAGGCCCAAATGCGGCATGCGGTGCCGGCGGCACCGGCTCCGGCCCGTCCGCTGGCCGCTGCCACGGGAGGGCCGTAGCTCATACTTTCATCCTCGTGGGCCGTAGTCCATATTTTCATCAGTGACTGTTGAATGACCGGTTGGCAAAGGGGGAGCGATGTATCCCGATCGGGTGGTGGTGGTGATTGGCCGGACGCGGCACAAAATGGTCGTCGTGGAGCTGCAGGAGGCAGTCAAACGCGGGGCCCAGTTCATCGAATTGCGGTTGGACTTTCTGGCGAAAGCAGTTGATTTCAAACGACTTACGCCGTACAAGCAGTGTCCGTGGATTGCCACGCTCCGCCGGCCTGCCGACGGCGGCCGCTACGCCGGCACTGAAAACGAACGCCAGATCATCTTGCGTCAGGCCATCGTCTCAGGTGCGTTTGAATGGGTCGATCTGGAGACCGATATCGCATCCACTATCCCCCGCTACGGGAACGTCAAACGGATCGTCAGTTACCACAACCTGAGCGAAACGCCTGCGGCGTTGGAAGAAATTTATGCCGGCATGCTCAAACAGGACGCCGATGTCTACAAAATCGCCGTCGCCGCCCAACGCCCCAGCGACGTGCTGCGGGTGCTGAAACTGCAGCAGACGGCCCCGAAACCGACGGTAGCCTTCTGCATCGGGGACATCGGCCAGCCGAGCCGCTTCCTGTCGCTCCTGTTCGGTGCCCCCTGGATTTACGCCGCTTTCAACAAAGAGCGGGGCATTGCCCCCGGCTTGCCGGCATGGGACGATTTCCGCATCAATTATCCGGTCTATCGGATCGACCGGCAGACCCGCGTTTACGGCGTGCTCGGCGATCCGATCGACCACAGCCTCAGCCCGCTGCTGCACAACCAGCTCTATCGCCGTATGGGCATCAACGCCCTCTATCTCCCCTTCCGCGTGCCCAAAGGGATGCTGCCGGAAGCGCTCGAGGCGTACAGCATCGTGCCAGTGCAGGGTTACAGCGTCACCATTCCGCACAAGGAAGCGGCGGCGGCTTTGGCCCGCGACAAGCACCCGGAAGTGCAGATCACGGGGGCGGCGAATACCCTGGTCCGCGAAAGCGAGCAGGCCTTTGCCGCGTACAACACGGACTATACTGCGGCGATCGATTCGCTCAAGGCCCACCTCGCCGAGCGGACCAAGGACGGTCCGCCGCCACAGATCAGCCAGTTGAACGTGCTGATCTTGGGGGCCGGCGGCGTCGCCCGGGCCATCGCCCACGCCTTGCACCGCGAGGGGGCCCAACTGACCATTACCGGCCGTAGCTACGAACGGGCCCATCGCCTGGCCGAAGAGGTCAAATGCCGGGCGGTGGACTGGCAGGCCCGCCACACGGTCAACTGCGATGTGCTGATCAACTGCACGCCGGTCGGCATGCATCCGAACGTGGACGAGTCGCCGTTCCATTTCAGTGCGTTGAACCCGGGTATGACCGTGTTTGACACGGTTTACCGGCCAGAAACGACGCTGCTCATCCGCGAAGCCCGCGCCCGCGGCTGCCACACCATCACCGGCGTGGACATGTTCGTGCGGCAGGCGGCCCGCCAGTTCGAGCTGTTCACTGGCCAGACGCCCGACTTGGAGCTGATGCGGACGATCGTGCGCAAGGCCCTCTCGCCGCTGACGCATGCGTTCGACGAGGAGTTGGCCGTCGACACCGCCGCGGCGGGAACAGCCCACCGGCCGTCGCCCGGCACTGCATCCACCGCCGGCCCGGCTTCCGGTACGGCGGCGTCCGTTCCTAAAACAGACCGGCCCGACCCACCCGGCGACACCGACGACTGACGGAGATCAAACCGAGGCGCCGACCGGGCTGCCGCCGGCTCGCCACTGCACCGACGCCGCATAGCTTCATTACGCGTAACCTCTTGCTAGCCTTACACTTATGCACTACCAGCGACTGGTCCTCATCGGTTACCGCGGCACCGGAAAGACGACCATTGGCCGGTTGCTGGCCGCCCGGTTGGGGTGGGAATTTGTCGATTGCGACGAATGGATCGAAGCGGCGGCGGGCCAGAGCATCGCGGCGATCTTCGCCGCCGAGGGGGAAAGTGGCTTCCGCGAGCGGGAAGCGGCAGCGATCCGTGCGGCCTGTAGCCGGCCCGACCGGGTCATCGCCACCGGCGGCGGGGCCGTCCTACGAGCGGACAACCGCCAGCAACTACGCCAGCAGAGCCTGATCGTCTGGCTACTGGCCCGACCGGAAACCATCCTGCGACGCCTGACGGCCGACCCGACCTCGACTCAGCGGCGGCCGGCCCTGACCGACCAGCCCGCCTTGCTGGAGATCCACACCCTGCTGGAACAGCGGCGGCCACTCTACGAGTCCCTGGCGGATATACGCATCGACACGGACGACCTATCGCCGGAAGCGGCCGTAGATGCTATTCTCACGACATGGCGTGGTCCAGCTACTTGCCTGTGCTGATCTGGTGCGGCTTTGCCGGGGTGCTCGGCCTGGTGGTCGGCTCGTTCTTGAACGTCGTGATCGCCCGGCTGCCGTATGAAAAGAGCATCATCTGGCCCGGGTCGCACTGTTTGCACTGCTACCGCCCGGTTCGGCGATGGGACAACGTCCCCGTGCTGGGATATTTGCGGCTCCGAGGCCGCTGCCGGCACTGCGGGGCGTCCTTTGGCCGCCGCTATTTGTGGGTGGAGCTCGGTACGGGGCTAGCGTTTGTCGCCCTGTTCGTGCTGGAAGTACTGGTCAACTGGCACCAGATCCCCCCCCTGCGGTTTAACCCGTGGGCAGGGTTGTCGGCCCTGCCCCCCGCAGCGGGACTGGCGATGTTTGCCTACCACGCGGCGTTGCTCAGCGGCCTGATTGCCGCCGCGGTGATTGATGCCGAACACCGCTTCATCCCGCCGCAACTGACCTATACGCTGATGGGCGTCGGGCTGGTGGGGGGAGCGCTGATGCCGTGGCCCTGGCCGCAACCGCCCGAGGCAGCGGCCCGCATGCCGGACAATCTGCCGTGGATCTTCATGGAGATGTGGGGGCTGATCCCGCCCGGGGTGCAGCCGTGGCCGTTCTGGGGGCCGCTGCCGAGCTGGGCGCCGCCGGGGAGCTGGCAGCTCGGCCTGATCAATGCCGCCGTCGGGGCACTGGTCGGCTCCCTGACTGTGCGACTCATCCGCTGGCTGTTCAGCACGGGCTTCGGACGGGAAGCAATGGGGATGGGGGACGCCGACCTGCTAATGATGGCCGGAGCGTTCCTCGGCTGGCAGATCGCCGTGGTGGCGATCTTCGCCGGATCAATCGTCACGCTGGTGATGTTCGTGATCCAGCTCGCGTTTGGGCCGGAACCGACGGCGGCCTCCACCGCAATCGGCGGTGCACATACCCGGGAAGTCCCCTTTGGACCAGGACTGGCCGTGGGCGTCGTCCTGACATGGTTCGGCTGGCCGTGGATCGGGCCGCAGGTGCAGTTTGTCTTTTTTGACGCTTATATCCTTGGCTTCACCGTTTTCGTCATAAGCATCGGTCTGTTGGCGGCGGGTCTGCTCCTGCGGCGGCCCGAACCCGTGACCACGCAGACGCCCGCCGCACCGTCGGTCAAACGACCATCGATCTAATAACGACTGAATAGCATCATCATGAACATACTGATCATCGATTTCGGCATGGGGAATATCCGGAGCGTCCAAAAGGCGTTTGAGCATTTGGGGCACGCTGCCGAAATCAGCAGCGATCCGGCGGCGGCCGCCGCGGCGGACAAACTGATCCTGCCCGGTGTCGGCGCTTTTGCCGATGCGATGGCCCGCCTGCGGGCCGCCGGGTGGGACGCGGCCGTCCGCGACCACGTCGCCCGCGGCAAACCCTTGCTGGGCATCTGCTTAGGACTGCAGCTCCTGTTTGAACGGAGCCACGAGGACGGCCTCCATGCCGGGCTGGGCCTGCTGGCCGGCGAGGTGGTCCGCTTTCCCTCGCAGCCTGGTCTAAAGGTGCCGCACATGGGGTGGAACACGCTGACCCTCGTGCGGCCGGATTGCCCCCTGTTCCGCGACCTGCCGCCGCAACCAGCGGTCTATTTTGTGCACTCGTACTACGCCGTGCCCGGCGATCCCGGCGTAGTGGCGGCCACCGCCGACTACCCGACCCCTTTTGCTGCCGCCGTGTGGCAAGACAACATGCTGGCTACGCAGTTCCACCCCGAAAAAAGCCAGCGGATCGGCCTACAGATGCTGGACAACTTTGCCAAACTGTAATCCGTGTAACAAGTTACGTTTACGTTCTAGCCGCGGATGATCAGCTCGAGGGGCACCAGGTGGTTGATCATGTAGGTACGGCGGTCGGGATCGCGTTGGGTTGGCTGGGTGCGGCCCCGGGCATCGGTGCAGCGGGCAAGCAGGGTGGCGGGGCCGGGGGTCGGCGGGACGTTCCACGTCCACTTCCAGGCCGTCCAGGCGAAGGGTTGGACCGGTTCCTCCAGGTGGGCCGCCGACCAGGTGCGTCCGCCGTCCGTGCTGACCTCCACCTTGGCGACGGCGGCTTCCCCTGCCCAGGCCCGACCGACCACCGCCAGCGGCCGGCCCGCCGCGACTACCGCCCCTGGCGTCGGGACAATCACGATCGCCTTGGGCTGTATCGCCGTCAGCGGCATCAGTCGCGGCGGCGCGTCCCCCGACCGCTCCCAGAACGCATAATCAAACGTCTGCCAGTAGCCCGTATGCGACCGATCGCTGACGACGATCCGCTGCAACCACTTGACCGACGCCATGCCATACCAGCCGCCGATGACCGCCCGCAGGGGGAAGCCGTGGGCCGGCGTGAGCGGCTCACCGTTCATCCCCCAGGCCAGCAGGCACTCCTCGCGGCGGGCCTTGTCGATCGGGATGCCGCGATCGAACGGGATCACCCCCGCCGAGGGGGGATCGGCTACCGCTCCGGCGTCCGCTCCGACCAGGATCACCTCGACGGCCCCCGCTTTGGGCCGGACCCGCTCCAGTACGGCGGCCAGCGGTACCCCCGTCCACTCGGCGTTACCGACCGCCCCGAAGCCCCATTGTAGTCCCCGCACCGCCGGCACCAGAAACACCCGCCCGTTGCCGGCACATTCCAACGTAATTTCGCGCCGGACGGTCGCACCCATGTTCTGCAGATCGGCCAGGCTTAGCTCCAGCGGCCGCTCGACGTGCCCGGTCACGCTCAGCCGATACTGCTGCGGGTCGATTTTCGGCACGGGGAAGTGATTCCGCACGAAAAAGTGCTCTTGCGGCACCCGCCGTCGCCGCAACGCCGCCAGCGGCGTCTCCAGGTTCCGCGGCTGCTCCATCCGCACGATCATGCCGGGAAAGGCTTCCGGCGATGCCTCCCCCTCCGGCTCGTCCCTGGTGTCGGCTTCGGCCCAAAGGCGGCGATGCGCCAGGCCGAGCGTGGCCGTAGCCGCCAGCCATTCCCGCCGCGTGCAGAACATGTCCGAATCTCCTTGTCCCATAACAAGTCAGACGATATCGAGGGCAACGATATCGATGGGGGATAGCCAGCTTGCGGGGCAGACCGGGCGGTGCCCGCTCCGATCCGCTCGCCGCTGTGGCGGCCCCCTTCATGATCCCGGTTCAGAATCCCAGGCCTTTGGTCGTCGTTTTGATGCGGACGAGTTTATCGTTGGCACAGATATACAGGACGGAGCCATCATTGCCGAAAGCGCAGTTGGCGTTGCGGTCGCCGATGACGATCTTGCCCAGGTAGGTGAAATCGGGAGCAAAGACGAACACGCCGTCCGGGCCGGTGGCGAAGATGTTCCCCTTCTGGTCGACCTTCAGGCCGTCCGGCAGACCGGGTTTGCCGGCTTTGACCTCGTCGGTGGCGTCATAGATGACCTTTCCGGGGCCGAGCGTGCCGTCTTCCCGTATCGGGAAGGCCATCCACACCGCCCGCGCCGGGTCGGAATTGGCCACATACAGCGTCTTCTCGTCCGGCGACAAGCCGATGCCGTTGGGCCGGCTCATCTCCTTGGTCAGCAGGGTCAGCTCCCCCTTGGCGGACAGGCGGTAAACCCCTTGGAAATCCAGCTCCTTGGCCGGATCGTTCACTCCTTTAGGCAGGCCGTAAGGGGGATCGGTGAAATACAGGTCGCCGTTCCGGGCAAAGACCAGGTCGTTGGGACTGTTGAACCGCTTGCCCATATAGCGGTCCACGATGGTTTCAAAATTGCCGTTTTTGTAGCGGGCAACGCGGCGATCGCCGTGCTGGCAGAGGATCAAGTAGCCGTCCTTGTCGAAGGCCAGGCCGTTGGCGCCTGGTTCGTGCCCTTCAAACTTGGCAATGCCCGTGTAGCCACTCGGCTCGAGGAAGACCTTGACGCCGCCCTGTTCGGACCACTGCATAACCCGGTTGTTGGGGATGTCGGTGAACAGTAACACGTTGTTTTTCTTGTCCCAGACCGGGCCTTCGGTCCATTTGAACCCGGCAGCGAGCACCTCGATGACGGCGTTTTCCGGGATCAGGGCGTTGATGCGGGGGTCTTTCCGCTCCACTCGCCCGATGGTCTTGGGAGGGGCCTTTTGGGTCTGGCCGAGAGCTGCCGCACTGGCCGCCAGACTGGCGGTCAGACCGACCGCCAGACCGACGCCGCCAACGATTCCCGCAATCAGCAACCCGCCTCGCCTGCGTGTCATCGCCGTATTCTCCCGTAAGGATCTTGAAGAATGTCGCATTATTTGTTGTACGACCCATTACAACGATTGTGCCGAATTTGTTCGCCATCCTACGGTTACCAGTCGGAGCGGCAAGCGGCCGCGACGGGTCACGCCACGGCCGGTCTCGCCGCGGCCGGTCATGTCGCTCCGGCCCCGCCCCTGCCGGCCGCCCGTCCGAACGGATCCGGCGTCGGCGACGTCCGGAAAGTACGATATGATTGTCAGTGCCCGGGCGGCGTCCATGCCCTGCCACGACCGGATCGCGGGGAGTTCGCCGCCGCCGGCCCGCACCGGTTCTCCTCCTACCCGAAGGAGCTGCGCATGCCGACCAAGATCGACATGGCCAAATTCGCGAAATTTTGCAAGGACATGGGGTTTATCTACCAGTCCTCAGAAATTTACGGTGGCCTGAACGGCTTTTGGGACTACGGCCCGCTCGGCGTCGAACTGAAACGGAACATCAAGGACGCCTGGTGGCACGACATGGTCCTGCATCCGCCCGCCGGGCCGGACGGCCGGGAAATCCGCATGGTCGGGCTGGATTGCGCCATCATCATGAACCCCAAAGTCTGGGTGGCCAGCGGCCACGTTGCCGGTTTCTTCGACATGATGGTGGACTGCAAGGAATGCAAGGGACGGTTCCGCGCCGACAAGACCGGCGAGACCCCTTGCCCCCTCAAACCGAGCAAAATGGTCGGACAGTACGAAAAATGCCAGCTCACCGAGCCACGGACGTTCAACCTCATGTTCCAAACTTACGTCGGAGCCATTCAGAGCGAGGAAAATATCGCCTACCTGCGGCCCGAGACCGCCCAGGGAATCTTTGTCAATTTCAAAAACGTCCTCGATTCGACGCGGCTCAAGCTCCCCTTTGGCATCGCCCAGATCGGCAAGGCGTTCCGCAACGAGATCAACCCCCGCAACTTCACCTTCCGGTCGCGGGAATTCGAGCAGATGGAGATCGAGTTCTTCTGCCATCCGCGGGAATCGATGATGTGGTACGAGTTCTGGCGGGACGTCCGCAAGCAGTGGTATGTCAAGCTAGGTCTGACCAGCGACAAGCTCCGTCCTCGCGAGCAGGGGCGGGACGAGCTGGCCCACTACTCGTGCGGCACCACCGACATCGAGTATCTGTTCCCCTTTGCGGACGAGCCACAGGAGCTGGAAGGGGTGGCCCACCGCGGCGACTACGACCTGACCGCCCATGCCCGCCACAGCGGCCGCGACCTCAGCTACTTCGATGAGGACGGCTGGAACGCCCTGCTGCAGGAGCGTCTGGCCCCCTTCCAGAACGACAAGCCCCGCCGCGAACAGGAAAAGAAACGGCTCGAACAGGAGGAAAAGTCGAAATTCCTGTTTGTGCCGCACGTGATCGAGCCTTCCGCCGGCGTCGACCGCTTCTTGCTGGCTGTGCTGTGCGAGGCCTACACCGAGGACGTCGTGCCGGACGCCAAGGGGAACCCGGAGCCGCGCACCGTGATGCGGTTCCATCCCCGCCTGGCCCCGATCAAGGTGGCGGTCTTTCCCCTGGTCAACAAGGACGGCATGGACGAGATCGCCTACAAGCTCTACCGCGAGCTGAAGCCGCACTTTCCGGTCGTGTACGACCAAAGCGGCGCCATCGGCCGACGCTATCGCCGTCAGGACGAGGCCGGCACCCCCTACTGCATCACCATCGACAGCGAAACCTTGCAGAACAGCTCGGTGACCATCCGCGACCGCGATGCGCTCCGCCAGCAGCGGGTCAACCTCAGCGAGGTCAAGGACTGGATCCTGCGGGCGATCGCGGCGAGCTGAGCGGCCGCACCGGGCGGGTCGACTCCCGCCCCACCCGGGTGAACCGACCCCAGTCATAAGCCGTTGCAGGATTAGCAGTTACGCTTCTGGCTCGCTATCGGCCATCCCGCTGCAACGGCCGAGGCTATCCGTCTCCCGTCCCGCCGCAACGGTCACCGCCCGCCCGGCGGACAGTACTTCTTCAGCCAGGCGAACACCTCCTGGTGCCAGTACTCGCTGTTGCGGGGCTTGAGCACCCAGTGCCCCTCGTCGGGGAAATTGACCATCCGCGAGGGGACCCGCAGCCGCTGCAGGGTGGTGAACAGCTCATGCCCCTGCCCAATCGGGCAGCGGAAGTCCAGGTCGTTGTGGATGACCAGCATCGGGACCTTGTATTTGGCGAGATTGCCGGCCTTTTTGTGCGGCGAGAACGCGGCGTATTTGTGCGGCACCTCCCAGGGGAGGCCGCCGTGCTCGTATTCGTCAAACCATAGCTCGTCTGTAGTCCCCCACATGCTCTCAAAGTTCCACACCGAGCAGTGGGTAATGATGCATTTCAGGTCGCGGGCAATCTCATTGACGGCGAACCAGTTCATCATGTAGCCGCCAAAGCTGGCCCCCGCCGCGGCGAGACGGTCGCGATCCACATACGGCAGGCGTTTGACCGCCTCCAGGCCGGCGACCAGGTCGCGATAGCACTTGCCGCCCCAGTCGCCGCTGATCTCATCGGTGAATTTCTGACCGAAGCCGGTGCTGCCACGCGGATTGGGTAAAACGACGATATACCCCTGGGCAGCCCACAACGACGGGTTCCACCGCCAGCTCCAGCCGTCCTCCCACGCCCCCTGCGGCCCGCCGTGCACCAGATAGGCCACCGGCCACTTTTTGCCCGGGTCGAATCCCGGCGGCTTGAGGACCCACATGTGCATCTGCACGCCCCCCTCCACGGGCACCTCCATCGCCTCTGGTCGCGGTAAATCTAACTGTGACAAAAACTTGGAGTTGGCCGCACTGACCGCAACCTCCCCGCCCGGCGACAACGACCGGCTAAACACCTCCGGCGGCAGGGTCATCGTCGCCCGTAAATAGCCAATCTGTCCCGCCCGCGCGGCTACCGTGATGTTCATCAGTTTGCCCGCACCCGGCGGCGACAACCGTTGATACTGGCCGGTTTGCACATTCAGGGAAAACAGCGGTGACTCGGCACGGTCCTCGGCGACAAACAGAAGCTCCTGCGGCCGTTGCGGGACAAACGCGAAATCATCGACCGACAGGGGCACATCCGTCGTGACGCAACGCGGCGGCCCGGCCCAGCGACCGTCGGCATGCACGTCTACCATATATACATCCCACTTGTCGGCCTCGTAGCCGGCCCGTTTCTGGGCCCGCCAAGCCAGCTTCCGCCCGTCCGGGCTAAAGACCGGACCGCTATCCGCCGCCGCATTGGCCGCCGTGAGCGTCTCCCACTTCGTGCTCGGACGGTGGATGTTGACCCGGCACAGGTCGTAGTTGGTGCTCCAAGCTTCATCGGTGGCCGGGACGGCGGTGAAGACAAGATGTTGACCGTCCGGGGTGAAGGTAAAATCCTGGGCGCTGGAGAATGTCTTGCTGGTCGGGAGGGCGTCGCGGTCGCCGGGGGTGACGTCGCGGCAGTTCCGCCCGTCCGCCTCGCAGACAAACAGGTGCAGGCGTTTGTCCTCGACGTAACTGTCCCAGTGACGGAAAAACAGGCGGGTGAAGACGCGGGCCTGCACGGGGCTACGGGCACGGGCCTCGTCCCGCTCGCGGTTGCGGCGGTCACTCTCGGCAAACGGCAAGGTGCTCCACTCCGGATAGACCGCCGAGACAAACGCGATGTGCTTGCCGTCCGGCGACCAGACCGGGTCGCTGGCACCGGTGCTGATGGCCGTGATCGCTCGCGGCTCACCCCCCTGCGGCGAAATCACCCAGAGCTGACTGCTTCCCGAACGGTTGGACTCAAACAGGATCGTCTTGCCGTCTGGCGACCAACGCGGGTTGGTATCCCGTTTGCCGGGCGGCGGTTGCGTCAGACATCGCGGCGGCGTCTTGCCGTCGGTCGCCGCTATCCACAAGCCGGTGGTGATGTGGTTGTTGCCCAGGTCCACTTCGCCTACCGCATAAACAATCATCTGTCCATCGGGGCTGATCGCCGGTGCGGCCACCCGCTTGAGGGCAAAAAGGTCTTCCAAGGTCATCGCCCGCGGCTGGGCCAGGGCCGGTGCCACCCAGGCGATCGCCGCAACGACGGCCAGCCCGCAACATGCGTGAGGAAATCGATGCATCGTCAGACCCCCTACGCCGGATTGTGAGACCCACTTGGGACAAGTCACGAACCGTTGCGGCGGACCACGTCCGAAGGACCATGTCCGCAAAAACCATGTCCGCTGAAGCGACGTCCCATGAGGTTAGGATACGCCCCCGCACGCGAAATGTAACGGTGCAGTCACCCGACCGGATTGCCGACGGTGCCGCTTTGGAAACGATTACGGCTCTGTCGCCGCGATGTCACTGAATCTCAAGGAATCGACGACTGTGCGACCGAAACTGATAGACTCTCTGCCATTGTCTTGCCATTAGCAATTTGTGCAAACGCCGCCGATAAGTCTGACCCGGACTGGTTTTTACGAAATTTCTGAAAAAGGATTTGCAAACTGCCAAAATATGGTACATAATTACACTATCAGACATCCATACCGCCCAGCTTGGGAGCCGGAGACACCAGCATCCCCGCGCCGCCGGATCGGCCAGATGACGCGCGGATGTCACCACACGGATGTCATCGTTCGGGATCACGGGACGTAACTATCGGTGATGTTGCTGTACCGCTAGCCGGCGAGGGGCTTGCCGGGACGGTATAGCCGTGTTACGATTGAACGCAACAAATACCAGATTGGGAGACATATCGTGGCCAAGGACTGGAACGATCTGCTGCTAGCCTATTTGCACGATCCGCCGGACAAGGCCTTGTCCATCCCCAACCACGTGGCGCGCGCCCAGAATTATGCCGTAACCGCCCTTGGGCCTGCAGCCTCCAACAGCGATTGGTTCAAGGGCTCTCAAATCGCAGACCAGTACGCCTCGATCGTCGAGCGGTTGCCGATGCCCTCTGCGGGTGATCGTGGAGAACGTGCTGTCGGCCCGGAAAACGGACGGTTGCGGGTGGTCCACCCCCTCTCGGCCGTGGCGGAAGACCTCGACGTGCCGCCCCTGACGCACAAACTGACCGACTGCGTCCGGCAACAGTTACAGGACATTGTCGCGGAGCTGGACGAGGGATCGAACCGCTTCCTGGCGGTGTGGCGACTGTGGCCGGAGAGACTGGCAACGCACTGTCATCCCTGCTTGGCTCGCTTGCCCGCGGACACCCGCACGCCGGACCACACCATTTGGCAGCATCTGGACGTCGTTGCGGCCTACGATGCCGCCAACCAGTCCGACGGCGTCGCCCTGCTCAGCTTCGCGCTCGGGCCGGTCCAGCGGTTCATCGAGGCGGCCCGCACCGTTCGCGATCTTTGGTCCGGCAGCATGATCCTCTCCTGGCTCTCCTTCCACGCCATGCGACCGATCCTCGAGCAACTGGGGCCGACCGCCCTGATTTATCCGGCCCTGCGCGGCAATCCCCTGCTGGACCTGTGGCTCAACAAAAGGCTCGGCAACAGGGTGCCACTTCCCGAGTTGGCGTTGCGGAAGACGCCGGCATTGCCGCATCGGTTCCTGGCCCTGGTGCCGTATGGTGCAGATGGAAACGAAGCACGCGCACTGGCCCAGAAGTGTGAAGAAGCGGCGCTCCAAGCCTGGCGGCAGTTGGCCAAGGCCGTGCATGAACGCATCAGCGGCCCAATGCGCCGCTTGTGCGAGGATTGGGACAAACGCTGGAATGAACAGATCGACAACTACTTCAGCTCCGCCACGGCGATCCTGCCGCTGAGTGGTAGCCGCGAAAAAGTCGAGGAACCATTGGCCAAGCTCCTGAGCGGCCAGCAAAAATTCGACGCGGCGTTTCCCGAGGCCGCGGCGGTCCGCAGTCTGGCCCAGCTCATCCCCCAAGGACATCAACCTGGCTACGCCCAGGACCAAGCCGGGCGGTGGCAGTACCAGGTCGAGCTGGTGCAACGCATCCTGGCCGCGCGGCGGAGCATCCGGCACGTACCGCCGAACTCATCTTTCAAGCCCCATGAGCGGTTCCCGCAAAAATGCAGCCTCTTCGGCAGCTACGAGCAGATGGGGCCGGACGATCTGCGCGAGTCCAAGGATTTTTGGGAGATGCTAGCCGGCCCAAACGGTCTGAAGGTGGACGGCGTCCGCCTGCGACACGGCGAGGCGTTCTGTGCGATCGCCCTGGTCAAGCGATTTGCCGGCCCAGCCCTGCTGGCCCGCGAGCTGCAGATCGACCCCCGCCACCTCCGCTTCCCGGACACGGCCACCATCGCCGCCGCCAAATGGCTCAAGGACGCCCGCATCGATCCGGACGCTGTCCGCCAAGAATATGGCGAATGGAACGGGCAGTGGTTGCACTGGAACCGGTCGGACGAAGGATCGCCGGACGACCCGCCCTGCCCGGAGGAGGTGTTTGCTCAGATCGCAGTGAAGCGAAAATCCAAAACCCTTGGCCGGCCCCCGATCTACTACGCCATCCTCAAGCTGGACGGCGACGACCTGGGCGGCTGGCTCCGCGGCGAAAAATCCCCCAAAGTCCGCGAGGTCATGCATCCGCGACTCGTGCAGTACTACGAAGGCTTGGCGTCGGACACCCAGCGAGCATCGGAAGTCAAGCGAGGTCTGGATGCCCGGCGGCCGGTCAGCCCGGCGTTGCACGCTGCCATCAGCACCGCCCTGGCCAACTTCGCCCTGCACGTGGTGCCGCAGATCGTCCAGGAGCATCACGGCACGGTCATCTACTCCGGCGGCGACGACACCCTGGCCCTGCTGCCGGTGAGCACGGCTATCGCCTGTGCCCAAAAGCTGCGTCAAGCGTTCGTCAGCGATTTCTACAAGAAAAACGGCCGCAAATATCTGATGATGGGCGGGCGGGCCACGATTTCCGGCGGCCTGGCCATTGTCCACTACAAGGATGATCTGCGGATCGCGTTGCGGGACGTCCGCCATGCGGAAGAACAGGCTAAGGAGGCGGGCAAGAACGCCCTGACGCTGCTGGTCCGCCGCCGATCCGGCGAACACCACTCGGCGGTCTGCCCTTGGGACTTCCTGGACCGTGTCGACCTCTGGCGGCAACGGTTGGCCGAGGCGTCGGACCGCTGGGTGTACCATCTGTACGCGGAACGCGAGACGCTGCGGGGCTTGCCGCTGGAGGCGATCCAGGCGGAGATCCGCCGGCAACTGCAGCGGGCCGAGCAACCGACGCCGCAGTTGCTACCGCCGGACGAGATCGCTAGTGCCTTCGTAGAGTATCACGCCTGGCACCCGAAACCGAAGGATGGCTCGCCGGACACGGCCCTGCAAAGTTTCCTGGTCCTGTGTCAGACGGCGTCGTTTATGGCACGCGGGGGAGTGAAATGACCACTGCCACTCAACGGATCGGCCTGTGCCTGGAGCCGCTGGACGTGCTCTTTTTCCGGGACGGCCGACCGTTCACCGGTTCGGAACGCAACATCAGCGGCCTGCCGCTGCCGCAGACCTTGGCCGGGGCCTTCCGCACCGCCCTGTTGCGGCTGGTCGGCGCGGATATTGATTGCCTGCGACAAACGATCCGCACCGATTTTCCATTTCCCGTGGCCGTCAAGCAGGCCTGCAGTCCGGCAGACCACTGGATCGGCGAGTTGACGGTCCGCGGTCCCTGGCTGGGCCGTCACAAAAAGAATGTCGAGCCTCTGGAGGTCCTGGTCCCCTGCCCAGCCGACGTCCATAAAGAAAAAGGCAAGCACAAGGGGCAAGCGGACCAAGCCCACACCGACGGCGACAAGGTCCTCCACCGTCTCCGGCCCCTGTCCCCGAAGGAACTTCCGGCGTGGCACCCGCCGGCCGATCAATCTGACTTGCAGCCGCTGTGGCTCAAATCCTTGCAGCCGACCGAGCCGGCATCCGGTTTTCTCACGCCAGAAGGCTTGCGTCGTTACCTCGCTGGCGAGCAGCTCCAGCACAAGCACCTGGTCGCCTGCAACGAACTGTACGCCCTGGATTACCGCACCGGCATCGGCATTGCGCCGGACCGACTGGTCGCCGAAGAGTCGCTGATTTACAGCAACGGCTTTTTGGCCCTCAAGGAGGGCGTAATGCTGTACGCCGAGCTGGAGGCACCCGCGGACGCACCGCTGGCGGCGGCGATCGACTCGCTGCACGTCTTGCCCCTGGGCGGCGAGGGACGGCATGTCCGCCTGCGGCCGTTGGATCAGCCGTTCCAGTGGCCCTCGCATCCGCCACAGCAAGGGCAGAAGCCCCTGGTCGTGCTGACCACGCCCTGTCCGTTTGCCGCAGGCTGGCGGCCAGCCAATTTCAATGGCCAGATCGTCGCCGCGGCGGTGCCGGGGGCGATCCCCTTTTCCGGCTGGGATTTGGCCCGCGGCGGCCCCAAACCGACCCGTCATGCGGTGCCGGCCGGAAGCGTATATTTCCTTGATGCCAGTCCGAACCGTTGGCCGGCCTCGCTGGCCGAAACCGAGGACGACCGGCAGTCCGGCTGGGGAACCTATCTCATAGGAGCATGGTAATCATGGCGACCTCCACCCCGACCAACCAGCAATCCGCCCTGCTGTTTTTGCACGCCCAGACCGGCCTGCACCCCGGCTCGGGCACGGCCTTGGGTACCGTCGACCTCCCCGTGCAGCGGGAGCGGCATACCCACTGGCCGGTCATCCCCGGCTCGACGCTCAAGGGCATCCTCCGCGATGCCTGCCGGCGGGCAGCAGGCAACACCCCTGACCTGTTCGCCGCGTTCGGCCCCGAGACGGCGGAAGCCGATAAGCACGCCGGTGCCCTAAGCCTAACCGATGCCCGCATCCTCGCCTTCCCGGTGCGTTCCCTCAAAGGGGTCTTCGCCTGGGTCACCTGCCCGGCGGTGCTGGAGCGGCTGCAACGCGACATGAAACTGAGCGGCCTTAACGGCACGCCCTTCGCCCTGCCTCAACCGCCGGCCAAAGACAAAGCCCTCTGTGCAACCAACAGCCCGCTGCTGCTCCAACAGAACCGGCTCGTCCTCGAGGAGTTCGAGTTCGAACGCACCGGCGACGCTGGCGACGCCGCCGCCTGGATCGCCACGCATGCCGTGGCCGACGAGCCGACGCAGCAGCGGCTCCGCAACCACCTGGTCGTGCTGAGTGACGACGACTTCACCCACTTCGTCCGGCACGCCACGGAGATCGTCGCCCGCGTGGGGTTGGACTACGAACGCAAAACCGTCAAGACCGGCGCCCTGTTCTACGAGGAGTTCCTGCCGCCGGAGACGCTGTTCTACTCGCTGGTCCTGGCCAGCGCCAGCCGCCGCGAAGGGGACAACAAGACTGCCGGCGACATCCTGCGTTACTTGCGCAAGAACCTGCCGCCCGTGTTGCAAATTGGCGGCGACGAAACCATCGGCAAAGGCTTGTGCGCGGTGCGACTGGTCAACGGAAAGGAAGGTGCGTGATGCCCGAGACAATGCCGAACAAGTCCCAACCCACACTCGAACAGCGACGGGCCAGCCACGCCTGGGACGTGGTGCAACAGGCCAAAAATAAACAGGGGCCCCACAAGGATCAAGACCCCAAAAAGTTCGGCGGCCAGGCCAAAAAGCTCCCCACCCGCATCATGGCCGCCGGACTGGGCCAGGCCCTGGCCTTCCTCAAAGCCAAAAATTATGCCCCGGGCCTGCTAGTCGCACTGACCGACTGGATCAAACAACGCATCCCGCCCCATGGAAATGAGCCGGAGGACCTGTTGGAACGGATTATTAAAGGCGACTCCGACTTCCTGCGACGAGCCACCGACGAAGTCCTGGCTTACCTGATCTGGCTCAACCGCTTCGCCGAGGCAGAAGGACTGACCGAGGGAGATGAATGATGACGCTCATCCTACCGCGTAGCACTCTCGATCTGATTGAGGCTGTCCAACCAGAAGATCGGCATCCCGGTCTGCAGCTCGACAAGCTCAGCGTACCCGGCGATCAGACGGCCCAGAAGCGGGCGTTGGAAGATGTTTGCCGCAGCCTCGGCGATGACAATCTGCTTGAAGCTATGGGCAATCGCCGCCAGCAGATGTTGCACGCCCTGCCCGGCTTCTGCACCTTCTCCTGCAAGACGATCGCACCGCTGACGCTGCACCTGTCGCGGGCCTCGGCCCTGGAAAACGCGGGGATCTGCCTGCATCCCATTTACGGCTTCGCCTACCTGCCGGGCAGCGGCCTGAAAGGCATGGCCCGCGCCTACGCCGAAACCGTCTGGCTGCCGGCACAGACCGACCAAAAACATGCATGGCGGCAGATTGAGGATGTCTTTGGCTGGGCACCCAACCCCGACCGCATCCGGCAGGTCAAAGACCCCGCTCACCCGGCCCACATCCGCCGCCAAAACGAAAACGATCCAAAATCCCCTGAAATCAAGGCCTCATCCGGCAACATCGTCTTCCACGACGCCTGGCCGGAGTCCTGGCCGGCGCTGTTCGTGGACATCGTCAACAACCACCACCCGGAATACTATCAGGCCGAGCCAGATGACAATGCTCACCCGCCCGGCGATTGGGAAAACCCTGTGCCGGTATATTTCCTAGCGGTCCGGCCCGGCGTGACCTTCACTTTTGCTCTCACCAAACGCCACGCGGACGTGCCGAACGAACTGGTGGAGCTGGCCCGGCTATGGCTGCTCGGAGCGTTATGCCACCTCGGCGCCGGCGCCAAAACCGCCGCCGGATATGGGGCATTCCAGCCGGTCAATGGTACGGCGCCCTCACTGCCTCAGGGTAAGCTGGAGATTTTCGAGGTCGAGCTGGAGCTGGTCACGCCCGCCTTTTTGGCCGGCGCCAATCAGCAACAAGACGACTGCGAGCTGCGCCCGGCGACGCTCCGCGGCCTGCTCCGCTGGTGGTGGCGGACCCTGCACGCCGGATTTGTGGACGTCAAAACCCTCCGGCCCTTGGAAGCCGCCATCTGGGGGGACACCAACACCGGCGGCGCCGTGCGGATCGAACTTACCACCATTCAACCGGGCACCCAACGCATGCATCAACATCCTCAAGAGCGAAATTCGGGCATTCGATACCTCGCTTATGGCATGGACGAAAAAACCAGCCGCGGCCAACGCAGACAACGCTTCCGCCTGGATCCACCGGCCAAGTGGAAACTACGCTTGATCGTGCGGCCAAGCCAGTTCAACGGTGTGTCTATTTCGTCACGACAGGTTTTGCTACAGGCCCAAGCGGCGTTGGCATTGCTGTGCAGCTACGGCGGCGTCGGTTCCAAGTCCCGTAAAGGGTTCGGATCACTGGCCGCAATCACCAACAATGGCCTCCCTAACTTGGAACAATGTCAACAATGGTCATCTCAGCTTCGTCAAGATTGCAAGCTCAACGACAAATTCATTGAGAAAATCAATGAATCCTATGCGATTTTTGACCCCGACAAACAGTCTGTTGCCGACCTACCCTGTCAGGCGGCGTCTTGGCAAGAAGTCATGGAACGGGTTGGCCAAGCGTACGCGGCCATAGCGACTCGGTTCAAGCATAATGTTGATCAGGATGGAAAAATCCGGTCCCCGGACAAGACGGCATTTGGACTGCCTCGCAAGATTCACGGTCCGATGGACCGCCCCCTCCGACATCAATCGCCGGACACGCACCGTCCACCCAGATGGCTCGACTTCCCGAAGCGGCCGCGGACGATCTCGCCGCAAAACGCCCGCCATGCATCTCCGATACACATACACATCGCGAAAAACGGTGACAGCGGCTTTGTCGTCCGTGTGTTGGCGATGCCGGCGAAATACCTGCCTAACCGCACAGTGAGCATTCAGATGCTCCAAGCGTTTTGTGAGGCATTTGAGCAGGCTTTCAACTCGGCCAGACCGCAAGTTAGCCTCAATCGCGGCCCGAGCGGACCTAGCGGAGTTCGTTCCCCTGCTGTCGGAACCAGCGGCCCCACCCCCGTGCAGGTCACCTTCCTTGGCCCGCATGAGAAGGTGAACCATTTTTATTGGGTACAGGAGCAAGGGAAAAATCGCGGGCTAGTGAAGTACGGCGAGCCGCCGACGCCGCTGCCGGCAGTTGGGTCGATCATCACGGTTTATCCGACCAACACCAATCCCAATTCCCCGGAGTATCGGTGGGATCCGCCGCCACCGCCCTCCACGCCGTCTGCCAGGCCGTCATCCAGGCCGCCATTACCACCGCCACGCGGCGGCCCGCGCAGGAACTGAGGCCAAGACGCACTGACTGTTAGGACTCGAGGATAAGACGTCTATACGCGGCGGTCCACGCAGGAGTTGATGTGTCAGTGCACAGGCCGTTACGGCCACGCCCGCATGGCCGTGATGCGTAAAGACTCGCGCTAAACTGTCACGGCGATATTGAGATATGGATAGGCATCAGGCACGGACCGACCGGAACGGCTAACACTCCGCGTGCGCCCGGTGCAGGCTAGGTCGCCGCAAGAAATTCCAAGGGCACTGCCGGCCGATGGAAGACTTGCCAGCGGCACAGGGGTTTGATCATTTGGCCAAGCAAGAGCCGCAGCGGCCCTGCCGCTAGTGGACCTTAGGCCGAGAGATCGACACTTACGGCGTCATGCCGCCGGGGGGTAGGCGAGGCGAGAAACTGCCGCCGCTGCCGGCTGTATCCGTCTTACGTGTTGAGGCGGTGCTCAGCCACTGCTCCCACATCTCGCTGAGCCGCTTGCGGAGCAGGTCGTCCTGGTCCTGACGGCTCTTGCGGACTTCCAGCTTGCCATCGGGACGGAGGATGAGCAGCTCGGTGTCAGCGTCTTCGCGGACCTCCTTGTTGGCGATGCGTTCGCGCAGGGCGCCGCCCTCGAAATCGAGCAGGATCGCCGGTGTGGTGAAATCCACTAGCCACCCTTTGGGCTGGGCCACGTCCTTGGCCCCTGGCGGCGTCCGGATTACCTTGTCCGGCACTTCCCGCAAGACATACGCCTGGGCCACACTGGACCACAGGGGTAATTTGACGTAATGCTTGCGGCCGATGAATTCGCCGCGACCGACGGGGATTTCCGCCATGACCCACGCCCCGACCGGCTCGCGGCCACTGCCGGTGCGAACCTGCTCCATCCAGTTGTACAGCTCGACCAACGCCTGGTTTTCGCGGGCCTGCAACAGGGTCCGCAACTCGTACATGTTGCGATCCTTGTATTCTTCATCGATCCGTTTGCGGTAATCAACCACGTCGCCGGCAAACAGGAAGGACTCCGGCGGCAGGGTAATCGGGCGGTCGAGGGTCGTCCACGGACTTTCCAGGAACTCGATCTTGGCGTCCGCCGGGTTGGCCACCTCCTGCGGCCGGTTGAAGTTCGGGTTACGCATCCGCAGACGGATGCGATATTCATATGTCAGCCCAGGCTGGACATCGACATCGATGAACCGCAACAGCAGGTGTTCGATTTCGACGTTTTTGGGCATGTTGCTATAGAATTGGGCCGGGTCGGCGGGGCCAGCACCGCCAACACCGGGGACCCCTCCGCCGGGGGGTAGCAAACCGCCGGGCGGCACGCCCCCCAGACCCGGACCGGGTGCGGACATGCCGGGGACGCCTTCGCCGCCGTCCGGTGGGCCGACGAAGTTACCGTAAAACGTGCTGGCACCAGTCAACTGGCCCGTCTCCGGCTTGTATAGATCACGGCGGCTGCCGCTGCCCTGGAGACGCTTGAGCGTGTCGGAGGCCTGGATCGGCTTTTCCTGGGCCTTTTTCATCTTGTCAATGGTCTCGAGGATGGAGGGGAGCCGCACCTCCGGATATTTGCCCAGCTCCTCGACGATCCGCGGCAGCGGCAGGGCTAGGGCCATATCGTAGCGGATAAAGTAAGCCAGGTAGCCGTCCTCGATCTGGTCGGCGAGCTTGCGCGGCTGGATGATTTCGGCATATACGCGTTCGAAATCATAATCGGCCCAGTCCTGGCGTACGATGACCTGGCCGTTGGGTAGCCGCTGGGTGATGCGCCGTTGCACTGCAAAGCCATCATAAACCGGTCCGAACTGGCCGGCCTCGCGGATGTCTTTGAGCCGCAATGCCCGGCGGAGTTCCTCCCGCTGCAGCTTCAAGGGGACTTCGGCGTGGACGATGATTGCCCGCAGCGGCATGACGGTCATCGCTGGAATTTTCCCCTTGGCGATGGCCTCGCTGATCGCTCCCTCTTCCAAGGGGATGTATTCGACGACTTTTTCCGTACGGTGGGCGCTGACGTCGTAGCCGCTGCCTCCCATGCCATAGGGGTCATAGGCTCCGCCTTCACCCGGTACGCCCGGATCGCCCCCGGGGGGCAGTCCCGGCGGCAAGCCAGGCGGACCCAGGCCGCTGCCGCCGCCGGGCGGAATACCGGGTCCCCCTCCCGGCGGCAAACCGGGCGGGCCAAATCCTCCCGCGGGCTGTTTCGGCGGCGGATTACCCGCCTTTTTGGGCGGCACCCTGCCACGCTTGGCCAATAACGACGCTATGGTCTTGGCCTTTTCCTTGTCGTGCTTGCCGGCCGTTGTCTCCGCAAGCACGGCGATCGACGATCGGCCGGAGTTGGGATCGGTCACAATGTCATAGGCGTACATCGCCCCGCGGAACAGATCGACCTGATATTGTTGAATGGGCACGACAAACGGCCGCTCCTTGCGGGGATCCGGCTTGGCCACCGTGTCAAATAGGGGCGTATAGACCGGAAAATCGGCCGGCGATGCCGGAACGAAGGCAATCCCCTTCTCGGCCCATTCCGGCACCTTGACCGGCTCCAGCTCCTGTTCGCTCGGTTGGGCGTTAGGATCGTTGATCCGGGACCGCACGCTTTGGGACTTCTGCACCAACTCGTTGGCGATCTTCTGGGGATCGGCCGTCTCTGACAACGCCAGTACCCCCACAATCAACAGTAGCAATAGCATGAACCCGCCAAAGCCAACGATCAGATATTCCCCTTTGCTGAGGAGAAATTCTTTGGGGTCGAATTTGGCTTTTGCCGCAGATGCAGTTTTCTTGGCCATGGCAGTGGATCCTTTAGGCATTGACCGTTCTGGAGTTCCCACGCAGCGACAGGTGCATCACCGCCGATAGCGCTCGTCCGGCATGCCACCGTCTGGCCGGCGCGGACGTGACGGCCGCAGCACACGGCGGCGGGGCTGGGACCCATTTCCCATGCCGGAGGGGGCCGGCGGTTGGCCCCCCGGTACCGGAGGTCCAGGCTGGTTGAACTGCTTTTCCGCCGGTGTTTGGGGCGGAGGGGGCGGTGTCTGTTTCGGTTCCCCTGGAACAGGTGCATTACCGCTTGGCGTTTGCGGCGGGTTGTCCGTGGGGTTGTGCGGCGGGCTCTGCGGGACATCCGAGGGGGATGAACCCTTGTCGCCCGAGCCAGGGGAGGTCCCGCTGGTGGCGACGGGGTTCGCCGCGGCCGGGGGGGTGTATTTCTCGTACAGTGAGACCAGGCCGTAAACGGTCAGTTCAATTAGCCCGGAGGTAAGCTGGGCTTCGGAGAGGACGCCGCCACTGCCAGGTACCGTGGGACCATAGGGGTTATAGCCGCCGGAACCGGCATAGCCGGCAGGCGGTCCGGCGGGGGGCACCGCGGGCATGCCCGGGGGCATTGGGGGTCCGAAGCCGGAGCCGCTGCCATATCCGGGCGGTGCGTAGGGGTCGTCACCGGGTCCGATGCCAAAGCCTTCGCCGAACTGGCCGGGGCCGCTGGTGAGGATCATGTCGCCGCCGGCGAGACTGCCACTGCCGCCGCTGCCGGTGTCGAGTTTGCCGCGGAAGCGTTGCCAAGTCACTTGCGTGATCTGGAAGCGGAGCGGCGAGTTGGCCAGGGCGAGCAGGACATCCTGCATGTGGGCTTGGTCCACGATTACCGCCAAGGCTACGGGCATGCGACGCACCTGGTCCGTAACGTCGACGTAGCGGCGACGGTTGCCATCGACGACCTGCTCGAGCGTGCCGCCGCCGGAGTAGATCCCCTGACGAGCCTGGCGGGTTCCGCCGGCGCCGGGGAGGCCGGGGTATTCACCCTCACCCGGCATGTCTGAGCCACCACCCGGCGGACCCGTGGGGATCATACTCCCCATCGGACTGCTCATGCCGGCCGTAGCAGAACTAGCCGATTGTTCCTCGATTTTCTCGAACGCCGGGAATTTCGGCATGAGCAGTTTGGTTTTCATCGCCCACCGGCTGTCGGTGTAGCCCAATGCCAAAGCATCGATACGGCGGACCGGCACCGTGACCGGATCGAACACCTGCTCGACGCGGGCGATCCGGGTGACGTTGATCCCTGGTGGGATGATGTTCGGATACTTCTTCAGTTCCTTATCGTTCGGATCCGGAGCGATCGTGATGGTATCGGCGGGGACCTCGATGTCCTTGCCTTTGCCGGTGACGTCCCGGATGAGGCGTTTGGCGCCGCGGCCGGGGACATATTCGCCGCCGATACGGAACTCGACCGGCTCAATCTCCGTTGTAGAGCCGTCCGCATTCGCATCCAGCCAGACCTTGAGCGTCATCACCCGGTTCGCACCGAGGATTTGCACGCGGTCGGTGATATTAGCCAGGGTGCCCGTCAGGTAGCGGCGATTGCCCTGCTGTTCCACCTTAAGGGTCAGTTCCCAGGTGGGGCTGCGGAATTTGCGGTGCAGCGGGTTTTGGGGCAGTTTGGGGTCGGCGGGATCGTCGATGACCACGCCATCTTTCTCTAAGCGGACGGGCTGGAAGAGGGCGTGATGGTCATTGACCGACTTGAGGGCGAGGATCAAGCCCCGCTGCACCCAATAATCCTCCATGAGGAGCCAGATCTGTTCAGAGGTGAGCTGGCGTTCCGGGAACTGGGTCACATGCCGCAGGACGGCCCGCCAGCCGCCGAAAAACTGGGTGGGGGCGATGATGTCGGCGATCCCCGTGCCAGTGCGGCCGAGCTTCGGATCGGCGTTGGAGTACATCGCTAGGTACAGGTCCGGCGATTTGAACGCCGCGTACTGGTCGGCGTTGTTGGGAATAGGGTCGCCGAATTTCAAGTCCTCCAGACGGACCGGCTCAAGGACCTCCTCCTGCTGCTCCTGGCCGTCCTTGACGACCGTCTTTTTGACGAGACGGGCAAAGTTGGCGAAGTTCCGGTTCCGCGGCCAGACGAACAGGTCTTTTTGGCTTTCCCAGTTGGCCTTCCACAGGTCGCCCCGCTTGGAGTCGACGCGGGCGATCAGCTCGTCCATTTTCTCGAGCAGCTTTTTGGGCTTGGGATTGCTCTTGGAGGCGATTTCCTTCTGGGCCTTTTCGATTTTGGCCCGCCGCTCGCTGATTGCGCCGCCGACTGAGGAGATGACCATCACCACGGCGATCAACACCAATAGCGGCACCAGGCCGCAGAGGATCCAGAAATGGTACTTTTTGAGTGCGTCGTTATTTTTCATGGGTCACACCTTCGCATGGAATCCTATGCCTGTCGTATTCTCAGCGGTTTCGATTATTGGCACGAATTTCGGGCTCAATCTTTCCATGCTATGGTTATCCAGCTTATGGTTGCGATGCCTTGCCGGTTATCGTTCATTCCGTAGTCTCGATGGGGGGCACCGGTTCGCGCCAGACGAACATGACGACGAACTCGTGGCGTTTGCGGGCGCCCGGGGCGGCCACCCCGCCGCCAGGGGGAGTGCCTGCACCAGGCAGGTTGCCGACGCCGGGGGGTGTACCGGGGATACCTGGAGTTCCCGTCGGGGCGGGGGGCACAGTCGGGGCCGCCGGTCCGGCGTCATTCGGGCCGCCGGGCAGGGCACCGCCATACTCATCGGGGGGCTGGCCAGTGGGGGGGATGCCGCCGGAGCCGAAGGTGCCGCCTCGGATCAGGCCGCCGCCTTTGAGGGGCTGCCAAGGCGGGGCCAATTCATCCGCCGGGCTGGACGCCGCACCGCCGCCCATCATGCTACCGTACATAGATGCCATGTCACCCGGATCCGGCATTCCCGGCGGGGCCGCCGCCGACGAGCCGATCGCTCCGCTTCCGGGTCCGGTTGTGCCCGCCGCTCCGCGGCCGCCGCTGAGGAGCCGCTCCAGTTGCGAAGTGTTGATGTACACCATCGCGTTCGGCGGCGGCTGGGTGACGGACCACACGTGATAAACAAACACGTGCGAGACCTTATCCTTGACCGGGTCCTTGCCGTCGATAATGAACCGCCCGATCTTGTTGGGGTCCTTGACGAAGCGACTGATCCGCTGCAGGTTGCGGGCCAGGCCGAGCTTGATGAACTGCGGGCCGGCTTCGTGCTCGGTGTAGCCGCGGATCTCGACGATCCAGCCGCCGCCTTCGACGGCTTTGGGCTTGGGGCGGTTGTTTTGGGACTCGTCGCGGACCTGCTCGTCGGGGAGCATCGTCTCGGCGATGTTTTCGCCGAACTCCTTGTAGACTGCCGTATCAACCTGTTCGAGGAACTTACCGATGTCCTTGACCCAACGGGTGTGGACGGCTTCGACGTTAACGACGGCGAGGTATTTGGGATGCTCGGAGTTGGCATCGTCAAGGATCTGGTCGATGCGGACACCGTCCCGCATGCGGGCCAGCCACCACTGGTAGGCCCGCAGACCGATTTCCCCTTCCATCCCCCAGAATTTCTGTTGATCACGCTCATCGAGGGTGCCAGGATCGCCGGGACGCGGCGGCCGGGGCAAAGCCGCTGTCATCACTTCGACAAACCGCGGCCAATTCAGCCGCTCCTCCTGTCCGGCGATGATCAGTTTGACGTCGCTTTGGGTCTGCTTGGCCTTGGTGACCCGGCTGTTGTACTCGCTTTCCTGGCGGCCGAATTCGCTAGAGGCGGCCTCGACTTCCTTGATGCCGCGGTCGATCTGCGGATCGTGGACGGACTTGTAGGGTCCGGCGTAGCTGGCGGCCAGGCCAAAGGCTCCCAGCAGCATCATGGCCGCTGCGGCGGTCGCGTACGGTTTTTTCGCCCGAATCAACCGGTCCACGCGGATCTCCTTGGGGAGCAAATTCGTGGTGATCCGGGACAGGCCCAGGGCCTGCAGGGCCAGGCCGTAAGCGACGGGGAAGGTCAACAGGTTGTCGATGAACAACGGGTCCTTGGCGACGCTTTCGCCGCGTAAACGGCGGAACTCCGTGGGGCGACGGACTTCCAGTGCCAGCTTCTCGCTGAGATACTTCTGGAGGCCGGGCAACTTGAAAGCATTCCCCAACGCTACCATGTACGAAACGTGGGCATCACGATGGGTGTTGGTGAAATAGCCCAACGAGCGTTGCACTTCGCCGACAAAGTCGATCAGTACGGGCTTGATTGCCTTGAGGATGTTGGCCATCTCGGGGCTTTTGGCGGCGTTACGCTTGAGGTGTTCAGCTTTGGCGAAGGTGAGCTTGAGTTCTTTGGTGAGGGCACGGGTGAAGTTGTTGCCGCCGAGCGGCAGCGGCCGCTGCCAGATGACTTTCTGCCCGTCGGTGACGATCAGGTGGGAAGCATCCGTACCGATGTCCAGCACGACGACACAGCGTTTTTTGCCGCGCGGGGCTTCGGCCTCGCCGGCAAACGGGTCCTCGGTGGAAGCATCCGACCCGCCTTTTTTGAGAATTTCGTAGGTGGCGAAGTTGACCAAGGCGATCGGGGTCATCTGGATCATGTGGACTTCGATCTTCGCCGCGTTGAAATATCCCAGATAGCGGGAGATGACGTCCCGCTTCATGGCGAACAGGCCGATTTCGGTTTCCACGGCGAAGCCGTCCACCGCCTCGCCGCCGCTGATCTTCTGGTAGTCCCAAATGACTTCGTCCAGGGGGAAGGGAATCTGCTGCTTAGCTTCAAACCGGACGATGTCATTGATCTTTTTCTCCTCGACCGGCGGGAGTTTGACGAACCGGATCAGGCCAGACTGTCCGGCGATGCCAATGGCCACCTCGTCGTATCTGAGCTTGTCGCCGTTGCGGGCCACGAACTGTTCCAGGGCTTCGCGGATGAGCGTATCCGGCTCGGCGTCCGGCTGGGAGAGGATCTTGGAGTGTTCAATGTAGTCAAAATCGGTCGCGGTCGGCACGCCATCGACCAACTCCACCCGGATCGCCTTGAGGGCGCATTGCCCGATGTCGATACCCCAAACTCCCTTGTTGGCTGCCATAGGCCGTAGCCCCTTTTTTGGTATTACCGCGTATTACGCACCACAGTTTTCCGGCGACAACCACCGCCCTGCTACTGTCGCCGTATCGGGCGACACCGTCCCTTGAGCGACTCTATCCCTACCAGGCGGCACCACCCCAATCAGGCGACCCTATCCCTATTGGGCGGCACCATCTCTTGGCTGCATCGTACATGTGAATTGTATCAGCCTACCAAGAGTCTGCACGGCCTGTCAATCGTCATAACGCTAATCCATCCAAAATGTTGGTGAGGCCGGAGGGGTCACAGCGTGCGCAACGGCCATCCCCCCGGCGAACGGTCAATTGTGACGCCGACATCAGCAGGACGTGCACCCGTGACACCTTCGATACGCCCTGCACAAGCATCGCGTCCGGCATGAGTCTGTTGGTCGCCGGATCGGCCAACACTCCTACCAGCCGCCGTTGAGTGACCACGCCGGGAATGTTCCCGGCTGGGAGGTTGACGACCAAAAAGTCATGGCTAACGGGGCGGCGGGCAGAGGTTCCGATGTTGGTGCGAGGGGTACCGATATCGGTGCGGTGGCATGCGGGGAGATCTATTGCTACACAAATCGGGGGTATGCTGGCCGCCGCGGCGGAGGGGGTTACCTGTTTGAGAGGCTTCCGGAATGGATTGGATCGACGCGGTGATACTGGGCACCGTCCAGGGAATCACCGAGTTTTTACCCATCAGCAGCACAGCCCATCTGCTGGTGATGCGTACTTGGATGGGCCATTCGCACCCGGAGGACGCCCTGACGGTGGTGATTCAGATGGGCTCGATCGCGGCGGTGCTGGCGTATTTCCGGGACGACATTGCGACGTTACTGCGTGCGGCATGGCATGACCTGTGCCGCCGCCGCTGGGGGAGGAGCCTGGAGAGCCGCCTGTGCGGGTACATCCTGCTGGGCACCCTGCCCGCGGCATTGGCCGGGTTTTTGGGTCAGCGACTGCTCAAGGAGAAGTTTTTCAACATCCCCGCCGTGGCGGTGGTCTCAATGGTTTTTGCCATGCTGATGGCCGCGGGGGAGTGGTGGCAGCAACGACGGTTCCGGCGACACGGCGGCCACCGCCCCCTGAGCGAACTGAACTGGCGGGACGCCCTGTGGATCGGCTGCTGGCAAGCCTGCGCGTTGATGCCGGGTGGCTCCCGCTCGGGGACGACGATCACCGGCGGGCTGTTGGCCGGTTTCGACCGCTCCGCCGCCACGCGGTTTTCGTTCCTCCTGTCCTTGCCCGTGATTCTGACCGCGGGGCTGAAAGAGATTTACGACGAGTACGTGCTGTGGAAAACCGCCGCGGGCGACCGGCCCTCCCTGTTTGCCAGCCAGGAACAGATCCTGGCCCTGATTGTCGGCCTGGCCGTCTCGGCGATCGTTTCCTACGCCACGATCGCGTTTTTGCTGCAGTTCGTGCGACGGCACTCGTTGTATCCGTTTGCCGTCTATCGCCTCGTTCTGGGGACGGTTCTGTTGATACTGGTCGGTCTCAAGATACTGCCTTGAGCCAAGGTGCCGCCTGGAGCGGCTGGAATGCACTGACGAGCTGTGCTTTCTATCCCGATTGCCCCGGTCTGCGTGATTGCACTGGCTTGCGGCGGATCCTGCGAACTCGGGGAGCCGGTTCCCTAACCGCAACGCACCCGGCCCTGCCGACATAAGCTTCAGCGGAAGCGGGAGCGGCCCACACGGGACGCAGCCGCCCGCCCACACCCGACGAAAGGACTCCACCATGAAGCCAATTACCGTCGCCACGATCAGCCTGTTCATTTGCACCGCCGCGGTCCATCCGGCCCTGGCCCACGATCCGGCGGGATACTGGTATTCCCCCTTCAAGGGCGGGGCCTGGGTCACCGCCGCCACACACAAACTGCACCAGTACGGTCCCCTCTACAACTACGGCCCCTACTACGGCTATCCCCCCTTTGAGCCGTATGGCCCGTGGAATGCTTACCTGCAGTATAATCCCTACTATGCCGGCGGGTATGACTACGTAAAACCAGTTGTCGACAAATCCGGCCACGGCGGCCTGATCCACCACCTGAACCGTGCCGGCATCGGGCTGGGCAGGGGTATCCGCGTTGGCCAAGGAGGCGGCCTGTTTAGCTCGGGCGGCCATCCGTGGTGCGGCGGACGCCGCCTCGCCGGGAGCGACTGCACCTGTGCCCCCGCCGGATCGACGGATGCTCCTAACCGCTGATTTGGCAAGCAATTATGAATCTTGCTGCTGTGGCAGGCAGCAAGCATCTGTAAATGATTTTACAATTGGCAGATAATTACTAACCGAGCGACTTGATCTTATGGATTTGAGAATGACTATCCCGCGACGTTTCTGAATTTCCAGGAACTTACCTGTTGTCAAGGAGGGAAACGATGAGCAAGAGTCTGATCGCAGCCATGGTTGCAGGGGCGTTGGCCCTTTTGACCGTAAGTCCTTTGCAGGCAAGCCATTACGGCCAGTACGGCAAAGGTAAGTATCCCCACCACTACACCTTGGGATCGCTTTTCGGCCACAGGGACCTGCCGGTGTACCGCGCCGCCCCGTGGTATTTGTATTGGCCCTACGACGGGCATTTCCTGATGCCGGCGCCGCTGACGGGGCCGTTCTATCCGCCGCCGGCCACGCCCTATGGCGGCGCCAACCCCTATTTACCGCCGCCCGCATCTACGCCCGACAAATAGCCCCCTGTTAGCCAATCACTCATCACTCAGGGGGAATATCTTCCGGTCTCTGGCGGTCCGCCCCCACGTCGGATTACAGCTTGACGCGGACACTGTAGGGACCCTGACCGGGCAACCGCCGCCCGGTCAACTTTTTGAGCGTCGGACCGGACCTGGCTGGGCTCGCCACACCTTGGAGAATGAGGCCAATTTCTTCGCCGAGAACCCTCTGGCAACACGCAAAATCTGTGTTACGATAAGTTATGCAGGCATCATCTGATTCATCGATCCATCGACGGCAGTGACAACAGGAGTCAGCTTATGCCCCAAGCAGTTCTCGGCGAGCTCATCCCCGTCGGCGGCGGCGACCCCATCCCCCTCACGTCCGAAGTGCTCACCATCGGCCGTCGCCCTTCGTGTGACATTTGTTTGAATTTCCAGAACGTCTCGGGAATGCATTGTGAACTGTCGTTCAAAAACGGCATCTGGTACATCCGCGACCTGAACAGCACCAACGGCATTAAAGTCAATGGAGAACGCACGTTACGTCGCCCCTTGCGTCCCGGCGATGAAATCGGCATCGCCAATCATCGCTACCGCATCCAGTACCGCTTGCCGCCCAATAGCCACATCGAGGAGCTGTTTGCCGAAGAAGAGGACCCCTTCGCCCAATCGCTGCTGGAAAAAGCTGGCCTGGCCCGACCCAAGCGTCCTCAGCGGCCCAACGGCTGAATGTCCGCCGTCAGTCGCGGGCAACGGCCGCCGGTACCGCAGCGAGGCGGCCAATGTTTACATGCGTCCATTTGCATGCGTCGCACCAATACGCGTTTGAACTATTTTGCCGCCAGCATGCGGCGACGGCCCGCCCATTGACAATGCCGCCCATTGACGATCCTGCCGCCGAATCCGATGACATCAGCAACGGAAAGCCATCCAGGGACGCAGCCAGCGGCGCGGCAACCGCGGTTCGAGCTGGTGGGCCAGTAGCAGTCGGGAACGAATCATGACTTTACCCCTTGCAGGCCAGGTGGCACTGGTGACCGGGGCCTCTTCAGGCATCGGCCAGGCCGCGGCGATCGCTCTCGCCGAAGCCGGAGCGGACGTGGCTCTCAATTACCTGACCCTGCCGGAAGGGGCCGAATCGGCCCAGCAGCAGATCGAGCGGCTCGGGCGACAGGCCCGCCGCTACCCGGTGGACGTCTCCGACCAGGCCGCCGTGGAGCAGATGGTCGAGGCAATCGTCCGTGACTTTGGCCATGTGGACATTCTCGTGTCTGCGGCGGTATTCAGCGAGCGGGAACCGTTCCTGACGGCAGACATGGGCGGCTTCCGCAAAACTTTGGACGTGAGCATGTGGGGAGCTTTTTACGTCCTGCGGGCGGTCTGCCGACAGATGGTCGCCCAGGGCCGCGGCGGCCGCGTCGTCATTGTCAGCAGCCCACACGCCGTCATCGCCTTCCCCAACTGCATGGCCTACAACATGGCCAAGGCGGCGCTCGACCAAATGATGCGGACCGCCGCGGTGGAATTGCTGCCGCACGGCATCCGCGTCAACGGCATTTACCCCGGCTGGACCGACACCCCCGGTGAACGCAAATACTACAGCGAAGAAACGCTACGCAAAGCCGCGCCCAACCTGCCGCTCAAACGCCTGGCCCGGCCCGAAGAAATCGCCAAAGGGATCCTCTTTCTGGTCTCCCCGGACAGCGATTACATGACCGGTTCCATCCTGTCGATGGATGGCGGCATCTTCTTGCCATGGTGGTCCAAACGCAACAGCGGCGAGGGAGTGTGACCGGACCCATCGGCCCAGATACTGCGCCGTTTCGACCGCACCCCATCCTCGCCGGGCGTGTTAACGCCAGACCAATTCCACCTTAAGTCGATCGCACTGCCGAAGGGTGCATGCATAACCTGTCCGCCGAACCGGTTGCTACCAATTGAAATCTCTTTCATATCCGGTGGCATTCAGAACAAAACCTCGCCTCAATTTTTAACAGATTTTTGATTTCCGGCATTAAGCGATCGCTCCACTCGTAGCTGATGTCTATGTGTTCGTGGGCATGAACATCCTCCATCCCACAAGGACATCCGAAATCTTAAAGCCACGATCCATTTTGATTCGATGATGTTCTGGGAATTCCATTCATGACACAATTTGTTGAGGATCCGACGATGCTATATTGGCTGGCTTCTTATCCCAGATCTGGGAATCATTTCTTTCGATACATTGTAGAAAGTCGATACAATATAGCCACCTGGGACAAATACAAGACACCGCATAAATCGCATCAATACTTTGAACATATTAAGTCAATAGAATCAGCCATCAACGCTGATATTCCTGTTCTGATGAAGACTCATGATCTTGCTTACGAAAATAAATATCCTGCCATTTATTTGGTAAGGGATGGACGTGATAGCTTGGTATCATACACTCATTATACCTTGAATTTCCTACGGAAACAGGCTGACAAGATCACTCCGCAGATTTTCCGCGATACTTTGCTGGAATTGATGCTAGAAACGCGTTCGCCCTTTGGCACATGGGCTGAGAACGTTTTATCATGGACGGCACGATCCAAAACTTATGTGGTACGCTTTGAGGACTTGGTCCGCAATCCTTCACAAGTAGTCGATAATGCATTGGCTGCTATTGGTCTGTCATGTAATGTTGTATCTGATTATATACCTACATTTAATCAAATCAGGCAAATCAATCCTGAGGCAGCACGACGAGGTACAATAGGTAGTTGGAAGGATGAATTTCCTGTTGACTTATTGCCATTATTCTGGGAAAAATTCGGTCATGTGATGCGGAAGCTTGGTTATAACGACTGTGATATATATGATGCTGCTGCCTAGATACTCAATCACCAGTATAAATATATTAATCATGATACAACCTATCTGGCTCCCCCCATCCATTCCACAAACTTACGAGTTGGCTATCGTGATCCCGTAGGATTAGGCCTGTTCAGCATCGGTCCAGTTCGTCCCACTTCCCTGTATCCGGTCTGCTGAAGTTCCTTTCGTCTTTGGCGGAGTGCTGATTGGCTAGCCAAGCCTTGTCGATGACAGAAGATCGGTTGCCGCGTGAGGCGAAAACCGCTTCAGTCTGGAGCGCCATCCGACACGTCGCCGTCACGTTCGCTACGCTGACTTGATAGAATCCTCATTTTCCTATTCCACAAACTCGCAAACACTTATACCCTATCCCGAGCCACCGACGCGAATCGGTTACTGCTTCTAGCCTCTGCTCGCCCTTCACTAGTCGATCCGACGTTAGCCCAAACGCTAGCGACACGCCCTCGACCCTCCGCAAAACACATTCAATCATCGCATGTCACCACCACCCGCCGCTCACCCGGCGGTGAGCCTCATTCGCCCTCCGCATCTAATCGCTCCTCGCAAAACGGTCTCCGCTTACAGGTGGTCGCAGCCGATGGTGTTTGGAGGAAGCTGAGGATGACTCCAGCGTCTAGAAAACCACAAGAAGTTTTTTGAAAAACGACAGATAGGTGCATGCACAGGATAATAGGAATCATAAATGGGCAATCATATGATTATTATTATGTAAATTATCAATATATATGACGTCATCGTGATAGCAATAACAATTATAGTACATATATATATCTTTGATATCTATATTACTAAACTAACAATCACTTATGAATATGGTAGCATAGCACATCACCAGTTGAAATCCTTTTCGTAACCAGTGGCGATCAGTACAGATCCATAAGCCCATTTGAATAAATTTTTAATTTTGGGAGTGAAATGATTTTTCCAATCACCGGCGACACCTTTCCGTTCGTGGGCATAAATGTCTTCGGTCCCACGAGGGCGACCGTTGGTTCGGTTCTCGAACCGATGGGTCCGCACTGCTTCCCGCACCTGTTGCCGGGTTACCGGCAGACGGCACACCTTGATAAATATCTCTTCGAACAATCCTTCATCATGCTGCAGAAGGTCTTCATAACGATAGATGCGTTCTCTCGCGGCCCACCACGACCACTGAATGAACGCTGCTCGCTTTAAATTATTATTCATCAAATACTCTAATCCTTCCTCTAAATTCAATTGATTCAATTTGTCGCGAGCTATTCTATGTTCATCCTTAAGGATTTTATGACTATACTTAAGACTATAATAAAGAGAAACCAATGTATCTCTTAGATCTCTAATTATAACAAATTTATGATTTTCCTGTGGCACTGTAACACTCATAAATTCTTGATATGTTATATATAGTGTCGGATATATCTTATGAGCTTCTATAGGACGCTTGAAAAAATGACCAACATCTACTTCTGGGAGTACCAGATGATGGTAAGCGAGCGTGTGCAAGATCGCATGAACCCACTGTGAACCTGCTTTGTGGTGAGTGATGTGGAAAACGGTTGGCCAAGGGACGTTTGCAATATTCTGCTGCGAACTGAGGCGCCGCAACAAGGTATTCTGTAACCGGTGGCGCAAAGCTGTAAGCATGCCGATGTCTCCGTAAAGGAAGGATTCAAACCGTCTCACCTATGTCGGAGCCATCGGCTGCTGCATCTTGCCGCCTTGAACCGGCCGACAGAAATTAGCAGTCCTTTGCGGCCACGGTTATCCCTACAACCAGAACAAACTACTCAGACCACCCATTTTGATCCTTATAGTGACGAATTTGCCCAACCATGCGTCACTTCGCTGAGTCGGCGATTGGCCGGCGTCGGTCCGTCAGGTCCCGCCCGAGTTACCTCTGTCCTGCGGCTACTCCTCGTGCCCGCAGGGTGACCGGCCCGGTTGCGCCAGTTCGGCTTGCAGTACCCTACCGCTGAAGAGTAACATTTTGTCAGACACGAAGCGTTTTGCCGGGTACGGATTCACGGATAGCGCAATCTGTCGCGACCCTCGATGTGGAAAGGAATCCCGCGTGGCCGATCCCTCAAGTATCCTCGTTTCCGATTGGGACGTAGCGGACAGCGATCCCCAAGAGGCCGCCTGGTGGCAGGAGTTGATCGCCACGCAGGAACGGGCCCGGCAACGCCTCGCCGAGTGCGTCCGCCCGGACGGTCACTGGTGCGGCGAACTCCAAGGGGATACCATCCTCGAGTCCGAAACTATCCTGCTACTGGCTATCCTTGGACGGCGGGACGACTCGCGGATCCCCTTACTAGCTAACTACTTACGGCAGAATCAGCTTGCGGATGGGGGTTGGTCGAACTACCCCGGTGGGCCGCCGGAGGTGAGCGTATCCGTCAAGGCCTATTTCGCGTTGAAAATTGCTGGCGACGACCCGGCGGCCCCGCACATGCGGCGGGCCGCGGCCGCCATCCGGGCCCTGGGTGGCGCCGAAGCATGTAACTCCTTTACCCGCTTCTACTTAGCAATGCTCGGGCAGATCCCCTACTCCGCCTGCCCGACGGTGCCGCCCGAACTCGTCCTGCTGCCGCGTTGGTTTCCGATCAACATCTACGCCATGTCGGCGTGGAGCCGGACGATCTTTGTGCCCCTAGCGGTGGTCCATGCCTACCGGCCGGTCACGCCGCTGCCGGCAGAGCTGCACATCGGCGAGCTGTTCCTCTCGCCGCCGGAGAGCTGGCCGGTCGCTCGCCCCGCATCGCGATGGCTGAGCTGGAGCCAGGCCTTCCTGTGGCTGGATCGTCTGCTCAAGTGGTGTGAACATCGGCGGTGGACGCCGCTGCGGCGGCGGGCCGTCCGCAAGGCACTAGACTGGATACGGCAACACACAGAAGGCAGCGACGGCATCGGTGCGATCTATCCGCCGATTGTCTATTACGCGCTGGTGCTGCACTGTCTGCAAACGTCGCCGGATGATCCGGAGATGCAATGGGTCCTGGCCCAACTCGACGCCCTGACGATCCGCGAGGAGGACACGTTGCGGCTACAGCCGTGCCTGTCGCCGGTATGGGACACTGCCTTGTCACTAATCGCCCTGAGCGACGCCGGGCTGGCGGCGGACCACCCGCTCATTCAAAATGGCGTGCGATGGTTGTTGCAACGGGAAATCCGCACGCCCGGCGATTGGGCCGTCCGCGTCCGCGACGCCGAACCGTCCGGCTGGTGCTTCGAGTACCGCAACCGTTTTTATCCGGACGTGGACGACACGGCGATGGTCCTGATCGCCCTGAGCCGCGCTGGCGGGACGAATCGACCCGAGGCGGCCGCGGCCAGCGAACGGGCCATCCGCTGGCTGCTGGCCATGCAAAACCGCAACGGCGGCTGGGGTGCGTTCGACCGCGACGTGGAAAATCCTTTGCTCGAAAAAGTCCCCTTCGCCGACCACAACGCCATGCTCGACCCGGCTTGCCCGGACATCACCGCCCGTGTCCTGGAAGCACTCGGCGGCTACGGTCTCGGCGTGGGCCATCCGGCGATCGACCGGGCCATCCGTTTTATATTGGATCGTCAGGAGGAGCACGGCGGCTGGTTCGGCCGCTGGGGCGTCAATTACATTTACGGCACCTGGCAGGTGCTGGCCGGTCTGGCGGCATCGGGCTACGACATGCGGACGCCGCCAGTACGGCGAGCCGTCCGCTGGCTCAAGGAGGTGCAAAACGCCGACGGCGGCTGGGGGGAAAGCTGCCGTAGCTACGACGATCCGTCCTGGGCCGGCTGCGGTCCGTCCACGGCCTCACAGACCGCCTGGGCAGTGCTGGGACTGCTCGCCGCGGGCGAAGGGCACTCCCCCGAAGTCCGCGCCGGCATCGAATACCTGGTAGGCACGCAGGCGAGCCACGGCGACTGGAAGGAGACCGCCTTCACCGGTACCGGCTTCCCCCGCGTCTTTTACCTGCGGTATCACATGTACCCCTTGTATTTTCCGTTGATGGCCATCAGCCGTTATCGCCGGCTGCATATGGAACGCGTCACGCAGGACAACAACAAACATCGCGGCCGCCACGACTTGGGCCACGCCGCCTCGGCCCCGCTCGGTCTGACCCGTCCGGCCAACGCCACACCCCGCGACGGCTACCGGGGCAACGATACTCGTTGAAACAATAATTGTCCAAACAATGATTGTTGAAACAATAGTCGTTTGAACAATAGTTGTTGAAACAATAATCGTTCAAACAATAGTTGTCCAAACGATATTTGTTGGAACAATAGTTGTTAAAACAATAATTGTTGCAACAATAATTGTTGGAACAAATTTCTGATTGATATTCGACTTTTATCCTCTCCCATCCGTCAGGAGACCTCGCATGCGGTTCCCTCTGAGTTTGACGACGCAACTGGCCGGCTATATGGTCCGGAAGAAATGGCGGGGACAACGCCGCTTTCCCTTGGTACTGATGCTCGAGCCGCTGCACGCCTGCAACCTGACTTGCACCGGCTGTGGCCGCATCCGGGAATATGAGGACACCATCCGCGAGCAGTTGAGCGTCGAGGAGTGCTTGCAGGCGGTGGATGAGGCTGAAGCACCGATCGTCAGCATCTGCGGCGGCGAACCCCTCATTTATCGCCCCATCGGCGAGCTGGTTGCCGGCATCCTCGACCGCCGCAAACACATCTACTTGTGCACCAACGGCGTGTTCCTCCGCAAAAAGCTCTACCTGTTCCGCCCCACCAGCCGCTTTTTCTTCAACGTCCACCTCGACGGCCTGGAACAGACGCACGACCGTCTGGTCGAACGAACTGGCGTCTTCCGCGAGGCGATCGAGGGGATCCGGGCTGCCAAACAGGCCGGCTTCCTCGTCTGCACCAACACCACCGTCTATCGCGAAACCGACATCGCCGAGCTGGACGCTTTGTTTGCCTACCTGACCGATCTCGGCGTGGACGGCTTCATGATCGCTCCTGCTTACGGCTACGCCGCCGTGCACGCCACCAACCCCGCCGGAGCAGCCGAAATCTTCCTGACCCGCCAACAGATCCAGGAAAAATTCCGTCAGGCCCAGCACCTGTTCCGCAAATACCGCATGCTCACCTCGCCGATTTATCTGGAGTTCCTGCAAGGCAAACGCGAGCTGACCTGTGCGGCCTGGGCCAGCCCCACCCGCAACGTCCGCGGCTGGAAAGGCCCCTGCTACCTGATCACCGATGCTCACCACCCTACTTACGCCGACCTCCTGGAGCAGACCGACTGGAGCCGTTACGGCTACGGCAACGATCCCCGCTGCGAGCACTGCATGATGCATTCCGGCTACGAGACCGCCGCCGCACTGGGGGTCAACGCCCGTCTCGGCGACAGCCTCAAGCTGCTCCTGTGGCAGTTGACCTGAACGCGGCGGGCCGCCAAGAGCTTGCTGCCAGCGTATTGGGAGCTTACGGACCGCCGGGCTGCCAAAGAGCTGATTGCTGGTCCCCCGCGATGATTGCAACTGGTCCAGGGACGCCGAGTTAGTGCCATTGGTCTAGGGACGCCCCTGATGAGTACTCCTGCGGCCCCGGTCGCCGTGATCTTTGCCTTGGACTGCGAGGCGGCCGTTTTCCGGAAACGTGTTGCAAATCGTTGCGATGTAAAGATTTACGTATCGGGAGCCGGTCGCCGGGCGGCCCGGGTGTGCGTCCGGCGGGCATTATCGGCCACGCCGCAGCCCCGTTGGGTCATCGCGGCCGGTTTCTGCGGTGCGTTGCGGCCGCATCTGCGGGCCGGCGACATCGTTACCGGCTCGCGGATCGTCACGACCGACTCCCTGATAGCCTCGCCGCAAGCCAAGCGAGAACTGGCCGCAGCGACGAACGCCGACGCCGTGGACATGGAATCGGCGGCCATCGTCGCCGAATGTGCCCGCCGGCAAGTCCCCTGCCAGGTCATCCGCGCGGTGGTGGACACGTCGCAGATGCGGCTCGACCCGGAGTTGCTGGCGTGTCTTGCGGCGGGCCGGGTGCGGCTACGGCGGCTGGTGGGGCTGTTGCTGCGGCGGCCGCAACGGCTCATCGCTCTGGCAGGGTTGGGGTGGGCCGCCCGCCGGGCCGCTTACCGCCTGGCGGATGCCCTACGCGCCGCGATCGACGCCGCCCAAGCGGCCGCAAACGGCGAGGGGATCGACGCCGCCGGCCGACGCACGCATGGTGCTCGCCGCGACGGCGTCAACTGCGTCACCGATCACAAATCCAATAATGACAATGACTTACGCCACGACAATGTTGACCAGCCGGCCCGGCACCACCTTGACCATCTTGATCGCTTTGCTGCCAATGTGCTGCTGGACGGCGGCGTCCGCTAACACGACGGCCTGCACGCTGGCTTCGTCCGAGCCGGCCGGCACCTTGAGCCGCGTCCGTACCTTGCCGTTGATCTGCACGGCGATTTCGACCTCATCTTCCTGTAACAGGGCCGGATCGTACTGCGGCCACGGTTCATAGGCCAGGCTGCGGGTATGCCCCAAGGCCCGCCACAGCTCCTCGGCGATGTGGGGCGCGTACGGGGCCAGCAGCAGCACGAACGGCTCGATGACCGAGCGCGGCCGTACGGGGAGTTTGGACAGATAGTTGACGAATTCCATCATTGCGGCGATCGCCGTATTGAACCGCATCCCCTCAGTGTCCTCGGTGACCTTCTGGATGGTGCGGTGCAGCCAGCGGAGGGTCTCCCGGTCCGGTGCGGCGTCGGCCACAGCCGGGTGCAGCCGCAGCTCCTCAGCCTCCTCATCGACCACCAGCCGCCAGACGCGGCCCAAAAACCGATGCACCCCCTCTACGCCGCGGGTATTCCACGGCTTAACCGCCTCCAGCGGTCCCATGAACATCTCGTACAGCCGCAGGCTGTCCGCCCCGTATTCGCGGACGATGTCGTCCGGATTGATCACGTTGCCGCGGCTTTTGGACATCTTGTCTGCCCGGCCGGTCAGCTCCAGCTCCGTCCCCTTGAGGTACATCTTCCCCTTGCGTTTCTCGACCATCTCCTCCGGCAGCGTCCGCAGGCGGCCCTCCGGCGTGGCGATCTTGAGCACGTAGCTTTCCGGCCCCTCCTCGTCGTCGGCCGCCCGCTGCACGGCGACGATCCCCAGCCGTTCCAGCTCGCGCTGGTACGCCGCGTACGCCTGCGGCGAAATGTGGTACTCGTATTCCCCCAAGATCATCCCCTGGTTGACCAGCTTCTGGAACGGCTCCGGGCAGGGGACGTAGCCGCGGTCGTACAGCACCTTGTGCCAGAACCGTGCATAAAGCAGATGCAGCACGGCGTGCTCGGCCCCGCCGACGTAGAGGTCCACCGGCAGCCAGTAACGGAGCTTGTCCGGATCGGCGAAGGCTCGGTCGTTTTTCGGATCGATGTACCGCAGGTAGTACCAGCAGGAGCCGGCCCACTGCGGCATGGTGTTGGTTTCCCGCCGGTAGGGTTTGCCGTCGATGACCACGTGGACCCAGTCTTTGGCCTTGGCCAGCGGTCCTTCCGGCGTGCCGGTCGGGCAGAAATCGTCCAGTTCGGGGGGCAGCAAGGGCAAGTCCTTTTCCGAAAGGGGGACGACTTCGCCGTCCGGGCCGTGAAGCAGGGGGAAGGGTTCCCCCCAGTAGCGTTGCCGGCTGAAGAGCCAGTCCCGCAGGCGGTATTGGACTTTTCGCCGGCCGTGGCCGTGCTGTTCGAGCCATTCGATCATGCGTTGTTTGGCCTGCGGGGTGGGCAGGCCGTTGAGGAAGTCCGAGTTGATGGCGACGCCGTCCTCGCAGTAGGCCGCTGAGAGCCGCTCGAGGGTACTGCCGGTCTGCTGCAGCCACTCCGGCGGCGGCTGGACGACGGTCACGACCGGCAGGCCGTATTGCCGGGCGAACTCGTAGTCCCGCTCGTCGTGCCCCGGCACGGCCATGATCGCCCCCGTGCCGTAACTGATCAGCACGTAATCGGCGATCCAGATGGGAATTTTCTGGCCGTTGACCGGATTGACCGCGTAAGCCCCGGTGAAAACGCCTGTTTTATGCTTGCTGATTTCGACCCGTTCCAGGTCGCTTTTGCGGGCGGCGGCGGCCCGATACTCTTGCACCGCCGCGCGGCACTCGGGGGTGGTAATCGTCTCCACCAGTGGATGCTCCGGGGCCAGCACCATGTAGGTGGCGCCAAAGAGCGTATCCGGCCGGGTGGTGAACACCGTGATGACCGGGGGGGGGCCGCTCCCTTGCGGCGGCGCCGCCAGCGGGAAATACACCTCCGCCCCCTCGCTGCGGCCGATCCAGTTCCGCTGCATCAGCTTGATCGATTCCGGCCAGTCGACCAGGTCGAGGTCGGCCAGGAGCCGTTCGGCGTAGGCGGTGATCCGCAAAAGCCACTGCCGCAGCGGCCGGCGTTCCACCGGATGGCCGCCGCGCTCGCTTTTGCCGTCCACCACCTCCTCGTTGGCCAGCACCGTCCCCAATGCGGGGCACCAGTTCACCGGCACCTCCGCCTGATAGGCCAGACGGTGGGCGTCCTGATACTCCCGCACGGCCCGCGGTCCCTGCGCCGCCACTTCCGTCGGGATAGGCAGCTCGGCGATCGGCCGGCCCTTGTTGGCCGCCGGATCGTACCAGGTGTCGTAGATCAGCAGGAAAATCCACTGCGTCCATTTGAAGTAGGCCGGGTCGGTCGTGTCGATTTCCCGGTCCCAATCGTAGCTGAAGCCCAGCGACTGGATCTGGCGGCGGAAGGTGGCGATGTTCTGCTGGGTGGTGATGCGGGGATGGACGTTTTTTTCGATGGCGTACTGCTCGGCGGGGAGGCCATAGGCGTCCCAGCCCATGGGATGCAGCACATGGAAGCCCCGCATCCGTTTGTAGCGGGCCAAAATGTCGGTGGCGGTGTAACCTTCCGGATGGCCGACGTGCAGCCCGGCGCCGCTGGGGTAGGGGAACATGTCCAGGACGTAAAATTTCGGCTTGCCGGCGACGCCCGGCTCATCCGGATCGGGGGTGCGGAAGGTCTTGTTTTCCAGCCAATAGCGTTGCCACCGCCGCTCGATTTCGGCCGGGTTGTATGTGGGCATGGTCGGCTCGTCCCTCGTTGTTGACCAGGGGATGGTGATGGCTTATGGCCACAACGTGGGGACGTCTAGCAAACCGTATTATGACGAAGATGGCACTGGCCCACACGGCGGCCAACCCGCTCCCACGGCGGCAGGACGGCCCTACCCCGGGTTCCACCCGCTGCGGTCTGCTCCCGCCGGATTGGGACGACGAAACCCTTGCCTAAAGTCATATCCCCAGTAGCAGCAACGGTTTGCGGCGACAGCGGATTGCCAGGACGACACCGTCTCACCGCGCCAGCGTCTCACCCCGGCGACGACGGTTGCCAGCGACCGCGCCTCACCGCGGCGGCAGCCCCGCCTCCGCCCGCCGGGTCTCCTCATCCAGATGGCGGATGCCCCCCAGCCACAGCAGGCCGCTGATCGGAATCAGCAGCGACACCAGGACAAACGCGAACTGGAGGCTGGACAGGTCGGCGATCAGGCCAATGATCAGCGGCGAGATGGCATCGCCGAAGGCGTGGATGACGAAAATGTTTATGGCGAAAGCAGTTGCGCGAATCGTGCTGCGGGTGACGTTGGCCAGGATCGTGTTGGCCGGGCCGGTATTGAAAAACAGGCAGAACGCGGCGACGAAGAAAAACCCCCACCCCCACGGCAACGGCATATACAATAGCCCCAAAAACGCCGGAAATCCCACCAGCATGCTCCACCCGGCGACATGGAAATAGGCCCCGCGCACCCCGCGGTTGCGCAGGTAATCCCCCACCAGGCCCCCCGCCAGGGTCGCCAGCAATCCCGCCACCACCACGATGCCCCCGATAAATAGCCCGATCGTGGCGTTGGTTAGCGATCCTTCGGCGGTGGCGGTGTCGAATACCCACGAGCTGTAGAGCGAGTATTCGGCGTCGGTCAAAACTTCGTGCAAACGTTGCCGCAGCTCGGCCGCCGTGAATTCCTTTTGCACTTCACCCAGATTGCCTATCTTCTCCAGGACCTCTGGGGGGATGACGGCCGCGCCGGTCGCCGTGCGGATATCCGCCAGCCGTTGCATCACCGGCGGCGTAATCGCAAAGCGTGCTTCCCGCTCGAACAGGTACAGTTGCATGACCGTGGCCACGCCCCCCAGCACGAACGTCGAGGCGGTCATGCCCGCCGAGCAGAGCACAAACGACCGCGTGCTCGCCAGCTCCCGGAGAACTTGCAGATAGGGGACCGTCGCCGGATGGCCCGGATTGTCCGCACTCGTTGACGCATCATCGGTTACGACCGAACGTCGCGGCGGTTCCGTCATGAAAAAGCAGAGCGTCCCCAACAGCAGCCCCGGGGCCACGACCACCAGGAACGACCATCGCCAGCCAAGCCAATCCGCAACCTGGGCCCCGATGACAAAGCCCAACGCACTCCCTACCGGTATGGCCATGTAAAACCAGGCCATGACCCGCCCGCGGTGATCGACAGGGTACAGATCCGACAGCATCGCCGGGGCCACCGGTCCATACGCCGCCTCGCCGATCCCGACCAGGCAACGGGTCAACAGGAGCATCAGATAGCCCACCGCCAGGCCACTGCCGCCAGTGGCCAGGCTCCAGACGATCACGGCCCCGCCTACCACCAGCCAGCGAGAAGTGCGGTCCCCCCACCGCCCAAATAGCGGCGAACAGACCATGTAGGCGACCATGAACGCCGTCGTCAGTGCTCCCAGCTTGGTCTGCGCCCAGGGATCGTCCGGGGCAAGGATCGCCGGATCGAGGCGGATTTTCGGCAACGTGGCGGACAGAACCTGGCGATCAATGTAGTTAAACAGGTTGATGGCCAAAAGCAAGGCCAACGCCCAGCCCGCACCTGGCAAAGGCCCTGCTCCCGCCACAGGGACCCCCGCTGGCCCGTTGTGGGTACCGTTGATCATGAGTCACCGCCCCGTTTTGTTCCTAAACGCTTGGGCAACAAAAAATTACGGCGAATCCATTGCCCCATGGGCGTCCCAACTCCACCACCCGACGCCGCTCCTCCTTCCTCAGCGACCGCCCGGGTCGAACCGCCGCCCCGACAACGGGGGCGACGGACGAATCGACCAACCGCCATAGCCCCGGTTCTGCCTGAACATACTCAAAAGCCGATCAGATGTCGAGAGGGAGCCGCACCCGGCGGCGACCGCCCCGCGAGCCTCCCCCTGTTCAACCCGGCGGTGGGCAGCTAGACTAGCTCTCTGTGGGATGCGGCGACCTACCGCCGGCCCGGTCTGCCTGCACCCTGCGTAAGCGTAAAAAAGTTGTTGGGACGATTATTGTCCAACAGTCGTTGGAACAAACGTCGTTGCAACAACTCCTGTTGGAACGACCATTGTTGGAACAATCATTGTTGGAACAATAGTTGTTGCCACGGATATCATACCAAACTTTGAAGGTGAGGGCGTAATGAAACCCAAGAAGCTGAAACGGCATCGCCAGCGGCAGATGGAGTGCCGCTACTGCACCAAGCAGGGGTGTCCCCGCCCGGCGTTTGTGGACTACAAGGACGTGGCCAATCTCCGCAAGATGATGACCAGCAACGCCAAGCTGTTCGGTCGGAAGCGGAGCGGCCTGTGCGCCACTTACCAGCGGGCCATGGCCGCGGCGGTCAAGCGGGCCCGCTTCATGGGCCTGCTGCCGTATGTCGGCGAGTGATGTCGGTTCGGCCGCCGGGGGTGCTGTCCTGCTCGATCCGCCGGAAGTCCAACGTTTTCAGGCTATGGGCAATAACCGTCGGCGGACGCGGATCGTCATCACCCTGGGGCCGGCCACGGACGCCCCGGGCTGTCTGGCCCAACTTCATGCCGCCGGGGCGGACGTCGCCCGGATCAATTTCTCGCACGGCACTGCCGAGGATCATCGCCGCCGCAGCCAGCAGTGGCGGGAAGTCGCCGCCCAAACGGGGGACTACCTCGGCCTGCTCGCCGACCTGCCTGGCCCCAAGCTGCGGGTGCTGTTGCCCCGACCGCTCCAACTGTCCCCCGGCGATCAGGTCACCTTCAGTTGGCACTCCCCGCCACTCGACCCCGACGACTGGGCCATTACCGAACCGGACGTCCTGGCCGCCGTCCAGCCCGGGCAGCGGATCCTGTTGGACGACGGCCGGCTGCAACTGGAAGCAGTGGAACGGACCAGCCGCGGTCTGCGAGCGCGGGTAGTGGTCGGCGGCCCGCTGAGTACCAACAAAGGGCTGAACCTGCCGGACACTCCGCTCCACATTCCCGCCCTCACGGAGCGGGACCGTGCGGCGTTGGCGGTCGCCGCGGCGATAGGGGTCGATTGGGTCGCCTTGTCGTTTGTCCGGCAGGCGGAGGCAGCCGCCGAGCTGCGGGCCGCATGTGCCTGCGTCGGACTGCATGTGCCTGTTTTGGCCAAAATCGAGCGGCCGGAAGCCGTCGCCCAAGCCGAGGCCATCCTCGATGCCTTCGACGGGATCATGATCGCCCGCGGCGACCTGGGAGTCGAAATCCCCCTCGAACAGGTACCGATGGTGCAGAAGCGGCTGATCGCCGCCGCCCGCGCCCGCGGCAAGCCGGTCATCACGGCGACGGATATGCTCGATTCCATGCGGCACAATCCGCGGCCCACCCGCGCCGAAGCCAGCGATGTCGCCAACGCCATCTGCGACGGCAGCGACGCCGTCATGCTGTCCGGGGAAACGGCGGTCGGGGCCTATCCGGTCGAGGCGGTCGCCTGCATGGCCCGCATCATCGCCGAGACGGAACGTCACCGGACATCGCCCGGTGAGGCGACAACGGAGCAGCGACGGACGGCACAGGCGGCCGCTAGCCCTGCCGCCGCAACCGCTTCCGGCCTGGAGGACGCCCTGACCCTGGCCGGCTGCCGTCTGGCGGACGAGGTGGGGGCAGCGGCGATCGTCATCCCAAGTGTCACCGGCCGCACCGCCCGCCTGGTGGCCCGGCACCGGCCCGCGGCCCGGATCATCGCAACCTCCGCCCATGTAGCGACCTTGCAGCAACTGACGCTGGTGTGGGGAATAACGCCAGTGCTGATGCGCAACCAAGCGGGAGGAATGGACCGGATCGCCGCCGCCGTGCGGGACGCGTTCCATGCCCAGGCCATCGCCGCGGGGGACCGGGTCGTGGCCATCGCCGGCCACCCGATTGACGGCGGCCCACGGCATCCGACAGTGCGCCTCGTCCGCGTCGGCAGCGCCGGCGAATCGCTCGAACCTTAGGGACGGATGGCTACGTAGCCAACAAAAGGAGTTGCCCGCATCCTGCCGGTTGCGCCGGCCCAGCAGACCACGCCGGTCCCGCCTGATCTGCCCGTCCTAGCAAAGAACGCAACCGCGGCCCCCCTGCCGTGGCCGTTTCAGTTAGCTTCTCATCGTTGTCCGATTCTGACCTTGCCGAAATAGCTACACACTCTCGAGTCGCAACAGGAGGGGCCAAGACCATGACGGACGGCCGCGTGGCCCGTTTGCGGTGCGAACTCCTCGAATTGCGCGAGCTCCCTTCCGGCGGCAGCATCGAAACATTTGATACCGCTACGGCCCCGGCCCTCCCCAACGGCTGGACGACCCTCAGCAACGACACTACCGCGGCGTTTGCGACCGCCGCTGCCGTCGGCCTCAACGGCACCACCGGCCTGCTGGCCACCGCCCGCACCAGCCGCACCGCCGGATTCGCCTTCCCCACGACGCCAGTAGTGGCGGATAGCGGCGTCGCCGTGTCGGCTTTCCTCAACTCCCTGGTACCGGTCTTCTTGTTCGCGCGCGGCGCAGGTCTCGATACGTCCACCCCCAGCTACGTCGCCGTCCACTTTACCCGTGGCCTGACCCTGGAAATTTACGAAGTCATTGACGGTCAAATGACCCTCCTCGGACAACTCCGCTCGCCTCCGACGTCCTACCTTTCCAACTGCTGGGTACAGGTGAAACTCCTGCTCCAGGAGGCGGATGTGGCGGTGCAAGTCGTGCGTCTGGATGACGGCCGCTACCTGACGCCGCAGGGGACCTGGGAGACGCAGGAGACCGTAGCCGTTGCAGCAACGACCCGCTGGCAGCCCCGCAGCGGCCTGGTCGGAGTCGGACGGGCCGCCCGCTACAGCGGCGATGTCGTGCTAGACAATTTCGTGGTGTTCCCCCCCAAGCCGGAGGGGATTGAGGAGAACTTCGACGCGATCCCCGCTGGAACCATCCCGCCGGGCTGGCAAACGGCTATCTCCTGGGCACCCGGACAATGGAGTACCACCCAAGCCGAGGCGGCGAGTCTCCCCCGCGCTCTGACCTCCAGCGGCGGCTCGACCACCGTCGCAGCCGCCTGGCCCGACCAGGTCTTCCCCGCCGACGTGCGAGCCGCCGTATCGGTCTATGCCGACAGCCTGCTCCCTGCCCGACTGATCATCCGCGGCAATAATTTGGATTCCGCCACCCCCAGCTACTACGCCGTGCAGCTCCGCCGCGGGCTCGACGTGGCCCTCATCCGCGTCGTCAACGGTCAAGAAACCGTCCTGGGCACGCTCCGCTCGCAGCAGTGGCTGAGCAACCAGTGGGTCCGCATCCAGCTCACGGCCCAGGGAGACCTCCTGCGGGCGGTGGTCATCCGGACCGACACTCAGCAGTGGCTGAGTGCGGACGGGAGCTGGTCCGACACGCCGGATATTGCCTTAGAAGTTCGCGACGGCCAGCTCCGCGACGGCGGGTATGTCGGGCTGTTCCGGCCCTCCCTTTACGCCGGAACCGTTATGTTCGACGACTTCTCGGCCGCAGCCTACTCCAGCGACCAGGCCCTGACTGTCACCGTGGCCCCCACAAGCGGATCCAGTCCCTTCCGCGGCGACGTCACTTTCCGGGCCGTCGCCACCGGCCAACCGGTACGGCTGGAGTTCCGCCTCAACGGCGTGCTGCGGGCCGTCGCGGCGGCTTCCCCCGCCGAGTGGACGCTGGACACCACCACCCTGCCCAACGGCACTCATCAATTGGTCGTGCGTGCTTTTGACGCGGCGGGCAATCTCGGCACAGCAGAATATTTCTTTGCCACCTCCAACGACGGCCAAGACCCCATTCATGTGCCCGACATCCCCCGCCATTTCCCCCACATCCGCATCGCCCAATTGGCCTACAACGGTAACCCGATGGGAGCGTTTGAACAAAGCCTGTTGCGGGACGCCGTCGATCTGGTCGTCCCCAACGCCCGCTACCTGTCGCTGATCGACAGCGTCGCCCCGACGACGCCGCAGCTCATTTACAGCAATGTATCCAACCTCTACTTGAACATGCTGACGGACTGGCTCGCCTATGCGGACCGGCACGGCGTCTCCCGTGAGCTGGCCTTCTACCACGTCACGCGGGCCACGCCGTTCAGTGGCACCAGCCCCTCTTCCCGCCCCGTCACCTGGTTCTGGGGGGCCTATCAGATTACCCCCCTCGGCACGATCGGCGATATTACCCGCGCGGTGCGCGACGCGACGGCCGTAAGCCTGGGGGGTACAGATACGAGCACCCTTCTCGGCTATCCCGAACGGTTCCGCGAGATCAACCTTCAACTCCAATCAGGGGCAAGCAGCGGCTGGAGTGGCGTGTGGGAGTACGTGGCCGCGACGGACGACCACGGCCAACCCACCCTGTGGAAGCCGCTGCCGCTGATCCACGACGGCACATCCGGGCAACGCAATAGCGGACGGGTGTCCTTCGATCCCCCCTCCGACTGGAAGCCGGCCCGCATCGCCGGCAGCGAGCGGCTCTACTATGTGCGGTTCCGGGTCACCAGCGGCACGGCGGCCCAACAGGCTGTCTGGCTCAATGCCCTGGGCCGCGACTACGTCCACGCCAACGGCGGTACCAGCGGCGTCATCCCCGCTTTCGATTATTCCGCTGACCGCGACGGCGACGGCTACCTCAACGACGCGGAGTACGCCCGCCGCCGCACAGGCTACGACGCCCGATTTGTCTATGAATCCCGCCTGTTCTACCCCTACTACGGCCAGATGCGCTACGTCACCCACCCCGCCGATGCGGCGGTGCGACGGTGGGCCGTTGACTACCATCTCCGCTGGCTGGATAGTCAACCCCTGGCCGACGGCCTGTTTTTGGACAATTCCACCGGCCGGGCACCCTTTTCCGGCATCGGCGTGCTTGAACCGACCACCAACTATGCCGATGACTCCGCGGCGATGATCGCGGCCATCAGCCGGGCCATCGCTCCGCGTTGGGTTATGATCAACACCGCCGGCGGAGGGAGTACCGCCGTCCCCCTGACCGCCGCTGCGGCCGCCAGCTTCGAGGAGTTCCTGCTCCGTCCCCTCCAGACCCACTGGTCGCAGGTGGTGGATATCCAAAATCTGGTTAGCCAGCGGCTCGCCCCACCGCAGGGGCCATACCTGATCCTTGACAGCCACCCCGGCGGCGGCTCGCCCAGCGACCCACGGACACAAATCGCCACTCTCGCCTACTACTATCAATTAGCCGACCCGCGACGCACCTTCCTCATGTTCTACGGCGGTTACAACCCCGCTTCGTCCTGGACCGAACATTGGTCGCCCGCGGCGGCGGTCGATATTGGCCAGCCCCGCGGCCAGATGCGGACCTTCGCCGAGGGGGCCGATCCGGCCGACCCCCGCCTCCGCTACCGTATTTATGCCCGCGATTACGACCGGGCCCTCGTCCTCTACAAGCCTCTGTCCTATGCCCAAGGCGTCGGCAGCGGCGGCCTCGACGACGCTACCGCCACCCTCCACACCCTCCCCGGCAGCTACCGCCGCCTCAACGCCGATGGCAGCCTGGGTCCGGTGATCACCTCGATCCGTCTCCGTAATGGCGAAGGGGCCATCCTCATCCGCATCAATTGAACCCCGCGCTCGGCGGACTGGCACCAGGCCAATACCCCGGCAGCGAAGGGCTATCCTGATCCGCGCGCATCGAGCCCAACCCGCCCACTCCCCCTACTTGTTTCGGTGCGGCCGTACGCCTAAGATGCTGGCAAAACCACCCAAGATGCCGCCCCAACTTTGCAACGTCCCTGTTCCACCATGGAGCCAGTCGATGTCCCCGTCATCTCTCTGCTGTCCCCGCTGCGGGCAAGTACTGGCCGTCTCGGCCCCGATTGGCCAAGCGGAAACCATCTGTTGTCCGCACTGTCAGACCGAATTTCTGGCCCGTACCGCAACGGCGGACAGTGACCAACCGGGCGAGATCTACGAGGCAACCCTGGCCAGCGAGACGCCGCCGTCCTGCGTAGCGGTGCGGGCCATCGTGCTCGTGGCCGGCGTGGCGGTTATTGCCCTAACCGCTGGCGGTTATTGGGCTTACAAATGTTGGACGGCGGACGTGGCCCCAGCAGTGAATCCGGCCCAGACGGACAAGTCCCCGCCGCAAGCACCTGCCGACGGCCCGAGCAATACGCCTGACCAGCAACAGCCCATCTTCGCCACAAACCCGCCGCCACCCGATCCGGCGGACAAAGTTAAGGGAGGCGTCGGCCTGCCCGGTCCGCCGCCGATCCCGCCGCCCCCGCCGGTCCAGCTCGACCCGGCGACCGCCCAGGAAGTGATCGCCGAAGCCTGCCAACGCCTGCCAGGCACCTGGCGGACGACGGCCCCCTACCCGATCACACTCACCTACCACGCCGACGGCCAGGTGGAGCTAACGCTGCAGCCGTCCAACGCCCCGCCGCGGCAGCTCCGCGGCCGCTGGCAGGTCCGCGAGGCGTTGAACCGGTTCACCGCCGGCGTGGAATGGCAGATCGCGGGTCGCACCGCTACCTTGGCAGTCGTCCTAGAACCGGACGGCACCATCCAGCACCCCATCTGGGGCCAGACGAGAGTCATTCCGTTATTTGAGAAAGCAAAATAAATGAAATGAGAAAGCAAAATATATGAGAAATCAAAATAACTCGGGACAGGTAACGTGTATGTATATGAGGTGTGAATATAGGGACGGTAAGGAGTTGATTGACCCGGCTGGAACAACGCGTGCCACATGCGGGCTTAGACGAAAAAACCATTCTCCGCTACGACAATGCGGTGCCCAATCATTACTATCCCGATCGACTTGGTCATATTTGACGTATTTCGCTTACGAATAAAACAAAATGCCCCGCTGCGGCGATGCGGGGCGGAATCATCAGTATTCCGATCAACTTGGTCATCATGCGTCGCGGCAACTGCCCCGCAACCAGACGTGCTCAATCTTGAGGATACAGAGCGGTGGACAGGTAGCGTTCGCCGAGATCGGGCAGGACGACGACAATCATTTTGCCTTCGTTTTCCGGCCTTTGGGCGACCTTGACCGCCGCGGCGGTGGCGGCCCCGCAGGAGATCCCGCAGAGCATCCCCTCCTCGCGGGCCAGGCGGCGGGCCATCTCGAACGCCTCGTCGTCGGTGACCGTCATCACCTCGTCGATGATGTCCACGTTCAACACGTCGGGGATGAAGCCGGCGCCGATGCCCTGGATCTTGTGCGGGCCGGGTTTGACCTGGTCTTTGGGCACACCGTGCACCTTGTGTTGCGTGATCACCGGGCTGGCCGCCGGCTCGACGGCGATGCATTTGACCGACGGCTTGCGGGCCTTGAGGACTTCGCCGCAACCGGTGATGGTGCCGCCGGTGCCGACACCGGAGACCAGAATGTCGATCTGACCGTTGGTCGCCCGCCAGATTTCCTCGGCGGTGGTACGGCGATGGATCTCCGGATTGGCGGGATTTTTGAACTGTTGGGGCATGAAGGCCCGCGGCTCCCCGCCGAGTTCCTCAAAGATCCGGTTGGCCTCAGCCACCGCCCCCCGCATGCCCAGCTCCCGCGGCGTGAGCACCACCTTGGCCCCGAAGGCCTTGAGTAGCCGTTGCCGCTCCAGCGACATGCTCTCCGGCATGGTCACCATCAGCTTGTAGCCGCGGGCTGCACAGGTGAAGGCCAGGCCGATACCCGTATTGCCGCTGGTCGGCTCGATGATGATGGTTTCCGGGCGGATCTTGCCCGCCTTTTCCGCGGCGTCGATCATGGCCACGCCGATCCGGTCCTTGACCGACCAGAGCGGGTTAAAATTTTCCAGCTTGCCCAGAACAATCGCCCTGCTGTTGCCGACGACCCGCCGCAGCCGCACCAGCGGGGTGTGCCCGATCGTCTGCGTGATGTCGTCGTAAATCCGGCTGCGAAACGCCGTGTCGGTGACCATGCGTCCTCGCCCTCGTGGAATGTCGACTAAGTTTACTTATTTAGTGATATATATATCCGCTCGGTCGGTGCCATTCAAGGTACGGGCGATCAGACGCGTTCTCTACACCCTTGCCAGTTTCTTTCAAGCCGAATCTGCTGCCCGGCAGGGGTCCATTTGCGGACAATCGGAAGTGTACCCGCCTGCAAAACACAGATTTTCGACAAATGCCGTATTGTGGCAACTGCGGCAAACCCTGCCCCAGGGAATGCCGTCTGTATTATCGAGGCGATTGTCCCGCAACGCCGCGGCGTGTGACCCGCGCGAACGGCCTCCTGGGATTGGGGTATTCCTCCACTACTCCTGGAAATAACTCCAGGAAATACCCCGTAACTGCAAGATCAGCAACGGTTTATGTTCGTTACACTCTAAGGGAGCACAGCCATGACACGTCTCGGAGCATGGGTAGCAGCCATCGCAGGTTTGGCGGCGGCTTGGGGCGGCGGCACCGCCTGGCTCAACGCGGGCGATGAGCCGCCGTCAGTGCGTCCGGCCTACGAACCGCCGGTCCGTCGGGGCATCGACGATCTGAAACCAACCGGTGGCCCGAAACCGTATCCACCGATTCCGTATTATCGGGGCCGGCCGGGCACCAGCCGCGCCGGCGTCCTCGAAACGGACGGAGCTTCCAAACCGGACAAGAGCATTCCGCCAGTCAAATGCACCGGCCCGGTGGCCAAACTGGAGACGGCCGTGACGCCGCGGCCGCTCAGCGACGCCGTGAAGAAGGGGCTGGAATACCTGGTCAAAAACCAGCAAAAAGACGGCGGCTGGAACCAGGGCGGCGGCTGGCGCACCAACCTGCAGGGCGGCGGCCGCATCGAGGGGCCGAACGTCGAAGATCCCTCCGACGTGGCCAACACCGCCTTCGCCCTTTTGGCCCTCATCCGCGCCGGTAACACCCCCACCGAAGGCCCCTACCGTGAGTCGGTCCGCAAAGGGCTTCTCTTCATCCTCAAGGAAATCGAAAAGTCGGATTCCGAATCCCTGTTCGTCACGGACATCCGCGGCACCCAGTTGCAGAGCAAAATCGGCCTGTACGTCGACACCTTCATGGCCAACTGGGTCCTGGCGGAGCTGCGCGGCAAAAGCGGTGACCTGGAGGACCGGCTGGTTGCCGCATTGGAAAAGACGATGACCAAGATCATCCGTCACCAGCAGCCGGACGGGACGTTTGCCGGCAACGCGGGCTGGGCCTCCACGCTGTCGGTGGGGATCGCCAACAAGAGCATCGCCCGGGCCCGCGAGCGGGGCGCGGTGGTGCCGGAAGTCGTCCTGGAACGGATCCTGGCCCAATCGAAAGCGGCCGCCGAGGGACGGCCCGTATCCGGGCTGGCTGGCTTGCGCGGTGCAGGCGGGCGTTTGGAGACCGTCCCCGCTGCCCCTGCCGGTGCCGCTGCTGCCGATGCCGGCATCCGGCTCTACAGTGCCGCCCAAGGGGCCACCAACGCCCAGGACGTCATCAACAGCCTCCGCCTTGATGCGGCCAAGGCCCGTCAGGTAATCAAGGACGCGAAGGCTTCCGCTGCCGAAAAGCAGCAGGCCCAGCAGACCATCGAGAAGCTCGCCGCTCTCGAACGAGAAAACGACCGGCTGCAAATGAGTCTGCGGAGCAATGCCCGCGACGAGCGGTTCCTGGCCGGTTTCGGCAACAACGGCGGCGAGGAGTTCCTCTCGTTCCTAAATATTAGCGAAACGTTGGTCCTCGAAGGGGGCAAGGAGTGGGAGTCCTGGAACCAGCGGATGATCCAGGGTCTGGAAAAGGCCCAGGACAGCAACGGGAGCTGGCAAGGGCACCACTGCATCACCGGTCGGACGTTCTGCACGGCAGCCGCCCTGCTGGTGCTCATGGCCGACCGCACCCCCTTCCCGGCAGAGGTGATCGCCGCCGCCCGCGAGAAGCGGAGCAACTCGTCTGGGTCTTCGTCGTCACAGCAGCCGCAGCAGAACAAATAAACACGGCCATGCGTGAGCCTCGGTCAGTCCGGCACGGCACCCCCCAGGCGGCGACCCATGGCCCAGTTCCGGGGGCCACAGTAGTCAGCCTCGGGAGCGTCTGCGGCATGGCCCTCGTCGCCGCGGCGGCCCTGGCTTTGACGGCCGCCGGTGGGTGCCAACCGTCATCGCCCCCCGCGGCGACCCGCCCGCCAGAGTCAACCCCCTACCGACCCGGCGACGCTAACCTATCGCTCGACGCCAACCCGTCGCCTGAGGTAAACCCATCGTCGCAAACGCGGGCCACCGACGACGCCAACCGACCGCCCCAGGAGCAGGCCGCCACGCCCCCACCCCCTGCCGAGCGGCGGCACCAAGCCCTGCGGGCCGGCGTGGACTACCTCCTGGCCCAGCAGGACAAGGACGGAGCTTGGCGGTCCGACCTTTACGCCAGCTTCCGGGATGGCACGGCCCTCACGCCGCTGGTGGTGCAGGCGTTGCAGCTTGCCCACGACGCGGGGGACCGGCGACCTGCCCTCCTCCAGGCCATCCGTCGCGGCAGCCAGTTCCTTGCCAACCTCGGCGATCCGTCCGACCCCAACGGCCCGGCCCCGCAGCCGCTAGAATATCCCATCTATACCGCCGCGCTGACCATCGAAGTTTTCTCCCACCCGACGGCCCGCGAGTGGCTCCCCCGCCGCGCCGCCTGGATCGACTACCTCAAGCAACGGCAACTGGTCGAACGCAACGGCTGGGACCCTGCCGACAAGGAATACGGCGGCTGGGGATACTGCCGGGTTATTCCTCGCAAGCCAAAGGACAACGAGTTTGCCCCTGCCTTCACCGAGTCGAATCTGTCGGCGACGGTCTTCGCCCTGCAGGCCCTGTCTGCCGCCGGACAGCTCGATGAGCCGACGGCCCGGGCCGCCCTGCACTTTGTCCGCCGCTGTCAGAACTACGGTCGGGACGAGATCACGTTCCGCCCGCCTTTGCCCCCCGAATGGCAGCCAAAATTCGTCGGCCGCGACAGTCAGCACCGCGGCATCATCGGGGGCAACGCTCCGGTGACCGTCCTGCCGCTGGACGACGGCGGCTTCTTTTTTATCTATGACGACCCCGTCCGCAACAAAGCCGGCATCCGCAAGGAGACCGTCCCGGACGCCCCGACCCCCACCTACCGCTACGGGTTTGCCTCCTACGGCAGTACCACCGCGGACGGCTACCGGGCCTTGCGACTGTGCGGCGAGAAGGATTCCCACCGGCTGCAGGCGGCGGAACGCTGGCTACAACGCCGGCTGGAATTCGAGCACCACGTCGGCGACCATGCCCCCGAGCGGCGGAACCAGCAGGACGCCGTGTACTTTTACTACGTCGCCTCCGCCGTCCGGGCCTGTGCGGCGGGACAGTGGACCCTGGCCTCCGACACGAGCCGGTCCCCCACCGGTTCCGGCTCGACCGCAACGCCCGGTGCGAGCGGGCCGCATGTGAGCAAGCCCCGTGCGAGCCAGTGGGCCGGCCTCGTCGCCCACGCCCTGCTGCGGCGGCAACAGTCCGACGGCCGCTGGCAAAACGGTCATCCGCTGGTCCGCGAGGACGAGCCGCTGCTGGCCACCGCTTATGCGGTCATCGCCCTGGCAATCGCCGAGCAGCACCTGGAGCGGCCATGACCGACCGCGGCAGTGTCAGGGTCGCGGACCGTAGCCGACCGCCCGGGCGACGATTGTGCCGATCTCCCGCCGCAGTGGCGTGGCGTTCCCCTTCTCGTTAGGGTGAAGCCGGCTGGTCAGGATGATCACCGCCGTCTGCGTCCGCGGATCGATCCAGATGCTGGTGCCGGTAAAGCCGGTGTGTCCGAAGCTTTCGGTGCGGGGGAACCACTGGCCGCGCGGCGTCGAGTAGGCGGTGTCCACGTCCCAGCCGTAAGTGCGGAGCAGGCGACCGGGCGGCCCCATCCCCTTGACCGTGCCGGTTTTCTCGGAGCTAGGCACCAGCTGCGGCGTGATGAACCGCCGGACCGTTTCGGGCTTGAGGATGCGGCGGCCGTCCAGCTCTCCCGCGTTGAGGAGCATCCGGCAGTAGCGGGCCAGGTCGTCGGCGGAGGAAAACAGCCCGGCGTGCCCCGCCACGCCCCCGAGCCGGGCGGCCCGCGGATCGTGGACGACGCCGCGGAGCATCTCCTCCCCCCGTCGGGCGGTCGGTGCGGTCCGCCGCCGCTTCGCCTCCGGCACGCCAAACGACGTGTCGGACATGCCCAGCGGCTCGAATATGTGCCGCCGCACAAACACGTCCAACGGCTCGTCGCTGACCCGCTCGACTAGCTCCCCCAACACGATGTAGCCCACGTCCGAGTAGCGGAACCGCGTGCCCGGCGGATCCAGCAGGGGCAGCTCGGCGATGCGGCGGAGAACGGCGGCCCGCCCGTCGCCGTAATCGGCCAACGGATTGTCGGCAATCAGCCCCGAGGTGTGCAGCAACAACTGAGCGAGGGTGACCGTCTCCTTGCCGTGTGCGGCAAACGCGGGCCAGTAGCGGGCCGCCGGGTCCTCCAGCCGCCATTTCCCCTGCTCCTCGAGCAGCAGCACCGCCGTGGCGGTAGCTACCGGCTTGGTCAGGGACGCCAGGTCAAATATCGTGTCCTCGGTCATCGCTTCCGGCTGCGGCGTCACCGCCCGCTGCCCGTACGCCTTGCGCAAGACCACCTGGTCCCGGTGGACGACTGCCACCACCGCTCCGGGCACTTCCCGCCGGGCGATCGCCGCCTGCACCGCCGCATCGATCTTCTCCAATTGCCGCCGATCCAGCGACGGGGACTGGCCCGCCAACGCAGGCGGATCCCCCGCGGCTTCCCCGACCGCCCCGCCGGCCACCTCGACGGCCGCCACCATAGCCAGCCCGCCGGCCGCCACGGCCACAATCATCACTAACACGATCCGCATGGTAATGATTCCTCAGGTGTTCAATTTCCGCACAGGCAACAGCATCATTATGTCCCGTCGTAACGCCGGAGCTGGGAAAACTCCCAACATTTTTGCAAATTATCCTGGTTCCACAACGAATAACTATTGCATAATGGAATTAGCGCCCTGCGGCGGAGTCCGTCTACCGAACAAAACCTTTACGAGCGGCAGGACTGGGGGAGGTGCGGCCATGGGACTGCGAGACTGGATCGGCGGACAGTTCATTGACATCATCGAATGGACAGAACCGGCCCAGAACGAAATTCTGGCCTACCGCTTCACGCGGCACAAAAACGAGATCAAAAACGGGGCCAAACTGATCGTCCGGGAGGGTCAGGCCGCCGGCTTTGTCAAGGAAGGACAGTTGGCGGACATCAAATACCCCGGCATGTATACTCTCGATACTAACAACTTCCCCATCCTGTCGACCCTTTTGGGCTGGAAATACGGTTTCGAGTCGCCGTTCAAGTGCGAGGTCTATTTCATCTCGACCCGGCAGTGGACCGACCAGAAATGGGGCACTTCCAACCCGGTGATGGTCCGGGACCCGGAGTTCGGCCCCGTGCGTCTGCGGGCTTACGGCACGTATGCGTTTAAAATCACCGACCCGGCGACGTTCCTCAAGGAATTGGTCGCCACCGATCCATCGTTCGAGCTGTACGAGATCTCCAAGCAGTTCCGCAACGTGATTGTCTCCCGGTTTGTCGATGTCCTGGGCAGCGCCCGCATCCCGATGCTCGATTTGGCGGGGCAATATGAGAAGGTCAGCCGGCTGGCATTGGAACGGATCACGCCGGAGCTGGCCAAGATGGGCGTGTCCCTGACGCAGTTTTTCGTGGAGAACATCTCGCTACCGCCGGAGGTGGAAGCGGCGTTGGACAAGCGGTCGAAGATGGCGTTGATCGGCAACCTGGACCAGTACGCGAAGTATCAAACGGCGGAGGCGATCGGCGAGGCGGCCCGCAATCCTGGCGGCCTGGCCGGGGTCGGGGCTGGCCTGGGGGCTGGCGTGGCGGTGGGGCAACAGATGGGGCAAGCCCTGGGATCGGCTATGGCAGCTCCAGGCACCGTCATACCCGGTAATACCAATCCGCCGGCCGCCGCCGCGGGGCCGGCCGCACCCCCGCCCCTCCCCGGCACGTTGGCCTTCCACGTCGCCCTTGCCGGACAGGCAGCGGGACCCTTTGACCTGAACCAGCTTGCCACGATGGCCCGCAACGGCCAACTGACCCGCGGAACGCTCGTCTGGCGGGCGGGAATGACCAACTGGATGCCGGCGGAAAGTGTGCCCGAGCTGCAGGGATTGTTCGCACCGGTGCCGCCGCCCCTGCCGCCGACATAAACCCGAAGTCTATGCCGGACAAAGGTTTAAGTAGTTGTGGCGTCCAACGGCCCATCGCAGCGGCGCAGCAGCGGCCAGGCCGGGGCCAGCCACGGCATCCCTCGAAATGACCGTCGTAAGCCGACGTGGTGAGCTATGGATCAACCTCCCCCGTTGCCCGCTGCCGACTCTCCCCTGCCGACGCCGGATGCGCCGCCGGAAGAACGGCCGCCAGCCCTGACCCATGCCCCACCGGCGGACAAGCTGTTCCCCTGCCTCAGTTGCGGCGCCCGGGTGCAGTTTGATCCCCAGTCCCGCGCCCTGAAATGCCCCTACTGCGGCAGCATCCAGGAGGTGCCAGCCGACGACGTCGCCGCGGAGGTCCAGGAACGCGACTTCCTCGAATACCTGCGACGTTACGAAAGCCAAGGTGGCGTCACCCTCCAAGGCCGCTCCTCCCAGGTCCGCTGCACCGGTTGCGGCGCGGTGGTGCTGCTGGAAGACCGCGTGGCCACCACTGAATGCCCCTTTTGCGGCACCCACCTGGAAAACCAGCCCGAAGCCGCCGCGGCCATGGTTCCCCCGGACTCCCTCCTCCCCTTCGCCATCGACCTGCGGGCCGCCCGCGCGGCGTTCGAACGCTGGCTGCACTCCCTCTGGTTCGCCCCCAACCCCCTCAAGAAGCTGGCCCTGCTCGGCGAACTCGTCGGCGTCTACGTCCCCCACTGGACCTACGACGCCATGACCTACACCCGCTACAGAGGCATGCGTGGCGACAACTACACCGTCCAGGTCCCCTACACCTCCTGGGAAAACGGTCGGGCCGTCACCCGCTACCGCACCGAAATCCGCACCCGCTGGAGATACGTCTCCGGCGAAGTCCAACACTTCTTCGATGATCTGCTGGTGTGTGCCTCCCACAGCGTCCCGCGGCACCTCCTACGCAAGCTGGAGCCGTGGCCCCTGGAGGAGCTGACCCCCTTCCGCTCCGAATTCCTCGCCGGATGGAAAACGGAACGCTACGCTGTCGGCCTGCGGGACGGATTCGAAGCCGCCAAAGAGATCATGGAGCCGGTCATCGATCGGCTCATCCGCCAAGACATCGGCGGCGACCACCAGCGGATTCTCCATAAGAAAACCCGCTACTTCGGCGTGACCTTCAAACACTGCCTGTTGCCGATCTGGGTCGCCCACTACCGCTATAACAACAAGCTTTATCAGATCCTGATCAATGGCCGGACGGGCCGCGTCGGCGGCGAGCGACCCTGGAGCGTCTGGAAGATCCTGGCGTGGACGACGGGGATCATCGCTGCGGCAGTCGCCATCTACAAGATCGTGCAGTATCTGCAAGCTCCGTAAGGAGTTACGGGCATAAAGCCGCACCCGCCATTGCGGGCATCAGGCCGCTCCCGGCGATTGCGGAACCGGAACTGTTGTAACGCCCCTTAAGTGTCATGGAGCTAACCGCCGTTGCCATGACGTGCATTATGGGGCTAAGCGGCGTCGCTGCCACGGCGATTGCAGCGTCTCCCGCCAGAACTCGATGCGGTCGTGCAGGCGGTTGGGCCGCCCCTGCCAGAACTCGATTGCCAGGGGCAGCACCCGATAGCCCCCCCAGTGCGGCGGCCGCGGCACGTTTCCGTCCGGATAGCGGGCCAGCAACGCCGCATGCTGCTGCTCCAGATACGCCCGGTCGGGGATCACCGCGCTCTGCTCCGACGCCCACGCCCCCAGGCGGGAACCGAGCGGCCGCACGGCAAAATACGCGTCGGATTCCGCCTCGCTCGTCTTCTCCACCAGCCCCTCGATCCGCACCTGCCGCTCCAGGGCATGCCAAGGAAAAACCAACGCCGCCCGCGGGTTGGCGGCCAGCTCCCGGGCCTTGCGGCTTTGATAGCTCGTGAAAAACGTAAAGCCCCGCACGTCGAACCCCTTCAGCAGTACCATCCGGGCCGACGGCAGCCCCTCCAGCGTGGCCGTCGCCAGGATCATCGCGTTCGGCTCCGGCAGGCCGGCGGCGCAAGCTTCGTCAAACCACCGCTGGAACAACGCCAGCGGGTCGTCCCCCGCCTCCGCCTCGCTTAGTCCGCCGCGAGAATACTCCTGCCGCAGCTCGGCCAGGGAACGAGAACCGGAAAGCGGCGGCGTCGGATTCGGCCCACTCATCGGTTGGTCCATCCCTACACCCCGGGATCGCTTGCGTAAACATATGATAGTCGTCGCCGCAAGTGTCGTTGCGACAGGGAAGGTCCTAACGACCATTGTTTGAACAATTATTGTTCACTCGTCGGTACCACAAACCATCGCGGCAACCGATTGTTCCCGTCCACCACGCATGCCGAGGGGAGTCATGGCCGCTGAACCTGCCACCGGGATCATCGTCCGGGCCAGTGACTGGAGCGAAACGAGCCGCATCGTCACGCTGTTCACCCGGGAATGGGGCCGGGTGCGGGCGTTGGCCAAGGGGGGCCGGCGGCTGAAATCGAGCTTTGAGGCCGGGTTGGACCTGCTGACGGTCTGCCGCGTGATGGTGATTCGCAAAAGCGGCTTGGCGTTATTGACAGAAGCCCAAGTGGTGCAACGGTTTACGATATTGCGGCGACGGCTGGAGGCGCTGCATGTCGGCTATTACATCGCCGAGCTGCTCGCCGAGGGGACGCTGGATTTCGACCCGCACCCGCGGCTATATGACGCGGCGGTCGCCGCCCTGCAGGCTCTGGAAAGCGGGACGCCGCCGCTGCTGATTGCCAGCCGGTTTGAGCTTGCCTGGCTGCAAGAGCTTGGGTATAGGCCGCAGCTCGAAGGCTGCGTCGTCTGCCAGGGGGAGATCCCGCATGGGGCCGTGTTCAGTCCGTCGGCGGGGGGAATCGTCTGCGAGCGGTGCCGGACGCAGGCGGGCAGCGGCGTGTGGCTACAACCATCGGGACTCCATCTGCTCCGACAATGGGTCCGCGCGGCGGAGGACCCCGCATCGTTCGCCACAGCGGAACCAACCGGCACAGCAGCACCGGCCGCCGCGGTCAAACCGGCGGTCCCGACGGAAGTGCGACAGGCCTTGAGCCTGGCCGTCTGTCACGTATTGGGACGGCGGCCACGACTGTTGAGGTACATCGATCACTATGAGCGGCAGTAAGCCCCAATGGCCGGATGCCACCCGGAGCTCCCCGCATCCGTTCCGCGGCTCGGGCGTGGTAGTGCTGGCGGGATTGCTGCTGGTGACGACTGCCTGCCACAGTTGGCAGAGCTTCCGCGAGCGGGCCAACATCCTCAAAAACGTCATCTTCGACAGCAGCTACCACGATCCGCGGGCCCAAGAGAAGATGGCCGAGGCGAACGACCTGTTTGCCGCCGGCAAATATGACCAGGCCCGGACCATCTACAAACGCTTAGCGGACAACCAGGCTAACCCCGCCGACCTCGCCGAGCGGGCCCGCTTCATGCAGGCCGAATGCCGCTACTATCAAGGGCACTACCCCGAAGCGGTGGACACATACCACCGGCTGCTGCAGGATTTCCCGACCGGCGCCCACCGCCGCGACGCCTGCAAGCGGATCTACGAAATTGCCGACTACTGGCTGAACGATTTCCGGGCCGAGCTGGCCCGCCGCGCCGGCGAAACCGGCATCCTCTACTGGCGGCCGAGCTGGCCCAACCCCTTCGACCGGACCCGCCCGGCCATCGACCAGGAAGGACGGCTCCTCGAAGCCCTCAACCACGTCTGGGTCCACGACGTCACCGGCCCTTACGCCGACAAGGCCCTGTTCTGGTGCGGCTACATCAACTTCGTCCGCGGCAACTTCCAGGAAGCCGACCACTTCTTCAGTCAACTGACCACCTTACACAAGGACAGTCCGCTGTATCCGCAGGCGATGCTTTACGCCATCCAGGCCAAAAACGCCGCTACCGGCGGGCCGGACTACGACCTGCGGCGGGCCGCCGAAGCCATGCACATGGCCCAGACCGCCGAAAGCGTCCCGGAAATCACCCAGGACCCGCAACTGGCCGAACGCCTCCTGCGGGCCAAGTCCGCCATCCGTAACCAGCAGGCCGAGCACGACTTACGCATGGCTCAGTACTATGAGCGGACCGGCCATCCCGGCTCGGCGGTGTTCTATTACGAGCTGGTCCGCCGCCGCTACGCCGGGACCAAATACGCTGACATCGCCAGTGAACGCCAGGAACACCTGCTGGCCTTGGCCAAGGCGGGCCGACCCCTCCCCGGCAACGACCCGTGGAAAATCCTGCAGGCGAAATGGCAGGAGTGGACCCGAGCCGAACGGTCCGACGATCCCAACGGGTCAAACCGGCCAGGCGGGCCGTCGCCAGACCAACAGGCTGTCCCGACAGCCGCCCACGCCCCCGCGGCCACCCTTGTCCCGGCGACCCCCTCTGTCCCGGCGGTCACCCTTGCCCCCGACGCCGGAAGCCAGCCTCCCACCGAGGACCGCGACCGATGAACCGGCACGCTGATCGGCCAGTGGTGGAGCAAAAACCATGCCACAAATGGGGCCGGCGTCATTTTTTGCTCTGGCTCGGCACCGCCCTGTTGCCCGCCGGATGCCGCACTGCCCGGCCGGTCTCCCTCTTCGGCTACCAGCTCGGGGCGGACGCCCTCTACGACCCCAACATCACCACGGTCTATGTGCCCGTGTTCGCCAACCGGGCCTTCCAGACCACCCCCTATCGCGGCTTTGAAGTCGATGTCACCCAGGCGGTCATCCGCGAAATCGGCCGCACCACCCGCTTCCGCGTTGTCTCCAATCCCGACCGGGCGGACACCGAGCTGATCGGCGTGATCGTCAGCATCCAGAAGCAGATTCTGAACCGCACGCGGCAGAACATGGTCCGGGACGGCGACCTGATTGTCACCGTCGATGTCGTCTGGCGGGACCTGCGGGACGGCACGATCCTGTCGGCTCCCCGCAAAGGGGGCCGGCCCGGCCCCGCCATCCTGCCGGGCGACGTCCTGCCGGTGCCGGGACCGTTCGATCCCGAAGTCCCACCGCCGGCCCCGCTGCCGCAGGTGCCGGACGTCATCCCGACACGGATTGTCGCCTCTGGCCGCTACGTGCCCGAGCTGGGCGAATCCAACGCCTCGGCCAGCAAACGCGTGCAGGATCAGATCGCCGTACAGATCGTCTCGATGATGGAACGGCCGTGGTGAGCCGCTACGTCAAGCCGCTGGACTCAACCTGTTGATACACAACACCTTACGTGATCAATCCCATGCCGCACCTCTCGTGGGCGGGCGAATCCTGCAGGCGGAGACTTCTGCAGCCAAGGAGCTTTTCAGGCGGCATCGCTCTGGGTCTCGCTCAGGCTGATCCGGCGGTAAAGATCGTCCACCACCCAGTGGAACGCCGTCAGGTGGATCGATTCGACGATCCCCATGTCGTCCAGCGGCACGTGCAGGCCGTAGTGGGCGATGGTGCGGAGCACGCCGCCGGAAAAACCGGTGCAACCAAAGGTGGTCAGGCCGTGGGCGTTGGCCCACTCGACCGCCCGCAGGATATTGGGACTGTTGCCGGAACCGCTAATGGCGATGAGCAGGTCGCCGGGCGTGGCGAGGTTTTTCAACTGTTCGACAAATACTCGCTCGAAGCCCTCATCGTTGGCCCAGGCCAGAATATAAGGGGTGTTGTCGGTGAGACTGAGGATTTTGAGCCGCTTTTTCCGGTCATCGTCGAAAAACCGCCGGGCGAGTGTCCCTTTGCCGAGGTCCTCGCAGAAGTGGGAGGCATTGGAGCCGCTGCCGCCATTGCCGATGACAAACACGAAGCGGCCTTGGCAGTACCGTTCGTAGATCAGGTCGGCGAGTTTTTGGATTTCCGCCGGGTCGATCCGGCCCAGCTCCTGGGCGACGCGTTCGAAGAACTGGCGGGGATTGAGGGTCGTGCCGAGCATGGTTACCTCGTATTGGGGTAGCACGTCCGCGGCGGCGAGGGGTATAAGGGGTAGCCGGGCATGCCGCGGCGTGGTCTTCCGTTGGGGTCTGGCCTACCGCCGGGGCGTGGCCTACTGCCGGAGTGGGAACGTCACCGGGGTAGGGACGCCGCCGGGGTGAGGACGCCGCCGGGCGTGCCATTATAGTTTGGCATAACCGGAGCGGGAGATGAGGTCAATCGAGCCTGGCCGGGCAGTCCCGGCGTTCGGGCCGGCGGTGGGCGTCGGGCGGCAGGCCGGCCCGCATCGCATCCTGTCGTCGCCGCTGGGGTGGCTAACAGTCCTGGCAGGGGTGACCCTGGCCGTCGGACTGGGCTATTGGGAATACCTGGGGCACTGGCACGACCGCTGGGTCAGTCTGTATCACGACCGCAACGCTCATTATCAGGCGGGTTTGAGCGTCGCCTGCGAGCTGCGGCAAGGGCATATGCTGCGGGCCTTGCTCGACCTGGACGCCGCTAGCTTGGGCTGGCCGGTGCTCCACCCGCTGCTGTTGGCGGCGGTGTTGACGGTCGGGGGTCTGGAGCCGCGGCTGGCGGTGCTGCCGAGCCTAGCGGGGTGGTGGCTGGCGGCGGCGGGAAGTTTCTGGCTGGCCGGGCGGTGTGCCCCGCGCGGCTGGAAGTGGCTGGCCGGTGCGGCGGCTGCGGCGATGGTCCTGACCAGCCCCGCCGTGCGGGTCATGGCGACCGACGTCATGCTGGAGAGCCTGGGACTGGGTCTGACGGTCGCGGCGGGCGTGGCGTATGTCCGCTGGGTCGAGCAGCCGTCGCCGGGACGGGCCGCCGGGCTGGGCCTCGTGCTGTCGGCATTGTTCTTACACAAATACAACTATTGGGGATTGACCGTCGTTGGACTATTCCTGACCGAGCTGTTGCGGCGGTCCGGGTATTACCTGACGGCGGCCCGCCGGATGCTGGCGGCGATCTCCTGGCGGCAGTGGCTTGCTGGCCAACTGCGGCGACCGCTCAACTACGCCATCCTGGTCTTACTGGCCCTCAGCGGCCTGATCGTCTGGCGTGGCGGCCTGCATGTGGACTGGGGAAGCGGGCACTGGGGCATCCGCCAGCCCCGGCTGCTGGTCAATGCCGCGTATGTGCTCGTGCTGTTGCAGCTGGGGGGGTGGTGGTGGTCCGAGGGCCGGCGGTGGTGGCGGCGAACGTTCAGCCCGTCCGCGGTGCGGCTGTGCGAATGGGCCCTGATCCCGCCGCTGGTGTGGCTGGCGTTGCCGTTCCGGCTGCAATATTTCGTGTGGTACGCCGGACCGGGGAACGATCCAGGAGTGCTGCGACACTCGTTTGTTGAGAAAATTCAATTTTACTTACAAGGATGGGTAACCGATTACCATATTTGGGCACCGTTGGCAGGTCTGACGGGCGTGGCCGCGGCAGCGGGGACGTTTGTGCTGCTCCAACGCCGCTGGCGGCAGGCCGGCTGGCATGTGCTGCCCGTGATGGCGTTCACGGCGGCGGCTCTGACGCTTGTGCACCCGAACGAACAGATGCGGTTTGTGCACACCTGGGCGCCGCTGCTGTGGCCCACGGCCGCGGCGGGGGCAACATGGCTGCTCGATCGGCTGATTTGCCAAGCAGTTAAGCTATTTCGTGCGAGGCAACCGGGACCGGCAGGGTACTGGTTACCGGCAGGTCTGGCGGCGGGGCTGGGCTGTGCCGCCGGCGTGGCGATGCTGCAGCCGCCACCGGTCAGCGAGCTGTTCGGCAAAGGGTATTCCCCGGCGTCCTGGAGTGTGCGGAACGTCCACCAGGCGTACCTGCCGCTGCTGGATGGCCGCTCCCCCACGGCGGTGCTGTGCAGCCTGCCGGAAGCGTCCTGGCGGTGGCCGTTTATCGAGCAATTCGGCCATAAGACCAATCTGCGCAACAACTTGCGTGAGATAGGGGCATTTGATCCCGTCCCGGCGGCGGCCGCCGCACGCTGGCTGGAGGTCACCCCCGTCGAGACGATCGTGTACATCGAGGTTCCGCCGGAAAGCCCGATGTGGGAGCCGCCGCCGCAGGGGCGGGACAACCGCGTCCTCGGCGAGGCGTTGCGGCGACAGGAGCGGTTCATGCTCCAGGAGGAGTTGGCGGTGCCGCCGCTGGCCACGGTGCAGGTGTGGCGTCGCCGATGACCCGCCGCACACCGACTTAACGACTTAGCCACGCGTCCACCCAAGACAGTGCAGGTGTGGCGTCGCCGATCGTCCGCCGCGCCGCTGCTACAATAGGCGGCAAAGGCGGAGGGTCAACGTCCATGCCGCGCGATCTGATATTGGGCACCGCCGGACACATCGACCACGGCAAGACCTCCCTGATCAAGGCCCTCACGGGGATCGATTGCGACCGCCTGCCGGAGGAGAAGCAGCGGGGCATCACCATCGACATCGGCTTTGCCCACCTGGAGCTGGGAGAGTACCGCCTAGGGATCGTGGACGTCCCCGGCCACGAGCGGTTCATCAAGAACATGCTGGCGGGGGCGACGGGGATCGATTTGGCCCTGCTGGTCGTCGCCGCGGACGACTCGGTGATGCCACAGACGCGGGAGCACTTGGAAATCCTGAAATTTTTGGGCATTCGCCACGGCCTGACCGCCCTGACCAAGGCGGACCTGGTCGACCCGACCACGCTGGAAGTGGTGACGCTGGAGGTCCGCGAACTGCTGCAGGGGTCGTTCCTGGCCGACGCGCCGATCGTGCCGTGCTCGGCAGTGACCGGTGCGGGCCTGGCCGAGCTGAAAGAGGCCTTGCAGCAGGTGTGCGGGCAGGTGGAAGAACAGCGGCACCAGGAATGGTTCCGCCTGCCGATCGACCGGGCCTTCGTAGTGCAGGGGCATGGCACGGTGGTGACCGGCTCGGTGCCGTCCGGGTCGGTGCGAGTGGGCGAGGAGCTGGACTGGCACCGCGGCGACGGGACAGTCGAGCGGGTGCGGGTCCGAAGCCTGACCAATCATGGCCGGCCGGTCGAGGAGGTGCACCGCGGGCAACGGGCCGGGATCAACCTAGCGGGCGTGCCGCACGAGGCCGTCCGCCGCGGCCAGGAGTTGTGCACCCCCGGCTACCTCCAGCCTAGCCGCGTGCTGACCGTGCACTTGCAGGCAGCGGCCAGCCTGTCACGGCCCATCCGCCACCGCCTGCCGGTCCATGTCCACATCGGCACGGCGGAGCTGATGGGCACGATCTCGCTATTGGACTGCGATGCGGTCGCTCCCGGCCAATCTGCCTTAGCCCAACTATTTCTAGAGACGCCGGCCACGGCGGTGTGGGGCCAGCCGTTTGTCGTGCGGGACGCCCCGGCGGAGCAGACGTTGGGCGGCGGACGCGTCCTGCAGCCCACGGCTCTGAAGATCCGTCGCCGCCACGTCGAGGCGATCCTGCACCTAGAAGACCTGCTGTCGCCGCAGCCGCAACGGCGGATCGAGGCGGCGGCCTGGCTGGCCGGCATGCACGGCGTCCCCCCGTTCGATCTGATTCGCGAAGCGGGCGTACCCCCCGACCAATTGACGTCGCTGCTGGACGAACTGCAGCGGGACAAGCGACTCGCCGCCTGGACGCTCCCGCCGCACCGCTCCGTTCTGCTGCACGAGGAACGCGTCCGCGAGACCGAACAGCTCATCCTCGAGGAGCTCGGGCGGCGGCACGCGGCCCACCCCCTGCTGACCAGCCATGACCGGCAAAAACTCGTCGCCGAGTTGCATTACTGGGCGGACGAAGCCATCCTGCAAGCGGTCATCGAGCGGCTCATTCAGTCCGGCCAGCTCGTCGGGGACGCCCGGCGGATCGCCCGTGCCGATTTCAAGCCGCAACTGACCGCCAACCAGCGGAAACTCAAGGACCGCATCGTAGCGGCTTACCAGGCCGGCGGCTTCCAGCCCCCCGAACCCAAAGAGTTCCTCGCTCAGGCTGGCAGCAACGCCACCGTGCTCCAGGACATCTACGAAGTCGCCGTGGCGGAGGGTTTTCTGGTACGGATCACGCCGGAGCTGTACCTGGCTGCGGAGACCGAACAGGAGCTGCGGCGACGTGTGCGACAACGGCTACTCGAGCAACCCGGCCTGACCGTCGCCGAAATCCGTGACCTGTTGCAGACGACCCGCAAATACGCCGTGCCGCTGTGCGAATACCTCGACCGGATCGGCCTGACCGTCCGGCAGGGGGACCGCCGCTATCTCGCCGCGAGCGATGCGGCCGCTGCCGCCGCTGCGACCCAACTACCCCCCAACCCCACGGCAACAAACGAAATGTCCTAGATGATAAAATTGGTTCCCATCTGGTTTTGCAAGCGGTGACAGGCTGCGTGCCACCGCCGCCGCACCGTGCGGACGCTCACCTGAAACAACTCAGCGATCTGGGCCTGCGTCCATCCGTGATAGAAGGCCAGTCCCACCACCTCCCGTTCCTCCACCGGCAGCCGTTCCACCGCCTCGTGGAACCGCAACCAATCTTCCAGTTCCTCCGACGACTCCGCATAACTGCATTCTGTCAGCGGTTGACCATCACACGGATTCCATCGGGAGTTCAGATGGCGGCGCATTCGCCGGGCCAGATCGATCAGCTCGCGACGGATGTGCACCGCGGCGAGATTGAAGAAATCCCGGCTGGTCGGCGGCCGCAGGATCCGCAGCGACCGCACGAAGCGGATCAGGCTATTTTGGAGCACGTCGTCCACATCGTGGAAGGGCTGCAGGCAGGAAAACGGCCGCATCATCCGGATAGCCAGATGCTTGAGCCGCTGCATCACCCGACGGAGAAGCTCGTCAATTGCGGCGAGTTCGCCAGCCTGCCAGCGGCAGATGTATTCCTGGATGTGCCCTGTGGAAATCTCGCTGGTACTCATAAGCAAGCTCCACAGACAACAGCAGTGGCAACCCGCCAGCAGGTTTCATTCATCGCGGTAGCCGCTGTCCGCTACGCCGAGGCATGAGGAGCGGACGGGGCCGCCGCACCGGGCAATGGCGGGAGGAGGGGTGGTCGAGGGTATGCCACCGGAAGTGCGAAGCGGCCCGTTTTCCCGCAGCGGGAAGGTGTGGCAGGGCTAGTAGCGGTCGCCGTAACGGCCGCGGCCGCCGCCGTAGCCGCCCCGGCCGCCGTTGCCATGTCGGCCATGGCCGGAGCCGCCCCGCGGACGCTCTTCCCGCGGCCGGGCCTCGTTGACCGTCAGGCGTCGCCCGCCGTACTCCGCGCCGTTGACCGCATGGATCGCGTCGTCGGCGCCGCTGCTCATCTCCACAAAGCCGAATCCCCGGCTCCGCCCGGTCTCGCGGTCGATGATCACCTGGGCCTTGACCACCACGCCGTACTGCGAGAACAACTCCGTCAGGTCCTGGTCGGTCGTCTCGTACGGCAGATTCCCCACGTACAGATTCTTGCTGGCCATAACACTCACCCTTCCCCGGCCTGAATCAGTTGCCGGGACGTACACATCCACTTGGCCAGTTGCCAGACGGTCACTCCGTTGACAACCGGGAAACCGCCCCCTGATCCGTCCGTCCGGCACCGCCCGGCGACCGCCCGCATTCATCGACCCATTGTCGTGAAGTCAGTTGGGGTATGGTTGCATAGGGCCATGGCCGCACGGACAGCGTAACCGGAGATAGGCCAGCTTGATACGCTCGAGGCACGGGCAAGGCACACGTGGACTTGTCACAAGGCTTCAAGCAGATCCGCCGCTCAACACAACCGGCTACGCGAATCAGTTACCGGTCTCCTCACCTGTCAGGGCCGCCCTGAAAGGCTATCTCCACTATACACTCGGTCGGAACAAAAAGCCAGAGCAATTTTTTATTTTTTTGTTCTCCATCCGAAATTACCGCAGTTTGGGCGTCGATTCACTGTCGGAAACGGCAGCGGTTTGCGGGGAAAAGTGCACCGGCTGATCGAGCCACTCCCACGCGGCGGGCGGCTCGCCGCGGGCGATCTGCCACAGGACGGCCGCTAAATTCCCCACCGCCGCTTTGCGTAATCCGATGTATGACGTGGTCATACGTGGGTTGACCTCAATGGCGTAGTCGGCCGAGCCATCGTCGGCCGCACCCAAAACCAGATCGACGCCGACGTAGCCGCACAGGCCGCTCAGGCAGTCGATCGCCTGCCGGGCCAGGCGTACCGCCCGCCGGGCCAGCGGTTGCGGCAACGGCAAGGAGCCGCCGAGGTAACGGAAGCGTCCGTCGTCGCTCAGATGCTGCCAGCACGGCGGCAACGCCCAGAGTTGATTCGGGCCGCACAGAAACGCCACGCTGGCCGCACGACCCCACACCAGCGGCTGCACGATCATCGCCGCCGCATCCGGCGACGGCACCTCCTTGAGCTGACGGTAATGCTCGTATTGGCCGTAATCGTGGATCAGGTACGTCGATTGGGAACCGCAGCCATCCCGTGGCTTCCAGACGACCGGGTAAGGATCGTCCGGCGTAGGCTCCCCGGGCCGCGTCGGCGGCGTGGGGACGCCGTGCCGTTGCCAGTGCTCCGCCAATGCCAGCTTGTCGCTGGTCAGACGGATCGTCTCCAGCGACGGCCCGATCCGCCATTGGCCGCGACGGTCGATCGCTGCCGACAGCTCCGCCAAAATACCGCCGCTTTCGGGGGCAATCGGCAGGACTGCATCCGCCGCCGTCCAATCGTCCACCAGCTCGATGCCCGCTATCCCGGCGAAATCTTCCCGCAGGGCCTGCCACATCGCATACCCTTCCCGGTAGAGCGAATGTTCCGGGGAAGCCGGATCGCCGCCCAGTCCCACCGCCGTAACGTATTCGTACACGCATAGCCGTACCATCCGCCCCTCCCGCCGGACCGCCCACGGCCTCGACCCTTCCGCCCGCCGGTTCCCGCGTTGGTATACTCCCTCCTCCCGCCGGTTCTTTGTCCGACAGAGTGGCATTTATGGGACGACCCGAAAATTCATGAAAAATCATTTGCAAAATTGTCAATTGGAGTGCATAATAGGATTAATCCCCCCTGACGTGCGCTTTTGTCCCACCGCGTTCCCCGATTGAGACGAGCCATGCACCCGCCCCAGAAGCATTGTCCCGGCCCGACGCGGCGTGAGGCTCTGTTGGTGGGGGCGGCCGGGTTTGCCGGCCTGTCCGGGGCCAAGCTGTTGCAAGCCCGCCAGCAACGGCCTGCCTCGGCCCGACCGTCCCGGCCGCGGTCGGTCATCATCCTGTTTCTGCTCGGTGCCCCGCCGCAACACGAGACGTGGGACCCCAAGCCGCAGGCACCGGCCGAGATCCGCGGCGACCTGGGCGTCATCCCCACCGCCACCCCCGGGCTGTGGATCGGCGAAACCATGGTGCGGACGGCCCGCCTGACCCGCCACATCGCCGTGCTGCGGGCCTGCCAGACCTACGACAATGCCCACTCCTCCTCCGGCTACTACATGACCACCGGCCATCCGCACGTCCCTAAACAAGTGGAAAACGCCAAGCCGGGCGCCCCCAACGATTGGCCCAGCCTGGGCGGCGTCGTCCGCAAGTTGTGCACCGGCCGCTGCGTCTTGCCGGCGGCGATCACCTTGCCCGAACAGGCCGCCAACGACGGGAACTTGACCTGGCCGGGGCAGGACGCCGGATTCCTCGGGCGGGCTTACGACCCCTGGCTGTTGCAGTGCGACCCGACATTGCCCACCCTGGCCATCGACGGCCTGGCCCTGCCGGCGGAGGTGACCCCGGAGCGGTTCGAGCGTCGCCGCCGGCTGCTCGATGCCCTGGCGGCGTCCAGCGACGACCCCCACCGTCAGCAAGCTCTGGCCATGCTAGCCTCACCGCAGGTGCGCAATGCATTTGCCCTGGAACGCGAGCCGGTCAAACTCCGCGACCGCTACGGGCGTAGCCGCTTCGGACAGTCCTGCCTGCTGGCCCGGCGGCTGGTCGAAGCCGGCGTCCCCCTGGTTCGCGTCAACTGGTCCCGCGTCCCCAATGCCCCCAACAACGGCCACTGGGACACCCACACCCAAAACACCCGCAGCGTCAAAACTCTCATGCCGATCCTCGACACGGCCTACTCCGCCCTGCTGGAGGACCTGGACGCTCGGGGTCTGCTGGACGACACGCTGGTGGTCTGGATGGCTGAGTTTGGCCGCACGCCCCGGATCAACGCCAGCGGCGGACGGGACCACTGGGGACAGGTCTTCTCCGTCGCCCTGGCCGGCGGCGGCGTCCGCGGCGGCACCATCTACGGCGCCAGTGACGCCATCGCCGCCTACCCCAAAGACGGCACCGTCACTCCGGAAGACCTCCACGCTACCATCTACCACTGCCTTGGCATTCCCCACGACGCCACCATCCGCGATCCTCAGGGGCGATCCTTCCCCATCTGCCACGGTCAACCGATCCGTGCCGTCCTGGCGTAAATGGCCACTCACCATTCCCCGTAGGTCCCAGTCGCGGTTGCTCCGGCCGGCGAGGATGGTTACAATCACCGCCGGTTGACCCCCTTGGGCACCGCCCGAGCGGGGAGCACCGCCTGAGCGGCGACCGCCTGAGCGGGGAGCACGGCCTGACCGGCAGCCGCCTGAGCGGGACAGCGCCATGCCGGGGTACGGACCAAAGCGAATGGCGACTGTCCGAAAGTTGAACAGGCCGAAAAAAACGTGCCCACACACGGCCCAGGCTCTTAGGATATAAGTTAAGTATTGGGGATATCGAGCTTTGCAGCAGGAGGCGGAGACGCCGCCGCACCGTTGCGGCGGGCGTGACCCAACGGAAAGTTGACCGCGCCCCAGTTCTGCGGAGGATGTTGTCCATGACCCTAGCAACCGCCGGGATCATCACCCAGCAGCCACAAACGGCGGAACGCCCCGCCGAGGCGCAATATCAATATCCGGGCATACCGACCACCTGCGACGGGGCCGAAGCGGTGGTCCATGTCGAGACGCATATTTCGCAGGCCGCCGGCGCCTACCCGATCACCAGCTCGACCACCATGGGCGGCGGCTTCAACGCGGCGGTCATGAACGGCGCCAAAAACCTCTGGGGCGATCCCCTGATGTTTTTCGAGCCGGAAAGCGAGCATTCCGCCGCCTCGATCTGTGAAGGATTCGCTGTGGCCGGCGGCCGGGTGACCAACTTCACCTCCGGCCAGGGCCTGGTCCTGATGAAGGAAGTCCTCTACACCATCGCCGGCAAACGCCTGCCGGTGGTGATGAACATCGGCGCCCGCGCCCTGACTAGCCAGGGGCTGAACGTCCACGCCGGCCACGACGACGTCATGAGCGTTGCTGACTGCGGCTGGGGCATGCTCTTTGCCCGCAATGCCCAGGAAGCCGGCGACTTCTGCCTGATCGCTCGCCGCGTCGCCGAAGCCACCTTCACCCCGTTTTTCAACATCCAGGACGGATTCCTCACCACGCACACCGTCGAGACCGTGCGGCTGCCCGAACCGCAGTTCATGAAAGAATTTGTCGGCGATCCCAAGGAAAAACTGATCAACCTCATGGATCCCGCCAATCCCCTCATGTCCGGCGTGGTGCAAAACCAGGACTCGTACATGAAGGGGAAGATCGCCCAGCGGTGGTACTACGACCGGATCGTCCCGGCGCTGGAGGAGGCATTCGACGAGTTTGCCCGCAAGACCGGCCGCCGCTACGGCTTCGTCGAGCCTTACCGCTGCGAGGACGCCGAGTACATCCTCGTCGGCATGGGCTGCTATATGGAAACGGCCAAGGCCACGGTCGACTACCTGCGGGAGAAAAAAGGGATCGCCGCCGGCTGCCTGACGGTGTTCGTCTTCCGCCCCTTCCCGGCCCAGCAGATCGTCGAGGCGTTACGCAACGCCGTCGCCGTGACAGTGCTGGAACGGATGGACGATCCGCTGTCCACCACCGGTAACCATCTCACCCGCGAGATCAAGGCGGCCTTCTGCGATGCGATCAACGGTCAAAACGGCCAGGAAAAGATCAGCCGCATCCCGCGGATCTACCACGGCTCGGCGGGACTGGGCAGCCGCGACGTCCGCCCCGGCGACATCATCGCCGCCTTCCACAACATGATCATCGACGGCCAAGACTACTTCTGCGTCGGCATCGATCATCCCCTGGCCCTCAAGCGGACCGAAGAGCCGGACTTGCGGCCGCCCGGAGCCTTCTCCATGCGGGGACACTCCGTCGGCGGCTTCGGCTCGGTGACCACCAACAAGGTCATCGCCACCATCGCCGGCAACGTCTTCGGCAAGGACGTCCAGGCCTACCCCAAATACGGCTCCGAGAAAAAAGGCCTCCCCACCACCTACTACCTGACCATCGCCGATAGCCACATCAACCTGCACTCGGAGCTGGAAAAGGTCGAGCTGCTGGTGATCAACGACCCCACGGCGATCCTCTCGCCGCTGACGCTCAAGGGCCTGGTGCCGGGCGGGGCCATCTTCATGCAATCCCACTACACCGACCCGATGGACGTGTGGAAACGCATTCCAGAGGTCAACCGCAAAAAGATCCGCGAGAACAATATCCGGGTCTACTACTGCGACATGGTGCAGATCGCCCGCGAGGTGGCCAGCGAGCCGGATCTGCAGATGCGCATGCAGGGGATCGTGCTGCTAGGGGCGTTCCTGCGACTGACCCCCTACGCCCGCGAGGCCGGCATGAGCGACGAGCAGGTCTATGCCGGCGTCGAAAAGGCTCTCCGCAAATACTTCGGCAAACGCGGCGAACAGGTCGTCCAGGAAAACCTCACCTGCGTCAAGCGCGGCTACAGCGAGACCCGTGAAATCCCCCGGGCGATCATCGAAAGCTGCCTCTGAGACCGACCGGCCGTGCCACGACGGCCCACGGCCGCCATTACCGAACCGCTACTACTACTTGGCTGGCATTTACCAAGACATAACCGAACCCAACACCAACCGGCAATCGGACCAAACACGCGAAGAAGGATACCAAAGGAGCCATCCATGACTGCTGCGACCGCAACGACTGGCCCGTCGATGAATGCCGCCAGCGAGCGCGATCCGTTCAACAACAGCAGCTACGGCACGACGGTCGACCGCCCCTACAAGCTGGTCCACCTCCCCGTATTGGACGTGGTGGACTTCAACGAGCGGATCATTCGCGGCTACGAAGAGGGCTACGGCGAGGAGCTACTGCCGGCAGACCTGTCGGTGGCCCGCTCGCTGATCCCCGCCGGCACCGCCAACCTGCGGGACTTCAGCTACATCGCCCCGGAAATCCCCGAATACATCCCCGAAAACTGCACCGGCTGCATGGAATGCGTCACCGAATGCCCGGATACGGCCATCTTGGGCAAAGTCCTGGCCGAAGACGAATGGCAGCAGAAAATGGCCGCCCTGCCGCCGGAAGACCGTGCCCTGTACGAGCCGCAATGGTCCCGCACCAAAAAATACTACGACGGGTTCAAGAAAAAACTCGGGGTCGGCGGCATGTTCAACATCATTATCGACCCCTCCAAATGCAAAGGCTGCGCCGAGTGCGTCACCGTCTGCGACGACAACGCCCTGCGGATGGTCCCGAAGACCGACGAGGTCATGTACAAGGCCCGCAAAAGTCACCGCCTCTACAAGAACATGGGACCGTCCAATGAAAAGTTCATCAGCGGCAACCTGCTGATCGACATCATGCTGAAGGAAAGCTCGCATATCTACACTGGCGGGGCCGGCTCCTGTGCCGGCTGCGGCGAAGGGACCGCCCTGCGGATGCTCTGCGCCGCCACCGGCTCCAAATACGGCGACCAATGGGGCATCGTCGCCGCCACCGGCTGCAACACCGTCTACACCTCCACCTACCCCTACAACCCCTACCTGGTCCCCTGGACCAACTCCCTGTTCGAGAACGCCCCCACCTACGCCATCGGCGTGCGCATGCGCTGGGACCAGATGGGCTGGAAGGACAAGCCGCTGTGGGTCATCGGCGGCGACGGAGCCATGTACGACATCGGCTTCCAGGCACTCTCCCGCATGTTCATGAGCGGCATGAACATCAAGGTCTTCGTCCTGGATACCCAGGTCTACTCCAACACCGGCGGCCAGGCCTCCACCAGCAGCTACACCGGCCAGAACACCAAAATGTCGGTGCACGGCAAGGCCGTCTTCGGCAAGCAGGAACGCCGCAAGGAAATCGCCCAGATCGCCATGATGCATCCCGGCGTCTATGTGGCTCAGACCACCTGCGCCCACGTCAACCACTTCTACAAGGCCGTGCTGGGGGCCTTGGAATACCCCGGCCCGGCGATCGTCTCCTGCTATACGACTTGCCAGCCCGAGCATGGCGTCGCCGACAACATGGCCGCCGAACAGGCCCGCCTGGCCGTCGATAGCCGCGCCTTCCCCTTGCTCATCTACGATCCCCGGGCCGGCGACACCATCAAAAGCCGCCTCTCCCTCCAGGGCAACCCCAACGTCAAGGGGGACTGGTACATCCACCCCAAAACCGGCAAGGAGGTCACCTTCATCGATTTCGCCCGGACCGAAGGACGCTTCGCCAAACACTTCGACAAGGACGGCAACCCCACGCCAGTGCTATTGGCGGCCAACCAGGACCGGCTGGAAAACTGGCGGCTGCTGCAGGAGCTGGCCGGACTGCGATGACCGCGAAACAGGCAGGCACCGGCGACACGCGGGACGCTTCTGGCCCGCTGCGTGGCTGGCCCCCGCCGCGGGCGGTGCTGGAATACCGCGGCGATGCCGCCGCCGTGCTGGAATTCCTCAAACGCACCCGCTGGGAACTGCGCGAGCTGCGCTGGGCGTTTGTCGGCCGCGACTGGCTGCGGGTAATCGACGTCAACCGCGACTCGTTCGAGGTCCGCGGCCTGGGCTACGCGGACCCGGCGATCATTGCCGCCCTGCGGGCCGTCAACGCCGCGTTTGACCCGGCGACCATCCACGAGCCGACCACGGCGGAATACAAGGAGTTCTCCACTGGTCGCCGCCACGCCTGGGCCGAAGACCGGGCGATGTGAGCCAAACGAAACATCGCCGTACCCGCTCAGCGGACATCGTCAACGATCGGACGATGGACCTCATTTGCTCAGTGAGCATCGTAAACAGCGGGCATGGGTGTACGTTCTGGCCGTTGACCAGGCCCCCTCAGCGGGCATCATAAACGATCTTGCCGTTGACCACGGTGAGCAGGACGCGGGTATCCTTGATGGCGTCCGCCGGGCAGGTCAAGATGTCCCGATCGATGACGATGAAATCGGCGTATTTGCCGCTTTCCAGCGAGCCTTTGACCTTTTCCTCACGCAAGATGTAGGCGTTGTGGATCGTGTAGAGGCGGATGGCCTGCTCGCGGCTGAGGGCTTCGTCCGGCTGGTGAACCTGGCCGTTTTCGAGCTTGCGGGTGACGGCGACCCACATGCCGAGCCAGGGGCTCCAGGGGTTGGTGCTCTGCAGGGGGTCGTAGCGGAGCATGTGGTCGCTGCCGCCGCCGATGACGGTGTAGCGGAGCCAGCTACGGTAGGGCTGGAACCAACGCATCCGCTCTGGGCCGAGGATTTTCAGCAACGTCGCCCCGTCCTTGTAAAGCCAGGCGGGCTGGACATCGGCGCACACGCCGAGTTTCTGGCAGCGTTCGAGGTTGTAGAGGCTAGGGAAGTTGGCGTGAGTGATGGAGAAGCGGAGCTCGCGGATCGGCACGAAGCGGTCGGCGAACTCGTAGGCGTCCAGCAGTACGTCCATGGCCGCTTCGCCGGCACAGTGGGCGGTGACGGCCCAGCGGAGGCGGGCCGCCTCGACGCAGAAGGATTGCAACTGTTCCGGCGGCACGAACAACAGGCCGCGGTAGTCGCGTTCGACGATTTGGTAGGCCGGTCCCGGCGGCCAGGGCTGCCGCATGTAGGCCGTGCCGTTGAGCATGCCGCCGTCGAGGAAGATTTTGATTGGGCCGATCCGCACCCACTCGTCGCCGGCGCCGGTCGGGCCGTTGCGGCCGTCGGGCCCGATCATTTCCCGCAGCCGCCGGGCCATGTCCTCCGCGCTGCCGGCTACGGTGAAGCCGCGGGCGACGTTGACCCGCATGGTCAGCTCCCCGGCCTGCCGCATCGCCCGGTACAACTCCAAAGCCTGCTGCCCGGCGTTGCGGTCGGCGATGCTGGTGATGCCCTGGGAGTTGTACAGGGCAAAGAGTTTTTTGACCGCATCCCGCCGCTGCTCGGCACTCAGGCGCCCCCCGACCGGCGGCACCCCCTTGAGTACCCCATAGGCGTTCCGTAGCAGGCCGGTCGGTTCCCCGGTCTGCGGGTCGCGGACGATCCGGCCCGCGGGCGGATCTGGCGTATCTTTGGTCACGCCGGAGATTTTCAGGGCCAGGGTGTTGACCACCCCCGCCGGACCGGCGTGATACAGCACGGGATGATCCGGCGCCGCCGCATCCAGCTCGACCCGCGTCGGGAAGCGGGCGTCCTGTAGCCGCGTCGGGAAACCGTAACGGACGACGATCCACTCCCCCTTCGGGGTCTTTTTCGCCTGTTGGCGGATGTAGGCCAGCACCTCGTCGATGCTCCGCAGCACGGGGAGGGGCTCCGCCACTTCGCTGGCAGCCGCCTGCAAGGGGTGCACGTGACTGTCGCACAGTCCGGGCAAGACGATCATGCCGCCGGCATCGATAACTTGAGTAGCCGGTCCGCGCAGACGCACAATGTCGGCGTTGCTGCCGACCGCGACGATGCGGCCGCCGCGCACCGCCAGGGCCTCGGCGATCGTGAACCGCTCATCCGCGGTAATTATCTTGGCATTATGGACGATCAAGTCGGCGACCGCCGGTGCTTCGCCGATTTGCGGCGCGTCGGTGGCTACTCCACCGCCCGCGGACATACCGGCCAGCAACGCAACAGTCGCCACGGCCACGATCACCACCTCGATGGCTCCCTTGGCCAAGGTCCGCCGAGTGAGTAGGCATTCTGTCATGGTTTGTGCTCTCGGTATCCTGTCAGGTCTTGTGCTCTCGATTTGGCTTTCCCTGCTTCGAGTGTAACCGCGATGGCGTGAGCGTTCAAACTATTTTTGCCGATGCGTTGCCTCCTTGCCGACGACGGACAACCGCTCACGTCGATCCATAGCGTAGTGCCCTCCTGCCACCTATCTTATTCCTACCGCGTCAGGTACACTGGCTACAAACGCCTGCGGGGGCACAAGGAGACGATACCATGCTCCGGACTTCGCTCATCCATTCGTTGTGGGTGCCACTGGCCGGGTGGCTGATGCTGGCCGGCGGGTCGTTGCTGGCCGACTCCCCCGTTGCAGCCCAGACGGCGGCGCCGTTGCTGACCACCGCCGAGCGCACCGACTACCAGGCCACCGCACGGCATGAGGAGGTCCTATCGTTTTGCGAGGAATTGGGCCGCCGCAGCCCGCACGTGCGGCTGGAGTATTTCGGTACCACCCACGCCGGACGCAAACTGCCGGTATTGGTGCTCGGCAACCCGCCCCCTGCCGGACGGACGCCTGATGACGCCCGGTGGGTCGCACTTGTTGTCGCCAACATCCACGGCGGGGAAGTGGACGGCAAGGAGGCCGTCCTGGCTCTAGCCCGCGACTGGACGATCCCCCGGCCGCATCCTTTGCTCCGGCATTTGATCGTATTGGTCGTACCCAACCTCAACGCCGACGGCAACGACCAGTTCGGCCGGAACAACCGCCCCGGCCAGAACGGCCCCGCATTGGTCGGCACCCGGGCCAATGCCCAAGGCTACGACCTCAACCGCGACTTCACGAAACTGGATAGCCCAGAAATCCGAGCGTTAGTGGACCTGATCCGCCGCTGGCAGCCGGAAATTCTCATCGATTGCCATACGACCAACGGCAGCCGGCACCGTTACGTCCTGACCTATGACGGGCCGCGTTACCCGGACACGGACGCCCCGCTTAGCCGTTGGGCCAGGGCGGAGCTGTTCCCGGCGGTAGAACGGCGGTTTCAGGAGCGGACCGGCTGGGCGATCGCCCCCTACGGCAACTTCTCGCCGGACCGCCGCCGCTGGCTCACCTACCCCGCACTGCCCCGTTACGGCGTGCAGTATTATAGCCTCCGCGGCGGCCTGAGCATCCTGTCCGAGTCTTACAGTTACGCCCCGTTCCGCGACCGCGTCCGGGCCACGGCGGCGTTTGTCACCTGTTGCCTGGAGGTCATCGTCGAAAAGCGGGAGCCGTTGAAAGACATCCTCAAGGCCCCACCGCGGGACGAAGCATGCGTCGTCCTGCGGACGGAAGCGGCCGCCCTGGGTCGGCGGACCATCCGCGGCTACGCCGAGCGGGAAGAGGCGGGCCGCCGCATCCCCACCGACGAGCCGCGTGACTACGAGATCGAGGAACTCTCCGGCGTGCGGCCGCGCGAGACGGTGCGGCGGCCGGCGGTCGGGTATGCGTTGCCGGCGGGGTGCGACGCCATCGCCGCTACCCTCCGCCGCCACGGGATCATCGTCCAGGAGCTGTGCGAGGACATTGACGTGACGGCGGAGGTCTACCGTCTTAAGGCGGTCCGCGTCGCCGCACAGGCCTACCAGGGGCGCAAGATGGCCGAAGTGGAAGTGGAGTCCGCGGTCGCGGTCCGCCGCCTGCTGGCGGGAAGCTGGTTCGTCCCGGCGGACCAGCCGTTGGGCCGCCTGGCTGCCTACCTGCTCGAGCCTCGCAGCGAGGACGGCTTGGCCGCCTGGGGACTGTTCAACGACCACCTGCAGCCCGGCGGCGAGTACCCCGTCTTGCGGATCCGCCACGCCCCACCGCTGCTGGTGCGGGAACCCTCGCCGCTGCCGGAACACCGCGGGCCGCTACTGCCAATTACCGATGCCCTGTTGTTCAACCCGGACGGCACATTGTCACTGGGTTTCCAAGGGTCGCCGACCGAAATCGGCGGCTGGCTCGACGCCGAGCACTTCCTGCAGGTCAAGGACGGCAAGCTGTGGAAGGTGGAAGCCCGCACGGGCCAGGCGGAGCTGTTCGCCGACCCGCAGGCGGTGCGGAAGTCCCTCCAGGCCGTGCCGGAGCTGGACGCCGCAACGATCGACCGCCTCAGCCAGGCCACCAGCTACCGCTTCAACCCCGACTATAGCGCGTTCCTGTTCAATGTCGGTCAGGACATCGGCATTGGCTATTTCGACGGTCGCCCGGGCCGACGCTTGACCCGGCGGGACGGCCGCAAGGAGTTCGCCAGTTTCAGCCCCGATGGCCGCAGGATCGCTTATGTGTGCAACGGCAATCTCTACTGTGTGGACGTCGCCAGCGGCGAAGACCGGCAACTGACCCACGACGGCGGCGGCGACCTTCTCAACGGCCGCGCCGACTGGGTTTACGAAGAGGAAATCTTCCACCGCCACGGCAAGGCCTATTGGTGGAGTCCGGACAGCCGCCGCCTGCTGTTTTTGCAGTTCGACGACCGCCCCGTCCGCCGCTTCACCATCACCGGCTTTGGCGGCACCTACGGCGAAGTGGAACGCTATCCCTACCCGAAAGCGGGGGAGGCCAACCCGGTCGTCCGTATCGGCGTCGTCCCCGCCGCTGGCGGCAAGCCGGCCTTCCTCGACCTCGGCGACTACCCACCCGCCGATACGTTGGTGGTCCGTGTCGGTTGGCTGCCCGATAGTAAACGCCTCTATGCCTACGTGCAAAACCGCACGCAGACCTGGCTGGACATCCTCATCTGGGACGATCCTGGCGGCAAGCCGCGGCGGCTGTTCCGCGAAACCACCGCCGCATGGGTCGAAGACCTGGGGGAGCCCCGCTTCCTGCCGGACGGCTCCTTCCTGATCCTCAGCGAACGGAGCGGCTGGAAGCACCTGTACCACTACGCCGCGGACGGCACCTGCCTGAAACGACTCACCCACGGCAGTTGGGAAGTCCAGGAGCTGCTACGGGTCGATGCCGCCGATCGGAAAATTTACTTCACTGCGGCGATGACTTCCCCCACCGGCAGCGATTTCTGCGTCGTGGACCTGGACGGCCGGGTTACCCTGCTAAGCGAAAAAGGGCAATCGCACCGCGTCCGCCTGGCCCCCTCTGGACCGCTTTACATCGATCGGTGCAGCGACCCGTTTACCCCGACCCAGGTCCGGCTCGGCGAAGTGGGCCGCGGAATCATCCGCCAGATCGACACCAACCCGGTGCGGGAGCGGGAACGGTTCCGCTTCGGCCGCTACGAGCGGGTACAAATCCCTCTCAAGGACGGCTTTGTCCTGGAAGGAGCCATCACCTATCCGCCGGACTTTCAAGCCTCCAAGAAGTATCCGATGTGGCTGTTCACCTACGGCGGGCCGCACGCCCCCACCATCCGGGACGAATACAGTGCCGGGCGGGTGCTGGATCAGACGCTGGCCCGCAGTGGCATCGTCGTGTTCCGGGTGGACCCCCGCAGCGCCAGCGGCAAGGGGGCCCAATCCGCCTGGACCTGCTATAAGCAGTTGGGAGTCCAGGAGTTACGCGACCTGGAGGAGGCGGTCGACTGGCTGGTGGCCAAGGGGTGGGCCGATCCGGCCCGCATCGGCATCAGCGGCCACAGCTACGGCGGGTTTTTGGCGGCGTATGCCCTGACCCATTCCCGCAAATTCGCCGCTGGCATCGCCTCCGGGCCGGTCACCGACTGGCGGCTCTACGACACTATCTATACCGAGCGGTATATGCTTACCCCTCCGGAGAATCCGGAAGGCTACGCCCGCACCAGTTGCGTTGCCGCCGCCAAAAACCTGCACGGCCGGTTGCTCATCATCCACGGCATGCTCGACGACAACGTACATTTGCAAAACAGCGTGCAACTGATCGACGCCTTACAGCGGGTCAACAAGCCGTTCGAAATGATGTTTTACCCCAACGCCCGGCACGGCATCCGTGGCCCGCATTACATGCAGGTGCAGCTCGAGTTCATCCGCCGCACCATGCGGGTCAGCCCGTAACAGATGCCGCTCGAGTTCATCCGCCGCACCATGGGGGTCAGCAACTAAGCTGCAGATTCGGCACGCTACGACCGCTGCTGCCCACTGGCGGTGCGGCGTCCCCACGCATGCTCCCGACAACCTGCTACCCCGCTGGCTGATCGACCTTTGCGACATTCGTAGGATAACGCCAGGACCTTCTCACCGGAGGACAGGACCATGACACGCACATGTCTGGCAGCAGGGTTGCTCGCGGCGTGGACCATGACCGCCGCCGCACAGGAGTACTGGGTGTTCGTCGGAACCTACACCAGCAAAAACGGCAGCAAGGGGATTTATCGGGCCCGCTTTGACGCCGCCACGGGCAAGCTGGGCCCGCCGGAGCTGGCGGCGGAGGTGGCCAGCCCCTCATTTCTGGCGATCCACCCATCCGGGCAGTACCTCTACGCCGTGGGGGAGACCGCCGGCAAGGGGGGCGGCGCCGTTTTGGCCTACGCCATCGACCGCAAGACCGGCCACCTGAGCAAGCTGAACGAGACCAAAAGCGGCGGCGCCGGCCCCTGCCACATCGCTACGGACCCCAAGGGCCGCTACGTCATCGTCGCCAACTACGGCGGCGGCAGCACCGCCATCTTCCGCATCGAAAACGACGGCCAGCTCGGCGAACGCACCGATTTCGTCCAGCATTCCGGCACCGGCCCCAACAAGGGTCGCCAGGAAGCCCCGCACGCCCACTGCGGCTTTTTCAGCCCCGACGGCACCCTCGCTTACAGCGTCGATCTGGGCATCGACCGCGTCAAGGTCTTCCGCTTTGACCCGGCCAACGGACGTGCGGACGACGACGCCGCGGCCGATATCGTCCTGCCCGCCGGCTGCGGCCCGCGGCATATCGCCATCGCCCCCGACGGCCAATTCGCCTACGTCAACGGCGAGCTGGACTCCACCGTGCATGTCGTCCGTCTCGACCGCAACGGCGGCGGCAAGGTCGTCCAGACCCTCTCCACCCTCACCGAGCCGGTCCCCGGCAACACCACGGCCGAATGCATCCTCCATCCCGGCGGCAAATTCGTATACGTTTCCAACCGCGGGCATAACAGCATCGCCGTCTTCCGCGTCCGCGACGACCGCACCCTGGAGGCCGCCGGACACATCACCGGCGACATCAAAATCCCCCGCAACTTCAACATCGACCCCACCGGCCGCTGGATGCTGATCGCCAGCCAGGACGGCGACCAGGTCGGCGTGTGGGAGCTGGATTTGCAAACCGGCAAGGGCAAGGCCACCGGCCAGACCATCCGCGTTGGCCGCCCCGTGTGTGTCAAGTTCGTGCCCGTGGCCCCCTGACGGCGTAGCGGCGGTCTCTTCCTTTGCCGCTTGCACCCACCGCCGCCGCGAATCGTCCGGCTGGCGGGACCCCGTTGTTCATCACGCTCCCGGCGGACCTCGCCGCACGCTCTGCCGCCGCAACAGGTACGCGGCCAGCTCACGGCCGATCTCCGCATCCGTCCGCAACAGCAGGTGGTCGATGGCCAACTGCCGGCAGATGTCGCGGACGGCCGCCAGATGGCGTTGCATCGCCGCTAGGTAACTATCGCGCACAGCCAGCGGATCGGTGAGCACCTCTGGCTGTCCTTCCAGGCCGCGGAAGAGGGTCGAGTCGCGAAAAGGGAAGTCTAGCTCCGCCGCGTCCAGAATTTGGAAAACGATGACCTCGTGCTTGTGGAACACGAGGCGTTGCAGGCCGGCGTGGAGAGCGGCCGGCTCGTCGAGCAGGTCGCTGAAGACGAACACGACGCCGCGGCGGCCCGTCCGTGCGGCGGCCTCCTCTAAGGCCCGGCCAAAGTCCGCCGGGCCGGAGGGCAACGGCTGCACCAACAGCCGGCAGATCTCCTGCAACTGCAGCATCTGGCTAGCGGGATGGAGGACGTCGGCAGCGGTCCCGCCACGCAACGTCATCAGCCCGACACTGTCCGACTGACCAAGGACCAGATAGGCCAGGGCCGCCGCCGCCAGCGACGCCGTCTCCTGCTTGGAGCGGTGCTGCCAACGGAAGGCCATCGACTCGCTCGCATCGACCAGCAGCCAGGCCACCAGGTTGGTCTCCTGTTCGTACTGCTTGAGGTGGAACCGTTCGGTGCGACCATACACTTTCCAGTCGATGTGTTTGAGGTCGTCGCCGGGGACGTAGGGGCGGTGTTGGGCAAACTCGACGGCAAAGCCGTGCCGCGGGCTGCGGTGGCGCCCGGCCAGCATCCCTTCGACAATCTGGCGGGCCTCCAGCTCGAGCCGTTCCAGGCGGTTGACGATCTCGGGGTCCGGTCGCAACATTGCCGCGAGCACTCCGCACGGGTTGATCCAGAAAATCCGACTCTATGCAAAAATCCAATCGCAGGCCGAAATCCGATCGTATGCAAGAATCCAATAGTGGTTAGCAAACTGATTCAGGACAAAAACCCGATCGTAGAGGGGGATCCGATCGAGGCGGGTGACCGAAGGATCAGTCCGCTACTCAGTCCGGCACGCGGGGCGGAACCTCCTGCAGAAGCCGCCGGATGATCTCGTCGGGGGTGACGCCGTCGGCGCGGGCGGCGTAGTTGGTAACCAGGCGGTGGCGGAGCACCGGCAGGGCGACCGCCTGGACGTCCTCGATGGCCACATGATGCCGCCCGTGCAGCAAGGCCCGCCCCTTGGCCGCTAGGATCAGGTTTTGCCCGGCACGCGGTCCGGCCCCCCAGGTCACGTACTGCCGCACGTAATCGGGGACCGGCCAGCGGTCGCTGCGTGGCCCCACCGCCGCGTCGGCTGCCGTCGCCGGACGGGTCAGACGGGTCAGACGCAGCGCATACCGCACCACATAGTCGGCGACGGGGATCCGCCGGACCAGCGCCTGCATCCGGCAGATCTGCTCGGCCGTGACTACCTGCTGAACAACAGGGACCGCCACGCCGGTTGTCGCCCCGATGATGCGGAATTCCTCCTCCTCCGCCGGATAGTCCACCGTGATGGTGAACATGAAGCGGTCCTGCTGGGCTTCGGGCAGGGGGTAGGTGCCTTCCTGCTCGATCGGGTTCTGCGTGGCCAGGACGAAAAAGGGGACCGGCAGCTTGTGGCGTTCGCCGGCCACGGTCACCTGGTGCTCCTGCATGGCTTCCAGCAACGCCGCCTGGGTCTTGGGGGGCGTACGGTTGATCTCGTCGGCCAGGATGACGTTGGCGAAGATCGGCCCGCGGAGGAAGCGGAAGGCCCGCTGGCCGCTGGCCCGGTCTTCATAGAGGATCTCCGTGCCGGTGATGTCCGAAGGCATCAGATCCGGCGTGAACTGGATGCGACTGAAGCTCAGGTTCATGCACTCGGCCAAGGTGCGGATCATCAGCGTCTTGGCCAGGCCGGGGACACCCACCAACAGGGCATGCCCCTGGCCGAGCAAGGCGATCAGCAGCAGTTCCAGGACCTCCTGCTGGCCGATAATCACCTTGCCGCACTCGTTGAGGATGCGGCAGCAGTGCTCCCGGGCTTCGGCCGCGGCAGCCAGCTCGTCCTCGATCATCACGGCGTTGTCGCTCACCTTCCACCTCGCTTGTCCCAATCGTGATTACTGCCCGATTACCCCTAGCGAGACGGGGTTATCGTTCACCTTCCATCTCGCATGTCCCAACGTGGCTATGCTCCGCTTATCTCCGGTGAGCAGGTATTGCCCGAAACCGGAAGCCAATGTTGCCGGTCGCGACCGGCGTGGACAGTGCGGGCGACAACTCTGCGGCCCGCGACGCCCTAGCCATCGCGATCGTCCTTACTACCTTATCGTAACACTACCTTATCGTAACCACGCGACACTCGCATCTTCCAAAGTTCACGTCCTCACGATTAACGCGAGACTCCCATCCTCTGAAGCGGAGACCTCACGGCGGCGAACCTGGTTCCGGCTGTGCCAATGGCCGCGGCGGCACAAACGCGGCCAGCCGCTCCGGCGACACCGCCAACAACACCCCATCGCTCAGCATCAAATGGCCGGTCCACGGGGCGAGCCGCAGCGGCTCGAACACGGGCAGGCCGCTGTCGCAGCGCATCAGCATGAACCCGCTGCGACCTGGCCAGACCAGGCGGTCCCCCACCACCAGGGGCGATCCCGACTCCGTCAGGCCGCTTCCGGCGGTGACGAACCATCCGCCACCGTCCCAGCGGCTACTCCCGCTGCGGCAACCGATCCCCAGCACGGCCGGCAACGGCTGCCGCTGGCTGCACAACACGTGCGTAGCCGTCACGGCGTGGACCATTGCCCCGCCCCGGCCGCGCAGCTCCCAGACCAGCCGTCCGCTCTCCGCCTCCCAGGCGAAAATCCCGTCGCCATCGGCCGGTGCGGCGTAGACGTGCCCGTCGGCGTACACCGCGGGCGACGGCCGCACTATCCCCGCCGCACGTCGAGGGTCGGACGGATAACGGTACGCCCACAACCGCTGGCCGCTGCGGGCATCGACCGCCGCCACGACCCCGGCGTTGGTGTTGAAATAGATCCGGTCGTGGGCCCAGGTCAGCAGCTCTTCGCGGTGGCGGCCCGGCGGCGTCGCGGGGGCCGACTGCTCGGCCACTTCGGTTGACCAACTCAATGGCGGCGTGGTCGCAGCGTCCGACGGATCGTAACAGGCGATGCCATAGTGTAGGCGTCCCCCCTCCAGGCGGGCATAGGCCGCCCACAATCGGCGATGAACGACCAACGGGGCGCCCAACCAGTACCCCCCCGCGGGCGGGGAGAGATGCCATCGCACGACCATGGACAAACTGCCGCCGGACGGTTGCACCTGCACCCCCACCAGCCAGGTGGTCGGTCCCTTGCGGTCGTCGAGCGTCGACTGCACCGGCGGCTGACCGACCCGCAGGTAAACCCAGCCGTCGTGCCAGGCGAGGGTAACGCCGGCAACTCCCCCTTGTCCGGCGGGAAGCGGCGAGGGCAACACCTCGACACGGCCCCAGCGACGCCCCGTCCGCAGCTCGTAGGCGAATAGCTCCCGGCCGTCCGTGCAATATACGGCCCCGTCGCCGCAAACCGGATAGCACGGCGGCAACAGGCCGTTGGACTGTCGGGGCATCGGCTCGCCGCGGGCGGCTGTCCGCTCCAGTTGCCACGCCGGGCGGGTCCCCCACTCGGACGACTCCGCCACAATCACCGGGTTGCGGGCGGCATTACCGGCGTAGGTGCTCCATACCCGGCCGTCCAGGGCGGGCCGCGGCAGCGTCGGCGGACGCCGCAGCCACTGTTCCAGCAAGTCGCACCAGCGACCTTGTTGTCCCGCAAGGCAGCCCTGCAGGTGGGGATGTCGCTGGCGGAACTCCTGCATGGCCGCACGGGCCGACTCCAACTCTCCTAGCACGATGCGTGCAAGAATGATCCGGGCTTCGACCGTCGCCGGATCGGTCGCGGCGTCGGGATGGTGCCACTCCGCATCGGCCCCGGGCTGCAGGTGCTGCCAAAGGTAGAGGGCGGCCTGAGGCTCGCCGCTTTCAAACAGCCGGTCGCCCCATTCGCGCAGGGTGTCGGCCGCCGCACGGGACAGCGGATACCGCTCGACCAGCTCCTGGAGCAGCCGTGTCTGTCCGCGTTGCTGGGCGGCCTGCCGCAACCGCTCGGCCGGCGGATCGATACGGGTCCGGTATCCCTCCAACAGCTCCGGAGGCAAGCGGCCGAGCAGCATCTGGGCCGCCCGCCGCGCGGCAATGTACCGCCGCCCGTCCCAACTGATCAGCGTGTTCCCCTCCTCTTCCAGAATGTGGATCAGACCTTCCACGGTCTCCGTCGTGGGCCGGGCCAGTTGCTGTTCGAGCTCCCGCAGGCGCTGGCGGGTCTGGAGGGACGATCCCGCGACCTGTACGCCGTCCGTTTGGGCCTGCGTTCGGGGCGGATCCGCAAGCGTCAGGAATATTATGCCGGCTGCTACCACCCCGGCGACGATTAGGGACAGCTTTGCTGCTCTGGCTGCAGCGTCGGGAATGTCTCCCCGCTGCTGGCCGTGACCGCGATGGCCACTCAAGACCGATCCATCCTCATGCATGTCATCCGTCCATAAAATAGTAATGCCTATGCAAGCGAGCCTTGCCCCAACTGCCCCAGCGGCAGACCAACGTCGGGGCATACTTTCAGGAGGTCCGTACCTTGCCCTCGATCGGACGGTTCGCCGCGTTGAGCATGATCAGCGGTTGTGCCTTGTTGGGCCTGAGCGGCTGCAGCGACGGCCCCGCCCTGCCGACAGCCAGCGGTAGCGTGCCCGCACCTTCTGCCCACATCTATAGTTTACGGACGGACCTGATGGTCATCGCCCCGGCAGGTCCGGACGGCGCTCCCAAGCGTTGGCCTACCCCTGGCTTCCACCCCCTGTTCACCGTCCAATTCCCGCACCGCAGTCCGGACCGCGAGTTTGCCGAGGACCTCCGCCCGCAACTGAACCGCACGCTACTAGATCCGAACCAACTGTCGGCGGACCAAGCCAACCGGCTCCGCCGCCTACTTGACCGTTACTTCGGCACACCGTTCCGGCCGCTGGTGGCCGTGCCGGCCTGGGAGCAACTGATGGTCTTGGCGCAGGCGCGGCCATCGCCCGAGCAAGGGGTGTTGGCATCGCTGGGGCAATTGGCCGGCCGGCTGCGTGCGTGGGACCCGGCCGACCGCCAGAAACTGCAAGGGCAGTGGCGGCGGATCCAGCAGACGGCATCGGCGTTGCAGTTAGAGCCATCGCAACTGGCCCGGGGTGCGGCCGTGTACCGCCGCTGGTGCCTGGCCTGCCACGGCCCGACCGGCGCGGGCAACGGCCAATATGCGGTCAGCCAGTCGGCCTGGCCGCGGGATTACCGTCAGGGGCTATTCAAGTTCATCACCGCCGCGCCGCCGCCGGACGCTCCCCGCATCGGCCGTGGCCCCGCCGGCAAGCCCCGCCGCGACGATCTCAAACGCGTCGTCCGCCGCGGCATCGACGGCTCCATGATGCCACCCTTTCCCCACCTGTCCGAAGCCGAGCTGGACGACCTGATCAGCTACGTCATCCACCTGAGCGTCCGCGGCGAAACCGAGTTCGCCACGATCGCCAAGGCCCTGCAACCCACCGAGGAAGACCCGGACTTTACCGGCCCGGAGCTGGACTGGTTGTTCGTCCAGAACCTCCTGAACGTTCTGGACAACTGGCGGATCGCAGCCGAGCACCCGCTGCAGGTGCCGCCGCAGTACCTGCGTAGCGAGGAGGACCGCCTCCTATCGGCCATGCGTGGCTACAAGCTGTACAACTCGGCCGAGTTCGGCTGTGCCTCCTGCCACGTCAAATACGGCACCGAGCCGCAACTCAAATGGGACCTGTGGGGGGGCGTCGTCCAGCCTCGCAACCTGCTGCTCGGCGTCTATCGCGGCGGTCGCCGCGGCGAGGACCTCTACGCCCGCCTCTACATCGGCATCCACGCCAGCGGCATGCCGTCGTTCCGGCAGACGCTGGCCACTGGACCGTCCTACCCGGAACGTCCCGACAAAATTTGGAACGTGGTGCACTTCCTGCAGGCGCTGGCCGACCCCTACGACCGGCAGCGGCTCCAGGACCCGCTACTGCTTGAGCGGTTCAAGGCTCAGTTGCGGCAACAGGGGGACCTGTTCCTGGACGACCTGGCCCGGATCACGATCGAGCCGTAGACAGAGCCGGAGGCGTCGCGACCCTTTGGCCCGGCCACTCCGCCGGCCAGGGCTGATGGCAGGCCGCGGCTCCAGTAAACCACGCATGCAACAGGCCTCAGGCGACAGCAGGCCACAACTATGGCTAGCCACAGCTACAGTTGAGTGCGTTTACGCCAAACAACGGCTATGGCCACGGATTAGGCACGGCTTACCCCGGCAACAGCTCCGGTAGGCCACAGCTTGCGGCCGGCGCCGGCTGCGGCGGACCACGGCATACGGCACTGTGTCTGTAGCTCCGCCAGCGCCTCTCAACTCAGGTTCATCGACAGGAGGAACTCGGCGTTGGACTTGGTCTTCTTGGCACGATTGACCAGCAGCTCCATCGCCTCGACCGGGTGCATGTCGGCCAGCACGCGGCGGAGGATGCGGATCTTCTCCAGCTCTTCCGGGTGCAACAGCAGCTCCTCCTTGCGGGTGCCGGAGCGGTTGACGTCGATGGCCGGATAGACGCGGCGTTCGACCAGCCGCCGGTCGAGGTGCAGCTCCATGTTGCCGGTGCCCTTGAATTCCTCAAAGATCACTTCGTCCATCTTGGAGCCGGTGTCGATCAGGGCGGTGGCCAGGATGGTCAGGGAGCCGCCTTCTTCGATGTTGCGGGCCGCACCGAAGAAGCGTTTCGGTTTTTGCATGGCGTTGGAGTCGAGGCCGCCGGTCAGGAGCTTGCCGCCGCCGGGGGCTTCGGTGTTGTGCGCCCGGGCCAGGCGGGTGATCGAGTCCAGCAGGATGACCACGTCCTGCTTCATCTCGACCATGCGTTTGGCCTTTTCCAGGACGATTTCCGAGACGTGGATGTGCTCTTCGGCCGGCTCGTCAAAGGTGCTGGAGACGACCTCGGCGTTGGGTCCCTGGACCATCCGCTGCATTTCGGTGACTTCTTCCGGCCGCTCGTCGATCAGCAGGACGAAGACATAGCATTCCGGATGGTTTTTCAGGATGGCGTTGGCCATTTTGGACAGCAGGATGGTCTTGCCGGTGCGGGGCGGGGCCACGATCAGGCCGCGCTGCCCTTTGCCGATCGGCGTGATCAGGTCGACGATCCGCATGGAGATTTCATCCGGCGTCGTTTCCAGACGCAGCCGCTGGTTGGGATGGAGCGGCGTGAGGTCCTCGAAGTTGGTCAGGTTCATGACCTCTTCGGGGTTGCGGCCGTTGACCTTTTCGATCTGCATCAGGGCGAAGTTGTCCTGGTTTTCGATCGGCAGGCGGATCGGTCCTTCGACGACCATCCCGGTGCGGAGGTTCATCCGGCGGATCTGCGAGGGGGAGACGTAGATGTCCTCCGGGCTGGAGAGGTAGTTGTGGGCCTGCGAGCGGAGGAAGCCGTAGGAATCGGGGAGGACTTCGAGGGTGCCGGAGCCGCGGACGACTTCGCCGCGCTCGATCTGCCGCCGGACGATGGCGACGATCAGTTGAACGCGGTTCATGCCGGTGTGGTCTTGGATGCCCTCCTGTTCGGCGTATTTGAACAGTTGCGGCATGGGCATGCGGTAGAGATCGTCAAGGCGGCAGGGGGGACCGCCGCGGCCGGTAACAGTCCGTTCGACACTTTCCAGGCGGGTCGGCGGAGTCGGGGGGGCGGCGGCCGGAGCCGGCGAGGCCGCCGGGGGAGCAGTTGTACCGGTGGTACCGGCACTGGCCGGTGCCGGCGGTGTTGACGCCGGGCTGTCACCGGGCTTGCGGACCATCCGACGGGCCGCGGCCGCACGCAACAACGAGGGACGGGGGGACGTACCTTCTACGCCCTTGGCATCGGTCATAATTCGATCCTCACTCTCGGGATGACACAACAACTCACGGTTGCGGCGATCGGTCGGGAACACCAGCGTCCTGGCTGCCTGATTGCAGGCGTTCCCGCACCTGGCCAAAGATCCGCACCTTGGCCTTGCACCATGATCGCGTTCAGTGGACCCCTCAGCAGGGCCAGCAGGGTCGTAATCTGGGGGCTTCCCGCGAACGCCCGGCCGGAAATGCCAGAAGGCGTCTCCCGGCCGCCAGGGGCGTCATGAATCCCACAAAATCACCGTGACTGTACCGAGTCCACGCTACTTTGTGTCTTCACGGGGAAGTCCAGATGCATCGGTGCCCAATGGCTGCCCGATGCCCAAAAGTGTCACTGACGACATTCCTCAACTGAAATATAGCCATATTTTTTGCAAAAATCAAGTGGGTAACTGCCAAAATGCCAAAAATTTTCCCTATCCCACCATTTCCGAAACCGTAGGCCGATCGCCGACGCCGCTCTGACGCCGATTCCATTACCAGCTCAATAATCCATTCCACAGAACCGGTTCTGTGTCAACAGCGCTTGTCCAGGCGCGGCTTCGGCGGAAAGCTTTGCCCGTTCTTTCCTCGGTTTGGGGATAACCGGGGTGCCGCCGCAAGGACAAAAGCTTCCTGGAGGGATCAACCCCTCGCCCGGCCGAAAGTTCCGGCATCCGTTCGCCGGATGCCTTGCGGGGCCGCCCTGCATGTGCATCGGTTGGTTGGTCAGGCCGGACTG